>Ga0193726_1000001_pt1 | contig 1265412 bp, 1015 predicted proteins | sample H2c1metaG_FD_144928 | JGI IMG/M metagenome (GOLD analysis project Ga0193726, IMG submission 144928) | Soil microbial communities from a riparian zone of the East river system, Colorado, United States - H2c1 | ecosystem: Environmental > Terrestrial > Soil > Riparian zone | place: USA: East...
CATCGGCCTCCACGCATCTCCGGGCCTCGCAGACTGCTGGGGTGAAGCGTTCGAAAAGCTCTACACCCGTTATGAGGCAGAAGGCAAAGCGCGGAAAAAAGTCAGGGCGCAGGACCTCTGGTTCGCCATCCTCGACGCGCAGATAGAGACCGGCACGCCTTATCTCCTGTATAAAGATTCGGCCAACCGGAAGAGCAACCAGCAGAACCTCGGCACCATCAAAAGCTCCAACCTCTGCACCGAGATCATCGAATTCACCTCACCCGATGAAGTGGCGGTCTGTAACCTGGCTTCGCTCGCGCTGCCCCGCTTCGTCATCGGCGGCAAATTCGATCATGACAAATTATACGAAGTGACCTATGAGGTCACGAAGAACCTCAACAAGATCATCGATAATAACTACTACCCCGTCGAAGAAGCCCGGAATTCCAACACCAGACATCGCCCCATCGGGCTTGGCGTACAAGGGCTCGCCGACGCATTCATCCTGCTCCGCCTGCCATTCGAAAGCGACAAGGCCAAACAGCTCAACAAGGAGATCTTCGAGACGATCTACTTCGCGGCCATGACGGCATCAAAGGACCTGGCAAAGACCGACGGCGCCTATGCGACCTTCGCGGGCTCCCCTGCTTCGAAAGGGATCTTCCAGTTCGATATGTGGAACACCGAGCCTTCCCTGCGCTGGGACTGGTACCGCCTCAAGGATGAAGTGATAAAGACCGGGATACGGAATTCATTGCTCGTTGCGCCCATGCCTACGGCCTCCACATCCCAGATCCTCGGCAACAACGAATGCTTCGAGCCCTATACTTCGAATATTTATGTCAGAAGAGTACTCAGCGGCGAGTTTGTGGTCGTGAACAAACACCTGCTGAAAGATCTCGTGGAGCTCAACCTCTGGAACGATGAGATGAAGAACAGGATCATCCTTCACAATGGCTCCGTCCAGCAGATCGAAGAGATACCCGAGGCCATCAAGGAGATATACAAGACCGTATGGGAGATCAAACAACGCAATCTCATCGATATGGCAGCAGACCGTGGCGCCTATATCTGCCAGTCCCAGTCCCTGAACCTGTTCGTGGAAACGCCTTCTGCAGGCAAGCTCACCTCCATGCATTTCTACGCGTGGAAGAGCGGCCTCAAGACAGGTATGTACTATCTGCGCACGCAGGCAGCCTCCCAGGCTGTACAGTTCACCGTTGAAAAGCAAGGAGGCAAAATGGTCGAGCCTCTCGTTAGTCAGCAGGACCTTCAGGCAAACGAAGAGATTACGGAAGGCCCTTCCTGCAGCATGGAAGACGGATGCGTCTCCTGCAGCGGATAACAGATCCCAAAAATAGTACCTCCATAATTTTTGAGGGCCGTTCAGGCCCTCAAAAATTTATTGCAGTCCCATATCCCGGATGATCCCGTCGATCCTTTCACCCAGCACGGCATTCATCTTGTCGAAATCGGCTGCGCTACCCAGCTTGTCATGCACGCTGAAATAAAATTTGATCTTGGGCTCTGTCCCTGACGGACGGGCGGAGATCTTGCTTCCATCCGCAAGGATGAACTGCAGTACATTCGATTTTGGAAGCTGGATGGTCCAGTTATCACCCGTGTGCAGGTTCTTTCCCTTTCTGAGCTCATAGTCCAGCAACTGGACGACCGCGGATCCATTGATCGTGGCCGGTGGATTATTGCGATAGACGCTCATCATATCCGCGATCTCTTTCTGACCGTTCATTCCTTTTTTGGTAATGGATATCAGGGATTCTTTATAAAACCCATATTGCACATAGAGCTCGATCAGCTTATCGTAAAGCCCCCTGCCCTTGTCTTTTTCATAGGCGGCCATTTCGCAGAGTATCGCCACTGCGCTGACGGCATCCTTGTCCCGCAGACTGGACCCGATCATCAGGCCATAGCTTTCTTCTCCACCGATCACATAGTTTTCCGTATCCTCTTTCTCTCTGATCAGCTCGGCGATCCATTTGAACCCGGTAAGCACATTATAACAACGCACTTCATTCCGCCGCGCTATCTCATCGATCAGGTCAGTCGTGACGATCGTCTTGACGACCATATCCTCCGCCCCGGCAATCCCCTTGGCTTTCCGGGCTTCGATCATATAATTAAACGCGAGGACTGCCGTCTGGTTTCCATTCATCAGTACCCACTCGCCTTTTTTGTCTTTTACGCCGATCCCGACACGGTCGGCGTCCGGGTCCGTACCGAGTAATATGTCTGCATCGATCTGCCTGGCCTTCTTCAGCCCAATGCTCATCGCCTCGCTTTCTTCTGGGTTTGGATAGATCACCGTCGGGAAATTCCCATCCGGCTGGGCCTGCTCGTCCACGACATGCACATTGCTGAAGCCAAACCGTTGCAACACTTCCGGCACGAGTTTGATCCCCGTACCGTGAATAGGCGTATAGACGATACGCAGATTGTGTTGCTTTTCAATGATTTCTGGATAGATGGACAGACTTCTCACCATGGCGATATAGGCCTCGTCCATTTCTTTCCCGATCATCGTGATGTTCGCCTCACTGCCGCTCCATTTCACCGCATCCACCGAAGCGATCTTTTCCACCTCGGCGATCACATTGCTGTCATGTGGCGGCACCATCTGCCCGCCATCGTCCCAATACGCCTTGTAACCATTGTATTCCTTGGGGTTATGCGATGCCGTACAGACTACACCACCCTGACAATGGAGGGTGCGGATCGTAAAGCTCAGTTCGGGAGTAGGCCGCAGGGATTGAAATAAAAAGACCTTTATTCCATTCGCTGCGAATATATTAGCAGTGGTTTCCGCAAAGAAACGGCTGTTGTTGCGGCTGTCGTGCGCTATCGCTACCCTGACTTCCTGTCCGGGAAATGATCTTTTGAGATAGTTGGCGTACCCCTGGGTAGCCATTCCAACCGTATATTTGTTTATCCGGTTCGTCCCTACCCCCATAATCCCCCTCAGGCCGCCGGTTCCGAATTCAAGGCTGCGGTAAAAACTTTCGGTCAATTCGGCAGGATTTTCCTGCTTTAAACGGATGATCTCGTCTTTTGTAGCCTGATCGTAGTTGCCATTTAGCCATAAATTCACTTTTTCCTGTATAGCAGCATCCATATTGGTAGTTTTTCTGTTTAAAAAACCCGGTCGGTTTGGCGACCAATTTCGGTAAGATTGAGAATATTAACAAATCCGTCCACAAAGATTCCTGCTCCATCTATTTTATTTCAGGAATAGAAATGCTAAATTTGTCTGGAAATCCCCTTTATACTCTTCTTTAAGTATAACTAAGTCTTCACAATATCCGGTGATAAATTTGTTGTTTATCTGTACCGATATCCTTTAACACTAAAATAAATATTGTACCTCATTAACCGGAACGGATGACAAAGTATTTGCTATTGCGTGATAACAAGCAGACCGGCCCTTACGACCTTGATGAATTAAAGGCAAAGGGTCTGAAGGCCTACGATCTCGTTTGGATAGATGGAAAAAGCGCGGCATGGCGCTATCCCAGTGAAGTGGATGATTTAAAATCTTTCGCACCGGCTGTTGAAGAACAGCCCTTTGATCGGTTTTATAAAAAACCTTCCCCGAATTCCCAGCCTTCCGTGCTTCAGGCAAGACAGGCGGCGGAACAGGCTTCGGCCCTTCAATCAAAACAAGCTTCTGAATATTCCACTGCCCCCAGGCAAATGTCGGTCCATGAACAGGCCGCAGTTCTCCAGTCCAGACAGGTAGCCGAACCGGTTTCCGCCCATGAGGGCCATGCTTCCGAACAGGCAGCGGCTTTTCAGCAACGGCCGTCATCCGAACCGTCTTTTGCTCCCGTGGTTAACCTATCCTTCAGCAACCGGAACACAAATTATTCCGAAGGCAATGCTCCGGTCGGCGAACCATCGGCTGTTCCCGGCAAGAGGATCATCTATGTCACCTTACCAGCAGGCAAAGGGACAGCTAACGGCAAAGAACCCATTTCCCGTTCTTCCCTTTATGTACATCCGACACAATCCCAACAGGTACATCCGACGCAATCCCAACCTTTGCCGGAGATGAAGCCACAAAATGTTGCGACACCCGTCCAACCCATCGCCATGCCATCTGAGGAAAAATTTTCTCATATGGAGGATGATATGTGGAAAGGCGTTGTGGAAATGGCTCCACGTCCAAAAAAAGCAGGTCTGAAACGTATAGTCCAGCCCCTCGGTGTATTTCTTTGCATCCTTGCCTTACTGGCCGCCGGGATTTTTATCGGTCTTTCCATAAATAAGGATTCTTTTGGCTTCTCGCAGAAACTGGCCTCCGGAGATGCTTCGTCGATTTCTACTCCCCCTGCCCAGCGCGCCGAAGTTCCCACATCGAAAATGCCGGTATACAATACTTCGGCAGTTGTCAATCAGCAGGCTGCAGACACCGTGTTCAGATCGGATAATAATGCTGCCCATGGTTCCCCGCTTTCAGGCAATCCCATAATTACCCAGCCAGTCAATACTAACTCCGCCATACCGGCGCCGCCTTTACAAAAGAAAAAATTAAGCACTCAGAAAGAAAAGGCTGCTCCCTTTCAGGCAAAAGATCTTGCTTCAACACCGCCTAAAGACTCGGCTGCCATTGGCTTTCAGGCGATACGCCGGGAGGCCGTACACCGTTCGGACCCGACTCCCGACAAGGACGTCCTCAAAAATAATATTGCCAGTCAGGTCTCCGCAGGATCGGGTAAATACACTGTCGGTACATTTGGCGGCATATCGGATGTGCAGATCACGGTCAGCAATCGTTCGATATACCCACTTGATCTTGTAGTTGTTGAAGTCCGGTATATTCAGGCTAACAAAAAAGTATTCAAAACCGAAAACCTTTATTTCCGCGACGTTGCCGCGGGAGCTGCTCTTATGCAGGAGGCCCCTAAAAGCTCTCGCGGAATAAAAATAGATTATAAGATCACCCTTATCAACTCAAAGGAACTAGGGTTATCCTACTCCGGTATATGAAACGGAGATCCTGTTAACAAATCAATACAAAAGATTTTCCCTCCTTTCTCTTGTTTTGGCATAGTACTTGAAAACTATGCCTTTCAGGCTTCCGCACTTATCTATTAGAGAGAGTAAGTTTCCACAAAAAGAATCTGACGATTGTACAATTGGTTATTCATTGCCGTATTAACTAATTATGAATTTTAAAACAGCAGGCATGAGAAATGCATTAGTGCAGTTAGCTCTCGTCCTCATAGGAGTAACGGGCGTTCACGCAGTTAAATTATTACAGACGGCTTCTCTTCATGCAAGAGTTTTTCCCGCAGGCGCAACCGAAAAGGTCTGGGCCATCCAGGGGAGCGATTCGATTGAGATGTTTGGGAGTGAAGGGGACTATTATATCACTACGCTGAAGCCCGGCAACTGGCAGATCCGGGTGGATGCCAGAAGACCATACAAGGATGCTGATTTCGGAATTTTCAATATGAGAGCCGGCACCGAAAGAGACCTTGGGGAAGTAGTGCTGCGTAAGTAAGCAGCCCCGGCAGCAAATTATATAATTCACAGGGACGGTTTACCATAAAGAACAAAGCAGTCGGCTTCCAATGCCGGCTATTTTGTTTTATAGCCTGTTCGCCATTCACCCAGTCCCCGTGCAATTCTTGCCGCCACCCCGTCATGCCTTTGCGGACTGTACAAACGACAATACCGGATAATTCTTTCCCAGCAGGGACGCGGTCGTGGAAGGGTCTGCTTCAAACCATTTTTCAAGCAGCGTATTATAGAGCGCACGGAAGTCATACTGCATGGTTATATTATCGGTTACGATGGCATTGGAGGGCAGGGATGGATTGTCTCCGACGATCCCGGGTTCCACGCCATCGCCAAAGATCAGCACCGGCGCCGCAGCCCCGTGGTCCGTACCTCCGCTGGCATTCGACTTGATGCGGCGGCCGAATTCTGAAAAGGTCATCCCCATCACCCGGTCGCTTACCCCGAGTTCCCGGAGGTCATCCTGAAAAACGCTTATTGCCTCGGACAACCGGGCCAGCAGTTTCGCATGACTGCCGGTAGTCGTATCGTCCGTCTCCGTCTGCCTCGCATGCGTGTCGAATCCCCCCATGCTCACCAGATATATTTTTGTCTTCAACCCGCCCGCCACCAGCCTCGCAACGATCTTCAGCTGATCCGCCAATGGGTTTTTGCCAGGAGCAGGATATTTATCCGACTGCCGGGTCACTTTCTGCGCCGCCGCCTTGATCACACCCGCATACTGATCCGTCTTTATGCCCATTTCCCGGATATAGGCGAGCTGATCCCCCGCACGGGTATCGGGGGCCACGGGAGCCTTGTCATTGATGAGGTCATAGAAACTGCTCGGATTGCTGATCGCCATGCCCATCGTCAGGGCTGGCCCCTGGAGAACAGGTGACACCAGCGATCCGATCTGTATGGCCAGCGGATCGGGCATGCGGCTGTTCGGATAATCTTCCGGAAAATGTGGATATTCCTCGTTCAGATAACGACCTGCCCAGCCGGTGGTCAGCGACTGCCCCGTATCGGCTCCCGTCAGCCAGATGTCCGTCGCGCGGAAATGCGAAAAATCGGGATGGGGATAGCTCACCCCCTGTACGATCGTCAGCCTCCCTTCATTGAACAAATGCTGCAGCTCGGGCATTGCCGGGTTTAGCCCCGTCTGATCATAGCCGTCCAGCTTCAGGATCCTCGACTGGGGTATGGCAATATTCGGCCTCGCGGCACGATAGGCGTCATAAAATTCCACTGGAATGACCATATTCAATCCATCATTTCCACCGCTCAGCTGCACCAGCACCAGCACCCGGTCCGATCCGACGCTCCGTCCGATGGAATGCAGCCTCGCAAAACCCGCAAGCGCCCTCAGCGAAAATCCGTTCAGCAGCGAAGGGATCACCACCGAAGGCACCGTCCACCGCAAAAAATCTCTTCTTTTCATAAAATTATTTTTACATCAGCTGATACTCGGGCAGGTTCATCAGATGCCTGTACAGCGATTTCAGCCTGGTAGTGACCGTATTCCGCGCGCCCTTATCGTCCGGCTTGCTCCGGTAAGATTGCCACGCATTGGTCCAGTAATGGTCCGAGGCCATCCCCACCAGACCCGATAAAAGGATATTGGTCTTGATGAACTGCAATTGCTCCGTACCAAGTCCGGTCTGGAACAAGGCCCGGACCGAATCGCCGATCAGCATATCGGGGTTCCCCGGGTCGGACAGACCGGCCGCGAAAGCCAGCGGATCGATGCCGATCTTCCTTCCATTGCGCGCAAATCCTCCTCCGATCATCCGGTCCGTAAACTGGTTGCGCTTTGGCAGGGTATCCGAGCTGATCCAGAGCTTATCATACTCCGGCTCCTGATAATAGGCCTGCCAGCCGGCCACATTGGGCGGGTCCCCGATGTTTTGCTGTAACCCCGCTGCCTGGTTGCGCACCTGTTCCCATAGGCCATACTGCTCTTCACAATCATTGCCATCGGGGAAACCGATGCTGTATTCACGGCAAAGCCCCACCGTAAAGTCCACAGGGCTTTTGATCATGCTGCCATAATTGGCCTGATCAAAAAAATGCCTGCTCTGGAATAACATCTCCAGGACGGGGGCGATCTCGTATTTTTTCTTTCTGAACAGGGTGGCCAGCGGTACGATCACATTCCTTTCCGTCGCATCGTCGATCGTATGATACACAAAGAACCGGTAGAGCTTCCGGCAGATGAACTTCGATACTTCCTCCCTGGCAAGGATCATATCCAGCAGCTCGTCCAGCTCACCGGCGCCCTCCTTCCCTTTCTGGCCGCGGATAAGCCGGTTACCATAAAAAACGGAGAACTGCTTGTCCGCTTCATCATGCCGGCGCGGATCGAACGAAGAGCTGAAGGTCTTATAATTGAGCGTATATCCTGTCAGTACACGGGCTGCAGCTTTTACATCATCTTCCGAATAATGTTTCACATCGGCGCCGGTCCCTGCCTCTGTGACATCTTGCCCAGCACCGGCCATACCCTGTTTCAGATCGATCCCCTTCCCGACGGTGAACAGCTCCTGAAGTTCCCGGCCATAATTTTCATCGGGCGCCTTCTTCGAGCTGGCATATCCATTCAGATAACGCAACATGGCCGGCTCGAGGGTGACAGCCTTGACCAGCTCTCCGAAATTGCCCAGCGCATGCTTTCTTAACAGCACGTTATACTGATAACAAAACAGCGCATTATCGACGGTGTTCGTCTCCGTCACGAAATGATTGTGCCAGAACAACACCATTTTTTCCCGGAGACTACGGTCCTGGTTCAGCATCAGACCCAGCCACCAGGATTTGAAAGAATTCCTTCTCCGCCCGTTATTCATACCATCGAATTTCAGGGAGCTGGTCCAGTCCTGCCCCGGAAGTATTTCCGGGTCGGTATATTTGTCGTCGTTATAATTGTTGATGGGTGGCCCCGGAGCGGGGTATACTGTATCCAGCAGCTCTTTCACTGTCTTCCTGAGAGATTTTTTCCGGAAATGTTCAAGGTCTGCGCCGGACGCTCCGAACATAGTGCGTTTCAGCAGGTGAGCGACCTGCTCCCTGTCCCACTTCCCTTTGTAGCGCTTGATACCCGATGACACCGGTACTGGATTGGCCATAGGAATAGTTGAAAAGTCTACCTTTATCGTAGTTATGAAAGAATTATGCCGGAAAGGTTTAATTTGCTCCCGCTTATGAAAAGAATTCTTTTATTCGGCGCCGGCAAATCCGCCACTTCTCTGATCAGCTATCTCGTCCGCGAGACGGCTTCGCGCGGCTGGCATCTCACCGTTGCGGATACCAACCCTTCCCTTGCCGGATCCAAGATCGGCGTCCCTTCGGGCAACGCAGATGCCGTGGCCATTCAGGTAGAAGATGAACAGGCAAGAGGGACGCTGGTACGTGAAGCCGATATCGTCATATCCCTCCTGCCGCCCGCCCTCCATTTTCTGGTGGCGCAGTCCTGTATCCATGAGAAAAAACACCTGCTTACCGCTTCCTATCTCGATGACAAGCTAAAAAGCCTCGGGACCGCCATCCGGGACAACGGGCTGCTCTTCCTTTGCGAAATGGGCCTCGACCCGGGCATCGACCATATGAGCGCCATGCAGCTGATCCACCGCATCAAAAAAGATAACGGAAAGATACATTCATTCCAGTCCCACACCGGTGGACTGGTTGCGCCGGAGAGCGATGATAATCCATGGCATTATAAGATCAGCTGGAATCCCCGTAATGTGGTGATGGCCGGATCGGCGGGTGCCCGGTATAAAGAGAACAACCAGCTTATCAGCCGGCAGTACGGCGATCTGTTCGGGGACTGCCGCGAACTCGAAGTGGAGGGGATCCGCCTGGCCTGGTACCCCAACCGCGATTCCCTGAGCTATATTCCCATTTACGGGCTGGAAGACGCGGAGACCTTTATCCGCACCACCCTCAGATATCCAGGGTACTGCAGGGCATGGAAAAGCATCGTGGCCGCAGGCCTGACCGATGACCAGCTTACCGTCCGCCGGCGGGATGATGTGCTGAGCTTTGCCAGATGGTCCGCCCCGGTCATCCCCCTGATAAACAATGATAACCGGGAACAGCTGGAATTTCTTGGGCTTTTCGATCCTTCCCCTGTCCCTTCCGGAGCAAAAACTTCCGCAGACATTCTGCAATTTTTGCTGGAAACAAAACTGGCGATGCGACCCGGCGATAAGGACATGATCGTCATGCTTCACGAGATCGGGTACACGCTCCCCGCATCGGCCACAGGCTCGCCCCAGGCATCCACGGGCGTTCCGTCCTCCACTTCCGGACCGGCCCAGGCTTCTCCACAGGCCCCATCCACCCGGGCTTCTTCGCAAAATGATGCTCCGCAGGCCTCCCCCGCCCCGGCCCTGCACAAAATAAGCAGCAGCCTCGTCGTCAAAGGCCAGGACTCCCTGCAGACCGCAATGGCTGCCACCGTCGGCCTGCCCCTTGGCATCGCCGCCCTCCTGATCCTGGAAGGAAAGATCGGCCTCACCGGTCTGCACATCCCCATTCTGCCGGAGATCTATGAACCCGTGTTGCAGGAACTGGCCAGCCAGGGGATCCGGTTCAAAGAAACCATGGGCTGACAAGGCGCACGCAAGCAGAAGATCATCCTGATAAAATCGTTCCGTCCGTGCGCCATAAACGCGTTTCGGCAGTGCGCTGTTTTATTTCGACAGCGCGTTGTCCACTTCGTATAAAGTGATCGGGTGAGGATATAGTTCTCATGTCAGCTTAGTTCACCTCGATATTCAGCGTATTCAGGATATGATAATCGATATCTCTGAACAGGACCGTATACTTACCTTTCTTCAGATAAAGCAGATAGGCTTTCTTTGAGGATGGAATATAACTCTGGTCGGCCGGCACCAGCTGCCAGGGTTTGTTTTCATTGTTCTCCATTTCCGTCCGGTAATAGGCCTGTACCAGAAATGCGGGCTTGCCGGAGCCAAGACTGATACCACCGGCTGGCGCAACGGGCTTGATATAGAACGGTTGCCGCGTTCCGTCCAGGGTCAGCCAGGATGGTCTTCCATCCAGGTAAGAAGCCTGCGGATGAATGACGGCGAGATCGTAAAGATCATTATTCGTGACATTCACCGGTTCATTATTGATCATGGCGACCGAAGGGGCCTTTAAAGCATATTTCTGGGCATAGGCCTGATACAAGGCACGTCCATAACCAAAATTGCCTTCTTCCGACATATCCGTCTGATCGATCGTCAGCGGATCGATGCCCGATATATTTTTAAAGGCCAGCCCCATCGGGACATAGCCATCCGCAGAACCTTTTTTACTGATATGCGCATACGCCGCATGTACGAGGATCTTAGCGCCGGGATCCTTCTGAAGGATCTGGTAAATATTCATCGCCTGGATAGAGTCCCGCTGGTTGGGGGTATGATGAGCGGCAGCCGTATCTTCATAGGACACCAGCGTATAGCCCAGCGAGATCGCGGTCCTCACCAATTCCCCCGCGACGGGCTCAGCGGCATAATAACCGGTATTCATCGTCAGCTTGGCCAGCGTATGGGTCGGGTTGTTGCTGAGCATCTCCATGGCCAGATAGCGGAAGCCATGACGGTAAAGCTCGGTGAGCAGGGACAGCGTAAAAGCCCGGTGTACCGGCTTCGCATACGCCTCGTTGATCATGATGACCTTCTCGTCCTTAGCCCGGAAGCTGATATAGCGGCGCGCATCGACATGCTCGATATCCTTTAATCCCTCCACCATTTTAAAGATCTTGCGGCGGGTGGCGTCATCCACGCTGTCATAGCTTTTGACCAGATACTGCATGGCGCTGAGATAGTCTCCCGCAAAGGCAAAGTACTGGCTCAGCTCGTCATAATATCCGTTATCCGTATAGATCTTCCGGAATTTTTCCTCATCCTTGAAAGCATTATAAAATGGGAAAAGATAATGCACGTTCCCCTTCGGGGCAAGCGTAAGATACTTTATCCGCGGACTATACCCGTCGGGATTACCGGTCTTGCAATAATCGATCAGCTGCTGTACGGGCCGGGAGACCTGTGACCAGGAGGTTTGTACCGAAAAGAGCATACAGCCCGCCAGGAATATCTTTCTTATTAGCCCCATTTGCTGCAATGTTAGAGAATGGTTTGTTACCGAAACCTTAAATTCCCTGCCTGACTGCATGCTCCCGGACCAACCCATCAGTCGTTGACCCGCCCCCGGAGCGGGGTTTCACCAGCAGGCTTCGCATGGCGCCGGTCCCGACCACACAGTCTATCCTCACAACAGCAACCTCAGCTTCTCCTTCAGCTCCTCTATCCCCACAGCGGCCGGCTGCTCGATGGTCGTCAGGTTATATACCGATGAGGTATACGGGATCTTCTTATCGACGATGAACTTGGGGACGCCGCGAAGTGTATAATCCACCAGCCCCGCGGCAGGATAGACCACCAGGGATGTACCCACCACCACAAAAATGTCGGCGGAGCGCACCAGAGGGATAGCCGCCCCGATCATCGGCACCGGCTCCTCGAACCACACGATATGCGGACGCAATTGCGCCCCATCCTCCGCCAGCTGTCCCAGACTTATATCCTTGCGGATGGCATAGATCAGCGATTCATCGGCCTCGCTGCGCATCTTGAAGATCTCTCCATGAAGATGCATTACCCTCGTGCTCCCCGCCCTTTCATGCAGGTCATCGATATTCTGGGTGATGATATGGACCTCAAAATCTTTCTCCAGCTCCGCCAATCCCAGATGCGCGGCATTCGGTTCCGCTCCGGCAACATCCCGGCGACGCATATTATAAAAATCAAGCACCAGCGCCGGATCTTTTTTCCATCCCCGTGGGGTAGCCACTTCCGTTACCTCATAGCCTTCCCACAGACCATCGCTGTCCCGGAAGGTCTTGAGGCCGCTCTCCGCACTGATGCCCGCGCCCGTGAGCACGACCAGTCTTTTCTTACCCGTTGCAACATCCATAAAAAAAGGAATGATTGTCATCGCAAAATAACAAAAACCCTCCACTTTTTGGTGGAGAGTTCTCTGCCTTATGCCGGCGTGGAACCAACGTGCCGGGCGCGGTAGGAAGACCGCCATCTCCGGATTCCCAGCCAGGCCAGCATGACCACGAGCCATAATGGACACATGCCCGTCAATCCGATCACCAGCTCACCTATCCATCTCCATCCTTCTCCTGCGGCGTCTTTTAAACGATGGAAGAACGAGGGCTCCGGATCACTCTTCGCGCCTGGGTCAAGGATCTGATAATAATTCAGATTGATCGTGCTGAAGGCCGCCGAATGACTCAGGTACCCGACCCTGCCGCTGGCCGCTTCGATCTGTTCCTGGATATCATCGATCTCATGCTGGACTTTCAGGATATCGCCCATCGTATGGGCCTGCTTCAGCAATTCCAGATAGCGTGCCCGCACTTCCCGTTTGGCTTCCATCCTCGACCGGGTGTCCACCACTTCCAGCGTGACGTCTTCCGCGCTTATTTTTCTCCCGGTCACTTTATTGCTGTCATTGGCGGATGTAAGCGCAGCTACCAATTCATCGAACTGATCCACCGGGACCCTGATGATGATGTTGTCCTCCGTTTTATACTCGGACTGGCTTTGTTCTTCCTGCGAGATATATCCTCCGGCCCTTTTCACCGCCTGGTGGAGCAGATTGCCGAAGGACTGGTAATGCCTGACTTCGAGATGAAGGTCCGCCGTCTTTACGATCTTCTTGTCCCAGTCCGGGTTGGCGGGTGGACTGCCCGGAGATGAAGGAACCTGCTTCCCATTTTTTCCCGGTTGCTGTTCCGGCTGACCGGCATTACCATCGGCCATTCCACCCGATACGGTGTCCGCCGCCACCATACCGGGTTCCAGCGTTTTCTGGAGTTGCCCGACCGCACGATCCATCGCGGCGGGAGCTTTCCCCGACCGGTGGTTACAGGCAACAGACAGCACCAGCAGCGATGCTGCCAAAAAATAATTGGACCTCATGTTTGAAATTTTTTGGGGTGATTCCTGTTAAGATGCAGGAAAATTTTTTTTACACAAAATCAGGAAATGCGCATATTGTTCCCGAGAACCAGAGATTGATTCCGCAGGCCGCTGAAATGTAACCCAATCCAAAAAGTTAATTTCCTTTCCCGGCCGGCGCCGACTCGTCATCCTCTTCCAGCATATATTCGAAAACCTGCCGGAACCGGGGGTCCAGCGTGGAACCATGAGGGTTCCCACCCGGGATATCCGTGACCATGATATGTTTCCCCCTTTTTATGGGGCTGTCTGGCGCGACCATCAGCGTATCCGGCTCACCCGCCGGCACCTGGTCGGTATTTTTTAACTGCATCAGCGTCTCGCAGTTGATCCGCTGCTTTAAGAAATCGTACGGGTCCTGCGTATGCAAAAAAGCAAAATAACGCGACAGACCGGTCTGCGAACTGTCGGACAACCAGCTGGCGGGTGTATGATAATAGGAAAGATAATCCTGCGGACCCGAAAAGATCAGTACCCTGTCTACTTTGAATCGTTTACCGAGATAGGCCGCATGACCCGCACCCTGCGAATGACCTCCGACGACGATCTTTTCCCATTGTATCGTACTGTCTTTGATATATTCGTCCCAGCCTTGCTGTGGATAATGCTGCACCAGCCAGAACATGAACTGCTGCAGGCGATGATAGATGCTGTTCACGCTGTCCACATCCACCACGGAGCTTACCGGCGTACCGAAAACGATCTCCTGCCTGAACCCGTTGAAACAACTGCTGTCTTTGCTGTTGCTGCACGTGGTGGTGATGATATTATTTTCGTAGTCGAGGCTGATAACCGGGAAGCCCATCGATGCGATCGTGGTATCGAAGAAAGAAAAATCCTTTGCCGCAGTTCCCGTTCCCTGGATCATCAGCACAAGCCGGTGTCTGGACGGAACAGACCCGCTGGAATACGCGAAATGCTCCCCGTGAACGACCCGGATACCCTGCCCCGTGCTGTCCGGGCTTACCGCGATAATATTCATCTGGGCAGAAGCGCCGGAGAATACCGCGGTGAGGAAGAAGACGGGCAGAAGCAGACGCCGTATAGTACTGTTCATAAATCCAGTTGATTGATCCGGTTATTTTTTGATCCCCTCCCCTGCCATTTCCATAACGATGGCCCATTCTTTTTCTTTCACCGTCTGAACGGACAGACGGCCAAGCCGCACCAGGTCCATATCGGTCAACCGCTTATCCGCCTTCAGTTGCGCCAGGCTCACCGGCTTCCTCAATTTTTTAAAAGGCTTCAGGTCTACGGCGACCCAGGCCTCATTATCCGTGGTCGGATCCTGATAAGCCTCTTTGGAGACCTTAGCGATCGCCACGATCTCCATCCCTTCATTACTATGATAATACAGTACTTCGTCTCCTTTCTTCATTCCTCTCAGGTTGATCCGCGCCGCATAGTTGCGGACTCCTGTCCAGGCAGTTTGTTTTTCTTTTTCCAGTTGTTCATAGCCGTACACGGACGGTTCTGATTTAACAAGCCAATATGCCATAATGAGCTGATATTAATAAAGCCTGCGGCCTTTATCCGCCTGCTCCGCCGAAATTACAAATTATCGGGTAAAGGGTTGGAGTTAAAAAAAATTCCGGTTGATAAATCCGGAATGGAACAGGCCACCGTATGTATCCTGGTCGTTTACATGTAACACACAGCCTATTAACATTAAAAACTTATAAACAAATCTTAATTATTATGCGCACATTTAAAATATCGGCATTATTATTTGCCACTGCTTTTTTAGTGAATACGTCATTTGCACAGGACAAAACAGTAATGGTCGGAGGCGCTCCCATGTATCCTTCCAAGAACATCGTGCAGAATGCCGTAAATTCAAAAGACCATACCACGCTGGTTGCCGCAGTAAAGGCCGCCAGCCTGGTAGAAACCCTGGAAAGCCCTGGCCCTTTCACCGTATTCGCACCCACCAATGAGGCTTTCGATATGCTGCCAGAAGGCACCGTCGGGACCCTGGTAAAACCCGGGAACAAGACCATGCTGACCGGCATCCTTACCTATCATGTCGTATCCGGCAATCTGGATTCCAGGGCGCTGGCCGGACTCATAAAAGCGGGCAACGGTACTGCCGAGCTCACCACGGTAGCAGGCGGTAAGCTCTGGGTCATGATGAAAGGGAAAAAGATCGTGATAAAAGATGAAAAAGGCGGAATGGCGATGGTCACCACCAAAGATGTTTACCAGAGCAATGGGGTGATACACGTTGTCGACCACGTCCTTATGCCCAAATAAACCTGTCATACTTCCCGGATAAGTAAGGTTTGGCAGTATCTGATTACTAACACCCTGGCCGCAGTTCTGATCCCAAAGTGCAGCTTTAAAAAAAAAGTTGCACTTTTTAAATCCAAAAGATTTCAGCTTTCGTAGATTGATCTAAGGCCTGGTTTTTACCCTATTTAACGCTTGCGACAGGTTGTTTTAAGGGTCAAGACCATCCTATTACTCCGGTAATGTGGGTGGTCTTATTTTCGTTCCCCCGAACCAACGGATTGTCCCCGCGTCCATTCACACTTCAACGGATTACTCCCGAGCCCCAAGGCAGACAGCTCCCCTGACTAAAAAACAGGAGGCTTCTGCCGGCTTTGGCGGCCGCCAGGAATGCCGAAAACCGCTTCATCCGAACAAAAGCCGGCCGAAAGGTGGAAAAGCTAATGGCTCGCCAGTACGTCGGCGATATGCATGGTCCGGATATTGTACCCTTTGTTCCGGATATACCCATCCAGATGCATCAGACAGGACAGATCGGTGGAGATGATATAATCGGCCCCCGTTTCGAGGGCATTGTTCACTTTCTGATCGGCCATGGCAATGGAAATGGACTCGAACTTGACGGCAAAACTCCCGCCAAAACCGCAGCAGGTCTCCACATCCTTCATTTCCACCAGCTCCAGCCCCTTTACCTTCGACAGCAGCTTCCGCGGCTCCTCTTTGATCCGGCACTCCCTGAGCCCCGCGCAGGAGTCATGATAAGTGGCCTTTCCCCGGAGGGTAGCCCCCAGATCCTCGACTCCCAGCACATTGACCAGGAATTCAGAAAATTCGAAGACCCTTTTCTGAAGGTCTTTTACGGCATTATGAACGGAAGAATTATCAAAAAGGGTGGAATAGTAGTTCCGGACAAAGCCCGCACAGGATGCGCTCGGCATGACCACAGGGTCCGGCCCGGAAAAATCTTTGATGAATTTGGAACATACCTCCCGGGCCTCGTCCCGGAAGCCTGCATTGAAGGCAGGCTGACCACAGCAGGTCTGATTCGCATTATATTTCACCGTGACCCCTGCCTTTTCGAGCACCTTTACCATATTGAAGGCCGTTTCCGGGTAAAGCTGATCGACAAAACATGGTATGAAGAGCTGAACTGTCAGGAGCCTGTGGGAGTTTTAAAGGATTTTACCAATGCGAGCATCTTCAGGGCGGTGATGGCGGCTTCCTCGCCCTTATGCCCGTGTTTCCCGCCGATCCGTTCATCGGCCTGCTGCTGGTTGTCGACGGTCAATACCCCGAAAATGGTCGGGATGGGCAGCATCAGATTTAACTGAACAACGCCATCGGTAACGGCTTTGCAGACATAATCAAAATGAGGGGTGTCCCCGCGCAGCACACAGCCCAGCGCGATAAACACCTTCGGTTTATCGTCCTTATACTTATGCGCCTCCCAGTAGGCCCTGATGCCAAAAGGAATCTCAAAAGCGCCTGGAACGGTAATGACCTTGAAGGACGCGACGTTTGCCGTTGCCAGCGTACTGCGGCATCCCTTCTCCAGTTCATCCACGATGGCGGCATTCCATTCCGTACGTATAATAACGATACAGGCATCCTGTACGTTCAGAATGCCTGGGTTCGCCTGTAATAATTTACTATTGCTTATTTCTGCCATGGATGCTGATCATTTGTTCGCGGTCACTCCCAGTCTGGCGAGATATTTATCGATCTCATACCCCCTTGGAGTATTCGGATATTTGTCCTTGACAAGCTGGTACATTTCGATAGCCTCCTGGGTCTTGCCCATGCTTTCATAAAGATATCCGGCACGGAAAAGATATTCCGGGGACAGGAGATCGTCCTTTTCGAACAGGGTTCCGGCCTTCTTATACTGCGACACGGCATCTTCCTTCTTGTTAAGCTCGGAATAAGCATCTCCCAGCAAACCATCCGCTCTTGACTGCACCTGCTTGACGGAAGTGGAAAAATCCTTCAGATATTTTACGGCGTTATTAAAATCTCCCAGCTTCAGATAGCAGCTTCCTGCATAAAAAGAAGCGAGGTTGGCAGCCTTGGTGCCGCCATACCTTGAAATGATCTTCAGGAACCCTGCATTGACATTATCGCCGTTAAGGGCAAGTCTGGCCGAATCCATACGAAAGTATTCTTCCGCCCTGAACATGGCTTCTCCGGCCTTCTTTTCATTGGGCTCGCTGACCATATATCTGTATCCCAGCCATCCCCCGACCACCAGTATGATCACCAGCAGCGCAGAGCCGGTCTTCTTACCATACCTATCCCAGAAATGCTCAAACTGATCTACCGGATTTTTCTCTTCTCCCAGGTGTGCCGGGTGCTTAATCTCTGACATCTTATTTTTTGTCGTTTAATTTTTTATAAATGATCATTCTCCAATTGTCCGGTGCTGATACTCCATTTCTCCGGTGCAGCACCGGGCCGACTATTCCGTCCCATCCGCATCAGTCCACAATGAACGGATAGTTCTTGTCGACATATACATCCTTCAGCAGCTCGCTGTCATCGGGCAAAGGAGATTCTTCGGCGAATTTCACGGAACCGGCCACGGTATCGTTCACCCGCTTGTTGATCGCATCGATCTCCTCCTGGCTGGCCCATTTTTTGGAAAGTATAGTATTCAGCACCATCTGGATAGGATCTTTCTGTTTGTATTCGTCCACTTCTTCCTTGGTGCGGTATTTCTGCGGATCGGAGATCGAATGCCCCTTGTACCGGTAGGTCTTGATCTCCAGCAAGGTGGGGCCATCGCCTTGTCTTGCCCTTTTTACGGCCCGCGTTACTCCTTCATGAACGGCTTCCGCGCTCATCCCATCGATGGAGTCTCCGGGCATTTCGTAGGCATCGGCCAGCTTATAGATATCTACCACATTGGAGGTCCGCTCTACCGAGGTCCCCATGGCATAATTATTATTTTCGCAGATAAAGACTACCGGCAGTTTCCACAGCATCGCCAGGTTGAAGACTTCGTGCAACATCCCCTGACGGGCGGCGCCGTCCCCAAAAAAGGTCAGCACCACGTTTTCCGTGCCTTTATATTTTTCCGCAAACGCCAGTCCGGCTCCCGTTCCTATCTGCGCTCCCACGATCCCATGCCCCCCGAAGAATTTCACGTCCACCCCAAAAAAGTGCATGCTTCCCCCCTTTCCTTTGGCGGCGCCGGTTGCTTTGCCATACAATTCTGCCATACAGGAATTGGCGCTGACACCCTTGGACAAGGCCAGGCCGTGGTCACGGTAAGCGGTGATAAACGGATCGTCGGGCTTCGTGGCGGTCATGCATCCCGCAGCAATGGCCTCCTGCCCGATATAGGCGTGAAAGAAGCCCCGGATCTTGCCCTCCATCTTATATTTTTCCTCTGCCATCAGCTCAAACTGGCGTATGAGCTGCATCAGCTCATACCAGTACAGATAGGTCTCTTTTGAAAACTTGGTTGCCACTATGTTGAAAATTTAGGTTCGCTCCTGAGCCACCCGGCAGAACGGACCTGGGGTCCACCAGCCAAAGGCCCGGCATCGGATGTCCGGTGAGGCGGGCAATTTCCATTCAAAGCCCGCAAGCACCGGATCAGCGGGGGCAAATATACGGGGGAAAAAGCAATTTTTCTACAACAGCCCGTCGAACAAAAATTTACCCGGTTTGGGCAGTGGCTTTCTTGGCAGCATCTCAGCCCGCATAGCCGTATTATAGACAAATGCGGCCAGGATGGTGGCGGCCTGTTTCAGGTCATCGGGCAGCAGATGATCATAGGTATCCATATTGGAATGATGCGTACGGCTTTCATAGTCGACAGGGTCCTGTATGAACTGGAACCCCGGTATCCCAACGGCGTCGAAAGAAAGATGATCCGTAGACCCCGTGCTGTGCAAAGTCACCGTTGCCGCGCCAAGGTCCTTGAAGGGCTCCAGCCATTTGGTGAAGATCGGGGCCACCTTTTCATTGCCCTGGGCAAAGATCCCCCTTATTTTCCCCGTCCCGTTATCCAGGTTGTAATAGGCGGACACCTTCGCCTGCTCCGGCTTGAGTTTCATATCCACCGGGTCCCCGAAATGGTTCCTGACATATTGAAAAGAGCCGATCAGCCCCTGTTCTTCCCCATCCCACAGACTGATCCGGATGGTCCGCTTTGGACTTACGCCCAGCGTCTTCAGGATACGCACCGCCTCCATCGCCACGATACATCCCGCCCCATTGTCGGTAGCGCCCGTTGCGCTCTGCCAGGAGTCGAGATGACCGCCCAGCATGACCACTTCCGCCTTCAGGGTTGGGTCCGTGCCCGGGATCTCCGCGATCACATTATGCCCTTTCAGGTCATCCCCATATAATTTTGCCCGGATCTCCATTTCCACCTTCACGACAGTGCCTCCTTCCAGCAGCCGTTCCATCCGCAGATAATCCTCCTTGGCTACGATCAGGTCGGGCAGGGCCGGCTGGTCATCTTTACGGAAGCCGCCAAACCCATCCACGAAGACCGTGCCATCGCGCGCACCCCGGCTCATTTCGAGCGTGCCGAGTGCCCCGCTCTGCTGGATCATCTTTTTTACCTTCATGGACTTGATGATCGTGGGCAGAAAGAATTTCAGCATCTCGGGGGTCAGCATATAGGTATCCCCTATTCTGGCAAGCGCGCTGTCCGTCAGCCTGCTCGCATCCGGCTTGAACGCGCCTGGCAAGGTGCTGTCGGGGTTCTTATAAAGCAGGATACTGCCTCTGATCTGATCGGCATGCTGCACGATCCAGGCCGAATCCATTTTTTCCACAAGAAAGACCGGCGCCTCTACAAGGCCTTTGGTGCTGCCGCTCCAGGGGGCCGGATAAGCGATAAATCCGGTATAATAGGGCGCCTTCATGGCGGCATAGGAATGCTCCACCTCCCAGCCATACCCGAATTCACCCCAGGCCTCCGTCTGCGCATTGCTCAGACCCCACTGTTTCAGGGTCGAGACGATCCATGAGGCGGCGCGTTTGAATCCAGGCGAATTGGTGAGCCTCGAGCCGGACACGTCCGTAATATTATGGGCGATAAACTTCACCTGTGAATGGTTCAGGCCTTCCTCCCTTATCTTTTTGATCATTTCGGCATCGGTCTGCTCTTCCTGGGCCAGGGCAAGGACCGATAAAAAAAGACCCGATAAAAAAAACAGGCAAAATTTTCTCATGTCAGTAGTGTTTGGAAGTAAGTTATCTTTTTTTTACAAACCCTCCATAATTTTGTCCCGCCTTCCCCGCGCCTCCAGGTCTCTCCCCCATGCCCCCTGGTGAATAATTTGCCTTTTGCGACGCAAAGAGCGGGATTGCGGCATTCGGCCTTATCTTGCGCATGAATAACGCACTGTTGTTTTTATTAAAAGATATATCGCTCGTACAATTCAAGAATTACAGCCAGGATCATTTCCAGTTCTCGGAAAGGATCGTGGGCATCTGTGGCAACAATGGCGTGGGCAAGACCAATCTGCTCGACGCCATCTATTATCTCTGCTTTACCAAAAGCTATTTCTCCAGGTCGGATGCGCAGAATGTTCAGAAGGGTTCCGGCGGCTTCCGTATCGAAGGCCATTTTGAAAAAGAAGGGGCTGCGGCCCAGGTCCTCTGCATCCTGCGCGAGACGGGCAAAAAAGAGTTCTCCCTCGACGGAGAGCCCTATGATAAATTTTCCCGGCATATCGGTCAGTTTCCCTGCGTGATCATCGCTCCCGATGATGTACAGATCATCACCGGAGGAAGTGAAGAACGCCGCCGTTTTCTCGACGCCCTGATCTCGCAGATGGATCCCGGTTACCTGCAACAGCTCATCGAATACAATAAGGTCCTGCAGCAACGCAACGGTTTTCTCCGCTCATTGACGGACAGGCGTATTCCCGACCGAAGCCTGCTGGACGTATATGACGAGCAGCTTGCCCGGCCAGGTGTAATGCTGTCCGGACAAAGGCGCCTTTTCCTGCAGAAGTTCCTGCCCCTGGTAAAACAATTTTATGCCGAGATCGCTGGTTCCGAAGAGCCGGTCGAACTGAATTATGAAAGCCAGCTGCTACAGGACTCCTTTCCCGATCTCCTGAACCAATACCGGGAGAAAGACATCCTCCTGCAGCGGACCAATGGCGGTATTCATAAGGACGATATCGGGATGAGCTTTTCCGGACAACCATTCAAGTCGATCGCTTCCCAGGGACAACGGAAAAGCCTGCTCTTCGCCCTGAAGCTGGCGGAATACGAGACACTCAGACTGGACAAGGGCTTCCCCCCCATCCTGCTGCTCGACGATATCTTCGAAAAGCTGGACGAACGCCGCATGAACAATCTCCTCGACCGGGTATGTGTCCGCAACCAGGGCCAGATCTTTATCACCGATACCCACCCCGACCGCATCAGCGGGGAGCTGGACAGGCTTTCCATCCCCTGCCAGATCATCCGGCTCTGAGCAACCCTATAATCCGTTTCCCACTCCGCCCAACGGCATCCCACTCCCTGGCCGGTCAGCATTCCACCGCCTGCTCATTCTGCCCCATAATCTTATACATCCGATTTTCCCCCCTACGAATTTTTCCGCGGGCAATTAGCAAAATATTATATATTTATTAGTAAAATCTCAGCAGCCCGAAAATACATTGTATGCCATCTGATCTGAAATCCTCCATTTGTTATCTGGAAGAAACGAATGACCCTGCCAGCGCTTATTTTTGCTTCGCCGTGGACAGCACCGGCGAATACGGTATCATAAAGGCCAACAAGGAAGGCCTCCGCCTCTACGCCGCGGAAATACTGAAGAAATCATTGCTGCTCGAAGACCTGAAAGATGGGGAGCCCATTTTTTTCGGTGATCTGGAATGGGTCGTAAGCGACGCCGGCTACGATGTCGTGGCGGGCATCCAGCCTCAGTACCTCACCCGCAGCGAGATCCTCGGGGTAGATGTAAAAGGAGAAGAGCCCGAACCTGTCACTCTTCACGAGCATCAGGAACAGGCCGCCGACACAGCCGCAAAAAAAAGCCCGGCCACCGGCAAGGGTTGTCTGGTCCTGGCATTGTGCATAATGGGATCGCTCATTTTGCTGGCCACTATCCTGGCATTCCCTAACTTGCGGTCATGGGTGAATATTCATTAGGAGATGCCTTAAAGAAATTCCTTAATCAGAGCAGGCTGAAGGGCTCGATCCAGGCCCTGCAGATCGAAGAGGTCTGGGAACAGATCATGGGCAAGACCGTTGCCCGCTACACCGACAAGATCCAGATCCACGGACATACCCTGTACATCAACACGACCATCGCCCCGCTCCGGCAGGAGCTGCTCTATCAGAAAGAAAAGATCATTCAGCGCGTCAACGAAGCCCTGGGAGAGCAGGCGATCAAAGAGGTCGTGATCAAATAGTCCGCACCCGCGGATCGACTACCCCATACAGCAGGTCCGCCAACAGGCCGATCACGATAAAGAACAGCGAAGATACCAGCACCGAACCCATCACCACCGGGAAGTCCAGTTTTTCCAGCGCATCCACGGTGACTTTCCCGATCCCCTTCCACCCGAAAATATATTCCACGAAAAAAGCGCCCGCCAGCAGTTCGGCAAACCATCCGGTGATGGCGGTGATCACCGGGTTAAGGGCATTCCTCAGCCCATGCTTCCAGACCACTACCGGTTTACTCAGCCCCTTGGCATAAGCCGTCCGGATATAATCCTGGTCAAGGGTGTCCAGCAGTGAGCCGCGCGTAAGCTGCGCGATGATCGCCAGCGGCCGTATGCCCAGCGTGATGGCGGGAAGGATAAGGTTCTGGAGCTGCAACTGCCTGCCCGCAAAAGGATCGGTGTCGAAAAGACTCCCGGTCATATGAAGACCGGTATATGGGCTCAGCACAAAGCCGAACAGATACGCAATGACGATGCCCATAAAAAAGGAAGGGGCCGAGATACCCAGCACACTCACGAAGATGGCGGAGCTGTCCATCCAGGTGTCCTTTTTAACGGCGGCAAGCACGCCCAGCAGGACGCCAAAGACAGTAGCGATGATCATCGCCGTGACCGCCAGCAGGATAGTTCCGGGCAATGCCTCCATCAGGATCTCCCCTACCTCTCTTTTTGTCTGGTAGGACCGGCGCAGATAAGGCCACTTCAGCCCTACCCGCATATCCCCTCCGATAAAAAACCCTCTCAGCTTCTTTCTTTCGATCTCCTCTCTGGAGTGAATGCCTATCGGCGAAACATCGTCAAGATAAAAAAGGAATTGTTTCCAGCGGGGCTGGTCCAGGTCGAGCTCTTTACGGATATTTTCCTGCGTGGACGCATCCGCCCGCTGCCCCATGACCAGACGCGATGGGTCCCCGAACCCCTGGAAGAGGAAGAATACCACGACCACCACGCCCAGCATGACAAGCGATCCATAAAATATCCGCCGCAAAAAATATCGGAGCATGGTTCTCGTAATTTATTATTCGCAACCTCGCCGGACCTTCTCACCTGCGATCACCGTTATCCCTGCCCTCCGGTCCCGGGTCCGCCGGCCGCGCTATTCCGACGGCAACCCATTCACATCCGGCAGCGCCAGCTCAAAGTCGGCATAGCTCCATTTGTTGAGGACAAACCCCTTCTTGATCAGATAAAGCGTCGGGTTGGCCCGCGCCGCCGTCTTGATGGCCGTGGCATCGCATTTCAGGATGGTTATGTCACGCCCGATGCCCTGTTTGTCTGCCCACGCCGATACATTATCATAATCGCCGGTAATAAAATACACCGGGATCTTTTTTGCTTTGGCCATCGTGAAGATCACGTTGAAGGCCTTGTTCCAGGCGGGATTGTCTTCCTCTATACCCTTCGTGAAAAGGAACAGCTTATATCCCTTCTCCTGTAACAGCTCCTGCGTGGTGTCCGTTCCGGCAGCCGTCACCAGCGTAAAATCTTTGATGGCCGCCTCCGCATTTCCTTTCCGGATCAGCTTGTCATAGCGGGTGACGAATTTGTAGCTGTCGCCGAAATCGGCGGGGAACTTATCGGCCGTGAATTCCGTTTTCTGCCCGTTCTTCTCATAGACGAACGTGATCACCGTACTATCGGGGATCGCTCCGCGCGGCGGCTTCATGCTCTCAGGTATATTCGTCCCGATCTTATAGGGCAGACAATCCACCACCGGCAGGTGCATAAGCACATACCATTGCAGGGAGAAGGACAGGATGGTGGACAGCACCAGCACAGCGATGCTTGCCGCATTGGTAAGGGACTGCCGGATCTTTCGCTGGTTAAAGAACAGGAAAAGGATCAGCACCAGCAGGATCAGATCTTTTACAAAGGATTGTCCCGCCGTCAGCGGAATGCAATTCCCAAAACAACCGCATTCCCTGACTTTCCCCGACAGATACGCATAGCCCGTCAGGAAAGTGAAAAAAACGATCAGCAACAATAACAACCAGCTGAATAATTTCATCCGCCAGCCCAGCAGGATAGCGACGCCGGCCACGATCTCGAAGACGATCATGAGGACCGAAAAGACGAGCGTGTAATTATCCAGCCAGTGAAAATGCCATACTTCGAAGAATTCCTGCATCTTATAGCTGAGGCCCAGCGGATCGTCCGCCTTTATCAGGCCCGAAAATATGAACAGCACGCCCACAAAGGATCGCGCAATGGTTATGAGGATCTTCATAAAATAGCCAAGGTTTTAGTTACCCTTTATGTTTCCCTTCCGCGATCAGGATCAGCGCAAACACGGAATAGTTGATGATGTCGGTAAAATTGGCATCGATCCCTTCGCTGATCAGCGTCTTGCCGTCGTTCGCCAGGATCTGGCGGATGCGCAGCAGCTTCATCAGGATCAGGTCCACAAAACTCTCCTGGCTCATCTCCCTCCAGGCTTCCCCATAATCATGGTTCTTATCCAGCATCACCGACCGGACGATGGCGATCTTTTCATCATAACGCTTCTCCACTTCCTCCACCGGCAGGTCTTCCAGCGAATCATTCCCGAACCCGAGCTGGATCAGCCCGATCACCCCGTAATTCACCATGGCCATGAACTCGCTTGTCCGGTCGTCTTCCACCCGCTGTCCGTTCGTCTGCTGAAGGGTGCGTATACGCTGCGCCTTGATGAACAGCTGGTCCGCGATGGAAATGATCCGCAGCACCCGCCAGGAAGTGCCATAATCCCTTGTTTTTTTTAAGAAAATATCTTTACAAGACCTGACGGACTGATCGTATTGCTGATTCGTGCTGCCCATTACCGGAATTTCTGAACTTTTCAATTTTAATTGCTGAATTTTACTTGTAAATGTAAAGATAACGAAGCTCATGTTCACTTTGAATTGCAACGGGAAATTACTGAAGGCGGACAGGCCGCTGGTCATGGGGATCATCAATACCACACCGGATTCCTTTTACTCCGGCAGCCGTTTCATGGGCGATGCGGAAGTGCTCCGGCAGGGAGAGAAGATGATCGGCGATGGAGCGGATATATTGGACATAGGAGGCCAGAGCACCCGCCCGGGCGCGGAAGAGGTAGGGGTAGAAGAAGAGCTCCAGCGGGTGATCCCCGCCATTGCGGTATTACACCGTCATTTCCCCGGCACGGTCATCTCGGTGGATACCTGGTATTCCCGGGTCTCCCGCGAGGCAGTAGCCGCCGGGGCCGGCATCGTCAATGATATCAGCGCCGGATCGCTTGATCCGGACATGCTGGTTACGGTGGGAAAGCTCAACGTTCCCTATATCTGTATGCACATGAAAGGAACGCCTGTCTCCATGAACAGGGAGGCGGTATATGAAGACGTGACCAGAGAGGTGCTCGATTTCTTTATCGGCAGGATCGCCGCATGCCGGTCCGCGGGCATCCACGACCTGATCCTCGATCCGGGCCTCGGCTTCGCCAAACGGGCGCATCACAATTTTGAATTACTGAAAAACCTGGCCATATTCAGCATGACCGGCTGCCCCATCCTCGCAGGGGCTTCCCGCAAATCATTTATTTATAAGAATCTTGGTCTCACCGCTGAAGACGCGCTGAACGGCACTACCGTGATGAATACCGTGGCTTTGCTGAACGGCGCCGCCATCCTGCGGGTGCATGACCCGGCGGAAGCAAGACAGGCCATACTCCTCCTCGAACGGTATAAAAACACGAACGCACACTGACCGGCAGTGTGCGTTCGTATACTATTTTACCGTCCACGATCCGGACCTCTGCCGATACGGGCCTGACCGGGGATCCGGGCGCTCCGGTTATTTATGTTGCTGTTGCTGCTGCTGTTGTTGCTGTTGGATAGCCTGCTGCATAGCTTGCTGCTGTGCCGGGGTCATGGTCTGTCCACCTGCGCCACCCGCGCCACCCGCTGGTAGTTTGGGCGCATCGGTCACATCCACGATCTCTATGTCGAACATCAGGTTCTCATAAGCCTTGTGGCCTGGACCGGGCTGCTGATCATAGGCCAGGAATGCGGGAATATACAGGGTTCCTTTGCCGCCTTTCTTAAACTTTCTCAGGCCGTCATCCCAACCCGGTATGATCGCGGATTGTCCGATCACGAATTTGAAGGGCTCGTTACCGGGGCCGGTCATGTTGGATTCGAATATTTTTTCGGAAGGGAGAAGCTTGCCCGTATAGCGGACAGATACCTGCTTGCCGGAATCTGCCTGCGGGCCGTCACCGGCGGACTGCACCACTACATAGGTTCCTTTCGCCGTTTTTTCAGCGTTGATCTTTTTGGACGCCAGATAATCTTCCACCGTCTTTACTTCCCTGTCTTTTTCTCTCGATGCCTCGGCTTCCTGATCCTTTGCCTTCAGCTCATCGGTGGCGAGCACATCCACTACCCGGAATATAGTGCTGATCTTGTCTTTCTTTTTGAGGAACGGAGGCAGCTGACCGCCATATTTTCTCATCAGCGTATCTACGAGCTGAATGGCAATGGCGCTGTCGCCCTTGCGCAGCAGGGGAAGTATTTCGATAGGGCTGTACTCGGCTCTCGAGCTGTCTACCTTGATATAGGCGGGCATGCCTCCTTCGGAGGTGTACAATACAGAGTCACGCAGTTTTTGCACGACATTCATCTTGAGCCACTGTCCTCTTTTCACGACATCACCTTTCCCATCGGAAGTAATATGATACAAGAGGCCACTCTTTGTTTTTTTAAACCCCTGGTTGGTGCAGGAGACAGCGCTCAGCAGGGTGATCAGAACAAGCAAATACGACGAGATCTGTTTCATTATTATTATTATTGTAATTGTGACGAATTCTCTTTTATGGCGCTGATGAAGCGTTGCACCGTTTGCTCCAGGCTGTCGGTGCTGCGGCCACCTGCTGCATTGAAATGCCCTCCCCCCTCGAAATACCGGCGGGCGAAAGTATTGACATCGAAGTCTCCTTTGCTGCGGAAAGAACATTTTACCTCTTCATCCCGGTCGATGATCAGCGCGGCCATCCTGATGCCCACTATGGACAATGGGTAGTTTACCAGCCCTTCCGTGTCCCCTGTCCTGATCTCATAACGTACCAGGTCCTTCCAGGGGATCGAGATCAGCGCACAGTTATACTCGTAAAAGATGTCCATCTTGTTCAGCAGCACATATCCCGTGAACCGGAGGCGGTTCTCGAGGAAATTGTCGAAGAGGTTCTCATGGATCCGGGTATGGTTCAGCCCCGTGTCCTTGAGGACGGCCACCATCCGGTGTACATCGGCCGAGGCGCCGGGGAACCGGAAAGAACCGGTATCCGTCATGACGCCGGCATACAGACAGGCAGCGATCTCCCGGTTTATCTGCGCGGTCTGGCCCCAGCCGGCGATCAGATCGTAGATCATCTCGCAGGTAGAGCTTTTACCCGTATTGCTGACCCCATAGTCGAAGCTCGCCGATTCTGGCTGCTGGTGATGATCGATCAGCACTTTGGTGCAGGACAGCTTCTTCAGCTTCTGGGCCATGCTCCGGGTACGCGACAAGGTATTGAAGTCCAGACAGAACAGCCATTCGGTCTGGTCCAGCACCGCATTGGCCTTCTCCGTGCTGTATTCATAATCGATAACGGCGTTACAGCCAGGCATCCATTTCAGCCATTCCGCCCAGTTCGTGGGAGAGATCACCGTTACGGCATGCCCCAGCTGCGTCAGGAAATGGAACAGCCCCAGGGAGGAGCCCATAGCATCCGCATCGGGCTTCTGATGCATGACGATGACCACCTTTTTAGGCTGTACCAATAACGGATATATTTCCTGGATAGCGTTCATATAAAACGGCTGCAAAGTTGCAGAATAATAATTCAAATCCCAAAAACCCTTTTTGCTGGTTAATATTCTACCTTTGCTGGCCAAAATTGAAAAGGACAATATGAGCAATCGAACTTTTACCATGGTCAAGCCGGACGCATTTTCCAAAGGGCATTCCGGCGGCATCATCGACAAGATCCTCAAAGGCGGTTTTCGCATCGTGGCCCTCAGGCTGACCAAACTGTCTGCCGAAAAGGCCGGTGAATTCTATGCCGTGCACAAAGCAAGGCCCTTTTACGGCGAGTTGGTGGACTTCATGAGCAGCGGCCCCATTATCGCCGCCATTCTGGAGAAAGACAATGCAGTGGCTGATTTCCGTAAACTGATCGGCGCCACCGATCCGGCAAAGGCTGACGAGGGCACCATCCGTAAATTGTACGCCTCTTCCCTTGGAGAGAACGCCATCCACGGCAGCGACAGTGATGAGAATGCAAAGATCGAGGGGGATTTCTTCTTCAGCGGTCTGGAAATAGTATAATATACCGGTCCCCTCCCGGAGGGAGGGGACCTTCATGATCTTTCACCCGCTAATTCTTCTCCGGGCTCACCGTATATCCGGCTTTTCTGAGCAGGCTGATCACACCCTGGTCCCCCGGCAGATGCGCCGCCCCCACCGCGATCAGCAGGGATCTTCCCGGCAACAGCCCATCCAGCTCCTTCACCCATTTCCGGTTCCGGTCGTACAACAACAGGTCCATATAGCCGGTCATTCCAGGGTCTCCCTGCTGGCTGAGCTTATCGATCTGGTCAAGGTCCTGCTTTTTATATACCTCCGCCAGCTCCAGCGTCATTTTCTTATATTCGTCGGCACTGTCGATATAGTTGACCAGCTCTTTTGCCTGCTTCTCATACGGAATGCTGTCGAACAGGCCTGCCTGGAACTCCATCGTCTCCAACCCCTTTACCGGCTTGTTCAAAGGACGCAGTTCCTTCATGATCATCAGCTCCATCCCGTTGGTCGTCTTGCAGGCGAGGCCTTCTTCCTCGATCAGGCTGCTGATCAGCATGGGCTTGAACCGTTCCAGCATGCCAAAAGGCAGCATGGACGAATGTTTCGAAAAATACCCCTTAACCTTCTGATACTCGTCCGTGCTCAGCAGATCGGACAATTTCTTGCTGTCGTTCATCCGCATGTATTTCATGGCGCCCATCAGATCGTTCATATCATCCAGCTTGATCTCGAAATACACTTCATCGCAGGAGGCGATCACTCCCTTCAGGTTATCGCTCAGATGAGCGTCATCCGCACAGAGCACATGCATCGTACCAAACAGATAAGAAGGTTTCGTCAACCCTTTGCCGGATATTTTCCACAACAGCGTATGGGTCTGGGAGAGCGCAAGCGATGCCGTAAACAAGCCCGCAGAAAGCATCAGGCTAAGCCTGATCCACGACCGCTTCTTTTCCATATAACTGGTCTTTGAATTTAAGTGAAGGTGAAGCCAGGAAAGGGCCGATGCCCAGGTCCTTCCATTTTTCGTCGACGGCTTTTATAGTCATTCCATCCGCGACGATAATATTCGGCCAGTCACGCTGAAAGTTATCGAATTCTTTTGTTTTCATCGTGCCATCCAACCCTAAACAGGCAAATTTCTTCGACGGATCGGCGCCCGATCTTTTTTCAGCCAGAAGACTGTCCCGGCGGGGGTCGAGGTTATTGCAGCATCTCCACAACGCAACCGGCAGATCGGTCGCATCGACGGTATGTTCGACATACAGGATCATTTTTATGCCTTCCACCTGTTCCAGCCCGCAGATCGTGTCATGCAGCTCCCGGATATGCCCCGGCCTGTTCTTTCTCACCGAAACGATCGCGCAGGGGATCTGCCTGGCCAGCAGGGAAAGATTGACGGTATGGATCTCGGGGAACCTGTTTTTCAGCAGCTCTCCGGTAAGCCCGGCATAGCGGGTCACCCCGAGCTGGTATTGGTCATTGCGGGTCTCTTCTTCGGATTTGAAGGTGCCATCGATACACATTTTGCCGCCAAAACCCATCTTGCTGCAGCTGTGATCGAGGACATCCATCGGGCCCTGGGAGAAATAGATATCCGTCGCCGGGTTGAGGTTGCTGAAAACATAGCGCGCCAGCTCCTCATACTCCTGAATACGCACATCCGCATCCGCGATCACCAGGATCTTGTTGAACATCATCTGTCCCGCCCCCCACATGGCGTTCATCACCTTCTGGCCCTGGCCCGCATAATCCTTCCGGATCTTTGCGATCACCAGGTTGTGAAAAACGCCTTCGACGGGCATGTCCATATCGACGATCTCCGGCACCAGCGTCATTTTCATGGGCGCCAGAAAGATCCTTTCCGTTGCCTTCCCAAGCCACGCATCTTCCTGTGGCGGGATGCCCACGATCGTTGCGGGGTACACCGGGTTCTTCCGGTGGGTGATGGCGGTGATATGGAATCTGGGGTACCAGTCCGGCAGAGAATAATAACCCGTATGATCCCCGAAAGGCCCTTCCCAGATCAGTTCATCCGTGGGGTCCACATATCCTTCGATGACAAAATCGACATCCGAGGGGACTTCGATCTCGGGCTGGGTGAGACATTTCACCAGCTCTACTTTCTTTTTCCGCAGGAATCCCGCCAGCATATATTCATCGACATTTTCCGGCAGCGGGGCCGTAGCGCTGTAGGCATATACGGGGTCTCCGCCGAGGGCGACGGCGACGGGCATCCTTTTACCGGTCTTTTTATATTCGGAGAAATGTTTGGCGCTGACCTTATGTTTGTGCCAGTGCATGCCCGTCAGCCTGGGCCCGAAGATCTGCATGCGGTACATCCCGACATTGCGGGTGCCGGTGTTGGGGTCTCTGGTATGAATAATGGGTAAGGTGACGAAGGGGCCTCCGTCCTTTGGCCAGCAGGTGATAACGGGAAGAAGGCCGATGTCCGGTTTGTCCATTACCACTTCCTGGCATTCTCCTCTGCCGCTCTTTACTTTCGGCATCCAGCCCGCGAACTGCCCCAGCATGGGCAGCAGCTTCAGCTTGTCCACGATGCTCTCTTTGGGGGCGGCCAGCAGACGGAACAAGCCTTCTATCTCCCTTGCGACGTCATCCAGCCGCTGTACGCCAAGGGCCATGCACATTCTTTTATCGCTGCCGTATGCGTTCATGAGGACGGGGAAACCGGTGCCGGTATTCTCGAACAGCAGGGCCTTACCGCCACCGCCGCTCTTGCTGATCCGGTCGGTGATCTCTGCGATCTCCAGTTTCGGATCGACAAAGGTCGTGATCCTCAACAATTCTCCCGCTTTCTCCAGGGCGTTGATAAATTCCTGCTGGTTACGATAGGCCATTCGCTGCGATTTTCATTTTTACAAATGTAAAAATAGAACACTCACAGCCTGAATATGTTTGCAGAAAGAATTATTAATAAATTTATTCTGGGATCGACATTGCCCGGGACCTTTCCCCTAATATACTTTTTTCGGGCAGTCGAGACCTCCATGACCATTCTTGTACACACCGGAACTATTGGAATGAAGGGCGATGGTCACCCGGATCCCCGAGAAATAATACCAGTCCTGGTGTTTGGAGTTTCCTCTCACCGAGCCATCCTGCGGATAGGTGCTGACCGAATTCCCCTTCAGCTCATTGCCCCGGTAAGCCATTTTCACCGCCTCGGGTCCTTTGGCAGCCAGCAGGACATTCTGGTCTATATATCGTTTGCTGACATCGTCGATGTAATCGGTAAATAATTTTCGCAGCCCGATCTCATAAGCGATCACCACATCTTCGGATATACGCAGTTTGATACCGCCGCCAAATGGGATCGCGAACTGAGTAAGCGCATAAGGCTTCCGGTCAGGATATCCCGTGAGCCCCTCCCCTTCTGTGCTCAGGGGCTTCAGATAAACTTTTCTTCCAAGCGTATCAAAAGCAAAAGGATTGAAATGATATACCGCTATCCCCGCAAATACATAGGGGGTGAATCTGTTCTTGTCGAGGCTCAGTAAATTATATTCCCCGAGTACATTCCATTCGATAAGGTTGGATTGAAAACTCAGGTTACGGGCCTTGAGGTCCGCCTTGGTATTGTATTTGTCGGCAGCGCCGATCTTGCCGTATGTAAAATTGGAAAGAACGGAGAGATGGCCGTTCAGGTCATATTGAAGGCCAGCGCCAAATGCGCCATGACCTTGTGAGGTCGTATAGGGCTTGCTTTGCAGATCGCCGAAATAATTAGAAAAGCCGCCAAAAAGATTGACATGCCATTGAGCGTGCGCAAAGAAAGGCATAAGCATTCCCAGTAACAGGAATTTCTTCATGTTTCGTTGAGTTTGTTGAAAAAATAAATATGGGTGGTCTTTGCGCAGGGATGTGGATCAGAATGTAAGCTTAGCGTTTATAGCGAGTGGTCCGGTAGAATTATTACGATAGATATAAATTGGAGGTTGCCTCTATAAACGCAAGTATTGCGCCAATTATTTAAAAAAAGCGTGGAAATAAAAGTTAAAGGGCATAAAAAATGTCTGCCGAAGGTTTTTTTACAAGAAAAAGGAATATTTGCCTTATTTTCGCAACCCGGAATTTATAGTTCGGGACGTAGCGCAGCCCGGTAGCGCACTTGCATGGGGTGCAAGGGGTCGCAAGTTCGAATCTTGTCGTCCCGACAGACATACAAACTGACAAAGCCTCCGCGTAGCGGAGGTTTTGTCGTTTCAGCGCCGGGCCCGTGAGCTCGCCCGCAGGCGATCCTGTCCGCCCTTTCAGAGCAGAATTTCCTGCTCAGCCCCGTCCAGATCCCTCCTTCCTCTCCTTCCAGCCTTCCATTTCTGGGAAAAAAATTCCCAAAAATGGCCGCCAGCCTCGCAAAATATCAGGCCGCCAGCTTCTCAAAATATCAGTAAGGATTTTGCGGCATCCCGATCCATGCAGCGGCCCGCCCGATGGGGCTGCCGCCTTGCCTTATTCCGACCGCAGGCTGTCGACCGGATTGGCCACACCTGCCCTCACCGCGTGATAACCAACGGTCACAAAGGCCACAACCAGCGCGATCGCCCCGGTGACCACGAACACCCACCAGCCGATATCTATCCGGTACGCATAATCCTGCAACCATTTTTGCATGATATACCAGGACACCGGGGCCGCGATCAGGAGCGCGATCACCACCAGTCTGAGGAAATTGCCGGTTACCAGTTGTACGATCGAGCCTACGGAGGCTCCCAATACCTTCCGGATACCGATCTCCCTCGTCCGGTTCACAATGGCCAATGCCGCAAGACCAAACAGACCCAGACAAGCGAGAAAGATGGAAATGCCGCCCGCCCAACCGGCAACCCGGCTCCATTTTTCCTCGGACTTGTAAAACCGGTCCAGGTCCTCATCGAGAAAACTGTATCTGAATTCAAGATCGGGCGCAAGACCCGACCAGGTTTTCTTCAGCAGATTTAAGGCCGTGACCGGATCGCCAGGCTGGATGCGTACAAAAAAAATATTGGGATGAAAGCCACCCGGCATCGTGAAGGACTGTGGCCTTACCAGCTTTGTCAGCGGCTCGAAATTATAATCCTTCACCACTCCGATGACGGTCACCGTCCGGCCGCCCGCATCCCTGCCCTGCTGTAGTTGCATTCCCACGGCCCGACCGGCATCCTTGCCAAGATTGTTCTTTGCAAAATTCTCATTGATCATAATGGAGCCGGCGGAATCGCCAGGGATCGCCGCATTAAAATTACGACCCGCAATCAACTGCATGCCCATCACCTTCAGATAATCGGCATCCACAGGATAGATGATCGAGAACAGGTTCTTGCCTTTTAAGGTATATTGATCCCCCATCTCACCCTGCCCTTCGCCCAGCCCGATCTCCGCGCCGGCCATACCCGCTATTTCGCGCTGTGATTGCAGCGCCTGGCGGAACAACGGATAGATCCTTCTGGATTCGGTCCCATCCGTATGAACGGCCACGACATTTTCTTTGTTGAACCCGATATTCTTTGAACGCATAAAATTCAGTTGCCGGAAAATGATCAGCGTGGAAATGATCAGCACCGCCGAAAGCACAAATTGAAAGCTGACCAGGCCCCGCGTAAAAACATTTGCCCCACCCAGTCTGATCCTGCTCTTCAACACTTCAACCGGCCTGAACCCCGACAACACCAGGGCGGGATAGCTGCCAGCCAGCAATCCGACCACCAGGGTCAGTCCGCCCAGCAACCAGATCAGCTCAGGGAATTGTGAGAACGAAAAGTGCAGTGTCCTTCCGCAGAGCTGGCTGAAATAAGGCAGCAGTATATCCGCAAGCAGCAGACCGATACAGGCGGAGAAAATGCTTAGTAACATCGACTCGGTCAGGAACTGCAAGGCCAGTTGTTTTCTCTTCCCACCCATCACCTTCCTTATACCCACCTCTTTTGCCCTGCCTGCGGAACGTCCGATAGCCAGCGTCGTAAAATTGATACAGGCGATCAGCAGTATCCCCGAGGCTATGCCGATCAGGATCCAGATATTCCTGGGGTCGGTGGCGCTGCCCGGAGCGCCGGATTCGATATCGGCGGAGATATGCGTCATGCGCAGCGGCCGCAGTTCGAAGCTGGCAGATGCCTTTTTTGTTTTGGCATACGAGGCGGCTTCTTCCGGATAATGTTTCAGCCGGAAATTCAGCAACCGGCCCGGGTCTTTATCAAGACGGCTCTCTTTGCTGAGCTGAACATAGGTCTCATCACCAAAGGTCATATGCCAGTTGTTCAACCCTTCCTTCCGGAATTCCGCGGCGGCGATATAATCATAGCTTCCCAGCACGGCGAACTGAATGCTCGAGTTGGCGGGAATATCATCGGCTACGGCGCTGACGACAAAAGGCTGGAATCCATCATTGGCCTGCTTATCGTCTGGATTCATTTTTATCTGCACCGTTTTGCCGATACAATCCAGCCCGCCATATAATTGCAAAGCCGTTGTTTTGGTAAGCACGATGGCATGCGGATCTTTCAGCGGGCTGCTGTCTGCACCCTTGAGCAGGGGAAAGGAAAAAACGGAGAATAGTGCGGGATCGGCAAAACCCATGGACAACCGGAGCGTTTTATTGTTCGCCCTGACTACGTTCTCCCCACCCGCGTTGAACCGTACAAAATCCTCGACATCGGGAAACTCTTTTTTCAGCGCAGGCCCCAACGGCATATTGAGACCAGCCATCCTGCCTTCGCGCCCATCTTCGGCCTTCCAGGCCTCGTTGACGCGGAAAATGCGACCCGCATTCTTATGCCAGCGGTCATAGCTGAATTCATTGACCGCATACAGCAGGAACAGGCTGAAACAGGCAATGCCAATCGACAGCCCCGATACGTTGATAAAGGAAAGGATCTTCTGTCTGGAAAGGTTGCGGATGGCAATTTTCAGGTAGTTTTTAAACATGGCTTTACATTTATGCGGACCCGGGAACAGGGTCCGGGACTTATTGCTCCAGGAGAATGCCGGATTTTAAAGGTCTGACCATCATCTGATTAATTTCAGCAAAGGATATGGACTGTTCGTTTTCGATACGCCGACTGTCCGCACCCGCTCCCATACCGCCTGAATGCAGCACAAGCAACACGAGCATTTCACCAGCCACTCTGCTGGTTCGTTCTGCGCTATCCCGCATAAGAGCCACTCTGCGGGTTCGTCCCGCCCTATCCCGCATAAGCGGAGTCTGCGTGGATGATCTTTATAAATGGCCGGATGCCCAGCAACACTTTTGATCTTTTTGGAATAAGGGGGTCAAACCGGTCCGGCGTCAACAGCAGCACCAGCAGGATCAGCAGCGGGAACAGCGAATAGACCAGCATAACGCTCCAGGCCTCCACAGGAATGCCGGGCCCGCCCGCTTCTCTTGACTTTACAAGCCATGCAAGAAGACCAAACGCAATAAAAGGACCGAGGACAACCGTAAACAAGGCAAGAAAGAACTGACTGCGGCTTAACAGGACATGCGGTCCTCTGTGCTCCAGCAAAAAAACCGTTTCCTCCTCTATTTCACGCAAGTCCTCTTTATAAAAAGTCCTGATCGCAGAAGAATAATATTTCTCAAAGTCCCCGTTCTCTTCAAGGTTCTGCTCGATAAGTATGCAGATATGATCGAGGAGGTTTTGCTGCAGGCTCCCGATCCGGATGCCATGGATCTGGATATCATCGAGTATAAAATCGATCTGCTGGTCGCTGAGCTGGTACATCAGGCGGTTTTTGGTTTTATGTCAAGCAAGGAGATCATCGTTTCCATAAAATTAGCCAGCTCACTTACTTTTTCCTTTGTTTTTGCTTTTCCCGCGGGGCTTAAGCTGTAATATTTGCGCACACGCTTTCCGATGTATTCCACCTGCGTCGTCACCAGCCGGTCGGCCTCTAGTGCATGCAGGGTCGGATACAGCGCCCCTTCGGTTATCTGGATCTTATCGAGCGTCAGTTCCTTTACCTTCTGGGTGATCTCATAACCATACATTCTTTTATGGTCGGCCAGTAGTTTCAGGACAATGGTCTTCAGCGTGCCTTTTATAAGTTCTGATGAGTAGGTCATATAAATAGTTAATCCGCCCTGAACACCTTATTCAGGATGCGGTTGGTCTGTTTCATCGTGCTGGCCAGCTCGCCCATGTCCACTCCGTTGCCGGGCGCCATTCCGCCACCGGATGAAGATTGCGCTTGCTCCTGCGATGCGGGTTTCTTACGCCATTCCATCAGCCCGTAGATACAGAAGATCCCGACCTCACAAAGCAATCCGGCCGTCAGGGCGGTATCGCCAAATTCCTTATGCTCGATCTTGCCCCAGGCGCCGAAGATAACGACCGCCGAAGCAAAGGAGAACACGGTGTTGATGATCTTGTCAAAATGCATGGCTGAAGTTTAAAGATCAAATATACATAAGATTCTAATGCATCACACCCGAGTGTAAAAATATTTTTGGCCGGCCACCCACCCAGGACTCCCGGCTTTAAGCTTCCCGACCGGCCAACCGAAAGGGTCCGGCTTCAGGCGCCCCAACCTCACAGCTCTTTCTCCATGGGGATATCACAGCGGGATGATGCGGTTTGCCGGCCGATCCTCCGGAAGCCGGATTTTTCATACATGGCGATGGCCGCCTCCATGCTGGTGATCGTCTCCAGCATTATTTTGCTGAACCTCAGCGCCTTTGCCTTTTTAAAAATAGTGTCCAGCAGCAACTGACCAAGCCCCAGCTTTCTGTGCCCTCCATCGATATACATCTTCCTCAGCTTGCAGCAGCCGGCGCCCAACGGAATAAGACCAGCCGTACCGATAATGTGCTGGTCATCGCCGACCAGTACAAGAAAGATGCCGCCCGGTTCCTCATAGGTCTTCCCGATATCGACCAGATCGGATTCCGAACGCTGTTCGTCATAGACCTCGCCGAATTCAGGCAGTATTGACCGCACAAGCCTGACGATCTCCTCCCGGTCCTCACCGCCGGCAGCTCTCAGCCTATATACCTTTCCATTCCTATGCAGAAAGTCTTCCAATTTATTTTATATAATTACGTATTACCCCGAACAGCTTTTCAATATCGCTGTCCCTGGTATATAAATAAGGCGAGACCCGGATACTTTTTCCCCGCATCCCGACAAAAATATTTTTCGCATTCAGCTCATCTTTGATCTCTTCAGGGAACGCACCCGGGAAATCCACCCCGATCATATGGCCTACCCGCCCGGGATAAGCCGGATATCCCATCCCCAGCATGGCCGCCTTCTCCTCGATCTTCCGGGTTATTTCGCTGAGCGCCGACTGGATCTTCACCACACCCCACTCCAGGACCTGGCTCACCGCAGCCTTCGCCATGGGAAGATTGATAAATCCAGGGTACTCGCCCATATCGAACCGCCGCGCGCCTTCCCGGAACTCATCCCGGTAATTCACGAGCTGGGCAAAATTCTCGCTCTCCTTTTTCGCAAGCCAGGAATATTCAATAGGCCGCCCCTCCTTTCTCCATCTGGGAGCCGCATATAAATAGCCAAGTCCATACGGCCCCAGCAACCATTTGTACCCTACAGAAACGAGGAAGTCGGGATCTAGCTTTTCAATGTCCATCGGATAGGCGCCCAGGCTCTGGCTGGCGTCGATCACCAGCGCTGCACCCACGGAATGGGTCTTTTCACTTACCCGCTCCAGGTCGATAAGGGCGCCGTTCGTCCAGTGACAATTCGGGACCGATACGATCGCCGTAGAGGCACCGATCGCTCCGACGATGGCCTCCGTCCAGTCCCCCTCTCCCTTTTTTACGATGGTCAGACTGGCCCCGCTGCTCTTCGCCAGCTCCCGCCAGGAATAATAATTGGAGGGATACTCCTGGTCCAGCACAAGGATCTGCTGCCCTTTTGCAGCGGGAAGATTGGCCGCGGCAACGCTGACGCCATAGCTCACCGAAGGCACCAGCGCGATGCCTTCGGCCCCTGTATTCATTACCCGGGCTACAAGCGCCCGCAGGTCCTCCGCATCGTCAAACCAGTCTCCGGACTTTATCTGCCATGGACTGCTTTTCCGCAGCACCGCCTTCAGACCGGCCTCCGTAACGGAACGCGGCTGCGGTGATAAGCTGGCGCAATTCAGATATACGATGTCTCCGGGAATATCGAATGATGTCTCCATAGCTGCAATTTAGCGATAATAAAAAAGGCCACCCGTATGGGCAGCCTTTTTTTATCGGGTGCAACTATGTTGATCAGCCATTCAGAACAGTAGACTGAGCGAGATATTTTTTAGAAGGATAATAGATAAAGAAACAAGTTCCGTTCTTTACCGCCGGAATGATCTGCGTGCTCATTTCGGTAGGGATAGCAGGACAACCGAAGGTCGTACCCATGACACCGTATTTATGCAGGATCCTCAGACTTACATATGGTGCGCCATGTATCACGATATTCCTTCTGCTGGCATGATCGTTAAACCCCTTATCGACTCCATTGATCCTCAGCGAAAGGCCATTGATGCCGACATACGTATTGCTGGTCACATAAAAACCCAGGCTGCTCTTACAAGATTCATCGGTGTTGGAAAACGAATTTGCAAATTCTTCACCAGAGTTGATACCATGTGCTACAAAAGTACGGTAGAGCAGCTTCCGGTGACGGACATCGATCACATACATTCTTTCCTTACTGGATGACTGGCTGAAATCACAGATAGATAAGATACCCGTCTTATGGAGAACACCTTTTTTCTGAAGTTTGTAATATCCCATCCACGCATATTCAAACGCCTTTCTGTCCAGACCCGAATCCTCAAGATCCATTTCATCATATATGCTGATGGCAGTCCGGGCGACCATCTTCATCTCCGCTTTGACGGCGATTGACTTTAACAAATTTTCAACCTCGGCGGTTTTCGTATACACCGGTGTGGCGGAAACAGTATAACTGATGAATTTCTTTATAGCGTCTGCAGAATGGAAAGTAGAAAAGGCATTGATCTTATTGGAAATATTCCTGTCGATCTCATTTTTACCTTCTACCAGGGTGGCCGGGGCAATCAGGATGATCATTATCGCGATAAACCTGAGGATCGAATTGGTGGTGGTTGTTTTCATTATAACGGAATTTCCATTATAGTTTCAATCCACAGGCCAAACTAATACGTAATGACAATCAATGGGTTACGAAGAGAAAAAATCTACCTTCCTTCCCATTTCCGGAATCCTTTCCAGAAATAAGCAAAACTCCGGTTTAAGGCCTTCTTTCCCGCCGCCGTCCCTGCCAGGAAATTTTCCCGTCCCGGAGCCGCTGTGCTCTGAACAGACAGCATCCTGCTCTCACAGGGGATCTTGCCCCCTGCCATCCCATCCTCGCGGGAATCCCTCCAGCTGCTTCCCTGTCTTCCATCAGCTGCACCCTTACAGCAATCCCTCTACCGTCCGCTGCTCCCATACAGCACGATCCCTCTACCGTCCGCCCGCGCCCCCCTTCCTGCCTGTTTCCCGCTTCATCCCCAATGCCTTAGCGAACGTCCTGACGCATAGCTATAGCACGATCCGCCTGCCTTCCTTCGCAGACTGCCTCGCCGCCTCCAAGATCTTAACGACCACCAGATTATTTTCAAGGGAAGAAAGATCATTCGCGGGCTGGATCTCCCCTCTCAGGACCGCCGCCAGATAGGTCAGGCTTTCCGTATAAGCAGGTGCCTTCAGCTCTATCTGATCATAATTGCGGCCACTGCGCAACCGCTGCTGGAGGCTGTTCCCATTCAGCGCATGCAGATAGCCCGTTGCACCAAATACTTCCAGGTCTTTAATGCCATAAGGCCAGTTCCAGGACCCTTCGATCAGACCGGTTGCGCCGGGATATTCCAGAAGGATAGTTGCATCATCATCCACCTTTGGATAAACATCCGGCTTATAATGCCGCAAAACAGCGGTTACCGCGATGGGCGCCTTTCCACCCATCAGCCAGGTCATCAGATTTGCTCCATAACAACCAAAATCAACGACTGCGCCTCCCCCGTTCTTTTCCGGGTCTGTCAGCCATTTTAAAAAGTCCGGGCTGCATCCGATCTCCTTCGGTCCCTCATGCCCATCATGCGCCACCATCTTCCGGATCTGCCCGATGTCCCCAGTGCGCACGATCTTATAGGCTTGCTGATTGCTCGCATACCAGGTCGTCTCATAGTTCGTCAGCAGTTGTATATGGTACTGCCGGACCAGGGCCAGCATCCGGTCCGCTTGTTTTACGGTAGTTGCCAGCGGCTTTTCCACCATTACGGAAATTCGTTTAGGGGCGCAGGCTTCTACCACGGCCAGGTGTTCAGAAATGGGATTATAGGCCAGCACGGCATCCGGCTTTATATGTTCCAGCATGGTCTGTACGTTGACATAGAATATCGAATCGGGCAGATTATACCGTATCTTATATTTACGCACAAGCTGTGTATCGCTTTCCGCAATTCCAAGGATGATGACCTTTCCTTTCTTATAGCTCTCCATAAGCCCGTACACGTGATCATGGTTGAGCCCGGCCACTCCAACATGCAGGGGTTGCTGAGCGGCGGCGGCAACGCAGAGGAATAACAGCGCCGCAGTGAATGCTTTTATCATGATAATAATTTAGCTGAAAATAGCGCTTTATTATTTTAGCTGGGATATAACGGGCGAAATTACTGTAGAAAACAGGCGTCACCAGGCTAGCCTGGGCCCCTTTGCTTCGCAACATCCTTCCTTTGGCCTCAGATCCCTTTCCATCCCGCCCCGTTTATTTGAACTGGAACCAGATCAGCGCCACCGCCGATGCCGTCATCAGCAGTAAAGCCAGGAAGCCGAAAATATTGGACCATCTTCCATTCACGGACTCGCCCATGATCTTCGGGCTGTTACAGATATGCAATACGATCGCGATCATCACAGGCGCCGTCAGGCCATACAGAATAGCAGTATAAATAAGCGCCTGTATCGGGCTGATATTGAGGAAGTCCATACAAAGCCCCGCCAGCAATGAAACGATCAGGGTCAGGTAAAAAGCAGGCGCCTGCTGGAATTTCTTTTCCAGCCCCAACCTCCAGTTAAAGGTTTCGGCGACGATATAAGACAGCGATCCGCCCAGCACCGGAATAGCGAGGAAGCCCGTCCCGATCACTCCGATGGCAAAAAGTACATATGACACTTTTCCGGCCAACGGCTCCAGCGCCTTAGCGGCCTGGTCCACCGTATCGATCTTCCGTATTCCGGCATCGTACAGCACAACCCCCGCCGTCAGGATAATAAAGAACATCACCAGGTTTGAAAAGAACATACCCAGATAAACATCCTTCTGCATCTTGTCCATAAATTGTTTGTTGATCACGATCTTTCTCCGGGAATTGGCAATATCCTCCGCTTCCATGGTCGTCTGCCAGAAAAACAGATAGGGAGAGATCGTCGTCCCGAGTATGGCGACCAACATTTCAAAAAAATCCTTGTCCAGATGGACGGTTGGGATAAAGGTATGCCTTGCCACATTCCCCCAGTTTACCTTCACGACAAAGGGGATCACCAGATATAAAAAGAGAACAAGACAAAGCCATTTCAGGACGCCGGAAAGTTTATGATAAGGCCAGAGGATCACAGCCAGCAGGATCATAAACGTGAACAGGATCTCGAAAGCAAAGATCGGCACTGCTGGTAACAACAGATGCGCCACGGCCCCCATCCCTTCGATATCCGCCCCGATATTCATGACGATGGCCGGGAAACTGAAGATCATCATCAGATAAAGGATAGGTTTGGGATAGTGGGCCTTCAGCACCCCCGTCAGTCCCTGACAGGTGACGACCCCGATACGCGCGCACATCTCCTGTATCGATGCCATCAGGGGAAAGGTGATCAGCGCCGTCCATAGGGTATTCAGGCCCAGTTTGGCGCCGGCCTGCGTATACGTGGCAATCCCGGATGGATCGTCATCGCTGGCCCCAGTGATGAGCCCTGGCCCCAGCAGCTTCCAGGATTTTTTGATCCGGTACGAGATCTTGGTCGTTATATTCATGTTGGATGTTGAAGAATTTCTACAATGTCCTGATCGTTTTCCCCAATCTGATATCACGCTGCTGCTCCTACCCCCGTACCTGAACAGTCCTGTCGCGATTCCTCCGGGAACTTGCTTCCGCTCTGCATCCCAAGATAATAATACTATGCCACAACATATCCACATCCTCTCCCCCTGCCCGAACCCCGGTAACTGCCAGCGCAGCCCGGTCAGCATTCCAGTAATCCGGTCCGTCACTATCCCGCTTCCCATCCTGTGCATCCATATCCCCGGACCCCGTCATATTCCAGTCCCGCGTTGTAACTTGTACTCCGGCCCTCACCGGCCAGCCTCAAACATAGCTTATGCCTTTATTAACGCTTGTCCGTCATGGACAATCTGTATGGAACCTGGAGAACCGTTTCACCGGAGAGGTGGACGTAGATCTTACCGTGCTTGGACGTCAGGAAGCCAGGAACGCAGGGCGGCGGCTTGCCGGCATCCCGTTCTCCCGTTGCTTCACCTCTATCCTTAAACGTGCGGAAGAAACCCTTGAGCTTATCCTCGCAGAGGCCGGAAAGATTGATCTTCCCGTGATCCGGGACAAGGCCCTCGACGAACGGAATTATGGACAGCTGCAAGGGCTGAACAAGACGGAGACCGCAAAAAAATATGGCGAGCAGCAGGTGCTGATCTGGCGAAGAAGCTACTCGGTCAGGCCTCCCGGCGGTGAAAGCCTGGAAGACACTTCCGCACGGGTGATGCCGTATTATGAAAAAGAGATCGTCCCTTATCTGAAGGCGGGAGAAAATATTTTAATCGTAGCGCATGGCAACAGCCTGCGCGCCCTCATGATGCAACTGGAAAACATCAGCCAGGAAGAGATCGCTGAAGTGAACATACCCACGGGGACTCCCAGGCTCTATACTATGGACGCAGCGCTGAAGATCATAAAGGCTGAGTATTTATAGCGGCCACCCCCGCGCCGGACCGGGGCTGCTCATCCCCATGCTTCGTCTCCGCAAGGATCACGAATTCCTGCTCGAGGCTCAGCGACTGGGCATAGAGATCTCCGATGAACTTCCTCCCTCTCTTCGCATACCAGGGCAAAAAATTATCGATGCGCTCCTGCAGCCCGTTCAAGGGGAACAAAGCGGACTGGATCGTATGGATCTGCCTCCGCTGATCGTTGAACTTCCTTTTCTCGGCCTTGAGCAGCTTTTTTTCAAGATCCTTCAAGGGTGCGAGCGCCTTTGCCTGCAAAGCCTCCACATGCTGGCTCAGCGTGGGATCGACACTCCCCGACAGCTTCTTTAATTTTTCATAGAACAGGGTTGCCTCGGTAATTTCCTGTTCAAGGTTCAGCCGCTGCTGCGATTGCCTCCTCACCAGCTCATTGATCAGCTCTTCTTCCGGCGTAAAGATCTTCGTCACCGTTACTCCGGCATTTTCCAGCTTTTCATTCCATTGCTCCTCCAGCAATAAAAAGGAGTTGCGGAGGATCAGCACGGGAAAAGAAACGTTATAATGGGCGAACAGGTCTTTGAATTCCAGCCAGTACGCCGTCTCGCCACCTCCGCCTATAAAAGCCAGGTTCGGCAGGATCATTTCCTGGAACAATCCGCGCAGGATGACGTTCGGGCTGAACCGTTCAGGATATTGCTGCAGCTCCTTGCGCATCTCCTCTTCGCCGAACACCAGTCTGGAATCGTGCACAACGAATTTATCCCCTGATTTTTCAATTCTTCCGCGCAGATCGTCTTTCAGATAGAAGAGGTTGATGGCCCTTGGATTGGCCTGTACTTTATAATGCCTGGACAAACGCTGGATCGTATCGTCGACCAGCCTGGAAGGGGTCTGTCTGAAAAGATCATCCTCGAATACGGAAATCATCAGCCGCTTCAGACCCGCCTCATCCGGGATCAGCACCACCAGGCCATACTCCGCAAACAAACGATGGATCAGCCGGAATGTGCCGGTCTGTATGTCCGGGCTCTCCAGATAGGCTTCCCGGAGCATGGAGCCCAGCTCCCCGCCAAATGGCTGGACAGAAAATTCGCCTTCTATCCGATGCATGATCTTTTCCAGCCCGGCAGGCTTCATCCTTCCCACTGCGCCCGTTTGTTTGGTGTCCCATACCAGTTTCTCCTGGTCAAGCCAGATCTTTCCCAGCTCTTCAAGGTCCGCGTCCTCGCTGCCCATATAGAATACAGGGACAAACCGGTATTGTGGCAGCTCCGTGGAAAGATGGGCGGCCAGTTTTATCGTATGAAGTATTTTGTAGATGAAGTAAAGGGAACCGGTAAAAATAGCGGGCTGATGCGCCGTACACACCGTAAACGTGTTGCCATCCGCGAGCCGGTCGATATTCTGCTGCACCAGCGGGGCAACGGCCACTCCTTCATATTGTTTCTTCAGCGCCGTCACCAGCACCTGACGGTTGACCGGCGATCGTTGCCGGTCTTCCAGAGAAGCACAGATGCCTTTGAGGGAAACGGGATGCGCATAAAAAGAAGTCAGCGCATCCGCCTGATCTAAATAATCCGTAATTATTTTAGAAAAATATCCTGTTTGCCGGTATGATAAACGAGTCGGTATCCAATCCATAATTAGATCAGGGAGCGAATTTAGTTAATTAATCCTGCCACGCTGCTACTTCAACTCGTAAGCGACAATGGAATTCCGTGAGAACGTAGGCACATATACGATCCGGTGCAGGGGATCGTAACCGATATCCGCTGAATTGAACTTCGCGCCCCGGGTATCCAGCATTTGCTGTTTGCTCCCATCGCTCTTTACATAATAAACAACACCCGCCCAGCACGAAACGATGAACTCACCGGCCTTCACCTGCTCGATGCCATCGGTGCTCGCTTCCATTCCATCCGCGATCTTCGTCAGTTTTTTGTCGGCTGAAGCCTTATACAAAGTGCCATTGCCCAGCACATACAAGTCCGTCCCTACACACAGCACACCATTGGCGTTCTTTATATTTTCGAGATAGGTGCTCACTTTTCCATCCTGGATCCGGTGGACCTTTCCCATCCTCGTATCGGAGACATATACAATGCCTTTGGCATCCACGGAAATATCATTCAGAAAAACAGCCCCTGCTACGGGGATATGCTGTATGATCTTTGCCGCCGCGATATCGATAACGGCCACCTCATCAAGGTCGGCTACATACAGCTTGTTCATATACCGGCCAAGCCCCTTGGGGGAATTGAGACCGCTCACCCAGTCGACTTTGATGATCTTTCCATCCAGCCCCACCTTGCCGACAGATCCCTTCCCATCCTTTCCATCGGGAGCGCCATCGATATTCGAAGTATATAATAATTTGTCTTCCGCAGAGTAGAGCACGGATTCAGGCACTTTCAGGACAGAGTCCGTATGCCATTTTTTCACAAGCTGATGCTGTGCGTGAAGGGAATTATTTTTCAGAAAGAGTAAACAGAGAAGAAAAGTTCCGGTCAAGAATACTTTGGTCATGGTCAGCAAATTTTTGGGTTGGTTGGGATGATACAACACCAAAAATAATCAGTTGTTCGGATATTCTTCATAAAACTGGACGACCGGCGCCTCTCACTAAGTTCCGGCAAAGCGCCTCATGCCTGGATTCCGGCTCAGGTATCATTCCTGCCCGGATCTCACAACACCTGGAACCCATAGGCATAGGGATCATCCTCTGGATCGATCGTGATCGTATTGTATCCATATACCTTTGCCCAGCCTTCTATGCTGGGAATAATGCCGGGCCTGCCCCCGACCTCCACGGCCCTTTCAACCCGGCCCGTAAACACCGAGCCGATAATGCTCTCATGATGGAAAAGATCACCTTCCTTCAGTTTGCCCCTGGCAAACCATTGCGCCATCCTCGCCGAAGTGCCCGTTCCACACGGCGAGCGGTCGATGGCCTTATCCCCGTAGAATACCGCGTTGCGCGCGGTGGCGTCCGGACTGATCGTTTTTCCAGTCCATAAAATATGCGTACAACTATGGATGGTAGGATCGTCGGGATGTACGAATTTATGTAGCTCGTTGATGCGGTTACGCAAAACTCTGCTCCAGCTAATCAGTTGATCAGCAGTGTGATGCTCAATTCCTTTAAAATTTTTCTGTACATCGATGATGGCATAGAAATTACCGCCGTAAGATACATCGGCCCGCAGCATCCCCAACTCCGGGCATTCCACCTCTATGTCCTCTGCCGCCAGATAGGCCGGCACGTTGGTAAGCCTGACCGAACTGACCTTGTTCCCCTCCTGCCGGTAGGCTATCCGGACCAGCCCCGCCGGCGCCTCCATCCGGATATGCCCAGGCGTTTTTGGAATGATCAGCCCTTCCTCGATGGCGATGGTGATGGTGCCGATCGTCCCATGTCCGCACATCGGCAGACAGCCGCTGGTCTCTATAAAAAGCACCGCCACGTCATTTTCCGGATCATGGGGCGGGTAAAGGATGCTTCCGCTCATCATATCATGCCCTCTCGGCTCGAACATCAGCCCCTTCCGGATCCAGTCAAATTCCCGCAGAAAATGTTGCCGCTTCTCGCTCATATTCTTCCCCTCCAGCACCGGACCTCCTCCCGCCACCAGCCTCACCGGGTTCCCGCAGGTATGTGCATCTATGCAAAAAAAAGTTTTCTTCATCCGATCTTCTCCTTTGTCAGCTGATCATTTACGGTCCGCCAGATCTTCAGCGGGTTTCCGTTCTTCAGCGCATCGGGCAAAAAGGCATCGGCCCAGTTCTGGAAGCACAGCGGGCGGACCCAGCGCCTGATCCCGTCCGCGCCCACCGATGTATAACGGCTATCCGTAGTTGCAGGGAAAGGCCCCCCATGCTGCATGGCCAGCCCCACCCGCACCCCCGTCGGCACGCCATTCAGGATCAGACGCCCGCAGATATCCTGTACGGCATCCACCAGCTCCTCATTATCCTGTATATCTTTTTCGGTGGCCATCAGCGTCGCGGTCAACTGACCTTCGAGATGCCTTGCCACCGCCGTCATTTCTTCTTTGTTCCCACATCGGATGACAAGGGCATACGGCCCGAATACTTCCTGATGCAGGACCGGATTTTCGAAAAAAGCCTTCGCCGATGCCGAAGCGATCGTCGGGATCCCCTGGTCAGGGCCCGGCTCCGACCCCGAAACAGCCACCGTACCGACTCCCGCCTGTGCCAGGGCCGCGCCCCTTTTCTCCGAAAAGGCCCGGGCAATGCCCGGGTGCAACATTGTTGCGGGCGCAACCTTTTCGACGCCTGCCGCCAGCTCCTTTATAAATTCATCCAGCTCCTTCCCTTCCTGGCCGATGATAAGACCGGGCTTGGTGCAGAATTGCCCCTTGTCGAGCGTGACCGATCCCGTATACAGAGCGGCCACTTCCTTTGCCGACTCCTTCAGCTTACCCGGCAGCAGGAATGCGGGATTGATGCTGCCCATCTCCGCAAAAACCGGGATCGGGCTGCTGCGTCCATTCGCCCAGTCGAACAAGGTCTTCCCGCCGCCAAACGAACCGGTAAAACCCACGGCCCGCGTATGCGGATGCATCACCAGCGCCTTCCCGGTCTCAAAACCCGCGCCGTGAACATGCGAAAATACAGCCCCTGGCAATCCGGATTTCTCTACAGCCACCGAAATAGCCTTCGCCACCAGCTCCGAGGTCTGCGCATGCCCGGGATGCGCTTTCACGATCACCGGACAGCCGGCTGCCAATGCAGAAGCCGTATCGCCCCCCGCGGTAGAATAGGCAAAGGGGAAATTGCTGGCGCCAAAGACGACTACCGGTCCCAGGGGTACCTGCACCTTGCGTATATCGGGCGCCCCCTTGTCAGGAACGGCCTCATCAATCCGCGCTTCCAGCCATCCGCCCGCTTCACAGGCATCCGCATAACTGGTCAGCTGAAAAATAGTCCTGTTCCGTTCGTTACGAAGCCTGGCTTCCGGAAGATGGGTCTCCTCCATCGCCACCCGTATGATCTCATCTCCCAGCGCCTCCATTTCCACGGCAATAGCCCGCATAAGGCCCGCACGCTGTGACAGGCTACATTTCCGGTATTGAAGAAAGGCTTTCCAGGCCTCTTCCATCACCTGGTCGATTTCTTGCTTTGTCGTATCCGCAAATACCATAGCTCAATAGTTTAATGTCAATAAAATTTTCCGCCCCTGGCTCACTCCTGTGCCGCCATGGCATATTCCCGCAGCACGGGCCGGCTGGCCAGACATTCCCTGATGACCCGGAGCACCCGCTCTCTTTCCTCGCCGATCAGCGACAACCTCGGCGCTCTGACATATTCCGTTCCCAGCCCCGTCTCTGCTTCGGCCAGCTTGATATACTGTACCAGCTTGCTGTGGATGTCCAGCTCCAGCAGCGGGAGGAACCAGCGGTAGATCTCCAGCGCTTCCGCAATACGTCCGGCCCTGACCAACCGGTAAACGGCCACCGTCTCCGCCGGGAAAGCGCCCACCAGCCCGCCTACCCAGCCCACAGCCCCCATCAGCAGCTCCTCCATGGCGATGGTATCGACCCCGCACAGGATACTGATCCGGTCGCCAAACCGGTTGATCATCCTCGTTACATTGGAGACATCCCGGGTGGATTCCTTCACGGCCTGTATATTGGGCAGGTCGATCAGTTCCCCGAACATATCCGGAGTTATTTCTATTTTATAGTCGACAGGATTATTATAAAGCATAATCGGCAGATCGGTCTCGTTGGCGATGGTCCTGAAAAAAACAACCGTCTCCCGGTGATCGCTCTTATACCGCATCGGCGGCAACAACATCAGCCCCTTTGCTCCCCAGTACCGGGCGAGACTTACCTGCCGGATGGCCTCCTTCGTGGAGCCCTCTGCGATATTCAGCAGAACGGGTACCCGTCCCTCTACCTTTTCAACGGAGAACTTCACCAGCGCTTCTTTTTCAGCCGTGGTCAGCACACTGGCCTCGCCCAGCGACCCACCGATGATCACCCCACTGACCCCGGCTTCCACCTGGGCAAGCAGATTAGTTTCGAACATACGCAGATCCAGCGCGTCATCTGAGGTAAATTTTGTCGTGAGTGCGGGAAAAACTCCATTCCAGCTGATGTCCATGGGTCGATATTTTAATCAAAAATACCTGTTTGTGTCCTACAATGCCGCGCAGCAATTAATCTGTTCTTTACAAATATTAACCGCCGGCTTCCACCACTTCTCCCTCCAGATCATAATCATAAGCCTTCGTTATCCGCACATGCACAAATTCGCCGACAGGTAATTTTTGGACAGAATGAATGATCACCTCATTGTCTACCTCCACAGAATCGAACTCCGTACGGCCCAGATAACGACCCGCTTCTTTTTTATCGATAAGGGTCTTGAACACCCGGCCCAGCTTTTCCTGGTTTTTCTCATATGAGATCTCCTGCTGCACTTCCATGATCTCCTCGGCCCGCCTCTGTTTTTCGGCAGCAGGGATATTATCCACGGAATCATAAGCGGATGTGCCTTCCTCATGGGAATAGGTAAAGATCCCTACCCGGTCGAACCGGTGCTCCCGCAGGAACTCTTTTAATTCCTCCACATCCTCCTCCCCCTCGCCGGGAAAACCCGCGATCAGAGTAGTCCGCAGGCAAATCCCCGGGACCCTGTCCCGCACCGTATGGATCAGATCGGTCATTTCGGCTCTCGTGATATTCCGGCGCATCGCTTTTAACATGCGGTCGCTGGCGTGTTGCAAAGGCATGTCCAGATAATTGCAGATATTGTCCCTTTCGCGGATGACGTCGAGGATCTCCAGCGGGAACTTTGAAGGATACGCATAATGAAGACGGATCCATTCCAGCCCTTTCACATCCGCCAGGCGATGGAGCAGGTCCGGCAGCATTCTCTTCTTGTAAATATCCAGTCCATAATAGGTCAGCTCCTGAGCGATCAGCAGGATCTCCCTGACGCCTTTTTTTACCAGGCTTTCCGCCTCCTTTACCAGTTCCTCCATGGGCCTGCTGATATGCGTGCCGCGCATCAGCGGAATAGCGCAGAACGCACAGGTCCTGTTGCATCCTTCCGATATCTTCAGATAAGCATAATGCCTTGGCGTCGCCAGCAATCTTTCCCCCAGCAGCTCGGACTTATAATCCGCCTCGAACTGTTTCAGCATCAGGGGCAGCTCCATGGTTCCGAACCACGCGTCCACTTCTGGGATCTCCTTTTCCAGGTCCTCCCGGTAGCGATGGCTCAGACAGCCGGTCACATATACTTTATCCAGCTTGCCTACTTTCTTCAGGGCCACCTGGTCAAGGATCGTATTGACGGATTCTTCTTTGGCCTTGTCGATAAATCCGCAGGTATTGACCACGACGATATTGTGATCCCGCTTTGCGCTCTCATGCACCACATCGATATCATTCGCCAGGAGCTGCCCGCTCAGCACTTCGCTGTCGACCATATTCTTGCTGCAGCCCAGCGTGATGATATTGACCTTGTCTCGCTTTAATGTTCTTGTCTTCATAAATTATTCTGTCACCGGCACGGCGCCCATATTTAAGGGGACAAAGGTACCAGAATCAGGGCAATCTTCTTAAATTTGAATCCATGGCCGGCTTTAGTCTCACAAAGATATTCAGGGAGTTTTTTGAAAGCGAACGCACGGGCGGCCTGCTCCTTATCGGCTGCACCATAGCCTCGCTCCTCCTGGCGAATTCTCCGGCCGGGCCCGGCTATATCCATTTCTGGCATACCCACCTCGACCTTTCGGTGGCCAACATACCGCTGGACCATTCCGTGGAGCACTGGATCAACGACGGGCTCATGGCCATTTTCTTCCTGCTGGTGGGTCTGGAGATCGAACGGGAACTCTATATCGGCGAGCTGGCCGATTTCAAAAAAGCGCTGCTGCCCATGCTGGCCGCCGCCGGCGGAATGCTGGTCCCTGCTGCCACCCACTACCTGTTCAACCACGGAACGCCGGCACAGCCCGGCATCGGCATCCCGATGGCGACCGATATCGCTTTCGCCCTTGGCATCCTCTCCCTCCTCGGCAATAAGGTCCCGCCTTCGGTAAAGATCTTCCTCACCGCCCTTGCCATCATCGATGATCTGGGCGCCATACTGGTCATAGCCGTTTTTTATACAAAGACCATATCGCTCCTCTATCTGGGCGCCGCCTTCGGTATCCTGGCCCTGCTGGTTATTCTCAATAAATGCAAGGTGACCAATCTGTTCTTTTATCTTATCCCCGGCGTGCTGGTCTGGTATTGCATGCTCCGGTCAGGTATACACGCTACCATCAGCGGCGTCCTGCTTGCGTTCACGATCCCTTTCCCAAAAACCCTGACCCGGCCCGGCGCTCAGACCCCTACCCCAAACCCCTCCGAACACCTGCAGCATTTCCTGCACAAGCCCGTGGCCTTTTTTATCCTGCCTGTCTTTGCCCTCGCCAATACAGGCATCCGGCTTTCAGAAGGCTGGCACCAGACCCTGCTGACCCGTAACAGCCTGGGGATCATTGGCGGCCTCGTGCTCGGCAAGCCCGCCGGTATCCTTCTCTTCTGCCTGCTCGCCATAAAATTCAAACTGTGCCAGTTGCCGGGTGACATGAACCGCGGTCATCTTGCCGGCCTCGGGATCCTCGCCGGCATCGGCTTCACCATGTCCATTTTTATCGCCAACCTGGCCTTCGACATCCCGGAGCTGATCCAGGATTCCAAGATCGCGATCTTGGCCGCATCCCTGCTCGCCAGCGCGCTGGGGTTCGTTTTTCTTTCCCGGGCTTCATCCTCCGGCTTCCCTGGATCTTCCTTTCCGGGAAAATCATAAATCTGGCACAATTTTTCCATAGCTGCGTTTACAAAATTTCAGATTTTATGAGAAAAGCATTTATTCTATTTTCAGTCCTGGTTATGCTGACAGGCATTAAGGCAGACGCACAGTCCATGGGTAGCAGCTACGAAACGGCTGTTGGCGTAAAATTCTGGCCCGGAGCATTGAGCATCAAACATTTTACCCAGGAGAACCGGGCCCTGGAAGGGCTGGTCAATTTCTGGGATCATGGATTCCGGGTAACCGGCCTCTATGAAATACACGGGGATATCAACGGCGCTCCCGGGCTGAAATGGTATGTCGGCCCAGGCGCCCATATCGGCTTTTACAATGGCAACTGGTATCACGGGGATTATTATTACAGGGATGGGGGATTTTCCCTTGGAGTGGACGGGGTGCTGGGACTTGATTATAAATTCAGCGGTGCGCCTATCGCAGTCAGTCTGGATATTCAACCCTATATCGAGCTGGTCAATCACGCCTATTTTGATGTATGGGGCGGTCTGGGTGTCCGTTATACTTTTTAAAGATCATTCCTCGGCAGGCTCATCCGCCCAAAATGATCCCAGGCGGCAAGTCCAGACGTATAGCTACGTTCCGGCTTGCCGCTTATTTATTTTTATCTGCCAGATTGAATAAGCTGTCTACAAATTCATGCTTGTCAAAGACCAGCAGGTCTTCCATCTTCTCACCCACGCCGATAAACTTCACCGGGATTTTGAACTGATCGGAGATGGCCAGCACCACTCCACCCTTGGCCGTTCCATCGAGCTTCGTAATGGCAAGGGAGGTGACTTCTGTCGTCGCCGTGAATTGTCTGGCCTGTTCCAGCGCATTCTGCCCCGTCGACCCGTCCAGCACCAGCAGCACCTCATGCGGCGCATCCGGCATTATCTTTTTGATGACCCTGCTGATCTTGCCCAGCTCTTCCATCAGATAAGCCTTGTTATGAAGACGGCCTGCCGTATCGATGATCACCACATCCACTCCCTTTGCCAGCCCGCTCTGCACCGTATCGAACGCCACCGCTCCGGGATCCGAGCCCATCCCCTGCTTCACGATCGGCACGCCCACCCGCTCGCTCCACACCGTCAGCTGATCCACAGCAGCAGCCCGGAAAGTATCCGCGGCGCCCAGCATCACCGACTTACCCGCCTTTTTGAAGTTATAGGCCAGCTTCCCGATCGTAGTGGTCTTGCCTACACCGTTAACCCCTACAACCATCATGACATAGGGCCTTTTGCCCGCAGGCAGGGTAAAATCCTTATAGGACTGCTCGGGCGGGTCTACCAGAAGCGCTTCGATCTCTTCTTGCAGTATCCTGTTCAACTCGCTCGTATTGAGATATTTATCCTGAGCTACGCGCTTCTCTATCTGTTTAATGATCCTGATCGTGGTGTCGATCCCCACATCCGCGCTCACCAACGCGTCTTCCAGGTTATCCAGCACTTCCTCATCGACGGTGCTCTTGCCCGCGATCACCTTCGTAAGCCGGGAAAGGAACCCTTCCTTGGTCTTTTCGAGCCCCTGGTCCAGGCTCTCCTTTTCCTTTTTGCCGAACAGTTTATTAAATAGTCCCATAGTAGTCCCTTAAAAGTTTTGCGAAGGTATGGGGTAATAAACAAAAAGCCGCCCCGACTGAGACAGCTTTTATAATCTTACTTACCCTGAAAATTATTTTTGAGTCAGGTACTCCTTGATCTTGTCCTTGTGGATGATCGCCTCTTTAAAGGTATAGGAACCCGTCTTCGGACTACGTACCGCACGGATCACCTTGGTCCAGTTCTTTGCCTCGGAAGCAGCCTTGGCATCCTTGGTCTTTATCGCGGTTTTAGCAGCTTTTGCCATGATTATTTGATTTCTTTATGAACAGTTACTTTCTTTAAAATCGGGTTGAATTTCTTTAACTCCAGACGTTCCGGAGTGTTCTTCTTGTTCTTGGTAGTGATATAACGACTGGTACCGGGCTTGCCGCTTGTCTTATGCTCGGTACATTCTAAGATCACCTGAACCCTGCTGCCTTTCTTTGCCATATTATGGAAGGTTTAGAATGAATTAAATCTTTTCTCCGTCTGCTCTTAATTTCTTTACGACGCTCAGCAAGCCATTCTTGTTGATCGTGCGCAACCCCTCAGAAGAAACTTTCAGGGTGATCCATTTGTCTTCTTCCGCAAGGAAAAAACGCTTGGTCTGTAAATTAGGTAAGAACCTGCGCTTGGTCTTGATATTCGAGTGGGAAACACTGTTACCCGAGATTGGCGCCTTACCTGTTATCTGACATACACGTGCCATAAGTCTTAAATTTGGACGGCAAAGGTCGTTAAATCTATCTAATTATCAAAAAGATTTAGCCTTTTTTTCAGTTTGGTTGTTCACAACGGTGGATTTCGCCCCGCCTGCCAGCCCGATACCGCCTGGATTCCCCCCTTCCACTCCATCCCCGGCCCGCCAGGCCCCATTTCCCGACCCCATGGAACCGGCTCCCAGCCTTGACAACTGCCTGGTAATTAATAATTATTTAATTTACCATTCCCTTTTGCTTTCTCTACTTTGCGCAAAAGGGACAAATAATGACAGATAGCATGAAACGAAGAACGATCGCAAGAGACATCAGCTGGCTTTCCTTCAACGGAAGGGTCCTCCAGGAAGCGGCGGATCCCACCGTTCCGCTCCGGGAAAGGATCCGTTTTCTGGGCATTTTTTCCAACAATATGGACGAATTCTTCCGGGTCCGCGTGGCTACCCTCAAACGCATGAGCGAATACAGCGGCGGCAAATCGAAGATCAATATGCACATGGAAATATCGCCCGATAAGATCCTGAACGATATCCAGGAGATCGTCCTCGGACAGCAGGACGAATTTGACGCCATCTGGGAAGGCATCCGCCTGGAGCTGGAAAAAGAGAAGATCTTCCTCGTCACGGAAAAAGGCCTGGACAAGGCCCAGCAGCAATACCTGCAGACCTATTTCGAAGAAGAGGTGAGGTCCAATATCATCCCCCTCATGATCGAAAGCATCCCGCAGTTCCCCTATCTGCGCGACAAATCGATCTACCTCGGCGTGGTGCTGTCCCGCAAGGACGGCAGCATGAAAAAGAAATACGCGCTGATCGAAGTGCCCAGCCGCATCTCGGGCCGCTTCGTCCTTCTTCCTTCGCCCTCGCCCGATCACCGGCATATCATCCTGCTCGAAGATATCATCCGGTACAATCTCAGGAATATCTTCGCCTACTTCGGCTATGACTCCTATGGGTCCTGGGTATTCAAGGTCACCCGCGATGCCGAGATAGACATCGACAACGACATATCCACCACCCTCATCCAGAAGCTGGAAAAAGGACTGAAGAACCGCCGCAAGGGCAAGCCGGTCCGCTTTGTCTACGACAAAGAAATGGACGTCGACCTCCTCGAATATATCATCAGAAGACTGGACCTTGCCCGCAAAGGCAATCTCCTGCCGGGCGGAAGGATCCATAACTTCCGGCACTTCATGGATTTTCCGGATGTGTTCCCCAAAAAAGGGCAGCGGAAAAAACCATTCACCCATCCCCTGCTCGTAAAGACGCCCCGCGTCACCGATGTAGTGCTGGACCAGGACGTGATGCTGCATTTCCCCTATCATTCCTTCAACCCCGTGATCGATATGCTGCGCGAGGCGGCCATCGACCCGAATGTCACCACGATCAAGATCACCTGCTACCGGCTGGCCGAAAATTCGAAGGTCATCAACACACTGGTCAATGCAGTGCGGAATGGCAAGAACGTCACCGTCATGCTCGAACTGAGGGCCCGCTTCGATGAGGAAGCAAATCTCGCATGGAAAGAAAGACTCGAAGATGAAGGCGTGAAAGTCCTGCTGGGCGTCCCCAACACAAAGGTCCATGCAAAGCTCTGCCTCATCAAAAAAAGGATCAATAATTTCACCATCCACTATGGCTTCGTCAGCACCGGCAACCTCAACGAAAAGACCGCAAAGGTCTATGGCGACCACTGCCTGCTCACTTCGGACCGGCATATCATGGCCGATGTCAACCGCCTCTTCAACTATCTCGAAAACTGGAAGGACGGCCCGGGGCCGCTGAAAGCCTGCAAGACCCTGATCCCCTGCCCCACCACCCTGCGCCGGGAATTGCTGAAGATGATCAACCGGGAAATAAAAATGGCGAAAGAGAACAAGCCGGCTGCCATCACCGTAAAAATAAATTCCCTCTCCGATGAGGAACTGATCGGCAAGCTCTATGAGGCGGCAAGGGAAGGCGTCGAGCTGAAGCTGATCGTCCGCGGCATATTCTGCATGTTCTCCGAGAACAGTAAATTCATCCGGCCGGTCACCGCCATCAGTATCATCGACGAATATCTCGAGCACGCCCGCATATTTCTTTTTCACAACGGCGGCAAAGAAAAAGTTTATATATCTTCGGCGGATTGGATGGTGCGCAATCTCGACCATCGCGTCGAAGCTACCTGCCCGATCCTGGATGAATCCATCCAGAAAGAGCTGAAGAATATCCTGGATATCCAGCTCTCGGATAACGTGAAGGCACGGTGGCTGGACAACGATTTGCTGAATAAATACAAGAGAGACCGCTCCGAGAAGAAAGTAAGGGCGCAGATCGAGATCTATAATTATCTGTTCAACAAGGCACAGAACAACGAAGCGGCGATCCGGATAAGACCGGCGGAGCTCAACGACGGAATTGCCTCGGCCTCATAAAACTGAAACGACCACAAAATGCGACTGGCAGCTATCGATATTGGCAGCAATGCGGCAAGATTGCTTATCTCGGATGTGTCCATGAATAATGGCAAACCGGAATTCATAAAGCTCAGCCTCGTCAGAGTGCCCTTAAGACTGGGGTTCGACGTGTTCGAGAAAAAAGAGATCTCGCCCGAAAAGACCGCCATGATCCTCCATACGATCAAGGCCTATAAGCACCTGATGGATGCCTATGAGGTGAAACACTGGAAGGCGGCTGCCACTTCCGCCATGCGCGATGCCAGCAATGCACAGGAGATCATCGGTCAGGTCCTCCGCGAGACCGGTATCCTCATCGAGGTGATTTCCGGCGGCGACGAAGCCTCCCTCATCTATGAGAACCACATCGCCGAGAACCTGGACAAAGACCACGCCTACCTGTATATCGACGTTGGCGGCGGCAGCACCGAGCTGACATTCTTCGCCGGCAACGAGCTCGTCTTTAAAGAATCGTTCAACATCGGCACGATCCGCCTGCTGAAAAAACAGGTCACCGAAGAGCAGTGGGATACGATGAAGGATTTTCTCAAGCGGTCCATCAAAGGCCATGATAACGATATCATCGCCATCGGATCGGGTGGCAACATCAATAAGGTCTTCTCCCTGTCCAAACGCAAAGAAGGCAAGCCCCTCACGCTCGATATGCTGAAAGATTATCACCGGGAATTCTCCAGCTTCACCCTCGAAGAACGTATGCGTCTTTATAAGATCCGGGAAGACCGCGCCGATGTGATCGTGCCAGCCCTGCAGATCTATGTCAATGTCATGCGCTGGGCCAATTCACCCGAGATCTACGTTCCCAAGATCGGCCTTGCCGACGGGCTTATCCAGAACCTCTATGCCGATCTCACCAGGAAAGAAGAACTCGCTGCCCGGACCTGATCTCCAAACTTTTCCTACCTTAGCGACTTCTCGTAAACCCGGATATGTTTTATTCTAATGCAGAGCCATATTCCCATCTCTTCCAAAGCATACTAAAATAACCGGTCATGTCAGTACACTCGGAAATTAAAAAGGTAACGACCCACACCCTGCAGAGAATGAAAGGCTCCGGCGAAAAGATCGCCATGATCACCGCCTATGATTATTCCTTTGCCCGCATCTTCGACGCGGCAGGCATCGACGTTATACTCGTTGGCGATTCCGCCTCCAATGTCATGGCCGGCCACGAGACCACCCTGCCCATCACCCTCGACCAGATGATCTACCACGCATCCTCGGTGCTGCGCGCAGTCAACCGCTCCTTTGTCGTAGTCGATCTTCCCTTCGGCTCCTATCAGTCCAATTCCAAAGAAGCGCTCGCATCCGCCGTCCGCATCATGAAGGAAACGGGCGCTCATGCCATCAAAATGGAAGGCGGCGAAGAGATCCTGGAGTCCGTCAAAAGGATCCTCGCGGCCGGCGTCCCCGTCATGGGGCATCTTGGCCTGACGCCCCAGTCGATCTATAAATTTGGGACCTACACGGTCCGGGCTAAGGAAGAGGAAGAAGCCGACAAGCTGAAAAAAGACGCAAAATTACTCGAAGAGGCCGGCTGCTTCGGTCTCGTGCTCGAAAAGATCCCCGCTGTGCTGGCAAAAGAAGTATCGGAGAACCTCCAGATCCCTACCATCGGCATCGGGGCCGGGAAATATTGTGACGGACAGGTGCTCGTCATGCACGACCTCCTCGGCATCAATACGGAATTCAATCCCCGCTTCCTCCGCCGCTATCTCGATATACACGAACAGGCCACGGCCGCCATACAACAATATATTCACGACGTCAAGGCTAGGGACTTCCCCAATGACCAGGAGCAATACTAGATCATCCCCGGCCGGCTCATCCTGACCTCTGTCGGTGACGCGGCCACTGGCCCGTTCACCGACTTAATCCACCCATTCATCTATTTTATGACAGCGGCAAGGCATTTCCCGGCTAGATTTGACGACAGCCTGCAGCCCCCGGAAGCCGGCCCCTACATCATCATAAAGCAACACCGTCCTTGAAGAAATTAACAGTACAGATCGTCATTCATATTGCGGCATGGGCCTGTTTCCTGACACTGCCTTTCGTGTTTTATCCGAGGCCCCGGGACTTTTCCTTCTTTTCGGAACGATACCTGTCCGTATTCTTCATATTGAACAATATCCTGCTCATCGCATTCTATTATCTCAATACCTATCTGCTCATTCCCAGATTGCTGGAAAACAAAAAACTGGTGATATACAGCCTCGTCATACTCGGCCTGCTGATCTTCTACGGCTGTATGCCCCGCCTCTACCATTATTTCTTTGGCAGTCTTCAGCCGCAGCTTCCCGCCCGCCCGCCGACAGGCAGGCCCCGCAATTTCCAGCAGCCCCTGCTGTCACCCGGCAACATAGCCGTTTTCCTGCTGGTCTTCGTGTTCAGCACCGGCATCCGGGTCATCAATCACTGGCTCCGCTCGGAACAACGCAACAAAGAGATCGCCAATGAGAAGGTAAAGGCCGAACTCTCCTTCCTGAAGGCCCAGATCAACCCGCATTTTCTGTTCAACACGCTGAACAATATCTATGCCCTGGCCTCCTCCCAGTCCGAACACACCGCTCCCGCCGTCATGAAGCTCTCCAGCATCATGCGCTATGTCCTGTCGGAAGCGGGCAACGACCACGTGCCGCTCGAAAAAGAGATCCTTTTCACCTCTCATTATCTGGAGCTCCAGAAAATGCGGCTGACCGGTAAATCCAGCATCGATTTTGTCGTGAAAGGCGATCCGCTTGGGATCCAGGTGGCCCCCCTCCTCTTCCTGCCCTTTGTGGAGAATGCATTCAAATATGGCATCAGTACCCGGGAATGGTCCCCCGTCACTATATTATTAGATATAAAGAAAGATTCGATCTACTTTAGCGTAAGCAATCACAAACATACCCATACCTCGATCAGGATCGCGGACAATACGGGGATCGGTATCAATAATACCCGGCGCAGGCTCGATCTGATTTACGCCGATCAGTATGCGCTGACGATCGATGATGAACCGGAAACTTTTACTGTTCATTTAAACATTCAGGTATAATGCTTACGTGTATAGCTATTGACGACGAGCCCCTCGCGCTGGAAGTTTTGAAAAAATATATCGCAAAAATATATTTCCTCGACCTGAAAGGGGTATTTACCGATCCCTTCGAGGCGCAGAAGCTGATGGAGACCGCTCCCGTGGATATCCTCTTCCTCGACATCCATATGCCCGACATCAACGGGATCGAATTCTCCCGGATCGTCAACAAAAAAAATACAGCCGTCGTCTTTACCACGGCATTCAGCGAATACGCGGTGGAAGGGTTCAACGTCGACGCGATCGATTATCTGCTGAAACCGATCGAATATGACCGCTTTCTGAAATCCGTGTACAAGGCAAAGGAATATACCGACTATCTCACCAGCCAGGAATTACAGGAGGGGTATATATTCGTCAAGTCGGATTACCAGATGGTGAAAGTAAACCTGAAGGAGATCCTCTATGTCGAAGGGCTGGATGATTATATAAAGATCTATCTCCCCAATAAATCCATCCTCACGCTGATGACCCTCAAGACGATCTCGCAAAAGCTCCCTGCCCGCGAATTTCTGCGGGTCCATCGCTCCTACATCGTACCCATCAGCAAGATAGAACACATCAGCAAAAGCAAAATAAAGGTCGCTGACAAAGAGATCCCCATCGGTGTCAGCTACAGCGAAAGTTTCTTTGCCGCCATGGAGAACAAGCTGAGCTGAACCCACCCCACCCCCAAAAAGCAACCCCAGGGCCCTTTATTACGTAATTACTAATGATCGCCGGATTGGGAAATCCCGGCGGTCATTCCAGTTTTTTTTCATAGTAGATTTTAAGTTAAGGTTGAGGCCACTGGTTAGTGGTTAGTTTTTCGCTAAATTGCTTGCGATTGCAAAAATCGCAAGCTTTTTTTATGGAATTTCTACAACGACTCAAGATAGGAAACAAGAACGCCGGCACCTCTACCGGGCAGCAATGGCTTCCCCCGGGAACCGCTCACCTCGATTCGTTTTCTCCGGTAGATGGCCAACTGATCGCCAGCGTGTCGGTCACCGACAGAAAAGACTACGATGCCGTCGTCGCCACGGCAAAAGCTGCTTATCAGGAGTGGCGCCTCTGGCCGGCCCCGCGGCGCGGGGAGATCGTGAGACAGATCGGAGATGCCCTCCGCGTGAACAAGACCGCCCTCGGCAAACTCGTCTCCTATGAAATGGGGAAAAGCCTCCAGGAAGGATATGGCGAAGTACAGGAAATGATCGACATCTGTGACTTCGCTGTCGGCCTTTCCCGGCAGCTGCATGGGCTCACCATGCACAGCGAACGGCCCGCCCATCGTATGTACGAACAATGGCATCCCATCGGGATCGTCGGAATCATATCCGCATTTAATTTCCCCGTCGCTGTATGGAGCTGGAACAGTATGCTGGCCTGGGTCTGCGGGGATACCTGCATCTGGAAGCCTTCGGAAAAAACACCGCTCTGCGCATTGGCCTGTCAGCATATCGCCGCTGAAGTATTCGCCCGCAACGATGTTCCGGAAGGCGTGAGCTGTCTGGTCGTCGGCGACCGGGAAGTCGGCGAATGGATGGCCTCCGATACCAATATACCACTCGTCTCCGCCACCGGCTCTACCCGCATGGGACGCGCTGTCGGCGCCACGGTAGGCGCCCGTCTCGGAAGGGCGCTCCTCGAGCTGGGCGGCAACAACGCGATCATTATTTCACAGGACGCCGACCTGGACATTGCCATACCGGGCGCCGTATTCGGCGCCGTGGGGACAGCCGGACAGCGTTGTACCAGCACCCGCCGCCTCATCATCCAGGAAAGCATATATGAAAAGGTCAGGGATAAGCTCTGCACGGTCTACAGCCAGCTCCGGATCGGCGATCCGCTGGATGAAAAGAACCATGTCGGCCCCCTCATCGATAAGGACGCCGTCCGCCTCTATCAGCAGGCCATCGATGCCTGTAAAAAAGAAGGAGGCAATTTTATCACGGACAGCGGTGTGCTCTCGGGGGATGGGTATGACAGCGGTTGTTATGTAAAGCCCTGTATCGCCGAGGCCGAACCACAATATCAGATCGTCCGGCACGAGACCTTCGCCCCCATTCTTTACCTTTTGAAATACAAGACCATCGACGAAGCGATCGCTATTCAGAACGGTGTTCCCCAGGGACTGTCCTCTTCCATCATGACGCTCAACCTGCGCGAAGCCGAGAAATTCCTCTCCGCCTCCGGCAGCGACTGCGGGATCGCAAATATAAATATCGGCACCTCCGGCGCCGAGATCGGTGGAGCCTTCGGCGGTGAAAAAGAGACCGGCGGGGGCAGGGAGTCCGGCAGTGACGCCTGGAAAGCCTATATGCGCCGCCAGACCAACACGATCAATTATTCGACCCATCTGCCCCTGGCGCAGGGCATTAAATTCGACATCTGACGGGTCTTTGATAAACAACCACTTGCAGCCTGAAATTGGACTGTTTCCCCTATACTAATCCCCCAGGGTCCAGCGTTATACGGTGAGATTTTCATCATATTATGAACCCGGGTACCAAATCCACTGCTGTTATGAAGAAATGCTTACTCCTGTTCCCCCTGATGCTCTTTTTTTACCTGGGAATGCAGGCACAGGTCCGGCTGGGTTTGCTGGGTGGGATCCATTCCGCAACTATTCAGGAAAAGAACAATATCCCTGGCTGGGATACGGCCACAAAGAAATACCAGTCCTCCCGCTCTGGCATCCAGATTGGCGCGATCGTGGAAATGCCCATCGGCCACAAAGGCTTCTTCTTCCAGCCTGCCATCCTGTACACGGCCAGAGGACGGCAGTACAACCGGTACTATGATACCGTTGCCCGCAAGATAGATACCATCTATTCCAAACAGAACCTTGGCCTGAACTACATCGATATCCCACTGAACCTGACCTATAAGGTCTTCCTTGCCTCCAATCACAAAAGCAATTTTTTCGTCAGCGCAGGTCCCTATATAAGTTTTTTTTATAACGGGAAGGCCAGCAGCGAATCGCTGACCAAACCTCCCGATACGGCGTTTTCCCGTAAGCTCATTTATAAGAACGAGTCGGTCGGGGTCAATGTTGGCCGGGGAACAGACACCTACAAAACGACCGATATCGGCTTCAACGCACGCGCGGGCTTTGAGTTCGGCAATCTGATCCTGAGCGGCTATCTCAGCCAGGGACTGACCAGCTTTTATAACGCCCCGTATACGGGCACGTTTCATCACCAGCTCATGGGCCTTTCCCTGGGCATCTGGCTGAGCTCCACCACGCCACCGGCCAGACCTCCAAAACCTCCGAAGGCCCCGCCGGCAGACTCCGACAATGACGGCATATCCGATGAGCAGGATCTCTGTCCTCTTCTGCCCGGTACCCTTGCATGGCATGGCTGCCCCGTACCGGACTCCGACAATGACGGGATCAACGATGAACATGATTCCTGCAGAACTACCCCAGGTCTGGCAAGATACAATGGATGCCCCATCCCGGACAGGGACGGCGATGGCGTCAATGACGAAGAGGACAAATGTCCGGACAAGGTTGGCGTCGCCCGCTACCAGGGCTGCCCGATCCCCGATACGGATGGCGATGGCGTCAACGACGAACAGGACAAATGCCCCACCGAACCAGGATCCGTCGAAAATCAGGGCTGTCCGGAAATAAAGAAAGAGATCACGGAGAAGATAAATTATACCGCCAGTAACATTCTTTTTGAGTCCGGCATCGACCGGCTGACCGGCAGTTCCGGCGCACCGCTCGATGAGCTGGCCGCACTTTTACAGGCCCATCCCGAACTGGATCTGACCATCGAAGGCCATACGGATAATGAAGGCAATCCAGGAAAGAACAAGCTGCTTTCGCAAAAAAGAGCGGCCTCCGTAAAAGCATATCTGATCAGGAAAGGCATCACGGGCGTCAGGCTGACGGCTACCGGCTTTGGGCAGGACCAGCCAAGGGCCGGTAATACCAGCCCGGAGGGACGGGCAGCTAACAGAAGGGTCGAATTAAAGGTAAAGGTGCACAAGCAATAATTTTAACAACTTAATAAGGCCATCCATGTAATTCCGGCATGAGATGGACTATGTTTTCTTTAGATTTACAGATTGTAAGATAATGAGCATATCAGCCACGGGGGCTAACACACATTTTTATTAAAAAAACAAAAAACAAATGAAGCGTACCTTGAAACTGTGGATTAGTTTGATCTTTCTGGGCATGTCTCACCTCGCAGTAGTCGCGCAGGGAACCTCGGCAAAGACCGAGCTGCCAAAAGGATGGCATTTGCTGGACAAGGACCAGGATGGTTTTTATGGGGTCAGCGTAAACAAAGCCTACGAATTTGCCAGGTTAAAGAAGTTAAAAAGCAAGACCGTGCTGGTGGCGGTCATAGATTCGGGTGTCGATACGCTGCACGAGGACCTGAAAGCCATTCTCTGGACGAATCCAAAAGAGATCCCCGGCAATGGCATCGATGATGATCACAACGGGTACGTGGACGATATCCATGGCTGGAACTTTATCGGTGGCAGCGATGGTAAGAACGTAAAAGATGATTCACAGGAAGAAGCGCGGGTCTATTACCGCTTCAAGGAAAAATTTGAAGTGGCCGGCCTCGATCCGTCAAAGCTCAGCGGCGACGACGCGGAGAACTACAAGATGTGGGTCAAAGCGCGCAAAACGGTGATGGGCGACGGCACGGAAAGCGGCGTGGACCTCGTGATCCTTCACAGGGCTTTATCCGCCTGTCTGAAAAGCGACAGCATTCTGCAAAAGGCAATGGGCAAACCGGAGTATACCGGAAATGATCTCGACACTTTCGAGACCAGCAACCCCGAAAGCAAGAGCGCCAAATCCGTCTTCCTTTATCTGTTCAAGGCAAACAAGATCATGGATATGACCAATAAGGCTTTCCTCAGCGATTTCAGCGAACAGGTAGATCAGGAAGAAAAGAAAGCCTCCGCAAAAGAGACTCCTCCCAAAGACTATCGCAAAGAAATCGTAAAAGATAATGAATCCGACATCGGCGACCGCTATTATGGGAACGGCGATGTGATGGCGGGTGATCCCATGCACGGGACCCATGTATCCGGTATCATCGCGGCAGAAAGGAATAATGGTAAAGGCATGGACGGGATCGCGGACAATGTACGGATCATGATGATCCGTGCTGTCCCCAATGGCGATGAACATGATAAGGATATTGCCCTCGCGATCCGTTATGCAGTGGACAACGGGGCAAGGGTCGTCAATATGAGCTTTGGCAAAAATCTTTCTCCCGGCAAGCAGTGGGTGGATTCGGCCGTGAAATATGCCGAGATCCATGGCGTGCTGCTGATCCATGCCGCCGGTAACGACAATGCCGACGTGGACACCGTGGATAATTTCCCTAGTCCTACCTATAAGAACTCTGCGATCACCGCAACCAACTGGATAACGGTAGGCGCCAGCAGCGATCCGCTGGCCGAACCCGGCTTCAAGAGCTATACAGCCTCCTTTTCCAACTATGGCAAACAGGAAGTGGACGTATTTGCCCCAGGCACAAGGATCTATTCGACCCTGCCCGGCGGCAAGAACTATGGCAACCTGCAGGGCACCAGTATGGCAGCTCCCGTAGTCACCGGCGTTGCAGCCCTGATCCTCGAATTTTATCCAAACCTTACCCCTCAGCAGGTGAAATTCTGTATCGAGAAGTCAGCGGTAGCCCCACCCGTAAAAGTGAAGAAGCCCGGCTCCGACGACGAGATGGTGGACCTTTCCTCCATCAGCAAGTCTGGCGGGATCATCAATGCCTTCGAGGCCCTCAAGCTGGCTTCCACGCTGAACAACGAACCTCACAAGAAAGACAAGCTCGAGAAATCGACCTTGCACAACGCGAACAATTAGACCGGCGCAATATCATCTGAAATGCCGGGCCAGCAGGTCCGGCATTTCCATTTCTGCCCCGCATCGCCTACTTTTGTAAAAAAAGCATGACCCCCAGAACAGAGCTGGTAGCCGCGGAATTCTATCAGAAGTATATTCAGCACGTAAAGGAAGATGACTTCCGCAAGGCACTGGAAAAGAACACCCGGCAGTTCAGAAAATTCCTTAAAAAGATCCCCCGCAAAAAGATCGGTTACGCCTATGCAGAAGGCAAATGGACCATCCAGGAAGTTTTACAGCATATCATAGATGCGGAAAGAGTTTTTGCCTACAGGGCCCTCCGCTGCGCCCGTATGGATTCCATCGCCATGCCGGGTTTTGATGAAAATGAATGGGCGGCCAGGTCCGGCGCAGCCGACCGCAGTTGGGATGACCTGACCGAAGAATTCAGGGCATTGCGAAGATCTACGGAATTGCTTTTTGGCTCTCTGAACGACGGGCAGCTGAAATTCACCGGTACGGCCAGCGGGCATCCTGTCAATGCGCTGGCGCTGGGCTTTATCATCCCGGGACACGTATTGCATCATATCCACATTATCAAAGAGAGGTATCTGTAATGCCTCCATACCGCATTAACCGCATCGCTGTAAGTTCATTCTTCTTTCTGGCCGGTCTCTGTTTCTCAAGCTGGGCATCCCGTATTCCCGATATCCGGCTGCGGCTGCATCTGGATAATGCCGCGCTTGGGGCCGTTCTGCTGGGCCTTCCTGCTGGCCTGCTCACGTCCCTGCCGCTGGCAGGCTGGCTGGTAGCAAAGTTTGGAAGTCGCCCCGTAGCCACCCTGGCGGCCATTCTCTACCCCTGCACCCTGCCCTTACTCGGCCTGGTGGATTCGATCTGGCAACTGGTAGCCTGTCTGTTCCTTTTTGGAATGGGGGGAAATTTGCTGAACATCTCCATGAACACCCAAGCCATCGGCACGGAGCTCCTCTATAAAAGGACCATCATGGCTTCCTATCATGGCATCTGGAGCCTGGCAGGTTTTTCCGGCGCCGCCATCGGCACCCTGATGATCGGCCTCGGCTTACATCCTTTTCAGCATTTCCTTATCGTCGGCGCGGTGGCGCTCCTGATCGTTCTCATAGCCTCCCGTCATCTCATAAAGGAAGACGCCGCCCACGGGGACCAGCCCATTTTTGCAAAACCGGACCGTTCCCTCATCAATCTGGGTATCATTGCCTTCTGCTGTATGATCTGCGAAGGGGCCATGTTCGACTGGTCCGGCGTGTACTTTCAGAAGGTCATCCAGCCGCCAAAAGGACTTGTAGCGGCTGGCTACACCGCTTTTATGGCTACGATGGCTACCGGACGCTTTCTCGGCGACTGGATGGCCACCCGATGGGGTATAAAGAAGATCCTTCAGGGCAGCGGGGTGCTGACGGCTTCCGGACTGCTGATCGCCATTCTGTTCCCCTGGCTGTTTCCGGCCATTGCAGGCTTTCTGCTGGTGGGCGCGGGCGTCTCATCCGTCGTGCCCCTCGTATACAGTGCGGCGGGTCGGTCGAAGACCCTTTCGCCCGGCGTGGCCCTCGCAGCGGTCTCCACCATCGGATACCTGGGGTTCCTTTTCGGACCTCCCTTTATCGGCTTCATCGCACAGGCTTCTAATTTACGCGTATCCCTCGGACTGATCGCCATTCTGGGATCCATCATTGCGGTGATGGCGGCGAGGACGAAGTTTGAATGACAAGGACCTCCACCCGCATGTTCTTTCGCTTTTCTTCATCGGTCCTGGCGCGGGGATACAACATTTCCGTGTTGCCCAGCCCCCGGTAGCTCATCCGCCCAGCCGGGATGCCCTCCTCTATCAGTAACCCATAAACGACCTTTGCCCGCTCGACGGACAGCTGGTTCATCTTTTCCATATAGCCGCTGCCCGCCTTCACGCTCAGCGGACAATTGACATGTCCCCTGATCTCGAAATCGGCCTCCTTATATTTCTTCAGGATAAGCGCCATCGAATGAATATAGGCAAGAGAGTAATTCTCCAGCACCGCGATATCCGGCTGGAAATAGAGTCCGTCAAGGTTGTATTTTTCAAGGACCACCCCCGTTCGCTCTCTTTTCTCCACCCCGCCATTTCCATTCCCGGCCGCCGTCACCGGCGTCTCCTCCGCCACTGCGCCGGTCCCCCGCCATTCCAGCCCGATCTCGACACGCCGGTTCAGCGCGTTGTCATGGCCATCGGCCGGCCTTTCTTCCCCATAGCTCAATACCGGATAATCCTCCTGGATTTTCAACTGCTCTTTCAGATAATGAAAAACGGCCCCGCTGCGCTGCCGGGAAAGCCGGATATTATACCCTGCGGCCCCCACCGTATCGGTATGGCCTTCGACGCGGCTGACCCGCACATCCTTGTGAAATGAGAAAAAAGAACCGATCTTTTTCAGCTCCCGGCTTTCAGGCCGGTACGAATCCTCCCTGAAATAAATGACAAGGACCGTGTCCCGGCTGATCTGTGACCAGGCCGGTACACGGTCCATAAGTGCTGACAACAATAATATCAGTGGCAGATAATGCTTCATCCCGGAAAAAAGTCACTACCGGATTTATTTGTTATACACCAGGCTCTTCTGCGCAACCATGTCGCCGACGACGTTCACCGCCTCGCCAAGCCAGATATCCGTACGCCTGTCTTTCAACCACAGCTGGAAACGGTCGGCCTTGTCCTTATCTGCGGCATATTTGCCCGCATCCTGTGGTAAAGCCTGCACATTCATTTCTTTTGAAAGCTTGCTGAGCGTTTCGATCTGCCGGTAAGTGGCTTTGACCTGTTTCTGCTCGACCCGGTATTTATCAAGGTTCAGCGAATAAACCTTATCGCTTTCTTTATTGAGCCATTCCGCATCGTCATGGATCAGATTGAAGGCCGAATTATTTTTGAGACGTTCATTGCTCATGCCTTTGATGATCGTGAGATCATAAGCATATTTCCAGGGTGTATAATCCGCTTTCTGAATTTCATCCCAGGGCAATGCGTCTGGGTTATCCTTCTCGCGGATCTTGGAATATTCGTTCAGGTCTGGCAGAACGATATCCGAGGATACGCCACGCAACTGTGTGGAACCGCCGTTGATGCGATAGAATTTCTGCAGGGTCAGCTTAAGCGTTCCCAGATCGCCGTTCGGGTCCGTGAAACCAAGGGTCTTATCCAGACCGAATGGTCTTTGCACCGTTCCCTTTCCATAAGTAGAGGTGCTTCCGATGATCACGCCCCTCTTATAGTCCTGGATGGCGGCGGCAAAAATTTCGGAAGCCGATGCGCTCAGCTCATCGACCATTACGGCAAATGGCCCATCGTAAAGGACGGATTTATCATTGTCAGGTAAGATCTGGGGCAACCCGTCCCTGTCCCTGACCTGCACGATCGGGCCGCGCTCCACGAACAGTCCGGCCATCTGCACGACGTCATACAAAGACCCACCGCCATTATGGCGCAGGTCAAGGATGATGCCGTCGACCTTCTGTTCCTTCAGCTTCATCACTTCACGGGCGACGTCTATCGAGCAACGGTTTCCCTGGGGATGATCGAAGTCGGCATAAAACTCAGGGAGATAGATATAGCCGATCTTTCCTTTTTCAGAGTTGACGATAGCGCTTCTCGCAAAAGTCGTCTCATCCTGTACGATCTCATCGCGGATAAGCGAAACTATTTTCACCGAACCATCTGCTTTTTTCAGGGTCAGCCTGACCTCTGTACCCTTGTTGCCACGGATGATCTTGACGGCGTCCTCGGTAAGGAACCCGGTGAGGTCCACAGGGTCCTGGTTCCCTTGTGCAACCTTGGCAATGATATCTCCCTGCGCGACCTGACCTGATTTCCAGGCCGGGCTGCCGGTCACCAGCGAACCGATCTTTATATTTCCATCATCGTCACGCAGGGTCGCGCCGATTCCGAAGAAACGACCGCTCATCTGCTCATCGAAATATCTTTTCTCTACGGGTGGGAAATAGTCGGTATGCGGATCCATCGACTGTACGATGGTCTGGACGAATGTGTTGAACTGTTCGTCATCCGTTGCTTTCTTCATCAGTCTTCCATAATAACGGTCCATGATCTTCAGCACTCTCGCACGGGCGTCTTTTTCCAGATCTTCCTTGCTCCGGGCCACGAACCCTGGCTTGTTCTTATTGGTTTCCTGCCCATCCAGCAGGTCGGAATATCTTTCGAGGGTAAGGAACTTCAGACGCTTCCTCCAGGACTCCTTTCTCTCCACGTCGTTCTTGGGAAAGCTCATCTTATCGTAATTCTGGTCGATATCTTCCTCTTTGGAAAAATCAAACGGCTTTGAAAGAAGGTCCTTATAAAGGACATCGGTCTCCGCAAGCCTATTTTTATAGATGCCTTCGACGGCAGGGACGAATTCGAGATCGGCTTTTCCCAATATCTCATCGTCGATCTTATCCTCATACTTCCGCAGGCTCTCCACATCGGACTGTAGAAAAACATTCTTTTCGACATCCACATCGGTCAGGTATTTGGAAAATACTTCCTTTGAGAACTTGTCGTCGATCAGCTTCGGACTGTAATGGATCTGTTCCAGCATCTGGCCGACCTTATGCAATATCTTTTCGTATTTGGTTGGAGGATGTTCTCCTATGCCGAGTGTCCTGAATGCGACGAAGACGCCAGCTCCTAAGACCAGGAGGACGATGGGTAGGTTTCTTTTACTGATCATATGCTTAATCACTTTTATTGCGCTTTTAACTAGCTAATCAAAAATAACGATTAAATGGATGGTATGTTGTCGGGTAAAGAGAATATTAACAATGGGTTTACCATATATTCCATGAACGGAAGGCCGGGGCACAGCACAAAGTCCATGACCTTTTTCATCCCGTTGCCATGGTCGGCTCCATCGTCATAAAAGAGGGCGATAGCGGGCGATGCTGCAAGATGCCCCGGGGATCATAAAAAAAGGCCGTCCAACATCTTGTGTAGAACGGCCTGTCCGGGTGGATGATGGGGTTCGAACCCACGACCCCTAGAACCACAATCTAGTGCTCTAACCAACTGAGCTACAACCACCATTTAGAACTGATTTCCGGACTGAGCTAAAACAGCTTTCAGGCTGCAAATGCACAGGGCCTGGCGAAATCCGGAACTGCTGAACAAGCTCCCCGGCCCGCTGTCCGGGCGCCAGACAAGGCCTGTTCAGACGGCGAAATTAATAGAAAATGAGGTTCCCTCAAAAAACAATATCCATTATTTTCCTGCGGCGGTTTATTTGACGTTTCTTTGCAGCCGCAAAACCCGGGCCCCGGCCCTCCGAATATGACAACAATCAGCTGGTGGCTCTATACCATCCCCTTTATCTCGGCCTTTATTCACTGGCTCACCATCTGGATGGCGCTGAAACTATTGTTTCACCCGCGTCAGCCCAAAAAAATACTGGGTCTGACCCTGCACGGGGTCTTTCCCAAACGACAGCGTCAGATCGCCGAAAGCCTGGGCAAGATTGTCGGACAAGAGCTGCTGTCTTTCGCCGACATCGAACAGACCATTACCAACCCCGCGAACGTGCAGAAGATCCTGCCGCTTGCCGAAGAGCATATCGACCATTTCCTCCGGGTAAAGCTGAAAGAAAGCATGCCCATGATCTCCATGTTCATCGGAGACAAAACGATCGGACAGCTGAAGGCGACCTTCATGACGGAGCTGGCGGAGCTCTTCCCCGTCATCATGAAGAATTACGTGGCCAATCTGAAGAACGATCTCGACCTCGAGGCCATCGTCGTGGACAAGATCGCCAATTTCTCATCGGACAAGCTGGAGACGATGCTAAACCAGATCCTTACCAAAGAATTCCGTTTTGTCGAGGTCATCGGCGCAGCGCTGGGTTTCTTTATAGGCTTGTTCCAGATCTTCCTCACCCTGCTCATGAAATAACGATTTTGCTGCCTGAAAGCCGCGCCCGCAAGCCCACACAGCGCTTTGGATAATTTTAAACTTATTACGCCTTCGGCTGTTCTCGGGATTATCAAGGAATAACAGCCGTTTTAACATTTAATTTACACTCGGGCCTGATTAGCCCTTCTGTAGCTGATATATGCCGTTTGTATAGAATGAGTTTATATCTCCGATTTTAGCATAGAATTTTGCATTTCAAATTGAATACGAACATGAGAAAGTACTGGCTATTGTTTTTTATCGTGGCATTGAATTATGGTGGGTTTGCACAGATGCCCGGTTCCGGGGGCGGGGGCAGACAAGGTGGCGGTTTCGGTGGCAATGGCCAGGCCGCAAACATCGGCCATTTCTATGGAAAGGTCGTCGATGTAAAAACGGATAAGGGCATGGACGGAGTTTCCGTTCAGCTCATCCAGAGCAAGTTCGACACCGTCACCCGCAAAAGAAGGGACACGGTGGTCGGTGGAATGATCACGGGGAGAAAAGGAGATTTCAGCCTCGAGAACCTTCCCATCTTCGGGAATTACCGGATCAAGATCACGGCCATCGGTTATGACACGTACGAACAGAAAGTCGCCTTTGAAATGAAGATGAGCAAAGGGGGTGATATACAGCAAGCCCTTGCGGGTGTCGATAAGGACCTGGGCAATATAAAATTGACCGCCGGTGCGAAGACCCTTGATGCGGTGACCGTCACCGCCTCCAAGCCGCTGATCCAGCTCGGGGTCGACCGCAAGATCTATAACGTGGAAAAAGACATCTCCGCCCAGGGCGGCACGGGTGTGGACGTCATGAAGAACGTCCCCTCCGTCCAGGTGGACATCGACGGTAATGTCACGTTGCGCAACAGCCCTCCTACTATCTTCGTGGACGGCCGCCCCAGCACCCTGACCCTCGATCAGATCCCCGCCGACGCCATCGCCAGTGTGGAGATCATCACCAACCCAGGGGCAAAATACGATGCCTCCGGCGGCACTTCCGGTATCCTGAACATCGTGCTGAAGAAGAACCGGAAAGCCGGTTACAATGGTAATGTCCGCGCCGGCATCGACCAGCGTGGCAAATACAATCTCGGTGGCGATCTCAATGTCAAACAGGGAAAGATCAATGTATTCGCCAATGCCAACTATGGCCAGCGCAAATCCATTTCGCCCGGCACCACCGACCGCTATACCTTCCCTTACCGCTACAGCCCCGGCGACAGCCTGCACCAGTATGATTATAATGTGAACAACGGGTACTTCGCTTTCGGCAGGTTTGGTCTCGATTACCTGATCGACAACCGCAATACCTTGTCTTTTTCGGGTAATATCGTCCATGGCAGCTTTAACCCTTCCACGAACAGCGATCTCTATGTGGATACACTAGACCCCGCCGGAACGAAATATTCCTATACCCAGCGCCTGGCCAACACGAAGGCCACCTTCAATAATCATGGGGGTATGATCAGCTTCAAACATACTTTCCCGAAATCCGGAGAAGAATGGACCGCCGACGCCAATTACAGCAAAGGCACCAACAGCAATAACAATGTCATCAATTCCAATATATTCAATGTAAAAGGCGGCCCGCAGACCGGAGTGTACAACCAGGGCCAGATCGGATCGGGCACAAATGAATACATCACCGCGCAGACGGATTTTGCGCTGCCGCTGGCAGAGAAATCGAAATTCGAGGCGGGCGCACGCATTGCCATCCGCAATGTAACAAGCCTGAATAATATCGGGATCATCGCCGACGACGGTTCGTTTCACGATATCCCGCTGCTGTCCTCTCATTACAATTACCGTGACCGGGTCTATGCAGGATATGCCACCTATGGGAATGCCATAAGGGATTTCAGCTACCAGCTGGGCCTGAGGGCGGAAAGCTCCGATTACCGTGGAACACAGGAATTCACGACCAAGGATCCCAACAGCGGCGCACTTGTGCCTACCACCGGGCTCTTTAAAAATAATTTCCCGGTCAGCCTGTTCCCGAGCATCTTCGTTACCCAGAAGCTGAGTGACGACCAGGACCTGCAGCTGAACTATACCCGGAGGATCGACCGGCCCAACTTCTTCCAGTTGTTCCCTTTCACGGACTATTCCGACTCCCTCAACCTGAGCAGGGGTAACCCCGACCTGAAGCCGCAGTTCACCAATTCGCTGGAACTTTCTTATCAGAAGACCTATGCGGGTAATAACACGTTCCTCGCCTCGGTTTACTATAAATACACAACAGATCTGATCACCCGCTTCCAGGTACAGGGTACTAATCCCATCAATGATTCGGTGGTCTATATCAACACCTATGTAAATGCAAAATCGAGCTTTGTCGGCGGGCTGGAGCTGATCGGCCGCAATTCAATCACGAAATGGTGGGATGTCACCAGCAACGTAAATTTTTTCACGTCGAAGATCAATATTGCCGATACATCCAAGGCAGCCGTCGAGACGGTGGGACAGCTCTACAGCTGGTTTGGCAAGATCAACAATAGCTTCAAGCTGCCAAAGAATTTTACGCTCCAGCTGAGCGGCGACTACACTTCGAAGACGGTGCTGCCTCCCGGCGGTAGTGCGGGAAATGGCGGTGGCGGCGGTGGTGGAAGAGGATTCGGGGGAACGGTGAGCGGGAATGCGCAGGGGTTCTCACGGCCTTCGGGCGGTGTCGATGCGGCGCTGAAATTCGAATTCCTGAAAGCAAAGGCGGCTTCGCTGACCTTTAGCGTAAGCGATATCTTCCGCACCAGAAAAAATGACGTTTATACTTCATCGCTTTCATTCAACCAGGAAGTCACCCGCAGAAGAGATCCGCAATTCTTCCGCCTCCAGTTCAACTACCGCTTTGGCAAGTTCGATGTGGCCTTGTTCAAACGCAAGAACCTGAAAGGCGAAATGGAGAGCATCCAGGGTGGGATGCAGGGCGCGCAACAACAACAATAATGGACGGGGTCGCCCCGCCCCGCAATAATGCAATTTTATTCCGAACTTTACACGGAGGGATCAGCAATGGTCCCTCCGTTTCGTTTAAACCCATTTGCAATGTCTGCCCCCTCCTATACATACCTTGCGCTCGGAGATTCCTATACCATCGGGGAAGGAGTGCCCGCCGCGGACAACTTTCCCTCGCAGACCGTGCGACTGCTGAGGGCAGCCGGCATTCCCTGCTCCGAACCAACGATCGTGGCAAAGACCGGCTGGACCACCGGGGAGCTCAAAGAAGGCATATTGACGCGGTTCCCTGTCTCCACCCAGCCGATACCACCGGGCGCGCGCCCTCCTTCCCCTGCGCTCCCGGGGATCACACCCGATCCCGTTTTCGATTTTGTTTCTCTCCTCATCGGCGTGAACAACGAATACCGTGGCCATAGCCTGGAGGAATATGTCGTGGAGTTTGAGGAATTGCTCCTGCGGGCGATCGGCTTTGCCGGTGGACTTACTGCCCATGTCTTCGTGCTGTCCATTCCGGACTGGAGTATTACGCCATTCGCCCATGCCCATCTCCCCGACAAACTGGGCCGCGGCAAGGCGATGGTATCCGACGAGATCGACGCATTCAATACGGCAGCCCGCCGGATCGCAGACCGGCACCGGGTAGACTTTATCGATATCACGCCACACACCCGCGAATCCGGCAATTCATGGCTGACCACCGACCTGCTGCATCCCTCCGGCAGAGAATACGGATACTGGGCAGGATTGCTGTCTGCCGCAATTGCCGGCCGCTGTCGCCAGCCCACTGCCAGCGGCGGTCAATAGATACTGTTGAGACCGTCCGTGTTCAGCTGGACGATATCCGGCGCTTTTACAAAGGTATTGTTATAGCGGAACTGGATACCCGTCGTGATCATGATCTTAAAGGAGTTGTTGTCCCGGGTCGGCCGGGGGAAATAGGCGAAGCGGAACTCGATCGTCTGGAAAACGAGGTTCTCGTTACGGGACCTCATCCCCGCTCCGACGCCATGATACAGCGAGGACTTTGAGAATGGCTCGTGTTCGGGGGTCAGGAGGGACAGATCGCCAAAGGCGAAGGTTGCGAATTTAAAACCCAGCAATTTATAGTTCAGGAAAAAAGTGGTCTCGGAATGAAGGGTGATCCGTTGCGACCCGAAGGTGGAGTCCCCGCTGAAATAACGAAGACCGAACAGGTTGTCGATGGTCAGGGGATCGATGCCGATCCGGTTGAACTGACGGGAATAGCTGAAGTTGACATACTGGCGGAGCTTAAGCCTGTTCCATACGTACAACCGGCTGTAAAGGCTGCTGCCGATGAGGAAGCTGGCATCCTGCAGCTGATGGTTCTTCAGAAAAGCGCCTGAGCGGAGGAAATACTGGATGAAATCCCCCTTGCTGTTGGCTAAATACCGGTTGGCGTCCACGCCTGCATAGGGTCTTTCCAGATACAGCTGCTTGAACCATCCTCCCGTCAGCGCCACATTATACCCTTCCGGGACGTCCTCCGTCGTACCAAATCCATATATATAGTTCGTCTTATAAAAATCCTGTCTGAAGAAGGTAAAGGTCCCAAGTACTCCCTGGCGGTCATTAAAACGAAAGTTGAATTTATCCCCGATCTGGGTAGGCACTTCGTAAAAATGGTCATTAAAATACCGCACACCAAGAAATCGTCTGTCCCTCACCGTGGTATTGCCAAGGAATTTTTCCGTGCCAAGGTTCCACCCCAGCCACATGTCCCGGACGCGATAACGGTATTTAAAAAAGAGGCTGTCCGGTATGGAATACCGGTTGAATCTTTCCTTCGATCCCACCGTGATATTCCCTGCCAGGTGGGCATTGGGGGCATAAAGAGGCCGGTCCAGTCTGATAAACCAGGTCGTTTCGTCAGGCGTACCATCCTTTATATTGTCATTGATCTGCGAATAGGAGGCGGCGGCATTGACAAAGGTCCTGGCGATATTGCTCTTGGTATACAGCAACTGATACCCGAAGTTCGGGTTACGGTTCTGTTCAAGGAACATACCCATCTGGATCTTCTGCCCCATCCCGAAGGCATTGGCCTCACTGACATTTCCTCTTACCTTGCCGGGGCTCAGTTCTCCGATTGCGCCCCCGATACTGAACAGGTCTTTGACGACGACGACCAGGTCTACCGAATCGGGGTTATCCGGTACGTAGTTCACGAGTATGCGCGCATCCTGGATAAACTCCAGCGAACGGATAAGCCTTTCATTATCCGCCAGCCTGTAGGAGCTGAGCGGACTGTTCTCTTTTACGAACAGTGAATTGCGTATGACCCAATCCCGCGTCTTGTGGTGAAGGTTGTTCAGCAACTGGGTGCCAAAATACTGAAGACGCTTGGTCGTATCCGTAAAGGTCTGCTCAAACCCATAATTCTTAATATAGATATGCCGGATCACCTTGCCCTCATAAGGCTTGAAGGGGCTTTCGCTTTTTGTATTCAGTGCCGTGGCCTGCGTGGCCGAATCCACCGGCCCGCCCTTGCTGATGGCATTCCGGAAGAACTGGAAAATATTATTGTTCTTCCACCGGGTGAGCCGGCTGCTGTCGCGGAGGCTACGGGGAACGCTGTCACGGATTGCCCGTTTGCCTTTATCCGGGAAAATATGAGGGATGGTGTCCTGGACAGGGGGGCGGCTGGTATCGGGAATGCTATGGGGGACGGTATCCCTGCCTGAGCGGCGGATGCTGTCGGGTATCTGGCTGAAAGCAGAAAAATATATAAAAGAACAGCCTATCACCGTCACAAACCTTATCATGTTATTCTGCGCAAGCACCTGGATGGGTCAATGTGTTTTTATCATGAATAATCCTGAGTCCAATATAAGAATAATAACCTGAACGAGTGATTTGACAGTTTGGCTGCCTTGCCTGCCGCCGGTTTCCGGTTTTTTTGTTACGGTATTGTTATAAAGCCACAGTCGCTTTTATCATCTCCGTTCTGGCTGACGTTTGTGTCCGGCCGTAAAGTTGCTCACCGCTGATATGGTATTGTTTTTGAACTATACCTGATGATCGCAACAATACAACAGTTGAAAATATTATCGAAATGAAATATGATTCCTTTGCCGTTCTTACCCCGCTGTTGCCTGAACTTGCTCTTTCGGCAAATAACAATCCTTCAAGACCAAAAACAGAAGTGATCAGACTGCGTTTGTCCGCCCCGCCGGATGATAAAAAGATAATGGAATTAAATGAACTTGCATCCAGTTATCCTTTTTGTGTATTGTACAAAGCAAAAAAGCACGATACCCTGTAGTCGCCTGTAGAAAAAATTCCCGGTCATATGGGATCATTTTCTACAACCCGCTGATTTATAAGTAAGCCGGATGATCGGGTTACTCCGTTACTACATTAAATATTTTTAACCTCCTCGATGACCTGATGTAAAAAGGCCAGCTTAAAGGTCTCCTTTTCCTGCTCGGTAGCGTTGAAATTCATAAACAGGATATCCCCCTCCTTTGACAGGGTGAGCAGATAATCATCTCCCAAAAAAACATCATATACTACAAGATCGCCATGATCCCTTTCTTTTATCGCATATTGCAGGTTCACTCCTTCCCTGCTGATGGATATATAGTCTGTTTTTAGGTTTTCCATGTGCGCTTTTAACAAGAAGGAAGAAAAATCCGGGCCACGCGACTCAGGCAAATCCTCTCATGAAGTTTTTCCGTCCGGCAGCCCACGGGATCCTTCCGTCCGGCAGTCCGACCCGGGCGCCGGAAGCCTCCCTTGATTATTAACAAAAGCTTCTTCCGGCTGAAGAAGAAATGGCACGGAATCAGCTTCTTATTAAACGGATGCCATCTAAAAAAAGCCATATGGAAAAATTGTCAACCCAGGTGCCGCGGGAAAACTCGCCCGCCACAAAGGAATCTAATCTCGAAATGTTATTGCTGGATGAACTGAAGGAACTGTACGGTGCGGAAAAACATCAGTTGCTGGTTATCCCTGTTATGAAAAAAGCTGCCAGCTCCCTGAAGCTACAGAGCGTACTGGCTGGTCATCTGGACTGCACACGCGAGCACGCCGAAAGGCTGGAGCAGGTGTTTGAAAAGATGGGGCACAAAACGGAGTCAAGGAAATCCGAAGCATTGCTGGGCATTGCCCGCGAATGCGAAATGGCCATTGCGTCCACCGGAAAGGGAACGGCGACCCGGGACGCCCACCTGATCCTCGCGGCCCAGAAGATCGAACATTATGAGATCGGCTCCTATGGCAGCCTCGCCCAGTTGGCCCGGACACTGGACTATGACGAAATTGCGGATCTGCTGGAGACAAGCCTTCTTGAAGAAAAAGAGGCAGACGATCTTCTGACCAGTCTGGCGGAAAATTATATAAACCTGGAAGCGAGTAAAGAGTAAGCCGAGGCCCGGATAGGGTTCGGCCGGTTGCGGAGGCGCGACACTAAAGTATATCCTCCTCCCGATAATCGTACCGCTCCTTGATCAGCCGGACGGTCACGTCCATAGGTGGTCGCGGCGGAGCAGCCCCCTCCCCTTTCTCCCAGCGGTCCAATTCTACCCCTATATGTTTTTTTTGCAAGGCCGAAATTCTTTCCGACAGTTCCTCTGTGGTCCTTTTCTTCTGCTCATAGACCTTCTTCGTTTTATCCAGCAATAATTCCTGGTCCCTGCGTAATTCATTTTCCGTTGTGGCCATCTGCAAAAGTTCCGTTTTTGCCAGGGCGAGATCGTAGGGGCCGGTACTCATGATCAGCTTGGACAAGATGGGGCCCGTCTCGATCAGTATGATCAGCAGGGAGATCAGCAGGTTCGCCCAGAATACGCTCCCTTCCTTCGCGGAAAGATCCGACAAGGCCTTGTTCCTTTCGAGGAACCCCACATCTTCCGTCACCCTGGCTTCGTATTGCTTCCGCTTCACTTCTTTGCCGGCATTCGCCCCAGCGATCAGACTGTCCTGGTAATGGATCTGCTGGTCCAGTTGCTGCAATTCCGGAGCAGACCGCTGCAGGGCGGAAAGATAAGCCGCCTGCTTCAGCCTGGTAAGTTGATCGATCCCTCTCTGATGTGATCCCCCTGTGCCATCTGCCTCCTGTACATAATCCTGCTGCAACCGGTGCAGGGTATCCTGCAGACCCGAACGATGGATGCTGAGCCGGTCGCGCTCCTGCTGCGCGGTGGAAAGGATGCTGCTGTTCTCGGCGGTCAGCAGACTGTCGTTCAGCAGGATCTTCTTGTGCCGGTTCTCGACCACCTGGGTATCGATCTCTTTTTCAAATATTTTCAATTCGAGGGGCCGGGCAATGGTCACACCGATAAGCAGGGCCAGGGCGATGCGCGGCGTGGCCATCCAGATCTGGCGCCGGCGGGATACACCATATTTACGCATGGTAGCGACAAGGAAACGGTCGAAATTAAAAATGATCAGCCCCCAGATCAGGGCAAAGCCGCAGGCCCAGAGCATATTGTCGAATACGCTGAAGATCGCATATCCCGCGGAGAGCGCCGCCAGCACGAAGGTCGCCAGGATCACGCCCCCCAGACCGGCATATTTGGTCTGTTCGGAAGGGCAGTCTTTTAAGATCTGTTGGTACGCGCCCGCGCACCACCATAAAAAATGGGATTCCGTCGCCTTCTTCCTGCCATTCCCGCTAAATGAGTCATAGGTATAGAGCCCTTCAGTGCGGCCATTCTGTCCATTCGCGCTTTCAGCCATGGGTTATGAGTTGTCAGTTAAGTCAATAAATATTCAGCCCGCACATGGCAGGTAATCTTTCGGGCCAATGCCCTCAGACGGATTGAGCTATGTAAATAGTTGGAGTGGGAACGGGGTAAAGAACGGCAAAATGCAGGAGAAATTGCAAAGGAAATGCTAAAAGGCGCCAGGAACGAAACAGGAAATGGCTGTAGCCGGAACCCAGATTACGGCCTGCACCAGGAATATCATGAAAGGCATGCTGACCTGTACAGCGGGGTCAGGGCGCCTGAACGATGATGAGGCGCTGCACCAGCGCCGCATGTATCGCCTGAGCAAAGGGAACCGCATGGCTGCCATCTCCATGAATGCAGATCGTCCTGGCCACAAGCGGGATTTCCTGACCGCCGCCGGTGCGCACCTTCCCATCCCTGACGATCTTCAGCACCTGACTGATCGCCTGTGGCGTATCCACGATAAGGGCATGGGGCTCCGTCCGGGGTGTAAGGCTTCCATCTTCCCGGTAGCTGCGGTCGGCAAACGCTTCCTGGACAAAGGGGATCTTGAAATGGGTGGCCGCCTGTTCCATGACGCTGCCGCTAAGTCCATATAATAAAAGAGCTGGATCGAATGTGGCAATGGCCTGGCAGATACCTATGCTGAGATCAAGGTCACGGGCCGCGCGGTTATAAAGGGCGCCATGAAGCTTGACATGATGAAGACGCGTGCCCTGCTCCTGACAGATCCGCTGCAAGACAGCAAGCTGATCGGTAATGATCCCTGGAATGGATTCACGGGTGAGGGGCGGGGATTCGCCGGCAGATCGTTGCGATCCGGGGGTGCCGGGCGGCGTAATGGCATGATCCAGCAGGTCAACCCTGCCAAAATCTTCCCGGTCGGGATAAGAAGGATGCGCGCCGATAGCTACCTGCTGTGCCAGGGCCAGCCCGACCGTCATGCGCATCGTGGATTCATCACCGGCATGATAGCCGCAGGCAATATTCGCCGAGCTGATAAAAGGCATGATGGCTGCTTCGTCAGGCATTCCTTCACCCATATCACAATTGAGATCGATGCTGAGCAGGCCATCTCCGAGCCAGACGGTATGATCGGTATCCTCTTCCTGTTGTTTGTTCCTGTCCTTCAGGTCCCTGCTCAGCATACCATCTCATTTAGATGATCCATACAAGCTCTCTGCAGGATATGCAATTCTTTCTGCTGTGCCAGCAACAGCTCTTCCGCAGATCTGTTGTCCATCATCTTGAACTGGATGCAATCACTTGGGCGGAGCTGCGCCAACTTAGGAAGATGGGCTGAAATGACATGCGCTATCCTCGGATAGCCACCGGTGGTCTGGTGATCGGCCATCAGCACGACCAACTGTCCATCGGGCAATAGCTGCACGGTGCCGAAGCTCACCGCGGAAGAGATCAGCTCCTCTTCTTTCTCCAGCGACAACGGGCTTCCCTTCAGCTGGTAGCCCATCCTGTCGGAAGATGGATGGATAAGAAAATTATTTTCCAGAAAATTTTCCCGCGAAGCGGCGGACAAGACCCGCCATTCCCTGCCCGGAATAAATCCTATTTCATGTGGGTAGCGGTATAACTTTTCCGTATTGACACGCCAGGGCAATACTTCGAAATTGCTTTCTTCTTTGAGCAGCCCCGCAAAATAAATGGTATTCTCCTTAAAAGGCAGCTCATCTCCTTTCTTCAGCGCCTGGCCCTCCCACCCTCCGGTCGCAGCCTTCAGGTTGGTGCTGTAGCTGTTCAGCCACTTCTTCATACAGAAGCCTCCATGTACGCCGATATAACAGCGCCCTCCCTGCTGAAGGGATGGGAAATGCAGGATCGTATTTTTCCGCACGACCACCGGTTGCCATCGCGGGATCGCCTCATCATTTACCATCGGGGAAAAATCGCCTCCCGTAATAGCGATCAGCGTATTTTGTTCGAAAAGGATCTGTGGACCTGGGAAATGCGTTTCGATCACGGCTTCGTGTCCGCAATTACCCACGAGAAGATTGGCCACCTGTGCCGCGTAGCGGTCCATGGCGCCGCCGGTATTGATGCCCCAGTCGCCATATCCGTTCCTTCCCAGGTCTTGTATAGTATCGAGTATTCCGGCCCTGATAATGGAGAATGACATGATGAATGTTTAATGTGTGTCGTGCGGGGTAACGGAGCGGGTGTTATACAAGCCAGCTGGTTTCGGGCAAAGGAATTGGTTGTAAAAATGCAGAGGTGCTGATTTGATTCAAGGGAGCAGGTTATATAAGGCGCTGCTTTGGGGCATGTATTGGGTCCTCGGCGGGAGCAGGCTGTATGCAAGAGTACGGATTTTCAGGGAATGACATGCGTTAAAATGTGGACCTACAGGTTTTCATGTAAGAGCCGGGCCAGCCAGCTCCCTGAATTCTTCCCTTGTTATGGGAAAGAACTGCACCCGGTCGCCCGTCCTCAGCCGGACCGGGATCTCCTTTTCTGGGTCGAACATCCTCCACGGGGTCCTTCCGACGATATGCCAGCCGCCCGGGCTGTTCAGCGGGTAGATCCCGCCCTGATTGCCGGCAATCCCAACACTGCCTGCCTTTACGGGTACCGGCCGGATCTTCCTCGGGGTTTCCAGCCTGGGATCCAGCTTGCCCAGATAGGCAAAGCCGGGGAGAAAGCCGATCATATATACCCGGTATACCGGCGAACTGTGCAGGCTGACCAGTTCTTCGGGACCGAGCAGCTTCTTTTCGGACAGAAAGGGCAGATCGGGCCCGAAATCCCCTCCATAACACACCGGGATCCGGATGATCTCCTCATCGGCAACGATTTGTATTGGGGCAAGTGCGCTGGCTTCTTCCAGCGTTTCCCGCATATGGTCAAAGGCAGTCTGACCGGAAAGAGCGTTTTTCCGGATCAGTACGGGATCATACAGGACGCTGACGGCAGCGTAGGACACTATTATATCTGTTATCCCCGGGATCTTCCGCGATAGGATCCATTCCCTCATGGCCACCACCTTCCGGTGAAGGTCTTCTTCGATGAGGTTGCCCAGATCGAGGGTGATTGCGCTGTCGCCAAGAGGGTATATCGAAGGTTGGTCCAATTTTAGCAAGAGAATTGCCTCAAGGTAAAGTTTTTTACCAATCCGGCTGCAGATGTCACCGGCCTGACCTGGATAATTGCTCCCGTAAATTATCGGACACAAGGACGTTATTTTCGATCGATGGCATGTCGAAGGGTAGGTAAATGCTTGAAATACAGTAATAAATAATTGCAAATTTTTCATTGTAAGACAGCGCCGCCCGGGTATCAATTTTTTAGTCTGGCCGTTATACTGTAAACTTGCAACCCAAGAGGCATGGCGGATCGAAGGTCCGCCAACAGATTTTAAACCCGTTAATTGAAACATGGCTAAGAATTTATTGATTGTGGAGTCGCCGGCAAAAGCAAAGACTATCGAGAATATCCTTGGAGCAGATTTCGAAGTAAAAAGTTGTTATGGACATATCCGGGACCTGGCGAAAGGGGATATGGGGATCGATATCAAGAACAATTACAAACCCAGCTATATCGTCCCCGATGAAAAAGAAAAAGTCGTCAAGGAGCTGAAAAGCCTCGCCAAGAAATCGGGCGAAGTATGGCTCGCAACGGATGAGGACCGGGAAGGGGAAGCGATAAGCTGGCATCTGTGCGAAGTCCTGGGCCTTGACCCCGCGGTTACAAAAAGGATTGTCTTTCATGAGATTACGAAGCCGGCCATCCAGTCGGCGGTGACACGCCCACGTACGGTGGATATGAACCTGGTAAATGCCCAGCAAGCCCGGAGGATCCTGGACAGGATCGTGGGTTTCGAGCTGAGCCCCGTTCTCTGGCGGAAGATGAGCATGAAGAACAACCTAAGTGCGGGACGCGTCCAGAGCGTTGCCGTCCGGATCATTGCAGAAAGGGAAAGAGAGATCAACGCCTTTACCAGCGTGAGTACGTTCAAGATCGAGGCGATCTTCACGGCAAAGGACCTGTCCGGGAAAATAGTATCTTTTACGGCTGAAGGGAAGAAACAATCTACCGCAGAAAATGCGGAAGAATTTCTGAAATCCTGCATCGGGGCAGGCTATTCCGTCAGCGACGTACAGGTAAAGCCAGGCAAGAAGACACCCGCCGCTCCTTTTACCACCTCTACGCTCCAGCAGGAAGCCAGCCGTAAGCTGGGTTATTCCGTCAGCAGGACCATGCTGCTGGCGCAACGTCTCTACGAAAGCGGTAAGATCACCTATATGCGTACCGACAGCGTAAACCTGAGCGAGACGGCGATGGAAGCCATCACCGGCCAGATCACGGGTCAGTATGGCAAGAAATATGTGCAGGTGCGCAAATTCAAGAACAAGAACGAGTCGGCCCAGGAGGCGCATGAAGCGATCCGGCCTACCTATATGGACAACCTCACTGTTGAGGATTCGGATGGCAAACGGTTGTACGAACTGATCTGGAAACGGACCATGGCCAGCCAGATGGCGGATGCGGAGCTCGAAAAGACCACGGCCAGAATACAGATCTCCACCAATAAGGATGAGCTCACGGCCAGCGGCGAAGTATTGAAATTCGATGGTTTTCTTAAAGTATATATGGAAGACCGGGATGAAGAGGATATCACGGAAGATGAACAGCAGGAAGGCATGCTGCCCCCTCTGTCGGTCAGCCAGCAGCTGCCCCTCCGGGAGATGAAGGCCATCGAACGGTTCAGCCGGCCGCTGCCGAGATATACGGAAGCCTCGCTGGTGAAAAAGCTCGAAGAGCTGGGCATTGGCCGTCCATCTACTTATGCGCCCACCATCTCTACGATCGTGAAAAGGACCTATGTCGAAAAAAGGGACAAGGAAGGGGTAAAAAGGGATTTCAGGATCCTCGAATTGAAAAATGACAGCATCCGCAAATTGGTGGAGCAGGAAAATACCGGCGCGGAAAAATCGAAATTGTTCCCTACCGATCTGGGTCTGGTCGTTACGGACTTCCTCAAGCTGTACTTCGACGACATCATGGATTATAATTTCACGGCAAGGATCGAAGAGGAGTTTGACGAGGTGGCGCAGGGCAAAATGCTGTGGAGCAAAATGATCGATGATTTTTATATCCCGTTCAAGAAAGATGTGGAGAACACGATCGAGAATGCAGAAAGGATCAGCGGGGAAAGGGATCTGGGCATCGATCCGTTGACCGGCAAAAAAGTGATCGCGAGGATGGGCCGTTATGGTCCGATGGTTCAGATCGGGGATTCTTCCAACGAGGAAGATAAACCGAAATTCGCCAAATTAAAGAATACCCAGAGCATCGAGACGATCAGTTTCGACGAGGCCATGGAACTGTTCCGCCTGCCCCGCAACCTGGGCCAGTTCGAAGGGACGGACGTGGTCGTGAACATCGGTCGTTTTGGCCCCTATATCGCGCATGATAAGAAATTCTATTCGCTGGGCAAAGAGCACGATCCGTACAGCATCACGTTCGAGACCGCTACCCCGATCATTGCTGAAAAAAGAACAGCAAAAGAAGAGCGCACGATCAAGGTCTTCGAAAAAGAAAAGATACAATTACTGCGGGGTCCCTATGGCCCTTATATAAAGCAGGGTCTTCGCAACTACAAGCTACCCAAGGAAAAGCAGGAGACCGCAGCCGACCTGAGCCTGGAGGAAGTAAAAGCGATCATCGAGGATGTAAAAGCAAACCCACCAAAACGCGTTCCCAGAAAGAAAAAAAGCAGCTAAAAAAAACCCCTTATCATACACGATATAGGCGGATGCGATCGTTATATGAACATTCACGGCGCCCCTGTGGATAACTAGTTTAACTAAAGTTTTACAACTTCCCCGATATTGATCCCGTATTTAAAAGGACAATACGAAGGAAGAAATCCGACTGCATGCAAGAAAATAAAGAAATAAAGGCGTTGTTCCACCTCATCGATGATCCTGACCTGGATGTCTTCCATTCCGTCAGCAGCCGCATCGTGAGCTATGGGAGGGGCATCATCCCCAACCTGGAAAATCTCTGGGAGAATACCATCAGCGCAGAAGTACAGGAACGCATCGAACTGCTTATCCACAAACTGCATTACCGCGATCTCACGGAGGATTTCCAGCACTGGAAGAGCAGCAGCTACCAGGATCTCCTCACAGCCTCGCTGCTGGTCGCAAAGTTTCAATACCCCGATCTCGTCACCACGCCGATCCTCCAGGAAGTGGAAAAGCTTCGCCGCAATATCTGGCTCGAGCTCAACAGCTATCTCACGCCGCTGGAGCAAGTGAATGTGCTCACCAGCATTCTTTATAATTATTATGGATTAAAAGGCACCGAGGTCGGCTACCAGCACCCGGAAGAATTCCTGATCAACAAGCTGATCGAGACGAAGAGAGGTAATGCCATTGCTAACGGTGTCCTGTATCTGATGCTGAGCGAACTCCTCGATATCCCCGTCAAGGCCATCAATATTCCCCGTCAGTTCGTGCTGGCCTATATCAAGCCGGACCATGACGACAGCAATAACCCCGAAAGGATAGGCGCCGCGCAGCGGATAGAATTTTTTATCGATCCGATGAGCGGGCAGGTTTTCTCCCACAAGGATGTGGAAAGCTATTTTAAGCGGGTATCCATTCCGCCGGTAGCCTCCTACTTCAAGCCGCAGTCGCACAACCGCATTATCCAGACAGCCCTCGAAGAATTCGCCAAATGTTTCGACGATGAAAGGAATTCATATAAACAAAAGGAATTGCAGGAACTGTCCCGGCTGCTGAATGAGAGCAGCGACCCTGAATAAAAAAAGCCGCTCGGATGAGCGGCTTTTTTTATTCAGGCTTTTTACGTCAGTTTCCAACCTTCGCGGTATTCGCGTTTAACGAACTGGTTGGCCTCCTCGAAATTCGTGATCTTCATATTGGCCGCATCCCACAACAGCTTCTTACGGCCGGGAAAATTCTTGCCTTCTTTGATATTCCAGCTCCTCAGTGCAAGGTTGCCCATCAGGATCGTCTCCGTCAGCGGGCCGGCATATTCGAATGGCGAGCTGAGCTGGTTCTTCCCATAGCCAGCGATACAGGCGTTGACCCACTGCACATAATGGCCTTCGGGCACCCGGGCAAGCGTCTGAGGCACATTCACTTCCTTCGTACGCGAGGTAGGCAACAGAGTGGGCCTGCTGCCGTATGTTCCGCACATGATCTTTCCTTTGGTGCCGGTGATGATACACCCGCCGCCATCGTCCCCGCCCATGGCCTCATCGGGCCCCAGTTCATCGGGCCTTTCGGGCTGTATGCCTCCGTCCATCCAGTACAGGCTGATATTGGGCTTGCCGCTCTTGCCCGGGAAGGTCATCTTGACCGATGAAGAAGGAGGACAGCTTTCGGGATAGTAAGCAGGGGTCCACATCTTTTCATAAATGCTGCCCACGCTGCATTCGACTGCGGAGGGATAACCCAGCCCGACGGTCTTGAATGCCGGATCGATGAGATGACAGCCCATATCACCGAGAGCGCCCGTGCCAAAGGCCCAGAACCCCCTCCAGCTGAACGGAACGTATTCTTTATGATATTCTTCGAATTTTGCGGGTCCCAGCCAAAGGTCCCAGTTCAGGTCTGCGGGCACTTCGGTGCCGCTCTTCGGCCGGCCCAGGCCCTGCGGCCATACCGGCCGGTTGGTCCAGACATGGATAGCCGTCGCGTCTCCGATCGTGCCGGCATCGTACCATTCGCGCATCAGCCGGACCCCGTCGCTCGATGAGCCCTGATTACCCATCTGGGTGACGACCTTATATTTTTTAGCGGCCTCGGTCAGCGTGCGGGCCTCGAAGATATCATGGGTCATGGGTTTCTGAACATATACGTGCTTGCCGAGCTGCATCGCAGCCAGAGCCGCTACCGCGTGCGTATTGTCTGGTGTGGAGACGGATACGGCGTCGATATGCTTGTGTTCCTTGTCCAGCATCTCGCGCCAGTCTTTATAATATTTTGCGCCCGTATATTTTTTTACCGAATCGGCGGCATGGCTGTCATCTACATCGCAAAGACCGATGACATCGACTTTTCCGCTGCCGTAAAAATTCTTGAGATCATCGGCGCCCTTGCCGCCTGCGCCTACTGCGGCAATGGCCAGCCGGTCACTTGGTGCGATAAACCCTTTTCCAAGGACGTGACGGGGAACGATGAAAAAGCTGGTGGCTGCAAGGGATGCATCGCGCAGGAAACCTCTGCGAGTGCGCTGGTTTGTTTTCTTTTTGTTCATATGACTGCAAACTGAGGGTTATAAAAAATTTAATACGGTAAATGCTTTGATGCAGTAATATACATCAAAGAGACAAACGGAAGATTTGATCCGCAGTTTCTTTTTTCATTAAAATTTTAGCAACGACGTGCGGGGCTATTGGTTATTTTTGCGGGATGTAAAAATAGCCGCTATGCCAACTATTGAATGGAGTGATTTTGAAAAAATAGATATCCGGGTCGGGACGATCACGGAAGTCACCGATTTTCCCAAAGCAAGAAAGCCAGCCTGGATCCTCACCATCGACTTCGGCGAACTGGGGATCAAACGATCTTCCGCCCAGATCACCCACTTTTATGATCCGCAGCACCTTACCGGAAGGCAGGTGGTGGCGATCGTCAATTTCCCGCCGAAACAAATCGCCAATTTTTTCAGCGAATGCCTGGTATTGGGTGTGTATACTGACAAAAATGAAGTAGTTTTATTAGGCCCGGAACAGAAAGTGGAAAACGGATGGAAGATCGGATAGTGGACGGCCCGGGTCTGACCCCAATTTAACCCCTGGATAATGGCGACTATGCTGGAGATTATTTCTACCTATTACCAATCCCCTCTGGGCCTGCTCAGGATTTCCGGGACCGATACCTACATCAGCGAAATAAGCTTTATCGACAACGTCGAAGACGCGGGTGGCGCGGATCTGGGCGGTGGCCCTCTCCCACCGGTAATGATCAATTGCATAGAACAGCTGATCCAGTACTTTCAGGGACAGAGAAGGGTGTTCGAGATCCCCATCCATCAGGAAGGAACCGAATTCCAGCAAAGGGTATGGAATGAACTGTCAGCCATTCCCTTTGGCAAGACCATCAGCTATCTTGAACAGGCCCGGAGACTGGGCGATCCAAAGAATATACGCGCTACGGCATCCGCCAATGGCAAAAATCATATCTCTGTGATTGTGCCCTGTCACCGGGTCATCGGCTCGAAAAGGGATCTGGTGGGTTATGGCGGCGGGCTCTGGCGCAAGAAATGGTTGCTCGATCATGAGACGAAGATCCTGTATGGGGTGCAGACCCTGTTCTGAACTTCCGGGGGATCCGTCAATCTTTCTGCCGGTCATCTTTCTTTCTACCCATCATCTTTCTTTCTGCCGGTCACCTTTCAATACGTCAGTTGATTCGCATACCGCTTCAGCTGGATTTCCGCCGATTTAGCCGCGAAGCTGATATTCACCAGCAGGAACCCTGCCTCCTCAAAGCTCTGCTGGGCATTCTTCACATCCACGATCGTAGCCTGTTTGAGCTGGAATCGTTGCAGGACGAGATCCAGCAGCTTCTGCGACAGGTCATAGGTCGCCCGGGCCGTCTCGAGCTGCTGAAGATTATTCGTATAGGCCTGCCAGTTCTTGATGGCATTGGCCGTATAGTTGAGCGAGAGCGTATCCTTTTGCAAACGCGCGGTGTTGACATTGATGCCGGCCACCTGCTGTTCTTTGCGATAGATCCCTCCATTGAAAATGGGCACGGTCAGCGTGATGCCGGCATAGGGGCCATAACTCTGGTTGAGCAGTGAAAATCCGGCGGCATTTTTGGTGCGGCTGAAATTATATCCGGCATTACCGCCAAGGGAAGGATAGCGCAACGCCCCGGTCTCCCTTTCGATGAACTGGTTGATCCGCACCTGCTGATCGGCAGCGACGATGTCTGGGTTTGCGGGTATGGCGCCGACAATGGACGCCAGCCTGATGCTCTTATCCACCATGATGGTATCGGTGATCACGACCAGTGAATCCGGATTCAGGGTCAGCAGGGTCAGCAGATCCGTCTTGTCCTGATCCACAATGAGCTGCTGGGCCTGGAGGTTCTGTACCTGCGTGTTCAGGTCCACCTGCGACTGGAAGAGGTCCGCATTATTGGCCACGCCCACGCTCTGCTGCGCCTTGACGATCTCCAGTTTCTGACGGGATACCTCGATGGAGGCGGCGAGCGTTTTTGCATAGCTCTGCTGCCTCACGATATCATAATATTTGATGATGACGTTATAGGCTATGTACACCCCCCGCGAGATGAGGTATTGCTTACTCTGATCTTCCTGAAGGCCGAGTCTCTTTTTAGCCGTCACGACCCTTTCCCCGTTGTAAACCAAAATAGAGGCGCCAAGGGCTGCCGTAAGCTGATTGCTTGCCGCATTATTGCTGGTCTTGTTATTGGCGGTATTGGAATATTCCTGTTTCAGACTGGTGGATTGCTCCTGGTCCGTGAGCCCGGCCGACACCAGCGGCAGGCCGCCGGCGATGCCATAATCGTTAAAGATCCCGGCAATGGCCGTATTGTTCTTCGCGATCTGAAGCCCAAGGCTGTTCTTCATCGCTATCGTCACGGCTTCGGTAAGCGTCAGCGGAGGCTGCGGTTGCGCGGAATCCATGCGCGGCCTGCCGGCCGCGGTGCTGGTCTGCGGCTGGGAAGGCATAACGGCGCTCTGGGACTGCGTTTGCTGCACCAGCGACATACAGGATACGATGAGGAGGAGCCCTGGGAAAACCTTTCTTTTCATACTTGTCATAGATTCTGGTGTCTGAATTTCATCATCCGTCCCCGAAGCATCGCCCCGGGAACGGGGTAGCAATGTCCTTACTCTTCAACCTGCGTTACATGCGCCTTGTGCGTACTCGATATGAAAGTGTACACGGCGGGGATAACGAACAGGGTGAGGATAAGGGAGAACATGATCCCACCGACCACCACGATCCCCAGCGGTATCCTGCTCGTCGCAGCTGCGCCAAGGCTCAGGGCGATCGGCAACGCACCCAGCGATGTGGCAAGACTCGTCATCAGGATCGGCCGGAGACGCTGTGAAGCCGCCTCCACCACCGCATCCATCTTGGACATGCCATGCTCCCGTTTCTGATTGGTAAATTCGATGATGAGGATCCCGTTCTTGGTCACCAGCCCGATCAGCATGATCATGCCTATCTCCGAAAAGATATTGAGCGTCTGATGAAAGATCCACAAGCTCAGCAGGGCCCCGGCCATGGCCAGCGGAACGGTGAGCATGATTGTGAACGGATCGAGAAAGCTTTCAAACTGCGCCGCCAGCACCAGATAGATAAGGGCGAGGGCCAGCGTGAAAGCAAATATGATATTGGAGGAGCTTTCCGCATAGTCACGGGAAGATCCCGACAAAGCCGTCTGAAAGCTTGGATCCAGCAATTTGGTAGCGATAGCCTGCATGGCGATGATGCCGTCCCCGATGGTCTTGCCAGGAGCAAGCGAAGCGGATATGGTGGCCGATTTATACCGGTTAAAATGGAAAAGGGTCGAGGGGTTACTGTTATTTTCGACATGGATCACGGCATCGAGCGGTATATTATCACCCGACTTGTTCCGCACATAGACCTTGCTGATATCGGTGGGTTCGTTCCGGTCCGTTCTTTCCAGCTGGGCGATCACATAATACTGATAGCCGTTCATGATGAAATAGGCCAGCCTGCCACCGGAGAAGGCTGCCTGCATGGCGGCGATCACATCGTTGGTGGACAGGCCAAGGTCTTTTATTTTCATCCGGTCCACGGATACCTGGAGCTCCGGCTTATTGAACTTGAGGTTGACGTCCACATTGGAGAAGGTTTTGTCCTTGCGGGCCGCGTCGAGGAAAGCGGGCATGATCTTCTTCAGCTTGTCCAGGTCCTGGTTCTGCAATACGAACTGCACGGGGAGACTGGTCTTCGAGCCCGAACCTACGGCAATGGTCTGCTCCTGGATGGCGAAGATCCGGGCATCGTTGAACCGGGTGAGCTTGCGCTGGAGGTCATTGGCGATCTGGTCCTGGCTGCGTGTCCGCTGACCGGGCGCTAAAAGACCGATACGGGGCTGGGAGGCATTGATCGTACTTCCGGACGGGGTCCTGGCAAAAACAAAGTCCCTTTCGGGTATGGAATCGTACAGATAATTGGAGATCTGATCGGTGACGTCCTGGGTATAGTTGAAACTGGACCCTTCGGGCAGGGTAACGGTGAAGCGTATGCTGCTCCGGTCCTCAAGCGGGGCAATCTCGCTCTGCATAGTGCGCAGGATAAAGAAGATCATTGCCGCACAGCCTGCGATGATGAGCCAGGCAGCCCACCGTATCCGCATAAATCCCCTGAGCAGGCGCAGATAGCCGTTCTCCATCCCGGTGAAGAAGGGTTCGGTCTTTTCGTAAAACCAGCCATGGCCCGATTTCTTGCTCGTGAGGTACACGTTCAGCACGGGTGTGATGGTCAGCGATACAAAGGAGGAGATCAGCACTGCTGCGGCGAGCACGACCCCGAATTCCCGGAAAAGGCGTCCTACAAAACCCTGCAAAAAGACCACCGGCATAAATACGACGGCCAGGGTCAAGGAGGTAGAGATGACGGCAAAGAATATTTCCTTGCTGCCCTCCAGCGCAGCCTTATGGATCGGAAAGCCCTGTTCGAGCTTACGGAATATATTTTCCGTCACCACGATACCGTCATCCACGACAAGGCCAGTGGCCAGCACGATCCCCAGCAACGTAAGGATATTGATGGTGAAGCCGGCCAGGTACATGATGAAAAAAGTGGCGATCAGCGAAATGGGTATATCGATGAGCGGACGCAGCGCGATCAGCCAGTTGCGGAAAAAGAAGAAGATCACCAGCACCACGAGGGCGAAGGCGATCAGCAGGGTCTCTTTTACTTCCGCAAGGGATTGTCGGATGATCTTTGTGTTGTCGACCAGCACATTGAATTCGAGGTCGGATTTGTTGGACTTCTTTATGTCGGCGAGCCGCTTGTTGAATTCATCGGCGATGGCGATATTATTAGCGCCGGGCTGGGGAATAATGGCCAGTCCGATGGCGAACACCCCATTGTATTTCCAGCTCTGTTCTTCGACCTGTGGGCCCAGCTCGACCCTGGCCACATCGCTCAGACGGACGATCCCGCTGCTGTCTTCCTTGAGGATCATATCCCGGAAATCCTTCTCCGTGGTGAGACGACCAAGCGTCTTGATCGTCATTTCCGTATTGTTGCCGTAGATCTTGCCCGGTGGCAGTTCCACGTTCTCGTTCACCATGGTCGTGCTGATATCGTTGTACGCGATCCCGTATGCGTTCATCTTGTCCTGGTCGAGCCAGATACGCATGGAGTAGCTCTTATCACCGAATACATTTACGGAGCTGACCTGATCGATCGTCTGTAATTGTTGCTGGAGCACGTTATCTGCATAGTCGCTCAGTTCCATCAGGCTTTTGGTATGGCTCTGAACGGCGAGAATAAGAATGAAATCGCTGTTGGCGTCGGCCTTACTCACCACCGGCGGCGCATCGATATCGAGGGGAAGGCTTCGTGTCGCCTGGCTCACTTTATCGCGGACATCGCTGGCGGCGGCTTCCAGGTCCACGCCCAGATTGAATTCCACCGTGATCGCGCTGCTGCCCAGCGAACTGGTCGAAGAGATGGTGCGGATGCCTGGGATCCCGTTGATCTGTTTTTCCAGCGGCTCCGAGATCTGGCTTTCGATGATATCGGGATTTGCTCCCGTATAGCTGGTGGTAACGGTGATAATGGGCGGATCGATCGCCGGATAGTCGCGGACGGCAAGGAAATTGTATCCCACGACCCCGAACAATATGAGCATCAGGTTCATCACTGTCGCCAGTACGGGCCGCTTCAATGATAATTCGGAAATATTCATAAATTAAGTATGGTTTGTACCCGGTGCTTGCCCGGGCCGGGAACTATTGTGCTGATGCTGATTTATCAAGGCTTTTTACGCTTCGCACGTTCAGCGCCGATTTAGGCCTGGCGAACAGGACGCCGGTAACGACTACCGTATCGCCTGCGCTGACACCTTTTGTGATCTCTACGTTATTCGATTCCCGGACGCCGGTCTGTACATTGACAAAAACGGCTTTGCCACCCTTTACCAGGATCAGCTGATTGTTCTTGTCATCGGGGATGATCGAATTCGTAGGCACCATGATGCCTTTTTTGTCTACGCCTGCGTTCACGTATACTTTTACAAAAGCGCCGGGATGGCCCTTGCCCTGATCGAGGATCGCCCTGACCTTTAAATTGCGGCTGGTCAGGTTGATCTGCGGTTCGGTGGCGATGATGATCCCTTTACGGTGGATCTTGTTGGCGGCGTCTATTTCCACATCAACGATGGACCCTTTATGGAGGATGGAGTTATATTGTTCCGGGAGGGTGAAATCCACTTTTATCTTGTCCAGCTGCTGTACAGTGGCGATGATGGTAGCGGGGCTTACATAAGCGCCCGGGCTGACCTGGCGAAGGCCGATGACCCCGCTGAACGGGGCTTTGATCACGGTCTTGTCGATCTGTGCCTGGGTGTAATTGATATCCGCCTTCGTGCTGTTCACATTGTTCAGCGCGAGGTCGTAGTCGGCCTGGTTGAGGCCGTTAAGTGCAAGCAGCTTGCGGTCTCTTTCCTCCGTTTTCTGGTAAAGGTCCAGCTGCACTTTTGATTTCTCAAGCGTTGCCTGGAGGTCGGCATCGTTTATCCGGGCGATAAGGAACCCTTTCCCGACCTGGCTACCTTCCGGTACATTGAGATAGGTGATCCGGCCGCTGATCTCGGGGTGAAGCTCCACGTACTCATTGGCGACCACGCTGCCGTTCGCCTCCACCGTATTGGAGATGGAGCTCGCAGTCGCTACGATCACATCTACGATAATAGGCTGATTCGCCGGGGGCTTGTTTTTGCTCGCTTCTGCTTTTTCCTTGCATGCTGCCGGGAAGAGAAAGCAGGAAGCCAGCAGCATAAAAGCGCTGAATTTTCCTGTGACTGATATTGCCGCTTTATTTAGCCGAGCCATCTATACTAGATTTATGGAAAAATATTTTAAAGGCCAAATATAAAGAGATTTAGTTTTTTCTAAATTTTCAATCCCTTCTATTTCTATGAATGGTCAGGTCTGACGCGCCTCCTATCGGGGCCTCATCATTTTCAGTGCATTATAACCTTTGTCCTTAACATTTAATTAAAAATTAGATTAAGCCGGGGTTAAAAAAAAGCGGTTATTCCGGCAAAAACGGGGAATGGTGCTTTTTCTATATATGGAAATTTGATTTCCAATATTTTTAGCCCTCCCGGATGATTTTGTATGGTCGGTGAAGACCCTTGGCTGGAATAGTTCTTAACTTCCACAAATGAATATTGTAATGCGGGTGGTGGAGATCGTGCCAGAAGCAAAAGATGCGGCCACGATCCTGATGAAGAGGGAGGATGGCGCACCGCTGGATTATCAGGCGGGGCAGTTTCTGACCTTTCTCATACCGGTAAATGGCAGAGAACTGAGACGCTCCTATTCCCTGTCCTCGGCTCCCGGTATCAACCCTGTTCCGGCCGTTACCGTGAAAAGGGTGATGAATGGGGAAGTTTCCCGATACCTGCTGGACCATCTGCGGGTTGGGGATACACTGGTTTCCTTTTCGCCTGCCGGTAGGTTTACGCTGGAGGCAGGGATCGCGGAGGCCCTGACTGAAGGGAGTACCCACGCTGCCGATGGCCGTGGGTGGAGAAGCGGCGAGGGTGATCCGGGCGTTTTGCAGGATGATCGCGCCGGGGCAGTGGGTGCGGCGCGTGAATTCGTCTTTATAGCCGCCGGCAGCGGGATGGGGCCGGTGTTCGCGCTGCTGAAGAAGGCATTGGCCCAGGAGGGGCCGCAGACAAGGGTGCTGCTGATCTCACAGCATCACGATGAGGAGAGCCTTCTTTTCCGCCGGCAGCTGGAAAGGCTGACCGGAGAATATGGGCGGCGGTTCCGGTGGGTGAACATCCTGAGCACGCCTGGAATGGTCTATTCCGGGGAACCGGCCCTCCATCGCGCCACAGGTGCCGGGATGCAGACCATTCGTTCGCATTTTGGGCGGCTGACCAATTTTCTGCTGGAGGAACTGCTTGAGGATCTGTCAGGACCGGATCGCGCCAGGCCTCGCCACACCGGGGCCGACCAATTGTTTTATTTGTGCGGCCCACCGGCATTTATGCGGATGGCGCAGTTCACGCTGCGGCTGATGGGCATTGCAGACAGCCGGATCAGAAAGGAGAATTTTACCGTTGAATTCGTTCCACCTGCCCCGCTGCTCGCCGATACGACACCCAAAAGGATCACGATCCACACCGGAGGCTCCGATCATGAATTTTTTGCGGCATGGCCGGAGACGATCTTACAGGCCGGGCTGAAACATCATGTTCCGATGCCATACAGTTGCCGGGGCGGGCGTTGCTCTTCCTGCACGGCGAGACTGCTGAAGGGGAAAATAAAAATGAGCATCAATGATGTGCTGACGGAGAAAGACATGGAGCAGGGATTGGTGCTTACCTGTGTGGGATATGCGGAAACGGACCTGGAGCTGGAGTATTGACCTTATTTCATCTCGTCGGCGGTGAATGCCAGAGGCAACAGCAGGCTGGCCTTCGGGATGATGAACACTTTGCCCTGCTGACCACCAAGGATCAGCCGGACGGGGCGACCCGTCCTTTGTTCGAATTCCTGAAGGGACTGGCGGCAGATCCCGCAGGGAGAGATCGGACGATCGCTGGGGCCATTTTCATTATCATAGCTGACGGCAAGGGTATCGATGGGCACACCGGGATAAAGGGAGGAGGCCACAGCCAGTAAAACCCCTTCGGCGCAGAGACCGGCAGGAAAGGATGCATTCTCCTGGTTGGCCCCTGAAACGAATTGTCCGTTCTCCAGCCTGGCCATCGCACCCACTCTGAAATGAGAATAGGGAGCCCACGCTTTCCCGGTAGCCTTCCTTGCTTCTTTCAGCAGACCGGCATCCTCCGCGCTCAGCTCATCGGCGGATTCATAGACTTCATAAGAGAAACCGTATTCTTTATGTTGCATCCGCTTATTTGATCTTTTTGAACAATCTGTTCCACCGCACTCCTTTATCCCAGCTCATCCAGATCAGCCAGGCTTCCCCGACCACATGGTCTTCGGGCACAAAGCCCCAGTATCTTGAATCCTGTGATCCATGGCGGTTGTCCCCCATCATCCAGTAATAGTTCATTTTAAACGTGTACTGATAAGCCTCCTGATCGTTCAGGAAGATCTTTCCATTTTTCATTTCCAGCTTGTTGCCTTCATACACCCTGATCGCTCTTTCGTACACGGAATAGTTCTCCGCGGTGAGTGGCATGGTAGCGTCTTTTTTGGGGATCCAGATCGGTCCGTAGTTATCCCGGCTCCAGGGATGGCCATGGTCATAGGGATAAACATCCTGTCCATTGTCTATCTCCTGAGTGATCTTGACGGCGAGGCCGCTCTTAAGCATTTTCTGATGGGCGCTCCAGGTCAGCAGCATCCTGTACTGATTGGGCGAGCCGCTGGGCTGGACCTCTTCCGTATTGTTGATGTCGAGATTATATTCTTCCTTCATGACAGCTTCGTCAAGCGGCTGCCCCTTGGTCTCCACCGAATAGTTGGTCTGGGATTCGGGCGGGAATTCCACCGCTTTACCATTGATATGCAGTACCTGATCTTTGATCTGAAGGGTATCGCCCGCAATGGCCACACACCGTTTGATGTAGTTCTCCTGTTTGTCAACCGGACGGATGACAAGCGGATACTGATCGGGATTGGCAAGTACCACCTGCCTTCCGGAATCGATATCGCCACGTCCCACCTCGAATCGGCAGACATCATAATAAGGCTTCTGAGACTGGTAATCCGGCAGGTTGATCACCGTATCGCCGGCCGGGAAATTGAAGACCACCACATCGTTGCGCCTCACCGGGCTGGGAAACCAGCGGGTATACGGGATCCTGATCCATTCGAGGTAAGATTTCGAATTGGTGATGGGCATGGTATTGTGGACGAATGGAATGGACAAGGGCGTATTCGGGATCCGCGGACCATAGCTGAACTTGCTTACAAAAAGAAAATCATTGATGAGCAAGGTCTTCTCCATGGATCCGGTAGGGATCGTATAGGCTTCGAAAACAAACGTGCGGATCAGGGTAGCGGCCACTACGGCAAAAACGCCCGCATCGATCCATTCGCGGGCTGTGGTCTTCTTATGCTTTCTGACGGCTTCGGGGCCGAGGAATTTGGTTTTTGGATCAAGCCCTGGCAGGATGAAATAAAGCCCCAGCGTAAATACGGTAAGAGCATGCTGCCAGAAACGGAACTGGCCAAAGGTCTTTATGAACTCGATATAGATGCCCAGGGAAATGAACCATCCTACCACCGGAATGAACTGAAGGTAGAACCAGTACAGGGGTCGTTTGCTGACTTGCAGCATCAGGTATGAGTTATAGACCGGGACCAGACCTTTCCAGCCCGGTACGCCCGCTTTTTTGAAAAGCAGGGAAGCGCCAAAAGCGGGTAGGATAAATATGACCAGTGCAATTAATATAAGAACAAGTAACTGGTGAGAACTCATGTAAACTATTTTTAGATTCCGGCAAAAATACCATAATAATTTTCCTGCCAATGCATTGACCCCGAAAGTTTTGCTAAAAACCCCCGATGGCGACCGAAGGGCGGAAACGAGGAAGGATATTGGGCGCAGATTGACAGCCGGGACGGGCCGGTATGCGGTATCAGCAGATGCGCGAAAGAATGTCGCTGACCTCTGCCGCACGGTTCATGATCATGAAATGACCTCCCTGCGGAATGATCTGCGCCGACCTGATCCGGTGCAGCGGGAACATCCTGTCCTTGCTCCCGTGTATATGATACAGTTCTTTGGGGAGCCAGTCGTTGCGCCAGGTCAGCACTTGCCGGATGGCCCAGTGCAGATAGCCAGGATGGATCCGGCTCCTGAAATCGTTGGCAAGCCCTATCTCTTCGGCGGTCTCCGTTCCCAGAAAGTGATTCTCTACGGGATATAGCCCACGCCAGGGCCTTGAAGGGACCAGATTATCCAGCCTGAGCTTCCCAGTGAGCTTCATCCAGCGGGGCAATTCTTTATGGGATTTAATACTGGAGACAAGGATGACCCTTGGCGCTGAGCTTAATTTCGCCATTTCGATGGCCATCATCCCACCAAACGAAACACCCAGGAATACCGGCTGTTCCGGGTCGACCTGTTCCATCATGCGGGCGGCATATTTTTCAATGGGTTCCCCGGGCAACGGCATGAGCCATTCCAGATGGGTAAACCGAACACCCGGTACTTTCAGCTTCGAAAATATTCTTTCGTCTGCCCCAAGGCCACTTATGCAATAGACTTTTTTCATTTCTTCGGCAACACATAGCTTTCCACGTCATCGCTGTTGATCGTTTTTCCCGAAAGGATGATGAGACGTTCCACCACATTCCGCAGTTCGCGGATATTGCCGGTCCAGTTGTGCTTCTGCAGAGATCTGATGGCCTCCTCCTCGATCGCTTTTTTGGCGATGCCATAATCGGCGCAGATATCGGTCAGGAATTTATCTACCAGCAGCGGAATATCGTCGTTCCTTTCGTTCAGGGAAGGCACATGGATAATGATGACGCTGAGACGGTGGTAAAGATCGAGGCGGAAGCTCTTTTCATCTACTTCTTTCAGCAGGTCCTTATTGGTAGCGGCGATCACCCTTACGTCCACGCTGATATCCTTGTCCCCACCTACCCTCGTGATCTTTCCTTCCTGAAGGGCGCGCAACACTTTGGCCTGTGCCGTCAGGCTCATATCGCCGATCTCATCGAGAAAAAGCGTTCCTCCATTGGCCTGTTCGAATTTTCCGATCCGCTGTTTTACGGCAGAAGTAAAAGATCCCTTTTCGTGTCCGAAGAGCTCGCTTTCGATAAGCTCGCTGGGAATGGCCGCACAATTGACTTCGATAAGCGGTCCGCTCTCCCGGTTGCTCTTCTCATGGACCCAGCGCGCTACCAGCTCCTTCCCCACCCCGTTCTCTCCGGTGACGAGGATCCGCGCATCGGTGGGCGCTACTTTCTCGATCGTCTCTTTGATCTTTTGTATCGGCGTTGAAGACCCTACCATCTCCTGGACCTTGCTCACCCGGCGTTTCAGGACCTTGGTCTCGGCCACCAGGCTGGTCTTGTCCATGGCATTGCGGATGGTGATCAGCAGGCGGTTGAGGTCCGGCGGCTTGGAAATATAATCATACGCGCCTTTCTTGACGGCTTCGACGGCCGTCTCGATGGTGCCGTGACCGGAGATCATGATGATGGGGGTGTCGGGGTTGGCCTCCTTTGCTTTTTCGAGGAATTCGATGCCGTCGATCTTTGGCATTTTGATGTCGCAGAGGATAACGTCATACTCCTTTTCCCTGAATTTTTTTAGTCCTTCTTCCCCATCTCCTGCCTCGTCTATCTTATAGCCTTCGTAGGAAAGTATCTCGCTCAGTGTCTTTCGGATCGCTTTTTCATCGTCAATGATCAGGATGTTCGACATGTGTTTTAACAATCTTTTGCTGTGGAATAATGAAAGACCGGACTCCTATCCGTCTTATAATGTTCAAAATTAACGATATGAACCCGAACCTCCTCATGGCAATTGTTTTCCTTTTGTTTGGCTGGGCCTCTTGTGGGGGGCAGACGCGGGGCGCGCCCGGAAATACCGGTTTCCAGCGTGTACCGGTTCCAGAGGCGAACCCCTTTCCAAGCATCCGGGCCATTCCGGTACCGGCAGGCTATCAGCGGGTGGTGGAGGCGAAACTCTCTTTTGCGGAATGGTTAAGGGGTGTCGCGTTGAAAAAGAACAGGATGGTCTATCTCTACAATGGGGAACCTAAGCATAACCAACAGGCCCAGTTTGCCGTGCTGGATATTTCCACGGGTAATAAGGATCTGCAGCAATGCGCGGATGCGGTAATGCGGTTGAGGGCCGAATATCTCTATAGCCTGGGCGATCCGGGACGCATCGATTTTCATACGGTCGGAGGGGCAAGCCTGAATTTTGGCGAATGGGCAGCGGGCAAACGGTGGCGGCTGGCCGGTGGGCGGCTGGTTGGGTATACTACAGGTGCTGTCATCCGAAGAGCGGCGGCGGGGTCGGAAGAGCCCGGGCTATCCGGGCAAGCAAGAGCGGCGGGATCGGTCCGGATCGATCAAGCATTGGCGACGGTTTACAAGGACAGGAAATGCTTCGACGAGTACCTGGAGACGGTATTTTCCTGGTGCAGCACCTTGTCCCTTGAGAAAGAGCTGAACCGGGTAGAACGTTTCAGCGGAATGCAGATCGGGGATGTCTTTATCAAAGGCGGTTCCCCGGGCCATGCCATGCTGGTAGTGGATATGGCGGAGGACAGGGCTGGACACAAATTGTATATGCTGGCTCAGGGTTATATGCCGGCTCAGGATATACATATCGTGAAAAACCCATCCGAACCGGGCCTGAGCCCCTGGTACAGGCTGGAGGAAGGTCCCGTAGATACCCCGGAGTGGACCTTTTATCCCGGGCAGCTGCGGAGCTGGCGGCAATGAGGTCGCAATCGACCCTGCCGGACCGCTAAAATCTTATTTTTGAGGCAAAACCACTGTTTTAAATAGGTATTCGTACTTATCCTGGGTAAAAGCCCCTTGCAGGAAGAGGCAGGAAGGAGTATCTTGTAGCTATATCCAGATCCAGGAAAAACCAACTATTAATCCACTAAAATAATATCTATGAAGAAGGAACTTGAACTTCAGGCTCTCCCTACCGGCAAAGTGCTTATTAAACTGACTATGCTTGGATGTGTATTGTTAGGTTGTGTTTATGGATTCCTCGTGCTGTTCAATTCGGCACTGGAAGCTTTGAAATAGGCCAGGCTCACCGTCAGGTCATATCCCGGGATCTTATAATAGATGCCGGGATTTTTTTTTGCTCATCACTACCGGATTTTCGGGGCGCGGCTGAAACCCTATTTATTCATGTACATCACCTCTTTGACCAGTTTGACCGTCCTGGCGACATCGGGAATACCTAACGCCGCCAGATTCGGAGCATAATGCAAGGGCGCATCGGCGGAAGTGATCCGGCGTATGGGGGCGTCCAGGTAATCGAATCCTTCTTTCTGTATTCGATAGGCGATCTCAGAGGAGATAGAGGCAAAAGGCCATTGTTCTTCCACGATCACGAGACGGTTGGTCTTTTTAACGCTCTCCAGGATGGTCATCCAGTCAAGGGGACGGATGGTCCGCAGGTCGATCACTTCGGCGCTCACCCCTTCTTTTTCCAGTTCTGCCGCGGCGCCCAGGGCGACCTTCATCATTTTATTAAAAGAAACGATCGTAACGTCCCTGCCCTGTTTCTTTACGTCGGCCTTGCCCAGCTCGATATAGTATTCTTCTTCCGGAACTTCTGATTTATCCCCATAGGTAGTCTCTCCTTCCATGAAGATCACGGGATCTTCTTCGTAGCGGATGGCCTGTTTCAGCAGGCCTTTGGCATCGTATCCGTTGCTGGGCGAAACTACCTTGATACCGGGTATATTGGCATAATAGCTTTCGAAAGCCGTCGAGTGCTGTGCGCCCAACTGACCGGCCGAGCCATTGGGTCCACGCAGAACGATCGGGCAGCTTAGCTGTCCCCCGCTCATAGCGAGCATTTTGGAGGCTGTATTGAGGATCTGGTCAAGAGCCAGCACCGCAAAATTCCAGGTCATATATTCGACGATTGGCCTGAGTCCGTGCTGCGCCGCTCCGACGGCGACGGCCGTAAAGCCCAGTTCGGAGATCGGCGTATCGATCACGCGCTTGGGCCCGAACTCGTCCAGCATGCCCTGGCTGACCTTATAGGCGCCATTGTATTCGGCCACTTCTTCACCCATCAAAAAAACTCGGTCATCACGGCGCATTTCTTCATTCATGGCCTCGCGTAAAGCCTCCCGGTAAGCGATTTGTCTCATTCGTAATAGTTGATTTTTATCTGCCGGCCGGTAGGTATTACTGGTCTGTCGGACAGAGCCGCAAAAATATTGGTTAACGGGGACATTATCAAATCGTGTTGGAAGGGATGGCGGGGCGCCTGTTCAGGGTTGCGATATGCCTGTGTCACCAGGACCGCATCGGTTCATTACTCAAAATGATACCGGCACTGCAGTACATGTATATATTTGTTCTTTACCGTATAGACCAGCCTGTGCTCGCCGCTGATCCTCCGGCTCCGCAGCCCCGCATATTTCCCCTTCAGGGGCTCGGGCTTACCCTTCCCTTTGAACGGACTTTTCAGGCAATCCTTGAGCAGCTCATTGATCTTTTGCAGGGTCATTTCATCCGTAACCTGCCAGTACAAATAGTCATCCCATGCCAGGGTTTGCCAGACGATCTCCATTATTTTCCAGTTAAAGGGTGCTTGTAGGATTTTCCCGTCCTGAGCTCTTCCATGGCCGCATCCAGCTTCTGCTGATTGGCCTTGCTTCCGGCCAGGTGAAGGGTCTCCTGCAACGAATTGTACTCTTCCAGCGCCATGACCACCACGTTCTTGCCCTTGCTGCGTGAAACCACTACGATCTCGCTGTTGTCATTCACCATGTCCAGACTCTCAGCCAGGTTCTTGCGGAATTCAGTATAATTCAGGATTTGCATGCTTTTTCCTTATTTAAGTACTTATTCAAGTACTAAATTAAGACTTTTTTACGGATTCAGCAATTTTCTTCGCCTTACCTTTGATCTTCCTAAATCAAAGACCATGCAGGCAACCATTGAACTTTTACAGAAGATCGCCGCCAATTATTCCAGCAGGATGAAGGGCTTGTCGGAAGATGAACTCTCCTGGAAACCTTCGCCTGAAAAATGGAGCAAGAAAGAGATCCTGGGTCATCTGGTCGACTCCGCACAGAACAATATCCGCCGCTTCGTCGTCGCGCAGTATGAAGAGGTCCCCGATATCGTCTACGACCAGGATAAATGGGTGAATATCGCCGGCTATCAGCATTATCCAGGCCGGGACTTATTGCAGCTCTGGGAACTGCTGAACCGGCATATAGGTCAGGTGCTCGAAAATACTTCGCCGGAGGCGGCGCAACGGAAATGCAAAGGAGGTGGCGCCGATGCGCATACGATCGAATGGCTGGCGGCCGATTACTGCAACCATCTCCTGCATCATCTGCACCAGATCCTGGAGCTGGAGCCTATTGCCTATCCTTAGGGGGACCTGCCGCGGATTTATGCGAAAGCGGAGTCGGCCCGGTGTGCTGAGGGGATTTGCGTGCAGAAGGGGCTACCAGCCGGTGGCGGAGCATCAGACCTTTTCGAAAGCAAGCATAAAGGTAGTTCCTTCTCCGCTCTGAGAGTTGACGTCGATAGTAGCCTTGTGCGACTGAACGATATTCCAGGTGGCGGCAAGGCCCAGGCCAAAGCCATTGGTTTTGGAGGTAAAATAGGGTTCGAAGATGCGGGAGAGGTTCTCGTCGGAGATGCCGCTGCCGTTATCGCTGATATGAACCCGGTAATGCGGGGCAACCTCCTTTATAAAGATCGTGATCTTCCCCGATTCTTCCGGTACGGCCTCGACGGCATTGATGATGATATTCAGGAAGGCGATCTTCAGTTTTTCGATATCCGCCATGACATTGGCGTCATCCTCGGGATAGAGCAGCTCGAGATTGATGCCCTTCAGGGAGATCCTGTCCGAGGCGGCTGCCAGCGTCGTCTCCATGATAGATTGCAGGGATGCCTTCTGCAGGGTGATCTCGGCGGGACGCGACAGGCCCAGCAGCTCGGAGATGATCCCATCGATCCGCTTACAGTTGCGCGCGATGATATCCAGATAGATGGTCGATTCTTCGGCGTCGATGCCGGGCTTGAGCTGTTCGACCGAAAGGTTGATATTGGTCAGCGGGTTGCGCACTTCATGCGCCAGGGTCCGGAGCAGCGTGGCGGTGGAACGCAGCTTCTCGATCTGGAAAGTGGCGCGCTCGATCTTCTTCAGGTTGGTGACATCATGGATGATGCCCTGCACATAGGTCTCGCCGCTGGAATGCATTTCCATGGAAAGCGAAAGGATGCAGTTCCTTTTCTCCTTGTTCTGGGTCAGCAGCTCCACTTCTTCGTCCTCCACTTCACCGTTCTTCTTCAGCTTCTCTTCGATCCGCTGGATCGTATCCTTACGGGCGAAAAGATTGTTGAGGCTGGTCTTCAGCAATTGCTCCTTGCTGTATTTGACCAGCTCGCAGGTGGCGTTATTAACGTCGAGGAAGAACAGTTTTTCATCGGCGAGGAAGACGGAGTCTTTTGATTTCTCGAAGATGCTGCGGAATTTGCGCTCATTGGCTTTCAGAGCCTTCAGATAGGAGCTTCTTTCCAGCGAATAGCGTATGCACCGCTCCAGCTTTTCCCGGTTGATCTCCGATTTCACCAGATAATCCACGGCTCCGATATTCATCGCCTGGATGTCCAGGTCACGGTTGCCGATACCCGTCAGCAGCACCAGCGGATCTTCGCATCCCAGGGCCATGGCATCCCGCAGCAGGTCGATGCCCGTTTTTTCTCCCAGCAGATAATCCAGAAAATAGATATCATACCGGCTCTCGCCGATATGGTCCAGCGCCTCTTCATACCGGTAGCACCAATCTATAAGGAAGTCCCTTTCCGGTATATCCCGGATAAATCCCTGAATGATCAGAAAATCATCCTCATCATCTTCTACGACTAAAATCCGGGTCTTCGCTGTAGTAGGAAGCATATTATTCCCTGGTTTGCGGTTCTTTGCTTATTGATTGCGTCTCTTTGCTCGTCTGTATAAAAGGCAATGATACAGTAAAAATAGCTCCTTCATCCAGTTTTCCACGGGCTGAAATAAACCCTTTGTGCTTTTCCACGATCTTTTTACAAAGGGCCAGCCCGATGCCGGTGCCTTCGTATTCCCGGCTGGAATGAAGCCGCCTGAACATGTCGAAGATCTGTTCCGCATATTTCTGGTCGAACCCGATGCCATTATCCTCCACATAAATGCGGCAATAGCGCGTGTCCGTCTCCCGGCCATTCGGTCCGGTGATCGCCGGGCTGCTGTCGGTGCGGATATGGATGACTGGGGGCACCTGCTTCCTGCTGTATTTAAGGGCATTGTTGATGAGATTCGAGAACAGCGGGCTCATGAGCAGGGCATTCACCGGCAGCACAGGAAGCTTGTCCACGATGATCTCGGCATTCTTCTCCCGGATGGCCCCATCCAGTTCCGACAGCACTTCCTCCAGCACCTCGCTCAGGTCCACCTCCTTCAGCGATTCTTTTTCCACCGAGATCTTGGAGAACCGCAGGATATCGTTGATAAGGTCCTGCATTCTTTTCGACACCTGCTGGATCCGTTCGAGATACAGCTGCCCATCCTTATTGAGCGAATCCTTATGGTTTAACATAAGCCGGTCGCTGAACATGCGGATCTTCCTTAAGGGCGCCTGCAGGTCGTGGGAGGCCATGAAGGCGAACAGGTCAAGGTCCTTATTGGCCGTTTCCAGCCTTGCGATATTTTCCAGCAGTTGGTGGTTCAGCTCGATGACCCTTTCTTCGGAGGCTATCCGCTCGTTGATCTCGAGCTCCAGGTTCTTGTTGATGGCGACCAGCCTCTGCTCCTGGGCCAGAAGGCGGTGGTTCTTCCGGTAAAGGTCGACAAAGACCCCTACCTTGGCCTTCAGCAGCTCGGGGTTAACGGGCTTGTAGATATAGTCCACGGCCCCGGCCTGATAGCCTCTGAAAATATTTTCTTCCCCATAATTATTGGCCGTGATAAAGATGATGGGAATATGCCGCAGCCTATCCCGTTCATAGATCAGCGAAGCTGTCTCGAAGCCGTTGAGGTTGGGCATCTGCACGTCCATCAGGATCAGGGCGAAGTCGATATCGGAGAGCAATATTTTCAATACCTGCCTTCCCGAATTAGCTTTGACAAGCCGGTATTCTCCATTGCCGAGGATGCTTTCCATCGACAGGAGGTTGTCTTCACGATCATCTACCAGTAATATCTTTGGTTGCATGGACCCAATTTTTATTTATAGAACCAGACCCGCATCAGGGACAGCAGCTGGTCGATCTTCAGGGGTTTGGTGATATAATCGGAAGCTCCCGCCTCGATACATTTCTGCCTGTCTCCCTTCATGGCTTTGGCGGTGACCGCGATGATCGGCAGGGTGCTGTTCTTATGTTCCCGCCTGATCTTCTGCGTCGTCTCATAGCCATCCATTTCGGGCATCATGATATCCATCAGCACCATGTCTATCTTCTGCTGGTTGTCATTGATGATATTAATGGCTTCCTTACCGCTCTCCGCCGTGATCACATTCATATTATAGCGTTCGAACACGGTAGTCAGGGCGAACAGGTTGCGCACGTCATCATCCACGCAGAGGATATTCTTCCCCGTGAGGATATCGTCTTTCATGCGGATATTCTCGATCACTTTCCGTTTCTCAGGCGCCAGCTCCTTGTGATTGATATGCAGTTGCAAAATGGTCTCTTCGAGCAAATGTTCCAGGGAGTTCACTCCTTTCAGCAGGACGGTGTTGGAGCTGCGATGAAGCTGGTAAAGCTCTTTTTTGTCGAAATCTTTTGCCGAATAGACGATGACGGGTGTAAGCTTTTTCTTGCTTCCCGCTATTCCGTTGACCAGGTCGATGCCGGAAATATCGGGAAGTGTATAGTCGAGGATGATGCAATCAAAATCCTTGACATCTGTCTCCTGGAGGGCCTTCTTACCTGTAGCGGCAATGGTGACTTCCATATTATCACCTATCAGCATCTTGCTGATCTGGGAGGAATCGAGCTCATTGTCCTCGACGACCAGTATTTTCTTCGTGACCTTGTTGTTGAAGGCGATGATGTCCTCAAAAAGTTCGTTGAGGGATTCGTCGTCGAGGGGCTTCAACAGGAAGCTGCGGGCTCCGCGTCTCAGCGCCAGGATGTTGTTCTCCTCACCGGATATCAGATGGATCGGGATATGCCGGTAGTTAAGGTCGTTACGCAGGAGGTCCAGCACCTTCCAGCCGCTGGTATCGGGCAATTTCACATCCAGGGTGATGGCCATGGGCATGAAGCGGTTGATGAAGTCGAAGACTTCGATATAGTTGGTCGCTACGATGGCTTTCAGGTCATAGTGATGCGCTTTTTCAATGATGATCTTGCTGAACCGGAGATCGTCCTCGACGATCAGCACGATCTTGTCATTAGGCTGGATATTGCTGCGGTCATCCCCTGCATCGTTGATCATTTCGCTGACGACATGCAGTTTGGGGGTTTCCGATCCTTCGTTGGTGACGCGCAGGGAATTCAGCAGGGTATCGATCTCCCCGCTGTCCGAGCCCAGTTGTAGCTGATGATAGGCGTTAAGGTTGTCGGAAGTCTCCCTGGACATGACACCGGCGATGTTGTCGACCGGCAGGAACAGGGTGAATGTGCTGCCACTTCCCGGAATGCTCTCAAGCTCGATCGTACCGCCCAGCAATTCGGCCAGCCCGCGGCTGATGGACAGCCCGAGTCCTGTTCCCCCATATTTACGGCTGGTAGATCCTTCCGCCTGCTGGAAGGCCTCGAAGATGATATTTTGTTTTTCCTGGGGAATGCCGATGCCGGAATCGCTGATGGCGAAGGCCACCACTTGTTTCGCGGTGTCCAGTTGCACGCTGTTGCCCTGCTTCCAGTTCTTATCGGCCTCGTAGATCCTCAGTTTCACTTCTCCTTTTTCCGTGAACTTAAAGGAATTGGAAAGCAGATTCTTCAGGATCTGGTTCAGCCGCTGCAGATCCGTCTCCATAGCCTGCGGCAGGTTGGGATCCGTCTCGATGTTGAAACGCAGATGCCTGGCTTCGGAAATGGGCTTGAAGGTCGTTTCGGCGAAGGAAGCGATCTCTCCGAAGCGGACGGATGAGATATTGGCACTGATAAATCCCGACTCGATCTTGGAAAGGTCCAGGATGTCGTTGATGAGCTGGATCAGGTCATCTCCGCAGGAGTGGATGGTCTTGGCATAACGGATCTGTTTGTCGGAGAGGTTGCCTTCCGCATTTTCATAAAGCTGCTGGGCGAGGATAAGCAGGCTGTTCAGCGGCGTCCTCAGCTCATGGGACATATTGGCAAGGAATTCCGATTTGTATTTGGAAGTAAGCGTGAGCTGTTCCGCTTTTTCTTCGAGAGACTTTCTGGCTTCCTCGACCTCTTTATTCTTTGCTTCCACCTCATTCTTCTGCTTGACCAGCAGCAACGCCTTGTCCTGCAGCTCGTCGTTGGTCCTCCTCAGCTCTTCCTGCTGGATCTTCAGCTCACCGGCCAGGGATTGGGATTGCGCCAACAGCTCTTCTGTGCGGGTGTTGGCCTCGATGGTGTTGAGCACGATCCCGATACTTTCCGTCAGCTGGCTCAGAAAGTCCAGATGGGTTTCGCTGAAAGCGTCGAGAGAGGCGAGCTCGATGACCGCCTTCACTTTATTCTCGAACAGCACGGGCAGGATGATCAGGTTAGCCGGCTTGGCCCTGCCGAGACCGGAGCTGATCTTGATATAATTGGACGGTACATTCGAGAGGATGATACGTTCTTTTTCAAAGGCCACCTGTCCCACCAGCCCCTCGCCGATGGCGAACTCGATAGGTATATTTTTATCCGAGCGGTAGCCATAGGCGGCGAAGAGATTCAGTTTCACGTTCTGGGTATCCTCATCCTGCTTGAGGATATAGAAGGCGCCGTAGTGCGCGGTGACGGTCTGCGCAAGCTCGGACAGGATGCGCTGCGTCACCGTCTTCAGGTCTTTCTGACCCTGCAGCATCTGGGTGAACTTGGCGAGGTTGCCCTTCAGCCAGTCCTGTTCCTGGTTGCGCAGCGTGGTCTCCTTCAGGTTGGCGATCATCTGATTAATGGTATCCTTCAGGGCCTCCACTTCTCCCTTCGCCTCAACGCGGATGGTACGGGTAAGGTCTCCCTTCGTCACCGCGGACGCCACTTCCGAGATCGAGCGCACCTGGGTGGAGGCCCTCTGCGCAAGCTGGTTCACATTCTCCGTCAGGTTCTTCCAGATACCGGAGGCGCCTGGCACGCTGGCCTGGCCTCCCAGTCTTCCTTCCACCCCTACTTCACGCGCCACGGTAGTCACCTGGTCGGCGAAGAGGGCGAGGGTATCGATCATTTCATTGATGGTATCGGTCAACTGGGCTACTTCGCCGCGGGATACGATAGAAAGTTTTTGTTTCAGGTTGCCCGTCGCCACGGCCGTAACCACTTTGGCAATACCGCGCACCTGGTTGGTCAGGTTGGACGCCATCATGTTCACGCTGTCGGTAAGGTCCTTCCAGGTACCGGCCACGCCTCTTACTTCGGCCTGGCCTCCCAGCTTACCTTCCGTACCCACTTCGCGCGCCACACGCGTCACCTCGAAAGCGAACGAGTTAAGCTGCTCCACCATCGTATTGATGGTATTCTTCAGATCGAGGATCTCTCCTTTTACTTCGATGGCCACGGTCTTGGAAAGGTCACCGGAAGCCACGGCCTTGGTCACTTCGGCGATATTACGCACCTGCGCCGTCAGATTACCCGTCATCTGGTTCACGGAGTCGGTCAGGTCTTTCCAGGTACCCGCTACGCCCGGTACAAAGGCCTGTCCGCCCAGCTTACCATCGGTACCTACTTCACGGGCGACGCGCGTCACCTCGGAGGCAAAGGCGCGGAGCTGATCCACCATGGTATTCAGGGTCTCTTTAAGCTGCAATATCTCTCCGCGTACATCCACCGTGATCTTTTTGGACATGTCCCCATTCGCCACCGCGATGGCCACCTCGGCGATGTTACGCACCTGTGCGGTGAGGTTGCCCGCCATCTGGTTAACGGAGTCGGTAAGGTCCTTCCAGGTACCGGCCACACCGGGCACCGATGCCTGTCCGCCCAGCTTTCCTTCGGTACCCACCTCACGGGCCACACGTGTTACTTCGGAGGCAAAGCCACGGAGCTGATCTACCAGCGTATTGATCGTATTCTTCAGTTCGAGGATCTCACCCTGCACGTCCACGGTGATCTTGCGGGACAGGTCACCGTTAGCAATGGCCGTGGTCACCTCGGCGATATTACGCACCTGCGAGGTCAGATTGCTGGCCATCTTGTTAACAGAATCGGAAAGGTCTTTCCAGGTACCGCCCACACCGGGCACATCCGCCTGGCCGCCCAGCTTACCTTCGGAGCCCACTTCGCGCGCCACACGCGTCACTTCCGAACCAAAAGAGTTGAGCTGATCCACCATCGTATTGATCGTATTCTTCAGCTCGAGAATTTCTCCTTTCACATCCACCGTGATCTTCCTCGACAGGTCACCCTTCGCCACGGCCGTCGTTACCTCAGCGATATTACGCACCTGGTTGGTCAGGTTGCTGGCCATCCCATTCACGGAGTCGGTAAGGTCTTTCCATACCCCTCCTACTCCTTCCACCGCTGCCTGTCCCCCCAGCTTGCCTTCGGAACCTACCTCACGCGCCACACGCGTCACTTCCGAGGCGAAGCCGCGGAGCTGGTCCACCATCGTATTGATCGTATTCTTAAGTTCGAGGATCTCCCCTTTTACATCCACGTCGATCTTGCGCGAAAGGTCACCCGTCGCCACCGCCGTCGTTACCTCCGCGATATTACGCACCTGTGAGGTCAGGTTACTGGCCATCTTGTTGACGGAGTCCGTAAGGTCCTTCCAGGTACCCCCCACGCCCGGCACGTCGGCCTGACCGCCCAGCTTACCTTCGGAACCAACCTCACGCGCTACACGTGTTACCTCCGAGCCGAAAGAGTTGAGCTGATCCACCATCGTATTGATCGTGTTCTTCAGTTCAAGGATTTCTCCCTTCACATCCACCGTAATTTTACGCGACAGGTCACCCTTTGCTACTGCCGTGGTTACCTCCGCGATATTACGCACCTGGCCGGTAAGGTTACTCGCCATACCGTTCACGGAGTCCGTAAGGTCCTTCCAGGTACCAGCTACCCCCTTTACCTGGGCCTGGCCGCCGAGCTTGCCTTCCGTACCTACTTCGAGGGCCACACGCGTTACTTCCGAAGAGAAGGAATTGAGCTGATCCACCATCGTATTGATCGTATTCTTGAGTTCGAGGATCTCTCCTTTCACATCCACCGTAATTTTACGCGACAAGTCTCCTTTTGCTACCGCCGTGGTTACCTCCGCGATATTACGCACCTGGCCGGTAAGGTTGCTCGCCATCTGGTTCACCGAATCGGTGAGATCCTTCCAGGTACCGGCTACCCCTTTTACTTTTGCCTGGCCGCCCAGCTTACCTTCCGATCCTACTTCACGCGCCACGCGCGTCACTTCCGAGGAGAAAGAGTTGAGCTGATCCACCATGGTATTGATCGTATTCTTCAGTTCGAGAATTTCTCCTTTCACATCCACCGTGATCTTCCTCGACAAGTCTCCTTTTGCCACCGCCGTGGTTACCTCGGCGATATTACGCACCTGACCGGTAAGGTTACTCGCCATACCGTTCACGGAGTCGGTGAGATCTTTCCAGACCCCTCCCACCCCTTTTACCTGGGCCTGTCCGCCCAGTTTACCTTCCGTACCCACTTCGAGGGCCACACGCGTTACTTCGGAGGAGAAGGAGTTGAGCTGATCCACCATCGTATTGATCGTATTTTTAAGTTCGAGGATCTCGCCTTTTACATCCACGGTGATCTTTTTGGACAGATCGCCCTTTGCCACGGCGGTAGTCACTTCGGCGATATTCCGCACCTGGCCGGTAAGATTGCTCCCCATCTGGTTCACCGAATCCGTCAGGTCTTTCCATACGCCTCCTACCCCTTTTACTTTAGCCTGTCCACCCAGCTTACCTTCGGAGCCCACCTCACGCGCCACCCGGGTCACTTCCGAAGAGAAAAGGTTCAGCTGTTTCACCATGTCGTTCACTTCACGGGCGATACGCGCGAACTCTCCCTGCAAGGGATGACCGCCGATCTCCAGCGGCATTTCCTGCGAGAGGTTGCCCTTGGCCACCGAGCTTATCACATGTGCGATCTCGATGGTAGGATGCACCAGATCGGAGATGAGGGTGTTGAGGGATTCCACGCCGGTGCCCCATGAACCTTTTGTGTTGGGGACTTCGATGCGCTGGGTCAGCTTACCCTGTTTGCCGATGGTGTTGCCGGCCCGGGTGAATTCACGCATCATTTCTTCATTCAGGGAGATGATCTCGTTCAGCGTATCGCAGATCTTTCCTTTCACACCCACCTCGTCGATGGGCATCCTCACGCCGAAATTGCCGTTGCGGACCTCGGTCAGGATGCGCAGCAGCTCTTTATTGTCCAGCAGTTCGTCGCCGGATATCTCGATCGGGCGGGTTCGCCCGGAACCATTTTTACTCACCGGAGGTTCTTTTACCTCCGCAAGAAGACGGGCAGATTTTGCAGTTGGCTTTTTAGCTTCTTTAGCATTCGTTCCCATGGTAACCTTTTTTAGCTTTTAAAAGTTTATTGAACTTTAGTGGATCAGATTGAACTTTATTTCATCAAATTTATTCTATTATTGGAAGAAAGAAAAGTGCGTTGAAAATGCCCGGAAACCACAATTGGCAAGATTATAGTACTTATCCTGGGAAAATCACCTGTGGCCGTATCTGGCCTGTAGAAAGATCGCATAAAAAATAGTGTTTTTAAATTAAATTGATACTTTTAATGAACCCTTAATAAACGACAGCCTGGCATTATTTTACAGACCAACACTTATTTATGAAAGACAATTTACAGAATCTCATTTTCATCGTCGACGATGACCCGGACGACAGGCAGATCATTCTGGACGCATTCCTGGAAAACAGTCCGCAGATCGATTATGTTTTCATCGAGAATGCGGAAACCTTGCTGGAGAACTTATATTCCGACGAGTCGGATTATCCGGCCCTGATCCTGCTGGACCTGAACATGCCAGGTATGCTGGGGTTGCAGGCGCTCAAGGAGATCAGGGGAAATAAGAAGTTCAGCCAGATCCCTGTTATCGTGCTCACGACGTCTACGCTCAATCAGGATCGCAAAACATCCTACGAATTGGGTGCCAGTTGTTACCTGAAAAAGCCCGATTCTTTCGGGGAGCTGGTAGAAATTACGAATTCCATAGTAAAACTATGGCTCCATGACAATTAATTCGTTACAGATTGCTAAAAAAAAATTTGCCGGACTTCGCTTTCCTTAATGGCTGACGGGATTTAGACAAACCGAACTTTTTAAAGTGTGGAATTTTTTCCCCACTTTTTTTATTGGATAAAAGGGAAGGGCCCGTTTGCAAAGCAAACGGGCCCTTCCCTTTATAAGAATGTCTCTCGTTTCAGATCTCTTCGCTAACTTGTTCAACACGGTCCTTGACCGGTATCTTCCGGATAAAATTATCATATCCTTCCTCCCCTTCGTGATTGCTGTACAGACCATACGCATCCAGACTATAACCCAGCATTCCATCATTGGCCTCGATCTGGTAAAGGATCGAAGAATCGGACGGATCGGATTCGCCCTCGAAACGATAGGTCTTCAGGATCACAAGGTCTTCCGGCCGATAAGCCTTACCCGTGCCGGTAGTGAACCCTTCCGGCGTCCAGCGGAATTCGTTATCGGCCTTCTTCAGCCTCAGCTTTTCCATGACGCCCGATAAGGTGGTCATATCCTGTTTCATTATTTCTTCTTTCATAACTTAAATTTTAGTGATTGGTGGTAGTTTAAGCTACTGGTTCAAAAGCCATGCCCGAGATCAGGCGTCCTTTGGTCACTCCTTTTGGTCCGCGCGTCAAAGAGATTTCCATCCTGGCAGCCGGCGGGATATTTTTAGGAAAACTTTAAATATGCAAACCCCCGATCACCAGATAAAGGCCAACGAAACGCAGACCATGGCCAGCGACTTAAAAATGCCGGGCGCCAACCGGCAGGCCTATCTCGACTGGCTCCGCATCCTCGCCATTCTCGGAGTGCTGCTCTTTCATTCGGCCATGGCATTCGTATCCGACTGGGACTGGCATATCAAGAACAAGGAGACCAGTAACCTCCTGCTCGAATTCAATTTCTGGCTGCACAATTTCCGGATGCCGCTCTTATTCTTTATTTCGGGTACGGTGAGCTATTTTATGCTTCAGAAAAGAACGGGTGGCGGATTTATCGGGTTGCGTTTCCGCCGCCTTTTGATCCCGCTGCTTTTCGGCATGCTGGTGATCGTTCCGCCACAGGTCTACCTCGAAAGGGTGAACCAGGGGTTCAGCGGAAATTTCTGGGATTTTTATCCCAGCATCTTCCATACTGGCGCATATCCAAAAGGAAATCTGAGCTGGCACCACCTCTGGTTTATCCTCTACCTCCTGGTCTATGATATTATCTGTGCGCCGCTATTCGTCTGGCTGATCTCCCCCCAAGGAAAGACCTTTCTGCGGAAGATGAACGGACTGGCCAAAGGCAAAAGGATCTACCTGCTGATCCTGCCCAGTATCCTGGTCTATACGTTCATGTCCCTGAAATATCCCGAGACCAATGATCTCATCCATGACCCGGCCTACCTGGTCTACTGGCTCCTGTTCCTGCTGGCCGGTTTTATCTGCATCGTCAACCCCATCTTCATGGACAGCCTGGAAAAGAACCGCCGCTTTTCCCTCGCCGTGGCCTTTATCGCCATTCTCGCGATCAATTATTTCCGCTGGAATAACAAGGAGCCCTGGGACTCCCTGCCGGACTGGAAGCATGACTGGAGAACTTATCTCTACGAGGCGCTCGGCGCGATGAATTCATGGGCCTGGGTGCTGGCGGCCATTGGTTATGGGAAAAAATACCTCAATAAGCGACACCGGGCGCTGGATTACCTCAACCAGGCGGTCTACCCATTCTACATCCTCCACCAGACGGTGATCCTGGTGTTGGTCTTCTATGTTGTGAAAGTGAAAGAATCGATCGGGATGAAATATGCCTTCACGGTGGTCCTGACCTTCCTGCTCAGCATGGGGATCTTCCACCTCTTTGTCAAGCCTTTCCCGCTGATGCGCTTTCTGTTCGGGATGAAACCCTTGCAAAAGGATGCAGCGCCTCAGAGACCAAAAGAGCAGGGGTTGAGTGGGCAAAAAAGCGGACAGCTTGCAGACAAGGCTCTTCCGCTTACCATCTGAAAGTTGTAAATTTCCGCGGAGATAAGCATACGGCCGATGACGCGCAGGTCCTAAATAACAAACGATGAACAACCGATTCTGGAAATATCTCTTCCCCCCGATCTACGGACTGCTGGTCTACTTTACGATCCGGCTGCTGCTGGATTCCGTCACCGGTATGAAATTCTGGCTCAGAGACCCCTTGCAGAATGCCATCGAGTTTTCGACCACTATTATGGTCAGTTACGTCATCGTGTGGGCCTTCCGGCGCCTGTTCCGCTACCTTGACGAACGCTGGCCGGCCGAATTCAGTTACCGCCGGGTGGGCAGGGAGCTATGGTATGTCTTCCTCGTGAACCTGGTCATAGTGAATGCTTTCTTCACCACGATGGCTGCGATTACGGACGATGGGCTCCAATGGTACGATGTAGCGGATATCAATACGGTTCCTTTATTATATGCCATTATTTATTATGGTATCGCCCGCAGCAGCACCTTCCTGCGCGCCTTTGTCGCCAGCAAACTACAACTGGAAAAGATCACGAATGACAAGCTGGAGACGGAGCTGAAGTTCCTGAAAGCCCAGTATCACCCGCACTTCCTGTTCAATGCGCTGAACACGATCTATTTTCAGATGGATGAAAATGTGGCCGAGGCAAAAAAAAGCGTGGAGAAATTCTCCGAACTGCTGCGCTACCAGCTCTACGACCAGCAGCAGACCGTTCCCGTTAGCCAGGAGATCCATTACCTCGAAAATTTTATCCAGCTCCAGGAAATACGATCTTCGGAAAAACTGAAGTTAACCGTCAATTTCGACAAGAACCTGAACGGACAGCAGGTCTACCCTCTTCTGTTCCTGCCGCTGGTGGAGAATGCTTTCAAGTATGTTGGCGGCGATTACTGGATCCGCATCGAAGCGTCTATAGAGGAAGGAGATGTCCAATTCTCCGTCCGGAATGCCGTGCCGAAAGAAATATTGACGACCAGGCCCGGAGCTATCGGGCTGGAAAACCTGCGACGGAGACTGGAATTGCTTTATCCCGGTAAGCATTCGTTTAATTTTGGTAGACAGAACGAAGAGTTCGTCGCGACCCTTTCCTTACATTTTAAAAATAAGAACTTATGATCCGTTGCGTGATCACCGATGACGAGCCTTTTGCCCGCAAGGGCCTGCAGGGGTATGTAGAGAAAATAGACTTCCTGGAATTAAAAGGCGTTTGCGAGAATGTGCTCGAACTGAATTCGCTGATCAAACAGGAGCCCATCGACCTGATCTTTCTGGACATTGAAATGCCCTGGGTAACGGGTATTGACTTCCTGAAGAACACATCCAACCCGCCGAGGGTCATTTTCACCACGGCCTATGAAAAATACGCCTTGCAGGGTTTTGAGCTGGAGGTCCTGGATTATCTCCTGAAGCCGATCCCGTTCGAGCGGTTCCTGAAAGCGGCAAACAAGGCCTGGGACTACTTCAGTCCGCAACAGTCTGCCGCGGCAAATGGGGCACAGGATCATATCTTTGTAAAGGCCGACAGCAAACTGGAAAAGGTCCTGTTCGACGATATCCTTTTTGTGGAAGCATTGGAAAATTATGTGTCCATTTATACCCGGGAGCGGAAGATCATCGCACACCTGACATTAAAGATGGTACAGGAAAAATTACCGGGTTCCAGGTTCATACAGCCCCATAAATCTTACCTCGTCGCTATCGACAAGATCAATTCGATCGAAGGGAATATTCTGCACCTGCAGCAGTTTCAGGTTCCCATCAGCAAATACCAGAAAGAAGAGATGATGGAAAAGATCGTAAACAGCAATCTGCTGAAACGGTAAGGCGCGCCGGCGCAGGGACCGCTGGAGGCGGTGAAGTACCGGAAGGCTGCGCTGAAAGGGGTACCGCAGTGGCTGAGATTGTATGACAGAGGATCCCTGAGGAGGGCTGGGCATTCTTTTTGCGACTTGTATAGTAGCTAAACAGGTCTTTTATGACAAAGTTCTATTTTTCAATTCTGATCGGCTGCTCCTTACTGACAACACAGGCAAAGGCACAGACTCCCGATACCGACATTCCAGTATCCACGGAGGCGGCAACAGCACCCTTTTTCTACGCTTATACTGAACCAAACTCCAATATGGTTAAACTCCGCTGGCAGATCTCCAGTGAGTTCAATACGGACCATTTTGTACTGGAACGGGCAACGGATGGGGTTCATTTTGCCCCTTTGCACGAGCTGGTAGCCAGCGGAGCTAAAGGTCAGGGACCGGCTTACGACGATCTTGATAACAGCCTCGCCGGCCAGATGGGATATTACCGGCTGAAGATCGTGCTGAAGGATGGGAATGCCTTTTATTCTCCTGTGGCAACGGTCGATATGACGGGCAAAATTGCTCCCGAACTGAAGCCAGGCGTGGTGCATATAGGCAGCACGGTGCGATTGAACGTCTACTACGGTCAACCGGTCACGGTGAATTTCTTTAACTCCGGGGGAAATCTCGCCGGCTCGTATATGGTGAACAGCACTTCTTTTGACATCAATACTTCCAACTGGGGGAAAGGGCTTTATTTTTACCGGATCTCGGATGCCCGCCACCCATTGATCAATTCCGGCAAGATCATGATCATGTAGACCGGCCTATCCCGTTTTACCCGAACCGGACTATCGGTGTCCCTCCCGGATATTGTATGTTTGCGGAATAAATAAACAATATGGCCGGGCTGATGGCTCCTTCCAATCTGCTGAAAGGTTTTGATGAATTCCGGGGTCTCGCCGGTGATCTCGTCTATCTCGAGCCCGTGGAAGAAAAACACAGGGAGAGCCTGCGCCTGCTGGCCAGGGACGAACGCCTCTGGGAATTTACAAAGACCCTGATGATCAACGATACCTACGATGAACAGTTCGACAGATATTTCCAGGAGGCCCTTGACACAAGGAAAGTAAATGGTCAGGCCTTTGTCATCCGGACTGTCGGGGACGATGCGATCATCGGTATGACGCGTATTTTCAATGTCGAGCGTAAAGATAAACGGGCCGAGATCGGTCATACCTGGTATACTCCTTCCGTCTGGGGCAAGCGGCATAATAAAGAATGCAAATTATTGTTGCTGGAATATATTTTTGAGACCGCGAAATATTGCCGGGTCGAATTCCGGGTCGCCCACCAGAATATTCGCTCGCAGCGGGCGGTGGAAAAGATCGGCGGTCTGAAAGAAGGGACCTTACGGAAATTCACCTACCGGAATGATGGCTCGGTCCGGCATACGGTTGTCTTCAGCATTATTGACGACGAATGGCCCGAAAAAAAGAAAAAGCTGCAACTCCTGGTCGCCGCGACACCGGCTGAATAAAAATAGTTTCGCGAATAGTGATCCGCGATCTCAGGGCCATCGACCGGTATCAGATCTTCCTATTCATCCACCAGTCCGTCTGGGGATCATGTCCAACCATGAACACATGCTCCCCGAATCGCTCAAACCCGAATTTCCGGTAGAAGGCAATAGCTCTGCTGTTGTGTTCCCATACTCCCAGCCAGATCCATTCATTGTTCCTCTCCCTGCCAACTTCCAGACAACGCTCCATAAGGGCCTTCCTTACCCCTTTGCCGATCATGTTCTGTTCCGAATAGATCTGCAGGATCTCGATCGCATCCGTCCCCGCCGGATGTGCGGAAGCCGCGGATTCGCGCGCGTAGGGATGAGCGGAAGAGGCTTCGGGTCCCGGTGAATCAGCAGATGATAAGGGAAGTGGATTCCCTTCTCGCATGGAGGCATAACCTGCGGGTTCATCACCGCAGAAGGCCAGCAGGAAAATGCGTCCGGGAGCGCCGACTTCAGCCATCTGCATTTCACGCGTGAACTGCTGGCTGAGGAAAAGGTCCATGTTCTCCTTTGTGTTGTGCGCGCCAAAGCTGTCGATAAAAGTACGGCGGCTGATATCGGCGACCAATGCTGCATCGGCTGGTCCGGCCAGCCGGATCCATATAGGTTGTGTCATACGATGTTCTTGCTACTGTTTTGTGTCGAGGATAAGGGGCGCTCCGGCCTTGCCCATGATGATCACTTTGGCATTCGGTGACTTTGCTACTTCCAGTTGGGCCTTGATGCTCTCATACTGCAACTGTCGGTCCGTGAGGCTCTCGCTGATGATGTGCTGATAATCGGCGATACCCTGAGCTTCCACCCGCTTGCGTTCCGCCTCCTGTTTTTCCTTTTGAAGTACGAACTGCATCTTTTGCGCATCCTGTTCGGCGGAGATTTTTTGCTCGATGCTGGTCTTCACCGCCTGGGGCAGGGTGATGTTGCGGATAAGCAGCTGTTCGAGCACCAGACCGCGTTTTTTAAAATTTTCGTCGATATCCTTGAAGATCCTGGCCTGAAATTCATCCCGCTTCGTCGAATAGAGAGCGACGGCATCATAATACACCGCGTTATCCCTGATCTTCGTCCGGGTAAGCGGACGGACAATCTTGTCGGTGTAGTCAGGACCGGTATTACGGAGAATATCGGGGGCGGCGGAAGGCAGCACCGAATACAATACGGTGAGGTCCATCACCACTTCCAGGCCGTCAGCCGTAAGGACTCGTATGGCGTCGTCCCCTTCTTTTACACCCTCGTTATGAACCGCGCTCATGGTATAATTCTGTGTCCGGACATCGAGCCGCTGAACATCCATCAAAGGGTTCATAAGATGCAGACCGCTGGGAAGGATGCTGTTCTGGACGCTCCCGAAAAGCACCTGCACGCCAACCTCGCCGGTGGCGATCTGGACAAAGCAGGCGGAAAGGACACCAAGCAGCAGCAACAGCGCACCGCCTGTGCGCATATAGGCCGAATAGGAGGAAAAAGCGGGTATACGGCGGCGAAGGGCAATCCCGGCAATCAGAAGGATCAGTCCCAAAATTATGAGGGTCATAAAGGAGTAATTTGACCAAAAGGTAAGAAATTAATACTGGAAGGGGCCGGCCGGCCCGGGTTGGCATTTCGTGGTCATGCGGAAAACAAAAAACCGCCAGGATTAATCGGCGGTTTTTCAGAGAAATTGTCTTTAATCGGTTACTTCAAAAGGAATTGGAGATAATTGGTTTTTCTGGAACTGGTTTAGGATTTGGCTACTTCATTGGTATTGGATAAGTCAAAAGTAGGCCATCTGTCTTTCATGCACAAGCGCAGTATCCCTCGATCTTTATAGTAAATTTACCAGGCTTCCCTCAGATTACCAGGCCTTCCCACAAATCTCTACCCCTTCAGGACCGGCGACAACAGCCTTGTGGGCCATATTAAAAAATAATGAATGTTCCAGTATCCCTGGAATGCTGACCAGACGCTCATTCAGCAAGGCGGGCTCCGGGAATGGGCTGAACCAGTTGTCGATGAGAAAATTCCCATGCTCGGTCAGTACAGCGCCCTCTTTCTTATTGCTCATCCTCAGTTCAGATCGCTGGGGGTTAAAGAATCTCTTTAGCCGGTCGCTCACATAAGCAAGCGCTTCCGGGATCACTTCGACGACAAGAGGATAGGTGCCATCCAGCTTATCCACCCGTTTGGCCGCATCTCCTGCCAGAATGAATTCATCGGCCATGGCTGCCAGGATCTTTTCGTTGGTGTGGATACCGCCTCCGCTCTTCAGCGCGCTGAGCCGGCGGTCGAACTGGTCACAGCCATCGAAATACTGGTCGGTCCGGGATAGCCATCCCATGTCCAGTACCGTGAATCCCTTCCTTAACAACAGCTGGCGGGTCGCAAAAGAGGAGGAGGCTATTTTCAACGTGCGGGCCAGCTCTTCGTCGTCCTTTATAAAGGCGATCAGATGCGCGATCGTGGTGCCGGCGCCCAACCCGATCGTAGTGCCCGGTCTTATCAATTTAAACACCTCCGCAGCCGCGGCTAATTTGAAGTCCTGCATAAATTACCCGTATGAATTGAGTTGGTTTTGTCAATTTGCAATATCCGAAATTTAAAATGAACGGAAAAAGGGATCTGGCCGGACCACGGGAGCGGACACCGGGCGTATCAAAACCGGACAGTTTATCCGACAATCTTCCTGCAAAATATTGATTCATAATATCTTAACGACATGGCATTGTCCTGGGAGCGATCAGTCAGCCAAATCAACCACCATGCTTAAAAATTTTATCAGGACCTTCTTCCGCAATCTGCGGAAAAACAAGATCTATAGTTTCCTCAATATCACGGGCCTTGCCGTAGGAGTAGCCTGCGCAGGTCTGATCTTCCTCTGGGTAGAAAATGAGATCAGCTACGACAGCAGCTATGCAAAGAAAGACCGGTTGTACGCGATTCGGGAGCACCAGGTCTATGACGGTGTGCAAAGAACTTTTATCGGCTCTCCGGGCGTACTGGCCCCGGCCATGAAAAATGAGATCCCGGGTGTCGTAAATACCTGTCGTACGACCTGGGTGAACAAGACCTTGTTTAATCTCGGGGATAAATCTGTCTATGAGCCCGGATTCTATATCGACTCCTCCACATTCAGCCTGTTCGGCTTTTCCTTTTTACAAGGCAGCGCAAAGGATGCCTTCAACGAACTCTATTCGATCGTGATCACGGAAAGAATGGCGGGTCATTTCTTCGGGACCGAAAAAAATATTATCGGCAGGAGCCTCACAATGGATAACCAGCAAAAATATATCGTGACAGGCGTCATAAAAGATCTGCCGGACAATTCGACGCTGAAATTCGATTGGGCAGCCCCCTTCGAGATCTTCCGTAAAAAGAATGACTGGCTGCAATACTGGGCTGCCAATGGTGTGAAGACCTATGTGGAGCTCTCTCCATCGGCCAGCCCCGCGGGGATCGACAAGCAGCTCGATGATTTCATGCATAAAAAAGACAAGCGGGCCACGGCCCGTCCCTTCCTGTTCGCTATGACCGACTGGCATCTTCGTGACGGGCTCCTGGGAGAACGCATCGGCTATGTACGTCTGTTTTCCATCATCGCGTGGATCATCCTGCTGATCGCCTGCATCAATTTCATGAACCTGGCTACTGCACGCAGCGAAAAAAGAGCCAGGGAAGTGGGCGTACGCAAGGTGCTGGGCGCGGGAAAGAGATCACTGGTATGGCAGTTCATCGGAGAGGCGATCGCCATGTCCGGGATTGCCGTGTTCCTGGGACTCCTGCTTATCCAGCTGGCCCTGCCTTCCTTTAACGGGCTGGTGCAGGAAGATCTTTCCACCGGCCTGGGCAATCCCCTGCATATCGGAGCACTGTTCGCCATCGCCCTGCTGTGTGGCCTCGTTGCCGGCAGCTACCCGGCCCTGTATTTATCGTCCTTCAACCCCATCTTCGTATTCAAAGGGATCAAGCTGAAAAACGGGGGCGCGGTATTTATCCGCAAGGGACTGGTCGTGCTGCAGTTCTCCGTCAGCATCGTGCTCATCATCAGCACGGTCATCGTCTACCGGCAGATCCAGCATATCCGTGGCCGTGATATCGGTTACGACCGGTCCAATCTCCTCGATATGGATGTGCGGGGCGACATGATAAAGAATTTCGCCGCGATCAGACAGGATCTGCTGAACACCGGTGTTGTCGGGAACGCGGCTTTGTCCAGCCAGGAAAGCTTGTACACCTCCGACAATACCAGCGGCTTTGACTGGGAGGGTAAGAATCCCAGCAGACAAACCCTCATTTCCTACCGCATGGTCAACTCCGGCTATTTCGCGACCATGGGCATGCATATCCTCGAAGGACGGGATTTCGAACCGGGACCGGCTATGGCGGCAGACAGTTCCAATATCCTGATCACAGAATCCATGGCCCGGCTGCTGGGCAAGGGCAGTCCCATCGGCAAACCCATCCGGAACGGGAACGGAACCCTTCATGTGATCGGCGTAGTGAAGGATTATATCTATGGCGATTTTTACAGCAGTCCCGATCCGGTGATCTTCTTTGCCGCTCCGGAAGAGTCTCATTATCTCTATGTGCGGTACAAGGCGGGTGCCCGGCCGGAAGAGGTGCTGGCCAGGGTAGGGGCGGTCATGAAAAAAGATAATCCTTCCTATCCCTTTACCTACACTTTCATCGACCAGCAGTTCAACGAACAATTCAAAGGCGAGACCCTGGTCGGTAAATTAGCGGGTGTCTTTGCCGGGCTGGCGATCTTCATATCCTGTCTGGGCCTTTTCGGCCTGGCGGCCTATACGGCAGAACGCAGAACAAAGGAAATAGGCATACGAAAGGTGCTGGGCGCCAGCGTAACGGGTATTACCGGCCTGCTGACCAAAGATTTTTTGGGGCTGGTCTTCCTCTCTACCCTCATCGCCTTTCCGGTGGCATGGTGGGCGATGCACAGATGGTTGCAGAGTTATGCGTATCGCACGTCCATCAGTTGGTGGGTCTTTATCGCGGCAGGGCTCACGGCCATGGCTATTGCCCTCATCACCATCAGTTTCCAGTCGGTGAAGGCGGCCTTGTCCAACCCGCTGAAAAATCTGCGGACGGAGTAAGGGATCCCAACAGCTCCCGTTCTCAGAATGTCGGAGATGGACTCAGCTTGCTGCCAGACCTTCCGCTTCCACAGGAGTGGCCGGGTGACGCCAGTGCAGCAACCTCAGCAGCGTGGGCAGCACGATCAGCAGTAAGGGCATCGCAACGATAAACCCTCCGATAACGGCAATGGCCAGTGGCTGGTGCAACTGTGCGCCGGCGCCTATCCCAAGGGCCAGGGGCAGCAGGGCGATGATGGCTCCAAGGGCGGTCATCAGCTTGGGCCGCAACCGCGTAGAGATGGCATAAATGATCGCCTCATCGACGGTCTTTGTCGTCAGCGAGTCCCTGAATTGCAGGAAAGTGAAAATGGCGTTCTCCCCTATTATGCCCACGATCATGATCAGACCGGTATAGCTGCCGACATTCAGCGGTGTATGGGTCAGGTACAGTCCGATATAAGACCCGGAAATACCCAGGACGGCCACGATCAGGATCGCCAGCGCCACCAGGAATTTCCGGTAAAGGAAAAGGATAACCCCGAAGACCAGCATGCTGGCCGCAATAAGGATGAGAAGAAGCTCACGGAAGGATTGCTGCTGCTGCGCATAGTCGCCGCCGTATTCCAGATGATAGCCCGGAGACAGGGTAAGCTTTGCATGGACCTGTTGCTGGATATCCCGGATCACGCTGCCGAGATCACGCTGATCGAGCCTCGCGGATACCACGCCCATCGATTGAAGGTTCTCCCGCTGGATCTCGGCGTCGCCTCCTTTTACGGTGATGGTGGCCAGATCGGCGATGGGCTTCAGTTTGCCGTTCGGCAGGAAGATCTGCAGCGAACCGATCCCCGCCACGCTGAGCCGGCGGCTGCCCGGATAGACCATCCGGATATTGATCTGCTGTTCCTTCTCCCGCAGCGTTCCTACGATATTTCCTTCTAGGGAGGTCTGTAGCTGATATTGCAGGTTTGCCGGGGTGAGCCCAAACTGCGCCAGCCGGATATAATCGGGCTCGATACTTACCGAAGGGCCCGCTATCACAATGCCATCTTTCACATCGGCCGTCCCTTTTACGCTGGATACGATAGCGGCTACCTGCCGTGACAGGTCCTGCAATTTCAAAGGATTGTCCCCGAACACCTTAATTTCAATGGGCTCCACCGAGGTCATCAGGTCACCCAGCATATCCCCGATCACCTGCCCAAATTCAATGGTCAGGGCGGGCTGTGTCGCTTCGACCTGCTTGCGTATATCACTGATCACTTCCTCCGTTGATTTTTCACGGGCTTTTTTTAATTGTATCAGATAGTCCCCTTTGTTCGGCTCCGTAATAAAGAATCCCATTTCCGTCCCCGTCCTCCGGGAATAGGCTTGTACTTCGGGGACCTTTACAATGATCTTTTCCACCTCGCGCAACATCCTGTCCGTCTCTTCGAGGGAGGTGCCGGGAGGAGATCGGTAATCCAGCACAATGCTGCCTTCATCCATTTCCGGCAGAAAGCCTGTCTCCAGCTTTGGCAGGACCCACCAGATCGAGAACCCCAGGGCCGCCATGATGACCAGGCTCAGATAAGGTCTGCGGATAAAAAATGCCACCCAGCGCTGCTTCCGGACGGTATGTGGAGGACGGGTGCGTGCAGGGGCTGCATCGGCGCCCGGGCCCTGTGGTCGGGGCTTCTTATGGCTGATGATCAGGTATATAACGGGGAGGCCTATCCAGGTCACAAAAAAGGAGCAGACAAGCGTAATGATCATCGTATTGGTCAGCACCTTGAAATAAGCGCCGGCCACTCCGCTCATCAGGATAAAAGGCACAAAGATCACGATCGTGCTGATGGACGAGCCGATCATAGCCGGGAAGAGATACTTAATGGATCGCTGTACCAGCACGGTCGTCGGTTCATCGGGATACTCTTCACGGGTGCGGTGGATCTGCTCCATCACCACGATGGCGTCATCGATGATCAGGCCGATAGCCGCGGCGATAGCGCCCAACGTCATGATATTGAACGTGTACCCGATAGCATAGAGCATGATAAGCGTAAGGCACAGCGTCACGGGAATGGTGATCAGGATAGTGGCGCTGGCCCTGAACGAGCGGAGGAAGATAATCGCTACGATTATGGCCAGCCCAAGACCTATCCAGAGACTGTCCGTAACGCTCTTTATGGAATCATTGACAAAATCAGCCTGGATATAATAGGGCGAGATGCTCACCCCTTTTGGAAGGATGGTCTTCAGGCTGGCTACCTTGGCTTCCATTTCCTTCGAGAGATCGACCAGATTGGCATTCGGTTGCTTGATAACGGCGAGGAGCAGGGCTTCGCTGCCATTGGCATTGATCCTGGTGTATTCGACGCCCTCTCTGATCTCTATGCTGGCGAGGTCTTTGAGAAGGATCACGCGCCTGCCCGTATTGCGGACGACGATATTGCCGATATCTTCTTTATCATGCACGGTGGCGTCCGTCACCGTGAGGTAGAGGTACCGGTAGTCCGAAAGAAAGCCGTTCGACCGGACAAAGCCCGTCTGGCCCATGGCTGTGTTGAGCAGGTCCGGGGTGACGGAGAGGGTGCTCATCTTCTGTATGTCGAGGGTGAGCCAGTATTCTTTTGTCTTGCCGCCGATCACGCGGATCTCGGCCACTCCGCTGACCTGTGAGAGATAGGGCTTGATCGTATAGTTGGCGAGCTGCCTGATCTCTATAGGGTTCAGGTTATGGGTTTCCACCGTATATCCCATTACGGGAAGGATAGAAGGATTCATTTTCTCGACCGTGATCTGAGTCTCGGGAGGGAGGTTGTTCTTGATCTCGTTGATCTTCGACTCGATCCGCTGCTGGCTCAGGTCCACATCGGCCTTCCAGTCCATGTAGGCGGAGATCTCGCAGCTGCCACGGCTGGTCGAGCTCCTGACGGTCTGCAGGTCCGGTACCTGCCGGATGGCGTTTTCCAGCGGCCTCGTGACGGTGACCATCATTTTATCCACGGGCTGGAGGCCCGCATCGGCAATGACTTTTATCTTGGGGAAGGTGATCTCGGGGAACAGCGAGGTCTGAAGCCTGCTGTAAGCAAAAAGGCCTCCCAGGATGATCATCACCAGGGTCACTGCCAGCGGGTTCTTATGGGAGATAAAAAAATTATTCAAGGTTTGATGCTTTATCGGGTGGAATACAGAGGCTGTTTTTCGTGAGCGTTCCTTACCGCACGCTGTCGGGCTGCGGATTTACTTTTGCCGTATCGGGCAATCCGTAGTTTCCCGTGATCAATATGCGGTCGGATAGGCTGAACACCGGTGACAGGATCTCGACCCTGTCCCGGGTCTCCAGCCCTTTTTTAACGGGCACCTTCACAGCCGTGCTGCTGTCGGTCAGCTTCATCACCCAGAAATCGCTCTCCGTCTCGTTCGTCAGCAGGGCGCCCCTCGGCAGGGACTGGGCAGCGCTGCGGGCAGTCTTTATCACTCTTACTTTGGCGATGAGGTTCTCCGGAATAGACTGGCTGCTGTTCACCCGGATCACGACGCTCTGGGTCTGTGAAGCGGAATCCATGGTCGGCATGAACGCCCCGACGGTTCCGCTGAGCTGCTGCCCGTCGGGCAGGATAAGTTCCACCGTTTTTTTGTTGAGGACCACCGATCTCAGTTCATAGGGGAGGTCCAGCAGGAATACAAAGCTGTTCCGGTCACTGATAACGGCCAGTTGCTCCCCGTCCTGGACATAGTCGCCCGACTGATGATTGAGCTGGGTGATATAGCCATGCTGGTTAGCCTTTATAGCGCTGACCCCGGAAAATTTCAACGTGGAGTCCAGCAGGTGGATGGTATTCCCGATACTCTGGGCCTCCTTGGTCTTCAGGGTGAACAGGGTCTGGCCGGCATCGACATATTTGCCAGGATAGGTATCGGCAGATTGCAGGTAACCGTTCGCGTTAGCCTTTACATAGCTTTTCTGCAGAAAGGCGGAGACGGCATTGAGCTCGATATAGTCGTTCAGCGCACCCTGGCTGACTGTCGTGACAGTGACGGGGGTACGGGCGTCGATGGACTCCGTGGCGGCGGTATCCGGTTTAGCTCCTTTGTCGGAGGCCCCATCTTTTTGCTGACCGCAGGAGGCCAGGGCCAGAACAGAAATTGCAGCCGGGACAACAGGGAGACAGCGCAAAGGCCGCAGGTATTTCTTCATCGGTTCCAGTAGTTGATATTATTAATGATCTGCAGGCGGGTGATATTATTCTGCGTGAGCAGGTTCTTTGCGTTCAGGTAATTATTCAGCGCCAGGATATAATCGGAGATCTTCGCATCCCCGGTCGCCAGCAGCTTGCCATTGACGGTGATAAGGGTCTCTGAATATTTTATCTGCGCCCCGATCTCGCCGATGAGGTCTTCGGTGGCATGCAGCTGCTGGGACAACTGGGCGATCTGCTGATAATACTGCCTGGTGAAAAAATCCTTATAGCCTTCCCGCGTTCTTTCGGCAATATCCAGCTTGCTGTACTGCAGTTTCCGCTGATGACCGTCATAAATAGGAACGGTGACGGCAAACCCGAAGCTGGCCCCGAAATTCTTATAGGCCTGGTAGGCAAGGGACGAACTAAAACCCGCGTCGGCAAACAGGTTCAGCTTTGGTTTGTATCCGAAATCCACTACCGAGCGGCTGTTCAGCAGTCTCAGGCTGTCGATATGGTATTGCCGGAAGAACACCGAACCCGTTATATCGGGCAAGGATTGCAGGCGCAGAGATGGGTCCTGCAGAATAGCCGTTGCCGTATCCATGACGCCACAGAGATAGTTGAGACTCCCGAAGTCATTCTGGAACTGGATCTGCAGCTGCCGGAGCAAAAGCCCTTCCTGCTGAATGGTCACGAGGAAGGCGAGATAATCGGTCTGACGGTAGACGTTCTTTTCGGTAAGGTCCTTGAGCAGCCCCTCTTCTTTTTGCAGCAGCGTGTAGATCTCCCGGTTGAACCTGAGCTGCTGCATGTCGCCGTAGGTGGTGATATACTGGGCCGTTACGCTTTTTTTGAGGTCCTGCTCGGTGATCTTTGCGCTGTTCTCGATCCCCCGGTTCAGCAGCCGGATCGTCTCGAACTGGGCGTCGAGATGCTGACCACTTACGAATTGCTTGTTTACACCCGCCAGCGTGCTGAAATTACCACCATTGCTGATGGCCTGGTCATAGCCATAACCATGGATGACCGGCGCATAGACATTCGTGCTTGTTCCCGTTACCTGGGGACGGTAGGACGCATGAATAAGCTCGCTGTCGGCCACGGCTGACTGGATCTGGTTACGGTAATCTTTGAGCAGGGGGCTGTTCTGCAGGGCCTGGTTCAGGTAGAAGTCCAGATCCTTGTCCTGGGAAAATGCGGATGGGGCCAGGGTGGCCGATAGAACGGATAAGAAAATGAAAAACAGGAATTTGTTCATTGCGCCAAAGCTAATAACTTATTTTGGTGAAATTCTGAAGCCGGCTCCGAAGGGCTTAAGGCACAGTCAGCCTGCTGCCCGGCGCCCTGGTTCCATTATTTTGCCGGTTTTCGGGTATAAATCTAACAAAAATGGTAAATTTGCCCCTGTCCGGCCCTGGTTTATAAATATTTATCCATACCTTTGCAAGCTCTTTAAAAAGCACTCATGAGCAGCCGCAGAGAATTTGAAATAGCGTTTGTGGGCCTGAAGCCGGGTATACATGAGTTCAGTTACCGGATCACGGACAAGTTCTTTGAAGCATATCAACAGCAGGATTTCCGTAAATGCGAAGCGAATGTAAAGCTGTTCCTCGATAAAAAGAACAGTTTTATGCTGCTGAAATTCGAGGTTGGAGGTAAGATCGATATTACCTGCGACCGTTGCGGAAATTTGTTGCCGCTGGATCTCTGGGATGAATTCAACATCCTGGTGAAACTGGTGGAAGAGCCGGATATTATGAACCAGCAGGAGGAAGACCCGGATGTATATTATATATCCAAGGGAGAAAGCCACCTGCATATATCCGACTGGATCTACGAATTTGTCAACCTGAGCATCCCCATGCAGCGTATGTGCAGCGAGGAAGAGATGGGAGGGCCCAGGTGCAACAAAGAAGTGCTGGATATGCTGAAAAAACTGGAAGCAGAAAAGGCCAGGCCGCAGAATTATCTGTGGAAGGGACTGGAAAAGTTTAAAGATCTTGATAAAGAAGCTTAATAAATTAAGGATATTTTTAAAATTGAAGTGATATGCCAAATCCGAAACGGAGACATTCCCAGCAGCGCAGTGCCAAAAGAAGGACGCATTATAAGGCCGAAAAAGTGACGTTGAGCAAAGACAGCACGACTGGCGAAACGCATGTACGTCACCGTGCGCACGTGAGCGAAGGTAAACTGTATTATAAAGGAAAGATAGTCACCGAGATCGCTCCGATAAAATAGTTGAATCCTTCACTTTAGCTCGCCTTTGATGAATATTGGCTTAGACATGATGGGAGGGGATTATGCGCCGCTGGAAGCAGTAAAAGGTATACAACTGTATCTGAACAGCTCTCCCCGGTCCGTCGTCCTTTACTTACTGGGCGATGAACAGCAGATCAATCCATTACTAAAGGACCATGACATTCCCGCTGAAGCGGTAAGAATGATCCATGCCCCTCAGGTGATTGGAATGGACGAACATCCCACCAAAGCCCTCAAAGAAAAACAGCAATCTTCCATTGCTATCGGCTTTCATCTGCTGTCCACCGGCAAAATGGATGCCTTTATCAGCGCCGGAAATACCGGTACTATGCTGGTAGGCGCGCTCTATACGATCAAGGCGATCGAGGGCATCCAGCGTCCTACTATCTGCACGATCATTCCAAAAGAAAATGGCAAGACAGGCGTTCTCCTCGATGTAGGCCTGAATGCCGATTGTAAACCCGAGAACCTTAACCAGTTTGCCATCCTGGGCTCGCTGTATGCAAAGCATATCCTCGGGATCGCCGACCCCCGCGTAGGACTGGTGAATATCGGGGAAGAGGAAGGCAAGGGAAATATACTCGCCCAGGCCGCCTATCCCCTGCTGAAAGAGAACAGCCAGATCCATTTCATAGGAAATGTAGAAGGCAGGGATCTGTTTATGGACAAGGCGGATGTGATGGTCTGTGAAGGCTTCACCGGGAACATCATCCTCAAACTGGCCGAATCCCTGTTCGATATCACGCAAAGCAAGAACATCCATCACGAATATTTCGACCGCTTCGACTTCGAGAATTACGGCGGCACCCCGCTCCTCGGCGTGATGAAACCCGTCGTCATCGGCCATGGTATCTCGCATGGCAAATCTTTTTCCAATATGATCGCCCTCGCCCAGAAGATGATCGAATCGGACCTGCTCGGTAAAATGAAGGAAAGCTTTGTTTCATGAGACCGGGGGCGGGCCTTAACGCGTTTATTTCCTATCTCAAAGATTTTTTCCGCACTATTTCATCCAGAGCCATTCTGATTACGGTGCTTTTTGTTGCCGCTCTTATTTCGCTGAACTATACTTTGGGCATCGAGACCCGGATCCGTGCGCTGCGCCCGTGGCCGCTCAGTCTGCTGGGGTTCTTTCTGTTCTATGCGTTTGTTTTCTGGGGAGCGTGGGCGATACAATGGAAGTGCGGACACAGCCGCAGGCGTACAAATGCAAGACTTGCGGATGGTAACGCGGAGCCCGGACACGGTTATGGACGACCATGGCGCATCCTGCTGCTCATCGCGCCCTTATTCTTCGCGTTCAAGATGGTGCACTGGGATCTTTCCTTCCTCGTCCCTTCGGGCTGGCCTTATCCCTGGGGGCAGTATACGCTGGTTATTCTACAGCTGCCGGCAAAGCTGCTCGCGCTGATCATGATGCTGGCGGTTTGCAGGAGCATGCTCCACAATGGGGGGAGCGAATCGTTGAAGAAGGCCGGGGGCGCTGGGGACGGTTCGCCGGAAGCCGGGAGCGGCCTTTTCGGTTTTACTGGGCGGGGCTTCGCGGCAAAACCCTATTTTCTCATCCTGATAGGTCTCATCCCGCTTATTGCCCTGGCTTCGACGCAGCATGATTTCCTGCTGACCTATCCCAAAGTAAAAAACATCGCCTTTATCAACGGTTATGCCCAACCGGCATGGCCCTGGAAATTATTGTATGAACTCTCCTACGGCCTCGATTTCGTATCGATCGAATTATTCTTCCGGGGATTTCTCGTCATCGGCCTTGCCCCCTGGGCCGGCAAGGAGGTGATCCTGCCGATGGCTGCCTTTTATTGTACGATCCATTTCGGCAAACCCCTTGGTGAATGCATCTCCTCCTTCTTTGGTGGAATGGCGCTGGGGGTCATCGCCTGGCGCACGCGCTCGATCCTAGGCGGCCTGATCGTGCACCTTGGCCTCGCCTGGCTTATGGAGATCGGCGGATGGGTGGGCGCTGGCATCTGGCCGGCATGACCAGTCGCGGCAGTTCCGCTGCCGGAGACACCTTGACGGATCTATTCCGTCTTCAGATTCTTCACCGGGTTAGCCAGGGCCGCACGGACCGTTTGCATGACGATCAGCAATACCATCACGATACAAAGGGAGCCTGTAGCCGCGACAAACGGCCAGGGCGTGATCCTGATCCGGGTCGCATAATCGTTCAGCCACGAATGCATGATCGCATAAGCCAGCGGACTGGCGACCAGTCCAGCCAGAATGAGCAGCGGCAGGAACTCCCGGATAAACAGACGGACGATGCCCGGCACGGATGCTCCGATCACTTTGCGGATGGCAATTTCTCTGGTGCGTTTCTGCACGCTCAGGGACAGCAGGCCCACCACGCCGATAAGGACGATGATCAGGGCGAGCGTCGTAGCAGTCGATGCCGCTTCTTTTAGCTGTAGTTCCCCTTTATACAGACCCTGGAGGGTCTCATCCATAAACTGGTATTCGAAAGGCGCTCCCGGTAAGAGAACAGCCCATTTTTTCTGTAGTTCGTTCATGGCAACCCCGATATTTCCCGGTCGCAATTTAAAAGACAGGAAACGGTAGGTATTGATCAGACTGACATGTGCAAAGGTGCCGGGGTCGACAGACTCCCCCATCCCTTTAAAATGAAAGTCTTTCACCACGCCGCTGATGGTAAACGTTCTGCTCGCGGGGCCACCGATCCCCAACATTTTTACGGGCTGCCCGATGGCCTGAACAGGGTCTTTCCAACCCATTGCCTTTGCGGCTGTCTCATTGATCACGACCCGGTTGGAATCCTGTCCGTTGTCCGTTCCCGGCTGGTTGAAGAATGTGCCGCCCGCCAGCGGTATCTTATAGGTGCCGGCATAGTGTTCATCGCAGACCATGAGCTGCGAAACGACGGCGTGCGCGGAATCGCCGCTGGCCGGAAAGATGCTGACATTCCCGATATTATTCCCATCGGGTCTTTCGTAGGACAATGAAACGTCTTTTATGACCGGCAGGCCGGTAAATTCATTCCTTATCGTCTCCATCCGCTGCACGCCCTTGAGGGACCAGTCTCTGGGCAGCTGCGCAGACAGCATATATTCCTTGTCGTAGCCAAGCCTGTCGCTGAAGAAAAGACTGATCTGCTGAGAAACGATGATCGCCCCGACCAGCACGATCGTAGCCATCGCAAACTGGAAACTGACCAGTCCCTTGCGCAATCCGATATTTTCCTTCACCGATGCCTTATTGCCTTTGAGCGAGTCCACGGAAGGCATGGAAGATAACATAAAGGCAGGATAAAGCCCCGCTACCGTGCCCAGGAATAATGCGAATAAAGGGATCAGGATCCAGGCAAGACCAGGCAGCGCAGACAAAGGCGGGATTTCCTTACCCAGCATGGTAGAGAACCAGGGTGCAGCGAGCCAGTACAATATAAGGGCGATCAGGGTAGCCATTCCCGTCAGGATGATCGATTCGGTGAGGAACTGCAGAATAAGCTGGCGTCGCAGGCTTCCCAATATCTTGCGGATGCCGATCTCTTTCATCCGGGAGCCGCTGCGACTGACGGACATGTTCACAAAATTGATAATGGCCATCAGCAGGATGAAAAAAGCAATATAGGAAAGGGTGTATAACATTTTCTGCACGGTGCCTCCGTCCGTGGTCATATAATAGTCGGCCAGCGGGACTACACTGACCTCAAGATTATCACTGACCGATGGCGGGGTATTGACCTTGAGCAGGTGGGCGATGGGGGTCTTCAGGGCTTCCGGCCCGATGCCTTTTTGTAATTCTACATAATTGACGATAAAGACATTCTGCCAGCTCATGTTCCGGCTGAAATAACCAAGAACGGCCGTGGAAAGGAAGAGCTGGTTGTCAAAATCTCCATTCAGCCAGGTAACGGAATTGTGTAAGGGTTGGGCCAGAACGCCGGTGATCCGGAAATCATTTTTACCACCTGAAAAATTTTCGATGGTCATGTTTTCCCCAAGTACATTGGTGCGGCCGAAATATTTCTTCGCAGCCTTTTCCGTGATCACTGCGGAAAAAGGGTTTTCGAAAACATGACGCGGGTCTCCGTAGAGGAGTGGAAATCCATACATGGCGAGCAGAGTGCTGTCGCCGATTTCCATGGGTTCCCGGAAATGCTTGTCGCCGACGGAAACGTTGGAGGTGACGCCGTCAAAGCGGTAATAGTTGGCTACCAGGCCGGGATAGTTCTCTTTCAGGGCCTTGCCCAGCGCTCCTGGGCCGGCGATCATCACACCCATCCCCGGGTTCTTCCATTTGCTGAGCAGGATGAATTGCCGGTCCGCATGCGCCAGGTGGGTATTTACCTGCCGTTCATTCCAGATATAGGCGCCTACCAGCAGGACGAAGGCGATACCGACAGCGAGGCCAAACATATTGATAGCGGAGTGGAAGCGGCTGCGGCCGATGCTTCGTACGGCGGTCTTATAGTAGTTGCTGATCATGGACGGAATTTGCGATCAAGCAGAGAATAAGATGCCAGTTTTATAAGCGATTGAAAATGAATGGAAACCATCCGATCCGAAAGGAAGATTGTACGTTAACGGACGATAGATCGTTCGCAAATGGACAAGGCGTGCCGAAAGAAAAAATACTACCAACCCGTAAGCCGGATCCTGTTCACCGCACAAGTGCGGCACCATCATTTATCTGGCCCCTGCATTGCTGCAGGGATCTAGCTGCCTACCCTCCGGCATCGGACGAGCCGCCCTCAATCGCCGGTTTACGTGGCATTTCAGCATGCAAGGTTTACCCGCCAGGATAATTACTTATCAAGGCCCCAGGCTCTTACCCTGGGTTTTCACCCTCACCAACCCTTTTCGTAAGAAAAAGGAGGCAGTTATTTTCTGTGGCACTATCTATTCCCGGCTTTCACCGGGACCCGGCTCTTAACCGGTGCATTGCCCTTTGCTGTCCGGACTTTCCTCCCCGACGGATCGGAGCGATGGTTCGGTTGGTAGCCCGGCAAAGGTAAAAGAATAATCGGCTATATTTAGCCATGATTTTAACAAAACGGTGTCGGACGCAACGGTTGTCGTTCCTGCGAACGGGCAGGCCCTGCGCGCGCTCAGGACTGGCTTTTCTGCTGCTGGTCGTGCAGGCGACGCACGGCCAGGACAAATATGTTTTCACGCGCCCTGCCATGGGCTCGCCGTTTACGATCACCATCTGCGCAGGTGGAGCGGCAGGAGATGACATCAGGGGAACACGCGCCGGGTCCGGGAGTGGCGGGGATCATGGAAGGGCAGGCGATTCTCTGCTGGCAGCGCAGGCGGCAGAGGCAGCATTCCGGAAAGTAGATACCCTCAACGGATTGCTGAGCGATTATATCGACAGCAGCGAGATCAACCGGCTGAGCGCTACGAGCGGACAAGGCCGTTATGTACGGGTATCAGCTCCTTTGTTCGATATCCTTCAACGGGCGATGCTGGCGGCGCAGCTCAGTGCCGGCCGATATGATATTACCATCGGACCCGTCGTAAGACTGTGGCGGCAGGCCCGCCGGTCGCATGTATTCCCTGATGCAGATTCCATCCGGAACGCGCTGCGGAGCACCGGCTGGAAATATCTGCATCTCGATACGGCCGGACAGTCGGTGTGGCTGGAAAAACCGGGCATGCAGCTGGATGTCGGCGGCCTGGGGAAAGGGTTTGTCGCGCAGGCGGCGCTGGACCTGTTGCGACAGCGTGGATTCCCCTCCGCCATGGTGAACGCCGGTGGCAAGATCGTGGCCGGTCTGCCTCCACCCGGAAAAACCGGCTGGCTGATCGGCATCAACGCACCCGGAGAAAAAGAAGTGATCCTGCCACAACTGTTGTTACTACGGGAAATGTCGGTGGCTACTTCGGGCGATCTCTATCAGTATGTGGAGCTTAACGGCAGGCGGTATTCCCATATCGTCGATCCGAGGACGGGCATCGGTCTCACGCGCAGACGGAATGTGACCGCCATTGCCGCAGACGGTACGCTGGCGGATTGGCTGGCGACGGCCTGCAGCATACTATCTTACCGGGAGTCGCGGCGGCTGATCAAACGGTTCCCTGGCGCGGCCATTTTCGTCACCGAAAAAAGAAAAAATGGCATATCCGCGAAAAGCTCGCCCGGATTTGGAAATTATCAAAGAAAATAACGAACGGCGGCGGCTGGTGGTCCGGAGGACGCGGGCGCTGGTCTTTTTTATTTATATTGCTGAAGAATGAACAGATTGCTCACCATATGTCTCGCTGCCCTGCTCACGGGCGGTTTGATCCCCGGCGCGCTCGCGCAGGATGAGATGACCCGGGACAAGGGCGTGATCGAACAAAAAATACCCGGTTCTTCCGTCTCTTTCACGATGGTGCCCATTCCCGGAGGCACCTTCTTAATGGGAAGCCCTGCTGCGGAAAAAGGCCGCAGACCCGATGAAGGACCCGCAGTCCGCGTGAAGCTGGATTCTTTCTGGATGGAAGAGCACGAGGTGACCTATGAAGAATATGTCTTATTCCAGGACGAGGCCCTCGACAAAGGCCCTGCACCGGATGGCATCACCCGCCCAAGCCCTCCTTATATTGATTTTACGCTCGGCATGGGAAAGACCGGTTTTTTCCCGGCCAACAGCATGAGCCAGTATGCGGCCATCATGTACTGCAAATGGCTTTATAAGAAGACAGGCGTTTTTTACCGGTTGCCTACGGAGGCCGAATGGGAATATGCCTGCCGGGCCGGCGCTGCGACGGCTTACCCCTTTGGCGACAAGGAAGACCCATTAAACCATTTCGCCTGGTGGAAAGGCAACAGCGAAGAAAAATATCATCCGGTAAAACAACTGGCCCCCAATGCCTGGGGCCTCTATGACATGCTGGGTAACGTCGCCGAATGGACGCTGGACCAGTACCAGACCGATTATTTCTCCCGGATCGGAACGCATCCCGTAAACCCTGTGCAGGCGCCGGTCACGAAATATCCCGTCACGCTGAAAGGAGGGAGTTTCCGTGATGAGGCGTCCGCGCTGCGCTGCGCGGTGAGGATCCCTTCTGACCGAAAATGGAACGCCCGTGATCCGCAGATCCCCAAAAGCATGTGGTGGAATACGGACGCTCCTTTTATCGGCTTCCGGATCATGCGGCCGGCAAAGCAGCCGGATGCCGCTGCGGCCGAACAATTCTTTTCACAATTTCTTAGTGACAAATAAACAATCATCATTCATTTTAAATTGCAGTTATTATGAATCAGAAAAATTCCAATCAGCAAAGCCGGAGAGATTTTGTACGAAATTCTTCTCTGCTGGCAGGTGGTGCGCTGGCCGCACCCCTGTTGTCCCGCGCCAACTATTTTTCCGGCGCCGATTCCGTAATAAAGATTGCCCTTATCGGATGCGGCGGACGTGGTACGGGTGCTGCCGTTCAGGCATTGAGCACCAGTCAGAACGTCCAGTTGGTGGCGATGGCCGATGCTTTCCGCGACCGGCTCGATGGCAGCCTCAAACACATCACGGATGAGCTGGGTGATAAAAAAGGCAGGGTGCAGGTAAAAGAGGAAAATAAATTCACGGGTTTCGATGCCTATAAAAAAGCGATGGCCCTGGCCGACGTGGTCATCCTCGCGACCCCACCCGGATTCCGCCCCATTCATTTTGAAGAGGCGGTAAACCAGAGCAAGCAGATCTTTATGGAAAAGCCCGTGGCTACCGATCCAGCCGGAATACAACGGGTGCTGGCCGCCGCGGAAAAGGCAAAAGCAAAAAAATTGAATGTCGTGGTGGGGTTGCAGCGCAGATACCAGAATTCCTACCGCGAGCTCATCAAACGCGTCCATGACGGCGCCATCGGCGATATCGTCAGCGCCCAGGCCTGGTGGAATAACGACGGGGTATGGGTACACCCCCGTCAGGCAGGTCAGACCGAGATGGAATACCAGATGCGCAACTGGTATTATTTTGTCTGGCTCTGCGGAGACCATATCACCGAACAGCATATCCACAACCTGGACGTGATCAACTGGGCGATGGATGGATACCCGGTGAAGGCGCAGGGAATGGGTGGCCGGGAAGTGCGCAAAGGAAAGGATTACGGGCAGATCTTCGACCATCATTATGTGGAATTCCAGTATGGCAACGGAGCGACCCTGAACAGCCAGTGCCGTCATCAGAAAGGCACGATGAGCAAGGTGGACGAGCTGCTGATCGGCACCAAAGGCAAACTGTTCTGCGACAGCGCAAGGATCACCGATCCGAACGGAAAGCTGATCTATCAGTTTGACAAGTCGAAGGAAAATCAGCCTTATCAGACGGAGCATGATGAATTATTCGAGGCAATAGCAAAGGGTGAATATAAATTCTGGGATGCCGAACGCGGTGCAAAGAGCTCGATGACCTCTATCCTTGGAAGGATGGCGACCTATTCCGGACAGGCGGTGGAATGGGATAAGGCGATAAATTCCGGCATCAACATTATGCCATCGACCTATGCGTTTGACGCCGCGCCTCCGGTATTGCCGGATGCGGATGGACTCTACCCCGTGGCCGTACCAGGGGTCACAAAATTCTTTTAAACGGGATGCATCCAACTGCAATGCTTTTTTGCAAATCTCAAAACCGATTTACCAACCATGCAACGAAAAAAATTCATACAACGTTCGTTTCTGGCCGCGGGCTCTCTGCTGGGTGCTTCCGGACTGAATGCCGCTCAGGGCGCGCCCAGCGACAAAACGTTGGCCGGACGACTGGCTGACAATACAGGCTTGCCGGCCCACAATCAAAACCTGTCGCGCAGCAATACCGACCAGCTTCAGGGTCATGCCGACCAGCCCTTCCATCTCAACTATGGCGTACACGACGGCATGTTCCGCAACAGTGCCGGGAATGATTTCATCGACCAGCTCCAGTTCGCTTATGACCATGGTTTCCGGGCGATGGAAGACAACGGCATGGCAAAGCGGCCGGAAGAGCAGCAGAAGAAGATCGGCGACGCCATGGCCCGGCTGGGCATGAACATGGGCGTCTTTGTGCTGAACAAGGGCGGCAACGGGGCCAACAGCACGGCCTCGGGCAAACCGGAGAACCTCGAGATCTTCCTGAAAGGCTGCCGTCAGGCCATCGAGGTATCCAAACGCTGCAATGGCAAGCTCACCACCGTCGTACCCGGCGACTTCGAACGAAACCTGCCGATGGACATTCAGACGGCAAATATCATAGACGCTCTGCGCAGAGGCGCTGAAATACTCGAGCCGCATGGCATTATCATGGTGCTGGAACCGCTCAGCGACACGCCGGATCTGTTCCTCCGCCATTCGGACCAGGCCTTCGCCATCTGCAGAGCGGTGAACAGTCCATCCTGCAAGATCCTCTTCGACATGTACCATATCCAGCGGAACGAAGGCGACCTGATCCATCACATGGATCTTTGCTATAGCGAGATCGCCTATTTCCAGATCGGGAATAATCCAGGTCGTAACGAGCCGGGCACCGGCGAGATGGACTACCGGAATATCTTTAAGCACATTTACAACAAAGGTTACAAAGGCATGCTGGGCATGGAACACGGCACATCCCAGCCGGGGAAGGATGGAGAGCTGGGCCTGATAAAAGCCTACCGCGAAGCCGATAATTTTCTTTGACAGACCATGCGGCCAGCCGCAAAAAATGAGCAGAAATGATCGGGGGCGCATCATCGATGCGCCCCTTTTATTATCGGGCGGGGTATGAAGTCCGGCTAATACTGAAAGAATATTTCCGTGGCCCCATAACCATACCGGGGATCATACCGGTTGATAAAAGACTTCACGCCTCTGCTCAGCCGCAGGATCTCATGGAGCTCGTCGCGGAGTTTGCCGCTGCCCAGCCCATGGATCACGATCATGGAGGACAGATGATGCACGATGGCCAGGTCCAGGTATTTTTCAAAGGTCTGCAGTTGCAGGGTGAGGATCTCGAAGTTGTCGAGGCCGATCCATTTTTCGGTCAGCTTTTCGATATGCAGATCCAGCTCCTGTTTGGCTGGCTCCAGATGCTGTCGTGCGCGCGAGGCGTCATAGATCCGGAATCCCGATCCGCCCAACCTGCTGGTGTCGACAACGGACTCTTCCTCCAGCCTGTCGGGGTACTGATCGAAAAGCTTAAAGGAAAAGGTGGCTTCCCCTTTTTTCTTTATTTCTTCGATGCGGCCAAAGACCTGTTTGGCCCGGAGCTTCAGGGTGGTCTCGAAATGTTCTGCCTTCTTTTTATCCGGAGTGGTCAGCGAGAAATCGAAGGAAAACACGGGGTTGTCGTTCAGATTGGCAAAGGGGACATCATGCAGATAAAAATCCTGGAAGGGATACACCTGATTATCCAGTTCGAAATCGGCAGATCCCGTATCCTGTGCCGCGCCACCCCCTGTCATCCGGGGATAGGTGAGCTGGTAGGAGAACAGGAACCCGGATTTTGTATTATTGACCAGATGGACTTTCAGCTCATCGACGATATCATCCCCGAATTCATCGCTGTCAAAAACGGGCAGAAAGGTGAGCCATACTCCGTCCTCCACCCTGGCAATGCGTTCTTTGTTGGTCTGCTGGCTGGCCGCCGGCTTTTCGGCGGGGATCTGGTCTATGAATTTTTTCTGTTTTTTCTCTGGGAATAATTTCTTCTCGGTGAACCGTTTGAAATACGGGAAATCGAGCTGGTCTGTATAAGCCGGGAATTTTACGCCCCTGACCTCTACCAGCACCATCTTGTCATTGATGATCTCCATCACCTCCCCTTCTTCATTGGAATGCTGAATGACGACTTTATCTCCTGGCTGGAACTTCATGCCGCAAAGTTACGCAGGATCGTTCAATTTACTCCTGCGGTATCCGTACATGAAATAGATAGCCAGACCGATGGCCATCCAGACGAAGAACCATTTCCAGGCGATGGCGGGGATCTCGACCAGCAGATAAGCGCAGAAGAGCACACCCAGGATCGGGATCAGCGAGAATTTTTTGGCGAAGGTGGCGATGGACAGGATGGTGACCAGCAAGGTGAATACGAGGAAGAGCATTTCCGTAAGGTTGTCATGGGCCAGGTTCTGCAGGGCGGTCTGTATACGTGACCAGAACAGATAGAGGAACAGTGCATACAGGAAAGGCATGATGTACCGGCCATTGATATAAGGCAGCTTGAACCCTTTTTTACCGACATTACTGATCCTTGGCAGGATCAGCACGCCCCCCGACACCAGCACAAAAGCGAATAGCGTGCCGATGCTGGTCAGCTGGGTCATCAGGGAGCTTTCCATAAATAAGGAGGGCACCGCCACCAGTATGCCGGTGATGAGGGTGGAAAACCAGGGGGTCTGGAAGCGCGGATGGATCTTCCCGAAAGCTTTTGGCAACAGTCCATCCCGGCTCATGCTCATCCAGATCCGCGGCTGTCCCAGCTGGAATACCAGCAGGACGCTCGTGGTGGCTACCACGGCGCTGATGGATACGACATACCCTATCCATTTCTGGTGCACAGCCTCAAATACAAAAGCCAGCGGATCGGTGACATTCAGTTTGGAATAATTGACCATGCCCGTCAGGACCAGGGCGATCAGAATATAAAGGATGGTGCAGATCAGCAGGGAATAAAGCATCCCCTTGGGCAGATCCCGCTGCGCATCCTGACATTCCTCCGCCGTGGTGGAAATGGCATCAAAACCGATATAGGCGTAGAATACGGCAGATACTCCCAGCAGCACGCCGCCAAAGCCATTCGGCATGAACGGATGCCAGTTGCTGGTCTTTACAAAAAAAGCGCCGACGATGATCACGAGGATGACCACGGTGATCTTGAACATCACCATGAAATTGGTGCTTTTCTTGCTCTCTTTGATCCCGATATAGGTGATGAAGGATATGATGCAGACAATAATAAAAGCAGGGAAATTCAGGAAAATATGATAGCCGCCAATGACCGGAGCGGAATTCCAGGCCGAAACCGCCTCCCGCAGATTATCCGGCAGCGCGGTCCCTTTTGCCAGCACGGCCTGAGCCGCCAGGAAGGAGGCCTTACCCGTTCCCGGATCGGTGATCATCCAACCCGGCAGGTGGATATTGAACCCTTCCAGCAGGTTGTTGAAATAACCGCTCCAGGCGATCGCTACCACGATATTGCCGATAGCGTATTCCAGGATCAGCGCCCATCCGATGATCCAGGCGACCATCTCGCCGAATGATACATAAGCATAGGTATAAGCGCTGCCGGCGATAGGCACCCGGCTGGCAAATTCGGCATAGCAAAGAGCGGAAAAACCGCAGGTGACGGCTGTGATCACGAACAGGATGGAAATAGCCGGGCCTCCGTCGTAAGCGGCCAGTCCGATGGTGGAGAAGATCCCCGCTCCCACTACGGCCGCAATGCCCATAAAGGTAAGGTCCTTCACCGTCAGCACTTTCTTGAGTCCTGTGCCTCCATGTCCGTCGCCAATCCCTTCCCTTGCGTCTTTCTGAATTTTTTCAAGAGATTTCCTGCGAAACAGTGAATTGGACATAGCAGTGAGTTTGGGTGGTAATTTAGGCAAAAATGGTGATCAGTGATCGCGCTGAATCAGGAAATTGGCCAGATGCGCCAGCGGCTCTTTCCGGCGGTTGAGCACGGCCGTGTCCTCGAGATGCTGAAATGCGGACTGAACATATTTTTCTTTGAGCTCCCGGGCCCAGGCATCGACGCCACAAGCCGAAAAGATAGCCAGCATGCCCGCGATCTTGTCGGCGGACGCCGCCTGTCCAAGTGCTTTGATCTCTTTCAACTGGGTGGACGAGGCCGTCTCCAGCGTCTTGATCAGCAGAAAGGTCTTTTTCCCGGCCACGATATCCCCTCCCGTCTGCTTGCCGAATTTAGCGGGGTCGCCGAAGGCATCCAGATAATCGTCCTGCACCTGGAAAGCCAGGCCCAGCAGCCTGCCGAATTCGTACAGGTGCTGCTGATTGCCCAGTCCCGCACCGCCCAGTACGGCGCCCATCTGCAGGCTGGCCGCAAGCAGGACGGAGGTCTTAAGCTGGATCATGGAAAGATATTCATCCAGCCCTACCTTTTCCCTTTTCTCGAAATCCATATCGAGCTGCTGACCTTCGCAGACTTCTTTTGCCGTGCTGTTAAAGAGCTGGAGGATCTGGCGGATATGCGGGGCCTGGACCTTGTTGATATATTCATAGGCCGCCACCAGCATGACGTCCCCCGCAAGCAGGGCCGTGGAAGGATCGTATTTTTCATGTACGGTCGGCATGCCGCGACGCAGCGGCGCCCTGTCCATGATATCATCATGGATCAGCGTGAAATTATGGAAAAGCTCGATGGCCGTGGCAAGCTGCCAGGCATCTGAGGTAATGTCGGCGAAGAGCTCGTTGCCCATCAGACACATGACGGGCCGGATCCTTTTACCACCCAGCTGCAGGAAATAGGAAGCCGGCTCGTACAGGCTGGCTGGCTGGGATGGAAAATGGGAAGTGTCAAACCGCCTGGCAAATTCCTTTGATAATTCTTCGAAACTAAGCATAGGGCAAATTTCTGCAGTGTTTTGTTTTCGCGGAGGCCCGCAGCCTTACTTCTTCTTCTTTTTATGATGCTTCTTCCCTTTGTGCTTATCTCTGTCCCGGCGCTGTTCACCGGAACCGCGCTGTCCTTCCGGCCGGCCATCACTTGCCCCGTCCCCACCAGCATCCGGACCCGCAGCCGCCCTTTCTTCTTTCTCCGCGGCGGTGATCACCCATTCGTAATCGAGCTGACGCTTGCCAAGATTGGCGGAGATCACCTTGATCGTGATCTTATCCCCCATCCGGAACTGTCTGCCGCTGCGTCTGCCGACCAGCGCATAATCGGTCTCGATATGCCGGAAATCATCGAATTCCAGCAAGCTGTTGAGACTGACCAGCCCCTCGCATTTATGCTCGACGGTCTCCACCCAGAATCCAAAAGCAGCCACACCGCTGATCACGCCCTCGAATTCTTCTCCAAGGAAATCCGACATATATTCTACCTGCTTGTATTTATTGGCGGCCCGCTCGCTGTCCATCGCCGCACGCTCTCTTTCACTGGAATGCCGGCACTTGGCTTCCAGGTCTTTGTCTATCTCAATTTTTTCTTCTAGTATCTGTTCTAATATTCTGTGAACCAACACGTCAGGGTATCTTCTGATAGGCGATGTGAAATGACAGTAGTGCTCAAATCCCAGCCCATAATGGCCGATATTCTCCGTGGTGTAGATAGCTTTGGCCATCGTACGGATACCCAGCTGCTCGAGGACATGCTGTTCGGGTTTACCCTTCACGTCTTTCAACATCGAGTTGAAGGATTCGGCGATGGCCTGCGGCGTTTTGGTATCGAATACATGGCCGTACTTTTTGGCAAATTCGATAAACGGGGTAAGCTTTTCCTTGTCGGGTGTATCGTGGACGCGGTAAGGGAAAGGGATCGGCTTCTTGTTCAGCCTGATCTTGCCCACGTCCTCGGCCACCGCCCGGTTGGCCAGGAGCATGAATTCTTCCACCAGCTGGTGGGCTTCCTTGCTTTCCTTGATCATGATACCGATAGGCTTGCCCTTTTCATCCAGCTTGAAGCGTACTTCCGTGGAGGAAAAATTGATAGCGCCTTTTTTGAAACGCTGCTTGCGCAGACGCTGCGCGATCTCGTTGAGGATCTCTATTTCTTTCTGATGAAGACCTGTTTTCTGTTCGATGATCTCCTGGACGTCTTCGTAGGTGAAGCGGTGATCGGAATGGATGACGGTCTTACCCAGCCAGTGTTCCTTAACCTCTCCTTTCGGGGTCATCTGGAAGATGGCCGAGAAGGTCAGCTTATCCTCATGAGGACGCAGCGAGCAGAGCTCATTGGATATGCGTTCGGGCAGCATGGGGTTCACGCGGTCGGGCAGGTACACCGAGGTAGCCCGGTTATACGCTTCCGCGTCCAGCGCAGTACCCGGCACGACGAAATGGCTGACATCCGCGATATGCACCCCGATCTCGAGGTTACCGTTCTTTAATTCACGTATGGAGATCGCATCGTCAAAATCCTTTGCATCGACCGGGTCGATGGTAAAGGTGAGTGTGCCACGCATGTCCTTCCGCTTTTTGATCTCCAGTTCTGCAATGGTATCCGGAAGTTTCTGCGCATCCTCCGATACCGGCTCGGGGAAAAAGAGCGGGAAGCCATTCTCCAGCAGGATATCTTTCATGGCCGCGTCGTTCACGTCGGACTGATCGAGGATCTGTATGACCTGTCCCTGCGGTTTTTTATTCTTCTCCCATTCCATGATCCGCACGATGACGCGGTCGTTATTTTTTGCACCATTGAGTTTGGAGAGCGGGATATAGATATCGGGCATGGGTTTGTCGGAATCGGCAATAAAGAAGGCGAATGCTTCGCTGATCTCCACATGTCCGAGGAACTCCATCTGTTTTCTCTCCAGCACCTCCACGATCTGCCCCTGCTGGCGGCCTGTCCGGGAAGGACCGGAGCCGACCTTTATACGGACCGTATCCCCATGCATGGCGGTATTGAAATCCGTAGGACGCACGAGGATGTCCTGTTCCTGTCCCTCTGCGATCACAAAGCCCATACCCGAGCGGGTGACATCCAGTCTTCCTTTCAGGATCTGGGAGGGGCCATCCCCGGACCCGGAGCCTTTGCCGGATGAGCCTTTGCCCTGGTAATTGCTTTTGCCGGAGTGGGAGCCTTTATTGGAAGAGCCCCCCCTATTGGAAGCGGCCCCTCTGTCTTTATCTTTCTTTTTCGTTTTCATTTTTTGAAAAGTCTGTTATGAATTTAACAATTAAATCAGTAAAACGGGGTTCTTCCCCGAATAAAAATCGCGGTTCGATCGGTATCACATAGATCGGCCAGCTTTCCAGCTCCTGCCTGAATTTGACCAGTCTCACCGCGTCCTTTTCGGTGGTGAGGATGATCTTGTTGTGGGCGGTGATCCCGGAGAACCGGCGGGTGATCGTATTCAGATCGTCGATGGTGAAAATATGATGATCGCTGTAGGACAGCTCATAGTAGGTTTTTGATTTTTCATTCAGCCATTTCTTCAATGGGGCCGGATTGGCGATGCCGGTTACCAGCAGCACTTCCACCCTGCCGTTGACCTGCGCTTTCTCTCCTTTGGTGATATGATAGGGCTGACCGTACCGGATAGCCGAAAAGAATACCTGCTGATGGTCACGGGGCTCGATCTCTGCAACGATCTCCTTCCGCTCTTCTTCGCCGAGCTCCTCCCTGCACTTGGTGACAATGATCAGATCGGCCCGCCGGTAGCTCGACGGGGAGTCCCGGAGGTCTCCGCTGGGAAGGTACCAGTCCCTGGTGAACAGGTTGGAATAGTCGGTGAGCATCACGTTCAACCCGGCTTTTACGGCCCGGTGCTGGAAGGCATCGTCGAGTACGATCGCCTGTGTTTCGGGCCGGTCATGCAGCAGCTGGGGTATGGCGACCATCCTCTCCTCTCCCACCGCGATAGTCACCCCGGGAAATTTGGAGTGGAACTGCATAGGCTCATCCCCGATATCAAGGGCCGTGGCGTTGCCGTCGGCAAGGGCATAGCCTCTCGTTTTACGTTTGTACCCCCTGCTGAGCACGGCAATTTCAAAGCGGTCTTTGAGGCTGCGGACCAGAAATTCCACCATGGGAGATTTGCCGGTACCGCCTACAGCTACATTGCCTATACAAATGATGGGCAGGTTGAACGAGGTGGAGACGAGGATATTTTTATCATAACACCAGTTGCGTATCCGGATGATCAGTGCATAAACCAGCGAAAGGGGAAATAAGAGAATGCGTATGGGCTTCAGCAATGGAAAATTAAGATTCATATAATGTATTCGGCGTATTCGGCCCGGCGCAAGGCTAAAATGGCCTGGCACATCACACGAAGTTACGTTAAATTGCTCAAACAGGGGTTTGGGGGTATCCGCCAGCAGGCCAGCAGGCAGGGGCCGTGGGCCTACCTTGCCCGGCCCTGGACTAAGCGCTGAACGCAGCCCGGAGGGGCGCGGCGAGCCTTTCCGCCTGTTCCAGGACAAATGCCCGTCCCGGACCGGCTGAATAAGGGATGGAACCAAAGGCCGGAATGCCCGTCCAGCGGACGATATCGGCTTCATAATGCCCATACTGGTCGCAAAAGATCCAGCCTGCCACCCTCAGTCCATAGGCCTTGCAGACCGCTGCTGTCAGCAGGGAATGGTTGATGCTGCCCAGATAGTTGCGGCTCACCAGGATGACGGTCGCGCCGAGCGCCATGATGAGATCGGGGACGAATTCCGTTTCGCTGAGGGGGACCAGCAAACCGCCTGCCCCTTCGATGACGAGTGGGCGTGCCCGCAGAGCGGGCAGGGCCGGAGGCGATCCGGAAGAGCCGGAAACCAGCGGCAGGTCCGGGGACAACGCAGACATCGTGGCAGATATCCGCCGGAGATCCCCTGCTATCCGCTCAATGCTGATCGTGACCCCTTCACCCCTGGCCGCGATATGCGGCGAGGCGGGCATGGCCAGACGATACGTTTCGGGATGAACCCTGCTGAGCGGATTGCTGAGCGCTCCCCTCACCCATTCGCTGTCCGTCCCATCGGCATATCCTGCCTGTACCGGCTTCCAGTAATCGGCCTGCAACGCTTCCGTTATGATAGCGGCCACAAGGGTCTTGCCCACTCCCGTTCCTATACCAGTGATGAATATGGGGGGGATGGGGCCTTTTGAAGAAATGGAGGTTTCCGGAATCATGGCGTCTTATTGACAAAGATCGAAAAAATGGTGGTGCCGTAATTACGCTGGGTTACAAACAGCGGATAGCCGGTATAGTTATTCCGGGGAGTGTGTTCGAGGACAAACCATCCTTTCTCCTTCAGTAACTGTTTTTCTGCGACCAGACGCGGGAGATCGTCGATATTTTCAAGGGCATATGGGGGGCCGGCGAAGATGAGATCGAATTTTTCCGTGCATTGCGCGATAAACCGGAATACATCCATCCGGATCGTTTTATAGTTGTGCAGGCCCAGCTCTCCGGCGTTCTTTTTTATAAAAGCGTACATGACCGGGTCTTTTTCGATCACGGTAAGGTCCTTTGCCCCCCTGGATGCCAGCTCATAGCTTATGCTGCCCGTACCGCCGAAAAGATCGAGCGTAACGAGTCCTTCCAGCTCCAGGTTGTTCTCCAGGATATTAAAGAGACCCTCCTTTGCCATATCGGTCGTGGGGCGGGTATGAGGCATCTTTGACGGTGGATTGACCCGTCGCCCCCCCAGCGATCCTCCGATTATGCGCATACGGCCATTTTCAATATGGATGAAAAATAATGCAGGGGCAGCTCCTTCAGCTCATCGGTGACCTTTATGCTTTCATCGATCTCCTCGAACGTGACCCGCAGGAAATATTTATGCAGCTCCTCGCTGAGCGTGGAATTTCTGTCGATGAGGCCACCGACCAGCAACAATACCTCATCCTGACTGATCTTCAGCTGGCGGCAGCAGTTCAGCAGATGATAGGCGACATCCTTTACATCCTGGTAATGAAAAGTCTGCATCAGATGGATCTTTCCTTCCTTCAGCACCAGCGTTATCATTTTATCGGAATAAAAGATCACTTTGATACAATCGTTCTGCTCCGTGGAATCGAACATCTTATAGCTTTTCAGCAGCAGGCTGTAATAGTGCCAGTATTTCCCCGCCGAGAATTGCTGTTGCAGCAGGTGATGCACATCCGGGGAAATGCGGTATACGTTGAAGAGCTCCCACCAGGGTATTTTTTCCGTAAGGATCAGTCCCTTCTGGAGATTGCCATGGACGATATCGGTAAGCTCCTTATTGGTGTCCATGCTGAACAGGGTCTCGGGCACAAGGCTGCTTTCGGGGAAATTATATACGAGCAGGGTCTCTTTTACCGGGCGCTTCAGCAGTTCATCCTGTGCCAGGATCTCCCGCACGGATTCGGTCAGCGTCTTGTCCCGGGTATGCTCAAGCTGAAAATATTTCACCGCCACCGGGCTCATGTTACGCTGGTTCAGCATTACGTAGGTGAAGGAATCGGGATTCACTTCCACCAGCAGACGGGACTGAAGCAGGTCCTCTTCGCTGATAGCGGATACTTCGATATGGAAAGCTGGTTTTAGCATAATTTTCAGATGTGCAATAATACTACAAAAGCCTGAAACCTGGAAAGTCGGATGACCCAACGGTCAGGAGCAGGTATCGTCCCGGAAGGAGCGTGCCTTTCGGTCCGAATACTGTACCTTGCACTCCTTTTTCAAATGGCTGACCTGTCAAATACCGATCAATACAAAGTAGCGATCAGCTACCGCCAGATCCTGCGCATGGCGCTGCCGATCAGCCTGGCCATTTTCGTGCCGCAGATCAATTTCATCACCAATAATATTTTTCTCGGTCGCCTAGATGAAACATCGGAAGCATTGTCCACCGCAGGCATCACCGGCGTATACTATCTGCTGTTCGCCGCGCTGGGTATGGGCCTCAACAGCGGGTTGCAGGCATTGATCGCCCGGAGGGCGGGTGAAGGCAGGATCGAAGAGATCGGCAAGCTTTTCTCACAGGGCCTGTGGATCTGTCTTGGCCTGGCCTTTCTCGGCATCGGCCTCACGTATTTCGTCGCGCCCAGCATACTGTCTTATTCCCTGCATTCCCATGCCCTGCTGGATCAGGCCATGCAGTTCCTGCGCATACGCATCTGGGGGCTGCTGTTCCTTTATATCTATCAGATGCGCAATGCGCTGCTGGTCGGGACCAATCAGAGCAAATATCTGGTCTGGGGCACCCTGGCCGAGACAGGCGTAAATGTCCTGCTGGACTATGGGCTTATCTATGGTCATTTTGGATTGCCGGCCCTGGGATTCAACGGGGCCGCGATCGCGTCCGTCATTGCCGAAGCGACGGGTATGCTGGTCGTATTCCTCGTCATCCACCGAAAGGGCATCGGCAGACAGCTTCAATTATACCGGCATATCCGCTTCGATTCCGTGAACAGCCGGCTTATCCTGACGCAGTCCTCTCCGCTGGTATTCCAGTATGCCATCAGCATCCTGAGCTGGATCTTTTTCTATATCCTGATCGAGCACCATGGCCGGCAGGCCCTGGCCATCAGCAGCACCATGCGGAATATCTTCGGCCTGTTCGGAGTATTCATCTGGGCTTTCGCCTCTACGACCAACGCGATGGTCAGCAACGTGATCGGGCAGGGCAAACCCGACCGGGTGTTCCTGCTGATCGGACGGATCGTAAAGCTGAGCATGGGCTCGGCCCTGATCATCGCGGTCGTGCTGAATGTGTTTCCGGAAATATTCCTGTCCATCTATGGGCAGGGAGCAGGTTTCAGCGAGGCTGCCATTCCCATCGTGCGCGTAGTTTCCACGGCGCTGATCATGATGTCTTTCTCGACGGTGTGGCTGAATGCCGTGACGGGCACTGGCAATACCCGGATCACGCTCGCGATCGAGTTCATCACCATCGTATTCTATTGTCTCTACGTTTATTTCATCCTCGAGCGCTGGAAGCTGCCGATCCTCTACGGATGGATGTCCGAGTGGGTGTACTGGACATCGATGTTCAGCTTCTCCTTCTGGTATATGCGGAGCGGAAAATGGAAAGGGAAGATCATCTGAGTACGGGTGTGGGCGGCGGAGTCCTAGTTCCAATCTTCCAGCAGCTTGCGGCCCTCTGCCTTTGCCCGTGCATCATCCTGCATCTTATCGGGAAGGATGGCCATCTGCCGCAGCAACTGGAGGGCACGGGCTTTCTGGTCCGCGCGCTTATAGGCCTTCGCCAGTTCAAGGTAATTGGGTATAAAACTTGGGGCCAGGGCCTTGCTTTTTTCGAAGTTCCGGATGGATTCATCCAGTGAGGCCGCTGGCAGCGGAGCGACGAACCATTTGGCAAAGGTCCTTTCGATGGCATTGAGGTTGCTGATCTCGTAATGCCATCGTCCAAGAATATGATAAGGTTTAAAATTGGTAGGATCGGCCCTGATGGCTTTTTCGGCGTATTGCTTTATGGCGCCCGCAGATGCCACTTTCTCCTTGCTGCCTTCGACGATCGCCATGCGCGCCATCGAAAAGGCCATGACGATATTGGATTCGCTGCTGTTGGGATTGACGCGGTAGGCAGCATCCGCATAGGTCCGCCCATCTCTGAAATAACCCAGCTTTTTATCCTTGGTAGGCTGCCGGTTGCCGATACGGCAGGATAACTCGCTGCATCTGCACAAGGCCGTTATATTACGGGGGTCGAGGCGGACGGCTTCGACATACTTCAGCAGCGCCTCATTCTCGCGGAAAGTGGCTTCGTATATGGCTCCCTGCCTGAGCAGCTCGGCGATATCCTGTTCGGAGTTCCGGAAAGGCAGGAACAGGAATAATAATAAAATTGACCGTTGTATCAGGTGTTTTCTTTTAGGTGCTGTTCTTATTCTTCGAAATGTTTGTGCAGCGTGACGCCCGCTCTCCCCTGGAAATTACCGATCGGCGCCTGTAATTTATAAATTGAAATGCTGGCCTCGCTGATGAACGGGTATTGAACTTTGATCTCTCTGATGATCTCATCGCCTATCTTCTCCAGTAAGGGAGAAGGCTGTTGCATCCGTTGCTGTACGATCCCGAAAAGCCGTACATAATTGACCGTGCTGGAAAGGGTGTCGAAGCTGCGCTTGCGCTCGTCATATATAACGTCCAGGTTTACCTCGAAAGTATTCCCGGTGATAATTTCTTCCTCGTATACCCCATGGCGACCGGAAAAGATGAGGTTATGTAACTGAACTGTAACCATGTTGTTATGAGAGTTTATACTTTTGAGGACGGACGCTGGCTCAGGCGAGTCCCTTTGCCGACAGGTATCGTTCCGCGTCAAGCGCCGCCATACAGCCGCTGCCTGCTGCGGTGACAGCCTGCCGGTAAATTTTATCCTGAACATCCCCGGCTGCAAAAACACCTTCGATATTGGTCCTGGAGGTGCCCGGGACCGTCTGTATATATCCAGCCTCATCCATATCCAGCCACTCTTTAAAGATCACCGAATTGGGCTCGTGGCCGATGGCCACAAAAAAACCACTCAGGGCCACGTCCTGTTTCGCACCCGTCTTGCTGTTATGTATGCGCAGTCCTTCCACCTTGCTCTCCCCCAGCACTTCTTCCGCCTCGCTGTTCCAGTATATTTTGATGTTCGGGGTCTGCTGTACTCTTTCCTGCATGACCCGCGAGGCCCGCATTTTATCGCGGCGTATGAGCATGTGAACGGTGGTGGCTAATTTGGACAGATACAGGGCTTCTTCTGCGGCCGTGTCGCCAGCTCCCACGATGGCGACTTCCTTGTTGCGGAAGAAAAACCCGTCACATACCGCACAGGCACTGACGCCATATCCATTAAGACGCTGCTCGCTCTCGAGGCCCAGCCATTTTGCCGAAGCACCGGTAGCGATGATCACCGAATCCGCTGCAATAAGCTTTTCTTCGTCGATCCATACCTTGAACGGATGACCGGAGAAATCCACTTTCGTGGCCAGCCCATACCGGATATCGGCGCCCATGCGGGCAGCCTGCTTTTCAAAATGTATCATCATTTCAGGGCCCTGCACGCCGTCTGGATACCCTGGATAGTTTTCTACTTCGGTAGTGATCGTCAACTGGCCGCCAGGCTGGATCCCCTGGTAAAGGACCGGCTTCATATTGGCGCGGGCCGCGTAGACGGCTGCCGTATAACCGGCGGGACCCGAACCGATGATCAGACAATGTACTTTCTCGCTTGGTTCTGTTTGCTCCATTCTTGATAAAAATTTAAAGTTGCCAAAATTAACTTTAAATGAGGAAAAATTGTGTCATTTAAATGACCCTAACAAAAAATCCCGGCAGATGCCGGGATTTTTCATTTATGTGAGGTCCGGGACTAACCCAGATATGCTTTTAAGGCATTGCTGTAACGCGCTTTTTGCAAACGCTTGATCGCCCTTTCCTTGATCTGACGGATACGTTCTTTGGTAAGATCGTATTTCTGACCGATCTGCTCGATGGTCACTCCATTCTCGCCATCCAGACCAAAATAGGCATTCACAATTTCCGCTTCGCGTGGGCTCAGCGATTTCAGGACCCTGCGGATTTCGGCCCGCAGCGAATCTTTCATCACATCATCATCCGTTTCATCACCACCCTCCAGCAGATCGCCCATAGCCACATCTTCGGCCTCGTGTACCGGGGCGTCGAGTGAACTGTGACGGGTGTTGCTCTGGAAAATGTTGTTGATCTCGGTTTCGCTCATTTCCAACAATTCGGCTAACTCTTCCGTGCTTGGCTCTCTTTCGTGTTCCTGTTCGAAAGCCATGTAGGCTTTATTAGCCTTGTTATAGGTGCCAATTTTGTTTTGAGGCAGGCGGACTAATCTGCCCTGCTCTGCCAACGCCTGTAAGATCGACTGGCGGATCCACCATACGGCGTAAGAGATAAACTTGAAACCTTTGGTCTCATCAAAGCGTTGCGCCGCTTTTATCAGGCCGAGGTTGCCCTCGTTAATAAGATCGCTAAGCGATAATCCCTGGTGCTGATATTGTTTTGCTACGGAAACCACAAAGCGCAGGTTGGCCTGCACGAGCTTGTCCAAAGCCTTCTGATCACCCATCTTGATGCGCTGGGCCAGCACCGTCTCCTCTTCAGGAGTGATCATCGGGATTTTGGAAATTTCCTGCAAATACTTCTCAACCGCCTGAGAATCACGGTTAGTAATCTGTGTAGCAATTTTGAGTTGCCTCATATCTAATAATAAAAAGGTGACAAAATAATTGTCGGGTACTGATCAATAAACGTATGAAAGGCTGAGGGAGTTCAGGGAAAGTTGCAAAAAAGATGTTATAGTTTATGTCAATCCGTCCAGAACCGTCTGCAAAAATAGCAACGGAAATCGGTACTTCATAGCGTTCTGGATGAAAATTAAAAAATTTTAATCCCATTTTTACTGGACTTATCAACAACAGAACAGAATAAAACCTTTTTAAAATCTCCGGATACCCTTTGCAGATACTGGATCCCGGTAGCTTTCGCATATCATTAACAGTTTTGGGGATCGATTGGTTCGTTTCCGAAAAAAATAATTAAAAAAATTTGCATAACTAATCTTATAGTTATACATTTGGGCTATAACTAAGAATATAGTTATCCAAAAAAACAATATGAACGTAAACAAACCGCTGACAAAGGCCGAAGAGCAGGTAATGCTGGTGCTCTGGAAGCTGGGAAAAGGCTTTCTGAAGGACATCATCGACCTTACCCCGGAGCCAAGACCACATCCCAATACGATCGCTACCCTCCTGAAGATCCTCAGCGAAAAAGGGTTCGTCGAATACGAGGTCCAGGGCAGGAATAACCTGTACAAGCCCAGGATCGGTAAGACAGAATATGGAAAGAAGGGCATCAATCAGCTCGTAAAAGGGTATTTCGATGGATCCCCGGCTAAGCTGGTTTCGCAGTTCGTCAGCGATAATAAGCTGAGTATTAAAGAACTGGAAGACCTCTTGCAGCAAATTAAAACATCCAAAAACCTGGAACCATGACCATCCTTCTCTATCTCGCCAAAATGATCCTTGTCTCCGGCCTTCTGTATGGCTATTACGGACTGTTCCTGCGCAACAGGTTGTTCCACCGGTATAACCGGTATTACCTGCTGATGGCCGCCGCTGTGGCCGCCATTGTCCCTTTTATCGCTATTCCCCTGCATCCCCATACCCAGACCGCAGCCGGTTTTGTAAAGACGCTTCAGGTGATCAACGCCGGGCCATGGGAAGAACAGGGTGCTGCCGGTATGGCCGCCGGATCATATCCCCATTGGCTCACTATTACCAGAGGTATAGGGTTGTTGTATACGACCGGCGTATTATGCTGCGCATTGGGGCTCGTCCGTTCGCTGGTCTATATCGCGCGTATCCGCCGGAAATACCAATATGAGATGATCGACCGGATACGCTTTTATAATACGGCCGAGCCCGGTACGCCCTTTTCCTTCTTCCGGATCATTTTCTGGAACCGGGATATCCCGTTCGACAGCAGACAGGGACAGCAGATCTTCCGGCACGAATGGTATCATGTGCAGCAGAGACATTCCTCCGACATGCTTTTCCTTGAACTCCTGTGCAGCGTCGCCTGGTTCAATCCCTTTTTTCATCTGATGAGAAAAGAGATGAAAGCCATCCATGAATTCCTGGCCGACGAACATGCCCTTGCGCCCCAGGACAGGCTCGGCTATGCCGAATTGTTAGTAACGCATGCCATCAGGCAAAAAAATAATGGTATCGCCCACCCTTTTTCACAACACGAGATCAAACGCCGCATCCTCATGATCACACAATCCAGTCCATTCCGCCGCACCGGCGGGTATTTCAGCCGGGCAATGGTATTCCCGATGCTGATGGTCCTCTTCAGCGCATTTGCATTCCGGGTCGTATATCCGGTAACCAGCCCTGTCTCCATGCGGAGCAGCGAGCCGATGACCGTGGTCATCGACGCCGGGCATGGAGGCTCCGACGACGGGGCCTGGTCCGGCAACGTTAAAGAAAAGGACATTACACTGGCACTCGCCCAGAAGATCAATGAGCTGTCCGGCCAGTATGGCGTGCAGGTGGTCCTGACCCGCAACAGCGACGAACTGCCGGGCAATGCATCCACCAAACGAGCGGGTCTTGAAAAAAGAGTGGAGATCACTACGGAGAAAAAAGCCGCACTGCTGCTTTCCCTCCATGTGAACAACACCGGTGCAGCAGAAAATACAAATCCCGAACACGGCTTCAGCGCATGGATCTCCGCAAGAAGGACGGATAAGAACGGGCAGTTGCTCGCTACCGCCCTGCTCCAGCAGTTAAGCACCATTTACGCGATCACCCCCGCGATCCGCCAGCGTCAGGGGAGCGGTGTCTACATCCTGGACCATAGCCCCTGCCCTGCCGTGATCCTCGAATGTGGATTTATAGACAAGCCCGAAGACCGCTCGTTCATCACCGACAGGTCCAATCAGGAAAAGGTCGCCCGGAATATCCTGCAGGGCATCGTCCGATACCAGCAGGGCAAATAACAACACCCCCCCGTAACACGATGGCCCCGCATGGCGGCCTGAAATTTCATTTTTTCAATTTTTTCAGATGAAAACATTTTTCGTCCCTGGCATCCTCATGCTGATGCTCGGCGGCATGGCCCATGCCCAGTCCGTCCCTCCGCGACACGCCGATACGATCTCACAGAAACCGAGAGTGGTGGAGCTGAAGACGGCGACGGTGACGGCGCGAAAACCGCTGATCGTGCAAAAGGCAGGGGTCACTATCGTCAATGTAGATGCGCTGATCTCCAATACCGGCGTCAATGCGCTGGACGTGCTCGGAAACACACCGGGACTGCTGGTGGATGACGACGGCGTCATCACCCTGAAAGGCAAATCCGGTGTCGCGGTATTTATCGATGGAAAACCTTCACAGCTCAGCGGCGCCGACCTCTCCAACTATCTCCGCTCCCTCCCTTCCGGCACCCTGGACAGGATCGAGATCATGAGCAATCCGCCCGCCCGCTTCGATGCGTCCGGTACGGCCGGCATCATCAATATCATCACCAAAAGGAGCAATGCAAAAGGGTTCAGCGGGAACATCACCGGCAATATAGGGCTCGGCATTTACGGCAGCTCCAACAACAATATCAATTTCAGCTACCGGCGCGACAGGCTGTCGCTTTCCGGCAATGCCAGCCTGAATGTGGGGAACAGTTTTTTCAGCTCCGACCGCTCCCGCACCTACACCAATCCCAATGGTTCCCCGCGTGCCTTCCTTCCGGAACATTATTTTGAACACAGCAACAGGGTCAGCCCCGGCGGCAGGTTCGGCCTCGACTATGACCTGACAAAAACGGCCCGGCTCGGTATAAACTTTGCCGGCTCGGCCGCACCCTACAATGAATGGGGAGATTATCGTTCCCGGTTCCTCGACGCCGGTGGAACGCTGGATTCCAGCAGGATCGTGAACAGTCATCTGCGGACGGACTGGACTTCCGGGATCATGAATATCAGCTTCCATGACAAACATTTCTCCGCCGGCTTTGATTATTATTCCTTCCATGACCGCAAGGATCAGGTGCTCAGCACCTCGATATATGCGCCGGATAATACGTTGCTCAGCAAGGATGATCTGCTGCCCCATCAGCCGCTGGCCAGCCATATCTATGTTGCCGGCGCCGATTATACCGGTCAGCTGGGAAAGACCGCCAGGCTGGAAGCCGGATGGAAAACAACCGGCACACAGAACAACGATATCTCCGAATATGCCGACCGGGTAAACGATACGATCACCGCGGATGCCACCCTGTCCAGTCAGTTCCTTTTCCGCGAAACGGTGTACGCGGGCTATGCTACCCTGACAAAGGAATGGATGGATTTTTCCGTGCATGCGGGGCTGCGGATGGAAACAACCGGAGCCAGTGGTCATCTACCTGGCAACAGCGCTCATGCCGACACGGCTTTCCACAGGGATTATACCGATCTGTTCCCCGATGTGCAATTATCCTGGAAGACCGACAGCGCGCTCAAACATCAGGTCTTTTTTTCCCTTGGCAGACGGATCAACAGACCCGAAGAAGGGCAACTGAACCCTTCGCGCTTCCTCTTCGACAAATCGACGTACATCACCGGCAACCCGCTGCTGAAGCCGGAATTTTCCTGGAATGCGGAATTATCCCATGTGTACAGACAAAATATCACGACCACCATCCAGTACACCGATTCACGCAACCTGATCCTGAATACTTACCAGCAGCTCGGGGAAGTGTTTATGGTGCTCCCGGACAATGTTGGCCGGGTCATCAATTGGGGAGTGAACGTCAACGCATCCGTTCCCCTTACAAAATGGTGTACCAGTATCGTATATACGGAGTTCTTCCGGAACAGCTACCGCCAGAGCCAGATGGTGGCCGGACCCGCAAACGCAGGCGGAAATACCTGGCTGATATCCGTCAACAACCAGTTGAAGCTTGGCCGGGGATGGGCGGGTGAGATCAGCGGCTTCTACCGGACCAGGCTCATCCAGCTGCAGAGCATCGTCCGCCCTCTCTGGTATGTCAATACCACCGTCCGGAAAAAATTATGGGCCGACAGGGCCACCATCAACCTGGGATTAAGGGATGTATTTCACAGCAGGGTGTTCCGCAGAGTGATCGATGCGCTGCCGCAGCAGACCTACAGTTTCAACAATACGGTAGATTCAAGGGTATTGTCGCTGTCCCTCGTGTACCAGCTTGGTAAGACCGGTAATAAAGCCGACCAGCGGAAGAATGATATGAAGGCGGAGATCAACCGGCTGAAAAGCGGGAATTAAGCGCATCAGTACACGATCGTTTCGCTTCCTGCCTTCAGCACCAGCTCTTTTTTACCGGAGGCTTCGACCCTGCCTATAATCTTCGCTTCGATGCCGAATTCCTGCGACAACGCGATGATCGCTGCGGCATCCGCCGGACCGGTGAAGATCTCCAGACGGTGACCCATATTGAAGACCTGGTACATTTCCCGGTTATCGGAATGAGAAGCTTCCTGAATAAGCCGGAATATGACGGGAGGCTCGAATAAGTTATCTTTTATGATCCGGAAATTCCCTGGCAGGTATTTCATGCATTTGGTCTGGCCGCCTCCGCTGCAATGGATCAGACCATGGATCTTGCCGAAGTGTTCATCCAGCAGCCGTTTGAGCACGGGAGCATAAGTCCGGGTCGGGCTGAGGAGAAGCTGTCCGATCGTGAGTGGGCCCTGTGCCGGATTCTCCCTTGGCCTGGGCGATGCTTCCAGACCGACCTCATCGGTCATCCGATGCGGTCCGATATATACGACGTGGTCGTCGAGCGTAGTATCATAAGATTCATGGAAACGCGCGCCATAGGTCTTGTGCAGCACATCATGCCGGGCGCTGGTGAGGCCATTGCTGCCGATGCCGCTGTTGTATGCCGTCTCATAGGTGGCCTGACCCGAGCTGGACAATCCTACGATCACATCGCCTGCCTGGATCTTATCGTTGGTGACCAGTTTGTCTTTTGGCCAGCGGGCCGTCATCGTCCCATTAACCGCGATCGTACGCACCACATCCCCTACATCGGCCGTCTCCCCGCCCAGATAGCGGATCTGAATGCCGTATCCCTGTAATTCATCAAAGAATTCCTGAGAGCCATTGATGATCATCTCCAGCACTTCACCGGGGATATTTCGTTTATTGCGGTCGATGGTCGAGGAGAAGAGGAGATTATCCGTAATGCCCACACAGAGCAGATCGTCGAGGTTCATGGCGATGGCGTCCCGCGCAATCCCCTTCCATACCGAAAGGTCACCGGTCTCTTTCCAGTATAAATAAGCCAATATGCTCTTGGAGCCTGCCCCATCGGCATGCATGAGGTTCACCCAGCCTTCCTCACCTCCCAGATAATCGGGATATATTTTACAGAACGCGTTGGGATATAATCCCTGACCGAGCTTTTCCGTAGCCTTATGAACTTCTTCTTTCTGGGCGGAGACCCCACGTTGAGCGTAAAGTGACATAGAGGGCGAAATTAATGATATTATCCGTTAGTTTTGCACCACTTTATCAAACCAGGATCGTCCTGTCTGAACATGGTTGTACACAGAAATATAGATAGTCTGCCCGATTTCCGCCGTGCCGTTATTACGATCGGCACTTTTGACGGGGTCCATACGGGGCACCAGCAGCTGCTGCAGCAATTGAAGGATCATTCGGCGCGTATAGACGGGGAAACGGTGATCATTACTTTCGATCCCCACCCCAGGAAGATCATCAACGGCAGACCTGGTCCCGGGGAGATCAGACTGATCAATACCCTGGAGGAAAAGATCGGACTGCTGTCCTGGCAGCAGGTGGATCATCTGGTGGTCGTTCCGTTCACGGAAGTTTTTTCACAGCTGAGCGCCGAACAATATATAAAAGAATTCCTGCTGCAGAAGTTTCATCCGCACACCATCATCATCGGATATGATCATCAGTTCGGCAAGGGCCGGCTGGGCAATTACCGTCTGCTCGAAGAGCTCAGCCTGAGCGGAGGATATGAATTACAGGAGATCCCTGTACATCTGTCCGACGCGATCTCCGTCAGTTCTACCCGGATCAGGGAGGCCCTCCTTCAAGGTGCTGTCAGGGAAGCTAATCATCTGCTGGGCTATGCATTCTTTTTTTCCGGCGAGGTGGTGGAAGGGAACAAACTTGGAAGGACGATCGGCTATCCTACCGCCAACCTCCAGGTCACCCACCCGGAAAAGTTGATCCCTGGAAATGGCGTCTATGCCGTGGATGTCGAGATCGCCGGGGACGAAGCGGCGATGGATTCGGCTGCGGAAGGCGATGGGGCGCTGCTGTCGCCGGCCAGGACAAAAAGAATGAACGGGATGATGAATATCGGCCTTCGCCCAACGGTGGGCGGCGGAACAAGGGTGATCGAAGTAAATATCTTTGATTTCGACGGATCGATCTATGGCCGGACCCTGAAGGTCTTCCTAAAAAAACATCTGAGAGGAGAGATCAGATTCTCCGGTCTTGACGCACTGAAAGAGCAACTGTCAAAAGACAAAGATCAAGCAGCAAATTGTTGATTATGACATATTTAAGAAAAATCCATGATCTTTACCACCATCTCCTTGAGCAAGGATGCATCTTCCGTTGCCGCACTACCCACCCCGATACTCCTCAGATTATAATTATGCAGCAACAATAAAGCGCTTTCTACCCCTGCATAGTTATAGTTCCGGGCTGCCATCATATAATCCTTTACAAAAAAGGCGTGAACGCCGATGGCGGCTGCAATGCTTTTCTCATCCTGAGATGCCTGGCTGAAGATCATATAGGTCTTGCTGAAAAAATTATACAGAGAGGGCAGGATCAGCTGGATAGGGCCGGCCTTGGGGTTGCCTTCGAAATACTGGATGATGCGGATGGCCTTTACCTTGTTTTTCTTTGCAAACGCGTCCTGCAATTCAAAGACGTTGTATTCCTTGCTCACGCCCACGTACCGTTCGATATCGTCTTCGGTAATATCGTTGCGACCGGCCAGATTCACCAGCAGCTTGTCTATTTCATTATTGATCCGGCTCAGGTCGTTGCCGATATGATCGACCAGCAGCAGCAGGGCCTTCTGCGAGATGGAATAACCTTTCTGTCTCACCAGCTCGGAAGCCCATTCCGGCAGCTGGTTGTCATACATCTTTTTCGTGGTAAGCACCTCAGCCTTGTCTTTTAACAATTTCGCGAGCTTGCTGCGACCATCTACTTTTTTTTCTTTGTAGGAAACGACGAAAACAGTGGAGCCAAGTGGCTTTCCGATATACGCTTCCAGTTTTTCCAGATCGCGCATCTGCTGCGCTTCCTTCAGCAGCACCACCTGTCTTTCCGCAAACATGGGATACCGGCGGCACGCATTGATCACAGCGGTCCAGTCTGCGTCCTTACCATAAAAAACGGTCAGGTTGAAGCCCGCATCCGCCTCCGACAGGATCTCATGCTCCGCATACTGCATCAGCTTATCTATATAGTATTCCTCCTCCCCTTCCAGCCAGTAAACGGGTTTGAATTGCTTTTTCTTCCAGTCGCCGAGGATCTTTTCAACAGACACAGAGTTATTTTTAGGGTGCAAAATTACATAAATCTATAAGAACCAGCCTCCAAACACAATAAAATGAGTTTGGCACGGTTTTAGTCTAAGAGGACAATGGAACATAAAAACTGTTCCGCCGTAGTAAAATAAATTTCTATAACATCTGAAAAACAATAAGCTATGAGTACGACGACCAACTATCCATCAGCGACTCCTCAGAGTCAACCCCCGAGAAGAGATTATAAGAATCTTGTCATCGGATTGCTTGCCGCAGGTTTCTTAGGAACCTGGGGATATTTACTCTGGAACAACAACAAACAGGAACAGGTCCAGACACAACAGCAATCAACGATTGCTAAAGTAACCGACGAAAAAGGACAATTACAGAAGAATTTCGATGACGCTCTGGTAAGACTCGATTCACTGACTGGCGAAAAGAACAAGTTGTCTACCCAGTTGAATGACAAGGACGGCCAGGTGGCTAAGCTAAAAAGCCAGATCCGCGGCATCCTCGGCAAACAGCATATCACGGAAGCAGAAAGAAAGAAAGCTGACGAACTGATCAAACAGCTGAACGAAAAGATCAGCAACCTCGAACAGCAGGTCGCTCAGCTGACCCAGGAAAATCAGCAGCTGAACACGGATAAGACCAATCTTACCCAGGATAAAGAAAAACTGACCACAGACCTGCAGTCGACTACGGTTGCCAAACAGGACCTCGAAAAGAAAGTAGACGTAGCTTCTACGCTGAACGCCTCGAACATCTCCGTTACTCCAATGCAGGAGAAAAAGAACGGCAAGGAAAAAGAAACAACTACCGCAAAAAGGGTTAATAAATTAGTTATCGGCTTCGATGTCGCTAACCGTATCGCTCAGACTGGCCAGACCGATGTATATGTATGCATCACCGGACCTGATGGCAAACCCATCTCTGTCCCTGCTCTGGGTTCAGGTACATTCACCAGCCGTGACGAAGGCGACAAGGTCTTTACCGCCAAGGTGCCTGTAGATTTCGAATCTGGCAAGACCAAGTCTGTCCAGTTCGCATGGAAGCAGAACAGCACTTTCGAAAAAGGAAATTACAAGATCGAGATTTATCATAATGGTTTCAAGATCGGCGAAGGAACCCGCGAACTGAAGAAAGGCGGTCTCTTCTCCTAGTAGAACGAATAGACAATATTTTTGAAAAACACCCAGAAGGGCCCGGCTATCGCCGGGCTCTTCTGCTTTCCGCCCCTCCCATACGTCCGACGCCTGGACGGTCGCAGCGTAGCCCGGGTCTACAGCAAGGCCCGCAACGCGGCGCGGCCCGTATGAACGATATTCGATTCACCTGCCTTCCGCCCTTCATATTGCAGGCTCAGCTCCAGATTGTTGCCAAGCTTCTTGGTGAGATCGATGCTCCACAGATAGTTCTTGCCGGGCAACAACCCTTCCAGCATCGTATACGCCACGGATGAAGTAGTGGCCGCCTTGGCGTCCTTTATCATATAGGAGATGCTGTTCAGCGTAAACTTAGACTGGATGGAGGTACTCTGCACGATATTGTATTTGAAGTCCGTGCTGAACGCCCCGGCAGAATACTTCTGATCCCCGAACTGCGGGGCATTCTGTTTATAGCTCAGCTTATATCCCAGGCCTATGCGGAAATTAGCCCCGCGGGTATAGGTAAGAACGGGTTCCACCGAATACTGGTTCAGCTTATAATTGCTGCTGTCAAAATTCGAGCTGGAGCTGAACAGGCGGTTGTCTCCCTGTCTCAGCGTGCCGCTCAGGGATATGGCGTGGGAAATATTCAGCCGCGTGCGCAAGGTCCATTCGGCGAATTCCCGGGTTTCATACCCATAGGTAAGCAGGGTCTTCGAGCCATTGCGGGTATTGGTGACATCGAAACCCCAGCGGGGGTCCGACCGGTTGAACGAGAACGTATTGACCAGGATCGAGCTCTGGGTGATCAGCGATGTATCGTTGAGTGGGGCCTTGAACGGATTCAGCTGCACGAATCCCTTTGCCTGCTCTTTCTGCGTGAGCTGCAGAGAGGTCTGCAACGTCATCCGGGACGCCAGCTTCAGGAGGCCGCTGCTCTTCTGCGGGTTGATGATGGCCTTTGGATTGATGGTGAGGCTATAGTTGAACGTGTTATAATTCGCCTTTATGTACTCATCGGTCGGAGTAAACACCTTGATGTACACGGCCTGATCGGGGAACTGGGCAAGCACGAACTCATTCAGTTGCTGGATGCCGTCGTTATTGACATCGATCCACGCATATTGTCCCGTACCGGCGGGTACCTGGAGATAAGTGTAGTTCTTTTTCTGCTCCTGCCCCGACCCTACCTCGTACAGCAGGTTGCCCCTTATCAGGCCCTTCCATTCGTTCACGATGTATTCCGCTCTGCCCAGCAGGCTGTTATCGGCAGCCTGGGTGGTAATGCCGGGGTTCAGGATCCGGAGATTGCGGTAGGTAGCGTTGAAATGGAACTGGTGGTGAGGGTTCTTCAGGAAATCTGCAAAAAGGTTCAGGTTCTGGCTGCGGTCTCCCTCCCGCAGCTTCTTTCCATTGGGATAGGAATTGGTACGGGTGAAATAGGTCATACCCCAGTGATTGGGATTTTTTTCCGGCGATTTGAGATAGGCCTGCACCGTCTGAAAGGCAAAGCTGGTCGCCGAGACCGTATCCTGCAGCCTGTCCTTGTTCTCATTGCGTTCAAGAGAATAGCTGGCGCCCAGCGTATAGTTCTTCAGATGGGTGAACTGTTTGAAAATATCCGCGGACGGCCGGAGATAGGTTCCCCTGAAATTGGAGCTGTCGCTGGTCGTGACGCTCAGTTGGTCGCTGATATGCCAGCCCTTTATTTCCTGTTTGTGGCTGATGATATTCCGTATACCCGTAAAGCTGTTGCCTCTGTCGTAACGGGCGATCTCATAGCGCAGCAGGTCCTGCTTTTTATTGTTCACCTGAAATAAGGCCGTATAGATCTTTTCGTCGGCCGGCGCCACGTAGAGGCCGAGGCCCCAGTCCCTCGTGAACTCTACCGGACGGAGTCGTTCCAGAGGCTGAAAGTTCGCTTCCACATATTCATAGCCCAGGCTGGACTGCAGCTGCCAGCCCTTTGAAGATGAGCCCAGCGCATGCACATGCTTAAGCTGAAATTTTCCTGCATAGCCATCGTCGTTCTTCTTGTCGATATTGGACAGCGTGTTGACGTCATAATGGCTTTTGGCAAGCTCCACATTCAGGGCAGTATTTTTTCCCGGAGTATAATCGGCGCCGACGGTGACCACCCGTTGTGTCTTTGGCGTCACCAGGAACTGGGCCGCTTCATAGAATCCCTGCATCTGACCATTGACGGGAGCTATCCACATATAAACATTCCCGTTCACTCCATTCTGTGCGGGTATATAGTTCCCAAGACCCGGCCCTACATTGATAAAGGACAGGTTGTACAGGGTTGTAGAGGGGTCTGCGGAAAAGACATATGCCGAATCGTGGAGCACCGTACCGGCTGCATTCGTATAGGTAGTGTCGATCTTTCTGTAAAGGATCTTACCGGCAGCAAAGGTATCGATGGTGGACACGGGATAAAAAGCATGGGAAGTGCTGTCGCCCAGTTTGCTGAGGAATTTCTGCTGGTCGGCATTCAGCGTCTGGTTGATCGGGGAATTCCTCGAATCGCTGTTGCTGAAATAGCCAAAGCGCAGCTTCAGCTTGTCGCCAAACGTCGCTTCATCATGCAGATAAAGGTTGACATTGAGATAATTCCTGTCCGCGTATTCGAATTCCACCTGTATCCTCGCATCCTGGGTGATCATGCGGTTCGCCGTAAACGTCACTTCGGCCGTGTTGTAATTGATCACATAGTCCTGATCCTCTCCCCGCTGCATAAGCTGCCCGTCGATATAGACTTTCTCCGTTCCGGCGAGCACGATAAAATAAAGCTCGTTGTTGGCGCCCGTCAGTTTATAGGGGCCCTGGTTGCCTTCCTGGCCCTGGAATATATTGCGGGTGAATTTTCCTTTGGCGATAGCGGCGCTTACGATGGTCTTGTTGGAAATATCCCGGGTCAGTTGATTGGCCGTCTCGAAAGACGCGCCCTGCATACGTTTGTAGAAACGCAGAAAATAATCCTGGGTCTGGCGCAGGTCGATGTCTCCCATGGTGAGGGCCCACCCCCTCTTTTTGAATTGCAGGAAGATCTTGTCGAATTCATTCAGGTCTGCCGTCGTTCCATCCGGCTGTATGGGGATGTTGTTGTCCGTGATGGCGGCGGAGATCTCGATGCTGTCGGCGAGATAACCGCTGATCTGTAGGTTGAGGTTGGAGGTGACCACGGCATCCTGACTGTTCCCAAAGGAAATAGACCGGCCGAAGCTACCGTTATAGGTGATGTTTCCGAAGTTAAAGAAATTGTCGGTGCCCGATCCGCTGCCGTTCCGGAATACATAAGGCTGCACGAGGAAATAATTTTCGATGCTGTCATAGTTGAACCGGCGAGCCAGAGAACTCAGTTTATAGGGAAATGACCGGTACTGGATGAACACACTGTCCAGCGCGGGCCGTTTCTTCCATATGAGCGTGGCGTTCACCCAGTCGAGGGTATAGCTGCTGTCGGTCAGTCCGAGAATGGAAAAGCTGCCAGGGATCATGCTGGCCGAATCGATGTGCAGTGGTATGGACCGGACAGGAATGAATTTCCGGTGAAGATTGGACAACGGTATATCCCTGATCTGGGTGTTTTTTCTCGGTATCGTGCCTGTGGCAGGCGCACCGCGTGAAGGGATACCGGGCACTTGTGACGCAACGGGTGTGGCGGCTCCTGGGCTCCCTGTGGGGACGGCGGGGCTGTGACCGGAGGAATCGGAGACTCTTCTAAAGGAATCGGACGACCGCCTGAGGGAGTCCGCACGACGTACCGAGTCGGGAAGATGCTTCAGGCTGTCGGCGATATGCCGGATCGAATCCGCGCGATGGAGGGAGTCGGAACCATATTTCAGGGAATCGGAGACGCGGCGGGTGGCGGCGGCGAAAGCGGAATCGTCGGCGGCAAGGACGGAGTCGAGGGCGCGTTTTATAGAGTCGGTGGCAGACGGTCTTGAAGGAGACTGCTGAGCCTTTGTTGCCATAAATGTGCAGCACAGGATCACGATAGTTATAAGCAGCCTCTGGATCAACAACCTTGGTTTTTCTTAAAATGCTTAAAATTAGGATTTATTGTATTAAATGGGACAAAATCAGTCAGTTATACAATACTGCTGCAGGATTGGCCAGGCGGCGGACAGAAGCGTATGGGCCGGGTGCCTGAAAAGGTCTGGAAAGGGTCAGGGGAGCTCTGTCGTAAAAACAGCCGGATTACCGGTTTCGGGCAGCTGAATGCCGGGAACAGTGCGCTTGGCCTGGAGATGGGGATCCAATACCAGATCGGCAGGGGTTGGCATGGGCGCTGATCCCGGCAAGGATCAGAAAAGTCAAGCTTCCTATGCCTTCGCCAGCGATTGCCTGGGATACATCTCTTCGCGCAACTGCTTGACCCTGCCATCTTCGAGGTATTCGTCGAAGGACATAAGACGGTCGATGATACCCGTCGGGGTCAGCTCGATAACACGGTTGGCCACCGTCTGCAGGAAAGTATGGTCATGAGAGGTCAGTAAGACGATACCTTTAAAATTGCTCATGCTTTCGTTGAAAGACTGGATCGATTCCAGATCGAGATGGTTCGTTGGTTCATCCAGAATGACCACATTGGGGTCCTGGAGCATCATACGGCTGAGCATACAGCGTACTTTCTCCCCTCCGCTCAGCACCGATATTTTTTTCAGTACTTCGTCTCCGCTGAACAACATTTTTCCGAGAAAGCTCCGCAGGAAGGGTTCGTCCACATCCGTGACATGAGGAGGCACGAACTGGCGAAGCCAGTCCATCAGATTCATATCCTTCTGCAGAAAGAAGGCGCTGTTATCGTTTGGAAGATATGCCTTGGTGACGGTGGTCCCCCACTCGATCTTTCCCTTATCGGCCGTCTCTTCCCCGTTGATGATATTGAAGAAGCTGGTCAGGGCCATATGGTCCCTGCTGACAAAAGCTATTTTATCTCCTTTGTTGATGCTGAAGTTCACATCCGAGAACAGCGGTCTGCCATCCTTTGCCGTCTTTGCGAGCTTTTCGATGTTAAGGATCTGGTTACCGACCTCGCGGAGCTGTTTGAAGATAATGCCCGGATAGCGGCGGTTGGACGGTTCGATATCTTCGATGGTGAGCTTTTCAAGCGCTTTCTTCCGGGAAGTGGCCTGCTTGGACTTGCTGGCGTTGGCAGAGAATCGGGCGATGAATTCCAGCAAGGCGGCGCGTTTGTCTTCCGTCTTTTTGTTCTTGTCGGACATTTGCCGGGCCACAAGCTGTGAAGATTCATACCAGAACGTGTAGTTCCCGGTGAAGATTTTTATTTTCTGGCGGTCCACATCGGCGACATGTGTACAGACGGAATCCAGAAAGTGACGGTCATGGGATACGACGATCACGATATTCTCATAATCGGCAAGAAAGTTCTCCAGCCAGCTGATCGTTTCGACATCGAGGTCATTGGTAGGCTCATCGAGGATCAGGATATCCGGGTTACCAAAAAGAGCCTGCGCCAGCAATACCCTTACTTTCAGGGTTCCCGACAGATCCTTCATCAGCGTCTCATGCAGGGATTCTTTTACGCCCAGATCGCTGAGCAGGGAGGCCGCATCGCTCTCGGCCGTATAGCCGCCCATCTCGCCGAATTCTCCTTCCAGCTCGCCGGCGCGGATGCCATCCTGCTCCGTAAAATCGGCCTTGGCATAGATGATGTCTCTTTCGAGCATCGTCTTCCACATTTTCTGATGGCCCATCATCACCGTGTGCAGAACGGATTTTTCATCGAAGGCAAAGTGGTTCTGGTTGAGCACCGCCATACGTTCGCCGGGGGTGATCTCTATAAAACCCTTGGTGGGTTCGATCTCACCCGCGAGTATTTTTAAAAAGGTGGATTTCCCGGCCCCGTTGGCGCCGATCACCCCATAACAATTCCCTTTATTGAAGGTGAGATTGACTTCATCAAATAAGACCCTTTTCCCGAAAGACAGGGTCACATTATTCACTCTGATCATTTGCTGATTTATTGAAGCCGCAAAGGTACGACAGATTGGGCCAAAAGAAGCAAAAAACCTTGCCGATTCCGGGGCAGGATCGTCCCGTCGGGGCCTGCACAGGAGTAGCCTCCCTGGAGCCTTGGGGCGACCGAAGGGAACGGCGCCAGGCCCGCCGACCCTATTTATCGGCCGTCAGGCCGGCAAGGCCGTATTCCGCATTCAGCCGGGATATATTGACGATGGATATCTCCTTGGGACACACGGCTTCACAGGCGCCGGTCGAGGTACAGCTGCCAAACCCTTCCTTATCCATCTGGGCGACCATATCCTTTACCCGGCTCCGGCGCTCGGGTGCTCCCTGCGGCAGCAACGCCAGATGGGACACCTTGGCGGATACGAACAGAAGGGCCGAGCTGTTCTTACAGGCGGCCACACAGGCGCCGCACCCGATACAGGCCGCTGCGGCAAATGCCGTATCGGAATTATCCTTCTCTATGGGGGTAGAATTGGCGTCAACCGCATTGCCCGTATTGACGGAAATATACCCGCCCGCCTGGATAATGCGGTCGAAGGAGGTCCTGTCCACGACGAGGTCCTTGATGACCGGGAAGGCATTGGCCCTCCAGGGCTCGACTACAATGGAATCGCCGTCCTTGAAGGCCCGCATATGGAGCTGACAGGTGGTGGTTCCTTCCCAGGGACCATGGGGCCGGCCATTGATATACATGGAGCACATCCCACAGATGCCTTCGCGGCAATCATGGTCGAAGGCAATGGGGTCCTTCCCTTCCGTGACCAGCCGCTCGTTGAGCACATCGATCATTTCCAGAAAAGACATTTCCGAAGAAATGCCGCTGACGGCATAGGTCTCGAAACCGCCTTTATCTTTCGCATTTTTCTGCCTCCAGATCTTCAGGTTGAGATTCATTGAATAGTGCTCCATGCTTACCTATTATTATGTGTGAACTTTACTGTTTTATTTATAGCTCCGCTGACTGGGGTGCGCCACATCGAATTCAAGATTTTCCTTGTGCAGTTCCCAGCTGCTGTCTCCCCTGAACTCCCAGGCCGATACGAAGCAGAAGTTCTCATCGTCGCGTTTGGCTTCGCCGTCCTCCGTCTGCATCTCTTCCCGGAAATGGCCGCCGCAGCTTTCCCTGCGGTCAAGCGCATCCTGACACATCAGCTCTCCCAGCTCGATGAAATCGGCAACGCGACCTGCCTTGTCCAGCTCAGGATTGAATTCCATCGGACCACCCGGTACGCGCAGATCGCGCCAGAATTCGGCTTTGAGGGCGCGGATCTCTTCGATGGCCGACTTCAGCCCCGCCTCGTTACGCGCCATGCCGCATTTGTCCCACATGATCTTGCCGAGGCGCTTGTGAAAGCTCTCCACGCTCTGGGAACCGTTTATATTCATCAGCTGATGGATCCTCGCCGCCACCGCTTTTTCAGCCTCTTCGAAGGCAGGATGCGAAAGGGGGATGTCCCTCGTCCGGATCTCATCTGCCAGATAATTTCCAAGCGTATACGGGATCACGAAATATCCGTCGGCCAGCCCCTGCATCAGCGCGGAAGCCCCCAGCCGGTTGGCGCCGTGGTCGCTGAAATTCGCTTCGCCCAGGGCATACAATCCGGGCACGGTGGTCATCAGTTCATAATCCACCCAGAGGCCGCCCATGGTATAATGAACGGCTGGATAGATCCGCATGGGCGTGGTGTAGGGATCTTCGCCGGTGATCTTGTTGTACATGTCGAAAAGATTGCCATACTTTTCCTTTACCACCTCGGTACCCAGATGGCGTATCTCTCCGGCAGCGGGATTATCGATGCCATGTTTGCCGCATTCTATTTTTCCATAGCGCTCTATGGCAGAAGCATAATCCAGATAAACGGCCTGCCTCGACGATCCCACTCCGTAACCGGCATCGCAACGCTCTTTGGCTGCACGCGAAGCTACGTCGCGCGGTACGAGGTTTCCGAATGCAGGATATCTTCTTTCCAGATAATAATCTCTTTCTTCTTCGGGGATCTCGGAGGGTTTGCGGGTATCGTTTTGTTTTTTCGGCACCCAGATCCGGCCGTCATTGCGCAGGGACTCCGACATGAGGGTCAGCTTGGACTGGTGGTCGCCGGTCACCGGAATACAGGTCGGGTGGATCTGCGTGAAGCAGGGGTTACCGAAATAAGCCCCTTTTTTATGCGCCTTCCAGGCCGCCGTAACGTTACAGCCCATGGCATTTGTACTCAGATAGAATACATTTCCATATCCGCCGGAACAGAGCAGGACCGCATGACCGAAATGCCTTTCCAGCTCCCCGTTGATCAGGTTGCGGGTAATGATGCCGCGGGCCTTGCCATCGATAAGGACGGTGTCCAGCATTTCGTGGCGGGTGTACATTTTTACATTGCCCAGGGCGATCTGTCTCTCCAGGGCCTGGTAAGCGCCGATCAGCAGTTGCTGGCCGGTCTGTCCCGCAGCATAGAAAGTCCGCTGCACCTGTACGCCCCCGAAAGATCGGTTGCTCAGCATGCCGCCATATTCACGGGCAAAAGGCACACCCTGCGCGACACACTGGTCGATGATGCTGGCGCTCACTTCTGCGAGCCGGTGTACATTGGCCTCGCGCGAGCGGTAATCGCCTCCTTTTATCGTATCATAGAAAAGACGGAAAACGCTGTCCCCGTCATTCTGATAATTCTTTGCCGCGTTGATGCCGCCCTGCGCCGCAATGCTATGCGCCCGCCGGGGAGAATCCTGAAAACAGAATGCCTTTACCTTATATCCGAGCTCGCCCAGCGAAGCCGCAGCCGAAGCGCCGGCGAGTCCCGTTCCTACGATGATGACTTCCAGATTACGCTTATTGGCAGGGTTCACCAGCTTCACATGTCCTTTGTAGTCGTTCCATTTCTGGTCCAGATTGCCAGCAGGTATGTTAGATTTGAGCATATGATCTATCCGGGTTTTTAATGCTGTTTAATTTGTTCTTTCTCATGGCGGAAGTTCGCCGGGTTTACTGCACCCACTCGAAGTACAGGGATACGGGCATCATGGCGAATGCCAGCGGCACCACAACGGAAAAGCCCACTCCGACAGCATTCAGCATATGCAGGTAACGGTTATTATGCAGTCCCAGTGACCTGAATGCGCTCTGAAAACCATGCAGCAGATGCCAGGCAAGAGAGAAACACCCCAGCAGGTAAAGCAACACCAGCCAGATATTGTTGCTGAACGTATCTTTCATGAGGCTGAAGAGATCATGCATGGCAACTCCGTTATAAGTGACTTCCGGCATTTCGAGGAAGCGGGAAGGTATCCAGAAATTCCGCAAATGAATGATGAGGAACAGCAGGATCAATGTGCCGAGGATCCCCATGCTCCGGGAATACCACTTACTGCCTTTATTGCCCATTTTTACCGCATACCCGATGGATCGTTTTTTCCTGTTCTGAACTTCCAGGACGTAGGCTTGTATAATATGTATGATAAACCCGATGAATAATCCCACTTCCAGGATCCGCATCACTACGGTGCTTCCCATAAAATGGGCGGCTTTATTGAACATTTCCCCATTGTCCATTGCCCAGATACAGGCATTCAGACCGACATGGACTACGAGAAAACTCACCAGGAATAATCCTGTCAGGCCCATCACGAACTTTTTGCCTACCGGGGAAGTAAAGAATTCAGACCATTTCATTTGTACTCGTTTGTTTTATGTTGCCAATGAGCTCCAGGCGCTTTTGCCTTTTGCGCAAAAATAGGACACGAGTGCTGAATAAAAAAAGCCATTATTGGCGCCGGGATGGATCAGGAAGCGACCGGGACAAAATAAGCCGCCGACAGCCGCCAACGAGGCAAATTTGATGGTAAATCGCCGTTGTTTAGTATATTAGCCGCCAAAACTCGTAGCAATTTCATTGGTTAACGGTAATTAATGGCCCGGGAGTATGGCTCCGCGGCCTTTTTAAAGACATAATTATATCCGCATGAAGCAAGAAGATGATTTTGAGGCGAACCTGGCTGGAGATGAGGGACAGAGCGAAGAAAGCAAGACCAGCTGGTTCAAGCGCATCAAAAAAGGTATTCTGACCAGTACGGCTGAAAAAAAAGAGACTCCCGAAGGGCTGTGGACGAAATGCCCGAACTGCAATTATATATGTACGGTGACGGAACTGAGAGAACATCTGTTCGTTTGTCCCAAGTGCAATCATCACCACCGGATCGGAAGTTCCGAATACTTCGAGATCCTCTTCAACGATAACCATTACGAGGTATTGTTCGAGAACATCCGTTCCAAGGACTTTCTGCATTTCACGGACCTCAAGTCCTATGGAAAAAGGTTGGAAGAGACCTGGGCCAAAACGGATATCACGGATTCGATACGGATCGGCGCCGGGGAAGTAAAAGAGCATCATGTGGTGATCGGCTGCATGGATTTCGAGTTCATCGGCGGCTCGCTGGGCAGCGTGATGGGGGAAAGGATTTCCCGGGCTGTTGATTATTGCCTGGAGCACCGTGCCCCCCTGATGATCATCTGTAAGTCCGGAGGCGCAAGAATGATGGAAAGCGCTTTTTCGCTGATGCAGCTGGCCAAGGTTTCCGGTAAGTTGTCCCAGATGACAGATGCCAGAATACCCTATATATCTTTGCTTACCGATCCATCCTTTGGCGGCATTTCTGCCTCTTTCGGCATGCTGGGGGATCTTAATATTGCGGAACCCGGCGCCCTCATCGGCTTTGCGGGTCCCCGTGTGATCAAAGAAACAATTAAAAAAGACCTGCCCGAAGGGTTCCAGCGCAGCGAATTCCTGCTGGAACATGGTTTCCTGGACTTTATTGTCAGCCGTAAAGAGCTGAAGGAAAAGATTGCTATCCTCCTTACCCTGTTTAAGGGCTGATACAAGAAACCTGCATGCTGGACGTTCTAATGCGGGAACTGCGATCCGGCACGGGATCAGGCATGATTATTTATGAGTGAGTTAAAAAACAGAGCGGCCTTTTACGAATATTTCATCGAGGACAAATACGATGCGGGGATGGTATTGGTCGGAACGGAAGTAAAATCCATCCGGGAAGGGAAAGTGAATTTCGTGGACAGTTTCTGCGTTTTTCATCAGGGCGAGCTCTGGGTGAAGAACATGCACATATCCGAATACCGGCTGGGCACCACCAATAATCACATGGCTGTCCATGACCGTAAATTGCTGCTGACGAAGAGAGAGCTACGCAAGCTGGAAAATAAGATCAAAGAAAAGGGGTATACGATCGTCCCGCTGCGGATCTATTTTAATGAAAAAGGATATGTCAAGCTGGAGATCGGGCTGGGCAAGGGGAAGAAAAATTTCGACAAACGCGAAAGCATCAAGCAGCGCGACACCGACAAGGAAATAAAAAGGTACCTGAACCGATGAAAAAATCATTATATACCGTTTTTTGTCTGATGGCGGCCCTGGGCGGCCTGCTGGCTGGGCAGACCTCATCCGCTCAGACGACGGTCGTCGTTTCGGGGTCCTGGTATGGTCGAGCGGATGTGGATGTCACCGGACTGCATAATAATTACCTGACGGAGCTGGTCATCAAACAAAAGGGTAACAGAGTAGACGGCATATTCGGGTATTATTTCCGGGACAAATACCAGAGTTTCTTCGTGCATGGCCGCTATAATCCAAAGACGAGGGAGATCACCATAATGAATATTCCCGTAATCTATTATAATTCGAACTCGACGCTGAACAGCATCGATTGCAATACCAATTTCCGCGGGGTGCTGATCAGCTCGAAAGTTAAGACAGCCATTAAAGGAGCCTTCTATAACGATGGGAAATACAAATACATGTGCCCGGACCTGAAGGTGAGCTATACGCTCGACAAGAGCGATCAGCGTCATGACAGTCTGATTGTGGCCGTAGTGTCGGACGCCAAGATCTGGAAGCCACAGGCGGATGATTTCGTGGTCGATGCCGCCGCGGAAGCCAAAAAAGAAGATTCCATTGCCTATGCGTCGGCTATTCCGGCTGCTGCAACCCGGGCGGACAGCAGTGTGGCTGTAGTGCAGGACTCGGTAAAGAACAGCATCGACAGTACCGCAAAGTCGGCGGGAACGCCTGCTGTCGTTACTGCACCAAGGCCTCATGTGGATTCTGCGCAAGCCCAGACCGCAAAGCCCGATTCCGCGCTGGCAAAGGTCGTGAAGCCCGATTCCGCGCTGGCAAAGGTCGCAAAGCCCGATTCCGCCCTGGCGCAGATCACAAAGCCCGTCAGGGAAGCCACGGCGGTAAATGTTGAAAAGATCGAAAAAGAAGACAGTAAAAAGATTGCCGAGTCCTTTATCAAAAGAACAGCCGTATTGAATAAAGTGCTGGATGTAGAATCCGATTCCGTAAGGCTGAGCTTTTATGACAACGGCGAAATAGACGGCGACAGCATTTCCGTCTTTGTGAACAGCCATCTGGTATTGAAGCACCAGGAACTGGCATCCCGGGCACTGACCTTATATCTTAAGCTGGACAGCAGCCTGGAAATAAACAGCATCAGCATGTTCGCAGAGAATCTCGGCAAATTCCCGCCCAATACAGCCCTGATGGTGGTCACCGATGGAAAGAACCGCTATGAGGTATTCATGAGCAGCAGCCTGACCGAGAATGCTACGATCCGGCTCAGAAGAAAGAAACGATCATAACCAGCCCGCGAAACCGAGGCTCGACGGCAATATTGCCCCCCTATTTGAACAATTCCCCCTGCGCGTCGCCTTTCTCTTCTTTATGCGCCCATTCAATTTCCACACTCTTGTTGAAATCGAACAGCTTGCTGCCCACCGCTCTCCAGCCCATGACTTCCACAAAGCCCGCGATCTTTACTTTCTGGGTCTTCGCCGCGGCGCCACGGCCCGATTTGATCAGCGCGACCGGTTCCGGATGGGTAGTGACGGCTTCGAGACGGTTGCCTTCCCCTTCCTTGATAAACAGGAATTTATTATGCATGGTGGTGGTCTCTATCTTAAACCGTTTGACATTGAACTGTAACTTTTCGTTGTCGAGATAAATGGCGGTGATCGTTTTTTCCGGATCGAATTTTTTGATCTCCACGATCTTGTCCGTGTCAAAGCGCTGGGTGAGCTCGGTGTCGGTGATCTCGTAGTTCCCGTCGCTGTATATGACAAGGAGGCGTTCATCCGTCTCGAAGCTGCCAAGGAACTGCCCCTTTTCTTCGGTGTTGAGCCTCCCGAATGTATCGTCCAGCCAGATCTTGCGCGCGCTCAGCGTCGATTTGCCAGCATCCTTCCATTTCACCGTCCGGATGGGATACTTGGTCACCTGGTTGCCAAGGCTGCTGCGGTTCTTTATCTCCAGGGTCTCGAAATAGAAATCGAACTCCTTGATGCGGGCGGAGCTGCTGGGACTGAGGATGATCTTCACGACTTCCGCTTCTCCATTGGGATTGACGGTGAGATAATGCACGCGGCTCTTGTCCTCCGATTTGGTCAGGTCGTATTCTTTGTCCCGGGTGATGCCGGTGACATTGAAACGCTTGGCATAGCTGATCCCGGACTTTCCATCCGAATAGATCATATTGTAGGTCGTCCGTTCGTCATTCTTCCGGAATACGGCGACATGGAGGATGTCCTTCCCGATAAAGGCTTTGTCGGAAACCTTAACCACTTTCATTTTGCCACCCTTGGTAATGGCGATGATATCATCCAGATCCGAACAATCGGTGATGAACTCATCTTTCTTCAGACCCGTACCGATGAAGCCTTCCGACCGGTTGGCATAGAGTTTAACGTTGGCGATAGCCACCTGCTGCGCCTGGATGGATTCGAATAGTTTGATCTCGGTCTTCCGTTCGCGGCCCTTGCCGTATTTCTTCAGCAGATTTTCATAATAGGCTACCGCGTAATCCACGAGATTATTAAGATCGTGCTTCACCTGCCTGATCTCGGCTTCGAGGCCCTTGATCTGCGCGTTCAGCTCGTCGATATCGAGGCGATAGATCCTCCGCACGGGCTTCTCGGTCAGCTTGACGATATCCTCCCGGCTGATATCTCTTTTCAGCTGCTTGCGGAAGGGCTCGAAGGCTTTGGCGATGGCCGTCAGCACCTTTTCCCAGGTCTCGTGCTTCTTCTCCAATTCCTTATAGATCTTCTCTTCAAAGAATATTTTTTCCAACGAGGTATAATGCCATTTGTCGAGCAGCTCGGCCAGCCTGATCTCCAGCTCCTTTTTCAGGAGGTCCTTGGTATGATCGACCGACAGGGTCAGCAGTTCGCGGACTCCCAGGAACTGAGGTTTCTGTTCGGTGATGACACAGGCGTTGGGAGAAATGCTCACTTCGCAATCCGTAAAGGCATAAAGGGCGTCGATGGCGATATCCGGAGATATGCCCGGGGCCAGGTCGACCTGGATCTCCACTTCGGCGGCGGTGTTGTCCGTTACTTTCCTGACCTTTATCTTTCCCTGCTCGTTGGCCTTGATGATGGAATCGATAAGGGTGGTGGTCGTGACGCCATAAGGGACGTCTTTGATCAACAGCGTCTTCTTGTCCGATTCCTCTATCCGGGTCCTCACTCTGACCTTGCCACCGCGTTTACCATCATTATAATTCGTGATATCGATCATGCCACCCGTGAGGAAGTCGGGGTAGATCTCGAATTTTCTTCCTTTCAGATATTTGATGGCTGCTTCGCACAGCTCGCAAAAATTATGCGGGAGGATCTTGGTGGCCAGCCCCACGGCGATGCCTTCTGCGCCCTGAGCCAGCAGCAGCGGGAATTTCATCGGGAGGGTGACCGGCTCGTTCTTGCGGCCGTCATAGCTCAGCTGCCATTCGGTGGTCTTGCTATTGAAAGCAACTTCCAGCGCGAATTTACTGGGACGCGCCTCTATATACCGGGAGGCGGCCGCATCATCGCCTGTCCGGGTATCGCCCCAGTTGCCCTGGGTGTCGATAAGCAGGTCTTTCTGACCCATGTTCACAAGGGCTTCGCCGATGCTGGCGTCCCCGTGAGGATGGTATTGCATGCTCTGGCCGATGATATTGGCCACTTTGTTATACCGGCCATCGTCCATTTCTTTCATAGCATGAAGGATCCTGCGCTGCACAGGCTTCAGCCCGTCCTCGACGGCAGGGACGGCCCTTTCAAGGATCACATAGGAGGCATAATCCAGGAACCAGGTCTTGTACTGCCCGGTGACACCCGACTCATTTTCATGAAAATCACTTGCTATTTTGATCTTGGCCATTTATTCTTTATTTGAAATCAATATTTTTTCCTTGTCCCGATGCCTGTTCAGTCGCTGTCCGATGAGCCCGCGGATCCCTCCTGTCCCGAGCCGCTACCCGATGCCCGCTGAGTTCTCTATCCCGTATGGAATCATCCCTGGCGCCCTCCAGGTCATCCCTGTTTCCCGATCATTCCCAGATGGGTGTCCTTAAACCCGCTGAAATATTTCAATCCATACCCCATTCCCCTGTCCATGCAGGAATGCCCGAACAGGATGAGACCCGCAAATTCCAGCGCCTGGTGGCCGGTGTAAAGGCCTGCCAGATAAAGAAGGATGGCAACGCCCTTATGATGCACAAAATTGTAACACACGGCCCCTGCCCTGCTGCCCGCAAGATAACCGAGCATGCTGAGGTCCGGGGCCAGGATCCAGACCAGCCACCAGTACCAGGCATAATGCAGGGTAGCCAGCAAGCTGATGCTCAGCAAAAACATGGCGGCTTCTTCGAGTTTTATCAGGTTTTTCATGCGTTATATTCAGGTCCGGGTCTCGTGCTCTGACGTCTGTGCGGCGATCATTGACTTTACCTGGGACGATTCCCGTTGCAAAATTCATTCCGGCCCGGCTGGTCTGCTATACCGCTGGCTCCGTTACCGCCCCCTTGCTTTTGATCTCAAAATCCCGCATGCCTCTGGGTTCGCCCTGCACATCGATCTCACCGCTGGCGATAAGCTGCTTCAGACGCCACAGCAGATAGGCGTCTCCGGTAGTCTGCTTCCCCTTCGACAGGAACTGGTGGATCAGCTTATTTGCCTTTACCCAGTCACCCGTGATGAATTTTTTCAGCTCCTCATCAAAGAAAGCATAATCATACTGGCTCAGTTTCTTTCCTCCTTCCAATATGCGGACCCCTTTCCCTTCCTGACTGAGCCTGCTCCATTCATCGGGGTCTATTTCGAATTCACTCAGGGTAACAGGCCTCGCCAATTTCCTTGCCTTCAGAAACTCTCTTGCCGGTATTTCAAACAGATTATCGGGATAAAAAATATGCCCCTTCTCATTGATAAACGGCAGATTGTTCAGGTACAAAATAAATATTCTGCCCTGAAAATCCTTCAGCTGGCTCATCAGCCAGAAATAGCCGCTGACATCATGCTTATTCTGCGCAGCCCAGATCCAGACTTTTTCATCCGGATCGTCCCGGAGCTTTTCGATCAGCGCGGCGACGGTAGCATTATCGTCAGTGACGGAGCCATTGTCCACCAGGCCTTCATAATCACCGCCGGCGAGAACGCCGCGCCACCATTCTTTGCGAGCCTCGATGCCTTCGGCGGTAAAAATATTTCCGATTGGTCCTACGGCAAAGTCGTCATTGATGCGGATCATATCGCCATCCATGGAGGGATCCAGCTCAAAGGATTTTTTCAATTGTTCCGCGTCCGCGGGCTGAAAAACAATATGGATCATATCTCCGAAATTTATTTATTTTTTGAGTTTCCCTTTTTTTGAAGAATGCTTCAATACTTTTTTGTTCTCTTTTCTCTAACATTTTGCGGACAGCCAGATTATTTTCTACGTGTTCTTTTGCAATAAGAATTTCCCCCTTCAAGTCCTTTTCAAGTACATTATGACTGGTCAGTTCAGTAGCAAAGTCCTTTGCCTTGATAGTTAAAGTCGGCAAAAAATCTGCCAACGCACGGTTATCCGGTATCGATAGTTTTCTCTTCATATCATTGGTAGAGAAGCCTCCGAACAAGGCTTTATCTCCCTTTGACCGGATGACCGCAAATCCCCTGTGATCGACTCCCCTTTCAAAAATGATCCCGGAAAGTTTTTTCTCCGATTTCGATAATTTTTCCCGGGCCGTAACTCTGGCTATGTCCAGAAGCCTTTGCTCGATGACCTCCTGCTTGCGGGTCTGGACTGCAAAATAGGTCTGAGCAAATGCGATCTCAGGTTTTATCGGATCGCCATTCTGAGCGATCAGATAACAGGCGTATCTGGTTAGGGCGATGTCTTCTACTTCACGCTGCGCGCCCTTTGCGAGAAGGATCATTTTGTTGGAATCAACAAAATGATCCACAATTCGAGAGCCGCCATTCTTGCAAGCCTCTTTTGCCTTCTCAATAACTTTTACAAAGTTTCTCCATTCTGAATAGTTGAAGATCTCTTGTAGCTCTCGCGCACTCCAGCATTCAACATCTTTATATACATAACACGCTTGCTCAAACTTCTCAAATAATTCGTGAATTAACTCTTGTTTCATAAAAAAGGTTTTTGCAATTTTAAACACTTTTTTATGGAAAAATCTTACAAAATATCCACGTCCATTTTGCCATAATTGATCATTTTCCCGAAATCGGCAAAATGATCGCGCCCCCCAATATCTACGCAGCAGCCGAATCCGTACCCGAAGGCAGCGTAGTATCCGCAAGGTCCACCTCCACCTTCAGATTATTGATAATAAACTCCTGCCGTTCCTGGGTATTCTTACCCATATAGTATTCAAGGATATGCTGAATATGCGTTTCCGGCATGATCAGCACCGGCTGTACCCGCATTTCAGGACCGATAAACCGGGCGAACTCGTCCGGGGATATCTCTCCAAGACCCTTGAAACGGGTGATCTCGGGCTTGCCGGTCAGTTTCTTCACTGCGGCTTGTTTTTCCGACTCATCATAACAATAAATGGTCTCCTGTTTGTTACGCACCCGGAACAGCGGCGTATCGAGTACGTATACGTGCCCATTCTTTACCAGGTCCGGAAAGAACTGGAGAAAGAAGGTCATCAGCAGCAGACGGATATGCATTCCGTCGACATCCGCATCCGTGGCGAAGACGATCTTGTTGTAACGCAGCCCCTCGATACCTTCTTCTATATTCAGCGCATGCTGGAGGAGGTTGAACTCCTCGTTCTCATACACGACTTTCTTGGTCAGACCATAACAGTTCAGGGGTTTGCCTCTCAGGCTGAATACAGCCTGTCTTTCCACATCCCTGGCCTTGGTGATGCTGCCGCTGGCAGAGTCCCCTTCCGTGATGAAAATGGTGCTTTCTTTCTGCTTTTCGAGGATGACCTCCTTATCTTTTCCGCTGGGCTCTTCATTATAATGATAGCGGCAGTCGCGTAGCTTACGGTTGTGCAGGTTGGCTTTTTTGGCGCGTTCATTGGCCAGCTTTTTGATGCCGGCCAGCTCTTTCCGCTCCCGTTCGCTCTGCTCGATCCTTTTTTTCAGCGCATCGGCCGTGGTGGGATTCTTGTGGAGATAATTATCCAGCTCTTTGGCCAGAAAATCCGTGATGAAATTCTTCACGCTGGCCCCGCCCTCTGACATGTACTGGCTGCCCAGCTTCGTCTTGGTCTGCGATTCAAAGACCGGTTCCACCACCCGCACGGATATAGCCGCGGCGATGCTCTGGCGGATATCGGAGGCCTCATAATCTTTCTTATAAAAGTCCCGGATCACCTTCACGAAACTTTCCCGGAAAGCCTGCTGATGCGTACCCCCCTGAGTGGTGTACTGTCCGTTCACGAAACTGAAGATCTCTTCTCCGTAATCATTGTTGTGCGCGAGGGCCACTTCAATATCTTCGGCCTTCAGGTGTATGATAGGATAACGCAGCTCATCCTCATTGGTGCGGCGCTGCAGGAGGTCGAGCAGACCGTTCTTCGAGACGTATTTTTTTCCATTGAAATTGATGATAAGCCCCGCGTTGAGATAGCAATAGTTCCAGCACTGGTTGTCCAGGTATTCGTGGATATAGTGGAAATTCTTGAATACGGATTCGTCGGGGATAAAGGTGACCAGCGTGCCATTGGGCTCGTCCGTCTTCACTTCTTTAAATTCTTTGGAGAGTATCCCTTTTGCGAATTCTGCTGTTTTTTCTTTGCCCTCGCGGAAGGCGGTGACCTTGAAGTAATCGCTCAGCGCATTTACGGCCTTGGTACCTACCCCGTTCAGCCCCACCGATTTCTGGAAGGCCTTGCTGTCATATTTTGCGCCGGTATTGATCTTGCTGACGACATCGACGACTTTACCAAGGGGAATGCCACGGCCGAAGTCCCGGATGGTGACGGATTTCTTGTCGATATCGATCTCCACCTGCTTGCCATATCCCATGGTGTGCTCATCGATACAGTTATCGATGACTTCCTTGATCATAACATAGATACCATCATCTGGGCTGCTGCCATCCCCCAGCTTCCCGATATACATACCGGGACGGAGACGGATATGCTCACGCCAGTCGAGGGTTTTGACGCTGTCCTCCGTGTAGTCAAATAGATTCTGCTTTTCTGCCATAGGATCTGATATGTCGGTTTTCGGTATGTGCCCCTGAGGGATTATTTTTTCGTACCTACTTAACGTAAAAAAAGCCATTTTTGCATTCAGCTGCAAAAATAGTTGAAAATCAAATATTTAGAAAGCTGTTTATCAACGATCACTCCTTAATCGGCTATAAATCAAGGGGCAAATATAACAAACGCAGGGAGAGCCGCATTCCCAGACTTATACACAGTGTGAATAAAGAATCGTTGCTACATTCGCAGCATGACAGAAAAAATGATAGACCTGGAGGGGTTATCGGTGTCGCTTGGAGGAGTTTGCATCCTCGGTAATATTGATCTTTCCATCCACCGGGGCGAGCAATGGCTGATCACGGGTCCTTCGGGGAGCGGCAAGACGGTGCTGGCCCATACGCTGATGGGGAGACATTATCATACGGGGGTGATGCGGCTGGGGACGAAATGTGCAGATGCCGTAAAAGCGACCGGGACAGATGACCGGCGCGGCCATGAGGTACCATTGCGGATCTCGATCGTCGAGCAACAGCACCGTTTCAGGAACCTCCCGGGAGCCACAGAGCTGTATTATCAGCAGCGGTTCAATTCCAGTGATGCGGAGCTGACCATTACGGTGGAGCAGGAACTGCGTGAGTATGCCTTTATGGAAAAAGCCGATGCCGGGGAGTGGGTGGAAGGGCTGCATATCGGACACCTGCTGTCCAAACCGCTGATACAGCTTTCGAACGGAGAAAATAAAAGAGTGCAGCTGGCTATTGCCTTGTCGGCCGGCCCGGATCTGCTGATCCTCGATAATCCTTTTATCGGCCTGGACCTGGAAGGAAGGGAAACGCTGCACCGGCTGATCGACCTGCTTTCGGCCAGGGGGATCCAGATCCTGTTGGTCAGTTCGGCCCGGGAAATTCCGGATGCCATTACCCATGTTGCCAGGCTGGAAAAGGGAAGGATAGTGCTTGCCGGCGCCAAACAAGCGTTCCACCTGATGGATACGGAGGCAGCGGCCGAAGGCAGGGTGCGGCTCGATACAGCCATTCTCGACCAGCTCAGACACCCGGTGGCAGAATTTGCAGTTGCCGTAAAGATGGTGGATGTAGTGATCCGTTACGGGGAAACGATAATATTGAACGACATCAACTGGGAAGTCAGGAAAGGCGAAAGATGGAATGTTTCCGGGCCGAACGGAGCAGGAAAATCCACCCTGCTCAGCCTGATCACGGCGGATAATCCCCAGGCCTATGCAAACCAGATCTGGCTGTTCGACCGGAGAAGGGGCTCGGGGGAAAGCATCTGGGATATAAAACAGAAGATAGGCTTTGTCTCCCCCGAACTACATCTCTATTTCGATTACGGAGCTACCTGCCACGAAGTGATCGCTTCGGGTCTTTTCGATACGATCGGCTTATTCCGCACCCTCAGCCCGGGACAGGAGACAAGCGTCCTGCTGTGGATGCGGCTGCTGTCACTCGGGGAAGTCAGAGACAAAAGATTGGCCCAGCTGTCAACCGGCCAGCAGCGGATGGTGTTGCTGGCAAGGGCCCTGATCAAAAACCCGCCGATGCTTATTCTGGACGAGCCTTGCCAGGGGCTCGATGAGGACCAGACCCTTTATTTTAAAGAGCTGATCAGCGAGCTCTGCGAAGCCTTCGCCACTACGCTGATATATGTAAGCCATTATTCGCAGGAGATCCCCGGGACTGTGAACAGATTCTTAAAATTAACAAATGGATCCATGGTGAATGCGTAAGGTCATGAAGGCATTCTGATCCTGACCAATGTCCCAGGCCCGTCCTGACCCGGCCCCGGCATCCCACCGGAATACAATCGTCTGAAACCCTTTTCTGCAAAGGGTTATGCAGCATTATTTTCCAGACATCCCTTTGGTGAAAGACAAAAATGATCACCGGTTTTTTATCGTCAATGTATATCCGCAAACGACCTGTGGCCCAGGTTAGTGTAGAATATTTTCCACAGGGCCAGATGACCTGTTAAAAAGTTATGGCACAGTCCTTGTTTAAGTAACATCAGACCTCTTCTCTGATGCGTAGATAGAAATGTGTTCTATGGAAAGCCGCTATCAATATTTATTAATCTTTTTAATTCTCGATTTATGAAATTTACCAAATTCAGATTGGCGGCTGTGACCGTTGTTGCAGCAGGATTATTTGCGTTCAATACGCTCAAATCAGGATCTATTAAAGGCACAGTATCCCCTTCCGAAGGTGCGGTAAGGGCATGGGCTGAATCTTCTACGGATACGTTGAAAGCTCTTATTATAAATGGGGCTTACGAAATATCGGATGCCAAGCCGGGCATGTATAAGCTGATCATCGAAGCCAAACCGCCCTATAAGAATGCGGCCAAGGACGGAGTGACGGTATCGGATGGCCAGGCAGCGGATGCCGGCGAGATCAAGCTCGAAAAATAAGGGGTAAGGGGATAATTAGCGAATGCCGTCGCCATCATGGGGACGGCATTCTCATGTCTGGTCGTTTTGCCGACCCTTCAGGCCGGGATCAGGACTGTCCGGTGAGCCGGTCGGCGGACCATCGGCCGCTCCCGTTCAATGCCAGCGCGATGGCAAGCCCGATCACCAGCAAATGATATTCAAAGCCTTCACCCGGCTGGGTTCCCGACCAGTTTGCAAAAAAACCGTTCACCTGATGAACCCTGATGATCATGCCCAGGAACAGGATGATCAGGGCAATACCCCAGAGACGACCCGCAATCCCTGCTATCAGACAGACCGATCCTGCCGATTCGATAAAGATGACCAGGAAGGAAACAAGCCAGGACAGGTGCAGCGTTCCCGTAAAATAATTCATCGTCCCGGTAAACCCCGATCCCCCAAACCAACCCAATGTTTTCTGTGCCCCATGAGGGAAAATGACGATCCCGAGGGTCATTCTGAGGATCAGACCGGTCCAGTCGTTGCCGGCCTGAAAAATAATTGCTTTCATTTCTTTTAGTTTAATACTGCAAAACAAAAAGAAACCGGCAGAAAAATAATTAAGCTAGTTTAAGAAATAGTTCGCCGGGAAAGTTGGCCGCGCAGCATGCTGAGGAACTCCGGGGTGATGCCCAGATAGGAAGCGATCTGCTTCTGCGAAATGCGTTGCTCCAGGGTAGGATATTTCTCCTGAAAATGCCGGTACCGCTCTTCTGCATTATCCGAAAGCCCTTGCTGGATGCGGCGTTGCAGGGAAATAAAAGAGTTCTGGAAAAGGATCCGGAGGAACCGCTCGAATTTCGGTACACGGTCGCAGAGTAAGTCATAATCCTCCTTGCTCAGCTGGAGGACCTCACTTTCCTCGATGGCCTGGATACTATAAAAGGACGGGGTCTGAAGCGTAAAACTCTCGATGTCCATGGCCCACCAGTCTTCCGGTGCGAACTTCACGATATGCCCGGCGCCCTTGTCATCGGTATAAAAGACTTTCAGACATCCTTTTTCGACAAACGACATGTTACGGCAGGTGCTCTCCGCATGGAGCAGGAATTCGTTACGCCGGATAGTACGGGAATGGAAGAGAGAGGTGAACAGACCGAGTTCTTCCTCGTCCAGCGTGATGTAGGTGCTGATATTTCGTATGATCCGGTCGTAATCCATTGGATGGCTGTTCCGCCCTGCAAAGCTATCCCTTTTAACAATTTTCGAAAATAATAATAACTAATTGATTATCATCATATTGAGATTAATTTACCATGAATTCGTCCATGTTCCCGCAAGAGTTCCCGGCGGATAAGGGTAAAACCCGTAGATTTGTATTGTCGCATAACTCTAACCGGCGATTACTTACTACCCAACTTCTTACGATCCCATTAATTTCTGCTACGACCCGTTAATTCTGATTTATTTTTTTATTTATTTAAAAAAAGTGATGTATGTACTCGTATGCGCTATTGGAAAAAGGGTGTTATTACCTGATTCAGGAAAAAGAGGAAGGTCCAGTCGGTCTGATCAAAGTCAACATGGAATCGGATCATTGCATGTATGTGTCCAAATATGCCGATGCGACTGTGGTGGAATGGAAGAAGAAGACGGATCCTATTTTCGATATCCTGGAGTTGCTGGGGGATGAAAAGGTGAAGGCCTGGGAGTCGATCTATAATGATAACCAGGGCACGTATAATTATGAAGAGGATGAGGAATAAAAGTTACATCGCGATCTGCCGGCGGCGGATGCCATAGCTCCATAATCCCAGACAAGTGATGACGGCGGAGAGCAGCAGGCTGATATAGTAGATCATGAAACTGTCCTGCTTGTCGATCGTGGAGGGATGGACGCGGATGAAGATGTAGATGATGATAAAGCTACCGTAAGCAAATAATAAAGCGGCGTGGACGAATACCATCGAGTTCTCGAACGAGGTATGTTCCATTTTCTTCATATACTGCACCAGCCCCGTGATGCTGTAGCTGAACACCAGCAGCATCCCCGCTCCGATGATCAGTGCGCTGGAAAGCGTATCATAGCCTTTCCAGTCGAGCAGTCCCCCTTCCATGAGGAGGAACAGGAACAACACCAGCAAAATGTGTTTTTTATGTTTTTTACCGGGAGCCGAATATAAAAAGATCAGCAGTATGAGCGGGGTGTCGAGCAGATTGTAGATAAGCTTGATCCGGTCCTGAAGAGGCGTATGACCTGCCTGAACGGCAAAGGCGGATCCAAAGTTGGGGAGATTTACCAGTCCGGTGGCCAGCCAGTAGAGGCCAACCATCCAGTATGCCTTGTCTTTCCGCATTTTTTTCCAGAAGAGGAGGATCAAAGGGATAAAGCAAAGCGCAATCGCCAGGTTGGAAATAACATTGTACAGCACGGTATAAATGCCGGTCTTCACAGGATGATAAGTTTCTTATAAAGCGAACAAAAGACGTTTTTATTATCAGTAAAACTACTCGGTTTTGTTCATAAATTACGGGGGTTTACAAAGGCCCGCGGGGGCGTCATTTGCGCTACGGGGCGAGTTTCGGTGAGCAGATTTCCCTATTTTTACAGTTAACATGATCGCACAGCAGACCATACAGCAGATATTAAGCAGGATCGATATTATCGAGATCGTCGGAGGCTTTGTAAAGCTGAAAAAAAGGGGGGCGAATTACATGGGCCTGTGCCCGTTCCACAACGAAAAAAGCCCTTCCTTCACCGTCTCTCCGGCCAAAGAGATCTATAAATGTTTTGGCTGCGGACGCAGCGGGAATACCATCAGTTTCCTCATGGAGCATGAGAAGTATTCTTATGCCGAGGCCCTGCGCTGGCTGGCGGCCAAATACAATGTGGAGATCGAAGAAAAAGAGATCAGCCCGGAGCTTCGCCAGCAGCAGCAGGTGGCGGAAAGCCTCTATATCATCAATGGTTTCGCACAGAAATATTTCCATGAGAACCTTTTCAATAAGGAGGAAGGCCAGGACGTAGGGCTCAGCTATCTCAGGGAAAGAGGTTTCCGGGAGGATATCATCCGGAAATTTCAGCTCGGCTATGGCCTCGATCAGCGGGATGATTTTGCCAAAGCTGCCCTCGCAGCCCAGTACAATATAGAATACCTGCAGAAAAGCGGACTGATCGTGGTGCGGGACGAACGGCCGCAGGACAATTACCGCGGGCGCATCATTTTCCCCATCCACAATAATTCGGGAAAGACCATCGGATTCGGGGCACGTATTATTAAGACGAATGACCGTGCGCCGAAATATATCAACACCCCCGAAAACGAGATCTATGTAAAAAGCAAGATCCTCTATGGCAGTTGGCTCGCCAGACAGGCGATCGACAAACAGGATGAATGCCTGCTGGTAGAGGGATATACGGATGTCGTGTCGCTGCACCAGGCGGGTATCGAGAATGTCGTGGCCAGCGGGGGCACCTCGCTCACAGCCGACCAGCTCCGGCTGATCAAGAAATTTACAAAGAACCTGACGATCATTTATGACGGGGACTCGGCGGGCATCAAGGCTGCACTGAGAGGACTTGACATGGCGCTGGAAGAAAGCCTCAACGTCAGGCTGGTGCTGATCCCGGACAAGGAAGACCCGGACAGCTATGTACAGAAAGTGGGCGCCGCCGCATTCCGCGATTTCGTGGCGGCCAATAAAAGGGATTTTATCCTCTTCCAGCTGGAAGTGTCGCTGAAGGACGCCGCGGGCGATACCAACAAAAAAGCCGGTGTCGTCAATCAGGTGGCAGAGACGATCGCCAGGATCAATAAGGCCGAGGACTTCACCCGCCAGGAAGATTATATCCGGCAATGCGCCGAATTACTGAAGATCGACGAGGCCGGCCTGCACGTCCTTGTCAACAAGTATATACGGGAACGGGTGTCTAAACAGGAGAACAGATCATCCGCTGCCGATGCCAGTGCCGGAAGACCTGGAGCAGGTATGGGATTTACGCCGCAGTCCCCCGAAGGAACAGCACCCGACGTGGCACAGCCCCAGGATGAGGAATCGATCAACCTCCTGTTCAAGCACGAGCAGAATGAACGGGGGATGATCCGCAGCCTGCTGGATTTTGGCCTTAGGTCATGGGATGAGAACAATTCCGTCGCCAACTATATTTTCGCGGAATCCTCCGATTATTACGATCTGATCGACAACAAGCACCTGGTAAGGATACTCGATACCTATAAGACCTGGTATGAAGAAGGACTGGAACCCAGCACGCGGAGCTTTTTATATCACGAGGACCAGGAACTGAGCGCGCTGGCCGTATCCATCATGGATTTCCGGCACGAGCTGAGCCCGAACTGGAAGGACCATTACGAAGGACCGCTGCCCACCCGAGAGGATTTGTATAAAGAAGAAGTCCAGTCCACCATGGGCTACCTGCGGCTCCGCAAGATCAAGCGGCTGATGGAGGAGAATCAGAAGGACCTGGAAAAGCCACATACCCCGGATGAGCAGATGATGCTTATCCAGACCCATCAGCATCTCAAGCAGATGGAAATGCAGATCCTGAAGGATCTCGGAACCGTGATCGTTAAATAACCAAGGGCGAGGGCTTAGGCTTGAGTAGCCGGGATCAGGGTCATCACCCGGTGGGCCTGCAGCAGATGACGCTCGCTGTGGGCAATGAGATAGCGGAGATTATCTCCCAGCCGCAAATGCAGCAGCCGGGTGTAGGAGAAGGGGATCCGGATAGCCTGAAGGTTCTTCGTCGTGACATGGCGCAGGATATCGTCGATCATATCACACTGCTGAAGGAATTTCTGGAGGGTTTCCTGCCCGTTCAGCACGCATTCGCTGGCTTGCATCATTTTTCTCGCCCTGATCTTAAATACGCTGCCATCGGCCCTGGGCATGATCTTTTCATAGACCCAGTCCCCCAGCCAGCCACTCCGGTATTCCTCCTCTTTAACATCGGGGGCCTTGGTGATCCGGGACAGGATGCTCCGGATATAGATGTTGTTGGAGATATTCAGGTGCTCGAATATTTCAGCAATGCTCCAGCAACCGGGACCCGGTTTGAAATTGAGCTGTTCTTCGCTCAAACGCAGAAATGGTTTGGTGCTGGCTTTAATAAGCTCTGTCCTGTCCAATAACTCCGTTATAAGACTTTGCTTGTTAAAGACTGCCATGCTGGTAACTTAAAAGCATATCGTTTGTAAGAAAAAGGGGTATCGATCCTCGTAGTTTCTGACCGCTCCTATCATTTGAGCTTAGAGGAGCCTAAAGATACGCTAACGGGATTTACCGATCAATCGGCAAGGAAAATTACCCAGAAACATGAGTTATTTCGCGCCCGGATTCTTTTTACCTGCGATCAGCTTGTCGATCGCGGATTCCAGCCTGCGGGAACGTGTCTCCTCTTTTTTGGCGCTGGTGATCCAGACGACATATTCTTTTTTGTCCGTGAAGGACAGCTTGTCAAAAAAATGTGAAGCCATCTTGCTGCGCCGCAATTCCTTTGCAAAATCTGCAGGCGGACTCACCGTTCTTGTTTCCTGATCGACGCCGGCGCCGGCCAGTACCGTCTCCCGGATGGCCGCTCTTTTGCGGATCACCGACCCCTCCTCCTTTTTAAACCGGAGGGCCGTCCACACATGATCCAGCGCCACGGACCGGACGGTCTCATAACCCTCCCCCCGGATACATTCCCAGCTACAGTCCCTGTTGAGGGTGGTGGCAATCTTGGAAGCCAGCTTAGGATAGGCTACCCAGAATTTGGCATTCTCCCCCAGCGCAGGCAATACCTCGCTGACGATGCCCGTAAGCTGCCGCTCATTGACCGCGAACACGAGGGCAAAATCTATTTTCTTGGTTTTCAACAGAGGGGTCAGGCTCTTGGCAAAGGCCAGTTTGGCAAATTGTTTTTCGATGGAGGAAGGCAAGCCCTGGATCAGCAGGTTCTTTTCTTCGCTCAGCTGGAGTTTTTCCACTAAAGTTTGAGACATTACCCTGGAATTTTAATGTTCAGTGATGATAGACAACAAGCGTAGGGTAGCATTAAAAAGGTTTCTTTCTGGGGTCTGAGGTTGATGGGTCCTTTTTGGATTGCGGTCATTCCTGTTCAGGGTTTCGGGATGGTCTTTTCCGGGATCCGCAGATCCGTCTCCAATTATTCCTTGTCCGGGCCAGGCATCTGGCCGGTCAGCTGCCGGCGCTGGCGACGACGGTCACGGTACTTGAGGATAGGCACTTTGTTCTCGCTGCCACGGAGCAGTCTGGAAATATTCTTCTGATGAGTCAGCACGACCAACAGGGCGACGGCAATGGCAAAACCCCGGTAAAGGGTCTGCGGCTCGTCGAATATGTAAAGGATGAATACGGCAAAGGCTACGCTCGCCAGGATAGAGCTCAGGGAGATAAACCGGGTCACATACAGCACCAGCAGGAAAACACCGACGCAACAGACGGCTACCAGCGGCTGCATGGCGAGGATCATGCCGAACAAAGTGGCAACCCCTTTCCCACCTCTGAAATCGGCCCAGAGCGGGAAGATATGGCCTACAACGGCAGCCAGACCAAGACCCACCATAAAGTTGGTCCTTTCGGCCTCATCATGTAAATAGTATGGAACAAGGATATACAGGCTGGTGGCGACAATGCCTTTGAGAACATCGATGGCCATCACAAAAGTTCCCCATCTGGAACCCAGGACTCTGAACGTATTGGTAGCTCCGGCATTCCCACTGCCGTATTCCCGGATGTCGATACCAAAGAAAGACTGGCTCACCCACACAGCAGTGGGAATAGAACCGATCAGGTATGCTAATACTATAAGCAGAACCTCCTTCATCGAATCGTTGGTTAAAAGTTGGATAACAAATATACTAAATATTGCCTTTCATTCCGAGCTCCAGGCAAATCCAGTTTGCTTTTGTCATCCTTAAGGATATTGAAAGTTTGTGCTGAGCAGCCTTTTTCTCCATCTCGGCAAGGTCTTCCTGCAACAGACCGCTCAGTAATATAACGCCTCCGGGCTCCAAATGTTGTCCGATTGCGCCCAGCTCCTGAAGGAGAACATTCTTGTTAATATTTGCTAATATGACCCCAAACCGGCCCCCTTCGGGGATTTTGTCCATTTTCTCGACCGTAATTGCGCTACAGCCATTGGCAGCCACATTCTCAAGGGCATTTTCGATGCTCAGGGGATCATAATCGATGGCCAGCACTTTATCCGCTCCCAGCTTTTCCGCCAGAATGGCCAGCACGCCGGTGCCTGTCCCGAAGTCAAGCACACTGGTCCCGCCAAATTCAAGGTGTTGCATGGCCTCCATCATCATATAGGTCGTGGCATGATGCCCCGTGCCAAAGCTCATCTTTGGGGTGATGACCAGATCGTATTTTACGCTGGTTACCGGCTCATGAAAAGCCGCCCGGACAGCGCAGAAGTCCTCCACCACCACCGGTTGAAAATCCTTTTCCCATTGCTCGTTCCAGTTCTTTGGCGGGATCAGGGTGATGGTATATTCCCCCTGCATGCCCGGAGGCAGGCCCTGCAGGAGCTCATGCAGCTCTCCGGCAACGAACTGCGCTTCCGGGATGAACGCCTTCAGGGTATATTCGTCCTCTTCGAAGCCCTCATAGCCCAGGTCCGACAGGAGGGCGATAAGGACCTCCCTGTTGAAGGCATCGCTCATCGTGATGGTGATCTGTATATAGTTCATGGATGACGTAAATATAAAAAGGTCTGCGGCTAGCCGCAGACCTTTATTAAAAGTTGTCCAATTATTGCTGGGGGTGGTCCTGTGCGGGACGACCTTCCGGTCTTGGCATCAGCACCTTGCGGCTGAGCTTGAACTTGCCGGTCTTCTGATCGAGCCCGATCAGCTTGACCTTCACCATATCACCCTCGCTCAGCACACCTTCCATTGTTTCGAGGCGCTTATGCGAGACTTCACTGATATGCAGCAAACCCTGTTTGCCGGGAAGGAACTCGACGAATGCGCCATAAGGCATCACCGACTTCACTTTGGCTTCGTATACAGACCCAACTTCGGGCATGGCCACGATGCCTTTGATCCATGCAACAGCCTTGTCCAGTCCTTCTTTCGCTGGGCTGAAGATGCTGACTTCCCCGAAATTGCCGACTTCCTCGAGGTTGATCGTGGTGCCGGTCTCGCGCTGGATCTCCTGGATGATCTTCCCCTGTGGTCCGATCACCGCGCCGATGAATTCCTTGTCGATGAACAGTTTTTCCATGCGCGGAGCATGTGGTTTCACCTCAGGGCGGAAGGCTCCGATACACTCGTACATCGCGTCCAGGATATGGAGGCGTCCCTTGCGGGCCTGTTCGAGGGCCTCGCGCATGGTATCCATGCTGAGACCATCTACCTTGATGTCCATCTGTACGCCACAGATACCCTGACGGGTGCCCGTGACCTTGAAGTCCATGTCTCCCAGATGATCTTCGTCTCCGAGGATATCGGTGAGGATGGCATATTTTCCATCGGAAGGACGGGTGATAAGCCCCATCGCCACTCCGCTGACATGCTTAGGGAAAGGAACGCCTGCATCCATGAGGGCGAGGCTGCCGGCGCAAACCGTTGCCATCGAGGAGGAACCATTGGATTCGAGGATATCGCTCACCACACGGACCGTATAAGGATAATCGTTTCCGGGCATCAGCTGCTTCAGCGAGCGCATGGCGAGATTGCCATGACCCACTTCGCGGCGGCTCTGGCCTCTCATCATCTTCACCTCACCGGTGCTGAACGGAGGAAAGTTATAATGTAAGAAGAATTTCGAATCGTAAGATTTGGCGGCGCTCTCTACCAGCACTTCATCCAGGGGTGTACCCAGGGTAACAGTGGTCAGGGATTGCGTCTCCCCTCTTGTGAACAGCGCAGAACCGTGCGGGGTCGGCAGCGGATCGATCTCCATGGCCAGCGGGCGGACCTGATCGAGGTTACGTCCATCGAGGCGGGTACGGTCGTCTACGATCATATTGCGGACGACTTCCCATTTCAGGTCTTCGTAGTATTTTTTTACAAATTTCTTATCTGCATCGGCAGGCTCTTCGCCCAGCAGGCTGGCGATCATCTCGTCCTTCAGCTTGCTGTAGGCATCGCTGCGGTCATGTTTGCTGCTGGCGCTCCGGGAGATCTCATACACTTTATCTTTTGCATAGGCCGTCACTTTCTGACTCAGCTCTTCATGCTGCGCGGGCTTCTTGTAATCTCTTTTGGCGGTGACGCCTTTCTTGTTGCGCAGCTCTTCCTGGGCCTTGATCTGGATGCGGATGGCATCGTGCGCCACTTCAAGGGCCTTCACGAGGTCTTCTTCGCCGCATTCGGCTGCCTTACCTTCCACCATCATAAGGTTCTTATCGGTAGCGGCAATGATGAATTCCATATCGGCCGTCTCGAGTTCTGTACGGCTGGGGTTGACGACCATGGCGCCATTTACGCGGCCGATCCTCACTTCGCTGATGATCTCCTTGATCGGGATATCGGATACGGCGAGGGCTGCGGATGCTGCCAGACAGGCCAGCGCATCAGGCATTACTTCGTAATCGCTGGACACCAATGTTACCAGCACCTGCACTTCGCAAAGATAATCTTCGGGAAAGAGGGGACGCAGCGCGCGGTCAATGAGGCGGCTGGTCAATATTTCATAATCATTGAGCCTGGCTTCTCTTTTAAAGAATGAGCCTGGGATACGGCCGGCGGATGCAAATTTTTCCTGGTAGTCCACCGAAAGAGGAAAGAAATCCTGTCCTTCCTTGGGGTCCTTGTTGGCTACGACGGTGGCCAGAATGATACAATTTCCCTGGCGTACGGTAACGGCCCCATCTGCCTGGCGGGCGAGCTTGCCTGTTTCGATAGTGACCATCCGGCCGCCACCTATATCAAACGTTACACTGATCGGTTGTGAAAGCATAAGCTTTTCGTCTTTTTTGAATTACGGCTTACTGAGGCAGGAACGAGGTGCAATACCGTAATCCGAGGTTAATAAATGAATGAAAAATGAACAAAACCCTCCGATACAAAAAAACGATTCCCAACCGTGTGCTCAGTTGGGAATAGAATTCGTATGCATAATGGTTTTATTTTCTGAGTCCGAGTTTTTCGATCAGTTGGCGGTATCCCTGGAGATTGTGCTTGCTGAGGTAGGTCAGCAAACGTTTTCTTTTACCTACCAATTGCATCAGCCCACGGTGAGTAGAAAAATCTTTTTTGTTGGCCTGCAGGTGTTCGGAGATCCGGTTGATCCGTTCTGTCAACAAAGCAATCTGTCCCTCTATGGAACCGGTGTTAGTGGCTTTCCCACCAAAATCTGTAAAGAAATTCGCTTTCTTCTCTTTTGTCAAATAAGGCATCTATTCTACTATTTTAGGCGGCAAATGTACGGTAATTATTTAAAATCTTAAAAACCAGGGCGCAATTTCCCTAAAATAATTGATTGTAGCACTATATTTACGGCTATGAACTTTGTGCATATTGTGGGAAACCGGCCTCAGTTCGTCAAACTGGCCCTGCTGTATCCTGAATTGCAGCACAGGGCGGGTGGACGGAGCCAGATCATCCATACCGGGCAGCATTTTGACCCGGATATGTCCGATATTTTCTTCAGGCAGCTGGGGATCCCCGCTCCCGATCACCTGCTTTCCATCCGCAATCTTTCACATAATGATATGATTGGCAATATGTTAATAGGGATCGATCGCTTGTTCGCCGTCGAAAGGCCGGATGCCGTTGTAGTGTACGGGGATACCAACACGACCCTCGCAGGTGCCCTGGCGGCCAAAAAAAGGAATATCCCGCTGGCGCATATAGAATCGGGCATAAGGACGGGAAAAGAGGATATGCCGGAGGAGTCCAACCGGTACCTGACCGACCGCATGGCCGACTGGAATTTCGCCTGTACAGCCCTTGGCGTCGAAAACCTGATCCGTGAGGGGTATGGAGGCCCTGAGGCCGGTCCTGGCGCCATCCGGGGAGGGGTCTTTAACTCCGGGGACCTGATGCTGGACGCCGCCCTGTTCTTCAGGGAACAGGCGCTGGAGCAGTCGGCCGTGCTCCGGGACCTGAGGCTGGAAGGCCTGCCATTTACGCTGGCAACCATCCACCGGGCTGAAAATACCGATGACCAGGCGGCCCTGAGGACCATTATAGGCGCATTGAACGATCTTCATCACCATACCCCCGTTCTTTTCCCCATGCACCCCAGGACGGCGCAACGGATCGCAAAGCTTGGCCTGCAGGTGGATTTTATGACCACGCCACCGCTGGGCTACCTCGATATGCTGGCCCTGGTCCAATCCTGCCGTTCCGTGCTGACGGACAGTGGGGGCCTGTCCCGGGAAGCTTTCTTTTTCAGGAAGCCAACTCTCGTGGTCATGCGGAACCCTTTCTGGCCGGAGATCTTTATACATGGGAATTGCCTGCGCGCAGATGCGGCAGTGGAAGATATCCTCGCCAAACAGCAGGTGTTGCTGTCGGGAGACAAGCCATTTGTAACGGATGTCTTCGGGGACGGCCATGCGGCAGTAAAGATCAGCGAAGCGCTGATCAGGGAGGTATCCGCCAATGGGTAAGCGAATAGTCGTCACCGTTATATCCGATCTGGTGACCGACCAGCGGGTGCATAAGGTCTGCCGCACCCTTCATGAGCATGGATACGAAGTATTGCTGATCGGTGCTCGGAGAAGGGGCAGCCTGCCGCTGAATACACGGAGCTACAAAGCCCGCCGGATAAGGGTCCTGTTCCAGAAGAAGGTTTTTTTCTATGCGGAGTTCAACCTGCGGCTGTTCTTCCTGCTGCTGTTCACCCCGGCGGATATTTTCCTCGGCAACGACCTGGACGTGATGGCCGCCACTTATCTCGCCTCGAAGATCAGACGCCGGCCCGTCGTATATGATACGCATGAGTACTATATGGGTATGCCGGAGCTGAACGGTAAGCCGTTCATAAAAAAGGTCTGGGGCGCAATCGAGGCCTGGATCTTTCCGAGGCTGCGCTATGTGTATACCATCTGTGATTCCTTCTGCGAGCTCTATAAAAAAGATTACGGCAAGGAGCTGAAGGCCGTCCGCAATGTGCCCTACCTCGACAGCGGAGCGCCATCCCCACAGACTCACCGCCCGGACAGTTCCCCGTCAACCCCCGAGTCATCCGTGCTCGCCGCAATTGATTCGAAAATTCCGCGTTACAAGCATATCCTGCTCTTCCAGGGGGCAGGGATAAATCCCGAGAGAGGCGTGGAGGAGCTGGTCCTGGCCATGCGCTATCTGGATCCGGTGCAATTCCATCTGCTGATCATTGGCGGAGGTGATATTTTTGACGTGATAAAAGAAATGGTCAGCCGCGAGGACCTCGGGGACAGGATCACCATCTTCCCAAAGGTGCCATTCGAAGTGCTGAGACATATCACCCGGCAGGCCCATCTGGGCTTGTCTCTCGACAAGCCCACCAATATCAACCATATTTATGGGCTGCCCAATAAGATCTTCGATTACCTGCACAGCGGCGTGCCCATACTGGTGAGCCGGCTGGTAGAACTGGAGAAGATCGTGAATGAATATCAGGTAGGCACATTTATCGAGAATCACGAACCGAGATATATTGCCTCCTGCATCCGGGAAGTATTCGATGACCCGGAAAGGCTACTCCAGTGGAGAAAAAACTCCGAACGGGTACGCCGCGAGCTGAACTGGGAAAAAGAAAGCCGGATCGTACTGGAAATTTTCGAACAAGTTGAGCTGCAAAACAGTTAATAGATCGTGAGCGACAAGTATCTGCATATTGTTTGCCTGGATGTCCCGTACCCGGTGGATTACGGGGGTGTCTTCGATCTTTATTATAAGATCAGGGCTCTGCATGATGCGGGGGTAAAGATCATCCTGCATTGTTTTGAATATGGCCGTGGAGAGCAGCCGGAACTGGATAATTATTGTGAACAGGTCTATTATTATTCCCGCCGCGAGGGGCACAAAGGGTTTTCGCACCGGCTGCCTTATATCGTTTGTTCGAGGAGCAGCGAGGCCCTGAGAGAAGATCTGCTGAAAGACGAATATCCTATCCTGCTGGAAGGGATCCACTGCTCTTACCTGCTGGGCGACGAACGATTCAACAAGCGTAAGGTCATTCTGCGGCTGCACAATGTAGAATATCAGTATTACCGGCAGCTGTATCACTGCGAAAAATCTTTGCTCAAAAAATTATATTACCTGCACGAAAGCAACATGCTGCGGCAATACGAGAAAAGTATCGCCGACCGGGCGCTGGTGCTGACCGTGTCCGACAAGGACACCGGGCTTTACCGTTGTGAGTTCGGGGCCACCCGCGCCTATACGCTGCCGGTCTTTCTCCCGTTCAGAGAAGTAAAGAGCCGGGAGGGCACGGGCTGTTTCTGTCTTTATCACGGCAATCTGTCCGTAGCGGAGAACGAGCAGGCAGTGATCTGGCTGCTAAAGGAAGTCTTCAGTTCGTTGCAGATACCGCTGATCATCACCGGTAAAGATCCTTCTGCGCGGCTAAGCCGGCTTATCTCCAATTACCAGCATGCATGTCTGATCCCCAATCCATCGGAAGAAGAGATCCAGGACCTCATCGGCAAGGCACAGATCAACATACTCCCCTCCTTTAACTGCACAGGCGTGAAGCTGAAGCTGCTGAATGCCTTATTCAATGGCCGGCATTGTTTAGCCAACACGCAGGCCGTAAAGACTACGGGGCTGGAACAAGCCTGTCATATCGGCGATGATGCAGAGACCATACAGGAAAAGATCATGGAATTATATCTGCGTCCTTTCACGGCGGAAGAGGTCGCATTGAGAACGGAGCTGCTGGGTAAACAATTCAACAACGGGGAGAACGCTGAGCGTCTTATTCGATGGATATGGTAGCATTGTCCATCACCTTCCCTCTTTCTGTCTTCACCATTCTGGCGGGAAATTTATTGATGACGATATAATCGTGTGTGGCCATGATGATCGTCGTGCCATAATCCCTTGAGATCTGGAAAAGCAGCTGCATGATCTCGTCGGAGGTCTCGGGGTCGAGGTTACCGGTAGGCTCGTCGGCCAGGATCAGCTTTGGGGAATTCAGCAGAGCCCTCGCCACGTCTACTCGCTGCTGTTCGCCGCCGCTCAATTCAAAGGGCATCTTGAACCCCTTCGATTTCAATCCCACTTTATCCAGCACATCGGCGATCTTTTCGTCCATCAGCCGGGTGTCTTTCCAGCCGGTGGCCTTCAGCACGAATTTCAGATTATTATTGATATTGCGGTCAGTGAGCAGTTGAAAGTCCTGAAAAACGACGCCGAGCGTACGGCGGAGATAAGGGACTTTTTTCCAGTCCATATCCCTTAAATTGAATCCGGCGACCTGTCCTTCCCCTTCTCTCAGGGGAAGGTCCCCGTAAAGGGTCTTCAGCAAGCTGGACTTACCGGTGCCTGTCTTTCCCACGAGATAGACAAATTCGGCCTTGTTCACGATAATGTTCACATCCTGCAGGATAAGGTTACCCCCCTGATATATGTTCGCGTGCCGTAATTCGACAATGATTTCTGCCATAGTAGGTCATTAAGCAGGGCAAAAATAAGGAATAATACTTAATCATCCCTTCCTGTCGGCTTTCAGCATGAGCCGGAGCGTAGAGTCATTGGCGAAATAGCTCATCATCCAGTTGATGAAAATAGCCAGCTTGTTCTTGACGCTGAGGATAAGCATCAGGTGAACGAACATCCAGGTCAGCCATGCAAAAAGGCCCTGGAAGCTGAACCCGGGCAGATCGACAACGGCCTTGCGTTTGCCCACCGTCGCCATCGTGCCCTTGTTCTTATATTCATATTCCAGCAGAGGAACACCGCTGAGCATTCTTTTAAAATTGTCTCCCATGAAAAGGCCCTGCGCCACGGCCACGTTTGCCAGCTGGGGATGTCCGTTAGGATATTTGGGCGTGGGCATGTACGCGATATCGCCTACCGCATAGACTCCATTCAATCCTTCCACCGCTCCGAAGCGGTCGGTCTTCAGCCGGTGTCCCCTGGCCATACTGGTTTCGGGGATCCCATTGAGGACATTGGCCGTCACCCCCGCGGCCCAGATGAGGTTCTTGGAGACGATGGTCTCCCCTCCTTTTAGCGTGACCGTGGTGCCATCATAATCCTCCACGACGGTGCCTGTCCGGACGAGCACGCCCAGCGCTTCCAGATATTCCCTCGACTTTATTTTGGAGGCTTCGCTCATAGCGTTCAGGGTATTCGGGGAACCTTCCAGCAGGAAGATGGTAAACCGGGAAAAATCCACACCGGGGTAATCTTTGGGCAGTATATTCTTTTTCATTTCGGCCATGGCCCCGGCGAGCTCTACACCCGTGGGCCCTCCGCCGACGATCACAAAATTCAGATGGGATTCCAGCTCGGCAGGACCCGCCATCACCGTGTCTTCAAAGGTCTGCAGGATCCGGTTGCGCAGGGCCATTGCCTGGGGCACGGATTTCATGGGAAAAGAGTTCTCCTCGATCCGGGTATTCCCAAAGTAGTTGGTCGTGCAGCCCAGTGCGATGACAAGATAATCGTAAGTATAAGGACCGATGGAAGTATAAACGGTCTTGTTGTCCGGGTCTGTCCGCTCTACCTCTGCGATCCGGATGCTGACGTTCTTTGAATACTGGAACACTTTTCTCAAGGGGAAGGAAATGCTCGAAGGCTCAAGCCTGGCTGTAGCGACCTGGTACATCAGCGGCTGGAACTGGTGGTAATTGTGCTTGTCGATGAGCAGCACGTCATATGCTGTCCCATTCAGTTTGCGCGCCAGGCGCAGACCGCCAAATCCGGCCCCGATGATGATGATACGCTTCCGCTGCTGGCTTTCTGTACTCATATAATACGTTTTTGTTCCCTGAACCCTGCTTTTCCCCGTGCAAAAATAAGCCATCGGTCCGGGAATATCGTTATAAGATCAACCGACGAAATAATACGATTACCATGAGTATAACGCCCGGCTAAGTGATTTTGTTTATACCTGTCTTTACCGGACAAGCTGTACGCATACAGATTAGCATTTATACCAGCCCGGGCAGTCATTTATGGACCGCGGGATTATCGCCGTTTGCTATAATTTTATTCATAACCTTATCTGCACATGAACAAGCTGGTTCAATATCTTCATTCCGTTCACCCCCTCCCGGGAGGGCTGCGTGAATATCTATACGAAGTCGCAAAAACCATCGATGTCCGGAAAGGGGAGCGGCTGCTGAGGATCGGCGAGGTCTGCTCAAATATCTATTTTATTGAAAAGGGGTTGTTCCGGTGTTATTACGAATCGGATACGGGAGAGGTCTGCGCCTGGTTCATGAAAGAAGGCGATGTGATCATTTCGGTGGGCAGCTTTTTTTCCCAGGCGCCCAGCTACCAGGCCATTGTGGCCATGGAAGAGAGCCTTGTCCGTTTCATCAGCCATGAAGATCTGCATAAGATCTACCGCCGGTGGCCGGAATTCAATCTTACCGGCAGGAAGATCACCGAAAAATATTACGCGCTCTGCGAGGACAGATTATATTCCCTGCGGATGAAAAAAGCGGAAGAGCGTTATCATTATTTCCTCGAAAGCCAGCCCGGACTCGTGGATCGTATCCCGGCCACCTATATTGCTTCCTACCTGGGCATCACGCGGGAAACGCTGAGTCGTATTAAAAAAAAGAAATAGACTTTTGACAATTGTCAAAATAAATCTTTCTGTTTTGTGATAATTGTCACAATCAATCCCTGACAGCGGGCTGAACCGGCTATTTCGTATCGTAGTTTTAACAGACTGGAAGGCAGTTGTCCTTCCGGTACTGCTCCAGGATCGACAAGGAGCAGAAAGAATAGCGATACGAAAGAAAAAAACCGGTCATGCTACGTTCATTCAGCCTATACAAATACAGCCTGGTGGTGGGCTTTCTCAAAAAGACCGCCAGACCGGATGCAATCCCAATCGGTGTTGCCCGTGAAGATGTTCTTTTTCGTCTTGCGAATGGATTGGTAAAAGAATTAAGAGCGGGTATCAGGGAATCGGCAGACAAAAAAAGGAACAGAGAGGAATTGTTGCTTTTCCTTGGGCTGCTGCTGAAGCCTTATACGCCGCTGAGGTCTCTTCCTTTCCGCATTGCTATCAACAATTTCATACTCATGGAAACGGCGACCCGCTGCCTCATTCATCTCAATGACGAAGAGCTGTTCATGCTGTGGCGGAACGTCAGGTGAACGAGGACGATGGTCTTATGCCATGAAACGCCCGCTACGGCAAAGTCTGCGCAGCGATCGAACACGCGCCGCTTCCCGAGGGACACGCGCGGCCGAATGGATGGTTAAGGGCTTTGATTGGTAGCAAAGCTTTTCTTAACCTTTTAAACCAATGATGTATGAGAAGTGAATTTGCTTTGCTGACCGGTGCACTGGTAATGTGGGCTTCGGTCAGTTTGTCCCGCTGTCCTGTTGCAGCCGGCATCCGTTCGCCCGGTCTTTTTGCTGGAACGGAGTCTGTAAAAGGGGTTTCCGTGGATCCGTCCCTCCCCTCCCCGTTTTATGAGAACGGACAACCTGTTGAAAACTATTGTCAAAAATTAATGAATGCCAAAAGAAGCATTTATTATCTGAGTACCCGGAGCTATAAAATGTCCCTGCAGCTGAGGGGCATTTATACCCGTGAGGGAGCGATCTTTTTCTGTCTCCGTCTTTACAATCATTCTCATATCGATTATGCTGTCGACAGCATCCGGTTCCTGATGGCCGATCAGAAGCAGCAGACAAAGACCACCGTGCAGGGGGTACCGCTCACCCCTGTTTACCATTGTGGAAATGCAGGGTTTATAAAAGGAAAGAGCGGAGAGCTCCTGGTCTTTGCCTTGCCACGGTTCACGCTTCCCGCCGGTAAACGTCTGGTCATCGAGGTATCGGAAAAGAACGGAGGCAGGCGGCTACGGTTGCTGACGGACAATTTCACGCTGGTAAAGGCGCGATTAATTTAGCTAAACCTTTTTTCTAACAGTTAAACCTTTTTTTTATGAACACTGAGAACCTGGAATTCTTGCAGGAAAGCCTGAAATATCTTGGCTTCGGGGAAAAGTTATTGCTGAACCAACAATTAGAGGAGCTGATCGCCAAACAGCCAAAGGATTTCGTGCTGGAGACCGAAGCTTTTTATGACGAAGAGACCAGGCTGGAGACCACCCTTCATTTCCGCCGGTCCGAACAGCTGGATATGTATTTCTTTAACCGGTACGAGGCGAAGCTCTGTTTTGGCGGTGATCCGGCCAGGGACAGAGGGCATACCTTCTATATCAACAAAGGTAGTGGCGTTACGCTCCGGGAGGCTTATAACCTTTTGCAGGGAAGGGCCGTGAATAAAGACCTGACGGATTCGGAGGGACAGAAATACAATGCCTGGATACAGCTGAACCTTGATGAAAGGGATGGGAATAATAACTACAAGATGAAGCAGTTCCGCCTTCAATACGGCTATAATCTTGAAAAGACCCTCGAGAAATATCCCATCCGCGAGCTGAAAAATGAAATACTAAAGACCAGCCTGATCAAGTCTCTCAAAAAAGGTAATCTTCATACAGTGAGCTTCGAAAAACCCAATAAAATTGAGAAAATGCTGATCGAAGCAAATCCCCAGTACAAAACGATCAATATCTATTCTTTTGGCAACCGCAGCGGGGGCAAGGCTTCTCCAAAGCAGGATCAGGGAACTGCCGGGGTCAACGATCCCAGACCGGGCAGCAAAAATCCGCCGGAAGAAAAAGAGGAGGACCCCGAAGACCGGGAAGAAATGAAGGAGGAAGAGATGGAACTGCCAGGGGGCAAACCACCCACAAAGAAAAGGAGCTACAGATAGGAGCTCCTCTTCTGAAAGCCTGCCGAAACGCCAGGTGAGGTTCAGGGGTCCTTCTTCTGAAAGTCTGCAGATGCTCCGGGTGAGGTCAAGGCTGGAAGCTGGAAAGTGCTGCGGCGTTACGGCACCGGTGGGATCGCTAAACCATTTCGGACGATGTCATGGCGAAGGCATACGAAAGATTGCGAAGGCATGCGCGAGATTTTGGTTAGTACGATGGATGGACAGCATGGGGCTCGCCGGGAGGCGGCCTCATGCATTTTGTGGCGCAAGACCCGGGGCTATGAGAAAGGAAATTTATGATGATTTTATTGTTGCAAACGATCTGCATACTTTTAAGTTCATCAGCAAGGGGAAGAAAGGTAATATATCCAAACAAGTTCTGTTTATACCAGATGAAGAGCGCGGTTTTTACAATCTAGAATTTGGAGATGTCCGCATAGATGGAAGCATTGATTATCTTACGGTAAGTAATAATGGGGACAGAGATAAAATATTGGCAACTATTATGAGGATTGTTGACATCTACACAACAAAATATCCTGATAGAATTATATATTTTATTGGAAGCAATACAGAAAGGATCAGGCTCTATAGCATGATGATCGCATTAAATCTGGAAGAGCTCTCTGTCCTATTCAACATATATGCAAAGGAGAACAAAGAATTTATACCATTTACCAGAAACATGAATTCAACCGAATTTTTAATTAAAAGAAAAACTTAACTTCAACCTATGAAAAAGACAATTAAGATCCATGGTGGATTGTTTGATCAGGATGTCACCCTGACATATGACCCACAGCTGGATGCTGTCAAACCCTGCGCTGTCGCTCTGCAAAGAGTAACTGAAGCCAACAAAAGGCTGAGGGAAATAAAAATATGGCCATGGGAACAAAAACCACCTCTTCACCCCCTGCCCTGACCAGGCACCGTCATCAACCCTCTGATCACCGCCTCCCAACCTGAGGGCTGTATCGGCCCGAAAGACCGCTGTCAGCTTACGGAAATTCTCGCAACCCGCAAATTACCGCAAGCAATTATCCTCCATGCCAGGCATCCTCCAGGCCCAACACGACGTGCGGCATTCCAAAGCAGGAAATCTCCATGCTAAAGCGTGGCTAAATTTTTGTGGGCTAAGGTCATTCCTGTATGCCGCCTAGAATTGTTGTTAAAAAAATTTGGTCAATCTTGAAATTAAAATAAATTTGATGCACGGTTGCAACCTTAACAGACTGTCCTGCGATATGGATTGGCATAAAAACACGCTATTACGCACCTCGCCTTTGAAAAATGAAGCCACACTGCTGTCGCAGGTGGCTATGGGCAATGATAAAGCCTTCGCAAAGCTCTTCCACCACTACCGCACCAGGATCTACTCCTACGCCTTTCATCTGTTTGAGAACAGTGGCCTCGCCGACGAACTCGTACAGGATGTCTTTTTAAAAGTATGGCTCAACCGCGGCAAGCTTCCCCAACTGACCCGCTTCGAGTCCTGGCTGTTCATCATCGCGCGCAACCAGGTCTTCGATACGCTAAAGCTCATGGCCAAAGAAGCCACCGCAAGAAAACAATTGGTACGGGTTATCCCCGCTACGCAGAACCCCGTGGAAAATCAACTGATCGCCAAAGAGAATGAGCTTCGTCTCCATCATGCGCTCGACCGGCTGTCCCCTCAGCAGAAACTGGTGTTTACCCTTAGCCGCCAGCAGGGCATGAACCACGAAGAAATAGCTTCCCGCCTCAATATTTCGCGCAATACCGTCAAGACCCACCTCGTACATGCCCTGAAAACGCTGCGGGGTGTCATGTACCTTAATTCAGACCATATCATGCTGATCTGGCTTTTCTGTTATTATTTCACCACATGATGACGCCTGTCTTGCCTGAACCCGTCCGATGCCGTATGGACGCTACGCGATACCCGGACCCACTGCCTCGCCACCGGGGCGATAAATATTTTTTCCCCCACCCTACTCCTCCTTGCCGCTTTTTCAGTCTTTAGGGTAACGCCTGCGCTTACCACCTGCCATTTGCCTGCTAATTTTAAAAACCGGCGTTACCAGAAACTACGACTATGGACTCGCCAAAACGATTTGCTTACCTCTTTCACCGGTATTATGAGAAAAAACATACCCGTGATGAAAAAGAGGAATTGTTTGAAATGCTCCGTAAAGCGGAGCATGACGAGTCCCTGCGGCGTCTGATCGACGAAACATGGGAACAGGATCTGCCCGACTACACACAAAAAAAGGGAAATGCCCTGGCCATCCTCGAACACATCACCCGGGATCATCCCATGGTCCCTGCCCGGCGTATAAATCCCAACACCTGGGTCAGGGTTGCAGCTACGGTCCTTATCATCGCCCTCGCCGGCTTCCTTTACCGGCAATTTCATTTCCATCCCCAACCCGCACAAGCTCCCCTCGCTGCGGTCGCCCCCAAACCATCAGGAGATCAGTATCTTATCCTGTCCGACGGGAGCAAGGTCCTGCTGCACAAAGGCGCCCATATCGAATTTCAGGGGCAGTTCAACAGTAAAACAAGAGAGGTGACGCTCAGCGGAGAAGCTTATTTCGATATACGCCACGATAGGAGGCCATTTATCGTCCACACAGGCGGCGTCAGGACCATCGTACTGGGGACGGCGTTCAATATCAATGCCCTTGATAAGAATGTCACGGTCACAGTCGCCAAGGGTAAAGTAAAGGTGGAGAATGACCGGGGAGAGTTCAGCATCCTGAAGCGCAATGAGCAGATCATCGTCGACGTCACCCATAACAGACTCCGGAAAAAAGCGGTGGATGCCGATGAGATCATCACCTGGAAGAAGCCTTACCTGATCATGAACGACGTCAGCATGAGAGAGGCGGTGATCGAGCTGGAGCAACGGTTCCATGTCAATATAACCCTCGTTAACCCCGCACTGGGGAACTGTAATGTCACCGCAACCTTCATCAATGAGGAGCCTCTGGAACAGATCATCAACGTATTATCCAAGATCAATAATATGGAATACAAGATCATTAACCCAACCAATATAGAACTCAGCGGGGAGGGCTGCAAGTAATAATAGAAGAAGGGTTTACAAAACCAGACTAAACTAAAAACCTGCCCCGGCTGGAACCGGAGCAGGCCACGAAAAATACCTCTTGCGTCTAAGAAAGAAGGTATCCTGCTTTAAACAACTTTCATCATTTAAAACAATCAAAACTATGAATTTTTCTTCATTGTTTGGATCCTGCTACCGGCATGCAGGAATATGGAGCCGGAGACTGATCATTCGAAACAAAAAAAGGGTAATCTATTGTATGCGAGTAAGCTTTTTTATCCTCCTTGCTTTTATGTGCAGCATGCAGTTATTAACCGCAAGGGATGCTGTGGGACAGGACATGAGCAAGGTGTACGTCACGCTGAACCTGAAGAACGAGACCCTTGTGAGCGCACTGGAAAAGATCCAGAAAATGACCGCGTTCACCTTCGCCTATAATAAAAAAGATCTGAGAAAGGTCAGTGGACTGAGCTTTTCCTATGACAACCGTTCGGTCAAAGGACTGCTCGAAGCCCTGCTGCAGGGCACTCCCCTCCGGTTCGAACAGGTAAGCAATACGATCGTCATTTCCTCGGTAAAGAACGTCAGGGCAATCCTTCAGCCTCAGCCCCATCTGAACGGGCTTGGTGGCGACCCAAATTCTTCCGAGATGGAGAACGAAGCCAGAATGCACAGCATCAGCGGCAAGATCACCAATGAGAAAGGTGATCCGCTGTCGGGGGTTTCCGTACTGGTCAAAGGGACGTCAAATGGTACGACCACGGACGGAGAAGGCAAATTCAAGCTGAACATCCCCGATGAGGGCGCTACGCTCAGCTTCTCCTATGTCGGCTATCAGACAAAGATCTTAAAGGTGGGCAGCGAAACTACGCTGACGGTGCAGTTGAAGGAACAAGCCAGCGGTCTGAACGATGTGATCGTGATCGGATATGGAACAGCCCGGAGATCGGATCTGACCGGCTCGGTGGCCAGCCTCAGAAGCGATCAGATCATGGACAGGCCTGTGGCGAATGTTTCTCAGGCGCTGGAAGGCAAGATTGCGGGCGTCGATGTCAATATCAACAGCAACGCCCCCGGACAGCCTGCCAAGGTGCGGGTTCGGGGCATCGGCTCCATCAACTCCTATCTGGAGCCCATATATGTCGTGGATGGAGTGATCGGGGTAGACATCAATACCCTGAACCCGAACGATATCGCTAATCTGGAAGTACTGAAGGATGCCAGCTCCACGGCTATCTTCGGAGCCCGCGGCGCCAATGGGGTCATCATCGTCAGCACCAAGCGCGGACGGCATGGAGACTCCAAAGTGAGCTATGAAGGGAATTATAACACGGTCGAACTCACCCGTCACCTGAGAACGCTCAACTCGGATGAGTTCGTAAAGACCTATAACCTGGCCTTCGCCAATGGCACCAAATACGATCCGCTCGGCGGAGTATGGACGCCTCCCGTCGCCATGAATCACGCGAGCCTCCCTCTTTTGTTCGATGCCAATGACAAACCCCTCTACAACACCAACTGGGAAAAAGAAACCTATAAGCCGGCCAGCTCGCAGAGCCATTATATCAATGTCCAGGGCGGCAGCGACAAATCGCAGTTCAGCGCCTCGCTGGGATACCTTGACCAGAACGGCCTGATGATCCAGTCCTGGTTCAAACGCTATTCCGCCAGACTCACCATGGACAATGAGGTCAATGACTGGCTGAAGGTGGGCGGCAATCTTACCGTGATCAAGTCCACCCAGCGGCTGGTGTCAGATGGGAACGGCGGTCTCAACGTACCGAGGATGGTGACCGAAGAAGTGCCCATCGTCCCCATAAAATATCCGGATGGCACCTGGGCTGGCAACCATGATATCGCAGGCATGGAAGGCGGACCGAACCCCGTGCACATCGCCAACAGCCGGTATAACCTGAATAATACCATGAGCGCCGTCGGGGACATTTATTTTACGATCCACCTGAGCAAAGAACTCGATCTGAAGACCGACTTCGGGTATTATACCACCGGCAACAAGAATAATTTCTATTCCGGCATGGACCTCCCCCACCTCTCACAGGACCAGGGCGGAGATGCTACCATCAATAATTCGTTCACATACTACTGGCAGTCGGAGAACTACCTCACCTGGAACCATAAGATCAATGACCATCATCACCTGACCGCCCTGCTGGGAGCTTCCTGGCAGAAAAGCAATACGGAGACTTCCAGGGCAGAATCACAGAATTTCATCGATGATTTCTTCCAGTTCAATAACCTCGGCGCCGGATCGGTAAGACAGGATATCCAGAGCTCCAATGCCACAAGGACCTTCAACTCGTTCTTTGGCAGGGTCACCTACAATATCAGCGACAAATACCTGTTCACCGCTACGGGCCGCGCCGATGGTTCCTCGAACTTCGGGCCGGACAATGTGTATGCCTTCTTCCCTTCTGCCGGCGCGGCCTGGCGTTTGTCGGAAGAACCATTCCTGAAGAGCAACCCCAATATCAGCAACCTGAAGCTGAGGGCCAGCTATGGACTGTCGGGTAACTCCGAGATCGGTAATGACCGCTTCGCCGCGCAGTATTCTGCCGGGCAGGTAGTGATCGGGGGCGCCAACCAGCCGGATCTTTTACCGGGCTATCTCGGGAACTCCAAGCTGAAATGGGAAAAATCTCTCCAGCTGGATATCGGTCTGGAACTTGGCCTCTGGCACGACCGGGTCAGCATGAACCTCGATTATTACAACCGCGAGACCAAAGATCTCCTGTTACAGACACCCATCCCCTGGTCAGCGGGCATGAATACGGCCAACGTCTACCGGAATATCGGTTCGGTACGCAACCAGGGCTTTGAAGTGAGCCTGAACACGATCAACGTCCGGAACCAGGGAGGGCTTACCTGGACGACGAGCTTTATTTTCGCCGCCAACAAGAACAAGATCCTCAAGCTGAATGACGGCAATGCGGACATCTTTCCCGGCCCGAATTTCCTCGGCCAGACGAATGTCCTTCGCGTTGGCGAGGCCATCGGCAGTTTCTACGGGATGACACGCACCGGCACCTATGGCACGGCCGAAGCAGCCGATGCCGCAGCACATGGCCTGAAACCCGGCGATCGGAAATATATTTACAATAAGGACGGAAGCCCTTACTACAGCATCATCGGTCATGCCTATCCGAAATGGACAGGAACCTTCAGCTCGAAGCTGGAATACAGAGGATGGGAATTCTCCTTCGATATCCGCATCGTGCAGGGCGTGAACACGGCCGCTACCTTCAAGCATTCCACCGAGGACAGACAGACCATCGCCAACAGCCTGGCCACCGTGCTGAACGGCTGGACGCCGGATCACCAGAATACGATGGTGTCGCAGGTGCGGAACTATAAGTTCGCACAGGACTCCCATTTCGATACCTGGTGGGTGGAGGATGGCTCATTTGTACGCGGACAGAATTTCACGCTGGGCTATACGCTGCCCAATACGCTGGTACAAAAGATGAAACTGAGCAGGATACGGGTCTCCGCCAGCGTGCAGAACCTTTTCCTCAGCACGAAGTATACGGGATATGATCCGGAAGTCGATACGTTCAATGCCAGCTATGGGTCGAACAGTTCGTTCTCCCAGAACCTTGACTTTTTCGCCTATCCCCGTCCCCGGACCTGGAACCTTAACTTATCGGTGGGATTCTAGGAGAGTGTAATGTATCTGTTCACAAAAAATTAATGCACGATGAAAATCTTAAAATACATCATAATCGTTTTCTCCGTCCTGTCGATCGGCGCCTGCAAAAAATTCCTGACCGTGCAGCCCACCGGCTTTATCAGCCCTACCGCCAATCTGTCCAGCCTTAAAGTGGCGAGGGCGCTGGCGAATGGATGTTATGCGAAACTTCAGGGCCTGCTCACCGGCCAGCCTTCTTCCTATGGCGGCAACATCTGGAATCTGATGGAGTTCATGACCGGCAAATCCAACAGCGATCTGGGACAAACGGGCTTTGTCAGCTTCCAGACCCTCAACTACAACAGCACCTCCTTTTATGTAGACACCTGGTGGCAGCAGCTGTACCTCGGCGTTGGGGACTGTAACCTCGCCCTTGAAAAATTGCCTACCATCACCGCAGCAGGGTACACCGATGGCGTCAAGTCCAACTATCTGGCAGAGGCGCACACGCTGAGAGCCCTGTATTACTTCTACCTGGTGCGGCTGTATGGCGCTGTGCCAAAAGTAACTTCGGTGCCTAAGGACCTGAACCTGAAAGTCACCCGCACTCCTGCCAAGGCCATATACGACAGTATCATCATCCCCGACCTGCTCGCAGCCGAAGGCTCCACCCTTCCCTGGCAGGACAATTCCGGATACATATCGATGAGCGCTGTCAAATCACTGCTGGCAGATGTCTACCTGACCTATGCAGGCGCAGCCATCAACGGAGGTACGCAGTTTTATGCCGAATCGGCCAAGCGTTCGCTCGATGTGATCCAGAAAGGAGGATATACGCTGTTCCCCAACTATACCGATATGAATAACCCAAGCAACAAGAACAAGGGGGAGTTTATTCTGCAGGTACAATACGCGGCCAGCGTTCCATCTACCAACCCCCTGACGGCGCTGACGATCCCCAACTATTCCGGCATCTCCAAATATTCGGATGAATATGGATCGGTCTACCCCACGGCGCAGTTCATCGCTTCCTTTCCTGCGGGGGACAAACGCGTGAAGGAACGACAGTTCTTTTACACCAAATACAAGAAGATCAACACTACGGATACGGTGGTCTTCAAGAGCACCTATATCTATAAATGGTTCGACTCCCTGGCAGTGACCAGCACGGCCAAATCCGATCTGAACTTTACCCTGTACAGGCTGGCCGACGTCTACCTGCTGTACGCGGAAGCATCCAACCGCGCCGGGGCAGGGCCGAACGCCAATGCGATCGGTTATGTAAATGCGATCCGCGCCCGCGCGAACCTCGCACCCATCGGAGCATTGAGCCAATCGGACTTCGAGCACGAAGTGTGGCTGGAGCGCTACTACGAGCTATGCTTTGAAAATAAGATGTGGTTCGATATGGTGCGCACGAAGAAAGTGCATAACGATGTGACAGGCAACTGGGATGATTTTGTCGGACATAAGACGGTGTGGAATGCAACCTTCACCGCCAGCCAGCTCCTGTTCCCCCTGCCAAAGCAGGAGACGGATGTAAACCCGAATCTGATGCCGAACAATCCTGGATTCTAAGCTTACTGCCGGGTAGCCCGGGGCATGAAGAAATGCCCACAGGGTCCGGAGTGCATATATAGCAGTTAGTTTTGGTAAAAAAGCCTGCAGTTTCCACTGTGGGCTTTTTTGCGCCCCTACATCTCCGCCACCGGCACTTCCGGATCTGGCTGGCGTATATTCATCCCCGTTGCTGGGATCGTTCGTTGCACGAGCAGGGTGATCGCCGCGCCGAAAATGGCCATCAGCCCGAAAGCCCATCTCAGCCCCGCCAGCTGTGCGACGCCACCGATCAGCGGCGGCACGATCAGAAATCCCAGATAGCCGACGATGGATACGGAAGCGATCGATGAACCGCTGCTCAGCCTGGCCGATCTGCCCGCCATGCTGAACACCATCGGTATCACACAGGACACCCCGAACCCCGTCAGCATAAAGCCCAGCCCTGCCAGCAGCGGATAGGGCAGAAGGCTTGCCAGCAGAAGGCCCGAGGCGATAAGACATCCGCTCCAGGTAAGCACATTCCGGACGCCAAACCGGTTGGAGAGCCGGTCTCCCGTCAGACGGCCCATGGTCATGGCGATCATATACACGACAAAGCCCAGGGTGGCAATCTCCCTGGAAGTATGCACGGCCTTGCGGAAATAGATGCCGCTCCAGTCATACATTGTCCCTTCGCAGGCCATGGAGGCAAAAGAGATCAGACCGAACTTCAGCAGGGCACGGTCGGGAAAGACAAACCACGGCCTCTTTGCCTGTCGTTTGGGCTGCTGATACAGACTGCCAGGAAAGGCATAGATCACAAGACCCGTCAGCAAAACACCGGTCAGCAGGAAATGCCAGGCCGGCAGGATATGAAAGGAGACCATCAGCGATCCCAGCGCGGCGCCCCCAAACCCCGCAAGACTCCAGATGCCGTGAAAAGTGGCGATGATGGAGCGGTTGTACATCGCCTGCACGCCTATGGACTGGGAGTTCACCGAAATATTCAGAAGGTTGCGCGACGCGCCAAAACAAAGCAGGGCCAGCACCAACTGCCAGCCATGGGTTACGAACCCGATAAGACTGAGCATGCAGTTGAAGAAAACAGCGCCGAACAGCATAACGCGGCGGCTGTCGAAACGGCCAAGAAGCGCACCCGTGATGGGAAGGGTCATCAGCAGGCCAACGGGCAGGGCGAAAAGAATGGCGCCAAGCTGCGCCTCGTTCAGATGAAGTTGCTGCTGGATCGTGGGGATCCTCGAGGCCCAGGTCGAGAACCCAAAACCGGACACAAAGAAAAACGCGGCCACCATGATCCTCGTTCTGCGTGGGGTGGCTTCTTTCGGGGGTCGTTGCATGTCTAGCAAAAATACGGGGTCTGGGTCGATTGAAACTAAGTGAAAACATTTAGTTCAGCTATCGGATATGCCCTAAAAAAATGAATAACCCATTAAGTATTATACAATTTCGCATCAGCGTCCGTTATTTTATTTTTAACCCCGAAACTACCCTGTTATGAAGGTTGAAGCTATCCCCCTGCAAGAGCTCGTTAATCGTTTGATCGGTGCGGACCCCTCCGCAGCCATATATGCCAACAGGGTCCGGAACGATATCCCCGCTGAAATGATGGTCCTTACCGATGAGAACATGCTGGCCTATGTGCTGTGGAACCTGATCAGCAGTGCGGTGAATAATCTCCAGGAGGAATGTATCCATATCGAAGCCATGAGCATAGGAGACCGTACGATCATCCGCATAAAGGACGTGGGAACCTATTTCTATCATACCATTTCCCAGGAATACAGAAAGGTTCAGTACGTAGCGGAAAAACTGGGGGGCAGCGTCAGCATCGACCATGACACCCACTACGGGGCAAATGCTTCCTTTATCATTTCAAACCGTCTCCTCGTCGCCTGATCAGCAGGCTGCAAGCCATTCAAGGGGCCAGCCCCGGAATATTGGCCGTCAGGTTCTACCGTTCCCCCCGCCCAGCAAGAGTTTCATCCCATTTCACAGGCCAGATCCACCGGCCATCCATTTGTTAATGAATTGTTAACAAAAGAACCGGATTAAATTTCCGTTAAAAGCATCAGTCCATATATCAGAAAAAATTAATTCCTAAAATTTAAAAGAAAAAACATGAAAAAGATCACTATGATGGTCCTGGGATTGCTATGCCTTCACCTGATCACCAATGCCCAGAGAACTATTCGTCAAAGACATGAGATCCGCCACGACCGGAGAGATATCCGTCACGACAAGAAAGACATTATTGGTGACCATAAAGATATCCATGCCGATAAAAAGGATATCGCGGGGGACCGGAAGGACCTTCACAATGATCGCAAGGACGTGGTAGCGGACAGGAAAGATCTGCACCAGGATAACAAGGACATCCATTCGGACAAGGGCGACCTGACCACAGAACGCAAAGAAAGAAATGCCGATTGGAAAGCCGGCGATTATAAGGATGCCAAAAAAGAACAGAAGGACATCAATGCCGACAAGAAAGATCTCACAAAAGACCGCGAAGACCGGCATGATGACAGAAAGGATCTGAAGGATGATCACAAGGATATTTCTCAGGACAAAAAAGACCTGAAAGAGGACCGGAAGGATCTTACGGGAGATCGTAAAGAACTTAAGCAGGACAAGTCTGATCTGCGTAAGGACAGGAAAGATCTGAAAGATGACAAGGGCGATGTAAAACCCGCCCCCGCTGCGCCTGCCTCCCCAGCCAATAATTAATTACGTGCCCAGGATCTGTGTATATCGCTGATCACTGACCCGCCGGCGTGGCTGGCGGGTCTTTTTTATGAGAAAAAATAATCCCGATGAGACCATATCATATTACCAGCTCATATCTTATTGCCAGGTCCATAGCCTTCATACTGCTGATCTCCTGCAGCGGAACCGTTATAGCACAGGATTCCACGGGATCGGCAATACCTGACAGTTCCAGACTGGCGACAAGCCCGGATACCACAGCTAAGACAGAGAGCGCTGCCGGAGATATCCATTCTTATTTCGAGGCCGGCATCAGCTACCAGAGCAACAACGTCTATCTGGGACGAAAGGACTCCAGCGCCCTCCCCTATTTCATCCCAACCATAAGCTATTATCATAAGTCCGGTTTTTATGCGACGGTCTCTGCCGCTTATCTCCGCACTTCCCCGGTGCAGCGGGTCGACGTGATCACGCTGGAATCGGGATTTACCTTTTCGGCCGGTAACTACGCCGGCGACTTCACCGCCTCCAGATATTTTTACAACAGCCAGAGTACCAGCGTTACCTCCGAGATAAAAGGGGCGCTCTCCTACCAGAACAGCTATGATTTTGGCTTTATCAGACCAGTCATCACCAGCGTGGTCAGTTTCGGGAACAAGCCGGACTTCGAGGCTTCTTTCGGACTGGAGCATAGTTTCACTTTTTGTCACGGCAACCTGGAGATCATCCCCACCCTGCAGGCAAACGCCAGCACACTGAACTATTACAGCAATTATTATAAGACCCGCCGGTTTGCCCGGAAAGGTAAAAAAGCGGTAACGGGCACCGTGGCGGTCACCGGCACGGTGGTCGATCCATCGGAGTTCAGGATCCTGGATTATGAGCCCAGCCTGCCGGTCACATTCAAAGCCGGTAATTTTAAGTTCAGCTTCACGCCAACCTGGGCCATTCCTGTAAACCCGGCGGCAATCGATCTTCACTATGCCTGGTCGACGGGAACTACGGCCGATAAGGAAAAGAATGAAAAGATCGCCAATACATTTTTCTGGACACTGGGGGTCAGCTACAAGTTCTGAGGACGCTTTTTCCTATCTTTAGTCCTCTAACAATAACTGACGAATGAAATATCACCTATACTTGCTGGCAACAGGATTGCTCATGCTGACCGCCTGCAAGGATCCCAGTGCCAGACCCAGCACGGAGGAAATGTTGAAAGAGGCCGGCAAAAGCCCGGATGCGAATGCAGGCTCCGGAAAATTCAGCATCGATGCGCCTCCCGGATGGAAAAAAATGGATACGACGATCACCGGTATAAAGATCACCTTCCTGCTCTCCCCGGCCGTTACCAATGAATTCCGGCCCAATATCAATGTGGTGACCGAATCCATGAGGGACGCCCCCCCCGATGGATATTTTGATCAGAGTATCGCGGCCATGGGCAAATACATGCAGCATTTTTCGGCGGTCGCCAAAGGTGAAAAAGAGATCGATGGCGCAAAAGCAAGATGGATGCGGTATTCCCATAATCAGAACGGCTTCGATCTGGATGTACTGGTGTATTTTATAACGAAGAACGGGATAGCTTATATTATCACCTGCACGGTGCCAAAGGGCCAGATGGAACATTTCCAGCCTCAGTTCGAACAGGCGGTCGGAACATTTCATGTATCATAAAGAAGGATATGACCATTGAAAAAGTAAATATAAAAGAAAAGCTGAGCCAGTTCAGTGACTACTGGAATCCAAGGATCGTTGGCGAGCTCAACGGACAGCACGTAAAGCTGGTCAAGTTCAGCGGCGAGTTTGTCTGGCACCAGCATGAGCACGAAGATGAAATGTTCCTCGTGATCGGGGGACAATTTAAAATGGAACTGAGAGAAAAGACCATCGACCTTGGGCCCGGGGATTTTGTGGTCATTCCAAAAGGCACGGATCACAGGCCCATCGCGGCGAACGAGGTGCATGTGATGCTATTCGAACCTGCCTCTACGCTGAATACCGGAGATCAAAAAAATGAGCTGACGCGGGAGAAGTTAGAAAAACTATGACCTCCATTGGATGCTGGTTATCATATATTTAAAAACGATAAAGTGTAAAGTTTAAATGGTACTTTTGAAGATACTTGCTGTCTGGAATGAGGTCATATTTTTCAAAATATCAATGCCTGTCGTTGCTTGTCGTTTTTTCCTGTCTGCGCGTTGAAGCCCAGCTTGTGTCTGCCAGACTGGGCCTTCCTTTCAATGCCATCGTGAATGTTTCATTTGGAAAAGGGAATGGTGACCTCGTCGCCGGCCCACCCTTGCCACCCGGCAGGACCAGCTTCAAGTATACCACCGATCCCTGCCCTGCCACGGGACAGTACACGATTGCCAGAAGGACGAGCCTGGACGGATGTTATAACAAAAGCTGGCAGGATATCACCGTTGATCATACCTGGACGGATGACTATGGAAATATGATGCTGGTGAAGGACAGCACTACCCCCTACAACAAAACAGTCTTCATCGACACCATAAAACAACCGATCTGCAATAATTCGGTGTATGAGTTCTCGGCTGCGATCCTGAACATCGATAAACCCGATTACTGCTCTGGCGGAGGCGGGAGCTTGCCGGGCTTTATCTTCAGAATAGAAGACATGTCCGGCCAGATATTGCGATCTTACTGGACCGACAGGATCAATTATGGAGGCGATTACAAACGCATCGACTACCCTGCTGCTGTGAAGGGTTTTGATTTTACCATGCCTGCGGGTGTAACCCAGTATGTCATCAAGATCATCGACAGCGCAATGGGATATGGCAGTTGCGGGTATGCCTTTGCCATCGACGATATCAAATTCCTCTCTCTGGGCCCGACTGTCGCCATTCTCCTGAATGGGGTCCTGCCCAATATTGTGCAGACCAGCGTGTGCTTTCAGAAAGACTCGACGATCACCTTCAACGGCAGCATGGATCCCGGCTACACCGACCCGGCCGTTCAATGGCAGGTAAGCAGCGACAGCGGAGCCAGCTGGACTGATATTCCGGGAGCTAACGGTTATGACTATACTACACCAGGCCTGTCCTTACCTGGATCTTTCTTATACAGGATGAGAGGCTCGGAATCGGCTAACATCGGTAACCCGTTCTGCGGTGCTGCTTCCAACTCCATCAGAGTGATCGTGGACGGCATTCCCACAGGATATGTCTTCACCAGCAATTCTCCGGTCTGTACGGACTCGGATCTGGTGTTTAAGCTGGCAGGCGGAGCTTCTTATATCACCAGTGGTCCCAATGGATTTTTCGATGACTCCCCCTTCCCACATATCTATAACCCCACCGTTGCCGACAGCGGGAAATATTATGTGCTGGTGAAAACGCAGGGAGGCTGCGCCGCAAAGGACAGCACCATCGTAAAGATCGTCGGCCCACCTGCCATCCTTGCTTCGGGAGATGATGCCATCTGCTATGGCAAAACGGCGCAGTTGCAGGCAAGTGGCGGGAATGCCTACGCCTGGTCCCCGCCTGATGGACTTTCGGATGCGGCGATTGCCAACCCGCTGGCAAGCCCGGTCCGCACCACAAAATACACCGTGAAAGTAACGGACCAGACGGGTTGCAGCGCAAGGGCCAACGTAACGGTCCGGTTGCTGGACAGCATACTGAAAGCGAATTTTGCGGGCCCGGGGCTCGTATGCCCGGAAGATATCGCACAATTCAGGGATACCAGCCTGGGAAAGATCGTGAGCTGGAGCTGGGATTTCGGGAATGGACAAACAAGCCTCTCGCACATCCCCGGGGACCAGCGATATACTACCCTGAGCCAGGAGACCGATTATTCCATAAAACTCATTGTAACCGATACGGCAGGGTGCGCGGACACCACGTCCCATACGATCAGATCGGTGAACAACTGCCATGTCGGCGTGCCTTCGGCCTTTACACCCAATGGGGACGGCCATAACGATTATTTGTACCCGCTGAATGCCTGGAAGGCCACCAGCCTGGTATTCAGAGTGTTCAACCGCAATGGACAGTTGGTATTCGAGACCAGGGACTGGACAAAAAAATGGGACGGGACCATGAACGGTATACTCCAGCCATCGGGTGTATTTGTCTGGGTGTTGGATTATACCGATGCCGATCAGCATAAGGTCTCGGTCAGGGGGACTACCATGCTGATCCGGTGATCCCAGTCCTGCCCATGCCTGCCCATACCCTTTCTCCGCTTAGCCGGTCCGCTCTCCAGCCCCCTGCCCAGCATCCGCCTGCCCCAACATCTATCTGCCCAACATCCCCCTGCCCCAACAAATAATTATGAAATAAAATAATGCGTCGGTTAAGACGTTAGTGAAATTGACCCTTCCGAACCCCCTGTAAGCCCTAACGCACTAACTATGACAAAATTCCTTTTCTTGTACCTCGGTGCATGCAGCACCAGTCTTGCTTTTTCACAACCTTCTTTTCGAGCCACCGTTTCCGCGGGCGTTCTCTTTCCAGTAAATACCGGGGGCACATCTGCGACCTACAACAGCGCGGGTGTCCATTTCGGCGACCACCTCGATTGCCTTTTCGGGAACGGCCCTTTGCGGGCAGGGATCGGCGGATATCTGGGCCAGTTGTCGGCTGTCGGCGAGAACGACAATTACAAAACAATGGGACAAGATATAGCCAGGAAAGCGGGGCTGTCGCCTGCAAATCTTGTTTATTCCGGAAACGGCTTTTCAAGCACGCAGTTCCTGCTGGGACCGGTGCTGAGCTGGAAAAAAAATAACCTTGGCATCGATATCTGGGCAAAGGGTGGGTATGGATTGAACGAGCCGGGTACTTATTCCGTGCTCTACAAGGCGAATGGAACGACAAATAATGTCTATGTCGGACAGAGCGGGGACAACAAGGATAATCTGGCGGTTGATCTTGGAGCCTCCATGATCTTTGCCGTCTCGCAGCAGATCGGGTTGCAGATCGGCGCCAGTTATGCCAGTACGAAGACCAGCCAGGTAAATTATAATTTCCTCCGGGAAAAAGGGATCACGCCATTGTTCTACACGGCCACCAACCAGTTCGTCAAGGCTTCGGTGGGGCTACAGTTCCATATCGGGCGTGAAAATGCGGGCATGAGAAATGGACGATCCTATGCAGGCGCTGGAGACTGGTCAGGCCACGACACCAGCGGAATGCCGGTAAATGCGCAGGCGCGTGGTCGTGTGGAAGAAGACCGCAAAAAAATATACGCGGACAGAACAACCCAGCCTGTCCATGAAGCCAACGGTGGGCGCAACAACGATTCATTATTTTTTATTCCTTCGGTCGTTGAACTGAAGTCGGAGCCCAGACCATCCGATCTTGGCATGAGCCGGGCACTGCTTCAGACCTCGAATAACTATCTCACCGCCTTTGCCTGTCATACCAGCGACGGCACGATCATCGGCCAGTGCTCCGGCAGCGAAATGCCGGGAGAACCGATTCCGGGCATCGACGTACGCATGAAAAGAATGGACGCCACGGGGAATGACATGCAGACTACGAGGACCAATGGCGACGGCAGCTTTGCCTACAATGCTATTGCACCTGGCAACTACAATGCCATCATCGGCGCCGATACGATAGCGCTGGCGATAAGAGCCAACCAGAGTGGTCCCTACAGATTACTCGACGTCCCCTCGGGAGATTGCAGCGAAACCACGATCAATTATGTGATCACCGTCAACGATAAACAATATGTCGAAGTGACCGGCCCGCGCGAGGCCGGCACCGGGATGGCGAGCGGACGGGAAGCCAGTACTGGCCTGGCAACAGGTCGCGAGATCAAACCAAGGGATCCGTCATCGGGACTGCCGACGGGTCGCGAGATCAAGCCGCGTGATCCTTCATCGGGACTACCGACCGGCAGGAGGATCAATACGCCGCTCATGGTGGTCAACACCGGGTTTGAGATCAACGGGAGCAATATCATCCGCAACGATGGGAAATTATACGCGGAAGTGATCAGCATCCGCGGCGCACAAAGCGGCCACGCTTCGGGACGCGGGGCCCTGATCACCGGAGATGTGGACGGAGACGGATTTCCCGATTATCCAGCCGACGCCGATGAGATCCATCACCTGCACAAGGAAGGGATCGTCCACCGCGACCTTGCTGCCAGAAGCATGCTCACCACCCCCCAGGGCAACAGCACCGACGATGTCGTCAGTCCGCTATACCAGGGCGGGGGCCACGAGGGTCTCAATCCCCTGTTCGAACCAAAAGACAAGCTCCGGGTCCTCGGCAGTACCGGTTCCGTACATACGATAATCCTGCCCGAATCCTTTCAGGTTCCAGGCGGTCAGGCGGGAATTACCCCATTCCAGGAATACAAGATAGGACCGGTGAAGTATATGAGCCCGGAAAGCATTTCTTCAAGAGGGATCCAGGAAAAGGGGATCAGAAGGAACGAAGAGCCTGCTGCAAAAGGCATATCAGAGAAGGGGATCAAAAAGAATGAAGCTGCGGGAAAGGGCATTACGGAAAAAGGCATTAAAAAATACGACGACGCTCCGGCAGCAAAAGGCATCTCGGAAAAAGGCATTAAAAGGAGCGAGGCTACGGCCAACGGCGCATTGTTCCTGATCAAAAGCACCAGCCGGCTGCATTGCGCCGACGGGACCTGCGTAGCCGATGCAGTGGTCGAGACCGGTGGTAATGAATATGATGCGGTGATCACCGGGGTGATGCAGAGATGAACAAACGCGATCGCGATAACCCGGTAACGACGGTGATGGGAGATCAGTTAATCTGGAAAACCGCGCCCGGACTTCGTGAGCCGGTACTATGTCCGCGGGGAATGCTGGCCGGATCTATGGCATGGCGGATGGCATCCGTACTCAGGGGCAATCCTTTCTTTCCAACTACTATCGCATAATTCCACCAGGAGGAGGTGGCCGCGGCTACATCGGCATAACGGTAAAACCGATCCTTGCCTTTTAAGCTGTTGTCGGAATTCTTCACCCCATACGAATAGGGATCGTAGATCTGAAAATAGATCTGTCCGTCGATCTTCTGATAACCTTTGACCACAAAGAAATGGCCCCAGCCCGGTGTGGTCACATAGAACTTGTCCACCCGGAATGCGGCGTTGGCGGATGACCGGACAAAATTCATATCGATGCAGCAGATAACGATCTGGCCGTTATCGATCTGGTGAGCAAGGATCTGGCTGCTCAGCACCGAATCGGCGGAAAGCCCGATCGTTACATGGGGAATGCTGTAAATATCAAGATAGTTATCGATATCGGAGGTGTACCACCAGCCACCGGCATTGTAATACACATTCCTGGCCTCCTCGGCAGTATGGGAAAAACTGGCATCGGCCCATTTGCTGGCCATGGTCACCGACGCAGGACCACAATTATAACCTGAAACCGGTCCGGTAAGGCTCTGGTCGATATACCATTCATAGTTCCGGTCATTGCTCTGGGCCGAATAGATAAAATGTCCAAGACCCCAGTTCACTGAATAATCATTGTTCATCGCCTGTACGGTCCAGGATGTTTTTGTTACCTGGTCCGCAGCCGTGACCATATAGACCACGTCCTTCCCGAAATCATTGGTCGTGATCCCGCTGGTCTGGGCAACATTGTTGACCGTAACGGTAGCGCCCGGAGACAACGTGAAGGTCGCCGCCTGTGTACTGTTGCGGACGGTGTCGGAAAGATGTACGCTTATCGAATGATTGTAGGAAATCAGATTGACCGTGTCATGTCCAGGACGGATGCTGAAAGTGAGGATATCCGCCGCGGTGGAAGGACGAGGCTGATCCGCCCCCTTTTTTGAACAGGCGCCGACCAGGAGCAGAATGCCGAGGGCGAGGGTAATTTTACGGAAAAGGTCGGGGCGACTGCGCATAGTAAATTGATGAATGGTCAGGCAATAAATATACGAAAAATCCCAAAAATAGGGAAGAACCGGAAAATCCCCCTCCTTCACTGCCAACGGACCCGGAGGGAGGCTGAAAAAAAATTTCGCTGTAAATACCGTCAATCAATATACGCCAGCACAACAGGATCGGCCTCTGGCGCTGGTTTTCCGAGGTGGCATGATTTTTAAAGCGGCTGGACTGTGGAGATCTTTCCCCTTACGCCGGTTGGTTTTTCAAGCAACTGCCGCATTCCGATCCACGTTTGTAAAACAAAAAATCAATTTTATGAAACCAGGAATCAGCAAGAAAATATTATTCGCGTTCTTAGTTCTCGGGTTGGCCATTATTATGGGCTGCAAAAAAGACAGCAACCCAAATCCACCTGTGAACAGCACACCGGGATTGCAACTTGTCACCGATGGTTTAGTTTCTCCCGTTGCGCTCGCAGAACCACCGGATGGAACAAAAAGATTATTTGTAGTGGACGAGACCGGAAAGATCTGGATCATCGGGTCGGATGGAAAAAAATTAACCACTCCCTTCATAGACCTGACCAGCAAGATGGTCACCCTGTCTCCGGCATACGATGAACGTGGTCTTCTCGGCATAGCCTTTCATCCGCAGTTCAAAACGAATGGTAAACTTTACCTGTTCTATACGGCCCCACCCCGTGCCGGTATGCCGCAACCCGGCGCCACAGGAGCGACCTGGAACAACCTCACCCGTATTTCCGAATTCAAAGTTTCCACAGCCGATCCGAATCAGGCAGATCTGGGCTCCGAAAGAGTTCTTCTGGAGGCCGATCATCCTTATCTTAATCATAATGGAGGCACGCTGGCCTTTGGCGCGGATGGGTTCCTGTATATTTCGATTGGCGATGGCGGCAACAAGGATGATGTCGGTAACGGACATGTTCCCGACTGGTATGCCGCGAATATCGGCGGCAACGGACAGGACATATATGCCAACCTCATGGGTAACATACTCCGGATAGATGTCAACGGGGGAAGCCCGTATAATATACCCGGTGATAATCCATTTGTGGGTACAACAGCAAGGCCGGAGATCTATGCCTATGGTTTCAGAAATCCTTTCCGGTTTTCCTTTGACATGGCCGGGACCAATCAGTTAATAGTCGGCGATGAAGGACAGTCTCTGTATGAAGAAATAGACCTGATCACCAAGGGAGGGAATTATGGCTGGAATGTAAAAGAGGGAACACATTGTTTCAACACCGACAACGATACGGTGGAACGCGCCAGTTGCCCCATGGTGGACTCTGCCGGCAAACCCCTGATCGATCCCGTTATCGAGCTGGTCAATTCCGCTAATCCAAAAGGAGGCGGAGTCGGGATCGCGATTATCGGCGGTTTTGTCTACAGGGGCAAGGCGCTCGCCTCTTTGGAGGGCAAATACATCTTCGGGATGCTGTCACGGGATGGGAAGGCCACCGGTGTATTATTTTCCGCGAATACCGCAGCCAGCGGTACATGGTCGAACAGCCCGCTACCACTGAGCGGTCATCCTACGGATCTGGGGACCTATCTCAAAAGCTTCGGACAGGATCAGAGCGGCGAAATGTACTTGCTCACCAGCGACCAGGAGGGGCCACAGGGTACTACAGGCAAAGTGTACAAAATGGTTGCCGTTCAATAAAAAAATGGATCAGGGTAATCTAAGACGTGACATTCATCGATTTAAACCGTCGTTCAGCTATCGGCGCGGCAGGCCGGGTCAAATAGGGTTAGATTTGGCTATAAACATTCATCATTACGCAAAACGGACTAACCATGAAATATCTTTTTATTTGCGCCGGCCTTCTCGCATTTACTTCCTGCAATAGCCAGCAATCCGATGGCAAAAAACTGGCGGAGCAGATTCAAGCCGTCCAGACAGCCCTCAGACCCGGAACTTTCCCTACCACGGAAGGTGGCTGGACGATGACCGCCAAGGTAAACGGGAAGGATTGGGCGGCCACGTCCTTGTACCCACCCGAGGAAACCAGCAGGATAGTTGGCTATTATAAAGACGCCTACATCGGATTTCCCTATGATCGCAGGGATATGGTGACAGGCAAAAAAATCACCTTCGAGGAAGGACATGTCGCTGACATGTTTATCGAAGACGGCATCGGCACCTATATCGGCAGGAAAGGTGAAATGGAAGTCACCAAAGTGAATGATAAATGGGCCGAAGGGAAATTTTATTTTACCGCCGTAAACCGAAATTCGGGTAAGACCGTGGAAGTGACCAATGGCTTCTTCCGCATCTCGCTTTCCGGCAAGTGATTTATTCAACTGTCCACTCAATCCAAAACGATTTATTATGAAATATTTATTTATCTGCGCAAGTCTTCTTGCTTTTGTCTCCTGCAACAGTCAACAATCAGAAGCCAAAAAGCTGGCTGAACAGATCAACAGTACGATTATGCCCGGCACCATCCCTACCTCGGAAGGCAGTTGGACCATGAAAGCCAGAATAAAAGGCGAGAAATGGGCCGCCGCCTCCATGATGCCGCCAGATGCATCCGGCCGGATCATCGGATATTATAAAACCGAGTATATCGGCCTGCCTTATGACCGCAGGGACATGTATGTGGGAAAAAAGATAAAATTCGGAGAAAATAACGCCGTCGACCTCTCCGTCAACGACGATATCGGCATGTATGGCGGCAGAACTGGCGAGATGGAGATCACCAAAGTGGATGACAACTGGGCCGAGGGGAAATTCTATTTTACCGGGAACACCACACAAGGCTCAAACAAGACGGTGGACGTGACCGAGGGGTTCTTCCGGATCTCCCTTGCCCGTCAGAAATGACCGATGACGATAATATCGAAAGCCTTCCGGCCTGAGTTTTGCATGGCATACCCGCAGCGTTTACTAACTCAGCGGCCATGGCTAAGATCAACAAAGGAGTTTTCAGGGCGGGCACGAGCGGACTGGTGCTTGCCGAGCCGAATAAATCCGCTTTCCCAAAAGAATTCCGCAAACAAACCCGTCTTTCTTATTATTCTTCCCTTTTTAACAGCATCGAGATCAACAGCAGCTTCTACAAAATGCCGATGCCCGCCACCTTTGCGAAATGGGCGTCCGAAGTGGGAAATGCATTCCAGTTTACGGTTAAACTTGGGCGGGATATCACCCACGCCAGAGGATTTGAGTTTCGCATGGAGGATATCGACAAATTCATGAAGGCCGCAGATAATATCGGCCAAAAGAAAGGATGTCTGCTCATTCAGTTGCCCCCTTCCATCACCGACAGTCATGCCGATGCGCTGGAAGGAATGCTACACCGCGTATCCATGCCCGATGGAGACGGCAGCGTGCAGGCGCCGCTTTTTGCTCCGGCGACAGCAGATACAGCGGAGACCGATGCCGGAGTTCACTGGAAAATTGCCGTTGAATTCCGTCATCCTTCCTGGTACCGCCCTGGGATCTATGAACTGCTCGACAACTATCAGGCAAGTGTCGTTTTGCAGGACATGCCCTCCTCGGCTACCAGGACGCTCAACAAAAAAGCGCATTTTATCTATTTACGATACCATGGACAGGAAGGCGATTATAAAGGGAGCTATCCGATTAGTTTCCTCCAGCAGCAGGCAAAAGATATCGCCCACTGGCTTGGGCAGGGAAAAGATGTCTATGCCTATTTCAATAATACGATCGGTGATGCGGTAGCCAATCTGAATACGCTGCGGAAAATGGTAGCCAGGGATTGATATAGGGCGGACTGCTGTTGTTCATCGATTTATCGGGTCGTTCGGCTAATCAGGCCTGCATGATGCAGGAAAGGGGTCTAGCTTAGTGTGATCATCGATCATCGCTAAAACTGACCATATGAGACCCATCCTCGTTTTACTCTTTTTATTGTTTGTCCGGTCTTCCTGCGACGCGCAGTTCCTCAAGGACCTTGGCAATAAGGCAAAGGATGAAGTGGAATACAGGGTAAGACGAAAAGCCGGACAGAAGATCGATGAAGGTCTCGATAAAGCCCTCGACCTCCCCAGGAAGATAAAGATCAACAAGCATGGCAATGAACCCGGAACTCCTGTCGTTGCCGCTCAGTCCGCGCAGGCCAGCCAACCGGGCCAGCCGACCTCACTCTACCGGCCCGGCCAATCCCCTCAGTCCACTCAGTCCGCCCAGCCGGGTCAAAAAAAGAAAGACAATAAAAGATCCCCCGCCACCCCGCCAGCCGGCACAAAGGATGAAGGCGCGGACGATCTGGTAGCCAAAGACGGCTTCATCACGCTCAGCCTCTCCATGCATGCTGTTTTCCCTGGCACATCGTTGCGGTTCAGCGGGGAGAGCGTCAAACAAAAACAATTCACCAGTGTAGAGATCACGGTCACCGGGCCCTCCACCCACGAAGTAAAAACGGTGACACTGAATGCCGAAGGCGCATACACGATGGATTGGGTAGCGACCGACAACACCGGTGAATATACCGTAACGGTAAAGAGCAGCGACAAAAAAGCGGAGAAGACCGAACCCTTTACCGTCGAAGGCCTGAATGGCATGGAGACCTGGGGCACGGACAATATCGAAGAGACGAACAAGGCCTATGATAACCTGAAGGATCAGGTGGAACGGACAGAGGGCAGTGTCAGCGCAAAGGATAAGGCGGAACTCGAGAAGAAGCTGAACGACGTCCGGTCAAAGGTCGACGATCTGATAAAACTCTTTACCGACCTGAACAAGGCAGGCAAGGCGACATCCGACCTCGTAAAAAAAGGGATCAGACAACCCGCAACCTTCACCCGGTACCTCCCCGATCTGAACAATACCCTCGCCACCCACGCCCGTGAGATGCAGAGTTTCAACCGGCTGAGCAAACATGAACCCTTCGACAATACCATCTGTGAATATCTGGTGATGATCAATGAAGCCTGCGCGGCTTTTTCGACTATTACCAATGTCGCCACCCTGAATATCGGCGGGATCCTGAAGAATATTGCGCTCGACAAGGTGGTGCCAAAATTGGCCGGTGACGCCAACAAAGCCGCCGGAGGCAACCAGTCCGATTTTGCCTTGCAGGAAGCGACCAAGATGTATGCGACTTCAAAGATCGATGCCGAATCGATGCTTACGAAAATGGGCCAGGCCGGTCTGGCAGGCGATCTGCTCCAGTTTGCCTCCAGCGTATTGCTGAAAATCTATTGTGGTACCTTTTCGGGTGATATCCAGCATGATTATACGATCAATTTCCGGAATTCGGATGGACTCACCTGGTGGAAGTATGGGGTTAAAATGAAGGGGTCGTTATCCTTGCGCTACCCGAAAAAGGGCGCAGAATCGGGTATCATAAAAATGAAAGGCAGCATCGAAGGCAATGCCACCAATTTCACGTTCTTTCAGAATGTGGCCATAGAAGAAAGTTTTAATGAAGGCAGCAAAGGGAAAATAGAAGTGGTGGAATTAAAAGTGTTGAAACCGGCTACTTTCCCATTCGTATCGAGCCAGGCCGACAAGCTGGGATTCGGAGCGGCTGCAAGGACGCTCGTAACGCCCGCCAGCTTCTATATCCCTGTCGATGCGGAGTACGATCCGGATAATGATAAAATAAAGATCACCATCAACTCGGCCCTCTGGGATTTTACGCCACTGGTAAAGAACACCTTTATCTTTCTATTGATAGGTGGCGACCTGCTGCCCTATATCAAGAAAATGGATTTTCCTATCCACTCGGCAGAAAGGACATTGCGTGGCAATCTGCTGATAAATAATGAATTCACCATGTACAAAGACGAGAAAGGGAACCCGTACTTCTCGGATAAACGCAACCGGCACATCGGAAGTCCCAGCGCAAAAATAGAGACCGATCTCAACCTCGACATCCAGGCGAAGAAAGATTGACGGGGTGGGTCTCTATTTACACGTATACGTGTAGGTTCTCGTGGTGGTTATTGACCCATTGACATAAATGACAGAAGTTATCTTTCCGTCGGAGTCATACGTATAACTGTAGGTAACACTATTCGGATCATCCTTTGACGAGGTTACAAGATGCTTATTCTTCAGATAAAATGCCCCAAGATAATATAGCTGATGAAAATCGTTCAGGTCGCCCAATACCGACAATTTGTTGAGATCGTATCCAAGCACGTCGGTATCCGTACCTGTGACCAGCTTAACGGCGTCCCCATTCAAAAAGGTATAGACGGTAGTAGATGGGGGATAATTATCCTGCTGGGTTACGACGGATTGCAATTCTCCATTTGAATTATAGGAATATGTTGTTATAAAAACAGAGATATTGGTTGTTAATTTATCCAGCGCAACCATTCCGGCATCATTCAGGGTCACCGTATCCGTTGAAGAATTAGCTCCTACATCCGTAGCGATATAAATTTTCTTACCACTGTAGGTATAGGTCTTTGTAAGACTGGTTATTCCGTCTGTACTTGCAATCACTTTGGAAAGCTTATCATCACTGCCATAGGTCAAGGCGAATCCGACCTGCGAGCTCGTGTTGCTGTAAGTCTCAGAAACTGTAGCCATCTGGCAAACTGGGACGGGCTTGGGAGGGGTACCTTTGTCTTTCTTTGAACAGGAGAATAATAGTACTGACATACTTCCAAAAAGGAATAGGTTTACGATTTTCATGGATTAGATTTGCGACAATATAGATATTATTCCGTTCTTAAGCAAGTCACGGACTCTTTAATGCCGTTTTAATGGCCTGAAAAATTTATCGTAAAGATGGTGATCGCAATGGCTGTCACCGCTGAAACAAAAAATACCTCATGTTTGGCGTCAGCCGGTACATCAGGTTAAAGGTCCAGCCCGGTTGATAAAGGAAAAATGTCGGTTCCGGTACAACGACTGTCCGGTTGAGCGCCCCGATCCCCCAAATTGGGGGAAAATCGGCAAGCCAGCCATCATCGTTCCTTCCTGAAGCGGGGAAAGGTTATTTTTACAGCATAACTAATCTTAATGCATTTACGAAAGATTATCATATCTCTTCTTGTCTGCACGGTAATCTGCTCCACCGCATCTTCCCAGTGGTATAATTTCATTTCCTATAATACGGACGAAGGCCTCCCCCAGTCGCAGGTATATCAACTTTTACAAGCGGATGACAGACAGCTCTGGATGTCGACCCTCGGCGGTATCTCCAGATTTGATGGAAAAACATTTAGCAACTATACCATCTCCGAAGGCCTCGCGGCAAATTATATCATTCAGTTTGTGCTCGATCACCAGCAGCGGGCATGGGCGATCTCCAGTTCCAACCTCAATCTGATAGAGGGAAATAAGATCCATACCTGGCCATTGCCGGAAAACGTAAAGAGCAGCAGGGCAAGGCTGACCGTCACCGATGATAATATCCTCTGGTGCCAGATCAATGGCATGCTTTATTCCTTTCAGAATAATAAATTTGTAAGAACGGCAGGCTTTCCGAAGCCGACATTTTTCTCTCTGTTCAAAGGAAGGAACAAGAACTTTTATGTCATGGCGATGTACAAGACCCTGTATAAATATCATTCGGGGACCTGGCTGCCCTTCGTAACCCTGAAGCTACCCGATTCCTCATCGATGATCCACAATATCTATATCGACAGTTCCGAAAATGTCTGGGTACTGACCCAGCGTGAACTGCTGGTAAAACGCCCTTCCGTCCCCGAAATGCAAACCTATTTTACCCTGAAAGACCCGCACGTCATGCTGAGCTGTCTGACCAGGGACAGATCGGGTAATTTCTGGCTGGGGAGTAATGACGGCGCCTATAAGGTCAGGCCCGACAAGTCTTTTATGCATTTTGATTATACCAATGGGTTTTCCAACTACAGGGTCACCGATATCCTTACCGACGCGGAAGACAACATCTGGCTGGGAACGGATGGCGATGGGTTGCTGAAATATGGCGGCGGCATTTTTACTTCTTTCGACAACGGCGGAAACAACGCGGTCAGGAAAGTTCAGATCGTCAAGAGCGACCGGCAGGGTAATCTTTTGTTTGGCAATACCGGCGCCGATTTCTGTATCTATAAGGATGGCAAAAAGAATTATCCATTTAAGAATACAGCGCTGAAAGAGTATGAGATCTTCTGCGCATTCTCCGATTCCCACGGCGCCATCTGGATCAGCACCTATGCCGGCAGTCTGTGGAAATACGAAAGAGGGATTCTGCTGGCCATCCCCCTGAACAAAGGCTTCATAACAGGGATAGCCGAGGATGGCGACCGGATCATCATCAGCACCTATGATGGGTTGCTGGTATCTGAAAAGGGAGGGGCTTTTAAAAATTTTGGGCCCAGAGATCCCTTTATGGGCCTGATCCCGGTAGGCAAGGATTCCATCCTCGTGATCCAGCAAAGCCTTGTCTTGCTGAAAGACACCATAAAACAAGTTCTCACCGTCCCCCCCGATCTCCGGAAAACAACGATCACCGGCTTTGAAAAAAGAAAGAATAAGGTCTTTATAGGGACGGTCGGAGGCGGCATCTTTATCTGGGACAAGACAACCGGCCGTTTTTCCCAGGTCAGCCTATCCAGCGGGCTTGCCACCAATATCATTTACTCGCTGATGCTCGACAGCAAGGACCAGCTCTGGGCCGGGACAGGCAAGGGCGTAAGCCGTCTGGTATCGGCTGATGACTTCAACACCCTGACCGTCCGTAACTATGCCCGGGAACAGGGCTTCAAGGGCATGGAGTGCAACTCGGGCGCCATCGCGGAATTACCGGACAAGACGATGTGGTTCGGCACGGCGAGGGGACTCTACTGCTATCACCAGGAAGAGGACCAGCCCAATCTTATCCCGCCAAAGCTCACGCTGAGATCCGTAAAGATCTGGGACTCGACCCTCGTCAGTCCTCCTGCTGCCCTCGTGCTGCCTTCGGATAAAAATCATATCACTTTCGGATTCCGCGCGATCAGCTACTCCTACAACAATATCCGCTACAGCTACTATCTTCAGGGGCTGGAAAATAATTTCTCCGTCCCCGACCGCACGGATTTTGTGGTCTACCCTTCTCTGCCCCCCGGCAAATACGTCCTTACTGTAAAAGCCACCGACGAAGGAGGCAGGCAACTGGGCGATACCCTTTTATACCCGGTGTCGATAGAGCCTGCCTTCTATCAGACGGCCTTGTTTAAAATACTGCTGATCCTTGCCGCCTCGGGTACGGTGCTGCTTGTTTATAACGTACGGAAGAGCAACCGGGACAAACAAAAGAGGCTGATCGAAGCCCTCCGCGCGGAAGAGCAACGGAAGATCCGGAAAAAGACCGCCGCGGACTTTCACGATGAGATGGGGAATAAGCTGGCCAGGATCACCGTGCTGAGCGATATCCTGAAATCGAAGCTCCCGGCGAACGAAGAGGCACAGGGCCTCGCGCAGAAGATCCAGGAGAATGTCGCATGGCTTCATCAGGGGACCAAGGATATCATCTGGTCGTTAAACCCCGACAATGACAACCTGCATTTTTTGCTGAACCATATCAACCATCTCGGTGTAGACCTGTTCATCGATACCGATATTGAATTCGAGGCCGCCGGGGTCAACGAGGAATTCAGGCACTTCTTCCTGCCGATGGATTATGCGCGTAACATCATCATGATCTGCAAGGAAGTGTTTACCAATATCCTCAAACATTCCCAATGCACCAGGGTAGGGACAGAAGCCGGGCTTATCGGGCTCAATACGGTGAAACTGACGATAACGGATAATGGAAGGGGTATGAACAAACGGGTCAGCAGCAGCGGTAACGGTCTCATCAATATAAGACAGCGGGCAGGCTACCTCGGCGCAGACCTGGAGCTGCAGTCGGAGAACGGGAAAGGCACCAGCGTGGTGCTTCTTTTTACCTTGCCTCGGGCCGGAGCCGTAACGGCCTGGACCGGAATATAAAACTAAGTCTATGAAAAAATATTTGCAGCCAGAAAATCCGGCAGGGTCGGCAATAACGAGGATCGTCCTGATCGAAGACGATGAGACCATCCGCAACGGATATACCTACCTCCTCAACAACCAGAAGGAGTTCAGGGTCGTCAGCAGCTATTCGTCTGCGGAAGCCGCATGCAAGCATATCGGGCAGGATGCGGCGGATGTGATCCTTCTCGACATCTCGCTGACCGGAATGAGCGGCATCGACGCCATCGACGAGCTCAAACAAAAAAGCCCGCATTCGTATATTATCATGCTGACCGTTTACGAAGACCCGGATATGATCTTCAGGGCCCTTTCGCTGGGCGCCTCGGGATACCTTACCAAAAATTCCCCTACGCAAAAAACGATCGAGGCCATAAAAGAGGTGATAAAAGGGGGCGGGCCGATGAGCCCCAACGTCGCCAGACTGGTGATCAGTTCGTTCTGCAAGAATAAGAACTCCCCGCTGTCCAGGCGTGAAACGGAAATACTGGAACATATCGCCAACGGGAAAAGCGGCACACGGGTCGCCAGCGAATTGTTCATCGACGCGGAGACCGTAAAGTCGCATATCAAGAATATCTACGCCAAGCTGAATGTAAATTCAAAGGCAGACGCCATCAGGGCTGCGAAAGAAAATAAGTTCATCTGACCCATTCAACGCGGGCTGCGCAGACGCAAAGGCCGCAGTCTGAACAGCATCCCCCGGACCGGGGGATTTTTCTTTTTTCCCTCCCCCAATTACGGGGGTTTTTAATTTGATCGTACCCAACTTTACGACGGCATATTTATCATTGTGCTCAGGAAAAGGGCTGAAGCCACGGCCCGGACAACCGCTTTATCCAGAAAAAAAAACACATGAAGAAAGAGTACCTCTATGCAGCTGCCGCGATCTTTCTCTGCAGCCTGATCTGTCTGTTGTTCACCCTGCACTGCTGTTCGCAAGGCGCCGATTCGACCAAATTAAGGGTTCGTGCTACCCTTGCCGGCGGAACCGTCTTTATGCTGGATTGTGAGAATGGATTTGGCGGTGGCAACGTGGCGGCCTCCATCGGCCCCGACGGCATCCTTTTAGTCGATGACATGTACAAGACCACCACACCGCTGGTGTTGGAAGTCCTGAAGGCAAAATCGACGGCCGCGGTCCGCTTCGTCATCGATACGCATTTCCATGCGGATCATATCCAGGGAAATGTGGTGCTGTCCCATTCGGCAGTCATCATCGCGCAGGAGAACCTTTTGAAAAGATTCGAGACCAAGCCTGGCTGGGCCACACCCGATGCTTTCCCGCATCTGGTGTTCAGCGACAGGATGACCATTCCCTTCAACGGGGAAGATATCCGGCTTTTCCATCTGCCCAATGGACATACGGACAACGATGTATATGTCTATTTCCCCCGGTCGGGTGTGATCCACATGGGCGACACCTACTTTAATGGTATGTTCCCTGCCGTGTACAAGGAGGGCGGCGGTGATATTTTACAGCTTATCATCAATCTGGAAAAAGTGCTTAGCGACCTGCCGGACGGCACAAGGGTCATTCCCGGTCATGGCGACCTCGGCACAAAAGCCGACCTGCTGAATTATGTGGTCATGCTCAAAGAGACAACATCCATTGTAAGCGCGGCGCTCCGGTCGGGCAAAACCTTACAGCAGCTACAGCAGGAAAAAGCGTTTGCCAAATACGATGCCCTCGGATCAGGCGGCGCCCAGACCACGGACCAGTATATGGCGATGCTGTACAAACTGCTGGGGTCGTAAAATTTTTGCGCAGGGTGGATGCGGATGAAGGGCGCTTCGGCTTTGGACCTGGGATTTTGAGGCAGCGGGCAGGATGTGATCCGCAAGTTGGCAAAGGTTTTTTGGGTGATTTTTATATGCGTTTTTGTTGATAGAGGTTGAACTTTTTTGAAGTGATTGTAAATGAATGTGTTGGAAAAAGTTCAACCTCTATATCGCAAAATGGATATCGAGGCGCGCGATAAATGGCGGGTATAACGCTACTGTTTGTCCCGCAATACCCCATCGCTAACCTTCTTGCCATTACCATATCTGGGAGGCTTCTTCCGCGCCGCGGCGGCAACCTTTGCCGCGCCACAAGCGTTTGTACCTCTTATGAAAATGAAACTGATCGGCCTGCTGTCTGTCCTCATCGCCGGGATCGTTCTGGAAGGCAACTGGCATGCGGATGCGCCGAATGCCAAAGTTGCCTTTACGGTAAAAGGCCCGTTCGGAACGGTGCACGGAAATTTCACCGATCTGAAGGCAACCATACAGTTTAATGAAAAGGATCTCGCAGGCAGTTCGGTTGTGGCGAGTATCGGAGCCGCAACGGTGAGCACCGGAATAGGACTGCGCAACAGAGACCTCCGTAAAAAAGAAGAATGGCTGAACACGGATAAATTTCCGCTGGTCAGCTTCAGGTCCAAAAAAATTCAGAGGACCAGCACCGGTTTCTCGGCCACCGGCGATCTGACGCTGAAAGGGATCACAAAGCCCATAGACATATCCTTTACATTCAGCGGAACGGGGAATGAGGGGATGTTTAAAGGCCAGTTCACCATCAACCGCCAGGATTATACTATAGGCAAACCCGGCGGATCGGTCGGAGAAACGATAACCCTTACGCTCGAAGTGCCGGTAAAAAAATAATCAGTGAATCACGCCATTCAGGACGGTTGTCTTTTTACCAAAATCAAAGCTGTTCTGTACGGAAGCCGATAATTTGTTCTGGTCGAAATGGCAGGTGATCGTTTCGGTATGCGGGCTTTCTATATAGCGCAGCACCAGTTCCACCGTGCTTTCATCTATCCAGCGGTAGCTTCCGGCAACTTCGAATGGCGGTAAGCCGGTCATGCTTGCTCTGGCGCGTGAGGTCAGATGAGGCCCGGGCAAAGTAGTAAGCCCTTCTTCCCATTTGCCCGATCCAAAAGCCATTCTGTGGGTTGCCGCATCGGTGGTCATCGTTACCGTACAGCCCTTGCCATGGAATAAAAAAGAAATCCCTTTTATCGGGGCAGTGCTGGGCTCCATGTCAAAGGTCTTGCCCGAGATAGTGGTCGCAATGGCGGCATCGGCTGTCGCCGGGGGCAACTTAAGCGCAAGACTGGATGATTTTTTTCGCAACTCGGATTCAGCCTTCTGATCCGCGGGTAACGGGTCTTTTTGTATGGAAGGCAATATATATTTCCAGACCAGGTTCAGCTCATCCTGCATGTCCGGTGTCTCGGAGGTGATCGCCAGAACGGCATCCTGATCGGGCATGACGATGATATACTGACCAAAGGCGCCGTCCGCCCGGTAGATATTCTTTTGCCGGCAGCGCCAGAACAGATAGCCATAACCCTGCAGCCAGTCGCTGGAATCTTTCGGGGTATGCGATTTAGGATCGGGCGTCTGTATGATGCTGACCGAGGTGGCTTCTTCGACCCATTCCGCCGGGAGCACCTGCTTGCCATTCCAGTTGCCTTTCTTCAGGTACAGTTGCCCGACCCTGGCGAGGTCCTCCGTTTTCAGGCGCAGCCCCCACCCTCCCACATTAATGTGCTGCGGGCTTATCTCCCAGTCCGCTCCATCGATACCCAATGGCTGAAAAAGCCTCGGAGTAAGGTAGTCGACCGTTTTCTGCCCGGTGACTTTCTGTACGATAGCAGAAAGGACATAAACACCCAGCGAATTATAAAGAAATTGTGTGCCAGGCTTGTGTACGATAGGAATAGCCAGAAAAGAGCGTACCCAGTTGCTGTCCGCGCTGATGACCGGGCCTGTAGGCTCCGGCTCCTGGCCTTCCGACATATCGAGCAGGTCCTTTACCGTAAGCGCCGCAAGATTGGAGCTGATGCTGTCCGGCAGATCACCCGGAAAAAAAGAAACGACCTTATCGCTCACCTTCATCAGGCCTTCGCTGACGGCAAAGCCGATGGCCGAAGACGTAAAGCTTTTGCTGACGGAGTACAGGGTATGTTTGAGGTCCGGCCGGTAGGGGTCCCACCAGCCCTCCGCAATGACCTTACCATGACGGAGGAACATAAAACTGTGGAATTCGTCTTTTGGACTGGCAGCTATGGCATCCAGAAAGCCGGCGATCCCATTTGAGGAAACACCTTCTCTTTCTGGCGTGCTGCGGGGAAGAGGGACAACTTTCCGGGGAAACGAAGCGCTGCTGCCAAGGAGAACTTCGGTGCTGGTCTGAGCGCTGGTATACACGCTGAATACAAGGAACAGCGCGGATAAGACAAAAGGGGAGCCTTTAAAAGCCATCGTTAGGTGATATTTCTATAAATGTAAGAAATCGGGGGCGAATTTATCAGGGATTATCTTCAGTCCTGACGGAGGCGGTGGGCCGGAGGCGGCGGCGCCGGATGTTTATTCACTCTGCATCTTGTTCCGGATGCTGACGATGGAAAAATAGCCGGTGAGCAGGGTGCTTGCCGCGATGATCGCATAGATATACCAGGGAATGCTTTTACCGTAAACGATCACATAAACGTTTGCAATATTGTATAGTGCAATGGTGACCAAGGCGGGGAGAACGGTGTTCTTCTTCTGCCGGTAATTCCTGACCAGCCAGGATACCGACAGGATAAATATCGGGGTTACCACGATATGAATGCCGATAAAGACAGCCGGGTCTACCCCATAGGTTTTGGCGATGAGGATATAATGTTCCTTAATAAATTCCCAGATCTTCATTCCCGTAAATAAACGCGAAGAAAGTCCCACCCCCAAGAAATATCGATTATGAAATTGTTATAAAACTGCTACCTGCCCGCTGCAGATCGCCCTGCCATTGGTTTACCGCAAATGCGCCGCATCCACCACACTGGCTGTTTGTACCTTTTGTTGTACAGGCCTGATACTGCCATGCCGCACAACCGGATGATTGCACTGACCCAATGCATAATAAATGACCACGAATATGAGGATGGTGCTGAAGCATCCGCCTCCGAGCTTCTTAGCTCCATAACCCGCAATAAGCGCTCTTAACCAATTGGGCATAGTATATTTTAGGTTGCATGCTGCAAAACCCATACCATAGCTAAAGCCCGTTCCATGTCGCAATTACCCCCAAAAATGTCGCTTCAGGCCCCCGGACCCACTCCCTACAAAGCCTAAATTGCACATACCATTTATTAATCAAATCAACCTGATCATGCAAACAATGACCCTGGAAAAAGACATCAACGTTTTTTGTGTAACCGCCAGTTCCTTTCCGGATGGCATTCTGGAAGCCCATCAGAAGCTGCATTCCTTAGTGCCGTTCTCGCTGGAAAGAAAGTATTTCGGTCTCTCCCGTCCCGAAAACGGCATTATCGTTTACAAAGCCGCCGCGCAAGAACTCCAGCCGGGTGAAGGAGAAAAATTAAACTGCGAAACACTGGTCCTGAAAGAAGGGAATTACATCGACCGGACGATCCATGATTACATGAAAAATATCCCGGAGATCGGCAAGACCTTTCAGGAACTTCTCCAGACCCCTGGGCTGGACCCGCAAGGCTATTGCGTAGAATGGTATATAAGCGACAAGGACGTGCGATGCATGATCAGGTTAAATTCCCAATGAAGGACTTTAAAAAAAGCCATACTTTTAGGAGATAGTATTGCTCATGAAATTCGCTTGCCCAGGATTTAGCTCCTTTTCCATTTTGGCTGTTCTCATATGTTGTGCCGGATGTACCGGGCCAACACCTGGCGGCACAGGCGCGGATACCTCGAATACCGCCGGCTCTGCCGGCAAGGCTATATCTTTATTCGGGGAAATTGGTCACCAAAGATGAATATCATTAAATAGAGCCTACATTTTCTTCCTGTTCATCGTAGCCCCATCCAGCACGATCTTCCGTGCAAAACAGGAATCCGCTATGGCCACAGAAAAGATCGAATCTTCCGTGACAAAGGTCTGTTTGTATTTACCCCAGTATTTGTCCCCACAGGTGGAGTCTACAATATAAAGCACTCCATCTTTGATCTTATATTTCCCCCCGAGATCAAAACCGCCATGGTCGTCGATGGCCGTGAAGCTGCCGTCGGCCTTGAATTCAGCTTGCGCATGGTCGCCCCGATAATTGATGGTCCAGCGACCGACCAGACTGTTTTTGGGATGATCAAAGGCAAAAATGGCCAGCGCGAGGCAGACCAGTACAAAAAAAGAGATCTTTTTCATGGTATATATTTTAGCCATGAATATAACATCGGACGGGCTGTCGTCGCCCGATAATCGACCAACGACGATACAGGATCGTTCAAAATAATTATTCCGTTCGCAGGCTCTTCACCGATTGACGACCACCGGACAGTACCGGACGATCCATGTACCGGAAACGAACAGCTCTACCCTGAATAAAATCCTATTATTTTGATTATTAATCTATTGCGAAAATGGCATCCTCTTCGCTCCTATTGATAAAACCAACAGTCATTCTCATGCACAATCCTGTATTCAAGGGAAAACACCAGCAAAGACAAACCCTGTTCGCCACTACCCTCCTCGTCCTTCTTTTTTCGGCAGCCAAAGCGCAGTATGTCGAGAAAGTAACTTTCGATGCCGGCGACAATACGAACGGTTATTATCTGGCGATCCCTCCCGCTTCCCAACACATCAGCGGAGCGCTGGTCTTCTTAGGCAGTTTCAGAACACCGGAGAACCTGCTGCCGGAAACCAGGCTGCACAATGTAGCCGCCAACAATGACCTGCTGACCATTTATGCCTCGCTGGGGAATAAGATCTTTGCAGACACCGCCACTGCCAGCCGGATAGATGCCATCCTGAAACATGTGGCCGAAAAATATAAGGTGGATACTTCCTTCTTCGTGCTGGGTGGTTACGATATAGCTGGGACGATCGCGTTGCGGTATACGGAGATGACGTATGAACATCCATCGTCTTTCACCCTTCGTCCAAAGGCCGTATTCGGGGTCGCCAGCGATGTGGATCTTTCCGGGCTTTATCGCCTGAGCGAGCGGCAGATCAAAAAGAATTATTTTCCCCCTGCGGTGGGCGATGCCCATGCCTTCCTCGATTTGATGAACAAGGAGTTGGGTACGCCTGCCGATCATCCCGAGAACTACAGGAGGCTGTCCCCCTTCGCAAGGGAACAAGACGCAGTGGCTGCTGGGGCTGCAGGTGGTGGCAAACTGGGAAATGAACGCTGGCTTTTTTCCGTCCCACTGCGACTATATTATGACGCCGATATCAACTGGCAGCTCAACGCCCGGGGAAACAGCCTGTACGATACCAATATCCCTGACGGCAGCGAGCTGATCAACCGGCTGATGCTGGCGGGAGATAAAAAAGCCGAATTCATATCCGCGAAACAGCCGGGCATGAGGAGCAATGGCAACAGGAATGCCAGTTCACTTTCCATCGTGGACGAGACGGACTGTATCCAGTGGATAAAGAGAACGCTGCATATCTTCGATCCCAATAATCCGTTATCATGGATGCCGCCTTACAAGTTGATCGCTCCTGCCGGCTGGACGGTCGAGCACGCCTGGTTCCCCCCACCCTTTGCACCCGGCGTAAAGTTGAAAGGCATGGAAGATATCCGGTTCCCTCCGGGCTGGGGCGATGCAACCAGCGAGGAATACTGGTCCGTAGCTTACCTGCTCTGGCTGGATGCAGGGCAACCCATCGATGCTGCGGTGCTGCAAAACAACCTGACGATCTATTATAATGAGCTGACCACCGGAGGGGCTGGCCGAAGGGGCTACGAGATCACTGCGGATATGGCGGTGCCGACACAAGTGACGATCAGAAAATCAAAGGCGGAGCCCGGCGATCTGGAAACGTATACCGGGACGATCCACATGTTCGACTATCTGGGAAAGAAACCGATTACTCTGAATTATATGGTCCATGTGAAAAGCTGCAGCAACCAGAAACATATTCCGCTATTTCTTTCGGTGTCGCCCAGGGCTTTTGACCACCCGGTCTGGCAGCAGCTGAATAAAATGAAAGAGAATTTCGCCTGCGGGGAATGAGGGGCCGTTCCCTGCGGGGAATGACCTGGCATCGCTGCGCCAACGACAACGATTATTTTTTTACAAAAATAGATTTTGGCAACATCGCATGAACGCCCACATTTCCATCGACCAGTTGCGTGATGTCGACATCTACCGCCACGCTGCAAAGCATATAGGCATCTGCCTGCGACAGTTTCTTTTCATCCATCAGATAGCTGATCATTTCACGGACCGCGATATGAGTGGCTGCATTAAGGTCCCGGTCACAGCCCATGGTGATGATATGGGCAGCCGTCTCCGCCCTTGGCCAATGCAGGCTCTTGCCTTTGTGTATGGTAAACTGGATTGTACCGATCAGAGAGGTTTCGATGGCGGTGATATCCACCTCTCCATTTCCCTGGGCGGCATGACCATCCCCGATCTCGAACAATGCGCCTTTCACATAGACAGGGATAAAAAGCGACGATCCCGCGACCAGCTCTTTGTTATCGAGGTTTCCAGCATTGATCCATGGCGGTGCGCTGTTCCACCGTCCGACTTCCTTTGGAGGGGCTACGCCCGCGCTGCCAAAAAAAGGATGCAGCGGGATGTCTATCCCATCCGCAAAATGACCGGTCATCTTTTCCTTGTCGAGCGGGACGATCCGCATCTTCCGGTCGAAGATCTCGTCGGACAAAAAACCATTCTGACCGATGGCATTGTATCCGTAAGGTATGGCCAGCTCGATGGCCTGAAAATGAACTTCCAGCACGTCGCCGGGTTCCGCTCCCTCGATAAAGACGGGTCCTGTGAGCACATGGCCACCCGGTCCCCGGTCCTTGACCGCCTGTACATCCCGCAATTCCTTTTCGACCTGATCGGGAGGAACGCCGGCTGCTTCCAGCCGCTCGGGGTTGGAGGTCAGGACGGTCCGGATCTTCACGAAGTCTCCCGATCTGATACGAAGAACCGGTGGCGTCTCCGACCAGTAATGTCCCCAAACTACGGTAGTCGGTGTGGGGTTCAGCACATAGGGATTCGACAAGGTTCCTTTGTCCTGTGCAACCGAACAAAGCGACAGCAGCAAAAGCAGGAGGAAGATAAATAGTCTGGACGAAGAAGCAGAAAGCATGGTGGTTGTATTGATCACTAAAGATATGGAAAAAAGGTACTTTTAAGGACCGGTCTAAAAATCGAACACATGATAAAAAATCTGCTGACGACGGCCTGGCGGAATTTATGGAACAACAAATCCTTTTCCACCCTTAATATTCTCGGGCTGGCACTTGGGATGGCCTGTAGTCTGCTCATCTTGTTCTGGGTGCAGGATGAACGGAGCATCGATGCATTCCACATCGGCAAAGACCGGCTGTATGTCCTTTACGAGCGGGAATTTGCCGATGGTAAGATCAGCGGCGATTATGAAGTTCCCGCGCGGCTGGGTGAGGAATTGAAAAAATCCATTCCCGAAGTGCAATATGCGATGAGCTCGGACTGGTCCGATCAATATACATTCCGGGCAGGCAACAAGACCATCAAAGAGAACGGGGCCTATGCAGGTGAAGATTTTTTCAACTTGTTCAGCTTCCCTTTATTGCAGGGCAAATCCCTTTCCGCGCTAAGCGAACCGCTGAGCATAGCAATTTCAAGATCGATGGCCACCCGTTTCTTCGGAAGCCCTGCGGCAGCCATGGGTAAGACCATGCGCCGCGACAACGCAAAAGACTTCACCGTTACCGCCGTATTCGACGATGTGCCGGAAAACTCATCGCTGAAGTTTGACTTCATGCTAAGCTGGAAAGCCTATTTCACCGATTACCCCTGGATGGATCAATGGGGTAATTCCGGTCCGCTAACGGTCATACAGTTGAAAGAAGGCGCCGATGCCGGGGCCGTAAAAGCAAAAGTAAAAAATTTCATGGCCCGCTATGGAAAGCCTGACCCCGGCCATCGGGTCGAGCTGGGTATGCAGCGGTTTGACGAAAGGTATCTTCATTCCAATTTTAAGAACGGAGAGATCAGCGGCGGAAGGATAGAGTATGTCCACCTCTTCAGCATCGTTGCCGTTTTTATCCTGCTTATCGCCTGCATTAATTTTATGAACCTGACCACAGCACGTTCCATAAAACGCGCCCGGGAGATCGGCGTGCGCAAAGTGGTAGGCGCCATGCGCGGCTCGCTGATCGGACAATTTATCGGGGAGGCGCTCCTGCAAGCATTTGTTGCCGTGGGGGTCGCCCTGTTGCTGGTGAGCATATTGCTGCCTTTGTTTAATGGAATTACCGGCAAGCAGATGGTATTGCCGGTTTCGCAGCTGGCTTTCTGGCTGGAACTGGCCAGCCTCGCGATGGTGACCGGCTTTATTTCAGGCAGCTATCCAGCCTTCTTTCTCTCTTCTTTTCAACCCGTGAAGGTCTTGAAAGGAACGATGAAATTTGGCTCCGGCGCTGTCTTTTTCCGTAGAGGGCTGGTGGTATTTCAGTTCGTGCTGTCGATCGTGCTGATCAATTGCACGATCATCGTCTCCCAACAGGTGAAATATATCCAGACCAGGAACCTGGGATATAACCGGGAAAACCTCCTCTATATACCGCTTGATGGTGAATTGCTCAAACGATATGATCTGTTCAAGCAGGAAGCTGTCAAACTTGCCGGTATCCGGCAGGTGACCAGAATGAGCAATGCACCCACCGTGATAGACAATGGCACTGTCGCCGTGGAATGGGAAGGGAAAGCTCCCGATCTCAGGCCATCCTTTTTCAACGCATCCGTCGGATACGACTTCGCGCGGACCATGCAACTACAGGTGCTGGAGGGTCATGATTTTGTACAAGCGTCAGGAACGGATTCGGCCGGCTACCTCATCAACGAAAAGGCTGCCCTCAAGATCGGATATAAACATCCCGTCGGCAGTCCCCTGACCTTCTGGGGGAGAAAGGGAACGATCATCGGAATCATAAAAGATTTTCATTTCGCCAGCCTGCACGACCCGATCGGTCCGCTGATCCTCCGCTTTGGGGAGAACGACACCTACGGCAGCGCGCTGATCAGAACGGAACCCGGCAAGACGAAGCAAGTGCTCGCGAACCTGGAATTGTTGTGCAAACAGCTTAATCCGGCATTCCCTTTTTCCTACCAGTTCTCCGACGTGGAATATCAGAAACTATACAAGAGCGAAGAGGTGATCGGAAAGCTGAGCAATGGCTTTGCCTTCCTGGCCATCTTTATTTCATGCCTGGGATTGCTGGGGCTGGCCATGTTCACGGCAGAACAACGCACAAAAGAAATGGGCGTCCGTAAAGTATTGGGCGCGCGGATCGGACAGGTGGTTACGCTTTTATCAGGGGATTTTTTACTCCTCGTATTCATTGCCCTGCTTATCGCATCTCCCCTGGCCTGGTGGGCCATGAACGAATGGTTGCAGGATTATACTTACCGTGTCCAGATCTCCGGATGGGTATTTCTGGCCGGCGGCGTGCTGGCGGTGGCGATAGCATTGGCGACGGTCAGCTATCAGGCCATCAGGGTAGCATTGGCCAACCCGGTAAAAAGTTTACGATCAGAATGAAGCCGCAGAAACTATTTCAAATTCCCGATAAGATATTGTACAAGGCCAAATAAAATACTCAACCCGATAAGAGCGATCACATTCAACCGGAATCTCTTCAGCAGGATAAGGGAAATGACCACCCATAACAAGGGTACGATCTGGATATTTCTTACCGCCGCGATCCCTTGTAAAAAAATAACGTTCTTTCCAAGAAAGATAGTGAGATCTGATATGGCGCCCACCACCACAGCCGTTATCAGACCCAGCATTCCCTGGATCAATGGGTTGTTCTCTGTTTTCCCGACCCCCGGTGCGCCGACAAAGACAAACAGGAAACAGGGCAGGAAAGTATAGAAAGTTGCCGCCAAAAGGCCGACCGTACCCATTAATAAGGAGCCGTTAAACTGATTGTACCCTGCCATAAACCCCACAAACGCGAGTACAATGATCAATGGCCCGGGGGTCGTCTCTGCGAGGGCAAAACCGTCCATCATCTGAAGCTTGCTCAGCCAGTGAAATTTGGTAACCGTGATCTGTGCGACGTATGGGATAACGGTATAGGACCCGCCGATCGTGACGAATGCCGTTTTTGTAAAGAAAAGAGACAGCCCTTTCCAGAAAGGAAGATCGCTGGCAAACAGAGAGAAAAGGGTAAAAGGAACGAACCATATCGCCACAAACACGGCCGTCAGTTTGAGTATGCGGCCCAGTTTTAATCCGTCACCGCAGGCAACGCTGTATTTATTGATATAATACCCCTGTTCTTCCGCCGCTTCTTCTACTGTCGCTTTATTATGAAACAAGGATGGCCTGGTCCATCTTATCACAATAGCCAGAATGACGGCGCCCGCCATAAGGGCCAGCAGCGAAACAGCAAAGAAATACATGCAGACAAAAGCAGCCGACGCGACAATAATATGCAGCACACCGCGCAGCGCTTTCTGCCCCAGTCTGATCAGGGCGATGATGATCAGCGCGATGACTGCCGGCTTCAATCCATTGAACATAGCCGATATCCACGGCAGATTGCCAAACAAAACATAAATGATGCTGAGCGCAAGCAGGATGAACATGGAGGGCAGGACAAACAGGATACCGGCGGCCAGTCCCCCTTTCTTGCCATGAAGCTGACTTCCGATAAAGATGGAGAGCTGCTGCGCTTCCGGTCCGGGCAGGATCATACACAAGCTGAGCGCGTGCAGGAACTTGCTGTTGCTGATCCATTTTTTCTTATCGACCAGAAAATCGTGCATGATGGCGATATGCGCCGCCGTGCCGCCAAAACTTATCCAACCCAGTCTGAACCAAAATTTTAAGGCTTCCCGGAATAAAGGTTTTTCCATAAAGTAAAGTGGTGGATTATTAAGATCCGCAGGAGGCCCCAAAGGTACAAAAAAGACCTGTAACCTCCCGGTTTCCGGCGCGTCTAAGGGAGCATGTGATATTTTCTTACCTTACATTCCAAATCCCAGACGATGCTGAAAAAGACTGTTATCCTCCTGTTGATATTTTGTTGGGGCCAATCCCTGCTGGCTCAGGATGTCCGCCAGAAACTGGATGAGGCGGTGACGACCTTTGCCAAACAGGATAAATTCAATGGATCGGTCCTCGTGGCCCGTAAAGGCACGGTGGTCCTCGAAAAAGGATATGGCCTGAAGAATGCAAAGAATAACACGTCTAACGATGCCGGGACGATCTACCAGCTGGGCTCCATCACCAAACAGTTCACGTCGGCCATTATCCTCCGGCTGGTCGAGCTTCACCAGCTTTCCCTCTCCGATAAGCTGAACAAATTCTATCCGGATTACCCCAATGGGGACAAGATCACGGTCGCACAGTTGCTCAGCCATACCTCGGGCGTCTACAGTTACACCAGCGACAGGGCGTTTATGCAGACGGAGGCCGTCAAACCTTCAACGGAGGAAAAGATGATGGCGCTCATTAAAGATAAGCCACTGGATTTTCAGCCCGGAGCGGACTGGAGATACAGCAATTCCGGATATTCGCTGCTGGGCTATATCATACAGAAGGCCACAAAAATGCCCTACGAGACAGCGGTACATAAATATATCTTCGGTCCGCTGGATATGCAGCACAGCGGCTTTGACTTTACCCACCTGAATGATCCGGAAAAAGCCACCGGCTATTATTCCCTGTCTGGTAATACCCAGGCAGAGGCGCCAATCGTGGATTCTTCCGTCTCCTTTTCCGCAGGAGCCATCTATTCAACCGCGGGCGATCTCTATAAATGGCACAAGGCTTTGCTGTCGGGCGCGGTTATCCGGTCCTCCTCGCTGGAGCTGGCCTATACGCCTGTAAAAAACAAGTATGGTTTTGGCTGGTTTATCGACTCCGTTTACGGACGGCGCAGAGTGGGTCATGGAGGCTCCATCTTCGGGTTTACAACCAATATCACCAGGATACCGGAAGACGATGTCTGTGTCATTCTGCTCAGCAACGCCTCCAACAACGGGCTGGATTCGCTCACCCACTCGCTGCTGGCCATCTTATACCAGCAGCCTTATGCGCTGCCGGTGCCAAAGAAGGAGGTCCAGGTGGACAGCAGTCTGCTGAAACGATATGTGGGCGTCTTCCAGATCCCTGGATTTAAGATCGATATTACCTGGGAACAAGGGCATCTGATGGCCCAGCCGACCGGGCAGCAGAAAGTGCGGCTTTACCCGGAGAAGGACAATATGTTCTTTGTAAAGGAGGTGAGCGCCGAGCTGGAATTCAACCCCGACGCCAACGGAGCATACGATAAGATCATCCTTTACCAGGGAGGGAAGCAGATGGCTGGGCAGCGGGTGAAATAAAGGGAAAGTCCGTGACCGCAGTGATTTTGGCAAGGCAGCGGAACAACCAGGAGATCGAAGCCCCGGATCAGCCTGTTTAACCAACCTTCTTCAGTTCCTTTTTTATCCCCCACGCAGTATGCCATACTTTAAAAAGGTTTCCGCCGGGGTCGGTCTCGAATTCTATCTGCTGATCGGTCCCATCGGCAAAGAAGAATTTCGTTTCAGATTCCGGCTTCAGCTCTATGTCTGAGCCCCTCATCGGATGAATATAAAATTTATTATTTTTTCTGGCAAGATCTACAGGGAATGTAACCATATACGGAGGCCTGCTGAGGGCCATCAGATATTTGCCGAAATATTTATCGGAAGCAGGGGCTATGCTGATCGCCTTATGGACCGATGGCATTGCCGGGGTTTTATTCAAAACGATCGCGACAAGGGCATCGGCAATAAACTCCGAGTGGGATTCGTCATTGGATAATACGATGGCTGTAATATCCTGATCCGTATAACACATAAGCATGCTTTCAAACCCAGGATACCACCCGTTATGAAAAATGTAATTTCCGACCTCATTTCTCCCTACTCTTATCCCATAACCAAACTGAACTTTTGGGACCGTCTTTTTTTCAGCCTGAAGAGAGAGCATTTCCTGCTGGGTCGTTTCTGTAAGCAGACTATGGGCGTTGAGCGCACGATCCCATTTTAAAAGATCTCCCGTGGTCGTAATGATCATTCCCTCTCCTGTGATACCGGTCAGATAGCTTGTCCAGCCCGTCTCCAGGCTGTCGGCACGCTGATATCTTTTCAAGCTGTCGGAATACACATATCCCCAGGCATAGCCGGGGATAGTTTTCCCGGACCTGTATCCATTGGAAACCTGGGTGTGGGTCATTCCAAGTGGTCTGAAAACCTGCTGATCCATATAGGCATTGTAAGATTGTCCGGATACCTTTTCAATTATACAGGCCAGGAGATTAAAACCCGTTCCGGAATACATGAGGTCTTCACCAGGTTTAAAATAAACGGGTGGTTTTTCACTCGCCAATAATCGGATAAGGTCCTCATTGGTGGCGATCTTCTGGTGATCAAAGGCCTGGGTCACCACCTCAGACCCATCAGGCACACCGGAAGTATGCGTAAGCAGTTGTTGAATCGTGATATTACAATAAGGGAGTTCAGGAAAGAATTTTCGAAGGGTGTCCGAGTAGCTGATCTTACCTTTATCCTTTAATAAAAGGATACCCACGGCGGTAAATTCCTTGGCTATGGATCCGCAATCAAAGATGCTGTTACTATCAAGTTTTTTCTTTGTATTTTGATCGGCAAAGCCAAACGATCTCTTATATACTACATTTCCTTTGACGGCTACCAGTACATTTCCGCTGAATCTGTAAAGCTCAGCCTGAGCCTCCATATAGGCATCAAAAGAGTGGCTGTTTTGGGCAAATATACTGACCGGTAATAAAAGAAGGAACAGGTGTTTTTTCATACAGACTACTTATTTTTCCAGCGTTCGAGCCCTGGGATCGTTGACATGTTGTTTGAGTTTGGATTGGCTTCCCGGTTTCCGCTATGAAGTGCTGTACGAAGTATCGACTTTGACCCCGCCGCAAAGGGTCTGATAGACCACGCAATATCTTTCCGTCAGCTTGGCCAGGCTGGCCAATTGTTCTTCCGTTGCCGCTGAATCAACATGAAACCTCAGCCTGATCACCTTGAAACCCACCGGAGCTTCTTTAGAAACACCCAGCGTTCCCCGAAAGTCAAGATCGCCCTCGGCCTCGATGGTGCCGCCTTTGATCTCGACTCCGATCGCTGTGGCCACCGCAGTCAGCGTGACGCCGGCACAGGCCACCAGGGCTTCCAGCAGCATATCGCCGGAGCAGGCCAGTATTCCTGTTCCTCCGGTGGCGGGATGAAGACCGGCTTCCACCAGCGCACGGCCGGTATCCACTTTACAGGAGATGCCTTCACCGATATTGCCCTTTGCTTTTAAGGTGATCATGGCCAACCCGGCCTGCTCCTTATATTTATCCTTAAGAGGAGCCTGTATGTTTTTTAGTTCAGCAGATGTCATAATGTCAAATATACATAACCCTACCAAAAAAGCCCGGATCTGTTAGCGCCAAAAGATTTAAAAAAAATATTTAAAAATCTCTTTGGTCGCATTTATACCCCTACCCTACGCCCCAGAATATCCGCGGTCTCCACCACCTCCGCAAATTCTCCGTTGAGCGTGGCCAGGTTAACATCATGTACCACCTGTGCCGGGATCGGTTCTCCGTTAATCCCTTTTTTTCGGAAGGCAGCGGTCGCATCGGATACCAGCACGGTATCATAGCCGTAGTTAGCCGCCATGCGCACAGTCGTAGAGACACAATGCTCGGTCGTGAGACCGATGATGACAACCGTGCGTATGCCCTGTGCATCCAGTCGCTCTCTGAGATCGGTGCCGATAAAGGCGCTGTTTACATTCTTCCGGATCACCGGTTCGCCTGGGAGAGGCCTTACCTCGTCCTTGTGTTCATTCCCGGGAAGTCCCTCCGTCAGCGGAGAACCCGGCGTGACGGAGCAATGTTTGATATGGAATAAAGGCCAGCTTTGCTGTCTCCAGTATTGCAGGAGGAGGCTTGCGTTGTGCTCCGCTGAAGGATTGTTTCGTTCTCCACCATAATATTCCAGCTCGTCCAGGCCTTTCTGGATGTCAACGAGTAATAATGCGGGAGTGTTCTGCCATTCTTTTTGCATGGTTATGTTATATCGAAATAAAATTACCGATAAATCCATAAAACCAGTAGTCCGCTCTCAAAACTTTACAGGGACCGGAGACAGATCGGCATACCGTCCGGTCCGCTGCTGTATTACCATCATAAATGGCGCCTCCGCCTCCACCAAACGATCCCCCCAGCCCCGCCGGCAACCAGCACAACCAATACAATCCAGACCCATACCGGCAGAGAACCCATCCCGCGGGTCGTAAGCGTAAAATTGTCAAAATATCCGTCATTGTCCCCACCGACATGCCGGATCGCGACCATGCGGATGCGGATAAACCGGGTATTGACCGGCGCCATAAAGGTATCGGTGACCGGCAGCCATTTGCCCATCGACCGGGTCGTATCGGAGAAGGTATACAAGATTTTGCCTTTTGAATTGTCCATGCCCGCAATACTAAGCGCCGACTGATCCGAATTGGGTCCCTGGTCAAGGGACTGAACATACCCGCTGAAGATAAACTGCTGTTTTTGCGCATCGATGCCATGAGCCCATTTCGACACATCGACATCCTGTTGTAAAATGCCAAGCGTGTCGTTCCCGGCGAAGAAAATATACTTTCCATGCTGCGCATACACCACATCGTGATGGACGCTGTCCTCTTCAAACGACACCCAATGCCCCTGGACATTTAGCCAGCCCGCAGGGACCGAGTCGTATTTCGGCGTTTCCGCATCTCCGTTGACGATAAGGTTTTCGGGCGGGGCCTGCTGGGTACATGACGTTGCGGATAAAATTACCCAGAACACGAATAAGGAAGCTAATGAAGGGATATATCTCATACTCGGGGAATTGAAACAAATCGCTATTCGCTTTTTGCAGTTACCGTTAGATTAATATTGTGTTCGATGGGGCTGCCTGCGCCCAGACGGAAGTTGGCTGTCTTGGTAAAGAAAAGGTTGTGGTTCGCATCGGTCTGCATGGTGAAATCATTGTTCTTTTCGATCACCTTGGCCATGGTCAGCTTGACCTTGTTGATCGGATACTCCACCCTGGTCACCAGCGGGATGCCAGCCGCAATAGCAATATAGGCATACACATATTTAACCTGCCCGCTGAAATCGACGATCGCTTCGTTGCAATAGATCTTTAGCTTCTGGGCCTCGGTGTCGTAATCCGCATCGATGGGGATATTGAAATAGGCAGGGGTGACGATGGCCCGGGCAACGGCCCCAAAGCCAACATTCTTATCCGCCTGGCTGGTAGAGAAGGGCGCGGCCGCAGGCGTATACAGGCATATCGAAAAAAGGCTGGCCCGGTTCTTCATGGCCTTCTTATATTCGTCTTGTTCGCTGGCCTTCTGATAGATAGTGAATTTCGTCGCGTTGCCTTCAATATTCCCTTTCATTTTTATGATCTTTCCCGTACTGCCGCTCTTCGGGTATCGCAGGCTGATGGTCGCTTCCGTCGTGTAAGAATAGTCCCACCAGGTGATATTATCTTTATTGGTAAACGTACATTTATAATCCTGCTTCACATCTCCCGACATCACGGCGCAATATTTTTTCAGGAAATAATCGCTGCACATCTGCACCAGGTCTCCGGTGAAACCGCTGACACCCATAGCCGAGCTCATGGATTCGGCATCGAGGACGGAGGTGGCCGCGACTTTACCCGCCTCTTTACCAAGGCTGGTCGTCGTTCCCGGAGTACCGGCACTACCGGCAGCAGCCCCTACCCCACCTGGGACCCCTTTGTCAAGGGCGATATTCTTCAGGACGCCGGTCACCGATTTTGTCCAGATATTGCTGAAGGCGGAGAATGCCGCGCAGGCTTCGCTGACCATGACCAGCATCTCGCAGATCGTGTTATCGTATGCCTTATGATCGGCGACGGAATTAGCCTGCGCGATCTGCTTCGCCTGGGAAGACATGATCGTACTGAGCTGGGAAAGGTTGTCGGTGATGCCCGGAGAAAGGCCGCCATATTTTTTCTCGATTGCATCGAGACCCTTGCCCATGTCGATCATGTCGGAGAAGAGCTTGATCGCCTGATCTTTATTTTTTGTCACCTTATCCATAGTCTTTTGAAGCTGGTCGGCATCGGAAGGGCCAAGCTGAGATTTTATATCGGCAACCCGTTTCTGCAGGTTGTCAAAAGCATGTTTAGTCCCTTCCATATTATCGTTGATGATGCTGTCGATGTTGACCACCTTGAATATATCGAAAAAAGCGGTAGCCTGCTCTTTACCGTTGCTGCTTTTTACCAACACCTTATAATTTCCCGATAACGGCGCCACCCAGGTACTGCTAAAAGCGCCATTGTCCGACAACGGAATAGTCTTTGAATAATTGGTAGAAGGGCCGGTGATCGTCAGGGCGACGTCCTTCATGCTGCCGTATCTGATGCTGGTCCCGCTGATGACAACGGGTGAGTGAAGCAAGACCCTGACGGCCGAGAGCTTCAGCTGGAGATAGCTGCTGTCTGATTCGGTGTCACCGGGTGGCGGGTTAGCATTACCCGGAGAGGGGCCCGATGTCGCGCTCCCCGCTCCCTGTCCTGGGACCGTATTTGCAGATGCCATTGTCGTGGTAGCCGGGATTCCTGTTGCGGGCGCATTCGATGTTGCCGATGCGGTTGCATTGGGCTTGGGTGTAACAGGAGATTTTGGCGCCGTGGGGTCCACCTTGTCTAACACTTTATTCGTCGTCTGTGCCGTCTTGTCGTTGGCCCGGCCAGTGGCGGTCTGTTTCACCGTATTGACCAGGTTTTTAAAGAACTGCGCATGCACGGCGGCAGGGCAAGCGGCAGCAACAAGGAAGATCAATATAACAAGAAGGATAGATGAAGATTTCATACGAGGGTTATTTATCCCGGCTGGACAAGCGTATGGCCCCAGCCGGATAATAAAGGTCCGGGCACAAAAAAGCCCGTCCGCGACTAATCGACGAACGGGTCTGCCAAATCGTTAAAAAGATTTTTCCGGCGATTGCATCCATCCGTTCATCGAATATTCGCCCGTCAAGAGAGGATTTTCCGCAGCTCATCAGAATGGCCTATAACTCATCCATATCTCTTACCGTCAATGGAAGACGGGATGGATGTAATGCAAAAATCGAGACGTAAAAGCATGACATTCAACACAAAATGGATTATCTTTAAATTCATTGGCAAAACAGACCGGCCCTTTTGTCCCCCATCCTGATCTTCAATCGTTATTACGGTATAACAACAAAATTTTATAAAGATGAAAAATTTCGTATTGATCTTCAGAGAAAGTAATGATCCGGACCTGAGTGCGTCGCCCGAAGAAATGCAGGGGGTAATGAACGATTGGATGAATTGGATGGGCGGAATGGCCGCTCAGAATAAATTGGTGGATAATGGCAACCGGTTATCAAAAGCAAATGCCAGAACGGTCAGACCCAACAATAAGATAACTGACGGGCCTTATACGGAAATAAAGGAATTTATCAATGGGTATATCATTGTCAGAACCGAGAATATTGAAGAAGCGGTCGGTCTGGCTAAAGAATGCCCGATCCTAAAAACCGGAGGGAATGTCGAGGTCAGAACTGCGGTGGCCGTCGATGATCACAGCTAGCCTGAAGGACGGACAACGAAAAATTTTAATCGGTTAAATACATAATGGTAAACGCTACACCAGCAAATGATGGATTATTGCCACATCTGTTCCGGATAGAATATACAAAAATGACGGCTGTACTATGCAGGGTCTTTGGCTTAAAACATATAGAGATAGCCGAAGACATTGCAAGCGAAACATTTTTGAAAGCTATCGAGGTCTGGAGCTTAAAGGGCGTGCCAGTGAACCCGACTGCCTGGCTTTATACGGTGGCTAAGAATAAGACAAAGGATTGTATAAAGCGAAACGCATTCTTTGAAAAAGAAGTAAGGGCGGCGATCAGTCCCAAAGAAATACAAGACGATGAACCATTTATCGACTTTACCGAAAAGAACATCAGCGACAGCCAGTTAGAAATGATCTTTGTGGTTTGCAACCCAATCAATTCAGACGAAGCGCAGATCTGCCTAGCGCTCCAGATCCTCTGCGGTTTCAGCCTGGAAGAAATAGCGGATGCCTTTTTAAGTAAAAAAGAAACGATTAAAAAAAGGGTTTTCAGGGCGAGAGATAACCTGCGAAACGAAAAATTCAAACTTCCGGTCTTACAGCCGGCAGAAATAAACAGCCGGCTGGACAGTGTCCTGACCGTACTTTACCTGCTTTTCAACGAAGGCTATTTTTCAAGATCGAATAACAAGATCATCCGGAAAGACCTCTGCCTGGAAGCCATGAGGCTGACGTTTACTTTAGTCCGGAACAAGCTTACAGATACCCCAAAGGTAAGCGCCCTACTTGCCCTGATGTGTTTTCAAAGTTCAAGGCTCGACGCCAGAATGAATGACCTCGAGGACGCAATTTTATTCGACGAGCAGGATAAACAACTTTGGGATAAAGAGCTGATCGAAAAAGGGAATTACTATCTGGCAAAGGCATGCTCGGAAAAGGAGACCTCAAAATATCATATAGAGGCAAGCATTGCCTGGTGGCATACCGCGCCAAATGAAAATAATAAATGGGAGAACATTTTACAACTCTACAATCACCTCCTTTTATTGGAATATTCTCCCATGACGGCGTTGAACAGAACGTTTGCCTTTGCAAAAGTCCACGGCAATCGGCAGGCAATAAAAGAAGCAAAAAAGGTCGGATTGCAATCCAATCATTACTACCATTCCCTTCTGGGCTTTCTTTATTCAGGGCATGATAGGAATAAAGCGGCAGACCATTACACCCAGTCGATAAATTTGTCGAACTCGGCAACCGAAAAGAGATTACTTTCAAAGCAAATTGACCGCCTGAACGAAAAAACAGCAACTGACCATTATGATCCTAAATAGAATAGCATGCTTTTAAAAAATAAGAACGCCGTCATCTATGGAGCCGGCGGTTCGGTAGGTACTGCAATAGCAAGGGCATTTGCCCAGGAAGGCGCAAAAGTTTTCCTGACCGACCACACCGTTGAAAGGATCGGGCAAACAGCAGGAGAGATCATCCGGAACGGCGGCTATGCCGAATTTGCTCAGGTAGACGCGTTAAACCAGCCAGAGGTAGAACGCCATCTGGAATCGCTGATCGAAAAACATCACCAGATTGACATTTCTTTTAATCTCATTTCACTGAATGATGTTCATGGTATTCCTCTTTCCGATATTCCCATCGATCAGTTCCTGACCCCGGTCACTACGGCCATGCGATCTCATTTTATTACGGCAAATGCCGCTGCCCAAAAAATGATCGAACAAAAGAGAGGGGTGATCCTGATGTTGACGGCGAACGCGGCAAAGAAGCCATACGAAAATACAGGAGGGTTTGGTGTAGCCTGCGCATCGTTGGAGGCGCTTAGCCGGCAATTTGCGGTAGAATTGGGCAAATATGGCATCAGAGTGGTATGTCTCCGATCAGCCGGTTCGCCAGATGCAAAAGGCGTCCATGAAGCCTTTACTGAACATGCCAGAATGGCAAAGGTCAGCGAAGAAGAATTCGAGCGGCAGTTTGCAGAAAGGACCATGCTGAAGCGGTTGCCCAGGTTAAAGGAAATAGCCGATGCAGCCGTGCTGGTGGCGTCCGATAAAGCAAGTTCCATAACTTCGGCCATTATCAATGTGACTTGCGGAGAGCTGGCAGATTAGACGTTACCCGATTACTTGTTATCCAGCTTTTTATCGTATGCCTTCTGCAGATCATCGATCGCCAGATCATATCCGGGCTGGTCGATAAATACTTCCGGATGATAGCCGTCGCCGGGTTTGCGTTTCTTATGAAGTCCGAGCTGGCTTGCATGAGAGGCGAGCCAGATATCGAACGGCAGCCCTTTCATCGCGCTGAGCGTATTCGCATAATCCTTGCCGACATCCGGGTAGCCAGGCATGCCCGAGAGCTTCGTTTCGTCAAGAATGGTAGGCATATTGGCGATCAGCACCCGATAAGAACGGTTTTCATCTTTAACATCGAATAAAAAACTGCACGCGCCCCTGGTATGCCCTGGATGATGCAGCACAACGATCTTCATATCGCCCAGGCTCACCGTATCATGGTCATGCAACAGGCGATCTGCCTTGACAGGCAGGAATGTGCTCCCCTTGCCGCCGAATACATAATCGGAGTTGCCTCCATCTGCAAGTACTGCTGCGTCTTTTTCATGGATCATCATTTTTGCCCCGCTCATTTTCTTTACCGCCGCCATTCCGCCGACATGGTCAAAATGTGCGTGCGTGGCCAGCAGTATTTTGATGTCGGTAAACCTGAAACCCAATGCCTCCACATGCTTACGGATCATCGGCGCCGATTCCGCCAGTCCCGTATTGATCAGGATATGGCCCTGCGGGGTCGTAATGAGGTAACAGGCCAGGTCATAGGTGCCCACATAATACAGGTTGCCGGCGATACGGAAGGGCTCATAATCCCGGGTCCAGGTTTCCTGGGTTATAGGAGGCCCGATGAGTGTTTGGGCGTTTGAGAAAAAAGGGATGAGCGCCAGACTGGCCATCAGTAAGGCTACCGGCAAAGATCTTTTAGATATCAGCATAAAGGAAAGAAAGATTGAGATACGTTTTTCTGTTGGGCTCCGAATAACAAATTTATTACTAAATAACTAAAAAAAAGCCTTCCAATCGATTGATTGGAAGGCCCGGCAAATTTAGCCCAATTTGTTTTATTCCACAAGTAGTTTAGTACAGGCTGTTTGATTACCGGATACCATCCTGACGATATAGATACCCTTTGCCAGGCGGTCGATCGATTGGATCGGCAGCGCATTCTGTCCTTTTGATACGGAATTGGTCTGAGAATATACACGCGAACCGGCAAGGTTCGACAGGCTGATCAAGACCGTTCCCGGCGCATCGGCCACCAGGTAAAGTGTCGTACTGCCTTTTGCAGGATTAGGGGCGATGTTTATTGCTTTTGAGACCATGCCCTCTTCCTTCACGGAAATAACACGGCTGTAGGTAACCTTTCCGTCAATATCGACTATACCCAGACGGTAATTGGTCTCGTCCTGGAGAAGAGCCGTATTATCGGTAAAATGATAGGTGCTTCCTGAAGCCAGCGTGCTGGCAGTAACATGTCCTATACTGATATAATTGTTATTCCCGTCGCGGCGCTGTACGTCAAAATAGGATGTATTTTGCTCTGATGCCGTTTGCCAGCTCAACGCCACGCCGCCAGGCTGCTGACTGCCCTCAAAACCGACAAGGGTTACGGGCAGTATGACTAAGCAAGTGTTCAGGCTGATATCGTCTATGGCCCAGTCATTACCGCCGCCGCCAGGTGCATTGTTGCGGATGCTGATCGCAAATGAGGTACCAGCTCCCGAACTGAAGGTAAATGAATTTTTTACCCATTTCCCCGTGTAGGGTATTTCTCCGGTATTATAATAATCGTACCCGCCGATGGAAAAGGCCACATTGGGCTTGACACCCGGCGTACCCGACGAAGCATTGCTGCTGGGGTTGGCGCCGCAGAGCGGACAAAGATTGTAAATCCAGAACGATACGGTGTACTCCGTGTTGATAGTAAGGCCGGATACGGTTGTCTTAAAAACGCTTGCCGGGGCATAGGTGCCGTTTACAGCCAGCATATACCCACCGGTGGCGCCACTGGCAGATGGGGCATTCCCGGCCGTGGTGGATGTTCCGGTATGGTCTCCGATCACATCCCAGACTCCGAATACCTTATCCGTGCCGGCCGGTGTAGACCCGGTATATTGTGTAGGACTGGAGTTTTTCGCGATGGAATAGTTGCCGTCTGCGGGGTTGCCTGAGTTCAGGTTGGTAAAGGTAAAACCTGTCACGCTCCCAGAAGCCGTAGACCGGTTCTGCGCAGTGCCCGAACCAAATGAACCATTTGTTTCGGCCGTCATAAAATTGGTAGACCCGAGCGCCGAACAAACAGAATTTGTCAGAATACCGACCTGGATCGAATTTAAGGTTACCGTCGTAGGTGAGCCCCCTACTGAATAATTGAATTTACCGTTCAGATTTATGGAGGCAAAGAGCGCCGCCGTAACTTTTACCCGGTAACCAACCATTATAATGGACTGAGAAGCGTAAAATATCGGAGTGGTAGAGCCTCCCACGATCGTTCCACCTGCTGACGAAGTAGCGCCGGTGCCCATATAAATGGTGATGTTGGTCCCAGAGATTTTACCACGATCGTCACCTCCTGCATCGGTATAGTTGCCGGTATTCGGTATGGTGGCATTCGTCACTACTCCTTCATTGGTCATTGCTTTCAGGGAACCAGACTGGTAAGCTGTACCTCCCGGCACGGTGCTCGTATAATTCAGGCCGGTCACCGTGGTGCCGCTCGGAATGCTGATAACGCCTCTGACCTCGATGATATCACCCTGCACGATCGGACCGCCGGTTGGCTTACTGACATCCAGGTATGAACACGCAGTCTGTATCTGAGCAATACAACCTGACCCTGCGAGTATCAAGCCAGCCAGTAATGTAAATATCTTTTTCATGGGGTTGAATCTTATACGGTTATTATAGGGTATCTGGCATTTTTAGTACCAACCTATAACGGGTTGATAGTTAAAGTAGTATCGCCAGGTTTAAATAAAAAACGTCCACATTCTGGAATTTTTTTCCCAGATTGCAGCGGGTTTATCTGACAATGAGTGATCAATAGATCACTAAAATGTGTAATAAAGGAGGTGAAAAGGAAAAGTCTTCAAAATCAATGAGTTGAAGAAATTCAGGTAAATGTCCTTTTAAACATCGGAATTTTTGATCTTCATTTCCGTTTATCCCTTACGCGGGTTCTCTGGCCTTTTTTATGATCCGTAGAAAAAAGTTGCCCGCTACCGGCCGATCTCCTACATTCACCCACAAAAATTTACGACCATGAAAGTAGTACGGGTCCAATACACGACTACCCTTGAATTTGCACCGAAAAATCAGAAAAACATCGCCGGTATAGTCAAAGAATTGAAGACCCTCAATCACCCGGGGATCAAATATGGCTGCTGGCTGCTGCCCGATGGGAAAACATTTATGCATTTCGACCAGCTTGAAAACGAGGAGGCCCACCAGGTATTGACTTCTCTGGAATCATTCAAAAAATTCGACTCCGAGCTTTGCGCAAGCGGTCTTGAAGCAGAACCCAAACTGGAGCTGCTCTCCTTAGTCGCGTCTACGGAAGAATATTTCGGATGATCGTCGCAGTAAAAAAGCCTTCAAATCAGTGACTTGAAGGCTTCGAAATTATGTTATTATTTGGCGGGACCCCGCGCAGGTCAATTATCCCAAAAAATCTTCGGGCTGAATATGGTGACCGATGCCGGCACGTTCGCCGTATTATAGGAATATTCCGTCTGCGGATAAAGCAGCCGCCGGGGCACATTTGTCCCCGTTACCGGTGTGAGGGCGGGACTATTGGTCCTTCTCCACAAGGTCCACGCTTCGGGATTCAGGTACAGCGCCAGATATTCCTGTACAGCGACTTGCGCGATCGCCGCATCAATTGACGTGACCGGCAATACGCCATTAGCGGCGATATACACGGTGAAGTCCGCATCTTTCACCTTCAGCTTGTCCATGTTTGCCTTTATGGCAGTCTGGTAAAATCCCTGGGCTACTGATAGGCTCCCGCCTTCTCGCAGGACGCACTCGGCCGTGGCGAATAACAGTTCGTCATAAGTGATGAATTCCACCGGGGCATCGATCACGCCGTGATATAACAACCGGTCACCACCCGGTGCATCCGTGGTATCGATCAGGATCGGCAGACGCGGATCCTTAAGGCCAATCATCATCGTGGCTTCAAGCCCATGGGAAAAACTGATATCGGTCCGCTGCTCGTTGAACTGGTACCAGGGATTGGCAGAGGTTTCGGTATTCCCGAAAATATACTGCGCATTGTCCGCATTCGAGGTAAAGGAGAGCGCGATCTCCGATAATGCATTCGTAGCCATAGCCGGATTTCCCTTGCTCTGGTGGAGATAAACCCGTGCCTTGATGGCATGTGCGAATTTGATCCATTTTGCGGAGTTGCCCCCGTAGACGACATCCTCGCTACCCGGTGTAAGCGCTCCCGGATCGGAATTGTTCAGGTCCGCGATCCCCGCATCCAGCAGATGGGTCACGGTATCATAAAGTCCTTTGTCGGTATCGAAGGTAGGTTTAAGGTTTGTCGCTCCCTGCAAAGCCTTTGAATAGGGAATAGAACCCCAGTTATCGACAGCGAGCTGCAATGTATAGGCCCGCAGGATACGGGCAACACCGCTGTACGCGTGGAACCCCTTTGAACCGGCTATCTGCAGCAGGACATCATCATTCTGCAGAATGTCTGTGTAGATATTGCCCCAGACATTATCAAAATCCTGCGCATTATAATTGTAAAGGTGAAAGGCCTGTGCCTGCCGAAGGATACTATTGACCTGCTGGGTATTCAGGGAGGTGAAGCGGGAAAGGTCCCCACCCTGCATATACGCCACGGCCGCTTCGATCGACGGCAGCAGAACGGCCGGTACGATGCTCACCGAAGAAGGAGCATTGGGATTGACATTCACATCCGTATAAAATGATTTCTTGCACCCGGTCCCTCCCAGCAGAGTGACGATCAGCAGCCCTGTTACCAGCCGCTCAAATTTATGGTTGACTTTCATGATTCTTCTATTTTCTTTTTATAGTATTATGCGTCTGTTAAGATTAGAGGCCCAGACCCAGCCGGATCCCATAACTTTTTGTACCGGGATTGTTGAAATAATCCAGCCCCTGACCGTTTGCCGGACCTCCCAGGCTCGTTTCAGGGTCTACGCCATTATATTTTGTCCAGAGCACGGGGTTATTGGCAAAGACCGTGAGGGACAAGCTCTTCAGGTGCATACTCTTCAACGCCGGAGCAGGAAGCTGATATCCCAGACTGACCTGCCGGACCCGGACAAAACCGCTGTTCTCTACGCTGGGTTCGATCGGACCGATAAAGCTGCTGCCGATATTCTGCCAGTAATATTCATTATAGCTCGTGGCAATATTGCTGGCGCCCCCTGGTTTCAGGACTTCGTTACCGCCCGCGTCAAAGTGCGCAACGTTACCGTTCTTATCAAGGTGCCCCGCTATCCCTTTGAAAGTGACAGCCTGTCCCCTGTTGGCTGTTTCCTCTGAAGTACCGAAATAGCTCATAGCTCCTTTTGTTCCATTCCAAAGATGACCACCGTGACGGACATCCACTTGTATGCCGAAGCTGAAATTTTTATACGTCAGGGTGCTGATGACCGAACCCGTCCAGTCCGGGTCTATTTTTGCCAGTGCGGAACTCTGATTGCCAACGATCGGCATACCATAACCGTCGTCGGTTTTTGTATCGTCGATCAGCAGGGGGCTGTTTATATCGCTGGGATTTGACCGGACATACGTGGTTCCGAAAATGACACCATAAGACTTACCCGCAACGGCGTCCACTTCTCCATTCGAAAAACCGGCAAGCGTAACTTTGTTTACACCGACAGCGAGGGCCTTCACCAGGTTCACATTGCGGGCCCAGTTGAAATTCAGGTCCCAACGCCAGTCCTTCGATCTGAACGGAGTCGTATTCAGGGTCACTTCGAGGCCTTTATTGGTGATCACCGCGGCGTTCAGCAGTTCTGCAGCAAAACCGGACGTAAAGGCCACGGGCACGGTAAGGATCACATCCGATGATCTCGAATAATAGGCCGTTGCATTCAGCGTGACCCGGCCTTTCCAGAATCCAAGATCTGTTCCGAATTCAAAGGAACTGGTCTTTTCTGCTTTGAGATCGGGATTGCCGATGACGGCTGTTACCGAACCGAGCTGATATCCCGAATTCCCGTTGACGGGGAACTGGACGCCTGACGTAAGTCCGTCGGCAATATTTGCAGGCGTAAAATAAGTCTGCAATCCTTGTACCGGTGCGTCTTTACCCACCTGAGCATAAGAGCCCCGGATCTTTCCATAGGTTAACGTCTTGCCGGAACCTGACTCGCCTCCTTTAAAGAATTCGTACGCCAGGCTGAACGATGGATAGAAAAAGCTGTTGTTCCTCGCGGGCAGCGTGGAAGATGTTTCCCTCCGGCCCGTTACGGTCAGGAAAAGCATGTCCCGGAAGGTCAGATGGCCTTCTCCATAAAAGGCCGATGTCCGCTTCCTCGAGTCAAGTTCCTGCGTAGAATAGGACGTAACATTGGCCATATCCAGAAAATCCGGCAACACCAGCCCGGTTCCATGGGATAGCTTTGTGTGGTTGCTGGAGGTAAAATAGTTCTGTCCCAGCAGCAGACTGCCCGACAACTGATCGGAAAAGGTCTTTTTCATATGAATGGTAAAGTCGGAATTGTATTGCTGGATAGCATAGTTCGACAGATGAATGGCGCCGGCCTTAAACGCATTGGACCCGATGTCATACGAATTCTTATCGTTCTGAGAGTAGACGTCCCCGCCCACTTTGTAGGAAAGCAGCATCCAGTCGGACAACTGATAGCTTGCCTGACCATACCCAAATGCCCGCATCAGATCGTCGTGGAAAATATCCCGGTTCACCGTCCAGAAAGGGTTGTCATAACCAGCTCCGCCACGGTAGTCGCGTTGGGTGCCGTCGGGCAATAAATAGGACGCCGGGTTGTTCGCCGCGTTCTTCCCGATCCCGTTGGAATTGTCGAATGTCGTCGGAGTACGCAACAACCCCAGCATGATGCCGGACGTATTGGAACCCTGCTGCGCTTTATCATTCGCACCCCGGATGAAATTGACAGCTCCCGAAACGCTGAACCGGTCGGTCAACGCTGAAGACCCGTTCACACTGAACGTCGTCTTGTCGTATTTCGTCTGGGGAACGATGCCGGTCTGGTGAAGATTGCCAAGCGACATCCGGTAGGAAGACTTGGAGTTACCACCCGTCAGGGCAATATTGTTGTTGTAGGTCAGACCCGTATTGAAGAATTTATAAGGATCGTATACTACGGCCCTGGTCTTCCGGGTAGGATCGGAAGCGCCCACGATCTGTCCATTCCGATCATAATCATTGGGTATCCCATCCCGGTAGAGTGTGTCGATCAACGCTCCCCAGGTGAGCCGCTGACCATCTTCCGGCCCGTCATAGAGTCCCCCGTCTCCCTGGGAATACCGGTTTTGCCGTGGGGGCAGCTTGCTGACCTTATCCATCGTGAAAGAAGAATTGAACGTAAGCACAGGGCCCTGATTTGCTCCTCCTTTTTTGGTGGTCACGATGATGGCTCCGCTGGCAGCCTGGATCCCATAGAGCGCGGTCGCAGCCGGGCCCTTCAGCAGGGTGACGGACTCGATATCGTTGGGGTTCAGGTCGACACCCCGGTTTGTTGGCTGCACACCGCCGAGCAGGTTGCCGTTGGCTCCGCCTGCTCCGGCTCCATTAGCCGTGGGGTCATAGTTATTGATGGAATTATCGATCGGTACGCCATCCACGACCATCAGCGGCTGGTTGTTACCCGTAACGGACGTTACCCCACGCAGACGTATATAAGTACCTGCACCGGGATCGCCCGAACTATTGACCACTGTAAGCCCGCTGGCCTTTCCGTTCAGTTCGCTGAGCGCATTTCCGCTGCCCGTTTTGTTAAGCTGGTCCGAATTGATCGTTTGGGTAGCCGAACCAAGCTCCCGTTTGTCTCTGCGGATGCCGATAGCCGTTACCACCACCTCGTTCAACACCCGGTTGTTGGTCAATAGGGCGATGGCCAGCGTAGAACGGCTGCCCACTTTTATTTCCTGTGTCGCATACCCTACAGCACTGATCAGCAGCGTCCCTCCCCTGGGTACCGGTATCTGGAAACTGCCGTCGGGACCGGCGCTGACGCCTGTTTTTTTACCTCTGATATTGATGGAGGCTCCCGGTATAGGGCCCCCGACTGAATCCGTGACCTTTCCCGTCACTTCCTGCGTCTGTGCCTTTGCAAATACCGAAAACAAAAGGCAGGACAGCGCTGATAGAACAAGTTTTCTCATGTGCTGTTGATTTGGTTTAATATCGGAAGGTATCCGATACAGTTATTCCAAATCAGCCGAACTATCAAAATACGGTGCTGGATATTCGAAAGGATGGATTAGGCAAACCAGCGGCGGGACCCGAAGAAATAAATTGCAGTAGGTTGCGGGCGCTGGATCACTCATTTAAAAGCGGACAATAAAACCGCTATTACAACTGAAAAAAAAGCCATCCCCATAAAAATCCAAAATAACAATATCATCTCCTGCTTCAAGGTTATATCCTTCTTATTCATTTTCTGGTTTTTAAATTTTATGCTTTAAATCCGATTCCGCTGGGGAGTAAATGTAAACGTTATCACTACTGCTTTATGTGACAAAACTCACATTATTACGTGAGATGTATTACCGCATTCAAGCCAAACGAACAGTAGTTTTGGAATCACGAATGGGTTAATATCCCCAATACATAAACATAATTCCAAATAATGCCAGTACTTGAGAGAAAAAATAAGTTAGAAAGTAATTTTATTTCCGATGAAGAATTTAATCAATTATATCCCGGAGAGATAGAATTTCTTGCAAAAAGACATTGGACGCCCTTGAACGTAACCAGGTTAGCTTCGGAGTTCCTCGCTATGGGGTCAAATACCCGCATTTTAGATATCGGGAGCGGAGTCGGAAAATTTTGCTTAAGTGGTGCATATCATAATCCGAATGCATTATATTTTGGTGTGGAACAAAGAAAAGAACTGGTACTACACGCGAATAATGCAAAAAAAAGGCTAAACTTAAATAATGTGCATTTCATTCATGCAAATTTCACGCAGCTTGACTTCAAAGAGTATGACAACTTTTATTTTTATAACTCATTTTTTGAAAATCTGGATGGTACTGACAAAATAGACGACAGCATTGAATATTCTGAGGAGCTGTTCGATTATTACTGCAGGTATCTGTTCCGTCAGCTGGATAAAGTGCCAAGAGGAACAAGATTGGTAACGTTCCATAGCATGGAACATGAAATTCCGCCAAGTTTTGCAATCGTAGACACAGATATGGGCGAGTTGCTGAAATTCTGGATAAAAATCTGATAACACACTGAAAACCGGATATGCAATGATTCTGGCTGAAGATCAAACGTACCGGTAATCGGCAATTTCAATCAGTTTCTTAACATCCAACACAATTATTTTCCTGGCATTTGTTTCAATTATATTGTCTTTCTTAAACTCCGACAATATCCGTACGATATTTTCCCTCGCCGTTCCGATAAGGCTAGCCAGATCTTTACGGCTCATATTTATCTCGACCGGCATCCCCGGTTCAAAATTTATTTTATACTTTTCCCTTAAAACCACCAGTTGGAGCGCCAATCGCTCTTTTACCGATTTTTGTGCAAACATGGTCAGGGTATTGGACATAACAGCAAATTCATGACTGAGTGTTTTTAACAATCTCCGGTTCAGGACATCGGATTGTTTGATAACGTCCAGAAAATCATCTTTGGGGATGAATGTTATCTCACTTTCTTCCAGGGCCGAAGCATAGTCAGGGTAACGTGAACCGGCAAGCACCGCATGATATCCAAGCAATTCTCCCGTATTGGCAACATATATGATCTGTTCTCTGCCCTCTTTATCCACCTTATACTTTTTAACCTTTCCATTAATAATATAAAAGATCCCAAACGCATAAGCGCCCTCCTTAAAAATAATCTCTCCCTTCTTAAAGGTTTGTTCAGATTGATGTGCCAACAATAGGTTAAGGTCTCCGGCAGGCAGATCTGCCAGGATGGATTCACTCTCAAAATCCCATTTATTGATCGGGAAAATATCCTTTATGCTCATTCTGTACCAATGTAACAATAAAAAACTGATAAAAGTCACATATTAAGATGATAATTGTACCTATTAAACAGCATGATAGCCCAGTAAATTTGCAGCAATAAATGGATGTTTAAAGTTTGAAATATAAAATCAGTTCTTAATAAAAAGTAATGAATAGTGCAAAAAATAATTCGACTCCTTCCTATCTGAAAAGCATACTGGCCCATAAATGCCCACGATGCAGGACAGGGCAGATGTTTATTTGCAAAAACTCCTATGATCTCCGGAATTTTATGAAAATGCCAATTCAATGTCCAGCCTGCGGGCAACATCTGGAATTAGAGTCAGGGTTCTATTATGGAACCAGTTATGTGAGCTATGCCCTGTCCGTTCTTTTTTCTGCCGTAACCTTTGTCGCCTGGTGGGTGATTATCGGATTATCAACAACAGACAACCGGCTTTTTTGGTGGATGGGAATCAATGTTATTTTATTACTATTGATTCAACCTTACCTGATGAGGTTTTCACGTGTACTGTGGTTGTCCTTTTTTGTAAGCTATAACCCATGGTGGCGCACGGAAAAGGCAGAAGTGCCAGAACGATTGGTTCAGCAACACCCGAATACCTGGTAAACGATTTCCCAATAACCCCTTCCATGTTCAGACCGAAAATATTCGATACGTTAAAAAATTATACTCGTCAGCAGTTTGGCAAAGATCTGATGGCAGGTCTGATCGTTGGCCTGGTTGCCTTACCGCTTGCCATCGCATTTGCCATCGCATCAGGCGTGTCCCCCGAAAAGGGTTTATACACCGCTGTTATTGCAGGATTTATTATTTCAGCACTAGGAGGAAGCCGGGTTCAGATAGGCGGACCTACCGGCGCCTTCATTGTAATTGTTTACGGCATTGTTCAGGTGCATGGTATAGACGGCTTAATCATTGCTACCTTTATGGCTGGGATCATCCTCATCATAATGGGCCTTGCCCGGCTGGGCTCAGTGATCAAATTTATTCCATACTCATTGATCATTGGTTTTACGAGTGGCATCGCCCTTATCATCTTTTCTTCCGAGGTGAAAGACATTTTCGGACTGAGAATGGGCGCCGTACCGGCAGATTTTACAGATAAGTGGAAAAATTATATTTTATATTTTCATACAACCCAGCTATATACAGTACTGATTGGAGTCTCTACGATAGCAATTATTTCCCTCTGGCCTAAAATTACCCGTAAATTGCCAGGTTCATTAATAGCCATCCTTATTACCACTATTGCGGTACATCTACTGCATTTACCTCTAGAGACGATCGGAAGTAAATTTGGGACCATACCTACCTCCTTACCCATACCCATAATTCCTCATCTGGATTTTGGCACGCTGAAAGTACTGATCCGGCCTGCGTTCACCATTGCCTTGCTGGGAGGTATTGAATCACTATTATCAGCCGTGGTATCCGATGGAATGATTGGAGGCAACCACAAATCTAATACGGAGCTGATAGCTCAGGGGATTGCCAATATATTTTCTTCCATCTTTGGCGGCATTCCTGCAACTGGTGCGATTGCCCGTACGGCTACGAATGTTAAAAATGGTGGCCGGACGCCGGTAGCAGGGATCGTTCATTCAATAACCTTGTTACTTATACTGCTCTTTTTTGGAAAGTGGGCCGCACTGATCCCCATGGCCACATTGGCAGGCGTTTTAATCGCAGTAGCTTATAACATGAGCGAGTGGAGACATTTTCTTTCGATACTAAAAGGGCCGCGAAGCGATATGGCTATTCTCCTTACCACATTTCTGCTGACCGTCTTTATTGACCTGACCGTCGCTATAGAAATAGGTATGGTCCTGGCAGCTTTTCTGTTTATGCGCAATATGATCAGATTAAGTGGCGTAAGTATAATAACAAAAGAATACGAAGGCAAAGGGGATGATCCTGAATCCTTGAAAAATTATGCTCTGCCGGAAAAGGTAGAAGTTTTTGAAATAACAGGTCCCCTATTTTTCGGGGCTGCCTATAAATTCAAAGAAGCCATGAGGCTTATTGAAAATCCTCCTGAAGTCCTGATTATCAGGATGCGCAAGGTGCCCATTATTGATGCCACAGGCATTAAAACCATTAAAGATGTTTACAAAGAAGCTAAGCAGAGAGGAACAAAATTAGTATTATCCGAAGTCCATAGTGAACAAATAATAAAGGAATTAAAGGAGGCAAGACTACTTTTCTCCATTGGCAAAGCCAACGTGACCGATACTTTTCAGCAAGCAATTGAACGGAGTAAAGTTCTGATATCCGATTTGGCCAGGAAATAGGTCATTCAGGGTAATTTATAAAGGAACGGCTTTCCTGGTATACTTCGCCTTATAATCCAAAGGAGATAAGCCTGTTATTTTTTTAAAAACTTCTCTGAACGCCTTATCATCCGAATAGCCCACTTCATCCATAACCTCAAAAATGCTTTTCCTGCCTTTTTCTAAAGAGCTTTTTGCAACTTCCACTTTTACCCGCTGCAAATATTCCACCGGAGTATTACCAGTAGCTTTGATAAAACGTCTGTCGAAATTGCGCCTGCTGGTCGCCAATTTCGACGCAAGCTCCTCGAAAGATATTTTTTTACTCAAATTCTCTTCAATATAAGTTTGTGCTTTGCCAATCAATTCATCACCATGGTCCTTCTGTGTTTGAAAGATGAAAAAAGGTGATTGCGAGGTTCTGTCGATATCGATTTGAAACATTTTTGAGCAGAAAATAGCCGTCTGCCTGTCAAAATATTTTTCAACAAAGAAAAGCATCAGGTTCAAAAATGAATAGGAGCCGCCGTTGGTATATATTCCCTGTTCAACCGTGATCAGTTTATCGATAGTAAGATTAATGTTTGGAAACAGCCGCTTGAAATCGGCTGCCGCACCCCAATGCGTGGAACAGCTCTTTCCTTCCAGCAGGCCGGTAGCGGCCAGCAAAAATGCACCTGAGCACATACTGGCAATTTCAGCACCACGCTTATATTGCTCCCTGATCCAGCTGATCAGCGGGGCATTCTGTTTGATCATATCATCATAATAATGAGAAAGAGAGGGTATGATCACCAGGTCGGTTTCTTTTATTTCCTTAATATTTACGGGATAAACCGAAAAAAAGCCGACATCCGATCTTTGTTCTGTCACAAAACCGGCTATACGGATCTCGATCATGGATTTGTTTCCCATCGTTCGCCAATGCTCATTTGCCATGGTCAGGATCTCAAACGAACCCGTTATGGTGCTCATGTCCGCGTACCCATCCGGGACAACGATAGTCACTTGTTTCATGGTAAAATCTTTGGACAAAGATACCAAATTCTTTTGTCCAAATCAACCCTATAGAATGTCCATTTCACACCCAGCTACTACCGGATTAAGACTGTAGGTTTGCATAATAAATTTAAAAATCATGGAAAAAAAAGTCATTCTTATTACGGGAACAAACAGCGGTTTTGGCTGGCTTGCGGCCAATAGCTGCGCTGTTTTAGGTCATAAAGTATATGCTACAATGCGAAATACAAAAGGTCGTAATGCTGATAAGGCAAAGGTGCTGGTTCAGCAGGCAAACATAGAAGTATTAGACGTGGACGTTACAAATGGGAAGTCTGTAACCGATGCGGTAGCCACTGTCGTCAAAAAAGAAGGCAGAATCGATGTGCTGGTAAATAATGCAGGGATCTATGCAACCGGAATTGCCGAAACGTTTACAGAAGAAGATTTAGACAAAGTAATGGATGTGAATATGAAAGGATATTGGAGGACCATCAGAGCGGTTTTACCTCAGATGCGTAAGCAGGGAGAGGGGTTGATCATAAATATTTCAAGCGTAGCGGGTCGTTTTGCTTTTCCTTTTCAAGCGGTTTACAATAGTACTAAGTTTGCCGTAGAGGGCTTAACAGAAGGCATACATTATGAAGTAAGACCTTTGGGTGTGGATGTTGTGATGATACAACCCGGTGCGCTTCCTACGGATATTTTTGGGAAAATAGTAACCGGTTCAGATGCTACTGTAATTGCCGGATATGGTGACCTGGCAAAAGTTCCCGGACAAATTGGGGCAGGTGTCGGGCAAATGTTTGAAACCATGAAACCAAATCCTCAATTGGTTGCCGACGCCATCGTAAAACTAATTAATACACCCAATGGTAAAAGGCCTTTACGGACCGTTGTAGATCCTGTAACCGGAAACTTAACGGAAATTGCCAATAAACTGGTAAAAGAGCAGTACGATAATTTTTTAACAGCATTTGGTATGGAGGGGATGTTGAGCTGATCGTTAAACAAACACAACTGCCGCATAAAATTTATAAATCAACAAAATCATAAAGAAAATGGCTATATCAGATTTCATCACTTCCATGCTGGTAGACCAAACTCCCAAAGAAGCATTTCATGCCATCAATAATGTTCGTGGATGGTGGACAGAAAATTTTGAAGGCAGTTCGCAAAAACTGAATGATGAATTTACTGTGCGTTTTGGCGACGTCCATGTATCAACGCAAAAACTTATCGAGGTTATCCCGGGCAAAAAATGTGTGTGGCTTGTCACAGACAGCAAAATTAATTTTGTTGAAGACAAACACGAATGGACAAACACAAAAATCAGTTTTGAAATTTCAAACCACGGCAATAAAACTCAGATCACTTTTACACACTTCGGTTTAGTTCCAAAAATTGAATGTTATAACGACTGTTCAAAAGCCTGGTACCAATATATAAAGGGAAGTTTGTTCAAATTATTAACCGAAGGTAAAGGAACGCCCGAGTTAAAAATCAATTGAACGACTGTCTGAATTTCATGGGAGAACCGATATTCGCTCCCAGATCTCTGCATTTTCAGAGCAACGCATACACCTCCTTCTACAGGCACAAAACATTCAAACCCGCTTAGTATAACCAGGCGGGTTTTGAATGTTTTTATAGTTTCAGCATGACATAGCCCGGTTGGTTACTCTTCCAGTACACTTATTCAATATCGTACATATCGAAAATATTCGTTAATATTAATAGGCATTGCAATTCAAACAATATAACTTCTCAAAAATGGATAATCCTACTATCAACCGCCGCCGGTTTCTCCAGGGCGCCACAGCCTCTCTGGCGCTGGCTACACTTGGTGCAGGGGCAACCAGCTTTATCACTCTGGGGAAAAAATTCCGCGTTGCATTGATCGGCACGGGCTGGTATGGTAAAAGCGATTTATTCAGGCTTATCCAGGTAGCCCCGGTAGAGGTAATAGCGCTGTGCGATGTCGACGAGAATATACTTACCAAGGCGGCGTCCATGGTGAGCCTGCGTCAGAAATCGGGTAAAACACCCCTGGTCTATCGCGATTATCGCAAAATGCTTGCGGAAAACGAACTGGATATCGTACTCATCGGAACCCCTGACCATTGGCATGCTTTGCAGATGATCGATGCCGTCAAGGCCGGTGCGCATGTATATGTACAAAAGCCGATCAGCGTCGATGTCCTGGAAGGAGAAGCCATGGTCGCTGCCGCCCGGAAATACAAGCGGGTCGTACAGGTTGGCACCCAGCGGAAAAGCACCCCCCATCTTATCGACGCCAAAAAGAATATCGTCGATGCGGGATTGCTGGGCAAGGTCTCGCACGTGGAGATGTGCTGTTATTTTCATATGCGGAACAATGGCAACCCACCAGTGCAACCCGTACCGGATTTTTTCGACTATGAAATGTGGACGGGGCCGGCGCCACTCCGCCCTTATGACGGGCTGCCGCATGTACGCTGGTGGCGGACTTTTTCTGAATATGGGAATGGGATCATGGGCGATATGTGCATCCATATGTTCGACACGGTCCGGTGGATGCTGGGCCTTGGCTGGCCCAGACGAGTCAGTTCCACAGGCGGTATCTATATACAGAAGGAAGGCAAGTCCAATATCCCCGACACCCAATCGGCCCTGTTCGAATACGAAGGGCTGAACTGCCTGTGGCAGCACCGGAGCTGGGGCACCCCGGCCGACCCCGACTATCCCTGGTCCTTCAAACTATATGGAGAAAACGGCACCCTGGAAGCCAGTACCATGCGATATGATTTTATTCCTGAAGGTAAAGGAGATAAAATTCACAAAGACGTCGTCTATGAAAAGGAGAAATACCCGGCGGACCTGACGGAACCCGATATAGAATTGAATGCGGCCCCGGCAACAAGATTGCACATGCTGAATTTTTTGGATGCCATAGAAAATAATGGCCGGCCGGTAGCAGATATTGAGGAAGGGCATATTTCCACCGCCAGTTGCATCCTGGCCAATCTGTCGATGAAGATCGGTCGCCCCATCGTTTACGATCCCAATAAACGCATGATCGTAGGAGATCCTGAAGCCAATGCATTGCTTCAGCGGCCATATCGTCATCCCTGGCAACATCCTGAGCCAGACTTCGTCTGATCGGCTTCAACAATTCTCCCAATGTTTTAAGGTTTAACAAAAAACTTAAAAATAAATTTGCGCAGTCAAATAACTGCATTATATTTGCAGTCAAATAGCTGCATAAAATGGAAATTCGTAGGGATGTGTTTCAAGCCATAGCCGACCCCACCCGTAGAGCAATATTGGGTTTGGTGGCTTTACAGGCAATGACACCGGGCGCAATTGCCGAAAACTTCGACTCGTCAAGACAAACGATTTCAAAGCACATTCAAATCTTAACTGAATGTGAATTGCTGAATCAAACCCAATCTGGCAGAGAAATTCATTATCATTTCAACCCCAAAAAAATGAAAGCAATAGCAGATTGGCTAGAACCGTATCGGAAAATGTGGGAGGGAAGGTTTACTGCAATTAATGACTTACTGAATGAAATGCAAACGAAAAAAACAAAATCAAAAAAATAATTAACTAACAATTTAAAAGCAAATTATATGAAAAAGCAAATGTATCCTTGCCTATGGTTTGATGGTCAAGCCAGAGCAGCAGCAGATTTTTACTGCACCATTTTCCCTGATTCAAGAATAATCAATGATTCAGGAATGGTTGTAAATTTTGAATTGAATGGACAATTCTTTATGGGTCTAAACGGGGGCGATAAGTTTCATTTTAACGAAGCCGTTTCTTTTGTTATTCCCTGTAAAGACCAGGAGGAAATTGACAATTATTGGTACAAACTCATCGCTGATGGAGGTCAGGAAAGTATGTGTGGATGGTGTAAAGACAAGTTCGGATTATCCTGGCAGGTAGTCCCAACCATATTAGGTGAACTTATGTCAAATCCTGAAAACGGGCAACGGGTCGTGCAAGCATTTATGAAAATGAGAAAATTTAATATTGAAGCACTACAAAATGCCTGATGTTATGTAAAAAAATAAAATCATCTATCATTAAAACAAACATGGCAAAGCAAATTGAAGTTACCAGAACATTTAATGCCCCCGTTGAAATGGTTTGGAAAGTTTGGACAGACCCAGAACTTGTTAAGCGTTGGTGGGGTCCAAAACACTTTATATCACCTGTCGCAAAAATTGATTTTCGAGAAGGTGGTAAATCCATAGTAAGTATGAAAGCCCCAAAAGAAATGGGTGGTCAGGAATTTTATTCCATCTGGGAGTATGTAAAAATTATTCCTCTGAAAACAATTGAATTTATTCAAAGCTTATCTGACGAAGACGGCAATAAAACTGACCCCACGAAATTAGGTATGCCGTCTGACTTTCCGATGGACATTAAAACCATTGTAACCTTCAGAGAAGTTGAAAGTAGTAAAACAGAAATGACCGTTACAGAATACGCTGATTTTGGCACGATAAGCAACTTTGCACAAATTGGTCTGGAACAAAGCCTGGAAAAGATGGCCGCTATTTTTAGTTAAACATAGCGGTGGTCTCCGTAGTTCGAAAAAACCATGTAAGGTTTATTTCCTGGAATCATTTGTTACCTGGTTTTGGGCGGTGACTATTATCTCTCTCTCAGGATGGAGCATGTCTTATATTTTCCAGTACGGGAAAAAGGCCCTGGCTGAGAAAGTATACCCCGGCAACGCGCTTTTCATTGATGTTCATGTCATCAACGATGATGTCTTAATTTGAACTGATTCTTGATTTTTAAGGACTGATCCAGCCGGATCTGTTCTTCACTGGCACAACGACTCCATACACCCTGAACGTCATAGCGGTCACCCAGTGTTTTTCCATGGTATACGCACCGGTTGGACGTATCCACGTAGTAGATATTCTTCCATTCCCCGGATTTATCTTTATCGGGGAGGGCATACAGCCCTTGCGTCAGCAGATTTTTCTGGATGGTTTCCCACACTTTTGGCCTGCCGTCCAAGGCATAGTCGATGGACAAGGCCGTGTTATTCATTTCCTCCCTGTGCCGGGATTGGTTGAGAGCGTATCGTTGTTCCAGCTTTTTCAGGGTTGGCTGCGAGGGGAAGGAGCTGGATTTAAATGATAGCCCGATCTGGCGACCCTTTTCGTCCAGCGTATGGTACATCAGCCCCCTCGGCTTCAGCGACTCCTTGTCCAGTACAGTCTTCGCTTTTACATTATAAAGCCGCAGGACCGCATTTAACTCATCGAGGGACGTATAAGCGTATTTGTCGATCACATGATCCAGCACATGCGCCACGGCATCCTTCCTTCCCGGCTGGCCGTAGATCACTTGCTGGGGAAGGTCCTCGTTCAGTTTCCGGACAAGCAGGCGATCCGGTCGGTAGCCCCTCACCAGCGACAAACCTTGCTCCATCTCCCGCGTGACCCGCAGGGATTGGTAGCGGAGGATATCATCCAGTTTTACCCGGTTGCCATCGGCCTGGATCAAGGTGCTGACGATATGAAGATGCGGGTGACCGGTATCATTATGCCGGTATGCCAGGTAGGGCTGCTGATCCAGATGGAGTTTTTCCATATATACCCTGGCCAGCTCTGCCATCTGCTGATCATCCAGTTTGTCCGACGGATGGAAGCTCAGGGAAATATGCAGGGCATTGGCCTTTGTCTTTTCATTCAGGACATTCAGCCGCTCAAAGCGGTACAGCTTATCCTCACGGCTGAGCCGGTCCACATCTTTCAGGAAATTCTCGGCGAGGATACACTCCGCCTTGCCCAGTTTCAGCTTGCGCTCATTGTAGCCCAGCGTGTTGCGGATACTCCGGTTATAATTTACTCTTGCAAACATGATCTGCCAATTGATTGATTCGTTCTTTAATTTCTGTTACTAAATGCTGGAGATGCAGCCCCTCCCCTGCCACCGGACCCGTCATACCGGCGATCTTCGTCAGTTCTTTTCTCAGGCGTACCAGTTCTTCGATCATATAGTCGATGGATTCGTTGCGCGTCAGGATCCTCAGCGGCTTGCCAAGCAAGACGTTGCGGGCAAACTCGCTCTTGCTCCGGCAGGTGGTGGCCAACATACGCCGATGCAGGTCCTCGCACTCTGTGGGACTTAAGTAAATAGATAAACATGTATGGATGTTTTTAATGGCCTTCTTCATGCCATTAAAGCTGCCAATACAGTGCCCGGCCGGGCAAAACTCAGTGAAGACGTGGGTTTTATGACGGAAGATGCATCTTACGCGTCTTTCCCTCTATTTTTATCGAAGAGACAAAGGATTCAAGATTTTTGGCCTGGTCATATAAAACCGGGTCTTTGCGTTTCTGATAATAAAGCTGGAGAATTTTGAGGTATTTCCTATGAGTTGTTTTGCCGTTCTTTTTTTCAAACCGGATAGATTCCCTGCTATAATAACCCTGGAATTTACTCCCAATATTTTTGGCCTTGCATCCGAGAATTTCGGTGGACTCGGAGATATTCATGATAGGGTCGTCATAGACAGAAGGTTGTTTGCATTCATGCCTGATCAGTTGATCCAGTAAAAAGATGGTTATCCTGCCGTATTTTAAACCTTCTCCTGCTTCTTTGAACAATGGCAGTAGTTCTTCTCCATAAACCGTCTTTTTAATAGCATCCTCCGGCTTTGCCGCACCAACCTCAGCGCTGTCTGTTTGCGATAAAGCTGGTTTTTGTTCGGTTTGAGGCGGTGCTTCCTGCTGAATTGACATTTCCTGTAAAGCTGGCATTTCAGCCTGAATATTCGTCAGTCCTTTTGGCGCAACTCTTTCCACTTTTTTGGAGGTTAGTTTCACTTTTTTAATGCTGGTCCGGATCGGCGGATTTCTTAAAAGATCGGAAGCGGCAAGTATTATATTCTTATAACAGTCCTCATAGGACTTGTAAAAGGTAATCTTGAATAGGATCGCCAGTGAAACAAGCATAAAAAGAGCAAAAAAGATATACCTGGAAACAGGAAGGATTGTCCCAAAGCAGAGAATATAAAACATCATGAGTCCAAACATGATGGAAGGGATATAGAGCCAGATCCATTGGATTTCTCTCTTCCGCGATTCAACGGCATAACGGAGCAACCCCTCGTTTGGAAGATGATCTCCACCGAGAAAGGTCAGTAGTTCCTTTTTGCAATTGTCCTGAGATGTAAATCTCCCGATTGGCAGTTTCTCGATCAGGTTGGCAATAGCCATGGTAGCATGCGTCTTCAGCCCGCCATTCATTTTTATCATAACAAAGGTTTAATAGCTAATTGTAAGATGCTACCCAAATTTATCAAGTCTTTTACACTTTACGATTAGCTTTAACTATTATTTTGTTATTTCCCTTGATCAGACCAAGAGGCAGACGCTACTTTAGTGACAATTGTCACGCTTATTATAAACCAGTTTCCGTCCGCTGCGCACAATTATTTCCACCGTCTCTTCGATATCCTTTTCAGATGTTCTGAAATTAACGATACAGGCACGCAAGCAATATTTGTCGCCGACAACCGCATTCGACAAAAATACCTCCCCATTGGCTTGAAGGTCATTTAATAAAAGTTCGTTCAGTTTGTTCAGCTCCGTTTCGGGATACCCTGGCGGAAAATACCTTAATGTAGTAATGCTTAAATTTTGGGTAACGGCCTGCAGTTCCGGATGATTTGAAGCCAGCTGGAAGAGCAAACGCGCCAGTTTGATATCTGTAGCAATCATTTCCACATAACCACTCTTTCCGGCCTGTTGCAACAGCATCCAGACTTTTAATGCCCTGAAACCGCGTGAATTCTGCAAACCATATTCATAGAAATTCCGAGCTTCCGGCTCATCATGGCTGTTGAAATTATAGTAGACAGGATGGGAGCTATACGTCTGAATTAAATGGTTGGGATCTTTAACCAACGTGCATCCCGCCTCCAGCGGCGTGTACAGCCATTTATGCGGGTCAAGCGCAACGGAATCGGCATCGGCCAATCCTTCAAAAAGGTTGCCCTGCTCCGGCACTGCCGCGGCAGGTATACCGTATGCCCCATCTATATGAAACCAACAATCATTCATCCGACAAATGGCGGCGATACTCTTGAGATCGTCCACGGCGCCCGTACTCACATCACCGGCATTACCGATAACCATAATCGGATGTAGATAATTTTCTCTGTCTTCCCGGATGCCCTTTTCCAGCATAGTGATATCCATTCTGTTAGCACTATCGACAGGCACCCAACGAATCGAATGGATACCCAGTCCGGATAACGAAGCGGCTTTTTCAACCCAGGTATGTGTCGTCTTGGAGCAATAAACCAACGGTTTCTTAGCTGCACCCGCAATGCCTTGCTTTTTATATTCCGGTATCTTTGCATTGATGGCGGCAAAAAAGGCAGTAATATTAGCCATATTACCTCCGCTTACCAGTATCCCCTCGAAGCAAGCCGGAAGACCGGCAAACTCTCCCAACCATTTAACCACTTGCTTTTCAATTGCTGTAGCAACAGGACTTAGTACATGGGCACCGACATTGGGGTTGACGGCCGCCGCCAATAAATCTGCCAGCGCACCCAATGGAGCAGCAGAGGAAGTGATATATCCCAGGAATTTGGGGTGACCATTCAACAGGGAGTGATTGAATAAAAGATCGGTCGCGTGGTTTAGTATCTCCATCGCTGGCTTGCCTGTTTCAGGCAGTGACTGGTGACCGATAATCGCGGAAAGTTGTGCCGATGACGCATTTGTAGTTACCGGTTTCCGGCTGATATTATCGATAAAATCGGCGATTTGATCGATCAGTTGGTAGCCGGCCTGTTTGAATTCGGTACCTTGCATTTCGACATTTGCCATTCTCTTCAAGACCATATAACAGTTCTTAATATTGTCGCAAAAATAGCCATTGATCGAGACCTGCTCATGACTTACTAGCCCAATTGTATGCCTTAAAAGGCCAACAATCTACTGAATTTGGAAAAATTCTTTACTTTTAGACGTTATGGATAATTTTTTTGAACGCGTATTACAGTACCCCCAATACTACAGGCAGTTCAATTGCGGGAATGCGCTCATCACCGCCTTTAATTGCCCGATCGAGGCCCGCTTGATGAAGGCCCGGTTCGCGGATTTGTGGACACAATACAATTGCCTGTTTTATGTGGTTGACGGCCAGAAGATCTGGCATACCGCAAAGGGCTCCTACGATATTCGAAGGGATAGCTGTGTGTTCGTCAGAAAAGGAGGATTTATCCTGGAACAATTAATGGATACCGGATTTTGTGTAGTATTATTCTTTATCCCCGACGATTTTATTCGCGAAACACTGTATACCAGATCAAAACCTTTGGCAAAATATGAGCACTCCTTCGAACCCATAATGTTGCTGGAATCAAGTAAGACCCTGAAAGGCTTCTTTCTTTCGATGTCCTCCTATTTTGACGAAATGCAGGATCCCGATCCTTCCCTCATGGAACTTAAATTCAAAGAGCTTATTCTAAATATCGCGGACAATGCAGTCAACAAAGATTTGCTGACCTATTTCTGCTCTTTATTGCACGAACCACAGGCAATCCTATTGAAACGGGTAATGGAAGATAATTTTTGTTATAACCTGAAGCTTGAGGCTTTTGCCGAATTGAGTAACCGAAGCCTGTCGGCTTTTAAAAGAGATTTTGAAAAAGTTTTCCAGCTTACCCCAGGTAAGTGGTTACTTGAAGCAAGATTGCATTATGCACTGCAATTACTGAGTAATCAGCATAAAGCGGTCAGTGAAGCTGCTTTTGAAAGCGGTTTTCAAAGTCAATCGCATTTCAGCCGTGCCTTTAAAATAAGATTTGGTAAGGAGCCTACTGCCATGAAAACATATAATAATCCCGGAAATTGAAACGTCAGGATTTCAATCATTTGATTTGCAAAGAATTATATATATTTTATGTGGGTCTTATAATAGGAGACAGCATTCGAACCAACTTATTTGAGATTTGACCGAAATTTCGTTGCGATGCCTTATTCTTGCCTCACGATGCGGTTCATCCTGGACGCACCCAAAACGACTTGCAAAAACAAGGGTTTGCCCATATCTTGTCATATGTTTCCCCCGAAACCCGGTCCCTGCCTCTTCCTTTTATTAATCAGCCTTTTCAGCCTTACCGGTCATTTAATGGCCCAGGTTACTTGCACGCCCACTTTTGTAAATGAATATAAGAGAATTAGCTCGGACTCGGTGCAGGCACATGCCATTAAGGCCCTTGCGGACGGAACGATCCTCATTGCTGGCAGAGCGCCGAGAACTGGCGACATTACTTTTCAAGGATTCGTGGCCAGGCAAGCCCCGGACGGTACCCCACTCTGGTCCTTCATCCTCGGCGGATCAGGCAACGACGATCTTAACGGCATCACACCGCTCAGAGATGGTACTTACCTCCTCTATGGCAGTACAACTTCCTTTGGCAACCCGGAGGGCAAAGGCTGGCTTGTCGATATCGATGCTACGGGCGCCGTCCTGTGGAGCCGGCAAGTGGGATCATCTGGTACCTCCAAAGACCACATTAATGCGATCCAACAATATGCAGACGGAGATATCATCGGCACCCTCAACACGTTCGACAGTTCGGCCGCCAGCGACCCTGTGGTCTTTAAACTGGGCCTGGACGGCACCATCCGGTGGACGCACCGTTTCGATAATGGAGACGATGATAGCTTCACGACCCTGGCGGTCTCAGGCGACACAGTGTACACAGGCGGCTACTATACGTCGGGTGGCACAAAGCAAGGGGTTTTAACGGAAATAAGAGCGGGCACCGGCAGCCTCTTGTTGAGCCGAAACATCACCAACGGGGACCCCACACTTAATGAGCAGGTCACCGGCCTTGAGATCTACAACAATATCATTTCCTATGGGCTCTATGTACACAAAGGGATTTTTACATATAACGGGGGAGTCAATGGTATCTCTCTCGTGCAAACCGACCTGGCCGGGAATATACGATCAGTAGCGTACGACGAGGACCCCCACAGCCTTTCCACGTTAAAATGCAAACGCACCACCGACAGCGGTTTCTACGTGCTGCGCACCGACGATCAATGGATCGATGCACCCAGCATCACGAAGGTCAACTGGTATGGCAATGAGTCCTGGAACCTCGACCTTGTAGGCTTCGGCGGCTTTAATAATACAGAAGTCAGCTTCTCCGCCTTCGATATGACTACGGATGGGGGTGTTGTTGCTGCCGGACATTACATCTCTTACTATCCCCTTTACGGCGAGTTCCTGCGGTTGGTCAGGGTCACCGCCAGGGGGGAGGCAGCCACCTGTAGTCTTACCGCAGACGTCACCTATGTCAGCCCTTCCGTAGTCCATCAAAGCGGATTTGTATGGGCGAATGAACCGGCTTTCAACCCCATCGTGACCAGTCCTGCTCCCATTGCTACGGCCGACGGCTTGGCCGGCACTACATCCTGCTCCGGTTCCGTTTGCGTAGACCATTCCCCCATTCCCTCTGGCTGCGGTAAGAGCTACAATTTCCAATACACTTCGGCGAAAAGGACTGTGCTCAGGGATATCCTCACTTTGCCGGATGGAGGACGCGTCGCCGTCGGAGATCTAAGTGTCACGGATGGATTGGTCATCCGCACTCAAAGCAACGGCGACATCGTCTGGACCAAGAACTACAATATCCCCGGGCAAGTAATGGAGTTTCGGCGCATCCTGCGAATGGCAGACGGAAACCTCCTCGTCCTTGGCAACAACTACTATACCTCGGGTCAATACGCATACCGGCAAATGGTCTTGCTGAAACTGGACATTAACGGCAATATCCTTTGGTGTCATTTCACGGTATTAGAAGATTCCGAAATGGCCGATGCCGTGGCCACGCCCGATAATGGCTTTGTCATCCCCTTTAACGAATCCTATGGCCTTCCCGGCCGTCCATGGCTCGCCCGCTTCGATGTCAATGCCAATCTGGTCTGGAAAAAAGAAGTATTCCATGGCGCGGGTACAGAAAATTACAAATCCATTGCTTGCAGTCAGGACGCAGTCTTTGTGGCCTATGACAGTTATGACCAAGGCAACTACGACCGGTTTGGCGTCGACCGATTCGACCTGGCAACGGGCAACCTCCTTTATAGCAAGCTTTTCTCCGCCGGAAGTGGCGGCCAGGCGCTGATCAACGGTGTCTTTGCCATACGGGATTCGGCCTATGTCTTTGTCTATCGCTACGGTGCAACCGTAAACAACCTGATGGTCGGCCTGGACCAGCAGGGCAATATGTTTCGTTCTCTAAACCTTGGCGCAGACCCGCTTGACCCCTCCCCTCCCGCTCCCCAAACCTGGATCGACGGTGTGCCGCCTTCAGTATCGATCACACCCGATCAGGATTTCTGGCTGGCCAACAGGGTGAAGCTATCTGGCACAGATTACCTGGAAGTGACGAGGTTGAAACCAGACGGTACGATCGAGCTATCTAAACTCCATACGGGCATCAACGGCTATCTGCCTTTCAATGTGCGCTCCCAGGGTAAGGGGTTGATCGTCGTGGGCGCCGATCCCTCTAACCATACGGGCGACCCGGCCTTTATCAATTCCTTCGTCCTGAAATTGGATAGCAGCGGGCAGTTGCAAGCCGGCGCAGCCGCCAATTGCGTGGCCACAGACCGACCCTTTCCGGTTAGCGTTTGTACCACCTGTGCGCCGGCAAACTTCAATTATGGCCCGCCGACGGCAACGGATGGATACCCTTTGACCAATACGACGGGTTCTCCCTACATCCAGAATAACGACCTGACGCCCGTACTCTACTGTTTTCAGCCGGGCAACTGTAATTCCGTAAGCCTGCAACAAAAGGGAACGGCCTGCTCCCTGAACGATACGTTGGTGTATTACCTCGACAATTCAGGCAACTGTGGCGCTGCGGCCACCTGGTCTTTCGACACCGGCTTCTTCCGACCGGGTCGCATTTCCGGCGATAGTATCCAACTGATCGTTCAGAAGACCGGCTCTACTTCGGTCGGAGCACTGGTGGAGGGTTATTGTTCATTCTCTTCACAGACCAAGCCTATTGCCATCGTGCTGTCCTCGCTTACCGGCCTCGGCCTCGCGGCTGATACGGTGATCTGCTCCAACGGTCCCATCGACCTGCAAGCAGTTCCTGGCTATGCCAGCTATTTGTGGAGCGACAACAGTTCCGGGAGCAGCCTCCAGGTTTCGGCGCCCGGTCAATATTCCGTCGTCGCCACCGATATGTGCGGGCAAACTCATGACGCCACCGTCAATGTCACCGACGCCAATGCTGCCTTCCATGTCAGCCCCGACACGGTCAAATGCAACAGCGACGTTGATTCTCTTCGAGCCACGGCCGGCTATTCCAGCTACCAATGGAGCCCGGCGTACAACTTGCAGGCTGCAGGCAACCTCGCCTGGGTCTCACCGGATATTACGACACGCTATACGGTCACCGCGCAACGAAGTCCCGGATGCATCGTAACCCGATCGGTGCTGGTCACGGCGCTCACCTCACCTCCTATACGGTTGGCTAACGATACCAGCCTTTGTACTGGCGATAGCCTCTTCCTGAATGGAAGCCCTATATTCAGCACCTACCAGTGGAGCACCGGAGTGACCGCTGACCATATCTACGTCCACGAACCCGGGACCTATTTTCTGTCCGCTCTCTATTCGAATGGCTGTTCCTCGCGTGATACCTTCCGCCTGATAGGCCTGTACGACCCAAAACCTTTCCTGGATAAGAATCCAATATATTGCATGGGATCCTACAGAGAGCTGGATGCCGGGAGCAGTTTTGCCACCTATCTCTGGAATGATGGCAGCACCGGAAGCTCTGTCACGTTGAAGGGCGTCGGCGAATATTGGGTAAAGGTAACTGATCAGCATGGCTGTGTTGCCGCCGATACAGTCCATATCCTTTCTGAAGCCCAAGCGCCCAGAGACTTCCTTCCCCTTGACACGACGATCTGTCAATACGGTAACCTGGTACTGAAGACTAAGCAGCCCTTCAATAGCTATTCCTGGAAAGATCTTTCATCGGCGTCGACCATTACTGTAAATCAACCTGGCATTTATTGGGTGGAGGTGACGGACGATAACGGCTGCATCGGCAAGGACTCGGTAGTCGTTACGCAGAAGTCCTGTCTTGTAGGGCTATTTGTACCGAATGCCTTTGCACCCGACGGAAATGGGCATAATACCAGGTTCCGGCCCCTTGTCTACGGGGATATACGACACCTTGAATTCGTCGTCTTCGGCCGCTGGGGAGAAAGAGTCTTCGAAACAAAGACCCCCATGGAAGGCTGGGACGGAAGAATAAACGAGTCTCCTGCTCCTCTTGGCACCTACGTCTGGTATTGCCGGTATCAAATGGCCGGAGAGCCGGAGAAAGTGGAAAAGGGGACGGTAATTTTGGTGAGATAGGTGTTCCCATATTTTAATAATCGTGCATGGAATAAACCCCATGTTCAGCAACTATTTTTAGTCTTTCCCTGTAAGTCATCGGATTGAAATTTATGCTTTTGTAATATTCTCTAAGGGATTTTTCAGCATTCTCATAGCTTTCCTGATTTAACCATGTGGTAACTGAGAACAAATTAAGATTGCCCGAATCATCCAGTTTCTCATAAGATTCTCCTTTTAAAAATCCAGGAAGGGCTTTTAAAAAGTTACTTGTTACGTTCCTGTTTTTGCTAAATTCCTCAAGTGAGTTTTTTGGTACAAAGACTTTTCCGATTACTATTTTATTTTCCATTTTTTGATGATTGTTTGAAGATTTCAATTGTATTGATGTGGGTTGTGCCCAACTTAGCATAGGCAGCACCAGCAGGCCTGTTATTACAAGGCTTTTGATCTTGATTAATGCCATAATTTTATCAGATTTGTTTCACGACAAAGGTAGAGTTTTGTGTATCGCAGGAATTGACATAGATCAAAATCGCATTATTTCTTTGACTTAACACGACTCAGCGTCTCTTCTCTCATGTCAAGAAAGGAAGCTAATGTTTTATTTGATAGCTTTTGTATCAGGCCTGGGTTGCCTTTTAACAGTTTTTGATATCGCTGCTTTGCGTCTAATGTCATCAACGCCTCAATTTTTCTGCTTTGATTCAAATAGGCCAATTCTAAACATTGCAGATAAAATTCTTTCCAAAAGTTATCTGTATTGATCTTGCGATGAAATTCCTTATAGCTTATTGTCAATAATCCGGTGTTTTCGGCAGCTTCAATAAACTGAAGCGAAGGTTGCCTGGATATGAAGCTTGTCCAGGTGGTTCCAAAGTTATTTTCAACAATTACGGAACTTGTCTTTTCCACACCCTCCTTATCGATAAAAAAAGTGCGAATAGTACCTTTCTGAACGTAATATAACGCATTGCACACTTCACCTTCGCACAACAGATATTTATTCCGCTTAATTTTCAGAGGTTTAAAAAAGCCTATGATCTTGTCGAAGTGAGGACTCTGGAAGTGACCGGGTGTATGATTTATAACTTTGTCTTTCATCGTTAAAGCGATTGAAAAGATAGCGAAATTCCACAAAATAAAAAAGCTTCAAATCAAGCTGCTCGAAGCCAAAAGTGACCAGCGTAATGGGAAAGCATATCGTGCCCGGATTACCCATGCACCGGGATTAGTGCTGATCCGCTGGTCGATTTTTACCTGCTCTTCGTCGATCGGTTATACTCTTTACCCGGTAAAACTGGAGCTTTGGTTAAAATTATTCACATGAAACGTTTACTTCTACTACCGGCCCTGGCCGCGGTGGTCATGTTCCAGGCATCCTGCATGAACCATAGCGCCGCCGCTACCCCTTCTTCCGGCGATGACGGCAACGGCAGCCTCGCCTATACCGTAGATGGAAAGAGAACGGTGGTAAAACGCCCTTCCTCAAGCATTTACATCAACGAGGTCAGCCATGACGTGGCAAAAGGAACGGTTACAATCAAGGTGACGATCTTTCCCTTAGGAGAATTGTTCAATTTCGTTGTGGCCGATAAAGGAACTACCAATGTTGTGCATTATACGCCTTCGTTTGGAGAAGAAAAGGTCAAGGCCACCTACATGTCTTCCCAAGGCCGCAATTATTATGGGGATCATGTTTTAGTCACCATCAGCGAATTGAGCACCGCTCACGTGGCCGGGACGTTTTCAGGAACGTTCGCAGCCGAGGGTAAATCTGTGACCGTAACAGATGGCAGCTTCGATCTGCCCGTTCGTCCCAAATGATAAGAATCGCCAGGCACAACCTATAATCGCCCATTTAAGTAGGCCCATACCGAAAGATTATTTGATTCCACCACAAGTGTGTGCTTTCCCGCTTTGGCGAGTACACTCGCTCGTTACCAAACAAAAAAGCCGGTCAGAAGCACGTTAAAAGCATTTGAGGTATACAGAAGAAAGCCGATCATCTTTGATGATTTTTCAACAGGAACGTTCCACGTATTACTAATGCCGATTTTAGTTATTATATAAAAGAGGTTGGCAAACTGGGTCTAAATATCTATAAAGCAATAGCATACATAAAAACACTTAAAAATCAAATAATACAGATTATATCGTCGTAACAAGCCTACCTTACCCACTGAGATATAGTTAAATTTTTTAATATAAATCAATCCTGTGAAAACCGCAGCCTCCTATCTGTTACTATTTATATGCATCAGCCTTTCAAAAAACTCCATGGCCGCTCGTTTTTGGGTGGCGGCAAGTGCATCCAACTGGAATAATACCGCCAATTGGTCGGCCAGTTCCGGCGGTATCGGAGGGTCAAGTGTTCCTGTAGCAGCCGATGACGTGAATTTCGATAACAATGGCTTGGGCAATTGTACAATGGATGCGACAGTCAGTGTCAAAAGTTTCACCGTAGCTGCCGGATACACCGGAACCATAAGCCAGGGAACAAATCCCATCTCCGTTTCAACTACGGCCACCTTCAGCGGAGGGATTTTTTCGGGAGGATCGGCAAATATGACGATAACCGCGGCGTTTACCCTTTCTGGAACTAATTTCACTTCCTCTTCAGCCATCCTCGAATTGAGGGATAACGCGGCCTTCACCAGTGGCACCTTTCTTCACAATAACGGGACAGTAAGATTTAATTGCATAAATACCGCTACACAATCCATTTGGGGTACCGCTCCTTCATTTTTCATACTCGAATTCGTAGGGATCGGGCGAACCTATACGATCTCGACGGTCGGAAATATGGCTGTCTTAAACAGCCTTAATCTTTCCGGCTCTTTGTTTTATAACCTGACTATAGGAGCCATAGATGTAAAAGGAGATATCAATGTCACGAATACAGCCACAGGTTGTGGAGGTGATGCACTCGTTAATATCAATGGTACCGGCACACAGAACTTTAATGGTGGTTCCGCTTCGGGACAAGGGGCTTTGCCACAACTTACCATCAATAAGACTACAGGGACACTGAACCTTGCGAATTTTCCTTCAGTAGCTAATAATTTTACCTACACAGCCGGGACCGTCAATGCCGGCACGTCCACCTTCTGCTTCACGCATGGCAGCGTAGGCGCTTATACCGCTACAGGGAGCCTGTCTTTGAACAACATTGAATTTAATGTGAACAGTTCGGGCCTGACGACTAATATTGCGGCAGGGACCACACTTACGGCAAACGGCAATCTCAATATGAGCGGCGCCGGGAATACGATCATCAATACGGGCACCATCAATGTAAATGGGAATATCGTGTTGACCAATACGGCTTCGGGTGGCGGCGGGTCTGCCACGATCAATATTATTGGTACAGCAGCCGAATCCATAGATGGCACCGCCGTTATTGCAGACCAATCGCGTCTTCCGATAGTTAATATCAATAAATCCAGCGGGACGCTGACCCTTCTTGGAAATATTTCCTTCTCGGCAAACCTGACATACACGGCAGGAACCATTAATGCAGGCACATCCACGGCCTTTTTTGTCAACAATCTGACCGTTACCGGGAGCTTTACGGTAAATAACCTTAGCATCAATACCCCCGGTACAGTAACGGTCACCATAGCGTCCGGCAGTACGCTCACCGTAGCGGGTGATTACACGATGCAAACCGCGGCATTGAATAATATCAACATCAATACCGGGACAATCGCCGTCCAGGGCAATATCATAGACAACAATACAGGCACCGGCGGGGGTGGGACAGGCACCCTGCTGATCAATGGTGCGGGCGCGCAGAGTATCAGCTCTACAGGCGTTATTTACCAGGGCACCCTTCCTGCGGTGACCATTAATAAATCTGCGGGCACACTAACCCTCCCTTCGTTGATCACCGAAAGGAGCGCCTGGACCTATATTGCCGGTGTGTTGGATGTAACGACCAATAATTCGACCGTAGTGTTCGGCAATACGCTGACCATTACAGGCAGCCATACCCTAAATAATGTTGTTTTTGACGGAGGCGGTACGTATACCATAACGATTGCCGCAGCGACTACCCTGGGTGTCAACGGCAATCTGGGCATCAGCGGCGCGAATAATATTACGATAAACACGGGTGCAATCAATCTGTCGGGCAATCTCAACCTGACCAATACAGCCACCAACGGCGGAGGAAACGCCACAATCAATATTGTAGGGACAGGAAGCCAGGCGATAACCGGGGCGCTCGCCAATTACCAAAGCAGTTTGCCGGCGGTCACGATCAACAAGGGCTCGGGCACCTTGACTTTTCCCGCCCTCATCACCGTGCGGGGCAACTGGACCTATACCGCCGGTACGTTCGATGTGACCACCAACAACAGCAATATCGTATTCGGAAATTCACTCACCATAACAGGGACGCAAACGCTGAATAACTTCACCTTTGACGGGGCGGGGACCTTCACTTTCGTCATAGCGGCCGCTACGACGCTCACCGCCTCGGGAAACATGACCATGTCAGGGACAGCCAATATCATCCTGAACACCGGCACCATCAATCTTAATGGCAACCTTATACTGACCAATACGGCGACGGCCGGAACAGGCAGTGCGATTATTGCATTTGTTGGCTCCGGGAACCAATCTATCATCAGCTCATTGCTGATCAATCAATGTAATTTACCGGCAGTGACCATCAATAAACCCTCCGGCACACTTACATTCCCTTCCATTATCACCGTCCGTGGAAACTGGACATATACTGCCGGCACGCTGGATGTCACGACCAATAATTCCACCGTAGTATTTGATAACAATATTTCGATCACCGGTACCCACACACTGAACAATGTAAACCTGGAAGGTAATTTCAATAATACGTATACCGTCAGCACGGGCACCATTTTGACGGTGACCGGGACGCTAACCACTTCCGGTAGTTCCAATGTTAATTTAAGTACACCAGTGTCGGCCACAGCCATACAGGCACAGGGAAATATTATTATCAACAATACAGCGATTGGCGGCGGCGGGAATGGGACCATATTGATCAATGGCGCCGCAGCACAGGCTTTTACGGGTAATTCGGCTGCAGGCCAGGGTCGTCTGCCTGTCATAGTCATCCAAAAAACTTCCGGAACCCTGACGCTGACCGGCACGCTTTCAGAAAGCCAGAGCTGGACATATAACAGCGGAACAGTGGATGCGACCACCAATACCAGCACCGTCGTTTTTGGAGGCAACAATCTTAGTATCGCCAGCACCGGGATGAACTTCTATAATGTCGCCTTTTCAGCAAATACCAGCACGCTGACCAATAGCCTGTCCGTCAATAATAATCTTACACTAAGCGGGGCAGCGGTGTTAGTGCCAGGCGCAAATACCATTAATCTGGCTGGAAACTGGACCAATTGGGGTACCGCCGGTTTTACGGAGGCTACAAGTACCGTCAATTTCAATGGCACTTCCTTACAAACCATCACTTGCCCTGCGGGGGAAAATTTCACGAACCTGACCGCCAACAATACAGGTACAGGGATTCAATTGGGAAATAATGTGACGGTGGCCACTAACCTGGTCATGACCCACGGAAATATTGATCTGAATGCCGGCAAGCTGCTGACTCTTGGGTTGTCAGTAGCCAATAACGGAACACTCGCTTATACTGCCGGGGTAATGCTGAATACAGGGTCCTTCACCCGTTGGTTTAAGGCGACGGCTATACCGGACGGTTCAGTTAACGGTCTTTTTCCCATGGGGACGGCGGCTAGCAGCAGATCGTTCTTTGTGTCAGCCCCTGCCGTAGCCCCTACTACCGGAGGAACCCTTAGCGTAGCTTATGCGGACGCCACAAGCAAGTCGGTCGTGTCGTTTGCCGACGGAGCATCGACAGTCTCTGTAAGAAAGGATTTAAATTGGACGCTAACGCCGGCCAATGGCCTGGCGGGAGGAACTTATGATCTGGAAGTTCAGGGAACGGGATTTGGAATCATTGGCAGTACGGCTGATCTGAGGGTTACCCTGGTCGGCGGCGTAGTTGGCGTGGCCGGTGTCAATGCGGGCACTACGACAACCCCGCAAATCAACAGAACGGGATTAACCCTTGCCAATCTTTCCAATACATTTTATGTGGGTTCCGTGAATGCCATCAATAGTCCCTTACCCATTACGCTAGTTTCATTTACGGCCACGGTTATCAACAGGCAGGTTAAATTGGATTGGAAAACCTCCGCAGAACTAAACAATAATTATTTTACCATTCAACGATCAAAAGACGGCATTGGATGGGATAACGTGCAGCAAATCGCCGGATCAGGAACAAGCAATGGCAACTCCTCCTACATGGCGTATGATCAAACTCCCTATGCCGGCGTTTCCTACTACCGCTTGCAGCAGACCGATCTGGACGGTAAGCAGACCTATTCGTTCATATGTGCGATAAATATCAACCGATCTTCGGATATCACAATTTTCCCTAACCCAGCCACCGATGCCGTGGTGATCACATTCCCGGTCGCCGGCAAATATGAGGTGAGGCTGCTAAACAGCGCCGGTCAGGTGATGATCAGCCCTGTCTCCGGTACAGGAAGTAATCTTGTGCTAAATGTTTCAAACCTGGAGGCGGGCATATATTTCATTACCATTCATCATGAAAATAATACGGAAACGCACAAAATAACCATTAGAAAATAATCCTATTTTTCTCTGCATTTGAGAGGGGGTAAGCTTATGACCCCTGCATTTAAAGCCTATATTGAAGGCTGGCTCAAAAAAGCGGAACATGCACTTCCATTAGTCCAAAAAACAATTGGCAACTTTATCGCAACGGTCCTGAGCGAAGCCGAAGGTTAGAAAGAAAAACCTGCCTAGTGTGCCGGCGGATAGCAATTCACTAAATATTCAAAACATGGAACTTAATTCTGTTGGAACCGCTTGGCCAGCGCATACCCGTCATACTCAGGTATTCCCGTGACTTCACTGACATATGGTAATGGAAGTTCAAAATCGCGCATTGCATGCCCCGTGGAGAACTCAACTTCGGCCAGCCATAATTCATCCGTTCCATTTTTATAGTGGTCTAGACCGACGACCACCAGGCCCAATTGTAGCAGGTAGCGGCTCTTTGTCACGATCACTGAATTAAAGATATTCAGCATTTCAAATTCCTGCTTGTCCAGGTAAATCGTCGTGATAGCTGCTTCGCCGAATGCGTCCAAGGGTGTTTTCTTCGTTAGCTTGCATTGTTCAGCTACGTCATCTACAACAATGATGACCCATTCAGTTATTGCAAACCAGTCTCCGTTGTGCTTTTTTGTTGTGTATTTAAGAAACCTAAAGAATGATTATACTGTTGTCCTTTCGTTTGTACCCAGTTTACAAAAGCCTTTACTTCTGGTTTATCTTCCTTATAGATAAATACCATTTTTCCAACAGGAGGAAGATCAATATGGCCTGTTTCTAACTTTTGAATTAACTGATCAAGGTTATCATAAAAATTTTCATCATTATCAATTTTGCCATTACCATTTAAATCAACCGGCACCACTTTTATTCCCGGCTTTTGTTTCCTTGTTTGAAGGTCATATACAAAGCCAAGATTATTGTAAGCCACACCAAGACTATCATTCAATACATTTTGAAGCAGCACTTCGTCATCGGCAATTTTCGTATCGAGATTGGCAAGATCATTAATCTGCTTACCAAAATGCCTGGAAAAGGTTGCAGATGCACATGCCCCTCTTGTATACACCCGTATAGGAACAGTAATACCGCTATTAATTGCAAAACTGTTTAGTTGCTGATCTCCTCTAAAATAAATCTTTTCAAAATCAGTTTCCGATAATCCTCGTTTTTGCAGTTCGGTCCATGCAGGATTTTGTCCATTTATGATAGGAACGACCGCGAATTTACTGACAACTGTATATTTCCCTTTATCGGGATTCTCCTTATCAACAGGAGTCCCCGTCATTGAAATATCGGCATTCTGTAAACCAAACCTGACTATAATATCCACATCAGGGTTTTCCTTTTTAAACTCTTCTGCCCATTTTTCAACAAGCGGGTAAAAGAAACGGGTGCCGGTGATCGTGATGCTTTTCTTTTCATGTACTCTGTTAATAAATGAGCTTGCTATCGCTGTTCCGAATAGCAGTACTATGGTTGTAAATAATTTCGAGTATCTACTTGATCTGAGTTTCATAATTAATGTTTTTTATTTTAAATGATTAGTATCCGGGATTTTGTATGAGATTTGAGTTAATGAGAATTTCCTGTCGTGGTATTGGTAACAACAGGTTATTTGCGTCCGTAATACCTAATACTTGTTGTGCTTTTCCTGTCCTTATCAAATCAAACCAGCGATGTGATTCATACGCCAATTCAACTCTTCTTTCCAAAAGAACGCTATCGACCAATTCACTTGTAGTAGTTACGGCAATTATGGAAGGGACATTGGCTCTGCTGCGAATAATATTTAAATCTTCAAGTCCCTCATTCAATTTATTCTGTTCCGCCCTTGCTTCGGCTCTTATCAGATACATTTCCGCAAGACGAAGCACATAGGATTGGTCTACACCCGTTGCAATGTGGAAATTCATATTGCCGTAAGTAACACCACTAACAGTAAATATGAGGGCAGAACGTGAGCCTCCGGTGTTTGGGTCTTTTAGAAGTGCAACAAATTCATCGGTTGGCAATAATTCTTTCTTTCCACCAGTCGTTGGATTTTGAAACCAGTTACTGGCATAACTGTTTTTATTGTTAATGGTGTAATCAACTTCGAAGATGGATTCGGAAGAATTTTTATCAGCATAAAACTGACTATATGGTTTTACCAATTTAAAGTCTGCAGAATCATTGATAATTTGAGTAGCATATTCTTCGGCCATAGCCCAGTTTTTTTGATACAGATATAATCTTGCCTTCAAAGCTTTTGCAGTGTATTGATTAGCCCTGTTGCGATCGACTGTTGCCGGCAATAAAATTTCTGCACTGTCTAAGTCTTTTTCAATGAACCCGTATGCTTGCGAGGGGGAACTGTTTTTAATTCCTTTAGTATCATCGGGAGCTTGCGTTGCTTTGGACACAATTGGCACGTTGCCCCACAAACGAACCAGATCGAAATAACTTAATGCTCTGAGAAAAAAGGCTTCCCCCCTTTCTTTGTTGCGTTCTGTTTGATCGAGTGTAACATCATTTAAAGCTGGAACCTTTTCAATGATGTTATTGGCAATGTTTACTGTGTTATAAATAGCAGACCACAATTCCTGCACCCGACTATTGGTAGCAAAAACGCCATACACGTCAAATTCACGGTTAGTTGGCGTGTTGCCAACCCATTTTAAATTATCACTAAGCAGGTTGGTGATGTAGCGGAATGTGTTTCCCTGATAAGTATCTTTCGATAAAGCGTTATACGCACCAACCAATGCTGCTTGTGCGCTTCTTTTGTCAACGATCGATTCAGATTGGTCAATGTATAATTCAGCCTCTGTGTCTAAAATTTTTTTGCATGATGACAATATAATTATTGTAGACAGTAAAAAATATATTGTAGTAGCCTGTTTCATTACTGATTCGTTTTATTTAGAAAGAAATGTTGAACCCTGCCTGTAATGTTCTTGGTTGTGGCGCAATGGCCTGGTCATACCCCAAAACGTTTTGATCGCCATTGGAAACATTCACTTCAGGATCTACTCCTTTATATTTTGTGATGGTGAATAAATTGGTTGCAGAAAAATAAACACGCAGTGCAGAGATGTTCCACCGCGTCAATAAAGATTTAGGCAAAGAATAACCAACAGAAAGATTTCGTAACCGGACAAAAGAACCATCTTCCAAAAAGCGGCTTGGAATAATAGCTGCATTATTTCCTGATGCGGTTAAACGGGGAATATCTGTTATATCGCCTGGTTTTTGCCAACGATGGAGTTCCTCGCTTAACATCGCAAACACCCCGTTACGCGAGCCACCATGTCCCATACGGTACCGGGTGTTATCCCATATATCATTTCCAATAGAATAGTTAAGGGAAGCCTGTACGTCAAAATTTTTGAAGAGCGTAAATTCATTTGTCAATCCTCCAAAATATTTTGGCCAGGCATTACCAAGGATTTGCAGATCGGCATCGGTTACTTTTCCATCTTTGTTAAGATCATCAAACCGCACATCCCCTGTCTGAGGATCAACACCCAACTGTTTATGCAGGTAAAAAGAGTACAAAGGAGATCCCTGCTGGAGAATGATCACACCTGTTTTGATTATAGGAGTCGGAAGTTTTTCAATTTTATTTTTATTGGTGGCAACATTTAAGCTGAGATCCCATGAAAAATTTTTGGTTTGAAACAAGTTTGCGTTGATATTCAATTCAAATCCTTTATTGCTCATTTCACCTGCATTGGCAAAAATGCTGCTGAAGCCTGACTGGCTGGATATGGGTAATTGTAATAAAAGATTGGTTGTGTATTTGCGATAGTAATCAAAAGCAATAGTGATCTTGTTTGCAAAGAGCCCGGCATCCACGCCAAGATTGGTCTGCCTTGTTGTTTCCCAACGCAGATCGGGATTGGCCAGCTGTATTGGAGCAATACCAGAAACATCCTGGTAAATATTTCCCCCCGACCATAGACCTCTTGCTGCAAAATCAGGAATGCCATTTTGATTACCCGTGCTTCCATAACTCGCCCTGAATTTCAGATCGGAAAAGATGTTCAGCGCTTTTACGAACTCTTCCTGCCCGGCTCTCCACGATATGCCTGCAGCAGGGAAATACCCCCAACGGTGGTCTTTCCCAAACCGTGAAGAAGCATCTGCCCGGAAATTAACATCAACAGAATATTTTTTGGAAAAGACATAATTCACACGGCTGAAATAAGAAATCAGACCAGCATCAGACGAAGAAGACGTTCCTGTTTGAATGGCGGCAGATGCAACCCGTGAAAATCCATCCGTTGGGAAACCGATACCTGTAACGCTTGTTACTTCAAAATTTTCTTTTTGAACAGTGTTGCCTGCTGTTATGGTTAAATCATGAAGCCCGTTAAACGTTTTATTGTAGGTGAACAATTGTTCATTGATCAAAGTAAGATTGCGTGTAATAGCAGACGTAGCAGAACCATTTACAGGTGCTTGCCCTATGTAAGTTTTAGAACTGAAAAAATTATCTTCTTTTGATTCATTAAAATCAATGCTCCAACTTGATCTGAATTTTAATCCTTTCAAAAGAACGAACTCGCCATAAGTATTACCGGTAAATCTTGTTCCGATGTCTGTAAAATTCACTTCTCTTATTGCTGCGTACGGGTTTTCAAAAAGGGAAGGCCTTGCATAAGAACCATCATCATTAAACAGCGGGAGATAGCTTGGCGTGTACAATGCTCCATTTACTGCTCCATAAGGTACATTGTTGTTAGGGCTTTTGATGCGGTCTGTTTTAACTCCGTCTATCGAAATACCAATCTTCGCCGATTCTCTTAACTGATGATCTAAATTGACACGAAGACTATACCGTTTAAATTCATCTGGTTTTACGATCGACTCCTGGTCGAAATAATTACCGCCGAGGTAGAAACTTGTTTTGGCATCACCACCAGTTGTAGATATGTCTACATTATGTGTTGGTGCATTTTGAAAAATGATTCCAATACGGTCGTAGGTTGGTTGTTCTTCAGGCAACCCCAATCCACCTTGTGACTTTGGGCGAAAAGGTCTGGTTGAATACGGTTTACCATCATTCGCCCAGGTTTCATTCTGAAGCAAGCCTTCTCCTGGCCCGGAAAGTGGTTTCCATAATTTAGGTGCTGATGAAGAACCATAATAGTAGCCAATATTCACCCTGGATTTGCTATTCAGCTTCCCATGTTTTGTTGTAATCAACACAACGCCATTAGCGCCCCGTGATCCATAAATAGCGGTGGCGTCGGCATCTTTTAAAATTTCGATAGATTCAATATCGGCAGGATTCAAATCAGCTAACGGATTCGTTATTTGTCCGCCGGTTGAAACAGATTGCAAACTTCTGTTGTTGATGAAAACTCCATCCACAACATACAATGGATCATTACTTGCATTGATAGACGTAGAGCCTCTTACCCGCAGAAAAATTCCGGTGCCGGGTACAGGCGAATTTGCACTGGCCAATACCCCTGCTGCCTTACCTTGTAATAATTGATCAACACTTGTGGCAGGAATGTCTTCTATTTGAGAAACATTTACAGAGCTGACCGCACTCGCAAGATTTTTTCTTGATTGTGTGCCATATCCGACAACTACGACATCTTTCAATTGATGAGCTGACTGAATAAGTGTAATCGTGAAATAGCCTTGATCCTTTTGTGCGACTTCGGCAGCCTGATAGCCTACAAAACTTACCGCATAAGTCAGCGGAAGGCGTTGTGCCGTTATGAAAGTGAATTCGCCTTTGTCATTTGTGACCACTTCATGTGTGCTGCCTTTAATGTGTACCGTAGCGCCGGCTAGTGGCCACTTTGTTTTCTCATCAATTACTTTTCCGGTTAAGGTGCCGTTTTGTGCGAAAGCATAGGATGAAAAGAATAACGTTGAAAGCAAAAAGAAATGGACAGAACAATAGTGTTTTGGGTTAGCAGTAATATTACTCATTATATGAGGTTGTTCTGGTGAGAAGTAAATTGAGATGATTCAGAATCCCTCCCTGGTCAACAGCCGGCATTCGCCGAAAATCAATCGCCGACTTTACAGAACGCTCACCGGACTGCTGGCAGGGAAGTGAATAGCTTGGGCAAGACCTGCCCTATTCATGCAAAACATGAATTAGACATTAAAATCTATGTTGCTTTCAGCAACAACAATAAAAATTCATTGAAGAACGAAAAGAGAATTTCATCGCCATTGAGGTTTTTGCAAAATAGTTTTGAGTATACATTGCTGTAAATTTTATGTGTTACCTGCTTTTCTGCCGTTGGCGATTAACGGCGTGGGAGTGAAAAGCGGACAACAGTCTACTGATATAGTAGACAAATGTAGAGGAAATTGTTCAATCAAAAAAAATATATTTAGAAAGTAGCGCGTCAAAAGGCAGGTACGCTTATTATTACGGCTATACCTGCATTTCCGCTTGTGGACGCAGGTTTAAGGCAGAAAATACAAATATTTTGTTTGTCCGGGAACAAAACGTAAACCTCAGAGAAGGAATTGAACAATTTTTCAAGCTTTTATGTGATCTTTTGGTGGCTTATCTAGCCCTCTAAGCGGGCTAGAAGGGACTACAGTCGAACGCCTGATACTCTTTTTTCCTGTGTAACGGCAATATTTTGTCGCGATCCACCCTCTATGTTGTCGCTTTTACACCGCGTAAAGTCCTGAAATGCCATCGATCTTTATATTGACAATAAAATTCAAAAAATAATTTAAAGAACGTTTTATGAAAAGAATATTTAGAGGATCTGATGTCCCCAAACCGGTATTAATAATTGCTATGCTTTTTTTTACGGTATTTCAGTCGAACGGGCAACAGAGTAAACCTGCCGACAGCGGCTACGCACCTGTCAATGGCGGTAAAGTTTATTACGAAGTATATGGTGAGGGTAAGCCTATCGTTTTATTGCATGGTGCTTTTTTTACCATCGGGATGAACTGGGCGCAATTGATCCCTGAATTGTCAAAAACGAGAAAGGTAATTGCTGTTGAATTGCAGGGACATGGGCACACACCCTATTCAGACAGAAAATTGGAATTTCCCACCTTGGCAAGCGATGTGGAAGGAGTAATGGATCATTTAAAGATCGACAGTGCGGATGTTGCAGGATTTAGCATGGGTGGCTCCGTGGCTTACCAGTTCGCAATACAAAGCCCTAAACGGGTGAGAAGATTAGTGATCATTTCTTCTACCTATAAAAGTAGTGGTTGGCTGCCAGTAGTAACTAATGGGTTTAAGAATTTTAAGCCTGAATTTTTTACGAATTCTCCCATAAAAGCGGCATACGATGCGGTAGCGCCCGACAAAACAAAATGGACAAAGTTCCTGGAACAGATGTTTGCCTTTGCCGCGACGCCATTCGACATGGGTGACGCCAACATCGCGAAAATTACTTCGCCGGTATTGATCATCTCGGGCGACAATGATGGCCTGGATAAGTTAGAGTTGGCAAAAACGTATCAGCTGTTGGGAGGTGGGGTATCTGCTGATTTGGGACCGATGCCAAAATCGCATTTGGCCATTGTTCCCTCGCAGGGTCATGTCAGCCTGATGATGCAGACGAAAACAATATTTGGTTATCTGGATGACTTTTTAAAGTAAACATAATCGTTTCAATCAAACTCTAAATTAAAATAATATGAGAAAGATAATTGTTTTATCAATGATTACATTAGATGGAGTGCTACAAGCACCCGGTGGGCCTGAGGAAGATACATCCGGCGATTTCAAATATGGTGGTTGGAGTGCACCGTTTGTGACGAAATTGGTGGTAAGGTCATGCAAAAACTGATGCAACCGGCAGATTATCTTTTGGGCAGAAAAACATTTGAAATTTTTGCCTCCTTCTGGCCTTTCAAACTTCCCCATTTTCCCTCTTTGAAAAAAATTTTGTAAAAATTTTGCGAAACCGAAAAGTTGCACATATATTTGCAACCGAATAGCTGCATAAGTAAAAATTTAGACAAAATGAGACGAGACATTTTTCAGGCAATAGCCGATCCGACAAGGCGGGCAATTATTACCTTAATTGCATTGCAGGCAATGACACCGAACGCCATTGCTGACAACTTCAACACTACCCGGCAATCTGTTTCTAAACACCTTCGCATACTCACAGAATGCGACCTAGTAAAACAGGAACAAAAAGGCAGAGAGATTTATTACTCACTTGAAATCCAAAAAATGAAAGAGATTGACAAATGGCTTGACCAATTCAGAAAAATCTGGGAAGCCCGTTTCAATCAACTCAACAAAGTATTATTTACAATTAAAAAACAGAAAAAATGAAAAATGATTTGCTATTTGATTTTACGGCTGATAAATCAACAAAAACGGTATTCATAAACAGGGAATTTGATGCCGACCTGCCGCTGGTATGGGATGCTTTTACCAAACAAGAAATTCTTGACCAATGGTGGGCACCTAAACCCTGGGCCTCAAAAACAAAAGTTATGAATTTTGAAGTTGGCGGGCGAAGATTCTATGCTATGGTAAGCCCGGAAGGACAAGAACGTTGGGCAATTCAGAAATATACTTCCATTAGTCCAAAAACCAATTTCCAATTGTTGAATGCTTTTGCAGACAAAGATGAAAACCCAGAATTGCCAGGTTCTGAATGGGATTTGAATTTCAGCGAACAAAACGGAACGACAAAAGTGAGTGTTACTATCTATAATGAATCCCTTGAACGCATGGAGAAAATGATTGAAATGGGCTTCAAGGAAGGATTTAGTATGACACTGAAAAGTCTGGAAGAATTACTGGCAACTTTATCGAAACGGTCCTGAGCGAAGCCGAAGAAGTAAACAACCATTCATTTTATATGAACGTACAAGAACAAATCAAAAAGTATATTACTAGCCAACCTGAGCCAAAACGTAGTGAAATGCAAGCGTTGCACCTGCTCACACTTCGAGTTTTACCAGGTTGTAAATTATGGTTCGACAATGGCAAAAACAGCGAAAATAAAACTGTTTCTAATCCTAATATAGGATATGGATTTTACACCATAAAATATGCTGATGGAAAGACCAGGGATTTTTTTCAAATTGGTTTGAGCGCAAACAAAACCGGAATCTCTGTCTATATCCTTGGTATCAAGGATAAGACATACTTAGCCCAAACGTATGGAAAAAAACTAGGCAAGGCTAGCGTGACCGGGTATTGCATTAGGTTCAAAACGCTAAAAGATATAAACATTGATATACTTGAAGCGGCAATACGATATGGAGGTGAGGCTCAGAATGAAAAAAGTGAGCCGATGGACGGCATTCCATAGAATGGATCTCTCCATGACAAGTAACAATAAACTTGAATTCTACGGTTGTGTTTTTCGGAAATGCCTTATGAGATTTGAGACAGGAGCCAGGCGTATCGGCGTATTCCTCGGGCGATATCTTTAAAGCGGGAAGCTTTTCCTGTTATTACCGGACACCGTATGTACGGAATCGAACGGTTCTGTCTGCCCCATACATTTAAATCGTTGATGAACAATTAACTATAAAATGGCATTTTATGTGTATGGAATTGCAAACCCATCCGTCTTTTCACTGCCTAATGCATAACTTATGTTTAGAAATTTCTTCAAAGTCGCCTTCCGCAACCTGTTCAAAAACAGGGTTTCTTCTTTTATCAATATTGGCGGGCTCGCCGTGGGGATAGCCGTTGCGCTGCTTACGGGCCTATGGCTGCACGACGAATTATCGTTCAACAAGTACTTTACCCATTATGACCGGATCGCCGGGGTGGCGATGACTGGTGTCACGCCAAATGGGCCGTTTACGAGTCCTTCGCTGTCTTATCCGATGGCCAATTTGTTGAAGACGGACTACAAAGATCAATTTGTGCGCTATGTACGAGCCACCGACACATGGGGATCGATCTTGTCTTCGGGAGAAAAGAACCTCGCGGTTTCCGGCCAATACATGGATGAGAGCGCTCCGGACATGTTCAGTTTGAAAATGATCAGGGGAAGCCGGGCGGGGTTGGCCGGGATGCATTCGATCCTCCTTTCGGCGTCGACTGCGAAAGCGATCTTTGGAGACGCCGATCCAATGGGCAAGCCCCTGCAAATCGACAATAAGCTGAGTGTGAACGTCACGGGTGTCTATGAAGACCTACCGTTGAACACGGCTTTTAGTTATTTCCATTTTATTTCGCCCTTCGCCTTGTATCTGAGTGCGAATGAGTGGATCGAAAAAAGCGCAAAGAACGATTGGCGGAATCATTTTATGAAGAGCTATGTGGAAATAAAAACCGGTGCCAATTTTGCCGATGTCGACCGGCAGATCGTCAATAGTGAGTTCGATCATATAAAGCACATCGACGACCCCAATTACCGGGACCAGATAGCGCAGCATCAAAAGGTAACGCTCTATCCCATGTCCAGCTGGCACCTGGAGGCGGCAGACCGCTGGCATGCGGAGGGCAGCATTTCGCCCATGCGTATGGTCTGGCTTGTCTGCCTGATCGGGGCTTTTGTATTGTTGCTTGCCTGTATCAACTTTATGAATTTGAGCACGGCCAAATCGGAGAAAAGAGCGCGGGAGGTTGGCATCCGCAAGGCGATCGGGTCGTTGAGAAGACAGCTGGTCTGGCAGTTCTTTGGGGAGTCGCTGGTGATCGTGCTGGTGTCCTTCCTGTTCGCATTGGGGTTGACGATGGTCTCGCTTGGCTGGTTCAATGAAGTGGCGGGTAAGCGGATGGTCATCCCCTGGGGAAATCCCTGGTTTTCGGCGGTCAGTGTTGTATTTATTTTTATCACAGGCATTGTCGCGGGGAGTTATCCCGCGTTGTATCTTTCTTCCTTCAAACCCGTAAAGGTGCTGAAAGGCGCGCTGGGTGCTGGCCGTGCTTCTGTTATACCCCGAAAGGTGCTGGTCGTTTTTCAATTTACGATCTCCGTTGCGTTGATCAACTGTACCATTATCATGTTGCGCCAGGTCAACCACGCGAAGGACCGGCCTGTAGGTTATACGCGGGAGGGGTTGCTCACGATGCCAATGCGGACCGCCGAGTTCTATGGAAAATACGATCTTTTCAGGAATGAATTGCTGACCACCGGTGTGGTAGAGAACTTTGCGGAGTCCATGGGTAAGCCAACCGAGATGGCGAGTAACAATGGCGGTTTTGACTGGGTGGGCTGCGACCCTAAGAAAGAACAAAATTATGGCACCCTGGCCATATCGGCGGACTATGGCAAAACGATCGGGTGGCAGTTTGCGCAGGGAAGGGATTTTTCGAGGTCCATTGCGTCGGATTCGTCGGCGATGGTCATCAATGAATCGGCTTTGAAGGACATGGGGCTGAAGGATCCGATCGGAACGAAAATCACCTGGGCCTGGTGGGTGGATCCGACAAAAGTGTTACACTATACAATTATCGGCGTTGTCAGGGACATGGTGATGGAATCGCCGTACGGTAATAACAGACCGGTCGTGTTCTACCAAAAGGGGCATAATGGCGGACCCAGTGTGATGGATATCAGGGTGAGGCCAAATGTTGCCATGAGTCAGGCGTTGCCGAAGATCGAAGCCGTTATGAAAAAGCTGGTCCCGAGGGCGCCTTTTGATTATCAGTTTGCCGATGAGGACTATGCCGCGAAGTTCGCGTCGGAGGAGAGGATGAGTAAACTGGTGGGTTTCTTTGCGGTGCTGGCCATTTTTATTTCGAGCCTGGGTTTGTTTGGCCTCGCGTCGTTCACGGCGGAGCAGCGTACCAAGGAGGTGGGGATCAGGAAAGTGCTGGGCGCTACCGTGATGAATGTGTGGGCGTTATTGAGCAAGGAATTCGTGGTATTGTTGTTGATCTCGCTGCTTATGGCGATACCTATCGCCTACTATACCATGAGTCAATGGCTGGCAAATTACAGTTACCGGACGGAGCCGTCGGTGTGGATCTTCGGGTTATCGGGTCTTGGGGCGCTGGCGATCACACTTATAACGGTGAGTTTCCAGGCGATAAAGGCCGCCGTGGCCAATCCTGTCAAGAGTTTGAGGACGGAATAGGTAAATTCAAGAGCGGTATCCACCCCATCAACGGTTCCAGAAAACGATACAACACGGCCTTTCTTATTTTCCTTTTAGCGCCTTCGCTGTAAAAATCATATTGCTGAAAGGGACTTACGATTTCATACTCATAGCGCTCCAGTAGCATCGCCTCCTTATTTTTTCGAAAATAGTGACTTTCTGCAACAAACTTTTATAAACAATAGCTTGTGCGCCACTGTAAGCTATTAATGAATTATAAATGAATTTTTATCACGAAATCACCCCTATGGGTACAAAACCCGAACCAATTGCAGAAAGATTTTGCATTGATACAAATTCTGTAATCAAGATTGGTTCAAATCTACGACAGAAGCTTTTAACTTAATCCGCCAGACAGACCATAGCCAAATACCTATTATGGATATGGTTATTCTAATAATCACCGGTAGTAACGATTGCCATATACGTCGACTTGCATGATTTACCGCGTAAATTATAATTAAATACCCCAGGACAATCACAAGTTCCAGTAATGAGTATTTTATTCCAATCCATAGATAATTCCTTCCGTCAATTATTATCTCCTTGCCGGCAGATCTTCCCCAATAATATGTTGTACTGAAAAGAATAAGAAATAAACCAAGAACAAAAACATTAAGCTGTTCCGCGATATAAAAAAGGATACCATTTGCAAAGTCACCGCGGGTCTCCCTGATTAGCAAAAACAATTCTACGATGAGAATCACAAAAAATAGTGTCCGCACCGCCTGCCTTCCACCAATTTGCTGAGCTGCTTTCATTTCCATATACTGAAATTAGGCGATTTTTGAGTGGGTAATACTTTAGCCTGATTCGATGTCTCAAGAAGATGTATCCGCCCGGTAGCCGTTGGCCGAAGAACTATCTATTTGCCGGAAGCCATGAAGCCGCCGGGCGCAGTGCAATGTTATACTCTCTGATGGGAACTTGTAAACTACATGTCATCAATCCCTTCTCCTGGCTTAAAAACGTGCTGGAAATAATACCATCGCATCCCATCAACAAGATCCAAGAATTGCTTCCGTACAACTGGACCTCTTTACAATGATTTTCCTCTTACGAAACGATTCAGTTAGAGAAACTTTAACCAATATCTATTTAGAAGTAAATCCTCCATACCCCATAGATGATATTTTTACTTCCTTGATAAATTTACCTTTTTCAAAATATTGCTCAAAAACGTCCAACTCTAGATAACCAAATTTTTCAATCTTCTTGCCTGTGCCATCTTTAAGTAATTGAACACCTTTTTCATCCCAAAACTCAATAGGAATATATACCCCGTTTTGATATTCGCCTATTTCTTTTATATTCCCAGTCTCATAATAATCTTTCCAGCAACCATCATTACGTCCCCCAATATAAAATGATTCTACGGCCAGATTACCGTTGGTATACCACCGTTTGAACTCACCATCTTGTATATCATCTTTATAATTAATCTCCATTTGCACCTCTCCGCTTTCAAAATAAAACATCCACTTACCTTGCTTTAAGCCTTCTTTCATTAAGCCCTTGGCTTTTAAGAGGCCATTATCATAATATTCCTTAAATATCGGCATAATAACGGTTTTGGGAATTGTGGCCAACTAACCTACTAAAGTAATTGCTTTAATTATATTTAACGAAAGTATGTTTCGATATTTTCGGAAACAATAGGTAATCATCGGGGTTTACGAACCGGGCCATATACAATAATTTTACTCCCAAACAAATAGGGATTCACCGGAGGCTTACAAGAAGATGACCTTATAGGACTCGAACCACTCGGGCCTTGATTTTAAATCAGTTGAAAAGATAGGAATATTACACAAAATAGAAAAGCCTTCAAATCCAGCGACTTGAAGGCTTCAAAACTTATTTGTGAACCTTATGGTACAAAAACTCGAACCGGTTCAGCGTTGACCTTAAGAAACTTGTGTAAACCTTCTTGAATTAATAGTGAGTCTCACCGACGTCTTGGGCCTTCCATGATGGCTAATTGATTTAATAGGATAATTGCCAGCCGTCCTATTTTCTAAAATTCATCTCATCAGGAAGATCATATGAAAATATCAGTTCCTCATCACCTAATTCTGCTGCAAAAAGGCATTTCTTGCAATTATTGTCACGTTTAGCTCCATAACTAGCCCAATCTAAAAACACTATTTTAATTTCACCACTTTCGAATTGATCAAATTTCCATCTGCCATTATTAGTTAACTTCAATAAGGCGGATTTATAGTAATGGCGATAAGTGCTGTCTGAACTTAAAATCACATAGTGTTCAACTCCCGTTTCAAAAGCATTAACATATTTCCCTGTTATATGGCTGCTTTTTTTCGCATTATGAGTGCAAGAAAATAATAGCGCAAATATGATTATATATATATTTCGCAATACCATAACACGACGTTGATTATAAATTTAGCTTTATCACAAATCAGCTTTATCCCAAAAATCATCCTTTTAACAATTAACCGCAGCCATGATTCGATCTATCATAAAGTTGCCCTCATGATACTCAAACCATTTAAAGATTGATTTCAAATCAGTTAATAAGATAGGCGAAATTCCACAAAATGAAAAAGCCTTTAAATCCAGCGACTTGAAGGCTTCAAAACTTATTTGTGAACCTTATGGTACGAGATTCGAACCGGAATTTGATGGAATTAAAACAACTGACAGAAATTGCTGATTGAGGCCAAATAGAAACAAAAAAACAAGCCGATCATCGGCAGGCTTTTATATGTCTTAATTGAAGATATTCTCTATTTCGAATTCTTGGGCGTGCCGTATTTATTCAGTAGTCGTTTCGCACTTTCCGCCTTACTTACAAAATAAGGGTCGTTACTAAGATCCACCATACCCGCATTAGTACTTACTTTTTTCTTGTTTCCGGTGGCAAGAGATTTCTTGGAATTTTGATTGCTATGTCTAGAAATGCCCCCCATAAATCCTCCTTTTTTTCATATTCAAAGATACTACTTATTTCCGGGCAACCAAAAGGGCTAAGTAGTTCTCCCCGGCCTTAAAAGCCACCCACCCGCTATTCTCAGTCAAACCTTGAATATCAAATAGTTCGGCGATTTCTGTGTAATTTTTTGCAATCCTCATTTGGTAGAGCCTTGTTCTCGAAGGCGTACTTCCTTCGGCTACAATTTTGCAACCTGGAAAATGCTTGGTAAATTCAAGAGCAGTGACTGCTACAGTTGCGAGTACTCTATCCCGATCTTTATTATCACTAACGGAAAGATCGTTAATATTCTTGCCTTTTTCATCATAGTCACCGAATCCCAGGTTATAATAATCAGCTCCATCCACGGTTCCCAGAAAACTATATAACACGGCCTTCCTTATTTTCCCTTTAGGGCCTTCACTATAAAAATCATATTGCTGAAAGGTACTTCCGATTTCATACTCATATCGCTCCAGTAACATTGCCTCTTTATTTTTTCGAAAATAGTGACTTTTCGCAAGAAAATTTTACAAACAATAGATTATACGTCACTGTAAGCTATGGGTGAATTTTAAATAAATTTTATTACTAAATAACCCTATGGTACTCGAACCATTTGGTATTGATTTTAAACGAACTAAGAAAATAGGCAAAAGCCTGCATACGCAAAAAGCCTTCAAATCCAGCGACTTGAAGGCTTCAAAACTTATTTGTGACCCTTATGGTACAGAATTCGAACCAATTTGTGGGTGATTTAAAATGTTTTTGCTAAGATGTCCGTAAGACCAAAAATATTCTATGTTTCCCAACAGGTGCAAACCACCCCTGACTAAGAATACCCCTTCCAAAATGCTTTAGATCTGATTTGTAAACCATATTTTTTACACGAACAGAATTGTCTTTTTTATAAAAGATATCCTTTACCTCAGGTGAAAACCAATCTTTAATAAAATTGGAATCAAGATACACCTCTTTTGCCTCGGTTAACATTTTGGCTACAGCAGAATCATTCAAAGCTCCTATTGCTTGGCTATCACATTCAACGTCAGCGTAAATTAACTGATCACTTGGCCCCGGTATTGATCTGCTACTTCCATTATCCCTTATTTCGACCTCCCATTTAACCGACTTTATTCCGTAGGGAAAACTAACCCATCTGCAAAAACTATCTACAGAAGTCCCTTTCCTGTGAATAAAAGTTTTATTAGACGTATTGTCGAGAGCGCAGGAGACTAAGAAAATAGAAATTAATAAAACATGAATTACTTTACTGCTAGTCACAATTTTATGATTTTATTTCTTCGTATGGGTCGAATATACTACCAGGTTGACCTTATTGTACTCGAACCGTCTAGAGCTTGATAGTGAATCAATTGAAAAGATAGGTAAATTCCCGGCAAATCAAAAGCCTTCAAATCTAATGATTTGAAGGCTTCGATCTCGTTTGTGACCCTCATGGTACAGAACTCGAACCGGCTACCGGCAGATGTAGGTAAATTAATCCACTACTCAGATACTGTATAAAATACAGTAATGCTGCGAAGGGTTTCTTTTTTAATTAAAATAAATTTACTTGGTCTTATTGCTTAACGGAGTAAAGAGTTTCCAGTTACCTTCAGAAACGACTTCCATAATACTGCCATTCACTTTGATGGCGGTTTGATCGTCTATAGCGTACACTGGTACGGGCAACATGCCAGCCCATTTTTCAGCATTGGCCATGGACGCGTCTTGGTGATCCTGATGGTTAAAATGAGGAATTAAAGCAAAATCAATCAGTCCTACTCCTTGTCCCGTAACGAAAGTCCTGCTTACTTCTCCTACGGATGTATGGAATACTATGTTTTCCGTGGTCAGCGGCATCCCGCTTCCGCCGCGCGGATTGCTATAGGTCTCTCCGAAGGTGGCACTGGCTGCCATACTACCGGCGCTCACGCCGACATAGACCATTTTGTTTAACAGCGATGGCAATAGCTCTGCCAATCCAGACTGTTCTAACCAGTAGCTTAGATACAAGGGATCGCCACCCCAAAACAGTAATGCGTCAGCTTCCTGTACCGCCGGGAGCCAAACTTCTTTTGCGATACTGGGGAGCGCAGTGAGTTCCAGCAATCCCATTGATTTCCAACCCAATCCGCAAAACGGGGACTTGGTTTTTCCACTGATAGGATGCCATGCATAGCGTGCACCATAGGTAAAGGGATATATTGCTGTCGGGATGAAAAGGGCGTTAGATTCGGCGATGGGTTTGCCCAAAAGGTCAACAAGAGCGTTATAAATGCTCGTATTGCTGATACCGCTGGAAGTGAGAAGTAGCTTCATGTTTTAAATATAATTATTTGTTATCAATTGTGCATCAGGAAGTACTTTAAAGACACTCTTAGGTATTCATTTTGTGGTCGGAAATTAAATTTTATCCTGGATAGATTATTTAAAATTGCTTCAGGAAGCTAATTTTTGTTATCAGATGATCTTCTATTTTTTGTGCGTTTACGCTATTATTCAAAAGCCCGGTTGTCCCATGATTGTAGATCAGATACACATATGAAAGCGGAAGGAATTCCCATGAGAATCGCAGATTATAGGTTTTCTGATTGTTTAAAGTATTTTTTTGATATATCCCGGTCAACTGTACGCGCGGGTTAAGCGCTAGCCGGGTTTGCAGGATGTACAGGTCGACTGTTAGAGTGGTTTTTTGTGCGCCCACTTCACGGAAATAATTATGGTTGAATTCGCCGGTCAGCGAAATATAGGGTATTGGGGCAAATTGCAATTTAATGTCAGCGGTTGAACTGTGGCCATTGAAATAACTTCCTTTTTTATAATCCACCGCTAAGTGAAGGACCCTGGACTGATCTGTCCCGAATAAAATTTCCTGCTGTATAAAACTATAATCGCCTGGGGCGATCGTTACACCTAAGGGTTGAAAAATATCGCTGAGATGTTGGCGGACAGGTGTGATATTATAGCCGAAGAACGCACCGCTTTGAAAATTTAGCCAGATTGGCCATAACGGTAAGTCGAGTTCGGCAAATTTACCGGTTGATGCAGTGTAGTAAAGCTCGGGGACAAAACTAGGTTCAAAACCCCGCAACACGTTTTTAAAAGGGAGCATTTTGCCCCGGTAATAATAATTAATGCCGGGCGTAGTGCCGATGACATCGAGCCGGGATATAAATCCCAATTGGGGGTCAAAATTACGGGTGATCACAGATTCGGTTAACCATATTTTGTAATGATTTGAAGAATAAAAGTATTGCATCATGCCAGCAAAGCCTTGTTTGCCCGTTTGCGTAGTGACGGACTCCGTGAGTATGGTATTGATCGAATTTGAACCACCTAACCTGAAAAAACCGTCTATCGTAGTTTCAATATTGGAGCCATCAGGTTGATTTTTAATACTAACCAATGTGCCAATGCGGTTTTGGCTGCCGAAATTTTCAGAAACCCGGCCAATAAAGAAATTAGTGCCGGCAGGATCATTATCCCCTGCCTCTCGTACGGCAATGGCCCCGAAATTAAGCTTAGATGAACGATAGACAAAACGTCCTCCGCCAACAATAGGAATTGGGTTGCCGCTGGCATCTAAACCAATTTGGCGACTGAAAAATGGCTGGTATCGCATCTGCCCCCCGTTGCCATCTGCTTCCTGTCCGATATTTACGCCAAATAAAGAAGCGTTCTCCAGAAAAAACTGTCGCTTTTCAGGATAAAAGATAGAAAAACGGGTAGTATTATTTACTTGCAGGTCTACGTCGGCCTGTGCAAAATCGGTATGGGCGGTAATATCAAGCACGGCATTTGGGCTTATACCCCATTTTAAATCACCACCACCTTTAAGACTAGTCTCTGCGGGTTTGATGCCGCGGCCGGAGTCGTTATAACGGTCATAGGAAGTTAGCAAATAGGGCTGAAACCTTATATTTGTTGCAGGCGGGGGCGGTTTTAAGTTGATCAGTTCGCCGGCATAATCCATATGGGTGGCCGTAAAAACCCGCGGATACGGTGAAAATGCACTGATTTCATTGGTATATCTGCGGTTCCTGTAAATATTAAAACCCCAGGTTTGTGTGCTATCTGTTGTTTTCGGGAAGCGTAAAGTCTTCCATGGTATGGCAATTTCTGCCACCCAACCGGAATCAGATCGGGTGGTACGCACTTCCCAAAGTCCGTTCCAATCCAGATCATAGTAGAGGTCATCAAAAGCAAGCAAATCACGTTGAACCCCGTAAGGGTTGGTAGCAAAAACCATTGCATTGCGTCTGTCGTTGAATGCGTCGAATGACAAGCTTATCAGGTCGTGTTTTAGGATATCGAAATCACGGGTAAAATCAGTAGCCCGGATGGCTTTCTTCCCCAGAGGGTCACTGCTGGTAATGCCAAAATATAAATACTTGCTGTTGTAAAGGACTTTAACCTGCGTCTGAAAGGATGATAATTCCCCTTGATAGGGTTCCACTTGAATAAAATGTGGCGATGCCGACGCGAGTTGCCATTCCGGCTCATCAAGTTTGCCATCGATGAAAATAACGGACGAAATTGGGATTGCCTTTAACTGTCTGCGTAAAGTGTCGGGTTTGAAAAAATTAACGTCCTGTGCAAAAACAGAAGTTGTTGGTAAAAATAACATCAGTAATAGTTTCTTTAGCATTGTAATTAATGCCCATCTTATACACTTCATATTTAACCCCGTCTAGCTGCTGTTCATTTAATTTTGTAAGTACCGCCTTCATCGATATCAAAACGCCCTATTAAATCAATTCAAACATAATGACACTAATAGAATTTAAAAGGGTGTAAAATTGACATTTAGAGGGGCTATTAGTGACAAAAACTATATTTGCTAAATGAAAAATGTAGTATTTCTACTTCCGTATGGTGATTTAAAGCCAAGTTCTCTATTTTCAGCAATCGAGGTTTTGGAAATGGCCAACCGGTTTTTAAAAAATCTGACTGGGGCAGATTTTTATCATATTATAATAGGCGGCGGCAATGTTGATCAAACTTTGCTAAATAGTCATCTGGCTATAAGTACCATCAATGTTTTTGAGCTCAAAAAGTCAGATCTTATTTTTATTCCAGGGATCAGCGAGCAAAATAATAATGCATCGGAAGAAAATAAATTATTATTAGGATGGGTAGTTGATCAGTATAAAGCCGGCGCAGAGATCGCCAGCTTATGCACAGGGGCTTTCTTTCTGGCGGCTACAGGCCTTTTAGATAATAAGGAATGTACTACGCACTGGAAAGCTGAGGAACCTTTTATAAAAATGTTTCCTGCGATTAAATTGTGCACTGATAAGATCATAACAGAAAATAATGGTATTTATACAGCAGGAGGAGCGACATCATCCCTTAATCTCATGCTTTATTTAGTTGAAAAGTTTAACGGACGTGAAACGGCTCTTTTCTGTGCGAAAATTTTGCAGATTGATATTGAACGAAATAGTCAGTCATCCTTTATTTTGTTTGAAGGACAAAAGAATCACCCGGATAATGATATAAAAAAAATGCAGGATTTCATTGAAAGTAACATTGAACGAAGAATGACGGTGGAGTCATTATCTGAAAAATTTATTATAAGTAAACGGAGTTTGATCAGACGATTTAAAAAGGCGACCAACAACTTGCCCAATGAATATATTCAACGCGTAAAAATGGAGGCCGCCAAAAGAGGGCTCGAAATCGGACGAAAAAATATTAATGAAGTAATGTATTCTGTAGGTTACACAGACATTAAAGCATTTAGGACAACTTTTAAAAAAGTCACGGGTTTGACACCTATGGAATACAAAATAAAATTTAGTAACATAAAGTGATTTCTTTATATGCTAAACCTTAGGTAATGTTTAGCATATATTAGATAATTCAGCTAAAGATCCATCGCAAACTCAACACCCTTCGCCTTTAATTCTTCGTATGTAACACCCGTTTAACATTCTGCAATAAAGTTGATAGTATCCATTTTATTGTCGCTTGGTTCAATAAACGTCCTATCTGGTCGCTCTTGTGGGACTCGAACCCGTAATAAGTTGAAAGTAAATCATTCGCAATATCGGCAGAAAGTAACCTAAAACAAAAAAGCCTTCAAATCCAATGACTTGAAGGCTTCGAAAATCGTTTGTGATCCCGCTGGGACGGTCAGTCCCAATTGAATTACAAATGGTTATCCTTAATTCGATGCTGTACCCCTCCGACACCACTCCGATTTAAACGGTTTATCCTGTAAACAGTTTAAATGTTGGGATCCTGACCTTCGCCATATTGCCAAAAATCGCAATTAAGCTGGTTTTTAAGCTATTTCCCGGTGTCTGGCGCCCTACCCTTCCACTTGACACGGTCGAGAATGGTATGCACTAGGAACAGGAAAAGAATGGAAGGAGTCCTGCCGGCCAGGTAAGCCTATATTTTCTAAACTTTCCGCTTCACGATAATTCAGTATCCTAACCCACTGTTACATAAGTGATCTAGGTATTAATTCGCTGTGATTATGTAAAGAACTAATTAAACCAAATTTACAAACTTATTTTGCTCCAAACATGGTTTTACTAGATGTCTGTAGAAATATCTTTTAATATAAAGGGAAAGGGATTAACTCAAATTTGTCTTTGCCTAAAGTCATCTCAAAAATATTTACCGTTGGGTATTTTTCTTTGACTATTTCAATTATCTCAAATTTATCCTTTTGGGGCATATTGAATCCTAAATGAACTGTCTTCAACGTAGAAGGATTTGCCGTAATTTTTGAGTTGGGTTGCATAATTCGTGTAAATCGGTACTCGTCCTCGTACGCCCAAGGTGACGCCTTAGTATATATCAGTTTATACATTAATATCGAATTCATCTCCAAGACGCTGATTATGGGTATTTCATCAGTATACTTGACTTTCGAAAATGTCGCAAAGTTTTGTTTGACCAGTATCTTAGTATCAAATCCAATAACAAATCCCCGGTGGCTATCAGAGTAATGCGACCACATTAAGAAATTTGCAGGATGGGGGGTTAAACTGAGTACACCATAAATTGAATTCAGGTCATCCCTTTTAAAGCCCCATTGTTCTTGAAAATAGGTGTCTGGATCTTGCATGATTAACGATAACTGTTCAACCACTTTTTGTTCCAATGCGATGGGGTCATTCCTTAATAGTGGAAATGCCCTTGGCGCTAATTCCTCTAATTTATCTTTAATTTTTTTAGGATCCTTATCTGTTGGGTCGGGACGAAAGGGAAGCCCGCAATCGTAGGGATCATTAAATTTCTTTGGTTCAGGAAAGAATAATTCTAAATCAGTGAGCATTTTTTTATGATATGAATTACTCCAGACTCTGTATTTATAAACTCGAGGGGGCATTGCCTCGAAAAATTCTTCTTCTGTACCTGGCTGATAAGTTATCATATTAGTAATTAATCACACTTTATTTATGCTAGATTTAATAAATTCAAATCAATATTTAGAAGAATAATTTTGCGCCTCAACGTTATCGTTATTATTATTCCTGGCCAGAAGAGAGGAAAACATCAACGCCGATTAGAAGGCGAGCTAAAAGCCATGGTACTATCCCTTGCTCAAGATTAAGTTGCTAACTTCAACCTTCAATGTTGAAGCAATTGTTTGCAAAATAACTATTGTCTTCTGTAAGGCATCTACCCGCAGTTCCGGTGGCACATTTGGAAAGGATAATAATTGCTTACCGAACTCAACGTGATCTTGCATTGCCTTCCCAAGTCTTTCATACATAGTCATCTCAACTACGCTTGCCACTTTAGCGGCCATACGCAATTGGTAATAGAAGGCCGCTACCGCCATTAACCACATGATCAATTGCCAGTCGTCAACGAGTCCCCATTTTTCCGAAACCACATCTGTGCGATTTGTGAGATCAGCTTCGTGTACAATTCGTTTCCTCCGTTTCGCCATTTGAGTTAAAGGCGGGTATAGTGGCTGAAAGGGTTTGGAGTCAATACCGCTTTCCTTAAGCGCTTTCTCAATGTCAGAGCGTGAATAAAAGCTTAGGCTCTTGTTTGGCTTAGGAACTTGGCTGCGTAAAACATCTTCGAAAGTCGCGTGAAGGAATACAACGATAGCTCTGAGGATATCGGCCCTAATCCCTTCGCTTTGAAATGGCCCTGTAGGCCTCAATTGATCAAGATCGGTAAAAACGAGCTTTACCAAGCCATTAATTCTGCCCATATTCAGATGGAATCTAACTTTCAGCAGATTGTAATGAGTACTCATAATGGATCAATTGTAAGGGTGAGAATTGGTATTTTAAGTGGCCGAGCTGGACGTATGGGATATATTGAGACATACAAAAAATACGCCTTGAATTTGTACCTAGTGATATTACTTCATCATAATTAGAATGAGTCTGAAATTCCTAAGCCACATAAACACCTTTCGAAATTTCAAAGGTGATAAATATTCGTAGCTGAATATAGAAAGGCATTTGACAAGAATTAATACAATGGATCAAATCAAATATGATTCTTATTTTTTCGGATGATAAAATATTTTTTTCCGGCCCTTCTCCCAGGGTCTGCCCCAAATCGTGAGGCTGAAACGTGTTACAAATTTAATTAACTAACTATTTATTACTTTTTGGAATCTTCTATTAATAACTTTTTCGTGTCAATGCTAATAAACCTCTCTGCCCATAAGTGACCGCCATAAAAATCCAAAAGATATAAAACGTCCCTAATAGCCCTTAAGACTTTTTCTAATGTATCCGCCCTTAAATTTTGCGGATTACCATGAATAATTTGATTTCGAATCACAACACCATTTATTAGTGTTTTCAAAATAGTCTTTGGTGGGGGTAATACTTTTCCATTGATCTTTAAGACAGTAGAAAGAGATGGTAGCAAATCCGATAACATTTTAACAATCGGGGGTGACTTTATATTAAACCAGTCGGTTTCAGGTGCAAGTTTATTTACGCACTCCTTAAACCCAGTTTCCAATGCAGCAATACCAATCGCCAGGGAGCTTCTTGGGCTATTTTGTCGAATTGACCAAGCTTCTGCAAATAGTTCATGCCCTAGAGGTTCTTTGGCCCCTTCTGCTAATAAGTCGTTGCATTCATCAACTAGGCTTTTTTTAGGCAGAGGCAAGTCAGCTGTTACTCCTAAATTTATAGCTTGCGGACATATTTGCCATTTTTCACCATCAAAAGAAAATGCTGGATTTCCGCCATACTTAATAATATTATGCATAGTTGCGACTCCTCGTCTCCATCTAAATATCTTAAGGGCGGTAGCTATTGCTAAGTCTAGTTCTGTTGAAATATCGAATATCCTTTGAGCTAACCCAGTCGGAATATCTTTTTTCATTTCTGCAAAAAGAGCGATTTGCTTCGCAGATATTTTTTTTTCCAGATTAGCTATGCACTTTATTTCTCCAAGTTGCTCGTACGTTTTTAATTTTTCCTTGGTTATTTTATCAAATTCAATAGAGACCTCACTTTCTTCGGCCTTGAATTTTAAAATAATTTTGGGTAAGTCACCAAAATCGAAATGTTTGAGTGTATAAACGACCCTGAAGAACATATAATGAAATTGAATGCTAAAATAGAGGTTTATTCTGGGCTACTATTCTCAATTGCTTTTGAATCCTTTTTCCATACTACATTCGTCAATTGTAAGGTCGAATTGTATAACCTTTACTTACCTGAAAGAAGCTTTGTATAATGTGGAAGGATAACTCCCGAAAATCATGAATTTCGGTAGGATTTCATAACGCATCGAATAATAGAAGTCTATTGTTGCAGGATCTCTTTTGGCAAACATCGAATATAAAGATTCGCCTCCGAAAAAGATAGTTTGCTCTGCCTTCAGAATATCTTGCCCCTGATTTGAATAATGAGGCTGTACGTTGCCCTTCTCGTTGTTTGGAAATCCTATAAATGGATACAGCCACTTTCCGACTTTTGGTCGCATGTAAACAATTCTTGCCGATGTGTCGAGTGTAATTAAAAAATTATTTTTCACCGCCTTGCTCGCTGAGTCATCCGATTTAACCACGGTTATATTTTTATAAATTATGACTTTACCTGCTGTGATGCCACCTTTCTGACCTTTGCTATTTACTATATAAGTATCTCCTTTCCCAGGAGTCGTGTCCCCATATATATTATTTATGGTCGCGTCATGTCCGGCAACCGCATTCCCTTTTCCATTTTGATTAATATCTCTAACTGCAATTCCGGACCCTGAATCTATTTTGGGGTTTACTAATGCTTGGTTCTTTGCTTCGCCCTTACCAAATAGTGCTGGTGAAACACCAATTACTGCGACGGCTAGGGGAATTATAATAAAAAATAGTATGTCTTTTTTTTCTAACCGGAATGCCATAGGACTATATTTTAACGAGTGGATAACTTGGCAATACCCGCCATTGCCTACCGTTGAAAATGCACTTTTCATGAATGGTACGGTTATACAATTCAAGCCCTTCATGTGGATTACGTATCGCTAAAATTTCCTCAGTTGTCAGCCCTATGGGTTCATAACCTCCGTCCACAAAAGCGCCGATAAGCCTTGAATTAATTGCAAACCCTATTTCAGGTCGAATGACCGGACTGTTTTGGACAGCATTTATTATGATCCCATTATCCGTCTGAGCATACATTACAAATGAACCAGCGTTCATTCCGTACATGCCAGGATTATTGGAAAAGACAGTTAAGGAGTTTCTGGAACCGAACAAATCCATCTTTATTCCTGCCGATGAACTTGAACCCCGGTATTGATTATTTATTTCTACGTTTAGCGATTCATGCGAACTACTACCAAAATAAGCCAAAGTGTTTTGAGGGAGGGCAAACTTAGACAAATCCACATCGCCCGCTACCAATCCCGAACTGGTTTTTATAAAACCTGTGGATTCAAAGTCACCAGTGGTAAATACGGTTCCCGCTCCAAGATATAACGGACCTCTATTTTGACTCGATCCAATTTTTATGCCGGTACTGTCAACAAAAATCCCGTAGGCCTCACCAGACTTTTGTAATATGGAAATGGAGCCTTCCTGATTTCCAGGAAAGGAATTCGAAGAGGTATATAAAGTCAACGAAGGCCTCCCATTTTCCGATGAAGCCAAGGTGGCATACTGACTACTAGATGTATTGAAATAGCTAACTGAATTCACATCATGCTGTTCTTTGAAGGCACTACTGGATAAAAAGACAACAGGCGCATCCGTATTGTCAATCGTTGAAACGGAACCGATAGTTTGGTAAAGGCTTGAACTAGAAGTTCTTTTCTCCTGACATTTTACCAGTAAATCTGCCCAATAAGAAGGATTCACCGATGCACTTTTGTTATCCGATAAATTAACCATTGTGGAACCGCTAGGGTTTAAAGCCGATCCCCAGGTAAAAGTAGGCCTGGAATTTACGGTTCCCGTGCTGCTAGCATATAAATATATTGACTGGTTTGCAGAATAAGGTTGTGTAAGCTGATTTAAGGTCGCGAAAGTTTGGCTGGCCTGCAAACTAGATAACGGTTGAGGTAGGCCATGGGCAGCCGCAGTCAATGATTCATTAGCAGATCGATATTTCACCCATTCAGTATTCACTAAAGAAGTAAGGATGGAATCAGACGAAACCTGCTGCAGGCGACCTTCACGGAATTGATAAATTTGAGCTGAAGTAAATATTGTTGTAAATAAAATTGGTAGAAACAAAATCTTTTTCATAGGCTATTTTTTCACTGGTTTATAATTTTTTAATTACATCAATCACCTTCCCGTTAATTCTAAAATCATCATCTTCATGTATAAATATCGGCATCTGTGGTTGCGATGATTCTGAAATCAAAGCAATTCGGTCATTTTTTTTGTCCACCAAATACTTTTTGATGTTGGCCATTCCATCGATAATCGAAACAATGTAGTCTCCGTCGACGGGCGAAATCTTTTCGCTATCAATAATTACAAAATCCCCCGGTTCAATGTATTTGCCATTAATATTAGATTTATCCATGGAATTGCCTTTAGCCTTTAACGCGTAAAGCTTTCTTTTCCCAGATACCAGACGTTTGGAAATTTTTAAATACCCTTCGATATTTTGATCTGCATAAAAAGTAGCGGGGCCGCAATCGGCTGAACCTACAATTGGTATAGAAATTAGAAAATCAGTCTGACGCGACTGATTGCTCACTCGGCTGATTTTCCCTTTTTTTTTGTCCACAGTGATCAGCCCCTTCGTTTCAAGCTGAGAAAGATGATGTTTTATTTTCTGCGGTAATTCCTGACCGACTAATTTCCCAATTTCTCGAAGGGTCATTTGCCCAATATTTTTTTCACTGATAGCCCTGAGTAATTTCTCTTGTATGGGATGCATAATGGTAGTTCCGGCAAAGGTAGTCAATTAAAATTATGTTCAACTTTAAAAGTTGACAAAAAAAGAATATATTTGATAAACGAAAAATATTAGTTATGGCAAACAACAAAATTACTTCTGACCGTGTCGCGTCTTTGGCTGCCCAGATTTTACATGACAAGAACGCTTCCGCTGCGGCAAAAAGTCTCGCGGGCTCAGCTCTGTCACAGGTGAATAAAGGAAATGAGACAGGAAAAGAAATGGAGACTTTGGCTTCAAGTGTGTTGAAAAGTCCAAAGTACAGTCCTGAGACAAAAGAGCTTGCGGGTACCGTACTTTCTCAGTCTGACAAAAAACGCTGATCTGGATTTGGTCTGAGGAACATTCTAAATGCAAGCTACCGCTTGATAGGTTTTTATTTTTTTTATCGAATTAAAATTAAGACCCTGAGTGGTTTTATATTGCCAATGAAACTCTGAAAAAGGGGATATGCTTTGGGTGCCAATTGTGTAAAAAGGGCGATTAAAATATCTTCTGTCCCCGGCATATTATCCGAAAGTATTGTTGGATTGATAAAATGGCCTCGATTTGGCTCAGGAATTTAAACAAAACGATTGCTTATGCCAAGAATTCAAAAAAGCTGGCTCGAAGAATTAGCAGATAAATCATTTATAGAACCCTTTGAAACGGATACTCAAACTTACTATAGGCTGTCTACCCCTTTTCAATTCGTTTTATCAGGTGAAAAAGCCCGGGAATTGATTCGCGAATATGATGCCGGGTATGAAAAGGGTGGTTTGCTCCTGTCATCAATTAAAAGAATAGGAAATAAGACCTTTCTGACAATTGAAAAGGTTGTTATCGTGCCCAATATTTCTGAATTTCCTTCAGATTCTTATTGCCCGGAAGAGAACTTGATGGAGCAGGTGGTTGACCAAGCCTTTAAACAAAGACTGCTTCCGTTGATATTTCATACTCACCCCACAAAATCCTTCAACATCCTGGATGAAATAAAACTCTATCACCAACAGATGGAAACCTCTTGGATGGATCGGCGCGCTGCTTTATACAGCCATTCATTTAAAAATGTTACACTGAGACTGCCAGAAATCTTAATTATTGGAAACGGCTCTCTTAAACAGGGTTTATTTGTCGGAGTCTATGGCGGTCTAATTGCCCCCGTTAGTTTTAGAAATCGAAAGGCAAAAATATTGCTCGACTTTGGGTTGCAACAGGTATCGGACCTTATCGAATCTATTGATACACCTGAAAAGACCCTAATTGCGGCAGGGACAGCTTTATTGCTAGCGAAGCTGGCAGCCGACAACCCCATAAAAACACGAAGCCTTATTCAAAAAGCTTATGAAATTTTACCAGGTCTTGTTTATGGGTCAGCAAAAGAAAATTGTTTTTTTGGTTTGACATACGCTTCTAAATTAAAAATCACCTTACCCAGGTTACCTGACTTATTTATTAGAGAGGAAGAAGCAACTGTTAAAAAGAGGATAGGATTCAGAGGTAAAAAATTCGTACCATAAGTAGCTATTATTTACTTTGCCTAATCCTAGTCAAATTAAACCCTTTAATATGGCATCCTCAGTCGCGTCTTTTGCGCTGAATAAGCAGCTTAAGTACAAACTCTTCCCTTCAAAAAGTAAAGTAAGGGATTTTTGGAAAAATTTAGAGGTTAATATAGATTCTTTTTGCGATAAGTGGGAGGCTCATCAACCCACATTAGAAAGCTTACTCAATGAATTTAATAGTGAAGATCTTAAGGAAATTTGCTCATATTATGGACTAAACGTAGGCGCGGAACGCAATTACCAGGCTGCATTACTGAAGGATCAGAAAACGAAAATAGATATTTACTGCTGCTTACGGTTTGCTCTTGTTAATTTAAAAACACTTTCAAGACATTTCAAAATACCAATCAGGGAAGGCAATATCAACAGGCCGCGTATTTTTAGGGAGACATTATTGGCAAGAAAAAAAGAAAGGCTACCCGAATTGTTTCTATTGATCTATGCTCAGAAAAAGGGCAGTGCAAAGATCCCCTTTGATATCAATTCAGGTACAAAAGTCATCAATTTTGAAGACGCAACCGGGTACATACAAAAACTAGTTCGATATTTAAATACGTCCGACACTGATAAACTGGAACACATACTCCGGTTTGCCGTAAATATTAATGGGGACTTTCATTTTCTCATTTTGAAAGAAACAGTAGATAAAATATACCCAGCACTACCTGATAATGCAAGGGTTCAGGTAGGTAAATACATATTGATAAAACTTATCAAGGCTACAGGAAAGTTGATGATAGACACTCAAAACCCCAAAGAGGCATTTAAAATTAAAAATTTTATTGCTAGAAAATCAAAAGCAACCATCAGTTATGTAAAATCTTCAGCCATTTATAATCCCTTAAAATTTTTTCAAGCCATTGCTTCAGAACAATCAATTAACGGCGAAATTAAACTCATCGATGCCGGTTTTAGAAAAACGGCGATTGGGGACATTAATTTGCAGATCAGAGAAGAGAAGAGGAAAAATGATATCATCCATGTAATTAACTGGCTCAAAGAAAAAGGCATTCTCAAACTGAATGACTTTTCTGAATTTGAAAATCTTGTGTTTTCGAGTAAGGGAATTACGTACACGATTATTATTCATGAAAATAACTGGGGCCAGCTAAAGCTTAAAATAATTGATAAAAACAAGCCAGCACAGGAATTGGCTGAATTTAAAAAATTGTTTGAGAGGGCATACGGTATCCCCTTTGGATCTATCCTTAAACATGAAGATCAGGTTTTGGACCGGGTTACCATTACACGCAAAATGCTTGATAATAAGACCATCCATGCAGATATGCCTGAAGAAGTGGAAGAATTACTTTTAGAGTTAATAGCTAAAAAATTTATTCAGAAACCCGAAGCAAATGCTAAAAGACGCTGTGTAAATTGTCATCATATTTTCTGGACCAAAGGTGATTGTACCATTTGTGGCAACAAATCTTTTATTGAGGGGGACTTTCTGGATATTCATATAAATGAGGGCTTTTTCTATATACATTTCTTAAAGTCTGCCGCTAAAATAAAAGGAATCCAGGCGACAAAGGTTCTCAGACAAATTCAAGGAAGAAAATACCCCTTTCTTGAAATGGTAAATCAAAATGGAGATTTTTTGAGTGTCTATATCAGTAAGTCGAACGTGCCGCAAAAGATTCTGGAGCATTTTGAAGAGAATGGAAATTCATTATTAATAATACTTTTACGATTCAAGGGGGCCGTTAGTCAAGAGATTCTGGAAAAAAACTTTGAATGTGCTGATTTCGCAGAACTAGTAAACAATGATTTGAAGTTTACCGAAAAGGTTATCAACGAAGCGTTCGCAGCGCAAAAGAGCAAGTGGAGGGCAAAAGTTACCACTAAGGGCTGGACATCATATAATCGCCTTATCAACAAGGGTAATTCCTATAATGACCAGGATTTTGAAAAGGACATATATAATATTCTTCATGAGATTTTCTTGATTGCTGACCGAATGGGAGGAAGGTTTGCCGGCATTAAGGCCCCTGACGGCGTTCTTTCAATTCAGAACTATAGCCAACCTCGAAAGCGATATTGTCTGGCCTGGGATTGTAAATACAGTTCCAGTAAGCGTGGATATCAGTTAAATGATGATCCGAAGAAACATAAACATTATCTACTGAAATTATCAGCATCAGATAAAGTGCGTTTTTTTGGCAACCTGAACACCTATGCGATCATTAGTCAGAATATGAATTTAGCAAGATATGAGAAATTCTATAATAAAATCAAACTTAGAAGCAGATGGAAGGGGCAAATAATATTGATTGGAGAAGAAAATTTGATTCATATATACAAGGTTTACAAGGATAATGAGGAACTTATACAGAGTTATCAGCCAATATTCTATAAAAAAGTATTTGGTCTTTTTAAAACTGCCACTGTCAGCGAATCCAAACCTTTTGGGTTTATCAGCAATGAACGAATTTTCAAGACTTTTGAAGGTCTAAAATTAGAATTTAACAAAGTTCATAAGCGCTTCAAGTTTCATAGAGATAATTTTAGCTGATGAAAAGAAATCAGAAACCTTCGAATCAATTAGTGATAAATATTATCTTTTAGTTCCGAAAAGGGCGCCAGCAATTTAAAATGCGCTATTTTTTTAATATTCCTCACAAATTTTTATTGCCGCCCAAACTGAGAAGTATCTATATGGCTTCCAGGAGGAGTCAGGATTATTTTTTTGGTGCCATGAACGTTCCCGTCAACTGGGCTTACTTTCCCGGTTAAAGGATCTATTCGAACCAAGTCTTTCAATGCTTCCGGGTCAGCCTGGAACTGTATTGTTTCTTTATCATTTGCAAAGAGGTCACTAGAGGATAAATCGAAATCATTATAGCGTACTTGCACATTCTGGGCATCTTCCAAATTAGCGAACATAGGCGGGCACCAATAAACTGAGACTGGCTCTCCATTGTAAAGTTTTTGGTCATTTAAATTTACAGGAAGAAATATTTCATACACCGAATTTTTAAAAAAGAGAGCAAATAAATGGGTAGGCATGCGCAAGGTTGTTTGTCTTTTCTTGAATAGCAAAACGAAAGGGTCTTTAATGCCATATCCTACAGGCATCAGGTAGGCCCGGCAGTTGCATATTTTTCCAAGTACCTGATCTAGCTTTTCAGTAAGTAAAAACTGAAGAGCACTTTCATAGTTAGCCATTTCAGAATTATCCAGACAACTTAAAGCCATTTTCAAGAGCGCCTTATATGCCCATAGCGGTCTGTAAGGTTGTTTGATTACTTCTATTGAGCCAGCGCCGGTAAGTGGATCAAAGTTGACCGCATTGCTTTGTGCATCTGTGTTGGAAAGAACAATGCTATCCTGAAGTCCAAAGAAACTCTCTTTTTCAGCCCTGAGTTTATTATCCGATGATTTAAAGGTTGGAACCTTGTCTTTTCCCCTGACCTTCTCTAATGTTCGGCTTATGCCGAGGAATTTTGCAAAATGGTCTTCATATGTTGTTCCGAATTTCAAATTACAACTGTCACATTCGAAATCTGACACCAAATGACGGTTTCCCAGTAATTCAGGAATTATATGTGCGTCCTTGCTGAAGGTGACATCTGGTTTTTTTCGTTTACAGAACCTGCAAACAAGCTCCTTGTCCAGCTTCAGTTTGGTGGGTTTTCTTTCGGGCATAGTTATATCCTTTATCAGGTCATAGTTCTGCATAAAAAGATCGGCTTCACTGGTATAGTCTTGGGCAAAGTAAATTGGGATAATCATTGATCTCCTTTTTTAAATGGACACGAAGATACTAAACTTATTAGCATTCAGGGATGACCCTACCGCTTTGTGCGCAAAATCGCTGCTAAATCCTTTTAGTGTGCTCAACTCATCCGAAAGCCTTCATTTTGCATTCTTGTGTTCTTAAAATCAGGAACTGTATAGCGGACATAATCAAACTCTCAGGGCAATTATTTCTTCACTTTAAAAATACATTCTTATGGCATCCGTAAAACTATACCCCCGGACCGATAAACTGAACGCCAGGGGCGAAGCGCCGATTTATCTTCGCCTCACAAAAAACAGAAAATCCAAATACATCGCTTTGGATGCTTATGTAAAACCAGAAGACTGGAATATAAAGACAGGAAAGGTCGCACCAAATGCCAGAAACGCTTCCCGCCTGAACAATTATTTAGCTTCGAAGGAAGCGGAAGCCGAAGGCATCGCGCTCGAACTGGAAACCAGATCGAAATCCATCACTGCCTTCGACATCAAAACCCGGATCGTAGGAAAACCACCCGGAGATTTTTTTATTTATGCAGAACAGTACGGTAGGTATATGTATAAGGAATGGAGTATCGGTAATTCCAGGAAATATGCTTGTGTGCTGTCCAAGCTTCGGGTATTCCACAAGGACCAAAAACTTTATTTCGACGAAGTAAACGTTAGCTTCATGAAGAAATTTCAGGGATATCTTTCTGTAACGCTGCATAATAAACTGAACACCATTCATGCCAATCTGAAAGTCATCAGACGGATTATTACAGAGGCGATCAGCGAGGATCTGGTGCCTTATGAAAAAAACCCTTTTCTGAAGCTCAAGCTAAGGTGTGAGAAAAGCAACAGGACTTTTTTATTGGATGACGAGCTGGAGAAACTGGAGAACCTCCAGCTAAGTGGAGATTCGTGCATGCAGTATCACCGGGATCTCTATATTTTCAGTGCTAATTCCGGAGGTATACGGATTTCAGATCTTTTACTGATGCGCTGGAAGCATTTTGACGGAACGCACCTGAACTTCCGGATTAAAAAGACGAAGGAAGATATCCGCATTAAACTTCCGGATAAATCCTTGCTGATTTTACAGAAGTATGATAAACTCGCTAAAAAAAGGAACTGGATGGGTAAAGCAGATCCCAATGCTTTTATATTCCCCCTGCTTAAAATATCACCGGCAGAGAAAGACAGGATCAAAATACATAACGCCATTTCTTCGGCAACATCTTATACCAATAAGGACTTGAGAACGTTAACCAGGCTTGCGGGCATAGATAAGAAAATAACTTTTCACACAGCCAGGCACAGCTGGGCCATCCGGGCTTTACAGAAAGGGATGCGGATTGAATACGTCTCCAAGATTTTAGGGCATGCCTCGGTAAAACAAACGGAAGTATATGCCAGGGTGATGAACGAGGAACTGGATAAAGCAATGGACGTCTTTAATAAAAAGCAAAAAATTTCCTTCACTGGTCCGCAGGACCCATACAAACGGATTTTGTTTCATACCGGTGACGAATAGACGTAAATAAACGTATGATAATCATTGATCAGGCATGAAAAATGTACGGGTCCCGGAATGTTTTACCTATGTTGTACCTGAATAAAAAAACGCCTTGTAATCAATTGATTTACAAGGCGTTATAACGATTTTAGGTGATCCCGCTGGGACTCGAACCCAGGACCCATACATTAAAAGTGTATTGCTCTACCAACTGAGCTACGGAATCTACTCTTTCCCGGTGGCAAGAGGACATAACGACATCCCCCCGTTTTTGGGAGTGCAAAAATAAGTTAAAAACCCTTCGTAACAAATTTTTATCGGAAGATTTTCCCACATAAACCCTGTGGTTCTCCACTTTTTATTTTATTCCACTTGTCAACTCCCTATTTTTGTAGCCATAACCTGGTAAAGCATGTCATTCTTCAAAAATAAGGTAGTCGTAGTCACGGGAGGCAGCGATGGGATCGGAAAAGCCCTGGTGGAGGCGCTTATCGCCGTAGGGGCCAAAGTCGCCACCTGCGGGCGCAATCACGATAAGCTGTACAATCTACAGCTGGAATATTCCAACGTAATGCTCCACACCTGGGCCTGCGACGTCAGCAACGAGCAGGAATGCCGCGGTTTCATCGAATCCACCATCGACACCTTCGGCGGTATCGATATCCTCATCAACAACGCCGGGGTCAGCCAGCGCGGCCTGTTCCTCGACTCCAGCACCGATGTCACCCGCCGCATCATGGATACCAATTTCATGGGCACCGTCTACTGTACCAAATACGCATTGCCCTCCATCCTCGAACGCCAGGGCACCATCGCGGGCATCTCGTCTACCGCCGGATACCGCGGTCTGCCGGGACGGACCGCCTACTGCGCCTCCAAATTCGCCCTCCAGGGCTGGCTGGAATCCCTGCGCACCGAGCTGATGCACTCAGGGGTCAACGTCATGTGGGTCTCCCCGGGATGGATCGCCTCCAATATCCGCAACGCCGCCCTCAACCCGGACGGAAAGGCCGTCGGTGTCAGCGTCCTGAAAGAGAAGGATCTCATGAGCGCCGAAGAATGCGCCAGCCTTATCCTGCGCGCCATCGAAAAACGCAGACGCTCCAAAGTGATCGGCCTCACCGGCAAGGTCACGATCCTGGTCAACCGTCTCTTCCCCCGCCTTGCCGACCGCCTGACGTATAACCACTATTATAAAAAAGGCCAATTTGTCAAATAAAACCAGGACATGCCCCTTCTGACCCTCACCTCTGACATCGGTCAGCGGGACTATCTCGTGGGCGCCGTAAAAGGCACGCTCCTGCAGATCAATCCGGCATTCACCCTGCTCGATGTCAGCCACGAGCTGCTGCCCTTCAACTACCCCCAGGCCGCCTATGTCTGCCGCAACGCCATCCGGAATTTCCCGCCCTTTACCTATCATATCATCCTCGTCAACCTGTTCGAGAAAAAACCCGAACAACTGCTGCTGGCCTTTCACAACCAGCAATATATTCTCTGTGGCGACAACGGATTGTTGTCCATGATCCTCGAAGGCAAGCCCGAAATGGTCATCGGCCTCCCCATGGACAAAACCTCCATCCGCAACACCCTCTACTGCACCCGGATCATGGGCGAAGCCATCAACAGCCTCACCAGCGGCGCTGCCCTCCTCGACATCGGCACGCCCGATCCGCCTTTTCTCGAAAAGAACCATCTGCGTCCTTTATTTGGCGACAACTGGATCGAAGGACAGATCATCTTCATCGACAACTTCGAGAACGTCATCGTCAATATCACCCATGACGAATTCGAGGAACAACGCAAAGGCCGCAGCTTCCGCATCGTCTTCAAACGCGACGAGGTCATCGAACGCATCAGCGAAAGTTATGCCGACGTCCACGAAGGCGAAAAGCTCGCCCTCTTCAACGCCGCCGGCTACCTCGAGATCGCCATCCAGAAAGGCAATGCCGCTGGTCTCTTCGGCCTCCAGGGCTTTACCGAACAGTCCCAGAACCAGTACCTCCAGAGCCGCCTTTTCTACCAGACCATCCGGGTCTACTTCGAGTAAATAACCGGCCTGCACACCCATGGATCCGGAGATCGAAACTTGGCCCGTGCATACTAAACGGTTAAATACTGGTTAATTTCTTCCTCCTTATCGTGGTGTATCCATTAATTGTCGAAAATTGACGGCGAATGGGGGAAAATTTTGCGTTTTATTACAAAAAACGCGTCCTTTGCCAGTCGTTTAAAATCAACGTTATATGAATTTCAACAGAGTGAACAATATCGTGGGATGGGTCGTGTGTGTCGTCGCCTGTACTGTCTATGTGATGACCATGGAACCCACCGGGAGCTTCTGGGACTGCGGCGAGTTCGTTTCCAGCTGTTTCAAGCTCCAGATCCCCCACCCTCCCGGCGCCCCTCTGTTCGTCCTGATCGGTCGCTTTTTTATCATCCTTTTTGGCGATAACCCGCTGACCGCCGCCCGCGGCGTCAATTTCATGAGCGCGCTCGCCAGCGGATTTTCCATCCTCTTCCTGTTCTGGTCCATCACCCATTTTGCCCGCAAGATCGTCATGCGCCCCGCCGCCGGCGTTTCCGCGGGTGCGGTAAACATGGCCAGCACAGCCAGCCTCGGTGAGCCCGGCAGCCAGCAGCTCTTTACCATCATGAGCGCCGGCGTCATCGGCGCCCTGGCCTATACGTTCTGCGACAGCTTCTGGTACAGCGCCGTCGAGGGGGAAGTTTACGCCTCCTCGGCCTTCTTTACCGCGCTGGTCTTCTGGGCCATCCTCAAATGGGAGGACAATGCCGAAAAAGCCGGCAGCGACAAATGGATCATCTTTATCTTTTATATGATGGGCCTCTCCATCGGTGTCCATCTGCTGAACCTGCTTACCATCCCGGCCATCGTCATCGTCTATTATTTCAAACGATATAAAACGACCAACTGGGGCACCATCGCCGCCCTGATCCTCGGCTGCGTCATTACGGGCGTCGTGCTGAAGTTCGTCATCCAGTACACCATCAAGGGCGCCGGCGCCTTCGACATCTTTTTTGTCAACAGCCTGAACATGCCTTTCTTCGTCGGCTTCGCCTTTTTCTTCGCACTGCTGGCCGCTCTCATCATCGTGGGCATCCGCTGGGCCGTACGCAAACAATATTATTACCTCAAGCTGGGCCTCTGGTGCGCTGCCTTTATGCTGCTCGGTTACTCCACCTATTTCACCACCATCATCCGCTCCAATGCCGACCCGGCCGTGGATATGTACAATGTCGACAACCCCGTAAGCCTTGTCGGCTATCTCAGCCGTGACCAGTATGGCGACTGGCCTTTACTCTACGGTCCCGACTTCCAGGACCGCGCTCCCCGTGTCGACGGCGGTACCCTCTATGTAAAAGGAAAAGAAAAATATGAGGCCGCGGGCAAAATGACGGGGCAGGATTGGAGCAACACGCCTTCCTCGCATCTGTTCCCACGTATGTGGGACGGGGGTAACGACCGGAACCAGGTGGATTGCTACAGGCAATATACCGGCTTGCAGGATGGTGACATCCCCTCCATGAAAGACAATTTCAAATACGCAATGGGCTATCAGGCCTACTGGATGTACCTGCGCTATTTCCTCTGGAGCTACTCCGGCAAACAAAATGACCTCCAGGGCTTCGGCAATGTCCGGGACGGCAATTTTATCACCGGCATCTCCTTTATCGATAATTTCTTCTACGGCGACCAGAGCAAAATGCCGGACAGCATCCACAAGAACAACAAATCCTACAACAGGATGTATATGCTGCCCCTGATCCTGGGCTTCCTCGGGCTGGCCTTCCAGTACAAACGCAATCGCAGAGACTTTCTCGTCACCGGGCTGCTGTTCGCGATCACCGGCTTTGGCATCGTCTTCTACCTCAACCAGGCAGGCTACCAGCCGCGCGAAAGGGATTATGCCTTTGCCGGCTCCTGCTACGCCTTTGCCATCTGGATCGGCCTCGGCGTGATCTGGGTAAAGGAGGCGCTGGAAAAATCGTTCAAAGGCAAGGCTGCCATGGCCAACTATGCGGCTGCGGGGATCTGCTTCCTCGCCGTGCCTTTCCTCATGGGCAACCAGGAATGGGACGATCACGACCGCAGCAAGAAGACACTGGCCAGAGATATTGGCAAGGACTATCTCGAAAGCTGTCCGAAAGACGCCATCCTCATCTCCTTTGGCGACAACGATACTTACCCCCTGTGGTACGCGCAGGAAGTGGAAGGGATACGTCCCGACGTCCGCGTCATGAACTACAGCCTGCTGGGCACCGACTGGTATATCAACCAGCTGCGCTATAAGGTCAACCAGAGTGCTCCCGCCGATGTGGTGTTCACCCCCGAACAGATCCAGGGCAGCAACCGGGACGCCGTCGCTATCGGTGGCATACCCGGCTTCGACCCCAACAAATACTACGATATGTATTCGATGCTGAAGACCGTAGTCGGCAGCGACGATGCAAAATATACCAACCAGACGGAGGACGGGGAATCGATCAATTACCTGCCCACACACAAGCTCAGCGTACCGGTGGACCTCAATACCGTCCGGAGCAATGGCACGGTCAACGCCACCGACAGTGTGGTCAGCGAGCTGCGACTCGATATTTCGAAGAACAAGAATTACCTGCTCAAGAACGAGCTCGCCGTACTCGCGCTGATCGCTGCCAACAAATGGCAGCGGCCGCTGTGCTTCAATTCCACCTACGAGCTGGATGACCTCGGGCTGAGCAAATATATCCGTCAGGATGGGCTCGCCGGCAGACTGGTGCCGGTGGAGACGAAGAACGCGAATTATGGCTATTATAACAATGACGTGGCCTACAATACAATGATGACGAAGTTCGGCTTTGGCAACGCCGATAAAGAGGGTGTCTATTACGATGAGGAGAACCGCCGCCATCTGAACACCCTGCGCGCTGCCCACGCCCAGCTGGCGATGAGCCTTGTGGATGCTGGCCAGAAAGACAAGGCCCGCAACCTGCTGGAACATTTCGACAAGAATGTGCTGGAATCCAACTTCCCTTATGGCATGACCTCCAACAGGGGCAATCAGCACAACCGGATCTCGATGAGCTTCCTCCTCGCCTGCTACCAGTCGGAAGACCAGACGCTGGCCAAAAAGGTCGCCGCCTCGGTCAAAAAAGACCTCGAACAGCAGATGCGTTATTACAAAGGGCTTGGAGAAAACATGAGCGACGAGCAGCTGGCCATCAACGCACAGATGGCAAGGCAGGGAAAAGGCGGCAACCTCTCGGATAAACAGGGAGAATTTGTGGAAGATATCCTTTCCTCCTACCAGATGCTGCTCAATCTCGGCGACTGGGAGAAACAATTCGCTCCGGCTGCCAGGGCGCCTGTCACTGAGCTGAACCAGCAACCCCTGATCAATAATCCACCACAGCCCGCCAAGGGTGACACGAAGCCCCGATAAGACACGATAGGACAAATAAGTTTGCTAAAACATGCGGAACGGGCCCGCCACAGTAGTGGCGGGCCCGTTCCGCATAAGACATCCGCACCACACGATTCCTCGTTTATAAAGAGAACTAAATCGTTAGCCGATTGTTGATTATGAACAAACCATTAAGTTACCATACTAAGTTTTTTGCGGGGGTATATCTGCAATGAAATTATGTGTAACTTGAGATAACCGGCGGCGCCACCGACAAACAGCGGACAGGCCGCCAGCAAACAATCCAGGGCTATGATAGGATTTAATTTTACAAAGTTTGATCCCGATGCGCAGGGCAAATCGAAGTTTGACCAGTTGCTGGACGCATTCATCCAATTGCTCAGCTATACAAACGGCGATGTGGGCGAAGCCCTGCAATGGATGAACCAGCTCGACAAAGAATATCAGATGACGGATGATGAATATGGCATGGGCGACTTTATCGAAGACCTGAAAGACAAGGGCTATATCGACGAGAACAAACAGACCGGCGAGATCCATATCACCCCCAAGACCGAACAAGGCATCCGCAAACGTTCGCTGGAAGATATTTTCGGCAAGCTGAAGAAGAGCCGCCAGGGCAACCACCAGATCTTCAAGCCCGGTGGTGGAGATGAGGTCAACCCCGAGACAAGACCTTTCATATTCGGCGACCAGCTCGAACAGATCGATTTTACCGAGTCGATCCGCAATGCACAGATCAATCACGGAGTCGATAGTTTTTCCATGCAGGAGGACGATCTGAAGATCAGGGAAACGGATTACAAGGCGCAGACCTCTACGGTGCTGATGATCGATATTTCCCATTCGATGATCCTTTATGGAGAAGACCGGATCACCCCCGCCAAAAAAGTGGCCATGGCGCTCAGCGAGCTCATCACCACCAAATATCCAAAGGACACCCTCGACATCGTGGTCTTTGGCAACGATGCCTGGCCAGTCGAGATCAAGGACCTCCCTTATCTCCAGGTGGGCCCTTATCACACCAATACGGTGGCAGGCCTCGAGCTGGCCCTGGACATCCTCCGCCGCCGCAGGAATACCAACAAACAGATCTTTATGATCACCGATGGCAAACCGACCTGCCTGAAAGTGGGCAAACGATATTACAAGAACAGTTTCGGGCTGGACAGGAAGATCACCAGCCGCTGCCTGAACCTGGCCGCGCAATGCAAGAAGCTGAAGATCCCGATCACGACATTCATGATCGCAAGCGATCCGTATCTGCAGCGCTTTGTTACCGAATTTACAGAAACAAATAACGGGAAGGCCTTTTTCGCCTCGCTCGATCATCTCGGCGCCTTTATCTTCCGGGATTTCGAGAGCGGGAAGCGTAAGACGGTGTACTGACCCGGTCAAAACTAACTATGGATATTACAAAAATAAAGACCCTTGGCGATCTGAAGAAAGCTGGCTACAAGCACCGGAGCGTAAAAGAAGAGATCCGGGAGAACCTGATCACGAAACTGAAGAATAAGGAAAACACCTTCCCCAATATCCTCGGCTACGAGGATTCCGTTATCCCCGATACGGAGAGAGCGCTGCTTTCGCGTCACAATATTTTATTTCTCGGGCTCCGCGGCCAGGCCAAGACCCGTATGGCCCGGCAGATGGTGGAGCTGCTGGACGAATACATTCCCTATGTCACCGGCAGCGAAGTGAACGACGACCCTTACCGGCCCATCTCGAAATATGCCCGTGACCTGTTGGCCGCCAAAGGCGACGACACGCCCATCAGCCTGCTGCACCGCAGCGAACGGTATGGTGAAAAGCTGGCGACGCCCGATGTATCGGTGGCCGATCTGATCGGCGACATCGATCCTATAAAGGCAGCCAACCTGCGGCTGAACTTCGCCGACGAACAGGTGATCCACTTCGGCATCATCCCAAAAAGCAACCGGGGCATCTTCGTCATCAACGAGATCCCCGATCTGCAGGCGCGCATACAGGTATCCTTGTTCAATATCCTCGAAGAAGGCGATATCCAGATCCGGGGCTTCAAGCTGCGCATGCCCCTCGACATCCTCTTTGTCTTCACGGCTAACCCCGAAGATTATACGAACCGTGGGTCCATCGTCACGCCTTTGAAGGATCGTATCGAAAGCCAGATCCTGACGCACTATCCAAAGACCATCGAGACGGCCCTCGCCATCACGGCGCAGGAAGCCGATGTGCTCGAAGAACAGAAGGTCCGCGTGAAAGTGAGCGATCTGGTCAAGCGACTGATCGAGCAGGTGTCCTTCGAAGCCAGGACCAGCGAATATGTAGACAAGAAAAGCGGTGTGTCGGCTCGCCTTACCATCGCAGCCTACGAGAATGCGGTGAGCGCCGCCGAACGCCGGGCTATCCTCAACAACGAAAAAGAAACCCAGGTCTGGATGAGCGATCTCGTCGGCATCGTGCCGTCCATCACCGGCAAGATCGAGCTCGTCTATGAAGGAGAACAGGAAGGGCCCTATCAGGTGGCGTTCAACCTGCTGGAGAAATCTTTCCGCACTCTCTTCGTCAATTATTTCCCCAACCCCGACCAGTTGAAGAAGCGCAAGGCCGACACCCGGGACGAGAATCCCTTCAAGGCCATCACGCACTGGTTTGACAAAGGCAACCATCTTAATTTATTCTTCAATACCGCCGATGCGGATAAGATCCAGGAACTGTATAAGGTCGACGGACTACATGCCCTCGTCAAGAAGCATTTCAAGAACGCCAACGAAAAAGAGACTGCCCTGCTCATGGAATTCGTGCTGCATGGCCTCGCCGCTTATTCGCTGATCAGCAAAAAAGTGGTCGAAGGGAAGATCGAGTTCAAGGACCTGATCGGGTCCATGGTGAACCTGGGCTCTTCCGGCGGCAGCTTCAGCAGCGACGAGGATTTTGACAACGAGGATTTTAATTAGGCACGATATTTACTTCGCGCTCCAGGTCCACGCCGAATTTCTTTTTAACGCTTTGCAGAATCTCCCCGCTGAGGCCGAATAGTTCATGGCCCGTGGCATTCCCATAATTGACCAGCACAAGGGCCTGCCGGGCATGGACGCCCGCGTCTCCTTTACAATATCCTTTCCAGCCGCATTGCTCGATCAGCCAGCCGGCCGCAAGTTTGACCGTGCCGGAGAGCGCATCGTCCGTGGTGGGGCTCCCGACAGAGGGGGCCTGATACCCCACGATCCCAGGAAATTCCACCTGTAGCGCAGCAAAACGTTCCGCGGTGACGACGGGATTCTTAAAGAAGCTGCCGGCGTTGCCGATCTCTTTCGGGTCTGGCAGCTTGGATGACCGGATGCGGATCACGGCGGCCGAGATCGCCTGGATGCTCAGTTCGCGCACCCCCATCTTGTCCAGCTCTTCTTTTATCGCTCCATACTCCGTATGGAATTTCGGGGTCTTGTTCAGCCGGTATACCACATTCAGGATGACGAACTGGTCCTTATACCGCTGCTTGAACACACTGTCGCGATAGCCGAAGTCGCAGTCGTTTACGCTGAGAGTATAGACCTTATTCTCGCGCAGGCTCCAGGCCTGCAATTCATAAAAAACATCTTTTATCTCGACGCCATACGCGCCGATATTCTGCATGGGGGTGGCGCCGACATTACCGGGGATCAGCGAAAGATTTTCCACGCCAGCCCAGTTCCTCGCCAGACAGTACTGCACGAAGCCATGCCAGCTCTCCCCCGCCCCCACCCTGACCCATACATGCTTTTCATCCTCCCGGATGAGTTCGGTGCCCATGATCCCGTTCTTAAGGACCACGCCCGGGAAATCCATTGTAAAAAGAATATTGCTGCCACCGCCCAGGATCAGGATGGGGAGCGGTCTGGAAGAAGAAAAGGTCAGCGCAGATGAAGAAGTAGCCGGCGCGGATGCCCCCTCCGACGCGAACCCAAGCAGTTCTCCCAATTCATCCATGTTCCCAAATGCGCCAAACCACCGGGCCCTGGCGTCTATTCCGAACGTGTTATATGATTTCAGCGAGCTGTTCTCTTCGATCTTCATGCTGAAGGATTGATAAAATGGATAAACAAGTATACGCTAAAAAAACATGCCAGAAAAAATCGCCCGAAGCTGGCTGAGGCACGGGCCCGGAACGGCCGCAGGTCGCCTACACCGCATCCACATCGGGGATGATGATCACGCTGCGGAATTTTTTATGATTGTGCAGGATGGCCATCTGCTGCTGGATCGAATGTTTGGCAAAGGGGATCGTCTGACCATCTTTGGGCAGCTTCATCAGCAGCTCCATCAGATACTGGTTGCGTATCCGTCCCACCGCGGGCTCGGCGGGCCCTACCAGCCAGGGTCCGAAATCCTTTTTCAGATTATTGGAAAAAAGACGCGCGGCATCGCCGACGATATCTTTGTCCTTGTGCCGGAAGGTGACGAGGATCGTCCTCGAAAAAGGCGGATAGAAGAATTGCTTGCGCGCGGCGATCTCGTTCTGGAAAAAAAAGCGGTAATCATGCGCCTGCACATACGCGATCACGGGATGCCGGGTATTCGCCACCTGGATCAGCACTTTCCCTTCCCCGTCCTTCCGCCCCGCCCTCCCGCTGACCTGCTCCATCAGCTGAAAAGCCCTTTCGTTCACCCGGAAATCGGCAAAGCTCAGGATACTGTCCGCATCGAGGATGCCCACCAGATTTACATTATCGAAGTCCAGTCCTTTGACCACCATCTGAGTACCTACCAGGATGTCCACCCTTCGCTGCTCGAACTGCTGGATCAGGCTGTCATGGGCCGTCTTCCCCCGCACGCTGTCGATATCCATCCGCGCCACCTTCGCCTTTGGGAATACTTCTTCGAGATGCTCTTCGATCCGCTCGGTGCCAAAATTACGCTGGATGAATTTATGGTTTCCGCAGGCGGCACAGGTGTTCAGCGGCGGGTAGACGGTGCCGCAATAATGACAATGCAGCTTGTTGGTAAGCTTATGAAAGTTGAGCGAGACATCGCAGTTCTTGCACTGCGGGATCCAGCCACAGACCTCGCAGACCTGGTATGGAGAATATCCTCGCCGGTTCTGGAACAGGATGACCTGCCGGGAATTCGCCAGCGAAGATTCGATGGAGGTCTGCAAGGCCGGGCTCAGAATGACCTTGTTCTTTTCTTTGGTGACGATCTTGCGCGTATCGATGATCTCGATGATGGGCATGGGCACATTCCCATACCGCTCGTTCAGCTCCACCAGCCCATATTTGCCGGTGGATGCATTGTAATAGCTTTCGACCGATGGCGTGGCGCTGCCCAGCAATACTTTTGCCTGGAACAGCGAGGCATAATAGATCGCCGTGTCGCGGGCATGATAGCGTGGCGCTGGCTCCTGCTGCTTGTACGATGCATCATGCTCTTCATCGGCCACGATGAGGCCGAGGTTTTCGAAAGGGAGGAATAAGGAGGACCTTGCGCCCAGCAGGATCTTCAGCTCCCCGCTGCGGATCTTGTTCCAGACCTCCAGCCTTTCGTTCTGGCTGAACTTGCTGTGATAGATACCGATCCATCCCCCGAAATGCCGCTGCAACCGGCGTATGATCTGCGAGGTAAGCGCGATCTCGGGCAGCATGTACAGCACCTGCTTGCCCTGTCGTATGGCCAGCTCGATCTGCCGGATATAGACCTGGGTCTTGCCGCTGGACGTAACGCCATGCAGCAGACAGACCGACCTTTCCTGCGTGTGCTGCTCTGATACTGCGACGGAGCCTGAACCAGTGACGACGGGTCCCAATGTGCCATGCCCAGTGGCCGCAGGCCCGAAAGAGCCAACCCCAAAAACCGCCGACACTTCGTCAAAGGCCTTTTGCTGCGCGGGCGAGAGCTCGAAATCGATATTGATATCGCGGGGAAGGTATTTCAGCCGGTCGATGGATCTCTTTTCGATCCGGAGGATGTTCTTTTCCATCAGCCCTTTGAGCTGTGCATCGGAGGCGCCGGATTTTTTCAGCAGCCCCGACTTGGTGACCTCGCCTTCCGTCTTCAGGAGATGCAGGTAGGCCAGCAGCAGCCCTAGCTGTTTGGGCGCGCGGCTCCATTCGTTGAGGAGCTGGGCCAGCTTGTCCTCGTTGCCGTATTCCGTATTGAGAAGGACATAGCTTTCCTTCTTGGGCGCATAGGTATCCTTCAGCGCTTCCCAGACAAAGCAAACCTTCTTTTCGATAAGCCGCTTGATCACGGGATATACATGCGAGGAGTCGAGGACCTGCTGTACTTCCGACAGCTTCAGCTCCTTTTTGATAAGGAGGGCTTCGGCTACGAGGAATTCATCATGATCGAGATGGGCAAAGTCGTCACCGGCCTCTTCATTAAAGACGAGGATGGTCTCGCTGCTCAGCTTGAAATGCGCGGGCAATGCGGCAGCCATGACCTCTCCTTCGCTGCACAGATAATAGTTGGCGATCCATTCCCAGAGCTGTAGCTGGGCCGGGTAAACGATCGGCTCGTTGTCGATGACGTTCAGGATATCCTTTGGGGTAAAAGCTTCGGGTTTGTCGGTATGCAGGCGCTTGATCACCCCCGCATATTTCTTATTCCGCAACTCCACTTCCACACGGCATCCTTCCCGGGCCTGCGACCGGAAGCGCTCTGGTACGGACCAGGTATAGTTCGTAGGGAGGGCCAGGGGAATGATGACTTCTGCGTACATGGGGGCGTAAAATTACGCAAATAAATCATCTTCCCGGATCCGGTCATCTAATCGATCCACGATGCCCTGTATTCTTTAAGTCTTGCCTCCATAAGCCTGTACACCATGGAGCGGAGGGAGGGCAGATCCTGCATGCTCAGTCCTTCAACGCTCTGCTCGGGGAGGAATACGGCCCGTGAACGGCCGGGGTTGAGCGAGAAAATGCTTTTATAATGCATCCGGTCGTAGGTATCGAGAAAAAGGATGGGCTTGATGGGCGTCCGGGTCTCGATGGCGAGACGGAAAGCGCCGTCATAAAATTCCTTCAGCGCATGATGCGTCTCGTTGAACGTGCCTTCGGGGTAGATAAATACCGACATCCCCTGTTTCAGCACCGATTTCAGTTCGCGTACGCTCTTCGAGCGCTGGTCGGAACTGCTTCTGTCCACCATGATCACGGTCCTCCGGTAGATATAGCCAAAGAATGGCACCCTTCGCATCTCAGCCTTGCCGAGAACGCGGAAATGGCTGTGCCGGATGGTTTTCAGGATGGAGGGTATATCGAGATAGGAGATATGGTTGGCGATATAAATATATTGTTTCGCAGGATCGGGCCGGGATGCGGGAAGGGTCTGGTGACGGATGCCGATCAGGAAGAACCAGCTGTCGGCCCAGAAATGACAGACCCTGTATATAAGGTTGCCCCCTTTTGACCGGCTGAGGGAAAAAACCGCCACAAAAGGAACCACGAGCAGCGTGGAGAGGATGAACAAGGAAAAGGCCCAGAGGCAGTAAAGCCACTGGAGGGGTTTCAGAAATGTTCTCATCGTCGCGGTAAAGATACCACCATCCCTTGTATTTCGCCCCCGTCAAACTATCTTTGCAGGCTGGAAACACCGGCAAGACGGAAAGAAAATGATGGAGATCAAGAACAAAACAGTCGCTTTTCACACATTGGGTTGCAAGCTCAACTATTCCGAGACCTCGGCGCTCTCGCGTTTGCTGGAGAAGGAGGGTTTTGGGAAAAAAGAGTTTGACGAAATTGCCGATGTATATGTGATCAATACCTGCTCTGTCACGGAGAATGCCGACAAAGAATGCCGGTACCTCGTTCGGCGTATCCAGCGGCAGGCGCCCGAAAGCCTCGTCGTGATCACAGGCTGTTATGCGCAACTGAAGCCCGCCGCCATCGCAGCAATCCCGGGTGTAGACCTGGTGCTGGGCGCCGCGGAGAAATTCAACATCGTCCAGCATCTGAAAGAGCTGTCCAAAGGCGATCCGACAAAGATCTGCAGCTGCGACATCGGAGACGTGAATGCATTCGTGCCCGCTCATTCTATAAACGACAGAACCCGGACCTTTCTGAAAGTACAGGACGGTTGCGATTACAACTGCTCTTTCTGCACCATCCCCATGGCCAGAGGCAAAAGCCGCAGCGGCAGCATCGCCAGCACGGTGGCGGATGTCCGGCAGATCGCAGCCAGCGGAATGATCAGGGAGATCGTGCTCACCGGCGTGAACCTGGGTGATTTCGGGAAGAGCGCCGACCCTGCCACCGAAAGAGAAGATTTCTTCGGCCTCATGAAGGAGCTCGACAAGATCGAAGACATCTCGCGTTACCGCATCTCCTCGATAGAGCCCAATCTGCTGACCGACGAAATGATCCGGTGGGTGGCAGGCAGTCAGCATTTCATGCCGCATTTCCACATCCCCTTGCAGAGCGGCAGCAATACTATTCTGGCGCTGATGCGCAGACGGTATAAAAGAGAGCTTTACGCACAGAAAGTCGCCCTGATCAGAGAGCTGATGCCGCACTGCGCCATCGGGGTAGATGTGATCGTGGGCTTCCCAGGCGAGACGGATGAGCATTTTAACGAAACGTTCGATTTCCTGCATAATCTCGATATATCCTATCTCCACGTCTTCACCTACTCCGAAAGAGATCATACCAAAGCCCTGGAGATCAGGCCCATAGTTCCCGTGGCCATCCGTCAGGAGCGAAACAAGCGGCTGCGCAACCTTTCCTGGCAGAAAATGCAGCATTTTACCCGGCAGCACGAGGGACAGACCCGGAAAGTCCTGCTGGAAGGGCATGTAACGACGCCGATGATGGAGGGATACACCGATAACTATATCAAGATCACCACTCCCTACCGCCCGGAATGGGTGAATCAGTTGGTAGACTGGACGATCTAAACAATCCCCCGTTGCGCGTTGTTGTTATGGATATCAGGAGCAATAAACATGAAAAAATTCCAGGTGACCATACAGTTTGAAATGAACGATAAATTTGCGGCGCTGGTCCCACCGCACCGGGCCTATATCAACAAATTAATATCGAAAGGCGTTATAGATCACTATGTTGTGACGATGGAGACTCAGCAGGTCTGGATCACTTTTTCCGCAGAAGACAAGGACTCCGTCGAACAATACCTCGTCAAATCCCCTCTCTTCAAGTTCTGGACGGACTATACCATCAACGAACTATTTGTGGTGGACGGCGCCCATTACAGGCTGCCGGTAATGCAGTTGAACTGACCTCTGCCTGATGGGTCCAACTGAATCGATCCGGCGGACCCGCCGCAAATAAACCGGCGCATCGGAACCGGCTATTTACCGTCTTTCGCGGGAGTCTTTTTCACTACCGACCAGGCCGGTTTGTGTTTCATCAGCTTTTTATAAGTAGCGCAGGATTCGATATGTGCGCCGGGCAGATAGCCGGTACTCATGAGGAATTCCCCCACGATCTCTCCTCCCGTGAACCGGAACGTGTTCTTGAATAATTTCACCCATTCTTCCTTGGACAATGGATGGTGCAGGTCGATCCAGTTCTTGAACGATCCATGTTTTTTCTGCAAGTCCAGGATGACCTTTGCGTTCCCGATAGCCGCCGCTACCTTCAGCCGGTTGCGGATGATGCCGGCGTCGTTGAGGAGCCGTTCCACCTGCCTGTCCCCATAACGGGCGACCTTGGCGATATCGAAGTCGTCAAAGGCCCGGAAAAAATTATCCTTTTTCTTCAGGATCGTAGTCCAGGACAGACCGGCCTGGTTGATCTCCAGGACAAGCCGGGCAAACAGCTCGTTGTCGTTCTCGATGGGGAACCCATATTCTTTGTCGTGATAATGAATATGCACATTGTCCTTTTCCATGGTCAGCACGGCTGCGCAATAGCTGGTTGGCCTTTCCTTTATTTGCTTTTCTTTCGGCGGGTTTTCACGCGCCTGCTTTGCCTTTACCTGCAGTTCCTTCGGGGGCCTTTTGTTCGACGGCTTTTCCCGCGTTGGTTTTGCCTTTGCTTTCTTTCCTTTTGACGGCTTTTCCATTTTCCTGTTTTGATTTTTCGGGTATAATTTCCTGGTCTGACAGCTCACCAGATCTGCGCTGCCCGATCTTCTGGTCAGACGCGAAAATAAACAAATTGCTGCGGACTTTGTCCTGCAGGAGCAGCAGCCTTGCAAAAAATGCTATATTGCGGGCGAGCCAGAATGGGCAAGCCGACAGCCAATTTTTGTCAGGGGTCTGCTGCGGCATTTTGCGGCTACTAAAATCAAAACAAACATCCATGCTTCGGATCCCTTTCTTCCTCCTGCTCGTTGGTCTGTCCTTTATCCGCGTTGCCGGTTACGGCCAGACAGCCAGCCGCCCCGCCTCCATCTCTTCCGATTATTTCCCCCAGGAAATCTTTGCCCCCGGCTTCTACAGCAACAAGGCCCAGCCTTTTCATTCGTCCAACGGTGCACCAGCCTCCAACTATTGGCAGAACAAGGCGGATTACAATATCCAGGCGACCCTGGACACGGTGAAGAATGAACTGATGGGAAGCGTCACGATCCATTATACCAACAACAGTCCCGACACCCTGCATTCTTTATGGCTGCAGCTGGATCAGAATACCTACCGCAGGGATGCGCGCTCGAATAATTATACAGGGTTGGCGGGCACGGAATTCACCACGGGCTATGAGCTGGAATCGGTAAGGCTTTCACGGAATACCCCCGGCGATGTAGCCGCCGATTATATTGTAACGGACACCCGTCTCCAGATCAGACTGACAAAGGCGCTTGGTCCCAATGGGGGAAGGATCAATATCACCATCCGGTATCATTATACGGTGCCCGGCGCCTTTGGCAACCGGACCGATCATTTCCCGACGAAGAACGGAAAGGTCTATGAGATCGCACAATGGTATCCGCGTATGTGCGTGTACGATGACCGGGAAGGCTGGAACACGCTGCCCTTCTTAGGCAGCGGGGAGTTCTACTGCGAGTATGGAGACTTCGATTACAAGGTGACGGTGCCCCGGGATATGATCGTGGCGGGTTCCGGCGAATTGCAGAATCCAAAGGAAGTGCTGACAGAAAAAGAAATGGCACGGTTGGACGCGGCAAAGTCCAGCGATAAGACAGTCATGATCCGTACGGCTTCGGAAGTTGCCGAAGGTGGACGGGCAGGCGCGGGCAGCACAAAGGGCGGCAGCCCCGCCCGGACAGGCGGTGACGGCACGCTGACCTGGCATTTTGCCATGAAAAATACACGCGATGTGGCTTTCGGAGCCTCGGGGGCGTATATCTGGGATGCCGCAAAGGTCAATCTCCCCGGTGGTAAAAAATGTCTGGCCATGTCGGTCTATCCGGTGGAAAGCGCGGGCGATAAGGCATGGGGACGGGCTACGGAATACCTGAAAGGGTCGATTGAATATTTTTCCGAGAAATGGTTTGTATATCCCTACCCGGTCGCAGTCAACGAAGCAGGTATCGCCGGCGGTATGGAATATCCCGGCATCGTCTTCGATGGCATCAACGACAAAGGAAAAGAATTATACTGGGTGACGGCGCATGAGATCGGCCACAACTGGTTCCCCATGATCGTGGGCTCCGATGAGCGCCGTTATGGCTGGATGGATGAAGGCTTCAACACGTTTATCGATATCTATGCATCGGACGCCTTTAACAAGGGAGAGTTCGCGCCCAAGCGCGATGATGAATATGCACCCGGAGGCGGCAACCCGGCCGATGAGATTTTAAAGCTGCTCGATGATGAGGGCGCTCCGATCATGATGACGCTGGCCGATGCGATCCCGGAGAAATACCGGCATCCGATCGTTTACTTCAAACCGGCCTTCGGGCTGGTGCTATTAAGGGAAGTGATCTTAGGCAAGGACCGCTTCGACTATGCGTTCCGCCGGTATATAAAGAACTGGGCGTTCAAGCATCCGTCTCCGGTGGATTTTTTCCACACGATGGACAATGAGGGGGGTGAAGACCTTGCCTGGTTCTGGCGGGAGTGGTATTACCACAACTGGTCACTCGACCTGGCAGTGGAATCTGTTACCTACGTACAGAACGATCCGAAGAAAGGCATCCTGATCACCCTGAACAATCTGGACAGGATGGCGATGCCTTGTACGATGGAACTGGAATGGCAGGATGGGACAAAGACCAGAGTTGCCGTGCCGGTGGAGACCTGGCTACAGTCAGGGTCCCGTCAGCTTCGTGTGGCAGGCGGACAGTCGCTGCGCTCGGTGACCCTCGACCCCGATCATCTGCTGCCCGATGCCGACCGGAGGAACAATCTGTGGAAGAACGGGGGATATTAGGGTCTACGCCCCTTAAAAAAATTTTGTAGAACTATTTTAGACCTTATCTTTGCACTCCTTTCAAAGGAACCTGCCTGAAAGAAGGGAAAAAAGGGAGTTTAGCTCAGCTGGTTCAGAGCATCTGCCTTACAAGCAGAGGGTCGGCGGTTCGAACCCGTCAACTCCCACTACTGGAAGTCCCGCGAGGGGCTTTTTTTTAGCAAAAAGGGCCGGCGTTATGCCCTGCATTTTGTCTCTGTAGCTCAGTTGGTAGAGCAGCTGACTCTTAATCAGCGGGTCGACGGTTCGAACCCGTCCGGGGACACAAGACCCTTCGTGAAAGCGAAGGGTTTTTGCATTCAGGAGCAGGACGAGCTTGCTCGTCAAAGCGGATGGATGCAAAAACCCAGTCACGACGATAGTCGGGACGGAGGGCCTTGCGTAAGGCCAATGCGCTACGGCTCACCGAAGGTAACCCGTCCGGGGACACAAGACCCTTCGCGAAAGCGAAGGGTTTTTGCATTCAGGAGCAGGACGAGCTTGCTCGCTAAGGTTATATGTCGTATTTTAAATCAGCCCAGAATCCATTTTTTAACCAGTCAAATGATTAGCCACATGAAAAAAATAATTTGCCTGTTGATGGTGGCAGGTTTTTTACATGGCGCCTCCGCCCAGTTCCAGGGCACCCTCACCTATGAATGTGTCCATGCCAATAAGGTGATCATCGTCTATTCTCAATCCGGATCCAGGGTCCGGATAGATGGAAAAGTCATCCCGATAAAGGCGGGTGTAGCGGACCCGACCGGGGAGAAAGATCAGGATGTGTTGCTGTTCGACCTTTCGGCCAGTAAGGAGACGCATCTTCACGCCGCCGGCATGACGGCTTATACAACTCAGTTCGTAGGCCCGATGCAGGAACAGGCGATGCACCTGAGCGACAAGGACATCACCATTCAACAACTGGGACCGGAAAAGATCGGGGAATATTCCTGCCGGCATATTGTACTGAGCATTCACGGCGGGAAAAGGGACTTGTGGATTACCAAAGACCTCGGAGGTACACCCGGTGTTTGTATCGCAGGAACATTCCTCTATTATACGCCCGGCAGCCTGATCTTAAAGAAATTGATCGATGCCGGCGACGACGGGGTGATCGTAAAATCCATGTCGGGGCCGCTGATCATGACGCTGACCGGCTATGATAAAAAGATCCCGCCGGCTTCCATGTATTCCATCCCTTCGGGTTATACGGCCATGTCCCGATGAGCGCGAACGCGCGTGGAATGTGATCAGGGAAGCTTCTTTAACGCATAGTGTTCCCCCTCATCATCGACGATGATCTTTTCGATCTTTCCGTCCGCGCCTTTGACGAACTCCAGATCCGTAGCCATCACCTTCAGAAAGAAATGATGGTCATTCGTCGCATAAAGATTCGTCTTTGGCAGCCCTGCCGTTGAAGACTCGACCTTCAGCCGACCGTCCACGATCGAAATAGTAGCCTTTTGTTTCCCGTCATAGTTTCCCGTGAATTGCTGCAACACGGCTTCCGGCAGTTTCACCGTTGCGCGATAGGGTGTGTATCCTTCCCACTCCCACGGAATGGTAACGCCCGTCAATCGTTCGACGAGCTCTTTGAAAATACTTTCTCCGCTGGAGCTGTTACACATGACAACAAGGGCTATCTTTTTATCCGGAAAGCCAATCGTATAATGTACCCAGCCATCATCGTGTCCTTCCTTAAAGAACGCTTTTCCATATGGGGTCGTGAACAGCCCCCATCCCAGCCCGTATGACAATTTTATTTTTTTGTTCTCATTCGTAGTGTCGGTGCTCAGAGATGGGAACTGCTGCTTGCTGTTGATACCGATCTGCGGAGACAGTATCTCCCGTTCCGATCGCTGCGAGATGCCTTTTCCCTGCATCACCGCCGCGACAAAACGGGTGTAATCCGCAACGGTTGTTTCCATGGAGCCCGCTGCATTGGCAGTCTTCCTTCTTCTTTTTGGCAAAGGATCCATATTCAGATCATGACCCATGGCATAGTTCGTCTCGAAGGAAGGCTGCCAGACATAGCTGGTCCTGGTCATGGCAAAAGGGCCGAATATTTGTTCCCGGGCAAGCGCTTCCAGGCCCTTCCCCGTTATGGTCTCCACGACCAGTTGCAACAGGTACAATCCTTCTCCCGAGTACGCATACCGCTCCCCAGGTGTAAAAAATATTTCGAGTTTCTTATTATCGCGGGGATTGAATTCCCGCCAGTTGGGGAACCCCGTCGTGTGGTCAAGACAATGCCTTGCCGTAATCAATTTCCAGCGGTCGTCTCCCGCAAGGTCCTTGTAGTTGTCGTATTCAGGCAGGGGCTTTGGCAGATAGGCGTACAAGGGTTTGTCAAGGTCCAGCAAACCCTTATCCACCAGCTGCATGACCAGGTACGCGAACAAAGCCTTTGACAAAGAAGCAGCATAAAAACAGGTGGCCGTATCATTCAGCGTTTTGCCCGCTCTGTCCTTATAACCATACGCATGCACATAAGCCGCCTTGTTGTCATTGATAATACCCAGGCTCAGCCCTGCGACATCCGCAGTATCCATCAGCTTCTTAACGATACGGTCGACAAAAGCAGCGCTTATCATTTTGCCATCCGGCCGGAGGATCTGCCCCGGTTGGGCGAGCCCCGTAAAGGTCAGCGCAAATATCGGGAACAGAAAAATTCCTATTTTCTTCATGAGAAGTTGGTTTTTGAGAAGACTGCCGGAAGATGTCCAAAGTTTAATGCCAGCCAAAATAAACTGGATTTTGAGGGGCTCGCATGCCAATCAGCCAAGCTTTTTTGGACTAACGCCGTACTTCTTCTTAAAGGCTTTTCCAAAATAAGCAGGAGAGGCATAGCCGGTCTCATAAGCCACTTCGGAGATATTCTTGCCGGTGTTCAACAAAAGGTCGCGGGCCATCTCCAGACGGTAACTGATCAGAAAGTCCATCACGGAGGTCTTGAACAATTCCCTGAACCCTTTCTTCAGCTTGAACTCGTTAAGACCCGAAACCTTTGCCAGCGCGGAGAGCGAATTCGGATTCGCATAGTTCTGGATCAGATGATCTTTGACGAAATAAAGCCTTTCCTTTTCGGATTCAAGCTTTCTGCCGGAGATCTTCTTCGTTCCGGAAAGCAGTTCCGTCCCGGATTGTGGTTTCAGTCCGAAAAGTGGCTTCGGTCCCACATTCCTTTGGCTTCCTGCCGCCACCGCCTCCGGCATATTTGCCCCGGAATGAGCAAAAAGGACAAACAGCTCCAGCGCCTTTGAACGCAGGTAGATCGTTTTCATGTCGCGTTCGAATGGACAATGGAGGACCTCATCGATGCATTTTTCCATGGCCGCATTCATCGGAAACCATGTATCGGAGTACAAGGCCGCCTGCCGCCCCACCGTTTTACCGATAAACCTGTCGAGCCCGTCGTCGCCTTCCCCGATCAGTCCCAGAAAACCTTCCCGGGTGATCTGAAGGGAGAACATTTCCGAATGGTTGTCGACATGGGACATGCGGCTGTCCAGTTCGGCGGAATAAAGCATATTGCATTGCCCGCCCCGCAGCGAAAATGTTTTTGATAATTGATGGTAATCGATCCGGGTGCGGCCGCTCCGGTTGAAATAGATCTTTACGGCGTCAATATCGTTCCTGATATCATAGCTTGTTTCCTGCTGCTGCCCCAGCACACTGTACGCCAGCCGGAAGCCCCCGAAACACCAGTTCTGAAAGGTCATGCCCGCATGATCCAGCCGGATGGTATCATGGCTCTCCACCAGCACGGAGGAATTGAGGTCATGGAGGGATATCGGGTTACGATAGAAAGTAGTCTGCTGGTCGCGGTTGAAAAGTAAAGGCATACTGCAATTTAAACTAAAACTCCCTTTTCATCCACAACCCTTTTTGCCGGTCCTTGCCCCGCATAAAAAAAGACCAGTCCACCAGCACAAATTCCCTGCGCTTGTAAAATCCGATGGCCCGCGTATTCTGTTCCCATACATTCAGCCAGATGGTCTGAAACCCCTGGTCCCCGGCTAACCGCACACAGGCATCCATCAGCGCAGCGCCGATTTTCCGCCCCTGGAATTTTTGGAGGATATACAATCTTTCGATCTCCATGTATTTTCCGGGTTCCGGCCTTTCCGCCCTTCGCCGGGTGCTGATCTTGGCATACCCTGCCAGGGCCTGCCCACAGAAGGCTATGATGAAATGGCTTGTCGGCAGTATCCATTCGGAATGGATCTGCTCCCCGCTGAAGGCCGTCGCTATATAGGCCCGCAGATCCTCTTCCGGCATCATGCCGGTGTAAGTTTCCTGAAAGATGGTTCCGGCGAGTGCGGCTAACCCGGAAAGGTCTCCGGAGGCGGCAGTCTGGAGGCTTATTTTCTCAGTGGCCGATGTATTCATTTTCGCAAAGCTGCCGGATTCCGGCCTGCCGCACCAGGAAGATCGGGATAAATAATGGTAAGATCGGGACTAGGTGTTTGTACGTAACCTCCAGGTTTTTTATCCTCCCCCACTCGACAAAATTCCCCCTATCACGTATTACTAAAAAGCTTTCATCAAATGGCCGAAACCTTATCGGCTGCCGACATCCTGGCCTTTCAGGCGGGAGACAGGGCAGCGTGCAAAAAGATCTACTTATATTATTACAGATCCATCTACCTCTTCATCCTGGCCGTAGTACAGAACACAGCGGAAGCTGCCGATATCTACCACAGGATCATCGTGAAGCTCTGGCAAAAGAGAAAAAAATATGACAGCGCCGGCGCCATAAAAGGCTTTCTGCTCATCTCCGCGCGCAATGCAGGCCTCGATTATCTGCGGGCTTCCCGGACAAAAGTGAAGGCCCACAAGGAGATCAGCTTCCTCGCACAGAACGAAGAGCCCTGGGATATCTTCGAGCAACCCAAAAAAGATATGGTGCAGGAGATCTACGCACTGGCCGATAGCCTCACCCCAAAATGCAGGGAAGTATTCAACCTGATCTTCATCGATGGGAAAAAAACAAAGGAGATTGCCAAACAGCTCAACATCAGCATCTCCTCCGTACTGGGCCATAAATCAAGGGCATTAAAGCTGATCAGACTCGAGCTGATCAAAAAGAATTTTCTGCCGGAAGGATAACGCGCCTCCGATAAAACACGTAAATAAAATAGTATATCTACGGTATTCCCCGGATCGTCCCTTTTTTTTGCCCATCTATTCCAATATTATGTATATTTAAACCGGTGATAGCATAACAGCATCCATCGGAATCGGAACCATTACCCGGACAGTCGGTTAGCCCTCGCTTGGTAGCATATTCAAAACCCCTCGTTTTCATTCAAAACGGCCATTTTTAAAAAAAAAATGGCGAACCCTTGTAAGGCCGTTTAGTAGCATTCGCACGAGCATTCCCGCCGGGGAAGCTCTGTAAAAATCTATGGCATGCCCCAAAAGACAAAAGAGCTGAAGACCGCGGATTTTATCAATGACCGGCGGGTCATCGATTGCATGACCCAGCTGAAGACCCATTTCAAGGAAGGAACCAATCCCTTCGTCGTCTCCGATGTGCTGGACGGTGAGGGTCGCCAGTATGTGAACCTCGTCCAGAAAGGCGGTGGCGTGCTCGGTATCGCACTGGTCGGATATACCTGGGTCCTCGAAGCCATGAATATCCGGTTCATCCGTCTTGCCGGCACCAGCGCCGGCGCCATCAATACCGCCCTGATGACCGTCATCGGCAAAAAGGAAGACGCGAAATCCGAGAAGGTGCTCGACAGCATCTGTAAGCTGGAATTTATACGGCTGGTTGACGGACACCCGGTCGCGCGCCGCCTCATCAGCAGCTTTATCAAAGACCCGGATTTTACTGGCAAGATCCGCAGATGGATCCTGGGCATCCTCATCGGCCTGGTCCTGCTGCTGACGGGCGACATCGCTTTTCTGGGTCTGCAGAAGGTCTTTTCCTGGGCGCCCTTTGCCACCAAGCTCTGCTTCACCCTCACAGGCGTCTCCATCCTGATACTCTGCATCCTCCTTTCGTATATGACCGACCTGCTCGGTAAGCTGAAAAATGCGGGCTTCGGCATAAACCCCGGCGATTATCTGTACGACTGGATAAAGGAACAGCTCGCCGCCAACGGGGTCAATACCGTCACCCAGCTTAATGCAAAGGCGGGAGCGGATATCGCCGGTCTTCACCTGCGGATTGACAACCCGGAAAAACTGAACGGGCTGAAAGGAGATGTGACCTTTATCGCCTCCGAGCTGGTAACGGAGAACAAGATCCAGTTCCCCGGTATGTGCAAGCTCTTCCGGAAAGAAGCGGATATCGATACCCTGCAACCCGCTGGGTTCGTACGCGCCTCCATGTCCATCCCCATCTTTTTCGAATCCTATTTTATCAGCAATATCCCATGCCAGGACCCCGAGATCATACAGGCCTGGAAGGAGCTGAATGAGGACAACCCACCTTCCACGACCCGCTTTGTGGATGGCGGTATCCTGTCCAATTTCCCCATCAATCTTTTCTACAACCCCAATGTCATCGTGCCCAGGCTTCCGTCCTTCGGCATCGACCTCGATGACAGCAAACCGGACGATTCGGCTAATGACCCGGAGAAATGGAGCCCGGCTGGCTATTTCGGCAGGATGTTCAACACGATCCGCAATTACTATGATAAGGATTTCCTGATCAAGAATAAGATCCTGGAGAAGGGCATCGGCACCATCCCCCTGGCCGACTTCAACTGGCTCAATTTCTTTCTCACCGATCAGAATAAGATCGACATGTTTGTCCGGGGAGCGGAGGCGGCCACAAAATTTCTCATCGGTTTCAAATGGGAAGATTATAAAGAGGACCGCAGCGTGATGAGAAAAGAACTGATACAAATCCAGACGCCGAATGCGCAAAAACAAAATATTCAGATGCCCAACGCTCAAACGCCCGCCTCTGCGCCATCCGGGGTCTTCAGTAAACCCTAAACGATATGCAACTATCCATAACCGATAATCTTGGCCTGTTCTGTATCGCGTTTGGCGCCATGCAGCTCTTCATCTTCCTCATGGGATTGCAGGACCGGCATTTCTATACCAAAGATGTGGTGGTCCGTAAATTCCGTATCATGGGCCTCGAGCTGGCGGCTACTGCCAGGGAGATCGTCAATCTGATCAAAGGGCTGTACCTGCTGCCCGATCCCGCCCAATCCAAAAAAGCCGTCCTTGCCCTGAAAAGGCATTTGTATATCGATTTCCTCTTCATGCCCTGCGCCTATCTTTCCATATTCCTCGTCTGCATGCATGTGTCGGGGAAAATGATCACCGGCTTCGGACAGGAGTTCTTTGTCGTGATGGCCTGGGCCCAGGCCCTGCCCTGGCTCTGCGATATTATCGGGAATGTGTACCTGCTGCGGAAGATCCGGCCCGACCCAGTACAGTCGACGGATGGCGTCCACTCCGCCTATCTGCATATGGAAGCCCTGAAATGGGGACTTACTCTTATCGCCGCCGTGAGCGCGCTGTCCACCGAATGCTATTTCTGGTTGTCCAATAATTATTCCCCGGAGTCCCTGCGTTACCTGCTGATCATCATCGGCGAGATCCTGGTCTTTGGGATCGCGGGAAAACTGGCTGGCAAAAATCCGCATGGACTGAGCGCCGCGAAGGCGGCAGTGACGTCGGCGCCGCCGGCGGCGGCAACAACAGCGGCAGCGGGACAAAAAAATAAAACGAGTTGATTTTATGATCAAGACCACGTACGAGCTGGACCCGATCAGATACAGTACCGGTTTTTCCTATGCTAAAAAGGCCCCCAGCTTTATCAGCAATAATATGGGTGGCGCCGACGAGATAGCCAGATGGGCCCTCGACCGGAATGATATCCTATACCATGACGAACCCCATGCCCCGCCATTCTGCAACACCATCGCCAACAGGCTGACCGGAGCCAACGGGCCCGGCAATCATCCTGTCCTGGTACGGACGGATGCGCTGATCTACAGCACGGACAGCATCATACAATACATCGAACGACATTGCCCGCCTTGCCGCAGGCTGATACCCGATGACCCGGCAAAAAGAAAGGAGGTGCTGGTGCTGTACAGTCTGTTCGCCGGTGAATTCGAGGATATGGTCAGCCAGTATGTGTATTCAAAATTGCTGCCCTCCCCTGCCCTCGCCCGTGCGCTCTTCACCCAACGTGTTCCCTCCGAGGAGAGACTGATCTATAAAATGAGCTACTCCTCGGTCCGCCAGGCGCTGACAAGAGATTATGCGCTCGGGGCCGACCCGCAGGAAAAGATAGAAAAAGGCATCCGCGAGATCTTCGATAAGGTCGACGCCCTGCTCGGCGATGGACGAAAATATCTCTGCGGCCCCACCCTGACGCTGGCCGATATCGCCTTTGCCGCCGTTGGCGCCCCGCTGGTGCTGCCCGAAGAGTTCGGAGGGGCCATGTGCCGGATAAACCAGGTCTCTGAGGGATGGAGAAATGAGGTGTTCGCCTACAGGACTACCGCGGCCGGACAGTTCATCTTACGATTGTACCAGGAAGACAGGCCGCCCATGCGTCCGCAGAAGGACCTTCCCAGAGAGCCGAATGTCTTCGGCAGGATGGGCGGGCAGATCGGGCTGATGATGGCCCGCAGGAAAACGGGTTTGTTCTCCTGGCTCCAGAAACGTTTTCCCATTCTGAAGCTCTGGCCCACAAAACTGGTGACCGTCAATAAAAATGACCTGCTCGTCGAGCTGATGGAAAGAGACGAGGACTTCACCATCGAAGAGATCAACGGCCGGAAAATGGCCAGACAAAAAGGGGCCTTTTTTTTAGGAATGGACCGCATGAACCCACAGTTCGACCGTGAAAGGAACCTCATACGCAGGTCCGCAAAAAGAGAGGACCTCGAAACGATCCGGGGCTATATCCGCAGCTCGGCGGAAGAGATCCTGAGCCACGCACAGGTCCATGGCAAGATAGACGTGGCGGACAGCTTATGCCGGGTGGTGCTGGTGCGCTTCATCGGGCATTATTTCGGGGTGCCGGGACCGACGGAGGACATCATGAAAAATTGGCTGCGTGCCCTGTTCTATGACCTCTTCCTCAATTTTACGAATAATGCGGCCAAACACCAGGCCGCGGTGAATGCCGCCGACGAACGAAAGGCCTGGCTGATCCAGTTGATCAGGGACAGAAAGCAGGCCGAAAGGGATGGGATCCGGCTGGAAGATAATGTGCTCAACCGGCTGATCCTTCTCCAGCGGGAGCCTGGCAACGAATGGTTTGACGACGATATGCTCCAGCGTAATATGGGAGGGCTGATCACCGGCATCCTCGAAACGACGAACAAGGCCGTCATCCTCGTGCTGGATGAATTATTCAACCGGCCCGACGCGTTGAAGGGCGCGATAGCCTGCGCACAGCAGAAAGATATGAAGAGGATGTATGGCTATGTGAGCGAAGCCCTGCGGTTCAACCCGGCACAACCCGGCGTGATCCGTTACAGCGAGCGGCAGCATACCCTGAAGGGCAAGGGTCAGAAGGAATATACCATCCCGGCGAAGAGCGTTGTTTTTGCTCTGACAGCGGCGGCGATGATGGACCCTGCGGCCTTTCCGGACCCCAGACGCTTCGACCCCGAAAGAGATGCCGTGTACATGAACTATGGTTATGCGCTGCACGAATGTTATGGAAAGTATATCAATGCCGTGACGATCTCCGAATTCGTGGCCGCCGTGCTCCGGCTCCCGGATGTCCATCGCGAACCGGGCAGGGCAGGCAGAGGGACCGGGCTTCAGGAAGGACCGTTCCCGAATAATTTTGTAGTGGCCTTTTCAATCATAAACTAACCTCATGACACGCCAGAATCCCATGACGCTCGTTACCCCGGTGATCCACGGCTCGCATGACCGGCTGGATGCCTATCTGAAGAGCATCCGGACAGACCTCGAAAAGGGGTTGCAGGAACCGTTCGAAACCCTGGGCAATATCCATTATGCCCGGTGGATCCTGCTGGAGCCAGAAGAAGCAGATACAAAAGCGGGCACGCATATCGGAGCCCGGCTCGTGTTCTCCTCCGACTTCGATGGCAGCGAAGACAATCACCTCACTGGACTGGTATCGGGCTGCCCGGACCTTATCGACAATATGTATTCCTGCTGCAAAGATTATCCCGCGCCCGGAGCCCGGACAGTGGAAAGCAGGAAACAATACCTCCGCCAGTGGCGGGTGAAAATGGCGGCTTCTTTTGTCGGCGCGCCGGGCAGGGCCCTCGGAGAGGTCAGACAAGAAAGCCTGCTGCGGAATTATATCTGGAACTTCATCCACAAAGGGGATTGGAAGGGCCGGTCGGCCGTTGAGATCCACACGAAGATCAAGACGGAGATCTCCGCGCGACCAGAATTTCTGTGGGCGAAGGAGCCGGTGCCGCTGCCAAAGATCAGATGGCTGGGCATGGCGCTGCTGGGGATCATCCTGCTCATCCTCTCGCCGCTGATCCTGATCTGGATCGTCCTGATCCATTTTCTGTATGAGCGCAGCGACAAACCACTGGGCCTTACCCCCAGTCAGATCGATGAGACGCATGTCCGGAAACTGGAAGAATACGAAGACCTTGAGAATCAGAACCAGTTCACGCAGGTACTGGTCATGAAGCCGGCAAAAATGCGCGTCATCACGTTGCAGGGCCTGATGCTGTTCGCCAAATCCCTGATCAAAAACCTGTTCGTCAACGGTAAGTTGATGGGCATCCCCACCATTCACTTTGCCCGGTGGGTGATGATCGACAATAATAAACGCATGCTGTTCTTCAGTAATTTCGATGGAAGCTGGCAGCAATACCTTGGCGATTTTATCGACAAATCGGGATGGGGACTCACGGGGATCTGGAGCAACACCGTCAATTTCCCGAGGACGAAGTTCCTTTTTACAGGTGGCGCCTATGACGAAGAACATTTCCTGGCCTGGAGCCGCTACTACCAGGTGCCCACGGCGGTCTGGTACTGCGCCTATCCGCACCTCTCGATCAAGAATGTAATGAACAACAGCTATATACGTAATGAACTCATGCAGGAGCTTTCCGAAAAGAAGGCCCAGCAATTTTTACAAAGATTTTAAAACAGTTGATATGGAAACACTGGAACTCTCCGATATACAAGGTTATATCGTCCGCGGCTACAAGCACATGATGTATTCAAGGTACGCCCTGCTTACCGTCACCGATGCAACGGCCGCCAAAAAATTCATCCGCGAATGCTCCGGCAGGATCACGAATGTGGAGCACCATGAAAAATCCAATTGCCTGAATATCGCCTTTACGGCTGCGGGCCTGCGGGCGCTGGGTCTGAAAGAAAGCAATATGCAGAATTTCACCCGGGAGTTCAGGGAAGGCATGACCACGCCCCACCGCAGAAGGTTGCTGGGTGACATGGACAGCAGCGCTCCGGAGCAATGGCGATGGGGCGGACCCGGTAATGAAGAGGTCCACGTCCTGCTGATGGTCTTCGGGGCCGATAAGGAAAGGGCGCTGGGTTATTACCGCCAACTGCGGCCGGAAGCCGGTTCATGGGGGCTGAAAGAGATCTCCCAGCTCGACGGACAGACACTCGACAAGAACAAAGAACATTTTGGGTTCCGCGATGGCATCTCGCAGCCCGTTATCAAAGGCAGTGGCAGGACAGGGCCCGCCAACGATTATGTCAATGCCGGAGAGTTCGTGATGGGTTATAAGAACGAATACGACGTTTTCCCCGATACGCCGTTGCTGGCGGAAGAACAGGGCAATACCTCCCTGCTGCCTTCCGATCCTTCGGGCACGGGAAAAAAAGACCTTGGACGCAATGGAACGTATATGGTCATGCGCCAGGTGCAGCAGGATGTCACGGGGTACTGGAGTTTCCTGAATGAGCAGACGAAGAATGCCGACGGCTCCGTAAATCCCGATGAAAGTGTAAGGCTCGCCGCGAAGATGATGGGCCGCTGGCCCAGCGGAGCGCCCGTCGTAAAATACCCGGATAAGGACCCGGGTGGGCTCAGCGACGATGACGATTTCGGCTATTCGGACACCGACAAGGAGGGACTGAAATGCCCTTTCGGCTCCCATCTGCGCAGGACCAACCCCCGCGACAGCTTTGAGGACAATGGCCCCGCCGAATCCCTGAAGCTGTCCAAACGTCATCGCATCATCCGCAGGGCACGACTATACGGTGATCCTTATGAAGGATCGCCATTGCACTATACACCGGACGGGGAAGTGGGGCTGCTGTTCACCTGTTTCAACGCGGACATCTCGAGGCAATACGAATTTATTCAATATACCTGGGCAAATTATCCTAAATTCAAACAACTGTACAATGACCCCGATCCGATCATCGGGGTGAGGGAGAATCCGGCTCCGGGCACCGAGCAGAATTTTACCTTGCCAGACACTCCGGTGAATAAATATATCACGGGGCTGCAACGGTTTGTGACGGTGAAAGGAGGAGCTTATTTCTTTTTCCCATCGCTGACGGCTATAAATTATCTGACAACGATATGACAACGCCGATCCGTTCACGACACCGAACGCATTATTGACACTGACCGTTATTTTATTAATCATTATCCAATAAATATGACATCCGATACACTGTTTACTGTTTCCAGCGCCATTGCCGCCCTGGGATGGCTGGTCCTCCTCTTTATGAGCCCATACTGGGCGAGATATGACAGATTCCTGGTCGGTATCGTTATCGCCCTGCTGGCGCTGATCTACACCGGGCTGAACTTTGCCAATTTCCGGGGCTCGGACCTGCCAAAGTTCTTCTCCCTCGATGGCATCCAGTCCTTATACCAGAACAAGGCGCTGCTCCTCGCGGGATGGGTGCATTTCCTCGCCTTCGATCTCATGGTTGCCGTCTGGATAAAAAGGGATTCGGTGAAGTACAGGATCAGGCACTCGGCGATCGTACCGGCGCTGATCCTCACCTGTATGCTCGGACCGCTGGGTTTCCTGATCTATCTGGCGATACGCTGGTTCAGGACGAAAAAATATTTCTCCCAGAACTATTTCTGAAACGTGGCATCCGCCGGTCCGCCATTCGGCGAACCCGCCGGTCATTGGTTCAGATCAGCTTCTCATTCATCGCCTTCGAAACGGCCTCGATCTGGCTGTGTACCTGTAATTTTCCGTAGATGTTCTTGATATGCGTCCGCACGGTGTCGATGCTGAGATTGAGCTCGGCCGCGATCATCTTATAGCTGTTGCCTTTTGAAAGGCTGCCGAGGATCTCTTTCTCTCTCCGGGTGAGGTGATATTCATCCGTTTCGGGGCTGGCGCCGGGGCTCTTGTGCATGCTTTCTATGACCATCCTCGCTATCCCCGGGGACATCGGTGCGCCGCCCTGTAGCACCTGTTTGATCGATTCGAGAAGGTGATCGGAAATATATTTTTTCAGCAGGTATCCGGAGGCGCCGGCGCAGATAGCGTCAAGCACATGCTGGTTGTCGTCGAAAACGGTCAGCATGATGATCTGCACATCCCGGTTGAACGACCGCACCTGTTTCACCGCCTCGATCCCGTTCATACCCGGCATGTCGATGTCCATCAGGATCACATCCGGCTTCAGCTCCTTCACCTGCTTGGATACATCGCCCACTCCCGGGTAGTTGCCAAGCAACTGCAGATCGCTGGAGAACGCGATCAGGTTGCAGAGGCTTTCGCGGAGGTTACTGTTATCCTCGTATAATACTACGCCGATCTTCATTATGCTGTATTTTTTTAAGCGCCGGAGGTTGGACTCTTTGTCCTCCCAGCTGAGCTCGGGCCAGCGGTGAAAATAGACAAAATAATCCGCCAGGCGTTATACCTCAATCATGTGATAATCATGTGATGGGAGTAACCACCAGAATGGAAGATCCCTTTTGGGGCGCCGTGTCTATATTAAAGGTCGCGCTCATGGAGCTGGCCCTTGCATGCATATTCGCAAGGCCATTGCCGTTATGGATCTCCTCCGCATCGAAGCCCATGCCGTCATCCGTTACCTTCAGGTGAAGGAACTGCTGGTCCTGCTGAAGATGGATATACAGGTTGCGGCAGCGGCTATGCCTCGCCGCATTGTGGACCGCTTCCTTGAAAAGCAGATAAAAATCCTTCCGCTTTTTTACGTCCAGCTTCACGGCCGAAAAATTGCCTTCTTCCTTAAACGAATAATTTATATTCAGGGGCTCCAGGATCTCCGCGGCGAATTCCTTCATACGGAAGATCAGCTTCTCCATCGTATCGTTCAGGGGATTGATAGCCCATACGATATCGCTCATGCTCTCCATGATGGCGGCGGAGCGGTCTTTTATCTTTATCAGGCTGGGACCCACTACCCCATCCTCCGGGGCCTGCTCCAGCGCCACTTTGCTCAGGATATTGATGCTGGTAAGCGTCGACCCGATATCGTCATGCAGGTCCCTCGCAATGGTATTGCGCATCCTTTCCATATCGACTTCCTGCCGGATCCGCTGCACCACCCTGTTCCTGCTGAAGATAAGGAAGCCTGTCAGCAACACGAAAAAGAAGAACAGAAAGAGACCGATCTGAAAATTCTTTTGTTTCTGAAAGTTGAGCTCGCCCAGCTCCTTGTCCTTCTTCAGCACCAGGATCTGCTCTTCTTTTTTTTCATTCTGATATTTGGATTCCATTTCCGCCATGTGCCGCGAGGCCGTCTCCGAATAGGCGCTGTCCTTATATACGCTGAAGAGCTTCTGGTACGCATAGGCCTTTGCATAATTATGCAGGGCATATTCGTTCTCCGCAAGGTCCCAGTATGCCTCGATGGATTCTTCGGTATTCTTCTCCTGTCTGGCCTGCGCCAGTTGTTTTTCAAACCAGGGCTTTGCCCTGGCCGGTTGTTTTTCCCCCATATACATTTCTCCAAGGGCCTGGTACGAATCCATCAGGGCGCTCTGCATACCCAGCGTCTCCCCGATGCTGATGGACAACTGCAGATAATTCTCCGCCTCGGGGAATTGTTTCCGCCGCTTATAAATATTTCCAAGATGCATATAACCGTACACCTGGTATGACTTCTCGTTCAGCTCTTCCGCGATCGTGAGGGCCTTCCGCACGGCCGTTTCGGCGGAATCCAGCTTACCGGCCGTATAATACAGGTCCGTAATGTTCAACAGCTCATTGCCCAGCTCATAGCGTCTGCCCAGCCGGGTGAGCAGGTCCGCGGCCTGCCGGTGATAACTCAGCGCTTTATCCGTCTGCCCCAGAATGTCAATTACGTTCGCAAGGGAGATATACATGGTCGCCATGTTCATCGAATCTTTGATCAGGGTGAAATTCTTCAGGCCGCGGTAGTAATGTTGCAGCGCTTCGTCATATTTTGCCTTGTGCTTGGCCTCATGGCCCAGGACCAGCTCCAGCCTTGCCCTTTCGTTGCCGTTGCTGTCCAGCTGCGATACGATCCCCGACAGATAAACGATCATGGCAGCCGCCGAGTCGGCCTTGCCCCTCCTGTTGTAGATGGCATACAGTTCCAGCCGGATCAGCGCCCTCAGCCTGATATACTGGTTACGGTCGGCCAGCTGCGCCCCATCCTTTAAAAAATAACAGGCCGAATCATAGACGGCCCTGTACCGGTAGGCAATACCCAGCGAATAAAGACTGGCGCCTGCAAAGCTGTCGAGGGATGCCTGGCGCGAAATCTTCAGCGCTTCAAAAAAAATGGGGATCGCCTGCGCGGATTGCTGCTTGCGGACCGCATCCTGGCCATATTTAAGGATCGCCCCCAGCTTCTCTCTGGTGTCGGCGTACCTGTTCCAGTCGGGTTGCTGCGCCATGGCCCCGGAAATGGACCCCAGGAACAACAGGGCAGTCAGCCAGGCAGTTTTAACGGTATAAGTTGCCAAAGTTTTCAATATCTTAAATATAGCCAATATGCTCAATACTTAAAAGATTCTTACCTGCTCCTTTCATTGTACACGCCGAATTCTGCTATCGCGGGCGGCGTATCGGACTGGTCGATAAGGATCCTGACCTTGCTGCCCCGGACGGCTTCAAACCGGTGGATCTTGACCCGGCCTTGCTTTTCACCCGCCAATATGGGTTTCCATACCCCGTCCTGAAAATATTCCAGCCGGTATTTCCGGATGGACGGCTTGCTTTCCGTGAGTGTGATCGTGTTGAACTCCGTTTCGTGATCAAAAAGGACCTCATACCAGGGCGTCTTCACCGTTGGATTGGATTCCCAGGCCGTGTTAAAATTATCATCGTTGCCAAAGTCCATGATCATCATATCATCGCTCCAGCTGGACTCGGCCTTCTGCTTCTTTGCGAGGTTGTGCGAGATCACCGGCGCTTCCCCACCGGGGAGTGGACTGACTGGACCTTCGTTCCTCCAGGAACTGCCGATCACCTTCAGGGCCGCCAGCGCGTTGTCATCGATAAGCCCATCCCGGTTGGGCGCCACGTTGAGAATAAAATTGCACCAGGCATTGTTAAAAGGAACGATGTCCTCTTTCACCAGCAGGGCCGGGTCTTTTACCTTAGCCGACGGAAAGCTGGTCTTCCAGAACCAGGCCGCATTCAGCGGAAGACAGGACAGGGCCGGAAGACGGTTGTTCTCCTTCGAGATATGCTGGCCGGCGCCTTGCTCGTAAGATTTGATATCGGTGTACATCAGCGCTTCGGCGGGGTATTTGGCCGAGTTGAGGTCCATCAGCAAACAATTGGGCTGAAGGGATTTCACAAGGCGGTATATTTCTTCGAAAGGGATGTCATCGTAGGAGATCCTTGACCATGGCGCGTCCCAGCCATCGATGATGAGGGCGGTGATCTCGCCGTAGTTGGTGAGCAGCTCCGTAAGCTGGGCCTTGACCATCTGGATATGCTGCGGGGTAATGAAGCCGGGGCGGAGCTTGTGATGGGTATCGAGGATCGAATAATACAGCATCGTCTTTAACCCCTGCGCCCGGAAAGCGTTTACATATTCCCGTACGACATCCCTTTTGAGGGGGCTGTGCATCGAATTGTAATCCGTGGTCTTCGTATCCCAGATGCAGAATCCGCTGTGATGTTTGGTCGTAAGACATCCATAACTCATGTTCGCCGATTTTGCCGCGAGGGCCCACTGGTTGCAGTCCAGCTTCTTCGGATCGAAGAGGACCGGGGATGCATCGGGGTCGGCCCAGTCCTGGTCCATAAAGGTGGGGATATTGAAATGGATGAACATGCCAAAACGCAGGTCCTCGAATTGCTGCTGAAGGGCATGGAGCCTTTCGGGCCCCTGCGCGTTTTCGGGAGGAACGGCTGCCTGTAAAGGTCCCTGCGGGTGAGCGGGCGCCGAGATCATGGCCGTAACCAGCAGCGCCAGAACTGTCTTCATCATCGTTGGCATGGTTTTGCATCTAATTTATTCATTTATTCCCAGAAAAGGTCCCGAACTAAAATCCAATGCCGTTGTTAGCATGACAGGTGTGGGGCCGGGGATCATTCCTGTAAAAATAATCGGGGCTTTTACACATAAACACGGTAATTTTGTAGATTTTACATCTGGGTTTTTATCATTATATCACTTATGGCCATTCTGTTGTTTTTCCTTTGTCACTGGTTTCTTTCTCTTTTCTCGCAAACGTTCTTCCTGCACCGATATTCTTCTCACAAGATGTTTAGAATGAATACTTTCTGGGAGAAGTTCTTCTATATGTTCACCTTCATCACGCAGGGTTCTTCCTTCCTGAACCCCCGGGCATACGCCATCCTGCACCGGATGCACCATGCCTACAGCGACACGGAGAAGGACCCCCATTCCCCCCATTTCTTTAAGGATGTCTGGAATATGACCATGGAGACGAAGAATATTTACATGGATTATCTCCTCCACAAAAAGGAGCCCGAACCTGCGTTCCGGGGAAATTATCCCGTATGGCCGCTTATCGACCGGATCAGCGATCTCTGGGTCACGCGGATCGCCTTTGGCCTGGGATACACCGCTTTTTACATCGCGTTCGCCACCCATTGGTGGATGTACCTGCTGCTGCCCATCCATTTTTTTATGGGACCGATCCACGGGGCCATCGTCAACTGGTGCGGACACAAATACGGCTATTCCAATTTCGACAACCACGATCACAGCAAGAACAGCCTGCCCATGGACTTCCTCATGATGGGAGAGCTGTTCCAGAACAATCATCATAAGAGCGCCAACGATCCGAATTTTGCAAAGAAATGGTTCGAGCTGGACCCTACCTGGCAGATCATCCGCCTGCTGCATGCCGTACGGATCATCCGGCTGAGAAAACCCCGGTCCGTCACCGCGGCGACCTTTCTACCGGCCGTGCCTTCGGAGTATCAGCATGAGGAGCAACATTGATGTCGGCGGATACGGGCCGCTCCTCTTTGAACCTGCTGAAAAAGACGAACGCCAGCAGACAGAGGGCAAATCCGCAGAGGCCATTGAGCCTTAGCCCCCGGTCATGGCCCGGGTCCTTCCCATAGATGGTCAGAAAGGCGAAGAGCGCGATGCCCATGGTCTGACCCAGCTTTACAAAAAAATATTTTACGGCAAAGAACATCCCTTCCCGGTTCTCCCCCGTCTTCTCTGCGTCAAGCTGCGCTATTTCCGCGAGGATAGCATTTGGCAGGATACCCAGCGATGCCAGCGGAATAGCGGCGCAGATCACCAGCGTATAGATCTGCGCATAGGCCGACAGCGGGAAATGACCAAGGAAATAGATTGCCACAAAGATCAGGCTGAGCAGCACAAAGGAGAACAGCACGATCGGCTTCTTACCCCAGCGCGCCGCCGCTATATTCACCAGCGGATAAAATACCAGCGACACCAGCACCATCACGGTGGTCAGCACACCTGCCTCGGATTCGGGCAACCGCAGCAGTACGGTGACGAAGTACAGCAACCCGCTGGAAATAATGCTGAGCGCCATATAATAGGAGAAATCGGAGACCAGATAATACGTGAAATTGGGATTGCCAAATGTCTTGCGGATGGCTTTCCACAAGGGCAGGTGGGTGGGCTTGCCGCTGGCATATTTTTTTTCATCGATAAGGATGACCGGGATCAGCATGATCAGACCGGCCAGACAGCAAAGCCCGCCGATGGTGATCTGTAAGGCCGTGTTGCGGTCACTGATATGAAGGATGGACTGTATGGCATCGGCAAAGTTGTTCGTCAGCGCCGAGAGGATGATGCCAAACACAAAACCTACCTGCTGAAAAGAGGACAGCCTCACCTTCCCCGCAGCCGTATGCGTCAGCTCAGGCAACAAGGCATTATAGGGAATGATATAGGTGGTCGCCGAGATGAAGAAGCCGATCAGCATAAAGGTGAGCCAATAGGCATTGTGTACGCTTGCCGATCGTACCAGCGGATGAAAGGCCAGAAAACAAAAGATAATAGCCGGCAGTATGGCCCTCTTCATAAAAGGGATACGCCTTCCTCTGGCATTCCGGCTCTTGTCGCTGCGCGAGGCGATGAAGGGATCATAGAATGCGTCGACCAGCCGGCCCGAAGCGGCGATCAGAGACATGATATTCAGCACCCCGAGGATCATCAGTTGAGGCACCAGGGTAGGCAGGCCTGCATTGGATGGAGGCAGGTAGAAATAAGGCAGCATCACGATGATCGTATTGGCGAGGATGCTCCAGCCCATCATCCCCGCGGCATAAGCAAGTTGTTTACGGAACGGTAATTTTTCCTTGGCCATACTGCAAGATGCGATTAAAATTGCGATTTATCCGGCGGGTGCCCGTCTGTTTATGGCAGATGGATCAGCTTGCCCGAATTCGTGACCGATGTTTTGATATTGCCCGGGTTCCTCAGCACGCTGCATTTATTGTTATCTTTTATCTTCCGGGCATCTGGACCCAGCTTACACCCGTGCCCAGTCTGAAATTCAGGGCCACCGTCTTTTTACTGAACAGGTGAAAATTGATAAAAGGCACCAGGGCGGTGAGGTTTCCTATATAATCCCTGCCGCCCGATCCGAAATAGAAGCCCGCACCAAAGCTGAGCGATCCCAGAAAAGAGGAATCCGGCCCCTGCGCCATTACCCGGCTGGCCAGAAAAATAAAGAAGAACAGGATTAAGAATAAGGGCCTTCCCGGGCTCATGCAGGCTGTATTTTAAATACGGGCTTATGGGTGATGGGGAAGTTACAGGAATTGGCGATAAAGCAAAATTTATGGGCTTCGTGATGGAGGGCTTCCGCCCTCGCGACCATATCGGCCTGAGTCAGGGTGATCACGGGATTCAGCTCCACTTCTTTAAAATATCCGCTGCCATCGGGATTCTCCACCATGATGCCCCGGGCCTGGTCCCGGTAGTCGGTGACCACGATACGATTGACCGAGCAGAAATGGAGATACCAGAGCATGTGGCAGGTGGAAATGGAGCTGACGAAGAGCTCTTCGGGGTTGTACCTTTCGGGGGAGCCTCTGAAGTTCGGATCGGCCGAACCGGCGATCTCCGCCTTGCTGCCGGACTGTATGATATGATCCCTGCCATAGGCCTTATAGCCTGACGTGCCTTCCCCTTTATTGCCTGTCCATATTACGGATAGAGTGTAAAGATGTTCTTTTTCCATGGCGCCATAAAGTTAATCAGAATCATCCAAGGGAAGAAATATGGAGCTTTCGCCATGGACTGGCCGGGTGCGGGTCGGCGCCGGGCCTGAACAAAAATAAACAGCCTGACACGCAAAAGCGGGCCAGGCTGCGAAACCGTCCACGTTTCTAATTATTTCTTAGCCGCCTTCTTTGCAGCGGCTGGATTGGTCTGGAGCATACGGACGGTCCAGAAGTCATCCGAGAGATTATCGTTCATCAGATAATCGTAAGGGATCGTAAAATATCCTTTTTGTCCCCAGCTGTCGGACCAGCTGTTGCGTACGATAAATCTTTTCTGCGTATCGTTATAGCCAACGGCAAGCACGGCATGGCCTCCCACTACTTTCTCCGATTTGGCGGGCATGTTCAGCGTACCGTTCTTTGCGACCAGGTCTCCTTCGAAACTTTCATACACCGTGAACCCGAACACAAATGGAAATCCATCCGCGAGACAGCCTTCCATCTGACTGATGGAGCGCGTAACGCGGTGATAGGAAAGCACCTTGTGCTTCAGGGCCTGGTCATAGCAGGTTGAATGGGGCTTCTGCGCAAATTCGCTCGTATTATAAGGCCAGTCCCGCTCGTTGCAGACGCCCTGCTGGTTCACCGTCTTGATGCCGTCCCTGATCTGGGCGCCGTTGTCGCTGCTTACCGTATTCTCGATCACCCGCTCATTATAATAGATGAAAAGTCTGGAAGGCATGAATACGGGCGCCTTCTGCTTCATCAGATCGAATTCGATGGCGCCGCCGATCGCATTGGCCGTACAACTGCCCAGTTGTCCCTGGTCGTAAACGGCCGGACAATGGGTACGGAGGTCAACGGATTTGGGGAGTTTCTTTGCGGCGACATGCGGGGCGGAATAAATAAGGTCGCGCTGATCGGGCAGGTCGGGCTGCCAGCCATAGCTGAGGAATCGGCGGTTCATATATCTTGTGTTTTAAAGGATCAATAAATTCAGGATTCAAAAGTACTCTGTCCTTCCGGATCAGACAATACCCTTTTACGGGTATTGTTAAGCTGATCTATCCAGCGGCTGGAATCGGAGGTTTTTCGGTGGGATCGCCGGCGGGGTCACAACCGGGTTCGACAGATTCGCAAGGAGACCGGCGGGGATTTATTTGGAATATTATCCATTTGCATCTAATTTGCCCGCATGCCTTCCGCGCGTACACTTCATCTTTTTTGGCCGGTCCTTTTATACGCCCAGCTCGGCTGGTCGCAGAGCGGCAGACCGGGAGCAGCAAAGTTGCACGATGCGGGCGCTTCCTCCTTTACGATCATTCCGCTGGGCGTTAAGGGCGGACTGGATGAGAGCAATCTTTCCGCCTATATGGTAGCCCCCGAAGGCAGTCACGATTATATATGTCTGGATGCTGGCACCCTTTATTCCGGGATCCGCAGGGCGGTGAACGCGGGGGTCTTCGGGAGCCCGATGGGACATCGGCCCGATCCCAGCTTTGTCCTCAGACATTATATAAAAGCCTACTTCATCTCCCACCCCCACCTCGATCATGTGGCGGGGCTGATCCTCAATTCACCCGATGACAGCGCCAAGACCATCTATGGCCTGCCCAGCTGTCTGGACGTGCTGAAGGGCAACTATTTTACCTGGGAGGCCTGGGCCAATTTCGGGGATGCCGGCGAAAAACCCTTCCTCAGCAAATACCATTACTCCGTTCTTTCCCCGGGCCAGGAAGAGGCTGTTGGAAATACCGCATTCCATATAACGGCTTTTCCCCTTAGCCATGGCGCCCCTTACCAGAGCACCGCCTTTCTGGTCAGACACGAAGAAGCCTACCTGCTCTACCTGGGCGACACCGGAGCCGACACCGTCGAACACTCCGATAAGCTGCACCTCCTCTGGCAGGAGATCGCCCCCCTGCTGAAGACGGGGCAGTTGAAAGCGATCATGATAGAAGTTTCCTTTCCCGATGAACAGCCGCTCAGGCAACTTTTCGGGCATCTTACCCCGTTCCTTCTCATGAAGGAGATGTCAGCGTTGTCAACCCTGACCGGAAAGCAGGCCCTCAGCGGGCTTCCGGTCCTGATCACCCACCTCAAGCCATCGGGTGACCAGGAAACCAGGATCAGAAAACAGCTGACTGCCTCAAATCCCCTTAACCTGAAGCTGATCTTCCCGGAGCAGGCCGTCCGTATCGACCTCTGAGGAGGCAGCATACCAAAGAAGAGCCGATTGCAAAGCCTTGAACAAGAATGGAACGCCAGACCGCTCTGGGAAACCGGTTGCCGGATACCAAACGAAGTTTAAACAATGATATTTATATATTCGGAATTGTTGTAATTTTATAAGCGGTACAGGCTCGTTGCTAAATCCATATGATTCCCCTCTAACTTTGGTAGACTAAGGCACACACACATCTGATTATTAATCGTATTAAAACTCTGGTTATGACAGAAAGAAAATTAACATCCACGAACTACCGGAATAAATCTTTTCTGGAAGACAAATGTTCGCTGAACGAACTGCTGGATATCGTCAGCAAAAGATGGTTCTGCGAAGTATTGTTCTGCATTCAGGAAGGGAACAACCGCTTCAAGCTGATCAAAGATGATCTGAAATATATCAGCGATACGATCCTGTCGGACCGGCTCAAGCTCCAGGAAAAATATGGCCTGATCACAAGAACAGACTATTACGAGATCCCGCCAAAGGTGGAATACTCCCTGACAGAAAAAGGAGAAGAGCTCTGCATCCTGCTGGAGACGATCTGCGAATTCAGCGAGAGCGTTATGCAATCGCTGCGCAGGCCCGCGGCGATCGCAGCAGCGCAGTAAGACATACCCGCCCTACACCCGCAGAAAGATCTTCTTTTTGTAACAGACATACAGGAATAGCCATTTGACGGCCACATAGCAGATGGCCATCGTGACCAGATTGTAAGGGTCGCCGACCAGCTGTCCCAGCCATTGAAAGAACCCGTTGGTCATGTATTCCCAGTCGATAAAATGTCCAGACATATAGATCAGGATGGAGTTCATCCCGATCACGGTAAAGAAGAAGGCCCATTTCTTATAGCCCAGCACATCGATCACATAATAAAAGGTCGCCAGCAGGAGCAGGCTTATGCCGCCTACCTGGAGCACGAAGGAGCTGGTCCAGAGATTTTTATTGATCGGGAAAACGATGTTCCACAACTGCGCCAACACGAGGCATACGACACCGGCAAGCGCAAGGCGCATAGCCTTGGCGCCCTGTTGCAGCGGGCTGTTCTTCAGCAGATTTCCCGCCAGTATGCCCAGCAGACCCGTGGCGATGGCCGGAATGGTCGAGACCAGCCCTTCGGGATCATGGATGCCGAGATAGAGTTTGCCCGGCAGGATCATCCTGTCGATATACGAGGCAAAATTCCCCTGCATGGTCAGGTCTCCCCGGGGAAAGCCTGGCGCCGAATTGAACAGCAGCAGCAGCCAGTAGCCGATAAGGATGGAACAGAACCAGATGATCTGCGCCCTCCACTTGGTATAGAGATAAATGATATTGGCAAACATATAGGCAAGCCCGATCCTTCCCAGTACGCTGCCAAACCGGACCTCCGACCAGGGCCGCAACTGCAGCCCGTTGTTATAGATGATCCCGAGGATCACGAGGATCAGCGCCCTGCGGACCACCCGCTGGATCACCTTACGCTTCGGCGTTCCTTTTTCAAGCTCCCTGCCCACCGAATAAGGCGTTGCTACCCCGGCGATAAACAGGAACAGCGGAAAGATCAGATCGTAAAAATGGAAGCCGTTCCATTCCGGATGCGTGAACTGGTTGGCGATGGCGCCCCAGAAAGGCGACCCCGTGGCCTTGGACAGGGTATGGAAGATCTCTTCCGCCCCCATGATCCAGAACATATCGAATCCACGCAATGCATCGAGAGAATAAAGACGTTGGGAAGGGGTTATTGAAGCCATATCGTTTTGAATGTCAATAAATGTAAGAAAATATTTGGAGGAACCGGATTTTCTGCCCACCTTAGTGTACTACTTACTTAGTACACTCAATCACCACTATGGTCAGCATAAGGGATTTTCATTTTTCTTACCGCCGCAAACCCGTCTTCACCGGGCTCGATCTGGACTTGCAGCCCGGTCATATTTATGGTCTGCTTGGTAAGAACGGTATGGGCAAGTCAACCTTGCTGAGGAATATTGCCGGCCTGCTCTTCCCCCGCAAAGGAACGATCCGGGCTCTCGGCTTCGTGCCGGGCAAAAGACAGCCTGCCTTCCTGCAGCAGGTGTTCCTGGTGGCGGAAGAATTTTATTTGCCACCGATACGGATAGACGAATGGGTGGACCATGGCTCCGCCTTTTACAGCAACTTCGACCGGCTGTTGTTCCAGCGGCTGATCGGTGAATTTGGAATTCCGGCAGGACCGAGGTTGGACGAAATGAGCTATGGTCAGCGAAAAAAAGCGCTGATCAGCTTTGGCATCGCGACCCACGCCCCCCTCCTGCTGATGGACGAGCCCACCAACGGCCTGGACATCCTCAGCAAGGGCCAGTTCCGCAAAGTGATCGCCGGCGCAGTAGATGAACACAAATGCATACTGATCAGCACACACCAGGTGAAAGACCTCGAGAACCTTATCGACAGGGTCACCGTGATCGATGAAGGTAAGATCCTTTTCGACCAGAGCATGGAAGCTATCGCCGCCAGCCTGCATTTCAAGCTGTCCTCCGATCCCGCAGAAACGGCCCGCGCCCTCTACCACGAATCGTCTTTTGCAGGCAACGCCGTGATTCTGCCAAACATCTATGGCGAGGAAAGCCAGCCGGATCTTGAAATGTTGTACAAGGCCATCGTCACGGATGGACCGGCGATCAATGCCGTATTTGAAAAAACAAATCATCTTTAATGAATCAATCTTTTAATTTTTCAAATACGCGGATGCTGGTGGCCCTGCACTGGGTGGAGAACCGGAAAAGATATGGCCTGGCCTTACTGGCGATGGGCGGTCTGCTGTGCGCCTGGTTCGGGTTTATCATCAGCATCGACAGGTTTGCCCCAATGGATTCCTTTTATCAGTACTCCGCATATTATGCCGGTCTGTATTTTGTCGGATGCCTCTATGCAAGTACGACCTTTTCCGAGTTGGGCAGCAGGGCTAAAGGCATCCAGTGGCTTTCCGTGCCTGCCTCTCATCTGGAAAAGCTGCTTTGCGGGCTGTTCTTCAATATCGTGCTTTTCTTTATCGCATATACCCTCGTTTTTTATCTCGTGGATATCCCCATGGTGAAGCTGGCCAGTCACATCATTGTGCGGGAACATCGCGTGATTCCGGGGACGACCAAGCTGATCGGGGAGATGGAGGTGTTCCGTATATCCGGAGGGAACAGGCTGGGGTTCTCCGACGATGATTTTTATACGTTCCTGCTGGGATTTTTTGCAGCACAAAGTGCCTTTATCCTGGGGTCCGTTTATTTCACGCGTTATGTCTTTATAAAAACGACCATTGCCGTGCTGCTCATGATTCTGATCACCACGATCTTTATTATGCGGGTTGTAAAAGGAAATATTCCCGCCGGCTGGCGTTTGAACGATCTGGAAGAATGGGTCCGGGCCGAAGGCATGAGCGCGCCGACAGCCCTCGTAAGGCTTCCATCATGGATGGAGACGACCGGTATGTACCTCGTGCGGTACAGCGCTCCTTTTATTTTCTGGTTCATCACATACTTCAGGCTGAAAGAAAAAGAAGTGTAGGGATTAAATACATCAATATGCAGTTCAGAGAATCACAAGCCATATACCTCCAGATCGCGGATTATGTCTGCGAGAAGATCCTGCTCAGCCAGTGGCCGCCCGGGGAACGGATCCCTTCGGTCCGGGAGCTTGCCATTCAGCTGGAGGTGAATCCCAATACCGTTATGCGCACCTATGAATTCCTGCAGCAAAAGAATATCATATTCAACCAGCGCGGCATCGGTTTTTTCTCGGCGCAGGACGCCGTCGGACAAGCCACGCAATACCGGAAAGAGGTGTTTATCGAAAAAGACCTGCCACAGGTATTCCGCAGCCTGTTCCTGCTGGGAATGGATCCGGATGAATTGAAGCCCGGTTTTGAAAAATACAGAAAACAAAATTTTATATGAAGACGAGCGACAAGCTGATCCTGATCTTTTTCCTCTCGGCGCTGGGCCTTCTCGGCGCCGTCCATCTGGCGCTGTACGCCAGGTACAGCCAAGGCGATATCGTTACGGAGAAACAACTGAACGAGGAACAGTTCATCCGGTATAATGGCCCGGCCCCGCTGGTCTTATCCATCGAAGGGAGCCTGAACATCAGGATCATTCCATCCGATACGTTCTCCGTCGAAATGGAAAAGGGGGCCGAAGCGGCCGGTAAAGGCAGCAGCCTGAACAAGGGAAGGTTCGATGTCAAAGGATCGGATCCGAACAGGTCAAGGCAACTGCAATACCAGTTACAGGGGGATACGCTGGTCATAACGGGAAATCGCAACCGCAGAGGGAACCCGCACGATCCCTGGCAGCTCTACTATAGTTTCCCAAAAGTCATCGTTCATACCGGTCCTCTCAAAAGCATCCGGGTATCGGGAGGCATGGCCACCCTTAAAGGGGAACACAGACCCGGATTACTCCATACCGACCTGAGCGTGGAAAATGCCCTGCTCTGGATCGGCGAATCCTATGAAGATGGCAATGGAAACCTGCCTGCCGAGTCGGTCGACGCCCTCCGTATACACGCCGCTAATTCCATGCTGGTCCTGCACCGCAATGCAGTGATCGGATCACTTGCTGCGCAGCTCGATGACCGCTCGGAGATCAGCGATCAGCAGGCGCGGGTCGGCAGGTCGTCTATCGATTACTCCTCCGGATCGAGGATCAATATAACAGGGGCCAATCTGAAAAACCTGCAGCCCCCGGCTCCGTAGAGTCCGGCTCACCTGCCTCATAATTCCTGTCATTTTTAAAAGAATTCTATTTATGCAACTGATCATCAATGGTCTCTCGAAGACCTATGCCAATGGCGTGCGCGCCCTGAAGGATGTTTCTTTGACCCTCGGCAACGGTATGTTCGGATTGCTCGGTCCCAATGGTGCCGGCAAGTCATCCCTGATGCGGACCATCGCCACCCTCCAGGAGGCAGATACAGGCGTTATCTCGCTGCAGGGAATAGATGGAGCTGGCCCGGCTGGCTCATACGGTTCCGACGGAATGGAGCGGCTTCATGCAGAGAGTGGTTCCGGCAGCCTGGACATGCTGAAGGACAAGACCCGGGTGCGGCAGCTGCTCGGTTATCTTCCCCAGGAATTCGGGGTGTATCCGAGGATCCCGGCGGAACAGATGCTGGATCATATCGCCAGGCTGAAAGGGATCACGAACGCACAGCAACGAAAAGAGCTGGTGGATGCCCTGCTGGACAACGTCAACCTTTACAAGGACAAGAAGAAGAGCCTGGGTACCTTTTCCGGTGGGATGAAACAACGGTTTGGCATCGCGCAGGCCCTCATCGGCAACCCAAAGCTGATCATCGTGGATGAACCGACGGCCGGGCTGGACCCTGCGGAGCGGAACCGCTTCTACAACCTGCTCAGCCACCTCGGAGAGAACACCATTGTCATTCTGTCCACGCATATCGTGGAAGACGTGAGCACGCTTTGTTCCCGCTTCGCCATCATCTGCCAGGGTGAAGTATTATACAGCGGCGAGCCCGACACCGCCGTGTCGGAGCTGGAAGGAAAAATATACAGCCTTTCGATCCCCAAAGAATCCATCCTGCGATACCGTGAACGGTTCGGGGTCATCTCCACGCAGCTGAAGGCAGGCCGCCTCTATATCCGGATCATTCAGGACACCGACCCCGGCGAAGGGTTCCAGCCCGCTGCGCCCAATCTCGAAGATGTTTATTTCAGCAATATCGCTACGAAGGTCGATGTGAATATGATCTGACCGCCGCCCCGGTCACGGACCGGCAAACGGGGTTCCCGTCTTCGCCTCGTGGACCGGTGAACTGTCTCCCGTCCTTGACCGGCGGACCGGCTGTCGTTGTGGCCATCTTTTGCTGTCGTTGCGCTATCTTTTTTCAAAAACCAATCTAAATCAAGGCTATGTTCCGCCAAATATTTCTGTTCGAATTAAAATACCGGCTCAGAAGACCGGGTATATACCTGTGCTTCCTCGCCGCCTTCGGGTTCTCCTTCCTTTCTTTTTCCCTCGGCGCCCTGCCGGCAGGGGACAAGGAATACCTCAACTCCCCGACGATACTGGCCTTCTTTATTGCCGTGACCAGCATGATGATGATGCTGATCAGCTCGGCGATCATGGGCGTACCCCTGTACCGCGACATCGAATACAATACGCGGGATTATTATCTTTCCTATCCCATTACAAAGGCAGGGTATTTCTGGGGTCGGTTCGCCGGCAGCTTCTTCTTCATCCTGCTGATCGCCGCCGCCATCCCTTTCGGGGCCTGGACCGGGAGCATCGTCGGACCGGCCGCAGGCTGGCAGGAGGCCGGCCGGTATGGCCCGCAGCATCTGAGCTATTACCTACACCCTTATCTGACCATCGCCATTCCCAATCTTATCTTTACCAGCTCGCTGTTCTTCGGTCTGGTGGCGGCCACCCGGAATGTCAAAGTGATCTACAGCAGCGGGATCATGCTGTTCCTCGGATACCTGCTGTCCAATTTTATTCTGCATGGCACCCGGAACATGACCGTGATCAATTTGTCCGACCCGTTTGGCATCGTTCCCATACGGCTGGAAACAATGGGGTATACCCTTACCCAGAAGAACAGTTCCCTGGTGTCGATCCATGGCAGCTTCCTCGCCAACCGGTTGCTTTGGCCGGGGATCGGGCTGCTGATCCTGCTGGTGATCTATGCAAGGTTCAGCTTCGAAAAGTTCTTCAGCGGAAAGGCTGACAAAAAAGCCGTTCCCGGCGCCAGGTCCCCGGCGGGTGCAGAGAGACTGACCATACCGGCTGTTGAGACAAAGTTTACGGGGAGCTATAACCGCAAGACCCTGTTTACGCTGACCCGCATCGAAATACTGAATATTATCCGCGATAATTATTTCTGGATCATTCTTTCCTGCGGCTCTATCTTTTTGTGCTTCGCCTTTGCCAATACCTGGAACCGCTATAACATGCAGGATTTTCCCAGCACCGCGCTGCTGACCTATATTTTCAATGACAATTTTCTGTTCTTTGTTTTTATCATCCTCATTTTTTATACCGGCGAGACCGTCCACCGGGAGAAGGTCACCCGCTATGCGGCGATCAACGACGCCCTGCCACCGCCCGATGGGATCTTTGGATTTTCCAGACTGTTAAGCCTGCTGGTCATGGCGGCTTTTTTAGCGCTGCTTCCCGTTATACTGGGTATGGGCGTACAACTGGCAAAGGGATATACCCAGTTCAATTTTCACATATATTTTACGAACCTGTTCTTCGTCACCCTGCCCCTGTTCACCGCTATGGTCCTGTTCTCCTATATGCTGCACGTGGTCATCAACAACAAGTTTGCCGCGCATGGCATCGGCATCACGATCTGGGTCGGGCTGTTCCTGCTGAAGGACTCCGGAAAGCTGACCTACCTGCTTTTGCTTTATTCTTATACGCCTGGCTTCCGCTGGTCCGATATGGATGGCATCGGGCATATATTAAAACCAGTCTCCTGGTTCAATCTGTACTGGCTGTTATGCGGTGGATTGTTCCTGGTGCTTGCGGCCCTTTATTTCAACCGGGGAGTATCCACCTCTTTCCGCGAGAGAAGACAACTGGCCCGTGAGCGATGGAGCAGGGATCTGAAGATCGTTTTCGCGCTGCTGCTGGCCGGATTTCTTGCCGTGGGTTCCTATATTTACTACAACGTCAGTTTCCTTAACAATTATCTGACCCAGGCGGAGAATACCGCGCGACGCGCCATTTTTGAAAAAGAGCTGAAACATTACGAAGGCATGCCCCTGCCAAAGTTTACAAAGATCAGGATGAATGCCGATCTTTTTCCGGATGAACGCAAGGCGCTGGTAAAAGCCTGGATAAACATCGCCAACAGGACAAAAGCCCCCATCGACAGCATCCTGCTGGATGGAGACAATCTCAGCGAATATGCACTGAAATACAATGACGTCCTGTTGGGCTCTACCTCTCCTTTGTCGTTCTCCCGTGGCAAATTCAACTGGTGGAGACCGCAGCGGGATGATGCGGGCTACCGGCTGTACAGGCTGCCGGGAGGGCTGGCGCCGGGAGATTCCGCACTGCTGGAGATCAGTTCGGTCATCACGAATGAAGGATTTACCAATGATCTCAGCAACCCGGCCTTTCTGTATAACGGGACCTTCTTTAACGGGGGACTGCCGGGCCTGGGTTATGATGAAGGCGATGAACTGACCCGCCATGACGACCGCAAAAAATACCATTTACCCGAAAGAAAAACAGGCAGTATTCCGCATGGCGATCCCCGGGGCACCGATAATCTTTCGGCTGGCAGCGCTTCGGATCTGTACAGCCTGGACATCATCGTGAGCACATCCGGCGATCAAACCGTCGTCGCGCCAGGCGCTCTGAAAAAAGAATGGAAAGAGAACGGTCGTAACTACTATCAATATGTTCAGGAAAGGCCGGGCATGTATGGTCATTTTGCCATGCTGTCGGCAAGATATGCGGTCCTGAGCGACAGTGTCCGGACAGAAGATGGGCGGACCATTCCGATAAAAATATTTTATCATCCGGCACATAGCGCCAACCTTGACCGTTTTCTCACGGCCTGCAAGGAAGGACTGATCAATTACTCCCGCTGGTATGGCCCCTACCCTTTTGAACGGCTCAGCATCGTCGAGACCTCTGCGTATGGTCCGTCAGCGCTGTCCGGGCCCGGCCTGATCCTTTATTCGGAGAATTTTGGGTGGAACGCGAATTTTACCGATCCGGGACAATGGGATTTTTGTTATGCGGAGACGGCGGCGCGCACTGGCGGACAATGGTGGGGGCAGCAGGTGGCACCCAACGGAACGGTTGGTTCCGGCGTGGTCGGCGATGGGCTGGCGGAATACAGTTCTCTGAAGCTGGCAGAAATAAAAGGAGGACCGGGCAAGGCACGGGAGGCCCTGCAGCAGGAGCTCAACGGATATAATTTTGGCAAGTTCATCTCGCAGCGGCGATTTGAATCCACTGCCGAAAAACCCCTGCTGAATACGGATAAGGATTATATCTGGAAGAATAAAGCGTCCATCCTGCTGTACGGGCTGGGCAAGCTCATGGGTGCAGACAGTCTGGATGCGGCCCTGCGGGAATTCCAGGAACATTATGCCTTCCGCGACCATCCGCCTTTTGCCGGCGGCGATGACCTGTACCGGGTGTTGCAACGGCACATCCCGGATTCCTTACGGTATTACCTGACCGACAGTTGGGAAAAAGTGGTGGTCTATGACAATAAGGTGCTGGAAGCATCGGCAGCGCCATTCGGAAAAGGGGATCAGTATAAGGTCACGATAAAAATAAGTGCAGGCAAATCGGAGCTGGACAGCGCAGGGAATGAGCATCCCGCGGAGGGGATGAATGATTATATCGATGTGGGGATCTTTGGTGCGGCCGCGGGTCGCGGTGTCGATCCCGGCGGCAAGGCTCCGTCCCCTCTTTATCTCGCCAGGCACCGGTTCGGTTCCGGCAAGCACACACTGGTGATCATAGTGCATGGGAAGCCTGCGAGCGTGGGAGTCGATCCATACCGGTGGCTGATAGACCGCAATCCAGGGGATAATGAAAAGAAGCTGTGATCACCGGGCCGGATGCCCGTCCGGGGATCACGGCCGGCCCATAGAGGTTGAACTTTTTACAAGAAATTCATTTTCAACCACTTGCAAAAAGTTCAACCTCTATGGCCAAATGCGTTACTCGTGTGGCACCCCTCGCCACATCCAAACCCCAAAAAATTCACCCTCAGATGGCACCCATCCAACGATCTCCGAAAAAAATAGTTGGCCGCAATCAAAAAAGTCGTATTTTTGCTAACGGTGTTATAAAAAGTAACACGGATAGATATGGGAATCACGGATCGCAAAATAAGGCAGAAAGAGGAAGTCCGGGCCAGCATCCTGGACTCGGCCTGGGAGATGGTGATCACCGACGGGTGGCCATCTTTGTCCATCCGTAAAATTGCGGATGCCATTGAATACAGTGTTCCTGTCATCTATAGTCATTTTGAAAATAAAGATGCTATCTTATTGGAATTCAATAGAAAAGGTTTTGCCCTGCTGATCAAGAAAATGCAGGAGGCCAAGACCGGCAAGGCAAATCCCGGCGAAGAGATCTTTGCTATGGGCCATGCCTACTGGAGCTTTGCCTTTCTCAACCGGGAATACTACCAGCTCATGTTTGGCCTCGGTATCCCTACCTGCGAAACGGCGCGCAGAATCCCCGAAATGGCGGATTTCAACGCGGCCATTACGGACAGCATCAGGGCGCTGACCCCACCGGACAAACAGTCCAGCATCGACCCTTTTCTGAAGTTTCAGTCATTCTGGTCAATGATGCACGGATTGGTCTCGATCAATATGTTGAATAAGGCCACGGCCGGAGACTATAATGCCGCCGAAAAGGCAAAGGAAGCAAAAGAAGATCATGAGGCATATGCCGTAAACAGACCAATTAAAAATGAACATAACGGATTGGCAGAGCAAGTGTTAAACGATGTTATCTGTAGTTTTATTAAAGGCATAGTGAGCTGAGCGGACCGCCACCAGAAAGGCCCTTTTTTTTGCCCACAAATCTAACACTGTTAGATTTAATAGTATCAGTAGAATATATAATAGTGATAGATTATTAACGATTAGTAAACATTAAAAAATACAAACACATGAGCTTTTTAGAATCACTCAACTGGCGCTACGCCGTCAAGCGGATGAACGGAAAGAAAGTCCCGCAGGCAAAAGTGGATATTATCCTTGAAGCCGCCAGACTGGCCCCCACCTCCGCCGGCCTCCAGCCATTCAGTATCCTTGTCGTTACCGACCCGGAACTCCTGAAAAAGATCCAGCCTGTCGCCAATAACCAGCCCCAGATCACGGAGGCCTCTCACCTGCTGGTATTTGCCGCCTGGGATAACATCAGCGACGAACAGATCGATGAATTCCTCGACCGGACACTCGAAGAACGCGGATTACCTGCCGGCAGTCTGGATGCATTCAAGGGCCATCTGAAGACGGTTTTTGCTTCAAAGACCCGCGAAGAGCGTTTTCAATCCGCCGCCCGCCAGGCTTATATCGCCTTCGGGGTAGCCATAGCGGCCGCCGCAACGGAACAAGTGGATGCCACTCCCATGGAAGGATTCAACGGACCGGAACTGGACAAATTACTCGGGCTCGAAGCCAAGGGGCTCAGAAGCGTCACCCTGCTCCCGCTCGGTTACCGGGATGAAGAAAACGACTGGCTGGCGCCGCTCAAAAAGATCCGCCGGCCAAGAAAAGACCTGATCATCGAACTGGATTAAAGCCGGTCGGACCACCCCGCGTACAAGCAGCAATCATTCAAAACAAAAATTATTCTCAACACATCATCACAAAAAACAAACAAATGAAAAAGACCGCAATCATTACCACAGCATTTATCCTCCTGACATCGGCCGGTTTCGCACAGGGCTGGACCATGGACAAGGCCCATTCACAACTCAATTTCGGGATCAAACATCTCAGCATCTCCGAGATCGACGGCAGCTTTACCAGCGTGGAAGCCAAAATAACCTCCTCCAAAGACGACCTCACCGATGCAGTGATAGAGCTCAGCGCGGATATCAACAGCATCAGCACCGGCAACGAACAACGGAACGCTCACCTGAAAAGCGCCGATTTTTTTGACGCAGCACAGTTCGGCACGCTCAGCTTCAAGAGCACATCCTTCAAAAAGCTCAGCGCTAAAAACTACAAGGCTACGGGCGATCTGACCTTTCATGGCGTCACCAAACCGGTAGTGCTGGACGTTGTCTTCAACGGTACGACGGTGAATCCCCAGAGCAAGAAGACGGTCGCCGGCTTCAAAGTAACGGGCACGATCAAAAGAAGCGATTTCGGGATTGCAGCCGCTATGCCTTCAGCTATGCTGAGCGATGAAGTGGCCCTGAATGCCAATGCAGAATTTACAAAAGACTAATCCATCATGAAAAAGATCATTTACCCGGTGCTGGCCCTGCTCATACTGGCCGGGAGCGCCTTCACCTTTATCAGCGTACAGAACTGGCAGATCGCGGAGCCTTACTCGATCTCGTTCACCAGCAATGACGCCTCCGGCATCTTCAAGGATTTCAAAGGCAGCATCCTTTTCGATGAACAGGATCCTGCCGCTGCGAAATTCAATGTGACCATCGACGCAGCCTCCATCAATACCGGCAACGGCCTGCAGAACAAACATGCAAAGAGCGAGGAATGGTTTGATGTCGCGAAATATCCGGTCATCAGCTTTGATTCCCGGAAGATATCAAAGACCACAAGCGGCTGGCTGGCAGAAGGCGACCTCCAGATCCATGGGGTTAAAAAAGCAACCACGATCCCTTTCAGCTTTCAGAAGACAGCCAAAGGCGCCGCTTTTACAGGCAGCTTCACCGTGAACCGGAATGATTTCAGGATCGGCAAGCCGGGCGGAGATGTGGGCGAGATCATCAAGCTGGATATTTCCGTGCCGGTAATAAAAAAATAAGGCCGCCCGGTCAGACCCAAAGCTGACCAGCCGGTCCAAAATAACCACCATGTTCAAAAAATCACTGGCCCTCGGCATCACAGCGGGCATCCTGTCGGGCATCGTCTCCCTCGCCTATGCGAAAGTTTATCATTCATCCTTAGGCGCGGATTTTTCAAAAGTAGCGGGCCCGGCTGCGATCATGACATCGAGCCTTCTCGGCGCCGTGCTGGCAGCCATAGGATACTGGGCGCTGGACCAAAAATGGCAACGCAAGGGCGAGATCGTCTTTAATTTCCTGTTTGTCATCCTGAGCTTTGCTACCCTGCTCGCCCCGTTTGGGGCAAAATTGCCCCTTGATCTGGAAGCACCCGAACTATTTCCGGGTCTGGCGATACCTATGCATATTTTTCCCGCGCTGGCCTGGTTCACGCTGAAGCCAGTATTCATAAGGTAGTATTCATTGATGGCCGCTAACGGCGAGTCCCCCGGCCCAGGGCCGGGGGACTCGCCATTTAAAAATGGCATGAAATTTTTAGTACCTGAGAGGAATGACCTTTCCGGTCGAAAATTTATGGCTATAATTGTGTAACATGAACAAACGGGTATTGATATTTGATGACGATCTGGATATCCTTCAGATCTGCGCGATCGTTCTCAAAAAAAAGGGGTTTGACGTATCCACGCTCAATAATTCCTCCAATGTCCTTGAAAATGTCCGGAGCTATCAGCCCGATGTCATTCTCATGGATAACTGGATACCGGGCCCTGGCGGGATCGAGGCGACCAGACAGCTTAAGAACGAACCAGATATTCAGGGAATACCCGTCATTTTCTTCAGCGCCAACAGCAATGTCAGCCAGCTCGCCCAGGATGCAAAAGCGGATTATTTTCTCCAGAAACCGTTTGATATTTCCGAACTGGAAAACACCGTCATCCATGCCATCTCCCAACCGCTGATGGCAAAATAGTCACGGCAAAATAAAGGCCGGTGGAAACAGCAGTCCGGGCATCTGCGAAGGGGTCAGCACAAAATCGATCTTTGTTCTTGTAATAGCCGCCTGAGGCATAAAGGGGACTTCCGCCGTAAGCGGGTCCTGCACCACCGTCACGCCGCCTTTCTCCTTTACATATTCCAGCCCTTCCGCTCCATCGTTATTCCCACCCGAGAGCAACAGACAAAGCAATCCCTTTCCATATACATCCGCAGCCGACCGGAAGCTGACGTCGATGCTGGGCCGGCTATAGTTCACCCGCTCCGAATAATCAAGGGAGAAACTATGATCTTTTTCAATAAGCACGTGATAATCCGATGGGCAGATATAGAGTGTGCCCGGGGTGATGGGCTCCTTCTCTTCCACCTCCCGGATCTGCAACCCCGTCCTGGAAGACAGCAGCTCCTCCAGACTCGATTCGAAGAGACCGTTGCGGTGAAGAGCAAGGAGCATGGGCGTCTGAAAGCCATGCGGGATCGCGGATACGAGGTCCAGGATCACGGGCAGGCTGCCGGCGGAGCCCCCGATGGCGATCAGCTTGATATCATTCATGGATCTTCCTCCATATTTTTTCTTTGCCCACCTGCCGGTATCTCGATTCGATGGAAGTAAACCGCAGAGATTCCTTGGCCCCAAGGGCCAGATAGCCAAAATTCTCCAGACTGCTGTCGAAGAGGGAAAACACTTTCGATTGCAGCCCTTTTTCAAAATAGATAAGCACATTCCGGCAAAGGATGAGCTGAAATTCATTAAAAGAAAAATCCGAGGCCAGGTTGTGCGTGGAAAAGATCATTTTTTCGCTGAGACCGGAGTCGAATTTCGCCAGCTGATAATTGGCGGTATAATACGTTGAAAAATCCTTAAGCCCACCCGACTGAATATAGTTTTCGGAATATTTCTGCATCTGGCTGACCGGGAAGATACCCTTCTTCGCTTTCTCGATGACGAGAGGATTGATATCCGTCCCATACAGGAGCGACTTTTGCAGCAACCCCGCCTCTTTCAGCAGGATAGCCATCGAATAGACCTCCTCCCCCGTCGAACAGCCGGCATGCCAGATGCGGATAAATGGATAGGTGGCGAGGACCGGCAGGATCGTGCTGCGGATCATCCGGTAAAAAGATGGGTCACGCAACATTTCCGTTACGTTCACCGTGATCTCCTCGACAAACCGTTTGAAATATCCCGGATCATTCAGCAGCCTCCGCCGGAATTCGGAAAACCGCTCGGATTTATCCATGGAAAAAAGCCGCTCCACCCTTCGCTGAAGGGAGGCCTTTGAATATTCCGTAAAATCATACCCGTATAAGGTGAAGACATCGTTCAGCAGCGCTTCCAGCTCTTCGTATTGTATGGAAGTATTATTTATCATAAAGCCATATCCGCAACAAAGAGACCAGCTGATCGCTGTCGATAGGTTTGGAAATATAATCCGATGCCCCGGCGCGCATACATTTTTCCCGGTCGCCCGCCATGGCCTTCGCCGTAACCGCAATGACCGGGATATGCTTCAGCCGGGGATTTCTTCTTATCCTTTCGATGGCTTCATATCCATCCATTTCCGGCATCATCATATCCATAAGGATGATATCTGCCGGGGCCTGGCTTTCCTCCAGAGCGGCCAGGGCCTCTTTCCCATCCATGGCGGACAGCACTTTCATCTTATGCGTCTCCAGGGCCCTGGTAAGGGAATAGATATTACGGACATCATCATCTGCGACGAGGACCGTCTTATTCTTCAGCACTTCATCAAGCGCGCCCAGCTTACCAAAAGCACGCGCCGAAGACTTTTCCCGGCCTTCATCCACCAGATGGAGGAAGATGGACACCTCATCAAGGATCCGCTGGTAGGAATGAGCCGTTTTTACAACGATGCTGTCGGCATACTGCTTCAGCCTCAGCTCCTCTCCCTTCGAGATGCTCTTGCCCGTGAACACGATAACGGGGATATTTTCCAGATCCGGGCTCTGCTTGATCGGGTCCAGCAGCTCATACCCCTTTCCATCGAGATCGCCGAGGTTCAGGATCACGCAGTCAACTTCTTTTCGCTTCAGCGCGCTGATCCCATCGCCGACCGTGCCCGACACCTCCGAGTGTACGTTATGAGTGGCCAGAAAATAGGCCAGCGCCTGGGCATGCCGGGCATTGTCCTCGACGATAAGGACTTTCTTCGGGCTCTTGTTCAGGGCATGCTCGATCTTTTTAAAGATCGAATCCATGTTCTCAAAGGCCAGCGGTTTGGAAACAAAGTCGACTGCGCCTTTGAGCAGGCTTTCTTTTTTCGCCTCGATGGAGGACATGATATGCACGGGGATATGACGGGTCTGTGGATCTTTCTTCAGTTCCTCCATCACTTCCCAGCCGCTCTTCACAGGCAGCTGGATATCCAGCAGGATGCCCAGCGGCGAATATTTCTTTGCCATGTCTATGGCTTCGTCACCCCTGACAACCACAATGCCTTTGTACCCTTTCTGCCGGCTGAAATCCAGCAGGGCTTTGGCAAAACGAGTATCGTCCTCCACGATCAGCAATACCTTATCCGCCTCCGTCAGCCTGTCGCGGTCATCGGGGATAGCGGCAGGAATATCGGGCAGCGTATAGGCCGGGGAACGCTGAACGGGCGCCGGCTCTTTTTCGGGAAGCAGGACCGGCTCTTCCCCGGGAGGACTTGTCTTGAATTCGGGTATGGATGCCCGGAACTCCGATCCCTCTCCCGGTGTGCTGGACAGGGTGATTTCGCCGCCAAGCAATTTTGCCAGTTGCTGGCTGATGGACAATCCCAGCCCCGTGCCCCCGTATTTTCTGCGGGTCGAACCATCGGCCTGCTGGAAGGCCTCGAAAATAAGCGCATGTTTCTCCTCCGGAATACCGATACCGGAATCCTGTACCGAGAAATCGATACTATTCCTCCTTGTAGCGGAAGCGGATATCCTCAGCGTGATATGGCCATGAGGAGTGAATTTGAAGGCATTGGACAGCAGATTCTTCAGGATCTGTTCCAGCCGCATCTTATCGGTCTCCAGCTGTTTTGGCGCCCCTTCTTCCGCGATGATATTCAGTTGCAGGCCCTTGTCCTTTGCCAGTGGGGCAAACAGCATCCGCATATCTTCCATGATCTCCGACATCGGCACGATCATATGTTCGAGCGGCAGCTTGCCGGATTCGATCCGGGAAAGATCGAGGATCTCATCGATGAGTTCCAGCAGCCCGTTACCGGAATTCTGTATGACCTTTGCATATTCGATCTGCTCGCCGGAAAGATTTTTTTCAGTATTCTCCGCCAGCAGCCTCGACAACAGCAGGATGGAATTGAGGGGTGTTCTCAGCTCATGGGACATATTCGCCATGAATTCCGATTTATAACGCGTGACCAGCGCGAGCTCTTCCGCCTTTTTCTGGATATCCAGGTTCCTGACGGTGACGAGATGATTTTTTTCTTCCAGCATCCGGCTTCTCTCTTCCAGTTCCTGGTTGGTCTGCTGGAGCTCTTCCTGCTGTACTTTCAGTTCCTCTTCGGAGACCTGCAGCTTCTCCGCCTGCATTTCCAGCTCGCTGTTCAGATTTTCCATTTCCGTATGCTGCGACTGCAGTTCCTCCGTCTGGGTCTGGGTCTCTTCGAGCAGCTCCTGCAATTTTTCACGGTTCTGCATCCCGTTGACAGCGCTGCCGATATCGCTGCCGATGTTGTTAAAAAATTCCTGCTCCCGCTCCGACCACGATTCCAGCGAGCCCAGTTCGATCACCCCTTTGACCTTTTTCTCATGGAAGAAAGGAAAGGCGATCATATTCCTGGGGGCGACGGCGCCAGCTGCGAAGTTGAGAACCCATTTGCCGGCCCCGATATCCGTTACCAATTTCGTTCTCCCCTCCAGCGCACACTGTCCAGCCAGCCCCTCTCCTTCCCGGATCACCTCCCGGCTGCCCCCATGCGCCAGCGCATAGGATCCGGCCAGCGCCAGCGAATGATCGGCAGGGTCCAGTACATACAAAGCACCCAACAGGCTGTGGCTGTATCCGGCGACGAATTGAATGATCCCGGCCGCCATGGTGCGCATATCCAGCTGCCCGACCATTTCACTGTTCAGGGTGGCGATGCCCGTCTGCATCCATTCCTTATCCGACAGCAGGTCGAACGAATATTCCAGCGACTGCGCCATTTTATTCAGGGAGCCGGCGAGGCTTCCAAGCCCGTCCTTTTCTTCGTCCGTGACCCGGGTCTGATAATTACCCGCGGAGATCTTGTCCGCGATGCCCTGGATGATATCGATCCTCCGGGTGATCTCCCCGTCCTTTTTCTGCAGCTCCGCATACAGCGCCGCTCTTTCCAGATAATCATTGTAGACCCTCCGGTAAAAGAAAACGGTGATGAGGATCGACAGGATGGCCGCGACGATGATCAGGACCGGGGTATAGGCAGAGAATTGTTTTACATTGGCCAGGCGAATTACCAGAAGCCGGTGCTCCTCTTCCTGCATTTTCTGGATGATCTCCCTCGTCTGGTCCATAAATTCTTTCCCCTTCCGCAGGTCGGCGACATTAAAGATATTGTCCGACCTTTTCTGGTCGATGCTCTGCTGTAGCACGGTGAGCCGCATGGCCAGGATATTCCTGAGCTCGGCCCCGCTCTGCTGCTGCTCCGGGTTATCGGCAGTCATGACCAGGATGGAATCCACGATGATCAGCGCTTTTTCCCTGGCTCCGTAATAAGGTGTCAGGAAACTGGTATCGTTCGTAAGCAGGAAACCTCTTTGCCCCGTCTCGGCATCCTTTATGGTCGACAGGGTCCTTTCCAGCTTGACGATCACGGAGTCGGTATGGTCCACCCAGCGGGAACCTTCGAGAAGACGCTGGATGCTGCTGAAAGAAGCAATGGAAGTAATGACAAGGATAAGTAAGGAAAGACCGAATCCGATCTGCAGGTTTCGTAAAAGGCTGGGGCGCTTAAGAGCATTCATTTATATTCCGCTTAAATTATTTAAAAATCAATGGTCGCGCGGTGCCTGGGTCTCCCGATCGCACGGGCCGGTAGCCGCGTGGCCAGGCCAGTCACTGCGTCACCGGGCCCCCGGTCAGGGGGATCGAAAAATAAAAGGCCGAACCCTTTCCCAGCTCGCTCTCCACCCCAAAATCCCCGTCATGCCGGCGGAGTATTTCGGCGCAGATATACAGGCCGATGCCAAGCCCCTGGAACCGGTTGGCGGACTCTTCCACCCGGTAGAACTTGCTGAAGATGCTGGCCTGGTTCTCCTTCCCGATGCCGATGCCGGAGTCCTTTACCAACACGGATACGCGCCGGTCTGGCCGGATACAGACCTCCATCTCTACCTCTTTATGATCGGGCGAGTATTTTACGGCATTGGTGAGATAGTTGACGATCACCTGCTCGATCCTCATTTCGTCACCGTAAAGCTCCGTGTCCGCCTCCCCTTTGCGGACGATCCGGTACTCCGGATAGGTCTGCCGGATCATCTCCACCGCACTGGAAAGCATGGTCTCGAAATTAAAGGTCTTCTTATTGAACTTCAGCTTCCCGCTTTCTATTTTCGACAGATCCAGCAGGTCAACGATAAGATCGTCCAGCTTCTTCACCTGCACCAGCGCCCTTTCCACATACATTTTTGTCGGGTCTTCATCGCTGAGGCTCCGGTCGAGCAGCTGTACATAGGCCTTGATCGTGGTCAGGGGCGTCTTCAGCTCATGGCTGGCGATGCTGATGAATTCATCTTTCTTTTTCCCTGCCTCCTGCAACTCGGCTTCTATTTTTTTTCGGAATTCGATCTCCGACCGAAGGCTGGCCTGTATATTGTTCAGCTCCCTGTTCTGCTCATAGAGTCGGACGAAGGTCTTCACTTTCAGCAGTAGGATATCCGGGTCTATCGGCTTGGTGATATAATCGATGCCGCCCGAAATATAACCTTTGGTGATGAATTTCTTGTCGGTATTGGCGGCGGAAAGGAAAATGATCGGGGTGTCCTTTGCCTTACTATACCCGCTGATCGTCTCGGCCACCTCGAACCCATCCATTCCCGGCATCTGAACATCCATGATGATAAGCGCGTAGGAATTTCTGAGGATCTTTTTGAGCGCTTCCTCTCCGCCCAGGGCCGTATCGGTTGGAAAGGAATGTAATTCCAATATGGTCTTAAGAGAAAAAATGTTTTCAGGCTTGTCATCCACGATCAATATCATACAGGAATTTATTGAAAATGCCGGAGTTAGCAAACTTCGCTAAGAGGGACAAATGTAAGCGATAAACCATATCGTTGTATGCGAAAAGATGGGGAAGTATTTCCACAGTTTCTGATCCTTCAGCAAGGATAATCCCATGCCGCAAAGGCTTTTCCAGCCTGAATGCCCCGGTTATATGGAGCAATTCCCGATTCATGTGAAGGGGCCCTTCTTTTGGATTAATAATTGAAACTTGAGTCCTGTCAGGGCAAACCCGATAACGATCATATGCAACAACCCATTCCCCCATATCAGAAAGCAAAGATCAGCGTCATCCAGAAAAAGAGCGAAATGAAAAAGTTCTTTTACGGCGTGGGAGATATGGTGTCCTTTGCCGCCCGCTTCTTCCGGGAGGTGTTCAAACCCCCTTATGAATGGAGGGAGATCCTTTACCAGTGCTATCTGGTTGGTTATAAATCGACTTTTCTCATCGGCCTGACGGGTTTTATCATGGGAGTGGTGCTGACGATCCAGAGCAGGCCTTCCATGGCGGCATTCGGCGCGGTGTCGATGATCCCCGGTATGGTGACCGTATCGCTGGTCAGAGAGATCGGGCCTGTGATAACGGCCCTGATCTGTTCGGGCAACATCGGTTCGAGAATGGGCGCCGAGCTGGGTTCCATGCGGGTCACCGAACAGATCGACGCCATGGAGGTATCGGCCATCGACCCCTACAGGTTCCTTGTCGTTACACGGGTGCTCGCCACTACCCTGATGATCCCGCTGCTGTCGATCTTTTCCGATGCGATCGGACTGGTGGGCGGATATGTCGCCATGAATATCCATGACGCTACGTCCATGCGGCATTTTTTTGTTGCAGGTATCGCACATATTGAATTCATCGATGTTTTTCCGGCCATCATCAAGTCGTTCTTTTTCGGGTTCGTGGTGGGGATCATCGGTTGTTATAAAGGATTTCATGCAGCCAGAGGGACGGAGAGCGTGGGTAAAGCCGCGAATTCGGCCGTCATAGCCGCGTCCCTTGCCGTATTTGTCATCGATATGCTGGCGGCGCAGATCACTGACCTTTTATAAAAATCATCATATATGGAAAAGTTTGCAGACGAAAGAACACATGAGGAGCAGGAAGTAATGGAGAGACCTGATCTCCGGACCGGGGAGCCGGGCGCCAATGACCACGCGATGGCCGGTGAGTCCGGCGCCGGGGAAGTCACGCAAAGGGAAGGATCGGATGGATTGGAAGAGCAGCCGGAAGGCGGTACCTGTTCGATGAGCGGAGATGGCCCCGGCGGTACAAACGATCCGGTGGTCGTGATCAAAAACGTTCACAAATCCTTTAAGGACCACGCCGTATTGAAAGGCGCGAGCCTCCACGTATACAAAGGAGAGAACCTCGTCGTGCTGGGAAAATCCGGATCCGGAAAATCCGTGCTGATCAAATGCCTGGTCGGCCTGGAGACGCCCGACGAAGGAGAGCTCTGTGTCTTTGGACACGATATCGCTACGCTTAATTATAAGGAACTGAATGAGACAAGGGTAAGGATCGGTTTCCTTTTCCAGAACTCCGCCCTGTACGACTCGATGACCGTAAGGGAGAACCTGGCCTTCCCACTGAGACGGCATAAAAAGAATATGACGAAGGAGAAAAGGGATGCGCTGATCAAAGAAATGCTGGACAATGTGGGACTTCCCGACGTGATCGACCAGATGCCTTCCGAATTATCGGGGGGACAGAACAAAAGGATCGGACTGGCCAGAACGCTGATCCTGCGACCCGAGCTTATGCTGTACGACGAGCCGACCACCGGGCTGGACACGGGTACATCCAAAGAGATCAGCGAACTGATCCACAGTTTACAGAAAAAATACAATATCTCTTCAATAATGATCACGCACGACATGGCCAGCGCCAGGATAACGGCCGACCGCATCGTCATGCTGAAGGAAGGGGTCGTCGTTGCCGAAGGCACCTACGCCGAGCTGGAGAGATCGGACGACGAATGGATCAAAACATTTTTCGCTTAAAAAAACAACGCTATGCCAAAAGAAAAGAATTATAAATGGAAACTGGGATTTTTTGCCGTCGCGGCCCTTGTTGTAGCGGTTGCCGCTATTTACTATATCGGCAAGCAGAAGAACAAATTCGGCACCGTATTCCACATCAGCGCCCGGTTCAGTTCGGTGAGCGGGCTGAAGATCGGGAGCAACGTCCGCTTTGGGGGGATCGATGTGGGCACGGTGGATAATATTGCGCTGGTGACCGATACTTCGGTGGAGGTCCAGATGATCATCCAGCACAAGATCCAGCCATTCATAAAGAAGGATGCCAAGGCCAGCATCGGCTCGGAAGGGCTGATGGGCGACAAGGTCATCGTTATCGCGCCCGGCACCCAGGGACAGGCTACGGTCAGTGACCGGGATGTCCTCGGATCGACCCAGCCTATCGAGACGGACCAGATCATGGCCAGCGTAAAGACCTCGGCCGATAATGCGGCGATCATCACGGCTAACCTGGCCGATATCACCAGCCGGATCAATCAGGGCAAGGGCGCACTGGGCAAGCTGCTGGTCGACACTTCCCTGTCCACCAACCTCAGTTCAACGATGAAAAATCTTAAAAAGAGCACGCAAGGCCTCAATGAAAATATGGAGGCTGCGAAACACAATTTCCTGTTCAGAGGGTTCTTTAAGAAGAAGGAAAAGGAAAAAAAGAAGAAGGAAGATGAAGAGCAGAAAAAGAAGGATGATGAGGCTAAGCAAAAACAGGACGCAAAGGACACAAAGAAAAAGAATTAAGGGTCATTGGGTTTGTCATATTTTTTTCAGTAACTTTAAAACACCAGAATACAATGGAGTTTTGCATTATCTATGACCAACTACCTGCCTCCCATACATACCAATGGCGATGAACATGAATTGGAGATGCTCTTTGCGGACGTCTTTAAGAAGCATGAACACAGGCTGTATTCTCTGGCGCTGGGCCTGACCAAATCGGAACAATATGTCAAAGACATCATCCAGGAAGTCTTTCTGAAATTGTGGGAACAGCGGCACCACCTGAACGAGATCCAGAATATAGAAGCCTGGCTGTACCGCGTATTGGAAAACAAAGTGATCGATTTCCTGCGCAAGACCGCGGCAGACAATCGTCTGATCGACAATATCTGGAATAATGCCGCCCAGGCGCGTAACGATACGGACGAATGGATAGAGGCAAAGGAATACAACCAGATCGTCCAGAATGCCATCGACCGTCTGCCTCCCCAGCGGAAACGTATTTATTGCCTGAGCAAAAAAGACGGGCTGAACCACGCCCAGATCGCCCGGAAACTGGCTATTTCCCACCATACCGTCAGGAACCATCTGGCAGCGGCCTTCCATTCCATACGCAGCTTCGTCTCCAGGAACATAGGGCTGTTTTCCCATTTATTTTAAAATTTTACGGGTCGGACTAGTAGAAATCTCCTTCTGCTTCGTCTATTTAGTATAAGCCAACCTTCTTTTCGATGGAAGAAAGAATAAAATACCTTTTCCGGCAGTATTTAGAGAACAAATTCTCCAGGGAGGAACTGATAGAGTTTTTTTCGTATATCCGTGCCTCGCATGAGGACGAACCATTAAGGGATATGGTCAAAAAAGCATATGACGATATGCAGCAGACTCACCCTTCGCACTCCTACGTAAACGAATACGGCAAGATCATTTTACCGGAAATGGATGCCGACCCGGCCGCCGGCCGGAAAAACCGTTTAAAGGGGCGGTTGGCGCCTGCCCTGGTCATGGTCGTCTGTCTGCTGCTGTTCGGTGCGGCTGTCTGGCTCATCCATGGAGCGGGCCGCGGCGAAAAGACATCCGCCACAGCCTTGCTGACCAAAAAGAAAACGGAACGTTCCGAATACAAATACCTGTTATTACCCGACAGCACACAAGTGTGGCTGAACGCCTCCAGCTCACTGGAATACCCGGATCATTTCAATACCGGAAAAAGGGAGGTCGTATTATCCGGCGAAGCCTATTTTGACGTAAAACATGCGGACAGATCCCCCTTTATCATCCATACCGGGAAAATATCGACCACCGTACTGGGGACGGCGTTTAATATAAAGGCATACCCCGACCGGCAGAATATCATTGTCTCTGTAAGCAGGGGAAAAGTAAAAGTAAGCTATGACGAGGTCCTTGTCGCAACCCTTATCAGCGGACAGCAGGTCAAAGTAAACAGCCTGCACAATACGGTGGAAGAAAAAAAGATCGCCCCCACTCAGGTAGCCTCATGGCAGCATGGGGACATGTCTTATGAAGATGAGGATTTTGAAGACATCATCGCCGACCTGGAACGGCTGTATAACGTAAAGATAAAGATCGACAACGCCACCGTCCGGAATTTAAAGGTATCCACCGAATTCCGGAGAGAGATAGGGATAGAACAGGCGCTGGAGGTTTTATGCCAGCTTACGGACACGAACCTGAAGCAGGCAAATGGCTGGTATATCATTCAATAAAAACAAACCGACAACTATATGCCGATCGATGATCCCCCGCCCGGATAACCAAAAAAAAGGACCGCCCCAGTTGCGAGCTGGAAGCGGCCCGGCGTCTTAAAATAACCTGTTTACGAATTATTTAAAACTGACCAAAGCTATGAATTTGTACGTAAAAAAGCGCGTCCTGACCGGTCTGCGGCTTACAAAACAGCACAAAGCGCTATTTATGAGAGCATTTTTTCTGGGTATATTGCTTCTTACAGGCGGATTACTGGTGGCACGTGACAGCAGCGGCCAGGACCTGGATAAAGTGACCGTATCCCTGCAGCTGAAAAATGCCACCCTGAAACATGCGCTGCGGGAGATCCAATCCATTACCCGGCTGCCTTTCACCTACAAGACGAACGACCTCGCCGGCTATAACAATATCAACTACCAGGCTACGGACCTTTCCGTCGCCCGTGTGCTGGAAGAGCTTCTGCGAAATACCGGCCTGCGGTATCAGCTGGTAAACAGTAATATCGTCATAAAGAAAATAAAAGGCTATCCCTCCGACTCTCTCCGGCAACAGCCCGATATACGCGTATTTGACGGAGGCATCAGAGGAAAGATCACATCTGCATCGGGAGAGCCGGTACCCAATGCTTCGGTCATGATAGAAGGAGCAGATAAAGGCGCCGCTGCGGATCAGAATGGAGAATATACGATCACCGGACTGAAAGCGGGCAGCTATAAAATGCATGTATCCGCAGTTGGGTTAGCGACCCTCATCATAGATATCAGGATAACCGACAAGGAAGTGCTGACCTATGATCTTGTCATGAAGGAAGGGAACAATAAGCTGGATGAGGTGGTCGTCACAGCCCTCGGCATCACCCGGAAAGAACGCTCGGTAGGTTATTCTTCCCAGCAGGTCAGCGGCAGCAATCTCACGATAGCAAAGGAACAGAACGTCGTCGGATCGCTGTCGGGCAAAATTGCCGGGGTACAGGTTTCGGGCTCTTCCGCCGCCAGCATGGGTGGGACGCAGAAGATCCAGATCAGGGGCGTCAATTCGGTGACCGGCGATGGCGAACCGCTGATCGTGGTGGACAATACCCCGATCTCCAATACCAATTATGCCGATAAAGGTGGCCGGGATTATGGCAACCTCGCCCAGGACATCAACCCCGACGATATCGAATCGGTGAATGTACTCAAAGGCCCGGCGGCCTCCGCCCTCTATGGCCTGCGCGGTCAGTTCGGCGTTATCATGATCACCACAAAAAAAGGCAGTAAGAACAAACAGCCGACGGTGCAGTTCAGCTCCGCCGCCTCGGTGGAAAAAGCGGGTAATTTTATGCCCCTGCAGAACACCTATGGCGCAGGCTCCAGCCTGAACTTCCCGACTATCACCATCAACGGGGTCAGCACAAAATATGTCGACGGCAGCTGGGATGAGAGCTGGGGCCCGAAAATGGACGGCACGCCGGTGAGACAGCAGTATAGCTTTTATCCCGCAGACCCCAACTTCGGCAAAGCCACTCCTTTCATCCCGCATCCCGATAATATAAAAGACTATTTCGTTACCGGACGGACGCTCAACAACAGCCTCTCTTTTGCCGGCGGCGGTCAGAACCAGGCCTTCCGGCTGTCCTATAACAATTCCGATGTCACCGGCATAGAACCAAATACCTGGCTGAAAAGAAACAACCTCTCTTTTACCGGCTCATTGAATATAACTCCTTCCCTGGTCGTCTCTACCAGTCTCAATTATTCCGAGAACAGCGCGCAACGCCCGTCCCAGGGCTATCAGGCGCTGGGTTCACGCAACATGTACCAATGGTTCGAGCGCAACCTCGACATGAAAAAACTGAAACAGTATAAATATCCGGACGGCACTTTCTATCAATGGAACCTCAACGATCCGAACAGCGAAGGCGTCTATGAGGACATGACGCCCATCGACTGGAACAACCCTTATTTCGATGCATACGAAAACCCTGCTCATGACTCGCGGGACCGCTTCTTCGGGAATGTAGGGCTGACCTACACCCTGTTGCCCGGCCTGCAGGTCAGCGGCTTTGTGAGGCAGGACGGCTTTACCCAGAATATCGACGGACGGAACGCTCCCGGCGGCAGGGGTACGCCTTCTTACTACACCGGCAAGTACCAGTCCAAGGAAATGAACTATGAATTCCTGGCGTCTTATAACAAGAGCTTTGGCGATATCTCGCTGAATGCCAACCTTGGTGGCAATATCCTTACTCAGCACTATGACTATTTACGCGAGGAGACCCAGGGCGGCTTCGTCACACCCGGTTTCTATAATATTGCCAACTCTCTCGAAAGACCGCTTGTCACCAATTACCTGAGAAAAAAAGAAGTACGAAGCGCCTACGCATCGGTGACGCTCGGGTACCACAACATCCTTTTCCTGGATGCCAGCGTTCGGAATGATATTTCTTCGGCGCTTCCGCAGGATAATAACTCGTATGTGTATCCGTCTTTTTCCGGAAGCTTTGTATTCAGCGAGCTGCTCGGATGGAAGCCGCTCTCCTACGGCAAATTCAGGGTGAGCTATGCGCAGGCCGGCGCGGACATCGATGTGTACCAGACAGGCGCCTCTTATACACTTGGCCAGCCCTACAGCACCAGCTTTCCCATGGAAGTGCCGGACAAGCTGAACAACCCCGGGCTGAAACCCTCTCTGGGCACGGCGTACGAAGCAGGGCTCGATATGAAATTCCTGGGTGACCGCGTCGGCTTCAGCGCCACGTATTACCGGCAAAGCAACAAGGACGCCGTGCTGCCCCTGAATGTGCCGGGTCCCAGCGGTTATACCAGCTATGTGATCAATGCCGGCAATATAGAGAACCATGGCATTGAACTGAGCGTCACCGGCTCACCGGTAAAAACAAAAAATACCAGTTGGGTGACCACGTTCAACGCAAGCCGTAATTCAAGTAAGATCAAAGCCCTGTACCCCGGGCTCAATTCCCTGCAACTGGACTACAACCGGTATGCCAGCGTCGACATGTACCTCCTCGCCAATGTGGGAGAAGCCTTCGGGTCCTTGGTTGGCAATGGCTACCAGCGCGATGCGAAATCCGGCAAGATATTGCTGGACGCCTCCAACCTCCCGATGTGGTCGACCGGTCATAATTTTGGCAGCGTGCTGCCGCGGTTTACCGGTGGCTGGCTGAATACGGTCACCTGGAAGAATTTCGATCTTTCCGCCGCCATCGATTTTCAGAGCGGGGGCAAATTTTTCAGCTGGACAAAAATGCTGGCTGTAAAAAGCGGACAGGCGGCAGAAACGGCAACGATGAACGACAAGGGAAAAAACATCCGGGATGATCTGGCCACCGGCGGCGGTATAAAAGTCACGGGTATTTCCGCGGCCAGCGGGCAGGAAGTGTCGGCATACGTAAATGCAAGGACCTATTACCGGAATACCATTGGCAGTAAAGTATACGAGGAATGGTTGTTCGATGCGTCGTACATACGGATGCGCGAACTGCGGCTGGGCTATACCTTCAGCAAGGCAGCTCTTCCCAGATTTCCTTTCAAAAGCCTGAACATTGCGTTCATCGCGAGGAACGCGTTTATGATCTGGCAAAAAGCGCCGAAGGGGATCAACCCTGCGGAGCTCGCCACCGGATCTTCCTCGCTCAACTGGCTGGAAACGGGCCAGCTGGCGACCGCGCGTTCATATGGTGCTAATCTGACTATCTCCTTTTAAAAACTACCGGACATGAAAAAAACAACCTTTATAATATTTTCTTTTGTGCTGTTGGTAATGACAACAGGCTGCAAAAAATTCAGCGGCGATATCAACGTCGATCCCAATAACCCCACAACGGCCTCCAACGCCCAGCTCCTCACCTATACCATCAATCAGTTCCCTGTGGTCATCGAGTCGATCTCCGGGGCGCTGTATACCCAGCAATGGTCGGAAAAGCCCTATACGGACGATTCCAGGTACATCTCGGTGAACTTCGATTTCTACGGCATCTATGCCGGTGCGCTGGAGAACCTCCAGACCATTATCGGCACGAAGTCGTTTAACGTGAACGAGGGATCGAAGGCCAACCAACTGGCGGTGGCACGTATCCTGCGGGCGTATTTCTTCTGGCACATGACCGACCGCTGGGGTGACATCCCCTATTCGGAGGCATTGAAAGGGAAAGGAAATTTTACGCCGAAATACGACGCCCAGAAAGATATTTACACCGATCTGCTGAAGGAGCTGAAAGAGGCCGCTGCCCAGATAGACGATGGCAACCCGGTGACGGGGGACATCTTATACAGCGGTAATATGGACAACTGGCGCAAGCTCGCCAATTCCATGCGGGCATTGATGGCGCTGCGTTTATCGAAGATCGATCCCGCAACGGGTAAGCAGCAGTTTGCCGATGCGATGACGGCGGGTGTGTTTACAGCGAACAACCAGAATGCCGTGTATGTACACCTGGCGGATGCGACCAACCAGAATTACTGGTATTATGTGGTGGACGTCCAGGGCCGTCCCTGGTACTGGGCCAGTAAAACATTGGTGGATTATATGAAGCCGCTGGGCGACCCCCGGCTGAAGGTCTTTGCCGACCCGACGCCCGCTACCGGCGACTATGCCGGTGTGCCTTATGGGCTGGACGGGAATGCTATCGGAACCATATCGTCACAGAACGTTTCGCTGATCGGCGTTCATGTCCGTACTCAGAACGCGCCTTGTTATATCGTCACCTATGCTCAGGTGCTGCTGGCCATAGCGGAGGCGGATAAGCTGGGATGGCTGGCCGGCGGCGACGCCGACGCCGCGCTGAAATACAACGCCGCTATCGAAGCATCGGTCAGGCAATGGAACCGGAACAGCTTTAAAGCCTATAACGATGCGCTCGACGCCCAGGTGGAAAAAGCGACCTACGACAAAGACGATCAGGGCGATATCACCGACCTGCCAGCCTATATGGCGCAGGCGGGTATACCCTATGATCCGGCAAATGCCCTGAAGCAGATCGGCTACCAGCGCTGGGTCCATCTGTACATGAATGGCTATGAGGCCTGGGCTGAATGGAGAAGAACGGGTTATCCGGTGTTGACGCCTGCGCCCAATAATAATAATATTCCCATTCCCAGAAGACAGGCCTATCCAAGCACGGAGCCAAATATCAACCCGGCCAATTATAAAGCGGCCATATTGGCCCAGCCGGGGCTGAACGGGAAAGATGACCTGACAGGCAGGGTGTGGTGGGACAAGCCGTAAGCGGCGACGCTGGCCGCCGCCCCGCAGGGCGACCGGGAAGCTTATCAATTCGAAATGAAAAGAAGTTTGTTTTCATGCATCTTATTTTTATAATTTTATAATGCGTTTATTGAATGGAGTAAAAGCATTATATGAATACCTAGAAATCTTTCTATGATCTTGACTATATAGTGGAAATAAGTGAAAAAAGGGTTGAGCAATATACCTCTGCTTACCAGTTAGTACTTGGAAGGCTTACAACTGTTATTTTGATCTATTCAGCATTGGGTATATATCTGATTCCAATTGTACAGGATTTTCAAGATAATGCTTCATGGGTATTCAGGGGTGCCTTACTGGTGATGCTTGTCTTGATTGCATTTAGCATGACATTCACTATAAAGTTAATGTGGCCTGTGTACGTTTCATATCTTGAAATATCTAAGCATTATTATGAGGATTTGCGGATTCAATATGAAACAAGAGAAATCAATAATAAAATGACACCCGATGAGATCGAAGAAGTAAAAAAAAGAATTAATCAATTATTAAAAGCATCATATATTGATGAATTGAATAACGCCCAGGTAAATAATCGCAATGTATTTGTAAAAAAGAGTGCCCATTATTACAGGGCCTTGTTATTTGGATTGATGGCAGCAGCACCTTACGTGCTATGCATTGGTTATCATATTAGTAAAAGAGATGAAAAGGCTCAGAAGGTTGAGATAGTTAATGCTAAAAAAATTGTACCTTACACCCAAAGTAAATAGCGAATCATGGCTGATACAAACAATAATAGCATTGGACACACGAATTCGAGCACGACTACTGTTGTTTCTACACAAGTGCCTGGTGTTGACATGGCCCTGGTTATCGCATCTCAGCCTTATATGGTAAAGGAAAACTCTTCCAGGATCGAGACGAGGGAGATAAAGTTGGACAGAGGATAATTACGTTGGATCGTTGGGAAAATAGCTTATAAATCAAACCATCTACCCCGGTGGTTTTTTAAATTTACAAATACCCATTGAATTATTTAACCTCGAAGCTCATCGTCTTCGACCCGGCCCGCCCGTCAGCCGTCATCCCCTGAACCACGACCCGGTATTTACCCGGCAGATCGGAGGTATAAAAGCTGAATTGCTTTTTCTCCCCGCCTTCCGTATGGATACCGGGCTCCCAGAACAGGAGGTCCCTGAAATCGGGCAGACGGCTGGCGGTCTGCTGTTCCGTAGTATATTCGGGGGCGTAGAATTCCCGCTGCCATTGCAGTCCCTCGTAGTCGACCAGGACACTCCGGGGATCCAGCTCAAGGCCTTCGTAATCTCCCTTATAGGTCGTGAAGCTGGCGATCCCGGAAAATGCAGCCGGCCCCTGGAAATATTCACGGGGGACGACGTCCAGTCTTTTTACTTTGAGCGGATCATAAGAAAATATTTTGTCCCTGGTCACAGGTACTCCATCCAGCAGGACCAGCGTGTTGTCGTCGTCGAAGAATTCATGGTGCGGCTCGTTCAGCATCACCACATGCAGTCTTCCATGCTCGTGATTGACATTGATCTCCCTGACATATTCCCTCAGCACTTCTTCCATCGTGGTGAACCGCACATAATCATCGAGCATATAGGTATAGTCCGATTTCCCATAGAACCGGAAGGTATCCATGAGCGCGGCCCGGAATTTCTGCAGGCTGTCGCCGGAATAGATGTTCTGCACCTGCATGGCTATATTGCGGTCGTGCAGCGACTGACGCTGTGCCGGGGACAACGAAAAAACGGGCAGGCGTTCCGCTGAATATTGTTCGCTGAAGGGGCTGAAGATATCCACTTTACAAAGGCTGTCATTCTCCGTGCCCGACTGGACGATAAAACCCTGCGGACCATAGAAATCTTTGATATCGAAATATACGCGGCCAGCGGAATCCGCTTTGGAGGTCTGGAACCGGAACTGTATTCCCGGCACCGAAAAGAAGCAGAGCCTTCCGCGTATAGGCGCGCCCGTGTGCTCGTCCGTCAGCCGTCCCGTGATCAGCTGCCCGTTGAATTCGGGTGGGTATTGCAGCGCGGGCTGCTTGTCCTGGAGGATATTCTCCCAGCGGAACCTTCTCCAGCCATGGGTAAGCATCAGGTTGTCGAGGGCCTGGTCCGCAGCCGGGCCGCTGGCGGAGAAATAATAATCCGGCGATTCGATCCGGCCACGCAGGTCGGAGCTCAGCCACCAGTAATTATAAATATCCAGGTCCTGTGGCGGAGTGGTCAGGGAGTCGTCACGGTACACCGACAAAGAAAGGCTGGCGGATGCGCCCCCACCCTGCCCGCCGGCCCCCGGGATCGCTTTGCCGGCTAAGGTTGCCCCGCCGGTTGCCGCCGGTGCGGCCTCCGTACCCGGCACATCCAGCGACAGACTGACCTTCTGGCGGGTACCGTATCCCGGCTGGTCGCTGGCTAGACCGATGGATAGCTGTCCGGCCGGACGTTTGAAATACAATCTTTCACCGAGAGGCCGGAGCCCGGCATCAAAAAGGGTCAGCTGATTGATCCCTTCGCCGAGGCTGCCCTTGTCGATCAGGAATAAAGCGCTGTCCTGTGCCAGTGTGGCCCGCAGCAAGCAGCGCACCGAGGAACGGGACTGTCCGAAAAGGATCAGCTCGCGGGAGGAGGCGCCACGGGCATGCACCGTCACTTTCAGCTTGTCGTTACTTCCTTCTTCCACCCGCATCGCATACCCCTGGTCGTTGGCCGTGGGCAATTCCTTTGACAGCGTTTCCCCGTCGGGGAAACTGAGCCAGGCCTGATAGCGGTGCCCAGCCGATGCGGTGAATAAAAAGCTGCCGATGCCAAAGCGCAGTGGCAAAAAAGAGCCGACCGTATCCTTGCGTTCATCGGTGATATAGCCTTTGCAGTCTGCTCCTATCCCGTTGCGGTCCGTCACGCGGAACGCGATCCTGGTGGGGACCTCCGTGATAAGATTGCCCCCTTCGGGGAAAAAACCGATCTTATAAAGGACAGGTTTGGAATCGGAGGGCGTGGTCCCTGCGGCGCTGCCGGAAGCTGGATCATTGGATGCGGTGCCTCCCCCGGATGAACGCGTGGCTGCGGCCGCGCCGGGCGCGGGCAGCTCTTTCAGCGTATTGATGATCGTCAGGGGAGCCTCGAAAAAATAATCGGGGCCGGAATTTTTCATCCAGTTGGTATAGGCCCTGAGCCTGTAATTTCCGGAATTAAGCGTGAGCGGCAGAAAGAAAGACCCCTTCCCTTCCGCGGCTTCAAGCGCGATCTTTCCCTGAAGGACGAAGTGGTCGTCCTTGTCGAGGATCTCCACATAGGCGACTTTGCTGAGCTCGAGAGGCGTGTGCGTACGGCCGTCAACACAGTAGATCTTCAGCCAGCAGATCTCTCCCGCGAGATAAGAGGGCTTGTCCGTATGAACAAAAAGCTTTTCGGTGACCGTACGACTCCGGTATGCATCAAATTTAACCTGCAGGCCGTTCAGCCCATCCGGTTGTGCGGCCGCCTGTCCGGCGACGGAGAGGACCGTGATCAGCAAAAACAAGTATTTACTATTTTTCAGCATAATACATTTAAGATTGTTCAGGGCCAGAAGTATGGTTTTTGGTTTGAGCCGGTCAGGGTGCAGTCCGCACATTCCCGGGGGGCGATATCGTATCGTACGCCCACGCCTATGACACCCGTCGAGTAGTCGATAGGCCAGGCATAACCCGAGCCGAGAAAATGTTCAAGGCTGTCCGGATTATCGGGTATGGACATTTCGGAGCATGCATCGGTATAAAATTGCAGGTGCCAGTTGGGCAGCTCGCCCGGTGTGAAATAAACCCTCTTCTGCTGCATGGTGCCCGCGCTGACAAATCCGATCACCTGTTCCGTAGAGTCGGACAAGTTATGGACATTCCCCTTGCTTTCAGAAGGCTGCGGACTGAAGATGGAACCGATCTGTTCGGAATTTTTCTGCAGGTTCAGCCAGAAATTATATCCCTCCGTGGTCAGCACATATTGTTTCACCAGGATGCTGTACATCACGCTGATCTTCCAGGAACTGTTGGGGATCAGGACAAGGGGCGCCTGATAGATCACATCCGACGCCAGCTTGGCCGATGATGCCAGCAGGACGGTGGTGGAGGGTGTCGACTTCCAGCAGGTGTAGACAAGGTTTGGATACCGGGAAGAGATAGAACGGTTCTCATATTTAAAGTACGAAAAATAAACGGAATGAAATTCCCAGGTCTCGTTATACTCATACCGGTAATAGTGGCTGACATTCTGCGGATCGTGGGTATTGGCGTAGATCTGGAGGCCGGCGTCCGAATCCGTCCATCCTATGCTGTCGATGGGCGGCGAGGTCTTCAGCTCCACATAGTCCGATGCATAGTTCTTTCCACCGGAAGTTCTGATATGAAGCCGGTATTGCAGACTGGGATTCAGGGAAAGACCGGGTGCGATATAAACGCCGTTCCCGTTTTCCGAAAGTGGATAAGCGCTGCCATTCTTGTCCTCCACATACACCTGGGCATTCAGCTCGGGGGTCACGCTGGCCGAATCGTCGAGCTTGTAGGTATGCGACAGGGTAATCCATGTAGTATCGGCGCCATTATTGATAAATCCCTCCACCACGAGGTGCGAAATATTCGAGGAGACGACCGGCGGAACATAAGATTCCTTACAGGCCATCGAGAGAACAAGGAGTACACAAAATATCTTTTTCATGTTAAAACCGGATATTAAAGTTCACAAATGGAATGGCGCTGCCGAAAATCGACAATTTATACCCGTTGATGTTCCCGTTCTCGGTAATAAAATAAACGGAATACGGATTGTGCCTTCCCGTCAGATTGTACACCCCGATCGTCCATGAATTATGCGTCACCTGATGTACTTTATGATTGCCATCGATATTCATCGACAGGTCCGTACGGAAATAATTCGGGACCCGGTAGATGTTCCGGTCCGAATACAGCACCCGCTGCCCTCCTCCATAATTATACCGCCCTATCGGCAGCGTAATAGGACGGCCCGTGCTGTACACTGTATTCATGCTGACGCTGAAACGATGGTTGACCCTGAAATTGCCCACGATCGTGATATTCTGCGGGATATCGAAGTCGGCTGGGTAATACTGGCCTTCGTTCACCAACTCGCCCGCGTGGGGATCGTCTGTTTTTAACAGGGTGCGCGACCAGGTATAGCTGACCCATCCATTGAGCTTGCCCGTCAGTTTTTTGACCATGAACTCGACCCCGTAGGCCTTGCCTTTCGAATTCAGCACATCCGTCTCGATATGGTGGTTCATGATCAGCGTGGCGCCCGATCGGTAGTCGAGATAATCCTTCAGCCGCTTATAATAGACTTCAAGGGAGGTCTCGATGGTATTGGAATGAAGGTTCTTATACAGACCGAGGGAGATCTGGTCGCCCAGTTCCGGTCTGATGTTCCGGTCGCTCAGCTTCCAGATATCCGTGGGCGCCATCGATGTGGTATTGGACAGCATATGGATATACTGCCGCTGTGAATTATACCCCGCCTTCACCGAAAAGCTGTTGGTAAAGGCATACCGGGCCGATAGCCGGTAGTCCGGTCCCTGATAGGTCCTTATGATGGCCCCGCTGCCATATTCTTTTGTTCCGACCTTGTTGGATTCCTGTACCGGCAGACCGGGAGCATAGATGCTTTCTTCATGGGGGCCTAAATAGTTATAAAGCGACCAGCGGAGACCTGCGTTGATGGACAGCTTAGGCGTAATATTATAACGGTCGGCCAGATAGATGGCGCTCTCCAGGGCTTGTTCCCGGGCGACCGTATCCGGCGTTACCAGTGATCGCTTGCTGTTTGGCGTATAGGAGCCTGGATGCAGCGTATACCGGATGGAACTGGCGCCGAAGTCGATGGTATGTTTGGAATTGAGGAACCAGGTGAAGTCGCTCTTCAGGTTGAGCTGCTTGATATCGAACCCGAGTTTGAAGGCGTCCACCGGATTGCCCCCGCTGCTGACATGATAAAGGTAATGGTCGTATCCCCCGCTGATGGCGCTGTTCAGCTTGTCGCTGAACGTATGCTTCCATTTGACCGAAATATTCCTGTTGCCATAGCCATAGGTCGTATCGTTGTTCAGATTGAACTTGTCATTGCTGAGGTACCCCGTGAAATAGAAGCTGTTCTTCGCATTGAGCTGGTGGCTCACTGTCAGGTCGAGATCGCTGAAGGACCCGCGGCTGTGTTTGTACTGCGATGGCAGCGCCCCCAGCAGCCAGTTGGCGTAGGTCGTGCGGCCACCAAGGATAAAGGAGGTCTTGTCCTTCACGATGGGGCCTTCGAGCATGACCCTGCTGGTGAGCAGACCGACCCCGGCTACCCCGGAAAAATTCTTTTTATTCCCTTCCCGGCTGGAGATATCGAGCACGGAGGAAAGCCTTCCCCCATATTTCGCGGGGATACTGCTCTTGTATAGTTCTATGTCCTTTACCACATCTGGGTTGAAGGCGGAGAACATCCCGAAAAAATGCGAAGGGTTATAGATGGTCGTCCCATTGAAAAGGATCAGATTCTGGTCGCTGGCGCCGCCGCGGACATTGAGACCCGTGCTGGCCTCGCTTACCGACTTCACGCCGGGCAGCGTGAGTACGACCCGCAGGATATCGGCTTCGCCCATCACGGTGGGCACCTGCTTGATCGTCTGGATGTCGAGATGTTCCACTCCCATCTGAACGCGGTTGATATTTGCCGTTTTCGCCGCGGAGATCACAACCGTTTTCAGCGTGGTGACCTGCTCGCGCATATCGATCGGAAGTTTTCCATCGGAATAAAGGATGACCTGATATTTGCTGTCCCGCATGCCCAGGCCCTGCACATTGAGGATATGATGTCCTTTTGGGAGGCTGATCGAAAAATAACCATACTGATCCGTGACCGTCCCGATGGCCGGCTTGTCCGAAAAGATAGCCGCTCCGGTAATGGGCTCTCCCGTCCTCGCATTCCTGATCACCCCTGAAATAATGGCCGTGCCCTGCTGGATCTGATTCGTCTTCCGGCCTATCTCGTATAGCTTATTCTCGGAACTGATGGATTTAGCCGCGCGTTTTCTGTCTGCGGGTCCGGTGGCCGCTTCTTCTTCCCTGCCGGCGCTGGTATCTATGTTGCGCGTCCTGCCGTTAAAGAAACTTTCGGGAAGCTCCGTCCGGATCTGAAGGCCCTTGCTGATAAAGACATGGCCATGCTCGTCGAAGGAAAAATGGAAGGCGGTGCCCGCGAACACTTTTTCCAATACTTTATCCAGCGGTTGATCCTTCACGCTGAGTTGGATGACCAGGCTGTCGAACTGAGTGGGATTGAAATAAAAATGAACGGAAGAGGACGCCTCTATGATCTTTACGAACTGTTCAAAGGACTGCCCATCGAAGTCGCCGGTAACGCGGATGTTCCTGGAGTCCTGCGCCGACAGCCGGACCGTGGAGAACAATAAGAGGATAAAAGAGAGTAAAAAGTTCCGGTAGCGCATAGGGGTTACTGATGGGATGATTGGTTATAATATTGAACAGCCGAGACCATCGCCCTGTCATGTTCTTTCCTGTACTTTATCTTTTTTCTCCGCAGGTCTTGCCGGATCTCCTTCCTTTTATCTTTCAGGATCTCAAGCATGGAATTAAGATTGGCCACCGGATGATTAACGCCGCCCTTTATGATAAAATAATGATCTTTTTCTATGGCGGTGTATACCACCGTAAGGTCCACTATGGATTCTTCTACCGTCTTGGTCCTTTTGGCAAGCAGCGTCACGGTGCCGGAACAGAGTAATTCATAAAAGCCGGAGGGGCTGTTGATAAACCGGTGACCGGGCAGAGAGAATTCTTTTATTTTTTCTCCGGAGAGGCTGATGGACTCTCCTGAAAAATTAAAGATAACGACCTGGTCCCTTACCAGGTCATAGAGCATGGGCATGTCGTCGTAGAGAATGCCGTCATAAACGACCGAGCCTTTCTGTACGCCTCCGGCATCAAAATAGGGATGGCCGGTCATCACTGGGTAATCGATATGTTCGATGCCATTGTATATCAGGGCCTGTTCGCCCATAAAGTTGTGGTAGCACTGAATGGTATTTTCGAGAGCGATCCTGGTGGCAGTGGTATCGGGCAAAAATTGCTGAGCCCGTACATTTCCGAGAGATAAGACTAGAAAGCTTATAGACAATGTTCGCAGGAAGCCGGTCATAGCCACTAAAATAGGAATAAATGGTCAACCTATCCTGCCTGTGTCAAAGAATGTAATAAAAAGTTAAAAGAATATAATGCGTTTTTAATACGCGCACCTGCCAGTGGCAAACACGGACAGCGGTATCGCCGGAATTCCGGTGGCTGATCGCCTTAGTTCAGACGCGAAAAATCCCGGTTGAGCCGGGATTATCACAAATTGAGTCGCTAAAAATTTTTGCAGCGTTTAGCTCTTGCAGCTCCGCTATCAGCGTCCTTTCGTCCGGCGATGCCAGCTCCACGGTCTGCATCATCAGTGCCGCGATCAGCGTCCTTTCGTCCGGCGACGCCAGCTCCATAGGTCAGCATCATCTCCGCCGTCAGCGTCCCCTGGTCCGGTCCAGCTCGATACGTGCAGAAATATAATCATATACGGCCTCAAGATAATTGGACTGGGCGGTGGTAAGGGCCAGCTCCGCATCGGTTAGCTCCAGACGGGAGGCTACGCCATTGGCATAACGGTATTGAGTAATATCATAGCTCAGCGCGGCGGCCTCTTTCACGGTGATGCGGGTCTGTATCCGCGAAGCGGCTTCGAGCGCATTGGCAACCGCCTGTCTGACGACAGACCGGAGCTGTTCGCGCGCATTGTCGACCTGGATAACGGATTGCTGCCGGACGATCTTCGCCTCGCTCACCTTTGCCTTGTTGCCATACCCGCTGAACAACGGTACCGACACCTGTGCGCCCACAAAAGGCGTGGAAGGATAGGCCGAGTTAAAATAATCGAATTTGCCTGTCTGCGTCTGTACCTGATATTGTCCGACAAGCGCTACCGTGGGCTTGCGGGCGGCGGCGGCGATCAGGATCTGCTGATCGTCTATACCTGGCTGTAAGACAAGGGCCCTGAGGTCGGGCCTGTTCTTTTCGGCTTCGGCATAGACTTCGGCTTCGGCGGGTATCGACTCCGGAGTTGGGAGGACCAGGCTGTCGCTCAGTTCGATCTGCTGAGCCGAATCCGACCCAATCAGGGTCTTCAGCTGCAGCTTGCCTACTTCGATGGCATAGGACAGTTTCAGCAGATCGGGCTCCAGGTTCTTTACGCTGGTAAAGGCGCGGAGGGTGTCCACGCGCAGCGCGCGGCCCTGGGCCAGCAGCGATCTGGCGTCGTCGAGCGCTTTCTGATTGCGGTGGAGGCTTTCTTTCTGAAGACGGATCCTTTCGCCAAGCACAAGGATCTGCAGGTAGGTCTGCCGCACACGGGCTTCCGTCTCGGTCTCCTTGTCGCGGAGGAGCAGACTGCTCTGCTGCTCCTGCTGTTCCGAACGGCGCAATGCCGGCCGGGACGCAGGATTATAAAGCGACTGGCTGACCCAGAGGGTGGCCGAGAGCTGATCCTTACCGCCATAGCGCGCGTAAGGGACTTTATTCCCCAGACCATTGCTGCCGCCGTTGCCGAATCCAAAGAACGGGGGCAGCAGGAAGTAATGGCTGGCCTGGGCACCGATGCCTGCGGATGGGAGGCTCAGGCTCTTTGCGACGATCTTTTCCTGACCCGACCGGGCGATATCGAGCCTGGCGATCTTTATGTCCCGGTTGTGTTCCCGGGCCTGCGACAGCGCCTCCTTCAGGGACAACGCTTTCTGGGATGGAGATGCCTGCGCATCTCCATCCTGCTGTGCCCCCTGATTTTCCTGCAAGGCCTGGGTCGGGACCAGTGTCTGCGCTCCGGCAACATAGGATGCCAGACAGAGCGCGAGGAATATGATAATGGTATAGATAAATGGTCTGACGATATTCATATCGTGAAAATTGTTCATGTGCATATACGGATGACCCTGTGGATCTGAGTCCGGGTAAGTATCCCGGCCGGTGTCCCGGTGCCTGTCCGCATGTTTGTTCCTGGTGTTCATATACTGTGTAATTTCTTATTGATGAATTAGATCTGGTGACCCGGGACCGGTGCCGGGAATCCAGTATTTATAGGCTGCGTCACCGGTGCAGGGACCTTTGCGCGATGTGGGCGCGAGAGGTAGGAATACACCGCCGGGATGACATAGAGGGTAAGAATGCCGGCGAACAGCAGACCGCCCACCACCACGATGCCCAGAGAGGTCCGGCTGCCCGATGACGTACCCAGCGACAAGGCGATGGGCAGGGTGCCGAAGATCATCGCCAGCGTGGTCATGAGGATCGGACGGAACCGGGATGCCGCTGCGGACAACGCCGCTTCACGGACGGTCATGCCCGCTTCCTTGCGCTGGTTGGCGAATTCCACGATCAGGATACCGTTCTTGGTGATCAGCCCGATGAGCATGATGATGCCGATCTCGCTGAATATATTGATCGACTGACCGGTGAGCCAGAGACTGAGCAGCGCCCCGGTAACGGCCATGGGTACCGTCAGCAGGATGATGAACGGATCGATCAGGCTTTCGAACTGTGCGGCCAGCACGAGGTAGATGAGGATCACCGCAAAGATGAAGGCGAATACCAGACTGGAGCTGCTCTCCGCAAAGTCGCGGCTCTGGCCGGCCATATCGGTACGGAAGCTTTTGGGCAACACGCTTTTGGCGATACCATCGATCTCCCTGATCGCCTCGCCCAGACTGACGCCGGGGGCCGGTGTAGCCGAAATGGTGGCGCTGTAAGACTGGTTATAGCGGTAGATGGCCGGGGGACTCACCGTTTCATTCATTTTCGTCAGGTTGTCGAGGGACACCATTTCCCCGCTGCCGGAGCGGAGGAACAGCGAACGGAGGTCGGTGGGCGCGGAGCGTTCCTGCCTTTCCAGTTGTCCGATCACTTCATACTGCCGGTCGTTGTAGATAAAGTATCCATAGCGCCTGCCGCTCAGCGCCAGTTGCAGGGTACGTCCTATCTCTTCCGTCGAGATGCCGAGCTGTGCGGCACGCTGCCGGTCGATGGTGATGCCGATCTCGGGTCTGTTGACCTTGAAATCCGGGTCCTGGAAACTGAGTTTTTTGCTCTGATACACCTGGCCCATCAGCTTGGGCATGACATCTACGAGGGATTTCAGATCGGGCGCCTGAACGACATACTGCAGGGGCTGTGAGCTGGAAAAGCCGCCGATGGTCGGGATCTGGATAGGGATACAGATCACGTTGCGGAACCTCCCCGAGGCCTGCACCAGCTTCTGATAGACCTGGCCCTGAGTGAGGTGGCTCTTCCGGTCTTTGGGGTCTTTGAGGAACACCCACTGGAAGCCGAGGTTCACCGGCTGCACCAGGGTGCCGATGGATGCGGCGATCCCGGCATAGGTCCTGTTCCCGTTGAGGTCCGGGATCGAGTCGGAGACATAATTGCTGATCTCCTTCATCGTTTCTTCCATGCTCTCATACGAAGTGCCTTCGGGTGCGATGACCGCCAGGCCCACCATCGAACGGTCTTCAAGGGGCGCAAGCTCCGATGGAAGGGTGGGCAGGATAAGCCAGGCAATGCCAAGTGACACGACCAGGACCGCAAATCCCAGCCAGCGCCGGCGGAAGAAAAGCGACAGGGATCTTTCATATCCTTTATTAAGCGCTACGAACCAGGGTTCCGTCTTGCGGTAGAGCCAGCCATGCGAAGAGCCGGCCCTGAGCAGATAGGCGCTCATCATCGGAGACAGAGTCAGGGCGACAAAGGCCGAGATCAGCACGCTGCCGGACACCACGATGGCGAACTCCCTGAAGAGACGGCCCGTGATCCCACCAAGAAAGAGCACCGGCAGGAATACGGCGGCCAGCGTCACGGTGGTGGAGATAACGGCGAAGTAGATCTCATCGGCGCCTTTGCGGGCAGCTTCCAGCGGGCTGAGCCCCTGCTCCACCTTGCTGTAAATATTCTCGAGCACGACGATCGCGTCATCCACGACCAGGCCGATGGCCAGCACGAGTCCCAGCAGCGTCAGCACGTTGATCGAGAAATTCCCGATATACATGATGAAGAACGCCGAGATGATGCTCACGGGGATGGCTACCAGCGGGATGATCGTGCTGCGCCAGTCCCTTAAGAAAATAAAGATGATCAGGGCCACCAGTCCGAAGGCCAGGAGCAGGGTTTCCTGCACTTCCGAAAGAGAGTTGCGGACGGGCACGGTAAAATCCTTCCCGAGGGAAATGATAAAGTCTTTGGGTGCGCTCTTTACGATGTCGTCGAAGCGTTTCTTGAATTCTTCCACGATGGCCAGTGAGTTGGCGCCGCGCTGTGGCTGTACGCCGGTGCCCACGCCAAAGCGGGCGGTGGACCCTTCGCAGACGATCATGGCCGTCCTTTCATTCTGTGAGGAGAGGATCGCGGTGCCAATATCCTTAAAGTGTACGATGGCCCCGTCCTTCTGGCTCAGGATCATATTATTGAAGTCGTCCTCCGTAACGAGACGCCCTTCGGTGCGAAGGGTCAGCTCCGTATTCTGCCCTTCGATCCGCCCGCTGGGCAGGTCGACATTTTCCCGTTGGAGGGCGGCCTGGACATCGGAGGGAGTAAGATGATAGGCGGCAAGCTTTACGGGGTCCATCCGCAGGCGCATGGCCCGTTTGCGGCCTGCGTAGGAGTCGACAAGACGTACGCCGGGTATGGATTGCAGCCGCTCCTTGATATTGATATTGACGAAATCGGTCACATCTTCGAGGCTCTTCGTATCGCTTTGCACGGTGAGGAAGACGAGGAAGTCGGGGGGGCCGGATTTCTCCACGATCGTGGGTTCGATATCGGTTGGCAGTTGCTGGCGCGACTTGGATACCTTATCACGGACATCATTAGCCGCTGCTTCGAGATCGGCGTTCAGGTTGAACTCGACCGTGATGATGCTCACCTGCTCGCGGGATACGGAAGACATGGCGCGGATGCCATTGGCTTCCGCAACGGCTTCTTCCAGTGGTTTGGTGACCTGCGATGCGATGATATCCGCACTGGCGCCGGGATATACCGTAGTGATGGTGACGATGGGAGAATCCGTTACGGGATATTCGCGGGTACCCAGATAGGTATAGCCGACGATCCCGAAGAGGATGAGGAGGACGGACAGGACCCCGGCCAGAACTGGCCGGGATATGCTGACTTGTGAAATAGCGCTCATATAATTTGATTCTTATTGTTACTGGTTAATTATTCCACCACCCTCATTTCAGCGTCACGAAGTGGACTGCCGAGCCGGGCATAAGCCGGAGCAGGTTGCTGGTGATGACCGTATCGCCGGTATGCAATCCTTTGGAGATCTCCACCGTATTGGGTCCGCGCTGTCCGGTCTCTACCGGCACCAGCTCAACCTGCGAATTTTTGCTGACATACACACCATAACCACCGGCGGAAGGGATCAGCGCCTGCGTGGCCACCTGCAAGGCATCCGTAGAGCTGTGCAGGCCGAGGTGCAGCCTTGCGCTCTGCCCAGGAAGGAGCAGGCCGCCGGGATTGGGGCTGACCGCTCTCACCAGCAGGGTGCGCGTACTGGCATCGAGCCGGGACTCGCGGGCGGAAACCGTGGCTGCGTATTGACGGGAGCCCGAGGCTACCGTAAAATGCTGTACGCTGCCGGGGGTGATGATATTGGCGTATTTCTCCGGTACGGAGAATTCCAGCTTGACCACGCTGTTGTCTTCGAGATCGGTGAGGATCGTATTGACGGAGACAATGGCGCCGGGGTAGACCCTGATGATGCCGATGCGGCCGGAGAAGGGAGCCCGGATATGGGTCTTGGCGATCATTACCTTCAGTTCCGCGATCTGTGCCTGGATCACTTTCAGGTTCGTGAAGGCCTGATCATAATCCTGCTGGATGACGGCTTCGTGCTTGATGAGGTCGTTGAGCCGGTGTTCGTTGAGGAGCGCGAGCTTTTCCTGCTGACTGAATCGTTCAAGCTGCGCCTGCAGGTCCTGATCATCGAGCTGGAAGAGGAGGTCGCCCGATTGGACCAGGGTCCCTTCCTTAACATTGACGCGGACGATCTTGCGGGTGAGCTCGCTGGCGATGTCCACCTGCTGGTTGGCTACCAGAGAGCCGGTCACTTCCAGCTCTTCGGACAACGAAACGGGCCGGATCACCATGCCGTCTACCGGTGTAGCAGGCGGGGCGGCGGCCGGTGCTGGCGTTGCCGTTACATCGTCTTTCGACTTGCCATAACAGCCGGTAAGCAGAATAAGAAGGGCGAGGCCAGAAAGGAGGAGCGCAATTTTCGCCCGGAGTTTGGTTGGTATTGTCTTGATGTTCATAGCTTTATTTAATTGAAGTCTCATATTATAAATAGATTTATTCGAATATGTCGATATATTACGCCGAAATTTGCCCTTCTGAAGCGGAAACGCCGGGACTTGCAGGCTCAACACCTCAGATCAACCGACCCTCCAAAACCAAAGGGGAGTACAAAAGTATAGAAACATTTAAATATTTCAATAAATAAATTAAAAATATTATTTTTTGAGGCACTGGAGGAAATTTATGTACGCATCGATCATCTCTTTGTTCAGACGATATTTTATGTTGCGGCCTTCTTTTTCGGAGAGGATGATATCGAGGTCGGTGAGCTGTTTGATATGATGGGATATCGAGGGCTGGGCCAGGTTGACCACCTCATGGATATCAACACAATAGAGGCAGTCTGCCTTTTTCTTGATCTCAAAAAGTATCTTCATCCGCGTAGGGTCTGAAAGGGCCTTCGAGATCTTCTCGGCCCTTTTTGCATCCATTGTTTCCATGTGACAAATTTTGTGCAAGGTACATAAATTGTGCGAATCGTCTAAGCAGGCCAGGTGAACAAGCAGCGGAATGCCCGTCTTTGTCACGCCTCAGAGAGTCATGACCGGTACGCCCTGACGCGATGCCCCGGTACCCTTCCATAAAAAAACCCCTGAAGGTTCAGGGGTCGCTAGTATTGGATCTGTATCCGGAAATCGAATTATTTCGGTCCGCTCTCCGTCACCGGAGCATCCGCAGCAGCAGAGATGGTGCTGTTCCATTCACCGGTATTCTGAAGATAAGCGATCACTTTGATATCTTTAGCAGCCAGCCCTTTGGGTAGCTTGAAGCTCATCGAACCCGATCCGCTGCCCCCACTGCCGGGTCCTTCCGTCTTGAAATCCCTGACGATATTGACATGCTGCAGCGTGTGACCGCTGTTCTCCCCCGCCCGCACCTGTGACTCCGCATGCGACTGGACCAGTGCTACGTTCAGCCTGTCCATACCGGGATTGATCAGTTTGTACGATACCTTGATCTTTTTGCCATCGAAGTCGGCGTGGAGCTCGATCGTTTTTTCCACCGGCTTGCTCAGCTCCTCTTCTATGGCCGCCTTCAGCTGCGTCTCATCGGAGCCGTTCATCTGGTGCCATCCATTGATAATGGCCTGCGGGGTGTAAGAGCTTCTCACCCTTAATATACGGGTGTATTCCTTCTGCCGGTCGGTATAATCCGAACTGCTGTACGCATCCTTCCATCCCAGCTTATCCCAGTAATCGACATGAAACCCCAGCGCATACACCTTACCGGGATAGGCGACCGCAAGGTCCGACAACGCCACATCGGCAGGCGGACAGCTGGAACATCCTTCGGAAGTAAAGAGCTCTATCACGGCAAAACCCTGTGCGACCGAACAAGGAGGGAGCGTAAAACGGGAAGACAAAGGCCGGTCGGTGACCGGTGCAACAGGGGCCTTGTAAAACGCGGCGAGCAGAAAGGCTGCGGCGGGGAGGCAGAAAAGGACAAACAAAAACTTTTTCATGTCATATAGTTTCATAAGCTAAAGTTACGAACTCCTCCGGTTCCTCCCTGTCGGACGCTGGACAGTTGAGCATGGTTTTTTCCCGTTTCCCCGAAAAATCCCCCCTGTTGGGAGCCCCCTCACTTCTCGTTCGACAGAGAATAGGGCACATCTCCGGCACTGGTCCCCCTCTGTTTATCGGGTTCGGCTACCATGCTGAAATCGATCGCGCCACCGGCCGTAAGGGTCTGATGGCTCAGCCAGTTCGGCGCGTATGTTTTCCCGTTTACGCTCATGCTGCTGACATATCTGTTGTGCTCGCTGTTAGCCGGCGCGCTGATGACAAGGCTCCTGCCGTTTTCAAACCGGACGGTGAGCTTTTTGAACAGCGGAGCACCCAGCACATATTGCGCGCTGGTGGGACACACCGGATAGAAGCCCATCGCCGAGAACACATACCAGGCGGAAGTCTGCCCATTATCCTCATCGCCGCAATAACCGTCGGGAGTAGCCTTGTAGAGCCGGTTCATAGCCTCCCTCACCCAATACTGGGTCTTCCACGGTTGTCCGGCATAGTTATACAGGTACAGCATGTGCTGGATGGGCTGGTTGCCATGCGCATACTGCCCCATATTGGCGATCTGCATTTCCCTGATCTCGTGTATGGTGCCATGATAATAGCTGTCATCGAACACGGGCGGCAGCGTAAATACGGAATCCAGCTTAGCGATAAAGGCGGCCTTGCCACCCATCAGGTTGATAAGGCCCTGGATATCGTGGAATACCCCCCAGGTGTAATGCCAGCTATTGCCTTCCGTAAAAGCATCTCCCCATTTGAAAGGGTTGAACGGAGTGACAAAAGAACCGTCCTTGTTTTTGCCACGCATCAGGCCGATGGATGGATCAAAGACCTTACGATAGTTCAGAGAGCGTTGTTTATAAAGGTCCGTCTCGGCTTTAGGCCGGTGCAGCGCCTCTCCCAGGCGGTAGATCGCAAAATCATCATACGCATATTCCAGGGTACGGGCTACGTTCTCATTGATGTTGACATCGTAAGGCACGTAGCCCAGCTCGTTATAATATTTGACGCCGAACCTTCCGACGGCGGTATTGGGTCCCTCATTGGCCGCTCCATGCAATAATGCCTGGTACAGCGTGTCGATGCTGTAGCCGCGCAGGCCTTTCAGATAAGCTTCCGCAACCACGGAGGCGGAATTATTCCCGATCATACATTCGGCATAACCAGGGCTTGACCATTCGGGAAGCCATCCCCCTTCTTTATAATCGTTCACCAGACCCTCCTGCATTTCCTTGCTCATGTCAGGGTACACAAGGTCCAGAAAAGGATAAAGCGCGCGGAACGTGTCCCAGAAACCGGTACCCGCAAACATATAGCCTGGCAGGGTCTTGCCGTTGATCGGGCTGTAGTGTACGATCTGTCCCTGTGCATCCTTCTCATACAATCTGTTGGGGAAGAACAGCATCCGGTAGAGGCAGGAATAAAAGGTCCGGGTCTGGTCGACGGTGCCACCTTCGGCGGTCAGCCGGCCAAGGGTCTTGTTCCATACTTCCTTTGCTTCGGCCCTGGTCGTCTCGAAGGATTTATTGCCCAGCTCGCGCTGAAGGTTCAGCTCGGCCTGCCCGATGCTGATAAAAGAAGAGGCACATTTCAGATGCACTTTTTCACCCGCCTGCGTCTTGAAACTGATCACCGCCCCGGCATGGTTACCGGTATATTCCAGCAACCCGTTGTCGAGCTGCTTGTCATGCCAGGCAGAAGCCAGTTCGAACGGCTTGTCGATATAGATGACGAAATAGTTCCTGAAATTATCGGGCACCGCTCCACTGTTGCGGGTACTGTAGCCGATGATCTTCCTTTCGGCAGGCAATATTTTGATCCAGGACCCCTTGTCAAACGCATCGATCACGATATGTGCGCTGTCCGTCCGGGGGAAGCTGAACTGGAAGCTGGCTGCGCGTTCGGTCGGGGCAATCTCCGTGGTGAGGTTATAATCGGCCAGATAGACACTATAATAATAGGGTTTTGCCGTTTCGGCCTTATGGGAGAACCAACTGGCCCTGTCCTTTTCATCGATGACCAGACGACCCGTTTCGGGAAAAATAGAGAACTGGCCATAATCGTTCATCCAAGGAGAGGGCTGGTGCGTTTGCTTGAACCCCCTTATTTTGTCCGCGTTATAGGTATAGGCCCAGCCATTGCCCATGAGGCCGGTCTGTGGCGTCCAGAAATTCATCCCCCAGGGTAGCGCAATCGAAGGATAGGTGTTGCCGTTGGACAGAGAAGGCGAGGAGGCCGTACCCATCAGCGGATTGATCCATTCGACCGGATCGGTGATCTTTTCGACAAGCTGCGCTGCTGCGGAGACAGGCAGGGCCACCGCCAGGAATAAGTTAAGGATGATGTTTCTCATGGGGCCAAAGCTAAGGATTGTTTTGTTTCCGGCATCACGGCAGGGCTCCGGCGCATAAGGGCTCCTGGGCATCACGGCTCCAGTGTAACCGGCTGTGCGGAAGCGTCAGGTGCCGCGCCATCATTCCTCTCCTCCCCGATCAGCTCGCGGGTATACTGATATTTCAGATGATCATAGAAAGAATGCTTGTCGATAAGCATCGCGACGAGGCTCGCCACCATCCCCGCCAGCATAAGATGAAAGATCACGTTGTGCCGGTCTGTCATTTCAAGGACGAGGATCGCCGCGGTAAAAGGGGTACGGGTGATGCCGGTGAGGAACCCTACCATGCCGGAAAGGATGAGCAGGTTGCTGCCGTTCGCAGACAGATGCATCCAGCCGGAAAGCAGCGAGCCGATGCTGGCTCCCGCACTGAGGGCCGGTGCAAAAACGCCGCCGGATGCTCCGGTGGTAAAAGAAAATACCGGTCCGGCTATCCGCAGCAGCGGCATATACCAGGCAACATGCTTACCGGGAGTGAACAAGACAGTGGTCATCAGCTCCTTCCCCGATCCCAGCACACGCTCATCGATAAAGAAGGCCAGCGTGGCGATCGCCAGCGCGCAGCCCGCTACATAGAGCACATGCTGCCGGGTGAACCGGAATCCGGCCTTCCATCTGAAAAGCCCCAGCATCCCCCTGGCCATGATGCTGCCGCAAAGCCCCGTCAGTACCGCAACGATGATCACCCCCAGAAAGATCGATCCGGAAAGTTGGCTTACGTCCGGATATCCCAGATACAGATATGGCCCCTGCAATCCCTGCGCAGTAAGTCCCGCGATGATCACGGCGGTAAAGAGTGCCGTCTTGAAATAGCTGATATGGGTCCGGGTCAATTCTTCAACGGCAAAAACGATCCCGCCTAAAGGGGTATTGAAGGCTGCGGCCAGACCTGCGGCGGCGCCGGTCATGATCATGTTACGCTTGGAGATCCTGGGCCACCATGCCGGCAGCCACTGATTGACTTTCCGGAAGATCGAGCCGGCTATCTGGATGGTGGGCCCTTCCCTGCCGATAACCCCTCCGCCAAAGACCATGACGAGGCTGGACAAAACCTTTATACCGATGATCTTCAGGCTCAATAATTTATTTACTTTCTCATTGTATTTCGGAACGGCCAGCTCGATGGCGGCCATGACCTGGGGAATACCGCTGCCCCGGGAATAGGGCGCAAATCTTTTCACCAGCCACCAGGCCAGAAGGAAGCAGAGGGGCGTAATGATAAAGAGCAGCCAGATATGGGCATGAACGATATATGCAGTACCTTTTTCAGCCAGGGCAAAGAGTCTGGCATAGCATACCGCCACCAGGCCCACGGCCAGCGAACCAATCCAGAAAGGAATGGCTTGCAATAAGTTAACCTTGAATTTCTCATTCCTGATCCTGTCAAACGCCCGCTTCAGCCGCAGCCGCATACCGCCTGTAAACCCCATAATAAACGTATTAAAATAACCGTAGCAAAGATAATTGTCTCTTCACGCAATAAATTATATAGAATGTTTTAATACTATTTTATTGAAGGGTGTTCAATTCTTATGCCCGGACTTGCCTTTACAGATTAAAATACTTATTTTGGTTGCTCGCTTACCTCAATTTAGTATATCCATGAAGTTGTTACCCCAAAAACTGCTTAGTGTTCAGGATAGGCTCAAATCTATCGGGGTCATGGGACCAATGCACAATTTTTTTCTCAAAATTCAGCAATACACACAGAAGGTCGCCGCCTCAGGCATCTCACCGCTGCGATTACTGGAAATTATCAAGACGACGGGGTTCACGCTGACCATGGAGGATTATGAGAAAAGAAAGCTCAGCATTTTCAATCAGCTCAATTTCTTCCAGCTGGTGACCGGCATCATTCTTCCGCTTGCCGGCCTGACGCACAACCATAAGCTTCCCGCCCTCGCCTGGCTGGTAGCCAGCGTACCGGCCTTTATCAGCATCCTCGTCCTCTGGCTGAATTCAAGGCACTATCATCATGTAGCGCTGATCTCCTATTTCGTCCTGTATCCCGTCGCCACCAGCATCGTTTATCTCAGCGGGATCAACCTCGGGGTAGAATTATCTTTTGTGCTGTACGGCATTCTCTCCGTGTTCTTTTTGCAGGATATCAGCCAGATGCTTTTTGCGGTTGGCCTTTCCATGGTCAGCTATTTCGTGCTGGCAGTCCTCTGTAAGATCTATACCTATGAACTGGCGACGGCCAATCCGGCTTTTTATATTCTGAACCAGCTGCTGTCGATCGCCTTCATCTTTTACGGATTGTTCCTGATCAAGAAGGAGAATGCGGGCTATCAGTTCAGCATCCTGCAGCAGAAGGAAGAGATCACCGGCAATGAGCACCTGCTGAAAATGCAGACGGAGGAACTCACGGAGCTGAATGCCCTCAAGAACAAGCTTTTCTCCGTGATCGCCCATGACCTGAAATCCCCGATGTATGCCCTGCGGAATCTTTTCCAGAATATGCAGCAGTACGATCTCCCTGCGGATGAAATAAAAAAAATGCTTCCGGAAGTGGTCAACGAGCTAACGTACACGACCAGCCTGATGGAGAACCTGCTGCAATGGGCGAGAAGCCAGATGCAGGCGGATTCAGTCAAGCCGCAGCTGATCGATATTTCCGGGCTGATGGCCGAGGTCGCCAAGTTGCTGCGGCTACAGGCACAGGCCAAAATGATAAAAGTGGTGCTGTCTGCGGAACCCGCCTCCTGCGCTTTTGCGGACAAGGATATGATCAACCTGGTATTGCGCAATCTCCTGTCCAACGCCATCAAGTTTACCCCGGAGAAAGGACTGATCTCGATGGGCGTCAGCAAGACAGGCAAGGAAGTGGAAGTGTTTGTAAAGGATACGGGGCTCGGTATGAGCACCGAAGCGATCCAGAAGATAAATCTCAACAATTATTATACAAGCAAGGGCACCAGCGGCGAATCCGGCACCGGCCTGGGACTGCTGCTCTGCAAAGAATTCCTCACACGCAATGGCGGAAGGCTACACATCGACAGCGTGCCCGGTAAGGGCAGCACATTCTCCTTCAGTCTCCCCGGATCGGAATAAGATGTTTCCCGAAAGTGAATTTGTTTTTTACCTAATTTTAATCAGTGAAAATTCAATTATGGTCCATTGGAAAAGAGCATGACCCCTATGTAAAACCAGGGATCGTGGATTTTACCAAACGTATCTCCCGGTATTACCCGGTGGAGTGGTCGATCATACCCGCTCCGAAAAATGCGGGCCTGCTGTCCGGAACGGACCTGAAAAAAAAGGAAGGGGCAACGGTCCTTGAAGGACTGCAGAAGGATGACTGGCTGGTGGCCCTTGATGAAAAAGGAAAACAACTCAGCTCAGAAGGGTTATCGCGACTGATCCAGGCCAGAGCGAATGAGAGTGTAAAGAGCCTGGTCTTTCTCATCGGTGGAGCATTCGGGCTCGATGAGTCGGTGCTGAAGCGGGCCAATCACCAGTGGTCCTTATCGGAGCTGACCTTTCCCCACCAACTCGTACGTCTCCTGCTCGCCGAACAGGTATACAGGGCATGCACGATCCTGCGGAACGAGAAATATCACCATGCATAAGCTTCGCCCCGGCCCGCAGATCGCACGGCGACGGCGGTCACGCAAAAACCCTTACCTTTAAAAAAAATTTGAATGTTCACGATCACCCTGAGTATTATTGTTCTCACCTGCCTGATCTCCGTTACGGCATTTTCCAACAACAAAATTTTTGACGATCTTATATTCTGGCCCCCGGCCATCAGCGTCCGCCACCAGTACTACCGCTTTATCACCTGCGGGCTTATCCATGCCGACTTTACGCATCTCGCGTTCAATATGTTCACGCTTTATTTTTTCGGGCGGATCATGGAAGCGCATTATATGGGCGAACTGGGGCTGCCGCATTATACCTATCTGGTGCTATACCTGGGCGCCATCGTCGTAGCCAATATCCCCACCTATATCAAAAAACGGGATGATTACAGTTACCGTAGTCTCGGGGCCTCCGGCGGCGTCTGCGCTGTATTATTTGCCTTTGTGCTGCTGCGTCCCTGGGCGACCATACGGGTGATCGTCTTTCCGATCCCCGCCATCGTATATGCCGGACTGTTCCTTGGCTACTCTATGTATATGTCCAAAAAAGGCGGCGACAACGTCAACCATGATGCGCATTTCTGGGGAGCGTTGTTCGGAGTGGCCTTTACCATCGCGGTTCACCCGGATGTAGTCAATACCTTTCTCAGCGAAATATCACAGCCGCGCTTCGATTTTTAGGACCTGCCGGGTCTGCGGGGTGATGCGGAAGCGGTCATCGATACGAAGACCTACTACCCAGACGATCTTTTTATCCATCTCGAGCACCCAGATCTTTTCCTTGTCGGTGAGAGAAAGCTTGTTGTCTATGAATAATCGGCCCAGCTTTTTCTTTTTGCGCAAACCCAGCGGATAGAAATAATCTCCCTGCCGCCATTTCCGCAGCACCAATGGGAATTGAATAGTGGCGGCATCGAGCAACGCGATGCTGTTGCCGGGGTGTGCAGAAGATGCCTGCCCAGCGCGTTTTTTAGATTTTGCCGGGTACTGGGAACCAGGCGCGGAGTCTTCCTGGAACCCCGCACCGTCATTGAGCAGAGACAGAAAGCTGTTGACTTCAGCCGCAGGCAGCAATTCCAGTCTGAGCTCTCCATTTCCATAGACCGGCCTGTCCTCCACCGACCCGATCAGCATAATCTCCTGACCGGAGTATGCATGTGGAGCGATGATCACCCAGTTACGATGTTTCAGGATCCGATGCGTCGGGGACTGGATATACTTGCCCGTGCCGCTGTCGAGCAGACCGATGAATTCATCCACCTGCTGCGGTGAAAATCCATAATGTTTGATGATCTCATGGGCGATGGCGTGAAGCGGCCTGGTCTTCTTCAGCTTAAGCACAGGAATACGGATCTCGTCCCCCTTTGACTCCAGCAGCCGGCCAAGGTGCAGCGCGACGGATTGCTGGATCAGCTCCTCCATCTCGCGCAAACGGGGTATGTTACCCGCAATGTTCTGCATGGCAGCCGGCATCTGTTGCGTGACCAGCGGGATCACCTGGTGACGGAAGTAATTGCGGGCATATTTATCCGATCCGTTGGAGCTGTCCTCGACCCAGTCCAGCCGATGGTCTGCGGCGAATTGCCGCAGTTCTTCTTTTTTGGCGAACAGCAGCGGCCGCACGATATTTCCCTGTCTGGGCAGAATGCCCCGCAGTCCCGCGATGCCCGTTCCCCGGAAGAAATTCATCAGCACGGTCTCTATATTGTCGTCGAGATGATGGGCTGTGAGTATGCGGACAGGCGGACGGTTGGCCGAGCCTTCTGCATCGGGTGCCGTATCGGCCGTTGGACTGGCTGCCGCTGGCTCGGAGGAATCCGCCCCGGAAGCCAATATCTCCGCAAACCAGGCATACCGCAGTTCACGCGCGGCTATCTGGATGGAAAGTTTTTTTTCGGCGGCATATTGTTTCGTGTCGAAATGTTTTACCAGCAGCTCCCTGCCCCATTTTGCGGCCAGCTTCCGGACGAATTCCTCGTCCCGGTCGCTTTCATTCTCCCGGAGCCGGAAGTTACAGTGGGCCATGATAAAGTCGAGACCGGCCTGACGACACAGTTCGGACAATACCACCGAATCCATTCCCCCGCTCACCGTGACCAGCAACTGGTCCTTTAAGGAGAACAGATTTTCCTTTTGCACAAAATCCCTGAAAGACTGAAGAAGATCCATTGAAGAGTTTAAGCCGGCTCGCCCCGGCAGGCTACGACGCGAATTTATCAAAACTTATCAAGAATCCCCCGGCTCTCCCACACGCCGATCTTCGCACTTCCGGCAGTCCTTCCTTCAATCCGAAACCTTACTCATCCACCAGGTCTTCAAAGGCCGTCTGCAACTCGCTGTACGCCCGCCTCTCCCCCGCCGCCCTCGCTGCTGCCATGCCTTTTTCATACCATCCGATCGCCGCCTTCACTTCACCCGTCCGTTCCAGCAGTTTCCCCAGGTGATAATACGAACCGACATAGGCGGGATCCTGTTCCAGGATATCTTCGAACAGGCCGCGGGCAGACGCCTCCTCGCCGAGTTTGATGTATTCAAGGGCCAGCGCGTGTTTCACGAAAAGGTCTCTCGGATCAGCACGCAGGAATTCTTTTAATTTCTCGATCCTTTCCATATCCCGGGTAAAATTTTTTCTAAATTGTTACCGACTTATCTTTGCAAGGTTTATCTTTGACTTAGTTGCATAAACAACTTTATTCCTCACCTTAAAAAACTTCGGAATAATGAAGATATTAGTTTGTATCAGCAAAACGCCGGATACCACGGCAAAAATAGCCTTCACCAATAACAATACGAAATTCTCACCGGAGGGAGTCCAGTGGATCATCAACCCCTATGATGAATGGTATGCGCTGGTGAGAGCCATCGAGCTGAAAGAGAAAGACCCGTCCACGGTGCTGCACCTGATCACTGTCGGAGGAGCCGATACCGAACCGATCATCCGCAAGGCGCTGGCCCTTGGCGGGGATGAAGCCATCCGGGTGAACGCAGAAAGCCATGACAGCTTTCTCATCGCCTCCCAGATCGCCGGCGTCGCCCAGCAGGGAAGCTATGACCTGATCTTCACGGGTAAAGAGACCATCGACTACAATGGCAGCTCGATAGGTGGGATGGTAGCCGAGCTGCTGGACCTGCCCTTTATATCCCTGGCCACCAAATTCGAGCTGAATGGAAGCTCGGCCACTATTACCCGTGAGATCGAAGGCGGGGAGGAAACGGACGAATGCCCGCTCCCGATGCTGGTAAGTTGTCAGAAAGGCATGGCCGAGCAACGCATTCCCAATATGAAAGGCATTATGGGGGCCAGGACCAAGCCGCTCAAGGTCGTTGAGCCGGTGGTCGTCACCCCGCTGACCAGCGTGGTCTCCTTCGAATTGCCCCCTGCCAAGGCGGGTGTCAAGCTTGTACCTGCCGACAACCCGGCTGAACTGATCCGGCTGCTGCACGAGGAAGCCAAAGTGTTCTAATCATCATCTCAAACAGAAAAATTCATATGTCAGTACTTATATTCATCGATCATTCGGAAGGACATGTAAAGAAAGCTTCCCTCGAGGCATTGAGCTATGGCGTCAAGGTAGCGGAGCAGATGGGCATCCCGGCGGAAGGGATAATACTGGGAACCGTAACCGAAGATCTTGCCGCGCTGGGCAAATACGGTATTAAAAAAATTCACCAGGCAGGTCAGGAGCCGCTTAATCATCTCGATGCGCAGGTCTACGCCAGGATCATCTCCGATGCGGCAACAGCCACCGGCGCCACCGTCATCGTATTCGCCAATAACCTGAGCGGCAAGGCAGTGGCTCCAAGGGTATCGGCAAGGCTCAAGGCCGGTCTGGTCGCAGGGGCCGTCGCCCTACCCGTAACGACAGCCGGCTTCGTAGTAAAGAAGAACGTGTTCTCGGGTAAGGCCTTTGCCCATATCGCCCTCGACACCCCCGTGAAGATCATATCGCTTAACCCCAACTCCTACCCTGTCACGACGCGTGAAGGGGTGGCGGACGTGGTTGCGCTGAATGGTACGGCAGACGCCGCGAAGGTAAAAGTGGTTTCAGCCACCCAGGCCTCCGGACAGGTACCCCTGACGGAAGCCGAGATCGTCGTTAGCGGTGGCCGGGGCCTTAAGGGACCCGAGAACTGGGGAATGGTGGAAGAACTGGCTAAGCTGCTGGGAGCCGCCACGGCCTGCAGCCGGCCCGTCGCCGATGCGCACTGGAGACCTCATAATGAGCACGTGGGGCAGACAGGCATTGCGATTGCCCCTGATCTGTATATAGCGATAGGCATCTCCGGCGCCATCCAGCATCTGGCAGGCGTCAACCGGAGCAAGACGATCGTGGTGATCAATAAGGACCCCGAAGCCCCGTTCTTCAAAGCGGCGGATTATGGTATCGTAGGGGATGCCTTCGAAGTGGTCCCGAAAATGATCGAAGCGGTAAAGAAATTGAAGGGAGTTTCCTGAGAGATGAACCTTGCCCCAAAAGGCGAAAAACACACCCGGGAAATGGGTCTGGTTTTTCGATAAAATCCCTTAGTTTCGTGAATTATTTATGAAGAAGATCGAACTGGAAATAGTGGCTTTATCGCATAGCATAACGCAAACTCATTCGTACGCCGTTGTGTTGGGTGAAGTAAACGGTTTGCGACGGTTGCCCATCGTGATCGGAGGTTTTGAGGCGCAGGCTATCGCCGTTGCGCTGGAAAAGATGCATCCCAGCCGCCCGCTTACCCATGACCTGATGAAGAATTTCATGAGCGCCTTTACCATCGACCTGCAGGAGATCATCATCTGCGATCTGCAGGAAGGCATTTTCTATTCCAAGCTGGTATGTGTCAGCGAGCACGACACCGTCGAGATCGACTCCCGCACCTCCGACGCCCTGGCGCTGGCGGTCCGCTTCGGCTGCCCCATTTATACCTACGAGCATATCCTCGACAGCGCCGGCATCCTGATGGAGGACAGCTCCTCCAAAAAGAAAAAAGTCGGTTCGGGCGCCACCACGACCACGACGACCTCGGAAGGCTCTTCCCATGAAGACCTCAAGGCGCTGTCCGTCGAAGAGCTCAATACCCTGCTGAAAGAAGTCCTCATCCAGGAAGATTATATCAGGGCCATTGCGATCCGCGATGAGATCAACAGCCGCAGGAGAAAGATATAGCATCAACACACGCAAGCATCCAGACCTTCAGGTTGCCGACAAACAAATCAAGGTTCCCATGGTGTTTTTTCCCAACTGCAAGATCAATCTCGGGCTCAGGATCCTGCGCAAACGCCCGGATGGCTACCACGACCTGGAAACCGTTTTCTACCCCCTCCCCTTAAAAGACGTGCTGGAAATAATCCCGGCGTCATCGGCCAAACCGCCGACCCACCACGCTGCCCATTCGACTGCGGGATCATCGACCACACCCGTTACCCCGTCGTCCGTCACCCCAGACCCCGCGCCGTCAACCACACCCGTCGATACCACTCCCGCGTTCCACCTGCACGCCTCCGGTCTGCCCATACCCGGCGATCCTTCAACCAATCTTTGTGCCCGTGCCTGGGAGTTGCTGAAAAAAGATTTCCCGGAACTCCCCCCCACCGAAGCCTGGCTGCATAAAAATATCCCGATGGGATCGGGACTGGGTGGCGGATCCGCCGATGGAGCCGCCATGCTGCAATTGCTCGACAGGACGTTCGATCTTAAACTTGGCAAGGAACGATTGCTGGACTATGCGGAGAAGCTGGGCAGCGATTGCCCCTTCTTTATCCTGAACAAACCCTGTCTGGGCAGGGGCCGGGGGGAACTGCTGGAGCCCATCGGGCTGGACCTTTCCATGTATTCATTCGTACTCGTCCATCCGGGTATTCCGGTCAGCACGGCCAGCGCTTTTTCCCTGGTAAGCCCCGGCCACCCGGCAACACCGCTGGCAACGATCATCGGTCAGCCGGTAAATACCTGGGCTGCGGAGCTGGTGAACGACTTTGAGGCCCCCCTTCTTGGTCAATACCCCGAATTGGGGCTGATCAAAAAAAAACTATATGTTAATGGCGCGTTGTTTGCCTCCCTTACCGGCAGTGGTTCAAGTTTTTTTGGGATCTTTGAAAAGGGGAAAGCTCCAACCCTTAATTTTGACCAGCATTTCCAGGTCGATGTCCTGGAATAGACATATATAACCTATAACAACACCAATGCGAGTTGCCGGCTTCTTATTTATCCGCAATGCTGTCCGCTATGATTATCCCGTGCGGGAATCTCTCTCCTCTTTGCTGCCGCTCTGTGATGAAGTGATCGTAAGCATCGGCAATTCCGAAGATGACACCGAGGGCCTGGTCCGTTCCATCGGGGATCCGAAGATCAGGATCCATCATTCCATCTGGGATGAGACGCTCCGCGAGGGAGGGAAGGTCCTGGCAGTGGAGACCGACAAAGCTTTTGACCAGGTGCCCCCGGACGCAGATTGGTGCGTCTATCTGCAGGCCGATGAAGTGATCCATGAGAACGATTATGCCGTGATCCGGGAGAACATGGAGCGGTACAAAAACGATCCCCGCGTGGAGGGTTTCTTATTCAGATACCGTCACTTCTATGGCAGCTATGATTATGTGGGAGATTCCCGCCGCTGGTACAGCCATGAGATCCGGATCATCCGCAATGACAAGCGCATCCGCTCTTACCGTGACGCTCAGGGTTTCCGCAAGAATGGCCGGAAGCTGAACGTAAAGCCGGTCGAGGCCTTTATCTATCACTACGGCTGGGTGCGGCATCCTTCCAGCCAGCTGCAGAAACACCTCGATTTTGAGAAATTATACAATAACGACAAACATGCCAAAGAGGTATTACTCCGGCAGACGGAAGATTTTGATTACGCGGACATCGATTCCCTCCAAAAATTCACGGGCACTCACCCCGCCGTAATGCAGCCGCTGATCGGCCGCAAGAACTGGCACTTCGCGATCGACATCGGTAAAAAACGGTTTTCGCCAAAGGGCTGGATGCATTACTGGATCGAAAGGATCACGGGCAAACGGATCTTCGATTACCGGAATTACAAGATCATCTGAAAGCCTCTTACCCTACGCCGTTCTGCAGGCTTCGGCATCGGATGCTGCCTCTTACCCGACGCCGTCCTGCGGGCTTCGGCATTCCGCGGAAATTGAGTATCTTGCTGAAAATTCTGTTTATCCGGCTATACCTCCATACCAGCTTTCTCGGTCAAAACCTTGACTTCCTCGATCACAAGGCCTGACGATATCGTCCCCTGCTGAAAGTTGCTTTCATGTCCTGGCAGCAGGCGGCATCCCGGATCATTTCCTTTTATACATTTTTTCGCCACCCGCTCCACGCGGATCTTAACCCCAGATAGTATGCAAGCTACGCACACCCTTTCCGACAAAAGCCTTCATTTCCTTGAGCTGGAAGAGAAATATGGGGCGCATAATTACCATCCCCTGCCTGTCGTGCTCACCAGAGGCAGCGGTGTGTATGTATGGGATGTGGACGGGAACCGGTATTACGATTTTCTGAGCGGCTACTCCGCACTGAACCAGGGCCATTGTCATCCCCGCATCATCCAGGCGCTTACGGAGCAGGCACAACAGCTTACGCTGTGCTCGCGTGCATTCCACAGTTCGCTGCTGGGAGAATTCACCTCCTTTATAACAACCTATTTCGGATACGAAAAGGTCCTGCCCATGAATACGGGAGTGGAAGCCGTGGAGACCGCCATCAAACTTTGCCGCCGCTGGGGCTATCAGGTAAAGGGGATCCCGGAGAACAAGGCAAAGATCATCGTCTGCGCGGATAACTTTCATGGAAGGACCAGCACGGTGATCTCGTTCAGCACCGATCCGGACTCCAACCGGCAGTTCGGACCCTATATGCCCGGCTTTATGATCATTCCCTATAACGACGCGGATGCACTGGCGAAGGCATTGCAGGACGAGCAGGTGGCCGGCTTCCTCGTGGAGCCGATCCAGGGCGAGGCCGGCGTCGTCGTGCCGGATGAAGGTTATCTCCGGAATGCCAAAGCCCTCTGTGAAAAAGCCGGCGTCCTGTTCATAGCCGATGAGATCCAGACCGGTCTCTGCCGCACGGGTAAGCTGCTGGCCTGCGATCATGAAAACGTGCGTCCCGATATCCTGATCCTCGGCAAGGCCCTCAGCGGTGGCGTTCTGCCCGTATCCGCAGTATTGGCCGATGATGAGATCATGCTTACCATAAAACCCGGTGAACATGGCAGCACCTATGGTGGCAACCCGCTGGCGTGTAAGGTCGCCATAGAGGCGCTTCAGGTATTGAAAGACGAAAAAATGGCGGAGAATGCGAGGGCGATGGGTGAGCTGCTGCGACAGGAACTGGAAGGACTGGACTCCCCTTTTATCAGGACCGTGCGGGGAAAGGGATTGCTCAACGCGATCGTCATCCGGCACACCGATCCCCAGGCCGCCTGGAACCTCTGCGTATCACTGAAAGAGAACGGGCTGCTGGCCAAGCCGACGCACGGCGATAAGATCAGGTTCGCGCCACCGCTGCTGATCACACGCGGGCAGATCGCCGAATGCATCGGGATCATTGAAAAGAGCTTGAAGGCGCTGTGAGACTTACCCAGCCCAGACCCCGGCAGAGACATGGATTACATGGAGTGCGCGGCAACCTGGCGGCGGATTGATCAAAAAGAATTAGTTTTACGCACATGGACAGCCTTTCCCATCATGACCATACGCACGACCATGTAGAAGAGCACATGCAGAGCTCGGAGATCCTGACCGATATCGTGATCGGGATGTCGGACGGCCTGACCGTGCCCTTTGCATTGGCCGCAGGGCTCAGCGGGGCGGTGGGACATGACCATATCAACCTGATCTGGATCGCAGGACTGGCCGAGATCGCAGCGGGATCGATCGCCATGGGCCTCGGAGGATATCTCGCCGGCAAGACGGAGGTAGACCATTACAATTCCGAGCTGAAAAGGGAATATGACGAAGTGGAAAAAGTTCCGGAGCGGGAAAGGGATGAAGTGAAAGAGTTCTTCTCCCGGCTGGGGCTGAGCGAAGATGTGCAGGAACAAGCCGTCGTGGAAATGACCCGCGATAAAGATAAATGGGTGGATTTTATGATGAAATATGAGCTGGGCCTCGACAAGCCCGACCCCAGAAGAGCGACAAAAAGCGCGTTCAATATTGGTGCATCGTATATCGCCGGCGGTCTGATCCCCCTGAGCCCGTATTTTTTTGTGAGCGAGGCCATCACCGGTCTGAAGATCTCTGCCGTGATCACCCTCATCTGTCTGTTCTTCTTCGGTTATTTCAAAAGCAAGATGACCGGCGTCCATCCCCTTGGCGGCGCAATACGCGTAATGATCATCGGCGCGCTCGCGGCAGGTTGTGCATTTGCAGTGGCCAGGCTGATCCAGGCCTGACCGCGTTCGGTCCACGATCCCCGGCCGACGGCCCAACGATCCACCTTATTTGATAATTACCGACGCATCCCTTTCCGCCACCATGCCAAACCATCCATAGATGCGGCCCTTATCCCCCGGGTTCTGGTTCACAAGATTGGCAGGCGCATTGGCCATCACCGTAGCGAACAATCCGCCGTTGAACAATTGTACGAGTGAAGTATTCATAAAATCATAGCTGCTCCTGCTCAGCGACCGCATCACGACCCCTACGGTATCCCCTTTGATATAGGGTTTATCGTTGGCGGTGACGGCCTGTCGGATCGGATAGATGAATTCCAGCCCGTCATTCGTGTTCTCCGCATAGGCGCCGTCGATGCTTACCTGGTCGAAGGTATACCCGTTTCGTTGCCCGTTGCGGTAGGCGCGGATCCAGTAATAATCGGTAGCCCCGGGCATATCCGTCGCAAAGAACGTGGCATAATACCCTTCTTTCTTATCTCCGTCATCTTTTTTAAACGTATAGGTGAGCGAATCGATCGCAGGGATCCGTTTCAGCGTATCACGCGCTTCATAACTCGCGCCCGACCAGTTCACGGTCAGCCGGTAGATATGACCGGTCACTCCAATGGCGACGGCGCTGCCCGGATCATACGAATACGCGCCGTCCTTATAGCCGAGCGGATAGTCCTTGGGCTGGGTAAGGTCGGTAAGCGTTATGCTAGCATCGGGCACGGGCTGCGGGTTGCCGTTATCGAGATATCCCACGCTCTTCAGCAGCTTTACGGACTGAACCCCCGGCTTGTCGGTGATAAACCCGTCCAGATAGGTCAGGGAATTGGAAGGGAGAGGCAGCGGGATCACTTTTTCGCAGGAGCCAAGACCCATCGCGAGACCCGCAAAGATGAGGATGGCGATGACCGGGGTTCTGCCTGATGCAAAATTTCGCCTCCGCGTGACAATCTGGTCCTGAGCGGTTCGTTTGAATGCGTTCATTTTATCTGGATTCAGTTTATTTGTTTTCATGTCTTCATTTTTTCCGGCGCGGCGTCCGCACCGGTCGTTCTAAAAAGTAAAGTTCCAGGCCACGGATGGCAATACGGTGCCGAGGATAGACAGCCGCACCGCCTCTTTAATATTGGGGTTATCCTTGTTCTGCCGGAAATAGATCGAATAAGCATTGGGTCTCGCATAAGCGTTATAGAGGCCGAAGACCCATTCCTGCTTCAGCTTCTTGCCCTGATGCCCCTTCATGGTGGCCGAGAGGTCGAGGCGGTTATAGGCCGGCAGCCGGTAAGTATTCCTGTTCCCCGAACTGTTAAACGGTATGGAAAGGCCCTGTATGTCCAGACGGGTGTCGGGAAAAGTAGCCGGAGTACCCGAAGAATAATTAAAATTGGCCGAGAACTGCCACTTGCTGTTGTAGGCATACACCAGCGAGACATTCAGGATATTGGGCCGGTCATACAACGACCGGTACCAGCCCCCGTTACCAATACCTGCCGTCTTCCGCCAGGACCTCGACCAGGTATAGTTGGCGAAGCCCTGCCATTTGCCGACCTCTTTTTTGACTTCAAACTCGATGCCATAGGATTTCCCTTTGCCCTGCAACAGCTCCCCTTCCACTTTTGGGTTGAGGTTGAGGTCGGCATTGTCGATAAAGTCCAGCACGTCATCCATTTTTTTATAAAAGGCTTCCGCCGAGATCTCCCATTGCGTGAAGCGCGGGATCATCACCCACCCTGCGGAGAACTGGTCCGTACGCGAAGGGCTGATATTGTTGGTGCTCGGATAATACAGGTCGATAGGTGTCGGAGAGGCGGTATTGGAAAGCAGATGGATATACTGCGTGCTCCTCGAATAACCCGCCTTAACATACATATTCTTCTCGATCTCGTACCGCAGAGAGATCCTTGGTTCGGGATAGGTCCAGGTGGCGACCGGCGTCCGCTGGTCCTTATATACGGTATGGTCCAGCGGCTTGCGTACCCCAGCCACCGTGTCCCTGAAATAATAGAGGTTGGTATGGCCGAGATAATCATACCGGGTCATCCGGAAGCCCGCCTGCAGCTGGATCGCCGGGGTGATCTTCCAGGTGTCTTCGGCAAAGAGCGCGGATTCCGTTCCATACCGGTCGATAAGGGTGACGGCATTTTTGACCTGGCCGTTCGACAGGATGCCCTGGCCTGGGTAAAAATCATAAAAGATAAAGCTTGCACCCGTCTTGATCTGATGATGGTTGTTCAGGAACCAGGTCAGCGTGGGCTTTACGCCATACGTCTTGATATTGGAACGCCAGTCGTAGGATTGCGAGATGCCGTCATCCTTTGAATGGAACAGCAGGCTATAGTTATACTGCGAAAAATAAAGGCTCGTGTTGAGGAACAGCCGCGAGGTAAAAAGATGGTTCCATCGTAAGGTGCCGGTCGAATTCCCCCATTTCAGGTTGGCCTGTCCGCCGAAGGAGAATACATCCTGTCCGAAATAGCTGCTGAGATAGAGCGTGTTCTTATCATTCAGCTTAAAGTTCGCCTTGGCGGTGAGGTCGTAAAAATACATCACATTGCTCTTGTTATCGCCTTTCAGAAATGGCTTGGCGAGGAAATCGATATAAGACCGGCGGGCGGCGATGATAAAGGAAGATTTGTCTTTCTGTATGGGGGCTTCGAGGGATATGCGGCTGAAGATGTTGCTCACCCCGCCGTTCACCGACAGCTTCTGGTTGTTGCCATCCTTCATGCGGATGTCCAGCACGGAAGAGGTCCTGCCCCCATATTCCGCTGGAAAAGCGCTCTTGTACAGGGTCACATTCTTGACGGCATCGGGATTGAACACGGAGAAGAAACCCAGCAGATGGGAAGAATTGAAAACCGGAGCCTCATCGAGCAGGATCAGGTTCTCATCCGTATTACCGCCCCGGACGCTGAACCCCGCTGCGCCGTCGCCGGCGGAAGTGACACCGGGCATGGTCAGCAGGGCCTTGAGCACATCGGGCTCTCCCATAAAAGAAGGCATCTTCTTGATCCGGCTCATATCCATCTGCTGGATCCCAAGCGCTACGGTATTGGTACGGCGGAGCTTCTTTTCAGCGGTGATCGTGACTTCCTGCAATTGCGCTGCGGTGGACAGCAGCGTGACATTCAGGGAAAGGTCCTTGCTGATGTCGAGCTCTTTTTGCAAAAGCGTATAGCCCGTATAGGAAAAGTTGACTATATACTTTCCGGGTGCAAGGGCAACGGAAAAGAAGCCGTAGGCATTGGTCTGGGTGGCGATCCCGCCCGGACTGATGCTGACCGTAGCATTCAGAAGGGTCTCGCCGTTGACCGCGTCCCGCAGATAACCGCTGAGCGTATACTGGCCGGAAGCCTGGGAATACGACGGAGCGGAATAGAGCATCGTCAGCATGCATAAAAGAAAGCCACCGGATCGCATGCGCTTATTGATCACGAACCAGCGAACGATAGGATAAAGGCACCCGCGAACGGATGGATAAAGATTCTTTCTGAAAAAAATGGTCATAACAGAGGTTTATTTTTATGGTCGCGTACGGTATATAACAAACGAAGTTCGTCTGACCCCTATCCGGGGAAAAGAAATATTGTAAATGGCAGAATCGTTATCTAGCTGGTCTTTTCCCGGAGCTTGATGTCGGGAAGAATAGCACAAAGGATCATGATGACCGGAGCGATCAGGATCAGGAATACCCCTTCTCTCCTGTCCGGACAGATGCCCTTATAACAAGCGGTAAATAATATAAAGGATTTGATACTGAAGGCCAGGATCACGGCGCCAAGCAGCATATTGGTACGTTTAGCCCAGATCCTTGGCACCAGGAACAGGATCATGGCCACCACGCCGAGAAATACCAGCACTTTTCCCGGGCGGCCGTACATATTCTTTTCGGAGAAGAACCCCGTAAAATTCTTCTGGAGGTCAGGATAATAAGCCCAGGGAAGAAAACAGGCTGCTATAAGCAGCAAGCTTGCCACCACACCGATCCATTGAGAATACTTCATAATAAGCCGTTATGTTACCGGGCCGCAAATTAGGCTAAAAAAAGGAGCGGCCAAGCGATGCAAGGCTAATGACCGGCAAAGGGCGGTGAAGGGCAGGTTTGGCCCGGTGGCCACAGTTCCTATTTCTGGGCGTGCAGACCGAGCTTATTACCTTCTGTATCCACAAAAAAGGCCATAAAGCCGATCTCGGGGCTGATCTCTCCGGGTGGTACGACCAGTTTGCCGCCCGCGGGCTCGATGCGATTGGCGACTGCCTGAATTAAAGAACACTAATGTAATCAAAATACCTTTCGTCCGCTCTTTCCTGGCGCATGTCCGGTCAATTACAGCCGGTGAACAATGGCCGTTTACTCAGGCAGCTATTCTTTATATATTGATAAAAAATTGACCTATGACAGATAACAAAAAGAAAAAAGGCGCCCAGGACAGGGCGAGGGTATCCGCCAATGAACCTTATGAGGTTGAATACCTGCACAGCAAATATCCCGGTCTATCCCATCAGCAGGTATATGCCGCCGTCAGAAAGGCGGGTCCCTCGCGAACGGCTATCATAGCCTATCTGAAAGATAAAGGAAAGGTCAGGTAGCGTTTCCAGGACGACCGGCGTCGCCGGGTCATCCCCCATCCCGCTATACACCGATCTCCACAGGTTGGCCCGGGGCCCTTTTCCGCACGATCCAGAGATCCTGGCCGCCCGTCCTTGTTGGGTCGCTGGCGCCATCGTGAAATTCGAGGATCTCGAAATAGGGCTGCAACTGGCTGCGAAAGCTTCCCGCTGAATTATAGGTGGTCATCATCCGGTGTCCCTTCTTTGAGTAGGATTTTGTAAAAAAACCGTTTTGGTCCAGAAACTGCTTTTCCGGCTCTAAGAGCTTCGGGTCATAGAACTTGCCATGCGTGGTAAATAGAAATACGGCTTTGTCTTTCAGGATCCTGTGGATCTCCTTAATCCACAAGTTCTGCTGCGTGGCTTCTATATGCGTGAATACGGAAAGCGCATAGACCAGGTCGAAGCTGGAACTGTCATAGGTTGTTGGCGGCGTGTAGGGAATGATGGAATAGGAAATGTCCGGATAATGGTTTTTGCCGAACTCGATCATCCGGGCGTTAATGTCGCAGGCATACACCGATGTTTCTGCATCCGTAAATTTATGAACATGCGTAGCGACCCTGCTGATCCCGCATCCCCAATCCAGGATCCCTGAAAGTTCCCCGCTGATATAAATTTTTGTCCAGTCCATGATCTCCTTGGCCGTTGCTTCTCCATCCTTAAAGAATTGCTCATAATCCAGGCGGTAGGTTTCATATAAAAGATAATCTGGCGGAATAATGAGACCCGGATTTGCTGCACGGAAGATCATATTCCTCTTTTGGTTACGAAAAAACGAAACCCGGTATAATAAGGAGTCTAAAACATGTACCAGCCTGGTCTTATAAAACAGATCCTTTACAAAAGCCCGTAGATTGCTCATACTTCAGTTAAATGTTACTTTTAAATTCAAACCCAGACCCGACTTCATCCTGTCTCTTTTTGCCTCTCCGGATTTACAGCCAGGACCACATTCCGCCGCGGCAAAAAAAAACCGCCTCGCGGCGGTTTGGGTTTATTTGGAGGTTCCGGGCGGATTCGAACCGCCGTAGAAGCTTTTGCAGAGCTCTGCCTAGCCACTCGGCCACAGAACCATTCCATAAAATTCCCTGCCTGGCCAGGCCTTGACAGGAAGCATTTTTTGAGCAGGTGCGAAAATAAGATAATTTTGAAGAAGTTCGAAAAAATCATCATTATTTATGCATCCGATCGCTGAAAGTGAACTCATTATCAATAGCCGTGGAGCTATTTATCATCTTGATCTCCGCCCCGAAGAAGTAGCAACGACCATCCTTACGGTGGGCGATCCGGACAGGGTCGGCGCCGTAAGTAAATATTTCGACCGGATCGAGACCCGCTCACAACACCGTGAATTCGTTTCCCACACCGGCTGGGTGGGCAATAAAAGGATCACAGTCGTCTCGACGGGCATCGGCACCGACAATATAGACATCGTCCTGAATGAACTGGATGCATTGGTCAATATCGATTTTACAACGCGGATGGTCCGCAGCGAGCTGACCCATCTCACCATCATCCGTATGGGCACTGCGGGTGCCTTACAAGCCGATATACCGGTGGACAGCTTTGTGGCTTCCACACATGGGCTGGGCATCGACAATCTGCTGAATTTTTATCGCCACGAGGAGAACGAGGAAGAAAATCATCTCCTGCATTCTTTCATCACCCATACCCAATTACATCATCAGTTTGCCAATCCCTATATCAGCGGGGCCAGCGCCTCCCTGCTCCGGCATTTTGTGGATGGGTTTCATCAGGGGATCACCGTCACCTGCCCCGGCTTCTACGGCCCGCAGGGCAGGGTCCTTCGCCTGGGCCTCAGTCATCCCGATCTGATCGACCAGCTCACCGCTTTTCAATATGGCCCTTACCGGATCGCCAACTTCGAAATGGAGACGGCGGGGATCTATGGCCTCGGGAAGATCCTGGGTCATCATTGCCTCAGCCTCAGCGCCATCGTGGCCAACCGGGTTAAGAAAGAATTCTCCAGAGATGGCAATGCCGCCGTGGAACGGCTGATCCGCACCACACTGGATATTCTCGGCGGAATGTAGTCGCCCCACCCGCCCCAAACCCACGACCCCCGCCTGGCCTGGCCCCCCACCCTTCCCAAACCCTGGCTCGCTCCCCTCAATAAAAAAAATTTGCGCAAGCAAATCCTTGCATATATATTTGCAAGCACATACTTGCATAATGAATACAAGAAGAGACGTTTTCCAGGCCATCGCCGACCCTACCCGGCGTGAGATCATCAATATTCTCTCCGATAAACCATTAAATGTCAATACGATAGCCGAGAGGTTCGATGTCAGCCGCCAGGCCATTTCCCTCCATATCAAAATCCTGCTGGAATGCGAGCTCCTGCAGATAAGGAAACAGGGCCGGGAAAGGTTTTGTGAGGCCCGGCTCGGTCAGCTGAATGAAGTTTCCGTCTGGGTGGATAAATACCGCCAGCATTGGGAGACAAAACTGGACGCCCTGGAAACCTATGTAGAAAAATTAAAAAAAGAAAAATATGGAAACCAAAAAAAGTAACACCGCGGACAGAGAACTTATCCTGTCAAGAACCCTGAATGCACCCGTTGAACTAGTCTGGGAGGCCTGGACCAACCCGGAACATATTGCAAAATGGTGGGGACCAGCCGGATTTACCACTACCATAACTGCCATGGATATCACCCCGGACGGCGAATGGAATCTCGTCATGCACGGTCCTGACGGAAGGGACTATGACAACAAAAGTATTTTCAAAGAAATAATCCCCTTCAGGAAGATAGTCTATGAGCACATCTCTTATCCACGGATATTGGCTACCATCGATTTTGAAGAGCAGGGCGAACAAACGCATATTACGTGGCATATGCTTTTTGATTCTGCCGAGGAATTTATCCAGGTAGTAAAGACTTACGGGGCGGATAAAGGACTAAAGGAAAATATGGAAAAGCTCGGCGTCTACCTGACAGGAATGAAAAACGAAAGCAAAAAAAATCAATAATATGGGGACCGGATAGACCTGCATAAAATCTGCCGGTAATAAATCTCCGATTCTTCATTCTGCCGGATTGTAGTTATTTTTGGCACATAATGGAAAAGCTGCATTTTTTCAAATACCAGGGTACTGGAAATGACTTCATCATCTTCGACAACCGGCAGGGAACCATCCCCGCCATGTCCATAGAACGAATAAAATCCCTTTGCGACCGCCGCTTTGGCATCGGGGCCGATGGGCTGATGCTCCTCAATACAAAGCCTGGCTATGATTTCGAGATGAAATACTATAACTCCGATGGCCGGGAGAGCACCATGTGCGGCAACGGAGGACGATGCATGGCCCGCTTTGCCCGCGACATCGGGATGCACAAGAACGCCTTTCAGTTCCTGGCCGCCGACGGCCCACATGAGGCGGAGATCGACGATGATATCATCAGCCTGAAAATGAAGAATGTACCCGAGATCAAAGAATACCACGGGGATTCCATCCTGGACACCGGCTCTCCCCATTATGTAAAGATCGTTGGCGATGTGATGGATTATGATGTCTATCATAAGGGCATGGATATCCGCTACAGCCCTGCATTTGCAAAGGAAGGGATCAATGTCAATTTCGTCGAGCAGAAAAGGGAAGATGAGATCATCGTCCGTACCTATGAACGGGGTGTCGAGGATGAGACCCTGTCCTGCGGCACGGGAGTTACCGCCGCCGCGCTGGTATGCTACCACAATGAATGCGGATATAATGATGTCACAGTCATCACCAAAGGTGGCAAGCTGACCGTCAGATATGACTGTCCCGGAGACGGCTCTTTTGAAAATATCTGGCTTTGCGGTCCGGCTTCACGGGTTTTCGAAGGGACGGTATAACCCACCACCGGGCCAGCATAAACAACCAAGGTGACACCAAGTAACTATTATGATCCAGTTTTTCAAGAATATCAACCACCAGACGGTAGAGATCGAACAAGCCGAAAAGGGTACCTGGGTGAATATTCTTCCCCCGCTGAAACAGCAGGAATTTTCGGAGCTGTCCGATGCGCTGGATATCCCCCTCGACTTTCTCACCGACTCCCTCGACATCGATGAAAGGGCGCGATTCGAAGAAGAGGACAATGTGAAGCTGATCGTGATCAAGACGCCCACCGAGAACAATTCCTTCAACGAGAGCGACGCTTATTATATAACGATCCCTGTGTGCATCATCCTCACCCGGCATGATCACATCGTCACGGTGAATTCCTTCGAGAACGGCGCCATCAAGAAATTCCTGAACACCTTTCAAAACCGTCACCCGGATAAGAAGAACATGATGGCGCTGAAGATCTTTGAAAAGATCACACAGACCTTTATGGAATTCCTGAAGGAGATCAACCAGCGCCGCAATCTTATGGAGCAGAAGCTCTACGCGTCCAACCGGAACGAGGAACTGCTCGAGCTCATGAAGATCCAGAAAAGCATGGTCTATTTCGTGACGGCCCTGCGATCAAATGAATTGCTGCTGCTGAAGATCTCGCGCACGAATTTCCTCGGTCTCAACGAAGAGGAAAAAGAAATACTGGATGACCTTGCGGTGGACATGTCACAGGCGCTGGAAATGGCGAATATCTATACCAATATCCTCAGCAGTACCCTCGACGCGTTCGCCAGCATTATCAACAACAATATGAACAATGTGCTGAAACGGCTCACGTCCATCACGATCATTCTTTCCCTGCCCGCTCTCGTAACGGGCATCTATGGCATGAACGTACCCATCCCCTATGCGAATTCCCATTATGCTTTTTACATCCCGATCCTGTTATCCGTCGGCATCTCTATCCTGATCAGTTGGTATTTTATGAAGAAAAAATGGTTTTAGCCTATGTTCAACATCAGAGTCTATGGCATTTTACTGGGCGAGGACAGAAAAGTCCTGGTCAGCGATGAATTCATCCGGGGCAGCTATTATACCAAATTCCCCGGTGGCGGTCTGGAGTTTGGGGAAGGGACCCGGGACTGTCTGAAGCGGGAGTTCAGGGAAGAGATGGATCTGGACGTGCGGGTCGGGGAGCATATCTATACCACCGACTTCTTCCAAATGTCCGCCTTCAACCCGGATCATCAGATCATATCCATCTATTATTTTGCCGAAGCGCTGGAACCCATCCGGGCGCCGTTGCGGACCATCCCCTTTGATTTTGACGAACGGGAGCTGAATATATATAAGGAGATGGGCGAGACCGAGACATTCCGTTTTATCGGCTGGGATGAATTCAGCGGGGAGAGCGTCCACCTGCCGATCGATAAGGTAGTGGCGGGGATCCTGAAGTCCGGTCAGCTGCGGGGTTGAAGCTCATTCATCGCGCGGCCATTACGGTCCCGACAAACGACTCAGGCAATATGCGTATGATCATCCTTCCTTCGGCTGTTGCGGTATTGGCGGATCGCGGAACATAGCATCGTCATCCTTCCTTCGGCTCCCGCGGCCCATCGAGGATCAGCTCCAGAAATTTCAGATCCAGCCAGCGTCCGAACTTATAGCCTACCTGTCTGAAATGAGCGACCTCTTCAAATCCAAAAGACTTGTGCAGCCGCAGGCTCGCATCATTCGAAGCATCCACACCGGCAATGATCGCATGCAGCTCGTTTTTCTTCGCCGACCCGATCAGCGGCGTGATCAGTAGTTTCCCGATCCCCTTCCCCCGCTGCCGGGCCGACACATAAACGGAATTTTCCACCGTGTATTTATATGCAGGCCAGGCGCGGAAAGGGCCGTAAGAACTGAAACCAAGTACCTCCCCCTCCGATTCGGCCACAAAAATGGGAAGCCCGTCTTTGATCCGGCCTTCATACCAGGCTCTCCGCATATCCATCGTCTGCGGCTCGTACTGATAGATCGCCGTCGTCGTGAGGATGATGTCATTATAGATCGTAAGGATCGCAGGCAGGTCGCTTTCCCTCGCAGCGCGTATGGTTATCATGTTGAAAAATGTTAGTAATGGAGAATGCCGGTTACGGATCTCGGGTAGTTCGCATGGCTCAGCGCCTCACCGACAATTTTTCAATCATCTCCTCCCCTATCGCATCGGCCGAGACCCCATATCCATTCACCAGCACGCCCTTTTGCCCATGCTTAGACTCGATGGCGTATACGATGGCCTCATCGGCAGGATCGCTGTCCCCCTCGAAACGGTAGACCTCGGTGATGCCGAATTCCTCAGGCCGGAGGGACAGAACGGGATCCGCGCAGCTGAGGTGACCGGGCTCCAGATTGAAGTCGATCGTATAGCCTCTTTGTTTCAATCCATTGACCGCTTCTGCGACCGTGTCATAGGTAAACATAGTTTCGAAATTGAACTGATTAAGAAAAAAGCAGGTTCTACCGTTAAAAGCAAGTCCCTGCAATTTACGACTAAATGATCAGCTGATGCGTCTGCTTGATCACGCCCATGACAAACGTACTCTGCAGCTGACCGATATTTTCGGCCTGCCCCAGCTTATTGACGTGAAAATCATAATAAGCATCCATATTCTCCACGACCACCTTCAGCATGAAATCGAATTCGCCCGAAATATTATAACACTCGATGACCTCGGGTAGTTCCTGTATGGTTTTGATGAATTTTGTGCCGGAACGCTTGTTATGCTCTTTCAGCGAGACATAACAAACGGCCATCAGCCCTTTTTTTACCTTGGAATGATTGACCAGTGTTGCGTACTGCAGGATGACCCCCGTGTCTTCCATCCGCTTAATCCGTTCATGTACCGGGGTCGTGCTCAGATGAACCTTGGCGGCGATCTCCCTGACCGTTATTTTAGCATTTTCCTGCAGGAGCCGCAAAATGGCCCTGTCCTTTTCATCAAGGATAACGGGCAGCTCAGGGCTTTTTTCTGTTTGAGGGTCTTTTTCCATCCGATACTATGCGTTTGTTCTGTAAAATCGTGTCAAATTGCTGATCTGTTCCAAATTTACCAATAATATCTATATATTTGTTCTGCGAAACTATCTTTGCATCAAATAAATAATGAAACCCATGTCAACAAAAACACAGAGCGTTGATCTACAGCTCCCTTATAAGGTAAAAGATATGAGCCTCGCCGAATGGGGCCGTAAAGAAATCCGTCTTGCAGAGGCTGAAATGCCCGGCCTGATGGCTATCCGTGCTGAATACGGAAAACAGAAGCCCCTCAAAGGCGCCCGTATCGCTGGATGTCTCCACATGACCATCCAGACTGCCGTACTGATCGAGACCCTGGTAGAACTGGGCGCCGAAGTAAGGTGGAGTTCCTGTAACATATTCTCCACGCAGGACCAGGCTGCCGCCGCTATCGCCGCCGCCGGGATCGGCGTATTTGCCTGGAAAGGCCAGACCCTCGAAGAAGCCGACTGGTGTATCGAACAGACCCTGTTCTTCGGCAGCACCGATCGTCCCCTGAACATGATCCTCGATGATGGCGGTGACCTTACCAACATCGTCCTCGACAAATACACCGAGCTGATCCAGCATATCAAAGGGCTGAGCGAAGAAACGACTACCGGTGTTCACCGCCTGTACGAGCGCATGGAAAAAGGCACCCTGCCGATGCCCGCGATCAACGTCAACGATTCCGTTACCAAGTCCAAATTCGATAACAAATACGGTTGTAAAGAATCCCTCGTGGATGCTATCCGCCGCGCCACCGATGTCATGATGGCCGGTAAAGTAGCCGTAGTGGGAAGCTATGGCGACGTTGGTAAAGGTTCCGCTGCCTCGCTGAAAGGCGCCGGCTGCCGCGTGATCGTTACCGAGATCGATCCGATCTGCGCCCTGCAGGCTGCTATGGACGGATTTGAAGTAAAGAGAATGGTGGATGCCGTGAAAGAAGCCGATATCATCGTCACCGCTTCCGGTTGCCGCGATCTGATCACGGAAGTACATTTCCGCAGCATGAAGGACAAGGCCATCGTTTGTAACATCGGGCATTTCGACATCGAGATCGACATGGCCTGGCTGAACAACAACTACGGTCATACCAAGGATACCGTCAAGCCCCAGGTAGATGTATATACCATCGACGGGAAAGATGTTATCGTCCTTGCAGAAGGCCGTCTGGTAAACCTGGGATGCGCTACCGGCCACCCTTCGTTCGTCATGAGCAATTCGTTCTCCAACCAGACCCTGGCCCAGATCGAGCTCTGGACCAACCACAGCAACTACGAGAACAAAGTATATGTGCTGCCAAAGCACCTCGATGAAAAAGTTGCCCGTCTGCACCTCGCCAAGATCGGCGTCGTACTGGATGAACTGACCGACGCACAGTCCAGCTACCTGGGTATTCCCAAGGCTGGTCCGTTCAAGCCTGAACATTACCGTTACTAGGAGTAAATCGATATAACTACAAAAGCCGCCTCAAAAATATATTGAGGCGGCTTTTTATTTGTCTGAGTTATTCCGTGAGCTATTTCCGTGTGAGCTTGATCTCCATCGTCTTGAATTCCTGACCATTCATCTGCATATACATTTCCATCTGCTGGGAGTTGTCATTGATGAATTTAAAAACCTCCCGCACATTCATATCCTTGCCCGTCGTCGGATCTACTGATTTACCGAGGAAGGTGATACTTCTGGATTTGTCGTTCCAGGGCCCCTCGAGATGCATCATACCCGTACCCATATTGTCGATCCAGGAAGAAATAAACAGTTTTTTTCCATTATCATAGGCCAGCAGACCAAGTCCCTCAAAAGGCATTCCCATCATACTACCAGTGAATTTCGACTCCTGGTAGCGGCCGCCCAGGATCATTTTATTGGTGCATTCGGCCGTATTGGTGGTGGGGGGTGCACCAGGGGCCATCCAGAGCGTCACGTCCGCCTTCCAATTCCCATCCGACTTGGCGACCATCTGGTGAACGGGACCCGGAGTCATGTAATCCATCCAGGCTTTTTGTGCTGCGGCACTGTCTCCCTGCGCCTGAAGCTGAGAAAATGCGCCCAAAAGCAGGGCGAACAAGCAGAAGTTAGTGTGTTTCATAAATTATGTTTTCAGAAAGTTACTATTTTCCGAAGTACATATTAAATTTTATTGCATAAGTTTTCAGGGCTGACCTTCAGGACTTCCCGGTAAGCACTTCCGGATTCAGGATAGCCGGAGGCCTGCCCGCATCGGGACCAAGGCCCAGTGCGGCGATAAGGTTGTCGGCGGCCATACTGGCCAGACCATGCTGCGCTTCGAGGGTGGCGCCGGCAGTGTGCGGCGTCAGTAGGATGTTCGGCAAGCCGACCAGGCCCGGATAGATGGTGGGCTCCTGTTCAAATACGTCCAGCGCAGCGCCCGCGATGCGCCGGGTCTTCAGGACTTCCGCGAGGGCCGCTTCGTCGATAAGGCCGCCGCGGGCGATATTGATAAGGAATGCCGATGGGCGCATAAGCTCCAGCTCCGGCGCACCGATAATATGATAATTGCCCGGGGCATATGGCAGCGAAAGGATGACGAAATCGGCATTGGCCAGCAGTTCGCTCTTTGTCCGATAGCTAGCCCGGCATTCCTGCTCGCTGGACGCGTCCAGCCGGCGACGGTTATAGTACAGCACCTTTACCCCGAAGCCCGCTGCCCTTCGGGCGATCGCCTGCCCTATCCTGCCCATCCCGATGATCCCGATCGTTTTTCCATGCACTTCCGTACCGAAAAATCGGCTGCCCGCAGTGCCCTTCCACTGCCCGTCCAGCACCCAGCGCTCCGACTCCCCTATTTTGCGGGCGATGCTGATCAGGGATCCCCATGTGAAATCGGCTACCGTCTCATCCGCCGGACCGGGAGAATTGGTCCCTATGACACCCGCCCGGGTAAGCGCAGGCACATCTACATTATTATATCCCGCAGCCGAGACGCACACCGCACGAAGATTGCTCAGCCCTTCCAGCAGTTCTGCATTTACCTTTTCTCCACCGGCGATCAGCACCCCGCTCTTGTCCCGCAACGCCTCCTTCAGCTGCTCTGCTGTATATTTTGCGCCTTCATTGACGGCAACGTCAAAGTATCCGCGCAGGCGTTCGACGATATCCGGGAACAATGATCTCGTTATCAGTATTTTCTGTCGCATATGTTAAAGGTATGCCAATCCGGCTGCCCGACAAGGGCTCCGAAACACGCAAAAACAGCCCGAAGAAGTCTCCGTGGTTTTATGATTTCATTAATAAACCTCCCCGGCGATTGCCCTTCTCATATAACAGAACAACAATTACTCTTAACTTTTAAAAATACAATTATGAACAGCACATTCACAAACACCGACAAAAAGACAACCACGATCGTCAATAAAACGCTTATCACTTTTATGACCCTGGTCCTGGTCGTTGCTACTGGCCTGTTAAGCTATAGCCTGTTCCGCCACGAAGAATATAATGTCTCGTCCTTGCTTACGATAACCTCCTACTTATCCATCGTTCTCGGGATCTATGTAGTAAGCACCAAAAAAAGGATCGCTCATAGATAAAGAAAATTTTGGGATCATGGGCCCTGCTCTGCCGGAAGGCAGACGGGGCCTTCCCATTTCAGCCTCGCCCGGACCACCCCCGACCCCCCACCCCTGACCACCCACGGAAATCTGTCCGGCAGGCATCCCACCCGGTCAGACCCAGTATTCCGGGGCATGGATGGCGGTTACCGGGGGAGCACGACTAAGAGTTTCCAGGGAGGCGTTGGCAGTTTTGCCCAAGTTCGTTACTATTGTATTCCCTTAGCGATCTGTCCAAAACCTCAAACATGAAGACAAAACTGCGGGAGCACCAGGAAAAAATGGACCCAGGCGCAGGCGGTAGGTCATCGCTATTCAGGCGGTTCAAGAATATTTCCATTGCGAAGAAATTGTATTTCACCGTTGGCATCATGGCCTTGCTGATAGCTATTGAGCTGGGGGTACTGATCTTTTCCATCCACACGCTGTCCTCTGTACGGGCCTATGTGAACGGGGAAGCTTTGTATTCGAAATCCCAGAAGGATGCCATGTACCAGCTGCTGCAATACGGCCTCACCAGCAAGGAGGACCATTACGCCAAATTCCAGGAATTTATGAAAGTGCCTATCGGGGACCGGGCCACCCTGCAGGAATTTAATCAACCGCGCCCCGACCTCGAAGCGGCCCGGCAAGGTTTTATCCGCGGGCGCAACCATCCGGATGATGTGGATGGAATGATCAAACTATTCAGCAGGTTTAAGAATAATCAATACATCAGCCGCGCGATTACAGCCTGGAAGAACGCCGATCATGTTGTCTCGGGGTTCCAGGTCATCGGCGAAAGATTGCACCAGGAGATCAACAGCGGCAACCCCTCACAGGAACGCATCAACACCATCATGCGGGAAATGGATCCGCTGAACGCCCGGCTCACCGTTTTTGAAGATGAATTCTCCTATTCCCTCGGCGAAGGTTCCCGCTGGCTGGAAAACCTGGTGCTGAAGCTGCTGTTCGTCGTCGCACTTTCCGTGGAATGTACCGGTCTTACCCTTGCCATCACCGTAAGCCGGGGCATCCAGAAAGGTCTCAACGAGATCCTTTTGTCGGCAAGGTCAGTGACCCGGGGGGACTTCAGCCGGAAGGCAAAGGCCTTTTCCCGGGACGAGATCGGGATCCTCGCCAACAATTTCAACAGGATGTCCGAAGAACTGGAGCGGCTGGGGAAAGAGAACCGGGAAGTCAACAGTTCACTGGAAAGAAAAGTAAGGGTGCGGACGGTGGAGCTGGAAAGCAAGAACAAGGAGCTGGAACAGTTTGCCTATGTGGCTTCGCACGATCTTCAGGAGCCGCTGCGGACCACTTCGGCCTTTGTAGAGCTTTTCCAGAAAGAATACCGGGGCCGGCTGGATGGTAATGCTGATAAATACCTTGATTTCATCGTGCAGGCATCCGACCGGATGAAGATCCTCGTCAAGGACCTGCTGGATTATTCAAGGATTGGAAAGGAAAAAAATTCAAAGCTGGTCGACTGTAATAAACTGCTGGAAGAAATTCTGGAAGACCTGGCAAAGATCATAAAAGAAAGTAATGCAACCATCGAAGCTTATGAGCTGCCAGCCATTCATGCCTACCCCACCGAGCTGAAACTGCTGTTCCAGAACCTGATCACCAATGCGATCAAATTCAGAAGGCGGGACCGGCCCCCGCGGATAACGATCCGTCCGAACCTGGAGAACGGTTACTGGAAATTTTTGTTTGCCGACAACGGGATAGGGATCGAAAAAGCCTTTCATGAAAGGATCTTCATAATTTTTCAGCGTCTCCACAACCGCTCGGAATACGAAGGCTCCGGCATCGGGCTGTCACACTGTAAGAAGATCGCAGAATTGCACGGAGGCAGGATCTGGGTCGAATCTACTCCCGGGGAAGGCAGCGATTTCTTCTTCACCATCAGCACGGACATCTGAGGCGACCGGACTTTATCCGGCTCACACGGGCCTCCTCATTCACGGTTGTTGGAAATTCGTTTATTATGCGGAAATTTGCAAAAAAGGAAATACATGGATTTTATCGATTATTATAAGATTCTGGGCGTGGATAAAAATGCAAAGCCGGAGGAGATCAAGAACGCCTACCGCAAGCTGGCGCGGAAATATCATCCCGATCTCAACCCTACCGATAAAGAAGCGAACAAGAAATTTCAGCAGATCAACGAGGCAAATGAAGTATTGAGCGACCCCGCAAACCGGAAGAAATACGATCAGTATGGGAAAGACTGGCAGCATGCCGAAGCCTTTGAAAAAGCACAGGCTTCCGGAGGCGGCCGGAGAAGACAGGGTGCAAATCCGGGCAGAGGCGGAGGGGCGGGCGGAGGTTTCGGCGGCAGCGAAGGCTTCGGGGGCGGAGATTTCGGAGAAGGTGGGGAATTCTCGGATTTTTTTGAATCTCTTTTCGGCGGGTCCGCAAGATCGTCGGGGAACAGCAGGACAAAGTTCAGGGGGCAGGACCTGCATGCGGAACTCCAGCTGAGCCTCGAAAATGCCTATACCACCCATCAGCAGGTGCTGTCCGTCAACGGTAAAAATATAAGGATCACCATCCCCGCGGGCGTGGAAAATGGCCAGGTGATCAAGCTGAAAGGACATGGCGGACCGGGGACAAATGGCGGACCGGCCGGAGACCTCTTTATTACTTTTTCCATCGCTACAGATCCAAGGTTCCAGCGCGATGGCAACGACCTGCATGCAAAATTATCCATCGATCTGTATACGGCCATACTCGGGGGAGAGGTCACGGTTGACACCCTGAATGGAAAAGTGAAATTAAAGGTAAAGCCCGGGACCCAGAATGGCGCGACGATGCGATTGAAAGGAAAAGGGTTTCCCGTTTATAAGAACGAAGGAGTATCCGGCGATCTCTATGTGAGCCTGGAGATCAGACTTCCGGTCAACCTGACGGAAAAAGAAAAAGAATTGTTCATAGAATTGTCGGAATTAGCTAAAAAGGAATCCAGATAAACTCCCATTTATGCAAACAGGAAACCTCATTGCGGCAGAGGCGTTCTGCGCCGGACATCAGATCGAACTGTCTTTTATCAGGACCCTCCACGAATCGGGCCTGATCGACATGACCATGCAGGAAGGGATAGTGTGGCTCCAGGCCGACGAACTGTCGACGCTGGAAAAATTTGTCCGCTGGCATTATGAACTGTCCATAAATCCCGAAGGCATCGAGGCCCTTGCCCATCTCTTATTCCGGGTGGATCACATGCAGGAAGAGATCAGAACCCTGAGGAACAGGCTGCGGAACTACGATCCGCCCACGCGCGATACTTTCTCCGGCCCCCCGGACGAGTGCTGACAAGTCCGGTATTTTGCCCACAGAAGATACCTGGAATGGGCAATTATTTCCCCCGGCAACAACCATCCTCCATCCCCTCCCCCTGGCATAATTTTTACTTTTATAGCGGTATAAAACATGAAATTATGACAAACACAAAAGAAACCATCGAGGTCCTTAACGATCTGATCCAGATCAATAACGACCGTATCGTTGGATATGAAAGAGCAATAAAGGAATCAAAGGATGAAGATGATGATCTGAAGACCTTATACGCTTCCATGATTGCCGAAAGTCACAAGATCAAGATCGCTCTGGCAACCGAAGTCCAGACAATGGGTTCTGACATCGAGCAGGGAACGACTACCAGCGGTAAGATCTACCGCGCATGGATGGACGTAAAAGCAGTCTTCACCGGTCATGACCGTCATGCCGTACTCGAAAATTGCGAAGCAGGGGAAGACGCCGCACAACGCGCCTATGAAAGTGCGCAGAACCATGATGGTCTGCCCGCCTATATCAGGGAATTGATTGCCGAACAGCAACGCGTGCTGAAAGCATCTCATGATGAAATAAAGGCTTTGCGCGACGAGTACGCATCCTAGGGATCATGCAATGTCGCCGTATGAAGCAGCGTGGTCCTATGACTTCGCTGCTATTTTTTTTGCCGTCTCCTCACCGTTGGCTAATGCAGCCTCCACGGTGCCGGGAGCGATCCCTTCGTGCAACCCCTCACCCGCAAAATAGATCGTGTCTTCGATGGGCAGGCGCATCTGCTGTCTGGCTGTCTTGCTCTCCACCGTGTCGAAACTGTATCCGCCCCGTATAAAGGGTTGCACAGACCAGTCCGTGATATGAACGGCTACCAGCTCTGCCTTCAGCTCCGCCAGGGTCATGGAAAAAATGGATGCGAGGGAGTTCAGACATCGGTTGGCAAGCTCCCCCTCCGGCATGTCGCCAGACCTTGCCTGCAAGGCGCCAGGGAGCCAGCCGGTAAGCAACGGATATTCATCGGGCGCCTGGGTCCACCACGTGGGTACCGCTTCATCGCTCACGATAAAGCCAAGGTCCTTCTGCCGCTTGTTCCAGAAAGGTTGTCTGAACTCCACCAGGAACTTGGTCACCGTGCCATACCCCAGCTGACCGGCGGCCCGCAGATGATCCGGGATCGCAGGTAAGAACTGAATAGCGACGGAGGCGGGTGCCGCCGTGGCTGAACCGGTCTCATCTATGGCAGCGCCGGAACGGAGTACCGCGGCTGAACCCTCCCCGTCCATAACTGGGCCCACACCTGAAGCCGCCCCGTCAGCGTCCACGCCCGCCGATAATTGCAACACACCGACGGATACCGTGATGATGACCTTTCCGCCCGTAAACACCATTCCCCCGGCCGTTGTGATGACTACCCGGCCTCTTGCCCACTCTATTTTTTTCACCGGAGCCGAAAAATGGAGGGCGCAACCGGCCCCGCGGCATTGGTCTGCGAGATAGTTGATAAGCCGTTCATAGCCTCCATCGATGCGGTGCTGATGCCCGTCCTCCGCATTCCATTCCTTGTAAAGGGCCAGTGTACTGGCGATGCGCGGGTCGGCCAGATCGAACCCACCGGCATAGCGTTCCACGGAATCCCGCAGTGCCGCATATTTTTCGCCGCCGAAGAACGCGGAGAGGAATTCCGCGAGCGGCAGATCCTTTTTCAATTTACTCATCTGGACCATCAGCTGATCCCATTGATCATGCAGAAAGAGCTGCCCGCCCCATACACCTTTGTTCACGCTGATCATTTTACCCCCGACTTTGTGGAAGGGGATACCAGCCTCCTTCAGCAGCCGGAGCGTCAGGGGAAGATCGCCATGAACGAATTCGGCGCCCGCCTCAACCGGCCGGGTGAAACCATTCCCATGCAGCGTACGGATCCTCCCACCGGGCGCATCCGCTGCTTCCAGCAGAATAGTCTCCACCCCTGCAGCCGATAATGCATAGGCTGCCATCAGACCCGCGGCCCCCGCACCGATAATGATAACGGCATTGCCAGGTCTTTGCTGCGTTGCATCTGTCGATCCGCCGGAGTCGTTGCTTTTGGGCAATTCCATATAAAATATTTAAAATTAACAGGAATAAATCATGACGACCTAATTTTACAACCGATATGACCCCTCCAAAAACAAACCGGTTCTTTCTTATCCTTATTCTCGGGCTGCTCTCGGCCATCGGCCCTTTCTCGATCGACATGTATCTCCCGGGCTTTCCATCGATCGCCACCGACCTCGGGACGACTATTGCGAAAGTAACGCTATCTCTGTCCAGTTTTTTTATCGGCATTTCCGCGGGACAATTCCTTTACGGTCCGCTGCTGGACAAATATGGCCGCAAGAAGCCGCTGTATATCGGCATTTCCGTTTACCTCGTCGCCTCGGTGTGTTGTGCGCTGGCCCATTCGGTGGAGCTGCTGATCTTTCTGCGGCTGATCCAGGCGCTCGGGGCCTGCGCAGGACTGGTCGCCTCCCGCGCCATGGTGCGGGATCTTTTCGAGGTAAAGGAGAATGCAAAGGTGTTCTCCCTGCTGATGCTGGTCGTGGGCGTCTCCCCGATCATCGCCCCCACCCTTGGCGGCTATATCACAGCCGCAGTAGGATGGAAATACATTTTTATCGTGCTGGCAGTCATCGCCGCAGTGATCCTTGCAGCGGTCCATTTTGGCCTCCCGGAGAGCCGGAAACCCGACCGGAACCTTTCCCTCCGGCCGCTTGCGATCATAGGTGGCTTTTTAAAAGTCTTCAGGGAGCCGCAGTTCTATACCTATGCGCTCACAGGGGCCATCGCCTCCGCCGGTCTGTATGCCTATATAGCAGGCTCCCCCTTTGTATTCATGGAATTGTTCCGGGTGAGTGAAAAGCAATATGGCTGGATCTTCGCCGTGATCGCCCTGGGGCTGATCGGATCGAGCCAGCTTAACAGTATATTGCTCCGCACTTATAAAAGCGAGCAGATCATAAAAGTCGCCCTGTTCTGCCAGTCCCTGACCGCTATCCTGCTTTTTGTGGGCAGCATGCTGGGCTGGCTGGGGCTTTTCAGCACGATCTTCCTTATTTTCCTGTTCCTCTGCTGCCAGGGCTGCGTATTTCCCAATTCATCCGCCCTTTCCCTGGCGCCGTTCAGCCGGAACGCCGGTACAGCCTCCGCACTGATGGGCGGGATCCAGATGAGCATTGGCGCCCTGACCTCAGCCACCGTCAGTTTCCTGACAGACCGGACAGCCCTTCCCATGACCGGGGTAATGGCCTGCTGTGCGCTGATCAGCTTTACCATCCTCATGGCCGGGAGCCGGATCGTCCGCTACCGGGCCAGCGCGGAGCTGGTAAAAGAGGAGGCGGCGGAGATGATCGAAACCTCCTGAGGGCGGGCATCTAAGGGCTACTCCCGCAAAGCTGCTGCGGCCCGGGCCCAGGCCGCAGCAGCATACCATCCTTCCCATGGTAAAAAGATAGAAAATGGGGACAACTTATTGCCTTTAAAATCAGACTAAGTGTTATTTTTGTTATTGTAGTCTATCTCCTGCCCACCGTATAAAAAAATTCACTATTCTTTAAGAAGGCCGAGCGCTCTGTAGCACACTAATTGATACTAAACAATCAAAGGAAGCCTTATGCAAATACAATTCATGAAAAACATCCAGTTCTCCAAACTGGTGAAGGCCGAGGGTCGGCTGAGAGAATTCAATTTCCGCAAATCGAACGGCTTGCAGGAAGGCTTGTTTACGGTCGACGTAAGCGATGACCGCGGCAACCGGATCATCTTCAGAATGCAGAAGGAAGAAGGTGTCTGGAAGATCGTGAAGCAACAGATGCCTGCATGGGTCTGGGAAAACGAAGCCGCTTTTCATACGCATATCGAAGAAGAACTGGCCTCGGCCGGTCTTTCCAAATAGCCGTTCGCCCTCTCCACCACTCCCCGGCCAATCTCCATCCGGAAATTAAATTTTTTGTCGCATCAAAGACGCTGCTAAACCATTGCAGTCTTAAGAAATTTAACAATATCCACACGCTGTTAATAAGTAACTTTACTATTAAGCGCATCTGTTAATTATATTTGATTCAGAGGCAAGAAATTTGAAAATAGCACCAGGTACCCATTCCCGAACTTTAAAAGAATTGAATTTGACTGAGACTATTATCAATCTGGAGACCGTTAACCCCATAGAATTTTTCGGAGTAAACAACGGCAAGTTAGACATACTGAAGAAGAAATTTCCACTGTTGAAGATCTTATCCCGAGGTACCCAGATCAAGTTGAGTGGTTCTCCCGAGCAAGTGGGAACGGCCAAGGAAAAAATCGATTTGTTAGTGCAATACCTGGAAAGGAACGGTCATGTCAGCGAAAACTATTTCGAGCAGATCCTCGGAGGCGATGATGCCGAGACGGTAGATAATTTCGTGGACAGACATCCGAACGACATCCTGGTATTCGGACCCAATGGAAAAACGGTCCGTGCCCGCACGGTGAACCAGAAACGTATGGTGGTCGCCGGGGAAAAGAACGACGTGGTGTTTGCCATCGGACCGGCCGGTACCGGTAAGACCTATACCGCCGTCGCCCTTGCGGTGCGCGCCCTGAAGAACAAGGCCGTTAAAAAGATCATCCTCACCCGCCCGGCGGTGGAGGCCGGTGAGAACCTGGGCTTCCTTCCGGGGGACCTGAAAGAAAAGATCGATCCCTATCTGCGCCCACTCTATGATGCGCTGGATGATATGATCCCTGCCGACAAGCTGGGTTATTATATGAGCACCCGCACCATCGAGATCGCCCCGCTGGCCTATATGCGCGGCCGTACGCTGGACAACGCATTTATCATCCTGGATGAGGCCCAGAATGCCACCGACCTGCAGATCAAAATGTTCCTCACCCGTATCGGCCCTAATGCCAAGGCCATTATAACGGGCGACCTTACACAGATCGATCTGCCGAAGAACCAGAAGAGTGGGCTGGCAAAAGCCTTGTATATACTGAAAAATATTGATGGCATCGCACATATAGAGCTGGATGAAGAAGACGTGGTACGTCACCGCCTGGTAAAGGCCATCATTAAAGCCTATGAAAGAGACCAGAAGGAACAGGCGGAGACCCGTCCCGAAAATAGATAATCGAGACCCTTTGATATTTGATAAACGACCCTGGGCCTGTGGAGTATTTCTGCAGGCTTTTTTTATACATTTGCTCCATGATTAAAAAATTCATCTCCGCATCTGGGATTTTCACCGGCGCATCTCGGATGGTCACCGCCGCTTCCTCACGGATCATCATCGTCCCATCGCTGATCATGCTGCTGGCAGCCGCCTGCTCCGACCCCCATACCTTCAAAAAGGCCGAAGACGCCCAGGATGCCGGCAGGGAGTTCATCCGCGCCTCGCTGGATGGCAACTACGAAAAAGCCAGCTTCTATCTGTTTGCCGACTCCGTCAACCGGATGCTCCTCAGCAAATGGAAGAAAGATTACGACCAGCTGGGTGACGACGTACAAAGAAAATACAAGGACGCGGAGATCATGCCGATCGAGATCCAGGCAAAAAACGATTCCGTGACCAGCTATACCTATGCGAACTCGTATAAAAAAGATACGACCACCATCAGAATAGTCCGCATCAGCGGCGAATGGCTGGTAGACCTCAAGGAGATCCTCAATCATAAAAAATGATGTTCCGGAATATCTTACTGGCTGGTCTCGGCGGCGGCGCAGGCAGCATTGCCCGCTATCTCTGTCACAAATATATTATCAGCAGCGCACTGGCCCCTTTTCCCATCGGCACTTTCGTGGTGAATGTCTCCGGTTGCTTCCTTATCGGGCTGTTCCACGGCCTGGCCATGAAGAACGACTGGATGAACCCGGAATGGAGGTTCCTGCTTACGACCGGTTTCTGCGGAGGCTACACGACTTTTTCCGCTTTTGCCTACGAGAACTTCCAGCTCCTGAAAGCCGGGAATATATGGATTCCCATCCTTTATATCATCGCCAGCGTACTGCTTGGCATCACTGCCGTGTTTGCCGGTATTGCGCTGGCAAGATAAGCCGTACATGCTGTCGTTGATCAGCTCTGGCATAGCCCCATTGGTCAGACAAGCGTTGCCCCCTGTGCCGGGCGGTTTGTTTTTGTTAGTATATTCCAGTAGGTTTGTGCCTCCAATAACAAGACGCTTTATGATGACAGTTTCCCACCCCTGGCATGGAGTTCCGGTCGGAGAGCACGCACCCAGAATAGTGAATGCGATCATCGAGATCCCACAAGGGTCCCGGGCCAAATACGAGATCGACAAGGACAGCGGCCTGCTGAAGCTCGACAGGGTTATCTATTCCTCTTTTTATTACCCCGTAAATTATGGCTTTATACCACAGACCTACGGAGACGACAAAGATCCCCTCGACATCCTCGTGATCACCTCCCTGCCCGTTCAGGCCATGTGTCTGATGGAGGCCAAGGTGATGGGGGTCATGCAGATGGTGGACAGCGGCGATGCGGACGATAAGATCATCGCCGTAGCGGCTAAGGATCCCAGTGTGAACCATTATAATAATCTCGAAGAGCTTCCCAAACATTTTTTTGAAGAGCTGCGGCATTTCTTCGAAGAATACAAAAAGCTGGAGAATAAGACGGTGATCGTGGAAGAGTTCGGCGACAAGACAACGGCCCTGAAAGTCATCGAGGATGCCATAGCCTTATACAACGATAATTTCCGGAAGAAATAAAAGCCATCGACATGTCTGTCCAAACGATCATAATCCTTGTTATTGTCGGCTTGCTCGCGGGCATGCTCAGTGGGCTGATCGGTCTCGGGGGCGGGGTGATCATCGTTCCCGCGCTGGTATACGTGCTCGGTTTCAACCAGCACCAGGCCCAGGGCACTTCCCTGGGGATCCTCCTTTTACCGGCAGGCATCTTCGCCGTCATGAACTACTATAAAAAAGGGTTTATCGATGTAAAGGTCGTGCTGATCCTTTTTGTCGGCTTCCTTATCGGCGGCTGGCTGGGCAGCAGTATGTCCCTCAGCCTGCCCGAAGGCACACTGAAGAAAATATTCGCCATCGCACTGATCCTGATCGCGGGCAAAGTGCTGTTCTTCGATAAATAAGTGTGACTTTACTCCGGCAGACAGCGTTTGATCACACGCAGCTGGTGGGTCCGCTGGAAGGTATCCGAATTAACGATCCCCATATTATCAATTTTATCGATCCTTACTTTGCCGGATGAATGGATGATCTCATGGTCATTCAGCAGAATGCCCACATGCGTGATCCTCCCCTCGTCATTGTCGAAAAAAGCCAGATCGCCCGTCCGCGCCTCCTGGAGGAAACCAACCGATACCCCCTGCGTGGCCTGCTGGTGAGCATCCCGCAAAAGAGGCACTCCCAGAAATTTATAGAGGGTCTGGCTGAATCCGCTGCAATCGATGCCGAATACGGACTTGCCGCCCCACAGATAGGGCGTGTTCAGAAATTTAGTCGCGAGCAGCCGGATGGCTTCTGCATCTTTTTTAGCCGTGGAGGGATCCCAGACAGCGGGCCCATCATAACGGACCTTCTTTTCCCAGACCGCCGCCGCAGCGTTCTTCACCTGGCCAAGCGCGCTGCCAAGCGGCACCATCATAACCTGGCCTTTATAATCCAGTTCGTTCACCCATTCCGGGGCCAGCGCGCTGCTTCTTTTTTCATAATCTGTTTCTCCGATCGTCACTACATGACTGGCCGTACACCATCCTTCATAATCATCATAGCTGCAACGGACACGGATCCAGTTATCGCTGCCCTGCTCCAGGATCTCGCAGCATTCTCCAAATAATTGCTGACTGACCATTTCGCTTCTATGGGCGGGCTCTGCCCTCAGCGGGCTCACGGGAACGCAACAAATGGCTCTGTTCATAGCGCGAAAATTATGGATTTTCTCTTATACTGCATCTTAACAACAGAAATTTCTTATTTTACCGCCAGTGAAAAAAGACCCGTTTGCCCATATCGCCGATCAGGAGCTGCTGGACCGGTATTATGCCGACCGGAACAACGAATGGCTGGGCGTTCTTTTACAGCGTTACACCCTGCTGCTCCTCGGCGTCTGTATGAAATACATGAAAAATGAGGAGGAGGCAAAGGACTGCGTCCAGCAGATCTTTGTCAAGATCATCACCGAACTGCCCAAATACAAGGTCGAATTTTTCAAGTCCTGGATCTATACCATCGCCCGCAACCATTGCCTGATGAAATTAAGGGACCGGCACGGGCGGGAGCCGTTGGTTCTCACCGATACCATGACGGCCGCCTGGGACGAGGACCCGGGCAAACGCCAGCACCTGGAAAAGGACCAGCTACTGGACCTGATGGGGCAGTCGCTGGAAGAATTGGGAAATGACCAGAAATCCTGTGTAATTTTGTTCTACCTTGAAAAAAGATCATACCAGGAAATTGCCGGAACCACCGGCTATACGCTCATGCAGGTAAAGAGCCATATCCAGAACGGGAAAAGGAACCTGAAGCTGTTAATGGAAAAAAAGGCGCGGGAAAAAACGAATTCATGAACAATGATCTGCTGAACATATTATCCAACGGTAACAAGGACATCGATAACCAGCAGCTGCTGGATTATCTGAGCGGCAAGCTGTCCGGTAAGGAAAAACACGAGGTGGAACAAAAAATGGCCGACAGCGATCTGCTGAACGATGCGGTCGAAGGCCTCCAGGAATTTACCGATAAGAAGGACATCCACAGCTATGTCGAACAGCTCAATGCCAGCCTCCAGAAAAATATCCAGAAGAAAAAGCTGCGCCGCGAAAAGCGGCGGCTGAAGGAAAGCCCCTGGCCCTATATAGCCGTCTTTCTGATCCTCATACTTTGTATCGCCGCTTATTTCGTTATCCGCAAGGCTATGCACATGCATTGATGCCGCCGCACCGGTTGGCTTTCTCCGCATCCCTGCGCCACGCGTTTTATCAGCCGGCCAGTTCGCCCATACATAAATTTCCCCGCCGCTCGCCACTCCCCTCCCGGATTTCAGCCGGAAATGCCTATTTTGCGCACACATTTTTTCATTATGCGCAGAATCATCCTTTGCATCGCTTTCCTGTATGGTATGCAGACCGCCATCGGACAGCGGATCAGCTATATCGTCAGTTTTCCCAACCTGGCCCACCATGAGGCAAAGATCGAGCTGATCGTCAGCGACGTCCCCATGAGGGATGCCATTTTCAGGATGAGCCGCTCCTCGCCTGGCCGTTATGCCACGCATGAATTCGGCAAGAACATCTACGATGTAAAGGCCTTCGACGCACAGGGAAAAGCCCTGACGATCACCCGCACCGATGGGGACGTTTACGAAGTCCCCCACCACAGCGGATATATAAAGGTCCAGTACACCCTCTATGGCAACTATGCGGACGGCACCTATGTCGGCATCGATCCCTCGGATATCCATCTCAATATGCCCGGCGCTTTCCTATGGATAAAAGGGCTGGACAATGTGCCGATCAGTATCCATTTCTCTGTGCCGGAGGACCTGCACTACAGCATCGCCACTCAGCTCCAGCCAACCGACGACCCCTGGACCTTTTCGGCACGGGGACTGCAATATTTTATGGATTGCCCTACCAAGATCGGGGATCTGCATTACAAAAAATGGCAGGTGAAGAACCCCGACGGCAAGTCCTATGCCTTCAGCATCGCCCTCGACGGCGCGGCAAACGACTCCGTGTTCACGGCCTTCAGCGGCAAAGTACAGAAGATCGTACGGCAGGCCCAGGCCGTGTATGGCGAAACACCGGCTTATGATTACGGGACCTATACATTCCTGGCCAGCATTAATCCTTATGTGTTCGGAGATGGGATGGAACACCGCAATTCGACGATGATCAGCATACCGACCACCTTCAGTGGAAATGATTTTCTGCTGGGCGTCTTTGCACATGAATTCTTTCATTGCTGGAATGTGAAACGGATCCGGCCAAAAACCCTGGAGCCTTTCAATTTCGAAAAAAGCGACATGAGCAACGAGCTATGGTTTGCCGAAGGCTTTACACAATATTACGGAGAGCTGCTGCTGGAAAGGGCCGGCTTTGGCGCGGATACCAGCTTTGTCACGAACTCCGCCGCAGGGCTGATCAATACGAAGGTGAACACACCCGGCGCCAGACTGTATTCACCCGTGGATGCCAGCCGCATGGCTGTATTCGTGGACGCGGGCGTAGCGGTGGATAGGACCAATTATCCCAACATCTATACCTCCTATTATCCTTATGGCGGGGCCATCGCCCTTGCGCTGGACCTGGAGCTGAGGGGGCGCCACCAGAAGACGCTCGATGATTTCATGCAAGCCGCATGGAAGAAATTTGGAAAGCCCGAAATACCCTATACGGTGCCGGGACTCGAAGACGTGCTGTCCAGCCTGACGGGCGATAAAAAATTCGCGCAGGATTTTTTCGAAAAATATATCAACGGCCATGAGCCGATAGACTATAACGCGCTGCTGGCGCCGGCGGGCTTTGTGCTGAAAAGACCGGGTGAAGGAAAGGCCTGGATCGGCAACGGTCGTTACACGGAAAAAGAAGGGCTGGTGATCGGGAACAATACCCAGCGTGGAACTCCCGTATATGATGCCGGGCTGGATATCGGCGACAAGATCGTAACCCTGGACGGCCAGCCTGTAAAGACCCAGACGGATCTCGGTAAGCTGCTGGAAGCCCATCATCCCGGCGACAAGCTATCCCTTGGCTATGAGCACCGCACGGATAAAAAAACGACGACCATTACCCTTGGGGAAAGCGCATCCGTAACCGTGATGACCTTCGAAAGGGCCGGAATGCCGGTGACCCCGGCCATCCTCCAGTTCAGAAAAAGCTGGCTGGGCGCAAAGGGGCTGTAAGCAGCGGGGTAAGCTCAAGACGTGTCAATCCGGGCTCCGCACACTTGAGAGCAGGCCGCAACGGGGTCAGGGCTCGCTGGGCGCGTGATTGATCATCCACTGGATGCCAAATTTATCCCGGCACATGCCGAAATAGGCGCCCCAGAAGGTCTTGTTCATCGGCATCTCGATCTTTCCATTATCGGACAAGGCCTCAAAGACCCGTTCTGCCTCCGCCTCGCTTTCCATGTCCACGCAGATATGGAAATTGTTACCATGGGTGACCTGATGTCCCATCGATGCCAGCGAATCGGTGGCCATGATCGTATGCCCGTTGCCCATCATGAGGGAGATATGTATGAATTTCTCCTGATCTTCAGGCGACATATTGTCCCCGCCCGGCACGTCTTTAAACCGTTTGGATTTCGCAAACTCTCCGCCAAAGACAGACCGGTAAAACCGCATGGCCTCACCGGTGTTGCCCATAAAGTGTAAATAAGGGTTCATTCCAAGCATGATCCAAAACTATAAACATTTAACCGCATAAAGGGGGTGGTAATGCGACATTCTATAGTGGGCGATTGCGACAAATATTTCAAGTAGATTTGTCGCATGATCAGCATTTCCATCCTGGCGCTCAAAAATGCCGTTCTGGCCTCGATCGCCGATTCAAGATATGTATTCACCAAGGTGAACGAATTCCTGACCCGCTCCGGAAAGGATGCCCTGTTCAAGATACAGCTGGTAGGCATTTCGGAAGAGATCAGCCTCGACAATGGCTTATTCACCCTGCACCCCGATGCGCAGACGGAAGATATAAAAGAGACCGACCTGATCATCATCCCTTCGCTCACGGGCGCGATGATGTCCTCCATCTACCTGAACATCGACTATGCCGTCTGGATCTCGAAAATGTATAAGAACGGGGCCGGGGTAGCCAGCCTCTGCACCGGCGCTTTTCTGATGGCCTACTCCGGTTTATTAAAGGACAAGCAGTGTACGACGCACTGGTCGTATGCGAATGAGATCAGGCATTTTTATCCATCCATAACCGTCGTGGACGAAAGGATGATCACCGATCAGGACGGACTGTATTCGAGTGGTGGGAACAACGCATACTGGAACCTCCTTCTGCACCTGGTAGAGAAATACGCCGGCCGGGAAATGGCCATACACACGGCGAAATATTTTGTGGTGGATCTGGGCAAGGACATTCAGTCGCCCTTTATCATCTTCAACGGGCTCAAGGACCACGAGGATACGGTTATCTTAAACGCCCAGGGCTTTATTGAAAAGAATTACAGCGAGAAAATGACAGTCGATCAGCTCGCGGACCGGTTCAACGTGACGCGGAGGACCTTCGAGCGACGGTTCAAGAAAGCCACCCGGAATACGGTCGCCGAATATATCCAGCGGGTAAAAGTAGAGGCGACCCGCAAGCAACTGGAGATCGGCAGAAAAACGATCACGGAGATCATGCACGAGGTAGGGTATGCGGACATGCAGACCTTCCGGGATGTATTCAAACGGATCACCGGAATTACGCCCACGGAATACAGGAATAAATACAATCAGGCAAGTATCGTTTACTGATACTGGATGTAGATCGGCGAAGGCTTCTGCTTCAGCACTTCGGCCGGAGTCAGCATACGGCTGCCTTTGGCCCGGATGTCATTTTTGTAGAAGAGCTTGAATCCGGTGAACTGCACCGGTTCGTTGGCCTCATAAGATTTGTAGCTGTCGTATTTCAGAACGGGAGGGCCCCATCCGTCCATATCCATTACGATCTGCACATCGGCGTGCTTCTGGATATTCTTATAATTGGTGATCATCGGTCTGGTAAAGCGGTGAACGATGAGGATCTTGGGCGGCAGATTGTTCGCCTTGGCCAGTTTGGCGAGGTAACTGGAACAAAAATTGACGTCAGCGGCGTCCATAGTGCCGATATTCTTACCAATCCGTTTGCCAGGGTGCATGGAGAATTCGGGATCGATGCCGAGGTGGACCTGCGGCATTTTCAGGTATTTCTCCAGCTGCGGGACCTCGGCTTCCACATTGCTGAAGCCTACCTGTATATCGAGGAATACCAGCGCATTGATCCGGGCGGCAAGACTGATGGCCGAATCGATCTGTTTGGCGCCCATCCGGAGACGATATTTGCCATCTTTCCCGGGGCTGCCCTGGGCGGTGACGGCGATATAATGGATAGCGGGCCGGACAGGAATGGTGGAATCCGCCGCCTGCCATTTCTTTATCTCGGCGGCCAGCATCTTCAGCATTTCATTAGGGGGATATTCCCCCAGCACGCCCATTTTCTTTGAATAGAAATTACCATAGTAGGCTACGATCCTCGAAAAGGGCAGGACGGCGCCAGCACTGGGATAAACAGCCTTGACCGGCCAGCGACCCGATGAATCGCCATTGGCCAGGTGTACAAGCAACCGGTCGTAGAGCGCGGTATCCATGGTGCGGGGGGGGTCGGGTACGACTGTATCTTTTTTAGGCTGGTCTTTCGCCGCGGCGGCTGCCGTGGCTGCGGAATCCTTTGCTTTCCCGGATCCACTGGTCTGTCCGCCGTTGCAACCGCTGGCAAGGATGGTAAAACAACAAGAGCCGGCAAGCAATGCGGCCCTCAGGGCGCGGTAAGGTTCATGGATAAGGATACGATGGAAAGATCGGTCTGGATACTGCATAGGAAGCAACAATAATTTAATAATGCGCAAAGCTAGCTCAAAACGACCCCATTCAGTTTTTATTTTATAACAAAAAGCTAAAAATTGTGGAAAAGCCCGTAATGTCCTGTCGCATCCGCCGGAGCAGGTTTAAGGCTGAAGTTCGCCATCCGCCAGCGCTGGTTTACTATTAACGTTCGCATTTGCCAGAGCCGGCTCATGGCTGAAGTTCTCTGATCTTTATATTCCTGAACTGAACCTTATCGCCATGCGCCTGCAATAAAACAGGCGATGATTCCGGATCTGAAAACCCTGGAGTGGTCTTGAATTTGCTTGCGGCGATCGCCTGTCGGAAGGCGTCGCTCCCCTTCTCATATTCCAGGATCTTCACCCCATTTAACCAATGCTCCACATGCCGGCCTTTTACGATGATCCTTGCGGCATTCCATTCTCCGGGGCCTTTATCGGGTTTGTCCACGCTCGCAGGAAGGATGTCATATAATGCCCCGGTCTTCCGGTTGCCGTTTATTCCCAGTTTCGCGTCGGGATGCCTGCTGTCGTCAATGATCTGGTACTCGCAACCCAGAGAAGTATTGGGAAGCAGAGAATATTTGACGCCGCTGTTGCCCCCCTCGGAAATTTTAAAATCAAGGGAAAGTTCAAAATTGCCAAACGAAGTGGTGGTGATGATATCCGTTCCATGACCTTTCGCGGGATCGAAGGTCAGTTCTCCATGATCGGTGCTCCAGCCTGCATCGGGAAGGCTGTCTTTAGCAACCTTTCTCCAGCCATTAAAGGATTTCCCATCGAATAAGGCCTGCCATCCATCGCTTGTTTTTGTTTGCGCGCGCACAGCGCCATTTCCAAGAAGAAAAAATAGTATCGGCAAATAAAATAGTCTTTTCATTTCTCGTATTTTGATGATATCTTATAAAGATCGGCAAATAAAGCCGGGTACCCAACCCTTGGTTTTGGTGCATGGGCTAAATATTGCTAAAAAACAATTTTTTATTAGTCTACTTATTTTGTAGACTAATAAAAATGACCTATTTTGCCGCCATGATTATTCTGCTGCTCATCAAACTGTACTATACGATCCGTGGACAACATGAGTTACGTGGCCGAGGGGAGAGGCGGAGGTCCGCAAGACCTTTTACGGAGGTTCGATCCCTCCCGTAACTGCAAAATAAGCTGCGATCCCTCCAAAGCTTCGAGGGCTGCCCCCGGGGTCCGTCCCGATACACGTCCGGGTCCCGCAGGGAGTCCGTCACGCAAGGGCACGGGCAGCGCAAAATTTTGGCAACAATGGTTAGACCTTAGCGGGCGGTGTCTCTACACTGCCCTATTTTTTAGCATATCCCCCGCCCTTCCAAATGGGAAAGCTTCTGGACTAGCTTCACGGGATACATCCCCTGTCGGCGTAACTGACCGACCATTTAACAGGCATCCTGAAACAACGGATTGTTCCCAAAAAGGAACTGATCCTGCGGGAAAGCCAGAGTGCCCATCATATCTATTTCATCGAATCCGGATTGGTCCGGGGTTATCATCTGAAGAGTGGGAAGGAAGTCTCTTCCTGGTTTATGAAAGAAGGGGATAGAGGCCCTCGATCAATCGTTGACCGATCAGCTGGCCGCTATCCGGCAGCACCATTCCGATATGATCCAGCGGGCCCGCCAGTCTCTGGTCGTTGTCCATCTCGCCATCCAGGAACTGATGGTGGGCATGGAGGCATACGTCTTTGGGATGTCGAGCTGGGCAATACCTCCTGGGGTTTTCAGGAGATCCTGGCCCGGAAGAAGGGACATACGAGTTTTTTAGATCGGTTGAGGGGGAAAAACTTTTGCAACGGATTGATACGAGCTTTTGACTTTCGGTAAAGTGTGAATGGAATCCCCAATCAGTAAATTTAGCGTGTCAAAGCATACCGAAATTTTTTGCCCGAATACTTCAATGAGACATGCCCATTGATAACATTTCTAAGTTAAATCTACTATTGTCCATTTGGATTGATCATGACGGGCATTGTGACATGGTGCTAGCATCGCACTGAAAAAAGCACGGTGGTAAAGTTCCATATTTTTATCACCTCATGTGAAATTGCAGATTGACATAAATTATAGCAGGATAACAGGCCAAGAATGCCCAAAAGAATCCATTCAATCCCATGGAAATGGCATTATATAAGTGAAAGAAAATACCCCAAATGAAAAAGATTAAAAAGTAGGGATACGGCAAGAAGATAACCAGAGGATAAAAGCACTCAAAGATGATTATATTCCAGTTGAGCAGGCGCGTAAAATCAGTTGGCAGATTTTTTAACCATCGTGCAACACTCTCACTATGATATCTGGAACAGTAAATTTGTGCGGATGATGACGCCTGATTTCATTAATATCGGTGCAGGATTTAATGGTATATTTGGTCTAGGTGCGGGACAGAGTATGGAGGCTAATTTCGTCATGCATGGCCCTGAAGCGTCCTTCAAACCCGTTTTTACTGCAACATCGTCAGTAGGAATAGGATTTTCAGTGGATGCTACATTTAATGTCGGCGTGCAGCATTATACAGGTGACGTTGACGATATAAACGCGGACATGTTGGAAACAAATACCTCTGCGAGACACGACGATCCGACTGCATGGGGTTCTGGCGGTTTCTCCTTCCTTGGAAAAGTTGGCTTTACAGGGAGTTATACCCATTTGAATGACGGGTTCAACCTAGTTGGTGCGCAGGTTAATGTGGGTCTCGGATTGCCGGTGGGAGAGCTTCCAATTAACGCGGCAGGTGGAGTGAGCAATTCTTTTATTTTACCTTTTTTTAGGAAGAAATGAAAATGAATACAAAGAATAAATGGCGGATAGGATTGATATTATTCGTATCAACCCTGTGTTGTCTTAATTATTTTATGACTGAGATTCACACAAGAGAAAATTTTAGTACGTTTAATTCAGCAAAATTAAACGGAAAAATATCTTACTTACGTTCATCGAAGAGTGGGGAAGGGTTCATACTGGAAGACTCAAGAAAAATGTATACTATTGTCTCAATCAGAAGCTCACTGAATGACTTTAATAGATTCGGAAACGTTGCCGAGGTTGGGGATAGTTTATCGAAGCCATCATTTTATGACACACTTTTCTTATTTAAGAAGAATTCAATGAAGATCTATGCCTTTACATTCAATAAATTTCCTTGACAATTTAATTAGGATAGTAGTTGTATTCCTTTTGCAGCTGGTTATCATGTCGTGTAGCAACAATAGGACACAACTTGCCCGGGATAAATCGGAACGGATACTTGACGAAATTGCAAGCGGGACGGCTATAGACGAATTCCCGGAAAAATATTTTCCCAGAAAACAGACTGTTTTTCTGATGAAACAATTGGAAGACTATTGCGATTTCAAAAGCCGTAAAGGGGTCTTTATAAATGATTTTTACCAGAAAGACTTGCTGGACGTGGATAAAATATCCTTTATTTATGAATATCATCTCAAATGCGATAATGGTCGGTTTATCTTAAGTTTTAAGCTAAATAAAGATATTGAACTTTATAAATTCGACATTGAATCTGTTAAAAAATACAATAAGATGATTTTGAGACCAGAGAGGGAAATACACTAATATATATTGATCTAACCCGCTCTTTTCTCCAGCACCGATGGCACCTTACCCCCCACTCCTGGCATCGCATTGGGCATCGGGTCAACCGGCCGCCGGTTCTGAAGCTTACGAACCGGCATCTTTTCAAGCCCTCCCTGGCCCGGCACCCGGCAGATCATCCTATCGGGAGGCATGACCCGCACAGAATCTCCCGAACGAAGGTCCAGACTGCTCCTCCCTTCTTTCGCATGATAAAGCTGAAGGAGACGCTGGTCACGAAGTGACAACAAAGGCAGTGGAGCCAGACGGAGGCTGTCCCTGCCGGCGATCTTTGGGGTCTTTGCCTGGGGAATGACGGGGGCAAGTCCGGAATCCTGCGCACTGGCAGACCGGAAGCTGGCCAGGCCCAGCAAGAGCAGGGCTAGAAAGGCGATCTTTTCCATGGCTTTTTTAGCACGATGCAGCGAATCGCTGAATTACACACAGAAAATTTGACGGCGCCGGAAAATAATCTCCGACGCCTGGCGGTCAGCGGCGCGGTTCCGGTCTGAGCCAGCCGTGCGCCTCCGGTCAGCGCAGTTTTTTCCAGGCATTGATCAGCCCATTGGTGGAACTGTCATGCGAGCCAACTTCCTTATCGTCCTGCAATTCCGGGAGGATCTTGCCAGCCAGCTGCTTGCCCAGCTCCACGCCCCATTGATCGAAGGTAAAAATGTTCCAGATCACCCCCTGAGTGAAGATCTTATGCTCATAGAATGCGATAAGCTCCCCAAGACTGAACGGCGTGATCTCTTCCAGTAAAAAGGAGTTCGTGGGGCGGTTGCCGGAGAACTGTTTGAAGGGTTTCAGCCTGGCGATCTCTGCCGCGCTTTTCCCGGAAGCGACCAGTTCGGCGCTCACCTCCTCCCCCGTCTTCCCATTCATCAGCGCCTCGGTCTGGGCAAAGAAGTTGGATAATAGTTTTACATGATGGTCCCCGATTGGGTTATGGCTTTTCGCCGGAGCGATAAAGTCGCAGGGGATCAGTGGCGTGCCCTGGTGGATCAGCTGATAAAAAGCATGCTGCCCATTGGTGCCAGGCTCACCCCAGACGACAGGGCCGGTCGACCAGCGGACGGGTTGACCGTTGCGGTCCATCGATTTGCCATTGCTTTCCATATTGCCCTGCTGAAAATACGCGGCAAACCGGTGCATATATTGATCATAAGGCAGAATAGCCTCCGTCTGAGAGCCAAAGAAATTGGTATACCACAGCCCGATCAGTCCCATGGTCACGGGAATATTTTTTTCAAAGGGCGTGTTCTTGAAATGCATATCCGCCTGATGCGCTCCCTTCAGCAGGGATTCGAAATGGTCATATCCTACCGTGAGCACGATAGACAGTCCGATGGCGCTCCACAGGGAATAACGTCCCCCTACCCAATCCCAGAACTCAAACATATTGGCCTTATCGATCCCGAACTTCACGACTTCCTTTTCGTTGGTGGACAGGGCGACAAAGTGTTTGGCGATCTGCTTCTCGTCCTTTGCCGTTTCGAGGAACCAGCTTCTTGCCGTATGCGCATTGGTCATGGTCTCCTGCGTGGTAAAGGTCTTGGAGGCGATAAGGAACAACGTCTCTTCCGGATCGACCTTCTTAAGGGTCTCGGCGATATGGGTGCCATCGACATTGGAGACGAAATAAGGCTGCATCCCCTGCACCCAATAGGGCTTCAGGGCCTCGGTGACCATGACAGGGCCCAGGTCGCTGCCACCGATACCGATGTTGACGATATATTTTATCTTCTTTCCCGTGTACCCTTTCCATTCCCCGCCGTGTACTTTGCCGCCGAACGCCTTCATCTGGGCCAGCACACGGAGCACATCGGGCATCACATCTTTTCCTTCGCTATAGACGGCGCCGCCGGACAGGTTCCGCAGCGCGGTGTGCAGGACGGACCGGTCTTCGGTCTGATTGATCTTCTCCCCGCTGAACATGGCTTCTATCGCCGCCTTCAGCCCGGATTGCACCGCCAGCTGCCGCAGAAGGTCAAGGGTCTTGTCCGTTATGATATTCTTGGAGTAATCGAAGAGGATGGTATCGGCCTTCAGGGAATATTTAGAGAACCGGCTGGGGTCACCCACAAACAGGGCCCGCATATGCGCCTCCTTCATGTCGTTCTTATAATGGTCCTGCAGCTGCTGCCATGCTTTTGTCTGAGTAGGGTCTGTCGTTGGGAACATAAAATATTTTTATGAAATTACTGATTTTTATTACAAGCTCCCGATCACCTCCATAGCCTGCGCCACCATCGACGGCGATATATCCAGATGGGTCACCAGCCGCAGCTGAGTAGGAGAAATAGCAATGCTGAGGATATCTTTTTCCTTCAGCTGAGCGGCGATTGTTTTGGGGTTTACGGATGGTTGTACTTCCACGATGACGATATTGGTCTCGACAGGCATGATGCTGCGGACAAAATCCTTTTTTTCCAGCGCTCCGGCCAGCAGCTTTGCATGTTTATGATCATCGGCCAGCCTGCCAATATGATGTTCGAGAGCGTGGACTCCAGCGGCAGCCATAAATCCCGCCTGCCGCATACCTCCGCCAAAGACCTTGCGGACCCTTCTGGCCTGCCGGATGAACGCCGCCGTCCCCATCAGCACGCTGCCGATCGGACAGCCCAGACCCTTGTTCAGACATACGGAAATGCTGTCGAAGGTCTCGCCGTACCATCGGGCCGGTTCATTTCTGGCGACAAGGGCATTGAACAACCTGGCCCCGTCGAGATGTAGCTTCAGATTATTATCGGTGCATACCTGTCTGATCTTTTTGATCTCCCCCTCCTCATAACAGCTCCCCCCTCCCCTGTTGGACGTATTTTCCAGACAGACGAGGGTCGTACGGGCCTTATGGACATCATCGGGATTGATGGACTGGCATACCTGCTCTGCCGTTATGCGGCCACGGTCCCCTTCTATGGAACGGACCTGGGAACCGGAATTAAAGGCAATGCCCCCTCCTTCATAAATATAGACATGCGCCTGCCGTTCGCAGATGACCTCATCGCCCGGTTGGGTATGGCACTTGATGGCGATCTGGTTGGACATGGTGCCGCTTGGGCAGTACAGGGCCGCCTCCATTCCAAAAAGCTGGGCGGACATGGCTTCAAGCTGATTGATCGAGGGGTCTTCTCCAAAAACATCATCCCCCACGCTGGCCTGCATCATGGCGTCGAGCATCGCAGGGGTGGGTTTGGTAACCGTATCGGAACGAAGGTCTATCCGCATAATTTGCCGTTATATAATTGAATCGCAAATTTAGGGATTCCCGCAGATTGACCTTGCTAATAAAAAAAGGAGCCCGTCAAGGCTCCATCCTATACCCTCCAGGCCGTCCCTCAGGTTATCTGCTTGTGAAAACGATCTGCCTATGACAATGCCTGTTCCTTAATATGATTTCCTCTTACTTTTGCAGCCTTGATCAAGTCCAGCACACGGCTGCGGACATCTTCTTTCAGACCATCCGTTTCCTTTTCAAAGATATCGGTCAGCTCATCCAGCTCATCGACTGCCAGGCCTCTCAGTTGACGCAGCTTCTTCTTGAAATTATCCGCGGTATCCGAGATCTTTTTACGTGTTTCTTCTCCTTTTGCGGGGGCGGTCAATACACCGATTGCAACACCGGCAACAAGACCGGATAAGGCGCCTATAAGAATTTTCTGAGTACTCATGATGTTAAGTTTAAGATTGAATAATTATGTTATCAGCATAGTGATAAGCATATATTTTCAAGAACCTTGCCGGAAAATGTTAAAGGATTCCATACGCCTTCCCATGGGGTAGATTGTGCAATTTTCTCCACAGTTATCTGCCCCACCCAGGCCCATGCGCCCACCCAGCAAACGTCACTCCCCTGGACCTTTGCCGGTTTTTAGCCCGTCTTTCTACCGGTAATAATAAAGATCGCTGGAAGCATTCTTTGTGCTCACATCCACCTCCAGATAAATATCGATACGGACAACCCCGACCGCATAACTGCTGTAATTGGGCATGGTGATCTTTATGGCATTGGTGGTCCACGATACCACCGCCGGGTCCGGGCTCATATAGACCTGACGAAAATTGCCATCGATATAGTAGGCCCTTACGCTGCTGGGCACGGTCCTGCTGCCGAAAAGCGCACCATTGATCGTTACGGGTTTGTTTGCCTGGACCGTATCGTACGTAAACCCGGTGATCTGTGGATAGAACAGATAAGGCCACGCGTTGCTGACCACTCCACCAACCGTCACCGTTATATTGACCGGGTTGTCCAGGTTAGCGGCCGGTTTGTACGTGGCGTTGTGAAGGACGGTCTGGCCATTCTGACGGAGAAAGCTGAACCCTCCGGCGATTTGCCCGCCGATGGTCACCAGCGACCCGAGACTGTCGAAATTATTACCCGTGATGTTCATGGCCTGGTCGTAGATGACGCCCGTGATCACCGGAGGGGGACGCAGGGTCACATAGGTGAACACCGGCCCCGATACGGAATCCCCGTCGACGACAACGGAGATGGGCGCAGCCCCTCCATAGGGAGAATTGGGAGCATAGACCCTGATCACATTGAAGGAGGCATTGCTGTCCACCGTCGCCTTTACAAGGCTGTGGAAGAATACCTTGTTATCGGCTGCCCTGCTGGAAAAGCCTTTGCCATAGATAAGCACCGCCGTGCCTGCCTGCCCGCTCGTTGGAGAAATGCTGTCGATAGTCAGCCGCACCGTATCGTCGTTACCAGCGAATTGCTTTGCACAGCCGGATGCCAGGATTAAACTAACCGCAGCGGCAAAAAATATTTTCTTTTTCATCATGATGATCATTTTTTTAGCGGTTGTTTTTGGATAGGTAGCGGTCGCTTCGGATGCGTTGCAGTCGTCTTTGGACGCGACGCCTGTTTCCGCACGGCGCCTACTTCCTTACGGCGCGCTCGTCACTGGGCATCGTCTCACCCGCGGCCATCACCGCCGTTATCGAATACACATAGAGGCTTCCTTGTTTTGCCTGCCTGTCCGTATATTGGCTCACCCCATTTTTTACCGTGGCTATCTTATGCGGCGTCTTGTCGGTGACGACGCGGCGATAGATCGCAAAGCCCTGCACGCCCGCCGCATCGGCCTGCTCCCATTGCAGCGATACGCCATCCTGCACGGCCCGCGCAAAGACCTTTGCCGGAGGCCGCTGCTGTCCGCCACTCGTCCGGACATAAGAGGCCGCATACGATGCCACCGGTGAAAGCCCGCTCTCCGCGCCAAACCGGTCGACAGCCGATACCAGGTATTCATATCTGTCCCCGCCGCGCGCCATACTGTCTTCATAAAATGGCACCGTGACCACGCCATCCACCGCGAGGGAAAGACCAAGCCTTGTCGCTTCCACCGATGCGGGCTTGCTTACATCATAGGCCAGCGGCTGCCCGCCCGCCTTATGTTTGTAGAGGATATAGCCCACGATGCCGGGGTTGTTCCTTTTCGTATCGTCCCATTCGATGGACAGCGTGCCGCTCCGCGGCGTGACGCGTATGCCACCCGGAGTCTGAGGTCTCTCTTTTCCCCCCGGCAGATGCGCCGCCACCTTTCCCGATAAAGGACTTTCCCTGCTCCCGTTGCTGACCGCCGTCACGGCATACACATAGCTGGTCTGCCGGCTGAGGTTGGAGGTCGTGTCGGTGAAGCTGGTATCGGTAAGCGCCGGAGAGATCACCTGCATCTTTGCGTCGAGTGAGCTGCCCCGGTAAACATAATAGGCAAAAAGATCGGGGTCATTGACGGGCTGCCAGCTGACGACGACGCCTCTCTGAGTGGTCTGAACACCGACCCCATAAGGCGGGTCGGGGACACGGCTGGTCTTCTGCTGATCGGCGCTGACCGACGCATAGAATTTTTCGGACGACAGCTGCTGGCCGGCATGCAGTACGCATATCCGGTAGTAATAGGCGATATGCGGCAGCAGTCTTTTATCCAGATAAGTATGAGACAGCGCGCTGACCGTATCCATCACCACAAAATCACCGCGGGGATCGCGCGAACGCATGATCTCGATGCCCGTGATCAGCGGATTGACGGGCAAAGGGTCCCAGGATAGGAGAATGGCATTCAGCGTATCCCTTGCCTTCAGCTTTGCGATCATGGGCATCCTGCGGAAATTGGCCGCCACCAGACTGGCCGTGTCGGAATTGAAGGCGCCGGTGTTGTCCAGCAGATCGGCCGGACGGATATAATAACGGTAGGCGCTGTTGGCCTTTACTTTTTCGGTGAAGCTGTAATACACGCTGTCCTTTTTGTGCCGGACCAGGATACGGGATGACAATTTCTGAAAGTCGCCTCTGGCTGCCGTCTGCTTGTACACAAAGGCGAAGTAGGGAATGTCGGCGGCGACCTTCTGTCTCCAGGTGACGACGATCAGCGAATCCGATGCTTTAACCGCTCCCACGACAGGTGGCAGAAAATCGGGAGACTTTCCGATCGTGACGTCCCCCGTGACGCTGCCAAGGGTCTGGCCGCTCCTGCCAACTATATCCAGCTGATAGGTATAGCTTTTGTTCTTCTGACGCTGCACTTCCTCATCGATATACGCCGTCCCCATGGCCTTCCGGAACAGCGCATTAAAGGCCAGGAATCCATAATCATCCGTGTTGGGATGTTGCTGGATATACAGACCCGTCTCCTGGTCTGTCTTTGTTTTTGTCCTTTTGCGCACCTGCTCCCAGACCTCCTCACCCGCTATCTTTCTGAAAACATCCGGCGAAGCCGCCGCATACACCGCGCCCAGCTCTTTTACGGACCGCGGATTGCCCGTCTCCATGCGGCTGAGCCTGTACTGGGTAGCCACGCTGTCGCCGGGACCGCCCTGCCGCAGACCGTGGTTGTTGATAAAGACCACGGGACCGCGCGATGAGTTATAGACCGGGAGACCGGTGACTTTCCCGCCAGCGGGCGGTGTGTTCTGCTGTGCTTCCAGACCGCCGCCGCAGACCACCGACAAAAGGACCGACAGGAAAAGAATGCCGGGACCGCGGGAAAACAGGTCAGTGCCGTTGTGCATATAGTTCATTTTACAGTTTTCTTTATAAGCTGAAAGATATTCCGAATCCATTCTGATTATCATAGCTCAGGTGCAGTTTCCCGTCAAGACAGATCTTTACTCCTGTGGGAATGGCGCATAGCTGCACACCCCAGAAATCGTGACAGATATGGCCGCACAAGCCCGTATAACAATCGTCATCGCAATCGCCGACATGCGCATCGAAATGCCCGGCCAGATCGGCGGCAAGAGAAATATTCCCGCTGCCGTTATCATAATACCCCGACACATCTCCCGAGGCGGCGACATTCACCGCCGCGATATCATGCCCGTCGATGGACACCGATCCACCCGCCGACCAGCCCGCGCCGATATAGATGCCGTAGGTGCCCGCGCCGATGCCCATATTGAGCTTGACCAGCGCATTGTTCGTATAATAAATATTTCCGGTGACCACGGAAAATAATGTACCCGTGAGGTTCACCCCGATATCCGACTGCGCCTGCAGATCGATCCCTTTCAGTACTCCATTGTCGAGATAACCGGGTTCGATAAAGCTGGTATAGTTGGCCAGTTCCGGATGGTTGGCCACATTAAGTCCCCAGCCCGCAGTGATATTGGCATTCTCGTTAAAGATGCCTAGCAGGGAGGATTGATACTGCGCCCCGATCAAAAAATAGGTGTCGTTCTTCGCGGCCGAGAGCACAAAGGTCGCGGAGCCCTGCGCCGTCACCACTTTTGGTATAAGGTTGATGCCCGCATTGATATCGATCTTCAGCAGGGATTTCGGGATGTCCACCAGCAGGTCAGCATTGGCTATATTGACCGTCAGCACATCGAGGTTGGCCGAGCCTTTTATGACCGGCCCGTTACTCACCGTGACATTGATGTTCGCCACGCTCACGGCCGTACCCAGCCCGGTGATGGAGGCATCCCCGGTGATCGTCACCGACCAGCTGCCGTCGCCGGTATTCAGGCTGAACCCGCCACCCGGATTATTGATGGAGACGATCGCCCCGATGGGGATCACTACGTTGGCCTGAAAAAAGGCGGAGACCGAAATACCATTCGGCACCTTGAAATAGCTGAACGAAATATTTGCTCCCGGCAGGCCCGCGATGGTGATGCTTCCCGTGCCCGCAAAACCCTTTTTATCCGCCTGGTTTACAAACTGCAGATTGGCGGAGACCTTGGCGATACCCACCATATCGAAGCTCAGTCCGATGTCATCGACCGACACCGATCCTCCCGTACCGAAATGGACGCCACCCACGTTGGCCTTTATCCATGGTATGGCCTTGAGCAGGAAATTTCCCTGCACATCGACGCCCATGCCGTTATTCGTATGAAAAGAAATATCCGTGATCGTCACCGAGGCCAGCCCGAAGAAATCCTCATTGATATTCGTGGGCACCGTCGCGGCAAACTGCCCATTGGTCTGGATCTGAAAGAATTGAAGGGACATATCCCCGAACAGGGAAGGGAAATGAACGCTGCCCGAACCGCCGATATAATACACACTGGAATTGCCCAGCTTGCCAAAGCTCAGCGGTACCGGACCTCCAAGGAATTTCACCACCCCGAATACATCGATCCCACCGCTGGGTATGGTAAAGCTGCCGCCATAAAGCTGATCGTTGGCGATGCTCAGGTTGGCAAAATCCACTTCGGACACCTGCGATCCGGGGATCTGTACTTTGATATTACCGCCGACGCTGAACCCGTTATCACTGAATGAAAGCGCATTCAGCGTTGCGCTCCAGCCCGCTATGGAGAAGGTCGGCGCCGGGCTCATATTCACTTTTACGCCGCTGATATATCCATTGGTCCCAACCCAAAGGTCCTGGATCTGGAAGGTCGTATTGCTGAGCAGCGGTATGGTATTCATGCTGATGCTTCCCGCCAGATGCAGGCCATCCGACTTCACCGAGCTGTGCGCGAGATCCAGCGTGACGGTGAACCCGTAGAGGTTGAAACTCTGCGTACCGGACCCGGCCACGGAGAGGCTGCTGGCCGTCAGCGTCCCGCTGCTGTTAAGCACCACGGTGGTCTGACCGGATGCGGATGCGCCGTTCTGCAGATATTCCTTCAGCGATGCATCCACATAGGGTGCGATGCCGGAGGGCATGAAGGAGGCATAATCGATGGCGGCTGACCCTTCCAGTTGTCCCGCATCGCCGGTTGTGCCGGTCTGCCGGATGACCAGCGCATCGGTGCCGTTGGTCAGGGTTACGGGCAGGAAATTAAAGGCTTTCATCGGCAGATTGGTCAGGTCCGTGGTGACCACGCCATTCACCGGCACAGGGAGATTGTTGGTAATATCCACTTCCACATCCGTGAAAGGGATCGTGGCATCCGGCCGCACGGAGAATACCGCATTGCCCGGCAAGTTGATAAAGGAGCCGCTCAGCTTTTTACGCGTGGCGGTCTCATCGGTGATCTTATCGATCTGCACGGTGAAACCCAGCAACTTGCTGATATTGAACGAGGCCGTTCCCAGCGAGAAATTAAGGGTGCCATCCGCCGCAAAGGATTGTGTTTTGGGTTGCGCGACAAAGCCGGACATGCTCGCCTTGAACGTATAGCTGCTGTCCTTTGCAACGACCAGTGAATAATTGCCGCTGTTGTCCGTGACCGTTTGAAGATAGTCCAGACCGTCGACAGCCACGCTGGCTTTGGGGGCTGCTTTTCCGGCCGCGGTCACCTGACCGGATACCCGGACCCCCTGTGCAAGATATACGGTCTTCTTAGCCGTATCCGTTTCGTTTACGGTAAGCGTTATTTCTTGTGGAGCATAATCCGATCCCGCAGGGCCGGCGATGATAAGTTGCAGGGTACCTGCCGGGCCCTGGATATAACGGGTCCCGTCACTGCCGGTCAGTTCCGTGGAATCGGTACCGTCGATAGTGATGCCAGCCCCCGCGATCTTTTGTTTTTTGGCGTCTAGTACGGTGATGAGCATACGCCCCATATCTTTCTTCAGCACGATATTCTGGAGGTCGACGGGACCGGAGGGATTGTCTTTCGGGTTGAGCACCGTATTGGCCCAGAGGGCGCTCGCCATCGTATTTTTTGAATCCGTGTATCCAAAGCTTGCCGGGTTCATGGGATTGCCCTGCGCGACCGACTGCTTGTAGGTGTCCGTGCTCTGGATGCTGGACACGAACCTCGCCGTGCGCGGACTGCTGCTGCCGCTCCCTCCGCTGGCGCCCGCGCTGCCGGAAGTAGCGCTGCCCACGCCCTTTCCTTCCGAAGACGGAAGGATCACGATCTTCATCAGTTTTTTATCATCCCCCGAACCAGCCGTAGCGACAGGAGGATCCTTCGACAGCAGATCCCGGGTGATCGTCACCGGCAGATGCCGGTCCTGGAACCCCAGCGCATGGATGATCAGCGTATCCGTACCCGCCTTGTCCGTCGTGGCAAAATATCCATCGGAGTTGGCAGGGAAACGAGACCCGCCCGAAGCCCAGTTCAGCACGGCATTGCTGACAGGCTTGTTTGCCTCATCGACGATCCTGCCCGTGACCGCATAAGCGATAAAGTCGAATACATAATCGAGGTGTGCGATATTTCCCTTTTTGGTGAGCGTAACGGTGCCCTCATGCTCAAGGCTGCTGCCCGGTACGCTGATGATATAATGCATGGGATTGGGATTCACCGGGATATTGGACAGGGTGAATGCGCCGGAGGAATCCGTGGTAGTGACCATCTGTCCGAAACTGATGGTCTGCGCCATATTATTGATCAGACCGGCTGGCGTGTTGATTGGCATGGCCTTTGGATTGCCAGGCTGCGGGGAGCCGCCGCCCGGAGGTTGGCTTTTGTTACCGGTACTCGTCTGCGTCGAAGGAATATTCGGTCCTTTGCCGGATGGAGAGCTTTTGCCACCGGACGATCCGCCCACCGGTACCATGCTGGAGTTGGCCATGGATGGAAAGCTTATAACATGGTTGAGGGTCTTTGTCGTTGCCTTGCTGTATGCATCATCGGTGAGATAGAGTGTCACGATGGCGCCGGGTATCGCCTGCTTGGCAATCCCACCCGTAGTCTCCGACACCGTCCCGTAGAAGGTAGTCGGAGCGGCCGACAACTGCCAGGTCTCCTGGATGGTCTGGGGAGCCGTGGGATGGGTGTTCACCTGTACAACCGAAAGGCTGGTGCGGTAATCCGAAAAATCCTGCGCCCCTACCTTTATCTTATATTCGTCCGCATTCCCGGTACTGTAGAACAAACGTGTCCCCGTGTACGCATCATTGATAGACGATACTCTGATATATTGCTGCCCGTCGATCGTTTCCGTGATACGGCTGCCCGGATCGATATTCCCTTCCGACTTCAGAGATGGATTGCTGGTATAAAAGTCCGCGCGACGGTAGACGCCGATCACAGCCGTAGGTACCTCTGCCTTGTCGGGGTCATCGGCAAAAGCCAGCAGACGGAAAGTGTTGGCGAAGGCTTTGATCTCGCCAAGATCATAGCTTGTGGAATTTGGAGGCAGGACGAAAGAAAGCGCGGGCAGCGTAAAATAATTATCCTGCACGCTGAGACTGTATTTGTATCCTTTCCCGCTGCCAAATGCGGCCGGAGGAATAAAGGAAAGCTGAAAATTCCCCTGGTCATCCGTCAGCCCCGTTCCCGCCAGCTGTGGCGTGGTACCCGGATGTGTCGTATCGGTCGCCAGCAATCTGAGGATAGTATTGGCCATCGGATGGGACTCCGCACCATAGCTGTTAAAAAAGCTGGGATCGTTAGCGCTTACAGACCCCGCACCTCCGCCAAACACGCCGATCGCATAAGGGACTTTTTCCCTGATCTGCTGGCTTGTCGATGGGGCGGTGGGTGCTGTGGGCTTTGCGTTCTTCAGCGCGACCAGGCTGATGCCCTCTGTCGGCTGTGCATTGCGGTTATTGCCCGGCCCGGGGTTGCCATTGTTCCCTGACGCACCATTCGGGGGATTACCGTTGGCGGCCGTCATCCCGGTACCACCCTTTAAGAGGATCCTCATCGTCGGCTTAGCCCCTGCCACAAAGGTAGGATCGGCCAGCGTGGCATTCACCAGCGCCAGGTCCGTGCCTTTCAGCCCCACGCCGGGGAACAGACCGGATGGAGGAGTGAATTTGGAGGCCGTAGTCAGTGCCGTCTCCTCCGACTTCCGGTAATACCAGGTCAGTCTGCCTTTGATGGTCTGTGCCGGCAGGTTGCCGCTGGTCGGCGAGGAGGCCGTGGTCTGTCCGGCGCCATTCCCCGTGCCGGTGGTATCCCCATAGACAAAGCTGGTCACTTCGCTGCGCCCGTTATTACGGAAGGTCACGGAATTGAAGGGGTCTCTGGCCGTCACCAGGAGCGCATACCGGCGGCCGGGGGTAAGAGTGGGCATGGCGGGACCATACAGCAGCAGGTTGGCCGCATTCACCGTCTGCTGGAAGAACAACGGGCTTGTCGCAGACCGCATGGCGTCGTTGGGATTGCGCCCGTCAAGGATCTCGACCATATTCACGGTATATTGTGTGGATGGCGGCGCTCCTGCCGGGGTCGTCCAGCTGATGACAAAATTCTGGGTGGTGAGGGCCGAGACCGGCTGCCCGTCGAACGGGCTCAGAATGACCGGAGGCTCCACGCTGGTGATCGGAAATGAGTTGCTGCAGCCAAGCGGCTGACCGGAAGACAGCGGCTGGTTGGTCGTGTAATTAAAGGCCTGCACACAGACCTGATAGTTCCCTTCCGGCAGACCATTGCCGCGGATCACCTGCTCTTTGCTGATACCGGAAAAGACAAGGGTATTGTAATCGAAGAGCTGGCTGATATCCGCAGCGCTGAGGTTACGGGTCTCGCCGCCGTTGATATGGATCGGCGTGGGGCTTTTATAATGAGGGTCTACGCGCAGGACGATCCCGTTGTCCCCGGTGATCGTTCCACGCAGCTGGATGTCCTGGGGAAGATTGTTCATGCTGCGCAGCACGATCAGCACCTGCTGAGGCCGGGATGCATAATCCGTCACCTTGGAAGGATAAGGAGGGAGGATGCTCACCCGGATATCGACTTGCGCTGTTGCTGCCCTTATCAGCATCAGCAGGGTAAATACAGCAAAGATTCTTTTCATAGCGTAATTATTAAAAGCTGTACCCATAAGCCAGTTCGGCACGCGTTTCGGAAAATGCAGGCAGGAGCTGGGTTACATTTACGGGTCTGTCATTGGTATAAAAGAACAGGGCGCTCAGGCTATGTCTGTTCAGGAATTTATATTGCAGGTTGGCGGAGGCATTGACGGTGTGGTCGTCGGAGCCGCTGCGCTTACCCCCGAAAAAACCGGTGCTGGCCGACACAAGAAAGGCGGATTTGAAAAAGGATTTATTAAGCCCCACCGTAGCCCCCTTGTTCTCATCGGTGGTGCCCGGCGCATCGGCCTTTGTAGCGCTGAGATTGATAAATACCGAGAGACCGGCAGGCAGATAACCGAATGTATAGTTGAGATAGTATTGTTTGTACTTCATATTCCGGCTGATGGCGTTCTGGGCGAAATAGTTATTAAAGTCATTCATCTGCATGATGTTCGCAGAGAGGATGATGGTATTTGTAGTGCTGACGCCGACCAGCATCCACCTTGGGCTGATGGAGAGGTTCTGCGTGGTCTGTACGATCTTCAGCGAATCGGCAAAGCGGATCGTATTCGGCTGCTGGTTATTGGAAAAATTGCTGTAATTGATGTCGATGCCCAGTTGCTTCGTAAAATCCGCGCTCAGCATGGTCGTTGCGATCACTTTATGGGTGGTGGCCTCCTTCTGATGCTGGAGGTTGTCGTGCTGGAACCCGATGCTGCCGGCAAAGCGGAGCTTGTTCTTAAAGAGATGAAAGGAAGGGGCGACCGTATAATTCTCCAGATCGCTGTTGAAGAAATAGGCGCCCATGGACTGAAAATCCGGATCGATGCGCTGGTATTGCAGTTTTACCGTCCAAGTCTTCGTCTTATACCCCAGGGCGGCGCTGATGGCGGTATAGAGCTGGCTGGTGCCGTTGATCGTCGCGATGGAACGGAGTTTTCTCAGCGTGGGATCGCTGACCGAATCGAGGGTCAGCGGGGAATTGAGATCCCGGGTATAGAGGCTGGTGCCAACGTCTCCCTCGATGAGGATATGCTGTGCAAGGGTCAGCCTTGTGCTGACGCCGATGACCGTATTGGCAGCGGGGGATACGGCCAGCGAGTCGAGGGTAAGCTTGCCTACCGACAGACTTCCGGCATCATCTTTTCCTTTCAGCATGCTGAAGTCGATAAAATTATTTTCCGTACCGTACCCCAGTTTGACGGCAAACGCCTTGCGGGTAAAGGAGATCGGCGCCAGACTCTGGGTCGTGGTATCGATGGTGGTGGCCCTGTTGAGACGGCCATACATAAAGCCAAGGCGGAACTTGCCGGGAGTCAGCTCGACGCCGGCTCCCAGCATGGTATAGCCCGCCAGAGTATAGGGTGAAAAATTTATATTCCGGTAGCCCAGGTGCACCGTCACCCATTTATAATGGGGGCTGATGCCAAACTGATTGAAGGGCTGGCTGAAGGACCGGTCCTGTTCGCTGAAAGAGAAATTCATAGGCAGGGACACGCCATAGAGGTTCGCGGTAAGGTTGCCGGAGAACAGCCAGGAAAATGGCGTCCGCCTGTTGGAGATCCCGGAAGCATTGTAAAAAATGCCGCGCAGCTGGGCGGAGCCGCGCAGGGCTACTGGCTTCTGTCCACCAAGGGCGCCGATGTCCTGGGCGACTGCCTGGTGGGTACAGCATGCGGCGGCAAGCACAAGGGTATATATCTTTTTAAGCATAGGTTTGTCGGTTGTGGTCACATTGTCGGTCTGGTCATTTTCCGGTCGCATTGCCTGTATCCGGGTCACACCCGCAGCGTTCTAGAGCATTTCGGCGGCTATCAAAATGGCAGATCGAATTTGCCCTCCGTTATCTGGATGGCCTCGGGCCAGTTTCCAGGAGGATTACCATAATGAGCATTTATAAATCTTCCAGAGAAAACGCCCGATACCCGCGATGAGCTGATAACCGATATGGTCACCGTTGCCGTATCGTCGATATAGGTCACGCCTTCCGGGCTGTGATAATTACAGACTGTTCTTATCTGCGCCTGCTTCAGATGCGTGGTGCCATTGTTGCTGATCACAAAATCGAACCCCTGTTTCTGCCCATTCACGCGCCCAAGCTGAAAGCTCAGCCCATCGATGGTCGTATTTTCCTGAAGGCTGACCCTGCTGGCCCGGTTATTATCACTGCCCGAATACGGTTTTCCATCGATGGTTGCCGAATAATGGGCATCGCCGCCATCCGATGAACCGGAATTGCTCACGGCCACCACACCGCTGTCTTTGGACCCGTTGCTGCCGGTTGCACCCGAGCATCCGGTCAGCAAAAAAACTGCGGGAAAAATTACCGGAAAAAAAGCCTGAAATAATTTTATGGATCTCATATCTGTTGGTTTTGATGGTGATCGTTTCCTCTGCGTGATAATTATCGTTTATTCTCCGTGATGATCATCGCCAATACGGCCCGGTCGTTGTCGCCTATTCGGCGTGATACATTTTTTTCCAGTCGGCCGAGGTAGAGAACGGGATATCGAATTTTCCGTCCGTGATCTGGATCGTTTGTTTGACGTCGGGTGCTTTGGCGTTCTCCAACTTATAGTTACCCGAAAAAGTACCGGAAATACGCGAACCGCTGATCGAGGTTACATTCACCGTGACCCCATCATCGACGTATACTACCCAGTCTTTTGTAACATACCCTTCGAAGCTAAACTTCGGAAGAATGCTTATCGTTGTGCTGCCCGTCTTGTCCGGGAGTTGAAAAGTAAGTTTCTGCACCGGGTTTTCAGGATCGGCCAGCATAAAAAAAACAGGACTCTCCCCTCCTTTCACCCGGAAGGCGGCGTTAAGATTTCCCGTACCCGTGTTCGACGAAAATTTTACGCCATCGACGATAGCGGAAAAACTGGCATTGCCCCCACCCGGTGAACCAGCATTTGCGGAAGCCGCCGGATCGGCGGAAACATCCTTAGCCGCACGGTCACCGGTAGGGTTGCTGCCTGCCGCGCTGAAACATCCCGTGAATAAAAACGCAGCGAAAAGCAGAACGGCGGCAGTGGAAAAAAAGAGAGCAGGTTTCAATTGTTTCATCATGATTTGTTTTTAGATGCGTATCCGTTTGGTGTCCAGTTTCCAGTCTTTTTTAACCGGCTCCATGAGCTGTCAGCTGGGGATGAGCTTTGACGTCGCCATGGGTATATCGAACTTCCCGTCCGTGACCACAACATTCTTTTTTGGGTTTCTCGGCGTATCCGAGCCAAGGCTGAATTTTCCGGAAAAAGTACCGGTAACTCTGGTCGAAGTCAATGAGGTTATGGTCAGCACGACTCCATCATCTCCAAAGAACCTGGCAAACTTATCGTTAGAGATATCCGTGTTCAGGGTTATGCCGCATTTACAACCATCGGTTTTCGTAAACGTTCCCACTTTGGCAGGAAAAGAGAACCGGAAAGAATAGTTGGCCTTGATATCGTTGCCATCTTTTGTGGAAAAAAGATAGAACAGCAGATACTGCTGGGTGTTGTCCGGGCCCGACACGATATAGGCAGCATTCTGCTGCTGGAGCTCATCCACCCCATTTCCGGTCTCCGCCTGACCGTCAAGAGAAAACGATAAATGGGCTTCACCGGGAGAGGCAGTAGTTCCGGAATCATCGGCTGCTGCGGAATTTGCATCCCTGGCCGCTTTGCCGGCTGCGCCGGAACATCCCGTGAACATCTGGACGGATAAAAAGAGGACGGCTGACAAGGTAAGTGATCGCATATAGGTATTTTTTTTTGCAGGTTTAACGCTGATCCAGTTGGGCAGCGGCTTTTCTGAGACTATCCAGTGCACCGGGGGTAAGTCCCATGGCATTTCTCATCTTGATCATCGCGTTTTTTGCGGCGGCCTGGCTGGGATCGTTTGGATTATCTCCCATTTTTGAAATGCCGGAATCCGACAGGACCCTTGCCGCCGTAGACAGGATATCTGCCCCGGCTGTTTTAAGTTTATTGGTATCGGGTTTGCCTTCAGAAATGGACTGCATAAGATCATTGACCTCCGACTTGAGCTTGCTGGTATCCATAAGCTGATCGATCCCACCGGCGGGCTTCGCGGCGGCGTTCTGGCCATTGCCGGCATTGGTAGGGGAGCCCCCATCTGAAGCCTTATCGGTGTTTGCAGCATTGGCGGCAGCTTTGCCCTGCCCGGAACCGATATTGCCCGAGCAGGCAACCAGCAAAAAGAAGGACAGAACGGGAAATAATTTCAGGTATCGCATATATTGCTTTTTATTTTTCATGTCCGGCAGTTTATTTTTTCATCCCTCTCATCATGTGAACCATCATGTTTTCATCGGTCTCCGTATAGCCGGCAGGTATTTCGAACAGGGAAGCCGGAAAAGATTTCTCTTCCGCCCTGATCAGCTCCATGCCCATGGAATAATCTTTCTCCACCGTCTCCATTTTTACGATAAACCCGCCTGCGCCGGCATTGTCCAATGCCTGCATCATCTGAGGTTTCATATTCTGTACGGACACCAGTTTTTTATAAAGGGCATAGCCCGGCACATCCGTACTGGTCCAGAGGTCCATCGTCGATTTGGATTTAAAGATCCCGGACCCGGTGGTAGAAGTCATTTTTACATGCGTGCAGGAATATCCGTCTACCGTTTCGCTGCCGATCCTGGTGACCTTATAATCGCTTGTGACGGCGTTGATCAGCGAAGTGTCGATAATGTTGAGTGAATAGGTTTTGGTATCTGGATACAGCGAAACACTGTACTTTGGCTGACCCGCCCTACCGATGATGATGATCTTACCGCTCATGGCACCCGGCATATTTATTCTCATCTCATTGCGCCCGCTGCCACTGTTGGTGAAATACGTAAAGGTCGTATCCTTGCCGGTGCCGGATTTTTTTGACGTTGCCGTAGTCTGATATTGGTAGAAGACACCGCTCCCGCCACTGCTGCTCATAAAGTTTTTTATGGCGGCGGCCGAATCAGCGGCGGATACGCCGCCACCCCCGACAAAAAGCCCCAGCGCCTTCATGGTCGCTCCGGCAGCGGAGGTATCACCAGGGGAGGAAGGGCCACCGCTATTGGATAAGGAGCTGCTGCCCCCCGAACCCGTTTTTGTCGTTGGGTCCGCTTTGTCGATCGCTTTGTTGGTGGCCTGGCTGGCCTTGTCGTTTGCCCGGCCCTGGGAGGTTTGCTTAACGGTATTCAGCAGGTTCTTAAAGAACTGGGCATGCAGGGAGACGGGGTTGATGGCAGCGAAGAGCAGCATCAGCAGGACAGCGCGGGATGGTGATTTTTTCATAATTCATAGTATTAATATAAGGGCAAGTAAAAAAGACAGTATAGCCAGACCAAGGAGGACCCATTGTATCCATTTTGTGTTTCTTTCCCCGGTCATAACTGGATTTGTTCTTTATGAACCAAAGGTCGGGGCATAAAAAAAACGCCCGCCGGATACTCGACGAACGTCTTTCTAAAATCGTTAAACGTTTCAGGTGCAGGCCATGGCCGGAAGAGGCGGCGGCTGATCAAACCCTTAGCAGACCTTACCGTGTAGCGGCCTGATCTTCCCAGCTCAGTATGGCGGTGAGTTTATTACCATGCTGCACAAAAGTTATATTCGCGCCGAGGGACGCAGCCAGGTCCCGGGCGATCTGAAGGCCCAGACCGGACCCACCGCTGTCTATTTTTTCATTGCGCATGCGCGCATTCAGAGAAGCAGCATCGGCTTTGGCAGACTGGTTGGTTATGGAGAGGTTCCGGCCTTCTGCGGTGATGGAGATAGAACTACCCTCATCGCTGTATTTGACGGCATTCTGGAGCAGGTTACGAAGGATAACGGCCAGGAAGTTCTCATCGGTCGTCAGTAAAAATTCTTCGGACACCTGCTGGTCGATACGGATGCTTTTTTCTTCTATGGGCTCTTTCAACAGCCCGATCTCTTTCTGCACCAGCTCCCCAACCCTCAACGTCATGGGTTGTGGCGTAAAATGCTGCATCTGGCTCTTACTCCAGAGCAAAAGGTCTTCCATCGTTTCCAGCACATTCTCCGAGGCCGATCTCAACCGTTCGTCGTGCCGACGTCTTGCCGTTTCATCCAGCAGCTCCGGCTTCTGCTTCTGGATCTCCAGCAACTGGACGATCCTGCTGACAGGCGAACGAAGGTCATGGCTGATGATGCCAAAAAGCCTGGCCTTGGTGTCATTGGCAAGCGCAAGCTGCCGGTTGGTGATGGCAAACTGCTCATTCTTCTCGTTGAGGATCCTGTTGAGATTTTCCTTGTTGCGGTAAATAAAATATAAGAGCAGGGCGATGATCCCCAGCGCTACCAGCCCCAGCACCAGCAGGACCCTGGTATGTGCGGCATTTTCCAGCTCCAGGACATTCAGACGGTTCTCTTTGTTGAGCGAGATGATCCGCTGCTCCTTCTGGCTCGTCTCGTAGCGTGTTTCCTGGTCGGCAAAATTCGTGGAGAGCTTCTCTTTGGTAAGCGAGTCCGACTGCTGAGCATAGAGCTCGAAATATTGCAGCGCGGTGTTGGTATTCCCAAGCCCTTTCTGGGCAAGGGCCATGAATTTGAGGACATTCGAATACAACTCCCGGCTGAATTGTTTCGCCACCGGGAGAGCCTGCGTCAGCACAGCGATCGCCTGGTCGGGCTTGCCGGTTTCCTCCCAGAACCTTCCTTTTATCATCTGTGCCTGGAAGATCATCAGCGGCGAACGGGTCTGCGTGGCGATCATATCGCCCTTGTCCAGATAAGGCATTGCCTCCGCATACTTACGGTGGTCGATAAAATAGATGGCAATGTTCAGATCGGAAGAGACCCTCTCGGAGGGGAACTGCGGACTGTTGGCCGTAGCCTTTTCCAGCTCGTTGTCATAATATAGCGCGGAGTCGATATTCCCCGACTGCGTGAACGCTTCGACAAAAGAGCTCAGCAGCCGGTTGCCCACGACCGGCGAGACGGATGAAAAACGTTGTCCCTGTCGCAGGGCCTGAAGGCTCTTGTCCATCATCTGGGTATTCAGATAAAGCTTGGAAAGCATGTCGCACTGTATCGCATAGTCGAATTTTTTCTTTGGGTCCTGGGTGGTATCCACCTGGCGCTCCCGGCTTTCGAGGCTTTTGATAAAATAATCCTGCGCCGTGCTGTAATAGGATTTCTGCTGATAATAGCTTCCGAGGGCATAGTATCCGTCCTGGAGAAGTGCGATGTTCTTTGTCGTGTCCATGATGGATTGCAGGATATTCTTGCATTCCTCCACTTTTTGTTGCTGCTGAAGCTGAAAATTGACGGGGATCAGCGCCACACAGGCCTTGCTGATCCGCGTGGCCGATCCTGCCTGCTGGGCGCTGTGGAGGCTTTCGTAAAAATAATATTGTGCGCTGTCGAATTTTACCTGATAATAATATCCGATGGCTACATAAATGAAAAATGAAGACCGGCTGTCCTGGTCGCTGGGTTTGGTAAGCTGCAGCCCTTTCAATCCGGCTTGTTGTAAGGCGGCATAATTTCCCTGTACCCCCTTCTGGTTGATCCGCAGCGATTCGCAGTAAGCAAGCCAGGTCCTGAGCTTGTCCTTGTCATCCAATTTCGACAGATCGGGCTCCTGGGCCAGTACGGACAACGGAAGGAGAAGGCGGACCAGACATAAAAGAATAACCAGTTTTCTCTTCATAACAGTACGTTTTAATCTACCTGCGGCAGTTGACAGGGTCAGAACATCGAACTCAATGCGTTTTTATACAATTTTCCTACGGGTAGTTCATATTCGGGAAGATGGATCTTGTTGCCCTTTACCGCATTCACCTTTTCCCGGTTTACGATAAAGCTCCGGTGGATGCGGATAAAGGTATCAGCGGGAAGCCGCTCATGCATGCTGCTCAGCGTGCCCAGGACAAGATATTGCTTCGCCAGGGTCATGATCCGGGTATAATCCTTCATGGCTTCCAGGTATAAAATATCATGCAGCGCAATCTTGTATTTATCATATCCCTGTTTGATCACGATACAGCCCGTCTCCTGTTCTTTCTCAAACGCACAGGCCCTCGCACGCATTTCCGCAAAATCGCGGAGGCGAAGGGCGCAGCGGGAAAACCGTTCGGCAACGATGGGCTTCAGCAGATAATCAAAGGCTTCTATCTCATATCCTTCGATCGCATATTCGGGGTGTGACGTAATAAATACCGGGGCCGGCACCTGTCCGGACAGGATACGGATCAGCTCGAGCCCCGACATCTCCGGCATTTCGATATCGGCAAATACGATGTCGGGCCGGAACCTTGAGATGAGCTCGAATGCCTCGATGGGGTTTCCGCAGGCGGCTATTTTATGAAGGAAAGGAAAGCGCCCGGCCTGCGCCTCGATGGCCATGCGGTCAATTTCGTCATCATCTACTATCAGATATCTCAATGCTTCAGGCATATGTTAATGGTTGCTTAAATATAATGAAATACTTCAAGATGGGACTTTCCGGGGTATGTTAATGGGCTGGGGCTTCGGGTCCGGATGGGCGGGAATGGGGCGCCACCGGGTGGTGAGGGTGGCGGGTGGCGGGAGCTGAAAGTGACGGAGGTGATCGTGAGGACCGCACAACACAGGCAAAACGGCCCACAAAAGAAGGCCAGGCGCCCTACGAAAGCTAAAAACTTAGGAGTGACCGGTTGCCCCTCAAGAATCCCGCGAACCAGCCTACCCCAAAAACGGAAAGCACCAAGTCGTTTTCGGTACTTCCGCCGAGGCTTCCGTACTTACTGACCCGATGCTTTCTTGAATCCCCTTTGCCTTTTTACGGGCTCCGGTTCTTCATTGATTTGCGTTTATCGTTTGACTTATATCCGCTCCTCAATTGTAAATCTAAGATACATCATCCCTACCCCTGTTTCCAAATTTTAGGCCTCAAGGTTATGCACTCGTTTTGCACCAGGTTATCCACATTGTGTAACTATAAAATTTCATACCTTTGCGCCCTATGACACAAGAACAAATCAAGAGTATGAGGGATCGCGTCGTCGTCCTGAGGAGGTTTCTTTGACGTCGATAACCGCCAATATAAGATCAATGAAGAGAAGACGCTGTCTTTAAGCCCGGGCTTCTGGGATGACAATAAGCGCGCCACGGAAATTCTCAAGAACATCAAGCTGAACGAATACTGGGTCAAACTCTTCGAATCGGTGGATACCGCCGTGGAAGACTTTGCCGTGCTCTTCGACTTCAGGAAGGCCGGAGAAGCCACCGAGGAAGAGACGCGCGAAGCGTGGGAGAAGGCCAATCAGCAGATCGAAGAAGCCGAATTCAAAAGCACGCTCAATCAACCCGAAGACGAGCTGCCCGGCGTTATGCAGATCAATTCCGGGGCCGGGGGCACGGAAAGCCAGGACTGGGCCGAGATGCTGCTGCGCATGTACCGCATGTACGGGGAAAAACAAGGCTGGTCTGTCTCCGAGCTCGACCTGCAGGACGGAGAAGGCGCCGGCATCAAGAGCGCCACGATCCAGTTCGACGGTCCCTTCGCCTATGGCTTTCTCAAGGCGGAGAGCGGCGTTCATCGTCTCGTACGTATTTCTCCCTTCGACTCCAATGCCCGCCGCCACACCTCATTTGCCAGCGTGTACGTCTATCCCCTGATCGACGACACCATTGAAATAGCGGTCAATCCCGCCGATATCGAATGGGCCTTCTTCCGCAGCGGTGGCGCCGGCGGACAGAATGTAAATAAAGTGGAGACGGCCGTAAGACTGACCCACAAGCCCAGCGGCATCATCGTGGAATGTCAGCAGGCCCGCACGCAGGGGGAAAATCGCGAAAAGGCCATGACCATGCTCAAAAGCCGCCTGTATGAAGAAGAAATGCGCAAGCGCGAAGCCATAAAGAATGCCAACAACGCCAGCAAGAAGAAGATCGAATGGGGATCGCAGATCCGTTCCTATGTATTTCATCCCTATAAAATGATCAAAGATCACCGCACGGATTATGAAGTGGGCAATGTCCAGCCGGTGATGGACGGTGAGCTGGATGGGTTTATAAAGGCCTACCTGATGAGCGAGAAAGAGACGGCGAATCAATAATAAATAATCACACACATGAACCTGGGCTATTTCAATTATCCTGCTCCTGGCAACGAACCGGTACTCAATTATGCGCCGGGCAGCAAAGAAAAAGAAGAACTGAAAAAAACGCTGAAGGAACTAAAAAGTACAGAACACGATATCCCGATGTATATCGGTGGCAAGGAAGTCCGCACCGGTAATAAAAAGGCACTCAGGCCTCCCCATGAGATCGCCCATGTCCTCGGATATTTTCACGAAGGCGATGGGAACCATGTCCGGCAAGCCATCGACGCCGCCCTCAAGGCAAAGGACAGCTGGGCCGCCATGAGCTGGGAGAACAGGGCGGGCATCTTTTTAAAAGCAGCCGATCTCATCGCCACCAGATACCGTTCGCACATGAACGGCACCACGATGCTGGGCCAGAGCAAGAATGCCTACCAGGCCGAGATAGACAGCGCCTGCGAGCTCATCGACTTCCTGAGATGGAACGTTCATTTCCTGAGCGAGATCTACCGGCAGCAGCCCGTCAGCGGACCGGGTATACACAACAGGCTGGAATTTCGCCCGCTCGAAGGGTTTGTACTGGCGATAACCCCGTTTAACTTTACCGCTATCGGTGGCAACCTCCCTACATCGGCAGCCCTCTGCGGCAACACCGTCGTATGGAAGGCGGCCCATACCCAGATCTTCTCCGCGCAGATGTTTATGCGCATCCTCGCAGAAGCCGGCCTCCCCGACGGGGTCATCAACCTGATCTATGTAGACGGCCCGACGCTGGGCAATATCTGTTTTGCGCACCGCGATTTCGGGGGCGTGCATTTCACCGGCAGCACCGGGGTCTTTAACCATATGTGGAAGACGATCGGCGGAAATATGGGCGCGTATAAATCCTATCCGCGTATCGTCGGAGAGACGGGCGGCAAAGACTTTGTCCTCGCCCATGAGAGCGCCGATCCCGATGTGCTGGCAACCGCCTTGTTACGCGGGGCCTTCGAATACCAGGGCCAGAAATGTTCGGCAGCCTCCCGGGCCTATATACCCGATAATATCGCCGCCGCCGTGAAACAACGGCTGACAGAAGGGATCGCCAGCTTTAAGATGGGCACAGTGGAAGATTTTTCCAATTTCATCAATGCCGTCATCGATGAAAAAAGCTTCGATAAGATCAAAGCCTATATCGAGTCAGCAAAAGGCGATCCGAAAGCCGAAATATGGGCCGGTGGCCAATGCGATAAATCAAAAGGCTATTTTATACAGCCTACCGTCATCGAAGCAAAAGACCCGAAATACGTGACCATGTGCGAAGAGATCTTCGGGCCGGTGCTGACCGTGTATGTTTACAAGGCAGCGGAGTTCGCGGAAACGCTCGACCTCGTGAACAGCACTTCTCCCTATGCGCTGACGGGCTCCATCATCGCCCGTGACCGGCAGGCTGTAGAACTCGCCACGGACAAGCTGCGCCATGCGGCAGGAAATTTTTACATCAACGACAAGCCGACCGGCGCTGTGGTAGGACAGCAACCCTTTGGAGGAGCAAGGGCTTCGGGGACGAATGACAAGGCAGGATCGATCCTTAACCTCTACCGGTGGCTGAGCGCAAGGACCATCAAAGAGACATTTGTACCACCTACCGATTACCGCTATCCATTCTTAAATGAGGCATAAATAAAATTACTCCCGGGCTGTACTACCCGGTCTGGTGTATAAACGCATAACCCTTCCCTCCGGCGAAGGGTTTTCTTTGCCGCCGGATACCTGATTCATGTTAGTCACAGGCGGATACCGCATTCATGGTATTGTCCGTCATCCGGCACGCATATACATTTGCTGCAGGTTTTAACCCCAACCGGGAAAATAATCATAAAAGAAAATAAACAAGGCGACAAAGAGCATAAACGTTTTTAGAGTGTAGATTAATGTTTCCATCAGTTTCTGTAGCGGCCGGTTCCCCGGCTGCTTTTTTTTGCGCATAGACGTGCTGTTGGGCATATGATTCATTTAATTTGTATTTAATTGATTATCAGCAAATAATGATTTATTTGTGTGTTTTTTTAGTAAGGCACAATAAAAAAATACGTAGTACGTAGTATTGGACCTTAACAATCAAGCGATTACATTTGCACATCTATTAACTCTAAAATCGTGTTATGAAAAAAATCGCACTAGCACTTTTTATCCTTTCCGCATCTGCAACAACTATGGCACAGTCCTCGAAAGAGCAGACCTTTACTTTTGGGGCCGGTATTAACCTCGCTCTTCCGCTTGGCGACTTTGGCAAAGGCTACAGCTTTGGTCTCGGCGGCCAGGTCCAGGGAGAATATCTGTTCACGGAAAATGTTTCCGGTATCGTTTCGGCCGGATACACAAGCTTTTTTGGTAAAAGCCAAACATTCGACTTTGGCGCCGGTCCTCAAACGATAAAGAATCCCAGCGTCGGTCTTATCCCAATTTTAGCCGGTATCCGTTTCTACCCTTCTGAACAATTCTTTATAGGCGCGCAGGCTGGTCTGGGCATACTGTCCGGCAGCGGCAGCAGCACCAGCGCTTTTGATTATTATCCCCAGATCGGTTACAACGCCGAAAGTTTTCAACTGGTCCTGGGCTATAACGGCCTTAGCAAAAATGGTTCTACATTGAATCATATTGGTCTCACCGGCATTTACAAATTCGGCGGGAGATAATAATTACAACCTCATTTTAAAAAAGAAGCTCTGTCCCTTGACGGGGCTTCTTTTTTTACCCTAAAGCCGCAGCTTTTTCCCTATTTTTATAAAAACATTGTTTGAAAAAGACGATCCTCAGCGAAGAGCAGTTAGCCATCACTATACAGCGGTTGAGCCACCAGGTCCTGGAGAATCATATCGGGCTGGAGAATACCGTCCTCATTGGCATACAGCCCCGGGGCATCTATTTCTCGGATCGTATCGTCGCTCAGATCAGATCGCAGGCAGGCATCGGAAAGATCTTTTACGGTAAGCTCGACATCACCTTTTACCGGGACGATGTCCGCACGGGCTTGCACCAGCTGAACCAGACAGACATCCCTTTTACCATAGAAAATAAGAACGTGGTGCTGATCGACGATGTATTATGGACAGGACGGACGATCCGCGCCGCGCTCGATGCCCTCCTGGGTTTTGGCAGACCTGCCAGAGTGGAGCTCTGCGTCCTCATCGACCGGCGCTTCAGCCGTCAGCTGCCCATCCAGGCCGATTACACCGGCCGGTCCATCGACTCCATCATCACACAGAAAGTAAAAGTGTACTGGAAAGAAAAAGACGGAAAAGATGAAGTGGTCATGCTGGAAGGAGAAATGTAAGTTATTACCCAAAATACCCTAATTTCGCCCTTTAATGCAACTGAGCACCAAACATCTACTTGGCATCAGAGACCTCCGACCGGATGATATCCAGACTATTTTAGATACCGCCACACAATTCAAGGAAGTTTTACAGCGTCCGATCAAGAAGGTCCCCACCTTAAGGGATGTGACGATCGTGAATCTCTTTTATGAGAATTCGACGCGCACGCGGATCTCTTTCGAGCTGGCCGAAAAGAGGCTGTCTGCCGACACGATCAATTTCACCGCTTCGGGCTCTTCGGCCGCAAAAGGCGAGACCCTGCTCGACACCGTCAACAACATCCTATCCATGAAAGTGGATATGGTAGTGATGCGGCACAGCGCCAGCGGTGCTCCTCATTTCCTCGCAAAGCATATCCAGGCAGCCATCGTGAATGCGGGAGATGGGATCAACGAACATCCTACACAGGCGCTGCTGGACGCTTTTTCCATACGCGAGCGGCTGGGTAGTCTCGAAGGGAAAAAAATTGCCATTATCGGCGACATCATGCATTCCCGCGTCGCCCTTAGCAATATCTACCTGCTGAAAAAAATGGGCGCGGAGATTATGGTCGCCGGACCCCCTACCCTCATCCCGGTGCATATCAAAGAAGCCTTCGATGTCCGTGTCGAATACAACCTGAAAAAAGCGCTGGAATGGTGCGATGTTGCCAATGTGTTGCGTATCCAGCTGGAGCGGCAGAACCAGGCCCTTTTTTCCTCCCTCCGGGAATACAGCCTGGCGTATGGGATCAACAAACGTTTACTGGACAGCCTGGGCAAAGAGATCGTGGTCATGCATCCCGGGCCGATCAACCGCGGCGTCGAACTGGACAGCGACGCAGCCGACAGCAAACAATCCATCATCCTGCAGCAGGTTGAAAATGGGGTCGCCGTGCGTATGGCCGTCCTGTATCTGCTGGCGGGTGGAGAGAAAAATTAAATTTCACAACATGAAACGTATCGCCCTATTTCCAGGGACCTTCGATCCGATCACCATCGGCCACCTCGATATCATCAGCCGGTCGCTGCCCTTGTTCGACAAGCTGGTGATCGGCATCGGCCGTAACGCGAACAAGAAACCGATGTTCACGGAAGAGCAGCGGCTGGGCTGGATCCGCGAGATCTACAAAGACAACCCCAACGTAGAAGCCGTGGTCTACGACGGGCTGACGATCCGTTGCGCACAGGAGTCCTCGGCCCGCTTCATCCTGAGGGGGATCCGTTATGTCAACGATTTCGAATACGAGAAGGCCATTGCCGACATGAACCGCAGCCTCGACAAGAATATAGAAACCGTCTTTCTGACCTGTCTGCCGCAGTACACCTCTGTGGCCTCGACCCTCGTAAGAGACGTATTGCTCAATGGCGGGGATGCGATGCAGTTCCTGCCCGACGTAGTAGCGCGGGATTTAAAAGCAAAAAAATAATTATGTCCATCTGGCACTCCCCCATAACGATAGAACAATTACAGACATTGGGCAAGGGCACGATGGGAGACCATATCGGCATCGAATTCACGGAGATCGGCGAGAACTTCCTGAAAGCAAGGATGCCCGTGGGCCATCGTACGCACCAACCCTATGGCCTGTTGCATGGCGGCGCCTCGGCAACCCTGGCGGAAACCCTCGGCAGCGTGGCTTCCGCATTCGTAATCGATCGGGCACAATTTATTTGCGTGGGACTCGAGATCAACGCCAATCATGTTCGCGGCGCAATGGATGGATGGGTGTACGGAACGGTGATCCCCCTGCATATCGGCGGATCGACACATGTCTGGGATATAAAGATCGTGGACGAGCAGGAGAAGCTGATCTGCGTCAGCAGGCTGACCGTCGCTATTCTGAAGAAGCGTTGAGCACGCACAGGAGGGGTCATCTGGCCGCCTGGCTGGCAGCGGCATCCAGCACATCCACCACCGACGGATAGGTATGGGCGGTATACTTCGGCAGCTCCTTCTCCCCTACCCATTTCAGCTCCGTGATCTGCTCTTCTGCCTGCGGGACGACGGACTGGCTGCCCGGCGCCTTCATCCGGTACCAGTGCGTCTCTTTTAAAAAATGTTTGCCACTCTCGTCGTAGGTATGCCAGGTGACCAGCAATGGCCCCGTGGACAGCACCTCTTTCAGACCGGTTTCTTCCCGCACTTCGCGGATCGCACATTGCTCAAGGTTTTCCCCTTTATCGAGCTTCCCTTTGGGAAGATCCCATTTGCCGCGGCGGAATATAAAAAGCAGCGCTCCCGCATCGTTCTGCACCAGCCCGCCCGCCGCCTGCACCAGCAGGAATTTCTTCCAGAAAGCCTTCTTCAGCGCGTTAAGGTCTTTGTGAAGGAAAATGCCGGCATGCACTTTTTCCAGCCGCATTTCATGGATGATGGAATTGATGGAGGGATTGGAAAACTCATCGATAAACACCGCATCGTCGTGGTGTGCATAGCCGTTGATCTCCGCATTGAGCTCGTCACAAAGGAAGAGGGGTTTATCGTTAAAGTAGATCTTTATGTACATGGGGGCAATTCAATGCAAGATACAATCCCTTTCGGGATCAGAACAAGCACGGACACGGGTCTTTTCGGGGCCGGCCGCCGGGATGCAGCGACTTTTTTATACTTTTGCAGCATGGCTGAAAAAACGATCACCACAGATGCAACGGCGGTTGCGGAAAAGCTCCTCCAGGTCCAGGCAATACGCCTCAACGTAAAAGAGCCCTTTACCTGGGCCTCCGGCTGGAAGAGCCCGATCTATTGCGACAACCGCAAGGTCCTATCCTTCCCGTATATCCGTGATTTCATCAAGTCTGAAATGTGTAATGTCATTTTCGGGGCCTGGCCTGATGCAGGTCTGCTCGCTGGTGTAGCCACGGCTGGCATAGCCTGGGGCGCCATGGCGGCGGATCAGCTCAAATTACCTTATGTCTATGTGCGGGCCAGGCCAAAAGAGCATGGTCTGGGACAGCAGATCGAAGGTTATTATGAGAAGGGACAGCAGGTTGTGGTCATCGAGGACCTGATCTCCACCGGGAGAAGCAGCCTGCAGGTGGTCGATATCCTGAGACAATCCGGGCTGGAAGTGACGGGATTGATCTCCATTTTCAACTATGGGTTCCCGACTGCCGCCCAGGCCTTTGAAAAAGCAGGCGTTCCCTTTATTTCTCTCTCCGACTACCCCACCCTGATCCGGCTGGCTCAGGAAAAAAAGCTGGTCAGCCCAGGAGAAGGGGAAATACTGGCAAAATGGAGAGAAGACCCCGCAAACTGGAATCCCGCGGCTTAGCCACCCAATTCCGCCGCTACCAGGCCATTCGCCTGCTCGTCCCATCTGCCCGATTCCCACCGCCGCCAGCGAGCCGTGATTCCAATTTTTTTTGGTATATTTATAGACCAAAAATCCGGTTATATTATGAAAAAAATGCAATTGTTAGCGCTCCTGCTGGTTGGCCTTTCCAGCTCCATCGTAGTGAATGCCCAGCAAAAGGTCCAGGAGACCGTCGTTATAAAGACTCCCACCGTTCAATGCCAGGAATGTAAGGAAAGGATCGAAAAATACCTGAGCCACGAAGAAGGCATTCAGAAAGTGAATGTGGACTATAAAAAGAAGACAGCGACCGTCACCTACCTGACCAATCGCACCAATCCAGAAAATATCAAGGCGCTCATCGCCAATACCGGCTACGATGCCGACGATGTCACTGCCGAGCCCGATGCCTACAAACGACTGCCTACCTGCTGCAAAAAGCCGGAAGACGGCGGTGGGCATGTAAAAAAGAATTAAGGATCCGTCTTAGATCGTCCGAAAAACAATACGTATCCATCGGCATCTGCCAGCTCAAACCCCCGCAACCCGTCATCGTTGTCCATGAATATGATCACGGCCAACAATAGCCCAATAGGGGTCGTCAACAGGATCCATATCCTTCACAACGATCTCCGCCGCCGTATCCTCCACCACAGGATCAGCCCGACCGTCACCATCGCCACCTGCGCCAAAGCCCAGAACATGGTACTGAGGTCCTTCAAGCCTTTGCCACCCCAGGCCATGAACTCATGCTTGTGAAAAAAGGCGAAGCTGTATCCTTCCACAAGATCTCTGTCATTTATACTCCTGGACAGCTTTCCCGAGGATGTTTCTACATACCATCGTTCGTTGCCGTTGGTGGCATAACTTATTTTCCACACGGGGAGACGCTTGTCCGTGAAATTGTATTCGTTGGTAAACCGGGTAATGACGCTGCTGGACAAGATCTCCGCCTCCTGGCGTCCGCTGAACCTTGCAGCCAGGAACCTCGCATACTTCAGTTCACCCTGCGGCAAGATGCGGTGATCATCCACGGAAACATAGACGGCGTCCGGTGTGGCGGACTGCGCGTCCTTCATCAGGTCCCTGCGCACGGAAGTGGCGGCGGCCGCAGTATTTATCTGCCAGTACCCACGCCCCTCTATCCCGACAAGGCCAATATTAAAGACAGGCGCTTTTACAATTTCCTGCAGCTGCCGGAAATTAAAGTCGAAACCCGAGCTGGCAAAACGGGGACTTGCCCAATACCGGTCCCGGATATCTTCCTTGAATTTATAAAGCGCATGAAAAGAACCGCTGAAGCTGAACATCAGCGTAAACAACGCAACGGCAATGGAGACATAACGATGGTTCCGCCTGGCCTTTACCAGCTCACGCCCGCCTGGCGTCGCTACTTTCCCATTCACCTTTTTACCATTCGTCATAAAGAAAATACAGATGCCCAGCAAGGCCGTGCAAAAGGCCGTAAAGGCCAGCAAGAATTCAATCGCCAGCTTCCCCTTCCCCAGAAACTCCAGCCATCCCCAGGTATGCACCAGCGTGAAGATCCGGTCGAAGATCCTCCGCTTGTCGTCCATCGCAAAAGCAAATCTGTCCTGGATGGTCTCGACATAGATCCGGATGCCATCGGCCCGCTCGAACGACACTTTGTAAACGGGCAGGAGGCGGTTGATGCTTTTGTATTCGCTGGTATACGTCGTGATAAAGGCGGCGTCACTTACCCTGCTTCCTTTTGGCGTATTCAGCACACTGGCCGTGGCGTCATCGCAGCAGTCATGGAAAGTCCCACCGGCGATGGGCGCGGCAGATCGGGGGGCCTCTCCTTCGAGGAATTCGCGCGCCAGATACTGCGCATAGAGCCAGTCCCCGGCCGCGAGGATCTTCCCATTCAGCGTCCCCATATAAACAGGTTCCTTGCCCTGCTCTTTCTGCACCTGATAAAACCAGTTGCTGTCGATATGCACCAGCCGGCAGCGGACAAAAGAATCGATATGGTTCTTCAGCAGAGCCGTTTGCAGCGGCACGCGGATCTTGCTGCTGTCGACCGGCACGGCCGTCAGCCCCTGTGTCACCACATCCGGGCGGATATTCGTCATGATCGGGTGCATGAATCCGCTGGCCGCCCAGAGCAGCACCGGCACGGCGATGATCAGGGACAACCGGCGATGCCATTGGTATACTCTTTTTTTCATCCGTAAATTTTTTTTTGCGGCCAGACGCAGCAGGCTGTTTATTTTCCAAACTTCCAGGACAACCCAACCGTGATCTCCCGCGGATCGCCAAGGTTATACGTATAGCCATAGGTGGATTTAGCGGCCAGCACAGCATAATAGCGGTCAAAGCCATTCAGCGCGTTGACCCAGCAATCGAATCTCCCGACGGCATATCCCGTCCGGAAATTGAACACTTCGGAGCCTGGATATTTTCCGCTGTTGGCATTGTCCAGCCAGTAGCTGCCCTGGTGCTGCCATTCGGCGCCGATCCGGAAGCCCTTAAAGAACACCGGCCTGTAAACCACCTCCGCATTGGCGATAAAATGCGGGGCCGCCGCCATCTCATGCCCGCTGTAGTTGGCCTGGCCGGCTCCGGCTTTTTCCACATCGTATATAAAATCATGCTTTGCATTCGTGGCGCTGATCCTGAACATCCATTCCCCCGACGGCTTCCACGTGATGCCGTATTCGATGCCCCGGTGGCGGGTCTTTCCCGCATTCTGGTTCTGGTATGACCCATCATCCTGCTGCACCGAAATGATCTCATTGGTGCCTTTCAACCAATAAAGGCTCCAGTCCGCATATAACCTGTTCTCCAGCAGCGAGAGCCATCCCCCGATCTCATAATTGAAAAAGGTCTGAGGCTGCAGATAAGGCACTTTGACGCTGTTGAACAGTTCTGTCACCTGGGGCGGAACATACCCTTCGCTGTAATTGGCATAGAACCCCACCTGCCGGTAGTTATACGTAAACCCAAGCTTGGGGGTGATCCGGTTGAAATCATTGGCGGTCGAAGGGGCGCCGGTCAGGGCCGAAGGCGGCAGCTCATTCCTGAAAGTATAATGATAGAAGTCATAGCGCAGAGCGGCCACCAGCCGGAACCCCCTGAACGGACTGAGCTCATAGTCGAGATAGGACGCCAGATTGCTGATGCCCGTGGAATAGTTACTCAGCAAAGAATCCGTTGGGGCATAGCTGATATACTTACCGCTGCTGTTCCGCCGTATCCGGATATAGCTGGCGACATAGCTGCTTGGGCTTATGTCCGCGCTTACTCCCGCGATCAGCCTGCTGCCCATCCAGTTTATTTTCTGAACATGCTGTGCGATGAGCATATAGCTGGAAAATGAGCTGTTGTTGATCTGCCCGTTCGCCGACAACGGATCGGAGAAATTATTGGTGACATAATAAGAAGGATTTTGCTTCACCGAGTTGTTCCGCCAGGCCAGCGTGATCTGCGTGGAACCGCGATCGTTCCAGCTATGGCTGAGTGTAGAACGGATCCGCAGGGCGTTCACCTTGCGGTAATTGAAGCTGTACAGCGTGGAATAGTTCCGCTGCGCAAAATGAGCGCTGTCCAGACTTCCGCCACCCATATCGCTGTAGTAATCGACATACGTGATGCTGTTGCTGAAGGTGGTCTTATCGCTGATGGCATAATCGCCGCGGAGGGTAAGCGCCGTCTTGTGATAGTTGGTCTGGTCGACGGGACCATTGCTGCGGTCGGCATAATAACCGCTGACCAGCAACCCCAGCTTCCCAAAAGTATTGCCGGCCTGGACATCTGCCCGTTTATACCCGTCGTTGCTGCCCTGCAAGCTCAGCTTCGCTCCGGCAAGAGCGGGTGGCGCCTGGGTGATCATATTGACAGCGCCCCCGATGGCCTCTGCGCCATAAAGAGAAGAAGCCGGGCCTTTGATGATCTCGAGCTGTCTGGCCGCTGTCATATTCATTTCCAGCAGGGCGTTGTGATTAAAGATGCCGGTGGTGCGGATGGGAACGCCATCCTCGAGGTAAAGAAAAAGACTGCGCGTCGTCATCGGCTGGCGGATGCTCATTTCATGCTGTTCATTGCCGAGGTTCACCATGAATACGCCGCTTACTTTATTCAGGAGCGCGTCCAGCCGGCTGGCCTTTGTATCCAGTATCGTCTGCTGGCTGATGACGGCAATGGCAATGGGCGATTCCGTTCTTTTCTGGGCTGTACGGCTTGCGCTGACGACCAGCTCCTGGAGCCGGCTGTGGAAGGCGGAGCCATCCTGCGTGCTATCCGGGACTTTATCGGACGCTTTGCGCGCAGCTTGCCCGGCCGCTGGCAAAGAGAGCGGGCTTGGTGTCTTCTGAGAAAATGCCCGCATGCTGAAAAAAGCCATGCCGCCCGCCAGAAGGGTTTGGTATAGATATTTCATTCCGGAAAGGATGTATCGGTAAATAAGACAATGGGGAGAAGAACGGATCCACTCCCGGAGACAAACGGATTAATACCTGTAGAAGACCTATACCTGGGGAGGCTCGAAGAAAGAAAGGATATGTTCCTGAGAACAGCCGGGCAGCCAGCGTGTCGAGTGGGAGAAGTCCGCCACCATGGGCAGATGATCAGGAGTATTTGTTTGCAGGAAAAAAAGCTGGAGCGGGGATGTTTCCTTCTGCGCGGATTTACCGGGCCCCTGTTCCGGCGCCTCGTCTTTGGCCAGTTTCTTATTGAGGTAACATTTACCCGCACAGCAGGAAATGATGTCCCGGTTCACGCAGAGATTTTTGGCGATGAAATCCCTGTTAACCCGGTATTCCAGGATCAGGGCCCATTTGCTGAAGGTTTGCAGCGCTATCAGCAGGATCAATAATATCGTGACCGGATATTTCAACACCGGCGCAAAGGTAGGCGTAAATGGCAAACTACCGCACAACATCCGATTTTTATTTGGCCTCTCACGACGGACCAACGGGTCCCCGACAGCAGATCTTCAATCCTCTTTTTTCTCGCCCTTGTTCTTATCCGGTTTATTTTTAAGCCTTCCTGCTTCTTTCAGGGAACGGTACAGCATCCATTCGATCTGGCCATTGACGCTGCGGAACTCGTCCGCAGCCCATTTCTCGATCGCCTTCATGGTATCCACATCCATTCTTAAAGCAAAAGGCTTTTTTTCCGCCATAGATTATTGGTTTAAGGTACCCGTGTTGAGCACAGGCTGGGTATCCCGGTCACCGCAAAGCACGACCATCAGGTTGCTGACCATGGCCGCTTTCTTATCTTCATCCAGATCGATGATCCCCTTGGACGATAAGAGATGTAATGCGCTTTCCACCATACCGACAGCCCCTTCTACAATTTTATTCCTGGCCGCTACGACCGCCGAGGCCTGTTGTCTTTTCAGCATGGAATGGGCGATCTCGGGTGCATAAGCCAGATGGGAGATACGCGCTTCGACCACTTCTATCCCTGCGATCACCAGTCTTTCCGCGATCTCTCTTTCCAGGCTCCGGTTGATCTCGTCGAAATCGGTGCTCAGCGTGATGGACGCCCGCTCATCCTCGAAATGGTCATAGGGATAGGAAGCGGCCAGTTTCCTCACCGCCGAGTCGGTCTGGATCTCGATGAAATTTTCATATCTGTCCACTTCGAAAGTGGCTTTGAATGTATCCTTTACCTTCCACACCAGGATAACGCTGATCATGATGGGGTTGCCCATTTTGTCGTTCACTTTTACTTTTTCGCTCTGGAAATTGCGGGCCCGGAGCGATACGGTCATCCGCTGGTAGAAAGGGTTCACCCAGTAGAGCCCGCTCTCTTTGGCGCTGCCCTGGTAGGCGCCGAACAACAGTAAGATCTTGGAAGTGTTGGGGTTGATCATGACAAGGCCTTTTGCCAGGAAGGCGAAAACAGGGAACAGGAGAGCAACCCAGCCCTGCTGCCCATAGCCAAACAACACGATAGTAATAATGAACAGCATAAAAAGAAAGACCAGGGCAGTATAGCCGCTGCCGGGTTCGAGTATTTTTTCGGTTCGCGTGATTATTTTTTCGGTTTGCATGGTTTATACTATTTTGATATCATTATGATATCAAAGATAACAGGATATTCCGGATTATCCGATATTCAACGGAAATATTTTTAAAAAGCCGTTTTTACGCTACCTTCAAACCTTACAATAGCAGAATTGCAGAATGGAATCAGTGAATATCAAGAAACTCGCCCAGATCCTCGGCCTGTCTATTTCAGCAGTATCAAAAGCGTTGCGTGATAGTCATGACATCAGTAAAGAGACAAAAGAGAAGGTAATTGCGCTGGCCACTGAATTGAATTATCAGCCCAACCCCTACGCCAGCAGCCTGCGTAAGCATAAAAGCAAGACCATTGCCATCATCATACCGGAGATAGCCAATAATTTTTTTACCCTTGCCATCAACGGGATCGAATCCATAGCGCAGGAAAAAAATTACCACGTGCTGATCTACCTGACGCATGAAGACGTAAACAAAGAAATAGCCCTGACCCGATATCTCCACGGCGGCCGCGTCGACGGGGTGCTTATCTCGGTGTCGAGCACCACCACGGACTATACCCATCTTCACCAACTGGAAAAGAACGGATTGTCCGTCGTCTTTTTCGACCGGGTCTGCGAACCGTTCAATACGGTCAAAGTCACCACGGATGATTATGAAAGCGGCTATCTCGCCACCAAACACCTGATCGACCAGGGTTGTAAAAAACCAGCCCACCTGGCCATGTCCTCCAATATTTCCATCGGTAAAAAAAGAATGAAAGGCTATTTACAGGCATTGACCGATCATGGCTTGCCGGTGGATGAATCGCTGATCGTAGAATGCGTCAATAATGACCAGCGGGATGTCGCCATGATAAAGGAATTGCTGGCAAAACAAAAGCCAGACGGCATTTTTGCGGCGGTGGAGCAATATGCATTGGGCGTATACGAAGCATGCCGGCAGCTGAGCCTGTCCATACCAAAGGATGTAAAGGTCATCTGTTTCTCCAACATGAAAATGGCCGCTTATCTGAACCCATCCTTAACGACTATAACACAACCCGCTTTTGAGATTGGCAAGGAAGCCGCGGCCATGCTCTTCAAGGCGCTGGACAAGAAATCTTTTCAGCTGAAGGATGAGAACATCGTGATCGGATCTACCCTGATTGTCAGGGAATCGACCAGGGCCTGATACCAGCCGCCCGGTAGCATCCCGGCTCCGGCCCCCGACCAGCTTCCGGTCCTGGAGACCACTCCCGGCTCCAGCGCCCGACCATCAGGTCGACATCCGTCGTATCAGTCCGACAGCGGTAGTGATCTGCGGAAAATCGGCAATCGTCCGGGCATCATTACCCGTATCTTCTTTCAGCATTTTGACCAGCTCCGTAACAATTACCTTTCCAATATTTGCCGGGAACTGCTCGATCGTCGTCAGGGATGGGGTAACAATGGAAGAGCGGGGGTCGTTTGAATAACCGACGATCTTCAGCTCATTGGGCACCTGCACATCGATCTCCTTGGCAAAATTCAGCGCTTCCAGCGCGCTCACATCATTGGCGGCAAAGATGGCATCCGGATAAGGCCTTTTTGCAAACAGCTTCTTCATCGTCTTTCTTGCATTCGCGGCGCTGAGCTCATGATAGAATACCTGGCCGTCCAGGATCGGCGCGTCATACTTCTGCATGGCCTTCTGGAAACCGGCAAAGCGATCGATATAGATGCTGCAGTTCAGCGGGCCCGATATATAAGCGATCCTCCGGCAGCCCAGCTCCAGCAAATGCATCGCGGCCAGATAGCCGCCGCGGAAATCATCCCCCTTTACGATACAGGCCGGATAAGGCTGCACCGGAACACGGTCATAAAAAATGACAGGGATATTTGCCTGGGTCATTACATCGAAATGACTGAAATCAGTAGTAAATAACGTGCAGGCCGCAATTACGGCATCCACGCAGGAGGCGAACAGGGTCCGGGTAAGTTCTTTTTCTACCTCGACGCTGTCGTTCGACTGACAGATGATAAGGTTATAGCCATGCGCATGCAATTCATTCTGGATAGTAGTAATGATCTCGGCATGAAAGAACATGGATATGCGCGGAACGATGAGACCAACCGTATTTGTTTTGTTGCTCCTGAGCCCCGAAGCCATGGCGTTGCGCTTATAGCCTACCTCTTCCACCATCGCCATTACCTTGCTTCTCGTTTCCTTATGGACATGCGAATGGCTGTTCAGCACACGGGAGATCGTTGCGGGGGATAACCGCAATTTCCTTGCGATATCATGTATGGAGTTCTTGCGGGGTTGCTTTTTTTTCATCAGCTTAAATGGGTCTTCACGTTACTTCCCGTCCTTTGGCCACGATGCCAAAGGATTTATTTTTTTATTGGCTATGGCGGCCGCCTTCTCCGGTATCAGCGATACCGTCATGGCCGTGGTTGACCTGGCCGGTATGGTCAGTTCGAAGCCCGTCCTGATCGTGCCGGGGTTAGGGGCGTCGTAGCTGGCAGGCGGCGGGTCCGTGGGCCATGTCTTCATGACGAGATCCCCACCCGACACCTCTACCCGCAGGAACAGCTTCTTGCCGGCCTTGGTCAACTCTGCGGTATTTTTTCCCGTTATCGTCACACTGGCTGGTGTCACCAGGGTCCAGCGTATCGTCGTTGGCGTATCGGCCGCCTCGATCTCGTCCCGCACCACGACCCATTGCCGGTCGACGATCGCTATGCCCCGCTGCGCCTTTGCGACCGCACCTTTATAGACATCCGAAAGATCGGTAACGGCATTCATAAAATCTTTTGATGAAGAAGATCCCGTGATCGCGGCATATCCCACCACCCGCTGATGCTGGTCGTTTATCGTAAGCGTGTTATGCGCCTGGTTGGTATACCGGAACACCGTCCAGCGCTGTGCGTCCTGGGTCCTTCCAAAAATCTGCATGCCTTTGGATTCCAGCGATTCATAGTCCTGCGCGCCAAAATCCATCGCCCACCTTACTCCATCGGCATCCATTACAAAAGACCCTACGTCCATATGAGCGTGGTTTACAGAACCGGAACCGCCCTTCATACCAATATATATGCCTGCGGTATCCGTCCACGAAGTACGCATCAGCGCTACCGGATTCTTACCCCTGCCCACCCACATGGTCGCCTTCGGCGCTGTTATATTTTCGATGCCGACCCCACCGCCCCAGATCATCATCGCGGGCAGCAACCGGTCATTGACATGTCTTTTTGGATCTTCGTTCAGCAAACGGCTGCGCTCCACCCACAGCAGCGACGGGTCCGCATTTTTATGCGCAAACCAGAACATAGCCGGTTCGATACCACCGCCACCTCCTGCATCCGAGAAGTTAAACGGCCTTCCGGTAGTCCCCGTCATATTTTCCAGGAACCCGCCGGTCTTTAAGAACCCCGGCATATCGCTCAATCCGAAATCTTTTCCAAATGCCTTATCGAGTGCGCTGATCAGCAATACATTGAAGCTTGTCCCATAGCCCCAGTATCCATATCCCTCGGGATAAGCCCCGTCCGGCGCCATATCTTTCATAGACGATACGACCGTCCCGATGGCCCGGTTGATGATCTGTCTGGCCAGCGCCGGACTGTCTTCATAAATGGCGAGCGCCCCAAAGGTCATCCCGGCATTGCATACCTGGTTCCAGTTGTGCTCCACCTTCAGCCAGCCGTTGTTCTTAGGATCGAGTGAAGGCTCGATACCCTTTTTCAGGATCGCTTCTTTTATGACGGATCTCGATGCGGGCGAAAGCTCGTTATACAGCCAGTCATACCCTATCGACATCGCCATGGTCATTTCGGCTACATCCAGAAAATGGGGAGGGTTCCAGTCACTGAATGCGGCAATGGCCAGCATTTCTCTTTCCGCACGCTGCAAGTATTGCGGTTTTTGTGTGGTACGGTACGCATAGGAAAGAAAGAACAGCCGCCTGAGCGCTTCCCTTGATTTATCCAGCAGGCGACGGCCTATCTGGATCCTTTCCACCGGCGGAACGGTCAACAACCGGTCCGACTCGTCGGTTATGGCCTGCTGCATCTTACCCCAGATCTTATCCCCGCCGATGGTCTTTTTAATCGCATTCTCCTCACCCTTCAGCAGCAAAATGCGGGGATGACCAGGGAAATTGGCCGGAGAGCCGATAAAGTCGGTCTGCGCAATAAGGATATGATGAATAAAAAAAAGAAGTACCGTAGCCGTAAAAAGCTTGTTTAGTTTCATATAGCCAATATTGCCGTTAAAAAAGATTGATTTACTTATTCAGCAGAATGAATTTTTCAGCGCTTATTTTCTGCTGCTCCGCATGATTACCGTTCCCTTCATAGCTATTGCTGTCCGCTTTGCCGTTCCTGACGGCAAACGCTTCCACGCCATAGCCATTGTTATATTGAATACGATTATTGCTGATCGTTATATTTTCATTGCCATTGAATAAGAATTCCGCCATCACGCCGCTGAGGTCATTCGCCTCTATCAGATTTCCCGTTACCGAAATATTCTTGCTTTCCGCAATAAGCACCCCATAATAACCATTACGCGCGATCTCGCAATTGGTAACGGATACATCGCTGCAGTGGTCCAGCGAGATCCCGCTGCCGGATGGCGAGGTCACCAGCCTGCTGCCGCTGATGTTGACGCCTGTACAATGCGCAAGCAAAAGGTTGTGTACCAGCTTTGGCCCGGGTGGCGGGCTGGCGCCGTTCTCACTGAGATCACAGTTGATGATACTGATATTGCCGCCTCCGCTGATGGAAACACCGGAATACGTTGAATTCCGGATGGTAAGATCGATAAGGTTGATATGCTGCATCTGACCGTCTTTTTCCGAACGGAACAAAATGCCGCCCCGGTTGTAACCCCCCTTAAAAGAGCGGAAAGCATTGGGGTCCGTACCGGGATCCGTCCTGTTGCATCCTTCGATGACCAGATCGCGGATCGTTATATCATGGACATCGATATCCGCATTGATCATCGCCTCCCTCTCCCCGGATGCCGGATCGAGGAACAGGATAGTGGAGGGCCCGGCGCCCATAAGGGTAATGCCGGAGGGGATCTTCAGCGTTGCCGGAAATGTATGAATGCCTGCCTTTACAAACACCCATTTGCCGGTCCCCGCAGCGGAATCCAATGCACGCTGAATGGATTGACCGGGTGAGACCATGATCGCATCGGAAGGAACAGCCGGAAGGGCGGAGGCTGTTGTCCCCGCACCCGCTATATATCCGATGGCGCTTGGCTTTGGTCGTCCCATGGACAGGACAGTCTAACCTGCCGGAGCACGCACAGCCGTCAATACGCTGCGGGAAGCTCTGGAACGCACCGAATCGGCCGCTCGCTTTGTATAAGGCATGTCCACGCCCTGCGCAGCATAGTGGCGGTAAACATATTCATAGTCATCCCGCAACACCTTTGCCCGTTGCGAAATAGCGCAGTAACAGTATGGGTTCTCACCCAGTAAAAAGCTGGCCGTATATTCAAACCCCAGGGCGATCCTGTTGCCGGCCATGGAGAACAGATCGGTCCCCTGCGTATAGGCCACCTGTGCGGCCCCCGCAAATTCGCCGATGCCCAGTTGTACATGCCCCTGGTCACGCGGGCTTTCCTGACATTGGCCGCTCGGGTAAATATATTTGAAGATGCTGCCGTTGACCGGCGCATGCCTGAAATGATCGACTGCATTATTAAAAAGCGGGCGGTTGTCGGTAAAGACCGCTATCGCGATCAGGGAATGGATGATAGCGCCATCCCAGTTACCATTAGCCTGTGGATAGTAAGGCCGCATCAGCGGGTAGTATACCGTCATCAGCATATTGCTGAACGCGGCTATATCCTTTTGCTGCCAGCCCGCATTGCTGTACCGAAGGATCTCGGCGGCATTACAAAGCAGATGACCCGTCCACGCCGCCAGCAATTTGGCATCGTTATAGTCAAGGTCCCACAGCGTGGGAGACCAGGTATTCAATATCTCGATCGCCTTAGCCGCATAGCCCTTATCGCGGGTAACGTACCAGACCAGCGCATTGTTATACGCCATATTCGCGCACCTTGACAGATCGTCGCCGCCGATATTCGGTTTCCCATAAGGCCCCCTCAGTACATGCACATGCGCTTTTACAATAAAATTCGTGTCAGCCGCTGCCTTCAGTCTGTCGAAAGCCCCTTTCCAGGGCTGCTCCCCCGCAAGCACCCTTTTTTTCATAAGGTCGAGATCGGCGGACTGCTGATCGATGCCCGGATGGACAAAGGGCTGGGCAATCATTTTCGCTGGCAAGCAGGTGATCATCCCTGCTATTGCCACAGACAGGACGATGAACCGGTATTGTATTCTCATGATATCTGTCGCTCCTGTCGCTATTTTAACGTATACCGTTTCATGCTGATCGTTGCCGTTCCGGTAGTGGTGACTGAATTAAAGAAGATATAAGCCCTGTATTTCCCATCGGCCGTTTCAACCCATACGCCCGCATCCGCTTTCAGATTGATGGCAAAGTTCGGGTCTCCCGTCAGGTCGAGCTTTTGAAAATCCACATCGTCTATATAAATGCCAAAATTTTCGGTCGGGGCGAGGTTGTGGTCCTGCAGGTTGAATTCCTTCCGAAGCTTGGCCGTCCGGTTCACACCGGTTGGCAACGTTACGCCTGGGAGGTATTGCGGATCTGCCGCAGGGGCTACGAGCGCATGGTTGAAGGCGCTGGTGGTCAGGTTGCGGTACAGATAGACCAGATCGATACTGCCTGCATGGGCAGCCGCATCGGCGGCATTGTACACCGTGCTGTCCCCGATCGAGATATACATCAGGTTGTTGTCGCTTACTTTCATGCTCAGTTTCATGGCCATCTGAGCAATGGTATAAGGACCCATCGTGGTGGAGATGCTTTCTCCATCGGTGCTGGTAGCCGTAAATTTGATCGTGACCGTCTTGCCACGGGCCGCTTCCGGTATCACATAATAGTAACGGAGGGTGGCTGCGGAGGTATCGACATTATACGTCACCGTCGTCGTAGCGCCGCTGGTTACAGCGGGAGAACCCACGGTAACCCCTACATCTGCCCCGTTCTGAGCAGTATTAAATGATCTGTTCTCCATATAGGTGCCGGGCGCCCCGGCAATGGAAGCTTCCGCTACACAGGCTACCAGCTTACCAAAATTGGGCTTGATGGCCATGGCATAGGCAAATTCGATCTGCTGGCCCACGATATTCGGGCCCAGGGTCCTTTTGATCGCTTCGTTCTGTAGCTTATTGGGAAGCTTCGGAAGAGCATAGTCATTTTTCTTACACGAGCTGGTGAAAAGCGAAAGCCCCGCCACCAGCAATAAAGTATACCTAAAATATTTTGATTGGTGTTGCATCGTACTTTTTTTAGAATTAACAAACATTACCGCGGTTGAACAAACACGAGTACATAATAGGGTTTATATACCTTGCGGTCGCCGGATACGACCGTCCATTGCCTGGGATGTGCCAGATCGGAAAAGTCCGTCAGACCCGTGATCTTCGGCGTCAGCTTGCAGTCCTGGGCAAGGGTGAACTGCGGGTAAAGATTTTTCAGATCGGTACCGAACTGCACCGTCACCTTGACGGTCTGAGCAACGGTGTCGATTATGGCGGTGCCCACCCGGACACTTACATAATCAGTCCCTAATATTTCAAAGCTGCTCACATAACAGTCTTTTCTTGTGGTGATCAGCAGGCCGTCTTTATCAACAGGAGCGTCTTTGGTGCAGGAGCTCCAGGTGATCGCCGCCACCAGGACTGCCAATACTATCGTTATATTCTTTTTCATTTTGTTTAAATTATTTATTTACACGTATCGGTATCATCCTTATCTCCATGGAATATTCTGGGTCAGGTTCGGGTTCTTGTCACGCTCTCCCGGCGGTATCCGGAAAATATAATCCTGTTTGTATTCCAGGTCGGAAGTGTTCTGGAAATAACGCTGCTGGTTGGCACCCCATGTATCGATACGCCATACCCCCGGGCTGCCGGGAGGTCCCCAGACCCTTTCGAGTGCTCTCCAGCGGCGGAGATCGAAACTCCGTTCTCCTTCTCCGATCAGCTCGACGATCCTCTCCTGCTCGATGGCTTTGAAGAAATCCTGGTAATTATCGGTCCTGACTCCTCCCAGCGGAGGCAGGTTGCCGCGGTGACGCACCTTATTTACAAAGTCGATAGCGTCGGCCTGCGGTCCGCTCACTTCATTGGTGGCTTCCGCATACATCAGATAAACATCGGCCAGGCGTATCACCGGCCACGCAAAATCTCCGTCGCTGCGACCCTGTCCGGCATAGTTGCGTACAAATTTGCGGAATACATATCCAGAGTTACAACCATCGGTATTGTAAGTAATATAATTAACACCGCCGATGTTCACCGTTCCGGCCCAGGTCTGGTAAATAAATGGAACAAAGCCAGTGGATACCTGTGAGGCGCTGCCGATGCTCTCTTCATAATCCCATTGGATGGTCGATTTCATACGATAATCACGGTTCGCATAGCTGTTTGGGTTCACCGCAGAACCGGCTGTGGTCCTTGCAACATTCCCTGTAGCAGGAACGGTCGGGTTCATCGGGATCAACGGTGCGACGAAATCACCGGTGATCGTCGACTGATACCGGTCGGCGATCTCATAACGGGGAGCCACCCAACACTGTGAGCCTTCATGCGACCGGCCTGCAAAGTCCCGCATCAGCTCTTCGCCCTGATTGGTGCCGGTGCCACCATGGGTAAACACCATCAGCATTTCGGGATTATTATTATTTGCCTTTGGTGTGAACAACGTAAAATAGTTGGGTAATATATCTGCATGACCCAGTGCATCGATCTGGCCGGGATCTCCACCCAGATACAGAGTCAGTGCATAATCATTGCTCACCGATTTGAAATCGGCGGCAGCAGCCGTAAAGGCGGCAGTGGCCTCACCGCTGCTGGGGGTAAAGCCCTCCAGCTCGGGCCAGCCATATTTATTCCAGGAACCCCAGTATAACTGCAGTTTACCCCGGAGCGCCAGTGCCGCAACTTTTGAAGCCCGCCCAAGCGCAGACGCAACTTTTGGAAGATTGTTAAAGGCATAGGTATAATCGGCGAGTATGGAGTCCTTCACCTGACCGATCTTCATGCGCGACAAAGAGGCCAGATCGGCATTTGTGTTTGGCGAAATGGTATAATAGGGAACATCGCCCCACATGGAGATGAGCTTGAAATAAGCCAGTCCGCGAAGCAGCCTCGACTCCGCCACGATGGTCTGGAGCACGGGTGATGTAGCCAGGGTGCCTCCGGTAGCCTGCATATTGGCGACATTGACAAGAACATAGTTTGCACGGTCAACGGCGCCGTAAAGATATTTATACATATTATCGAAGTAGCTGCCGTAGGCGGTCGGTCCGAACATGTTGGCGGTGCTGGAGCTCTGGTAGGCGTCACCCAGCCTCAGATTTCCAGCAGTAGTACTATTCCCACGGCACCGGAAAAATTCGGCCTGGCCGTCAAAATAATAATCCCGGTCGAAACAGGGTCTTATGGAAGAATACAGGCCCAGAAGACCGGAAGTAGCGTCCGATTCTGTTTTCCAGAACGTCGACGGGGACGGATTGGTAGTAGGCGTCTGATCTAGCAGGTTCTTCCTGCAGGATGAGGCCAGCATTATGCAAAAGGCCAGCGCCGTTATAGAAAATACTGAATAAATGAGTTTTAACTTTTTCATATTTAAGCAAGTTTAGAAGCCGAGTTGAACTGCGACTGAATAAGATTTGTTAAGCGGATAGAGATTGTTGTTATTGCCGGCCTTTTCCGGGTCAAGACCCTGGAAAGAAGTAATGGTCAGCAGGTTCTCCGCCGATCCTGAAATACGGAAATTAGACACCCCCAATCTTTTGAACAAGGGCTTGGGGAAGGTATAGCCCAGTTGTATATTTTTCAGGCGGAGATAGCTCATATCCTCCAGCCAGAAACTGGTCTGGGCCGTATTGTTCCCACTGCCGCCGATCCGGGGCCAGATCCCATCCCGGTTCTCCAGCGACCAGGGATTGGATATCAATTGCTGGGTAACGGCATAACGCGACGTACCGAAGTTGACATTGTTAAACGCGTTCAGCCAGAAATCTTTGCGCCCGGCTGTACCCGTCCAAAGAACACCGATATCGATACCCTTCCAGGCAGCATACATATTCAGGGTGTAACTGGTGGTTGGCCGGTCACGGGATGCCTGTAACGCTACCTGGTCATTGCCATCGATCCGCCCGTCCCCATTCACATCCTTGCGGATCAAGTCGCCGGGCTGTGCGCCCTGTGGCGTATTCTTGTAGATATCGGCCCATGTCTGCGCAATGCCGATATCTTCATACGTATATACATAATTGTAAGGCATACCGAGGAATACCGTGCTGCTGACGCCATTGGCTCCGGTATAGGTAGCCCCGCGGGTAAGCAACTGGCTCCATTTTTCAAGCCTGGTCTTGTTGTAGGATCCGTTTACGCTGACCCCATAGGTAACGGCGCCAATCTTGTCTCTCCAGCTCAGGGTGAGTTCCACACCACGGTTGCGCATGTTGCCGATATTCGTATTGGGGGCCGCAAAGGCGCCTGTCAGCAGATTCGATAACTGTGACCCCTGAATAATACCTTTTGTCAGGCGATCGTAATAGTCCATTTCAGCCGTCAGCCTGCTGTTGAAGAACCCAAGCTCAAGACCAAGGTTGAGCACGTTGGTGGATTCCCAGCTCAGGTTCTGGTTGACCAGTTTATTGTTCACCAGACCAATGACCCCGACTCCGCCAATGATATAGTTGTTGGCAGTAAGCGTGGTCTGTTGCTCATACCGGCCAACGCCGCTGTTGTTACCCAGGGCGCCGTACGAAGCACGGAGCTTACCGCTGCTGAGAAATTTGCTGAGGAAGGGTTTCAGGAATTCTTCTTCCGTAAAACGCCAGCCCACTGCGCCGGATCCGAAATAGCCAAAGCGCTGGCCGGGTACAAATTTGGAGGAGCCATCGACGCGCATATCGCCTTCCAAAAGATATTTGCCATAAGCCGTATAGTTTACACGACCGATATAGGATTGCAATCCTTCCGCGCTGGAAGTACCACTGTTGGAATAAACATTGGGCAGCGCTCCATCGATCTCCGTGATGCCCGGAGCAAGACGGTCATTCCGCGAAGCGCCCAGCGAACGGTCGTTCCAATACTCTTCGCTGTATACGAACAGTGCCGACAGGTCATGGTTCCTTCCGAAATTCGTATGATAGTTCAGACGGGCATCCATCAGGGTCTTATAGCCATTCAGGTTGGTATTGGAGACCGCAGCATTTGGGCCGACATATACCCGGCTTCCGTAGGCATTGGTCTGGAAGTTAAAGGCCTGGGCCGGTGTAGGCGCACTCCAGTTGAACTGGTTGTAATAGATCATGTTGTAATCCAGACCCGCCGTAAGCCCCTTGACAGGCGTCCAGTCCCAGTATGTAGTGGCATTGATCTCCTGCCGGGTCTGGTGATTGGGGCTGTTGATATATTGCTGATAAGGGTTATACGCCTGTGGATCTTCGCCATAAGCCATTACCCCGCCATAATAACCGCTTGCAGGGTCGTAAGGCGTAATACCCGCAATGGCATATTGCATATCGAATCCAGCGGTGTTGGTAGAAGCCGGGTCGGTAAACCCTTCTTCGAGGGCATAGGTGAAATTAGACCAGTTGCCATTGAATTTCACCCCCGTATTCATATTGCTCCGGAGCTTATAATCGAAGTTGAACCGGGCATTATACTGTTTGTAATCGTTATTGATCTGAAGGCCGTTCTCATTTCTCGTTCCAACAGAAACGAAGAAATTGGATTTGTCGCTGCCGCCGGTAGCCGATACATTATAGTTCTGCATTTTTCCATCGCGCATGATAATGTTCCACCAGTCCGTATTGGGGTAGCGCAGCGGATCGATCAGGCCAAGCGCCATCCACTGGTCGATCGTGCCATTTTTATACAGTTGGTTCGCGGGAAGGGTGTTGACGGCGGCGCGGCGTTGTTCCGTGGTTAACGCAAGCGGATAGTTTGCGAGGAAGTCGATCCCACGTGTAGGTTTTTCTATCGCGGCATTGCCATTGAAGCTGAACAACGTTTTATTCATGCCCTTACCGGTGCGGGTAGTGATCAGGATGACCCCGTTGGCCGCCCTCGATCCATAAACGGAGGCAGAGGAGGCGTCTTTCAATACGGATACGGTTTCGATATCGTTCACATTCACCCTGTTGATATCGACATCCGGTATCCCATCCACAACGATCAGCGGGGAGCTGTTGTTGGGTGTTCCCAATCCGCGGATCAGGAGCGAGGCGCCATTCCTGCCCGCCATGCCCGTTGACTGGGTGGCCGACAGACCAGGCACTAACCCGGTGAGCCCTTCCGAAATGTTGGGAAGCGAGCGTCCGGTGATCTTCTCATCCACATTCACCGTACCAACGGCGCCGACAAGGTTTACTCTTTTCTGACGGCCGTAACCGATCACCACCACATCGTTCAGGGCGCTTATCGGTGGTGCAAGCCTGACATTGTACTCAGTTGCATCCCCAACCGTGACCCTGGCGGTCGCCGTGCTGGCATAGGAGAAAAGGAGCGTAGCACCCGCAGCGGCTTTGATGGTAAAGCGGCCGCTGGCGTCTGTGCTGGTCCCTGTCTTTGATTTCTGAACGACAACTGAAACGCCTTGTAAAGGGCTGCCGGTGGTGTCCGTCACCACGCCTGAAATCGTTTTCAGCTGTGCCGTAGAAACCAAGGAAATAAAAATGAAAGTTAGGAGAAATGTTAGCCTACGAAGGGAGTAATTCCCTAGCGGAAGGAGTGTGTGTAGCATAGCAATCATTTTGGTGTGTTTATGTACCTGCCCCAAACTTGGTAAAAAAAACTGAAATCGTTTTCATGTTTCAGCAATTTATTTACTTAAACGTTTGAGTAGACCGCAAAAAAAGAAGCCCCGGCCTGACGGCCGGAGCTTCGCTAAATCCTTTTATCTATCCCTTTATCGCCTTAAAATGCCGGGTCGGCCGGCGTATTAGGGTTATCGTTACGTTCTACGAATGGGAAGGGCAGCCAGCTCCGTTTGCGCTCGGCAACCGGACGGCCAAAACGTTTCTCATCTTCCAGTTTGAGACCAGACATGAACAGTTCTATGCTGCGGTGCTTGAAGATCTGGTCCAGCAGACTCTGCTGCGATGCCGCCGTAGTTGCCGGCAGCCCCGCCCCCACGCCAAAAGGATCGGCGGCTGGTTGCTTGGTCACCACAAGGTTCAGCTGGGTCAGGCCATTGACCAGGTCAGGCACGCGTGCATAGCACTCAGCTTTGATCAGCGTTATTTCCCCCGGCAGATAAACAGGGATAAAGCTGGTCACGCTGTTATAAAAGCCGTTTATCCGGAACCGTGGGTTGGCGCCTATGGAAATATAGAACGGCTCCCGCTTGTCACCCGCATCCGGCTGCAGCCCCACAGGCAGGCCCATGGCCGAATCCACCGGTTGATAGATATTGTTGGTGGAAGTCGACAGGGTGAAGATCGGATTGGTCGTCAGCGAATTGTAGGTGAATACCGACTTGACGGTAAGGTTCACGCTGTTGGCGGCCGCCAACGCCGTGGGATAATCGCCGGCGAAAAGGGCAAAACGCGCCTTCAGCGCATACAGCGTGTTGAGGATATCGATGGTGCTCGTGCCGACATGGGGTATATTATTTAAAAAAGCGGCGCTCACCGGGTTGGCCGTTACCACGGTTATCGCATTGTTCAGTACATTGACGGCATTGGTAAAACCGGCCTGGGAAGTGACAAAGCCGACATGCGATACACCCAGTTTTTCTGAAATGCCATCCGGAACATGGTCCCAGAACATCGCCATATCCCCGATGGCCAGGGCCTTGAAGATCGACGCATAAGCGATCAGGCCGCTGGCATAATTCTTATCCGTCACGATCTTATTGGTCTGGCTGATCACGCTGTCCGCATCATAGATGATCTTGTTGGCGACCGCCCACATACCCGTTGCGATGCCATTGGTGCCCTGGACCGTGCCGCCGCCGGTGCCCAGCTGTGCCTCATCCGTATTACCCGCGTTGACGACATAGAGCTCGTTGCCCAGCAGACCGCCGGCCGTGATCGTATTGTATACCAGGCCGCCCCTGCCATTCGTATACCAGTTCTGCAGGCCCACCGCTACATCGGTGATGGCATTGGGCGAACTGAAGGCCTGACCGGAAGAAGGACCGGAAGGGTCGGTGAAGGTCTTCTTGCAGGCAGCAAGGCCAAGGGCCAGGCAGGCAGCAAGCGCAAGGAAATTATTTCGTTTCATAAATGCTTTTTTAATGAGTTTAGAATTTTGCACGGATACCCAGGCTGAAGGTCCGGGGAATAGGAACGGTACCGAAGTCGATGCCGCGCAGCAGAGTGCTCTGACCGCCCGCATTCACTTCCGGATCATAGCCTTTATATTTATCCCATGAGATCAGGTTCCTTGCGCCGAGGCTGATGTTCAGCTCGCTGAACCCTTTCAGATGACCAACGGTATAGCTCAGGGCCACCTCTCTCAGTTTTACAAAATTCCCGTTATCGACCCTCCATTGCTGACTGTTGTACACACCCAGAATATATCCGCGGGGCAGTTTTCCAAGGTCTTCCGCTTCGGCTACTTTGCCGTTGTCAACCCCTTGCCGGGTCCTGAAGTCCGCATTGAAGACATTTACGCCCTGTACGGCATCGAGCTGGACATGAAGACCGATCTGGTGGTACCGGAAATCATTGGTCCAGGTTGCCGTATATTTTGGATTGGGATCGCCGATGATCTTCTGCAGATTGGTCCCCTTTGGCAGTCCTGTCGCCGCATCGCGCTGCGTGGTATAGGTCAGCGGGCCTGTCTGGATGCCCGATTCGATCGTGGGAATACCCGCAGAGGTCTTCAGCTGCTGGCCATTGGCGTCCGTGGCGAAGAAGGTCCCGTAGAAAACGCCGATGGGATGTCCGCCGAGGATCGCGATGGGCGCTCCCCCGTTGGTGTTATACAGGATGAGGGACTGCCCGATGTTCAGCGCCTTGTTCTCATTATGGTTGTAGATTGCCGTCATATCCCAGGTGAAGTCCTTGTTCCGCACAGGGGCCAGGTTCAGCACCACTTCATACCCGTTGTTCTGCAAAGAGCCGATATTGTCCAGCAAGGAAGAAAAGCCATTCGTCGGGGCGATAAGCCGGCTGATCAGCAGGTCCTCCACCCGCTTGTGATAATAGTTGACCGTCAGTCCGATGCGGTCGTTGGCAAAGGACATATCCGTACCTATTTCCAGTTCCTTCTGTCTTTCGGGCTTGACGCCTGGGTTTACATAGGTGGTGCTTCCTTCAAAGGAAGAGCTGCCCACGAATGCGGCGGCGTTATAGGTATTGAAACGTCCATAGGCCGGGATACCGGTAAGGTTGCCCGACTCTCCGTAGGCCGCCCGGATCTTGAACAGGTTCCACCATTTGGATACGCCCATCTTATCCCAGTAATCGGTGCCGGAGATCACATAGCTGCCGCTCAGCTTGGAATAGACCTGGTTGCGCTGATCGTCCCCGAATACGGAGGAACCATCCACACGCAGCGCGCCGGTAACGAAGAGCTGGTTGCGGTATTTGAAATTCTGCTGGATGAATTCTCCGGATATGGAGACCTCCGTCCGCTGGTCGTTGCCCGTCATCGCCGTGCTGGCGCCGCTCACCGTCTGCACAAAGGGAGGAAGTCCCCTGCCCTGCTGTAACGAATAATGGTTCTTGGAGTATTGCAGCGAATAGCCTACCTGGGTCACCGAAGAAAGGTTATCGCTCAGTCTCAGGTTATAGGTTGCGTTCACATCATGGTTGATAAGGAAAGAATTATCGTTGGCGGCGCTGGCATAACCGTTCTGCGTAGGGTCAAGGGTCGGTCCGCCTCCGTAGAAGGCCAGGCTCACGTTATACGCAAAAGGAGGGACAAAGGTAGTACCGTCCTGGCTGTAATTATCGATGCCCATCTGATAGCTGATCGTCAGGTCCTTCAGCGGGGTCAGCTTCAGGCCAGCGCCGGCGATGATCCTGCTGGTCTGTTCCTTCTGCTTGAAATCTTCGATGACCGATACGGGGTTCACCCTTCCCCGCTCGCCCACTGCCAGCAGATTGCCGAATGCATCCCGCTTTTTGATATCATAGTAGTTGCCGATAATGGTCACCGAGTTCATCGGAGAGTAGAAGCTGTTGCCGTCGGGCTTCTCATTGGCCTTATCGTAAACATAGTTCAGGCTCGCGTTGAAGCTTGCCCATTTGTTGAGCACCTGGTCGAGGTTCACCCGGTAGCTGAACCGGTTGAAGTCCGTGTTCCTTACGATCCCCTGGTTGTAGAAGTAGGAGGCCGAGGTATAATATTTTGTCTTGTCCTTCCCGCCGCTTACGGAGACGGTGTTGTCCGTCCCGATGCCCGTCCGGAAAATATAATCCTGGTAATTATAACGCTGCACCGCGGTCGTGTTGGTGGCCAGGGGCGCAGTAATGAGGCTCTGGGTATTCACATCCGGGGTGCCCCCGAACTTGACCGGCGCCTCGTTCACATCCAGTTTTTTTCTCACCGTATTCACCGAGACATTGGTCGAGAAGCTCACCTGGGGAGCTCCGGCACTTCCTCTCTTGGTGAAGATCTGTACGACGCCCGCATTGGCCCTCGATCCATAGATAGCGGCAGCCGCTGCGCCATTAAGCACCTCGACCCTTTCGATATCCGCGGGGTTGATGTCCACGATACGGGACTGTCCTACATTGCCGATAAAATTATTCCCGGCATAGGTGGGGTCCGTGTTCGTCACCCGGTTGGTGCTGTTGTCTATAATGACGCCATCGATGATATATAAAGGTTCTGTAGAGCCGGAGATGGTGCTGATACCGCGAAGCTTGACCGAAATACCACCGGCAGGATCGCCGGAGTTCTGCGTGATCTGCGCGCCGGCCGTTTTGCCCTGCAGGGCCGCCAGCACGTTACCGGTAGATCCTTTCGACAAGTCATCCGCCTTGACAGTGCTGATATAAGAGCCCAGCTGCCGGCGCGTGGTCCCTGCCGATGTACCGGTGACCACTACCTCATCCAGCCCTTTTACATCATCCGGTAATGCGGCGTCCAATATGTAGGAGCCTGACGTGCCGACAGTCAGCGCGACTGTCTGCAGTTTGAAGCCGATCCCGGAGAATTCCACCACATATTTACCCGGTTTCAGATCGGCCGTGATGGAGTAGGCGCCGTCCTTATCGGTGCTGGCGCCAAATTTCGTGCCGTGGACGAGGACAGTGGCAGATTCGACGGGTGTCCCCGATTTGTTAAGCACCTTGCCTGCAATGTGCACCTGGCCATAGGACCAGGCCGATAAGAAGCATAGCAGGATCAGCGGAACGATATTCCGCCGACAGGCATACAGTTTTTGGAATTTCATATTTGCAGTTATTATTGGTGACATTTTAAAAATTATATTATTTGTATTCCTTTGGAACTATAAGGCTGCAATATGGCATACTCAGGGTCCCGCTCCGTAATAAGAATATCCATGTCTTCTATATTGCATACTTTTAATTGTTGGTGCGTGTTTACTTTTTCGGAAATGGTCAGTGCGATAACCCTGGACGAAGCATCGATCATGGCCCTTTTCACCTGCACCACATCCCAGTCGTTGTCGGTGAGCCCATGCTCGATATCGATGGCATTGATCCCGAGAAAACAGATATCCGCCCGGATATCTTTTATTTTTGAAATGACGCTGCTCCCCACCGTTATCTTGGCGCTTTTGGAAAGCTTGTCCCCGACCATGATGACATCGATATGGGGATGCTTCATATATTCATAGGCGGCAGGGACGCTCACCGTGATAAAAGTGGCGCGGAGGTTTTCGGGCAATGCCCTGGCCAATTCAATGATGGTGGTGCCACCCGAGGTCAGGATGAACATGCCGTCTTCGATAAGGCTGACGGCTTTCAGCGCGATCGTGCTTTTTTCTTTTTTAGAATAGAAGGTTTCTTCCTGGAAGCTGTTGTGAAAAGATTTGGAGAGTGCGCCTCCGTGGACCTTGATGATATATCCCTGATCGTTGAGCTCGGACAGATCCCTGCGGACGGTATCTTCCGATACTTCGATATCCTGGCATAACTGGGATGATAATATCCTGTTATGCAGGTTGAGCTGGTGTATAATATAAGCGTGACGCTCTTTTTTAAGCATGCAGCAGTAAAGGTTAGTATACCTAAACTATGCATATTTCCGCAAAAAACAAAAAAAACCTGCAATAACATGCTTGTTTTTTCCATTTTCCACCCCGCCTAACCCGCAAACTTGCCGGTTTTTGCAGCATTTGTCCATGCCCCGCGGCTTCATCCACCCAAAATGCGGGGTGATCCTATGCCGCCGTTGCGCCCCGATCCTCCCCCCGATGTGCGGGCCGATCCTTACATTTGAGCCATGCAGATCCGCTTTGGTACAGACGTTTTTTCAGGGCAGGCCGGAGAATACAAGGGCAGGCGGCTGGGCCTTGTCAGCAATGATGCGGCCACCACTGCATCCGGCAAGCCATCCAGACAGGCATTGTTATCCGCAGGATATAAGCTGGTGCGGTTGTTCTCTCCCGAGCACGGGCTGGATCGCAGCGGTGAGGACGGCCAAGAAATGCCCAGCGGTAAGGATGCGCTCACCAGGCTGCCTGTCGTCAGTCTCTATGGGGACAAACTGGCGCCGGCCGCGGAAGATCTGGCGGATCTGGATATGCTGCTCTTCGACCTCCCCGATATCGGCTGCCGTTTCTACACGTATCTGTGGACCCTGAGCCATGTGATGGAGGCTTGTCACCGTCACCGGAAGCCGCTGATCGTTCTCGACCGTCCCAATCCGCTGTCCGGTAATTTGGCCCTTGCCGAAGGACCGCTTCTGGATGTAGTCCATTGCGCCTCATTTATCGGAAGATGGGCTATCCCTCTCCGTTATTCCTGCACGTTCGGGGAGCTGGCACGCTACTGGCAGGCGTCGCGCCTGCCCGGACTCGACCTCCGGGTGATCGGCGTAGAAGGATGGGACAGGAATTCGTTCCATAAAGACTGGGGCATTCCCTTCGTGCCGACCTCTCCAGCCATGACCACGGCTGAAGCAGCCATGCTTTATCCCGGTCTTGGTTTGCTGGAAGCCACCAATCTCAGCGAAGGCAGGGGCACCAACGCCTCTTTCTGCATGGCCGGGGCGCCCTGGATGGACAATATCCGCGTCTGCAAACTGTTTGACGAACCAGGCCTGCCGGTAGTGAAGGCTGAGCCGGTCGACTTTGTACCGGAGAGCGGGAAATATGCACAGGAGTCGTGTCGCGGCGTCCGGTTCCGCTTAACAGACGATTCCACGTCGCACGCGCCAAGTTCTTCCGAGCTTTCTGCGCCAGCCCTTTCCGCATTCCGGCCCGTACGATCTGCCATGCTCTTCATCAAACTGGTCAAGGATCTGCATGCCCCGCAAAAAGGTCAGCATACAGATGCTTTCGCCTGGTCTCCCTACCCGACCCACGTAAATCCTTCCGGCGCCTCACATCTCGACCTGCTGCTGGGCCTGCCCGATGCAGAAGCTTTCTTCGAACAGCCATGGGACGAATTCGTTCGCGCCCTTCCCTCCCTGCTCAGCTGCGGCAACTGGGAGGAAACCATGCGGCCATGGTTGTTGTATTGAGCGTCGGCAAGAAGGCTGCAACTATCTGATAATAAAGCTGTTAGAGGGCCTAAAAAAGAAAAAAATCTCATTAATAAATATTCTATCTTTGTGATGCCTGCAGTGCATGAAGGTCGGCTCCAAGCCGTTGAAGGGTATCCTTCTTAGTGCATTTTCGGGCTTTTTTCTTTTATACAGTTGGCTTCTGTCAATCTTCGCGCCTTCGAATAGTAATTCTGTCCATTCCTGGTTCCCGCAAAATCATAAATATCCCAGACAACGGAGATCTTATTACTGATATAATCATAATATCGGGTTTCCCCCGTCTCGAAGACCCTTTGTATCGACCAGCATAAATAATCCGCAATATTCAATAACGGTTCAGTCGTTGGCTTTTGCACATTGAAAACTACTTTATAATTATTTGTTCTGCCAAGATAGCGGGACTTTGAATATGCCATTGCCTTATTTAATCCTTTCTGAAGGTTGTTCAGAGCTGTGCATCTCCTCTGTTCAGCGATATTCAATACAAGACGATCATATTTCCATAATCGTTTCTTCAACAGATGAGAAAGAAGGTCTGCATAAAACTCAGCTTGATTGCCATTATGTTTATGCTCGTACAGATAATATAACTTCCGGGCTACGACTGCCTCGAAACTGCAATCTATCCGCTGTATCAATTCATACGCTGACTTGCGCACCTCCGGCACATCATCCTTTGCATGCAGATAATATCCATGTGCCGCTTTCTTTTTCAGGATGCTGAGTATTTTATCATAATAAGGATCCGCTGCTATCTGGTTTTGCAGGTCTATAACTTTCTTGCGGATGCCATCAAGCGGTTCATTGATCTTCAGCAGTCCCAGAATAAAGCAGCCGCTTACCCCTTCCCCACCCAAAATCGGAGTTTTCCCTTTTCCATAGAATGTAGAATCACCTGCCTCATCGAGAAAATAATGATAGGTGAATGTCGCCAGTTTTTCCATTTTTTCAAATTATAAGGTCCGGCAAAACTAATTACTTCCCGTACACGACTTTTTAGAACTTTTCCCTGTCCATTACCGGTCAGATCCCACCGGAAAGAGGCGGCTTCCGAACATTTGCTTTTCGCGCCTGTTATATCCTTTCATGAACATTCAACTGAGCGTACTGGACCAGACCCCGATCCGCAGGGGCAGCAATGCGACAGAAGCATTACAGGAGTCGATCCTGCTTGCCAGGCTGGCCGACCGGCTGGGATATACCCGTTACTGGCTTTCCGAGCACCACAACACGACCACCCTTGCCGGGGCCTCTCCCGAGATCCTGATAGCCCGGCTTGCCGCCGAAACCCATTCGATCCGGCTGGGTTCGGGTGGCATCATGCTGCCCAATCACAGTACGCTCAAAGTAGCGGAGAACTTCCGGCTCCTGGAAGCACTTTACCCAGGCCGCATCGATCTGGGCATTGGACGTGCCCCAGGCGGGGACCGGCTTACCGCCAATCTGCTCAATCCATCCAACAGCTTCGACCCACAGGAATATATCCGGCAGATCGCCGATCTCGAAGCATTCCTCGGAGATGAGGCGACGCCCGGGACCATGCAGGGGAAAGTAAGGGCCATTCCCAGCATTCCAACCCAGCCTGAATTGTGGATGCTGACCTCCAGCGGGGAAAGCGCATATCTTGCCGCTCATTTTGGCATGTCCCTCTCCTATGCACAATTCATCAATCCCCTTGGCGCCTCGATAGCCATCCGGACCTATAAGGAGAAATTCCAGCCCTCCGCCTCGCTGACAGCGCCGAGAGCCAGCATCGGCATATTTGCATTCTGTTCGGAAGACCCGCAGAAAGTAAAGGAAGTGCAGGCCGTCATGGATTACCGGCTGCACAGTTTTGAAAAAGGCAACTACGATCAGATCCCCTCTTATGAGGTCGCGAAAGGATATGACTATAGTCCGGCAGAATGGCAGCGGGTATTGTTCAACCGGCAGCGGATGGTGGTCGGCGTTCCGGGATATGTCCGGGAAAAATTTCAGGATATGACCGATGGATCGGGCGCCACCGAAATTGTGGTCTCGACCTTTACCGACCGGCCGGAAGACAGGCTGCGCTCCTACGAGCTGATGGCCGGGGTCTGCGGGCTAAGGCCGCGGAGCCTGGCGCCGGAAGAGGTGATCATGGCCTGAACAATCTTTTCACGCATCATCTGTCCTTTTACGAAATCGTTGTCGAAGAGAAAATGCCGGCCGGGAAACCGATCTTACGAAAACGTTGTCGAAGAAATTTATATAGCGCAATGCGACGCAATCCAGTTGCGGTAAGGAAAATTCACGAAAACGTTTCCGTAAAAAAATGGTAGGCAGCTTGCCATTATGAATATAATTTTCTCCAACTTAACACCTGTTATCAAGAACCACTCTAAAAAATACTTGCCATGATTCTTTTGCGAAGTTCAACACTTGCACGGCTTGCCCTTCCTACCACGGCCAGCCTTTCCCCACAAATTCCATCCATATGAGACCGCAATTGCTAAAAGTTTCCAGGGAACCCGGGCATTCTTTCAGCGTGCGCCGGGATCTTGTCCCTTATGTCAACAACCGCTGGCATTTTCACACAGAAGTAGAACTGATCAATTTTAAAAAGGGACAAGGTACCCAGTTCGTGGGTGATAATATGAAACGGTTCAAGGCCGGGGATGTGGTATTGGTTGGATCTAACCTGCCACATTGCTGGAGGTTCGACGATCTGTATTTTGAAGAAGGCCCGGAGGCGGAGACCGATGTGTGCGTAGCGCATTTTTGTGAGAACTTCTGGGGTGAGGACTTCCTCCAATTGCCGGAAAACATTCATCTGAAGACGGTATTGGACATGGCCGGAAGAGGCCTGCAGGTGGAGGGCGAAGCGCGCAGGAAAGTGGCGGAATTGCTGGAGAGATTGCTGGAGGCGGAAGGAATGCACCGGATCATGCTGTTGATGGAGGCGCTGCATACGATAGCCTATGGCAGGCAGCTTACGAGCCTGTCTTCCATCGGCTTCCGGCATAATTTCGTGGAGGCGGAATATGAGCGGGTCAACACGATCTATGAATACAGCCTGAAAAATTTCAAACGAGCGATCCAGCTGGAAGAGATCGCCGCTGTGGCCAATATCAGTCCCAACTCCTTCTGCCGCTACTTTAAGTCCCGGACCCGCAAGACCTACTCCCGTTTCCTGATCGAGATCCGGGTAGGGCACGCCTGCAAATTACTGATCGAGAACAATCTTAGCATCAAACAGATCTGTTATGAGAGCGGATTCAATAACTTTACAAGCTTTTATAAATATTTCAAATTGATCACTGCCAGGAGTCCCCTGGGATACCAGAAAGAATTTGTTATTCCCTATGCGACTAAGGAAGCCGTTATCGGAAAAAGAAGAAAATACAGGGCATAGGCTCATCGCAGAACACTGTCCTCAAAACATAAACATGAAAAACGTAACATTCATTTTCACCCTTTCCGCTCTTTCCCTTTGCCTGCCCTTTCTCCTGAAGGCCCAGCCGGCTGCAACAGCGCAATCGCCCCGGGTATTCCTGATGAATACCACTCGCCTGGCCGAACTGAAAAATAAATATTCAGCGCGGGATGCCGCTACCCTGGAATTAGTAGATCGCCTGAAAGTCCAGGCGGATAAATTCCTGCCGATGAAGCCGGTGTCCGTAATGGATAAACCGTCGACGCCTCCCAGCGGGGACAAGCACGACTATATGAGCCGGGCGCCTTATTTCTGGTATGACAGCACCAAACCCAATGGCCTTCCTTATGTGAACAGGGATGGACAGCGCAACCCGGAGATCTATCTGATCACCGATCGGCGCTTTGTGGGAGAACTGGAAAACGCAAGCCGTGTACTGGCGCTGGCCTGGTGGCTTACGGGAGAAAAGAAATATGCGGCAAAGGCATCCGAGCTGCTGAAACACTGGTTTATCGGGGACTCCACCCGGATGAAACCCAACCTGAACTATGCGCAGGCCGTTCCCGGTCTTAACGACGGAAGAGGCATCGGCATCATCGAATCTATTTCCCTGATGGGCATCGTTGATGCGGCAGGGCTCCTGGAAGGGTCGCCGGCATGGACAAAGGATGACGCGGCAGCCCTGCGGAGCTGGTATGCACAATACCTTAACTGGATGCTGACCAGCAAGAACGGAAAGGACGAGCATGGCACAAAAAACAACCACGGCACCTGGTACCTTGTCCAGGCTACGGATTTCGCCCTGTACACCGGAGATACTGCCACCGCAAGGAGGCTTGCCGGGGAAGGCGCAGAAAGGATAGATAAGCAGGTGGAGAAGGATGGAAGAATGCCACTTGAGCTGGCCAGGACCACCGCCCTGCACTACAGCACCTATAACCTCCAGGCTTTTTTCAACCTGGCCACCCTCGCAAAGCAGACCGGCATAGATCTCTGGAATTACCAGAACCCTCAGGGTGCCAGCATACGCACCGCACTGGACTGGCTCAGGCCTTATGCACTTGGAGAAAAGAAATGGGAGTACCAGCAGATAGACAAATACAATAGCAACGAGTATGGCGCACTTCTCCTGGTGGCCGCCTCCGTATATCATGACCCACAATACGAAACATGGGCCAGGGCTGCCCGCAAAGGCGACAATGTAATGGTCGAACTGTTGGCTGGGCAATAAATATACCGGGAATGGCTATATTTACTTCCTAAGTCAATCCCCGATGGATTTAAATGATCTCTCTGCCAATGCGGAAAAAATTTCCCGGGAACAGTTCACGGATGAGTTCGCCGTTCACCGGCCGCAGTTGAGATCCTTCCTGCTCCGGATGACCGCCAGCCCCGAAGATACCGAGGACTTATTGCAGGACACCTATATCCGGGCTTCGGAGAACCTGTCCTCCTTCCGGCAAAGGTCCTCCCTCAAGACCTGGTTATTTACTATTGCCGGCAACCTGGCCAAGAATTCACTGCGTTCCAAAAAACGCTGGCCCGCCAATGCTGCCGACAGCGCGAAAACCGCCACGATGAACTCTCCGGAAATTATGCAGGGATTCATGAACATACATCAGGGCTCTCCCCATGGCGCCTTTGAGATCCGCGAACATATCGGTCTCTGTTTCACCTGTATAGGCAAGACCTTACCGATCGAAGAGCAACTTGCCATACTACTGAAAGAAGTGTATGATTTTAAGGTGAAGGAGATCGCAGAAATTTTAAACAGGACCGATGGTGTGATAAAACATCTGCTTGGGGACGGCAGGCATACGATGACCGCTATTTTTGAGCACCGCTGCTCTCTTATCACCAAGAACGGCATCTGCCACCAGTGCAGCGAACTGAACGGCATCTTCAATCCTGGTCATGAAACCCAGAAAGAATTGATGAAGCTCGAACTGGTAAAAGAAGCCGCCACAAAAGACAGTTCGGCATTGTTCGACCTCCGCACCCAGATCGTACGCGCGGTCGATCCTTATCATTCTACGGGCTGTGATCTTCAATTATTTCATCTCCAACATGTTAGGACTGTAGCGGAACAGCCAGCGCAACAATGAGACGAGCCCCGACCGTTTTTCAGGGCTCAGGTGTCTAATAGATGGGACGCTTAAAAATCCCCTTCTATGCGCAAATATCTTATCATCGGCTCTCTGGTGGCCTTCGTCATTATCTTTAATCTCGGATATGTCTTTCATGAACTCCTGCTGGGAGATTTTTTCAAGCGGACGATCGGGCCTATACAGCGGGAATCGTACAATATTCCGCTTATCGCCCTGGCCTTCCTGATCTACACGGTCATCCAGGCCTTTTTACTGCATATTTTTTATTTCTTCACCAGCGCCAGGTATGGCTGGGGGCTCACCAGGACAGCGATCGCATTCGGGGCGCTCGTAGGATTCCTATGGGATGGATTGCAGGGTGGCATGATCGAGGTTGCCACTTTTAAAATGCCCGGGATAGTCTTCTGGGTAGATTCCGGATATCACACGGGCGAAGGGGTATTGACGGCCCTGATCCTGTCGTTCTTTTACAAAAGATTTGCATCCACTTCCAGGACTGGGGCCGGGACTGGGGCTGCGTGAAAATTTTTTGGCATGATTCTTATTGTTATAGAAATATCATTACAAAATAATTATTGCTTGTCGTCGGCCCTCTCTCCCACGTAGTATATTTCATCATCATTTTAAAAATTTCAATTATGAAACGTCTACTGTTTGTGGCAAGCGTTTGTCTCGGCCTCTTTGCATTTACGGTGAACCACACCTACCTGTCTTCCGGCAACCATCATTTTACGGCATCCGGGAATGATCGTGCCCTGATGAGCGACACGACAAAAAAGCCGAGGGATAGCAGTAAGCCAAATCCCGATACTCCCAAACTGGCGAGCATCATTGCGCTGCAAGGCCGGTGATATTCAGAGGCCGGTGATATTTATTTTGTTCAGGGGGTTGCAACTCGGCTCCCTGAACACATAAATTGCATAACTTTCCGATGAGTTATGCCCCAATCCCGCTATTTAGTGGTCTTTTTCTGCGCCATCGCCTGCCCGGCATGGGCGTTCCAATCGACCGGCCAGGACTCTCCGCCTCACTCGACCAGCGTGGAGGCAATTCGTTTTATCCTTGATAATGGACACCTCGACTCCAGCGCCCATTGGCCGAATATAAAGCCCAGGCTATTCCTGGAGAATCTAAAGATCAATATCAACACTCCCCTCGAATTATACCAGGGCAGCAATACCAATTTCTGCGGTTATGCGGCCCTGTCATATCTGGTGCTGCATGATGATCCCCTGGGCTATGCCCGGTTCATGCTCTCCTTATACCGTGACGGCAGAGCCAACTGGGGCAAGATCTCCTTCAAGCCCTCCAAAGGGATAAAACAAGCGGCGGGAACACTGCGTTTCAAAGGTGTACTGGATATCCGGCCCGCCGACCAGTTGTGGTTCCTGCTATTGGCCGATCATTTTAAAGGGTATCTCAACATCTTCAACCATCATTTTGATCCGGGCGATGAGAACAGCTTCTGGGCAGCCATGAATTATGGGAAATTCAACCGGATCATCAGACGACTTTTATTGTATAAGGTGGAAGCAAGGGGCTCGGACCTTATCCGGCCTGATTTTCCGCATCTCTACGAATACCTGAGCAATTGCCTGAAGACCGGCATCACCTACCTATACGTCAACAACACCTTCCTGCACAAAAAAGATCATGGCACAAAGTTTGGATTTCCTACGCATTTCCTGGTGCTGACGGACATCAGCCAGAGCGGGGATATCCTTACGATCACGTATTGGGATTATGGAGGGAGATCCCTGAAACAGGTAAGCACCGCTTTTCTGAAAAAGATCCTTTTCGGTGTCACCCACTGTACAAAAAAATAGCATGCGCAACAGAACCTCACACCGGACATTCTTTAGCACCTTAAACCGGACATTCTTTCTTGCGGGGATCGCGGTCATTGCGCTGACCCTGGGCTCCTGCACAACCGTGAACGTTATCAACTATTATTCCAGAAATCGTCCTGTTCTGGACAGCATCGAGAGATCATATAAGGCAGCATACCGCAGAAAACCCTTTTCCATCGAGTTTACGGAACGGTCCTTTAACCGGATCTCCCTTGAACTGATGACGGACAGCCTGAAATACATTTATGAATTTGGCCTCGGTGAAGGCCGGATGCGGGATACCTTGCTGAAATATGGGTTCGACGATCACACCATATCCAGCCTCATCGGCCAGATGCGGTCCGTTCATTGCGCCTGGGTCAACAACCTCGATTACTATGTCAACGAAGAGAAAAGATGGATGGTCTATATATCGATCTGGCCCCAGGCCTTCAATTTTCCTTTTGTAAACAAACGCTATAATATCCTGACCTATTTCTCACAACCCCAGTATTTTGACGACCAGGGAAGGTTATTGACGGGCAGAAGGATAAGACGGATCCGCAAGATCAATGCGGAGGTCTTCCGGCGGATCAATGACACGGTCTGTTACACCCTGTCCGACCGCTTCCGGTAAGCACCGTCCCGGCTGATCATTCCGCAACCCTTACCTTGATCACGATCTTCTTCACCGGCTTGTTGCCACCAGGCGTAATATTCGGCCGGTGCGCATAAGCAGGGAAAAAGATCACAAAGGTTCCACCGGGAATATCGTACTGCTTTCCTTCGGCTGAGTAGTTTGCCACATCTCTTTTTTCGTCATACTCCTTGGTAACGGTAGCCTTTGCGACAGGACAAACGCCCATCCTCTCCTCCCCCGTTATCACACACTGGAGGTCGATGTATTTCCGGTGTGACTCCCAGTTGGTCTTGTCAAGATCCTTGGTAGGATCTTCCGTCACCGTGGCAAAAACATTATCACCGTCTATCGGATACTTGCCTTTTGCCAGGGCCTTCAGGTCCTGTTCTTTCAGGAAGGCGAATGCTTTGTCCCAGTACCCCTTATTGAGATGGTATTGCCGGGCGAATTCCTGCTGATCGATCGATTGATGCGGGGTCAGGGCCACTCCGTTCAGCCATTCTTTCTTGTTAAACCATTTCTTTGCTGCTGACTTTGTCCAGGACCCCGCTGTCCCGGTCTGTGCGGCGGCAGCCGGCAATTCCTTGATCTCTATCTTCCGGTAAAAAGCCTCCGCTCCCTCCGACTGGATCAGGATCCTTCCCGACCGTATGCTGGCATCCTCGCCTTCATTAACCACCTTGCCGTTCACGATATGCGTGCACTTGCCATTGTTGGCGATGACCTCTATACGGTTCCATTCTCCCGTCGGCTTTTCATTATCAGCCTTCTTAAACGCCCGGGTATTTTTTGTGGAAGCCGTCCTCACGCCATCGATCACGACGGTGACGCTGTCGATCAGCCAGAAGTCCCCGCAGTCCCCTTCCTGGATCTGGCATTCTATACCTCTCGGCCAGACATGATCTTGCTGAGACACATAATAAACGATGCCGTTGTCTCGCTTATCGTTTTCCCTCGGTGGATATTTTTTTTCTCCCCACTTAAATTCAACTACCAGGTGAAAATTGGCATACGAACGCTCCGTAACGATATAGCCGAACTCTTTGCCGGTGATATGGAGCAGGCCATTGGCCACAGAGAATACATGACCCGTATCCTTATTCTTTCCTTGCGCATTGAAATAGGAATACCATCCGTCAAGATTTTTCCCGTTGAAGAGCGGTTTGAATGCTTGCCCTTTGGCATCGGCACATAACAAACCAAATAATAATGCAACCGAAACCCAAGCGGAATATTTTTTCATATAGCAGCTTTTGCTGATAAATTTACCGAATATCCGCCCGACTTCATTTTTCCTTTTGCCCCGCCGCCTGGTTATCCAGCTTCCCTTTCAGGACGAGCTTGACGACCGTGGCGATCTTATTCACCGGTTCTCCGGGCACATCGATAACCAGACCATCGGCAGTGGTTTCCGTTTTTAACTCCTTACTACCGGCAAGCAGTTTCGCGGAGGTAGCAGGATTTTTTACTCCTGGAACAACCAGTTTTCCACCTGCCGGCCAGTCAAATACCGAGAGGTAAAGGATGGTTCCTTCTTTTGTATCTTTCTGTGTGCAGCGGCCCCAGGGCAGGGGGGCCAGGGGGCTGGCCTGAGTGGCATAGATGGATTCGCTGTTTATTTTCATCCAATCGCCGATCTCTTTCAGGTTTTGAACGCTCTGTTCGGGAAAGGTCCCATCGGGTTTGGGCCCTACGTTCAATAAATAATTGCCTCCCTTTGAAGCAATATCCACGAGGTTATGGATCAGGGTCTCCGTTGATTTCCAATTGTTATCCGAGGTCCGGTAACCCCAGGTCCCGTTCATGGTCATACAGGTCTCCCAATCCTTTCCATCCAGGTCGCTCAGTTTGGGGATCTTTTGTTCCGGCGTCCGGGTATCACCCGGGAAATTGGGGCGTTTCAACCGGTCATTGGTGATGATAGCAGGCTGAAGCTTCAGCAGTTCCTGTAATTTCGAGGCGGCTTCATCCGTCATATTGGTGGGCGTGTCCCACCAGAGCACGGCCACATCGCCGTAATTGGTCAATAATTCTCTTACCTGTGGCACGGCTACCCTGTCGATGTACTGATCGAAGCTGGCGGTCTCCTGGGCAGGGTCCCAGTGGCCATTATGTTCCTTGGTAAATGCATCGATCCTGGAGCTGTCGGGATTGGACCATCCTTCCCCAGCAAGTTTCCTGGACGCGGCCCCGCCGGGATTGTTCCAGTCCTGGGCCTGGGAATAATAAAAGCCTAGTTTTATCCCATATTTTTTACAGGCTGCCGCCAGGGGTTTCAAGACATCTTTTCCATATGGCGTCGCATCGGCGATGTTCCATTTGCTGGCCGCCGACTTGAACATGGCAAAACCGTCATGATGTTTGGCGGTGATGACGATGTATTTCATTCCGGCGTCCTTTGCCGTCCGCACCCATTCGTCCGCGTCGAATTTTACCGGGTTGAATTGTTTGGCATAGGACTGGTAATCCACAACGGGGATCTTCATCCTGTTCATAATCCATTCCGCGCCCCCATGTTCCTGCTGGTGTCCCTGGTACACCCCGGCTAATTGGGCGTACACGCCCCAGTGGATGAACATGCCGAACCTGGCTTCCCTCCACCAATGCATGCGTTCGTCGCGGGCGGTTTGGGTCTGGGCAATCGATGCGCTGGTGGCACCGCTTGCGGATTGGGACGGGGAAGTCGGTGCTCCGGGCGCTGCGGTCTGCGCCGCAAGAAAAGAATGGATACTGACGGATACTAAAAAACAAATAAATATCTTTTGCATATGGGAAACAATTAGCATAATTAACGACAAGACAACCGATAAGATTCCATCCTGCAACTAAGAGAATAATCCAGTTGGTTTGCTTCCCTGAAATTACCTTTTATTCAACTATTTTGGCAGAAAATGAAAGAACGGAGGACGATCCCTGTCAATTTTCAGGACGATCGAGGATACGGTCAATATTCTCTTTGTAGAATTTGCTTACGGGGATCTCCTTTTCGCCTATACAAACAAGGTCGCGTTTTATGGCGGTAATTTTCCGGACCGCAACCAGGAAAGATTTGTGGGTGCGGATAAAGGCCGAAGAGGAGACCTTCTCTTCTATCGACTTAATCGTCATCCGGGTGAGCACCGGCTTGTGGGCCGGGGAAAGGTAGATCTTTATATAATCTTTTAATCCCTCTATATAGGTAATATCGGATACGACGATCTTCACCTGTGCGTATTCCACATTTACAAAAAAAAATTCCGGCTCTTTGGCCGGTGGTGGGGACGGCGGCTGGCCCACCTTATGGTTCTGCTGCAACCGGAACAGCTCATTCGCATGATTGCAGGCTTTCAGAAAACGCTCGAAGGGGAAGGGCTTCAACAGGTAGTCCACTACCTGCAGATCGAACCCTTCCAGTGCATATTTTTCATAGGCCGTGACCAGGATCACCAGCGGTGGCTTAATCAATGACTGAAGGAATTGCAGCCCGCTCAGCCTCGGCATCTGGATGTCCAGGAAGATAAGATCGATCTGTTCTGTCTGTAAAGCACCGGTGGCCTCCAGCGCGTTCTTACAGCTGTTCACCAGATGCAAAAAAGGTATTTGCCGGATATTATCTTCCAGCAGCTCACGCACCAGTTGTTCATCATCGACAATAATACAGCGCATCATATCAGTTTCAAAGTTAAGGCAATTTGAAACAGGTGGTTCCTGTCGTCTGTTGTCAGCGTATAGTTGTTCCGGTAAAGAAGGTCCAGACGGGCCCTGACATTGCCAAGTCCGATACCCGATGATTCATCCTTACCCGCCCCTGATCTGCCATCCGTTCCCGATCCGCGATCCGCTCCCACTCTGCCGCCCGATCGCGCTCTATCACCCTCCCCCGATCTGTCATCCGCCCCCACCCCATCATCAAATTTATTCCTTACTTCAAAGCTCATCCAGCCCTCCTTCACCGATAAGCTGATCTCTATCCGGGGGCCTCCACTGTAGCCGACGCCATGTTTGAATGCATTCTCTACAAAGGGGATCAGCAGCATCGGCTCGATAGGATAATGCCCGTCTTCATCGTCTGTTTCGATGCAACTGTCGATCTGCACTTCATTCCCAAAACGCAATTTCTGCAGTTTCACATAACTGTTAAGATATTCGATCTCCTTATAAAGCTCCACCTTCTTTCCCTGGGCATCATAAAGCATATAGCGCATGAGGTCCGAAAGCATGATGAGTGAAGTCTCCAGCTGGTCGGATTTCTTTCTCGCCAGGGACACCAGGTTGGTCAGTACGTTAAAAAGAAAATGCGGGCTGATCTGGGAACGAAGGAATTTCAGCTCGGTTGACAACCGGACAGCCTCTATTTCCTTTTGTTTCTTTTCAAAATGTCTCCGGTCGACGATCTCGCGATAAATGCTGCTGATCACAAACACAGCGACAGACGGGACAATAATAACGCGGTAAGCTGCGGAAGATTCCAGAACGCCCGGAAACCATGCGGCCAGGATACGGATTTTTAATTGCGAGGAAGCAAGGATCAACAAGGTGCTGGCTATGACATAAAGCCACCAATATGCCCGGGTTAGTAATTTAGGATACAGAAAATAAGCATTCCCGTAAAAAATAGCCATATGGATAAATACAGTCGCCGTAAAGAACGGTCCAGGCATCAACCCTATTTTATATCCATTGGCGGCCGTGGATAGGAGGAATGGCAATAGCAGTAAGACAGCCCAGATCAATACATGAACTGTGATATTAATGTCTCTTGATCTGATGCTTAGTTTCATTTGCCGGTTATAAAGATACGTTTTGCACAGCGTCGCGGGTATAGTTGATCCAGGTCTCTGCCGTAATGAGGTGCAGCGTAAAGCCGATCCAGAAGGCTGTTCCAAAGAACACCTGCGGCGGCAGGCCGGAGAAGGCAAAGAACAATCCTATAATGGGACGTATCGTAGCGATCGCCAGGCCGATGGCAAAGGCCCGGATCATCCATTCCCTGTGGCGGGCAAGATTTTTTTTAACCATATACCTCCATGCCTTGGTGAGTGAGACCAGGAAGAAAAGGGCAAATAATATACTGCCGGCCGCCTCATTTACTCCCCCGATAGGCAGCATGACAAAAGGCATGATGAGCGCGGAGAAACCGACGATATAAGCACAAACGAGAAACACGCGCAGGCTCCGTCGGTGGAAGTAATCAGACCTGGAACGGACACCCGGCATAAATTGCATGGGCCCCAGGATCATAAACAAAGCCCCCGGCAGTATATGAAGGAAGGTGATGACCGGGTGTTTGCCGAAGCCAGTGTCAAAAGGAGGCCCGCCTCTGGGAGTAACCACTGGTATAAGGCCCTCCATGGTCAGGACTCTCCTGACGACCATGGCAATAGCGATGGCAGCCAGCGTGAACATGGCGACGCGCAGAAGGCGGCTGATCCTGTTGATTGTTTTTGTATCGTTCATTTTGTCAAGTTTAAAGTTATTTGCCGGGCAGGTCGCTGTCTGCTGAAAAGGTCCTTGTTTGTGTGAGACCCCTTTCCGGCCGGTAGTTATGGATAGTGCTGCCTATTCCAGCCACAAGCGCAATGATCAGCCCTGTTAGTTGCACTAATGTACCAAAGAATGGACCTATAACTTCCGGATGGCTGAGACGTAATCCCGTTCCGGGAAAGGTAAAGACGCCCAGGGCGATCTTACCGGCAAGGATCAGCCCGATAAAGGAAGCCCAGCGAAATTTTGCGGTCGCGTATACGAGGATACCCACCACCGCCAGTATGATTATTCCAGGAGGCACCCTGGGATATCCTGTTGCTCCCGTGACGACCTGGATAAAAATACCCAGGGCCGTCAGCCATAGCCCGATGGCGGTTGTTCTGTTCTTGAAAAATGAGTGGAGCCGTTGGTGGCGGAGGATAAAGCCTTCTGCTGTTTGCGTTGTCATATAAGTAAATTTCTGACGAAACTACCTATAAGGGCGAAAGATTTGTGGCTATATGCGACCAGAGGCCAGGATCCTGCGACAAGAGTGGTGGATGCGGAGACAGGAAAAACCAGGCAGACTGGGTTCACGGGAAAAACCGACATCAAAAGGAGAACTGGATCTTGAGGCATTATCTCTCAAAATATAATTCAGGCAGAATGATTTTCACCTCTTGTTCCATACCCTCATTTTTCCAATAAACAATAAAATTCACTTTCGTCTGTTTTAAATAAAACCCTTTCAGTTTCAGTATTTCAATTGTATTTAAAAAACTACGTGAAAATTTTAAAACAGATTGTCCATTGCTGTTTGCGCATTCATCCCCGATAATGGTCAAAATTTCTCCAGATGTGAGTTGTGAAATCAAGCCTTGTTTATCCTTAAAATGATTCAGCACAATATCCCAATGAGACAAGTGCATAACCGACTGACTCGACGGTAAATATATTTGCCGGTCTTCAATCCTGACAAGGCATTCCGTATTAATGCCATCGAGATAATTCCCATTTAAGTGAATCGTCAGGCTTTGTTTTGCCCTTGTCATAGCAACATATAGTAGTCGCTTTTCTTTATCGGCTGCAGAATTAAAGTTTTTAAGCATTATGAAAACATTGTCGAACTCCTTTCCTTTTGCTTTGTGTATGGTAGAAACAAAAATAGTTTCGCCATTTTCATTGTAGAAATCCTCAAGCTTTGATTCTCTGACAAAAACTTCCAAATCTGACTTGTATTTATTCTTTGGATTAGTTTCTTCAAAATCTTTAATAATATTGTTGCACAGATCCAACTTTGTGCTATTTCGAAAATTATTTCTGAAATTAATTTTTGCAGTTTCCCAGATATCATCACTTATCATAAATACACCATCTCCCAAATTCAATTGATTCAAAAAGAAACGAACTTCAATAAGGTTCCACAAATTGAAATCGTCGTTTGTTTGAATTAGTCTTGCCTGCATTCCGTTCTTCAGAAGCAGGCCAGTTATCAACGAAGCCTCCTCATTTGTTTTCGTCAGCACACAAGTAGCTCCTCCGAGTCCCGCAGAAAGAATATCATCCACTAAAGGAGAAATAAGATTTTCGCTTATGTAATGAACCAATCTTATGTTTCCATTGTTTTGTTGTTTAGCTACAATGGGATTTTCCTTCAAACGATAGCGGATATTTCTTACAAACTCATTTGTAAATCTAACGAGGTTATTCTTGCTTCTGTAATTCTCTACCAGCTCATACTTGGTCGCCTTTCTTTCAGCAATGAATTTTTGTAAATATATCGAGCTTGATCCCCTGAATTCATATATGTTTTGATCGTCGTCTCCAACTGCAATCACTCTCATCTCTTCATTTTGGTCTATCAAGGCATTTATCAAGGCAAACTCTTTATCGTCCATATCCTGGGCTTCGTCAATTACTAAAACCGCTTTTGTTATCCGGCTTACTTCGACTTCCCCGTTCCTGATCTTTTCAATTGTGCTATTCAGAATTAATTTTGATTTTTCAAGGCTCCCTACCCTTCCCAGCAGATCGAAGCAGTATGAGTGAAAAGTCCTTATTTCAACGTAGTTGGCGGCATTACCAATGAGCGCAAATAATCGTTTCTTAAATTCCGTGGCTGAGGCCCTTGAAAATGTAACCATCAGCAATTGTTCATGCTTTATGTCTTCCATTAATAATAAAGAGGCTAATTTATGAACAAGCACCTTAGTTTTACCGCTCCCGGGTCCGGCTGCAATGACAATATATTTTGAAACATTATCCTTGATTATTTCTAATTGGGTTGGAGATAACAACCCGAACAATTGTCTAAATTTGGCAGGCGTTATATTTCTTTTGATTTCATTCTGCCGGCTACCCGGAAAATATTTGTTTAGAAAGGAGGCGTAATTCATCTGAAAATAATCATCAACAAACCGTAAAGCTCCCTCATAGTCTTCAATCATTTTTTTAGCATACTCTCCAACAATATGAATTTGCTGAACTTTATTTTCATAGAATTGGTTTAGCTTTTGATAATCCTCATTCTTGTATCTTTTCTTATTGTCTTGCTCAATCCTGTCAATGGTAAGCCGGTTATAAACGACTAAAAATCCTCCTTCAATTTTTATAGAACCAATTCTTGAAAGATAAAAAAGCGCATCTTCAATATCTTCGATGGAGACTTGAATTTTAAAAAGCTGGATTTTGGCTTCAAATATCTCTTTCAATTCATGAACCGAAAACTCAACCAACACTTCCTCGTTCTCTTTACCGTTCACCGTGATGTTTTCACCGCTTTTTTTATATAGTTGTTCGACAATAAACTTTGCCAGCTCAAGTCGATTTTCTAATTTTTCTATTAAATATTCCTTTATCTGAACAAAAAGTATGGAGACATTATTTTTCGAATAACCTTCATTGCGTTGTTTTATCCAATTCTTAATTGCCCAAAAATTAATTATGATTTTAAGGTTGTTCGGCGTTACATCTTTACAGCCTTTCTCTTCGGCTTCTTCGTTCAGTTTTTTAATATTAAAAAGGGTTTCGTTTTCTTCGAATTTCGAAAAAATAAAAAAATCGATCTGACTGAAGTTTTCCAAAATGCTCAGAGAGCGGTTTGCGCTATCTCCTCTCTTAATAAAAGCGGTTAAATCTTTCGCATCTGCCAGAATCTTTTCCTCACGAAGGAGATTAACTATGTTGATCACTTCTTCTTTCACAATTCCCAAACGATCCGAGATATAATCTATCCGGGATTCGGCCTCATGATCGTTTGACTGCTTCCTGCTTTTGCTGGAAAAAAGATTCCTGATAATCCTTACTCCTTTTTCTTTCTCGTTTTCCGCAAATCGATGCGAAGCGTTTATTTTATCAATTGCATCTTGCGCTGTCTTTGATAATATACTGTTTGCGAAAACTCTTGGCATATTTTGACCTCGCTTCAAATAACCGGCGTTTTCGAGCGCCGCGATTGCCGTTATTACTCTTGCTTCAATCTCAACGACATTGTCATCCCATCCTGCCTTCCTCGCAATCTCCAAGGCTGAATTTGAAACAGTAGAACGAAATTTTGTTATCTCCTTAATCGCTTTCCAAACTTGTTGAATTTCTTTGATTGAAAGCTTGGTTTGATTTAGTAAAATGAAATGCTTACTCAGATCTTCCTCGTTAAACAAGACAAAGCATTCAGCCGTCATATCTTCGTCGCGTCCTGCCCTTCCTGCTTCCTGGATGTAGTTCTCCAAAGAATCCGAAATCTCATAGTGAATAACCATTTCAACATCTTTCTTGTCGACTCCCATGCCGAATGCTGAAGTCGCTACTATAATCTTAACTTCACCGGCTATAAATGCATTTTGGTTTTCTGTTTTTTCTTTTACATCCATTTTTCCATGATATGGTTTCGCATTAAACCCGTCTTCTGACAATCTTTCGGCAAGAGAATATGCTTTTTTGGTCCGTGAAACATAAATGATAGTGGGGCAATCTTTCCTTTCGATAAGATCTCTTACCGAATGGTATTTTTCTTCTTCATCATTTTTCTCAAGAACTTTGTATTGTAAATTCGTTCTTGTCGCAGTGGAACTGAAAATTTCCAGATCGATTAAAAGCTTTTCTGATAAGTAGCTACAAATGTCTTCAATGACTTTTTTCTTGGCTGTTGCCGTAAAGCATGAAACCGGAATTGCCTCGTCAAGATTTTTCTTTTCTCGAATTAATTTAATGAAATCGCCGATATATAAATAATCAACTCTAAAGTCTTGTCCCCAGGAGGAAAAACAGTGCGCTTCGTCAATTACAAACCGAACTATATTCCTCCCCAACAATAATCGTTCAATGGACGGTGAACGCAATGATTCAGGAGATATGTAAAGAAGACATGCTGAACCATCTTCGACACGCTCAAATGATTTCCCTCTTTCGATCGGATCAAGCAACCCGTTTATAGTAACCGCATCAGTGAATCCAGCTTTTTCAAGGTTATCGACTTGGTCTTTCATCAAAGATTGCAATGGAGAAATTACGACCGTGAGGCCTTTTACCGATGATCCGCTCATTAAAGCAGGGATTTGAAAGGTAATTGACTTACCTCCTCCGGTGGGAAATACGGCTATAATAGATTTATGGTCGACGGCTGCTCTAACTGCCTTCTCCTGCAATGGCTCGCCTGCATAAGTCCTGTAGGCATCAAAGCCAAAATATGATTTCAGCGCCTTGTGAATATCTAATGCCTGGCTGCAATAAATACAGTCGCTCAGGCATGATTTGTTTCTGAGTAAAGACATTACCCGTTCAACTTTTGGATAATTTTTGAGGACCCAAGGTGGTGTAATTGAATAGCGATTTCTGCAATTTATTAATGCTAAACAATATGCTAATTCAATCGGATGGTTTGAAATGATTTTAGAAAGGTCAGTCTTTTCGCAAATTTCGGAGTTAAATTTGTCAAGGATTAAAGGCTCAAGTTTTATATCACCTGCCTTGTAGCCGATAAAATCGAAAAAGGAGCAGAACTCTCTTTTTTCATTCAATAAAAGATAAAAAATCTGCTTTAAAATAGTATCCGTTCTATTGAAGGCCGAAACTTCGCTATAGAAAAGATCTTTTGCTTTTATCGAATCATTCAGCGGATTATTATTGTCCTCTGACTGTAGTTTATCGTCTTTCAATAAGGCATGATAGGGTCGGGCCGGGAAAAGCAGGGGGGATAAAAATAAAGTGTCAATAATGTTTGACTGTTTTATTTCCGCAGCGGCAAGAGCTTCCTGGATATATTTCAAATCATGGTTTAGAATATTATGTCCGCAGATAAATATTGTCCCTTTTATAAAGTCAATGAATTCCTTCATCGAACTGGAATGAAAAGTACTGCCGTCCGATCTGACACTTCCCAGATCAAGGATCTTTTGACTTTTAAGTTCAATCTCAGTGTCAATAAACGCAATCGAATTCATTTCTTAGGTTTATAGATAGCAGAACAAATAAGGCCGGGCTGATAAGTCTGAAGTTTAATCAAGACAGTCGATATATAAAAAAATAGATATTTTATTAAGTGCAACCACCTATTTGATCACAATATTAACCACTAGCAATAAAGTTCCCCAATGGTAGAACAAGGAATATGGGTCCACCAAAACAGTATCCACAGGCTCCGGGCAGCCTACGCCATAATTTTTAAATGGCTGACCAAATCATGAAAATACCTCGCCGACCAGACGTCCAACACCTCCGGATTGGGTATGAACCTGCTTATATCAACTTTTACCCGATTGATCTCGATTGCGTTAATTTTCTTCTGTAACAAATCTCGGAACTCCTGTTCCGTAATGGTTTCCTTAGGCCAGTCTCCGCTATCTTTTGCCCTTAAAGCAAAATGCCGCAAGTGCAAGGGAACGTCTTTCCTTATATACCATTCCATATCATACCAGTCGCGACCTTTAACATTGTTTTTCCATTTTCGGAACAACAAGGCGTGCATCTTACCGGCAAAGAGATCTGAAAGGGTAAAACATTTCACATAAAAGGTAAAAGGCTTTAACAGCAATTTTTCTTCCGTTTCAAATCCCAATGGTGGCTCGGTATCGACTTCGAGTTTGATCTTAATGTTCGCGACCTGATTCAATCCGTTTTGCGGAATAATATGCTCCAGAACCAATTCCTTCCAGATGGTCTCGGATTTCAAAAAAGCCGATTCAATATTATTCTTGTTCATTTTGAGTTTTTCTTTAATAGATACTTTCATGCCCGCTGCTTCAAATTCAATACGTACAGCTTCCAGGTATTTATCGAGTACAAAACCAGGGTTTACTTCCAGCAGGGAAAAGTCCAGGTCTTCGGAAAATCGGTTCAACCCGTAGAATATACGCAGCGCAGTACCACCATAAAATGCCGCTTTCTCAAAAAAACCTGCACGTTGCAATCCTGCAAGCGCAATTTCTTGCATTATTTCACGCAAGGCTTGCAAAGCCTCCTCTTTATTCTTAGGCTTATATTCCTCAAGCCATTCCTTTATCATAGATTTCGAATCGTTTTAATTAACATGGATAAACTCTCCTTTTTCGGCGCTTTCGGCACCCACTCCAGCATACTTTGGGTATCAAAACCTTTTAAGCCATCTTCATCCATTCTCAGATCATCCATTAAATAGCTTTTAACGGCATGAAGGCTTCTGAATGCAATTCCTGCCGTGGTAACAACCTTGTCAAGCAATGCTTTTTCAGGTGAGGCCACCAGGGCATATTGCTCATCTGATAATTTGATTTGACGGATACCAAAAGAATAGTAGGGTATTGGCAAGCGGATATAGCTGAACAGGCCCATGGAGGTTTTAAATTCCCTTGCAGCCTTAGTGGTCATAGAGGTGATCTCATATACCCGTTCCGGGATCAGGCCATAGTAGGAAAGTGCCGTATCTGACGAAACATAACTCGGCCCCAATATATGATTAGCTAACAAGAAGGGCTCAGGCTTGCCCGCATTTACTGCCGGACCTGCTATATAAAGCCCTTTCTTAATAGGAGCCAGCATTCCCTCCTGAAGCAAAGCATGCACTTTGTCATTTGGCCTTTTATACCTTTTAAGTAGAGAAAGTAACAACTGATGGGTCAAAGGCTGAGTAGCATAAGACCGTATAGCTTGGGCAAGATTCATATGCAAATGTAAAAAAATAATAGGATAATCGGAAATTATTCGATTATCCTATTAAAAAAATACAATTTCGGCTAATCATTTGATAATCCACAAATTACAAAAGTCCCAGCGGGTTCACCGAGGCAACGCTCCGATGATCGTTGTTATCACTCCCCCGACCTTAACAACGCCTCCAGATAATAATAATCCGCATAGTTGATCGGCACATCCACTTCGCTGTTGGAAGGCCTGGATCCGGTGCTGTGCAGCAGGATAAACCCTTTGTTATCTCCGACCGGCGACCGGTATTTGTTGGTAAGGCTTGCCAGGATCTTGTCGGCCGCGTCCAGATATTCGACCCCATTGCGGCTATACCTGCTCAGTTCGTAGAGGGCCGAGGCGATCACCGCCCCCGCCGAAGCATCACGCGGAACGGTGTCAACCCGCTGAGGCTCCGCACTAACACCGTTGTTACCTGTTCCCGCAACTCGTCGCGCCGCATCCGCGCCAGCCGGAATCCCCGGCACATCAAAATCCCAGTAAGGTACCTTGTCTTCCGGCAACCGGGGGTGATGCAGGATGAACTGTGCGATCCCATCGGCCTGGCGCAGATAGGCGCTGTCCCCGGTCTCCCGGTAACACATGGTATAGGCATAAAGCCCCCAGGCTTGCCCGCGCGCCCAGGCCGATCCATCGCTGTATCCCTGCCAGGTCATTTTCTTCACCACTTTCCCTGTGGCGCTATCATAATCCACGACATGGAACGAGCTGTAGTCGCTGCGGTAATGGTTCTTCATCGTGGTATTGGCATGACTCACCGCGATCTTGTAAAAGGAAGAATCGCCGGATAATTTTGTTGCCTCGAACAGCAACTCCAGGTTCATCATATTGTCGATGATGACCGGAAACCCCCAGAGATTGGCATGATGGTCCCACGAACGGATGCAACCAATACGGGGGTTGAACCGGGTGGAAAGCGTGCGGGCCGATTGAAGGATCACTTCTTTGTAGCCCCGCTGAAATTCGGCCGGGAAATCATTTTCGAAATTTGGGTCAGTCGCCAGCCGGTAGCCGTTGCCAAAGGAACACCAGATCTTGAAGCCCATATCATGCGTGCCGCCATTCGTTTTTTCTTTTTCCATTTTGGCCGTGAACGTCTCGGCCTCGCCCTTCCATTCTTTCTTATGCGTGTACCGGTAGAGCATCCACAACTCGCCCGGGAAAAACCCGCTGGTCCAGTCTCTCGATGTCACCAGCTTGAGGCGGCCATTTTCCAGCGTGCGGGGAGAGAAGAGCTCGGCGCCCTGCGCGGCAGCAATCTCCTTCAACAGCAACCGGGTTTGTTTTTCCGCATCCGCAAATACCTGCGGGAGACCGGTCGCAGAGGTGGGGGCGCCGGCCGTCTGTGCGTGGGCCTGATAAGATACTGCACCCATGATACTACAGAAGATCACGCAAAGAAATACTTTTTTACCAAGGTCCATGAGCATTTTTGTTGAGAGGTTATTTAATCTATCCAGATCAAAGGATGGCGTACGGGTAAATTGCGGATCACTTCCTCGTTTGCCGGGGCATGATCCAGTCTTTTCCAGGTGTCCAACCAATCTTTCCGCCCAAATGCATATGCCCCGAATACGAGAAAAGGCTGGGCCACCGGCCATTCCTTCCAGTACATCACATCCGGCGGATAGGTCCATTTATTCTTATCCTCGACAAATGGGTACAGGAATTCAATTCCTTTCTTCACCGAACGACCATCGGTAGTTTCATAGTTCCAGAGATCATCTTCTTTGGTGGACAGTATCTGGCAGAGCATCGCCATGGCATCCAGATTGAACAGGGAATAGCCGTAAGGTTTTGTTCTTTTCAGCTCCTGGGGAAAGCTGCCGTCCGCCGCCATCTGGGCTGGGAGGAATACCTTCTTATACCGATCCCGGCAAAAATTCATCAGTTCCTCGTTGCCGGTGAATTTGGCAAAGGAAGCCACCTGCATGGCCCAGCAGGTGCCATGGTTATTCGTGGCATTCATTTCAGCCTTGCCAAAGGCAGAGGTCGTGAGCCAGGTAAGGTATTCTCCAAACCATTGCCGGATAGCGTCCAGCAGCGATTTGTCCATAGTCCGCGCTCCTTCCATCGCGAGCAGACCCTGTACCACTTCCATAAAATGGATGGTGTCGATGATACCGATCCCTCTGCCAGTGACACGATTCATTATGGCCTGCGAAAAGTTCAGACTTGGGTTCATACGGGTTGTCGTATCCACGAACCACGCCCGACAGTGGTCCAACGCCTGCCGCACATATTTTTCATCCCCCGTGATCTTATAAGCGGATGCCAGGGCGCCGACGACCCGGCTCAGCCTGATCATTGCCTTGCGGTGGGCGGTAAAATTATCCGGGTTCGTCATGCCATCGCGGTTGACATAGGGGCTATCGGCTGACTTTGGATCGGGCCAGAAATAATCCGCCTGCGAGAAAAAATCATGCGGGCCACCGGCACTACGGGGGGAGGAGCTGGCCGTCACCGTTACCGGGCTCTGTTGCATGGCCCAGGCGGCCTCCTCCAATACCTGTTTTCTCAGCACGGCCGTTATTTCCTTTCTGAACCCAACGGTTGAGGTGTCTTTTCCCCCATAATGATCGACATGGAGTTGCAGGATCTTTCCCCGCTGGTAAATGGTCTGGATATTGAGACCGAAATCAAGGAGTTGTTCTTCCTTTTCGAGAGGCAACCGGAGAGCCGTTTTCCCGTCTGCAAGCGTAACCACTATCTCCTGCCCGATCGGTGGGAATGCGGCCTTTCCCATCTGTAAAAGGCCGGGCTCATAAGCCGTCACAGCCGCGGCTTGTGCAGGGGCTGGCGCGGCGACGCCTGCGGCAAAAAGAAGAAATGCAGTGAGGAGAATGCGCATAGTATAAAAGTTTTACAAAGATACAAGGGTATTGGCCTTTCCTTTCCCCATTATAAAATCAATAGTCTATCTTTTGACAACCATGGATCGTTCGCTTTAAAGGTTCAGGAATACGGTTGAGAGATTTCCGGCTTTAACACTGATCACCGAACCACCGGGATGTGTCCGCACCCGGATCAGCGCCCTCCCGTTAAATGCCTGGACATGCCTGGAACCAGTGGCCGTGCCCTGATCATCGATCAGACTGCCTTCTCCTGCCAGCCCAAAGCTCACCCAGTCCGCCGCATCCAGACAGGGAATATTTTTTTCATCCAGCAGCTGCACCCGGACAGCAGTAATGCCGTTGTCTTCCGGCATTTTTTCCACTACAACCTTTGCGGGCTTACCCCATTTCTCCGTCTGGTATTGCTGGCGGACAGAATCTTCCACGACGATCTTTCCCTTCCGGGCGATTACTTTCAGCATATTTTCTCCTTTCTGGAAAGACACCGTCCATCTCAGTCCGGCGGCGGGGAAATCCTGGCTGTTGCGTTGCTTTGTTCCACAGTTCTTCCCGTTGACAAACAGCGTGGCTTCGTCACAGTTGGAATAGACCTTTACCATTTTTCCCTCCCCTTCATCACCCCAGCGTACCGGCCAGGAATGACCGTAAATATGCGCCATCGGAACGTCCGTCCAGTAGGATTGAAATACATAATAGCCTTCTTTCGGAGTGAGGTCCCTTTCCACTACCCCTTTCTGATTGACATAAGGGATGGGGTTGTCCGGTCGCAAAGGTGTAGAAAAATCTTTAAAGACCCACTGCGCCGTGCCGGTCAGCCAGGGCATGGTCTCCTGTTCTTTCAGATGCCAGTCGAAAAGATTGCAGATATAGGACTCGCTCCAGTCCCCGTCCTTCGATACTCTGGCGGCGCCGCCATACAGCGAAGCGTCGCCCGCGCGTTCATCGGCGCCCTGTCCGCCTCTGACGGCCAGAAGTGCCTTGTCGGGATTCTCGGAATGACGGCCGGCATGACTGTCCCCACCCCATTCCGCGTGAAAGAAATGTTTTATTTTTTTAAATTCTTCTTCTGTAGTCTGTTTGTATTCCGTAAAAATGCCCCTGTACCAGCCGGCCCAGATGGAAGGGGAATAAACATCCGGGATATCGCTGCAAAAATCGCAGCGGCGGATCACCGTGCTGCGGGATGGGTCCAGGTGATGGGCAAGCGAGTTGAGCGCTTTCATAAAATCCCTGATCTTTTCTTTATCGAATTCCGGGAAATCACCTGGCCAGTCATTCTCGTTTCCAAGGCCCCAGAGGATCACCGATGGATGATCAAAGTGCTGACCGATCATATTGGTCAGCATACGGCGGGCCTGCTCTTTATATATCGGCCCTCCCAGACCGCCCCGGCACCACGGTATCTCCTCCCAGACGAAAATGCCCAGGCTGTCACAGAGGTCGAGGATGATCCGCGATTGCTGGTAGTGGGCCAGGCGGATAAAATTGACGCCCATCTTTTTCATAAGAATCATCTCGCTGCCCATCAGGTCCTCCGTCATGGCAGCGCCCAGCCCTGCATGGTCTTCATGACGATGGGTGCCATGCAGCAATAACCGCTGGCCGTTCAGCAGGAACGGGCCATGATCGGCAAATTCGACATGACGGAACCCGATCCTTTCTGTCCGGGTGCAGCTCTCACCCGCCCCGCTGACCGTTACTTCGACGGCATAGAGCATGGGGTGGGCCGGTGACCAGCATCGTGGGTCCTTCACCGTAAGCTCGCCGATGACGAGGGTATCGGCTGCGGCCGTGCCGGTGTCTGGCCGCTCATCTGTGGATGACTGACCGGGCAGGGCCACACTGGCTTGCCGCGTCAGCGGATCGTTGTTCACCGATGCAGATACACGCGTGCGTAAACTGCTGAACAGAGTAACGACAGGCTGCCCTACATATTTACCATCCGGTCCCTTCAGCTTCACCGTGATCGTTGCGGATGCGTCTCCGGCCGGATTGTACAGCAACGTCTTTATCCGGACGCGGCCTTCTTTACCCGCAACATCCGTTGCAGCTTGTGCGAAGACCTTATCGATGGAAAGCGAAGGAGTATAGACCAGGTCGAGATAACGGTAGAGACCTCCATAGATATTAAAATCGGAGAGACTGGAAGGGATCGTTTCCAGATCGCGGGAATTGTCCGTGCGTATGACAACGGGGATCCTGCCTTTGAATTGCTGCTGGCAGACGGCCGTCTGTGCAAAGGCGGCGACGGCATCGGTGATATCTACCGACCATTCGTCATAGCCGCCTGTGTGAGCGCCCACTTTGCTGGTATAAATATATACCTCTGTCTTCTGGCCGGCTCCTTCAAAATGCAGCAGGGTGCGCCCTTTGCTGTATGGATTATGGATCTCCAGCTGCGTCCGGTACCAGGCCGGGCCGCGATAATAATTGCCACCGGGATCGACGCCATCCAGCGCATTCACACAATGCGGCAGATGAACGGAAGACCAGACCGGAACGCTGGTGGGGTCGCCTTTTGCAAAGGGTCTGACCGCTTCCCACGGACCTCCAAGGTCTTGCCGCAGGAATTCCCAGCCTTCAGTGAGACGGGTGGATTGTTGCGCGGCCACCTGCTGAAAGACCGACAGCAGCAAGACAATGAGGATGCGCCCCCCGGCCAGAAACCGGTATCCCCTGACGAAAAACCGATAAAACGGGGCAGTAAACCGGTGGTTTATAGATATGGTCAAAATAGAAGAGGTCAGAATGAATGCAATTCACCGCAATAAAAGGAAAATCCATGAGAAATGGTTCCCTTTAATTGTCTGATCGCTAAACTATCTTAGCATTGTCAACCCCACCGGGCACAAAACCCGGGCAACCCGGAATAACCCGTCGATCCTCTCTCAGCCGGCAGCTATCCCGCATCCGCGCAAAGATCAATATCCGTCGTTTTGTTTGATATTCCCGTTGGCAATAATCTCATTGAAAGGGATTGGCCAGGCCCATGCCCTGCTGGTGGATGGCAGCGTACATACATTGCTCGGGGAATTGGCCGAACCGCCACAGACCGACCGCACGATGGGCGTCCGGCCCCAGCGTTTGAGATCGAAAAAGCGCCCCCCTTCGAAGGCCAGTTCCTTCCTTCTCTCCGTCTTGATGGCCGCCAGCAGGGCAGCACCGCTTTCCGTCCCAGGCGTAAAGCCATCGATCCGCGCTGCCCGCAGGGTATTCAGATCAGCCAGGGCTTCGGCCTGCTTGTTCATCTGAAAGTTTGCTTCTGCCCGGTTGAGGTACAGTTCGCTGACCCGGAGAGCTTTCCAGTTTACGACGCCGTCAAAGGAAGATCCTCTTCCGACATATTTGGAAACGATCAGGCGTCCCCCGAAATCTGCCATATATGCATTGAACCGTACATCATTTGCCTGATCATAAAGCGCGATCAGATCATCGATAGGCCGGTAGGTATTCCGGTCGGAATTGGGAAAATAAACGTTATCATAAGGCGCTCCGTCGGCAAGCGTCTCGAAATTTACCGACCACAGCACCTCCGCCACGGAGGCATCCGTCCAGATATTGGGAAAATCATCGGCGGTCGCCAGCGGTACGTTCTGAATAACCGGCGTTGCCGCATTCACCGCGTCCTGCCATTGACCCGCATACAGATTTATCCGGGACAACAGGCCATTCACGGCAAGGAGATCGATATGGCCCTTGTCAAGATCGGTGTTGATATCCTTGTCCACATCCGCCAGCAGACCGGCTGCCTGCTGCATATCCGCGAGGATATTGTCATAACATTCCTTTACGGTATTGCGGGCTGGCTTCAGCGTAATGTCAAACACTTTTACATACGGAACGCCCAGTGCCGCCGAGTTGCGTTGCAGATCCGGCGCATAAAGCCGGAGCAGATCGAAATGCACCATGCCACGGATGGCAAGGGCCTGCCCTTTTATTCTGTTCGCCGCCTTCTGATCTTTGGACGCCAGCTTGTCTATATCCCGCAGGATGATATTGACGGATGAAACGACGGAATAGGCATGCAGCCACGCGCTGTCGGAAAACGGATCGTCTCCGGGATAGCTCCACTCGCTGTACCGTCTGAAATTACCGAGGGATTCAAAGGTCTCGATCAGGTCATCGGACATGACATCCGGCAGGGCCGAAAAGGCGGAAGGCGAACCTTCGCTGGTGCCGTTAAAATAGCTGGGGTCGAGAAATCCGCTGTAAGCACCCGTAAGGGCATTGTCCGCATCGTCCAGGGAAGCAAGCGGTTTGCCGGCGTCAAGCTGGAACTCCGGCGTGATACTGATCCGTTTTGTACAGGAGAAGAAAAGGAAAATGGAGAATGCTAAAAGGACGGTTATATTTTTGCGATGGCTCATACTATAAGTTTTTTCTTGCTGGATTCATGATTCGTACAGATCGGCCGGGGATCATCTGGTCTACGGGCGGTTGTCCCGGCGTCAGAAACTGAGGTTCAGCCCTGCGGTGACCGTTTTTAACGTAGGATACTGCGCCCCTCCGATAAGCGTTCCGCCGGCGCCGGGTATCTCCGGATCATAGCCCCTGTATTTTGTCGCCGTATAGAGGTTCTGGCCCTGAACGAACAGACGCAGCGCACTTATATTCAGTTTCTGCAGGACGGCAGGCGTGAACGTATAGGACAGCATGACATTGCGGAGCCGCCAGAAATTACCGCTTTCCACAAAATGGGTGGTATTGCCCAGCTCATATACGCTGGGGTCGGCCCTGGGTATGTCCGTGATATCCCCGGGCTTGCGCCATTCTCTCAGCAGGTCCGCGGAAAGGCTGGACGCTGTATAGCCAGGATTCTCCACATTCAGCCGATCGTTATTGTAGATGACATTCCCGATCGTATAGATCCAGAAGATCTGCAGCTCGAGTCCCTTATACTTGAAACTGTTGGTGATGCCGCCAAAATACGGAGCATCGCTGGTTCCCTCATACACTTTATCATCTGTGGAATAAACATTGGTCTTGGTCTTGCCATCCTTGGTAAAATACAGGGGATCGCCGTTGGCCGGGTCAACGCCTGCATACCGCACCATATAAAAGGTATTGGCGGGTTTGCCCACTTTTAATACGCTGACGCCATCGGCGTTAAGGACATTATCCTGTCCTGCCGGTAAGGCCAGCACCACATTGCGGTTGTAGCTGAAATTTCCATCGATGGTCCAGGTGAAATCGTTGGTACGGACGGGGATGAACTTCAGGGATAATTCAATTCCCCTGTTGCGCAGCTTGCCATCATTGGAAAGCACATTGGCAAAGCCGGTGGTCTGTGACAGGGTCTGCTGGAACAGCAGGTCGCTGGTGATGCTGTTGTAATAATCTACAGAACCCGAGATCCTGTTCTTCAACATGGCGAATTCGATCCCGGCATTGAACGAAGACCGCGTCTCCCAGCGCAGGTCAGGGTTGCCTGGTGAGTTCAGCCGGAGACCCGTAAGACCGGCATAAGTGGCCTTGTTGAATAACGGCCTCGATCCGAAATCGGCGATCCCCGACTGATTGCCGACGGTGCCATAGCTGGCCTTCAGCTTCAGCAGATCGAAGGTCTTTTTCAAACCCGATGCAAAATCCTCATCGGACAAGATCCAGCTTCCACCCACCTGATAGAAATTGGCCCATTTATTATTGACCCCGAAACGGGATGACCCGTCCCTGCGGTAACCCGCGTTCAGAAAATATTTGTTCTCAAATCCGTAATTGGCTTCCGTAAAATAAGAGATCAGCGCGCTCTTTGTCCCAGAGCCATCCACGATCGGGATCAGGCCGTTGGTTGGCGTACCCGCCGTGATCGAGGCTTCGTTCTGGAAAGGAAGGGTTAGCCCAAAACCCGTAAAATCGAATTTGCGGTAGCTGGTCTGTACGATCTCCTGATAAACAGCCACAGAAAGATCGTGCTTATCCGAAAAACTGGTCTTGTAAGAAATAGAGTTGGTCCCTACGGACCGGAAGTTACGGTCGAATTGTCTGAGTAGGCTACCTTCTCCGCCCTGCGCCAGCGAACCGGCATAGGTCGTCTTGTTATTAAAAATATTCTGTTCGTTCTGTGTATAATCGAATCCCCAGTTGGTGCGCAGCATCAGCCCTTTCACGGCCGGAAGCCGGTATTCCATAAAGGCATTGGCCACCCCCTTCCATTGTGGAAAGCTGGTATGGTTCTCCAGAAGTTCCTGTAAGGGATTGGGCTGACCGGAAGGCGTAGGGTCCTGAAGATAATTGCCGCTCTTATCATAAGGAGTGAAATAGGGCAGCGACCACCGGATCGCATTCAGCGGGGAAGCAATGGACTGGTTGTTCTCTGCCGTGTTCGTGAATTCGGAATAACCAAAGCTGGTGTTCAGCCCGAAACGGAAATCGTTCGTGCCGCTCTCGATGTTCAGACGGCCGGTATATCGTTTGAGACCCGTGGTCTTTACGACCCCGGTCTGATCCAGATAGGACAGCGAGCCATAGAACCTGGTCTTATCGTTGCCCCCGGAGGCGCTGAACTGATGGGATTGGGTGATGCCCGTCCGGAAAAAAACTTTTTCCCAGTCCGTATGGATCTGGCCCAGGCTGTCGAACTCCGCATCTGTCCAGCCATTCGGATTGCCATTGACTTTCTCATAGCCGAGCTTCTCTTCCGTGTTCATCAGCTTAAGCCTCGACCTTGGCCAGTGAGAGACCCCATACTGCCCGTCATAACTGAATTTCGTCGGTCCGACCTTTCCCTTGCGGGAGGTGATGACGATAACGCCGCCGGCCGCCCTCGATCCATAAATTGAGGCGGAACTGGCGTCTTTCAGCACAGTGACACTTTCAAAATCGCCCTGGTTGAGGGTGGCAAAATCGGCCGCGTTGATCTCGACGCCATCCACGATATATAACGGGTTTGTAGAACCGCTTAATGAACCGCGCCCGCGTATGACGATGTCTGCGGCGGCCCCCGGCTGACCCGAACCCGTTTTGACACTGACTCCCGTCGCCTGTCCTTGCAATAGCTGGTCGAAGGAGGCGATGGGCTGTGTCCTCAGTGGTTCAATGGCCACTATATCCGCAGCGCCAGAAGAAGATCGTTTCGATTTGGAACCGTACCCCGTAACGATGATCTCGGACAGCGAAGCCCCGGACCGGTGCAGATGTACGTTTATAAAATTGTCTTGCCCTACGGGTATTTCAGTTGGCGAGAGGCCGGTACCGGAAAATACAAGGATGTCGCCGGATTTGACCCTGATGGCAAAATTCCCCGTCGCGTCCGCGGCTATGCCCGACCTGGCGTTCTTAATTTTTATACTTGCAAAGGGAATGGGCTCGTTCTTTTCATCCGTAACACGCCCGTTGATCAGTTTTTCCTGTGCTGTGGCAGATAGTGCACACAATAGGATAAGCGAAAGAAGGTGATTTCTCATGCGCATAAGCAGTTGTTTTAAATACAGCGGACCAATGTCCGGCCGTTAATTAAAAGTTATTTTCCTATACGCAAGTTATCGGTATGCGAAAACCAAAATTCCAGCGGATGTACTAACCGGGGATTTTTATAGCTGAAGCAGGATTTTCATGGTCTGAACGCTTAATCAGGGTTGCAGCGCATAGATCAGCGTCGCGCAGCATGGATCATCATCGCGCAGCATGGATCACCGTCGCGGCCGCCTGCAGTCCGTCCGCAGTTACCTGGAAACTTATTTCGCCGCCGCCTGAATTTCCTTCACCCGTCCTGGATTTCGCGGACTGCACGATCACCTGACATTTCCCACCGAACAGATGTCGCTGCCATCCATTGTCCGGATATTTGTCCGGTTCGTGACTGCTGGGATCGCCATTCCCCACTCCGATGATCTTCGCATCGCCGCTCACGGAAAAATGCAGCAGGTTGCCGGCATCGGGCACTTCTCTGCCCTGCTTGTCCACGACGCTGACATTAAGAACGGTGGCATCCCGCCCATCGGTAAGCAACTCATTCTTTGACGGACGCACGACGATCCTGAATGGTTGAGCGGTGGTCTCCACAAAAGCCGTGATCTTTTTCCCATGCTTGTACGCAACGGCTTCCAGTCGCCCGGCTGCGTAGTTCACGATCCATTCCAGATGGCTGTTCCGGGGCATATCCTTTTTGCCAAGGCTTTTTCCATTGAGGAACAGCTCGACGTTGTCGGCATTCGTATTGACCCACACCGGAATGGGCTGTCCTTCTTTCCCCTTCCAGTTCCAGTGCGGAGCGATATGCAGCATATCCTTGTCGGTCCACCAGGACTGATAGTAGTAATAAACGTTTTTGGGGAACCCGCACATATCCATGATACCAAAATGCGAATTGATATCCGGCCATCTGAATGGAGTCGGCTCCCCGCGATAGTCGAATCCAGTCCATGCAAAGCCTCCCATAAACCATTCCCGGGTGGCGGCTATGCTCCACCATTGCTCCGCTGTGCTGGCCCATGAAGGATAGGTGCTGTCATAATCCGGCACGTATGCATTGACGGTATCCCGCTGATAGATGCTGCGGGTGGTCACCGTGCTGGCCGTCTCCGTGCCCATGATGGGCTGGTCGGGGTGCGCTTTGCGGTAAGCATCCAGCCCGTATAAGTTATAATTGAAGCCACGTACGGGTATCACTTCATTGACACCCCGGTACACGTTGCCGATATTGGCGGCATAGGTGCTGGTACGGTATGGGTCAAGTTCCTGTTGACGGAGGATCTGATGCTGGGCGATCCTTTTACCGATATCCGATTCCTGGATCTTCCATTCCTCATTGCCGATCGACCACATAAAGACGCTGGGATGATTGCGGTCCCGCAGGATCTGCTGCTCCCATCCCGTGCCATATTCCTGCCCGCTGTTCAGCAGACGCGTCTCATCCAGCACCAGCATGCCCAGGCTGTCACAGGCGTCCAGCAGTTCGGGGGTCGGGGCGTTGTGGCTGGACCGGTAGGCGTTCACGCCCATTTCTTTGAGGAGCTGGATCCGGTAGTACTGTAAATAATCTGGCAGGGCGCTGCCTACTCCCGCATGGTCCTGATGACAGCAAACGCCCTGGATCTTCAGCGGCTTGCCATTCAGGAAAAGGCCTTTGTCCTTATCGATGGTGACCGTCCTGACGCCAAACCGCACTGTAACGCTGTCCACTACCCGCCCGCCGGAGCGGACTATCGCCGTTGCTCTGTACAGATATGGATTTTCCAGCGACCACAGCAATGGAGCATCTAAAGAGAGGGTCTGTTTCACCATGCCACTGGCATTCACGGCCAGGGACAGCGACTCTTCCTTGCCCTGCGCCAGCCGCCGGCCTTCCCGGTCGGTAATATAGGTGTACACGGAGCCATCCGCCGGTCTGATATGATTATTTTCTGTCCGGGTCTCGATGGTAACGGCTGCATGCCCCTGGCTGTAATCCGTATGCACGAACACACCGTCTTCCGCGGCGATATGCAGATTGTCATAGCTGTTCAGCCAGGTATGACGGTAGATCCCGGCTCCTTCGTAAAACCAGCCTTCATACTGCGAAGCATCGGCCCTTACGACGATCACATTCTTCCTGTTACCGCCGAAATGAAGAAAATCCGTGATATCGAAGGAGACGCCACTGTAGCCTGAAAAATGCCCACCGAGATAAATGCCATTGATCCAGACCTTGCTGTCCCGGAAGATGCCGTCGAACTGCAGGACAAAGCGCTGTCCCGAGTCGGCGTGCTCCAGCGTAAAGGCCTTGCGATACCAGCCGATACTGCTTTCGGGAAAAAGACCGCCCACCGGCTTGTAGCCATGCGCGTCCACATCTCCGTTCGCTACGTTGACAAAGGGCAGCGCCACCACCCAATCATGCGGAAGCTGCACCGTCTCCCAGCTCTTATCATTAAAGTCTTGCGCGATACAGGTGTTCGCGGTCTCTCCCGTCTTGGCAAGGATATTCCCGATGCTATAATTAAAGTCCCGGTGTGGATCCGTCGCATGTCCCGGATGGAATTTCCAGTCCTCGTCAAAATTGACATGCTTCCGGACAGTAGAATATTGCGCTCCTGCGACAGAGCCCTGCGCCTGAGATAAGGTAGCCGAAGACAACAGCCAGCACAGCAGAGCTGCGAACGGAGGAGCAGTTAAGACAGGAGAACGCATAGGAATGATTATTTTATTATTTGACAGATTGTGACCCCCCATTTACCTGGAGACGGCGCCATTATTTATTTTTATGACAAAGGCGAATGGGCTCTTTATCTTCTCCGGATCGAAGGGCGGCAAACTGATGACCACATCATTACCCTGCTGCCGCCAGCCAAGCGTTTCGTGCGTCTCCAACAGCTCGATCTTCGTGCCCTTCGCCGGCGTCAATCCGTGAATGGTAAAGGTCGACGATCCCGGAACAACCGGACCCGCAGACGCCGGTGCGGCAGATATCCTGGCCCCCGACGCCGGAGCCGTGCCGACAGCCGGCCATTTCGGAAGGATCGCATAGAGATCATTCCGCACCGGGTTGTAAGTGAAGAAGCATTCCTTCACCGCATAGCCGGTATCGGGGTCGACCGTCAGCTTCAGCAGCAGGTCGCCACCGCCATTCTTTGGCTTGTAATCCTGTCTGCCCGGACCCCATTGTGCAGGCTTCTTCCACCGGACGGTATTATAGATCGCTTCATTATTGATCTTCATCCAGTCCCCGATCTGCATCAGCCGCTCTTCCATGATCGGAGGGATCTTTCCGTGTTCGTCAGGCCCGATATCCAACAGGAAATTTCCTCCGCGGCTCACCTTATCGATCAACTGGAAGACCAGCGCCCGGGCCGAGTTATAGTCCCAGACATCTTCCCCGCGGTTGTACCCATACGAAAAACCCATCCCCCGGCTCTCTTCCCAGTAATGATCGGCAAAATCCGCTTCGGGCTGATATTCCGGCGTATATACTCCGCCGTGATGAAACCGGATCCCCTTCCCCCAGCGGTCATAGGTGACGACCCGGTCTCTGACAGGGCTTTCGTTATAAAGCCAGGCCAGGAATTCGGTCGATCTCCAAAGCGTATCGCTCGCTTCCCACTCCCCGTCGGTCCAGAACACATCGGGGCGATAGGTATTGATAAGCTCTTTCATCTGAGGGAAAACATGCTCGGCCACATAACGCGGCTTATCTTTCAGCCACAGCGGGTTGTACCATTCGTAAAGGGAATAATACATGCCGGCATGAACGGAGGTCTTGCGGATGGCCGTAAACAGATCGCCCAGCAGATCGCGGTGAGGGCCGGCCTCCACCGCATTCCAGGGGAAGCCCCAGGTGCGGCTGGCTTCTTTGCTGGGCCAGTTGGCAAATCCGTCATGATGCTTGGAGGTCAGCACCACATAACGCGCGCCTGAGCTTTCGATGATATGGGCCCATTCATCGGGATTATACAGTTCGGCCTTGAACTGATCCACCAACTGGTAATAAGTGAGGTCGCCGAATTTTTTTTGCTGGAACTGGATGCGTGCAGTGTCGCCGCTGTTGAGTCCGTGCTGATACCATTCTGCATATTCGCCTTTTTTGCTCCAGCCGGGAACGGAGTAAACGCCCCAGTGGATGAAGATCCCGAATTTAGCGTCTTTGAACCATTGCGGCACGGGCCGCTTATCGAGGGATTGCCAGTCGGCGCGGTAGGTCTGGGCCCCCAGTGGGAGAGCTGAGCACAGTGCGATCGTCGCCAGGGCGAGGATGGCATGCAGATTATTTTTCATGTGGCAAATTTGCTTCCAACAAAGCTAGGGCATTGTCAAACAAAAATATCCGTCAATTTAACATTTTTATGAGAAATTCCCACCATCCCGGCGCCATACAGCGTAGGAATTCTCACCAGAACCGCACATACAGCGCGGAAAGCACCAGCACGATGAACACGATAAGGACCCAGTTGGCGGGACTCAGGCGGAACATGCTCCTGTCCAGCGGCAGCGCTTTTGGGTTGATCCGGGGGCCCGCGAGGCTCACGGCGACCATGAGGATGATGGTAAAGAAGAATGCCCAGCCCATACAGACGAAGAAAGGAATCTCGTATTCTCCTTTGGCGTTCAGGAAGGCCGTGTACAGCCAGGTCTCATGCCCGAACAGCTGCACCGCGAACTGGCCGAATAATATGGAAAGCGCAAAGCCGGTGATGATGCCCGTTATAGCCGCGGCCCCGGTGGCCCTTTTCCAGAACATGCCCAGGATAAAGGTGGCGAAGACGCCGGGACTGATATAGCCGGTATAGCGCTGGATAAAGGTATAGCCGCCGTCACCGCTGATGCCCAGCAGGTCATGCCAGGTGAAAAGGATCGCCACGACCATAGCCAGCACGATCGCTAGCCGCCCCGTCCAGATCATTTTCCGTTCGTCGGCCTCCACATTGATATATTTCTTGTAGACGTCGAGTGTAAAGATCGTAGAGATGCTGTTGGCCTTCCCCGCCAGCGAGGCGACGATCGCGGCCGTCAGCGCTGCAATGGACAAGCCCCGCAGACCGCCCGGCAAAAAGCCGAGTATGGCGGTATAGGCGCCGTCCTTACTTCCCCCGGCCAGTTGGGGCAGATGGCCATTTTTATACAGCACCCAGGCCACGATACCGGGAAGCATGACGATGACCGGCATCAGCAATTTCAAAACCCCGGCAAATAAGATCCCCGATCTTGCGGTGGGAAGGTTGGCCCCCAGCGCCCGTTGGGTGATGTATTGATTGCATCCGAAATAGTTCAGATTATTGATCCAGGTGCCCGCATAATACATGGTAATCCCCGGAAGGATCAGGTATTTATTGACCGTCTGCTGCGTGTCGCCGGCCACGGGCTTATGAAAGATCAGATGAAAGTGATCGGGAGCGTTCTTCAGCAGCACATGGAATCCGGCGATCATATCTTTTCCAAAACCGAATTTCTCGCTGACGATCGTCAGCGCCATATAAGTCGTCGCCAGGCCGCCGATGATCAGTACACCTACCTGGATCACGTCCGTGTACCCGATCACCTTCATACCGCCAAGGGTGATAAAGAGCGCGAACAGGGCGAGGGCGATCATGACCGTATGAAAATAACCGCCGCCCAGCAGACCGTTGATCGCCAGCGCGCCGAGGTATAAGATCGACGTCAGATTGACAAATACATAGAGGAAGAGCCAGAAGACGGACATGATCAGCGCCACCGTGCCATTGTACCGCGTCTTCAGGAACTGGGGCATGGTGTAGATCTTGTTCTTCAGATACACCGGCATGAAAAATACCGCTACGATGATCAGCGCCGCAGCGCCCATCCATTCATAGATGGCTACGGCAATGCCGGCAAAAAAACCATCCCCGCTCATTCCAATAAACTGTTCCGCGGAGATATTGGAAGCGATGATGGAGGCGCCGATGGCCCACCAGGTGAGAGAACCCTCGGCCAGGAAGAAGGCCTTGGTGTCGGAAGATTTCTTGCCTTTCTTATGATAGATCCAATAACCGTACAGGGAGACCAGTATGAAATAGACGATAAAGACAATGTAATCCCCGGAAACAAGACGATTATTCATAAGCAGACGATCGATCAGAAAAGAATCCGGCTTCACCCAGCGCAAAGACAGGCTCCGGCTATACGTTAAAAGAACGATGCCGGTCGCCCGGCATGTGTTGATGGGCGATTACTAAAATTTCAATGCCGCAGGCAGATACTTTGCCACCAGCTCCTCATAATAAGGTTTGAGCTTGTTCCAGTCCGGTGCCACCGGGTTTTTGGAATACAAGTCATAGGGGTTGAACAAATTCACCCAGCGGAACATTTCGCGGTCGTGGTCATCCAGCAGATGGTCGTACCCGTTTTCGCGGTGCTGCGCATAAAAGGAATGATAGCGGAGCATATAAAGGGCAGGCTCCGGAAGATGATCTTTCATCATCTGGTAGACATATTCATCATGGCCCCAGGACATATTCACATTGCGCAATCCGCAGCCTTCTGAATAGACGCCATATTTCGTCTGGTACACTTCATGGTCATGATCGGGGTTCTTTGCAAAGAATTCGGGATAAACGATCTTTTCCGAATAAGCACAGCCTACGGGAAAGGTATCTCCCACCACGGCCCATTGCGGCTCGCCAAACAAACAAAGTGTTTTTCCCATATCATGGAACAATCCCGCCAGCACCATCCAGTCGGGATGGCCGTCGGCACGGATGGCCTCAGAGGTCTGCAGCAGATGCTGGAACTGGTCCAGATCGGTATCCGGATCGGAATCATCCACAAGCTGGTTCAGAAAAGCGAATGCGTCCCAGACGGACATTTCCTTTTTGTCGAATTTCAGGAATTCCGCTCTCTTCTGCTGAACGAAGTCATAGGTCTGATAGGTATGGTTAAGCCGGTAAAATTCCCGAACGGAATCCCTCACCGGTGAATCATAATTCCTGTATTCTTCCGTGGTCTTCCCGCTGGCGATCGTTTCCGGGTCAGGGTAACGTTGCAGGACATCGTCTTCCCAGACGTCGAGGGACGAGAGGGGGTTGGACTCGTTTTGACCGATATGATCTGTTCTGTTCATGGCTTGCGTTTGTTAGTCAGTAAATACCCCAGTAAGATAAAATAAAAAGGCCATCTTTTCCAAAAAACCAGTGCAAAAAAAATTAACTTTAAGCGTTATCCACAAAACCTGTCACATGAAGCGGATGTTCTCTATCGTCGCAGGCATTTTACTGTGCTGCGGCAGCTACGCCCAGAAAATGTATTACTCCGACCCCGAAAAAGAAGATTTTGACCGCTTCCGCTTCGACGTCATAGCTCACCAGCAGGACAGGATAATCGTTTACAAGGCCGTTTATTTCGGTTCCCCTTTCTCGACCGCCAGAGCATATCAGGGACCGGGCAATTCGTACGCAAACCCGGGCACCGTCTCCGGGCCTGCCGCCTCGATCCTCGAAAGCACCATCTGTATCTACGATCCCAGCATGAAATTGCTGGATAAATTATTGCTGCCCGTACCCAAAGAAATCTCAGGCGTTCATTTTTTGGTGTATGAAGGGTTTTTCTATATGTTCTACCAGTATCAGAAGGGCCACACGATTTACTGTATGGCCGCAAAGATCGGCATGGACGGGAAGCTGACCGGCCCACCCCTTGAGCTGGACCACACGGATATCGTAGATATCCATTACCAGAGCCAGATCTATTCGGTGATCTACAGCGAGGACAAACGGCGGATACTTGTCTTTAACGAGGACGGTCATTACGAAGAAAAAAATATTATAAACAGCCTCCTGTTCGACCAGGACCTTCACCTGATCCGCAGGTCCGCGCACGCCCTGAACATGGAGGGGTCTGAATACCTGACGGAGTTCAGGATAGACAACGAAGGAAATTTCGTTTTCCTTGGCAACTCGCAGGACCTGAAGGTCAACAACGAACACCGGGCCATTATATTTACGCTGGGCGCAAAAGATGACAGCCTTACCTTTCATTATTATGTGCCAGCCGCACTTTTTGTGGATGGGGGCCGCCTGCTGATCGATAACCTTCACAAAAGATACATCATCCTTTCCGCCTACAGCCTGGCTGCACAAGGTGATGTCGAAGGTTTGTTCTGCGTTATCCGGAATGCGGAGGGCGACAACGACGTAGTGGTGACAAAAACGATCCTGTCGGACAGCGTACGCAGACAGCTGAAGGCAAAGGGCAATCTCCGGAAAGTGTTCAATGACTTTTATGTTCAGGACCTGCATCTGCGCAAGGATGGAGGGTTCGAGGCAGAGATCGAGAACCTTGGGCATTCGCCTGACTGGAAGTATTTCGACCGGTGGAACTACCTGCGGTCGTTCTCCGAGCAGGTAGCCTCGAACTATGTTTTTTACGACCCTTATGAAAACGATCATTACTATCCCTGGAGGACCTGGAAAGGCAGCGGCGGCGGCGGATCGGGCGTGAGCTTTTACAGCCAGACCACCATGATCCTGTCCTTTGATGCGGATGGGGTAGTAGAATGGATCAGCGTGGTCAATATGCCGCAGTTCGACCAGTATCATGCCGCTATCGGCTACAAGACTTTTGTCTATCATGATCTGATCTATCTGCTGTACAATGTCACCATCCGGAAGAAGCGCCACCTGACCGCGCAGAGTATCAACGGCACAGGGCAGCTCAATACCGATACCCGTTTGAAGGAAGACATGGAATTCAAGGATGCCAACGAAGATTATATTTTCTTCCCCCGTCTCGCAAGGATGGTGGGCTCCGGCGAGCTGATCATGCCGTGCAGGAACGGGGCCATGATCTCGCTGGCGCGGGTTCAGTTCTGAGCCTGGCCAATCCTATTTCGAACCCGGCACCGGATCCGATTGCCAGAATTGTTTCGTGCCGACATCCATGATCGTCAGCCGGCCGGCATGCCCCGCGCCCGTATCCACATTATGTATATTGGCCGCCTGCATGGGCTTATCCGTAGCCCAGTTGATCGTGCTGGTATGTCCGATATATATTTCCCGGAAGGGGGTGATCATCTGAAATCCGGCCTTCTTCCCATGGCGCCTGGCGCTGGTCTCCCAGGACAGCGCCTCCGACCACAGCTCCCGGTTCCAGTAATAAACTTCGGGCCGCTGCCCCTTAAATGCCTGGTGCCGGTCGAAGCCCGCATGAACAAAGCAGTTGTTGTCATCATCGATGTAATAAAGATGCTGGCCCCGGAAGAACCGCTGGTGGGTTTCGGGGATATCACCGGGGTTCAGGGAGGTATAATAGCCATTCTCCGAATAGACGATCCTGTTTTCTTTGCCGATGGTGCGCAGGTAGGATACAGCCGTCCCCTTTCCGCCGCCAAGCCATGCCTGGGGATGGAACCCGGAACGGATGAATTCGGAGAACCATTCATCGTGGTTGCCCCTTATCGCGATCAGGTTCCTGATCTTCAGCAGCTCTTCCACGCATTCATACACCCGGTCTCCCCCATCGGCGATATCACCCAACTGGATAAGCGTGTCCGCTCCGTAGTCGAACCCGGATCTCCGCAGACATTCCATCAATGCCTGGTATGCCCCGTGTATATCGCCCATTACAAATGTTCTCATGGTATAGTTAATGTACAAATACCAGCAGCCCGCTGGCCGGCAGCACCATCCGGATCGAACCGCCTGCGGCATTCAGCACCGCACCGCCGTTGCCAGTATTCGTTCCCCCATACAGGGCCGCATCGCTGTTGAATATTTCTTTCCATCCGCCATCAGGCAGCCGGAAAGGATCGCTGTCGACCGTATAAGCGGGAAAGGGGTTATTATTAAAGCTCACGGCGATCAATACCTGCTCGTCACCCGACCAGCGCTTGAAAACGATGACCCTGCCGTCGTTGTTTACATGCAGGATATCGATATTGGAGCCGCGTACGGACCCCAGCCTCCTGCTGAGCTTGATCAGGTCCTGGTAATACCTGAACATTCCCGCGCCAATGCCCGCCCTGTCGCCTTCCAGATCTTCCCGGTTGCCCAGAAAAGAATTTACGGTATAGTTCTTCAACGCAGCCGTCTCTTCCCCCATAAAGAACATGGGTATGCCGGGAGACAACAGCGAAAGGCCGAAGGCGACCCTGCTGCGGCGCTCTGCCCACACGCGGGTGTCCCCAAAGATGGGAGAATAATTTGCCGCGATCACCATGGTCCTTGCAGTGCCCTGTGCATTCCCTGCCTCATCATGAGACTCCTGAAATACTACCTTATTGAACTGGCTGCTATACAGGAAGGAGGAAAGCTGGTCCATAAGGAGTGGACGGTCATCCCCAAAACCGGCCTCTTTCAGGATGCGGGGCTTGCCACCCGCAAAGTCGGAGTCGCCCACCAGGGCATGATAGAAATCCGCATACCAGGTAGCGTCAAACCCAAGTCCCCCCGCAGCGGCCGGCCTGGTCACCGCATCCCAGCCGGTATGGTCTTCCGCGATCAGCATCACATCGGGATGGATCATTTTCAGCGTGCGGCTCCATTCTCTCAGGAATTTTTGCCCGAAGAGATTGGCATTGCCGACAGACGCACCGTTGGCATGCAGGCTGTTATCCCGGTGAAGGGCCTGGGTAAGATCGACCCGCAGCCCATCCACATGCATCTCTTCGATGAGAAAGACCGCGCTGCTGATGAATTGCTGGCGTATCGTAGTCTCCCAGAAGCGCGGGGCCCACCCGGTGGACCCGTTATCGATATAGCCTCCTTCCGGAAAACTATAATCGGCTGGCGATCCTTCATACCAGTAAAAGATATTATGCTCCGGCGATACCGAATCGAATTGCCATTCCGCACGGGATGCATCAGGGTCATAATGGTTATAGACAACATCCTGTATGACCGCGATGCCGCGCCGGTGGCATTCCCTTACAAAATGACGGTACTGATCCCTTCCGCCGGCAGCGGATTCGATCACAAAGTGATGGGTGTCCCCATACCCCCACCCGATCTCACCATAGAATTCAGCCATCGGCAATAGTTCTACCGCGTTGATGCCAAGCGTTTCCAGATGATCGAGGAACTGAATGGCATCGGCCAGGGTCCCCGGCGTTGCAGGATGATGAAAGCCCAGGGCGCCCACATGCAGCTCATAGATGACCAGATCGCTGATATGGGCTGGCAACGGCCGGTTGGCGCTGAACTCGTTCGCCCAGAATTCCTCTGCCGGGACCATATCCGTTTCCGTGGCAAAATCATTGGCGATCCTGTCCGGATCGACGACCACGCTGCAACTCACCGTTCCGTCCAGGGTCTCCGGAGTGCCGGGCCAGACGCCTGTCTTCGGGTCCATCAGCCCGCTGCCGATCTGACTTCTTGAAAAGATATCGGTACGATAGACCGTATTGCCCTGTTCGTTCTTCATCGCATACATATAGGGCAACCCTTCATAATCGGAAAATCGGTCAAGGATCGCCGTTTGCCAGATCCCTCCTGCCCCTCTTACGAGCGGGATAGGGGGCTTCGTGGGATCGATGCCCTGACCGGCATCATCGATATACCCCTTTTCAGGGAACCCGAAGACGACCCCGATCGACTGAGCATTGGGCGCCCAGACGGAGAAACGGATCCCCGGCTGTGCATCCGGGTTAGCCACCGCATCCGTGCCGGTATACACTTTATTTGCGCCAAGCCTCCTTTTATAGGTGAGATAGAAAGACTCCTCCTGATCGGGATCGGCCTCGTCCAGGCTGAAGAAGAGCAGACGGTCGGTGGTGCCGGGATCGGATAGCTCGGTCGGGATGCCCCAGGCATTCGATCCCCCGGGAGCGTCCAGTACGACGCCCCATTTAAAGACGGCGCCCGGTTGTCCGGTCTGAAAATCAAGGCTGACGCCAAAACCGGGACAACCGTCATCGGCAACGATGGGCTGCATGGGAGATTCCGTCCACTGATCTGAATAAACACCCTGCGGGTCCCAGCTGCCACGCAGCCGTGCATTATTCAGCAAATCTTTTTTTATCCCCGTCTTATAGCGGAAGGACACCCGGTGAGTTGGCATGCGTTCAGGTTATGGTTTGATCGGCAATGAGGCAAGCAAACGCTCGCTCCGCAACAATTCATCCTCAGCGGACCGCCATCCGGCCCGCTCCCCAATAATTCATCTTCACTGGATCGCCATCCGCTTCGCCCCGGTCAAAAGTAGACAAAACCCAGACGCTATGCCATCCTGCTTTAACGATATTTTGGCAAATCCGCTATATGGATCTTTTTTAAAAAAACGTTTCCCAACATCCACTCCGATGAACGACTCTCTACTCCAATCTTATTGTTAAACCTCCGCGACGTAAAAATTATCGTATATGAATACCCTTAGCGACCAGGGACGGTCTGTAAAAGCCGTGCTGGTGATCCTGCTGATAGCCATTCTGCTGGACAAGTTCCTTATTGCCCCGGCTGCGCCTTCGCTGGCTGGCCTTGCGGCGATCGATCCCATGCTGGTGATCCTCGACATCCCGATCGGGCTGCCTTTTGTCTGCGGCCTTATCCCGGTCGCCCTGATCTTTATTTTTCTCTATGGCATCCTGATCCTGCCATACCATTCCTTACAGAACGGATACGCCTGGCGGATGGTCAGGGCGAGGCTCTGGACCGTCGGCACCGGGATCATTGCCGTCCCCGTCTGTGTGGCTGCCGGAGGGCTGATCTATCAGGTCTTTCAGGACCGGCTTCCCCGGCATATCCGCAATGCCATCGCCTCCTTTGGGATCAATATGGACATCTATTCCGCCATCCCGGGTTATGAGAAGATCCGTCTCAGGGGCAGCATGGTGATGCTGGTCTGCTTTCTTATCGGGCTTTATATATTCTCCAAAAGAGTAAGGGTCCCGGGTCTCTCACGAGCCCCGAAACCCTCGGATACTATTGTTGAAACCATGCCCGTTGCGGAAAACGACACGGCTATTCCATATCCACCACTTCATACGCGTCCTGCCCGTTGAACTGTATGGGCTGGTAATACGCGCCATTATATTGCAGATAGGTAATATCGCCTGCTGTCACGGTCGTGGCGCCATCCGGCAGATTGTACACGATGGCCCCCGCAGGTGCATCCACTACCTGGAAACCTCCATCCACGGGTGCATAGAACACGCCTCCGAAATAATAAAAAGTTTCGTCACCGACGGTCACCGGCGTATTGTCGGGTGGCACGGATGGCACAATAGCCCCCACCGGCGGCGCGACGGCCTGATAACCCCCGTTCGAAGGTTCGTAAAATACGCCTGCGTCATAACGGTATTCCATATTGTTGATCGCCACGATGGTAGCCGAAGCGGCCAGGGCGCTCAGGAAAAATCCTAGGGGATGCCAGGATCCTCCATATACATAGGGCCGGTACGGATGGGAATAGAAGCGATGGTATGCATAATACCTGCGGCCACCCCAGTTATGCGGGGGACGGGTATAGGCAGGACGATTGGGTTTCCAGTTTGGCGGACGATGATTGACCGGCGGCCTGTGCTGTCCCGGAGGGCGGTTTCCCGGGGGCCGGGTGTTGCCGGGGGGACGGGTATTCCCCGGAGGTCTTGTATTTCCCGGAGGCCGTGTGTTACCCGGCGGTCTCGTATTGCCCGGAGGACGGGTATTCCCTGGAGGTCTGCTGTTGCCCGGAGGGCGCTGGTGCTGGGCGGGAGGCGTGACCACAGGGCGCTGTGGCGTTGGCCGTTGCTGCGCAGGCCGTTGTTGCGGAGGCCGCTGCACGGTCGGACGCTGTGGGGCAGGGCGGTTTTCGGCCGGACGGCCGGGACGTTCCTGGGCCCCTGCGGCGAGGCTGATCAGTACAGCCAGCAGCAGACAGCCGGGAAGGCGAAAGCGTAACCTTGAAAAATGCGGTCCAGATCTTTGCATGAGATAATTTTTTATTAATAATTATAAACGACGAAGGATCAGGGGGGCTGTACTAAAGTTACGATTGTTAATAATTATTTCTTATTAAAATAAAAAACCTATTGCCCTGGGAGTTAGATTTACAGTCCCGATATCCAATGTAATCACCACCCTCCTAAAATTGCTTTTACCGGACTGATTCCATCATCCTTTGCAATTCTTGTGCCCGTACAAGTCGCCTGATCATTTTTTAAGTCGCTGTATTTAAGAATCGTTCAGTCATCATTTAAAGTTGCCCGATCATTAGCCGCCGATCCGATCAGCAGTCGCCAATCGGGTCAGCAGCCGCTCAATCATTACTAAATAATCCTTTGCATGAAAAAATTGTACATCAAGCTTCTATGTCCCTTCCTGTTGCTGATCCTCGCCTTTTTATTACCCGACAGCGGGCAGGGTCAGATATTGTCCTGGGACCTGAACAGCGTCACCACCGCCGTGCCTTTTGTAAACGCCGTTGGCGACGCTCATCTCAATACCTCGTCCCTTACACGGGGCAGCGGTGTCACGGCAACATCCCTGTCAGGCGCATTTTCCGGCAGCGGATGGGATGTCAGTTCTGAAGCACTGGCGATCAGCGGAAATAAATATTTTCAGTTCACGGTAAATGCCCTCAGTGGTTTTCAGGTATCCCTGTCGAGCCTGGATGTCTGGTTCCGCAGGTCCGGTACGGGGCCAAATACATTTCAATGGCAATACAGCCTTGACGGCTTTGCTACGGCCGTGGATATCGGCAGCAATATATCTTATCTGTTATCCACCAGCGGAGGAGACAAACAAACTCAGTTAGATCTCAGCGGTATAGCCGCGCTGCAAAATCTACCGGCCGGCACCACGGTTACGATAAGGTTATATGGATGGGGAGCCACCGGAGGAGCAGGTACTTTTGCCCTTGGAAGACCGGGCGCCGCCAACAGCCTCGCCATCGGGGGAACAGTAAGCGCCGTGTCGGGCGGTGGACCATCGGTCACCGTAGGGTCAGGCAGTCTGACGACATTTACCACCATTGCCGGAACCGCATCGGCCCCGCAGACGATTACGGTCAATGGCTCCGGCCTCACGAACGATATTACCGTTACACCACAAGCGCCCTGGGAGATCAGCACAGATGGTGGCGCCAGCTATTCCAGCCTGCCACTGACGCTCGCCCAGAGCGGCGGCGTGGTAAGCAATGCCACCGTTGGCATCCGCATCAGCGCGGCTGCGGCTGCAGGTCCGGTAAACCAGCCCCTCTCCTTTACATCGGCAGGAGCAGCCACTCAGACCGTTAACCTCACCGGGACCGTGGGTTCAGGGATCGTGGTCGATCCTTTGCAGACCTTTTCCGCCACAACGGCTTCTACGACGGAGATCGATCTGGCCGGAACGGGCAATGCCGGTGGCAATAATATCGTCGTGGCCTATACTACTACGTCCGCAACAGGCTTCGGCACCCCATCCGGCGCCCTGATCGCAGGCAATACCATTACAGGTGGAGGCACCGTCCTGTACAGCGGTCCTTCGGCAGGATTCAGCTTCCCGCACACCGGACTCATCCCGGGGACGACCTATTTCTACAGCGCCTGGTCGGTAGACGGCGCCAATAATTATTCGGCCGCATCCGCAGCGCAGGCGACTACCAACAACCCTCCTGCCGCAAATATCGTCGTCAACCAGGTATATGGCGGAGGCGGCAACTCCGGCTCTTTTTACAAGAATGATTTTATCGAACTCTACAATAACGAATCCGTGCCGGTAAACCTGACTGGCTGGTCCGTGCAGTACACCAGCGCGGCAGGGCACGGCACCTGGGGCGTCACCGCCCTCAGCGGAACCGTCCCCGCAAAAAGCTTCTACCTGATCCAGGAGGCGGCCGGTACAACACAAGGCGGCGGCACTGCCCCCCTGCCCACTCCGGATCTTGTTCCATCCTCTCCCCTTGCACTGGCCTTAGGGGCCGGCAAGGTCATTGTAAGTAATTCCGTCGTCGCGCAGACCGGCGATAATCCTTCGGGCGCCACGGTGATCGATAAGGTTGGCTATGGGGCCGGAGCGACGGGATTCGAGACCGCGGAGGCGGGCACACCGGACAATACGACCTCCGTCCAAAGAAAAGTGGACGGAGTGGACAACAACAACAACTCCACGGATTTTATCATAGCCGCACCCATCCCGAGGAACAGCACCTATACGACCACGCCGCCAAAGGTAATTTCGCTGAATCCCCCAGATCAGCGGACCGATGTTCCTTCCGCTGTCGTTCCCGCTATCGCTTTCGACAAGCCCATACAGAAAGGCAGCGGGAATATCACGGTCACCGCGAATGGCGTGGGCACGACCATCGATGTCAACGCCGCCAGCGTGGTCATCGGGGCTAATTCGATCGTAACGATCAACACTCCGCTTGCCAGCGCGACCCCCTATACCATCGCGGTCGATGCCGGCGCTTTCCAGGATGTCTATGGCAACCTGTCGGCAGCGATCACGCCATGGCGCTTTACTACGTACGATGCCTCCATAGCCACTGTTGCTCCGGCGACCTTTACCTTCAATACCTGTTCGGGCAATGGCCTGTTCCAGGGTGGATTCACACAGTACAGCGTCAGCGGCGCCCAGCTCTGGAACTGCACGGCATTTGGAATGGATTCTGTCGGACCATCGGGTGACACGATCCATACCAGCGGCGTTCAGATGAACGGCTTTGCCAATAATACCAATAACACGAACGAGGACTGGCTGATCTCTCCCAAACTGGATCTGACGGGCACGGCCTTCCCCCTGCTGAGCTTCTGGAGCCGGAATGCCTTCTCCGGCGATCCCCTGCAATTAAAAATTTCGACGGACTACACCGGTACGGGCGATCCCAACGCCGCCACCTGGACGGACCTCAATGGCAAATTCCCCAGCGAGGGCTCGGATGTCTGGAAGCTCTCTTCCAATATCAACCTGACGGCGTATAAGCAGGCCAGCGTATATTTCGCTTTCGTCTACAAATCCACTACGCAGGATGGCCTCAGATGGACCCTGGACAGCATTGCTGTATCTAATTCACTGACGCCTCCTGACCCTACCCTGACCCTGAACAGCAACGATCTGCAGTTCGGATATACCGCCAACGGCAGCAGCTCGGTCAAGACCCTGACGGTGACGGGCAATGACCTTACCTCGGATATAACGCTGACGACTACGGGCAATTTCCTCGTCTCGACGGATAATGTCAATTTTGCAACCAGCGCCACGATCCTGCAGGCGACGGCCAATAACATTGCCCAGACGATCTATGTACAGTTCAACCCCGCAACGGTCAACAATCAGTTCAACGAAACCCTTAGTGTGGTCATCGATGACAGCACAGCCGTCGTAACGCTGAAAGGCAACAGCATCGACCCCACATCCACGCTGAGCATCGTGAACTGGAACCTCAACTGGTTCGGTATCGCCGATCCTACCTTCGGCCCGGTCGATAAGGTGCTTCAGGAACAGAACGTCGGGATCATCCTGCCCACGCTGAAAGCCGATCTTTATGCGCTGCAGGAAGTAGTCAACGAACCCGCCCTGGCTGCTATCGTAGCCACGATGCCCCACTATGCTTATGTCGTCGGCCAGTATGGGTCGCATGCCAATACCGCGGAGGCCAATCATTATCCGCTCGATCAGATCCAGAAACTGGCCTTTGTCTATAACACCGATAAGTTCAGCAATATCCATGCGGACTCCTTGCTAAGCCTTTTCGGGAACAATAATGCAGCCGACACCAGCACCGTTTATTATAATGACTGGTCCAGCGGCCGCTATCCATATATGCTGACGGCGGATGTGACGCTGAGCGACAACAAAGGCAGCACGATCAAACAACAGGTCCGGTTCATCAATATTCACGGGAAGTCAAATCTGGACCCGGTCGCTACTTCTTACATGCGCAGGAAGCATGGGGCGACCATCCTCGACTCTCTGATCCAGGCATTATACCCAGCCGATAACGTGATCGTCCTCGGGGACTACAACGACGATCTGAATCAGACCATCACCGCGGGGATAGCCGGCGGCGAAACGTCGTACAGCGCATTCACGATCACAGACGCCAGCAGATATATCTTCCCCACGAAGCCGCTGAGCCCGGCTGGACAACACTCGGATGTCAGTTTCAGCAGCGTGATCGACAATGTCATTGCCAGTACGGCCATGACGCCCTATTACTTCCCCGGCTCTGCCACCGTATTGTCGGATGTCAGCAGCCTGGTCGCCAAATACGGCACGACGACCACGGACCACTATCCGGTGCTTACCCAATTCTCTTTCTCGGGTGTGACGCCTTTGCCGGTGAAGCTGCTTGATTTCACGGCGGACAAAGTGGATGATGGGGTCAGGTTATCCTGGACGACCTCCGAAGAAACGAACAGCAAGCTCTTCGAAGTGCAGAGGAGCAATGACGGCCAGCATTTCCTGGTCATCGGCACCGTTGCGGCAAAAGGCAACAGCAGCACCGCCTCCTCTTATACCTTTACCGATCAGCAACCATTGGCCGGAACCAACTATTACCGGTTGAACGAAGTGGACCTGGACGGGAAGGCAGCATATTCAAAGGTGCTCAAAGTGGATTTCTCCAGCCAGACAACGATCCGTATCAGCCCCAACCCTGCACATGCAACGGTCACCATCAGGGTAGCCAATGCAAGGGACGCCGTCAACATACAGATCCTCGACTTCAGCGGCAGAGTGATGAAACAGCTGATCACCACGGCAGGAACTCAGGACATCCCGGTGGATATCAGCAAATTTGCAAGAGGGATCTATACGGTGAAGGCATTGAGCAGCATCGGATCGACCACGCAGAAATTACTGGTGCAATAAATTGCTTCGCACAGCATACAACATCACAAAGCCCCCGCTGAGCCGGGGGCTTTTTTTATCCGTGTTGTTTTTTATGGCCATATCGAACGGACTGGGATCCTCGACAAAGGCTTTACCGGTTGGTTCCCGGACCGGGCGGTGACGGCCGTGAACGGTCTGGTGGGGAAAAAATCAAGGGTCATCACCGTTAGTCCCCCATCGGCAAAGAGCTCGGCGGAAGAGGCGTCGACCAACAGGCTGATGGTTATTTTTTTCGAGGAGCTCAGTCGCGGAGCAAACGCTTTTTTCGAAAAATTCGGATTGAAGTCGGTCTTGCCGGAGCGGCTCCGGTCTATATAATATTGATGGGTCGCTGTCTCATATCCCACGATAAGATGTTCGCCGATATCATTGGAAAGAAATATAAAAAGGTCCTTGTCCTGCTGGGCCTCGAATTTTACCACATAACGGCCGGTTGCGGAGTCGGGATTTGCGCGGGACGTAACAGTGGTCCCACGGGACATAGCAGTGGCCCCACGGGGGGCCGCGGAGGCGGCAGCATCTTTGCCGGCAGTACGGACGGGCTCAGCCCCACGGGATGCAGCGGAAACAGACTTGGAGCCCCGGACAGCAGTAACCGCCGGGCCGGCAGGCGCAGGCGTGGGCGTCAGCGCCGAGAATTCCTTTACAGGACGCGAGCTCAGATAGATGCCATCGCTCAGCCGTTGCAGCTGCAATTCCCGGGGGATGGTCATGGCGTTCCGCCAGGTAGCCGTCGGCACCTGATTGGCATACTCCCAGTTGCTCATCCACCCAAGGAATATTCTCCGGTGGCCGGTATTTCCCCAGGTGACGCCCGCATAATCATCGGGGCCATAATCGATCCATTTGATTGTATTCTCCAGCAGATGGAACTGGCTCCCATCGAACCGACCGATAAAATATTGCGTGCCGGAGCCGCCGTTGGGACCGCCGGGATTCGAGCTGACCAGCAACACCCAGTACTCCACCCCGCCAAGCTGCATGGAGAACAGATCGGGACATTCCCAGACGCCTCCATGCGCGCCAACGCCTGCGCCAAAGCCGGATTCTTTCTTCCATTCCTTCAGATCGGGGGAAGACCAGAATTCAATATGGTCCGCTGCGGCCAGGGTCATCACCCATTTTTTACCCGGCGCATACCACATCACCTTCGGGTCGCGAAAATCTTTGATCCCCGGATTCTTCAGCACGGGGTTGTTTTCATATTTGGTCCAGGTCTTTCCTTCATCGAGGCTGTAAGCAATGCTCTGGTTCTGAAAATCCACCGCTCCGCTCTTCTCACCCTTCGCATCATGCTGCGTAAAGATCGCTACAAGAGGTAGCTGACCGGGACGGCCAAAGCCGCTGGTATTGCCCGAGTCCACTACCGCGCTGCCGGAAAAAATATAACCCAGCCGGTCGGGAAACAGGGCGATGGGCTGTTCCTTCCAGTGGGCCAGGTCCTTGCTCGTAGCATGTCCCCAGTGCATCGGTCCCCAGACGATATCGTCGGGATAATACTGGAAGAACAAATGATAAACGCCGTGAAAAAAGACCATCCCATTCGGATCGTTCATCCAGTGCTCTTTCGGAGAGAAATGGAACTGCGGACGGAATTTCGCATTGTAAGGATCGGCGGGGATCCGCCGGGCGGCCAACTCCGCTGAATCCCGCGCCTTCGCGGGCGTTTGCCCCATTACCCGAAGCCCCGTAAATAATGCCGCCGATAAGGCGATCGCGCTGATAGTATTCCGCATGATGTAGCTGCCTTGATCAGGGGCATGACAGCTAATGTATGCTTTTAGAAGTATAGGGGCCAAATACATTTTTCACCAGTCTGCTCCGGTTGCCATCCTCCAGGATGATCACATAATAGCTTTCTCCCCCGGGCAGCACACGTACGACGATATGGCCCTGCCGGCTTTTGTATGCCTGCCCGATCAGCGGCCCGATCACCAGCTCATTCGCCTCCATCATATTGGTGGCAAAAAAATCGCGCTTGTCCGGATACAGCAGCGGGGAGGTCGCCCTGATCAGCGTCTCATGACCGGGATGATCCGCCGTCCACACCTGCTCGATCCACACCCTGGGCCTGAGCGTCCTGATCTGAAATTCATTGACGGCGTCACGGTTGCCATGATGGTCCATGGTCGCAATGTCTACCTCTCCTATCGCCCTGGCTACCGGCGTCTCGACATCCCGCCAGGCAGAGTCGCCCAGAAAAACATTCCCCGAACAATCCCCACCCGTATAATAGCTGAAAGGCCCGTAATGAATGACCAGCACATTGCTCAGCGGGTTCTCATCCGGCCATGTCCTCCGGTTGGCCGTGTCTACAGGCGGAAAATGCTGTTCCACCGTGCTGTCCTTTCCCGTCCAGATCCACCCATTGGATTTTACATTCCGGACATAAAAATTGGGAAAGCTCGCCGCCCGATGCAACAGCCGGATCTGCGTACTGCTGCCCGGTTTAAAAAATTCCGCGACCATCCCATTTTGCCGGCGGGATTTTACAAAGGCCAGAAAATTTTCCCAGGTCCGTACATAGTGCCGGTCGTCGGAGCCGACGGCGGCGCCAGCGCGGGCGGGCTTCAATTGGGTCTCGAAAGAGACAGGATAGCTGTAATCACGGGTCAGCAGGTTATGGATCGGCAGCAGTGTTCCTACACCGGTGATACCCGTAAGCGCATAGCGCTTGTCAGCGGATAAGGGAGCGTCGGGATACCAGCTCCCGAAATGATCGTCGTGGAAATGGGAGATGACCGCATAGTCGATCACGGTCTTTTCTTTTGCCGGAGACACCTGCTCGATATAATCGGTTATCCATTCATAAGGCCGGCGGGTATCATCGGGCCGGATCGGTGTATTGCGTTTGGAGGTGGTACGCGGGACGGAGGGATCGAGCTCGCCCGCATCGAAGAGAACGGTAGTGCCGTCGGGCAGGATATAAAAGGCGGCATTCCCCCGGCCGGTATTGATATGGTGCAGATCGAGATAGCCCTCTTTCCATTCCGGCAGCGGCTTGCCCGGCTCTGCGATCTGGGCGTTGCCCGCGACTGGAGCATTACCTGTCGTCTGCACGTTGCCCGCGGTCTGCGCGTGAGTCCCCTGTGTCAGGCCACCAACGGAGAAAAGAACGAGACCTGCAATGATGATCTTTTTCATAAGACGAAATTGTTGTATAAAAAAATTGCGGGATGGAAGCCCACCCCGCAATGTAAAAAAATATACTTAAAAAGAATACCGGGCGCCGAACTGGACAGAATAATAGCTGGCCGTTTTTTGTTTGGCGCCGGCATTGGTATTCACCGTGTATTGGAAAGAATGGGTCGCCTGATCGAAGCCCGCGAGGTTATACAGATTGGTATTGATGATCTGGTTGTAGCCGCCCCACTTGTAATTGATCAGGTTCAGCACATTGTAAATATCCGCGCGGAAAGTGATCTTGTGCGTCCCGCCAAGCTTAAGATCATAGGCCACGCTGGTATTCCACTGGGTCCTCCAGGGCATGATCCCGCCATTGTAGGGAGCGAATTTCCCGAAATTGCTTTGCAGGAACTTCCTGTATTCAGGACTGGTATTGGTCAGCAGGGTCTGCATGCCGGCGCGGATAGAGGCTGGAGTCGAGGGGTTATTCGGATCGTAGATATAGGCCAGGTTCGTTCCGTCGTTGCCTTCGCCGATGACATCCTTATTGATATAGGCCGAATAACGGTTGGCCTGATAAGCCTGGAAGGAAGAACTGATGCTGAACCCATAGAAGGTGGGGCTAAGCAGCAGGGCCACCAGCTTGTTGCGCTGATCGCCATCGCTGTACCAGTTCTTTCCATAAGAAGAATAGGTATGGTAAGAAGAACCGACGGCGAAATTCGCATTACGCGGATCTCCGTTATCATAGGGAGGAGTGCCCGTTGCCTTGCCCCTCGCATACGACAGGCTGAAAGATCCGTCGCGGCCAAGCTGAGCGGTGGCCTCGATCACCGCACCGATGAATTTCGACGACCATTTTGTATTGGTGAAATACCTCACCTGGTTGAAATTGGCAGAGATCCTTGAATTGGCAAGGATCGGCTGGGCATTGGCGCCGGTGGCCGCCAGGGTGCTGGCCGGAACATATACTTCGCGGCCTTCATTCGTCACGAATTCAGGCGTACGTTTAAGGTTCAGGTCGGTGAGATAGAAATTATCCCAGGTATTGTCGAAATAGACGTCGGCCCCCATGCGGAACCAGTTATTAAAGTAATGGTAGTAGCTGAGGTTCGTCTTGAAGGTCAGCGGGTTCTTCAGGTTCTTGTCCATGACCAGCACCGTTGCAGGTTGCTTGGCAGGGAGGGAATTATAATATGCTACACCCGGCACCTTGCTGAAATCTTTCTGATAGGCCTGCCAGTCGGGAATGGGAACATTCGTGCGGATATCGATCTGTCTGAAGTCGACGCCGTTGTCGATATGCGCAAAGGTGATGGGCTGCGTGGTGAATTCGGAAGAAAAGAGACCGGCCCCGAATTTTACGATATCACGGCCATTGCTATGAACGTCCCAGATCAGATTGACACGGGGCTGCACATTCTTCGCATCGAAGGGGACTACGTCGGAACGTATGCCGAGGTCCTGCTGGAGCAGCGGGTTGTAGGTCGGCTTGCTGCCGATGATGGTCGCATCCCAGCGGAGACCGACGGCCAGGCTCAGGTTGGGCCGAAGGTTGGTCTCCATCTGCGCAAAGAGGCCCAGCTCGATGACGGGCACGCTGATGGCCGGATTGTTGCCATTCAGCGGGATCTTCCTGTTGAACCGGTAAGGGTTGTTATTCGCCATATCCGTGATGCTGTTATAATAGAACTGTCCCTGCTGGTCGTGTGACAGACGATCCGTGACATGGTTGATGTTGTTGTCGGTGCCAAAGACAAAGTTCAGGTTGCCCACTTTGTAACGCAGGTTATCCACGATCTGTATGACATCGGAGGCGTCACGCTCAGGCACCCAGTTCTGATCTCCAAAGGCGACCGTGACATTGCCGGTGCTGCCATCTGAAAAAGTAGAATTGACATTCACGAACCCTTCGGGCACATGGTTGTTGAGGAAATGCAGGAATTTCCGGTAGGTGGAAAAGCTGAGCTTCAGGTCATTGGTCAGCTTGCCGGAGAATTCCGTCCGCAGACCAAGCATCACCGCGTTATCGATCTCCACACCCGTATACTGAGTGGTCAGCAGACCCGAGCCCTTCAGCTTGTTGGGATCGACGAAATGGAGGTAATTGTATTTAAGGGTCAGCAGGTTCTTCTTATTGATATTCCAGTCGAATTTGGCAAAAGCATTCTTTGTCTCCTGAACGATATTGATCGTGCCATACTGTGGGCTGGCGGGGAAGCCGAATTGTTTTTCCATGATATTGACGATCTGGTCCATATTGGCCTTCGTGATGCCAAGGTTCTTTTCGGCCTGGGCCTGGGTCGCGCCCGAGTAGGTAAAATCATAGGCCCTGAAAGGGATCGTATTCTGGAACTGATCGTAAGAGATAAGAAAATGGGCCTTGTCCTTTACGATAGGCCCGCTCAGCAAGCCGCCGCCCTGTTTGATCTCATATTTGCTGGTCAGATGATTGCCGTTCACGTCTTTGCTGGCGGCCAGGGAATTGGCGCCGTAATAACCCCATGCCGATCCCGAAAGCGTGTTGGTGCCTGATTTGGTGATCGCTTTTACCACGCCACCCGATCCGCGGCCATTGGTGACATCGTAAGAATTGGTCGACACTTCAAATTCCCGGATCGTCTCCGAGGAGATGGAAAAAGCCGCATCCGTGGTCCCTGCAAAATGAGCCCTGCGATTACTGACGCCATCCAGCATATAGCCGGTACCGCCGGGTTTGGCGCCCGCCAGAGACGCTCCGTTGGCCAGCGGAGAAAGGACCATCAGATCGGTATAGTTACGGGAGATAAGCGGTATCTTCTGAATGGCCCGGCTGCTGACGGCCGTTCCGGTGCCCAATCTGTCGATACTGTTATTAAAGCTGGTGGAACGGACGGTGACCTCGCTGAGCGTCGTGGCGTTCTTGCCCAGGACGATCTTGTGCAGCACCAGCCGGTCGCCAAGGTTCAGCACATTATCCTTGAGGACGGTGGGCTGAAACCCGATCGCGGACACCTCGATATTATAAGTACCGACCGGAAGGTCCCTCAGGATAAAATATCCTTTCTTGCTGGTGATGGCGGAGGTGGTGAAACCCGTTGCCGTATTTTTGATCGTAATGGTGGCCGCATCGACGGGCTTATCTCCATCTTCATAAATAAAACCGCTGATTCCCGATCCGCTGGACTGTGCGGAGGCGCCAGCGCAGAAAAGAGATAGGATCACGAGCAACAAAAACCTGAGCCGTTTGGTCGGCATGGAGGGTGCGTTCATAAGCAATATTATTTGGCGCAAAATTATCAAACAAAAATCCCCCACCGCGAAATAGGTGGGGGAATTAATTATTTGGTAAAGAAAGGTTAACTAAAAGATTACATGGTTCCATCTAGGGAAAGCAAAAACTACTTAATATCCCCCCTCGATTTGGATACCCAGTCCTTAAAGCAGGAAGCCAGAAAAGTCTTCATTTCATTCCATGAGGCCGAATCCGCCCTTGCATTATAAGCGATAGGCATATTGAATTTCTGGCCGGTTGCAGTGGAATTGGGGTTGGTAAAGGCATGGGTGGCGCTGTCGTAACCTACAAAAGTGTACATGGCGCCGATCGAATCCATCTGTTTCTTGAATTGGGCAACATCCTGGGGCGAAACGAACTTATCCGCATTTCCGTGGCAGACCAGGATCGGGGTCTTCAGCAGGTCTTTGCGGGCCGGCGTGCCCAGCAGGGTACCGTGGAAGCTGACGATGCCTTTCAGTTCCTCGCCAAGCCTGGCTATATTCAGCAGCATGCCCCCGCCAAAGCAATATCCGATGGCGGCAATATTTGTCGTGTCCACCACGCCATAGGTCTTGATCTTTGCGATGGCCGCATCGATACGCGCCTTGGCCTTGTCCGGGTTCATATAAAAAGGCATCGCCCAGGCTTTTGCGCTGTCCGGGTTATCCGCAATCTTACCATCGCCGAACATGTCGATGGCCATGGCTACATAGCCAAGTTTAGCCAGTTCTCTGGCCCTCATTTTCGGATAATCGTTCAGCCCCCACCATTCATGCACCACCAGCACGGCAGGCTGTCTCTTCGTTATGGAATCCTGGTAAACGACATAGCCATTCATGGTAACGCCGTCCCCCTGATAAGTGATGGTTTCTTCTTTGAGGGTGGGTCCCTGTGCGGCGGTGGTATCCTGTTTTACTTCATTGTTACATGCTGCGAAAACACCGGCGATCAGCAGGCTGCCGGCAAATAGTTTTGATAAATGCATAGAAATTAATTGTTTGGTAGCCAAATATAAGGATAATTCAGTGGCCCTATGGCTTCCCGGCAGCGTTGACAGGACCGCTGCCCACCGAATCCCTGGCAGCGGCATCTTTCGGGAAAGGCAGCGTTTTAAATTTCTTGAAGCTGTCGTTGATAAAAATGAGGATATCCACGGTGGCGGCCTTACGGGTATAATCATAAGTGGGCCGGTAATATTCCATGAATTTTTGCAGGGAATCCCCTTTCAGATGGGTGAGCCGGCTGATATATTCCCGGTTGTACCGGTAGTCGATATAATGCTGCTCCTCTTCTTTCAGGAGACGCTTCTTTAATTTCTCCCTGTCCTTGTCCCCCTTCGAGGCATTCCGGAACAGATCGATGTTCATCCCCACCCCATCCCCATGCCGCTCTTTTTCCACCCGCTGTACATTCCCATGCTCATAGATCCATTTGTATTCTTCCCGCCGCGCCATGGAATCCAGTTGGTAATTGCTGAGGCTTCCTACCTGGAAGCTGGGCAGGGCTACCACCCTTGTTTCAAGCGATATCGGACAGTCCCCCGATAGCATGGTCTCCGTTACGATAACGGTGTCGGTGAGGAATCCAACGGAGGAAAAAGTAAGCTGATCGCCTTCCCGCGCGGGTATGCGGTAATTGCCGCCCTCATCGGAAAGATCGTATTTACGCTGGGTATGGTTCTGGATACTCACGGAAACGAGGATTTCCGTGCTTTCCTTTTTATGGATCTTTCCGGTCAGAAAGGTCTGGGCCGATCCACTGCAAAAGGACAGGAGCATGATGATGAATAAAAAGGTATAACGCATAGGTCAATCAGGAATCCGCCAAATTAGGCTTATTGGCCCGTAAAATGGTCGTTACCCCCCAAAGTTTTTGTTAAAAGACAGTTTACACAACCCCGGCAGGACGGTTTACCCAGTCCCTCAGCGCGCCCCGCTGCATGTTTCAGGAGGCGGGCTGAATGATGATATAATTGATCTTCGGAAATTTTTCTTTGATCCTGTTCTTGATCGCATTGATCTTCCGGTTAAGGGCCTCCGTTGTCATCTGTGATTTAAAGGAAATGATGATCACGATCAGCACTTCCTCCGGAGATTGATAGATCGAGAAGAACCGCTGCATCCGGACGGAGGGATCCTCTCCGATGATGGCATTGATCTGCTGCTCAGTCCGGGCTGATATCCCCTCGCCCATAAGAAGGCTTTTGCTTTCCCTCGCCATCAGGGCCGAAGAAGCCGTCAGGATCAGGCCCACCAGCATCGAGGCAATACCATCGAAATATGGATTTTTCGTTTGTTGCCCGATAAAGAGGCAGATCGCCACGGCCAGAAGCCCCAGCACCGCCGCCCCATCTTCGAACAGCACCATGAAGCTGGTCGGGTCCTTGCTATCTTTTACGGATTCCCAAACCGAGTCCTTGCTCTTTTTGTCTTTATTAAAATCATGAAGCGCGACGAGAAAAGAGCCGCCATCAAAAAGAAAGGAGGTTCCCAGCACCGCATAGCTCCACCCGATCCGGGTGCTGAGCGTTGGGTGCCTGAGTTGGGTGATCCCTTGAAAAAACGACACCCCTGCGCCCAGCGCGAAAATAAGGATGGCCACGATAAAGGACCAGAAATAAAGCTCTCTGCCATAGCCAAAAGGATGTTGCTTGTCCTTTTCCGGTTGCTGCGATGTATGCCATACAACAATAAGAGCTCGTTCACAGAATCGACCAGCGAATGGACGCCTTCGGAGATCATAGCCGAGCTTCTGCTGATGCCACCCGCTATAAACTTCGTCACCGCAATAGCGATATTAGCGACAAGCGCCAGATAGATCGACCGGTGTGATCTTGCCATATGGGAAAAGGGATGAAAATAGCATGCCATCGCAGACCCGCAGATCCGTATTCTCTACCTCAGACCGGAAATTCTCTGGGCCATTATTCTTTTTCCCCCTATATTCATAAAAAAAATTCCATGAAACGTTCGGGATCCATCGTTCACCCACGCACCCTCTCCTTCCTCTCGGGAACAATATTACTGACATCGGTAGCCTTGTCCACTACAGCCCAGATCCAGGTAAAGGATGAGCCCAGACATCACAACGTCTTCGAAAACGATATGGTAAGGATCCTTGATGTACATATTCCCCCGCGCGATACCTCGCTTTTTCACAAGCATTCGACACCATCCGTGTTCCTTGTGCTCAGCGATACAAAGACCGGTACCGAGGTCAAGGTCGAGCCGGCGAAAATTCACCTGACCAATGGCAATATCTGGTTTGAAGGGTTCTATGATCAGTTCCGCGTCCACCGGGTATGGAATAGCGATACCAAAGATTTTCATGTGATCGATATGGAGCTGCCCGCAAAAGAACATCATGAGATCGATCCGCCGCTGGACAGCGCGACCGCTACGCGGGGCATACACAGTGTTCGTAATTTTAAGCTGTTATTTGACGAAAAACCCGTCCGCGCCTATCGGATCACACTGTACGGACACGCCAGTTTCGGATTGTCCAGAAGAAAGGCGGCCATGGTTATCATAAAGCTCTCGGACAATGCCGGAGAGACCCTCGCAGGAGACCGGGGTTCGGGATATTGGAAGCCCCTGGTAAAAAAAGGTGATTTTTTATATATCCGGCCCGGTGGAGGCGGTATCGTCAATAAAGGAGCAGCCGATCAGGAATTCGCCATTTTTGAGTTGAAATAGCAGAAGTCGCCAACTGCCTGCGGACCAGCGCATAGCCAGCTTTGTCCTGCGTATGGGATCGGCGGCGTGGAAATACCGGGGCGGACGGCGTGGAAATTTTACCCCGCATTGGGCCTGCCGGCTTTCTGGGGAAACAAGATATCGTAGGCCGTTTCATACCCTGCATCTGCGATCAGCACCCTTTGCTGCCGGGCTTTCCTTCGTCTGGCCGCCATCCAGATGGCTATTCCAGTTCCCAACAGAATTATCGTAGAAAGAGCGGCCAGTTCCCTTTTTTTCATATACTTATCTCTTTTACCATCTGATTGCAAGCACAATGCCTGAAATTTCGCCGGGCCTTTTTCGCGAACCTCAGATCATGCAAGCACGGACATATGCACGCATTCTTCCGCGCAACGCGTACAGGCCTCCGCACAGACCCGGCAATGCTCCATACCCATCTCCGCATGCTTGCTGCATTCCTCTGCGCAGGCCATACAGGCATCAGCGCAGATCTTACAGATATGTTCTACATATTTTCCATCCAGCATCATGATCTCCGAAGCGGTCCGGCACAAGACCGCGCATTCCAGATCGAGCTGGATGCATTCTCTCAGTCCGGCCACCTGAGTTTCCTGCAGACAGGCATTTGCGCATTGGTAACAAAGGGCGGCGCAATCATTACAGGCGTCGATACAGGACTGATACTTCTCGTAAGACCCATTCTCGTATGACATACCGTTAATTTTATAGGTTAATTTTATACCAGAAGCAGTTAAAAAATCGTGCCATCCGGCGACATGGCAGTGAGTGGAATTCGATAACTTGCGGGGAGAGAAAACAACAACGATGTATAAAAATCATTGGGTTTGCGCCATAGCCCTGCTTGCTGCCGGATCTGCCAACTCCCCGTCCGCAAAGGGCCAGTCCACAAATGGCCAGCCCGCCGGCGCCCAGCCTGCCAACGGCCAGACCACGTCGCGGAAAAAAGACTACGGCATCCAGAATGTCCCCTTTACAAATGTCAGACTGACGGACAATCTGTGGTCCGGAAGGATCGAGACCAACCGGACCGTGACCATCCCAGCCTCCTTCAGCCGCTGCGAATCCACCGGCCGGGTGAAGAATTTTACGATGGCCGCCGAAAAAAAAGGAAAGTTCTGCACGACCTACCCCTTTGACGATACCGATATTTACAAGACGATCGAAGGGGCTTCCTATTCCCTGTCCGTTCACCCGGACAAGGCGCTGGACCGTTATGTAGATTCGCTGATCACCCTCATCGGAAAGGCGCAGGAGCCCGATGGCTATCTGTATACGGCCCGCACCATCGATCCCCTGCACCCACATGCCTGGTCAGGTCCCGTCCGGTGGATCAATGAGCACGACAACAGTCATGAGCTTTATAATTCCGGGCATCTTTACGAGGCTGCCTACGCACATTTCGTGGCCACCGGCAAAAGAACGCTGCTGGACATCGCCCTGAAAAACGCCGATCTGTTGCTCCAGGTATTCGGAGAAGGCAAAATGGAAGTGGCCCCAGGGCATGAGATCGTGGAAATGGGTCTCGCCAAGCTTTATCGGGTCACTGGAAAAAAAGAGTATCTGACGCTGGCAAAGTTCTTTCTCGATGCCAGAGGCAAAAGAGGATACGATCCCAAAAGCCCCAACCCCTGGAAGAATGGCTCCTACTGGCAGGATAACAAGCCCGTTGCCCTCCAGGATGAGGCCGAAGGCCACGCCGTACGCGCCATGTATCTTTATTCGGCGATGGCGGACATTGCTGCGCTGACGGGCGATACGGTGTATGAGAATGCCCTCGGCAGGATCTGGAACAACACCGTCTCTAAGAAAATATATGTGCAGGGCGGCCTCGGGGCCGTAGGGGATGGCGAGCGGTTTGGCGATAACTACGAGCTGCCCAATACCACGGCCTACAACGAGACCTGCGCCTCGGTCGGCGCGATCTTCTGGAATCAGCGCATGTTCCAGCTGCATGGTGAATCCAAATACATCGACGTGCTGGAAAAGATCCTTTACAACAATCTTTTATCGGGCGTGGGGCTGGACGGGAAATCGTTTTTTTATACGAATGCCCTGCAGATCAATGACGACTTCTCCCATCAGGACCGCGAGCCGCAGCGTTCGGGATGGTTCGAATGTTCCTGCTGTCCTACCAATATCGCCCGGCTGCTGCCCGCCCTCCCCGGTTATATCTACGCACAGGAAGGAGACCGCCTGTTCGTCAATCTCTTTATCAGCAGCAAGGTCGGTCTCACCCTGGATCACCTGCCTGTGAAGATCACCCAGGCTAATCATTATCCGTGGGACGGCGCGCTCTGTATTACGGTCGATCCGGTCAAACCCGTTTCCTTCCCACTGCTGATCCGCATTCCCGGTTGGGCAAAAGGCCGGCCCTTCCCTTCCGACCTTTATACTTTTGAGAATGCCGGAGCAGACGCAGCCACTGCCGGACCATCCTCCAACGATAAGGCCGCGAACACCGATGGGGGTTCGTCTGCCGGAAAGATCGTTATCCATGTCAATGGCGCTGCCTTCGTGTACAAGATGGAAAATGGATATGCCGTCATCAGCCGCGTCTGGAAGAAGGGCGATGTGGTAAAATTAACCTTACCCATGAACGTTAGCAGGGTCGTCGCCAATCCGGCCGTAAAGAACGATATAGGCAAAGTGGCGCTGGAAAGGGGGCCGGTCGTTTATTGCGCTGAAGGGATAGACAACAACAACAAGACCAGCAATCTCATACTTCCCGTCAGCGCGCAATTTACCGCGACCTTCCAGCCGCAGCTGCTGGGTGGCGTGGAAGTGTTGGAGTCGACGGCCATGGCCGTCAAGGTCGGTCGCGATGGCTATTCCGTCAGGACGGAACCGCAGCATTTTATCGCCGTTCCATATTATGCCTGGGCCAACCGGAGCAAATGTGAAATGAATGTATGGTTCCCCGAAAGGATCCTGGGGCTGACGCTGCTGGCAACGAAGTAAAGGCGTATTGGTGTCGGGGCACATCGGCGGCGGGGTCGGGGCCGGCTGGTCGAACGCCTAGTTGAGGGCAATCACCCGGGGTTCATCTTTTGGAGCATTCAGCTTCATATAAACAAGGATCTTCCTCGCCAGTTCCGGTGAGGAAGAAGAGTTCTGACCAGTCATGAGCCTGCCATCTGTCACCGTATAGCTGGTATAATTCTGTTCCTTAGTATAGATCGCCCCCAGCGACAGCAGCCTCGATTCCAGCAAAAAAGGCATGAGCTCCGTCGATCCCGCCACTTTTTCTTCACTGTTGCTAAAGGCCGTCAGGTTCCGGTCTTTCACCAGCCACTCGCCGGTTTCGTTGTGAAGCGATGCCAATGCGGCGGCTCCCTGGCTCACGGTCGCAATGAGCCTGTTCTGACGGACAAAATCCTCCAGCAATCGCGTCAATGCGGCATTGTCGGCAAGATCCCACATAGCGCCATGTCCGCCGCACAGCAATACCAGATGATAATTCATTGCATTAAGGGTATTCAGCGCTACCGAACGGAGCAGCAGGGAGCTGGCCACCGGGTCTTTCTGAAATTTCCGGGTATAGGAGGTGGCGACGATGATGGATTCGCTCCGGGGATCGAGCGGGATCTCTCCGCCCTTTGGAGAGGCAATGGTAATAAGCGCCCCGGCTTCCCTGAAAATAAGGTATGGGGCGGCCAGTGTTTCCAGCCAAAGGCCCGTTTTCCGGCCGCTATCCCCTAATTGCCCATGGGAAGTGGCTATCATCAAGATCTTCAGCGGTTCCATCTTGTGGTTGTTGAGTTTTGCAGCACGAAGTGTGAGACACAACCACGAACAGCCACGACCGGTAAATGTTCGAATTATTATAAAAATATCTCATAAATCTGCCGGTCATTCTCAAGTAGTTGATATTTCGCGAACGACATATGAACGCTGGCCCTTGTTAACCGGACGTTAACCCGCGCTTTTTATTTCTCTTTTTTCTTAAATTTAATGACAATTAAGCCCATTCAACATGAAAAAAATTTCCTTTTTTTTCAGCTTCATCTGCCTGGCTGTAACCGCACTATGTCAGGATCAGGCACCTTCGTACGACTCTTCTTTCAAGGCCCTGTACAAGGCCGTCGCCCTTCATCCAGGCCACCGGAACAGCGAAGGAGTGATCCATGACTCCGTGGTCAGGAAATGGGATAAAGACATCGTGATCCGCCTCGAAGGAGGTGCCGGAAAGAGCAGAAAAGAGATCCTCGGCAAGCTCAGGAACACCATTGCGCTTATTTCCCCCGCGCTGGACAGCAAGATAAAAATTTCCTTTACCGACGATAAGGCATCCGCCAATTACTTTATCGATTTAGATTATATTGGGAGAAGAAGTGGATGGTACTTAAAATGGGATGCCCTCGATAATATTTACAGCTGCAGGATGCTGGTCAATACCAGGATCATCTTTAACCGGGACCAGCAGGCAGCCCTCGTCTCTCACTATTTCCTGCAATCCCTTGGCGACTTCATTTTCAATCAGAAAGACAGATCCGATTTCATAAAGAACGATCCATCGGCGGCATCCAACATGAGCCTCTGGAGACAGGACATCAATAACATCGATCTCCAGATCCTGCGGCTGCATTATACCAGTGACATAAAGCCTGGCATGGCTAAAAAAGACATCGATCAATATTTCGACAGACATGGCCGCTGACCGGTGTATTTTCCGCCGAACGACAGGTCAACCGGTGACCGGCAATCCTTCCAGCGACCGGCAGTCCTTGCGCTGACCGTCACCTGCAAGGCAGTTCCCCTTCAGGACAACACGGGTTCCAGCGCAGCCGAGATCTTCTTCAGTTGATGGATATGCCGCTGCGTATGGCAAAGGGCGAAATAAACAAACTCCTCCCGGGTGAAAGGGCCAAAGCCAGGGACTTCGAAGTCCAGACAGATCTCCGACAGATCGGAGCCCCTGATCGACTTCACCAGCGACGAAATGAACCTCCCCGCATCGCTGATCACGGCTTCCTTCTGATGCGGGCCATCCGATGGAATGATAAAATCCGGCGCTTGCATTTTTAGGGTAAAATCGAGGAATACCGAGGCAATGGCCGCATTCTTCTCATCGGGCCGGCGATCTCCAGGTCTGGTACGCCCTTTTATAGTATGGGCCACTCCCGCAGCCGCCTTGTTGATATGCTCCGCACACTGACCTGCGGTCCAGCTGCCCGCATAGGGAACTTTATTGAGCTGCTCCTGACTGAACGACGAAAGGATCTTTATCAGTTCTTCTCCAGTGCTTTCGGTTTCTTTAAGAATTTGATTGTCCATAATTTTTGATTGTATAATATAATAATATCACCCCGGAGCTGAACCCCTTTGTTTTGAATAAATGCATGTCCAGATGGTCATCCACGGCGTTGAACAGCGGCTTGCCCTTTCCCAGAACGACAGGATGCACCCAGATCCTGTATTCATCCACCAGACCCAGCCGCATCAGCACGGACACGATCCTGCCGCTGCCATAGACGATCATATCTTTGCCAGGCTGACCTTTCAGCCGGGCAATCTCACCGGGAATATCCTCCTTTACCAACCTGGAATTGCACCATCCGACAGCCGGCAGCGTTCTTGAAAAAACGATCTTGTTATGGCTGTTCATCATCTCCGCAAAATCGATATCCTCTCTCGGCACGGATATACCCGCGATCTTTGACGACCAGTAGGCAGCCATGGCAAGATACGTAACCCTCCCCAGCAGGATCGTATCCGCCTGCCCAAGCTGTTCGGATGCGGAAGCCGCCATTTCCTCATTCCAGCTTTGAAAATGCCAGTCCAGTTCACAATCGGGCCCTGACATGAAGCCGTCCAACGTCATATTCATCGATACGATCAGCTTCCTCATTTTTAGTTCGGTTGGTAACAAAGAAGAACGATCCCGCAATCGAAAGTTTGGCTGTTCCTGAGCCTCAGGTTCAGTTTACTTCCCAGGTCCCTGAATATAGACAATCCGTTCCCCAATGCTACTGGGTTAACAAATAAATGGAATTCATCGATAAGGCCAAGCTTTATACACTGAGCGGCAAGGCCTGCGCCGCCATAGGTAATGATATCCTTCCCCGGCGACCTCTTCAGCCGGGCGATCTCCTCTTCAAGGGTTCCTTCCGCCAGTCTCGAATTATTCCATCCGGGCGTGGGGTTGGTCCTGGAAAAAACGACCTTTCCGTAATTGTTCATTTTCTGAGCAGCCGTATAATTTTCGTCGCCGGGCGGCACGGATGTCCAGTACTGCGACATTCCCTCGTAAAGCACCCTCCCCAAAATAAGCGTGTCGGCCGCATCCGTGAAATCCGAAACATATTGCTTAAGGTCCTCGCTCCAGTCCCATAGCATCCAGTCCAGCTCGCCTTTGGGGCCGGCAACGAACCCATCTACCGACAACTGCATCTGTAGTTTTACCTTTCTCATATTAACGTTTGTTTACACAAATGTACCCGGTATACTCAAATGCTGCCGGGTGCGAAAAGGACTTATTAAAGGGTTGTTTGCGACTTTATATTCTCTTATCTTTAGGCACAAAAGCGCCTGCTCATGAAGCATATCACTATTCTTGTACCGGATGAAGCCGTCCTTGCCAGCATCATCGATCCACGCATCATGTTCACAGGAGTAAATGATTTCCTGGAGGCCGTCGGCAGATTACCTTTATTCAAGGTGCAGCTCGCCGGGCTTATCCCCGAAGTGCGTTTGCATGGCGGAGTGTTCACCGTCCATGCGGATATCCAGATAAAGGACCTGAAAAAGACGGACCTCATTCTCATACCCGCGCTGAGTGGGGACCTCAAAAGTTCCCTCGAAAAGAATAAGGACTTTATCCCCTGGATCGTTAACCGATACCATGAAGGCGCGGAAGTAGCGAGCCTGTGTATCGGCGCCTTTCTGCTGGCCGCAACCGGCCTGCTGAATGGAAAGGAGTGCTCCACCCATTGGCGGTTTGCGGACGAATTCAAGGAAATGTTCCCGGAAGTGACACTGGTGGATGGCAGGATCGTTACGGAGCAGCAGGGCCTTTATTCCAGCGGAGGCGCTACCTCCTACTGGAACCTCCTTTTATACCTCGTTGAAAAGATGGCCGGCCGTGAAATGGCCATAACCGCCTCAAAAGTTTTTGCCCTCGAAATAGACCGGAAGAGCCAGTCGCCCTTTGTCATGTTCAGCGGACAAAAAAAGCACGAGGACGACCCGATAAAACAGGCGCAGGAATACATCGAGAATAATGTGACGGAAAGGATCTCGGTGGAAGAACTCGCCGTCAGATACGCCATCGGGAGACGCCATTTTGAAAGGCGCTTTAAAAAAGCGACCAAGAACACACCCGTCGAGTATATGCAGCGGGTAAAAATAGAAGCCGCAAAGAAATATCTGGAGACGAGCAGGAAGAATGTAAATGAAGTGATGTACGAAGTGGGTTATTCGGATACCAAGGCCTTCAGGACCGTCTTTAAAAAGCTCACCGGTCTCTCCCCGATCGAATACAGGAATAAATACAACAATGAGGCAGTCGTTGCCTGATCTTTCGGCGTCCGACCCATTACCCGGATCTTCCGTTACCCGATCCCATTTGTTACCCGACCCTTCGCCCACCCTTTATCGACTCATCTTTTAAACGCATAACTCAATCTCATGAATTCACGTCGCGACTTTTTACAAAAATTGACCGGCTCGGTCCTTGCTTTGTCACTCCTCCCCCACCAGGGTTCGGCAAGTCCAGGCCAACTGGAACTGCCCGAACAGCCATATGATGGCCCCATGCTCCGCGTAGCGATCATGGGACTCGGCAGCTATGGCACAAGAGTAGCCGAAGCCATGCAATCCTCCAAAAAAGCAAAATTAGTCGGTGTCATCAGTGGCACGCCATCCAAGATAAAGGCCTGGCAGACCAAATACAATATCCCCGAAAAAAATTGTTATAACTACGAAAATTTCGACCGCATCAAAGACAACCCCGATATCGACGCGGTATATGTCATCACACCCAATGCCCTCCACCACGATCAGGTGATCCGAGTGGCAAAGGCGGGCAAACACGCCATCTCCGAAAAACCGATGGCCGTCAATGCCAGGGAAGGTCAGGAGATGGTCGACGCCTGCAAGCAGGCCAATGTCAAGCTATTGGTAGGATACCGCATGCATTTCGAGCCCAAGACCCTGGAAGTCATCCGCATGAGAAAGGCGGGTGAATTTGGAAAGGTCCTGTTCTTCCAGGGGTTGTCCGGCTTTATCAGCGGCGACCCCAGCCAGTGGAGGCTGAACAAACAATTGTCCGGCGGCGGATCGATGATGGACATCGGCATTTATTCGATCAATGGTTCACGTTATATGATCGGGGAAGACCCCATCTGGGTTACTGCCCAGGAGACCAAGAACAACCCCGGAAAGTTCAAAGAAGGCATCGATGAGACCATACAGTTCCAACTGGGTTTCCCGGGCGGAGCGGTGGCATCCTGCCTGTCGACCTACAGCATGAACAATCTGGACCGCTTCTTCCTGAATGGCACGAACGGATATGCCGAGCTGATGCCCTCCACCGGCTATGGCCCGATCATGGGACACACCCACAAGGGCCCGCTCACCCAACCCACCACCATCCATCAGGCCGTGCAGATGGATGAAATGGCCGGCATCATCTTCGAAGGAAAACAACCCGAAGTACCTGTGGATGGTCATGAAGCCGTGAAAGACCTGAAGATCATCGACGGCATCTATCTGGCCGCCGCCACCGGCAAAAGAGTGGACCTGAAATTGTGATCTGAGGTCTTCCCTGCTCTTTCGATATCGGGCGTCCGGTACATCGTCTCCGGGATCTTTGCCAGCGTCGATTCCTGTAATTTCGGGCCCAATCCATAGAACTCCTGAAAGCTCATGATCAGGGGACGCCATTTGTCCGGGTCGACACGGTTCGGCGATCCCTCCATCAGGATGGACTCTTCAAGATGCACCCGCTGGATACGCAGCTCTATGACCGATATGTTCCCGCGGACCTGCGGATCGTTCTCGGCCAGACCATGAACAGCCTCCACCACAGCTTCCATCTGAACAGGGCATTCCAGTACCCGCGGGGCATCCACCGTCTCGGATCGTTGTGGCGTAAGACCGGCGATACCGAATTTATCTTTTTCATACCGGTAGCCTTTAAGGATCTTGCCTCCGGGCATGGGGTTGGACCCCGTGGTCCTCGCCAGCAGGTTCACGGGTCCCACCAGATCGGAAGAGGCGAGGTTCAGCACGCACTGGCCCGTGCGTATGATGTTCTGCGTGGTCTTCGAGGGAGATGCCAGGCCTATTATACAACGCCACCCAAGCCAGAAGACCGAGGACATAGGAGCAAGATTATAGGAACCGTCTTCATTGGTGGTACCGATAAGTACGACCGGAGTTCCGAAATATAAGATGGAAGGTTGACTGTTACGGTGCATGATAAGCTGTTTTAATGTTGAGCGTAATTATTTATAGCCCAAAATTACCTACAGCCCCGGACCGGTGAAACCCGGTTCTTGCGCATAAAGACCCGGTTCTTGCGGAGATTCCATCCACCCCGCCGCCAGGCTCAGCCGCGGCGGCTCACCGGTCTGCCCGGTAACGACCGTTTTCTCACAGATACCGCTCCCTGATCAGATGGATATGATGCTGCTCATGCCCCGCGATATGGTACAGCAGCGCCCGGGGAGTGGCATTGTTAAAGGTTCCGGTGCCATGCCCCATCCTGTCCAGCGAATTTTCCGGCAGCCCGTTGAACAAGGCGATGGTCGCATTCCGGACGGCCTCATACTCCTCAAAGATATTATCGAGCGCCCGGCTGTCCGCCTCCGAATAACGGACATATGCATCCTGGTCGAAACCGGTAAGGCTCATCTGCTCATTCCTCGCAAAACGCAGCGCCCGGTAGGCAAAGATCCTTTCATCATCCACGATATGGACAAGAACTTCCTTGATGCTCCACTTGCCTTCCCCGTACCGGTGATAAAGCCTGTCTCCCGGCAGGGAATAAATAAGCTCCTTTGTGCTGATGAAATTATCCTTCAGGTGCTGCAGGATGAGCCCGTCGTCGGGCAGCCATTTCATATACATTTCCGCGTAGGCGGGATAGTCCCCGGGCTTGGCTTTGAAGATGATATTCATGATCCGGTCGGTTTACCGGAAAATTACCCAGAAAATTCCGTATATCAACGGTATTGGAGAACGGCATAAAGGGCTATCTTAGTTATACGAAAACCCAATAATATGTTGAATAACGCTGCGCTTGACGTCGTCATAGGTCTGGTATTCATATTCCTGCTCTACAGTCTCCTGGCCACCATAATCGAAGAGATCGTGGCGACCTTTATCGGTTTGCGGGGAGCGGTCCTGAAAATGGCCATCGACCGGATGCTGAATGATGATGTCCGGACGGGCGGAACCGCTGCTGCCAAAATGAGTGAAGCCTTTTACCAACATCCCCTGATCAAATACCTGCGGGCGGAATCCACCTCCATCCGGAAAAGACCTGCCTATATCAACAGCGAAACCTTTTCAAAAGTGCTGATCGATCTGTTAAGGGGACAGGAGGTTGCGCCGGGCGATTCGTTCAGACCCTTCATTCAGAAAAGCCTCGATGAGGGTAAGATAGCCTGGGCAAAAGGCGTATCCATCGAGGCAGAGACCCTGAGCTATCTGCGGTCGGTGTGGGTCGACAGCCATGGCGATGTAGACCGGTTCAAAGAATATGTCGAGCAGTGGTTCGACGAGATGATGGACCGGACGACCGGCTGGTATAAGAAATACACCCAGAGGATTCTTTTTGGCGTGGGGATAGTCATTGCCATTTTCTTTAACGTGGATACGATAAAGATCACCGTCAAGCTACAGCATGATCCAAAGCTGCGCGAACAGGTCATTGCCCAGGCCACCGAATTTACAAAGGCGCATCCCAACCTCGATAAGGAGCTGCAGGACAGAAAGCTCGCGATAGACAGTCTGAATACCGCCGCCCTCGCCAAAGAAAGGGACACGACGAAAAAGAGCGCGTTGGCGAAAGACAAGGACAGCCTCAACAGCAACGCGGACGAATATTACCTTAAATCCAGACGACTGAGGGACAGCCTGTATAACCAGGCAACGGCGCTGGTGGATAACGATATCCGGAAAGCAAATAATATCCTCGCCATCGGTTGGGAAGGAGGCTTTTTAAAGAACTTCGGTTTATACAGCCTCTTTGGATGGGTGTTCACGGCGCTCGCCATCTCCCTCGGAGCGCCATTCTGGTTCGACCTGCTGAACAAGCTGATGAAGCTGAGGAGCTCCGTTGCGCCGGATGACGATAAAAAAGCGACTACCGTTTCCGTTAAAAAAACAGTGAGGGTCGGATAATGATAGTCACCGTTACGGATAAATTCCTGAATGTAAGGGTCGGTTTGCCCAGCCTCAATGCGCCCTGCAACCAGTTCCTCGCGCCGGGCACCGACATCGAGGTGGACGGGCAGTTGTACAAAGGCGATCTTTTCAAAGGGGTCGACACCTGGATGAAGGATTCCGCCGGGAATTATTATTGGAGCGGAGGAGTGTTGGTCTTCCAACCCTGGTTTACCGGCCTGCATATTCCGGAAATATGGCAGTTTGCAACAGGCAAAGGGGTCGGTGTTGCCATCGTGGACACGGGTATAAAAAACGATCTGCCGGAACTACCCCTCTCCCTTCCAGACTTTGTATATGACAACAGCCGGGATACGACCGATACGGATGGGCACGGCACCTTTTGCGCCGGCTTGGTAGGGCTGAAAAGACCGTTGAACAATGCGATGGGCGTTGCGCCCGGTGCAAAAATTTTCGCCTCGAAAATTGCGGAGACCAGCGCCTTTGGCAACGCGGAAAAAGATGCCAACCGGTATGCCGACGCCATAGACTGGTGCGCTCTGCAAAAGGACATTCATGTTATTTCCATCAGTTGGGGCAATCCACTCGGCAGTGACACGACCATAAAGAATATTCAGCGGGCCATCGATAATGCCGTAAAAAAGGGAAAGATCATCGTTTGCGCCATCGGAGACGCCGCCGTGTTCAATGATAATGCCGAATATTTCCCCGCCGCCGCCGATAAGACCATCGGTGTCGGATCGATCCCGATCGAGCATAAATTATATCCCTACATAAATCCGCATCTGTCCGTTATCCTCAATGGCGGAGGGATCGATTCCGTAAAAATAGCGGGCTTCGATCATGCCGATTATGGAACAAGCTGGTCCAATGCTATTATGGCGGGGATCATCGCGCTGATCATTGAAAAATTAAATTTCAAATACGATCTCGCTACGATCGGGAAGATCATACAGGATATGGTCCCGAAAAAAACCTACAGCATCGGTGACGTTACCCTTGAACTGCCAACGCTCGACGGCGATAAGTTATTAAGTTTTTTTAAAACATAAACCTATGCGCTAAAACACAAACCCATGCAAAAAAACACCCTTATCTGTCTTCTTTTCCTCTCTATTTCTATGCTTTCCCAGGCCCAGTCTCCGGGGACAAAAAGGATAATTTATTATGATGCCTGCTACCTCGATAGCTTCCTGTTAAAAGGCGGGAAAATAAAGCTCCAGGCGGATAACATAGACTTATTCAATTATTACTTTAACACCGAAAAAAAGTCGGGCTCCCAGGTGAACAAGGCCATTTTAGCCAACCCATTCTTTACAACGGACATATTTGACACCACAGGTGGGGCGCAAGCGGACAAGACATTTTCGATACCCGCATTTTTCAGCGGCGGCAGCGTCGGAGGCCTCGATGTCACCAATATCGCCAATGGTATAGCCGATCTCCTGATCGAGCGCGCCAAACAGGAACTGACGGTCGCCTTCTTCGACCGGTTCAAGAAATTCAGCGAGAAGAACCCCGAGTTCGCGCTGCTGTTTCCAAAGACAACGGACAACCTGAGCAAATTGCTGACCTACACCTATCCGCAGATGCTCCCGGCCCTGCGCGACGGCTTCTTTGAGGATCTGAAAAAGATCACGTTTCATCTCGACGATGTGCTGGCCCTGCCCAGATACCGCAGCCTGCTGAAGAATTATCCCGAGGTGAAGATCGCGATCCGGTCGCTGAGGCTGATCCATGAGCTGGAGACCGGCGCTTCCAATGCCGCCGATGTCATCCAGGAATTTGCAAAATTCACCGAGTGGAATGATAAGACCCAGCCGGCATTAAAGAATGCAGGGAATTATCTCCGGATCGCCAGCCTCTTCTCCGAAAGCATCCGGAATGATTCTACCAGAAGCCACAAAAAGACCGCATGGGTATCCGGCAAGGAGTTGAAAAAGATCTTCACCGACAAAAACCTGTTTACGATCTACATGGGCCTGCTCTACCAGCAGTCCATGAACGATACGCTGACCCTCCTTGTTGCCGGCAGCGAAAAACCCTTTGCCGATCTGCTGAAGCCCGCAGCGCTGGATCTCTTTGTGTTCCAGAACAAGCTGAAGGAGTTCTTTGATCTGGCGGACAAGGTGGATGCCACCTACACCGATATCGAGACCAAAAAAAGCTCCGGCAGAAGTCTCAGCAACGATGATTATTACAATTATATAAATGTAGCCATCGATGTGGTAGACTATGGATTCGGCATTGCCGGAATATTCGATACCACCACCGTTTCCGCGAATTATCTCGCGGTTGCCCGCAAGTCCAATACGATCTATAAGGATATCTATACAAAACAATATACCCAGGCCGTGGGAGACGTGCTGGATGTATTTTCCCTGTTGCAGACACTGATCAATGGAAGGATCGGTTTTGACAAGCTCCGGCTCGATCCAGCCATTGTCAATTATAAAGGACCTGCCAAAGAGAAAGAGATCGTGGACAGACTGGCGTCAACCAACACATCCATCGTGATCAAAGACGAAGACCTCGCCCAGTTGATCAGTGCAGCGATCGCCGATCAGCATACAAAGGATCTTATCCAACAGTTGATCCAGCATTACCATCTGGATCGGCTGCTGGACTTTATCGGTAAGATGAAACCCTATGCCCTGTTCATGGCCAATATGGTGGAGGCAAAGGATGAAAATGCGGTGAAGGCGGCCCTCGACAATGTGATACTTCCCGTCGGCAGCTCTTCCATAAAGAAGAATACGGCCTGCAATATTTCGGTGCAGGCATATCTCGGGGCTTTTGTATCGACATCCAACGGCAACAACGCCTCACTGAGCACCTGGTCGGATAAATTCGGAGTGATCGCGCCCATCGGTATTTCGTGGACGCCAGGCTGGTCAAGCTTTGGAAATGGGGGCGCCATCAGCCTCTTCGGGTCCTTGTTCGATCTGGGAGCGATCGTTGATTACAAGCTGAAAAAAGATCCCTCCGTCACCGGTGGCGACAGCCTGGTCTCCAAAGATTATTCCGTGAAGCTGGGACAGCTCTTCTCCCCGGGCGCCTATCTGGTGTATGGCGCCGGTGGGAACCTGCCGCTGTCGCTGGGCATCGGGGGACAATACGGGCCGGGGCTTTCAAAGATCGATCCGGGCAATGGGATCGCCGTTATCAATCCATCGTGGAGATGGAGCCTGTTCCTCGCCGTGGACCTGCCGTTCTTTAACCTGGTGAACAAAACCCGGTCATCGCAAAGATAACAGCCGGTTCACCAGCCCATCAGCACCATGCCGGCCCCGCAGATAAAAATGGTCAGCCCACCCAGCGCATGCATATAGCGTTCCAGCTTTTCGGTTTTTAAAAAGGAAAAGCCATAGTAGCCGGAGACAACCATAAGGACCATCGTCGTCAGGGTAAAAAAAGTATATACTGCGATCAGCAAAAGCATTCCTGTCCAGGAATGCCTTGCCGCAGGAAAATACAACAGGGGGACCATCGGTTCGCAGGGACCCAGCACAAAAATAATAAAGAGCACCCAGGGCGTGACGGCATGGCGATCCTGGGGGTGGACGGTTTCGCCATGCCGGTGTTCGAACACATATACGGAACCGTCCTCATAAATATCGAAATGCTTGTGCCGCTGTCGCCGCCAGGCCCTGAACAGACCCCAGAGGCCATACACGAGCCCGAAGCCCAGCATCGCCCAGCCTGCGATCCCTCCCCTGATATTTTCCATCCACCTGGTCTTCGACAGCGACCAGCCGATGGCAGCGCCACCCAATCCCAATAATACGGAACTCCATACATGCCCGCAGCCGCAGAGGATCGTCCAGAACAACGTCTTGCCGAACGACCATCCCCTCGATCTCGAAAGGGCGATAAAAGGCAGATAATGATCCGGCCCCGTAAGCGTATGCAGACAGGCTACCGTGATGGCGGCTACAAGCAATACTTCCAGCTCAGCTTGCATAGACAGTGGGTTTGTGTAGATATCCTGTCGCATCCGTCTGTTCTGCGATAAGGGCGATCTTTTTCAGACAGGCATGCAATTGCTCCGCCCTGTTCCCCAGGATCCGTACTATCCATCCACCGCCTGGCGGAGAGCTGATGCCAAAAGCGATATCTTTTTCTTTCAGCAAAAGGGATTCGATCTCCTCTCTCGCCCATCCGAAGGAATATTGCATCGCGCCGGGCCCTTCCCCTTTTCCCTTGTGGGGATCCGGGCCTTCGCGGAGGAACAGGAGGCTGCCCTGATGCGTGAACCCCTCCAGCTGTCCGATGCCATGGATATCGGTTATGGATGGCCGCAGACAAATATTATCCCGGAGAGCCAGCCTGCCCTTTATAAAGACCTCCGTCATCGACTGGTACCGGGAATATTGGAACGATTCCCCGCTGAGTTTTCTGCCGCAGGTCAGTACTTCACCCCAGATGAGGCCGCTGCCTTCCGACAAAAAGATCCTGTTCCTTCCCGTGTAGATGGAATTCGCATGCGGCACGCAGGGGTGCGGCAGATAGCAGAAGGAGGCTCCCTTCCCTACCCTTATTTCCATGGTTTGGCTGGCGCCTTTTTTCATATCGAACAGCCGCTGATAGGATTGGGTATGCAGTTGCAGGCTGCAGGCTTCTTCCAGTTCCAGCTTCATCTCGTACTCGTCTTCGTCGAGGATGCCCGGCGAAGAGCACATGAGCATGAGTTGCAGCGGACCGCCTTTACGATCCTCCGTTATGTCCGCCACCTTGAAAGGAGGGGTATAATATACGCGCCGGAGGAAGCTGATGCCATCCCGCAAACCTGCCTGTATATGGACTTTTGAGATCATCGCCATAATTTCGGCTCCTCCACCTCTTCCAGTAACGCATGTTTCTGCAACCATCCGATCACGGCCTCCAACCCTTCGCCGCTCATCAGATTGGTGAACACAAAAGGCCTGCCCTTGCGCATTTGCCGCGCATCCCGTTCCATGACCTCCAGACTGGCGCCCACATAAGGGGCCAGGTCGGTCTTATTGATCACCAGCAGATCACTTCGTATTATGCCGGGGCCGCCCTTGCGCGGGATCTTATCTCCCCCTGCCACATCGATGACGAAGATGCTCAGGTCGGCCAGATCGGGACTGAACGTTGCCGATAAATTATCTCCGCCGCTCTCGATAAAGATCAATTTAAGACCGGCAAAACGCCCGGCCATTTCCTCCACGGCCTCGAGGTTCATACTGGCGTCTTCCCGTATCGCGGTATGGGGGCATCCTCCCGTCTCTACGCCGATGATCCGGTCCGCTGGCAGGAGACTGTGCCGGGTAAGGAATTCCGCGTCTTCCTTTGTATAGATGTCATTGGTGATCACGGCAAGACTGTATTTGTCCGCCAGCCTCCGGCTCAGCCTTTCTATGAGGGCCGTCTTTCCAGACCCAACAGGACCGGCGATGCCGATCTTTATATAGTTTCTTTCTTCCATTTTTATTTATTTTCAGGATCAGACGGATAAATGATCAGGACATATACAACCTGGAATAAAGGCGTTCGTGCTGCATGCTCCGGATATCGAACCCCTGGCAACAAAGTCCGATCAGGTCCTGATCAGGCTGCATCGTATCCTCCACCAGCTCCCTGAGCAGGGGTTGCAGAGAGAACAGGAGATCCTGACCGTCCGTCTGGCCCAGCGGTATCAGCTTCACGCAATTGCTGACAAAGCCGGCAGCCGCATTATAATAAAAGCCTGTCAGCGCTTCTTTTTTGCCGATCCCCAGCCTTGCCGCGATCAGTCCGAATACGATGCAATAATGACGGGGAGGCTGCCGGGCGCCTGCGATCCGGGTATACTCTCCTGGCATTTCCCCGGAGCATGCCCTTCCGAAGATCTTCCAGAGACGGATGCCCAGTTTCTGACTGCCTTCCCGGATCTCCCTGGCCATCTTGACGGCTTCGCACAACGCATCCCATTCCTCCAGCTTCGCCAGGTCCCCTGCCGATGCCGCATCCCAGGCAAGGGAACACAGCGCGGCATCTGTATAGCAAAGGCCTTTTGACAGCATCTGCCTTACGAACTCTCCTGCCGTCCCGATATCATGCACAAGCCCTCCCTGCACATAGGTCTCCAATCCCGACGAATGCGCATAACCGCCGATCGGCAGCGCCGGATCGCAAAGTTGCAGCAGGCTCAGAAGCGTATCGTTCATGTGTCCGGGTTTATAGGTTGATCGTTCACGGGCCGGGACCGGGATTCGCCGGTCATCGGCCGGCGGTCACAGCTCATCGGCCTTGGTTCACAAATCATGGGCCTGGGTTCGCGGGTCATGTATTCGGATTTGTGATCTGCATGATCCGGGAAAACAAGCTGCCGCCCCCACCCGGATGCGCATGCACCGCGACGGTGGTCTTCAGCGGATACAGGAGCTTTCGCTTCTCCGCCCGCGCCTCATAGCCCGCCGCAATAAGCCACCGTAACAAGGGCGCTTCACAGGGCGTCAATACATCTCCGTTTTCCCAAAAAAGAGGCAGATGCTTGTTGCCGATCTCGTAACAGACTGCCGCCAGTTCCCGCGCGGAGGCGGGGCTCACGACCACCGTCTCACAGGGAAGGATATCCACCGCGATCAGGCTGCTTTCGCTGGCATACAATATATCTCCCTGCGTAAACGCGGGAGCGACACGCAGGAATTTCAGGACCAGCTCCCTGCCCGAGCGGGTCCGTTTGCGGAGCATCCTTTTGTCCGCCTCATACCATTCCAGATCCAGCCAGTCGATTGCCCGGCCGCTGGTATCGAAAACTTTCAGGTTCCCTATTTTTTCCTGTATCAGCATACTGCTTGTATATTCCAGTTAAGTCCGCCGGAAAGCCCGCGCATCCGGAAACCGTCTGTGCCGGTAAGCCTGCTCGTCCCGGAAGCCGTCTTCGCCGGTAATCTTGCGCGTCCGTAGCCTGTCCTCCGACGTCGCCGTTTAAAATAAAAAATACCGCTGCGCCAGCGCCAGTTCGCTGGCAGGCTCGCAGGTTACCCGTTCCCCATCCACCTTCACTTCATAGTTCTCCGGGTTCACATCGATCTGCGGGGTCCCATCGTTGTGGACCATGTCCTTTTTTGAAATGCTCCTGCAATTCCGCACGGGCAGCAACATTTTCTGCAACCCATATTGCTGCACGATATTTCTTTCGAGGGACAGCGCCGATACGAAACTTACGCAGACCCGGTGGAGGGCCTTGCCATAAGCGCCGAACATCGGACGGTATGATACGGGCTGCGGGGTCGGGATAGAGGCATTCGGATCTCCCATCCTCGCCCCGATGATCATGCCCCCCTTGATGATCATCTCGGGCTTTGCGCCAAACAACGCAGGCTTCCACAGGACCAGATCCGCCAACTTGCCTGGCTCCATGGACCCCACATAGTCCGAGATCCCATGCGTAATGGCGGGATTGATCGTATATTTCGAGACATAACGTTTCACCCGGAAATTGTCGTTCCCGCTGCCGGCATCTTCGGTCAGGGTTCCACGTTGTTTTTTCATTTTATCCGCCGTCTGCCAGGTGCGCAGGATGGACTCGCTGACCCTTCCCATGGCCTGGGAGTCGGAGCTCATCATGCTGAGCACGCCCATATCATGCAGGATATCCTCCGCAGCGATCGTCTCCGGCCGGATACGCGAATCGGCGAAGGCAACATCCTCCGGCACCGATTTATTCAGATGGTGGCATACCATGAGCATGTCGAGATGCTCATCGATCGTATTGACTGTATACGGACGGGTTGGGTTGGTAGAGGAAGGCAGCACATTGGGATACATAGCCGCTTTGATAATATCGGGAGCGTGGCCCCCGCCTGCCCCCTCCGTGTGATAAGTATGGATCACACGGCCACGGATAGCCGCCATCGTGCTTTCCAGAAAGCCCGCTTCATTCAGGGTGTCCGTATGGATAGCCACCTGCACATCGTGCTTGTCCGCTATCTGAAGAGACGCATCGATCACCGAAGGCGTGGATCCCCAGTCCTCATGGATCTTCAATCCCACGGCGCCAGCAGCGATCTGTTCCTCCAGGGGAGCGAGGCTGGAGCAATTCCCTTTTCCCAGAAAACCAAGGTTCATGGGGAACGCATCCGCCGACTCCAGCATCCGCCGGATATTCCACGCTCCGGGTGTGACCGTCGTTGCATTCGTCCCGTCTGCCGGACCGGTGCCTCCGCCGATCATGGTGGTAATCCCGCTGTAAAGGGCGTGATCGATCTGCTGGGGACAGATAAAATGAATATGCGTATCGATACCACCGGCCGTCGCGATCAGTCCCGCCCCTCCATGGACCTCCGTAGCAGCCCCGATGACCATGTTTGTATCCACTCCATCCATCGTGTCGGGGTTGCCTGCCCTGCCGATCCCCGCGATCCTTCCATCCTTTATACCAATATCCGCCTTTACGATGCCCCAATGGTCGATGATCATCACACCCGTGATCACAAGATCCAGTACCCCTTCATCGCGGGTAGCCGTGGCCGATTGGGACATGCCGTCCCGGATGGTCTTCCCGCCTCCGAATTTTATCTCGTCCCCATACAGGGTATGATCTTTTTCGATCCCGATAAATAATTCCGTATCCCCCAGCCGCACCTTGTCGCCCGTCGTGGGGCCATACAGGTTGGCGTATTTTGTCCGGCTGATAAAAAAACCCGGGGCTGCCGCATCGGGAAAGGCCGCGGTTCCGGGAACCTTGTCATGGGCCGCCGCATCGGGAAAAGCCTCAGTTCCGGGAAAGCCCGCAGCCCCCACAACCTTGTCATGGGCCGCAGCCCCGCCAGCCTTGCTCTGCGCAGCAGCGCCAGTTCCTCCCCTGGTCACCAGGATCACCTCTTTCTCTTCTCCCGGCTCAAAACGGGTGGCGGTGCCGGCCGGGATATTCAGGCGCATCCCGAAAGCGCTATCCCGGGGGAATTTCATTTCCTTGTTCACTTCGAAGAAATGAAAATGAGAACCGACCTGGACGGGACGGTCTCCCGTATTTACAACGGTCATCGCCACCGTCCGGCGGCCGGTATTGCAGGCGATATCGCCGGCTGCCAAAATATATTCTCCGGGTATCATGTTATTGGAATAAATTTACTGTTACCGTACAGGATGACCGGCTATATGGCCGGGGCAGTTACCGGATCGGAGCATGCACCGTCACCAGCTTGGTGCCATCGGGGAAAGTAGCCTCGATCTGGATCTCACTGACCATTTCAGGGATGCCTTCCATCACATCTTTCCGGGACAGGATGGTCGCTCCATATTGCATCAGCTCCGCTACAGGCCTGCCATCGCGGGCTGCCTCCTGAAGACGGCTGCTGATCAGGGCGATGGCTTCGGAATAATTCAGCTTCAACCCTCTGGCCAATCTTTTTTCAGCCAGTTCCCCCGCCAGGAACAGCAATAGTTTTTCCGTTTCTCTGGGTGTCAGATGCATAAATGATATAACTGATGATAAGATGGATAGCGGGGCAAGAACCGAAAGCGACAGATAAGTCAAGTTAAGAAAAAAAAGTTACTTATTTCCCCTGCGCCCCTGCAAAATTTTGTAGAATGAGCGGCTGCGGATCTCTTCAAGCGTCAACCCCGTTGCCAGCGCCTCTTCTTCGCGGATGGCTCCGCAATTCATGGCCTTCAGAAAGAAATTCAGCAGCCCCTGCCCGGTAGCCGCATCGTCGAAGATGTCGCCGGTAAGCGTCGAAATGGCGGCACGCTCCACGAATATCTTAAGGCGATGCACTGCATCTTCCAGACTGCTCAGAAAGAAGGCATAAGTAGCCGCATATCGCATGGGCAGCTGCGCGGGATTAAGGTCCCAGCCCTGATAAAAACCATTGATCAGCGAATGCATCGTGTGGCCGAACCCGATCCTCCAGGCCCTGTGTACAGCCTGCCGGTTTTCCTCCAGCTGTTCAACACTCAGGTGGTCGCCGCGGTGAGGACCTACAGGTATGATGTTGGTAGCTCCATCGGACAGGAAAATACCCGTTCCCGCCAGAGCTACCTTGGTCATATGATGCGCAAAATCACAGACGGGATGGTCCATGGTCTGATACCTGGCCGTAATGCCACAGGACGCCGTATAATCATAGGTCCCGAAATGCGCGGCGACACAGCGGCCTTCACCGGCCCGGATGATCCGCAGAAGGGGATTACGCCCTTCTTCATCCATGATGATCTGGGTGGCCTCCACCATGATCTCCATCCGCAGGGAACCTGGCGGCAGGCTGTTCGCCTTTTCGATGAGCGCAAACAATCTTACCAGTGCCGTCATCTGCTCAGGTATGGTGACCTTGGGCAGCATCACGACAAAATTTTGAGGCAATCTTCCCCCGCTCTTCTCCAGCAGACGGGTAAGAAAAAGATCAAGAGTGCGCATTCCGCGGTTTTTCAGGTCCTCCGTAAAAGGCTTGATCCGGATACCGATAAAAGGAGCGACCGTCTTTTTCTCCATACCGGATGCGAGCTCATCGGCCGCATGGATGGCCGTCTCGTCCTCTTCTGCATCGGGGCGGTTGCCAAAGCCATCTTCAAAATCGATCCGGAAATCCTCGACCGGCTCCTCCTTCAGTTTTCCGGCGATCCGGGAATAGACCGCCCAGGCAAGCCATGCCTTCTCCCTGCGCCGCTCCGCGTCTCCCATCTTTTCCAGTTTCTGCGCAAGCGCCACCACTTCCTTTTCGTCCTGCGGCAGGGATTCATATCCCTCCAGTTGCAGGACCCTGGCGAGTGCGGAAAAATCAGGCGCATAGGTTTGCAGGTTCTTCAGGGCGGTCTCCCCCATTTTCACACAGGTGTCTGACCGGAAAAGATTGGCGCCTCCATATACGGTGTGGACGGGCTGACGATCGGGACGATCCCCCGGGTATTGTTGCTGGAAGCTGAGATTGGCCTTCCGCAGTTCGTCCAGCAGGCCCTGTTTTTCAATATCGTTTACGGAAAATTGCATGATTGTAATTTTAAAAGAGCGCCCTGGTGTCAGGAACCCCGGTAAGTAGAATACCCGAAAGGGCTCAACAGAAGTGGAATATGGTAATGCTCGCCGGTGCTGATCTCGAAGATGATCTCTACAAAGGGGTAGAGGGAGCCCCCTGCCCGCCGGGTAAAATATTCTTTGGTTTCGAACCTCAGCTTATAGACGCCTTTCTCCACCACCGCCCCATTGGGAAGAAGGTTCCGGTTCCTTCCATCGGCATCCGTCAGGCCCCGGGCGATCTCCTGCAACTGCCCGTCCCCCGCTGTCTGGCGGAACAGGATTACAGGGATTCCCTGTGCTGGCCGGCCAGTTGACGTATCCAATACATGTGTCGTTATGCCGCTCATGATACCAATTTTTCAAGCCTGATCTTCGTGATCTTGTTTTGTTCCATCATCGCCATATTTATCTCCGCGCCGGGCGCATTCATCAATCGCCCCTTAAGCAACGCCAGCATTTCCATAGCCGACATGCCCGTGGCGCACACGATAAAAATATAACCGAATTTTTCTTCGTATATCCTGTTCCCATCCGCCAGTTCCATCAGCACTTCCTGCGATGCGGTATTGACGCCGGCTTGTTCGGATGCCGCCCATTGTTCCGTTCCGGAGCCGGGGGGAGGGACAGCGCCTTTGGCCGATCCTGCGTCGCCATATTTTTCCGCAAGGGAATGAATGTCGCCGATCCGGGGATGATGGCGGAACGCTTCCAGCCAATCTTTTTCTTCACAGGAATACCAGGCTTTTTCCGCCGCGACCAGCAGGGCCTGCAAATCCGCTGCGGGGAAAGCTCCCAGCATTCTATCAACCCAGGCCGCGGCGCCGCAACATTTTGTCAGCTCCGCCCGAAGCTGGTCCTTGTCAAGGTTATTTAATTCCGCTATTGTCATATTCGGATTACTAGAATTAGTTTAAGCAGTCGCCCCATCCTTATACGACCGTCGGGAACCGGTTGACATTCTTATAATAGATATATACGGCCGGCTCCTTTCCCATAGCGGTGAACCATTGCTGACAATACGGCGCCATCCAGATGGAATCTCCTTTCCGGACTGGATACCAATCCTTGTCCAGCATATAGATGCCCTGCCCCTGCAGATACAGCAGCCCATGTTCCATGATATGCGTTTCCACCAGGGGAAGATGGCCACCGGGATCATAGGTAAAAATATTCACGGCCATATCGAAGGACAGTTCGTCGGGCAACAGCACCTGCAGCCGCAATGCGGGGTCTCCAAGGTATTCGTTGCCGGGGAACTTCGCCGCATCCCCGAACAGGACTCCCGGTACGGGGTATCCCTCCAGCCGTTCGTACGTCTTATGGAAGCTGAGCAGCTGCGCGCCCTCTCCAAACTGGTCGAAGCCATAGGTCCCGCCGATGGGCACATAGACAAAATGTCCCTCCTGCATCCGCCTTGCCGTTCCGCCCACCGTAGCCATGCACTGTCCGCTCACCACATAAAAGAACAGTTGCGACTCCGATGTCTTACCGGCGATCTTACTGTCACGCGTACACGTAACGATCGTCTGGCAAAGACGGGCCCCCATCTGTTCATTGATGATCACATTTACCGTACAGTTGTCCCACCCCGGCACCCGGCTGTTGATATACCCATCCGGGCTGATCAGCGCGTGGTTCCTTTTTACTACCGATCTTGTCAAGGCTGATATTTCCATAATGCTGTCAATTGATGAATAAACCGATCCGTAACGGCGATAGCCGCAGCCATATCTTCCAGCTCCACATTCTCCAGGGGATTATGACTGATCCCTTTGTAACAACGCACGAACAGCATGGACACCGGCGATACCACCGATACCGGAACGGCATCATGCCCCGCTCCGCTCACCAGTTCCACCGGTTCGAAACCGCTCTCCCGTACAGCCTCCGCCAGCAAGTCCTTCATCCGGGGATCGCAGCCCACCGGACCCGATCCCTGGACCAGGCTCCACTCAAGGACAATATTACGCCGGTTAGCGATCTCCTGACAGACTTGCCTTATTTTTTTATAGGAAAATGACAGCACCGCCTCATCCGCGCATCGCATATCCAGGCTGCAGACGACCTCTCCCGGGATCACATTACCGGCTGCGTCCCCGATATACAGCTTTCCTACCGTGGCGACCAGCCCCTCTTTGTTGCCAAGGGCCATTTTTTCCACTTCCAGAATGAATTCCGAGGCCGCGCATAAAGCGTCGCTGCGCATATCCATCGGCACCGTCCCCGCATGCCCCGCCATGCCCCGGAAAATGATCTCCGCACGCATCTGGCCTGCTATCGCCGTGACGATGGCCACCGGAATATTTCGTTCATAGAGCACCGGACCCTGCTCGATATGCAGCTCGAAATAGCCAAGCCAAATCTCCGGCGCGATCGCCTCCTGCCTTAGCCTGCCCATGATCTCGTAAGACGATGCCAGGGGCGCCGGTGACCCCGATGCCGGGGGCGCCAATAGCTGCGATGCCGGGGGCGCCGGTGGCCGTCCGGTCCCATCCGCGGAATCGGAGAGCTGATTCAGCACTTCGCGCAGGCTGACGCCCGATCCATCCTTCCGCTCCAGGGTGGCCTCGTCAAAATGGCCGGCAACGACCTTGCTGCCCAGATAAGTGGTCTGGAACCGTACGCCCTCTTCATCGCTGAAGGCAATGAGCTCGATATGAAAAGGAATTTCCCGGCCCGACCGGATAAGCTCTTCCAGCTGGTCAAGCCCGGCCAGAACGCCAAGCGGACCATCGAACCGACCCGCATTCCTCACAGTATCGATGTGCGAAGCGATGACGAATGTCTTTGCGGTGGCATTTCCGCAACGCAGGATCCCTCTTACGTTGCCGATGGCATCGATCCTCGACTCGAGGCCGGCCTCCTGCATCCACCGCAGCACCATCGCAGCCCCTTCCAGAAAGGACGGCGTTCCGAATACACGGGTAATGGAGCCGGGAACCTCGCTCACGGAAGCCAGCTCACCGATCCTCGAAAATATCTTTTCCGCTCTTGCTCTTGTTGTGCTCATCATCGTTTCTTTATCTTAAAATGATCTTCCCCCTCGCCGGCAGCGTGAACGATCCGTTGTCGAATACCTTCCGTCCATGCAGGTAGGTCTGCTCCACCACCCCATACAGCTCTTCACCCAGATAGGGCGTTATCCGGTGTTTGTGATAAAGGATCTCTGCGGTGACCCGGAAACGCTGCTCCGGCTCCCACATGATCAGGTCGGCTTCATAGCCAGCCGCGATGACGCCTCTCACAGACGACTGACCGGTCAGCAAGGCAGGGCCCGAACTCAGCCATTTCACCAGCTGGGGTAAAGAGCCGCCTCTTTCCCTCGCAGCCGTCCATAAGACCGGAAGGGCGAGCTGTATGGAAGATATGCCACCCCATGCCTTTGTCAGATCGCCGCTCGCCAGTTCCTTCAGGTCAGGCGGGGCAGGCGAATGGTCGGTAGCGACAAGATCGATGGTCCCGTCCAGCAACGCATCCCATAATCTTTGCCGGTTATTTTCATTCCGGATCGGTGGCGCGCATTTGAAGAGCGGCTGCCCATCCCCAATCTTTTCCGCCGAGAAATACAGATAATGCTGCGCCGTCTCTGCGGTGAGAGGCAGGCCTTTCTTCTTTGCCTGCCGGATCTGGCTGACCGAATCCGCCGAAGACAGATGAACGATATGCGTACGACAACCATACTCCTCGCACAAGCCGATCATCAGCGCGATCGCGTCGTCTTCCCATCTGGAAGGGCGGGACGCGAGATAGGCAGCATAGGACCGGGGGTCAGCCGGTGCGACGACTTCGGAGCCCGTGACTCCCATCGAAACCCCGGCGGCCACAGCAGCTTCGGCGACGCCCCCCCATTCCCACTCGCAATGCACCAGCAGCGGCAAGCCATATGCTGCAATAATTGGCATGGCCTTCCGCAGGTCTTCTACCCGGGCGTTGGGAAATTCATCGATGCCCGAGTGGGTGAGAAAGGCTTTGAAACCCAATACCCCTTTTTCGATCAGCGGCCGGATATCCTTTTCATTTCCGGGGACAACTCCACCCCAGAACCCGCAATCGGTATACAGCCGGTCCGCAGCGGCAGCAAGCTTCCGGTCGAACGCGACAACGGATGTGGTCACCGGTGAGGAATTCAGCGGCATGTCCACAAGCATGGTCAGTCCGCCCGCAAGGGCCGACCGGGTAGCTGTATCGAACCCTTCCCAATCTGTCCTGCCCGGCTCGTTGATATGCACATGCGGATCGGTCAGCCCCGGCATAAGGGTCTTATCCCCGACATCCACCAGACTGTACGGCAGATCCCCGGCTGGCCCCTCCATCACATCCTGTATCAGCCCATCCCGGATGATAAGGGTCGCTTCCCTGACTCCATCGGGGAACACGATATGGTTGCTGTGAAGGGCGAATGCTGGTGTCGGTTCCATTAGCGGTAAAAAAGAAAGTTAAGAATAAAAAACTATTTTTTTATATTGGTATATGAATACACGGCTAGCGCAGAACGCATACGGGAAGAACGCCATCAACTTATCCAGGGTCATCCGGCATCAGGACCGGCACGATATCCGCCAGGTCTCCGTGAACATTTCTCTTCAGGGAGATTTTGAGACCGTGCATACCCACGGTGACAACACAAAGGTATTGCCAACCGACACCATGAAGAATACGGTCTATATCCTCGCGAAGGACTATTTTACCACTTCCATCGAAGCGTTCGGCCTGCACCTGACAGAACATTTCTTATCAAATAACCCGCAGGTTGCGGAAGTAAAGGCAGCCCTGACGGAATACTGCTGGAGCCGCATGGTTTTTGACGGAAGCCCGCATCCCCATGCGTTTTTGAACGGCGGATCCGAAAAACATACCACCCTGATCACACGGAACAGAGAAGGCTCAACGGCAGAGGCAGGCATCAAAGACCTGCTGATCCTGAAGACCGCCGATTCCGGTTTTGAACATTATAAAAAAGACCCCTATACCACCTTGAAGGAGACCAGCGACCGGATCTTCTCCACACAATGCGAGGTCAGCTGGATCTATCATTCTCCCTATCCTGATTTTATGGAATCGTACGAAGGCATACGCCTGAATCTGTTGCAGACTTTTGCCGGACATAAAAGTCTTTCCGTGCAGCACACCTTATATGCCATGGGCGAAAAAGTGTTGGCGGATTTCGCGGCGGTGAAAGAGATCACCCTCCGGATGCCGAACAAACACCATATCCCCTTCAATATGGAGCCATTCGGGCTCATCAATGGGAATGAGGTCTTTATGGCCACCGACGAGCCGTATGGATATATCACGGGAACGGTCGTGCGCGGATGAGCACCCACCCAATCCTACAAGGATGATGGCTACGGTTTGTCCCTGTTCTTCTCCAGGATGATCTCTGCCGCGATGCTGACCGCGATCTCCTCCGGGGTCTGGCTTTTTATCGGGATGCCGGCGGGAGAATGAATATTTTGCAGCCAATCTTCCGCCACCCCATCCGCCCGGTAGCGGGCAAACATCTTTTCGATCTTCGCCTTGCTGCCCAGTACGCCAAAATAGCGGAGCCGCTTGCCCAGGAGGGCCCTTACCGCCTGATCATCCATCCGGTAGCCCAGCGTCATCACGATCACATAATGATTATTTCCGCAGGAAGGGATCCTTTCCCGCAGTTCATCGTAGTCCTTTACAAAAATCTTTTCCCGTACGAATTCATTCTGCTCCAGCGTATGCAGTTCCGAACGATGCTCGAAAAGCTGAATGCTGAAATCCATGGGCTGCATGATCCGGGAAAGCGCCAGCGCACAATGGCCGCCCCCGATGATATATAAATGGTTCTTATTCCCCGTTTTCTCCTCGTAGCGCCAATCCTTTTCGGATCGCATATAGAACCGGAAATCGCTTTCGGGCGGCTGTTCAGAAAATGCAAGTCCCTCCGGCGATAGCTGTAACATCCCGTTCCCGTTCTGTTCAAGGCATTTCAGGATATCCCGCACCGTCAGGACATCCGCGGCGGGGACGGGGTACAGTAAAATGGTCTGTTCTCCCGAGCAGATCATCCCGCTGCGATCTTTCGCGGCCTCCTTATCATGCACCTGTTTGCGTAGGATCGGTCCATCCGCCCGTTGCGCCAGCCGGTCCTTCGCCATTTCGGCGAATTTATGTTCCATAATCCCGCCGCCGACCGAGCCTTCCATATTGCCGTGGAGGTCTACCACCATAAAAAATCCCTGGCGTCCCGGGCTGCTGCCCCTGCTCTCCAGCACATAAAGCAACATGACGGGAATATTCCGTTCCAGGCTGTCAAGGACCAGGCGCCAGGCTTTGCGCTGCTTATTCATCGGAAGCGCGGATTGAGGCGGATGGATGGCGTGAAGCCGGTGACCCGTTCGGGGAAGGATCCTCAAAAGAGACCGGTGGGTGGCCTGCATCCGCAGGTAAGGAGGCGGATGAGCGCGAATAGAGCGCCATCAACGCTTTTTCCGGCGTCAGCGGCGCGGAGTATGGCAGAACGGCGGCAGGGTTGAATGCCTTTATTGCATTGTACAACGCGAAATACGCGCCGATCCCATACATCAGCGGCGGCTCCCCTACGGCTTTTGAACGGAAGATGGCGTGGTTGTCGTTCTCCGTATGCAGGAAGTCGATAGCGATCTCACCCGGAGCCGAAAGGATATCCGGCACCTTATAGGTCGATAAGGCGTTTGTGCGCAGCTTACCCCGCTCGTCATACAGCACTTCTTCCATGGTCATCCAGCCGATGCCCTGCACGACGCCCCCTTCGATCTGTCCTTTGTCGATAAGCGGGTTCATGCTTGTTCCCGAATCATGCACCAGCCGGACCGCATCGATCACATAACGCCCGCGCAGACAATCCAGCGTCACGAGGGTGATAGCCGTACCATATACATGATAGGCAAAGGGATGTCCCTTTTCCTTCGCCGGATCGAAATGAATGCCCGGCGTGGCATAATGCGCATGCTCCGACAGGCTGACCCTTTTTGTAAATGCCGTAAAGATCAGTTGCTTCCAGGTCAGCGGCGACCGCTCGTCATTCAGCCACACCGATTCATCTTTCAACACGATCGAGGCTGGATCCGCCCCGAGCTCGGCCGCTGCCACTCCTTTCAGCCGCAGGAGTATCTCCGTGCATGCCATGAGTACCGCCTTTCCATTGAGATCGGCCGTGGCGCTTGCAGCCGAGGGAGAAGTGTTGGCGATCCTCCACGTGCTCGTAGCCTGTATCCTCACCTTACCGGGGTCAATGGAAAAGGTAGCGGCCGCCACCTGTGCCATCTTCGTGCTCACACCCTGCCCCATTTCGACGGCTCCGGTGCTGATGCTGACGCTGCCATCGGTGTATACATGCACAAGGGCACGGGCATGGTTCATAAAGGTCTTGGTAAAGGAGATCCCGAAACAAACGGGCATAAAGGAGATCCCTTTTTTATATAAGGGACTGGTCGCATTGAAATCTGCGGCTTCCCTGCGGAGGGCTCCGATATCGTAATGGGACTCCGCTTTTTCCCAGCACCCTGTCGCCTCGCTTTGCGCGAGCTGCCCGTATGGAAATTCATCGCCCGTCCGGATCAAGTTTTTCTTTTGCAGGATAGCCGCATCCACACCCAGCGCTTCCGCAGCCCGGCTGATGGCAGCCTCGATCACGAACATCCCCTGGGGACCGCCGAATCCTCTGAAGGCAGTATTGGGCGGCAGATGGGTACGGCAGCTGAAGGCAGTCGCCTTCACGTTCGGTATAAAATAAGAGTTCGTACAATGGAACAGCGAACGTTCCAGCACGGCAGGGGACAGATCCGCTGCGGCGCCGGCATTCTGGTATAAGGTAACTTCATAGGCAAGTATCCTTCCCTCCTTGTCGAGGCCGATCCGGAAATCGGATGAATAAGGATGCCGCTTCCCCGTCATGGCCATATCGTCGATCCGGGACAACGCATATTTCACCGGCCGCTTAAGATGAAGACTGGCGAGCGCACAGAGGGCCGCCCATCCGTTGGCCTGATCTTCTTTTCCGCCGAAGCCGCCGCCCAGCCTTGTCACTTCTACGTCGAGACTATGCATGGGTATACCCAGCACTTTGCTTACCGCCCTCTGCACGGCAGTAGGCGCCTGCGTGGACGAATAAATGCGGAAGCTGCCGTTCTCCAGCGGTACGCAATACGCGCCCTGCGTTTCGATATAGAGGTGTTCCTGACCACCGGTATCCGTCCTGCCTTCGAAAATATGCGCGCAATCTTTCCAGGCAGCCTGGATATCTCCCAGTTGAAAGGTCCTCGGCGGAACGATCAGCTCTCCCTTTGCATGCGCCTCCCGGGGATCCGTAATGACCGGCAGGGGTTCGATCTCCACGCGGATCTTCCGGATGGCCTCCCTCGCTGTTTCATCCGAAGTGGCCACCACAAAAGCAAGGGGCATCCCGCAAAAATGCACATGACCCTCCGCAAACAAAGGCTCATCCGGTACGATGCCGCCGATCTGGTTTTCCCCCGTCACGTCCTTCCACGTAAATATCTTTACAACTCCAGGCAATCGTTCCGCCTCAGCCGTATCCAGCTTTTTGAGGACCCCATGCGCCAGCGGGGATCCCAGCGCAGCTCCGAATAAGGTACCCTGGATAAGAGGTATATCGTCCAGATAAATGGATTCACCCCGGGTATGCGTTATGGAATCGATGTTTTTCATGGTCTTTAGTTTGTGCCGGGACGGACCGGAATTCCAGGCAGCAATTTCTCCACGCTCATGGATGGGAATAAGGATATAAAATGGGCTTTTATCAGTTGTCCCAACAACAGGCTCTTATAGGCGGCCGTTCCCCTCGCATCGGTTATCGGGACTATCTCGCTCCGCGCCTTTTCAACAGCCCCGAGGACCAGGTCCTCATCAAGGATTTGTCCCCGCAGGAAAGCGGAAGCTCCCGCTAAAAAAGCAGGTACAGGGGCCACACCTCCGGCCGAAATATGCGCCCCGGCGATCTTATTACCATCCATGCGTATACACATAGCCGTATTCACGCTCGCGATGTCCAGCCAGGTCCGTTTGCTGACCTTTTCAAAATTGAACAAGCTGTGCTTACCGGGCATTTCAAATTCTATCCGCTGGATAAACTCCTCCGGTTTTTTATTCAGTAACTTATAGCCTTTATAGAAATCACGCAGCGGCAGTTGTCTGGTGGATACACCATCGCTCAGTACCAGCCGCGCATCCAGCGCAAGGAAGAAGACGGAAAAATCCCCGATGGGCGAGGCATTTACAAAATTGCCGGCCAGGGTGGCAATATTTCGTATCGGGGTAGAAGACACCAGGCTGGCAAACCGACCGAATTCAGGAAAAGCACCCCGTATAATGGGCGATTCCATCAGGTCGGTGACCGTCACTGCCGCCCCGATGAGACAATGCTGTCCTTCCTGTACGATCCCTTTCATTCCCTTCCTGTCAAATAAGAAATCGAGCTCGGTGTGCGGCATGGACTCGTGCTGCTGTACATACAGATCCGTCCCTCCTCCCAGAAATTTTGCCCCCTTGTTCTGCCGGAGCAGGACCCCGTCGGGCTGCAGGGACAGCAGCTTCAGACGCTGCGGAATATCCACGAAATAAGAAGGCAGGGCATCGCGGACCACGAGGAAATCCACGGACTCCTCCTTTTCATCCTTTTCCTTCATCAGGGTCACTACCCTGCCAAGAGCCCTTTGAATGGACTTATAGCCAGTGCAGCGGCAGATATTCCCGTCTACTGCGGCAAGCGCATGCTTATAAACAGGTTCCTGACCGCTGAGACAAAACCCAGTCATCGAGACGATAAAACCGGGTGTGCAAAACCCGCATTGCGTCCCTCCCTCTTCACAGATCGCCTCCTGGGCAGGGTTGAGCCTCTCTCCATTGAGGCCCTCTACAGTGACCACATGTTTCATATGCACATTCCCCAGGGCGGTGAGACAGGAAGTAACAGAGCGATACCTGAGCTTGCCCTCCTTCCATTCGCCGGTCAGCACCGTACAGGCTCCGCAATCTCCTTCGCGGCAACCGATCTTGGTTCCCATGAGGTGCTGCTGATACCGGATAAAATCCAGTAACAACGTGCCGGGAGGCAAGTCTGTATTGATTTCCCTGTTATTGAGAATAAAGCGTATCAATATTTTTTGTTTTCTGTTATTTCCAAAGACAAGAATCGTAATGACCGGTCTTTCCGGGCTGCTTCCGCTGATGTCGCCAGCGATTGAAGTATGAGGGTGGTCTTGTTTAAAGTTACAAAATGGGAAGCAGAAAACCATCATTACCCAGGCTATACTGAGCTTTTCAACAAACAAACTTTGAGCTTTTCAACAAAGTGGCCTGACAAGGGAATACTGATCTTTGTATGGAAATTAAAAACAAAGACAATGACAAAAGTTTGGTTTATTACAGGAAGTTCCCGCGGGCTCGGAAGAAGCCTGACGGAGGCGGTGCTTGCCAAAGGCGACAAGGTAGTGGCCACGGCTCGCAGACCGGAACTGTTAAAAGATCTCTCCGGAAAATACCCCGGTCAGCTCTATCCCATCCGGCTGGATGTAACGGATAAGGACCAGATCAGGTCGGCGGTGGAGCAGTCGGTGAACCATTTCGGACGGATCGACGTATTGGTGAACAACGCGGGCTTTGGCATCGTCGGCGCCGCGGAAGCCTTTACCGGTGAGGAAGTGCGCAGCCAGCTGGACACAAATCTCTATGCCCCTATTGAGATCACCCGCGCCATCTTACCCTATATGCGCAAACAGCGTTCAGGCCGGATCCTGCAGATCAGCTCGATCGGCGGCCGGGTGGGCGGCGCCGGACTGACGATGTACCAGGCCGCAAAATTCGGTCTGGGTGGTTTCAGCGAAGCATTGGCAAGAGAAGTGGCTCCCCTCGGGATACACGTCACTTCGGTAGAGCCGGGTGGATTCCGCACGGACTGGGGCGGCGCATCCATGAGCTTTGCCAGAAAGATAGAGGGCTATGAAACGACCGTGGACTGGGTCACGAATTTCTTTAAAGCAGGCACCTATGTTCCCATGGGCGACCCGGACAAGGCGGCAAAGGCCATGATCGGTCTGGTGGAACATCCCCAACCACCTGTGCATCTGGTCCTGGGCAGCGAAGCCGCAGGAATTCTGAGAAAAGCCGACGAGGCAAGGACTGCCGACTTCGAAAAATGGATGCCGGTGACCGTCTCCACGGATCATGATGAAGCCGTCAATTTTCTGGAGACGACGGAAGGAAAAAAATATCTGGAAATGAAAGGGGCTGAATAAAGATGGATCCGAATTTCGGAACGGATTGGCTGCGCAGCGCGCACGGCAATTCAGCATTTGTTAATTTTGCACAATATGCCCGGACGCGAAGAAAATAAAAAACCACAGCCAATCCTTTATTCCTGTTATGTCACAAGGAGCAGAGAAGGCGAGCAGTTCGTTCCGGAGCATGTTTTCAGCTACCAGATCTCCGGCACGCTTGTCCTTGACGATGGGAATAAGAAGCACAGCTTCCACGAAGGTGACTTCCGGTTTATCAGAAGGAACCATCTCCTGAAGTTCATCAAACAGCCGCCCGGGAACGGCGAGTTTAAGGCCATTTCCATTTATCTCGATCAGGATACGCTCCGCAATTTCAGCATGGAATATGGATACACGGCAGAGAAGCGGCCCGGTGGCGAGGCCGTCCTCCAGCTCAATCCCGATCCGCTGTATAAAAGCTACATGAATTCCCTTGGCCCCTACGAGCAGATCAATAAGCCCGGCAACGAGCGGTTGCTGTCCCTGAAATTGAAAGAGGCGGTCCTGATCCTGTTGCAGGCGAACCCCGGATTGAAGGATATCTTATTCGATTTTGCCGAGCCCGGTAAAATAGATCTCGATGCCTTTATGAACAGGAATTTTCACTTCAACGTGGAATTGAAACGGTTTGCCTACCTGACGGGAAGAAGCCTCGCCACCTTCAAACGGGATTTCGAAAAGATCTTTCAGCTTTCCCCCAGCCGCTGGCTCCAGCAGCGAAGATTGCAGGAAGCACACTATCTGATCAAAGAAAAAGGAAAGGCGCCATCGGACGTCTATCTGGAACTGGGCTTTGAGGACCTGTCCCATTTTTCTTTCGCCTTTAAAAAGACCTATGGAGTGGCGCCTTCGAAACTGCATTGAGGTCGTGCATGACCATTCCCCCTCACCTCAACAAGGAAGAATCCGCAGGTCCGGCAAGACCAGGTCTGCACATCCGGCAAGCTGTATTGATTTTTGGCTCAATGATTGCAAAATAAAGCTGATCATCATGCTGAAAATCAACATTTAATCAATATGAAAAGAACAATCCATTTTGCGGTAATTTTTTCCGTAAGTGCTTTACTACTAGCTAGTTGCGTCCCAACAAGAAAATTCAAAGATTCACAGGCTGCGCTTCAGTCCGCCAGAAATGACAGCGCGTCCCTCGCCGCCAGGGTAGCCGATCAACAGGCCGCAATTGGGCAATTAAAACAACAGATCGGGGACTTGAACAAGAAGGTCAGCGACCTGAGCAATCAGGCGGGCCAGTTGTCAACCGATGCTGCAAACAAACAATCACAGCTGAGCAAGAGCGAACAGGAGCTGGCCAATCAGAAAAGAAGGCTCGAGCAATTGCAGGCATTGATGGATCAGCAGAAAAAAGCAACCCAGGAGATCCGTAAGAAAATGAGCGATGCGCTGGTTGGTTTTAATTCCAATGAGCTGACCGTATCCGTTAAGAACGGCAAGGTCTATGTGAGCCTGCAGGAAAATCTTCTGTTCCCATCCGGCAGCGCCGTAGTGAATCCAAAAGGCAAGCAGGCCCTGTCCAAACTGGCCGATGTATTAAATGTCAACCCCGATATAACGGTGGACATCGAAGGCCATACCGATTCGATCCCGATCCGTGGAAGATATCAGGACAACTGGGACCTGAGCACGGCCCGGGCCAATTCCATCGTGCGGGTACTCACCACAGAATACAAAGTCGATCCAACCCGGATCATCGCTTCCGGGCACAGTCAATACGATCCGGTACAGTCCAACGCCAGCTCCGAAGGAAGGGCATTGAACAGAAGGACGGAGATCATTCTTTCTCCCAAGCTGGATGAATTGTTTAAATTATTGGAGACAAACCCGGACGGCGCGGGGAATTAGCGTCCCGTAATTCGGAACCCATACACGCTCGCAGAGCGATCACCTTCGCCTGTACACTACTCCCGCATTCGACTCTTCACCAACATCAGAAATGACGGTCCTTCACGGACCGTCATTTTCATTTTTTGTGAACCGATCATTGTCCGAACAAATGAACCTCATTTACAGATGATTTTGTGAAAGGCCGTGGCTTAAATTATGAATTGATTATTTGTCCGGGAGAGAGAGTTGGGGTAACTTGGGCCACATGGGTGATTTCTTTCAGAAAATAATCGATTTCCTAAATAAAAATAATATACCATATATGCTTTCGGGTAGCGTTGCTATGAGCTTATACATTGTGCCAAGAGCAACCCGTGATTTCGATTTTATCATTCACCTGGAGCCAAAAAATATTGATCTTTTCATTGAAAATTTTCAGGAAGGATATTATTGCGATGAAGATTCCATAAAAGATGCTATAAAGAGCCAACAACATACGATGTTTAACATCATTGATCATGCTTCAAACTTCAAGGCGGATTTCATTATACTTAAAAATGACATTTTCAGGCAAGAAGAGTTCAGCAGGAGAGTAAAAATGGATTACTTTGGCAAAACTATTTACGTGGTGTCACCTGAAGATCTGCTGATTTCCAAGCTTAAATGGATACAAGAATTACAGTCTGCTATTCATATGGAAGATATCAGGAACCTTGCAGCTATTCCAGATTTAGATTGGCCTTATATTTCAGAGTGGATAGAAAAGTTGAAATTACGTACATTTGACCTATTACATTTATGACTGATACACCTGAAAATATAAAGGCTGAACAGCTAAGGTTATGGCTATCAAAGTCACCAATGGAAAGGTTAAGGCAAATGATGCTGGATAATACGGCCTTATTTCATTTTTGGGCGAATACACACAAAATAAATAGGGATCCTCCACCTTCTGAACCCACCAATCCCACATCTTGCAATAGCATAGCCTCACCGGCACAATAAAAAAGCTGCCAGACCGATGATCTGGCAGCTTCCATTTAGTTTAGAGCACAACACTTCGCGACGTTTAAGGCGTAACGGCTTGGCGCGTCTCCAGGATGCGTCGCGCCTATCGCAACGCACATGGCGCAGGTTATTTCTCCAACGCCGGCAACGGGAACTCCGTCCAAACATCATCGGCGGGCCGGTCGATCGGCAATTGGCTCAGGAGATTATAACGCCGCATGTCGACCCAGCGGTGTCCCTCGCAGTAAAGTGAATATCTTCTTTGTTTCAGCATCTCTGTGATCAGCGCGGCCTGGGTCATCGCGCCGGAATAAGCGGCCAGATTATGGCCCGTCCTGATCTTACTAAGAGCAGTAGCCGCATTGGCAAATGCATTGGTCTGTGCGCTTGCTTCCGCATAGATCAGGATCAGTTCCTCGTTACGGATCAGGGGCAGAGGCGCGATATTGGAGGTAACGATCCAGACATCCCTGTTGGAGGTCAGTCCGCTCTGCGTGGCAGGGGATGTCCTGAGCGTAGCCTTTCCGATACGGTCGTCGCCGGCCTCGATATCCGTCGCATAGCTGGGATGGGCCGGCCGTATTTCTCCAAAGGAATTTTGCGCGGTGTAGAAATTGTTCAACTGATCGCCGGTTGCGGCGGAGAAGGCATAAAATACACCGATATTAAAACCTCCGTTGAGATCAAAGAACGAGGCGGTCAGATCGGTAAGCGCATCGGCCCATTTCTGTCGGTAAACCGCTACTCTGGCGGCCAGCGCCCGGTTAAATTTTGTCAGTCCGGCCGCATCGATGAATGTAGTGAAACCGCCTGACAGCGGGAAGATCACCGACGCTGCGGCAAGATCGTCCCGGCCCAAATCCAGTTGGGTCGCGATATAGGTCAGCGCATCGTCTTTGCTTACGATCGGGCCCAGCTTATTGAAATTGGCTACGTCCGTGCGGATGCCATTATCATAGGTCATCGTCAGATTGAGCAACATCTGATAGGCGATAATGGTCTTGGCCCATCCCGTGTATCCTTTCCGCTGGTCGTCGGTCAGTAACTTGCAATTAGCGGCAGCCTCCAGCAAAAGATTAGCGTTCTTTATATCTGCATAATTGGAGCCCCAGGGGTTGACAACATAAAAGGCATTGCTGTCCAGGGTCGAGCTCGCCCCACCCAGTATTTCCGTGGTCCAGCGTGGCTCCGATCCGGAGAAGCGATACATTTCCCTTCCGATAGCGCCCACGGCGTCGAGGTATGTGCCGATGAACAACCGCATTCCGGATTCGGTACCGGTGACGAGGTTGTTCAGCTCCCCTATTGTCGGGTTCTGTGTGATCGCTTCCGCAGTTGGGGTATTGATACTGAAGTTCTCTACCTTCAGACATCCCCCAAAGCCCATCATCAGCGCTATTCCGGTACACCAGGTTATTAAAATATTTTTTTGCATATCATTAAATTTGGAAATAGGTTGTTGTTTTAGAAATCAACGGCTAAATGGAATTCCATTCTCTTTGATGCAGGGAATGGCGCCACATCCACGCCGGTCGTAATACCATTCGTACCAGGTCCGCCAAGGCCAGAGAAGTTGGATACCTCCGGATCGTAGCCCTGGTAGCTCGTGATCGTGAACCAGTTATTGGCAGAGATCCCGAGCCGCAGGCCTTTCAGCACACCGGTTGTGGTATTATGAAGCGGTACATTATAATACAGCCCGATCTCGCGGAACCGGATATACGACGCATCCTGCACGAAGGGAGAAGTAACGCCGGCCGCATTGATCCTGGCCACCCCATTCGTGGTCCCTGTGTGCCCCTTATCCTCGTCGTAGTCTTTGCTCACGCCACCCAGATCATTAAGGAGCTGGCTGAGATTCAGATTATCGCCTCCTTTCTTCCAATGGATGAGGAAACGGAAGCTGAAATTATCAAGGAAATTGATCTCGTTCAGCATGGTCATCTGAAAATCAGGCTCGGCATTCCCCACCGGCGAGAAACCTTTGGCGCCATTCGGCCCGTAGTACTGCGTGGTGGATTCTCCCTGCTTCACATAAAAGGTACCCAGGCTGTTGCTGAAAGCGCCGATAGCAAAAGGCGGCACGTTGAGCTGGGTCACCTTCGAGCTGTTTTTCCACCAGTTCAGGGTGGCATTCCATTGCACTTCTTTTGTACGGATGGGCTGACCGGAAATGGAAAGCTCGACGCCCTTATTGCTCAGGCTGCCGCCGTTGATCCATTCAAACGTATAACCGGAAGATCTTGGCAGGGACTGCAACAGCAGCATGTCGAAGATCTTCTTGTTATAGACGGTTCCTTCGAAATTCAGCCGGCCATTGAACAGACCGATGTCCAGACCGCCCTCCAGCTCCGTTTGCCGCTCGGGTAAGATATTGGGATTGCCGAAAGTAATATTCACCAATGATCCCGGATTACCGGCGGTATTGGAGCTGGCCAGGTTCGTATAATTGGTGCCGTAAGGCGGGAAATTGCCGGACTGACCATAGGCAACGCGCAACTTCAGGCTGCTGATATTATCGACATGCCATGCATTCATCTTGGCAAGGTTCCAGGCCAGAGATGCCTTGGGATAGGGGAACAGCTTGTTCCTGTCGCCATTATTCGTCGACTTGTCAAACCGGATACCCGCCGTCGCTACCAGATAATCGGCCAGGTTCATCTCTTCCTGAATAAAAGCGCCGTTTTCCTGGTGTTTGTTCCGGGTCTGTATCACCGTCAGGGCGCCGGCCTGGTCCAGATTGGTCTGCGTACCGATCAGTTGGGTCGCCGTGCTCAGGATATTATTCTGATCTTTTGCTTCCAGTGTTACCCCGCCATTCGAAGTCAAAGTCAGCTTATCCGAAATGGTGAAGGTATTCACCAGTAAGGCAGCCCAGTTGATCCCGGTATTGGAGGACGTGCCCTGCACCGACGCCCCTTTTAACGAATTGACCATGAACTGGAGCGAGCTCGGGAAGTACACCGTGGTATATAAACTGTAGTAATCGATCCCGCCCCGCAGGATGGCCCTGGTGGTAGATACGGCGTTCTGCTGAAGGATCACGTTCAGATTGCCACCCAGCACAAAACGGTGGGTGTTCTCATTGTTTTTCATTTCTGCGATCGTCTCCAGCGGGTTGGAAGCGGCATATTTATTACGCGGCCAGCTGCCGTTGGCATTCTGGTGCAGCTCGGTAAAATTTGGCGTGGAAGACAACGCCACCCCGATAGTTGCGCCGGCATTGTCATTATTTGTCAGCGCCCTGTCGGAAGAAGAGTTGATATATGTGGAGGTGAATCCCAGTGTGATCTTGTCCGTGACCTTATGGTCCATATTCAGCCGGATGGAATAATTCTTATATCCCGTATGATCTATAATGCCTTTCTCATCCTTGATAGCTCCCGCCGCATAAAAAGATGTCTTTTCATTTCCACCGCTGATGCTGAGCCGCGAGTTCGACAGTAAGGGCTTGTTGCCATATATCTCCTTCTCATAATCATAGTGCTTACCGGATGCCTTATACGCATCGTATTCCGCGACGTTCCAGCCCTGGGCCGTAACGATGGCATCGGTGAGGGGACGCTGGCCCAGCAGCTTGGATATTCTTGCCTGCCCGATATCCTGTGAGAAATTGATCTTTGTCTTCCCCGCCCTCCCTTTCTTCGTGGTGACGATGATAACGCCCGCGGCAGCCTTCGATCCGTATAATGCAGCGGCAGATGCCCCCTTCAATATCTCAATATTTTCAATATCCTGTGGGTTGAGATCGGAAATGCGGCTGGATGCATTATCCTGGTTGGATGCCGCTAGTCCGCCCGCCGCAGCGATAGTGACGGTGTTCAACCCAGGCTGTGTGCTGGTATTATCCCAGAAGACCCCGTCGATGACATACAAAGGCTGGCTGTTGGCGTATATGGAAGTCACGCCGCGCAGCTTGATGGAAATTCCGCCGCCCGGCGCGCCCGAATTGGCGGTGATATTGGCGCCTGGGATCTTCCCGCTGATGGCCGCGTCGAAGGTCTGGGCAGGAGCGATGCCCGTCAATTGTTTGCTGGAAATGGTGGCGATGGAATTGGCAAGATTACTGCGTTTGACCGAGGTAGCGAGTCCCGAAACGATGACCTCATCCAGTTTTCCGAAATCCTCTTCGAGGGCTATGTTCACGTTATCACCAGCCCCTTCTACTTTGAGTGAGGTATTTTTATAACCCACAAAAGAGATCTGGAGCGTGCTGCCTGCTGGCGCCGTAATGTGGAATTTCCCATCATTATCGGTCTGGGTGCCCGTACCCTGACGACCCTTCTCCACGATAGTAACGGAGGCGCCCTGGATCGGTTGTTTTGATTTGTTGGTGACTGTGCCGCTGACGGATACCTGTGCCTGGAGTACTGAAGTGCATAGCAATCCCGCAGCAAAAAACATGATCACCCTGATGTTTTTGCTCATAAGCGTTGTTTTGTTTGGTTGTTCTTTGAGTAAGTTAGTTTTTTGAGATTATGAAAAAATGATCAGCCTACTCAGTACCGGAAATTTTTGATTGAACTCAAAGAATTAACACCCGAAGCCCGACAGGACCCATGCGAAATGAGAAAAACAGGGGTGTCATGTAAATTAAAATATCCCCCAAAATGGGGGAGTGGGAATGAGCGAACGCAGGAGATATGGGCCTGCTGCGTGTCCGGGTTATTTAACGGTAATGTATAAGTGTGGCGCATGCAGATGTCCTGCATGCGCCAGGGTAAACCCTTAGTATCCGGGGTTCTGCGTAAGTCCGGGATTCACCTGCGTCTCCCTGAACGGAATAGCATAGATCAATCTCTCCGGCGTGATAGTATAAGATGCCGGCAGCAGATAGCTGTATTTTTGTTTTTGTCGGATGCCAAATGCCGTCATGACGGGAATGGCCTGGCCCGTACGCAGAAGGTCGAACCAGCGGTGATTTTCAAACGCCAGCTCCACCCTTCTCTCATGAGCAATGATCGTCCTCACGGAATCCTGGCCCGTTGCCGTAGATGGCGGCAGATTGACACGGGCCCTTACTTTGTTCAGCCAGGGCAGCGCATCGGCGGTCCTGCCCTGCTCGTTCAGGGATTCCGCCAGCATCAGCAGCACATCGGCATATCGGTATACCATCCAGTTATCATCCGTATTGTTGAGCAGATTATAGGGCGGGTTGAACAGCTTCTTATCGAAATATCTCGACTCCTCACCGGTCGTGGGCGGGTTTAAAATACTGGTGAGGCTGTCCGGTATAAAATCAACGCTGGAATTCAGCTTGCCTTTTACAACACCGATGCTTGCGCTCTTGCGGGTAGTGTCGGCAGGCTCGTAGGTATCCACGATATCCTGCGTTGGGACATTCCAGCCCCCGGAACCATTATTAAAATTGACACCGAGTATATTGGTCGTATTCGGTGTGCTGGGCGTAAAAATATAAATAAACGAACTCTGCTGACCATCGGTGCCGGCCTTGTACTGTACCTCAAAGATCGATTCCTGGCTGTTCTTATTGGCGGGCTTGAATACATCCGCATATCTGGGCAGCAAAGAATATCCCATCTGTGTTACGGATTGCAGAAGGGGGACAGCGCTTGCATAATCCTTGCGCGTAAGGTACACGAGGCCCAGTTCCGTTGCGGCCATGCCCTTTGTAGCCCTGCCACTCTGCGGGAAGCCGGATGGCGGGCCCAGCAGACCGATCGCTGTCTGGAAATCCGAAATGATCTGCGTGTATACGCTGTCGACGGGAGACCGGTTGACGAATGCGGAGGTCTTGTCGGTCACCTCATGCAGATACAAGGGTACGGCGCCGTAAAGCCTGACCAGCTCGAAATAATAATGAGCCCTCAGTGCTTTGGATTCCCCGGTGATCTGATTTCGCACCGTATCGGAGATCCCCGAGGTCACGGCCTGTAGCCGGTCGAGGATGGTATTGATCCGCTGTATCCCATTATAATCGGCCGTCCACACCGCACTGACGACGCCGTTCGACTTGTCGTCCAGGAAATCTGCTATCTGCTCCGTCGTCAGGCCACCCCTGTCCTTCGTATCATAGTAGTATTCGGTATTATCGGAGCGCATTTCTTCCAGATAGAACGCCACATTTGCCGCATCGCGTAAAGGCGCATAAGCTCCCGTCAATGCCTGCTGAAAATCCTGCGCCGTCTTATAAAATGTCGGCGCGTTCACCTGCCCTTCTGGATAAATGGCCAGGAAATCTTTTTTACAGGCGCCGATGGCCAGGGAAAAAAGCAGGATGATCGTCGTATGTTTTATAACTGTATTGCCTTTCATGGTCGTCATTTTATTCCATTCATTAAAAATTGATATTCGCGCCCAGCATCATGGTCCTCGGAATAGGGTACGACCCGTTATCCGTTCCGGCCGTTGTCTGGCTGTCATGGGTATCGTTCACTTCCGGGTTCTGACCCGGGTATCTGGTGAACATGAACCCGTTCTGCAGACTGGCATACACCCGGATGCCTTTGATATATCTGAGCGTCTTTTTGGGGATGGTATAGCCGAGAGCGATATTCTTGACCGCGATATAATCTCCGCTGAAGACCCAGTTGGTATTGACAGTACGGTACAATTCGGTGGTATTCGACAAGGTCCTGGGCACCTTGCCATTTCCCGGGTTCTCTTCGGAACGCCACCTGTTCATCATGTTTTTTTCGACATTGAAGATACCATCGAGGTTTTGCAGGTTCTGCAGATTGGTGTTCATGATCTTATTGCCTACCTGACCGGAAACGATGATGTTCAGGTCAAAATTCTTATACGTGAAACTGTTGGTCATCCCGAATATGTATTTCGGACTGGGGTCGCCGATAAAGGTCCGGTCGCTGATGTCGATCTTGCCATCTCCGTTGACATCCCGCATTTTCACTGTCCCTACAGCCGAAGTCTCTTCATGGGGGCTTTTATCGAAGTCGGCCTGGTTCATATAAACGCCATCGGAAATGTAACCGTAGAACATACCGATGGGTTTGCCGACGGCAGTACGGTGATAATCGCTGTATTTTTCGGTGCCTCCGATAGGCGTATTATTGATCAGGCTGACCACCACGTTCTTATTAAAGGAGATATTGAAGTCCGTGTTCCAGGTGAATTTCCCGATGAGGTTTTTGGAGCTGATCTGGATCTCATGTCCCCACATCCGCAGCGCGCCCAGGTTGTAGGAGATCGTGGAAAACCCCGATGCATAAGGGATCTGGAGCGTTGACAGCATGCCGTCAGTCCGCTTGTTATAATAATCGTAGGAAAGCAATACCCTGTTCTTGAACAGGTTCATTTCCAGTCCTACGTCGGTCTGTTTGGAAGTCTCCCAGGTAAGATTGGGATTACCCAGCGAAGTGATCGACTCTCCCAGGGTGGTGGCGCCGTTGAAGACATAGTTGGTAGGGCTCAGCAAAGGCACATAGGTATAATTGCCAACATTGAAATTGCCGGTGAGCCCATAGCTGCCCCTGAATTTCAGAAAGGAAACGATGTCCGATTTGGGGAAAAAAGATTCATCGCTGGCGACCCAGCCGGCGGCTACCGATGGGAACGTACCATATTTCTCCTTCTCGCCAAACCTTGAGCTGCCATCCCGGCGTACGGTACCCGATACATAATAGCGCCCTTTATAATCGTAATTGATCCTTGCAAAGGCAGAGGCGATGGACCATTCCTGTTTATCCGTTGTGCCGGTCGTAGTGGAAGCGCCGGAGATCTGAGGAACGGCGTCCGTGGCAAAGCCGGTGCCATTGACCGTACGCAGGTTCTGACTATATTTCTGGGCGCTGTACCCGGCCAGCACGTCTATATTATGCTCTCCGAACTTCCTGGCGTAATCCACCGTATTCTCGTTGAGCCAGGAAACGGAATTGTTGGAATTGGAAACGGCCGATGAAGAGGCCGGGGCCCGGGGTGGCGGCGCTCCGAAAGTGCCATATTGCGTACCGTAGTAGGCGTTATAGTCCTCCGCTGTGAGATCGGCGTTCAGCGAGGATTTCAGATGCAGTCCTTTGATGGGCTCTACGTCGATATAGGCATTCGACAACAGGTTCAGACTGTTCTGATTGACATTGCTGATCTTCGCCTGTTGCAAAAAATTGGGAAGGGCATACATGCCGTAAGAACTCGTCTTAAGCCGGAATGACCCGTCCGGATTGTAAGGGGACAGCAGAGGAGAGCTGAGTTCTTCACCGCTGGCGATCTGCCGGTTACCGTCCAGCGCAGCATGGGTATTATGATCCATCTGATAAGAAGGTGAAACATTGAGGCCTATTCTGACCTGCTCGACCGGTCTGTACTCATTGTTGGACCGGAAGGAATATCGTCTGACGCCCGTGTTGACCAATACCCCCTGCTGATCGAAATAGCTGAAGGTATTGCTGGATAACACCTTATTGCTTCCCGCGGAAAGGTTGACCGAATAAGCCTGGATGGGGGCCGTTCTGATCACTGCATCATACCAGTCCGTACCATGACCGTACTGTTCGGGATGGGCGTAATCGGCGGGGACCGTCGCCGTGCCCGTCGCCGGGTTGACCCAGTTTTCGTAGGTGATCTTGTCCTGATAATAACCGTTCATAAAGCTGGCGAACTGTGTGGCGTTCATCAGATTGGGCCGGCCTCTTCTCGGCACGTCCTGCAGACCATAGTACGCGTTGGCCGTTACGCTGGTCTTCCCTGCTTTTGCCTGACGCGTGGTAATGAGGATGACCCCGTTGGCGGAGCGGCTGCCATACAGCGACGAGGCCGCAGCGTCTTTCAGCACGCTGTAGGATTCGATGTCTTCGGGGTTGATCAGGTTCACTACATCGGGGGTGATGGGCAGACCGTCCACAACGATCAGCGGCTGGTTGCCCGAGTTAAGCGAGGCGGCGCTGCGTATGCGGAAGAACATGGCCTGACCCGGATTGCCCGTCACCTGGCTCGCTTGCAAGCCGGCAACCTTCCCCTGTAGCTTCTGCCCGAATTCCGTGGCGGGAATATCCTGTAAAGGCCCCGCATCCACTTTAGCGATAGACCCGATAATATCGCGCTGGCGCTGTTTACCATAGCTGACGACTACCACCTGGCTAAGATTTTCTCCCGCTGTCTCCAAGGAAATATTCAGCGTACTCTGGCCATTGACCGCGGACTCCACCGGCCGGAAGCCGACATGCGAAAAGACCAGGACCGAGTTTTTCCGTACATGGATGATATAATGTCCCGACGAATCGGTAGGTATGAATCTTTTGGAGCCTTTGATCGATACGGACGTCCCCGAAAGATCGGTGGCGCCCGCTCCCAATGACACTTTTCCCGAAAGGGTCGTGCCGGTGGAATCGCGGACATCTTCTGCGGAGGTAATGGCTGGCTGGCTGGCGCGGACGGTGTCCTTCGAATTAGCGATACGCGGGGTATCCTTCTTCGGGGCCGGCGCGGTGTCGTTGGCGTGGGCCGCGGTATCTTTCACAGGACCCGGGACCGGAGCCGAAGTGTCTCTCGCAGGTCTCATCGGGATCGTATCTCTCGCGGGGATCGTATCTTTCGCGCGCGGAGCAGTCTGGGCATGCCCTGTAGGATGCAACAGGATCGTAAAGCAGCCAAGCAGCAACATGCTGGATACTCCCTTCCATAAAGGGCCAGCGGTTGTAGAGATTTTCATAACAGCCAATTAGATTTACATGATAAAGAACAGCCGGCCAGGTTAAAACGAGTTAACGCGGTGAGCATTTGCTTTCCAGTTTATTTACGGTTGGAAGGGGGATTGATAATGGCGAGCATACTTCTGAGAATAAGTGCTTTGCAAATACCTTGCCATTACATTTCGCAAAAGAGGGGTTGAACTTTTAAGAAGGGCCCACAGCAATTTTTGGACCTGCCCCTGCGAGCAAAAAAATTTTTGTGTGGGAATGGGTTCAACGTTGGGCAAACTATTCCCCTTACAGGGAATGGGCGTGGTTTTTAAGAAGTATATTTACCGTATGCCAATAAAATTTCGCAAGCTGATCCCGCTTGCCCTTCTCGCCGCGCTGTTCATGAGCTTCCGGATCACGGACCCGGGAAAAATGGGCCCTGGTCTTCATTCCGACCCTGCCCCCTCCACTCCCGATATATCCATTGTCACCGACGCCGCAAGCGCAACCGCACAACATGGCCTCGATAAGCTGACGGCCGCGCTGACGGAAAAGCACATCAGCTATGAAAAAGTCTCCGGACCCGGTCAGGCCAAAGGGAAATACCTGCTGATTGCCGGGCTGGCTGATGACAACGGTCCCGCCGCCAACCTGCTCACCGCGGGACATCATCCGGTCGCGAAGACAGCCGGGGCGCTCACGATATGGCATACCACCTGGCGGCAAAAACCGGCGATCGTGATCGGCGGTTACGATGACACCGGTCTGATGTATGCCTTGCTGGAGACGGCCCGGGAGATCGGCATCGCCGGCACTCCACAAACAGACAATGCCCGCGCGGCATTCAGCGTGATCAGCGACGTCACCGAAAAGCCCGCCCTGCGCGACCGGGCCATGTCGATTTATACCATGAACCGCGCGTATTGGGAAAGCCGGTTCTATGACGAAAAATACTGGGCGAAATATCTGGACATGATGGCCGAAAACCGATTCAATTCCCTGGTCGTGGTCTTCGGATACGAGAACGGCGGCTTCCTCGCGCCCTGTTACCCTTATTTCTTTAATGTCGATGGCTATCCGGATATACGCATGGTCGGCCTGAGCGACCAGGAACAACAGCACAACCTGTCGGCCATCCGAAAACTGATCGCCATGGCGCACGAGCGGGGCATCCGTTTCACCGCGGGTATCTGGGATCATATCTATCGCGGAGGCGTGCAGGGCGGCGGCATACCCGGCAGCGAAAAGGCGCCCGATCATCCAACCCCAGGTCTGGTATGGGGCGTCACGGCCGATAACCTGACGGCCTATACAAAGACGGCGCTGGAACAGTTCATCCGCCAGATCCCGGTCGATGCCATCCAGTTCCGGATGCATGGCGAATCGGGTCTGAAGAAGGAAGAGGAAGAATCCTTCTGGGCCGATGTGTTCAAAATGATCAGACAGATCAAACCCGGTCTCCAGATAGATATGCGCGCCAAAGAGCTGCCCCGCACCGTCATAGAAAGCGCCATAAACACCGGCATAAAATTCAGGATCGCCACCAAATTCTGGATGGAGCAGCTTGGCCTGCCCTACCACCCCACCCGCATCAATCCCGATAAAAGCTATATCCGGCACAGCTATGGCGACCTCTTACGCTATCCCAAACAATACGATCTGCAATGGCGGCTCTGGAATGGAGGCACCAACCGTATTCTGCTGTGGGGCGATCCGGAATATGCCCGCCGCTTTATGGGAAGTGCGCATCTTTATGACGGAGATGGTTTTGAGGTGAACGAACCGCTGGCCACAAAGATGGAGGCGCAGCCACACGACGCCAGGCCCTTCGACCTGCTGCTGCCACAACACCGTTATTATGAATACGAGTTCCAGCGATACTGGCATCTCTTTCAGGTATTCGGGCGGATAGGATATAATCCCCATACAGCAGATGAGGTCTGGGATAAAGAATTTACTGCCCGCTTCGGACCAAAGACCGGTCCGCTGATAGAACGGGCTCTCCATCGCGCCAGTGGCATATTGCCACGCATCGTCGCCTCCTGCTATCCATACGGCAGTTTCCCCATGACGCGGGGCTGGGCCGAGAAACAACGGCTCGGGGACTTGCCCGCTTATGCAAAGGCCGAAGGGAGTGACCTTTGTCAGTTTGCCGATTTTGATGATGAAGCCCGGCTGTTGCTGGAAGGGGGTGAAGAGGCAAGGATAAGGCCTGCTGCCAACAGTCAGTGGTTCGCCCATGCAGCGGCGGATGTGCTCGGGCTTATCGCACGCGTAAGGAGCGCAGAGGGTACCCCGGACAACAAAGAGCTTGCCTCCACCATCGCCGATCTCGGGATCTATGCCAACCTCGCGCTCTATCATGCGCGCAGGGCGCCGGCCGCGGTGTATTACCGGTTATACGAACGCACTCATGATCTTGCCGCGCTTGATTCTGCCATTGCGCACGAACGTCTGGCGACCGATGCATGGCGGCAGATCGTTGTTGCGGCAGGAGATTATTACAACGATAATCTGCAGATGGGCGTAAGCGTTGCCGATCTCTGCGGGCATTGGAAGGATGAACTGACGAAGCTGGAAGCTGGTCTCCTCAAACTGGAACAGCAGCGGCTGAATGCAGATCCCAAAGCAATGACCAGCAGAGCGCCCGTCTATACGATTGCCCCGTCACGCACCTTTGAAGATCTGTTCCGGGTGGCGCCGACCCTATCCGGCGTGGTCAGCCCCCAAGCCCGGGCAGGCCAGCCGGTCCGCATTGCCATCACCGTGTCCGCTCCTGCGGGCATCAGATGGGTGCGGCTTTATTACCGCGCCGTAAATCAGCAGCTTGAATACAGGGACATCGGAATGAAACCGACCGGCAAGCCCGGTGAATACGCGGCGTCGATCCCGGCCGCGGAGATCGACACGACCTATGATCTCATGTATTATGTAGCGCTGATGGATAAAACCGGGAATGGACGGATCTGGCCGGATGTAGAAAAGGAGACACCCTACCGGATCATCAGCCTGATAAGAAAATAACGGGAACGGCCGCAAGGCCACCTGCTGGCAACATCGTAACGGCAAAAGGCCATGTGAAAGCATGGTCTTTTTTATTGAAGATCGTATCCGGCAGAACACTAATTTTGCCAGCAATCCGGCCCCGGGGAAGACCATTAAACCTGATCAGATGGCTGACAAAAAATCGCATACCGCCAGGGTGCTGAAATACTGGCGATCCATAGAAACATTTACCCTGCCCGATATGCCGGACCCAAAATTCTTCCGGCAGAAATATTTCACCGGCCTTCGGCGGGGCGATGAGCTCCCCTGGCAATCCGCGGATTTCCTGTCCGCCCCACCCGGAAAAGAGTGGAGGCATACCTTGTATTTCTACCCTGTGACAAAGGAGGCGGTGATCAGGCTCCTCGAAGAACTCGTCCCCCAATCCCAGAATGAATTCCGGGAGGCACAGCCTGGAAATACCTTTCACGCGGCACTCGTGCTGGACCAGGCCGGTCTTGCGGCCGAGCGGACCTACAGACGTTCCTACTTTCCCTACGGAATAAAAATATTGAGGGAACGCCGCAACCCGGAGGAACTGAACGATCTGCTGAAGAAGGCGTACACCGATTATCATACCCGCTTTGGGGTGAAAGAGAGAACGGGACCTTCGCAGACCGACCCTGCGGTAACACAGCCTGACAGCGGCAGCCAGGAAGACGCGGAAGGCCGGGGCTCCGGGAAGGGCGGCAAGCTTTGCATCGCCGAAGGCGAACCGGAGCAGAGCGAGGAAAGAAGGGAGCAGCGGGAGGAAGAAAGACCGGGCTACCCGCAAAGTTGGGTGGAGCTGGAAAAAGAATTGGACGATCTGGATCGGTTGACCAATCATCGCCTGACTTCCCTGATCCCTGTTCTTTGTGTCACGGAGGAGGTGACGGCCCGGACCGGTCCGGAACCGCCTTTTTTGAACAGCTTCTATCTGAATGATCTGACTGCCCTCATCGGCCAGACGAAAGATCTCGGCGCACCCATGGAAACCTATCTTGCTGTTCACGCGGATACGGATTCGCGTAAGGACCTGCTGAGCCCGGAAACACTCTTTGCCTGTCTTGATCCGCAACGGCAATCCCCCGGCCGCTGGCCTGCCCCTCCTGCATTTGGGTTGTACAGCGCGCAACAGGCGGCCCTCCATCTGGCGATCTCGACGGACCGGCAGAGGACTAGGTTGATGGGCATAAATGGTCCGCCGGGCACGGGCAAGACAACACTGTTGCGGGAGATCGTGTCGGATATCGTGGTCGGCAGGGCCAGAAGACTGCTAAAGACGGACGTAACCAAACTGTTCTCGACCCGCCAAAATGAGATCGCCGAATATGCGCGTTATTATATGTTTGATAAAAAAGTATTTGGGAACGACGGCATTTTAGTGTCCAGCAATAATAACTCCGCTGTGGAAAATATCTCGAAGGAGCTTCCGGCGCTGAAAAGCATCGATGCGGAAATTTTCGGGGATGCGGATTATTTCTCATCCGTCGCACAAAATCTCCAGACGGAAGCACCCTGCTGGGGACTGATCAGCGCAGTCCTCGGCAACTCCACAAACCGGAACCTATTCAGCAAGAATTTCTGGTTTGACAGAAAAAATGGTTTTGATGTTTACCTGAAGGGGGAGACCGATGCAGAAAAAAACAGTGGGCATATTAAAAAATTCGGACAGCTGTCCGGAGAATTAAACTTACTGCTGAAAGAGTTTGAGGGCTTTCAATCGATAGCTTCGGAGCATTATTCGATCCTGTCCGGATGGATAACACAAGACAAGATCGGCAAGGCAGGGATGGAACGACTGGCTGGGCTGGTCTCCCGTCTGATCAATGAATATCAGGTGCGTCCATGTGATCTCCCGGACAGGGACTTTCTGACGCTGGCCGCCGGGGACCTCCATCGGCTTACCCCCTATTCTTCCCCGAAGATGAACGAGCTCAGAAGCAGGATTTTCCTGAAGAGTCTCCGGCTCCACGAATGCGCCATTCTTGCCAATGCGAAATATTTCAGATCCAATCTGAGCGCCTTTGTCGATTTGCTGTCGGGTAAGCATGCCGATCATATGAATGAAAAGATCCGGACCACGTTGTGGGGAAGCCTGTTTTTCTGCATCCCCGTGGTCTCCGCTACGCTTGCCTCCATCGAAAGGCTTTTTACCGGAATGGGAAAAGGATCCATCGGATGGCTGCTCCTTGATGAAGCGGGACAGGCAAGCCCACAGTCAGCATGTGGCGCGATCTGGCGGTCTGAGCGATCCATCTTATCGGGCGATACTTTACAGATCCCGCCGGTCGTGACGATCCCCGAAGGGCTGAGCGAGCTGCTGAGATCGCAATATGGTCTGGAAGAACCTTGCTGGTCTCCTTTGCGGCATTCCGCACAGTTCCTCGCCGACAGGGTGACGCAGGTGGGCACGCTTATCGACAGGGGCGGCAGCGAGATCTGGACAGGTATTCCCCTGAGGGCTCACCGCCGTTGTCAGGAGCCCATGTTCTCCATTGCCAATACCATCGCCTATAACGGACAGATGGTGAAACTGACGCCGGATGCGGAGAAAGATGGCCGCTTTCCCGAAAGCTGCTGGATCGACGTCCGGGGAATGCTGACTTTAAAGGGACATGTGATCGCCGAAGAAATAAACGCCCTCCAGGAAATGCTGGCCCTGCTGCAATCCCGGGGATATCAGGAAGAGATCTTTATCATCTCCCCCTTCCGGTCCATCGGGGATTATTGCCGGGAGCAGTTTGCCCCGCGAAAGGATCTGCGGGCAAGATCCGGCACGATCCATACTTTTCAGGGCAAGGAGGCAGATATCGTAATGCTGGTCCTCGGTACGGATTGGGAACATCCCGGAGCAAGAAAATGGGCCTCCTCTGCCCCCAATATCCTCAATGTCGCCGTTACAAGAGCGAGGAAAAAGCTCTACGTGATCGGGAACCGCCCATTATGGGCTTCCTGCAATTATTTCGATCATCTGGCGCAAATGCTGCCCGCGAAAGGATATAAGCAGGGAGAACTTTTGCAGTATTTTTGAGTTAAAATGAGGTTAATTTACCGTTAGATACGGATCTGCGCTCCAGGCAGGGTCGGCGCAATGGCTGAAATCAGTATCTTTATACGCTATTTTTTAGTGTACCAGACCAAAAATAAAAATATGAAAATTAGTTTTGTTGGCTTTCTCCTTCTCTTTTCCGCATCCACATTCGCACAAGGCGCCACCGTAACCGAAAAATTCCAGAAGATCGGGACCGAACAGGATGCACAGGCATTCATCGCCGCCAATGCGCCGCTCAAACCAGCCTTGCTCCATCTGTCCATGGGAAAAGATACCTCTCTTATCGACAAACGATTATTACGGCAGAAGAAAGGCGATATCTTTTCCGTAGGCTATGTTACCTATAAGGTCCTCGAGCTGACGGAAACCATAAAGTTCCGGGCTAACTATATTTTTCTCGACGGAGCAACCTATTCCATGCCCCAGATCGACAGCATCCGGAAACTGATCCTGAAAAAATATTCCGACGGCGCTACATTCGATCAGCTCTCCGATCAGTACACCATGGACGGCAATACCACACATGGAGACACCGGCTGGTTCTTCGGCGAAGAAATGATGCCAAAGGAATTTCAGGATGCTACCCAGAACCACAAAATGGGGGAGGTCTATTTTGTCGATGTAGCGGAAAGGAACTGGCATTATATCGCCAAAAAGACCTACGAGGACCAGGATAAAAAAGACATCACTGTGCTGCGGGCCAACGGAAGGTAAGGCAGCCCGTACTATCTGACATCATGAATACCCAATCTTTACAGCTAAAGGTTTCTCCCTCCATTGGCACTGTTTCGGCCGAGTATATCGTTCCAGCAACAAGCAAATGCATGATGACGCTGGCACATGGAGCGGGTGCAGGAATGGATCATTCGTTTATGAAAACGCTTGCAACCTCTCTTTCAGCGGTTGGTATAGCAACCCTTCGTTTCAATTTCCCATTCGCAGAACACAAAAAAGGCAGGCCGGATATCCCTGCTGTAGCACATCAAACGATCGCAGCAGCTATCACAAACGCGCATGAATCATTTCCTTCCCTTCCGCTTTTCGCCGCGGGTAAATCCTTTGGGGGAAGGATGACTTCACAATATTTGTCCATCAGTACGCGGCCTGAAGTAAGGGGAATAATATTCTATGGATTCCCGTTGCATCCTTCCGGCAAGCCAGCTACGGAGCGGGCCGGACATTTAAAGGATGTGAAAGTGAAAATGCTTTTTTTACAAGGCACAAAGGACGAACTGGCTTCCTGGAGTCTGATAGAATCGGTATGTTCATCCCTTCCGAAAGCCAGCTTGGTGAAAATAGAAGGAGCCAATCATATGTTTAAAGCCGGCAAGAAGGATACAATGTCTTTGCTCGTAAAGGCGACCCTGGATTGGACAGAGGAAATCATAAGGAAGTAAACCGAAAACCATCCTTCGGCGAAAACTAGCGTATTTCCAACGGCTCATACTTCATCCAGTCCACCTCCAGTTCATAGGCATGCAGCGGCTTTTCGACAGATTGACGGTTAGTCTCCACCGGCCAGCTATTGGTATGCCAGAAGTTCATCCGGTATTCTGTTGGGTTGTGAGGAATGCCGAGTTGCGATCCCTGGTAATCCCACAGCACTATTTTCTCGCCGGTAACCGGATGGATGACCCACCAGCGCAGGCGATCCGGGTACCAGTCGAAACCATACGTATAGAATTTCGCCGAAGCGTCAAAACCATTGATGGCGGGGATCGTTTCCGGCTGATTTTGAGGACCCGTCAACGCAGTGGGTACCCCGTTATGATTCACCTTGGAGATCGTATTATAGATGCTGCCATTGGCGAGATTGAGGGTCCTACCGATCCGTTGCAGCTTTTCCCTGGGACCCGTCCAGGTGCCGATGTACAGAATGCTCGGATCGGCGATCAGCCATTCGATATCGATTTCGCTGAGCCCCTGAAGGGAATCCATGTGATAGGTGAAATAACCGACGACGGCGCCTGTATTGGGCTGCACATTCCTTATGTCAGGGATCCTGATCCGCGCGGAATAGGTCCCGAAATGCGTAAACTCTTTCGAGATGATCTCCGGTCCGCGTCCCGCGCCAGCACTGTCTGCGGGATCTATTTTTAATAACAATACCTTTGTGCCTGGTTCTATGGATGAACGGACTCCGACCTTGTATTTAAAAGCACTCTTGTTTCCCGTCGATCCGTACCGGAAATTTTTGAGCGTGGAATCATTGAAATCTTCGGAGAAGGAATGCGTGGCCGATTCCTTTTGTGCGCTTGCGGTAATCATCATAAAGCCTGCGATGGCAGATACGATCAGTTTTTTCATATTGCTCTGTTGTAGGGAACCAAAAACAAGTTACTCCAAATCCTGCGAAACCTGTTCACGCGCTGTTCTACCCTTTTCTTAGAAAGGGCGCCCGCCGACTGACTCCGGACGAAGTAAAATAAAGAAAGCATTACACCGTTTAAGCGGGTCAGCAGGTCGGCACAACTTCTACAGACCGGGCCGGGCGTGACATGCACCTGCCTTCTTGTCTTATAATATAGTTACCAAACCGATTCTGTCAGGGTCGAAAATCAGCTTAAAATCTGCATAGCATTGACAATCAATTAAATACGAAGAAGATTTCACATTAAGATTCCAGAGATAAAATCGGCCGCTATTTTGCATTAGGAATAGAGGTTTATCAGAAATTCTAAACAAAAAAAGAGGAAAATAAAAATGTCAGAAACATGGAACAAAAAAGAACGGGAAAGAAACAAACAGCTAAAAAAGAAAGAAAAGCTCGAAAGACGAGAGGAGAAAAAACTAGCCAATAAAGGCAGTCAAGGTCTGGAAAGCATGTTGGCTTATGTTGATGAAAATGGAAATCTCTCTTCCAAACCGGTGGACCCCAGAAAGAAGATAATCATCAATGTCGAGGATATCGATATCAGCGTACCCAGACAAAGCGAAATACCCGAGGATCCGAACCAGTTTGGCATTGTCACGCTTTTTAAGACGGATAAGGGTTACGGTTTTATAAAAAACCTCGAAACCCAGGAGAGTTATTTCTTCCACGTCAAATCATTGATCGATCCCGTCAAAGAAAATAACAAAGTTAGTTTTGAGGTTGAAAAAGGTCCCAAAGGCCTGAACGCCGTCAATGTGAGGATAGTGAGGACCTGAAAAAGTGCACACGGCATCAGGCGCCCTGTTGTTATCAGTTATTGTAAGGAAACCCGCATGACCATCAGAGTGCATTAATTGGTCAGTAGAAAGCCTCGTTGCCCGATGATTCAAGTTGATGCGCGATTGATTCTAAGCGCAGCAGATAATCCGTGTACATCTGATTTCCACCTGGGCAATAAAATAACCAGTATGATCTCTTCCGTCAGGTCAAGAGCGGTGAGAATAACAGCAATCCAGAACAGGGGCTGTGGTATGGCAGACAGAAAGAAGGTAAGGATCAGGAAGACACCTTGCGAAACGGCTGCAATCTTGGCAAGCCAGGTATGAAAGCTGGTAAGTTTACCATAGCGTATCAGCGCAGCCAGGATTTGAAAGACATACAGGACGCCTAATATTATCACTGGAAGGAGCTCCCGGTGGATGAAAATAGGATCGAATACGATCAGGCCGATAATGGCGACCAGAACGGTGAGGTCGTCGCCAATGGAATCCAGCACGGCGCCGGCTGAGCTGACTACCTTGTATTTTCTTGCAATATACCCATCGACCGCATCGGTGAGAAAGCTAAGGACAAGTAGCCATTTGAAAATCCCCCACTCGTGTCGGAAGACCAATAACAGCAGCAGCGGCGCTGCCAGAACGCGATATAGCGTTATGCCATTGACGATATAATAGACAGGCTTAGCCATAGTGTATCCCGGCGGGTCCTTTATAAGGAAAAGAGGTACCCCCTTTTTCGGACATCATTTACCGAAGTAACCCCTGCAACCTGCATGCAATAGTTGCGCCCGCCAGTTACTGATTACATTAACTTGAGAACGCTACCGCCGAACGCAAAGCGCCCGATCATAGTTTTCTTCTACTTAAAACTCATAAATCATTATTCTTACAAAGTTATGTGCCAATTGTGTGATTTTTTACACATAATCTGGACATAAGTCGTGATAAAATGGAGATAATATGGACCATACTAAAGAAATTAACTGCCTGGAAGCTGGGTCCTGATCGGAAACCTCTCATACTGCAGGGCGCGAGACAGGTAGGCAAGATATGGCTAGTTCATAAAAATTGCAGGCCTTGCAGGAATCAAGTGTATCCGCACGTATATCTTATTGATGTATAGCATATTGCAAAATCAAGATTATTTGTTTAATTTCGCCTAATGAAGCGTCATCTACATAAGGATGCCATTTTGAAAATCCTCGTGGCACATAAACAGCAATTAAATGTTTATGGTGTCAATCAAATTGGGCTATTTGGCTCCTTTGTTCGCAATGAGGCAACTGAAAATAGCGATATTGACCTTCTGGTAGATATTAGAAAAGATAAAAAGACCTTCAATAATTTCCTATCCCTTAATTACTTTCTCGAAGAACTCTTTGGCAAAAAGGTAGAATTAGTGACTACACAATCCCTCAGCCCCTACATTGGCCCGCATATTTTGAAAACGGTAGAATATGCGCCCATCGCAGGTTGAATTTCTACAACATATCCTGCAAGAATGCCTTTATCTTTTAAAGGAATCTCACGAGACCAGTTTTGAAGATTTCGTAGACAATGAGCGGTTGACAAGAGCCGTTTGCAGAAGTCTTGAAATCATTGGCGAAGCTAGTTCCAAAATACATCCTGATCTCAAAACAAAATACCCTTCTGTATCCTGGCGTGAGATGAGCGATATCCGAAACAAAATTATCCACCACTATTTCGGTGTTGATTATGATATCGTTTGGGATACGGTTAAAACAAATATTCGCCCGCTTAAGGAAGCTGTTGAAGTAATTATTGAAAGGGAGAAATCTTGTTGAGCTATGTGTAGCCCACAATATCCCATCGTTTCATACTTTCTTACTCATGATGAGCTTCGCGCGCCTGTTTCAATAAGTACCCGTAAGTGCCGATAATCCGCAGAATTTCCTAATTTACGGGAACAAAAAACTGGCATGGACTTAACTCAACCGCAAAAACAGCGCATCCAATCCATCGATACGTTACGGGGACTCATTATGATTATCATGGCCCTCGACCATTGCCGGGACTTCCTGCACTTTCAGGGAAAGGAATACGCCCCGACCAATATGGCGACAACCACGGTGATCCTGTTCTTTACCCGCTGGATCACGCATTACTGTGCGCCAGTTTTCGTTTTCCTCAGTGGGGTATCCGCCTACCTCGCCGGCCTGAGGCGGTCGAAGGCCGAGTTAAGCAAATTCCTGCTAACAAGGGGTCTCTGGCTGATCCTGACCGATGTCCTCGTCATCACTTTCATCTTCACGCTGAACCCGGGTTATAATGTGATCGTCCTGGAAGTGTTATGGGCAACCGGATTCAGCATGATCCTGCTGGCCCTGCTGATACACACACCGCTTTGGGTGACCGCCTGCGTCGGCTGTCTCTTCTTTTTCGGTCATAACCTGCTCGACTATCTCCATTTGCCAAAGACGGGACCCGCAAATACCACGCTCACCTTCCTGTTGACCGCGTTTGGGATGATCCCGGTTGGCAGCAAGCACATGATCGCCGTCCTCTATGCCTCCCTCCCCTGGGCCAGCGCCATGCTATTGGGCTATGTCTTTGGCTCCCTCTACCGCCCAGGCACCGATCCCCGGCGCCGCAAGCAGGTTTTGATAGTCGCCGGCCTCGCATTGACGACCTTGTTTATTGTCCTGCGATGGCTGAATGCTTATGGCAATCCCGTACCCTGGTCGGTGCAGCGGAATGCCGCACACACCCTCCTCTCCTTTTTGAATGCTACCAAACAACCGCCTTCCCTGACCTACCTTAGCATGACTCTTGGGCCGGCCCTGATCCTGCTGAGCCTTCTGGAAGGAATAAACACCGGTGTCGGTGGCGTTAAAAGGCGATTGGCCGTGATCTGCAGGGTCTACGGAAGCGTCCCCTACTTTTATTTTGTAGTGCATCTTTGTCTGATCAGGGTGATCAATATTGTGCTGATCCTTGTTTTTGGCATCGACATGAGATCGAACGGTTCACCCCTCGTATGGCAGGCCCCGGGATTCGGCATCCCATTGTGGGCGGTATACCTAACATGGGTGCTGGTCGTCATCTCGCTTTACTGGCCTTGCAAATGGTTCGGCGACTACAAACGCGCTAACCGGCGATGGTGGCTCTCGTATTTATAATGATCCTCCGCCAAAAAATTGAAGGGAAGGAACAGATAAAATATTAATTTCAATTTCAACAAAACAGTGGGTTTCCTATGAAGCTGTTGGTAATCGTATTTATATTGCTTTTCGCATTGTCTGGCGCGGTGACGGGTCAAAGGCAGGCTGATACCTTAAAGCCGGATCCGAAAAAAGCGATCGACATAATCGAACATTATGGCGGATTCTTTTTTAATCCAGGGTCTCGTGTATGGAACTATTATCTGGAGTTCAGCCGTGCTCTCGCCGATAAAGATTTGGTCGATCTCACTGATAACTGGAATCCGGCCACCCGCTGCTACGCACTTTTTGCGCTGGCGGAAAAGCATAGCCCAGTGGTTGACTCCATTCTGCAAGCACATTTATTGGATACTGCCCTTGTTTTCGTACTACTTGGAGATGATGGCGATCACAAATCCGTAGGCGACTTTTTCTACGGAGTTTTGACGGATCATTTTTTTAAGGGGGTGGTTCAATTGGATTCGCCTGAAAAGGCCTTTGTCGACAGCTTAATAATCAATCGTACTGGAATCAGGCTCGAAGCGAAAAGTGACCTGCTGCGGAACATGCCCCCAAAAGATGCCTGGTATAATCGAATCAGGGAAATCGCCACGGTAGAAAACAATAACAGCGCCGTCGTTGCCCTTTCAAAATATCGGAAAGCGCAGGACCTTACCTTGATCGAGGACCTGCTTAAGAACCCTGACCGGAATGTGCAGTATCTGGGTCTGCTCGCGGCGAGGAATTATCCTGATCCGGCGCTCTTCCCATATATCAGGCAAATCCACCAGATCGAAATCCATCGCGATGGCGGGTTTGACTACGTTCAAATCAGGATGCTTTATCAGGCCATAGTTCAATACAAGGATAGCGCGTCGCGACAACTTCTGCTGGAGACGCTAAAAAAGGCAAAGTCCCGGACACTGGAATATCATTCAGAAGATATTTGGGGCGCTTTGACCAGGTGGCCTGATCCCATATACGATAATATTCTTTCTCGTTTAAAAATACCGGTTTATGCTTTTCCCGAACTATCACGAACATTATAACAATGGTAAACTGATTATATGAAACAAATAATCCGCCTGATCATACCCTTCGGGTTATTCATTGCCCTCTCTTGCCATGAAAGAGCAAAAACGCAGGAAACGGGCCAGCAGGTCGATCCCACCGCCCAGGAACTTGCCGACTTTGAACATAGGCTTACCCAGAATTTGGCTAATAAAAATACGGGGAGCTTTTCGGTGGCTGTTTTTAATAAAGGGGAGATTATCTGGTCTAAGGCTTTTGGGAAAGCCGACGATCAGAAAGGGTTAATGGCCGATACGTCTACCGTTTACCGGATCGGATCCATTTCGAAAACGATAACGGCCTACCTCATGATGCTCATGGTACAGAAAGGCGTGATACATCTGGATGACCCGGTGGCCAGATATCTGCCGGAAATCAGAACGCTTAAACAATATGGGGACGATAGCAGCGGAAAGATAACCTTCCGCCAGTTAGCCGATCATACTTCAGGTCTGGCAAGAGAGCCGAACTTTCCAACCGCTTTGTTTGGCCCCGTAGAAACCTGGGAGGCTCAGGTGTTAAATTCCATACCTGCTACAACGTTAACTCCCCCCCACGGCAAAACTTTTTCGTATTCCAATATCGGTTACGCTATTCTTGGGCTAGCTATTTCCCGGGCAGCGCACAGACCTTTTATAAGCCTGGTCGAAGCGTTGATCTTTCGTCCCCACGGCATGAAGAACAGTTTTTATAGTATACCCAGGGATCTCAGGGACCGGATTGCCACAGGATACAGCTGGAACGCTATTTTAAGGACCTATGAAGGCGGACAGTCTGAAAAGGAGTTTGCCGGCCGCGGATATCGGGTCCCCAACGGAGGAGTTTTTACCACTGCGGATGACCTGGCTTATAAAATTATTTCGCTGACAGCAGATGCTGACCCGCTTGCAAAAAATTACAGAGATTCGATGCAGACGGTCCAGTCTTCTGCAAGCAAGGTTCAGGGGTATGGGTTTGGATTAGATATAAAGAAGGGTGCAAACGGGATTAAAATGGTCGGGCATGGAGGCCTGGTTGCCGGCTTCAGCTCGTACATGGTTTTTAACCCTGAGTACAAAACAGGTGTCGTCCTGCTTAGAAATTGTGATGACGCCTCACTTGTATTGGAGATACAGGGAAACATTTTATTGAACAACCTTGTAAGAGCAGATAAAGAAGCGCACGGAAAAAATTGACCTTATCTGGCCCTATCGGCTTCGGGACGCAATGGGATAACGACCCAATGATCGGACTTGCCCTAATCCTTCTTTTCAGTGACCCGGATTGGACACTTCTCGAACCGATTTCTAAGCGATTTGAGGTTAGTAGTTGATCTAAGTGCTTGAAATTCACTGAATTTTGGAAGGCCGAAAATGCCACCGTCTCACTTGTATAGGATCGGTGGCTCGGACTTGCCCTCCGAAGGGTAAATTTTGAAACCCCGTGCAACGCATTTCCTGCAATCATTGTCAGGATAGAAAAGAATATTTATGCGCTTTCCCATAGGGTATGCAATTTTACTTTTTATTTTACCGCTCTTCAACTGCGGTTGCAAAAAGAGTACTGACCGGTCATCAGAAAGTACTGACCGGTCGTCAGATTCAATAACTGGTTTTTGGGAATTGCGTGAAGCCTCGGCGGCGTCGAACCCGACACTTTACAAATTTGCGGCAGGTAATGGTAATATTTTAGATTTCACAGGTACTAATTATAAAATCTACAAGTCCGGAGCGGTGATCAAAAGCGGGCAATTTATCGTCGTTAAGGACACCACAGTTTCGACAAGCGTTTGTCTGGTTTTTCCGAAAGAGACGTACACCAATCGCGTCATTTACGACTCCAATTTTGCCGCAACTAAAATTTTTTACCAGATCGAGGGAGACAGTTTGACATTTTTTTCCGGTTGTTATGCCTACGATGCAGGACATAGCGAAATGTATATACGGGTAAGTAAGGCCGGGAATTGATATGGATATTTTTGCTTGCCCACCTTTTTATTCTCGCATTATTTGGCCGAATCCAACTCCTGAAATTCCCCGCAGCCGCAAAATACGCCAGCCCCGATTTGATCCGATCCCGCAAGGCACACGATCGTCCGACTTATCCTTTGGATCCGACTAAACGAGCGCGCAGAATATTGCAATCCGCGCGATTACTTACTTACCCACCACCATTTTACAGGTATCTGCCAATTTACCGTCTACGAAAAGAGAATATGTGTAGGTCCCCGTGGCCAGATCAGCCGTCTGCAAGTTAACTTGCCCATACCCGTGTCCGCTTACCGCAATGGTTTTGATGATCTCGCCATTCATGCCGGTAATTTGTAGCGACGCATTGCCGGAATTTTGGGGGACATAGTAATTGATAAGGGTAGTTTGACTGAAAGGGTTGGGCTGATTTGGAAAGAGTCTGGCGGAGCCAGGGGCAAGGATAGCGGAGATTCGGGCATTCGAATCGATGCCCAACAGCTGTTTGATCCGATCCAGCCGGGCCTCCAGCCGATCATTGGTTGCTTTGAGCGAATCGTTTTCGGCGCTCAGCTCCTGGGCGGCCTTTACCAGGGGCGCCACGAACTCGGAATAGCGCAGTCCATAAAAAGATTGCTGATCATTTTTGGGTTTGTCGATGCCGCTGAAATGATATCCCCGGGATTCCGCTGCTTTTTCCACATCCTGCGCGATGAAGCCGGTATGCACGATCCGGGATTTTTCCTGTCTCGCCTGCTGCATGACAGGGTCGGCGACAAGATCGGTCAATGGACGGCCTCCTGCATGCAACCTGGCTTCGATGCCCTCGACGTCCAGTGTATAGGTCACCGGCTCAAGTTGGTTGATAAATGCAAGCCCGGGAACATTACGGGCAACATTTTTCTTATAGCGGCCGTCACTGATCGTCGTCCAGGCCACATAGCCGCCGATACTGGTAACGCTGGTATTACCAACGACGGTCATATTGCTCGCGGTGGCCACGGCGCCGTACCCGATCGCGGTGGCATTGGTGAGATTTGGGTAAGCTACGTCGGCACCAGCCCCCGCCGCTGTATTTTCGGTGCCCGTGGTGTTGGTTGCCAGTGACGATGCCCCGAACGCGGTATTGAAATAATAGGCGGTGGAACTGTTGTACATCGCGTGGTAGCCGAAGGCCGCGTTATCATAACCCGATCGATTCGAATACATCGTATAGGCGCCGACAGCGACATCATATTCGATATTAGTATCGATCAGGGGATTATACAGCGTCATCTGACCAAGGGCGACATTACCCCCGGATCGCGTCCCCAACTGAATGTTATAGAGGGACCCGGATCCGATGGCCAGGTTGTATCCGCCAGTGGTACCATTATAGAGGGCATGGTATCCCATCGCCGCGCTCTCCGATCCCGTGGTGCTCTTGCCTAATGTTCCCAGACCGACAGCCGTGAGATTGCCACCCTTCAGATTGGAGAACAGGGCGCTGTCGCCCAATGCGGTATTGGCGGTTTGCCCCAATTTACCGGTGCCGATCGTAACCCCGTGAACAAGGGCATCGCCGCTCGCCGGGTAGACGTTTTGCGCCTGCAGGTTTTGGCAGCAGGCGATCGACAGCAATGCGATGAGGACAGGAATGCCGGAAAAATGTTTGCAGAACATGATACAAGCGTTTTATTTGATCAATATCAATTGCTTCGTGTCGATCAATTTGCCCTCGACAAAAAGAGAATAGGAATACGTGCCCGAGGATAGCCGCCCTGGTCGAAAATTTACCAGTCCATAACCCGACTCTTTCAAGGCGAAGATCTCGACGATCTGGCCGTTCATACCGGTTATTTGCAGCGAAGCAGCGCCGGGAGTCCGCGGGAGATAGTACCGGATTACGGTGTTCTGGTTGGCGGGGTTGGGGGTGTTTTGGAACAGCCTGGCCGAACTCAGCGTGAGCACGACGGGTGTCCGATGGGTCGAATCGATCCCCAATAGCTGCTCGATCCTGTCGAGACGGGTATCAAGCCAGGCATTTGATGCCGTAAGCGAATCGTCTTTCGTGCTAAGCTCCTGGGCTGCCTTTACCAGCGGTACTACAAAATCGGAATAGCGCAAACCGTAAAAGGACTGCTCCTCGTCTTTAGGTTTGTCCACCCCGCTAAAATCATAGCCCAGCGATTGCGCCGCTTTTTCCACATCCTGTGCGATAAAACCGGAATAGACGATCCGGGATTTTTCCTGCATGGCCTGCTGTATCACCGGATTGTCCATCGGATCGGGCAATGACAGGCCAATCGGGCCCTTACTATTTTTGTGCGGATGCAACCGGGATTCAATGCCTGCAACGTCCAGGGTGTACGTGATAGGCTCCAATTTATTGATAAAGGCGAGCCCGGGGACATTGCGGACGATATTCCGCTTATACCGGCCGTCGCTAAAATTCGTCCAGCCTACATAGCCGCCGATACGGGTAATGCTGGTGTTTCCAAACACTACGCTGTTACTCGCCGTGACCACAGCGCCATACCCGATAACGGTGGCATTGAAGAGATTGGGGGAGGCGACATCGGCGTATGCCCCCGCGCCTGTATTGTAGCTACCGGTGGAATTGGTTTCGAGGCACAACAAACCAACCGCCGAATTATAGCTACCCTTGGTATTGTTGTACAAGGCACCGTAACCAATGGAAGAATTCATCAGGCCGGTGGTGTTGGTATACAGCGAATACATTCCGGCTGCGGTGTTCTCCGAACCGCTGTTATGGTACAAGGCCTGATACCCAAGCGCGATATTGTAACTGCCCGACTTATTGCCGAAGAGCGCCCCGGAGCCCGCGGCCAGGTTAAAACTGCCGGTGTTGTTGTTGTACAGGGTCCGGTATCCCAGTGCGGTATTGTCGGTACCCGTGGTGTTATGCATCAGGGCAGCCTTTCCGGCAGCGGTGTTGTTGACGCCGGCCTTGGAATTGTAAAAAAGAGCACTGTCCCCCAATGCGGTGTTGGAAATAATGCCACCCCCGCCGGTGCCGATCGTCAGGCCATGGATGTGGGCGTCGCCGCTTGCCGGGTAACTATTTTGAGCCCGGAGGCCAAATGGCCCGGAAAGGAAAAACAAGCTGGCCATGCCAATGATGCGGGAGCAGGATCTGGAGTGCATGATACAGTTTTTTAGTTTTTCGTTTGACGGGTTCCAATGCCCAACAGCTGTTCTATCTGATCGAGCTGGGAGCTAAGGCGGGCATTCGCTGCTTTGAGCAAATCGTTTTCGGCGCTAAGCTCCTGAAAGGCCTTTACCAGCGGCACCACAAAGTCGGAATAGCGCAGCCCGTAAAAAGATCGCTGATCATCCCTGGGTTTGTCAACGCCGCTAAACACATAGTTCACCGATTGCGCCGTCCTTTCCACATCCTGTGCGATAAAGCCAGTATGCACTTCCGTCCGCGACAGCCCCTCGGCGCCGCCAGCATATTTTCTCCCGGTTGGCAGCCTGGATCGAATGCCATCAACATCCAGCGTATACGTGACAGGTTCCAGCTTATTGATAAAGCTGAGCCCGGGAACATTCCGGCTGACGTTCTTCTTATACCGGCCGTCGCTGAAATTGGTCCAGGCGGCATAACCACCGATACTGCTTGTGTGATTGCCAAATATCACGCTATTGTCGACGGAGGGTACTCCTAAATTCCCCACGCCCGTGGCGTTGGACGGGTTATATCCAGCAATGGCCCCAGATCCTACCCCCGTATTATAACTGGCCGTAGTGTCGCCCACCAGCACCTGGTCGCCGATCCCTGCATTATAGCTACCGATCGTGTTGAAGCCCAGGGCGGCGGTGCCAACGGCTGTATTACCAAGACCTGTCGTGTTTACCTCCATCGCCACGGCGCCAATCGCAGAATTGTAACTGCCGCTGGTATTGTAGGTAAGGCTCCCAATGCCGAGCCCGATATTATAGCTCCCCGTATTATTGGCCAATAGCGCTCCGTTACCCGCGGCCAGGTTATATCCGCCGGAGGAATTGCTGTAGAGCGTTTGGAAACCCAGCGTGCTGTTGTCCGTTCCCGAAGAATTATGCAACAAGGCCGATCTTCCGGCAGCGGTATTGTTGATGCCGCCCTTATTGTAAAAGAGGGCGCTGTCGCCCAGGGCCGTATTGGAAAGCTGGGCGCCATTGCCTGTGCCGATGGTGAGCCCATGGATCAGCGCATCGCCGGTCGCCGGATAATTGTTTTGGGACCAGGCGGATGAAGGATAGAAAATATACAGCAACGCGGCCATGGCCGCCATCCGGGAGTAGTATTTGCCAGGCATTTTTTAGGTTTTTGGTATACTGAAGGTAGGGATTGGGAACAGACAGTCGGGATTGTCCAGCTATAACTTTTGTTCTATTGTCGCCAGATTTTTTCGGCTCTTTCCAGTTCTGTGCCTGAGCCGAATGACCTGTTCATAATACCTGAGACACGCCCGTAGGATCGGTAATATCACGACCATTGCTGGATCTGAATGACCCAGAGCGGAAATATTATGCGACTTTTGAAAACAATCAGCGTTTGCGGTTAAACGGTAAAAGGCTGTGTCGTTTAATATTTACCGACCTCCCCTTTTACCGAACTGAAAATCTTTTGGGAATTGAAGCCCACCCCTTGTTTGAAGACCCAGGTGATCTTTCTGATGTTTTGGATGTTTTGAGATATATCGCCATCGATGACCAGGAGGTCGGCGGTCTTACCGACTTCAATGGACCCGATCTTGTCTTCCAATCCCAGCGCCTTCGCACCATTGTAGGTCGCGATGCGTATGGCCTCTATTGGGGTAAAACCGGCCTTCGTGAGGAGTTCGATGGACTGCTGTGAGCCGTATCCCGCCAGAGTGGCGCCGCTGCCGGTAGGATCGGTACCTACGGTCAGCAGACCGCCGGCATCCGAGAACATCTTTTCCATCTTCATTTCCTCCAGCATGGCATTATTGCCATAAGGGTTGCGCATTTTGTTGTAGACGTTAAGGAACATATTGCGGGTATCGGGCGCCATCGCCTCCAGTACTTCAGGACGGACCGTAGTATCCAGGGTAGTCATGTTGTAGATTACGGCCAGGGTGGATGTCACGATCACTTTTTTATCGACGAGGTATCGGATCAGGTCTTTTACTTTTGGCGAATCCGCGGATGCGATGGGTGCCGCACCGAGTGGGCAGGCATTCTCCTTTTTATTGGGGACAAAATCCGTGGACACGGAAAAGCCATGTTCCAACTGGTCAATACCCATATCCGCCGCCTCGCGGTAAGTGACTGCACATAAATGGCCCGTCACTTTTAGTTTTTTGGCGTGGGCCTCGTCTATTGCGGCCTTTAGCGTAGCCTTATCCACGAACATATATCCCTTGAATGAAGTGCAGCCCTGGCTGGCCCAGAAGTCGACAAATGCCTTCGCCTCCGCTGGTCCGCTCAATTGGTGCATCCCGGGGAAAATGCTGCCTTTTCCCTCCAGATAGGGCGCGGTCACGTCCATTGCCGGCCCGAGTATCTTGCCCTGATCGATGTCCCGTTTGAGGTTCAGGTCGGAATAGGGCTCAACGCTTCCAGCTGTACGAATCGTCGTTGCGCCGCAGGCCAGGTATAGTTTTGGGAATGTGAACGGCAATTGTTTGACATGCAGGTAGCTGAAGTCGGCGGAGTAGGCCGCATAGTACATGTGTTCGTGCAGGAGGACAAATCCCGGCAAGAGGGATTTTCCGGTCAGGTCGATGACGGTGCTGTTGGGAGGGGCTGGAAGTTTTTTGCTATCCTCTACCGCAGTTATTATTCCGTTGCGGACGATCACCGTTTGGTCTTCCAGCACCTTTAGGTGTTTGACATCTGCGAGCCTGCAATGGGTAAAGGCGATGACCGAGGAATCATAATCGATGAATTTCTTTACCGCGGGTGAAAAGGAGGTTTGGGATATGGCTTGTAAACCGATGAGCAGGTAGCATCCGGCAAAGAGTAATTTTCTCATATAGTGGTTGGTTTTAATTTTTAAAATTCTATCTCCGCAACTATCCGGTTGCAAATATATACGCAACCAATCGGCTTCCCAAATTTTTTTTACAAGTGATCGGAAATGGTTTTAATACGCTTTCATGAAAAATTATAAAAATATGAAAGCATTATTGCCAACCCTTAGTGAAGAAATAGTTATTCCTCCTGAGACAACTCTTCAATATCTAAGGATTAAAGCGCCTTGAGGAGATGGTCACGGCGTCTTTAGTACCCGAACCGTCAACGGTGTCCTGTTCCTCCCCGTTAACCTGATAAAATAAATGCCGGCAGACAGAGAGGCCGGCAGTTCACAACGGACGACCGTGTTCCCGGCAGAGAAAGGGATACTCCGGAGGACCTGTCCCATGCAATTGATCAGCATCGCCGAGGTAACTTTTTCATCCGGTGCGGTGGACACATATACAAAATTGGTGGCAGGATCCGGGAATACACGGGCCTGTCCGGGACGGGGAGACCGATCATCCCCCGAAGGAGGCAGCAGCGGCAGGAGAATAAGCCGGTAACTGTCGGCGACCGAACCGCACAAGCCATTGTCGACCGAACCCGGAGGCAGCATAGGGCCGCAGGAAGCACCGGTGCAGGTGTTGGCCGCGGGATGCGTTACCCAGGCGACGGGACCTCCCGATATATCCCATCTTATCTGCGATCCGGCTCCCAATGTGGACAGATACCCGCTGCCGGCGTAATTGGCCATAGCCCCCCGGGTTACGACATAAGAAGGACCTCCGCTGGTCTCTGTAAAGAACCCGGTGCTGCTTTGAAAAATAAAAGAGCTGCACATCTCGACAATAGAGCCCATGCCTAACTTGAACCAGGTATCGCTGATAATAGTAGACCAGGACCCGTGGATGACGAACATTCCATAGTCGTTCATGGTGAAATTGGTTTCTCCGGGGTTGATGGCGCCCGAAAAATACAAGTACCCGTTACTGCAAACAGTCACATTGGAAACCACGGAGGCAGGAGCCGTGGCTTCACCGGTATACGAGTTGGCCATCAGCCGCCCCCCTCCATGGACGATAATGGATCCCGTCTTGCCAACAGTCAGATCGCCGACTGTCACCGACCCGGACTGGATGATCAGCGTCCCATTGACCGTATAGGCCGTCGTGTTATTGATCGTGCCCGATATACAATAGACGGTTCCCGCGGCGATAATGCCTCCTGCCGGCAACGTATTGATGGCGCCCGGAGGGCAGGCCCCCGATCCGCATTGGGCAAAAAGGGAGAGCTGAAAAAGAAGGAGGGGCAGGAGAAGAAAGAAGATCTTCTTCATAGGTTTGGCGATTGGGTTTAGCAGGGTTTGGACACTCAAGATAGAAGAAACGGTGCAAGGCCATGGCGGATTGCATGATCTTTCAGCGTTCGGCTGTTTGGCAGGATTGAATTGATCAGTGTCGTATATGAAATCATAACCTGTGGTTTTCCCTTTATATTCGTATCAGCGAACAGCTTCGAAAATTTGTTTTCAACCCCGTAATTTCCACGGGTTTAGCCAATAAGCCCTACTTTTAATCATGGCATCCAGGCTTGTCAGATTTTTCATTACTTTAACCACCTGCTTGACTTTGTTGGGTGATCTGACCGCCCAGACTCCCAATGTCAGCAGGATCATAACGGTCAGAGACGGCCTGCCGCAATCGTATGTAAGCGGTATTTTCCAGGATAGCAATGGGTTCCTCTGGATAGCTACCCTCAACGGGCTCGGCCGCTATGATGGGCGGGGATTTACGAACTACCGCCATACATCCGCAGATACATCCGGGCTCAGCGGAAATATCATTTTATATCTTTTTAATGCCGGCAACGATGACCTGCTGCTGTGCTACATGGATGGCAAGATGGACCTGCTGAACACCGTTACCGGGAAGGTGACTCATCTATGGAAGAGCAAAGGTTTTGAATTGCTGGTCTCCGAAACCAGCTACTTTAAAAGCCTCATACGCAACAGCCGGGGAGTATGCTGGATGATGTCGGCCGACGGCGGTGTCTACCGGATCGACCTGCCCCGGATGAGGGTCAGCCATTTTTCCTTATCCGATCTGAAGCTTCGGGAACCTGTTGCCGGGATTACGCTTCTGAAGGATGAGCTGGCGTTGTTGACCCAAACGCATCTGTCGTTATGTGATAGCGCCGGTGGGATTATCAAAAAGATCCCATACCCCTTTAAAAGTATCCGGATCTTCAATGAAGCCGGGAACATCTATTCGCCGGCAATAAGGGCGAACGGCGATTGGATCATTTTGGATGCAGCCGGGACAGTAATATGGAACCCCACGACGGGCTTCTTTGACCGGATATCCTTCCCCGAAGCAGGCGCACCGGGTAAACTCATTGCTCAGTTCGACCGTGATGGCAATTATTTCTTTAAATATAACACCGGGATCTATATCCTTTCGAAAAATGATTCGCTGATCAGATGGTCACCGGCAAGCCCCGCCGTCAAAGGCATTCTCACCAGCATGTATATCGACCGGTCGGGCGTCCTGTGGGCCGGTACGAACGGCTATGGACTGAGGCAATACAATCTGGCAAAAACCGGTCTGCAGGCTTACGAGAACAACAACTCCTTTGTCAGCGATATACTAAGTCATTACCATGTTTCCGCTACGCAGGTAGGAAGGTCCTTTTTAGGAAAATCCGTTCCATATGCCAGCCGCAGCGCTACCTGGAAGGATACGGTCTGGATAGCAGATGTAAATACGCGAAGTTTCGATCTTCAATTAGCACTTTTCGTCAATGGCCGGCTTCTAGTAAGAACTTTCCGGGATGCGGCTGCCGGGAAGGAAATGCGGAGCATCCGTTTTTTATCCTTTACAAAAGAAGGTGTTTTGTGGGGTATCGATCAACACTGCCGGCTGCTGAAATTCAATACCGGGAAACTTTCCTTCCGGTCATTCCCTCCGGTGGACCTCGGCCCAGGCGAAGAAATAAACGGCATGGTCCCGGATGGCGAGTCCGTTTTTTATATCAGCACCAATAAAAGTCTCGTCCGGTGGGACCTGATTACAGGGAATACCGAAAAGCTTGTCTCCCTGCTACCCAGCAATGATTTGCTTAGTATCAGCAACGATCCCGATAACAAAGCAATCCTTTGGATCGGCACTTTATCCGACGGGTTGATCAGTCTGGATAAGGTCACCAAAAAAATGCAGGTATTCAGCATCGCCACAGGTCTTCCCAACAATACGATCTACAGTATCTTACCGGGGAATGATGGCTTATTCTGGTGCAGCTCCAACAAGGGGATATTTGCGTTCAATCCCAAAAACCAGACAGTCCGGTCTTTTACCTCCCGGGATGGGTTGACCGATGATGAATTCAACAGGTATTACTACATGGTTTTTCCGGACGGAAATCTTGCCTTTGGCGGTCCGCAGGGGTATACCTTGTTCAACCCCTCGCAGCTGCAAACGGACGAATTTGATCCGCCCGTCGTTTTGACGGGGCTTAGTGTAACTAATCTACCTCCTTTAAGCGATCCGCTATCTGTCGTCACGACGCTATTCCTCCGGTACGATCAGAATTTTATCACGGCGGAATTTGCAGCCATGCAATTTGATCTCCCGGAAAAGATCCAATACCGGCACATGTTGACCGGCTTTGACAAGAATTGGGTAATGACCGGGAATGACAATAAGGCGTCCTATACGGGTCTCCCTCCCGGCAGCTATACTTTACTGCTGAACGCGAGCAATACGAGCGGAAAATGGGGGAGTCGGATCCTTCGGCTGAAAATTACTATCTCGCCGCCGTTCTGGAAAACCTGGTGGTTTTATACGGTGATAACTGTCCTGACACTAATGGCGATCTATCTTTTTTTGAGTGTCCGGATCCGCAGCGTCAAAAGGGCCCATGCGCAAAAACTACAGTTCGAACGGGAGGCGGTAAAACTTCATGCCATGGCCTTGCGGGCGCGCATGAACCCTCATTTTATTTTTAATTGCCTGAACTCCATAAAGGCGCTGATCCAGGAAAAGCAGGATAAAAAAGCAATCAGCTACCTGACGACTTTTGTCACGCTGATCCGCAAACAGCTCAATAATACCGATAACGAAATCAGCTTGCAGGATGAACTGGAGACCTGCCGGTTATACCTTGAGCTGGAGGCTATGCGTTTTGACGGCCGGATTACCTGGCAAATCGATGTCGATGATGAATTGCTGGGACAAGCCTCCGTTCCGCCGCTGACTTTGCAGCCGATAGTCGAGAATGCCGTTGTGCATGGACTATTGCCCCGGGAGGAGGGCGGGCAGGTCCGTATCCGGGTTTATCGGGATGGGCCGTTTGTCTCATGCGAAATAGAGGACAATGGCATAGGCCGTGCCGCCGCAGCGGTATACCAGCAGAAAAGCAGCCGCCTGCACCAGTCAAAAGGGTTACATTTACTAGAAGAGAGAATTACGGTGCATAACCGGCTCAATGAGGGGTTCAGCTCCTTGCAAACCGCGGATCTTTTGGGTCCCGACGGCAGCCCTTCGGGAACACGGGTAATTATTCAATTTAACACCGAACTATGATAGATGCCATACTGATCGATGATGAAAAAAGCGCTCTTATTACGTTGAGGAATGACTTGCGGGCCTATTGCCCCGGGGTGAACATCCAGGGAGAATTTACAAAGGCTGCCGATGCACTGGAGCATATGAAGAGGAAGGCGCCGGATGTGATCTTCCTGGATATCGATATGCCGGTAATGAACGGGTTTGATTTTGTCCGGGCGTTGAAGCAGCCTGTCCTCCCGCAAATAGTATTTGTCACCGCCTACGGCGAATTTGCAGTCAGGGCCTTTAAGGTAAGCGCGTTAGACTATCTGCTAAAACCCATTGTTCCCGCCGAATTGCAGGTGGCCGTAGATAAGGTCATCAACAGGAATATGATGCTGTTTAACCAGCAGGTTCTTCTAAAGAACTTTATGGAGAACGGCCTTATGGAAGCAGGGCCTGCTGGTAAAATTGCGCTGCCTGTAAATGATGGACACCACCTGATCGACCCCGCTCATATCATCTACTGCAAGGCCGCCGGCGCCTATACCGAGATTGTCATGGACAATGAGAAGAGCTTTCTTATCTCCAAAAATCTAGGCCGTACGCAGGAACTGATGCCGGCTGATTATTTCGAGCGGGTCCACCAGTCTTACCTCGTAAATGTGCATCATATAAAAAAATTCAGAAAAGGAGAGTCGCCGGTGGCGGTGATGGCAAACGACGATGTCATAAAAGTGTCACGGATGAACAAGGACCGGGTAGCGCAGCTGTTGGGGATAAAATAGGAAGCCTCCATGCCTCCTTACGGCAGAAGCCCCCGGTCGGCCGGAGGCTTCTGAACAAAACATGGAATGATATCTATTAACCCTGGGCTATTTGGTAAGATTCAGCTTTTCTTCGAGGTATACGTCCGGAATACTCGACGTATAATATAATTGTAGATTGTGCTGGTCAAGGATGGGCAGTGCGTAGCCACTGGGATTATCCAAATAGTTGGTCCCTGAAATAAACAATTTGGAGCTGTCGATCCGCCAATTCCCATTATAAGCCACTCCTTTTGCCATGATGGACAAGGTACTGTCCGCCTTGAAATCGCAATAGTCGACGGACGTAAAGGGGATTGTGTCCAGTTCGGTTACGCCATACTGCGTGGAATTATATATAGCGGCGGTCATGGTCCACTTGCCGACAACCCTTGATTGAAGGGTGGGTGCGGGCGTGGTTACTGATCTTTGACAGGCAACGATAGCCAGGAGACATAACAGGGCACAGGAAACGGTCATAGGGGATAGTGATTTTTTCATTTGTTTTTCTTTTAATTAATTATTGGATTTTCTACCCACACAAAATACGGCGCGTCCTCCTGGGATTATAGCGGAAGCAGGGCCTGTCGGACGCTTGGCGGGGAAGAATTGACGTGACGGGTGTTTGGGGTTATAGCTCGCGGGTTATACTTTGCCGATACTAGACCGTCGCCTTTATTGCCCGAAACTGCCAATATGATCTTTCTCAGATAATCGATGATTGATCCGATGGAAAGATTGTCTATAGACCCCTATTCGGATTCAAACCCAGAGCAAGATCACTTCGAACGCCTTATATTTAACGATCGATATTCTCAATTAATTAAGCAATTAGCAGTCGGGCAAAGCACGCGCTTTTTTAGATTCCATTCCGCAAAGTCGGGATCAAAATGACCAGCAGTTAGTCTCGAAATGACGGTCAATTGAAGAACAAATTCGATAACTTTGGTAAACCTTTAAGATGCATAAACGATTGAATTTATTACTGATGCTGGTGTTCTGTTACCTGGCAGTTGCCACGAATGGACAGAAGACCCAACCTACGTTGAACATCGGTGACCCCCCGCCGTCACTGCGTGTGCGTGGATGGCTAAAGGGTACACCGATCCAGGGCTTCGAACGAGGTAGGGTCTATGTAGTGGAGTTTTGGGCAACATGGTGTGGACCTTGCATTGCGGAAATGCCTCATCTCTCCTTTGTAGCTGGTAAATACAAGAAGACCGTCACCGTTATGGGAGTCGATGTCATGGAGAAGGATACTTCAATGAATAGGCTAATGGCATTTGTCGACAGTATGGGAAGCGCGATGGATTACCCTGTTGCGACGGAAGACAGCAGTTTTATGACGAAAAGATGGTTCAATGCTTCGGGCGAGACTGGCATACCCGTCGCATTTGTCGTAAATCAGGAGGGAAGAGTGGCCTGGATCGGGCACCCTATTTTTCTTGATGAAGTTTTGCCAAAAATATTGAACAATAGCCTGGATATTGATAAAGCATCCGCAGAACGGAAATTGAATAAGCGTTTAGAAATTCTGGATGATTCAGCAGGTGACGAATTACGATATTACAAAGCCGACGTTGAAAAACGGTATTTTGGGAAATCAGATTCGCTTCTATTAACAAGAGTTAACGAAATTGTTAGAAAAGAACCTGAGCTAAAATATACACCGATCATCGCTGCTTTTACTTTTCACGTGTTGCTCAAAACTGACCCACAAGAAGCTTATGAATATGGCAAAGCTTTAATGGTGACGGAGACTTATGACATTCCTCCTTATTATGTCATTTTCAACAATATCAAGTCGTATTCCGAAGTACTAAAGCTACCGCCCCAGATTTATGAATTGGGTGCCGAAGCTTATCAGGCGAGGATCGAGTATTCGCCGAAGACTGTTAACCTTCCCAACACCTACCATACTATGGCTGAGTGGTATTGGCGCGCGTGTGATACATTCAGAGCGATAGAGACCGAGAAGAAAGCCATTGAGGCATTGAAGACTAAAAAGCCCGTTTCTGCGGATAGCCTAGCTGCTTTTGAGTTTCGGCTTCAGCAATACAAAAAGTTAGCTGCAAAGGCGTGTAAGTACCCCATAATCGCAGACAGTTTAAAATTAGTAAAATTCATTAATTTTAAACTCAAGCAACATGAAAAAGACACGATTTACCGAAACACAGATTGTCAAAGCGCTTAAGGAGCATGAAGGCGGCCGGAGTGCCGAGGATATAAGCCGGGAACTGGATATATCCAAGGCTACGCTCTATAACTGGAAGAGCAAATATGGCGGCATGGAATCATCCGACGTGAAGCGCCTGAAGGATTTGGAGGAAGCACATGCCCGCCTGAAGCGCATGTACGCCGAGTTAAGCATGGATCACAACATTTTAAAGGATGTGATCTCAAAAAAGGCTGGGGCTCTGCAAACAAAGAGAGCTGACCGAGGATATTGTCAAGGAATATGATGTACCCGTTAGCAGAGCCTGTAAACTTACCCGATTATCGCGTTCTCAATACTATTATCGAAGCGTCAAGGACGATGGCGATGTAATTGCTGAACTGCAAAGGCTGGCAAACGATCATCCTACGTATGGGTTCCGAAAGCTGTTTGCCTATTTGAGGAGAGCGGGCTACTCCTGGAACCACAAAAAGGTCTATCGGGTATATCGCAGTCTGAAGATGAACAAGCGGAGGAAAGGCAAACGAAGACTTCCCCAGCGCGTTAAACAGCCGCTGGAGCAACAAGGAATGATCAATCAAAGCTGGAGCATGGATTTTATGAGTGATACCCTGGTAAATGGCAGAAAATTCAGAACCCTCAATATCATCGATGATTGTAACCGCGAGGTACTAGCCATAGAAATCGACATGTCTCTGTCCTCAAGGCGGGTGATCAGGACCCTTGAACAAGTGATCGATTGGCGCGGCAAGCCCAAAGTGATCCGGGTTGATAACGGCCCGGAATATACCTCTAAGGATTTTGAATGGGGGTGCCGGGACAGACAAATCGCTAATCAGTTCATTCAACCAGGCCGACCGATGCAGAACGGGTTTATAGAGCGATTTAATGGCAGTTACAGAAAGGAGATCCCTGATGCCTGCGTATTCTTTGAACTGGACGAAGTACGAACCTTGACCATGCAATGGATCGAGGAATATAATACCAAAAGACCCCATGAAGGATTGGAGAATGCTACACCCCGGGAGTGGCTGCAAAAATTAAGTAGTAGAAAATAAGGCATCTGATAAAGGAAGTAATATCGACATGAAATTAAAAATTACGAACACGAATTTTACAACCAACTATGACTGGTTGTTTAAATTATCAGATGAAAACGGAGATGATTTTTATATTATGAATGAACATTTTTATAAAAATCGTCATTTAAAAAGTCCTGTTACCCGCAAAGAGCTGGATTACTTTGATAAAGGACAATGGGTAAATGCTAATGCAGAGGTAATAGACGGGTTAAACGTTATTATTGGGCTATAATCAAAATTTCAAATTAAACTGTCCGAAAAAAGGGGTACTTACAGAATCATTATCCAAATGAGCCAAAACTTAATCCAAAAATCGCCATAGATTCGTTTTTAGACATCCATTGTGGTGAGTATATTCTGATTGAAAAAAAACAACAAGTATGCTTGAGTAAGTTATAATTTATTAGTAAGCAGAAGTAAATAATTTTTACTTTTTAAACTGTTTGGGGTTCAAAAGCAAAGGTTTCTTACTCTGATTCCATAGCATGAAAATATGACCACCATGAATTAGCACATTGCTCAAATTTGAATATACCAAATGTCAGGTCGTAAATAGCTCGTTCAAAAACAAGAATTTGCAGAAAGTCGGCGAGCATGACCCTAGTGTCCCGAAAAGGATTCAAACCATTAATTTATTGGCTATTAAGCACTTGTATAAACTAGTAGAAAAGGATTTGTTTGTCGAACACAAAAAAACCCGCTACCAGAGCGGGTTCTAAACAATAGAACGTTGAAGTGTGACCCCTTCAGGACATAGTTCGAACCATTTTTTAAGAGATATCGAACGGCTGGCAAAAATAGTTGCGGCTTGAATCTCGGGATGAGATTCGAACCATCGCTGTATTTCAATTAGTTGTGCTGCATAGCCAGTCTTAAATGAGGCCGGGAGGTTAAGGCGCCACAAAGGACCGGCGATATCAACCAGGTTCCATCCAGGATTTTAGGTCGTATTACAGCATCAATTCCCACAATTTTTTTAATGCGTTTTTTTTGTAGATTTCCTTTGCGTTAGGAATTTTTTAACTATAATTGTATAGGGAATTTCATATTTATCCTTTAATGAAGCCCGATTTCTTTATCTTAAACCTTACTCCTGTTATGAGAAACACATTTTATCAGAAAAATGCTGCTCCGGCGTTTTGTATTTTTTCCACCGACTTGCTCAACCGCGATATTAAGACAAGTTCATCCTACCCTGAACACCATTCTTCTCCTTAGTACAAACATCTTTCATTACCTTTTTTTCTATCGAGGACAAGATAGATAACCAAAGGTTCGTGTAGCGATACTCGAATGCAAACTCCTTCTGGTATGCTGCATAAAGATCGATAGAATATCAAATAACCAGTCGACCTAATAACCTTAGACTAAACATGAGAAAAAAGATTGTCTTCTTTTTTATTGTGGGATCCCTCATCCACACAAAGTTAAGCGCACAGGCCTCCTTTGGTGAACTGGAGAACAACAAGGTACTTTACCCTTCCCCTACCGCCGCCTCGTTAGGCAAATATGGTGAATATCCGGTCAATCTATACAATGGGCTTGTCAATATCGGACAGGACATCGTTACGGTTAAAAGCGGTCACCTGTCCCTCGATGTCTCCCTTAGCTATCACGCATCAGGCAATAGACCCTCGGACATCCCTGGTTGGGTAGGGCTGGGTTTTAGCCTCAACGCAGGCGGCGTTATCACACGCGTGATCAAGGATCTCGCCGACGATGCGACAGGAGGTTTCTACATGAGCAATACCAGCGTTCAGTACCTCTGGAACAATTATCCCAATTCACAATTCGTCGAACAATATTTCGATGGCACGACTGATCCCAGGTCAGATGAGTACCAGTTTAATTTTGCCGGGTACACAGGAGAATTCGTGTTTGACTGGAACCGCAATATACATTTCAAGCAATTGACTCCTTTTAAGGTCGATATACTGGGAATGACGGATGGTTTCTCTGGGTTTGTGATCACAACCGAAGACGGTACAACCTATAGGTTTGACCAAACAGAAAAAAGCCAGCTGAAGATGGGTACAGGGGTACAATTTAGCCCGGCCTCTGCATGGTATCTGACCAAGATAAAAAATTTGAACGGCGACAGTATCGTATTGCACTACACATCGCCCATGAATAAATACCGGTACAAGCAATACAGTACGAGAAAAGAAGTGGCCGGTTCGATGAGTGACGGTAACCTCATGACAGGCCCGACGATCAATTTGAATACAAGCGCCGATGAGGTCGTTTATCTGGATGATATAGTCTTTAATGAAGGCAAGCTCACATTCGCGAAGTCGACACGCCAGGACCCGGTTTATGTACCTAACGGCGTCACCGCTGACAATGTGCAGGAAAAAAAGCTCGACCTGATCACATTACTGGATAATAGCAACAATTTGATCAAACAATGGAAGTTCGAGTATTTTGAGAACAGTACTGAACGCCTGAAGCTAAAGAACCTGATCGTTAAAGGTAGCGCGGCATTGCCGTCACAGAAATACTCCTTCGAATACGACCCTTTGCTATTGCCGCTTCCGCTGCCTGGCCCCAGTCCGAATGTCAACCCCTACCTCTGTGACAATGTCGATTACTGGGGTTATTACAATAATGCCAGCAACTCGGATAACAAGATCCCGAAAATGTTCATCCCTGAATACAACACCTATTATGGCCAGGCCAACCGCTCGATCTTGCCCTCCTTTGTCAAAGCAGAGATGCTGGAGAAAATAACCTATCCGACAGGAGGGTACACGACCTTCGAATACGAATCCAACGACTATAGCTCGCAGGGTGAATCCTTTGCAGCAAACCAGAACCCGCTCACGGCTACGGACGATACGACCGATGGCTATCAGGTCATATACAACCGGGACGATGGCGGGTTCGAGCAGGATCCGGCTACCATGACGTTCACCCTGTACAATACTACTCATATCAACGTCACCTATAGCTGCGGCGCAGACGGGCCAATCACGCATGGGCCAATCCGGGAACCACCTACAACTACGATTATCAGGCGGCGCCGGGTACCTATACCGTCCAGGGGATCTTGAACACCAATGTATTGCTACAGCCTGGCAGCGCCGATATTACAAAGGCCACCGGAGTGGTCACCGTATACAAAGTGGGCACCGTACCCCACCCGATCAAAGCCAAAATAGGTCCGGGATTGAGGATCAAGTCTATCTCGAACAACGATGGCGTCACCACTACCAAAAAGACATTCGAGTACAGGATCTCACAGGATCCAGATATGTCGAGCGGTGTCCTGTCCGTATTCCCGGCTTTTTATGTTCCGCTGCCGAGCTTCGCCTCGAATCTGCAGGGACTCTATGTCGCCTCCGATCCCATCAACGACCTCGGAGACGGCTTGCCTGTCGGCTATAGCAGGGTTGTCGAACGTTTTCAGGACAACTCCTCCATTGTACATACCTATACGACTTACGACGATCACCCGGACGAAATAATGCCGTTTACCAATTCATACTCGAATTCCAAACTGGCCCATATGACGTCGAACGATTTCTGGCGCGGACAGGAAACGACTACAAGCACCTATAACGCCGCGGGTACGATCCTTAAAAGGGTCACCAAAAACTACGATGTATTACCGGAAAGCATCACAGATGTTCAGTGCATCGAGCTCAAGCCTACGGTCTCGATCGAGGGGGACGGCGGGCAGCCCAATAACATAAACGGCACCCTCACCTCGTTATACAATGTCCACTCCTGTTTTCTGTACAATACTTTCACCATTGAGGAACGCTTTGATAAGGACGGAGTCAATGTGGCTACCCAGACGACCGGCACATCCTATGACAATGTCAAACATCTGAAGCCGACAAGAGTGGAAACCACTACCAGTGACGGAAGCGTCGTGACGAATACCACGAGCTATCCGGACGACTATGCGGCAGGTACGCCATTCATCGATTACATGCAGGCAAACCACCTCATCTCTTTTCCGATCGAACAGGTAACGTATAGATACAGAGATGGCGCGACTAATATTGCCAGCGGCAACATCATCACTTACAAGACGACAGGCGCAGGACTGCCGGATCAGCTCCTGAAGCTGGAGACGGCTAATCCTATCCCGCAAAGCAGCTTTTCGTTCAGCAATCGGTCCATGGGCATCCTCCCGCCGTCATCCACACCGGCGCAATACACGCCCGATACCCGCTACAAGCCTGCTATCACCTACTCCCAGTATGATTCAAAGGGCAACCCCACGGAGATCACCAAACGAAGCGGCATCAAAACATCTTATCTCTGGGGATACAACCAGGTCTACCCCGTTGCCGAGATCGTCGGGGCCGATTACGCGACAGCATCGGGCAAGATCACCAATCCATCTACCCTGAATGCCCCGGCCAGCGACGCCGCCTTACGCAATGAGCTCAACAACCTCCGCACGATCGGAGGCGCTACCGTGAGCACCTATACTTTTAAACCGCTGATCGGCATGACATCGGAGACCGATCCCCGGGGTTTCACCACATACTATGAGTATGACGGGCTCAACAGATTGTTGCACACCAGAGACAAGGATGGCAACGTCATGAAGAAGTATGACTACAACAATCTCTATCACCAGACAGTATACTATAATGCCGCGGCCTCGGGTACCTTCATCAAAGCCTGTAGCTCGACCGAGAACGGCAGCAGCGTTACCTATACCGTACCCGCCGGCGCCTACCCTTCAACCGTCAGTCAGGCCGATGCCGATGCACAGGCCACAGCGGACGTGAACGCCAATGGGCAGAGCTATGCGAACGCCAACGGTACCTGTACGCCTAAACCCGTATTTCACAATGTCGCCGCATCCGGCACGTTCACCAAAGCCTGCAGCTCGACCGAGAACGGCAGCAGCGTTACCTATACGGTAACCGCGGGAACCTATAGTTCCATTGTCAGTCAGGCGGATGCCGATGCGCAGGCCGCGGCGGATGTAAATGCCAACGGTCAGAGCTATGCGAACACCAACGGGACTTGTACGCCCAAACCGGTATACCACAGCGTTGAAAAATCGGGAACGTTCACCAAAGCCTGTGGCGGGGGCTACAGCGGCAGCGATGTCACCTATACCGTAGCCGCAGGTACATATAGCTCCCTCGTCAGCCAGGCCGATGCCGATGCACAGGCGGTAGCGGACGTGAATGCCAACGGCCAGAACTATGCGAATGCGCACGGCACCTGTTTACAGGACAACAACGATTTTGACATGGAGAGCGATTTTGTATATGCCGGCGGCAGCCTTTCTTCGAATGGTTCCACGGTAACGGGCAGCCTGACCTTCACCCCCTATGGCGGATTTGTATACGGGGTCCCTGTGAGAGTCGCGGAGTTCAGGAATGAAGCCTATATCCCAAGCTCAACACAGACATGGTATTCCGGCAGCTGGCAGATCACCATCACGCCAAGCGACGAAAAGCGAATTATGGTTACATGGTACGGCAGCGGCACTCCGCCTGCCGGCAACATCACCATTAACATATCTTATCAGTTATAAAAATATAGTCCTATGCGAAAGTTACTAGCCATACTTTCATCACTGATGATCGTCCGGAACAGCCACGCGCAGGAGACGGACAACGCCGCCCTTTCCCGTTACCGGCAGGGACGCACCCTCTATGAGAAGGGACAGCAGCAGCGCAACGGCGTCGATGTCCCCATGAATTATACGAAGGCATTCGAGCTCTACCAGGAATCGGCATCCCTCGGCTATCCCATGGGTGAGTATTCGTTGGGGTACATGTATTATAAGGGACTGGGCTGCAGCCAGGATTATAGCAAAGCCATAGAGCTCTTCCGGAAAGGCATCCCGCTGGGCATGGACAATTCCATGTATTTTCTCGGACTATGCCTCCGCAATGGATATGGCGTCGCTGCAAATAAGGACAGCGCCACCTACTGGCTGCAGGTGGCTGACTCTCTCGGCAGCAAACAGGCGAAGCTGGAGCTGGCTTCTATCAGCGCCGAGAACAGAGCGGACTCGGCCGGGCAGCTGCTGAAGGAGATACACAACCTCGCGCTGCCTCAAAACGGTCCGGTGAACTGCTTCGTGCGGGTGCCGCACAGACTTCCCCCGGGGGTGGCCGTAGCAGGGCGCTACAAGGGATACCTGATACAGTACGACTGGAGCGGTAGTCATGTCATCGATACCAGGGCGATCCAGCTCGAACTTTCGGCCTATCCGGGACGCGTGACAGGTGAGTGGGTCGAAAAAGGCACAGACTCCTTCTATTTCTCCGCCAGCCTGCGCGCTGACTCACTCGTCTTCGATCCCGTCAGCTATGGCAGGAAAGATCACTATAGCCCTGATTCCGCCATCGGATATAGACTGGAGACTGCAGGTCTCAACCTCGTGCAGGCCATGGATGCGGTTTACCTCGCAGGTAACGTCACCATGTTCTCGCCTGGCAGAGGGGAACCCGCCAAGCCCATGGTGCTGGCCCTGGCGCGGAGCGCTGCGGAGACCGCCGTGGATACCAGGTTCACCTTTGACCGCGTCTATCCGAACCCGTTCTACGAGGTGGTGGACGTCAATTTCTCGCTCGGCTTCGCAATAGATGTGGGCATAACCGTACTTGGGATCAATGGGCAGCCCGTCTACCAGCGCCCAACACAGCAATTGACCGCAGGATCATATTTTTATCGATTACAGCTACCCGCGCAGCTTGCCGCCGGGACATATCTAGTGCAGGTCACTGTAGGCGGGAAGCCCTACCATTACAAGCTTCTCCGAATCCAGGACCGATAGACAACATTCCATCAACAAGACAGCATTCAAAATGAATACCATCTATACACCCATATCACGGCTCAAGCTGACGCTCCTCCTGCTGGCAGCCGCCTGCACTATGAGCGCCTCCGCGCAGTCCACCGATCAGAACTATATAGCGACATGGACAGCCGCCGCACCGGAGACCAACGCAACCAGCGTCCCTTCACGTCAGGCCAGAGACTTCCAGCTCGCCGTTCAATACTTCGATGGACTCGGCAGACCCATGCAAACCGTGTTGCGGCAAGGTTCCCTTCCAACCATAGGCACGAACGCAAACAACGCTTCCGATCTTGTGGTCCCTATCGAATACGATGCCTTCGGCAGACAGCCAAAGAATTACCTGCCATACGGCGGCTCAGGGACCGACGGAAGTTTCAAGACCAGTGCCGTGACTACGCAGGCCGCGTTCTATTCCGGCCCCGGCAGCCCGATCGCCGACAATGGCGGAACCGGCGCATACACGCTCACAGACTTCGAGATCTCCCCGCTGAACAGACCTGAAAAGATCATGCAGCCGGGCGCAAGCTGGGTCGGCAGCAGCAGAGGCGTCTCCACGGGATACTATAACAATACCGCCACGGATGCAGTCAGGATTTGGCATGTGACAGCGGCAGCCCTCGGCAGCTTCGCCAGCTATACCTCACCCGGCACCTATGGAGCCGGACAACTATACAAGACGATCACGATCGACGAGGCAGGCAAACAGGTTATCGAGTTCAAGGATAAAGAAGACCATGTAGTGCTGAAGAAGGTCCAGCTGAGCTCCTCCGACGACGGGTCCGGCAGTGGCCATGATGGTTGGATATGTACCTATTTTATCTACGATGACCTCGGATACCTGCGATGTGTCGTACAGCCTGAAGCAGCCACAGGAGCCGCCTCCGGTAACCTGACGGCCACCCAGCTCGCGGAACAGTGCTTTCGGTACGAGTATGATAGCCGGAGCAGGATGATCATCAGAAAGACACCCGGTTCAGCGGAGACTTACCTGGTATATGACGCCCACGACCTCGTTGTCATGACCCAGGACGGCAACATGCGTTTATCAGCCAGCTGGATCGTTACCCGATACGATAATCTCAACCGGCCGGTAAAGACATATATGGCCACCGCTCAGCCAGGGTTCACCACCCTGCTGACAGCCGCCGCCGCAGTATCCCCCTATACGCCGTCCGGAGACAGCTCCGATCTGCTGACAGTGATACATTACGACAACTATAATAACCTCCCCTCCGGCCTCTCCGGCGCTATGCTGACCACCTGGAACAACTATTTTGCGAACACCGATCTATCGACCTGGCCCTATCCCGTCATTCCGGCAGCCGTTACCCCATCCACGCCTGTGACCACCATGGGCCTGGTGACCTGGACACAGAATAAGGTACTGGGCACGTCCACCTTGCTGGGAGCCGTAAATTTCTATGACGATAGAGGAAGAAGCGTGCAGACCCAGTCGCTCAACATTTCGGGACCGCTCGACGTGGCCACTACACAATATGCATGGAATGGCAAACCCCTGCTGCTGGTCACAAAAAGTCAAAAGGATGGGAACAGGCCGGATACCACGGTTACGCTCCAGCGATATACCTACGACAACCTGTGGCGTGTATCCAGGATCGAACAGCAGATGGGCTACTCCCGCGTAAGGCACGATAGCCTCAGCGACTGGCTGGTGTTATCCGACAACCTGTATGATGCGGTCGGAAAATTAAAACAGAAGAGCGTGGGAAGACGACGCAGCGGAACCACCGAGACCCGTACGTCGACACCTATCGAAGTACAGGACTACGACTATAATATCCGCGGCTGGCTGCTGGGCATCAACCGCGCCTATGCACGAGAAGCTGCGACAACCAATACCACTACGCCGCCGGCAGGCGAGATGCACGCCGATCCTTCCAGCATGTTGTACGATCCCAGCGCCAGGCTCTGGGGCTTCGACCTGGGATATGACCGGACAGACAATCTGCTAATCAACGGTCAGACCTATGCGGCTGCCCAGTTTACAGGCAACATCACCGGCATGGTCTGGAAGACCGGCAGCAACGGCCGCGTCAGGAAATACGACTTTACCTACGACGAGACCAATAGGCTCGCCAGCGCGGCATTCACACAGTACGCAGGCAGCTCCTTCGTCACCACGGCCGGAGATTTTTCTGTCGGTAATCTTACCTACGACAAGAACGGTAATATGCAATCGATGACCCAGAACGGTGTGCTGGCGAGCGGCGCCAGCAGCGCCGTCGACAGACTGGCCTATACCTACCAGCCAGGCTCGAACAGGCTGGCGAAAGTGATGGACACAGTCACCAATACAGCCTCTGAAAAGCTTGGCGACTTCCAGGATGGCGCCAATACCGACGACGACTATCTCTACGACGCCAACGGCAATCTCACCAAAGACCAGAACAAGAGCATCACATCTATAACATACAATTACCTGAATCTACCGGAGGTCATCACCGTACAGAACAAGGGCACCGTGAACTATCTGTACGATGCCTCGGGCAACAAATTGAAAAAATGGACCTACGACCAACAGACAGGCATAACCGATACCACATTGTATCTCGGCTCGAACGTATACAAGAACGACACCCTGCAGTTTGTTGGCAACGCTGAAGGAAGGATCCGAACGAAGGATTCGACAGGGCTCATCGCCGACTTCTTCCTGAAGGACCATCTCAGCAACACGAGGCTGGTAGTAACAGACCAGGCGGGAGTCTATAGCCCGATCCTCGAAGAAACACATTACTACCCCTTCGGTGGTAAATTAGCCGGCATCTCTTCACAGGCGGCCGGCGGCTTGACCAATAAGTATCAATACAATAGTAAAGAGCTTCAGTCAGGCGAATTCAGCGATGGCAGCGGATTGAACGAATATGACTATGGAGCAAGAATGTACGACCCCCAGATAGCAAGATGGCAAAGTGTCGACAACTCCGCAGACAACTATCACTCGTTCTCGCCGTATAACTATGCCTTGAATAACCCTGTAAATGTTATAGACCCCGACGGTAATGACATCTATGTATTGATATGGTGGTCGAAAGAAAAAGGGCCGCATGGGGAAGATGCCGAAACAGGCCATGCCGGGATTGCCATTGACAATTATAAACAAGAAGACAAGAAGGATAAAGACGGCAAGGTCATCAAAGATAAGGATGGCAATGCGGTTAAAGAATCGGTAAAGGACGGAACATTTACATATTTTGATCTATGGCCCAACAAGCCGGTAGACGAATACACTCAATTGCAAACTGATGTAAAATCGGATTATTCGCAGGGGGTAAAGATCAATAGTCTTGCCGAGCTTACAGGGACCGACCCTACTAAGCATAGGACCGGAAGCGTAAGTCCGGAGGGAACCGCGCCGGAAGGAGTGGTCAAGATCACGACGACAATGGCACAGGATGATGCGGCAAAGGCCAAGGCAACTGCGGAGATACAGGCCAAGACCCCATATAATGCGTGCAATAACAACTGCTCATCCTTTGTGCAAAATGTATTGAACGCGGCGCTCGATCCGAAAGTAAATGCAGGTCAGGTCGTTACGCCTAGCCTCCTAATGCGTCTAAGATATCATACGGCCACTATCGTAGCCCCCAATAACCTGTACAATGCGGCCATGCAGGTAAAAGGCGCGACAAACATAAAAGGCCCCAAAAGCGTGACCGCCCTGCCTTATCTAAAGTACTATGGAAAATAACTATTAAATTACAAGGATGAATGATATTAAGAAAATAATCTATGGCTTAGCCTTAATGACATTGATATCCTGTAACAGCAAAATGACGCGAACAGAATCACCATTAGCGGCAGTTATAAAATTAATTTCTGCCGAAGCCCTTGCCGACTTTGACGAAGCAAAAAAGTATATTGACGTGAACAAGGTCTATTCCGGCAATGTCGATACCCTGACGCCCGAACAGGCATGGAAAGACCAGGTAATGTTCTTTTACAATATGAGCAGGGATAAAAAGTTCACGAACGTATTCAAGTATTACAATTTCAATATCAAAGAAGAAGAAAAAGGAGACAATGCAACAGTCGTATTCGAATCGATACACCCGGAAGACAGCATTAGTAAAATACTTTACACCTTAGATCGCCACAATAACACATGGGAAGTAGTTAAAATTGAGTTTATAAAGAAATGACAAATCAAAATGCTTAGCATCCATTTCGCATTGGCCTTACCCGAAGCCTCCCCGGTCCGCTACCGCGGACCTGGGCCATTTTGTCCGCTCTCGCGAGCAAGCTCGTTCCGCTACCAAATAAAATAGCCCCGCACTATGTGCGAGGCTTCGTGACCCGGATTGGATTCAAACCAATGACCCCAAACTTAGAAGGTTTGTGCTCTATTCAACTGAGCTACCGGGCCGGGGAGCCGCAAAATTAAAAAAAATCGTCCAAGCCGCCAAACCGTTCTATCCACCCCGCAGCCTTCAATCTCCGCCCCCCATTCCCAATCCGACCCTCAAACTCGAATTCAGTCTCCACCCAGCATCCCCACAGCCTCCAATCCTCCCGACCTCTCCCCCCACCCCCTTCTAGCCTAGCCTCGCCACCCTTCCTCCCCCACAGCCTCCACTCTCCGGTCCCCATTCCCAACCCGGCTCCAAACTCAGAACGCAGTCCAATGCACCCGCCCTCCCCCAGCCCCCTCCCCCCTGCATAACAAAATTTCCCATTCCCCCTTCCTTTCCGTAACTTAATAGCAAATACTCTTGCCATGACTAGCTTTGACACCTCACACGTCAAGAATATAGTCTTGCTTGGTCATGCTGGATGTGGCAAGACCACCCTGGCGGAATGCATGCTCTATGAAGCAGGACTCACCACCCGACGTGGTACCATCGAAGAACGCAACACCGTCAGCGACTTTTACGAGCTGGAACAGCAACGCGGTAATTCCATTTTTTCCAAACTCCTCCATACCCAGTGGCGGGGCTACAAGATCAATATCCTCGACACGCCGGGCTACGACGACTTCGCCGGAGACGTGCTCTCTTCACTGCGCGTGGCGGACACCGGCGTCCTGCTGCTCAACGCCAATTTCGGCGTGGAAGTAGGCGCGGATATCATCTGGGAATACACCGAACGCTTCCGCACGCCCATGCTGCTCGCCATCAACAAACTGGACCAGGACAAGGCGGACTTCGACAAGACCGTCGCCCAGGCCAAAGACCATTTCGGGCCCAACGTCCTGGTCGTTCAGTACCCCCTCAACCCCGGACTCGGCTTCGACTCCATCATCGACGTCCTCCGCATGACCCTGTACAAATTCCCCATCGACGGGGGACGCCCGCAAAAGCTGCCCATACCGGACGCAGAAAAGGAAAAAGCAGACCGCCTCCACAAAGAACTCATCGAGGCCATCGCGGGCAATGACGAAACGCTGATGGAAAAATATTTCGACAAAGGCGAACTCGATGAAGATGAAATGAGACAGGGGCTAAAAAAAGCCATGATCGGCCACGATCTTTTTCCCCTCTTCTGCCTTTCCGCCAAAAGGAATATGGGCAGCGGACGCATCATGGGCTTTATCGATAATGTCTGCCCCAGCGCCTCCGAAATGCCGCCGCAACCCACCCTCTCCGGTGCACCCCTGCCCTGCGACCCCGAAGGACCGCCCTGCATCTTTATCTACAAGACCATATCAGAGGCGCATGTCGGAGGAATGTCCTTTTTCAAAGTCTACTCCGGTACCATCAGGCCGGGTATGGAACTGGTCAACGAATCCAATGGGGTCACCGAAAAGATCAGCCAGCTCTTTATCGTGGAAGGCGGCAAACGGATTCCCGTCAATGAATTGTCAGCCGGCGACATCGGCGCCACCATCAAGCTCAAGCACACCCATGTCAACAATACCCTGCACGCCCGGGGGAAAAATTACGAATTGCTGCCCATCGAATTTCCCTCGCCGCTGATGAGCATCGCCATCGAATCCGCACTGAAAGGCGATGAAGAACGACTGTCCCTGGCCCTCCACCAGGTGAGGGAGGAAGATCCCACCGTGCTCATCGAAATGTCGCAGGAGCTCGGACAGACCATTATCCATTGCCAAGGCGAACTCCACCTCTCGGTGATCCGGTGGAAACTGGAGCATTTCTCAAAGAACCTGCGCGTAACCTTTACCAAACCGCTCATCCCATACCGGGAGACGATCCGCAAACCGGTACAATCCAGCTACCGCCATAAGAAACAATCGGGAGGAGCCGGCCAGTTCGGCGAGGTCTATATGCAGGTGGAGCCCTGGCACGAAGGCATGCCCGATCCAAAAGGGCTCTCCGTGCGCGGACACGATGAATATAAGCTCGACTGGGGCGGCAAGCTCGTTTTCCTGAACTGCATCGTCGGCGGCGCCATCGACAACCGCTTTCTACCTTCCATCCTCAAAGGCGTCATGGAAAAAATGCAGGAAGGGCCACTCACGGGCTCGCATGTCCGCGATGTCCGCGTGATCGTGTACGATGGGAAAATGCACCCCGTAGATTCCAACGATATCTCCTTTAAGATAGCCGGGATGATGGCCTTCAAACAGGCATTTCAACAGGCAGACCCGCAGATCCTCGAGCCGATGTACACCGTCACGGTGCTTTGCCCCGACGACCAGACCGGTGGCATCATCAGCGACCTGCAGACCCGCCGCGCCATCATGGAAGGCATGGACACCGAAGGACATTTCACAAAGATCATCTCCCGGGTACCCCTCGCCGAAATGCATGACTACTCCTCCTCCCTCCGCAGCCTCACCCAGGGCCGCGCCAAATTCCGGATGAAATTCCAGGAATATTTCCCCGTCCCACCCGAGCTCCAGCGTCGCCTGATCGACGAATACAATAAGGTCGCCGCGAATCAGGAAGCCTGACGGTCACCCGACGCCTGGAAATCTGGCAATCATCACCCCAAGCAAGTCTGACGGTCGCTGCCCCACGCAGGGTCGATGCCGCACATCGTGCATTTCATTCATTGTGAAATTTTATTGATAATTTCACTTATTGTGAAATCGAACTGAACACCATGAAACGATCACTCCTCATACTCCTCCTGCTACCCGGCTATTTTGCCTTCGCCCAAATGGACAGCACCGCCCAGAAAAAGAAAGCAGCCTTTGACTTCGCCGATTCCGTATTTAAGAAGACCGCTTTTATTTTTGAGATCAACGAAATGGTCGCTCCCGAAGACCTGCAACGGATCATGCTGAAAATAAACAACGCAATGGCGGCGGATAAGGCATGGGCCGCAGATTATATAACCAAATACAACAAGCCGGGCGAGGGTATGCCCTACCATGAAAAAATGGGCGTTACCAGAGAGGAATATGAAAAAGTTAAACGCCTCGATAAGATCCCATTAAGAATACAGAAGATCCGGTCGGAAGACATGTCCGTCGTCAGACAAAATTCAAGACTGAATTTTAAGACCAGCACCGATGACAAGATCCTCGAATTTTTAGAATTTAACCTCGCGACCAAAGAAGTGATCTTTGGCAACGACACCATACCTTTTGCTGTCGAAATAAACATGCAGTCTGCTGCAGGATTCGGGAAATGGCAGGGTTATGCCTGGAATTTCGAAAAAATGGATCAGCAGGATAATGCTAAGCCTGATCAGCTGACGGGCAAATCGATCGCCATATACCTGGGCAAAACCATTCCCGGCGAAAGGTTCTTCCTGCACATCAAATTCATGCAAGTAGAAAAGGGACAGCCAAAGGCAAATATGGACCTGCTGGGGTTTATCCAATAAGCCACCCTCCGGACGGATCCCGTCCTCCATTTGGGCATTGCCCCGAACTTATCTAAGTTTGCATAAAATCAGACATGGACGTAAAAATCGAAGAGAGCTGGAAGGAAGTCCTCAAACAGGAATTTAAAAAACCTTATTTCCTCCAGATCGCCACGTTCCTGAAAACCGAAAAGCTGGCCGGCAAGACGATCTACCCCCCGGGTCCCCTCATCTTCAACGCCTTTAACACGACCCCATTCGATAACGTAAAAGTGGTCATCCTTGGCCAGGACCCCTACCACGGTCCGGGGCAGGCGCATGGGCTGAGTTTCTCCGTTCAGAATGGCGTCCCGCCACCCCCTTCCCTTATCAATATTTTCAAAGAACTGCATGAGGATACGGGCGTGCCGATCCCCGGTCACGGCAACCTGACGCATTGGGCCGAACAAGGGGTGCTGCTGCTGAATGCCTCGCTCACCGTCCGGGCCAACGAGCCCATGAGCCATTCGAAGATCGGATGGGCCGAATTCACAAATTCCGTGATCGAAAAGATCTCGGCCCTGAAAAAAAATACCGTTTTTCTTTTATGGGGCAAATTTGCGCAGGAGAAACAGGCGCTGATCGACGAGACGAAACACTATGTCCTGAAGGCGGCGCACCCCTCCCCTTTCTCAGCCTTTAACGGGTTCTTCGGCTGTCGCCATTTTTCAAAAACCAATGAATACCTCGTCAGGAACGGGATCGACCCCATCGACTGGAAATTGTAAGCCATGGAAAAAAAATCGTTACCCAATAAGCAGGCCCCGAGGACGACCCGGGACCCTGGAGTGCCGGACGGAACAATGGACTTCCGCCAAGCCCGCGACCCCGGAACCCCGGACACAACAAAAGATCCCGACGCCCCCTCCCTCACACGCAGCGGCATCGGCTCCGGAATATTCGGCCGTGTCTGGGCCGTATGGGGCATCCTTCTCTTCGTCTCCACCATGCTCATTTTCCTCATCCCCTTTCTCCTGTTCTGCTATTTCCGCAAGGAACCCGCAAAAACCAATGCTTTCACCCGCTACTCACGGGTCTGGATGGCCGTTTTTCTGACGGGGATCGGCTGCCCGCTGAGGATCAGGGGCCGGGAAAAATTCCGGAAAGGCCAGGCCTATATCGTGGTCTGCAATCACAACTCGCTCATGGATGTCCCCATAACATCTCCCGGCATACCCGGAGGCAACAAGACCATCGCCAAGACCAGCTTTGCCAAAGTCCCGCTCTTCGGGCTGATGTACCGCACCGGCAGCGTCCTCGTAGACCGGAAGAGCGAAACCAGCCGCCGCGAGAGCTTTGCAAAAATGAAGGAAGTGCTGGACATGGGTCTGCACATGTGCCTCTACCCCGAAGGCACCCGCAACAAGACGGGAGATCCGCTGAAATCCTTTCATGACGGAGCTTTCCGGCTGGCGCTGAATACCGGCAAACCCATCATCCCCGCCGTTATCTTCAACACCAGAAGAGTATTGCCAGCACAGAAGCCGTTCTTTCTCCGCCCACTCCCCCTCTCCATGCACTTCCTCGATCCCGTCGCCATACAGCCGGGCGAGACGGTCGAAAGCCTCAAACAAAAGGTATTCCGTATCATGTGGGATTATTATGTGGCGAACGCGAAGGAGGATCGCTGACCAAACGCACCAGGCCCGGCAGCGTCAGCCGGATGCCGGCCCCGATGGTTCCCCGCTGACCAGCTGGTTTACTGATTATAGAAATACCGGGTCCTGTTGACCTTGAGATCGCGCAGCAGTCCGGCCTTGGGACTGAGCGTAATATTGAAGTAGTGATTGAGCCCCACCGGCGTCACGTTGATGGACATCTGCCAGCAATGCATTTCCCGGGAAATGGACAAAGTAAGCGTCTGGATCTGTTTGAATTTGACGTCATAATACCCACTCAGCCCCATCTTCCACTTCTCCGTCAGATTAAAATCTCCGCTCCAGTTGATGCTGGACGTGATAAGACTCTGAAATCCGCTGTAATCCGGCTTCTCCGTACTGGTGAAGTTCAGCGCAAAAGCGATATTGAACGACCAGGGGATATTGAAGTCCGCAAATTCCGCGGGATTGCTCCGGATATAGTTCAACTGCGACTGCTGCTCCTCCATGGTCATGGGGATCTGGTCGCTCTGCTGCTGTGCCTGTTCCTTTGCTTTCTTATCATCCTTCGGCTTGCTCTTGAAACTCGTGGAAAGGGCCAGGTTGCCATTCGAGATCCTGCCCAGCGAGAACTTGCCCTTCGACCAGGCATATACGTTCTTGTCGAAGCCCATGCTATCCGCCAGATATGGGTCGAGGGTTGCGCCGCCTGTTATATTGATCTTCTCGAACAGCGTGCTCCGGAAATAAAAGCTGATCGGCGACAGCTTGAAGGAGTCGGCCAGATAGTTATAGCTGCCATTGAACCCGACCCCGTCGATGATCGGTATCTTTTTGATGCCGGCATCCGTTGTATCCTTTTTCGAATGCACCTTTATTTCGATATGGTTGTCCAGCCCGAACGATATACCACCAAAACGCCCCTCCCCGAACGCCCCATAGGTACTCCCGTCAAAATACGAGACCCGCTGCGTCCGGAAGTTCTTGCTGCTGTCGGTGCGCAGGTCATAATAATAGGGTGCGGACAGATCGGGCTTATAGCTGATGCTGAACGTCGGCCGGATAACATGCCGGATACCCATAAGCGAACTATGCTTGCTGAAGCCCTGGAAGGTACCGAAGATGGCAGTGCTCAGGCTCAGGCTGAACGACACGTCATTGGCCGTATAGAACCCTTTCTGGATCGCCAGCGTATCAACTTTGTTGTTAGCGCTGTCCCATATCCGGTACAGCTTCCGCGAATACATCCTGTTCTGAAGGCTGATGCCGGGAGTGATCTGGATCGCCCCTTTCAACGGCAGGGCCAGGGTGATGGGAATGCTGTGCTGCGCGCCCCACTGGAAGGTGTCGACGATCTTTTTTATGCTGAACAGCGAGTCATAGAAGCTCGTGCTTCCCGCCACCGTGCTGCTCAGCCCTATCCCCAGCTTCTCATACCATTTCTGCTCGCCCACAAAGTCCTTTTTCGCCAGCGGATAGATCGTCGGGGCGGAGAAAGTAAGGTTGGGCAGGCTCACGTTGATCAAACGGGTCTGGTTGTTCTGGTTATGATTGGCGCTGACCGTTAAATTATATTTCCCGTCCCAGGTCTTCGAATAGGTGATGGACGAGCTCATCTGGTTCTGGTAGTTGATCGTTGGATTGTTCAGGACATACTGGTTGAATTTCGTCGAGGCCACGTTCACGTTAGCCGAGAAATTGGTCCCGGGCCGCGCCTTGCTGTCCACCGTATGGCTCCAGTTAAGGCTGAAGGTCTTGCTGGTAATATACTCGTCCTTTCCAAAATCACTCAGGATACGGGTGTTCTGGAGGGTGAAATTCAGCTGTCCGCTATAGCTGTACCGCTTCCGGTAGGTGGGTGTCAGGAACAAGGTCCATCCTCCATAGGAATAAACATTGGTCCGCACCGTCACATCGAAATAGTCGTTCAGCACCTTGTAATATCCCAGTCCTTCCAGGCCAACGCCGAACTGATCGCTGGTCGTGAACTGCGGGGGCAGGAGACCGGAATGACGGCCGGCAGAAATAGGGAAGAAGCCAAAGGGTATATAGATAGGCACCGGCACTCCCTCGAATTCCGGGTGGATCGGCCCCGTGATGGCCATCTTCTTGTTGATGACCTTCATCTTATTGGCCCGGAAGGCAAAATGGGGAGTATCCAGGTTACAGGTGGTGAACCTGCCATGATAGGCAAAATAGTTCTCCGGGTCCATCTTCTTCATGGCCTCGGCATGGATATACATGTCATCCGACTGGGTATAGGTATCGGTGGTGATCCCCTTCTGGGTCTTCATGTTGTAAACGATCTTGTCGGACTGCATGGTATTGTCCGTCTGCACCATTTTGGGGAGCCCGATGACCTTTCCCGCCGTATCCTTGATATAAGTGGCCGTCACGATATCGCGGGGCTGGTCCAGCTGGATCTGATAGGCCGAAAGGTTCATATCCTTATACTTCGTATTGGCATTGTTGTAGAGGGTGATCTTTTTACCGGGGACGTCCATGACCACGGAATCCGAAGCCTTGTAGTCGATAGCCGCATCCAGCGTGTCTTTGGACACTTTCATATCGATGGTGTCCGTCTGCAGATGGGCGGAATCGAGGGTCGTATCCCCTGCCCTGATCAGCAGGGAGTCCATAGCCGCGCTATCCACAGCCAGCCCGGAAGATAGCCTGGCGGCAAGGGAATCCTTTGCACGGGTCAAGGCATTTTTGATGGGTGGAAGGCTGTCGCTGCGGCTACTGTCCCTGGCCGCCCGGGGGGCCCGGGGCACCGTATCCAGGCCGTTTGCTAATAAATTGCCAAAACCGGGGATGCCTGAATAATTTGCCGGACTATTGAACGTTACTGAAAAGAATAAAGCAGTAAAAATCAACGCCAGAAGATATTTTGAGCTAATTTTGCGTCCGTAAATCATTCAGTCTGTTTGCGATTGCACAAAAATAGCCATTAGACCCATAAGATTTTGTGAAGATTGCCGCTAATTAGTAAATTTAAATGACTATGATCAAACGCCCGTCGATTCAAAAGTTGACCGTCTTGCTGATATTGTCCGGTATTGCCTGCGCCATCTCTTCATTTAACATACATCCCCATAACACCAACCCAGGTAACACCGATCCCAACCATACACATCCCAAACAAAGATCATCTCCCCTCCGCACTATTATTATCGATCCCGGTCACGGAGGGTTCGACCCAGGCACCAGCGGCCTCTTCTCCCAGGAAAAAAACGTCGCCCTCGCCATTTCCATGAAATTGGGCAAAGCTTTACAGGAGGAGTTCCCGGATATGAAGATCATCTATACCCGCACCACAGATATTATGCCGGGCAACATGCCCACAAAAACAGAAGGGCTTCATTACCGGGCAGAACTGGCCAATAAATCCCGCGGCGATCTCTTTATCTGTATCCACGCCAATAATGACGGACATTCCCCCGGCACCTATGCCGTAAAAAGGGTCATCGGACATAAACTGGTGGGCAAGAAAAGAAAGAAAAGGGTACCCATTTACGAAACATACTATGTAAAAAATACCCGCGCCGGCACAGAATCCTATATCTGGAAGGCGGACCGCAGCGGATTCAAAGGCACAGCCATCGGCCAGCGGGAAGAAAGCGAAGGGCAGGAGAACGATCTGACAGACAGCACCACAAAGGAGGCCTTCGATATGACCACCCCGGAAGCAAAGATCAAAGCCCAGCTCTATGAGAAAAAATTCTTCGCCAACAGCGCCCTTTTTGCCTCGCTGGTAGAAGGTGAGTTCGTCAAAGCCGGCCGCCAGAGCTATGGGGTCAAACAAAGGGATGAAGGTATCCAGGTCCTCCAGGCCACAGGTATGCCAAGCGTCCTGATCGAGACCGGCTTTCTCAGCAACAAGGAAGAGGAAGAATTCCTGAACAGCGAGGATGGACAGAATGAGATCGTCCGCAATATCGTCGACGCGTTCAAACATTACAAGGATACGCTGGAAGGAAAAAATACCGGCAACGGAGATAACAGCCTGCGGGCGCTGGGCACGGTGAGAAATTCTGTCGCGAGGATCAGCCAGCCATCCGCGGCAAGGCCCTCAACAAGAAGGTAGAATAGCCCAGAATACTTTAACTTCGTCCTGGGCATAGGACAAGGCAATTTTCCTACATTTGCCCTGCCCTGGGCAAAAGGGTGGATCCAACCAATAAACCATTACTGAATGAAAATTTCTAACGAAACGAAGATCGGCGTACTGGCAGTGGTCGCGATCATTGCGCTGATCCTCGGATTTAATTTCCTGAAAGGCAGCAGCCTGTTCGAACACAAAAAAAACCTCTACGCCATATTCGATGACGTGCAGGGAATGGAAGTTTCCAATTCCGTACAGATCAACGGCCTCGTGATCGGCAACGTGTCGGCGATCAATGAGGGAGATAAGGACCTGAAGACCGGCATCGTGGTGACCATCATCCTGAAAAAAGACGTTCATATCCCCAAAAATTCCATAGCGGAGATCAATTCAGGGCTCATCAGCTCTTCTTCCATCGTCATTACCAAAGGCGACGATCCTCAGTTCCTGAATGACGGGGACACCCTGCTGACCAAGAAAAAGTCCAATCTGCTGTCGCAGGTGCAACAAAGCGTCAATCCCGTTATCCTGAAGCTCGGCGGCACCCTGACCTCACTCGATAGTCTTGTACAGGTGATCGGCACCATGTTCGACCCCAGGCTAAAGAATAATTTCAGCGCTATCATCGCCAATATGGCCGCGTCCTCCGCCTCCCTGCAGACTTTGCTGAATGTGCAGACCGGCATGCTGGCGAAAACCCTGAAGAACACCGAGGCCTTTACCGATAATCTCGCCAAAAATAACGAAAAGGTCACCCAGACCATGGCCAATGTGGAGAAGGCGACTTCCAACCTGGCCGCTGCAAAGATCCCCGAAACGGTGGAGTCCCTCCAGGCCACCGTCACCGAGCTTAAGGGGCTGATCGCAAAATTAGGAAGCAACAACGGCAGTCTCGGACTACTGCTCAACGATAAGAAACTTTATCAGAACCTGGAAGCCACGTCCCGCAGCCTCAACACGTTGCTGGACGATGTCCGGCTCCATCCTAAACGCTATGTGAGCATCTCCGTATTCGGCAAGAAGGACAAGAGCGGTCCGCTGATGGCGCCGTTGTCCGACAGCGCGTCAAAACCACCAAATAAATAACCGGATGAAGATAAGGATCCTGGCTTTTGCGGTCTGTCTGGTTTGTTGTATCCTCTCCGGCAGAGAAGCCTGGTCACAAGGGACGATCGAATTCAGAAAGCCGGGCAGCGACTCGGTGAAAGTGGTGATCATCCGGAATGCCAACACCTATCATTACGAGCAAAAAGATTCCCTCACCAAGCTCAACACCTGGGTGGGAGGCGTTATATTCCAGGAAGGGAAGACCCTGATCTACTGCGACAGCATGATCTCGAATGACCGCGAAAACACCATCGAATCTTTCGGACGCGTCCATATCAACGACAACGACTCCACGGATATCTACTCGGATTATATGAAATACCAGGTGGACAAGCGGACGATCCTGTTCCAGAAAAACGTAAAGCTTACGGACGGGAAAGGCGTTCTCACCACCCAGGAGCTGACCTATGACCTGAATGCCAAAGTAGGCGTGTACAGTCGTGGGGGTAAAGTCGTCAACAAGGAGACCATTCTCACCAGCGATCAGGGTACTTATTATGAGGCAACAAAGGATGTTTATTTTCAGAAGCATGTGGTGATGAAAGACCCGCAGTATGACCTGTTCGCAGACTCCCTGTTGTACAATACCCAAACCCAGATCTCCACCTTTATTACGGAGACCAATATATTATTCAAGGACAGTACCCGCCGCACCGTGCGGACCCGGGAAGGGTTCTACGACCTGAAGAACCGGAAGGCGTCTTTTGGCAAACGCCCCATCATTACCGACGGTACCCAGCGGATCACGGGGGATGACATCCAGTTCGATGACAGCACGGGCGTCAGCACTGCCAGAGGACACGCGGTGTATACGGACACGGCCCAGGGAGTTGCCATGATCGCCAATCTCATGATCTCCGACAAGAAGAACGGCACCTTCCTCGCGACGCAGAAACCCCTGCTGATCCTCAAGCAGGACAAGGATTCCATATATATTGTAGCGGACACCTTTTTCTCGGGGCGGTTGTCGGACCTGGCCATCAGCCAGCGTAAGGCATTTATCGCGGACAGTCTGCACAAGCATTATGTAGACAGCCTTTTTCAGCGGTCCACGGACAGCCTGGCGCGGTTAACGGCGGACACTTCCCACCAGGCCGATATCAGCGCGCCCGACAGCAGTGGAAAAGAAGGCGACAGCACACATCATATCACGCTGAAGGACGAGAGCCATAAGATCCACCGCGACACCCTGCAGGTGCCCGAGGTGCCGGAAAAGTACCGCGGAACCTCCGTCGACAGTGTGAGGAGTAAGCCGAAGGACAGCGCGCTGATCAAGTTGCGCGACAGCTCTCGGAATGCGGGGGCCGCCATTGTCCGGGATAGCTCACGGGCCGTCCATGCCAAAGACAGTTCAGCCAGGATGCGCGACAGCGCGAAACCCGTCGTCGTAACCCCCGCACGCGACAGCGCCGGGCTCAAAGGCCATAGGGTCAGTAAGATTGACAGTCCGCTGGTCAAACTGCCGGACAGCGCGCAACTCGCGGCCGCAGCCTTTGCGCGCGACAGCGCAAGCAACGCGGCCGAGCAGGCCGCCCGGGGCGGAATACGGGGGAACGCGATAGGCAGCGACACGGGCAGCACGGCCGCAGTAACGGATACCAGCCTCCGCTATATCAGGGGATATAGCCATGTGCGGATCTGGTCGGACTCCCTGCAGGCCGTTGCGGACAGCATGTACTATTCCGGCAAGGACTCCATATTCCGGCTGTACAAGGATCCCGTCGCCTGGGGCAGCGGGCAGTACCAGGTCACCGGAGACACCATGTTCGTATACACGAAGAACAAAAAGGCCGACCGGCTCTATGTGTTTGAGAACGCGCTGGCCATCAATAAAGTGGGGAAGAATTTTTACAACCAGATCAAAGGCACCACCATCAACGCTTATTTCAAGGATGGGGTGATGGATTTTATGCGGGCCAAAGGCAATGCGGAAAGCATCTATTATGTCAAAGACGAGCACAAGGCCTACACCGGGGTCAACAAGGCCCATGCCGATATCATCGATATGATCTTCGTCAATAAGGAACTAAACCGTGTGGTCTTTCGAAGTGACGTCGAAGGGGGTATGGTCCCGTTCAAAAAAGTGAACTTCGACGACATGCGCCTGCGCGGGTTCAAATGGCTGGAGGACCGCAGGCCGAAGAGCAAATTCGAATTGCTGGAGAAGCCCACCGTCGATCACCCCGGCAGCCCGCAGCACACCGACCCTGGCGATCCGCAGGCCCCTCCATTGCAGGCCCCTCCATTTTAAGAAACTTCTAACAGATCGGTTCGAATACAATGGGCAATATATTCGTTACCCCTCCAATCAAAATAGTATATTATGCGAATAATCACCTTTTGTCTGATCTTCCTGCTTATGGGCGGCCTGCTCAATCACTTGTCAGCACAGGATTACAAAGTAGCAATAGGTGTCCGGCTGAGCTCGGCCTCCCCAACCCTGAGCAATTCCGTCACGGTAAAATATTTTATGAACGAGCGCGACGCCCTCGAAGGATTGTTGTCCTTCGGGACCCGTTTCGGGGTCGGCGGATTATACGAAAGACACCAGATAATCGGAAATACCCCCGCCCTGACCTGGTTCTACGGAGCCGGCGGCTATCTTGGATTTCAGGACCGCAACACCTATCTAGGCCCGACCGGTATTGTCGGTCTCGATTACAAATTCCAGAATGCGCCGCTGAACATCTCTCTCGACTGGAAGCCGGAACTGGACATCATTCCAGCCATCAATTTCGTTCCGGACGCCTTTGCCTTCTCGGCCCGGTTTACTTTCTAGTCCGCTTTTGCTTCTGGCCTGCATCTCGCGATGGCCCATCTGCATGTCGCGACAGCCCCATCCGTATCTCGCGCCGGCCCCCACCTGTATGCCGCAGCGACGCACCCCGTAGCTCCAGCGCAGGTTCCCCGCCACGAACCCGCCACCAGCCTGAAAAACCACTTCCGCAGCTCTCACATCCCTCTTCTGACAGCCGGATAAACCCGCAAAAAAACGCAGTCCGGATATCCGTACCCGAGCCCAAACCTGCCCTTGTTTACGTTTTTTTTCGGTTATTTTTGGCATTTTGCAATTATTTGCGGCATTTTGCATTAATTTCATTCAACTTTAACGCAGGTTTAACCAAGACTACCATGCAGAGACCGGTTTTATTCAATTTTTTTTCCGGAAACGCAAAGGCTTCCTTTGCGCTATTTTGCAGTTATACTTTATTGTCCACCATTTTAATAGTCTGTTCAACCCCTGCATCCTCGCAGCCCGCAGACCCCGCCCGTGGCCTCCGCATCGCCTTTCTAACGGATATCCATGTCTCCCCCGGTGCCGCCGGCGAGCCCAATCTTCAGAACATCGTCTCGGAGATCAACGAAGGTGATTACGATTTCGCCGTGCTCACCGGCGACCTCACCAATACCGGTGTGGATACCGAGCTCGTCACCGTCCACCGCATCCTGGGTGATCTGAAGATCCCCCTCCACGTCGTCCCGGGCAACCATGAGACCAACTGGTCCGAAAGCGCCTGTCAGACCTTTCTTAAATTGTGGGGTAGCGACCGGTTCTGTTTCTCAGCCGGCAATTACCTTTTCATCGGTTTCAATACAGGCCCCTTTATGAAAATGGGCGACGGCCACGTGAAAGAAGAGGACGTACGCTGGATCCAGCAGACCCTGGCCAGAGAAGCCCGCCCCGGCAAGACCGTCGTCTCCCTTTCTCACTATCCCCTTGGTGACGGGCTCGACAACTGGTTCGAAGTGACGGATCTCCTCAAACAATACAATACCCGGCTGGTGCTCTGTGGTCACGGACACCGGCTCTCGCTGCACAACTTTGACGGTCTTCCCGGCATCATGGGGCGTGCAGTCCTTATCAACGGTTCGGATTTCCCAGGCTACCAGGTGCTGGTCCTCCGTCATGACAGCGCCCTTGTCTTTGAAAAAAAGCTGCATGAACCCATCACCGCGCCTTTTGTCGCTTTTTCGCTCGCCGACCCTTCTCCCGTAACGGCCAGCCGGAAATCCTTTCCCCGCCCCGACTCGACCGTCAACACCGCATACAGACCTGCCGTCCTGCCCTTCCGGATGAAGGACAGCGCCTCCATCTTTACGGGCGTTGTACCTGTCGACCGCCATACCATTATCTATGGCAACTCAAAAGGCCAGGTCATCGCATTGGATCCTGTTACAAAAAAGCTGCTTTGGCGGAATCAATACACAGGCTCCATCTATTCCACCCCTGTCTATGGGAAAGGCATTGTCGCCTTCGGCAATGTCGGGGGTCATATAACAGGACTGGACATCCGCACCGGTCGTGAAAAATGGAGCTTCGCCACCGGCGAACCTGGCATCAGCGAAGGGCTGGTAAAGGACGATACCCTGTACATCGGCACGGGCAGCCATTTTTACAAGCTCAATCTTACTACGGGCAAGCTGCTGTGGAAGAACAGCACGCCCGAAGGACAGCTGCAGGCAAAACCCATTTTATCACCCGCCGGGGACGCCGTCCTTTTTGGCGTCTGGGACCGCCATCTCTATTGCCTGGATGCGGCGACGGGCGAACTGAAATGGAAATGGGACAATGGAAAGACCCAGAAATTGTATTCACCCGGCAACACCGTGCCGGCTATCGCGAATGGAAAAGTGTTCCTCGTAGCACCCGACCGGTTTATGACCGCCATCGATCTGGCCAGTGGTAAGACCCTCTGGCGCGACAACAGCCGCCATGTCCGGGAATCCATGGGAATCTCCACCGATGGCAGGCAGGTATATGCCAAACTGATGAACGATACGATCATCGCCGTGTCCACAGAAGGGGATGCTTTTCATCTCAACTGGGAGGCCGATGCAAAATTCGGGTATGAACATAATCCATGCCCTATTTTAGAAAACAACGGTGTGGTCTATGCGGGAACCCGGAACGGAGTATTTATCGCAGCCGATGCCGCAACGGGAAAGATCCTGCTTGAGCACAAGGCAGGCAATTCTTCCATAAACAAGATCACGGCCGACGCGGATGGGAATATCTGGATCAGCCTTATCGAAGGGAGCATCCAGGAATACAAAGCACCGGGACGGTGAGCAGACAAGGAAACTATCAATCAACATAACCAACTTGAGCCGGAAAAACTTAAAATCACACGTTATGAGAAATTACAAAGCTTTGTCATTGTTCGGACTGCTTTGCTGGTTCAGCAGCCAGGCGTTCGGGCAACAGATCAAGGGTGAGGTCACCGACAAGATCACCCACTCCCCTGTCGCAGGCGCCAGTATTATCATCACCGGCACAAAAGGAGTTACTTCCAACGCGGAGGGTAAATTTACCTTCGAGGCCAACGGCGCCAAATCTTTTGTTGTTTCATCCGTGGGATATAAGGCGAAGACCATACCCATTACCGACGCTGCATCTTACTCCGTCGAACTGGAAGGATCCAATCAGGCGCTCGACCAGGTGGTCGTCGTAGGGTATGGCACACAGAAAAAAGCCGACCTGACGGGTGCCGTGGCTACAGTGGATATCAACAAAACCTTTGCCAGCAAGCCCATGAACGATCCCACGAAGGCCCTCCAGGGCATCGTGCCCGGACTGACCATCCTCTACGGCAATGGCGGGCTGACAGCCGGGGCGGATATCAAGATCCGGGGCATCGGCTCCATCAACGGGCAAAGCCGGCCGCTGATCCTGGTGGACAATGTACAGACGGATGATCTCTCCATCATCAATCCCCAGGACATTGAAAGCATCTCGGTACTGAAAGACGCGGCCTCTGCCTCGATCTATGGGGCCAGGGCAGCATTCGGCGTGATCCTGATCAAGACAAAGACCGGAAAGAAAAATCAGAAATCCACGATCAGCTACACCAATAATTTCTCCACCAATACACCCACTATCCTGCCGGATTTTGCAGAGCCGGTTGATGAACTGCATGCGCTGAACGCTGCGGGTATACGCGGTGGAACGGCTTCCCCGGAAACCTTCGGCATGGACATGGATACGCTGGCAGCGGGCATAGCCAACTGGGAAAAACTGTACAAAGGGAAGAATACGGGATTGGAAATGATCAAAGGGGAAGACTGGGACGTAAGACCCAGCGGACGTACCTATTTCTACAAAGTATGGGACCCTAAGAAAGAGTTCCTCAATAAATACACGTTCTCCCAGAACCACAATATCGCCATATCCGGCGGCAGCGAAAAAATGAGCTACTACCTGTCCGGCGGCTATAGCTATGACGGCGGTATGTTTAAAATGAACCCGGATGCCGTTAAAAAATACAATGTAACGGCGGGCCTCAACGCCAGCGTAACGAATTGGCTGGATGTCAGCGCCAAGGTGATGTACCGCAATTATCAGTACGATTATCCTCATGCATACCAGGACTACTGGTATTATTTCTGGCGTTGGGGCGCTTATTTTCCCTACGGCACCTACCAGGGAAAATATTTCAGGGTCAACTCGGCCTATATGGATGCGGCAAGTAAAGACGGCCTCAGCGACAACTATTCCAGGATCGATCTGGGCGCTACCGTGAAAATTACCAGGGACCTGAACTTTCGCGTTGATTATACTATCGGAAGGGACAATTCCCTGAGACATGAATCAGGAGGCCCCGTCACAGGCTGGGACTTCTGGACCGCCGGCGCCCTGTCGCTGACGAATCTTGCCACCGCCGCTTCGGATGCGGTGACTTACACTTCGGGAAGGGCGATCGTCAATACCTTCAACGGCTATCTTACGTACCAGCATACCTTCGCCACCGATCATCACCTCAAGGCAATTGCCGGCATCAACTCGGAAAGCAACGAGAATATCAACTTCTTTGCCAGCAGAGCGGGTCTGCTGGACCCCAGCCAGGCCGAACTTGGCCTGACCTATGGCGCCCAGACCAGCGGCCCTACGGGCTCGAGTGTACCTCTGGGATGGGACCCGAATGGCCATGGGCATAAAGCATTTGCAGGCTATTTCGGACGGGTGAACTATGCTTTCCAGGATAAATTCCTGCTGGAACTGAATGGCCGTTATGACGGTTCGTCCTACTTCTCGCCCGAGGATCGCTGGGCATGGTTCTCTTCTGGATCCGCAGGTTATCGCATCAGCCAGGAGAAGTTCTTCGAGCCCCTGAAACGCACGATCTCCGACATGAAGATCCGCGCCTCCTATGGCGAACTGGGTAACCAGGATGTAACAACAAATGGTCTCAGCCCTTACCAGGCGATCATGACCGGCAGCCAGGCCACCTGGCTGACCAGCGCAGGCACCTACGCACAAACCATCGGGCAGCCCCAGTCGATTGCCAAATCATTGAAATGGGAAAGGATCCGGACCCTGGACTTCGGTCTGGACACGCGTATCCTGAATGACCATATCGGGGTGACCTTCGATTGGTATCAACGCGATAACGACGGCATGATCCAGCCTACCAGCGTGCCCCTCTCCTTTGGCACCGGCGGACCAAAGATCAACGCCGGCAATTTCCGCACACGCGGCTATGAGATCAGCATCGATGCGAACTATTCCCTCAGCAAGGATCTGAACATTTACGGCTCTATCGGGTTCTCCGATGACAAAACAGTCTTCACGAAATGGAGCAATCCCAGTAAGTCCATCTCCAATGCCGCCGGCATCAACTATCAGGGCAAGACCTATGGAGAGATCTGGGGATTCCAGACCGACCGCTTTTTCACGGATGCCACCGATGCAGGCAAGATCTCGCAGGTGGCTTTACAAAATGGAAGCTTCGTATACGGCGCAGGCGATATCAAGTTTAAAGACCTCAACAAGGACGGCAAGATCGATGGAGGAAGCGTGACATTAGGGGACCACGGCGATCTGAAGGTCATCGGCAACAGCCAGCCCCGATACCAGTACAACGCCCGGGTAGGCGCTACCTGGAAAGGCTTCGACATCGACATCTTTATCCAGGGCGTGGGCAAGCGCGACTGGTGGGGTGTGGGTCAGACGGTGAGTCCCCTGTGGCAAAGTATCGACATCCTGTATGCCAATCAGATGGATTTCTGGACGCCGACGAATACCAAAGCTTTTTATCCAAATCCCTACCCGGGTAACACAACAGGCAAGGTCCCCGGTCTTTCGGCAGGTGGCAATAACTTCTACCCGCAGTCGAAATACCTCATGAACCTCGCCTATACCAGGCTGAAGAACGTGACCATCGGGTATGCCATCAACAGCAAATTATTTGCGCGCTATGGCATCACGAAGCTGCGTTTCTATGTCAGCGGGGAAAATATCGCAGAGATCAGACATACCAATGTGCCGCTGGACCCCGAGATCACGGATGCGTCTTCGACATCCGGCTTCACCGGCCGGGTATATCCTTTCATGAGAACATATTCGGGAGGATTACAACTTTCATTTTAAACAGCTTTTATTCATCAGGTATAATTCTTGACCATGAAATTATCAACAACGCATTGGACCCTTATACTGATTGCAATCTGCATGGGCACCGCCTGCAAGAAATACGTGGACGTCAACAACCCCGATTCGGAAGTAGATCCCGATTTCTGGAAGACGGAGAACAGTGTCCGGTCCTATAACTGGGAATTCTATAATCTGTTCCCAGGCTTTGGCAACGGCAGCAGCCTGAACGGGGATTTTTATTTCCCCACGCTCAACGATGATGAGGTCTCCCCTACCCTGTACAACTATCCTGTAAGCGCCCTGGCCTCCAATGGCGACTGGTTCTTCGGTTATATCCGTAAGGCCAATATCATGCTTGAACGGATCGACATCGTAGCGATGCCCGATGAGGCCAAGAACCACTGGAAGGGCGTTGCCCGTTTTTTCCGCGCCTTCCAATATTTTAAACTGGTGCAGGAGTTTGGCAGAGTACCCTGGTTCAGCCATTCCCTGGACATCAGCGATTCCACACAGATCTACAAACTCCTGGACACCCACCAGCTCGTGATGGACAGCGTACTGGCCGATCTGAATTTTGCCGTGGCGAATGTCCGCCCGGTAGACCAGGACAATACCATCACGAAGAATGTGGCATTAGCCCTTCTGTCAAGGGTCGCCCTGTGGGAAGGCACGTTCCGGAAATATCATACGGAGCTGAGCATGCCGGACGCAGACAAATATCTTTCGGCCTCCAAAGATGCATCCCAGACCCTGATCGCATCCGGCACCTATGCCCTGGACAAGAGTTATCAGACAGCCTATAACTCCGACAACTTAGCCACGGACAAGGAGATGATCCTGTACAAAAGGTATGAACCCGCCCTACTGCAGCATTCGCTGATCGCCTATCTCTATAGCAGCACCGCCATGAGCGGTCCGAGCAGATCCGCCGTGGAATCCTATCTGTGCAAGGATGGCCTTCCCATCGGTCTTTCCCCCATGTACCAGGGCGATGCCTCGATCGACAACGTCAGGACCAACCGGGACCTGCGTTTTGGCATCGCTTTCGACACCACCTATCTCTATTACAAAGGACATGTAAAGAACAGCTTTAGCTCCAGCACCGGCTACCGGCCCATCAAATTCCTGCCGGATTCGAATAAATTAAAATCGATCCCTACCGGCATCGGCGCCAACTACACGGATGCGCCCCTGTTCTGGCTGGCGGAAGTATATCTTAATTATGCCGAAGCCGCCGCCGAGCTGGATGATATGGGAAAATATACGATCAACCAGGCCGACTTGGACAAAACAATCAACAAACTGCGCGACAGAGGCGGTGTTGCTCATATGACGCTGGCGGGTCATCAGGACCCCGGCTTCACCGATCCAAATAAAGATGCCGACGTTTCTTCCCTGATCTGGGAGATCCGCCGGGAAAGACGTGTGGAATTAATGATGGATGGCTTCCGGTTTAATGACCTGATGCGCTGGAAAAAAGGTCCTAACCTGAATTTTGGTCTGAACCCGAATGCCTACCTGGGCGCCAAGGTTCCGGCCAATGGCAGTGTCGTGCTTAACCCGAGTGGCTATATCTCGCCGTATGCACTACCGGTGACCAGGGCATTTGCAGATCCCAGGAATTATTTGTCCAATATACCCACCGGCCAGATCCTTTTATATCCGGCTGCTGTCCAGCCCCAGATGCAAAATCCGGGATGGTAATGGATAGGATGGAAGAAAAAACATTATTTTAGGGTGCGAATAAAATTCAACATGCTCAAACAGGAAAGACAGGCATATATACTCCATCAGGTAAACCTGCACAATCAGGTGCTTTCGGCTAACCTGGGCCTGGACCTGAACGTATCGGAAGACACCGTGCGCAGGGATCTCCAGGAGCTCTCCGACAATGGCAAGATCATCAAGGTCCATGGAGGCGCCCTCTCTCTTTCCTTTAATGATTTTCATTACCCTGCCATCAATGTATATGCGCACCCGCAGAAAAAAATGATCGCCCGCAAAGCCGTGGCGCTGATCAAAAATGACATGTTCGTCCTGACGACGGGCGGGACCACCCTTATCGAGCTGGCGAGAGCATTGCCCCAGTCGCTGAAGGCGACCTTTATCTCCGGCAGCATCCCGGTGGTCATGGAATACACCCATCACCCCAATATCGAGGTGATCCTCATCGGCGATAAGGTTTCCAAGAATTCAAAAATAACGGTGGGCGGTGAAGCCATTGCCAAAATAAAACAGATCAAGGCGGACCTCTGTTTCCTTGGGGTCAACGCCATTGACGCGGAGCACGGAATAACGGACAATGACTGGGACGTGGTGCAGATCAAAAAAGCCATGATCGAGTCGGCATCGAAAGTCATCTGCCTGTCGATCGCGGAAAAGATCAACTCCTGCCAGCCCTTTCACGTTTGCCCGGTGCAGGAGATCGACACGCTGATCACGGAATTAAGACCCGACGACCCATTGCTGGAACCCTACAGAAAGAAAGGCATCCAGGTATTATAGACCCTGCGCCGCTGAGATACCGCCGCCATCCGAACCAAGCAACAAGAACCTGATCCACGGAAAAGAAAAAAACCTGTCCTCGTTTAGGAAACCGATCCCTGAAAAAGCTACCTGCTAAAAGCCGCCTTAAAACGCCCTGATGATCTGTTGCCAGTTTGATGACTGTCAGACCCTGGATCTGTAACCAGACCGGTAATCTGTCAGACTCAGTTATGTAGATTTTTATAAAAAAACCAAAAACTAAAATGTATGAGAAAATGGAAGCTTTTTAGTGTGATCATGTTTGCTATGCTTAGCATGATTACAAACAACCTGATGGCTCAAACGGTTCCCATCAGTGGAACGGTGCTATCAGACGACGGTACACCGCTGGTGGGGGTAACGGTTTCTGTAAGTGGCGCAAACCGGGCGGTTACTACGGATGAGAGGGGCAAATTCACCATCAGCGCAAAGGAAGGCGCTATGTTGAATTTTAGCTATATAGGCTATGCGCCTCAAAAGATAAAAGCTACGGCTGGTATGGCCGTACACTTATCAAAAGGAGACGCCGGCCAGATGACGGACGTCGTTGTTACGGCAATGGGTATTAAAAAGGAACGTAAGGCATTAGGGTATTCGGTTTCCGACCTGAGTGCGGCGGAACTGATGAAAAATAAAAATACCAATGTGATCAACTCCATGGCGGGTAAAGTGCCTGGCGTAAACATTACGCAATTCAGCGGTTCGGCAGGCGCAGGTGCTTCTATCACCATTCGCGGTGGTAATTCCACATCGGATGGCAGACAAAACCAACCCTTGTTTGTTATCGATGGCATTATCTATGACAACTCCACTACGGTGACCGGCAATTCTGGTACCGATGGCCTTACCCGCAGCAACACCACTTTCTCAAATCGCGTTATGGATGTCAACCCCGAGGATGTTGAAACCATGTCGGTTTTAAAAGGCGCCGCAGCGGCAGCTTTGTATGGTTCGCGCGCGGCTGACGGTGTGGTGATCATCACCACCAAAAGAGGCGCAGAAGGCGCTGTAAGGGTTAATGTTGCCAGTAAAATAGGCAATTCATGGGCAAATAAATTGCCTGAGGTGCAGACGGAATTTGGAAACGGCGTGTATGCCAGCAACGGCGTTTTTAACAACATTTCCTATAACTCCTGGGGACAAAAGATCACATCACCGGACAGCATCCATAACAATATCGGTAATTTCTTCCGGCATGCCACCGTATATGACAACAACATAAACGTAGCCGGCGGAACGAAGAACGGTTCTTTCTTTTTATCGGGTTCTAATTTCAAGCAAACCGGTATCGTTCCCAACACGGATTATGAAAAAACTACTTTTCGTTTTAACGGCGAACAGAAATATGGGGGTCTGACATTAGGTGCAAATGTTGCCTATTCCATCGCCAATACCGACAGGACGTTAACTACTTCCGGATTGTATTTAAGTGGCGTTGGGAGTATGCAAGCACTGTATACCTTCCCTCAAACGTTCAATATGAAAAATTATAAGAATCTTGACGGAACGCAACACCGGATATACGCCGGAACACTGGCTCTGGAAAACGATAACGACAACCCTTACTGGATCATCAATAAGGATAAGTTAACATCACAAACCAAACGTATCACCGGAGGTGTAAACGCCTCTTACAAAATTGCAAACTGGTGGGATGTGACGGCACGTTTGGGTTATGACCAGTATGGCACCAATGATTATACGTATATCGCCCCGGGTTCTGCAGTGGCCGCGCTCTACCAGAACGGGCGTCTGAGTAAAGACCTGTATAACTATACCTATACTACATCCACCGTGATGAGTAATTTTCATAAAACATTTGGTGATTTTGATACGCACCTGATGTTGGGAACTACGTCGGAAAACACGGAGATAGTAAGTCAGAACCATTGGGGATATAACTTTATCACAGCCGGTACCATCAGCTTTAATAATATAGGAACAACCAATAAATTTTTTACCGATGGAACAACAAGAAAGCGTTTGGTAGGAGGTTATGGAGAAGCCGGCGTTTCTTATAAAAGCATGGCCTTTCTTACGGTAACCGGGCGCAATGACTGGTCGTCAACATTGCCAGTACTAAACAACTCCTATTTTTATCCTTCTGTAAGCGGTTCCTTTGTGTTTACGGAATTGTTACCCGTACATACTATCCTTTCTTTCGGCAAGATCCGGGGAAGCTGGGCAAGAGTTGGTAAAGACGCAAATGCGTATGCGACGAATACGTATGAAAATCCCCCCATCAGCATTGGCTCTTTTACCGGAGTTGGTAACCAGTATTATGCCGGTAATCCTGTTTTGATACCTGAAATTCAGGACTCCTGGGAAGTGGGCGGAGAATTTAGATTTATGAAAGGTCTTATCGGTTTGGACTATACCTATTATCATAGCCAGACAAAGAATCAGATCGGACAACCACGCTTAGCCCAATCCGGCGGGTTTATTTTCAGCACCCTCAATGCGGGCACGGTGATCAACAATGGAATGGAAATAGCCATCACGGGCAAACCGATAGTAAAAAAGGATTTCGGATGGGATGTAATGCTGAACTACTCCTATAACAAAGGCAGATTGGGGGCTTTCATTCCAGGTGTAGCTTATTTCTACCCGACGGACGCTCAGTTCGGAACAATAAAAGCGGCTTCGATTCCCAACGGAAGTTATTTTCTTGGAATGACCGGTCAGCCTTATTTACGTGAAGTCAACGCAAAAGGAGTTGAAATACCCGGGGGCCGCTACCAGGTAGATCCTACCACCGGCTTCTATAAACTTAACACGAACAGTCCGGTGGTGGGTAACCGCGAACCGGATTTCATCGGTGGCTTTAACAACACGTTCCGTTACAAAAAAATTTCGTTATCGTTCCTTCTCGACATTCGCAAGGGCGGAGATGTGTATAATGGTACCGAGTATGCTTTGGTTGTAAACGGCCTAAGTAAAAAAACCACGTTGAACGATCGCCAATCGGCAACGGTCACCGGCGTTAACAGCGTGACAGGAGCTGCTTTTAGCCAAACGTATACCGCAGGTCAGAGTTATACCATTGGCAGCACAACATATGCCGGTGCGTATATGGTTCAGCAATATTGGCAGAACTACGCGGCCAACTCTTATAACTTTATTACTTCAGTAAATTGGGTGAAGCTAAGGTCGCTGTCATTGACGTATGACTTTTCCAGCATAGTGAAGAACTCGAAAGTTATCAAAGGCATTTCGGCAACAGTAGTGGGCACCAATTTGTTTACATGGACAAATTACAAAGGAATGGATCCTGAAGTAAGCGCCGCGGGAGGAACAGGCGGCTCGGGTTCCCAGGGTATCGATTACCTGGGCGTACCCGCCGTGGCCAGTTTCACATTCGGGATAAATGTTTCTTTATAATCAACGAAAAAAGTAAATCATGAAAAATTTAAAATATATCATATTAGGTAGCCTGTTTGTGCTGGGTTCCACCTCCTGTAAAAAGTGGCTGGATGTGAATACGGATCCGGATAATCCAAACAATCAAAGCGTATTGGCTCAAAACCGGTTACCCTGGATAGAACATTTCTACCAGTATTCTGCAGGAGTCACCAATTATCGTACTTCCTGCCAGACAGGCCTTTATTATACCAACTCCGCTAATCCCAATACATTTAGCACAACCTGGCAATGCACAAACCTCAATTCAACCACCTCCTACCAGACATGGTTTGTAGAAGTATCTTCCAACCTGGTGGATATGTACAATTCCGCCCAGAAAATAGGCGCCTATCATTACATGGCGGCGGCCGATGTGTTCAATGCACTGGGTTATATGGAAATGCTGGATTTATATGGTGAAATGCCTTACACACAGGCAGGAACAGGCAATCCAAGTCCCAAGCCTGATGACGGTAAGACCATTTTTAACGGATGTATGGCAAAATTGAATGAGGCCATCGGGTTGTTTGCTAAAACACAGGAAACCGGGGCTCCCTCCCTTGCAAGCGGGGATTTGTGGAGTGGCGGCGATGTTGGCAAATGGATAAAAATGTGCTGGGGATTAAAAGCCCGCTACATGCTCAAGCTGTCAAAAAAAGCAGATTTGTATAATGCGGATTCTATTCTGTACTGCTTGTTAAAAGGACCACAGTCTAATGCCGATAATATAGTAGGGCCGGGTTTCAACAACAGTACCGTAACCGATTATTTAATTGGAGATCCGGTAGTAACAAACGGCAACTTTGATTATGTAGCTTATGGCAGCTCCGTCCGTATTTCTCAATACTATTACAACCTGCTGACCAATATGCGTGGTTCCGGTGTAGCAGATCCCCGCATGACCAAAATTGTACCTTCTTACATGACCGGTATTCAACTGGATGGCACTGGTAAAGTAGCATCTTATACCTGGACCCGTTCAATAGGGGTGGATCAATATGGTCCCTCAGCCCGGTTGGTGAAAGGAGGTGCTACTTCTCTTGTAACGCCGGTGTATGCCACTGGGAATACCAATCTAACCTATGCGATTGCCGATGGTACGGACCGTGCGAATTTCATTGCTGCCCAGGTTGCGTCAGGACGTACCTACACGACCAGCGGGAATAACGTAACGGTTACTTACAAGGCAGGGTCCATCTATATAAACAGTACCAATTATGTGTATGCCGGAGATACTGTTTATGTAAACCTGCGCAGCAGCGCTTTGGCCACATCGGCTATACCCGCTCAGGGCGCCACGGATGTCAGCTGGTATGTAAACGCAGCTGCGTTTACTGCAGGCGCCGTTGCTTCCACCGGCTCGTACCAGGTCCGTCCCGTTTCCGACCAGGAGATTTTGACTTTCCATGAGATGAACTTTATCAAGGCTGAGGTTTATATGAGAAAAGGGGATATCGGGAATGCTTCCACGGCCTACCTGGCGGCTATTCAGGCGCATATGAATATGATGCAGGATAAGCTGACCGCCTGGAAAGCAGCTGGCTATACGGTTACGAATCCCGATATGGCGCCGATGAATTCCGCAGATATAAGCGCTTATCTCGCCAGTGCAGCAGTTGCAACGGCAGGAAATCTTACCATGTCGGATATCATGTTGCAGAAATATCTTGCTATGGGTTGCAGCATCGAAAACTGGAACGATATGCGCCGCCTTAATTTCAGCGCAGGCAATGTCGGCAGCTTTGGCGTCGTTTACCCAGGCTATCAACGCGGACCCTTGTTTACAGGTCAGTCTCAGTTGACAGGCACAGCCCCAACAGATGTCAGATATTGGATGCGCCGCTGGGCGTTGCCACCAACCTATGAAATAAATTACAACTCTATCAATACACTTGCGTTAAACCCCCATGCCACCGATCCGAATATCTGGAGCATGCCCGTTTGGTGGGATTGCGCAACAGATGCTGAATACAATGGATACCTTAAATAAATAATTCTATTGGTAGCGAAGGTTCGCAGTTTTTAGTTTTTACAGACACACATGAGAAAGAAGAGCAGGACGACCACTGCTTCAGGCTGTTCCGGGAGGATTCCGGGGCAGCCTTTTTATTGGGGTGACCGCTCCAGGGTGAGAAGGCGGCCTTTGTTTGAGCGGCGCGTTGGCGAACGCCTGGCATAGGGACCCGACGGCCTGGATCGCACGCAGATTTTGGCCCGGGCCACATGCGTTTTGCCCCATACCGGATCACACGCGTTTTGCCCCATAGTAGTTGAACTTTTTTGAACAAATTGATTTTCAGGGTATTGAAAAAAGTTCAACCTCTATGACGAAATGCAGACATCAAATGCCGGGTGGGCAAGCGAGCGGCCTTGCAAACCAGACGGCCGGCAATAGACACTGGGGTGAGAACCGCGATGGGTGGCGGCGGTCAGCCCGTATGCCCGAAGAACAGGTAGCAGAGCAGGATGGACGTGACGATGCTCACGAGGTCGGCCAGCAGCATGGCGCCGATGGAATAGCGGGTATTCTTTATCGAGACCGAACCGAAATAAACGGCCACCACATAGAAGGTAGCTTCCGATGAGCCCTGGATGATGCTGGACAAATGAGCGGCAAACGATTCGGGTCCATAGGTCTTCATCGTATCGGCCAGCATGCCCCGCGCCCCCGCCCCGCTGAGGGGCTTGATCAGGGCCGTCGGCAAGCCTTCGACAAACCGGGTATCCACCCCCAGCGCTCCGAACAGATGCCGCAGCCCTTCGATCACCACGTCGAAGGTTCCGCTGGTGCGCAGCATGCTGATGGCGACGAGCATGCCCACCAGATACGGGATGATGCGGATGGCCGTATCGAAGCCGCCTTTTGCCCCCTGCACGAAGGCGTCGAAAATATTGATCTTTTTGTATACCGCACCACCGATGATCAGCCCGAAAATGACCAGGATCATGCCATTGCCCAGCACACGGGAAAAGGATTGTACGCCATCCGCCGGCAGGGTCCGCAGATAAAGGACGATGGAACCGATCAGCACGGAAAGCCCCCCGACCCAGGAGAGGATCGCGGGCTGAAATATATTTATCTTCTGCTTGTACGCCACGATGAACATGGAGGCCATGGTCGCGACAAACGTTGCGATGACGATGGGTATGAACACATCCGTCGGATCGTGCGCGCCGGCCGATGCCCTGAGCGCAATGACGGATACCGGTATCAGCTGAAGCCCGGACTGGTGCAGGCAGAGGAACATGATCTGGGTATTGGAAGCGGTGTTTTTATTGGGATTGATCTCCTGGAGGCTCTCCATGGCTTTGAGTGCGAACGGGGTGGCGGCATTGTCGAGGCCCAGCAGATTGGCCGAAAAGTTCATCACCATGTGCCCCATGGCGGGATGGCCTTTTGGCAGTTCGGGGAACAGCCGGGAAAAGAATGGCCCCACGATCCTGGACAGGAGGCGTATCCCTCCGGCAGCTTCCGCAATGCTCATCAGACCCATGAACAAGGCCATGATGCCGATAAGCCCTAGCGACAGGTTTACGGCGGAGCTACAGGTCTCGATGATCCCGTTGGCGTTCTGGATCGTGTAGGGAACTGGGGATACTGTAGCCGCTGGGGGTGCGGCGGGCATAACAGTGATCATGGCCGCAGCGGGCGCCGGTGCGGTGCGGATCGTATCCCCCGCCTTACCCGTCACCATTACGCTGAAGATATTCTTATCCTTTGCGGAAAAAGAATACCGGATGCCCGCGATCAATATTGAAATAAGGATAAACGCCGCCCATATCCTGCTTAATGCCATGCTTGAAAATAAACAAAAAACCCATTATTTATGCCATTCATCCATTTTAAGTACAGGGTTCGGATATTTTACCGGCAGGGTCCGGGATCAATTGATTACTCTTGGGCTGGATTGCCCATCTTATTCATAAATTCTTTTTATGCGCAAAACGCTGTTCATCCTCCTCGCCTTCGTCAGCCTGCAGCAAGTCCCGGCACAGTACAAGTATGACAACAACCTGTTCAAAACAATATTCTGGGACGACCTCTGCCGGGAACTGCAGAAGCCCGATGGCCATCTGCTCCTCGATGTCCGTTCGCGCGGCGAGTTCCGGGATACTTCTTCGGCCGAATACCTCAACATCGGTCATCTGAAAGGTGCGCTGAATATCGATATAAACAATCTGCCTGACAGCATCGGCAAGCTGGATGCATACAAAGACAAAACCATTTACGTCTATTGCTCCCACAGCCAGCGAAGCCGCCGCGTGTCGAGAATGCTCAGTGAAAAAGGATTTACAAAAGTGGTCAACGTCAATGGAGGTATGACGATGTTCAACATGCTGAAGAATTCCAGCATCCCCTGCGTGCAGTCCATCTATGAATCATCCATCCCCTGGCCCTTCCTGTCACCTGCGGATCTTTGTGCGCTTCCGGCCGGCACGTATGTTTTGCTCGATATTCGTCCCGACTCCGTCTATCGCCAGATCTCCGGCGATGACCGGCAGAACGGATATGGCAGGTTGCGCGGGTCCGTGAACATACCACTCACCAGCCTGGCGGAAACGCTGGGCAACATCCCAAAGAACAAGAAGGTCATCCTGATCGATGGCTCGGGAGACGACAGCCCGCGGGCGGCCCGGCTGCTGGCTGAAAAAGGATATAAGGATCTCGCTATCCTTTTCAACGGGATGGACCGCTGGTCCCTCAGCGATCCCGCGGCTTTGTCCTGCAAGACCGGATGGACCGAGCATCTCACCGCATACGGGGTGCTCAGCCCCGAAGAGTTTTACAAAATGGTCGCTCCTGCCACAACCGCAAATGTCGCAACCGCTCCGGCCGGAAAACCGAACGCCACTGCATCCACTCCGGCCGCAACCGCGGGACCTGGCACGGCACCTGGCGGCGCTGCCCCAGCCCGCACGGATCTGCTGATCCTCGATGTACGCAATGCCGCCGATTTCGCCAGCCAGGCCAAAGACGCCTGGCGGAACATGGGCCATATCCGGCAGGCCGTAAACATCCCCGGCACCGAGCTGCCTGCAAGGGCGGAGGAGATCGGGGCCTTTAAAAACAAACCGGTGATCGTCTACTCCATCGGCAGCTCGCCGGAGGCCTTTACCTCGGCCAGATGGCTGAGTAAGAATGGCTTTACCCAGGTATATGTGCTGGTTGGCGGACTGTTCAACCTGCGCTGGACGGCCGCCAACATAAAAGACCACCAGGCCCTCGGCGCCCTTGTCACCGATATTCCCGCCGACAATTTATAGGCGACCTGGCCGCTCCCCGCTGTTTTTCCGTACCTTTGCGGCTCAAAAAACAGCAAACACCGTATGGGCTTACAAGCAGGGATCGTAGGACTACCGAATGTGGGGAAATCGACTTTATTCAATGCCGTCAGCAACAGCGCGAAAGCGCAGGCCAGCAACTACCGTTTCTGCACGATCGAGCCCAATATGGGGCTGGTCGACGTGCCCGACGAAAGACTGCACAAGCTGGCGGAGCTGGTCAAACCCAACAAGACCGTTCCGACCCAGATCGAACTGGTGGATATCGCCGGCCTCGTCAAGGGCGCGAGCAAGGGCGAGGGTCTGGGAAATAAATTCCTCGCCAATATCCGCGAAGTGGATGCCATCGTGCATGTGATCCGCTGCTTCGAAGACGAAAATATCCTCCGCGACGAAGGGGCCATCAACCCGGTCGCCGACAAGGAGATCATCGATACCGAGCTCCAGCTCAAAGACCTGGAAAGCGTCGAGAAGAAATTCAGCAAGACCGAGAAGATGCTCAAGCTCCCCGACCCAAAGATCAAAGTCGAATATGAAATATTAAAGCGTTGCAAGGAGCACCTCGAAAAAGGCAGGAGCATCCGCGAACTGAACCTCGACAAAGACGAGAAAGTCGCCGTCGCCGATCTCTTCCTCCTCACGGACAAGCCCGTACTCTATGTGGCCAATGTGGACGAGGCCGCCATGCATACCGGCAACAAATATTCCGATGCGCTGAAGGCAGCCGTCGCCGGAGAGAACGCGCAGGTGATCGTGATGAACAACTCCATCGAAGCGCAGATCTCGGAAATGGACGATCCCGCAGACCGCCAGTTGTTCATGGAAGAATACAAGATGACAGAACCCGCGCTGAACAAGCTGATCCGCAGCACGTACAAGCTGCTGAACCTGGCCACCTACTTTACGGCAGGTGTGCAGGAGGTAAGGGCCTGGACTATCCACGAAGGCTGGAAGGCGCCCCAGGCTGCCAGCGTGATCCATACGGATTTCGAGAAAGGCTTTATCAAGGCGGAGGTGATCGCCTACAATGATTTTATCCACTACGGATCGGAGGCCGCCGCAAGGGAAAATGGCCGCCTGAGGATCGAGGGAAAAGAATATCTGGTGAAGGACGGAGATGTGATGCACTTCCGGTTCAACGTATAAAACTCCATAAAAGAAAAAAGGGCCTGCCGGCCCTTTTTTCTTTATAAATTTATTTCAGCAGTTCGTCAAAAAGCAAAGAGACATAATAGATCGCCCCGATCTTTGGATTGCCAAAAGAGGTCTGGTAATAATGGTTCAGGATATTGGAACCGCCCAGCTTGATCATGGTCTTCACACGCGGCAGCTTATAGTTGACCTGCGCATCGATTGTACTGAAGGCCGGCACATTACCGGTCGAGAAACTGGAATTCCACAGGAATGAATCCTGCCAGCGCCACATGATATTAAAGCCGACATTCTTATAGAGGTTCCTGTTCGACAGCCCGATATTGACCCGGTATTTGGGCGAGTTGAAGTCGTTCTGCAATCCTGCGGTATCCCCACCCTTGATGGTATTGAAGGAGACATTTCCGGAAAGCGTCCAGCTATGCACCAGATAATCCAGACCCAGCGCCCACCCTTGCGTCTTTACGGCTGTGGGATTGTTGACATAGGTGGCGAAGATATTCGCCTTGCTGAAGGAAGGGTCCTGCGCCAGCGGCAGCGTGGGCTGTATCAGGGCTATATAAGACTCGAAGTCCTTATAGGAATCGTAATAATAATATGCGTCGATCAGCAGCCGGTTGCTGATCAGCCCTTTATACCCGATCTCCCAGGCCTGCACGCTCTCGGGCTTGAATTTGCCAAAGGTATAGGCCTGCAACAATGCGGGGTTGCCCGATGCCGCATAAGCCTGAACGCTCTGCTGCGTGTACCCCTTATTGCTATACAGGTTGTACTTGGTGAGCAGGCCCGGCAAGCCTCCGATCAGACGGGTATTGGAACGTATGGGAAGATCGATATACTGGTCCTGGTTGGTGGGATTACGATAGCCGGTCTGGTAGGAGACACGGATATTGTTCTGGGGAGCGACCGTGAACACGGCGGCAACACGGGGGGTGAAGCGTCCGTCAAAATTGTCGTTCTTGTCATAACGGAGAGAGCCGGTCAGCTTGATCCAGTCCACTACCTTCTTTCCTACCTGTACGAAACCGCCATATTCGTTCGTGCCGATCGTGCCGCTGGCATCATCGAAGATCGTGCCGTCGGAGTTCAGCGAATAGCGTCGTAATGAGGCGCCGGCCTGTACTTCCAGCACCTTGATATGGTCGGTAAAATCGTACATGCCTTCGTATTGGTACAGGTTGGTCTTATCATTGAACTTAGCCCCGTTCCTGCCCGGTCCGAATCCTATATAGGTGCTGGTGATCGCCTCCTTGGCCGAGTTGAAGGCCGCAGTGCCCGGCTGCAGCCGGTTACGGTCCGCATAGGCCCGGGCGATAGCATGGGCGTCCCCATCGGTATGAACCCCGGGTGCGCCCGCAAATATGCCAAGACGGGACTGGTTGTACACGGTGGCATACTCGGCAAACCAGCCGCCGATGGTGTTCCCGTTGGCATCCGTGATCTGGCTCGGGTTATAGGCTTCGTTCAGGATGCTGCCCAGTGCAGTGGCATTATAGGCTTTGCCGGAGCGTTCCTGCGTGGTATAGGCCCTTACATAAAACCGTTTGCCCCGCAGCTCCAGTTTGTATTGCCCGATATTGAAGTTGCGCAGCGAATAACGGTCGGACCCGGTATACACCGAGGTGCCCGTCCCCCAGTTGCCCTGCAGGATCCCTTCGATGTCGTTGGTAAACTTGTAATGCAGGGCCAGCCCGGTCTTCAGGCTTTTAGTGCTGTAATCCACCAGATCGGACTCGCGGTATCCCGTTCTTGAAACGGACACCCCGTTCAGATAGCCGCCGGTAGCCCCGAATTTCGTGTTGATCTCATCCCCGTATACATTCACCCCGTCATAATTCGGGTCGGTCGCATGGGAGGTGCCGGGTTTTACTTTCAGGTTGAGGCGGTCGAAATTACTGGAATCCTGCGCCCTCCAGTCATCCGCCTGCATATAGCTTATGGTGGCCTTGAAGGCAAACCGGCCGAATACTTTTGCATAACGCGCCGAAATATCGGGCACGAACCCTACACTGGGTTGCTCCACCTTCCCGAGGTGATTGACCCCTGCCTGTAGTTTTACGCTCAGACCCTGGTAATCGAAAGGGCTTTTGCTCGTCATCAGGAGCGTACCATTCATACCCCCTGCGCCATAGAGCGCGGAACTGGCGCCGGGCAGCAATTCAATATTGTCCACATCGATATCAGACATCCCGACGATATTTCCGACTGAAAAATTCAGGCCAGGCGCCTGATTGTCCATACCATCCACGTACTGGTTGAAGCGGGTGTTGCCATTGGCGTTGAAGCCCCGCGTCGTGATCCCGCGGAAAGTAAGGCTCTGCACGCTGGACTCTACTCCCTTCAGGCCTGGCAGCGCATCATAGAAGCTGGGTGCGGGGATCTCCCGTATCGTCACCGCATTCATTTTTTCGATGGACACCGGGGACTCGAGTATGCGCTCGGTTACCCTGCTGGCGGATACCACCACCTCCGTTCCAAGAGATACACCCTGTCTGAAGCTGATGTTGATGGGAGCGGAGGCGTCATGTACGGTGAACTCCTGCGATTCGAATCCGACGGAGCTGAAGACCAGTACAAAGGGAAGGGCCTGCGCGGTGGTTATTCTGAAATTACCCTTATCGTCGGTGAGCGTCCCGGTATGGGTACCTTTGATGGTGACCGAAACGGAGACCACCGCACTTTTGTCAATGAAATCCCGGACATTTCCCGAGACCGTAATGGATTGAGCGAAAACAGAGGCGGATAGAATTAAGGCGATTGACCCGAAGAAGAACTTAGATAGTATGGCTTTCATAAAACAAGTTTTCGTAAGTAATCTGTAACAAAGTACAGATTGTAAAGTGTTAATGAAAATTTATTTTTTTTCTCCGTTTCGTCCGATTTCTCCCGGTGTACCCATATTTTTGCCCTATGGCGACATTGCAATTCCCAGGTCAGACCCAATTCTATCGCGGCAAGGTGCGGGACGTGTACACCATAGCCGGTAAATGGCTGGCCATGATCGCGTCCGACCGTATCTCGGCATTCGACGTGATCCTGCCACGACCCATCCCCTATAAAGGACAAGTATTAAACCAGATCGCTGCATATATGCTGAAAGCTACCAGCGATATCTGCCCGAACTGGCTGGAAAAAGTGCCTGCCCCCAACGTGGCGATCGGCCGGAAATGCGAACCTTTTCGGGTAGAGATGGTCGTGAGAGGCAACCTGACGGGGCATGCCTGGAGGACTTATCACAGCGGCAAGCGGGAATTGTGCGGCGTCCCCCTGCCGGAAGGGCTAAATGAAAACGATTACTTTTCCACTCCGATCATCACCCCGTCCACCAAGGCGGAGGTCGGGCACGACGAGGATATCTCGCGTCAGGAGATCATCGGGCGCGGCCTTGTGAACGAGACCGATTACGCCAGGCTGGAAGAGTACACGCTGGCCCTGTTCCAGCGGGGCAGGGAGATCGCGGCAAAAAGAGGCCTGATCCTCGTGGACACCAAATACGAGTTTGGAAAGATCGGCGACACCGTTTATCTGATGGACGAAATCCATACGCCCGATTCATCGCGTTATTTCTTTGCGGATGGGTTTGAGGAACGTCAGGCAAAAGGCGAGCGGCAGCAGCAGCTGAGCAAGGAATTCGTACGGGAATGGCTGATCGCCAATAATTTCATGGGCAAGGAGGGGCAGACGGTCCCCGCCATGAGCGATGAATGGATCCAGACCATCAGCGCACGCTATATTGAATTATATGAGAAGGTCATCGGGGAAAGCTTCCGGCCCCAGGCGCTCAGCGATGAAGAGACCTATCAGCGGATCTTATATGCGCTCGGGGAACTGGAGTGATCGCTCCGGCGCTCTTATTCCTCCTCAGACCCCTTCGGCAGCGTAAAAGAAAACGTGCTTCCTTTGCCGGGCTCGCTCGTAACGTGCATGCGGCCACCATTCCTGGCCAGAAAATCCTTACAGAGCATCAGCCCAAGGCCGGTGCCCGATTCCCCTCCAGTGCCTTTTGTGGTATAATAATTCTCGGCCATCAGCTTCTTCAGATTGTCCTGGCTGATGCCGGTGCCGGTATCCTCGACCGTCACTTCTATGAACGAACGTTCTTCGCGGGCGTTGACAAAAATGGTCCCTTCTTCCGGCGTGAACTTGATCGCATTCGACAGCAGGTTGCGCAGCACGAGGTCGATCATATCCTTGTCCGCATATACATAGATGGGCTTTTCGATACGACTGCTGACATAGATCCGTTTTGCCTCGGCCTGCAGCCGGAGCAGCTGCAGCACTTCCCGTGTGATCTTCGAGATGTCCAGCACCTGTGGCCGGATGGCTTCGACCTGCATCTGGCATTTGGCCCACTGTAATAAATTATCCATCAGCCCCGTGGTGTAGCCAAGCTCCTTCACCACTTCGGGGATCATCATCTTTATTTCACCCGCCGGGATATCGTATTGCTGGATGTTGCGGAAGAGATTGCGCAGGGCATACATCGGGGATTTCAGGTCATGGGCGATCACCGAAAACAGCTTGTTCTTTAATATATTCAGCTCCGTCAGCTGCCGCGTCTGCTCTTCCAGCAACCCCGCCTTATGAACGATATCCGTTTTTTGCTGATGGATCTGCAGGTTGCTGCGGTGCAGGAGCCGGTTCTTATTCAGGATCTGCAGCTGATAACGGGTATTCTCGGTCCTGATAAGGAACAGACCGTAGAAAATGAAACCGATGGCGAGCAGCCGGTTGAACAGATAGAAATAATAATTGGTTGCTTCCAGCCGGTACTGATAGTCTTTCCAGACGACACAGACGAGGAAATAACCGGCCATCGACAGGCTGAACGAAAAGATGACATGATAGATATTCTTCAGGAAGAAAACGGACAGCACTCCGTACAATATAAAAAAGAATTCGACGCCGGCGTCGATCTTTGCGGCATAGACCAGACTCGTCATTACGGGATACAGGATAAAATAGCACATCCTGGCCATCTCATATTTACGGTAGTGATTTCCGGTGAGCACGGCCAGACTGATGAGCGCAGGCGAACAGGCAATGACCCAGGCCATGGCCGGCAGATGTTCATGATTGCAGAGCCCGGCAAGCGGAATGATGATACCCGAGCTGAGGCCAAAGAAATTGATGAGGTTGAAGATGCCAAGTTTCCGCTTCTCCATGCCGTCGAGGCCAGAGCTATACCCGATATGTTTGACATATCCCTGGAACCGGAAGAAACTTTTTACGGCAGCATTCATGCTAATCAGACTTGGATCGGAGAATAAACGTATGAATTACGGTTTTATTTGGAATAAGGTCAGCATCCTGTCCCAATGGGCTTTCTGGCTGAATGAAATGGCCTGATATATATAAAAAAATATATAGATTACCGGTAGCCCGGGGCAAAACTTGTCCCGCCGCGCATGGGCTGGGTTTAATAATGAGGATCGGGGGGAGGGGCGTCAGATGACGAGCAGAATTGCGTCAGCGCCGGGCTGGCATGAGATCGGCTATTGCGGCTGATCCGGCTGGGTTTTGCCAGCCGCCCGGGGTTCCTCCGGCTGGTCGCCGGGCTGTCCGGGCCTGAGGCGGGATTTAGCTTTGTTGAAGACCTGCTTGCCTTTGTCGATGCCCTTACGGATCAGCATTTGCTCTTCGGCTGGCAGGTGGATGGTCTTCAGACAGGACGGACTACAGCAGCCCTCATATTCCGCGGAGCAGGCTTCGCACTGGATGAACAGCAGGTGGCAGCCCTCGTTACGGCAATTGGTATGGGTATCGGCAGGGCCGCCGCATTGATGGCAACGGGCGATGATCTCACCGCTGATGCGCTCGCCAAGCCGGTCGTCGAACACAAAATTCTTTCCCCTGAATTTATTTTCCAATCCTTCTTCCCTGACGGTATTGGCATAATGGATGATCCCGCCTTCCAGATGAAAGACGTTCTTAAATCCATTGTGAAGCAGGTATGCGCTGGCTTTTTCGCAACGGATGCCGCCGGTGCAATACATGATGATGGTCTTGTCCTTGTCCGGCTGCAACATTTCCGCCGACATGGGCAGCTGTTCCCGGAACGTATCGGAAGGCACTTCGAGAGCGCCCTCAAAATGCCCCACTTCATATTCGTAGTGGTTGCGCATATCGACGACAATCGTCGAAGGATCTTCGGTAAGCCGGTTGAATTCCGCCGCATCCACATATTTCCCCTTCCGGCTCATATCGAATGCCGGGTCGGCGATGCCGTCGGCGACGATCTTATCCCTGACCTTTATTTTCAGCACCCAGAACGATCTTCCATCGTCATCGACGGCCGTGTTCAGCCGGATGCCATCCAACGGCCGCACTCCCTCCGATTCCCCCCCGATCGAATATAGATATTGCCGCAATTCATCCAGCCGGGACTGCGGTACGCTGATCTGCGCGTTGATGCCCTCCGAGGCGATATAGATGCGTCCGAACACCTTCAGCCCGTTCAGGGCTGCATACAGCTCATCGCGGAATGGTGCAGGCGCTGGAATGGGGAAATAACGGTAAAAAGAAAGGGTAGCACGGGGCTCTGTTTCCTGGTATAAACGCTCTTTCAGCTCCTTCTGGGAGACACGGTTGTGGAGTACTGCCATAGCCCCGCAAAGGTACGAAAAAATCATGCTGCTCACCGATTTCTCCGCCGTCCCTGAAGCCATTACCGACACCCCCGGACCCGGACCCCGCGCCGCCGGGCCGTCTATCGCCGCCCGGGTACAAAGGCATTACCCAGCAACCCGCCAAAGCCGATGCGGAACCCGAACTGGCCGTTATGGCCATTGAGATACGACCCGATGAGGTCCACCCGGAAGATCTTGAAGATATTTTCCAGCCCGCCGAAGACCTCCACATAATTGTTGTTTGGGTTCACATAAAAGGCATTCGACCCGCCCACAAGATACCAGTTCAACCGCCGGAACAAGGGGACCTTGTTGGTAAGAAGCCCGTTGAAATGATGCTCGATATGGCCGGTGGCATAGAAGGCAGCCGTAGTGCTGTTGGCATAATAAGGCGCCAACTGGAAGCTGTTGAGGAATTCGCTGGCGAAGACGATCTGGTTGCCGTTAAAATGCTGATAATCCTGGATGAAGACCGATCTCGTATTCAGGAAGCCGCCCAGGCTGAACCGGTAGCGCAGCAAGCCCTTCAGCTTGAAATTGATATTGTCGCGGATGGAGAACTGCCATTTATCGAAGTCCACATCGCTGCCAAGGGCGCCGCTCCATCCCTTCTGATAGGTAAAGTCAAAGGTGGGATATTTTGAGCCGATGGAGATCTTGCGGTGCGGGAGTTCGATATACCGTTGCCCGGGTTGGAATTCGAGGTTGATGCCCGTGAGCAGCGCCTGGTGCCGGGGGAACTGCGCCGACAATTGTTCGAAGGGATAGTTGGGCGTAAAAAATCTGTTCTTTATTTTGATGAGCGAATAATCCGTGGTATTCTCCAGCGGCATCCGGTCCTCATACAGCACGTTGGCGGATATGCGCAGTCCGTTGTCCAGACGGCGCGCAGAACTCAGCTCCACAAAAGCATTCTCATAAATCTTCATATAATTCCTCCGCACCAACAACGTGTACAGCCCATTCAGGCTTTCTGAGATAGGATTGCCCGGATTGAACTGGCTGACTCTTTTGCCCCCTGCAAGGGTCCATGTCTGCCTCGTACTGGAAAGATCATCTCCTTCCATCGACACGGATCGTTTACTCCACTCCAGCGCCCCCCAGGCATTCAGGTGGGTATTATTGAAGCCATACCGGATATGCGGCGTAAAGGACAGCACGGGCCCCGAGGGCCGCAGCGTCTTAGACAGGGTACCGATGATATTGACATTGATGCCCTCCACCGTGTTATAGCCTACATTGGGCAGCAGGCCCTTCAGGGAATAGCGGAAAGCGCCCCCGGGATTGAAGTCCGATCGGGAGAAACCGGTCTGCAATACCTGCAGGACCTTCACGCGGCCCTGGCGTTTGAGCAGGGTGTCGCGGTTGCGTCTCGACCCTGCGGAGTCGAGGGTGCTTTCATATATGCTGTCTTTGATCTTATAATCCCTTTTCTCTTCCGGCTCCAGCGGGATGGGGCGGATGGAATCCCAGTACTCCTTCGTTTTTTTATTGACGGCCGTGTCATAGCGGATCAGTACGTTGTTAAAATATTTTTTATGGAACTGCGGGGCCGTCTCATATTTGCTGAACACATCGAGGAAATTCCCGACCATCTCGAGACCGAACAGGTTGAAGGTGAAATAGACCACCTGGTCCTTGGTCTGCCATACGCCATTGCCGATGGGGACCTGGAATTGTCTGATCTGCAGGGTATCCAGGATCTCCAGCTGGGATTGCTTCAGCAGAGTGAGGTCGAGGCTATGGATGCGCCACTCCCCTTCCATGATGTTGATCGTACCGGTGAACAGCGGTTCGTATTTCCGGCGAGGCGTCACCTGGATCTTGTTGATCTCTTTTCCATCTTCAAAAAAAGAGCCCAGATATTTATACTTATAATAATGCAGGGCCGATTCCGCAACCGGAGAAATAAATCCGCGGGGATTCAGTTCGGAGCCCAGGACCGTGACATTGTTATTATAGAAATTGATAAAGGTGGGGAAGCTGAACCCATAGCCATTGCTGCCGCTCTGGCGTCCGGAAAGCACTTCCAGCTTGATCTTGCCGGGTTTTTTAAAGGCGATCTTCGTCAGCGATTCCGAAAGGAAGATGACTCCTTTGCCAGCCGAGTCAAGACCTGCATCTTTTTTATCGTTGCCGGTGATCTTCTGCCCGAGGAATCTGTCGGGTAGCTTGCGGGTCTTTGCCAGGGTCTTGATATACGCTTCGCAGGTAAAGGAGTCGAGGGGAAATTCGTACTCCTTTCTTTTTTTGATGGCATGCCGGATGATCTCATAGGCGGGGTCTTCCCCGCCTGGCCGCACGACCACCTCGCCGAGGGACAGTTGTTGCAGCGAAAGCCGGAAATCAAGGGTCGTCGTTGTCTGTCCCGGCTCTATGCTGATCTTTTTTTCCTGCCGGGTATACCCCACATACTGGCAGACCAGGGTATAACTGCCGGGGTCGAGGTCCAGAAAATATTTCCCTTCGTTGTTGGCGGTCACCCCTTTGGTGGTGCCTTTTACAAAAACGGAAGAATAAGCCAGAACGGCGCCTTTATCGTCGGTCACCCTGCCGGTGATCCTGCCTGCGCGGGCAGTGCTGAAGGCCATGGAGGTCAGCAGAAAAAAGAGGAGCGGGAGACTCGTGCGGGAGGCAGGGATGCGTTTCATGGGGAGACTCGGGTTGCGCTTCATCGGAGAGATTTACCGGGCTGGTTTCAGATAGCTTCCGGAAAGAGCGGCCAGACCGCCAACCAGCGCCCCTACGAGGGCGGTGACCAGGATCAGCAGAACGGGAGAACCTCCCAGCGGCAGGATCTGTGCGATCTTTCTGGACAGGATACTTTCGTTGGCCGCGTCGATGCCCCATGCCAGCAACGCCCACAGCAGAAAAACAGCGAGGAAGCCGGAGAAAAATGCCAGGCCGGGCCTTTGCGGAATGACGAGGCTGACGACCACCGCCGCCAGGGCGATCCCCCACCAGGGCAGATAGAGCCCCGAAGCAAAGCTCAGCAAGCCGATCAGCAGCGTCGATACAATAAATTTACTCCAGTTCATATACTATAAATTATTTGCGGAATTTCATTTTCCATTTGATCCGTTTGTCCTTGGTATCATCCGTACCCATTACCCAGAGCGGATAATATTTACCCGCGGCCCAGTAGTCGACGAACGAATCGTAATAAGGGCTTCCCGGATTGCCATTCTGCCCGCCCGGATAAACGCCGTAGGCCTCCGTCTTGTCGGTAAGCTGTACGATCATGCGCCAGCTCGGGCCATGATATTGCTTGGCGGCGTTGATGCAATGTGTACCCCCCCCGATCGGCAGATGCGTACGGCTGAGGGCGGGTAAGCGCAACAGGTGCCTTGCCCAGCTGTCCTTATATTTAGCCCATTGCAGCTTGTCCTCTCTTTCGGCCTGCACCAGCTCCATGGTACAGCTCTTGAAGGCAGCGGTGACCACGCTCCGCAGGGTTTCTTTTTCGGGCGTATGGATATTGTCGATGAACTTATAAGCCGAATCCTTCAGCAGGGCCTCCAGCAGCACGCTCTCATATGGACGCATCATCGGGAGGTTGGTCTTTGAAAATTCATCGTCGAAGATGCCCTCCTCAATTTTGGACCACCAGCATTTGAATACGGTGGGGCCTGTCTCATTGGGATCGTCACGCAGCCGCCACGCGATAAACATATCGAGGTATTTCACCTCTTCCTCGCTGAGCTGGGACCGGTCGACATTCCTCAGCAGGAGGGGTTTGGCCATTTCCGCGAAGACGTCATAATTATCCGTCTGCATGCTCATCATGTCATGCGGTGTGATGCCGTCGAGCTTGTTCAGGTAGCGGTTGATCAGCAGACCGCGGTAGACGGGGAATTTGGCGCCGAGGAAATAGGGATAGGACGTATCGGCGGGAGACTGGTTGGCGCTGCTGACGAATCCCCTGTCCGGGTTGATCATATATGGGTTCTCGTCGGACGGGATATTGGCCTGCCACATATAAGAGCTGTCCTTGCCCGGCATCACGAATTCACCCTGCCCCTTCCATTTGGCGGGGAACTGGCCCTGCTGCCAGATCGCTATATCTCCGTTCTTGGCGGCAAATATGAAATTCTGTCCGGGCGTGCTGAGATACTGGATCGCTTTTTTGTAATCATCGTAGTTTCTGGCCAGGCGCAGACGGCTGAATACCGCCAGCTCGTTGGATGGATCATTGGCCTTCCAGTGTACGGAGTAGGACCTGGAATTGGGCAGGTCCGAGAAGCCGCTGAAATGCGGATCGTACATCACCGGTCCGAAGACGGTGTACGCCACCGTATCGGAGAATTCGGGCTCGCCTTTTATTTTTATGGTCTCTATCCGCTGTTCGGATGAGCGCCAGTCTCCGTTGAAGCGGTATGCCTGCTGTGTGCTGTCCTTGAACTCGATGGAATAATAGTCACGGACATCCCTGCCCGCATTGGTCACGCCCCATGCGCAACTGTCATTAAAACCGATGATGATATATGGCGCTCCGGGAAAGGAAACCCCGTAGGTATTAAATTCGGGTGTCTGCACCTGCATCTCGTACCAGATGGCCGGCAGGTTCGTTCCGAGATGCGGATCGTTACAGAGGATGGGCCGGCCGCTCAGCGTCTTCTTCCCGCTCACCGCCCAGTTGTTGCTGCCGTTGTTCTTTTCGGGCTTCACTTCGCGTACGGTTATGGATTCCCGGTTGGAAAAATACAGCGAATCGGCCGTAGCCGGCGTTTTATGCTGAACGCCCGGAGGGAGAAAGGCGGTGCCTCTGGGTACGATGGGATCGACGCTGTCCTGGATGGAGGGGTACAGCTTTGCAAAGTCCTCTTTGCTGAAGAGGCTTTTGGCATTGGTCATTTCGATGTCCTCGTCGGAACCCGCGAGGTCATAGGCCATATTTTTCATGAACAGGGCGATCTTGAGATTCGTCCAGGGTTCGGGCTTGTAATTCAGCAGCTTGTATTCCAGCGGGAGTTCGCTCTCTTTCAGGTGGCTGATATATTCGTTCACACCAGCGGTATAGGCATCACAGTCCCTTTTCGTGATGCTGTCCTTCTCCATTTCGGCCAGCGCTTTTTCGGCGCCATAGACCATGCCCAGCCTGCGCATCTCCCGGTCGAATTTCACATAGCCATTACCGGGGCCCGGTCCAAGGATCTCGCTCAGCCTTCCTGCGGCGGCATGTGTCTGGAACTCCATCTGCCAGAGCCGGAACTTTGCATGCAGGTAGCCCTGCAAGAAACAGGCATCTTCCGAGTTGCCCGCCATGATATGAGGGACGAGACGGTCGTCGAAATAGACCTCCGCCTTATCTTTTAATGCCGGTATGGAAAGGGTGGCGCTGAAGCTCTTGTCCACGGGGTCGGCGTTCTGCCAGCAACCGTGCTGTGGGCTCAGGAACTGGCCAAGGGGCGGCACTTTACCCCATTGATTATTGAGACATACGATCAGCGCGACGGTGAGAAGAGAGGAAATAGTAAAAGGAACTATCCGCATACTGTGCTATTAGGTTGATACTGGTAACGACCTTTAAAAGTAATCTATTTTTTCAAATTAGCAGAAGTAGGGAATCCTTGAAAAACTACCACAAAATGGTATTGTGCATGTGCGTTCAAAATTTAAAATTTGCATATCGGATTCATCGGATACAACGGATCATAACCCCGGCCCTTTTTAAAAATATTGTACCCCGTTTAAGTTGGAGGAATACCCTTACCCAAACCGTATTGAGCGGAGAAATTCCAGACCCTTTATGGAAGAATACTCCCGACCCTTTGAGCAGAGAAAGCTCCATGCCCTGTGCGCGGAGTAAGTATCTCCTACCCTTTTGAGCAATTCAGGTGGTTCAGGTTGATAATAGGCCGGTCTCTTTTTGAGCCGGCTTATTTATTTTCTCAGCGGCTCGAGGGATCAGGAGTAATCCTCTGGCCGGCCTTGACATATTCATAAAAAGAAGTATATACCCCTCCCTTCGTCTGATCGCTCAGCGGAGCAGAGCGATCAGACCATCCGTCTCTTCCACCGAATTAAATGCATGGAGCACGATACGAAGCCGCTCGCCGCCTTTCTGGACGGTGGGATACAGAATGGGACGGACATCCAGACCGGCAGCCTGTACTTTCTGCGCCAGCTCTTTTACTTCCGCATTCCCCGGAACGATCACGACCTGGATCGGGGTCAGGCTTGGCAGGCGTTGATAGCGCAGGCTTGCCTGCTGAAACCGTCCGATCAGTTGTTGCAGTTGCTGCCTTTCCTTTTCCATTCCCGGGAAAAGGGCATAGGCCGTGCGGACCGCGACGATGCTGGTCTCCGGCAGCGCGGTGGTATAAATAAAAGCCCTCGAAAAATTGATGAGATAATCCCGCAGGGCCATGCTGCCGAGCACGATCGCCCCATGACAGCCGACGGCTTTTCCAAAAGTATGGATGCGCGCGAAGCAGCTGTCCTGCAAGCCCAGCGACTGGACCAGCCCCTCCCCTTTGTTGCCGACGACGCCCGTTGCATGCGCTTCGTCCACGATGGGCTGCCCCCCATAACGTTCGCATAACCCCGCGATGGCTGCCAGAGGCGCCATATCTCCGTCCATGGAGAATACGGATTCCGTCACGACGAAAATGTTGCCCCGTGCCGCTTTTGCTGACCCATGCTCGTGTTCTGCTGGTCCGGGCATGCTTCCTGATGATTCATGCCCCTGTTCTACAGGTCTGGTTTCTGTTGGCCCGGGTATCGTGGGGGCGGGTCCGGATGAATTTCCTTTTGCGGCTTTCAATTTTTTTTCGAGATCGCCGAGATCGTTATGAAAGAAAGAAAAGGATTGGGCAAAACTGAGCCTTATGCCGTCACGGATAGAGGCATGGCTGAGGTAGTCGAACAGGACGGTATCGCCACGCTGGGGCACGCTGCTCAATAATCCGAGGTTGGCGTCATAGCCCGAATTGAAGATAAGCCCGGCCTCCGCGGCATGGAAGGCGGCGATGGACCGCTCGGTCTCTTCGATGAGGGGATAGTTGCCGGCCAGCAGACGCGAACCGGTGCTGCCGTGGCGGGTGTGCGAGTTCGAATCTCTTCCCGCGCACGAGGTGGGGTCGACTGAATCTTGCGGGCCGGATGGGGCGCCCTCTCCGGATAATTGCGGCGGCCGCGAAATCCCGGATGTGCCGGAGGAGCCGCTCAGCGCTTTTTCGATAAGCCCGTTGTGGGTGATGCCCAGATAATCGTTCGAGCAAAAATCCGTCCTTCCATCCGGCAGACGCAGGCTGCGGAATGCATTCTTCTCCCTGCGGTCGTCAAGCTTTGCATGTAGGAATTCTTCGTTCAAGCGGGTAAATTTCGGACAAAGATCAATTAATTTGGGTGATCGCGGGAAGGTTTAGGCAAATGAGGCGGGGAGGCTCCACCGGCGCTGATGGAGGAGGGTGCGAATCCGGGTTGGGCCGTTCTGTCGGTAGATCATGGGGGCACGCGTCTTTTTCAGTAGGTTTGCAGGATGGAAAAAGTCCCGGAACAGAAGAATATCCTCGGCCTGCAATTGCCAACCGATCCGAGATGGGTGGACCTCGCCAGCATTTCGCTGGAGGAGATCCTCACCGACCATGCCTGGTGCGAGCAGAAAGCCGCGACCAGCTGTATTTCCCTGATCCAGCGGTATTCCGCGCTCGACAAGCTGGTGCAGGAGCTGTCCCCCATCGTGACCGAGGAATGGGGGCATTTTCGTCTGGTGCTGGCGGAGCTGAGCAAACGCGGTCTGGTGCTGGGCAGACAACGGAAGGATCAGTATGTGAACAGGCTGATGGAATTTCAGCAGAAAGGCGGCAATGAAGAGGAACGGTTGCTCGACCGCCTGCTTATTTTCGCGCTGATCGAGGCGCGGAGCTGCGAACGGTTCAAGCGGTTGAGCGAAGGCCTTGACGACAGCTATCTCAGTCAGTTCTACCGACGGTTCATGGAGAGCGAGGCTGGCCATTATCATTTATTTATCGAACTCGCAGAGACCTATATCGAAAAAAACAGGGTCCGGAAACGCTGGAATGAATGGCTGGAATTCGAGGCGGGGGTCATGCAGGACATGGAAGTGCGGGGGGACCGGATTCATTGACATTCCGCGGTTCACGGAGACGGGACCCGTTGATCAATCCTTCTCTCTCCCGGATGGTCTGCATGTAAGAATAAGATCGATAATTCCTGATTCAGGAAATAATAGTATGCGGATCTTTTAATTTACCGACATATACGTCGACATACTCCTTCATTTTTTTTCTCCGGTATTGCATGACCCAGCGGGGATGCGGCAGGGGAATGATCTTGTCGAAGAAGCGGTGCTTTTCGTTGATGCGGCTGAATTGTTTGAAGTTCTCCCCTTCTCCGAGGCAGAAGCAGGTTGAAATGGTCGGCATGCTTTCGAGCTGCTGACGGATACAATCCAGCATAAAGGGCTCACTGGCTTTGAGCAGCGCTTTATCATCGTAATAATTCAGGTTCTTGCCGTTCAGGGTATAACCCAGCGGCGAGAGCGCCGTGAAAAAGAACTGTCTGTAAAACGCCTCCACCCCACCAAAGCCATCGATCATTTCGTAGATGAACTGCGAGGACAGCTCGGGAAGTTTTTTCCAGTCGTTCGGGATGCCGCACTTCTCCTGCAGTCGGATCGGATCGGTAAAGGGCACGCCGGTAACTCCTCCGCCAAAGCGGCCCGGATTGATGCCGAAGATAAAAACACGCGGATGGGCGTCGCCGTAAAATTTTTCATAAAATGCCCTGGTCAGCTTCCAGGTGGCCGGCTCGGTGAAAGGGTTCATGATCGAAATGCCTTCGGGCAGCGTGAAGCAGGGTTTCAACCGCGTATAAAAATCGAGGATCGCAGCGGACTGTGTAGTGAATCGTTCGGGCATAGACGATGAGTTGCCGGTCAGCTCTTTTTTATAATAAATACCGAAGGTACGGGGCGCTCGCCCTCTTTGTCGGAGGGATGGATCGTCTCTTTGCCATTGACCAGCAAGCAGCTGCTGCCACCGCCATCCAGGTTCAGCGCTTCATAACAGCCCAGGTCCAGCAAGATCTTCGCCTCCTGTGAGAGGGTGACACCTGCCGCCTTGCCGGGTGTACGTCCCTGCACAGCGAGCACAATGATCCGACCGTCACGCGTATAACCCAGGGCGCTCCGGGGATGGATGTCTTTTTCGCCTTTGATAAAGAGTCCTTCTTCCTCGTTGGTGACCCGGATGGTCCCGTTATGGATGAGGACAGGGCCGCCGCCTATAACCGTCTGCATCTTCCAGCGCCGCCAATGGGAATTGTTCAGGGCTTTCAGGGTGGGAATCGAATCTGGTCCCTGTGCTACGACAGGGTTGTCTTCAAAAGCATAAGGTAAGGGTTGGGTCGTGTCCGTAAAGACCCATGCGACGTCGGCCTTCCTTTTCCGGCTGATCCCCAGCGCGCTGCGGGTGGTATAGATATAATACGCCAGTGAATCTTTTCCTTTGTGCCGGCGCGACGGCTGATTCCAGGCGACCATTTTCCCGTCTTTCACGACTACATTCAGGTTGCCGTTAGTCTTAAAGGAAAAAAAAGCGGTGTTGATCACCAGCAGGGGATTTTGTTCCTGCTGATAATACTCGGCGGGCTTCAACCGCTGGCCATATCCTATCTGGGTAGTGAACAAAAGAGACTTGTCTTTCAGATCCGCAGAGACATAATAAGCTATCGACGGGCGCCCGTCCAGTGAATCGTCCGTTCTGAAAACATGCATGGAAGCGGGAAGGGGACCGAAATCCGGGTCGACGTCCTTCCACTGCCACCGGGGAGAATGGGTGCTGACACCCGACGCCTTTTCCACCTTCACAAAATTATCGGGGTCCTGTTTGTCCCGTACCTGTGCCTGACTACTGCTGACTTGTCCCGCGAGCAGAATGATCAGCGTGGCTGCTTCTATAAAATGGATCTTTTTCATAATTTCTTTTAAGGAGTTTATAAACCCGGTTGGCCGTCTTTATGAGGATCGCCCCGAAAAGGACCGCCCCGGGAAAAATAGTCCAGCTCTTCTTCCAGGTGAAGGAAAGGATATTTGTCGATGAGGTCCTTTGTCTTTTGCCAGTGGTCGAGCAAAAAGCGTTTGTGCGCGAGGGTGGCGGGCTGGAACGGCTTGTGTTTTCTGGCAATGGCGATCTTTTTTACTTCCTCCATGATCTGCTGCGAGCTGTCCCCGATAAAATGGCGGGTGAATTTCTCCAGCACGAAGTTGGTCGCCGCATAGTTCGGATGGACCAGGTCGATATCATAGAACCGGTAATCCCGCAATACATCGATGACCAGCTCATAGGCCGGGAAGTACCAGAGCCGGTCGAATTTGCCGGTGAGATGATGCACCACTTCGATAAGCCGGGCCTTGCTGCGGTTGTTCTCGATGACCCCGTCGCGGATGTGCCGGACCGGGCTGACGGTGAAGATCACCCCGATGGAGGGATTGAAATGGAATAGCTGGTGTAGGCAATTATCAAGGGCCGAGTTGATCTCTTCGATCGTCATGAGGTGTTTGCGGAAGTGCTGGGCAGGGACGCGGTGACAATTGGCCACAGGCGTCTCGGGGGGCCGGGGGCCATCATGGGCAGGGGCATCCGAGGCGCGTACATCGGAGGGGTGCGAGCCGGCCATATTCCCGGTGGCCGCTCCGGAATGACCCTCTGGGGGGGCGCTGAAAGCTCCGGGGCGAACCTCTGCGCGTGCATTCGAGCCTCCAGGCCGTAGTTCCGCGGGTGCATCCGCAACCAGCCGGTACGAAAAAGCGCTGCCGAGCGTAATGATCAGCCATTTCGCCTCTTTTAAAAAGTCGTGTGCGCGTGCCTGTGATTCGTTGATGACACGCAGGCTCTCGGTCCGGTCCATGCCGGAAAAAACGCTGTGGTGCTGCCAGCTTTGCCAGAGCTCGTTAAAATAAAAGAGGTCTTCTTCGCGGTATGTTTTATGCTGGATATACGAAACGATGCTGCCGGCCACGCTGGCGGGATCGAACAGGATACCGTTGGGATTCTGCAGGGTATCGAACTTCAGGTCCCGGAGATGATTGCCGATATGTTCCGTAAAGCAGGAGCCTGTCAGCATGATCTTGTCGGTATATTCGATGGGCTGTGGAAGGGAACTTATCTGAATGGGCAACTGAAATTCCATGAATGAGGTTTGCGTTACACAAAAATTTCGTTGGCGATGCGGAGGCATTCCTGCAGCGCATCTTCGTTCAGGGGCGTCAGCAGGCCCTGCTCACTGAAATAAGGGATCAGCCATTCCGTATTCATATTTCCCACAAGGTCGTTACCGGCCATCGGACAGCCGCCGATCCCCTTGAGGGCGCCATCGAATCTCCGGCATCCCGCCTGGAGCGCCGCATCGATCTTGCTCTTCCAGTTCCGGTGTGTCGAATGGAGATGGACCCCGATCTGACAACCGGGTAATTGCTTCACCAGATAATCGGTCACGGAAAACACCTGCTCCGGGGTGGCGAGGCCAACGGTGTCGGCAAGGGAGATGATCGTTACGCCCAGGCTGGCGATGGTATCCGCCCACTGGAAGACGATCTCTTCCGACCAGGGATCGCCGTATGGATTTCCAAAGCCCATCGAAAGATACACCACCAGCTGCTTTTCTCTTTTTGCACAAAGATCCTGCATCTCTTCCACCGTCGCGAGGCTGCCTTCGATCGTACTGTTGGTATTCCTCAGCTGGAAGGTCTCCGATACGGAAAAAGGAAATCCCAGATAGCTGATCTGGTCGAACGCGCAGGCGTCTTCGGCGCCGCGGAAATTGGCGACAATGGCAAGGAGTTTGGTTGCGGAATCGCCCCAGGTCAGTTGCCGGATCACCTGGCTGGTATCCGCCATCTGGGGGATCGCCTTGGGAGAAACGAAGGAGCCGAAGTCGAGGGTATCGAACCCTACATTGAGCAGGGCATTGATATATTCTATCTTTTTTTCCGTGGGGATGAGGGTATGCCAGCCCTGCATCGCATCGCGTGGGCATTCGATAAGACTAATGGGTCGGACGGGCTGCGAACCCGCGTCGCCAGCGCCCGGTGAAGGGTCGACTGAATGGCGTGGTCCGGAATGCGATGAGTGACTGGCTGAATGGCTCATGGTAAACGTTGTTTCATGGCTTCGTATAAACTGATCCCAGCCGCGACGGAGACGTTGAACGAATCGAATTTTCCCGCCATGGGGATCATGAAATGTTCATCCGCCGCCTTGTGGATATACGGCTGTACGCCATTATCCTCGCTGCCCATGACTATACAACAAGGTTCGGCCAGTTGCAGTTCAAAAATTTTTTTATCCGCGCGCATTTCGCTGGTGTAGACTTTGATGCCGTTCAGGTGCAGGCTGTCCACTGCCTTGAGCAGGCTGTTCACCCGGCAGATCTGGATAAGCTCGAGGGCGCCGGCGGAGGACTTCATCGCCTCTTCATTCAACGCGCCCGTGCCCTTGTCCGGAACGATGAGAGCCTGCGCCCCGCAGCAAACGGCCGACCGGGCAATTGCGCCTATATTACGCACATCGGTGACCCCGTCGAGCATGACGAACAAGGGCATGGCCCCGCTGGCCACCACATGATCGATGACCTCCTGCAGGTCCAGATACTGCACCAGCGCCGCAAAGGCCAGCACCCCCTGGTGATTGGCCCTCGTAAGGGAAGCCAGCTTTTCTCCGGGAACGACCTGGACGGGTATATTATGTTCCCGGGCCAATCCACGGATCTCCTCGATGGATTCGCCGGAGACATTCCGTTGCAGCAGGATCTTATCGAGGGGTCTGCCGGATTTAATCGCTTCGATCAGCGGCTGACGCCCGATGATGATGGATGGTTTTTTATAATTCATGATTGATAAGCATAAGTTTTACCCGCAGAATGGCCGCGACCGAAATAGAATCTGTTATTTCCCCTGTCTCCACCATCCGGCAGGCTTCTTCAAAAGGCAGCTTGCGGATGATCAGCTGCTCCTCATCTTCCGGGTTGGCCTGCTGTTGCTGAAGGTCCCGGGCCAGATACAGGATCGCCCGTTCATCGCTGACGGAGTTGGAGAGGTGCATCTCCTGGATCGTGCTCCATCGGCCCGCCACAAGACCGGTCTCTTCCTTCAGCTCCCGTTTCGCCGCATCCAGCGGATCGGCGCCCGGGTCACCCCCTCCTTCGGGGATCTCCCAGCTATAGGCATCGAGGGGGAACCGCCATTGTCCCACCAGCCAGGTATTCCCCTCCTCATCCAGGGGCAATATCCCGATGGCTATATTCTTAAAATGGACTTTCCCATAGATACCCTTCCCTCCTTTGGGATTGAGCACATCGTATTCCGTAACACCGATCCATTTGTTTTCGTAGACGGTTTTCTGCGAAAGGACGGTCCATGGGTTGCTGGTCTCGCTCATAGCCTGCAAAATAAAAGAAAAGAAGGCGCATGGGGTAATAAAAAAGGCCGTCCCGGAAAAATCCCTGAGGCGGCCTCTTTTTTATGTCGTGAACCGGATGCAAAGCCCGGATGCCCTTACGCTGCCCCAGGCGGCTGTTGTCGTCGCCCTTACGCGGCTCCCGGATTGGCTGTTGCCGGATGTAAACCGTCTGATCAGGGATGCGTTCCAGAAAGGATCGGAGCCCCGGACGGCTCAGTTATTTTATCCCGAATGCTTTCTTGACCTTGGAAACGTAGTCCAGTTTTTCCCAGGTGAAAAGCTCTACTTTCTTTTTGATCTGCTTGCCATCGGGAGACGTAAAGGTCTTTTCCACGATCTCGGGCTTGCGGCCCATGTGACCGTAAGCAGCGGTTTCGCTGTAGATGGGATTGCGCAGCTTCAGGCGGGTCTCGATAAAGTAAGGGCGCATATCGAAGATGCCGGATACGATGTCCGCGATCTTGCTGTCGCTGAGGTCTACCTTGGCCGTGCCATAGGTGTTCACGTTGATGCTGGTAGGCTGGGCTACGCCGATGGCATAGGACACCTGTACGAGCACTTCGTCGCAAACGCCGGCTGCCACGAGATTCTTAGCGATATGGCGCGTAGCATAAGCTGCCGAACGGTCGACCTTGGAAGGATCTTTACCGCTGAACGCTCCACCGCCGTGCGCGCCTTTGCCGCCATAGGTATCCACGATGATCTTACGACCTGTAAGGCCGGTGTCACCATGAGGACCGCCGATCACGAACTTACCGGTCGGGTTGATATGGTACTTTATCTTGTCGTTGAAAAGACGGGCGTATTTCTTATACTTGGCCTTTACCCGGGGGATGAGGATCTCTATGATATCGCTCTTGATCTTCGCCAGCATTTTTGCTTCGGAATCAAAGTCGTCGTGCTGGGTGGATACGACGATCGCGTCGATCCGGATAGGCTTGTTGTTATCGTCATATTCAAGGGTGACCTGACTCTTGGCGTCGGGGCGAAGCCATTTGATCTGCTTGTTCTCCCTTCTCAGGGCTGCCAGTTCGAGGAGGATCTTGTGGGCGAGATCCAGTGCGAGAGGCATATAATCTTCGGTCTCGTTGCTCGCATAACCAAACATCATCCCCTGGTCGCCTGCACCCTGCTCTTCCTTTTTCTTCTTGTCGACGCCCTGGTTGATATCGGAAGACTGTTCGTGGATAGCGGAGAAAATACCGCAGGAATTTGCTTCGAACATATACTCGCTCTTGGTATAACCGATCTTGCGGATAACGCCGCGGGCGATCTCCTGGACGTCCAGGTATGCCTTAGACTTTACTTCTCCTGCCAGAACGACCTGTCCCGTGGTCACAAGGGTCTCACAGGCCACTTTCGACTGTGGATCAAAAGCCAAAAAATTGTCGATCAGGGCATCGGATATCTGATCTGCTACTTTATCCGGGTGTCCCTCAGAAACGCTCTCAGAAGTAAATAAATAAGGCATAATAAATTAAGAATTTGATAAAAAAATGATGGGATTTTTATTCCCGCCGCAAAGATAATAGGGGAATTGAAATTACCTAAATATATATGGAACTATTTACGCATTCCGCCTGAACTATTTACGGTTGAGCCTGAACTGTCCGGCCGGTAGCCTGAACCCTATACCCAATAGCCTCTGCTATTTGCTCAGGTCGGTGTACAGTTGTAAATAATCCGACAGATCGGACTCTGCGTTGAAGGAAAGGACTTTTTTGCCTCTGACCTTACCGAATTCCTCCATCAGCTTCTTCTCGACTTTTTCGGAGCCAAAGGTGATGGCGTCCGCGTAGGTAGCACCGCCGCGGAAAAGGCCCGTATTATTGGCCTCTTTATAGGGTTCAAGGTCCTTTTCTTTGATATTGGCGTGGATGTTGGCCACTTTCAGGAAATCCGCTCCTAATTTATCCTTGAAGGTATTTTGCCCTACGGTGTAGACGACCTTGCTGTGCGCGAAAACAGGCTCTTTCTTGTAAACGGTCTTCAGATAAAGAGGGATGAGGCCGGTCATCCAGCCGCTGCAATGGATGACATCGGGGGGCCAGCCGAATTTCTTGACGGTCTCGAGGGCTCCCTTGCAATAGAAAACCGTTCTTAACCCATTGTCGTCAAACCATTTGTCCTGTTCGTCATGAAGGATGAACTTCCTTTTGAACAGATCTTCGTTGTCCAGAAAATAGACCTGGAGACGGGCATTTGGCAGAGAAGCTACTTTGATCTGTAAGGGATAATCGTCATCGTCGACCGATACGTTGATCCCGGACAGACGGACCACTTCATGGAGACGGTGCCTTCTTTCATTGATCACTCCAAAACGTGGCATGATGCACCGGACTTCAAAACCACCTTCATTTGATTTAATTGCCAGCTTATTCACGATCTCTGCAAACTCTGTCAGCTCTAAATAAGGCGACATTTCGTTGGCAATAAACAAAATTCGTTTCTTTGTTAACATTTATTTATTGTAATTGAATGAGAGGAACCTTAACGAAACAGTTTGCAAAGGTAAGCCTTTTATTGTACAATCGGTGCTGATTGCGCTTTGCAAGGGCTAAAAACTACAAACATGATCATATTCAAAAAGGCCAGGGCGCTGGCCGGATATCTCCAGGGGCATCGTTCGGCAGGAACCAGGATCGGCTTCGTACCCACGATGGGGGCCTTGCATCCCGGACATATATCACTTATTGAGATATCAAAAAGCTCCTGCGGGCTGACGGCTTGCAGCATTTTTGTAAACCCGACCCAATTCAATGACCCCAGGGATTTTCAGAAATACCCGGTAACGATCGAAAAGGACATCGAACTGCTCGAAAAAGCCGGCACCGATATCCTGTTCCTGCCCTCCCCCGATGAATTGTATCCCGGGGGAACAAAGGATCTCGAAAAATACGATCTGGGCCGGCTGGAGGAGATCCTGGAAGGAAAGTACCGTCCGGGGCATTTCCAGGGGGTGGCCCAGGTGATGCGAAGATTGCTGGATGCGGTGCAACCCCAGGACCTGTTCATGGGGCAAAAGGATTACCAGCAATGTATGGTCGTCAGCCGGCTGTTGTCCCTGATGGGATCGGCCACCGTGCTGCATACCTGCCCTATACTCCGGGAACCGGATGGACTGGCTATGAGCAGCCGCAATCTGCGGCTGACGGAGAGCGACCGGAAAAAGGCGCCTGTCATTTATGAGGCGTTGTCGTGGATCAAAGACAATTTTGGCCTGGCGCCGGTCGGAGAACTGAAGGGGCATGCGCGGGGTATGCTGGAAAAGAGCGATCTCAGGATAGATTATGTGGAGATCGCCGATGCGGTCAGTCTGGAGCCGCTGGCGGAGGGGGGGATCGGGACGGATCCGGGAGGTGTTGGCGGAGCTATAAGGCCCGAAGAGCGGGCGGGGCCGGGCGGAGTGGTGGCGCTGGTGGCGGCTTTCCAGGGGGAAGTGAGGTTGATCGACAATATGGTGCTGTAGAATCGTTAATTTTGTGCCTCTTTTAAAAAATAAAAATCTGCGGGTATCCCATGGATATAGAAGTATTGAAATCGAAAGTGCATCGCGCCGTGATCACGGAAGCCAACCTGAACTATGTAGGTAGCCTGACCCTTGACGAGGACCTGATGGATGCAGCGAACATGATCGAGAACGAAAAGGTCCAGGTCGTAAACGTGAACAATGGTTCACGGATCGAGACCTATCTGATAAAAGGCAAGCGTGGGTCCGGCGTCTGCTGTCTGAATGGCCCTGCTGCGAGGCAAGGAGCAGTCGGGGATGTGGTGATCGTCATATCCTATGCGCGGATGGACTTTGAGAAAGCGAAGAGCTTTAAACCCTGGATCGTTTTTCCGAAAGAGATGAACAGGTTATAATGGGAGACGTCCGTTGGAGCAGGGCATCAGGCAGATTTAACGAGGTGATCATGGACCGCAGGTCCATCGGGCCATTTAAAAACATTAACTTCGGATGAAGGCGATTTTGCGGGGGCTTTATTTGTTAGTAACTTGTCAAACTGTATGAACAAAAAGATCCTGTCTATTCTCCAATACTTTTTTTTCGCTGCACTGGCAGCGTTTTTTGTGTGGCTGAGCCTCAAAGGCATGGACAGTAAGAAATGGGCGCAACTGAAAGACGCGCTGGACAGAGCGCATTACTGGCTGCTGATCCCCATCCTCCTGCTGTTGCTGGCCAGTCACTGGCTGAGGGCCCTGCGCTGGAGACAACTGATGGAGCCGCTGGGCTACAAGCCTTCCAAGATCAATACTTTTCTGGGCGTGATGATCGGCTATTTTGTCAACCTGGGCGCGCCCCGGCTCGGGGAGGTGGTGAAATGCACTATCCTGGCCCGTTATGAAAAGGTTCCAGCCGATAAGCTGGTGGGGACGATCGTGGCCGAAAGGGCTTTCGATGTGATCTGTCTGATGATCGTGTTCGGGCTGACCCTGATCTTCCAGTTCGACGTCATCCATTCCATGGCCGCTACGGCTATTTATCCTTTATTTCAGAATTCCGAAGGGCAGACCTCCTACCGGAAGCTTATTTATCTGGTGGCCGGGGGCCTGCTGATCGTGCTGATCCTGCGGTTTGTCTTCAGCCGGTTTGCCCATATCAGCATCATACAAAAAGTAAAAACCATCTTCATCAATATCTGGCATGGGCTGACCAGCGTGCGAGCGCTGAAGAATAAGCCGCTGTTCTTTGTTTACAGCGCTGGCATCTGGCTGCTGTACCTGCTCAGCACCTATATGGGGTTCTTCGCCATCAGCGAAACAAGGGGACTGAGCGTTATGGATGCCCTGAGCGTGCTTGCGATGGGCAGCATCGGCATGATCATTTCTCCCGGTGGGATCGGTGCGTATGCATTGATGGTGATGAAGACGGTGTCCTTTTACAATGTACCCGAAGAGCCGTATGGACTGGCGCTGGGCTGGCTGTTGTGGTTTGGCCAGTTTATCAGCTTTATCCTGTTCGGCGTGGTCAGCTTCATCATCCTGCCAAGAATAAATAAGAAACCTCATGAAGCAACCGCAGATCCTATCGCATAAAATATTCACCCTTCCCGAACTCCTGCAGCAGATCGGACGCTGGCGGTTGCTGAGCAAGACGATCTCCTTCACCAATGGATGCTTCGACATCCTTCATCAGGGACATATCGCCTCTTTGTCGGAGGCGGCCGTGGAGGCCGATTATCTGATCGTGGGCGTCAACTCGGATGATTCCACCAAACGTCTGAAAGGACCAAACAGACCGGTGACCGATCAGCATTCAAGGGCCGTCATGCTGGCTTCGCTGCTGATGACCGATGCCGTTATTATCTTTGATGAGGACACTCCGCTGGAGCTGATCAATGCCGTGAAACCCGATGTGCTGGTAAAGGGCGGCGACTATACCATCGACCAGATCGTTGGCGCTAAGGAAGTGATCGCATCCGGTGGAAGGGTGGTGATCAATCCGATCGTGCCTGGGTTCTCGACCACGGGGATCATCGAGAAGATACACAGATTGTAAGAACGGGGGGTATGTGGGACTGAGTCACGGAAGGTCGCAGGTGCAATGATGATGATGGAGATATAGCGATGCGGCCTATCCGCGGTACATCCGCTCGACTTCCTGAACAATGACCTCGATCTGACGGTCATCTCCTTTCGGATCATAAGGCTGCTTCAGATTGCTGCCGAAGAAGAAGGCGACGGTCTGCCAGAGCCGCGCGGTAAAGCCTCCTTTATATTCCTTTATGATGTCGTAGCAGTTGTTGCCTGTCTGGCGGTTGATCAGCTTCATCAGGATGCGCCCCTGATAGACCGACAGCTTCTCCAGCGGATCGGCAAATTCTTTTTTCAGGTCTTTCTCCCTTGATTTCAGATAGGCTTTTTTTTCGGACTCAGAAGTGATGGTGGCGAGCTTCGCATTCATTTCATTCATGATGAGACCGGCCTTGCGGGCGAACGGATAGGTCACATATACGGCGTTGCGCAGACGCGTCCATTCCTCGATGCGTTTCCGCATGGCCGGGGTCATGGGCGCCGTCACCCAGCTCAGTTCCATATTGCGGGAGGAAAGGATCTCTCCGTTGTAGATTTTTGCCGGCACGAGGATGGTATCATAAGGCCCGTACTGGATCGGTACAGGAATGGGTTCCTGGGCAGGCGATGTCTGCGGGTGGGCAGTGTCGGACTGACCGGGTGATATCGGATAGCTTGTGGAAGGCTGCCCGGCTGGTGCGGTACCGGGAGGCGCCCCCTGCTGGGCGCACAGTATGGACCCCGTCAGCAGGAGTACGGAAAAAGGGAAAATAGCAAGATATTTCTTTAGCCTGGGAAACATGAATAGCCTTAAAATTAATAAAAAACCTCCAGTTTTAATACTCTGGGACAGCCTTAAGTAACCCGCTGAAAGACACGGAGGGGACAGAAATAAGTACGAAAAAGGAGAACATCGGGTGATTGCAGGACGCTGCACAGCCTTTGGTAAGATTATGTTAATCCTCGGCGGCAGCGCTAATGATCCCGGGCTTCCGTTTGGGCTAATCTCTTGCCGCCAGCTGCTTCCTCCGCCAGAGAATGCTCATAATAAAGCCGATGATCATGATGATGGTGCCGATCCAGAGAATATTGATCTGGGGGAATTCGAGGACCTTGAGGGCTACATAGGGGACCATGGCTGAAGACTCTTTCAGCCCCAGCTCGATCTTTTTGCCGTCCACTACCCTGCCAAAGCGGATGGCCAGGTTCTGTGCGAATACGGTATCGATGACCATATGCGGTTCGCTGTGCTTAAGATAGAACAGTGGCGTGGACCGGTAGCGCATGCTGTCCCTGCTGTATACGCTTACGACCGCCATCAGGGCCGTATCGCTGCCCGTGAAATGATATTTTTCATTATTTGGATTTAAGACAACGCTGTCCAGGACCACAACCCCTTTTGAATAATAAGCGGTGTCCTTCAGCGCAAGCGGGTAATTCCTGAAATCGACCGTATCGTCCGCTGCCTGTTCGGGGCTGTTGGTGGCGCTGATATAGGTGAAGATATCCCTGTTCCAGTAATGATGTTTGTCGGGATTGGCTGCCGGCGTCTGCGAGCCTTTTGTTCCTTTCATCCAGTTGGGATACAGATCGAATTGTTCCGATCCGTCCTTTTTCTGGAAATTGACATGAAAGTAGGTGATCTTTTGCCGGGTATCGACCGAATCCCTGCCGACAAAGGTGGTCCAGTATTTTCCCATATCCGTACGCACCCCTTTCAGCAGGGTGATGTTCTCCATGGGATTCTGACCGCTGGCCGCATCGAAGGGAAGGTTGATACCGGTGGTATTATACGACAACACTTCCTTTTTTGCCGAAGACAGGAGAATGCCGAGCAGCATCAGCCCAAAGCCGGTATGCGCTATGGAAGGTCCCGCCGCTCTTAATTTTCCTTTCAGCCCGATCCAGATATAGGATGCATTGGCGACGACCGAAAAGATGGCCGCGAACAGGGCCAGATGAATGGCGGAAAGGAAGCCTGCCCCATATTTATCATAATGAACCCCTCCAAAAAGGCTGACGAGCACCGAAACGACGAGGGCAATCCCGATGGGGACTCCGATCCTTTTCAACAGGTATGCCCGCGAGGTCTGTTTGTATTTTAAATATTGCGTGATGGCGGTGAGCAATCCGAGGATGATGGCGATAAAGATCTCGATCCGGTTGTATGAAAAAGTGGGGTCCTCGCCCACCGTAAATTTCTTTTTTATAGCCAGGTTGATCACGGGCAGCGAAGTCGAGATGATCACAAAAATGGAAGACAGGAAAAGGACCAGCGAGCCGATGAACATCCAGAACTCCCGGGAATCCGGGCTTTCTTCTTTTACGATATGCGGGATATGCCGGTACCGGATAATAAATAAGATCAGCGCCGGGAGCAGGAAGATGGCCAGGAATGCTACCAGCTGAACGTTCATGCCGGAGTCGACGAAGGCGTGTACGGATGTGTCTCCCAGGATCCCGCTGCGGGTCAGGAAGGTCGAATACAGGATCAGGATAAAACCGAAGATCAGAAAGAAATAGGTCGCCCGCAGGGAATGCCCCGTGGCGTTGTACACGGCCTGGGTATGCAATCCCGCCACCAGCACCAGCCAGGGCACGAGTGACGCGTTCTCCACCGGGTCCCAGGCCCAGTATCCTCCGAAACTGAGGGATTCGTAAGCCCAGGCGGCGCCCATCATGATGCCCGTGCCAAGCACGCAGGCGGAGAAGAGGGTCCAGGGCATCGCCTGTTTCATCCAGTCGCCAAACTTCCGTTTCCACAAACCCGCGATGGCGAAGGCAAAGGGAACGACGGTGGAGGCGAAGCCGAGGAACAGGACGGGGGGATGGATGGTCATCCAGTAATTCTGGAGCAGCGCGTTGAGGCCCTGGCCATCTTTCATCTGCGGGATGCTCAGATAATCCGCGCGCTGGAAGATCGGGGCATCGCCCATCTTCTCACGGACAAGGACAAACGGATTGATCCCCACCTTATTGCCGAAGAAGTACAGCCCGACGATCATGGTTGCCAGACAAAGCTGTACGAAGCTGATGACGGTCATCACGGGTGCTTCCCATTTTGCTTTCTTACGGATAAGCAGAAGACCGAGCACGCAATGCCACATGGTCCACAACAAGAAGCTGCCTTCCTGGGCCTCCCAGATACAGCTGAGCAGATATTTCGGGCTCATGGACAGGCTGGAGTGCTCCCAGGCGAAATTATATTCGAAACGGTGGGACAGCACGATATAGCAGATGGTGAGGAAGACGGCAAATACGGCAAAGACATCGATGGCAAAGGCCATACGGGCCAGGCGTTTCCAGCTGTCTTCCTCCTCCGGCCTTTTTGCATTGGCGGACCGGAAGAAGGCTATCGTGGCCACCAGGGAAGCTGCAAATGAAAGAACAGCGAAAAAATGCCCCAGTCGTCCAGGCAGCAGGTGTTCTCCTAAATACTCCATCGCTTTTGCATTAATTTTGAGTCAGATTTTTTCTGGCAACGTTCGGGTCGTCCTTGTATTTGGATGGGCATTTGAGCAGGATGCCGTCTTTCTGTCTGATCTCGAATACATCGCCGTTCATCTTCCCCTTCAGGGTGATGCGTTCGGCTTTTTCAAAATCGTAGGGCTTCTCGTAATAGTAAACTACTTTGGCCTGGTTGCCGAGGGTATCGCTGATATAAAAGCTCATGTAATTTGGATTCCGGATGGGATCGTATTCGATCGGGCGGCTGTTGTCGAGTTTTGCAATGATGGTCACCGCTTTGCCGCCTTTCTGTCTGGCCGAGGCGATCGTTTCCTGCGTGGTAAGATCGCCCATAAAACTGACGAGCACAGCGATGGCCGCAGCGATAAAAACCAGCAGAACGATATGTGATCTCTTCATAACAGGCTGAATTCAGGGTGCAAAGTTAGGTCAAAAACAATCACGGCGTAAAGGATTATGCCAACGCCCTGAATACGACGATGCCGTTGTGCCCGCCAAATCCGAAAGTATTGCTCATGGCCACCCGGACCTTCTGGTCGATGGCTGTGCCCAGAAGAATTTTAAGGTCCTTTGGAATGTTCGGGTCCAGGTCCTTTGTATTTATAGTCGGTGGAATGATGCCTTTCTGGATACTCATGATAGAGGAAATGGCCTCGATGGCGCCTGCGGCGCCGAGCAGATGACCGGTCATAGATTTGGTGGCGCTGATGGTCAGCTGAGATGGATTGTTCCCGAACAGCCGGACGATGGCGGTGATCTCGCTCAGGTCGCCCACCGGCGTGGAGGTAGCATGTGCATTCAGATAGTCGACATCTTCCTTATTCAACTCACCATCCTCCAGCGCCCTTCTCATCGCCTCGAAGGCGCCCGTTCCTTCCGGATGGGTGGCGGTCATGTGGTAAGCGTCTGCGGTCATGGCTGCGCCCGCTACTTCTGCATAGATGGTGGCCCCTCTTTTCCGGGCGTGTTCGTATTCTTCCAGCACCAGCGCTCCGGCGCCTTCGCCCATTACAAATCCATCGCGGGTAATATCGAATGGACGGGAGGCTGTCAGGGGGTCATCGTTTCGGGTAGACAGGGCTTTCATGGAGTTAAAGCCGCCTACCGAAGCTTCGGTAATGGGGGCTTCCGAGCCGCCGGTGATCATGACCTTTGCCTTACCGAGCCGGATATAGTTCAGGGCGTCCATGATGGCCGTATTGGACGTCGCGCAGGCGGATACGGTGGTATAATTGATGCCCATCAGGCCGTATTTGATCGAGATCATGCCTGAAGCCATATTGGCGATCAGCTTGGGCACGAAGAAGGGGCTGAACCGGGGGGTGGGTCCATCGGGGGACAGCAGTGCGTCGACGGCGCCGTCCTTTTGTTGTGTGCCGGCTGAATGGCGGGCTTCGGCACCCGGCTGGGGGCCGCTGAGGGCGTATTCCCTGACCTGGTCTTCAAAGGTCTGCATGCCGCCCTGCCCTGTGCCCCAGATCACCCCGGTATCGAAGGGGTCCATGGCAGCGAGGTCTAGTCCGGAATCTTTTATCGCCTGGCCAGCCGCGACCATGGCGTATTGGGTAAAGAGGTCGGTCCGTTTGATCTCGTTCTTGTCGAGGGATCCGCTGGCGTCAAAATGCTGCACCTCACAGGCAAAGCGTGTTTTGAACCGGGTGGAATCGAATTTTGTGATCGGGCCGGCCCCGCTTTTGCCGGCGACCAGGTTGTTCCAGAAGGATTGGACATCGTTGCCGAGGGGAGTTATCGCCCCGAGGCCTGTAACTACTACTTTTTTCATACTGGGCGCAAAGCTACTTACTTATATGTTAGCCAACAAAACGGGCGGCCCTGGTCTGCGACCCCGGCGCCAACGGGTAGAAGCCGCCGGAATAACCCTGCGATCTGGGGATATCTTTTTCTGCCCACCTTCCTGACATAAAAACTGTCAGGCTGACGATATAAAAAAACTTGCCGGAGTTATAAAGAAAACATAAAAAATCCCGCTTCACCGATATTCCCACTCAATTTCCGCACATATTTTGCTTATTTCGTATACTGTACTACCTTGCGCAGCGTTCCTGTAAAGAGACTCCTACGACCATGACAGATTTATCGAATTTTGATCACAACGGCGCCAGCAATCCCAAAAACAATATTTTCGGACTTCCATTTTCTGAAGAAGAGGCCCGTCTGGTCATTCTGCCAGTTCCCTGGGAAGTTACGGTCAGCTATGGTGCGGGCACATCCCGGGCGGCGGAGCATATTTTCCGTGCCAGCATGCAGGTGGACGTATTCGATGCGGAAACGGGTGAAGCCTGGAGAAAAGGGTTTTTCATGCGTGCTCCGGACCGGAAGATCCTGATGAAGAGCGATTATCTGCGGAAAGAAGCCGAGTTATTCATCGATTATACCTCGAAGGGCGAAGTGCTGGAGAAGAATAACTTCATGTGCAAGTCCCTTAAAGAGATCAATGAGGGCAGCGCCAACCTGAACAAATGGGTGTACGAGCAAACGCGTGACCTGCTGGATAACGGCAAGCTGGTCGCCTTGCTTGGCGGAGACCACAGCACGTCCCTTGGATATTTCAAGGCCATTGCCGAAAAACATGGGGATTTTGGGATCCTCCAGATCGATGCGCACTGCGATCTGCGTAAAAAATACGAGAGCTTTGTTTACAGCCATGCCAGCGCGATGTATAATGCGCTGCAGGAGATCCCTCAGCTGAAAAGACTGGTTCAGATAGGCGTCCGTGACTATTCGCAGGAAGAGTGGGATTATATCAGCAACAGCAATTATCAGGTGATCACGTATTTCGATAAGGATATCAAGGAGCGGACCTATGATGGGCAGACCTGGAAACAGATCGCCGATGAGATCGTGAGCCATCTTCCGGACAAAGTATTTATCAGTTTCGATATCGACGGTCTCGATCCAAAGCTGTGCCCCAATACCGGTACCCCCGTATCGGGCGGTTTCGAGGTTGACCAGATCTTTTATCTCATCAAAAAGATCTTCCAGAGCGGCAGAAAGTTTATCGGATTCGACCTCGCCGAGATCGGCGTAGGTGAGTCGGACTGGGATGCCAATGTGGGCGCAAGGATATTGTGGAAACTTTGTAACTTGCTGGTGGCAAGTAATCCATGAACAAATGCGCTACGAGTATGTAGTTATCCTTAGAAGAGACAGCGACCGGAGCATCGATACGATCAGCATTTTGCTCTGCCTTTTTTCCGCGCTGACCTTCCTCTATGACCTTAGCCGGTCGGCTATTTTCAACTATTATTTATTGTTCTCTTCTTTTATCCTCCTGGTGGGAACGGGGTATACTATTTATCGTGGCCGGGTAAACAAGGTAAGGGTCCGGTACCGCTGGCTGCTGCTGATCGCCGGCGCGGGCTGGGTCGGGATGCCCTGGCTGCAATGGCTTTCCGCATTTTTCGTATTGTTCGTCTTCCTCGAATACCAGGCAAAATATCCGCTGGAGATCGGTTTCTCCGCCGACCGGGTCGTTATCAATACCCTGATCAAAAGAAGGTTCGACTGGTCGTTCTTTTCCAATGTTATCCTGAAGGACGGCTTGCTGACCCTCGATTTCAAGAATAACCGGCTCTTTCAGAAAGAGGTGATGGATGACGAAGAAAGCGATGCCGATGAGGATGAGTTCAATGATTATTGCCGGGAAAGGCTGGCCATGGCGGACCGGGCCCACAGTGCAGAACCCGGAAAAAATCCATAATTTTATTATGGAAAATTCAGAACCTTGCATCAAAGTTCAAAAGACTGCCTATGAACTCGCTTTCCCTTCCTGTCGTCCATCCATCCTTCGAGAGGCTCAAGCGCTCGGGGATCTGGCTGCATATCACAGCCGGGCTCATCATCCTGACCCATGCATTCAGCCATCTGCATCAGCAGGAGTCGAATGCCGTTTATTTCTGGTGCCAGCTGCTGATCGCGGTTGATATTTTTGTGCTGGTGTTTGCGGGTGGGAATGTGCTGTCCGCGCTGCCCAAAGTGAATCTTTTCTTCCGTCTTATCGAGATCCTGTTCTTTCTGGGTATCGGGCTGACCATGCTCCTGGCGGGCAAACTGGTTCCTGCCATCGTCCATATCGGCCTGAGTCTTATATATAGTTATCTTTTCTATTGCGAAAGGGGCCTCCGGTCGGAAGAGATCCTGGCCTTTCACCATACCGGCATCACGCTGCCTGGACTGCCCGAAAGAAGGTTCCTGTACTGGACCCATATCAATAAAGTAGAGGCCCATTACGATTCCATCCTTATTCACACTTCCCTCGACGAAGACATCCGTCTGAACCTGCGGAAAAATCTTGATTTCGCAGAACTGGAACAAATTCACGAATTTTGCAGGTATTATCTTGGAGTGGCCTGAGCCGGAGCGACACCTGGTCGGCGGCAGATGGAGGGCTCCGCTGAGCACGTAACTGTAAATACCTGGAATGAAACAATCGCCCTATATCCTTTATTCCGACGGGAATGGGAATATTTCTGAAGACACTTCCTTATACGTCAGTGGCCGCAGTGGCTGGGATGCCCTGCCTGTCCCTGCGGAGGACTGGATCCTGCTGCCGGAGGGGGGCAGTCTTTATGAGCTACCGGATCGCCGGGGCATCGGCATCGATGTCGTCACCGGTGAAATGCGCCTCTGCGATAAGGGCTGGGCGGTAGCCGCCTTTATACCTCCTGCGCATACAGGGCTGTACCTTGCGGCGTATGAGACAGAGAAGGGCGCCCCTACCCTGCCCCTGTTCTGCTATACCGCGGCCGGCTGGATGGGTGGCTCTTTCTATGTGCCTGCAGTGCGGATCGAGCAGGATATCCGTCAGGACTCCGAGGGATATGACCGGGATACGATCAACAAAGGGGTTGACCAGGCCCGCAAGGCTTATCCACACAATCGTCTTATAAAACATCTGGCCGATAATTGCTGTCTGACCTATCATTGCCCTGCAGCCCGGAATTTTTTTATGGGACGCTGGGAATGCCCGGTGCCGAGCTCTCCGGCCTGTAACGCAAACTGCCTGGGATGTATTTCCTTCCAGCCCCAGGAGGAAACGATCACCTCCACGCAGGACCGGCTTACCTTCAAACCGATGGCGGAAGAGATCGTGGAATTCACCGTTCCGCATCTGCAGACGGCCCCTTATCCCATCGTAAGTTTCGGACAGGGTTGCGAAGGCGAACCTTTGCTGATGTGGGAGACCTTGCGGGACGCCATCACGGAAATGCGTAAGCACACGGACAGGGGCAGCATCAATATCAATACCAATGGCAGCAAGCCCGACGCGGTGCGGGCCTTATGCGAGGCGGGGCTCGATTCTATCCGGGTGAGCACGAATTCGGCGAGAAAGTCTGTGTATGAAGCTTATTACCGTCCCAATAATTATTCATTCGAAGACATCGTGGAAAGTCTGAAGGTTGTGCGCAGCTTCGGGGGCTGGGCATCCATCAATTATTTTGTTTTTCCGGGTATGACCGACAGCGTGGAAGAATATGAGGCGCTGCGCAAACTGATCCGGGAGACGGGTCTGACCATGATCCAATGGCGCAATTTCAATATCGATCCGGACTGGTATCTCGGTCGTATCGGGGTCAGCGATACCGGTGAGTTCCTTGGTGTCAGACAATTTATGGAACTGATCCATGAAGAGTTCCCCGATGTGAAGTTTGGTTATTTCAATCCGCCGATGGAAAGGATCAGGGGGGAGTTCTCGGCGGATTTTGCGCACTGACGCGTCTGCGCCGGAATAATTAACATTTTCTGAAGCATGTTGACAACAATTAGCCTTCAATTTGCTGCGTTATAGGCAGATAAGGGTTAAATTCGTATGGAGAATAATTATTATGGCAGATAATTTCGAATCACAAAAGAACTGGAAGGCATCGAGCTATACGGCGCTGATCTGCGGGTTGCTGCTGATCCTGCTGATCTATGTGAGCTGGACCCTTCCCGTCCAGGTGCCTCCTGTCGTGGAAGATGGCATTGAAGTGAATCTGGGGAACAGTGACCAGGGGCTGGGCACCGATCAACCTTATCTGCCAGGCAAACCTTCCGCCGAGGACAAAGAAAAATATACGCCACCCAAACAGGCCGTTGTAGAAAAAGAGCCGGTGAAAGATGTGGAAACCGATGATGCGAATAAAGAGGAAGCTCCCGTGATCAAAAAAGCGGTGGTGACCAAACCCAACGCCACCAAGCTCCCCACAAAGGAAGTGGTAAAGACAAAAGTTACCCGGCCTGTCAAACAACCCGAGACCACACCCGTTCCTCCAAAGCCAAAGCCAAAAGCCGTATTCCATGGCGTAAATGGTAATGGCACAGGGGGAAACGATGCCGATAGTTATAAACCCGGTGGCAATCAGGGGGTCGCCGGTGGACATGGAGATCAGGGCGCGCCGGGCGGGGATCCAAAGTCCAACAATTATACCGGTGGGGGACATGGGAATTCCGGGGTGAGCATATCGCGCGGATTGTCGGGCCGGCATATTACCGGGCTGCCTTCCTTTACGGATGATTTCAATCAGAATGCAAAGGTCGCTGTCGATATACATGTAGATGCAACCGGGCAGGTGATAGAAGCAGATTATCAGCCAAGGGGGTCAACGACCTCGGATGGAGAGATGAAGGCCATTGCGCTCCGCAAGGCCAGACAGGTGAAATTTAATGGAGGCGGGGATGAATCCGTCGGCACCATCATTTTCAATTTCAAGATACATAATTAGGGAAGAAACCGTAGGAGGTCACCTTGGCAGCGGCGCTATCGAAAGTATTTTGTTAGCCTTGGCCATCTTCTTTTTAAAAAAAGGCGCATTCTCAAAGCCATCTAATTTCTTATTGACTTTAACTTTTGTTGCCCGACCAGGCAGTGAAGATTTTGTGGTATCTGACTTTGATACTTTCATGATGAAGTAAAGTTAAGAAATATTTCTGATCAAGAAAGCCTCGTAATCCTTTCCAGGTTCAAATATTTCCCATTTAAATCCTTGATAACCAAAGATCTCGAAATCCTTTTGTATTTCTTTCAAATTTGTTGAAATGCCGATCCTATAAAGTCTTGTACGAGACGTCGTACTTCCGGTTGCAAAAACGAATTTTCCGGGATTCCTTTCAAAAAAACTAACGACTGTCCAGGCTACTGTGGCCAGTACTTTTTGACTATCGTTATTATTGGTTACTGCTATATCATTAATATCCCCCGTATCGGGGTCAACATCTCCAAAACCCAAATTATATACATCAGGATCATCCGTTTGCCTGAATATAACTTGCTTTTTAATGTTTCCTTTTGGTCCCTTACTTATAAATTCAAATTTCAGAAAGGACGAAGAAGATTCAATATGGTATCTTTCATATTTCATTTCAGGGCAACAAAGGAACTAAAATAATTGAAAGGATTTTAGAAAATCACCTTTCTGCGCGTGTCTAAATCAGACGAATCGATTTCAGGTGAATACTGTTTATCTTTGCCCTCCTTTATGGACTACCCACAAACGCTTCAGTATCTTTATAACCGGCTGCCGATGTACAGCCGTATCGGGGCCGCCGCCTACCGGAACGATCTTGTCAATACCATCCGTCTCTGTGAATATATCGGCAACCCACAGGATAAATTCAAGTCGGTTCATGTCGCCGGCACCAATGGCAAGGGCTCCACGAGTCATATGCTGGCCTCCATCTTCCAGGCGGCGGGTTACAAAACAGGTCTTTATACTTCACCCCATCTTAAAGACTTCCGCGAACGCATCCGGGTAAACGGGGAAATGATCGATAAAGATTTTGTGACCCGGTTCGTCGAACGGATACGGCCGCTGTCGGAAGAGATCGATCCCTCCTTCTTTGAGGTGACCGTTGCGATGGCCTTCGAATATTTTGTGGAAGAACAGGTGGACATCGCGATCGTGGAAGTCGGACTTGGCGGAAGACTGGACAGCACGAACATCATCACCCCGGAATTGTCCGTTATCACCAATATCGGCTTTGATCATATGGCTATGCTGGGCGATACCCTCGAGCTGATCGCTGCAGAGAAAGGCGGTATCATCAAGAAAGGGACACCGGTCGTGGTAGGAGAACATCATCCCAGTACCTCGCCGGTATTCGAAAGGCTGGCTGAAGAAAAGGCGGCGCCGCTGAGCTATGCGGACCGGAAGCGGTTCGTGGCGGAATGGAAATCCGAACAGCATGCGCTGGTGGCCGAAGTCACTACTCCTCCGCTGAATGAAAAAGATTACTATCAACTCGATCTGCCCGGAATATATCAGATAAAGAACCTGCTGACCGTGCTGGAAGCCGTTCATCAACTGAACGGAAAGGGCTGGAAGCTGGACAACCGGCATGTACATCAGGCCCTGAAACAGGTGAGGAAATTAACGGGGTTGCATGGCCGCTGGGAGATCATCCATGAACATCCCTCCATCATCCTGGATGTGGCCCACAATGAGGATGGGATCCGACAACTGGTACGACAGATCGAGCTTACCGACCATGAAGAACTGCGCATCGTGTTTGGCATGGTCAAGGATAAGGAAACGGATAAGGTGCTCACGCTGCTGCCGCGGCAGGCGATCTATTATTTTACGCGGGCGCAGATCCCCAGAGCGATGCCGGAGGAGCAGCTGGCTGAGCTGGCGAAAGAAAAAGGGCTGACCGGGCAACACTATCCCACCGTCATGGATGCGCTGAAGGCGGCGAAGGCGCATGCGCATGTGCGGGATCTGGTGATCGTTTGCGGGAGCGTGTTCGTGGTGGGGGAAGTGGAATAGACTGGGCTAAAACTTTATGACGCCAAGGCGTTCTAGCCCGTAAAATAACGCCGTGACGTGCATGCTCTGCACGATCTTGTTTTCCCGGAGCATTTGTTTTACTTCCTCTACGGTAAAAAGATAGATCTCGATATCCTCGTTGTGATCGAGCTCCTGGGCCTGGACCAATTTTCCTCCCGTAGCCAGATACATATGCATCCAGTTCGTATTGGTGCTTGGATTCGCCGATGTTTTTCCCAGGTATTCGATCTTATCGAAGCGATAACCCGTCTCTTCCAGCAATTCCCTTTCGATCGCGGCCTGCAACGATGGATCTGTATCATCCACGCAACCTCCGGGGATCTCATAACAGGCCGCTCCTATCGGATGGCGGTATTGTCTTTCTATGATGATCTTTCCATCCTCGGTCAGGGCGACGGCCGTCACCCAGGTAGGAAATTCGAAGACGTAATAGGGCGAGATGATCTTTCCATCCGGGTCCTCGCAGGTGTCTTTGCGGACGGTGAACCAGGTCTCTTTTGATAAATATTCGGAGGAGAGGGTCTTCCAGTTAAGGTCTTTCATGTGTTACCAGTTGTTGCGTTCACGGAGCGAGGTGATCTGCGCTACATGATGCTTTCCGTGCCAGGCATAGTTTCCAAGCAGGTACCAGATCGTCATGTCCTTTTTACTTTCCGGATGAAAAACGGTCCTCTCCCATTGCTGAAGGGTCAGGTCGCTGATCGTTGCGTACCAGCGGATATGAAGGGCGTGCAGCAAGGTGACGGAAATATTTATGGGGACCGTCTTCATGTCGTTGAGCTCCGCCCACAGCTTTTCTTCGTAGGGCCGGATGGCGGGGTGGTCTTCGGTAAGTCCCAGTCTGAAGCGGCAGAAGGCATTCATATGACTGTCGGCGATATGATGTACGAGCTGCTGGACGGTCCATCCTCCATCCCGGTAGGGGGTGAATAACTGGGCTTCATCGAGGTTCAGCAACGAGTTTTCCAATCGTTGGGGCAGGAATTCGATGTCGCTCAGCCATTCCTGCTTTTGCTTTTCTGAAAAAGGGTGTGGTTCGAATTTGCCGATGGGGTAACGGGGATCGGTGGATACAGTGCTCATGTCAGGTATTTTTTAGTGATGGGGTTTGGGGGGATTGAAGGGATCGGAACTCGATTCTGCTCCGGCCAGGAAACCGGTGCAGGGTTCTGAGCTCCGGACTAATTCTCTGCGCGAAGGGCATGGCCCGTCAGGTTGATAAACACATCTTCGAGGTTAGCCTTCTTGACCTCTTTAGGCCTTTCGAAACCGGTGGCTACCAGCTTATCGATCAGTTGGTCCGGCGAGGCCATGGCAATGATCTTCCCGGAGTCGATGATCGCCACCCGGTCGCAGAGCACTTCGGCTTCGTCCATATAATGTGTTGTGATGATCACAGTAGTCCCTTTTGCACGGATGTCCTTGACCAGGTCCCAGAGATTCCTTCTTGCCTGGGGGTCGAGGCCGGTAGTGGGCTCATCGAGGAATATGACCCTTGGATGATTGATCAGGGTGGTGGCTATGGAAAACCGCTGTTTCTGTCCGCCGCTCAGATCCTTGTATTTTGCTTTTACTTTGTCCCGCAGGTTGACCCTATCGAGCAGTTCAAGTGGACGCACAGACTGGTTGTACAGGCCGCCGAACAATTCGATGAGCTCGGAAAGGTTGAGACCGGGGTAATAACCCGAGGTCTGCAACTGCACACCGATGATCTTCTTTATCTCCCCTGGGTCTTTGTCGAGATCGAAGCCGTCTACGGTGACCACTCCGCTGGTTTTTTCGCGCAGCGTCTCCATGATCTCCAGCGTACTCGATTTACCTGCTCCGTTGGGGCCCAGCAAGCCGAAGATCTCTCCTTCATAAACCTCGAAGCTGATGCCCTTTACCGCTTCGAAGTCACCATATTTTTTAGTGAGGTTGCTGACCGAAATCATTGTTTTTGTCGTCATGAATGGCAAGTTACCAAATTCGGGTCAAGCCGCGGGGAGCCGGGTGATCATTTTTGTCGGGTCCGGGTCTTGGTACGGAATCCGGGGTAAATGAGGGTGCGCACGAGTAACGCAAATGGCCATTAAGGTTGAACTTTTTGCAGATATTTGAAAATCAATGTGTTGTAAAAAGTTCAACTACTATGGGGAAATGCGGATATGGAGACTGGGCGGAGTGAGGACCTGTGGACCGGGCGGGAATGGAGGGAACCAGACCGCACAAAATGGGGAAACCCTGGCCCGGGTGGGAATTGTCATGCGAAGACTATCGTGTGAAGATCTGCGTATAATAAATGACCCCTTTGCTGTCCCGGGCGAGGCCGATGCCTGTCCATTTGAAATCGCCTTCGATGTTTTTGCGATGGCCGGGACTCTGGAGCCAGTCGGCGACTACTTCCTTGGGAGATCTTTGTCCGAGGGCCACATTTTCTCCGGTGGAGCTGACAGGGCCAAGCTGCCGGGAAATGGCGTCGACACGGGATTGCAGTCCCATATGTCCGAATGGGGTCCGTCCCGATGCCATATCCTTGCTGTGTCCTGCCGCGATCTCCGACTCCACCTTATTCAGCTGGAGCAGGGGCAGTCCCATCGCATGCCGATGAAGATTGACATAATACAAGATCCCTTTATCAATATTACTGGGGCCGGAGGGCGGACGGACAGGCATATCTTCACTCCGTGCCGCCGAAGTGGAATCCGTATGTGTGGGTTGCGCTTTCTTGGTGCAACCACTGAAAGCGATAAGAACGAAGATCAGCACCGGGCCGGCCAGCGCTCTGATTGGTCTGGGGTATTCCATGTTTACAGACATAGTTGTTAACCATCTCCTATCGAATAGCGTGCCAGGGAGTGGAGTGGGGCGATCACGTGAGCGAGTGGGGCATCAGCGTATAGCGGTGGCCCGAGTGAGTGCATGGGCGCGAGGGAGGGCCCGGGCGTGAGCCGCGATTGGGGAGCTATTTCCGGGTCAGATAGCCCTCCAGCTCCTCCATCATGTTCTTGCTGCCAATATAAAGAGCTGAACGCTGGTGGAGCGCGGTGGGAATGACGTCGAGGATCCGCTCGGTACCATTTGTCGCTTTGCCGCCTGCCACTTCCACGATAAACGCAAAGGGATTGCATTCATACAGCAGACGAAGCTTGCCCTTCGGTTTGTCGATCGTAGTCGGGTACATGAAGATCCCGCCCTTGATCAGATTGCGGTGCACATCGGCGACCATGCTGCCGATATACCGCTGCGTGTATGGGCCGCCGTTATCCCGGCTCTTCCGCTGACAGGCATCGATATAGGCCTTTACCCGGTCGTCGTACTGAAAGAAATTTCCGTGGTTTACCGAATATAATTTTCCGTCCTCGGGGCATTTAATATTCGGATGGCTCAGGGTGAATTCCCCGATGGAGGGATCGAGCGTAAAGCCATTCACGCCCCTGCGGGTCGCATAGACCATCATGGTAGACGATCCATAAATAATATAACCCGCGGCTACCTGGAAGCGACCCGCCTGCAGGAAGTCTTCTTTGGTGCAGGGCTGTCCTCTTTCGCTGACCCGGCGGTAGACGGAAAAGATCGTTCCGATCGAAACATTTACATCGATGTTGCCGCTGCCGTCGAGGGGATCGAAAAGGCAGACATATTTTGAATTGTTGCTGATCTCGTCGTCGAAGATCACGAACTCATCCATCTCTTCGCTGCCGATGCCCGCGCAGCTGATCCCGTGCCGGAGCACGCCCATGAACTGATTGTTGGCAAAAATATCCAGCTTTTTGACGTCTTCGCCCTGTACGTTGACGGTGCCGGCATCGCCGAGAATGTCCACCAGACCGGCCTTGTTCACTTCTACGTTGACGCGTTTGGCGGCCAGGCCCATGTCGCGCAGGAGGTTGCTCAGCTCGCCTGTGGCGTGAGGAAAATTACGGAGTTGCTGAAGGGTGAATTCATCAAGGGTCAATACTTTTCTATTCACGTTCATGTTGGGCAAGATTTGTGGGTTTTGATATTTGGTGCAGCAAATGTAAGGGGGATTGATCATTTTTAGCACCTCTTTAGCATTGCATTACTTTCTTACCTTTGCGGACCCCTGAGGGGGGATGTAAATTAAATACGATGAAAGTTTTCAAGTTCGGGGGCGCCAGCGCTAACAGCGTGGAAAGAATCCAGCATATCGCCAGCATCCTGCGGGCTTATACCGGCGCGGGGGAAAAGATCCTGATCGTCATTTCGGCGATGGGGAAGACCACCAATGCGCTGGAAAAAGTAGTGGAAGCCTTTTACAGCCATCGCCGGGAGGAGGCGCTACGTCTCTTTCAGCAGGTGAAGGACAGCCATCTTACCACGGCCAAATACCTGCTGGTCGCCAATTATCAGGCGGCGGAAGCCTTGCTCCGGGATTTTTTTACCGAAGTCGAATGGTTGCTGCATGATAAGCCTGTCCGTGACTTCGATTATTATTATGACCAGGTGGTCTGCGTAGGTGAGCTGTTATCCACGTCCATCATCAGCGCTTATCTGGCCGAGACGGGGATCGACAATCAGTGGATCGATGTGCGGGATATTTTCCGCACCGATGATAATTTCCGGGATGCCGCCATCGACTGGGCTTTTTCCGCAAACCGGATCCGGGAGGACGTACTACCTCTTTTTGATGTTTCACCGATCGTGATCACGCAGGGATTTATCGGCTCCACGGGTGAGAATGAGAGCACGACCCTGGGCAGGGAAGGCAGTGATTATACGGCGGCGGTATTTGCGAATATGCTGGATGCGGAAAGCCAGACGATCTGGAAGGATGTGGAAGGGGTCATGAATGCCGATCCAAAAGAATTCTCCCAGGCCCGGCTCATCCCCGAGCTCAGCTATGACGAGGTGATCGAAATGGCCTATTATGGCGCGCAGGTGATCCATCCCAATACGATCAAACCATTGCAGAATAAGGGCATTCCCCTGTATGTAAAATGTTTTCTCGATCCGGCCCTGTCCGGGACCGTTATCTCTAAAAAAAGCATCAGGGCGTTGCCTCCCATCATCGTGCTGAAACAGAACCAGGCATTGGTACACCTGCATTCGAAGGATTTTTCGTTTGTCGGGGAAAAACTGACGGGTGAATTATATCATTTGTTCTCTGAGATGCGGATCAAGCCTAACCTGATGCAGAGCGGAGCGGTTACCCTGCAGGTCTGTCTGGATGACCGGGCTGAAAAAATTGAAAAACTGGCTATCTCGGCAGCCGATCAGTTCGAGGTTCAGGTGGAAAAAGGGCTGACCCTGCTGACGATCCGGCATTATAATGAGAGCATCCTGAAAGAAATGACGGTGGGCAAACAGATCGTGCTGCGGCAGCAGACGGAGGAGACGGTGCAGTTGCTGATGCGCTGAAGGAACCACTGCCGTACAAGAGTGCGACGCAACGGCTGCTCAACCGGGGACTGATGCTGGCCACCAAAGAAAGAAAAAAGAAAAGAAAAACGCGGGCTGAAATCAATCGGCCCCGATCATGATGGTCTGCTTCAGCTTGATGGCTACATTCTTGCCGGTACGGACGGCAGGGGACCACTGGGGCATATTCATAAAGGCGTCTTCGATCTTCTCATTCATCCCATCATTTCCGCCGCGGATCACTTTTGCATACACCGGCTTGCCCTGCTGGTCGATGATATATTCCACCATGACGAATGCCTTGGACTGTCCTTCTTCCAGCTCTTTTATCCCATCCTGGCTCTGTTTGTTCAGGAATTCCTGGAAGACCTGGTTGCCACCGGGATAGACGGGTAATTTGTCCACTACCTTGGCGAGGTCCTCTTCCTTTACCGGAGATTGTATCTCCTGCCGGGTGCGGGTCTGTTTCTTCTTCGCCTTTATGGGTTCTACGTTGGCCAGCTTTACTTCCGCCTCGGTAGCCGAAACTTCTTCGGTCACGTATTCGCCCTTGCTGTTGACCATGACAAAGGGGACTTCGCGGTATTTTTCAAAATAGTAAAATGCGTTCCGCATGCTTTTCGCAAAGGGTGTGTATTCGGAAAAGGTCTGCAGGTATTTATTGAGGAAGTCGACGCTCCTCGCATTGTTGAAATTGACGGGGAAGATATGCACCGGGATGAAATCTTCGCCCATGTCCTTTGCATGCGCGGCAAGGATATACAGTTCCTCGATCTGCGAATCGAGAATGGGTATACAACCGGTGGTCACACAGCTGCCATGGATATAAATATCGCCACCGGGCTGGGTGGAATCGCTCAGCATCCTGTCGGAGGCATTGGGATAGTTCAGGCCCAGTGATAAATGATATTCGCTGCGGGGGTTAAATTCATTGATATAGTAAAATCCTTCGGGGACCTGATAGTCTCCGGCCATGCGTTTGGGGCCGAGAGTACCCGCCAGTGCGCAGACCTTATAGGATTTAAAGAGTTTGTACTTGTCCTCTTTCAGATTTTTGACCCAAACCTCGAGCTGGCTGTCATATTTGAACGAGCGGATATAGACGTAACGGGCGGGCCAGGAAAGCCCCTTTTCACGGAATTGCCGCATCAGGGTGTCTTCCTTGCGGTTCATCAGCTCACCGATCTTGGGTATGGAGCGCTGGTAGTCAATAAACCGGAGAACCGGGGCTGAATTTTGCGCGGAAGAGGGTGTGGCTGAGAGTAAGAATCCTATCATAACCAACTGAAAACCAAGAAAGATTGTCTTAAGCGTACGCATACAATAGGGTAAATTGTTATGTTCCGTGGCTATTTTAGATATAGGACTGCGGGGCCATCACAAATTAACAAAAAACCTGCCATATTTTATATTCATGGCAGGTTTTATTAACGAAATAATGGCTTGGAAATTATAGGTTTCCCCGGGAAGATTGTTCCCGTTCGATGGCCTCGAACAAGGCCTTGAAATTGCCTTTCCCGAAGCTTTTTGCCCCCTTTCGTTGAATAATTTCAAAAAATAAGGTTGGCCTGTCTTCCACGGGTTTGGTAAATATCTGTAATAAATATCCTTCTTCGTCGCGGTCCACCAGGATGCCCAGATCCTTCAGCGGTCTGAGGTCCTCGTCGATGGTCCCTACCCTGTCGAGCAGGTCCCCGTAATATGCCGTTGGCACCTGGAGGAACTCCACTCCCCTGTCGCGCAGCTGGGTGACCGTTGCCACTATATTGTCGGTGGCCAGGGCTACGTGCTGTACACCTTCGCCGTTATAGAATTCGAGGTATTCTTCCACCTGCGATTTCTTCTTGCCTTCGGCGGGCTCGTTGATGGGGAATTTGACATATCCGTTCCCATTGCTCATTACCTTGCTCATAAGCGCGGAATATTCCGTCGAGATATCCTTGTCATCAAAAGAAAGGATATTGCGGAACCCCATGACCTGTTCGTAAAATCGCACCCATGGGTCCATCTGATTCCACCCCACATTTCCCACGCAATGATCCACATAAAGAAGGCCGGTGGGAGGTGGGTTATAGACCGTTTTCCATTCGCGGAATCCAGGCATGAATGCGCCGCGGTAGTTCCTTCGCTCCACGAAGATATGTACGGTCTCTCCATAGGTATGGATCCCGCTCAGCACGACCTTCCCTTCTTTGTCTTCCAGGGTGGTAGGCTCCATATAGCTCCTTCCCCCGCGGGCGGTGGTCTCTTTCCAGGCGCTGGTCGCGTCGTCGACGCGGAGGGCCAGCACTTTTACGCCGTCTCCGTGAAGATAGACGTGATTGGCAACCTCGTTGCCGGTGCGCAGGGCGGTGGTGAACATGAAGGTCAGCTTGTTCTGCCGCACGACATAGCTTGACTTGTCCTTGCTGCCTGTCTCCGGGCCTGCGTAGGCGATGGACTGAAATCCGAATGCGGATTTATAATAGTTAGCGACCTGCTTGGCGTTGCCTACATAAAATTCTACATAATCTGTCCCCTGCAGCGGCAGGAAATCCTGGGCTGTCTGTTTGGGAGTATTGGATGTGGATACTGTTTGCATAAAATGAGTTGTAAGAATGAGCGGTGATTGTGCTATAGGATCAGCGGCGTTGTATGACCCGATGAGCTATCGGATCAATTAGCATGGAGACGCCGGGGACATGCCCATGGGGGATCAGGCGGCTGCGTCCATGGCAAGCGCCTCCATCAGCAGAAAGTAGTCTAACCGCTTGTCGTCGAAAATTTTATGAGGGTAGTCCGGCTTCATTTAACAAGGGCAAGTTAGGAACAATTTCTGAAAGCGGAAAGGGGGTGTCAAGGCGGGTACAGGATAGGGTGCGGGTTGTTTGTGACCGGGAATGATCGAGGTTTGTGACCGGTCAGGTCGGGGTTTTTGCCTATCTTCGGCGCAAACAATCAGCATGTTAAGAGTCGGAATCTTAGGGGGTGGGCAGCTTGGGAGAATGTTATTGCAGGCTGCGGCGAATTATCCGGTGGAGACCTTTGTCCTCGAAAATGAGGTGGACTGTCCTGCCGCCCATCTCTGCCATCATTTCACCAAAGGAGATATCCGCAACTTCGACGATGTCTATAATTTCGGAAAAGGGCTGGATGCGCTGACGATCGAGATCGAGTCGGTGAACGAGGATGCGCTGGATAAACTGGAAAAAGAAGGGGTAAAGGTCTATCCGCGGGCTGCGGCACTTCGGACGATCAAGAACAAGATCACACAGAAACAATTCTATATAGAGCATGGTATCCCCACAGCAGAATTTCTGGTCACGGGCAACCGGGCCGAGCTCAGGGAAAAAAGCGATTTCTTTCCGGCTGTGCACAAAATTGGCGCGGGTGGCTATGATGGGAAAGGCGTGCAGATCCTCCAGAGCAAGGATGATATCGAAAAGGGGTTTGATGCGCCCTCCGTGCTGGAAAAGCTGGTGAGCATCAATAAAGAGATCGCCCAGATCATTGCCGTCAACGAAAAGGGCGAGACGGCGATCTACCCACCGGTGGATATGATCTTCGATCCCCATCTCAACCTGCTGGACTATCAGATCAGCCCGGCCGAACTGCCGCAGAACACCTTGTGGAAGGTCGAGGCCATCGCGTTGCGGGCCGTCAAGGAGCTGAAAAGCCCGGGCATCTTCGCCGTGGAGCTGTTTGTCACGAGAACGGGAGAGGTATTTGTCAATGAGACGGCTCCAAGGGTGCACAACAGCGGGCACCATACGATAGAAGCCAATTACAGCTCTCAGTTCGATATGTTGTGGCGGGTAATGCTGGGGTATCCCCTTGGCAATACCGCCAGTATCCTGCCCAGTTCGATCGTCAACCTGCTGGGTGCGGAGGGACATGATGGGGAGGCCCAATATGAAGGGCTTGCCGAGGTGTTGCAGATGGATAATGTGTTCCTGCATATTTACGGGAAGAAAGAGACCCGCGCCGGTCGAAAGATGGGGCATGTGACGATCCTCAGCAACGAGAAATACGATCTGGTGCACAAGGCGCACAAGATCAAAAATGCGCTGAAGGTGGTGGGGAAGCCGCGCTGAACCCAGACGGGCTGCCGGGATACGACGGACCAAAATAATATTAAACACGAGATATGAAAACCATTGATGTCGGCATTATCATGGGCAGCGACAGCGATCTTTCCGTTATGAAGGCAGCGGCGGATGTGCTGGACGAATTCGGGATCGGCTGGGAGCTTACGGTCGTGTCGGCCCACCGCACTCCGCTGCGCATGGTTGATTACGCGAGCAAGGCGGCGGGAAGAGATCTGAAAGTGATCATCGCCGGCGCCGGAGGCGCCGCACATCTTCCCGGTATGGTGGCGGCCATCACTACCCTGCCCGTTATCGGCGTACCGATCAAATCTTCCAACTCCATCGATGGGTGGGATTCCATATTATCGATCCTGCAGATGCCGGGTGGCATTCCTGTCGCCACTGTTGCCCTGAACGGGGCCAAAAATGCGGGGATCCTGGCAGCATCTATTCTCGGCGCTTTCGATACCCTTGTCGCAAAGAAGCTCGGGGTCTACAAAAAAACGATGGAAAATGAAGTGCTGAAAAAAGTCGCCAAACTGAGATCCGATGGTTTTGGGAATGGGTATGATCAGGATTAAAAAATGTCCTAAATTGTTTGTTCAATATTGTCTCTTCACTTAATTCTTCGAACTTAACTCTACGATTATCATCCATCTTGCTTGTCCGTCCGTAAAACGATTATTGTTCCTGTCCTTTATCGGTTTTTTTGCAGGGATCTGTTCCGCAAAGGCGCAAGCCGACTCAGCGGACGATCATAAGCTGACCGAAATATATACTCCCGTTCCCCCGGTCGTGACGCCGGGCAAGACTGCGTCCGATGCACCTTCCGACGCGGTCATCCTGTTCGACGGTAAGAACCAGGATGAATGGGTATCGGTAAAAGATGGCAAGACCCCGGCTGGCTGGGACCTCGCTAATGGCGTTCTGACGGTAAATAAAGCATTTGGAACCATCGCGACCAAAAGATCTTTTTCCAATTACCAGCTGCATATCGAATGGAGGATCCCCGAAAATATCACGGGATCGGATCAGGCAAGGGGCAACAGCGGCGTTTTCCTCGCCTCCACGGGACCCGGCGATGACGGCTATGAGCTACAGGTGCTGGACTGCTATAATAACAAGACCTATACCAACGGCCAGACCGGCAGTATCTACAAACAAGCCGTTCCGCTGGCCAATGCCTGTAAGAAACCCGGCGAATGGCAGACCTATGATGTGGTCTGGACGGCCCCGACTTTCAATTCCGATGGCAGCCTGATCTCCCCTGCGCGCGTCACCGTCTTCCATAATGGGGTGCTGGTCGAAAACAATTTTGTGCTGAAAGGCATGACCCGCTTCCGCGGTAAGCCTTATTACAAGGCCCATGGTCCCTCTCCGATCAAATTGCAGGCGCATGGGGACAAGAGCGAGCCCATCAGTTTCCGCAATATCTGGATACGGCCGCTGGAGTAGGTGGACAAGGCTGCGCATAAGCCTGGTGGGAGTGGACAATTAGAAGGGCCGGAATATCGTTTATTGCTCATGCGGACCCAAAGACCTTTCCTGTATATGCGAAGAAAAAAGATCCTGAAGCTGCTGCTCTGGATATTCATCACCGTATTTTTTCTGATGAATGCCGTTGCGGCCATGCATGCATGGAAATTCACCCATTTCAGCGACAGTGGGATCGAGAAGACCAAAGACCCAAAACATCTTTCCTTCGGGGCCAAACTGAGCGCGCTGCTCTTCGGCGTCGCCAATCCGCGTCCGGTTGGTCAGGCGTTGCCCTCCCAACCTTTCGATACGGTGCAATTGCAGAGCAATAAAAGGATCGAGTGCTGGAGCATCCTGAGAGACAGCTCCCGGCATAGTTCCAGAGGATCCCATAATGCCGGCGACAGCACGAAAGGGACGGTGATCCTGTTCCACGGATACGGAGGCGAGAAATCGTCCATGCTGGACAAGTCGGATATTTTTCAGCAGCTGGGCTATAATACCCTGCTCGTAGATTTTATGGGATCGGGTGGCTCGGAAGGGAACAGGACCACCATTGGATTCAGAGAGGCGGAAGAAGTGATGACCTGCTATACTTATCTCGCCGGCAAAGGAGAAAGCCATATCTATCTTTTTGGAACGTCCATGGGGGCAGTCGCCATTCTGAAAGCGATAAAAGACTACCGGCTTACTCCTGCGGGCATCATCCTTGAATGTCCCTTCGGGACATTGTACAAGACCGTTTGCGCCCGGTTCAGGTCCATGGATGTCCCTGTTTTTCCCATGGCTGGATTGCTGGTATTCTGGGGAGGGGTCGAGAACGGATTCTGGGCTTTCTCACATAAACCTGTCGAATATGCCAGGGCCGTCGGCTGCCCTACCCTGCTGCTGTATGGAGAAAAGGATGAAAAAGTAAGCCTCGGAGAGACGGAGGATCTTTTCGCGAACCTGCACGGCAGGAAGAAGCTCCACGTTTATCCGTTTGCGGGCCACGAAAACTACCTCCATCAGTACAAGCAGGAATGGACGCATGATGTCGGCCATTTCCTGAATGTCAGTTCGCGGTAGCGGGGAGGGTGCATGCCCGGACTTGCGGGGGCGGTGGGTTGTGTGCATGCGCGAGGTTCGCCGGATGAAGGGCGTGCGATGCCGAAGGCTTGCAAGGGCGGGGGACGTCGGGTTACGCGATGCTCCAGGGTGCGCGGATGCGCGCTTTCAGGTATTCATTGGCTTTGGCATCGTTCTTAAATGTTTCTTTCTCCGGATCCCATTCGAGGGGTCGGCCGGTCCAGTAGGCTATATTGGCGAGACAGCATAAGGAACTGGTGCGATGGCCCGTCTCTACGTCACAGATCGGGGGCTTGCCCGACCTGATCGCATCCAGCCAATCCTGATAATGATCATCGCTGCGATAAAGATGTATTTCGGTCGGCTTGATCTCTGCCGTCACGATGTTTGCCGGATTGCTGTCGAGATAGTCGCGACTGATATCGAGCGTACCGGTGCTGCCGACAAAACGCACGCCGAATTTCCTTCCGAAGTCCTGGTGTTTCATCACCACTCCATTCGCATAGATCATCGTGAGGTTCGTATAGGCTTTTCCGTCAGGAGGAAAAAATTTCACCGGTCCCGTCCTGTCCATGCCCAGTCCCCACTGGGCAATGTCGAACATATGCGCTCCCCAGTCGCTGAGGATGCCGCCGCCGAATTCCTGGTAATTACGCCAGTTCGGGAAGATGTCCTTCTCCACCGGCGGGGCCAGTTCTGCGTTGAAATCCCTGGATGCAGCCGGCCCGACCCATCTGTCCCAATCCAGCGCGGCTGGAACGGCCTGTGCGGGAAGATCGCAGGGAATGGCCGGTTTACCAACGTTTACCAGCACTTCTTTTATCGTACCGATATATCCATTGCGTACCAACTCACAGGCCTGCCGGAAATTCTTCCAGGACCGCTGCATGCTGCCCGTCTGTAGAACGATCTTATTTTTTTTTACCGCATTGACCATCGCCCTCCCTTCTTCTACCGTGTGGCCAAGCGGCTTTTCACAATAAACATGCTTGCCGGCATTTGCCGCCATGACCGTAGCCACGGCATGCCAGTGATCGGGTGTGGCGATGACCACCGCATCGATATCCTTCCGGGTAAGGATCTGCTGAAAGTCGCCATAGCTGTCCAATCCCTTCAAGGATGGCTGATCTTTTAAGCTGGCATAGATATTCACCGTATTGTTATGGAAGAGCTCCAGTTTCTGTTTGTCCACATCGGCTGCGGCGAGAACCATTGCTTTGGGGGCAAAAGATTTTATAAGTCCTCTGGCCTGTTTGCCGGTGCCGATAAAGCCAAGCGTGATCCGGTCGCTGGGTGGAATAAACGATCTGCCCCCAAGGACGTGACGGGGAATGATCGAAAAAGCGATGGCGGCACGGACGGCGTTCTTCACGAATTTGCGGCGACCGACTGCGCGACCATCCGATTGTTTTTTCTGGGCTGCTGACATGGTAAGGATTTTTTAGGGCAGGAAATTAACCAATTCCACGCAAAACCCACATTAAAGAATTCAGGGATTTCATATGACAAGAAATTGAGCTGGATGGAGTTAAACCGGACACCGGAGTATCGAATCCGTACAATTTATATAATTAGATAATTTGTAATAACTTGACTTATAGCTGGGTCGATTGAGGTATTTTTTTTGCACGGGGAAGGGAAGGTTTTGTCCGCCTGATAATGAACCCATTAAAAAATAAATATGCTCAGGAACTATTTTAAGATCGCCTTCAGAAATTTAATCCGGCATAAAGCATATTCTGCCATTAACATCTCCGGCCTGGCCATCGGCATGGCTTCCAGTATCCTGATCCTTCTCTGGGTGCAGAACGAATTAAGCTATGACCGGTTCCACCAGCATGCCGACCAGACCTATCGCATTATTGCCGATGCCAGTGGGTTTAAGGCTGCCGTGAATCCCGCAGGTATGCCTGCGGGTCTGAAAGAGCAGTTCCCCGCAATAAAAAACTTCGTGAGGCTGAGCCATCAATCCACCAATTTATTTGAAACAGGGACCCGCAAGTTTGAAGAAAAAAGGGTTTTCTACGCCGACTCGACCTTTCTGGACATCTTCTCTTTCCCACTTGTGAAGGGAGACCGCAAAACAGCCATGCAGCGTGTGGATGGAGTACTGATCACGGAAGATATGGCCAGGAAATATTTTGGACAGGAAGAGGCGCTGGGCAAGACCTTGCGGAAAGATAACGGCTCCAATGTCACCGTCACGGGCATACTGGCCAATATCCCGTCCAATTCCCATCTGCAGTTCGACTTTATCCTGCCGATGTCGGCCGTTGCCCAGGAATGGGGTGATCTGAAAAATAATGTATGGGATAATTTTAATTTTTACAGTTATGTTCTGCTGGATAAAAGTTTTGTCGCTTCGCCCGCTGCGCTGTCGGCTCTTGAGCGGCAGATCGACCAGCTGTATAAAAAGCGGGTGAACAATATAAAGGTTGAATTTCATCTGCAGCCCCTGACCAGCATCCATCTGCATTCCAATCTGCAGGTCGATCTGTCCGGGCATGGCAATATCCAATATGTAAATATATTTTTTATCGTAGCCATCTTTATCCTCGTCGTGGCCTGTATCAATTTTATGAACCTGGCTACGGCCAGGTCTGCACGAAGGGCAAAGGAGGTGGGCCTGCGCAAGGTGGTGGGTGCGGTGAGGGGTCAGCTGATCCGGCAATTCCTCGGAGAATCCATGCTGATCTCGTTTTTTGCGTTGCTGGTGGCCATGGCCCTCGTATGGCTGCTGCTGCCGCTGTTCAATAACCTGGCTGGAAAGCAGCTTGCTTTTAATCTGCTGAATGGAAGGCTGGTATTGACCCTGCTGGGTATCACGCTGGCCACCGGTCTGATCTCCGGCAGCTACCCTGCCCTGTTTCTCTCGGGCTTCCAGCCGGTGAAGGTGCTGAAAGGGAACCTGAAATCCCTTGGCGGCAATCTGCTTTTCCGGAACGGACTGGTGATCACACAGTTTGTCGTGTCGATCGTATTGCTGGTGGGTACCGTTGTCGTTTACAACCAGCTGAAGTTTATCCGGAGCAAGAACCTTGGCTTTGAGAAGGCAAACCTGGTATATATGCCTATGATGGGAGATATGTGGTCCAAACAGCCGGCCCTGAGATCCGAGCTGGCCTTGAATCCGCTGACGGAAAACTATTGTATTGTCAACGACCTGCCGACCAATAATACGTCCGGGACGGTGACCGTACAATGGGAGGGTAAGGATCCCAATTCGCAGATCGTTATCCCGTCGATGGATGTGAGCGAAAATTTCATCGATGTTTTCCGGATGAAGATGCTGAACGGGCGAAACTTTTCCACTTCCTTCAAGGCGGATTCCAATAATTTTATCCTCAATGAAAGGGCGGTGCAGGTGATGGGCATGACGGTCGGCAACGCCATCGGGAAACCGCTGACCTTTGGAGACAGGAAAGGCCATATCATCGGGGTGGTAAAGGATTTTAATTTTAAACCTATCCAACAGGCCATCGAACCCATGGTGCTGAAGCTGAACAGTTATGGAGGGAATGTGGTCGTGCGGGCAAGGCCGGGCAATGCGGAAGCCACTATCAAAGCGCTGGAAAAGATAAGTCAGCGGCTCAATCCGGCTTATCCGTTCAGCTATAATTTCCTCGACCAGGACCTGGCCAATCTTTATAAGGGAGAACAGCAGATGGGAAGCATTTTTAACCTGTTTGCCATTCTGGCCATATTTATATCTTCCCTCGGATTGTATGGTCTTTCTGCATTTATGGCGCAACAGCGTACTAAGGAAATAGGCGTCCGCAAAGTACTGGGCGCCTCCGTGACGACCATCGTTTATCTGCTGTCGAAAGGATTTACAAGGCTTATCCTGATCTCCGTGGTCATCGCGCTGCCGCTGTCCTGGTGGGCGATCAACCGCTGGCTGGATAGCTTTGCCTATCATGTAGCCGTAAGTTGGGTCGTTTTCCTGACCGGTCCCCTGGCTGCGCTGGTCATCGCGTGGGTGACGGTCAGCTATGAATCGTTAAAAGCGGCGCTTACCAATCCCGTGAAGAGTCTGAAGACGGAGTAGACCGGGCAGGTCGAAGGGCTCGCAGCCCGATCCGACGCGGCGATGGCTACGGTCCTTTGGCGTCTTATTTTTTCCGCTCCTTCCCCGCAACCGAATAACCATCCCGATATTGCAGCGCTTCGATGGCCGCTGAAAGATAGACCAGCGGCGCGTTCCAGTTGATCGCGATCTCGTTGGAGGTGTAGGCACCGTCCTGATCCAGATAGGCCGTCTCCGGCTCCGTAAACGAATAGGTTGAATGATCCTGACGGCCGGGGTTGGGGCCTCCAGCCAGCAAGCCGGGTATGGGCTCCTCAATCCCATCGGCAACGGAAGGACGGTGATGGGGATGCATCGTAGAATGGCTGCCCATCCCCGTTATGAAGCAGTATCCCACAGCATTCCTGCCCAGCAGATAATCAAGGTTCCCCAGTGCGTTATCCATATATTTCTTGTCCTTTGTGAGCATCCAGGCATTGATCAGCAGAACGCCCTGATTGGCCGCTACCGCATTGCTGCCCCAGACGAAATCCCGCGGCGACTGGCCCATGACGGTGTGAAACGCGCTGGCCGGTAGCTTTTCCAGATAATGGTCGGCGAATGCGAGCAGGCGTTGTCCGAGTGTCGCAACGGCCGCATGCATATCGGCGGGAAGGATGCCCTTAAAACGGAGCAGGGTATAGTTCCCCAGCATGTGGACGTTCGACCAGGATGGAAGGGTCATGCTGTCGCCGATCCTTTCATCGACCATCTTTCTGTATTCGCCCATGCCAGCCATCAACGCGGCTGTCTGAGGGGACCGGTCCTTTGGCCGCGGGGCCGTGTGGGTGAGGGCGCTGGTTGGGGCGCTGTGAGGCTCGCGGGAGCTGGGTTGGGTGAGGGCCGCGGATTGCGAACTCACCAGTAATTCGGTGGCGGCCCAGAACCATTCGTCCCTGAAATTGCGGTCGCCATAGCCGCCGGTGCTGATCTTCGGTTCGTATTGTCTGTTGATCGCGTTCTGATCATAGGTCATGGCCGGATTCTTTATGGCCCATCGCCATGCGGCGGCGGCGGCAGCGAGGCAACTGTCTGAAAGAGCGGTCTGGCTCCTGAATCTGCGCAATATGCGGCCTGCCTGTGCGGTTACGGCGGCGAAATCCAGGGTTGCCGCGGTGCCTTTCTGCACGACCCACCGGGATGTCTTTGTCACGCCGGGCATGACCATGCCGTCGAAAGCTGCGTTGGTGCATTTATTGTAGACGCCTCCATCGGCTGGGTCCTGCATGCTCAGCATCCACCGCAGATTGTACAGACACTCTTTTAAAATATCGGGCAGAGGAGTGCCATCATCCGGGATATTGGTATGCAGGTTGTCGAACCAGGGTGAAAAATCTTCGTATGCGGAGAGCAGGGTCCCCATCGTAATACCGGAATTGACGATATACTTGTTATAGTCCCCCGCATCGTACCAGCCGCGTGGCGTGGAGATCACCGTACCGGCGGGCCGTCCGGCGGAGGCCGCTGAAGGATGGACCAGGACCTGGGTGTCGGGATGGCCCGCGGGGCGGCTCCATTTCCCGGCATAAGCAGGATCGAGGGCCATGGCCGAACGCAGATAATAATAGCCTTTGAGCGCTGCCACTGCGACGGGCCGCAGTGTTTCTTTTCCAATGCGGAATGACCAGGAATTCTCCATACCCGGTACGGCAATTATGTAGGCGCCTTCCTTCTCCAATGTGCTGAAGTCGGCTATACTTGTCCGCAGCGAAGAGTTGGCCGATCTTTTCAGCGGACAAGTATAGCCGATGAAGACGGTGTCGCTGGTGGAGGCGGAAAGGATGTAGAATCGGAGGGCGGGGGCAGATGACGCGGGGGCGGAGGCGGCAGCCGTGGGCCCGGCGCCTGATGCGGTGGGATCAGACGAGTCAGCGGCGCTGAAGCTCACGACGGCCAGTTTCGGGGCCTTCGGATAAAAACCGATCTGGTCTCCGCGGATGCCCGCGGCAGGGTAATGAGTTGAAAGCTTTGCGATGTCCTCCGGATAATGGCGTGGGGCCTTATCGCGAAGCGTATCCTGCGCGTGGAGCGTATCCTGGAGGCGGCTGTCCTGCGCGCGGAGGGTATCCTGCGCGCGCAGGATGGCTGGACAATGGAAGAAAGTCATGAGGGTGAGCATCAGAAATCCGTGGCGCATACTTATTTTTTATCGGCTACAAGGTAAACAACTCCCAGTGGCGGTACGGAAATTTTGATCGTGCCGGAAAGAGGGGTAGAATAGGCCTTGATGGACGAATACGTAAGCGGGCCGCCGGTGGCGGTCGATGGCCCCGTTCCATTTACAAAGACCTGCCCGGAGAAGCTGCCGTTATCGGTGCCGCCGGTGAGAGTGTACCAGTAGTATTTGCTGCCCGCAGGGAAATGCTGATAATTGATCTCCATGATATGGGCGGCGGTTCCCGAGTTGACGATAATGGTCCCTGCCTGACCGGAAGAAAACGTAGAGGAATAAGTGGTAAGGTCGGCGCTCTTCGAGCGGAGGGTGTCGGTCACCATGCGGTCACCGAAGAACTGCTGGAAATAGTACAGGTAATAAAATGCGGGCCGGGGGTTCCACATCGGTGCGCCCGGTTCGTCTCCCAGGCTGAACATGCCCTGATCGTCGCCGTTGCTCCATCCATTCGCAAGGTCCCAGCGGGTGGCTTCGCCGAATTGATTCTTTATGATCGCCCCGATGGCCTTGGCGGCGTGGACGCCCGCAATATAGGAGACATCCTGCTTTGAGCCTACGGCCTGGATATTCCATTCCGTGAATGCGATGGGCTTCAGGCTTGCCCCATATTGCGACAACTGATTTTTTACATAGCTCATGACGCTGGCCGGCACGTCGGCCCCGGTCTTTAACACATCGGCAACGGAAGAATTTGTGTTATATGCCGTGAAATAATTATGAACGATAAAAAAATCGGCGGCGCTTGCTGCCTGGGACAACACGCCCTGGTTCCAGGTCACGAGGCTGTTGTACGCGCCCGTGTAGGGTGGACTTTCCACCAGCGTAAGCCCGATATAGATGGTCGCGCCGATCTGCTGTGCAGCGGCGCGCATGGAGTCCACAAATACTTTTGCATGTCTGCCATAGAGATCTCCCGTGATGAGGGCCGGCTGGCCATCCTTATTCTGACTGACATCGATCATATAGCCTGCCTCCCAGTTGCCGTATGTTTCATTACCGATCTCCCAGAATTTTGTCCGGCCATTGTCATAGCGCACCCAGTCCGCGGCGAGATGGGCCGCGGCGGCTACCGGGTTGGTACTGGTGCCATATCTTGCATAGCCATAATTTACGGTGATCATCCCTTTGCTGTTCGTCTGCGATAACAGGCTGTAATAATTGCTGAGGGCCAGGGTCCAGGAAGCGGTATTGCCACCAAACCAGTATCCGGCTGCGGCAGCTTTTCCGGTTGCATCGAGGAGGTTGGCCGGTGCATCTGCGGGGGCGGATGCAACGCCATTCCAGAAATAGATATCGCTCACACTACCGGCCGGGGCCCGGATGATCTGTGGGGCGAGGTCCTTTATATATCCCACGAGAGAGGATTGTGTTACGATCTGGCCCATCCACAGGTTGGAATTATTCCCATACATATAAACAGGGACCTTGGTGACGACCTTGTTCACGTCGATGGTCAGGGTATCGGTGGACGTCCCGGTGGGCAGGGTACCGGTCTGGGTACCTGGAGCCGTAAACGCCTTTGTTTTCCAGTCATTCTGAAAAAACCCTATGGAAGCCGCCAGAGCGGGATCCACAGGGTTATAAATGGAATCGGTCAACGTAGGATAGTTACTGCTGTTGGTATTGCTGCTGTTGTTGTTATTATTATTGTTGTTATTGTCCACTACGGGGGCAGCGGCTTTTTTACAAGCGGTGACGCCAGCCAATAACAGGGATAAGGCAAACCCGGCAACGACAAGAGTTTTCATAATAAGGCCATTTTTTTCGAAAGAGAAAATTACGTCAAGCTGTTGTTATGTTTATAATCCTTTTTTATCCGATTCTTGCGTGATGCCGGGGCAGGACGGTCCCGGGAATGCGGACCGCCTGCGGTAGCTCACCCGGTCCGGATGCGGCATACCCGCAGTGGCCCGACCGGACCCGTTATTTTATCCTGACGATCCGGATATTGTCAAAGGCCGCATCGAAACCCGTCAGCGGCGTCTTCCCGTCGTTGTACAGCATAAAATCGCACTCGGAGGCAGCCCCTCCCATCAGCGCCGTAAAATTCGCAGCCGGCGTTCCGGAAGAATTATAGTTGCTGTTGCCCGTCGCCGTAGACAGGAACTGGGTCAGCGGGATCGTGACCGTCTGCCAGCCGGTGGTTACAAACTGACCGGAAGATGCACTCTGCCAGGGTGCGTATTTTGCTAAATAGGCCCAGGTGCTTTTATCGTCCTGCAATGCCGTCGTATGGATAAAGATCGATCCCGTCGTCCACGGCGTCTTGACCGACACTTCGAATTTCAAGGCATAACTGGCGATCGGATTGCTGACATCGTCGACCCAGGGGCTGGCGGCCACCATGACCGCGCGGTTGTCCCCGTACCACGAACCATCTCCCGCATTGATGGGCGTATTCACCGGATGCACCTCGATATAGGACCCGGTAGGCCCCGGGAACAGATTTGCATCATCGGTCTTGTTGCCACCCCACCACTGCCAGCCGAAATAGGTGCCACAACATTCGAAGTCGGCCAGATAACCCGGCTTCTCCGCCAGAAAATTGTCGAAAACGAAATTCGAGGCGCCGGTCCCGTATTTGCCGATCAGCCGCAGGGAATCCCCTGTCGATACGCCGGCTGGGACCGTAACGGTAACCTGGGTCGCGTCGGCATTCACCGTGAAACTGGTGGTGCTGATATTTCCTGGGAAAACGATACTGCTGAGGGAATATAAATTACTGCCGGTAACGGTGATCGTCTGTCCCGGCAACGCGTTCTCGTTGGAGGCGGCCGTCACGGATGGCCCCGGAGGCACAACGGTAAAAGCATAGGAGGCCTGGCCATGCCCCGTAAAGATCCTGAGCATATTGGATGCTCCTGGATAGGTGGCGGGCGTCGGCGTATTCGGAGAGATCCGGGCAAGAATATTCGTGCCTGAATTCAGGGCCGTATTGATGACCGCGGGCTGATCGTTGAAGGTCACGGCTATCAGTCCTTCGAAATTAGCTCCTTCGATCACCACAAGGGTCCCGGGCAAGGCCTTTGTAAAAAAACTGTCTCGCGCAGTAGAGTCGAGTAACCTGACCTGTTTGATCACCGGGCTGGCATGGTTATCTTTTTTGCAGGCGACTGTGACCAGCGCAACCACGGCCGACAGCAAGATCAGCTTTCGGGCGATCTTCTTTGCGACAAGAAATGATTTTTTGTTCATATAATTAATTTTTTCATTTTATTTAAAGACGCAGCAACTGGTTCCTGGGCCGGATAAACAGCCCAGGGGTTATTTAGGCAGTTTGCTGAAATCGAATGGCACGGGCGGCGCGCCTAAATTGGGTGACATCACCATTTCGGATTCCGGAAAGGGCAGATACACGGAATTGTCCGTAAACGAAAAATGGTCCGAACCCGGCGTGAAATTGTATTGTCTGGGATTGCTGGTACCCGTTACATAGCTGATCGAATAGTTGATGGAACGGTTCTGCGCAGCCGTATACGCTATAGCCTTGGCCGGTGCGAAATAGTACCATCTCAGCAGATCGTACCAGGCATTCCCTTCGAGGGCTGTCTCGACTCTTTTCTCCTGGAAAATATCCTGAAAGCTGACGGAGCCTTTTGGAGCGATGCCGGCGCGGAGGCGGACCGCATTGAAAAATTGAAGGGCGGACGCATCGGAAGTGGACGCGCTGTTGCCCATGACCGATTCGGCATAGATGAGGTAGACCTCCGCCAGGCGGAGCATATAGGTGTTGATATAGGCGGCCATAAACGCGCCTTTGCCCCCGTTGTCGGCGGGCGAGCCCACTATGTATTTCTTCACGTAGGCATAGGAGGTAGAAGCCGGGACCGCCACCCCCCCATCCTTCTGATCCAGTTCCGGGTAAACGTCCCCAGGGAACATGATGGTCGCCTTCCTCCTGATGGAATCCGCGGAATTGGCGAGGTAATAGCTGATAAGATCCGCGGAACCGCCCTGCGCGGCGCCCCATCCATCCCCGGTCTGGGTGATCTTGGGATCGAAGGCCATATAGGCCTGGAAAGAATTGTTCACACCCCAGGGACTGCCAACGGGCATCCATTGCAGGGCGAAGAGATTTTCGATATTGTTGTTCGAGCTGTTGTTGCTGCTGCTGGTAAAGAGACTGGCATAGCTCGGCACGAGGCTGAGGCCGCTGTTCTTACAGACATCGCCGGAATAATATTTGGCGCTGTCGAGGTCGCTCTGGGTGCGCGCTCCTTCCGTCTTGCCATAGCCGGCCCGGGTCAGGTACATTTTCGCCAGCATGCCTTCGGCGGACCATTTGGTGATCCGGCCCTGCTGGTATGGCGCGGCGGGCAGGTGATCGACGGCCCATCTCAGATCGGAGATGATGAATTGCCAGACGCTGGGAATGGTGTTGCGGGGGATGGAATCGCTGAGCTGGCTGGCATTGTCGTACACGATCGGCACGGCGCCCCAGTTGCTGACCAGATAAAAATAGGCTACCCCGCGCATGAAGCGGCATTCGGCGATACCCATATTCTTTACCGCATCGGTGGCGGTGCTGCCGATGGCGCTTTTTATATTCGCCATGGTGGTATTGCTCTGTGCGACGATCTTATAAAATGCCTTGTATCCCGTCAGCAGGGTCGACTGATCGGTGGAAGAAGGATCGAACTGGATATAGGCCGTACGGTCGTTCGAATTCAGATTGCCCCCTCTTGCCTCACCAAATGCCAGCAAGGATTTGTCATTATAATCGAACCAGACGATATTATACAGGGGCGCCGTGCCTGCCATGATCTCCGCGTCCGTCTTATAGAAATTCCCGGAGGTCAGTGCGGAAATGGGCGGTTTATTCAGGAAGCTCTTGCCGCAGCTCAGAAAGAGCAGCGCCGCAATGGCTATAGTAGAAAATCTTAGTTTCATATAATAAAATTTAAACGTGGTTTAGAAATCAGCAACGACATTGAAGGTGTACATCCTTGTGTTGGGGTAACGGCCCGTATCGATGCCCACCATATTCACCCCTGCATATTTTACCATCCCTATTTCCGGATCATATCCTTTATAATGGGTTATGGTCAGCAGGTTCTGCACGTTGACGGCAGCGCGCAGGCCTCTGATCGGCGTGTTGGTAAAAAATGCTTTGGGGAAATTATATGACAGAGAGACGTTCTTGATCCGGACATAAGAACCGTTCTCGATATCCAGCTGGCTCATCCGGTTGTTCCCGTTCGGATCTCCGGGTGCGATACGGGGGATCATGTGGCCTGGGTTGAGCAATACCGCGCTCGCACTGTCTTTGATATTGTAGCTGCTGGGTCTGGCGAAGTTGCCCACGGCGGCGTAGTAATTACTGAAGGTGCCGGAACCGAGTGGCTGTTCATTGAGGTAGCGCTGGTAATTGAGGATGTCATTGCCGATGGAGCCGATGACGAGGATATTCATGTCGAAGCGCTTATACGAAAAAGAGTTGTTGAACCCAAATGTCCATTTCGGCCATGGATTACCGATGGTTCCCCGGTCGTCGGCATTGATGATGTTATTCTTGTCCTGGTCCTTGAATTTCATATCCCCTACCCAGGTACCCTGGGGGCTGACCGTCATGACGCCGTTGGAAGTCTGCACGGCATGGGTCCTGATATCTGTATAATTCTGGAACAACCCCTGGGCGGTGTAACCGGTGAACATGCTCACCGGTTGCCCTACTTTTGTGAGGAAGGATGCCTGGGTGCCATTCCAGGAGGTATTGATCGGCGTGATCAGCTGCGTCACTTTGTTGCGGTCAAGGGAAAAGTTAAAGCCCGTTTTCCAGGTGAAGTTCTTGCTGTCGATATTCACGGTGTTGACGGTGACCGCGATGCCTTTGTTCCACATGGACCCTACGTTGGTAGTGGGCCAGGCTATATAGCCGGGGGAATAGGAAATATCGCCGCCATTGTAAAAGGCATAGGGGTTGACCGTCAGCAGGTCGGTCGTTGATTTTTTATAGGCGTCCGCGATCACTTCGAGCCGGTTGTGGAACATGTGGAGGTCGAACCCTACGTTGAAGGTCTTGTCCGTCTCCCAGTGCAGATCGGGATTGGGGAAGTTGGAAGACAGGAAGCCGGTGCCCCAGCCTGTGGGTACGGCCTGAAGCTGGGCATAGAAGCCGCCGCCGCCGGAATTACCCGTGGAGCCGGTCTCTACCCTTAATTTCAGCTCATCGATGGCTGGAATACCTTTCATGAAATTCTCATTGGAGATCCTCCAGGCAACCGATACTGCCGGGAAATATCCCCAGCGTTTGGCCGGTCCGAAATTGGAATTACCATCCGCACGGTAAGAGCCCGCAATGATGTATTTATCATCGTAGATATAGTTCAGTCTTGCGAAATACGATTCCTGTGAGCCTGCATACCGGGAACTGTTGGCAATCGAGGTCGTCTGATCGCCACCTGCAAGGTCCTGAATATCGTTGGTGACATAGTTCTGCCTGGAGCCGGTCAGCTGGCCACTGCCATACGCGCTGGACTCATGTCCTACCATCGCGGAGATGCCATGCACTTTAATTTTGGTATCGTACTGCAGCCGGGTATGAAAATTCCACCAGTAGTTGTTGTATGAATTGACATTGGCCTGGGTAGTGGCATTTATGTAATTGTTGAACTGGTAGGAAGGATGGAACTGATAGTTATTGCTGTACGACAGATTGGTGTTCGTCTCGTTGTGGAAGACCAGTCCTTTGAACAGGGTGATATCCGCATAGAGGCCACCGATGATGCCAAACCCTTTGTTGTAATCATTATTGATGCTGGTAAGGGCAACGGGGTTGGTGAACTGGAACTGCGTGGTCGCCGGTCCGCCCCAGCTGCCATCGGGGTTCTTCACGGACACCCCCGGGTTCTGCTGGATGGCCAGATTGATAATGCCTGCGTTGGTGGTATTGACTTTTTCATGGGTCATTTCGGGATTCAGGTTGAGCCCCAGCTTCAGCCAGGATTTGGCCTTGTTCTCGAGGTTGATCCGGACGCTGCCGCGGGTGAAGCCCGAGCCCTGTGCGACACCCTGCTGGTTAAAATATTCCCCGGATAAGAAGAAGGTAGTCTTTTCACTGCCACCGCTGAGGGAAAGGCTGTGCTTCTGTAAAGAGGTCCTGCGGAAAAGTGCGTTCTGCCAGTTGGTGCCCTGTCCGAGGACGGAGGGATCGAGGAAGGCGGAATCCGAAGAAGTGCCGCCTGCTTTGGCGATCTCGTTGCGGTAAGCGGCATATTGCGGGAGCTTCATGACATTGATATAATCGGGCACGTCCTGGATGGTCCAGAGGGTGCTGGCGCTGACCTTTGTCTCGCCTGCCTTTCCACGTTTGGTCGTGATCATGACCACGCCGTTGCCGCCGGCCGCGCCGAAGATGGCGGTGGCCGAGGGGCCTTGCAGGATATTCATGGTCTCGATGTCATCAGGGTTGAGGCCGGACAGCGCATTGGCAAAACCGGTGGGATGGCTGTTGGGATCGTCGGCAAAATCCGCGGGCCTGATCTGTACGCCGTCGATGACATACAGCGGCTGCGTAGATCCGGTGAGGGAAGAAACACCGCGGATCACCACGCTGACGCCGGCGCCGGGCTGGCCGCTGGGCGAGCTTACATAAACGCCTGCGGCGCGTCCCTGCAAGGCCTGATCGATGGTGGTGTTCACCGTCTTGCTGATATCCTCGGCGGTGACGGTGGTCTGTGCGGAGCTGAGGTCCGTCTTCTTCATCGAACCGTAGCCGATCACCACGACATCCTGCAGGTTGTTAAAGCTCTGCGCTAAAGGAATATTCAGCTTGTTCAGGGAAGCGCTGACCTTTACTTCTACCTTGTTAAATCCGACGCTGGAGATCACCAGGGTTTCGCCTGTCTGGGCGTAGATGGTAAAATTTCCATCGTTGTCGGTTGTGGCATTATTCTTTGTGCCTTTCACCAATATGGTGGCGCCCGTGACGGGTTCCGTTGAGACCTTTGCGACGATCTTTCCGGTTATTTTCCTCGCGCCGCCCTGTTCCTGTGCGGCCCCCTGAATGGAAAACAACAGGCAGGAAAGAATTGTCCATAGGAAGGTTCTCCATTTCCTCCTTGTTTTGATCTGTTTCATATTGCAGCAATTGTTGGTTTTGATTAAAAAAAACTATCGTTATTTCATTTTTATGCTTTTTTCTTCTCCTGAATATTGGATGGTCGCCGCTGGCAGCAGGCCCGCGGAAACGGGTGAAGGGTCTGTGACGGCGTCCCCTGATCCGAGAACGGCTTGCAGCGGCACGGGACGATCCTTTGTCACCCACATGATGCTGAATACCCTTTGCCGCAGCATGCCCGGGAATTCTCCTGTCCTTTTGCCGATGGTCAGGGTCCTGCCGGACTCGTTGTAACGGACAGGTATAGATGACCATGCCCCTTTCTCATAATTGTAATTCGTGTCCTCGTCCTCATAGAGGCTGAAGGATGCATCCCGGCCCGTATAGACAACGAGGGTGATGCTATCGGCCAGCCGCTCGCCCGTGTACTGAAGCGCGGGACCAAACGGTATGACCGATCCTTCTTTTACAAAGACCGGCATCCTTTCATAGGGGGCGTCCGCGCTGATCCGCTGCCCTCCCGCCGTATATCTTCCCGAATAAAGATCATACCAGCCCTGGCCGGCCGGCAGGTACAGGTCCCTGTTTTGCGCTCGAAACGTGTAGACGGGACTGATGAGCAGAGAGGGTCCGAGCAGATATTGATCGCCGATATTGTTCACTGCTGTGTCCTGCGGGAAATCCATCACCAGTCCGCGCATGAGCGTATAATCTTTTTGCCAACCCATTCCGGACAGCGAATAGAGATAAGGCATGAGGCGGTAGCGCAGCTTATCATAATACAGCATGCTCTGGTATGCGGGATGGTTTTCGGGGGCCGTGTTGAAGATCTCGCGGTAAGGATATTGACCATGGACCCGGAACAGCGGACAGAATGCGCCAAACTGGTACCATCTCGTCATCTGCTCCCTCCACTCATCGAGGTCTTTTCCTTTGGCGTCTATGAAACGGTGTTCCACCGCAAAGCCGCCGATATCCATCGTCCAGTAGGGCAGACCTGACATCGAGAAGTTAAGACCTGCGGAGATCTGTGCCTTCATATCGGACCAGCGGGCGGCTATATCACCACTCCATACCGCGGCCCCGTAATGCTGCGAGCCGGCAAAGGCGCTGCGGGTAAGGATAAATACACGCTGGCCGGGACTGGATTTGCGCTGGCCTTCATAGATGCCTTTTGAATTTTCGAGGGGGTAGGCGTTCAGGTATTCGGCGGCAGGGCCCAGTGCGGTGGGCTGCATCTGCTGCATTCTTTTCTCCGGGCTGGAATTGGAAAGGATATCCGGTTCGCTGGCATCCATCCACCACGCATCCACGCCCTTGCTGAAGAGTTTTTTATCCAGCAGATCCCAGAAAGCCGATCTCGCGTTCTTATTAAAGGCGTCGTAAAAAGTAGATACATATCCCTTGCCGATCCAGTCCCGCTGCCGGTCTCTGATATTCTTTTTATACAGCCAGTCCTTTTCGTCGAACCGGCGGTATGCTGGGATGCCTTCGTAAAACTTCGGCCAGACCGAGATCATAAAATGAGCATGCTGTTCGTCGTGCAGAACGCGGATCATGCTGTCGGGGCTGGGAAAACGGGTGGGATCGAATTCCTGACTGCCCCAGTCGTCCTGCCGCCAGTAGCTCCAGTCGAGGACAATATTATCGAGGGGGATCTTTCTTTTCCGGAACTCCCTGACCGTGCCGAGGATCTCGTCCTCCGTCTTATATCTTTCCCTGCTCTGCCAGAAGCCGAGGGCCCATCTGGGGACAAGGGGAGATTTTCCGGTGAGGGTACGGTAGCCGGCAATGGTCTCGTCCATATCCTTCCCATAAATAAAATAGTAATCGAGCTGGTGGCCAGACCCGGAGGAAAAGCTGAAATCATTTTTTTCCGAAGCCTCCCGGGGCGGCTGCCATTTCATGGAGAGATAGGATTCGCCGCCATCCGGGATCCATTCGATCCTTACCGGATATTTTTTTGCGGCCTCCATGTTGATGTTCAGCAGGGCCGTACCGGGGTTCCAGGCCTGGCGCCATCTGTCGAGGAGCAGCTTCCCGCCGATCCATACTTTTATATATCCCGCGTAGCTCAGGCGGAAGGCATGTTGCCCGCTGAATCCGGATGCAAGGGCCCCTTCCCAGGTGATCTGTCCCGTACCGATATGAAATTCCGGCGGCAGGCGCAGCTTTGTATCACCGAGAAAAGGATAGTCGATCACGGATTCGGGCTTTTCGAAAGCTATTCTGGAGGGATTTCTTTTGTCATTGCTGTAAGAGGCGGTCAATACGCCGGGCTCATCTTTTTTCGAGAAGAGCCTGATCGTTGACAGCGGCTGAAAAGGGCGGATATCCCCTACCGTGGTCAGGGAATAGTTATCCCAGAGGATGCCATAATGCTTATTGGAGATAAAGAAGGGGATGGCCACTTCCGTGTTGTTCTGGAACAGAGTGACCTGGCCGCCGCGGTAATTGAACTGGTCGTCCTGATGCTGACCGAGACCATAAATAGCTTCACCCGGCCGAAGCTCGAAGGTCTGCCGGATCTGGAAGGAAGAATCCCCCTCAATGGAAGATGGTTCGAACTGGCGTCCACCGCTGACCTTCTCGGCTGCGACCGGGTTGCCGGCGGAATCTGTAAACCGCACAGCCCCGGTGGCAATGGTCACGGTAGCGACCAGCGAATGGGTGGTCAGCACTACCTGCCGTTCATCGGTGTGCATATCCCAGATGACCGAAGGATTGACCGACCAGACGGCGATGAGGCTTTCCCGGGGGGAAATGTCGCGGACCGGGCTGGAGATGACACGTATTATAGTGCTGGTGACTACCTGTAGCTTAACGGCCCTGGCGTTCCCGGACACTGTCGTGTCGGGGTAGACGATGACCCCGTCGCTGGTGCGGACATAGGAGCCTTTTGGGAGATGGGCAGCAGTTTCGGTCCGGCGTGATGGGGTCGGATGTAGGCGATGGGTGGGATTTTCGGTCTGGCGTGATGAAACTGAAGGTGTCCTGAATGGAAACCCCGGACCTCCTGCGGCCGTGGCAGTCCATAAGGTTCCAGGATGAATCCCTGAAATAAGCAGCAAGAGAAGGCAAAAACGCAACATTTTTCCGTCCGGCATGGCAATCGTTTTACGGAACCTCCTTATGGATATTCCATAGGATAAAGGTATTGCCGGATAAAGAAGGAGAAGGGGGCCGATTGTTTATGTCCAGGGGTCAAAATGTTAACCGATGACCCTATTTTGGCCAATTTGGGGGTATGCTATGTTAACTGGCGGGGTCAGAGGGGGCCGGTGGCCAGTCTTTTCTGAGCCTGGTAGGTGGAGGGGAGCATGCCAAATTCGGCCTTGAAATAGCGGGCGAAATATTTGGGGTTGTTGAAGCCCGATTCATAGGCTATCTCGGCTACCGTGAAGCGGCTTTTTTCCAGTAGCTGGGCGGCCCTTTTCAGGCGGATGGACCGGATGAATTCGATGGGGGTCTTGCCGGTAAGGGCGAGAACCCTTTTGTAGAGGCCTACCCTGCTGACGAAAAGGTCCCGGCTCATCTCTTCTACGGAGAAATCGGTATTGGAAATATTCTTTTCGATGACCACCAGGGCCTGCCGGATAAATTTCTCATCGGGGGATTCCAGCTTTGTCTTTGTAGGATGGGCTTCTACCTGTTTCTGCCAGGTCTTGCGCGCCGTCTCCTGCTGGGCGAGGAGGTTGCGGATCTTGGAGAGGAGGATCCCGAAATTGAAGGGCTTGGTCATATAATCGTTTGCGCCGGTCTCGAGTCCCTTCAGCTGCTGCTCCTCACCGATGAGCGCAGTCAGGAGGATCACCGGGACGAAAGATGTACGTTTATCGCTCCTGATCTTCTGGCAAAGCTCGATCCCGTTCATCTCGGGCATGCTGATGTCGCTGACGATCAGGTCGGGATGTGAGCCGAGGGTTCGTTGCCAGCCTTCCTTTCCGTTGGCGGCCTCGATGATCGTAAAATATTCCCGCAGATTGTCCTTGAGATAGAAGCGGAAGTCCTCGTTGTCTTCGACCAGCAGAATGGCTGGTTTTTTGGACGCGGCGGGTCCATGATGCGGGGAAACGGGAGATTGCGGGGAAGGCGGGTCCTCGGACGAGCCGGAGCCCTGGGAGACCTGGGATGAGCCATAGCCTTGCGGAAACGCAGATGTGGCGGAGGGCGAAACCACCGGGTCGAAGAAGAATGACGGGTCGTTGGGCGAAGCTGCCGCAGCATCTGAGGTCGCTGAGCCCTGGGAGTCCACTATATCGGGATCGACGCGTTCAATGGGTAGAAGAACAGTGAAGCTGCTGCCTTTGCCGGGTTCGCTCTCCACATAAATGCTGCCCTGATGCAGCCGCACAAATTCCCGGGTGATGGCGAGGCCGATGCCGCTGCCCTGGTTGACCATGGAACCGGGGATCTCGTTCTGGAAGAACCGGTCGAAGATCTTTTCCTGCTTGTCCTTCTCTATGCCGATGCCCGTATCCTTTATCATCAGCTGGAGAAGGTCCTGCTTATATTCCGATCCCTGCAGCAGGTTCAGCTCCACCCGGATGCTGCCTCCCTGTGGCGTAAATTTAAAGGCATTGGAAAGAAGATTGAATACGATCCTTTCCAGCTTGTCCTGGTCAAACAGGGTAAACAGATCCTTTATGGAACTGTGAAAGGAGAAACCGATGTTCTTTTTTTCCGCCATATCCACAAAGGAAAAAGAAAGCTCGCGGATAAATTTTTCGATATCCCCTTTGGCCAGGCTAAGCATCAGCTCCTGCTCCTCCAGCTTCCGGAAGTCCAGCAGCTGGTTCACCATATTCAGCAGACGTCTGGCGTTGCGATGGATAAGCTGGAACTGATTCCTTCTGGCGGGATTCTCCGTATCCTGTATGATCTTGTCCATGGGGGTAAGGATCAGGGATAAGGGCGTCCGGAATTCATGGCTGACGTTGGTGAAGAAACGGATCTTCATCATATCGAGCTCGTGCAGGCGCTGGGCCTCCTTCCTTTCCTGCTCGATGGCAAAACGCGCCCTCGCCCGCTGAAGGATCATCCTTCTGGCTAGCAACAGGGTACCCACGAGAAGCAGGAAATAGATGATCCATGCCAGCGGCGTCTTCCAGAAGGGCGGCAAGATTTTTATGTTCAGGGATAATTCCCGCGGGTTCCAGGTGCCTTTATTGTCGGCCGTCCTGACCCTGAACGTATAATCTCCAGGATCGAGGTTCGTGAACACGGCCTTGCGTGTCCTGTCATTAGATACCAGCCATTCATTTTTGAACCCTTCGAGCATATAGGCATATTTCACTTTTTCAGGGTCGAAGAAATCAAGGGCGGCAAATTCCAGTGAGAATACGTTTTCATTATAGCGCAGCGTGATCCCGCTGACCTCGGAGATGGATTGGGGGAGGATCGTATGGCCGTTCAGTTTTTCCCCGATGTTCACCGACCGGTTAAAGACCTGGAGATCGGTCAGGGTGAGCGTCTGATCTTTATCGAAATGACGGATCTTCTGTGGATCGAATATATTGAAGCCATAGGCGCCCCCGAAGATGAGTTCTCCCTTCTTTGTCCGCAAGGCGGCGTTCTCATTGAATTCCCTGCCCTGCAACCCGTCCGATTCGTCGTAGTTCCTGAACTGGCAGGACAGTTTGCGGCTGCTGCTGTCCATGCTGACAAAGGCATTGGAAAGACCATCCGGGGTACTCAGCCACAGATTATGGGTACTGTCCTCCAGGAGATCCAGGACCGTATTATCGGGAAGTCCATCCTCTTTCCGGAAGATCCTGAACAGGCCCGTGACCGGATCCAGCACGTTCAATCCTTCCCGGGTAGCCACCCAGATCAGACCGCGGCTGTCCTCCAGGGTGCTGAAGGTATTATCGTTACTGAGGCTGGTGACCGGATTATTTACATCGTGCCCGTAGTGACGGAACAGACCCGATGCTCTGTCCAGCACATCGATGCCATATGCGGTGGAGATCCAGAGATTGTCCTTGCGGTCCTCCATCAGCCCGGTGATATAGTTGGAGGTTATAGAATTGGGGGCAAAGGCCTTATAGTGTATGAAGGCATTCTTTTTTCTGTCCAGCAGGTCCAGTCCCTGTGAGAAGGTGCCGATCCACAGCTGCTGGCGGGAATCTTCGAGGATATCCCAGATCCTGTCGTCGGCGATGCTGCCGGTGTCGCTGTCATTATGCCGGTAATGCCTGAACGATCTTCCGTCGAAGCAGTCCAGCCCTCCAAAATAAGTACCGATCCACAGTTTTTGTTCGTGGTCGAGGCAAAGGCTGACAATGACGTCGTTGGACAGGCTGTGCGGGTCGGATGGGTCGTGCAGGTATTGGGTGAACTGTCCTGTCTGCCGGTTGAAGTACAGCAGTCCTCCCCCATTGGTGCCGAGCCAGAGATTGCCTTTCGGGTCTTCCGCGAAACGGTTTACATCGTCATAATTCAGGTTCCGGGCATCGGGCAGCTGACGTCTGAACAGGGGGAATTTCATGAGGTCGGCATGGTGATAGCTGATCCCCTTTTTAAAAGTGCCGAGCCATACGATGCCGTCCTTGTCCATATACATCGTATTGATGCTGTTCTGGCTGATGCTCTTATCATCTTCTCCGCTGTTGACGAGCTTGTGTACCCAAAAATCTTTTTTATCGAGGAGGTTGACGCCACCATGATCCGTGGCTATCCAGATCAGTCCTTTGTCGTCCTGGATGATCCCGTTGACCAGATTGTTATTAAGGTCGGTATTGGCCGGCCCTTTATCGATATGCCGCAACGAGCCTTCAGCCGGATTATAATAGAAGACGCCTTTCGAGCTTCCCTGGCCATAGATCCAGAGACCTTTGTCCTTATCGGCAAAGGCCTGGTAATTCAGTGATTCGCCGGGGACGGCTTTTTGGAGGACATCGTTCCTTTCCGTGATCCTTCCCGTAACGCCATTCATTTTTTCCATTATCCCATCCCGGTAAACGATCCACCATTCGCCTGTACCGTCCAGCGTGAAGGAGGTGATATTGTTGGAATGGAGGGAATGGGGGGCGTCATCGCTGTGAAAGAAGCGTGTGGTGGTCTTGTCCGAAGGATCGTATCTGTACATGCCGGAAGTAGCGGAGAGGAACCAGTAATTACCGAGGCTGTCTTTTTTTATACTGATGATATTGCCGACGAGGTTGCCATTGGGTATATGGATGGGGTCGAGGAAATGTCTGGGATCGCGGTCGAATTTTTCCGTTCTCGGATCATATATATTGATGCCGTTGCGGGTGAAGGCCCAGAGCGTATGTCCGGGCCCTTCGAATATGTTTTCGATATAGTCGTCGCTGATGGATGTGGTGTCCCTGAGATCGTGCTTGAAGATCTTGAACTTATAGCCATCGTATCGGTTGAGCCCCGACATGGTGCCGATCCAGAGGAAGCCTTTTTCGTCCTTGACGAAGCAGTTGATCTCGTTATGAGAAAGACCCTGGGCGATGTCCAGTCTGGAGAAGCGGTAATGTTCGTACTGTGCCCAGGATTTTCCCGCGAAAAGGGTGGTCAGCAGGGTGAATACGGCTACAATGCTGTGATGGCGGATGCGGATGGGTACGATGGGGCGAAGACAGGCGCGATCCAGCGGCAATGTGGATATGGTCGGTCGGTAGTGCATATGGCCTCAGGCAATATAGTTCAAAAAATTCACCGGTTTCTGAAAAAATCGTAACTTACTAAGAACGATTACTCACCAAAAATTGACTTATGAAAAAAGTAGCTGATATTCTTTCTCACAAGGGAAGCCATATTACCTCCGTAAATCCCGGGACTACGGTCCTGGAAGCATTGAAGATCATGGCCGGTCAGAATATTGGCTCTGTGTTAGTGCTGGAAGACGGGAAGTATCAGGGCATCATGACGGAGCGGGACTATTCCCGGAAAGTCATCCTGAAAGGCAAATCCTCCACCGATACGCCGGTTGCCGAGATCATGTCCACGGACCTGCCGCATGTGGGACCGCATGACAGCATCGAGTTTTGCATGCAGTTGCTGTCGGACAGGAACATCCGGTATCTGCCTGTTTTCGATAAAGGAATGCTTTGTGGGATCATCTCCATCAATGACGTGGTAAAGGAGACCATTCTCACCCAGCAGGAGACGATCACGCATCTCAAGGACTATCTGCATTCAGGAATCTGATCGCGGGGACCAGGGTGTGCTGTGCCGCGGATCGTTCGGATCTGGCGGGTCGGAAGGGGAGTTCCGGCTTACTGATCGAAGAACTTGTCAAGAATATATTCGAGCCGGGGCTGTAGCAGGGGTTTGTGTTCAAAGCCGGCGATCTCGGGAAATTCCTTTGTTCTCGTTTCGTCATCCGGGTTGAGCGAAGTGGTGAGCATGATCATGACGATATCCGCTTTTTGATCCTGCCGCAATTCCCGGTATTTTTCCAAAAATTCCCAGCCGTCCATGGCTGGCATATTTATATCCAGGAAAATAAGATCGGGACGTGGAAGGCCGCTGAATCGTTTTTTTCCGGTCAGATACTCCAGGGCTTCCTTGCCGCTCTGAACGACGTGTACCTGCTCAGCGCAACCGGACTGCTCCACGGTCATTTTATTCAGAAAATTTGTCGGTTCATCATCATCGATCAGCAGGATGCAATCCAATTTTTTCTTCTTCATGCTTTTCCGAGTTTAGCATCCCCGCCGCCCGGCGGGAAACAGGGCGACCGATACGGACGTTCCTGCCGTTCTGCGGGGACAAGGTCATTAAATCTATTGTTTTTTCCCATAAAAAAAGAATGCCAGGGACAAATATTCCTTATTATCAGCCCGTATTGGGATGTTCACGAACGATTAACGGGGAATTGCTGGATAAAATGGTAAATTTGTATCCTCAAAATCGTTCATAATCTGGATGTTAAAGGAGTATATCGTATGAATGAAGTGCTGCAGAAAGAGGACATCATCATCAGGGACATCATCGATGCGGCCCGGGCCCTTTTTAAAGAGTTCGGGTTCAAAAAAACGACGATGGGGCATATTGCCATGAAGATGGGCAAGGCCAAAAGCTCCCTTTACTATTATTATCAGGGCAAGGAAGAGATCTTCGAGGCGGTGATCAATGAGGAAATGACCGAATTGCTGGACCGGATCCATGAGGCCGTGGGTGAAGCGACTACCTCGAAAGGAAAGCTGATCGCCTATTGCCGGTGCCGGCTGCACAAGCTGAACCAGCTTTGCAACCTGAGCGATGTGCTAAAAAGCGAGATCGCGGAATTGCAGTGCATGCTGACGGATGTAAAAAGTAAATTCGACACGTCCCATGTGGAGCTCGTGAAAGTCATTCTGGAAGAAGGCGTAAGGAATGGAGAATTCAAGAAGATCATTCCCGAAAATATAGAGCTGATCGCCTATCTGATGGTGAGCAGCTTCCGCGGACTGGCGATTCCGCTCATGGTGTCGCAGAAGAAATATCCCCGGCTGGACCTGCAGATCGACTCCATCGTGGATATCATGGTGGAAGGCATCGGGAGATAAGATCCGGGGCTCAGCGGGCCGCAGCGTCCGGACGGAGAACGATGGTCCGAAGGAGTTTCAACTGATCGTATTTACGCAGGCCTGCACGAAACGGGTAAACCAACCCACATTCCTGTACAGATAATTAAAGAGGGTGATGCCCGTGAGACCGCAGCCAATGCCGGCCAGGACATCCAGCACATAGTGGTGGCTGCTGTAGACAGCGGCGAACCAGATCCCCACCATAATCACTGCGAATAAAATATTGGCGAACCGGAGGCTCGTCCTTCTCACACCGTAATACAGGACGATGAGCGGATAGGAAGCATGCAGCGAAGGCATGGCCGCAAATACGTTCGAACTTTTTGCATACAGCGAAGAAAATATGGGCCGGTGAAAGAACAGGTCGAAGCGGCCGAGGCCGGCGGTGTTGCCCGGCGTGTGGGCATTGAAGTCAAAGCCGTAGAGTTGTACATACCAGGGCGGAGCGGCGGGATAGGCATAATACACGATGAACCCCAGCAGGTTCACCAGCAAGAAGCTGAGAGCAAAACAAAAGAATGCTTTTTTATCCTTATAGAACAGCCATCCTGCAAAGGCCAGCGGCAAAGGTATCCAGCAGAGGTAAAAGATGCCGCTGAGGATGTCCAGAAAAGTGGTATGATGGAGCTGCCAGAATTCGTTGGGGGTGAATCCACCTATGCCGAACAGCGTTTTCTCTGCGTGATAGATGGAGGCGATATGCACGGTGTTGAACCGGTAATTCGGGAAGGCTTTCATGGAGTCGAAAAGGATCCAGAACACGATGAACACGGAAAAGCCGAGGATGAACCGGCGGGTCATCCCGGAGATCCAGAACAGCACATTGAAGAGGCCGACCAGAAAAAGCTGGTCTGTCTTGAAGCCGATCAACAGGGCCGAAAGCAGCAGGTAGGCTGCCGAGACAGAGAAAACGATGAGGAAGGTCCTGAAATTGAGCGTTACCGGGGTCGGTTGGGCGATGAACGGTGGGTTGCGGCGGGTGTCGGCGGGGTTGCCGGATGGCCGGTCGTCGGCGGTCCCCCTGGAAGAAGCGTTGCGCATATCCATTGCCGTTATATTTTTATCCTTTGCATGAGTTCCTTGCCGTCATCGGGGTCCGTGCCCCTCAGCTCGAGATATTCCACATTGGGCGACCAGAAGGAGCCGCCCGGATTGATCTTGATGAAGATCCTTCTCAGGATCGCCTGTTTGCCCACGATAGTGGTATAGACATGGTGTTGGTTGTCAACGGGCGATTTTTCGAGATAAAGCAATAATTTTTTATAGGGGACGAAATGCAGCTCGTACTTGTCGTTGCCGAGCGGCCGGGACCTGATGCCGTATGCAAAATGGCGCTGGAGAAAGGTCAGCTCCTCGCGTTGTCGCTTTTCGGTATACCGGATCCAGAGCACATGCACCGGATCATCGCTGTCCAGCGATCCGTTCTTCTCGTTCAGTTCGCAGACGATGGTATTGGTGTTGGGTGTACGCTGGAGATAAAATAAAAAATCCCGTGTGCGGGGTGGAACGGGAAAGGTATCCTGCGGATCTTTCGGGGCCGGCGGGGGCTGGACGTTGGCAGAAACCGGAGCATGGGTGGACTGCGTACCGGGGGCCGGATTATGGGAGGTCTGTGCGCTTGCGTGCAGGGAGGCGGAGAGTCCGGTGCTGATCAGGATCAGGAGCAACAGCGGGCCCCCGGGAAAGGAGTTTTTTTTTCTGTCCTGCTCTTCAAGGGATTTTTTGGCGTCCCTCAGCCGTTTGATGGCCGTGCCGTTGGCGAGGAATGCCATGATGGTAACGGGGATCGTAAAGATCGAAATGGTCTCGAAAATAGGGAATTGAGAAGCTGGCCACTGGATCTTGTAATTACCGCCCAGCCATCTGGAGGAGATGCCGCAGGCCAGTGCGGAAACTCCGATGATGATCACTCTTTCCGGCCGCTGCATCAGTCCGTCCTTGCATTCGATGCCCAGGCCTTCGGCCCTGGCCCTGGTATAGCTCACCATCATGCTGCCGATCAGACCGATAAATGCAAAGAGAGAGCTCAGAAAATAATGATGTGCCACGAGGTAATAACAGATCCCGAGGAAAAGGATCAGCTCGCTGTAGCGGTCGAGCACGGAATCATAGAGCGCGCCGAAACGGGAGCTCATATTGCCCAGCCTCGCAACCTGACCATCCAGCATATCGAAAAGCCCGGCGAAGAGGATGAGGGCTCCGGCCCATCCGACAAAGGACAGATCGCCCCTTTTGCCTTCTTCCGCGCCTGCGATAAAAATGATGGATACCCCGATATTCAGCACGAGACCGATCGTGGTGATCATGTTGGGGGTCAGACCGGCCCTGATCAGCAATTTTACCACGGGGTTTATGATCTTATAAATACCAGATTGAAGCTGCTTGCGGGTGCTCATTACTCAATTTACGTCCTTTAACAATATTTTGGCCCTGGTGTTTAAAAATCAAATTTTGTCCTGAACCGGATGCCCCATGTCGGGATCTCCGGGTGGTTAAGATAAGTGAATCTTTTTATGAAGTCTATCCTTACCAGCTTGAAAATATTGGCGATGGCGAATCCAGCCTCGAAATAAGGCGTAGCGCCGCTGAGCGCAAAGGTCTCGTCAACGCCGTGCGTCAGGGGGAATTTCACCTGATCGGGGGTCTTATACGGGTCATTCTCGGCCCTCAGCCCACCCCATAATACTTTCGCTTCGATGACCTCTCTCCATTTCAGTTTTTTCAGCAGGGGGATCTTGTTAAAAAAGAACCCGTTGAAATAATGATCGACTTCCGCCCCGACATAATGGTCGCTGACAAATTCGAGGAAGTTCATGAGGTTATAGGAATTGAGCTGATAGGCATAGGTCTGGTTGGCATGATGGATCGTCGCCAGCGCAAACGGCACTTTGCCGATAAGGTATCCCCCTTCGAGGGTAACGTCGGTGTAGCCGATCGGCCCGACATAGATCCTTTTAAAAATATTGGCGTAGAAATTATGGTAGTTGTACTCGCCGCCAAACAATCCTTTTATACCTGCTATATAGCGGATGCTGAAAATAGGATATTTATTGACGATCGGAACGCGGTACAGCTTGCCGATATAGAATTGCTCATGAGGCGCCCAGCGGAATTCGACGGAGGCTTCGCCGGTGGTGATCGACTGGAGTGAATCCAGATTCTTGACATAGGCGATGGTGCCCGCGGGCGTCTGCCGCCAGTATTTCAGACCGACCTCATAGGAGACATGGTCCCCGAACTCGCGTTTGTAGTTCAGATGGAAGATGTCGTTATAGAGCCATTTATCGTTGTTGCCCCGTTTGAATGACAGCAGGAAATTATCCTCCTGTACGAACTGCAGCTCCTGCCCGGGGATCTTGGTATCCTTCTGATATGAGGCCCGGACATAATGCTGAGGATAACCGTAGATGCTTTTATTGTTCAGCGAATAGGTCCCGCTGAGAAAATATTTCCATTTCTGGTCCTTGAACCCATACGCAGCATAAGCCTCCGAATAATAACGGGTGCTGAGCTTAGTGGTGGTCCTGCCGCCAAAACGGAGACGGAAACCTTCCACGGGGTTGAAGCTGTAGAAGGTACTGGCCGGGCCTATTTCAAAGATGCCGGCCTGTTTGTATCCGGCCAGCAGCAGCGTGCCCCAGTCCATGAGCCGGCGGAAGGATTTCATGTTCCGGAGGCTGTCGACGTTGGCATAGACCTTCGATTCCGCCGTCGTGAGGGTATCATGGCGGTAATTGACCCAGAAGCTGTCGTTATGAACACCTGCACTGTCCTGTATGACCGTGGGTGGTCCGCGGAATATGCTGTCGGCAACCGGCTTATTGGTCTTGAAATTTTTGAAGGAGACGACCCGCTCCCCGAACAGACCGGTGCCCGTCTTGTTGATCCCGAAGTCGCCGAGCACGTCGCTTTTTGTCAGCAGGTACCTCCCATCCGGCTGTCTTTCGAAGTCCTGGTCGATCTTCATCTCCCGGACAAAATTAAAGTTGATGCTCTTGCTCACGAGCAGCCGCAGTTTCTGGATCGCATAGTTGCCATCGAGGGTGATCCACATCGTGCCCCGGAACAGGAGGTCGTTGGGATTTCTGGGACGGAAAGAAAGCTTGACCAGCTTCTGACTGTCGACCACCACCGTGTCATCGATAAAATACATATAAAAGGTAGGACCCATATCGGCGATTGGGCTCAGAAATAAGTTCGTGAAGACGGAGATATTATTATCGTAGACATTGAAGTCCTGATAAAGCCGGTTGAGGTACATGCTGATCCCCTGCATGTCGATGAACTCCCCGAAGTCCACCTTGCGTTGGCCGTAGACATTCGTCTTTGTCTTTTCGGGGTCTTTCCGGTAATATACATTCGAGAGCGTTTCTTCCAGATAAACGGGAGAAAGCACGCGGCCTTCCAGCTTGGTGGTATCACCGTTCTCCACAAGGAAATGATAAGGTTTGAGCAGCTTATTCTTGGCCATCTTGTTATCGGCCATTTTATTGACGGAGACCTGGAGCTTTTCGTATTTCTCATAGGTGGCGAACGAGTATGCCTCCATCCTGTTCTTCTGCTTGTTATCGATCACGTTCTTGATCAGGTCCACGGCCGGATTGCCCTTGTTCCGGTATTTTACTTTCTTATTTTTGACGGTATGCACGACCAGCTGGCTGAACTTACGGCCAAGCCCGATGATGACCGGGTCCGATGGAATGGAATCGAGGTGCAGCGTAAATGAAGTATAACCGACGATGGTAACGACCAGGTCGGCTGTCTGTTTGCCTGCCGGGATGCTGAACCTGCCTTCTGAATTGGTGCGCGCTCCCCCACTCTGTCCTTTGACGGAGACGCTGGCATTGACCAGCGGCGTCTTTGTTGCGGAATCCATGACGACACCCCGGATAAGACCATTCTGTGAATAGCTGTAAAAACTTCCTGCCAGTGCTAATACCAAAAAAAACCAGGCTTTTAGTATAAATCCTTCCCTTATCATCCTTTTTTATTTAAATACAAATCTTTTCTGTAATACATAATTGTAGAAAACGGCTACTCCAATCGATACAACAATCTTTGCCAGCAGGTAGTTCATGCCTGTATAATGTGTCAGCAAAAAGAGTACGGATACATTCAGCAGCAGGTTGCCCACCCAGACCAGGATGTATTTGCCCGCCTGAAAATGCCACTTCCCTTCGCGGGCCTGAAAGACCCAGAACCTGCCTAACAGGAAATTGGTGATCCCGCCTGAAACATTCCCCACCGCGCTGGACAGATACCAGATATCGGCCGTCTGCATGACGGAAGTGAATTTCAATATCCTCACCAGCAGCAGGGTTACGAGGAAATCGACGCCCGTAGCCAGCAAGGATGCAATCTGAGCTTTTGTAAAGGTGAACATATCACAAAGGCATTAGCTGTATGAGAGCTTGCAGGATCAGGTTGGAATAAAGTCCTGCCAGCGTATCGTCCATCATAACGCCCCACCCCCCTTTCAGGTCCTCCATCCGGCGGATATACAGGGGTTTCACGATATCAAAAAAGCGGAACAATACCAGACCCGCAGCTATATATTGCCATTTAAGGGGAACAAACAGCAGGGTTATACACATGCCTGCCACCTCATCGATGACGATCCTGTAACTATCCTTACCCCATCTTTCTTCCATCTTCCCCGAACTCCAGATACCGGCCACCAGCAGCAAAAAAGTTGCCAACAACCTCTCATAAGGCCGGATATTTCCGCCGTACCCGGAAATATACCAGATCAGACAGCATATGGCTGAAGCAAGGGTCCCTCCGCCTTTTGGAGTATATCCAATTCCAAGGCAGGTGGAAATGAGCAGGGCCAACCTGTTCATCAGGCGGTGTATGCCTCTGCAAAATAATCCGCGCCTTCCGGGGTCAGGGATTCTTCGCCCATCATTTTACGAAGGGCGCTCTGCAGGGTAATGAGCTGCTTGAAAATATCGTGTTCAGGCCGCAGGCCCGGGGCTGTCTGCGGGGATTTGAAATAAAAGGAAAGCCAGTCCTGGATCCCGCTGAGACCAGCTCTCTTTGCCAGATCGGCAAATAAAGCCAGGTCAAGGACCAGTGGAGCGGCGAGGATCGAATCCTTGCAGAGGAAGTTGATCTTGATCTGCATGGTATAGCCCAGCCAGCCGAAAATATCGATGTTATCCCAGCTCTCTTTATTATCACCATGCGGCGGATAATAATTGATACGGATCTTATGATAGAGCTCACCATACAATTCGGGGCTCAGGTCCGGGCGCAGGATATCTTCCAGCACGCTCAGCTTGGATACTTCCTTGGTCTTGAAATTATCGGGGTCATCCAGCACATATCCATCTCTGTTACCGAGTATATTGGTGGAGAACCAGCCTTTCACGCCCAGTGAGCGGGCTTGCAGACCGGGTGCAAGGATCGTCTTCATAAGGGTCTGACCGGTCTTGAAGTCTTTGCCTCCGATAGGGGTCTCCGTCTGCCTGGCCAGCTCCTGCAGGGCCGGTATATCGCAGGTGAGATTGGGAGCGCCGTTCATAAAGGGAATTCCCAGCTTGATGGCTGCGTAAGCATAGATCATGCTGGGGGCGATCAGGGGGTCATTCTCTCTCAACCCTTTTTCAAAGGATTCGATGGTCAGGTGCACGGGTGCCGTTTCGATGTATTTTTCGGTGGATCCGCACCATACCATGACGATACGGTCGCAATCGCGGGTGTACTGGAACTGGGCGATGTCGTCCATTACAGCTTCGGCGAGGACCCATTTATTCGTCTCCGATTTTATATGTGTTCCATCGAGGTTCTTTACGTATGATTTGTCGAAGACGCCTTTCATGGGCTTCAGGGCTTCCAGCTCGGGGCGGAGGGCGTGTAACATGGCTGGTTCCAGCACTTTAGCCCGACTTGCGGCCTCGTAAACATTATCTTCATAAACGTCCCATCCGCCAAAAACGATATCCTGGAGACTGGCCAGGGGAACGAAGTCCTTTATTTTGGGATGGTTGTTGCCTGTCTTCCTGTTCAAAGGAATATTCCCCATCTGGGTGAGGGAGCCGATCGGTTGTGCAAATCCTTTCTTAATCGCTTCTACTCCGGCAATCAGTGTGGTCGCCACAGCGCCCATACCGGGGATCAATATGCCCAGCCTGCCAGTTGGTTCTTTTACTTCCATAGTCGTCTATTTTTGAGTGAATAATTCGCTTCGAATTTTTTCAGAGCCTTATCCAGGGTTATTGCTGCTATTTTACGGTGATCTTTTCAGCCGATTTTCTTCAACTGATCCTTTCTGAACCGTAAAATTATCGAATTATACATTTTTTCGAACAAAATTGTTTTCTGGTCGAAAAATAATTACACGGTTGTGACACAGAATAAATCGCAATATACTCATTAAATGGGTTTGGGATAAAGCGTAGAGACCGAAAAAACGGGGCTATCGCTGAGGCCGGGACGCTTTTTAACACTATTTTAATGTATATGACAAATTGATACGCGAAAAGTTTAATCCGTCCGGCCGGCAGAAGGAGGAAAATCAATGTGTTAGAGGGACGCAAAGGAGGCGGGCGGTATGCGCACGGGAAGGAAGGGTCCGGGATGGAATGCGTCTGGGATGGTATGGCTACGGGTCAGGATCTGATCCTGCGGTCGCGGGCGCTGTTCATCCATTCGCCGGTGATCTTGCCGCCGGTGATCGTAATGGCTCTTTCATAGAGCGCGACGGTGGGGCAGATATGATAGGGCAGGCCATAAAAGATATGACCTATAGGATATCCATGGGCGGGGCTGGTTTCCATGACCAGGTGCTCTTCGCTCTGGCTGGTGGGGGTCAGTCCTTCTGCATCGAGGAACCAGACGCGATGGGCCAGATCGTTCTCCGCGGCAACGGATTTATGGCCGAGGTCGAGGCAGATCTTTGTGCTGTCGGGCAGTGAGACCACTCTGGTGACCACGAGAGCAGCCGGCAGGAAATGTTGTTCGGGGCAGGTCTCACAGTATCCCCTGTCCCAGTAGATGAAAGTTCCGGGGCTGCATTCGATCCCCTTCCTTTTGCAGTGGATGGAAAAAGTGGGTGAGCCGCCGGCGACAATAAGGGGTGCGTCTACGCCCTGCGCCGTCAGTCCGATGCTCAGTTTCTCAACTTCTTCAAAGGCTGCGTCGCATCGTTGAGTGCGTTTGTCCATATCGGTGTCGCGGATATGGCCATCGTAGGCGTGCAGGCCGACGGGGAAAATACCATTGCGGACTTCGGAACTGATGCCACTGCGGTTTGCGGGGTCCGCTCCTGGACGGACCGGATCTTGTGGCTGCCGCTCCGAATATTTCAAATAAAGCTCAGAGGCGGCGGGGCCGGGTGCGATGCCGGTACGGTTCATACCCAGATTGAGATCGATATAGACCGGGACGCGGAGACCGGCTTCCGAAAAAGAGCGGTCCATTTCTGCCGCCGCACCGGCATTATCGATGAGACAGGAGAATGTGGTGGCGGGATATTCCCGGATCAGCGAAATAAAACGACGCAGCTTAGGTCCGACGGGCTGATAGGCCAGGAGAACATCCGGGGCGCCGCTGATGGCGAGCATTTCGGCTTCCGCGATCGTGGCGCATTTGAATTTTGTAATGCCTGCGTCGAGGAGCAGGCGGGTGGCGCCGGGAGATTTATGGGTTTTTACATGAGGGCGCAGACGTGCGGGGTCGCCGCCGACCATTTCCAGCGCGAGCCGTATATTTTTTTTGACCCGGTCGGGGTAAACGACGAGGACCGGTGTGTCGAGCTGGTCGATGTCCGTGATGCTGTACCAATTCTTTTCCTGCTGATCTTTCGGTTGACCGGTCATTGAATGTTGATTTGATGCGTTGGGACGCCGCGGATTTTCCGTGAGCGGGGATCAATACAATTCGAACAGGGCTTCGATCTCGACAGGGATGCCGCCTGGCAGCGAGCCCATGCCCACCGCACTTCTCACCCCGATGCCGTTCGTCTCCCCCCAGACCTGTGCGAATAATTCACTGCAACCATTGATCACATAGGGATGTCTCTCAAAATCCGGCACGCATCCTACCATGCCCAATACTTTTATGACCCGCTTCACTTTGTCGAGGCTTCCCAGATGGGCTTTTATCGTAGAAAGGATCGTAAGTCCTGTCTGCCTTGCAGCCAGCTTGCCTTCTTCTATGTCGAGATCCTTACCGATGGTGCCTTTGATAAGGGAGCCGTCTTCGAGATGCGGGCCGTGACCGGAGACCCACAGATATTTGCCTTCGGTCATGCAGGGCTTATAAACGCCCATCGGCGTTGGCGGGGAAGGAAGGTTCAGTCCGAGCTGGCCAAAGCGCTGCTCGGCGGAAAGTTCTTTTATGTCGGGTGATGAGGTTGTCATAGCTGAGAATGAGATTATTTCCGGCGATACCATGATATTGTCCGGAAGCGAAATTAGGTAATTACCGTAGAATGTCTTTCAGCGTATCGGGGGAACCATCGATTTTTTCCGTGATGGAAAGCCCGAGAACTTTTGCGATCAGCGGATAGACATCCACATTGCTGAAAGCGCCGATCTGCAGGTGCTGTCTGAACGCGGGCCCCCAGGCATAAAAAGTCGCCTGCATCTCCGGTATGGAATTATCGAAGCCGTGCATGCCCGGGATCGGTTTGCGGTGGCGGATGTTCCAGCCCCTTGGAAATTTAGAAACGAGCAGGATATCGCCGATCCTGTTATACCGGTCGTCGGCACTGCGGTAATGCCATCCCGCTGGAGTCTCATCGGGCAGGTAAACGTCAAAGCCGTCTGCCTGGGCCTTCAGCGCCTTGTATGCGGCAGGCACATCTTTCTTGTCCTTCGCATACAGCTCCAGGAGTGCTTCTCCATCTGCCACGATAAATTTTGTGGTATCGACGGCGGGTGGAAGGGAAAGCGTATGCAGGGTATCCTCCGTAGCCATCCCATGATCCGAAACAAAGATATAGCTGATGGGCAGGTGTAGTGATTCCAGTTCACTGACCATCTTACCAATACAGTCGTCGACGATATGGACAGCTTCCTCCGTCTTTTTCGAATCGACGCCATTCATGTGCTCGGCATGATCCACCTGCGACAGGTAGAAAGTGATCAGGTGAGGTCTTGTCTCAGGGGGGAGCTGCAGCCAGTTCTTCACGGCCTGGATACGGGTGTCGAGTTCTATCGAGTCGTTGAACCGGTAATAATAAGTAGGTCGGACCCCTTGTATGGCTGCCTCGGAACCCACCCAGAAAAAACTGGCTGTGAGCATGTGCTGCTGTTCGGCAAGGGTCCAGACCGGCGTACCGCCATACCAGGAGCTGTCTGCCACCGCCCTGCGGTCATTGATACGGTACATTTTCCCTTTCCCTGCGTCATAAAAAGTATTGTTCACGAGGCCATGATGCGACGGATACATTCCCGTCGCGAGCGCATAATGGTTGGGAAAAGTAAGGGAGGGATAGCCCGGCTGCATGGACGTTGCGGCTACGCCGTTGCTCCGCAGCTCCAGCAGGTGTACGGCCTTGTATTTGTCGGCCAGATCGTATCGGAACCCATCTCCGGAGATCATGATGAGATAAGGTTTCTGCTGCTGTTCTTTGCCGTTGGTCCTGCCGGGGACGATCTGCTGGGCTCTCCCGGGTTCGGTGCCGTTGTACTGGGCCAGGGCGGGCGTGGCGGTGAAGGCGAAGAGGAAGAAGAGAAGGTGATGGCGTCTGGAGGACTGGTTGCGGTGGGACCAGGATGATTGGTTGCGATGAGACCGGCATGAACGAAGATGATCGATCCGGGATGATTGGTGATGATGCGCGCGCGATAGGCTCATATGCGGGTCTGTTTACGATAAATGTAAATCAATTTTTTCAGCTGGCGGGTTCGTCCTGCGGTTTATCGCGGACGACGATGAGGTCGGAGAGGTCGACGGTGATGGGCACGAGGCCTACCTGTACGATGGCTTTTTTGGCGCGGATCTCCTTTACGATGCCGACCTGATGATTTTTTTTCATCATCACCTTATCCCCCAGCGCCACTTCGCCGCCGATCTCCGAATATTTCGAATCGAATTTCTTTTTCACTTTGTCGTTCACCTGCTGTTCCTTTTGCTTGAACAGGAGGACCTGCATCTGCCGGATCACTTCGTTCTTGTCTTCCGTCTTACGCCAGTCGAATATGATCTGCCGCAGCTTGCGCTCCATTTCTTTCAGATAAGCCAGGCGGTCTTCCGTGATCTTGTTCTGGTGCCGCAGCAGCTCTACCTGCTGGCTGTGTTTCTCCCTGTCGATGAGGGTTTCCATTTCCTTTTTCAGCTTCTCATTTTCTCTGAGCAGCTTGTGCAGCTCCTTCTCGCGCTGTTCGAGCAGGCGAAGGTCCTGTTCGGTACGGTTGAGCAGCTTGTCCAGCCTGAAATGGTCTTCATCCACAAGGGTCCTTGCGCGCTGGATCAGTCTTGGCTCCAGCCCGATACGCTCGGCGATGGAAAACGTATAAGAACTGCCAGGCTTGCCGATGATCAGCTTATACAAAGGCTGCAGATTGACCTCATCGAAGGCCATGGCCCCATTGATGATGCCGGGCGTCTTGTTCGCCATCACTTTCAGGTTCAGGTAATGCGTCGTCACGATACCGAGCGAATGCTTGCGCACCAGTTCCTCCATGATGACTTCCGCAAAGGCCCCGCCCAGATTGGGATCGCTGCCGCTGCCCAGCTCATCGATAAAGAACAGCGTCTTGCCGTTGGCATTCTCCATGAAATATTTCATGTTCTTGAGGTGGGAGCTGTAGGTGCTGAGCTCGAATTCGAGGCTCTGTGTGTCGCCGATATGGATCATCAGCTGCCGGAAGATGCCCATGGACGAGTCGGGGTGAACGGGCACCAGCAGACCGCTCTGGATCATCAGCTGCAGCAGGCCCACCGTCTTGAGGGTGACCGTCTTGCCTCCCGCATTCGGGCCCGAGATCACCAGCAGGCGGTCCTTTTCGTCGAGCGTGATATTGGTGGGTATGGTCGGCTTCTTGTTCTTCTGGTTGTACAAATACAATAATGGATGATAAGCCTGCACGAGATGCACAATCGCCTTGTCCTGCAACTGTGGAAGGCTGGCATTCATGTCGATGGCGAACCGGGCCTTGGCGCGGATAAAATCGTATTCGCCGAGGATGTCGTGCCATGTGCCCAGCAAGGGAGCGTGTACGGAAAGTTTTGCCGTCAGCTCTCTCAGGATACGGTGCACTTCCCTGCTCTCGGCATGCTCAAGAGAAAAAACATCATTATTTAATCCAATGGTCTCTTCCGGCTCTATAAAGGAAGTCCTGCGCGTATCGCTTTCCCCATGGAGGATGCCTTTGACCTGCCGCTTGTGTTCCGCGAAGATCGCCACTACCCTTCTGCCATTGAGGAATGACTCTTCGATATCCGCCACATAACCGGATTTGCCCAGCCTGGACAGGATCCTGTCAAAGGCGCGGCGGAGTTCGTTCCTTTTGCGGAACAGGCTGAGGCGGATATCGGCCAGCTCTTCGGAAGCGTTATCGCGGACGGTGCCCGATTCGTCGAGCACTTCATCGATCCAGGTGATGATCGCTTTTTCGTAATGGGTGGAGGCGATCACCCGGGCAAGTGAGGGATAAGCCGTCCGTCTTTCGGGGTCAAACCAGCGGAAGATGCTTTGCATGCTCTCCGCCAGCTTGCGGATCTGCATGAACTGTTCGCCACCGAGGGTCGCGCCGGGTATGCCCAGCAGCTTCAGATCCCTTGCGAGGTTCAGGATGCTGTCATTCGGGAAATATTGGCCGTTCTGCAGAAGCTGCTTGAACTCATGGGTCTGCCGCAGCTCCAGCTCGATGAATTCGCGCCGGGTATGGATGCGAAGCTCTGCCGCCTTTGTGCGTGCATATTCGGTATGGCAATGCCCGGCAAGCAAGGCCTTTATTTTATCAAACTCCAGTTGCGTCAGCGCCGATTCGGGAAAAATTTTCATTGTTCTGTCGATGGACCCGGAGGAAGCGATGCTGGTCGCATTCCGGGCCGTTTTTTGAGGAGCAAAGGTACGTCTATTCCCTTGGAAAAAGACGGGACACACAGGGGCCGGACTGGTGGGTCGGACTGCGTTGGGAATGCAGTGACAGCGCCTGGCGTGCTTCAGGCGGGGTGCGGGAATGAGCGCTGGGTTCGCCAGCCGGGGCGGAGTTCCGATGATGGGGTTACGTCTGACCGAGACTTGTCATCCACTCCTGAACAGTCTGGACGCTGGCCTGACGGGTAAATACTTTTGTCAGCAGGACCTGGTGGACTTCCGCATCGGTGTCGGCGCAGCCATCGGACAGGACGGTCAGCCCGAAGTCCTTGTCGGCGGCTTCCCGGAGGGTGGACAGCACGACCCCGCTGGTTGCATAGCCCGTGAGGACCAGGCTCCTGATCTGCATCGAGCGCAGCACTACCTCAAGGTCGCTGCCGGTAAATGCGCTGACGCGGCGTTTGGTCACCAGTATGTCGCCGGGTTGCGGTGCGACATCGGGATGGATGGAATAAGGTTCTTCCAGACCCTGAAGGGCTGCGTTGTTCTGTCTGACCGCGCTGAAGGATTTATTATCGGGGCTGATCTCGGGAAAGCCTTTCCGGAACGCGACGCCCGCATAAATCACCGGGATGCCCGCGGCCCGGGCGGCGGCGATGGCCCTGACGAGAGAAGCCAGAAGGGGCTTGTTGTCGCCCAGCCTGACCAAAAGATTGGGTAATATATCCATGACCAGGAGGGCGGTGCCGGATGATGTCTGCGTTTTTTCCATTTTTTATTTGTTTATGGTCTTGCCATTTATTTTTTTATCGTGTGTGCAATTTATTTGTCGATCGTCTCCACAATGAGCTTAACCGAACCTCCGGTTATAGGGGAAGGAGCCGCGCCGGTGGAAATTGCACCAGTTGTCGTTGCACCGACAGGCTGGGATGCTGCGGTCGGGGGCGCAGGGCTGGCGGCGGCGTCGGATCGTGTCAGGAACGAGCGGAACAGAAAAACGATAAGCAGCGCGGCGCAGCCCTGGGCCATGATCGTATTGGCGACGCCCAGATATTGGGAGATAAAGCCCACCAGCAGACTGCCGAGCGGAAGCATGCCGAAATAGGCCATCGCATAATAGCTGATCGCACGTCCCCGCATTTCGGGAGCTGCCGAGGTCTGTACGATGGTATTGCAGATGGTGGTCGTCGCCATCATGCCGAATCCGGCAAGCAGAACGAATACCATCGCGAGCGGGAACCAGCCCGTATGCGAAAAGAGGAGGAGACCTGCACCGAATATCAGAGTATTGATCATCAGGACCTTTTTCCGGTTGGCTTCCGTCCGCAGCGAAGCCAGAAAAAGCGCGCCGCCGATGGCGCCAAGGCCGATAAAGCTGTTGATGAATCCAAAGGTCGAGGCGCCCCCATGAAAAATGACTTTCGCATAGACCGGCAGCAGCGTCGCAAAGGGGATCACGAGCAGGCTCATGGCCGCCAGCATCAGGATAGGCCGGGAGATAGCAGGCGTTTTGCGAAGATAGGCGAACCCTTCCCGCAGCTCGCGTCCAGGTCTTTCTGGATGGGCGACCGATGGACCGGGAAGCAGGCGCATCATCAACAATGAACCGATCACGGCGATAAAGCTGGCGGCATTCAGCACGAAACAGAAGCCCGCCCCGAATTTCTCCAGCATGATCCCGGCAATGGCAGGGCCCACCAGCCTGGCGAGGTTGAACATGGTTGCATTCAGCGCCAGCGCGTTGGGAAGATCGTTCTTGTCGTCGATCATATCGTACATAAGCGCCTGACGTGCCGGAACGTCGAAGGCATTGATGCAACCCAGCACTACGCTGAGCCCGAGCATCTCCCAGGCCGTATAGTTACCCAGCAGGACCAGGGTAGCGAGCAGGCTTGCCTGCACAAGGGAGGCGATCTGGGTCGTCAGTAGAACCCGGAAGCGATTATACCTGTCCGATACCACTCCGCCGAAGACGGACAGCAGGAACGAAGGGAACTGCGAGGCAAAGAGGATCAGGCCAAGCATAAAGGTGGAATGGGTGAGGGTGTAGATCACCCAGGCCACGGCCGTGCGCTGCATCCAGGTGCCGATAAGGGAAATGGACTGGCCGTAGAAATAGAGCCGGTAATTGCGGCTGCGGAATGCGCTGAACGTATTTATTCTTTTACTCATTTACCAATCTGTTGAGGATGAGGATGGCGGAAGCAAGCGTTTGTTTGTCCTTTGCGGGGATCTCATGCAGCATGCGGGCCAGCCATTCCTGTTTTTCCATCCTGGTCTGTTCGATATATTTTTTGCCGGAGGCGGTGAGGGTCAGCAGGACCTTCCGCTTATCTTCTCCGGAAGATGCTTTATGGATATAGCCAAGCCGGTGGAGCTGATTGATGACCTGGGACATGGACTGGCTGGTGACTTTTTCAAGGGCCGCGAGCTCGGAGGGCAGGAGCTGAACATGCTGGTAGAGCAGACCAAGCGTGGAGCGTTCGGTAAGAGAGAGCATTTCATCGTTGCTCGCCTGCCGGCGGAGCATTTTCACGATCCGGTGGAGGACACCGCGCAGATCGGCGGCGAGCTCGGTGTCGCTGGGGGAGGCCTGGTTATCCTGAGTCCGGGCAGGCACCGCAGATGTTCTAGCCGGGCGGGGTAATGATTTTGTTCTCATTATGCGAAGGTAAACTTATAAAGTTACTTTACAAAATTTCTCGCGATCCGGAGCCCTGCCATGCCAGGGCTTGGGTCGGGATGCTGCGATCGGCCGTCAGGCCATGCCCGTATTGTTAATGAACATTTAAAACCCTCTGTTTGTCATATATCGTACACAAATGCCGCGCGGGACTGGAGTAACTTGCGGGTGTAACAAAAAAAACCGATCTATGATCTTTTTATCTGCATTGACTACGATGGCGTTGATTTCGGCTTCCGGCGGAACCACCGCCGGCGCAGCGGCTTCCGGTGGAACAGCCATCTCTAACGGAGCAACGGACTCCGGCGTGGGTGTTTCCGGTCCGGCCGTTTCTGGCGGGACGAAAGGGGACGAAACGATCCCGGGAAGAAAGAAGACAGCCACAGCATATTTTGGCACCGGATGTTTCTGGTGTACGGAAGCGGTATTTCAGGAACTGAAAGGGGTGGAGAAGGTCACTTCGGGCTATTCAGGCGGCAGCGCGGTAAACCCGAGCTATGAGGAAGTTTGTACGGGTACGACCGGTCATGCGGAATGTCTGCGGGTCGTTTATGATCCCGCGGTGATCACGTATGACGAACTGCTGGAAGTGTTCTGGGAAGTACACGATCCTACCACGCTGAACAGGCAGGGGAACGATGTGGGGACACAATACCGCAGCGTGATCTTCTTTGAGAACGCAGAGCAGAAGCAGAAAGCGGAGCATTATAAGGAAGAGCTGAACAAGACCAAGGCGTATGACAAGCCCATTGTCACCGAGATAACCGCTTTTACAAAATTCTATCCGGCGGAGGATTACCATCAGAATTATTTCAACACGCATGGCACCCAGCCTTACTGCTCGATCGTGATCCGTCCAAAAGTGGACAAGTTCGAGAAGGTGTTTGCCGCCAAGCTGAAGAAGAAGTCATAAACGGGTTGCCGGTCCGGGGGTCCCAGTCGTTGCCAGGAGGACCCGGATCGTTGCCGGAGAGCCAGCAACCGGACTGACCGGCCTTACTCCGTCCGCAGGCTTTTTACCGGGTTGGCGAGCGATGCCCGGATGGATTGAAAGCTCACCGTTACCAACGTGATCAGCAGGGCCGTCAGCATGGTGATCACAAATACCCAGGCCGAAATGGCGATGCGATAATTGTATCGCTGCAGCCAGCCGTGCATCACATAGTATGAGAGGGGTATGGCGATAAAGAAGGAAAGGAATACCAGTCTCAAAAAATCCTTCGACAGCAGTCCCCAGAGCTGAAAGACGGATGCCCCCAATATTTTCCTTACCCCGATCTCCTTGTTACGTTGCTCCGCCATAAAGGAAGCCAGCCCGAAAAGACCCAGACAACTGATAAAGACCGCGAAGACCGCGAAGAAAACGGCGAGGTTTCCGATACGCTCCTCGGACCTGAATTTTTTCGCATAGTCTTCATCGTTAAAGGTATAATCGAAGGGGGCGCCGGGATTGTATTTTTTGAAAACACCGGCTATTTTGGGTAATGCCTCACCCGCGCTCATGGCAGGATTGAGCCTGACGGTGATCACGGCAACATTGCTATAATCGATCATGATGATCGTGGGCTTCACCGGCTCAAATGGCGACTGCATCAGCATATCATGGATGACGCCCACTATCCGATAGTTCTGATCCTTCCGGTCGCTGTAGAGGTATTTCACCGTCTCGCCTACCGGATCCTTCAAACCCATATATTTTACGGCCGCCTCGTTCAGGATCATGGCGGCGCTGTCCGAGCCAAACTCCCTCGAGAAATCGCGGCCTGCCGCAAATTGCCAGCCCAGCGTTTTTCCGAGGTCGTGGGTTGTTTTTACAACGGCAAAACTTGGATTCAGATTGGGATCCTTGCCTTTCCAGTCGAAGCCGCTCTGATTGGACCATACCTGGGTGGTCGGACTATTGCCTTCGGCCATGTTTACCGCTGCCCCGGACTTGATCAGATCATTGCGCATCACATCATAATGACCAAAAAGGTCCGGTGTATTCATCATGACGGTGATCAGACCTTCGCGGTTATACCCTACCGGTCTGTTCCTCGCGAACTGGATCTGCTGCAGTACGATGAGCGTGCCGATGATCAGAGACACCGAGACCGTGAACTGCAGTACGATCAGCACCTTGCGGGGTACGGCGGCAAAGCGGCCTGCCTTGAATTCCCCTTTTAATACTTTTACGGAGCTGAATGACGAAAGATAAAATGCCGGGTAGCTACCGGAAACAAGCCCGGTAAAAAGGACAAATGCCGCGGACAGCAACCAGAACCCGGGGCTGGACCACAACATGCCCATCTGTTTGTCCGCAAGATGATTAAAGAAAGGCAGGGCCATTCCGGCCAGCAGCAGGGCCAGGGCAAAAGCGATCACCACGATCAGGAGCGATTCACCAAGGAACTGAAGGATCAGTTGTCCACGGAGGGAGCCAACGGCCTTGCGGATGCCTACTTCCCTTGCCCGTTTTTCCGACCGGGCCGTGCTCAGGTTCATAAAATTGATACAGGCCAGCAGGAGGACAAACAGCCCGATGATCCCAAACATCCAGACGAACTGTATATTGCCACCCGTATTCCTGCCGCCCGTGAATTCATTATACAAATGCCATTTGCTCATCGGATGCAGCAAGACTTCGGGCTTGTCTTTCCGGTCATGCCCTGCAAGGGCGGCTTTTATTTTTATATTTACCTTATCCAGGTCGGCATGATCCTGTAGTTGTGCATAGATCTGGAATGAATTATTATTCCACGCCAGTTCGGAACCTTTTACCCAGGCCTGATCGGCCTTATAAAAATCCCAGGGCGCAAGAAAATTATCCTCCCGCAATTCGGAGTTGTCCGGAAAATCCCGGTAGACGCCCGTCACTTTCAGGTTGCTCTTATTCCCCATACGGATCTCCTTGTTCATGGGGTCTTCTTTTCCAAAGAGCGACGTGGCCAGGGACTGGCTGATCACGATCGAGGATGGATCGTTAAGCGAAGCCCAGGTGCCGCTGATCATGGGGATGGAGAACATCTGCATGAATTCCGGCTGGACATAGATGCCTCCCTGACTGATCGTCTTTTCGCCGACCGCCATGATCGTCGGGAAATTCCAGGAGGCCATGGTCACCTTCTTAAAGTCCTCGGCATATCTGGTCCTCAGCTCTCCCGATAGCGGGATCGGCATGGTGGGCATAGTCCGGGTATCATTGCCATGCGTTGAATTGATCATGACCCTGACCACCCGGTCGTAGTTTGTAAAATTCTTGTTGAAGCTGACCTCATCACTGATCCACATTCCGATGAGCAGGGCAACGGCCATGCCTATCGCAAGGCCGAGGATATTGATGCCAGAATAGGCTTTGTTCTTTATCAGGTGGCGCCAGGCGATCTTGAAATAGTTGCGGATCATGTTTATTTGTTTTGGATGCCCGGGAAAATCTGCATTTAGATACCGAAGGGCGGCCCCGGATGCCATAGCTAGCGATCAAATAGTGGCCCGGGTCCCACGGCTGTTGAATGTCAGCAAGTTAAGAAGGAGTCCGTATGGGGCGCCGTACGATTTTAATACAGGGGGTGTGCGGATTCGATACAGCTGGAAGCACAGGATCGGGCCGCGTGTTGCTGGCGTAGGGGACCCCGCGGCGGAGCCATAGACCGGAAGGACCGGGCGCAGAGCGGCAGGGTCGGCGGGCATTATTTCTCTATACGCGTGCGGCGCAGCTCGAGGAGGTTGAGCGCATTGGGTTCGAATCCTTTTACGTGGGGGTCTACGAGGTGGATCACCTGTTCGTACCAGAGCGGAACAACGGGGGCGTCATCGATCACGAGCTGGTCCATCTGCTGGTACATTTTGTACTTCAGGGAGTCGCTGGTCTCCCGCAGGGATTGTTCGTACAGCCGGTCGAAAGCGGGATTGCGGTACCGGGTATAGTTCGGCGGGGCGGGGTTGCCGGAATAGAATGTGCTCAGGAAGTTTTCTGCATCGGGATAATCGGCGATCCAGCTTGCCCGGAAGAACTCCGCCTGGGATTTGGCGGTCTGCTCCAGCAGCAGGCTTTTCTGTACCGTCTCGACCTGTATCGTAAAACCGAGGTCCTGTAATTCCCTGGCGATAAAGCTGGCAAAATCGGCATAGATAGAGATGGTCAGCAATTTGACCGGCGGCATGCCTTTGCCTCCGGGATAGCCAGCCTGGGCCAGCAGCTCGCGTGCAAGCGCAGGATTATAATGATAGCCTTTTACGGCGACGGAATCGAAGGATGGGAGACCGGCGGGTACGAACCCGCTCTCCGCCGGTATACCGAGGGAATTGCGGAGATACATGATCATCTTGTGACGATCGAACCCGTAATTTATGGCCTGTCTTACTTTTTTCAAGCGCAGCGGAGAATTCTTCGTTTGTTCGTTAGCGGTGTCGACCAGGATCCCGAGGTATTCGGTGCCAATATATGGATGGAGGGATAAAATGATCTTCCCTTTCCACGCCTGCTTCAACTCCCCTTTTTTTGTCAGGATCTCGTCTTTGAAAGAAGGGTCGATGTCGTTGATAAAATCGAGCTTGCCCTGCCGGAAAAGCAGGAACTCCGTTGCCTTGTTGTCGAAGAAGGTGGTCTTTACGGCATCCAGATAGGGAAGCTGGCGGCCGGTGCTGTCTTTTTCAAAATAAGTCGGGTTGCGGAGAAGGATCAGGGCCTGGCCTTCTTCCCATGACTCAAACCGGAAGGGTCCGGTGCCGCAGGGATGGCTGCGGAAGTCCTTGCCATATTTTTCCGTCACTTCATGTGGAACGATGGAGCAGTATTCCATACTGAGGAGGCCGAGGATGGGGTTGAACGGCTTCAGCAGCTGGAGGCGGAAGGTGCTGTCGTCGACGGCCTGAAAACCTTTGGCCGGATCGATCTTGTTGTTGAAGATCCAGGCGCCGCTGCTGGCGGTGTTCCTGTCGATGATCCTCAGAAAGCTGTAAACGATATCGCCGGCGGTCATTTTTCTTCCTTTGCCTCCGGGGAAGGCTTCGTTGTCATGAAAGAAAACGTCGTTGCGCAGGTGAAAGGTATAGGTCTGTTTGTCCGGTGAGATGTCCCAGTTTTTTGCGAGGGAGGGAACGATATGAAGGTCTTTATCCGTCTCGACCAGCGTGTTGAACAGCTGGTGCGTGGCCCACATGATGGACTGGTTCTTGGCGAAGGCCGGGTCAAGGCTGGCGATGCCGGAAAATTCGTTGTAGCGGAAGACTGTTTTGTCGCCCTGGCCGGTGTGGGAGCCGCAGGCGGCGAGGAGGAGGACGGCGGCCAGGGGCAGGGAGAAAACGGCGCGGAATGTGAAATGTTTATTTATCTTCATTTTTTGGAAACTAACCTAAAAATAACAAATGCTGCGCATAGCCTTTCTATTCTTTGGACTGAGTTTTTCCGCCGCTCAATTTTGCGTGGCGCAGGAAGCAGGGGCCGGAAAAAAATTCACCCATGCCGATACGCTGCGGGGGTCTATCAATCCGGAGCGTGCCTGGTGGGATGTTGTCCATTATAGCATCGCGGTGACACCGGATTATGATAAGAAATTCATAAAGGGTTCGAACGAGATCCGGTTCCGTGTGCTGCAATCCGGCAAAACCATGCAGATCGATATGCAGGAGCCCATGAAGATCGTGTCGATCATCTGGAAAGGCGCAGCGCTGAAATTTGTCCGGGAAGGAAATGCCTTTCATGTCCAGTTCCCGGCGGAACTGCCAAAGGGTGGCCTGGAAATAATCACGGTGAATTTCGAAGGTTATCCGCGCGTAGCCGTCCGGCCGCCATGGGACGGGGGCTGGATCTTTACCCGGGATAAGCTGGGAAGGCCATGGATGACCGTCGCCTGCCAGGGGCTCGGGGCCAGTGTCTGGTATCCGTGCAAGGATCATCAGAGCGACGAGCCGGACAGCGGAGCCACGCTCAGCGTGACGGTACCCGATACGCTGGTTGCCGTAGGGAATGGGCGGATGGTTTCCGGTGGGGACGTCCATGCAGGTAGCGGGAGTGTCGGCGGAGCAGCGGGCACGCACGGGAGCACGAGTCCCGGCGGAAAGACAACTTACATCTGGAATGTGGTCGATCCCATCAATAATTACGACATCATACCCTATATCGGCAAGTATGTCAACTGGCATGAAGAGTATGCCGGGGAGAAAGGCAAGCTGGACTGCAATTTCTGGGTGATGGACTATAACCTGAAGATAGCGAAGGCGCAGTTCAAACAAGCGGACTCCATGCTGCATTGTTTCGAATACTGGATGGGCCCCTACCCTTTTTATGAGGATGGGTACAAGCTGGTGGAAGCGCCTCATCTGGGGATGGAGCATCAGAGCGCCGTGGCCTATGGCAACCATTTCGGGAACGGCTATCTCGGCAGGGATCTGTCGGGTACGGGCTGGGGGCTGAAATGGGATTTTATCATCGTGCATGAGAGCGGGCATGAATGGTTTGGCAACAATATCACGACCAACGACCTTGCCGATATGTGGGTGCATGAAGGGTTCACTAATTATTCCGAGACCCTGTATACCACCTGCCAGGATGGAGTGGAAGCCGGCAATGATTATTGTATCGGCACCCGGAAGAATATCCGTAATGACAAGCCTGTCATCGCAGCTTATGGAGTGAATGAGGAAGGATCGGGGGATATGTATTATAAGGGTGGCAATATGCTGCATATCATCCGGCAGATCCTGGGTGATCCGGCATTCCGTGGCCTGCTGCGCGGGCTGAACGCGGATTTCTACCACAAGACGGTGACCAGCGCGCAGATCGAGCAGTATGCGAGCCGGTATGCGCATAAGGATCTTTCCAAAATATTCGACCAGTACCTGCGGACGGTGCAGGTGCCGGTGCTGGAGTATAGGATAAATGCCGCAGGCGGCGCCGTTTATCGCTGGACCAACTGTATAAAAGGATTCGATATGCCGGTGAAGGCCAAAGTGGGTACCCAGGCTGACGCCTGGATTTTCCCGACAGAAGAATGGAAGACATCGATCGGTGACGGACCGGCAACAGACATAGCGCCGGCGCGGGCTGGCCGGTTTTCCATAGACCGTAATTTTTATGTTACGCTCAAAAAAGTGGATCAGGAATGAAGACAATCCGGCAGCAAAGCATTATTTCCTCTGGCATCGTTTATTTCGGCTTTGCATTGGGTTTTGTAAATACTTATCTTTTTACCAGGGCGAATGGTGGCTTTACGCCGGAAGAATATGGGCTGACGGGTATGTTCATCGCTATCGCCAATATCATGTTCTCCTTTGCCAATTTCGGCATGGTGTCCTATATCTATAAGTTCTACCCCTATTACAACGACAATCTCGCTCCGAAAGAAAACGACATGATGAGCTGGGCGCTGCTGACCAGCTCCATCGGATTTGTTTTCGTCATGGCGGCGGGCGTGATCTTCAAGGATCTGGTGATCCGGAAATATGGTTCCAATTCGCCTGAACTGGTGAAATACTATTATTGGGTCTTTCCTGTGGGATTCGGATTGACCATTTATTCCGTGCTGGAAGCTTTTGCCTGGCAGCTGCGGAAATCCGTCCTGACGAATTATCTCCGGGAAATGCAATGGCGCTTGTTCACCACGGTGCTGATCCTGCTTTCCTTTTTTGGCATCCTGAAAGGCTTTGACCTTTTTATAAAAATTTATTCTTTCAGCTATGTCTTTGTCGCGCTGATCTTACTGGTCTATCTGATCGGCAAGCGGCAACTGTTCTTTCATTTTTCGCCCAGCCGGGTAACGAAAAAATTCCTTCCTAAGATCCGCGCCCTTGTTGCACTGGTCTGGAGCGGCAGCCTCATCTTCAACATCTCTTTCTTCTTTGCCATGATCGTGATCCCTTCGGTCGTGCCCGATGGATTGGCCGGCGCGGGTATCTATGCCCTCGCGCAGAATATCGCCAGCCTTATACAGGCCCCTCAGCGCGGGGTCATTTCGGCCTCTGTCGCGCCTTTGTCAAAGGCCTGGAAAGACAAGGATCTGGCGAAGATCAGCCGCATCTATCATCGCAGCTCCATCAATCAGCTTATCTTTTCCGTGGGCATGTTCCTGCTGATCTGGATGAATTTTACGGACGCTGTTTTCACTTTTCATCTGAATACCCGGTATCTGGATACCCGGTGGGTCTTTCTGTTCATCGGGCTGACGCGGCTTGTGGATATGGGCACCGGTGTTAATTCTCAGGTGATCGCTACTTCCACTTTCTGGCGGTTTGACTTTCTGACGGGCGTGATCCTGCTGGCACTGACCCTCCCGCTAAACTATATTCTCGCCAAAGAAATGGGGGTGATCGGGCCGGCGATCGCCGATCTGGCGACTTTTTCCATCTACAATGGGATCCGCTTTACTTTCCTGTACCGGAAGTTCGGGATGCAGCCGTTCACGTTCAAATCGCTTTTTACGATCCTGCTGGGCGTGGGCGGATTCTTGCTCTGTAATGCCCTCTTTGCGGGTGTCCATGGTTATCTGGGGATGTTTGTACGGAGCATCCTTTTTCTGGCCATCTATGCAGGCGGGGTGCTTGGGCTGAAGCTGTCGGAAGATATTCTGCCTGTATGGAGGACGGTGCTGAAAAGACTGGGGGTAAGGAGGTCGTAACGCTACCAGGAGCCGGTGACGGCCTGGGTCTGCTGCACCGGGGTCTGGGAAGTCTGGTTGAGGACCCGGCCCGCTCCTATATAATGCTTGTCGTAATACCCGTCGTTCATAGAGCTGATCATCACTCCCGAGACGGAGGCATGGATAAATTTATTATTCCGGAGGTAGACCCCTACATGCGTGACGGCGCGGCGTTTGCCGAGGGTATGAAAAAAGACAAGATCTCCTTCCTGCAGGTCATCCCGCCGGATCCGCCTGGTCGCGTCAAACTGTTCTTTTGCGGTGCGCGGGAGGGAGGCGACCGTATAGACCGAGGATACGAGCAGGAATGCGAATGCCGAACAATCGATCCCGTCCCGGCTGCTGCCCCCATAGTGATACGGCGTACCATACCAGTAATCCATGAAACTCAGGAGCTTAGCATTATCCAGCTCTTCCACCCTGGCGTCTTCGAGGATGGCATATTTGAACTGGAGGGCAGGGTAATTCTCTATGGCGCCGGAAAGGTAGTCCGGGCGTTTGTCGGTGTTGCTTGTCTTATTGGTTATTGCTGGCTCGATGGATGAACCGGTCCTGTCGCGGTGCGCGTCCGGCTTAATGGAAATGTTACTGATAAATTCCGGGGAAGATCCCGATCTGGCCTTCGAGGGGGCGCTGGCAGCGGGGGGTGTGGAAGCCGAGGGTCTCAGACTACTACATCCTGTTGCAAGGCTGGCAAATAATAGTATCGTTAAAAGATTTTTCAACATTTTTTTCACTTTTAAGATATTGGCATGAGTTCAAAGGCATACAAACTTAACAAAAAACCTGCCAAATAGCAAGTTTGTGGGGAATCGGATGGACGGGGGGCGGTTCGAAGACGTCGTGGGGTCGTCCGTGGTTGGCCCGGGTGGACAGGGGTGCTCCGGGGGGGCGGCAAGGGATGGAGGTCGGGGGCCAGGGGAAGAATGGGCGAGGATGGAGGGTAAGGGATGGAAGGGATGGAAGGGATGGCATCCGGCGAAGGAAGAATGAGGCCGGTAAAGGGATGCGGGGTATGTGAAAAAAATGTGGCTTTTCCGGAACGAATTGTATTGGCTTTTGTTAGTTAATTGCAGGTTCTTACTCGCGTTCTTATGTCTAAATTCTCGCATCTCCATACGCATACGCAATTCTCCCTGCTGGACGGGGCCGCGTCCATCCAGAGCCTGTATAAAAAGGCGGTGAAGGATGGCATGCCGGCGCTGGCGATCACCGACCATGGCAACATGTTCGGAGCCTTTGAATTCGTGGCGGAAGCCTATAAACACAAGAACGAGGACGGCACCCTGAAGGTAAAACCGATCGTTGGCTGCGAATTCTATGTGGTGGCCGACCGGCACCGGAAGGTGTTTACCAAGGAACAGAAAGACCAGCGATATCACCAGGTGCTGCTGGCCAAAAACAAAGCCGGCTATCAGAACCTTATCCGGCTGACCTCCCTGGGCTATATGGAGGGCATGTACAGTAAATACCCCCGGATCGACAAGGAGCTGATCGCCCAATATCACGAAGGGTTGATCGCGACCACCTGCTGTATCGGCGCCTATGTCCCCCAGACCATCCTGCACGATGGGGAGGAAGCGGCGGAAAAGGAATTCAAATGGTGGCTGGATATTTTCGGCGAGGATTATATCATCGAGCTGCAACGGCATAATATAAAAGAGCAGGAAACGATCAACCAGGCCCTGCTGAAATTCGCCAAAAAATACAATGTCCCGGTGATCGCTACCAACGACAGCCATTATACGGACAAGGACGATTACAACGCGCACGACATCCTGCTTTGTATCAATACGGGGGAAAAACAAGCGACGCCGGGCTATGATGATTTTGTGAACGACGACGCCAATACCAGGAACCGCCGCTTCAAATTCCCGAACGATCAGTTCTATTTCAAGACTACGGAGGAGATGAGCAAGCTGTTCAGCGATGTGCCGGAAGCGATCGACAATACCAATCTGGTCGCGGACAAAGTGGAAGTGCTGAACCTGAAGAAGGATATCATGCTGCCCAACTTTCCTGTTCCCAAGGAATTCCAGATCCATGCCGACAGCAATCTTAACCAGTGGGAGTATCTTAAATATATTACCCAGGAAGGCGCGAAGCTGCGCTACAGCGACCTCACCCCCGAGATCCAGGAAAGACTGGACTTCGAACTGTTCACGGTGCGGACGATGGGCTTTGCGGGCTATTTCCTTATCGTGAGCGACTTTATCAAAGCCGGGCGGGATATGGGCGTATTCGTGGGGCCGGGGCGCGGGTCGGCGGCGGGCAGCGTGGTGGCCTATTGCATCGGCATCACGAATATCGACCCCATCAAATACAACTTACTGTTCGAACGTTTTCTGAACCCCGACCGTAAGTCCATGCCCGATATCGACACCGACTTCGACGATGAAGGGCGGCAGAAAGTGATCGAGTATGTGGTAAAAAAATACGGCAAGAACCAGGTGGCACAGATCGTCACTTATGGCACCATGGCGGCAAAAATGAGCATCAAGGATGTGGCGCGGGCGCTGGACCTGCCGCTGGTGGAATCCAATGCGCTGGCCAAACTGGTGCCCGATCGGCCAGGTATCGAGCTCAAGGCCGTTCTGCATGCACCCATGACCGTTAAGGAGGGCGAAAAATCGCTGGAAGAAAAATATGGGGTCGGGCCGGACGACATGGAGAATGTAAAAAAGATCCGGGAGATCTATAACGGCAAGGATATCCGCAGCGCGGTATTGCATGAGGCCGAGCGTCTCGAAGGCTCGGTGCGTAACACAGGGTTGCATGCGGCGGGGATCATCATCGCGCCGGAGGACCTGCTGAATATTATTCCGGTCTGTACGGCAAAGGACTCGCCCCTGCTGGTGACGCAGATCGAAGGCAGCATCATCGAGGATGCGGGCGTTATCAAGATGGACTTTCTCGGATTGCGCACGCTGAATATCCTCAAGACCGCACTGGAGCTGATCAGGGAAAATCATGGCGTCGAGATCGACATCGATCTGATTCCGCTGGACGATAAGAAGACCTTCGAGCTCTATCAGCATGCGGATACGATCGGCACGTTCCAGTTTGAAAGTCCAGGCATGCAGAAATATCTCCGCGACCTGAAACCGGATCAGTTCAATGACCTGATCGCCATGAATGCCCTGTACCGGCCCGGGCCGATGGCCTATATCCCTGATTATATCGACCGTAAGCATGGGAGGCAGCCGATCTCTTACGATCTGCCCGAAATGGAAGAATATCTGAAGGACACCTATGGCATCACGGTGTATCAGGAGCAGGTGATGCTACTGGCGCAGAGGCTGGCCGGATTCAGTAAAGGCGATGCCGACGTGCTGCGGAAGGCCATGGGTAAGAAGCAGAAATCTATCCTTGATAAAATGAAAAGCCAGTTCATCTCCGGGGCCTCTGCGAGAGGGCTGGATTCGGCGAGGCTGGAAAAGATCTGGACCGACTGGGAAGCTTTCGCGCAGTATGCGTTCAACAAATCGCATTCTACCTGTTATGCCTATGTGGCTTACCAGACCGCTTATTTAAAGGCGCATTATCCGTCGGAATATATGGCCGCCGTGCTGAACCACGCGGGCAGCATCGAAAAGATCACGTTCTTCATGGAGGAATGCAAGCGGATGGGATTGAAAGTGCTGGGACCGGATATCAACGAATCGAAAAAAGGCTTTGCGGTCAACCAGCGAGGAGAGATCCGCGTCGGGCTGGGCGGTCTGAAAGGGGTCGGCGAGGCGGCGGTGGAAAGCATCATCGAGGAGCGGCAGAAAGGAAGCCCTTATGTCTCGATGTTCGATCTGATCAAACGGGTCAACCAGCGGACGGTGAATAAAAAGACCCTTGAGAGCCTGGCTTATGCAGGTGGGTTCGACTGCTTTAAGGAATTACACCGGGCCCAGTATTTCTATATGCCTGCCGGGGACACCTCCACTGGTCTGGAAAAGATCATCAAATTCGGAAATGTCTATCAGACGAATTCCACCCAAAATACCAACAGCCTGTTCGGGGACCTTGTTATGCCGGATATCGCCACGCCCAAGATACCCAACTGCGAACCCTGGAGCCTGACCGAATTACTGGACCACGAAAAGGATGTTACAGGCATGTTTATGAGCGGCCATCCTCTGGACCATTTCAAATTCGAGATCCGGCATTACGGGATCACGCAGCTGGGTGAATATAATGAAGTGAAGGATGCCGTGAACCTTCAGGCTAACCCGGGCAAGCCCTTCCGGCTGGCCGGGCTGGTGGTCGACGCCCAGCACAGGGTCTCGAAGACCGGCAAGCAGTTCGGTTCGTTTATTATCGAGGATTATACGGGCAAGGCCGAATTCATGCTCTGGAGCGAGGATTATGCCCGGTATTCCAACTATCTGGAAAAAGGGAAGAACCTGTTCATCACCGGCGGATTCCGGCAGCGGTATAACAAGGCGGAATTCGAATTCCGGATCGAGAAGATGATGCTGCTGGAAAGCATTAAACAGCTGCTGACCAAGCAGGTAGTGGTGGAAGTGGAGGCCCGGTCCCTGAACGGGGAAATGGTCGACTTTATCGAGAAGAATGTCCGGAAATTTCCAGGGAAATCTTCCATTAAATTCAATGTGACCGAAGGAAAAGAGAACTACCGGATCAGCCTGTACAGTATGGGAAACGGGTTCGAAATGAATGACGAAATGACGGCTTTTCTGGAGAATATGCCGGAACTGGAAGTGCAGGTAGTGACGGTCTGAATGCGCTGGTGAAACGGCCGGCATGTTTCATGGCGCGCCGGCGACCCGATGACACGGCCCGGATGTTCATAGTGCCTCTGGCGACCTGATGAGATGCCCGCCTTTATAGCGCGCTGGTGACCCGTGACAACCCGGAGCCTTGGTAATACCCCTGGCTGACGGATTGACCGTATAGGGCGATTGGATGCATATTTGCGTGAGTAAGGCAGTGAAGACGGGGTTTTCGGCTAGTGTCGCTGGGGCGACGTAATATCTGGAAAAGGAATCGGACCTTTGTCAAAGTATAACGCGATGTATAGCGCAGAATTGACAAAGTATAACGCAAAAAAGAAGAACAAGAAACAACAACAGTTCACATATAAAACACTAAACATTATGGCTTTAGAATTAACAGATACCAATTTTCAGGACAAGGTAATCTCCTCGGAAAAATTAACGGTAGTGGATTTCTGGGCTGAATGGTGTGGCCCCTGCCGTGCCATAGGACCCGTTATCGAAGAATTATCCAAAGAATACGATGGAAAGATAAATGTAGGCAAGGTAAATGTGGACCACAACCCACAGTTATCGATCAACTACGGCATCACCAGCATTCCGGCTATCCTCTTTATCAAGGGCGGCAAGGTAGTGGACAAATTGGTTGGCGCGCAGCCCAAATCGAATTTTATCAAGAAGATCGAGCAGCACGTTTAAGGGCTGAGTTCGAAGCGAAAAAAATCAAGGGCCCCTGAAATTTCCGGGGCTTTTTTTATTTAATGACGAATATTTTCCAGCTCAGCCGGATTGTGTTTGTATTTAAAGACCAGGGGGAAAACGATGCCCAGCACCAGCGCATAGGCGGCAAAACTGAACCAGATCGAATGCCAGTCCCTTACGTTGTCCACGGTAAAATAGTCTACTACCCTGCCGCTGATATAGGTGCCGACATAGGCGCCGATCCCGTTGAGCATAAGTGTGAACAAACCCTGCGCGCTGGCCCTTATTCTGAAATCCGCCTCTTTCTCCACGAAAAGGGAACCGGAGATATTGAAAAAATCAAAGGCCATTCCATAGATGATCATGGAGAGGATCAGCAGAGGCAGTCCACTGCCTGGATTGCCGATGCCAAACAGACCGAAGCGGAACACCCAGGCGAATATGCTCATGAGGATGACCTGTTTGATCCCGAACCTCCGCAGGAAGAAAGGGATGGTCAGTATAAAAAGTGTCTCGGAGATCTGGGAAATAGAGATCAGGAGGTTGGAATGCCGCACGGCGAATGAACCGGCATATAACGGGTTTTTGGAGAAGTCATCGATGAACGCGCTTCCAAAGGCATTGGTGATCTGCAAGGCTGCTCCAAGCAACATAGTAAACACAAAAAAGATCAGCATCTTTTTCTGCTTGAACAATACAAAAGCATCCAGGCCAAGCGAAGAGGCAAAGCTCCGCTTCTGATCCGTCCCGGCCGGCAGACAGGCCGGCATCGTAAAAGCATAGATCCCCAGCAACAGCGCCGCGCCGGCGCTGACATAGAGCTGCAAAGGACTCTTATTCCAGCCGGCGAAGTCCACGGTCCACATCGCGAATACAAAGCCAACCGTTCCCCAGACCCGTATCGGCGGAAAATCCTTTACGATATTAAAGCCCCTTTTTTCCAATACGATATAGGAAACCGTATTATTCAGGGCAAGGGTGGGCATAAAGAAGAATGAATTGAACAGCATGGCCAGATAGAACGGGCCATAAGCCGTGAGGGTCGATGCCCAGAGCAAGGACAGCGCGCCCGCGATATGACAAAGGCCGAGGACCCGCTCCGCATTCACCCAGCGGTCGGCCACGATACCAAACAAGGCCGGCGTGACGATGGCGCCAACCCCCATCGTGCCATAAATACTGCCTACCTGCACCCCGGTAAAATGAAGCACATTGAACATATATCCTCCAAGCGAGATCAGCCACGATCCCCAGATAAAGAATTCCAGAAAATTCATCAGAATGAGTCGGAGCCTGATATTCACGGTATATTTTTTTGTTTGGGGAATCTCGTCTGCCAACAACGAATTATATCGGAAGATAGTAACTTTGCGGGATAAATGCAGTTGAACATGAGCACAAAGATCCAGGTGGAGACCATCATAAAGACAGGGGACAAGGAATTATACCGGCTGGGAGAAAAGATACTGATGCAGGAAAGACTGACACCGGAGGAAGGACTGGAGCTTTTTGAGCGGGGAACCCTGCCCTATCTGGGCTCCCTGGCCAATTATGTGCGGGAACTGCGGCACGGGAACAAGACCTATTTTAACCGCAATTTCCATATCGAGCCCACGAATGTCTGTGTATTCACCTGTCAGTTCTGTTCTTATTCGCGGGTTTATGCGCACCGGGACGAGGGCTGGGAACTGAGTCAGGAGCAGATGCTGAATATCGTGAAGGGCTATGACGGGAAACCCGTCACCGAAGTGCATATCGTCGGAGGGGTGCATCCTAAGATGAACCTCGAATTCTTTATCGAATTGCTTCAGAAAATAAAGGCGCATCGTCCGGAGCTGCATATCAAAGGGTTTACGGCTGTGGAGCTCGATTATATGTTCCGCAAGGCCAAGCTGAGCGTGGAGGAAGGCATGAAACGGCTGCATGTAGCTGGGCTGGATTCGCTGCCCGGTGGAGGTGCGGAGATCTTTCATCCGGAGGTGCGGTCCATCATCAGCGCGGATAAAGTGGACGGGGATGGCTGGCTGAAGATCCACGAGGTGGCGCATCTGGAAGGCATGCATACCAATGCCACCATGCTGTACGGGCATATCGAAAAATACCATCACCGCATCGATCATATGGACAGGCTGAGGGCGTTGCAGGACAGGACCGGCGGCTTCAACACCTTTATTCCGCTGAAGTTCCGCAATAAAGACAATGATATGAGCCATGTGCCGGAGTCTTCAGTGGTCGAGGACATGAAAATGTATGCGGTGGCCCGGCTCTATATGGATAATTTCCCGCACCTGAAAGCCTACTGGCCGATGCTGGGCAGACAGAGCGCACAGCTCACCCTGTCCTTCGGGGTGAACGACCTGGACGGGACCATCGACGATACAACACGGATCTATTCCATGGCCGGGAGTGAAGAGCAGACGCCCAGTCTCTCCACGATGCAGCTGGTGTCGCTGATCAGGCAGGTGGGGAGAGAGCCGGTGGAGCGGGATACCCTATATAATGAAGTGAAGAATTATAAGGATGCGGACCTTCAGGCGATGGAATCGGATCCATCCTTGAATTGAGGACGGGGTGACATAAACAGACGACGGGTGTATCGAAACCGTACGCAACGGATCAGGCTTACGGTCATTTATCGTTGATTATCAACCGACAATCATATTGGTATTTTTTTTGGCAGTCTTTCCCTATGCTTAAGAACTATCTCACCATCGCCTGGCGCAATTTGCTAAAGAACAAATTGTTCTCCTCAATCAATATTATCGGGCTGGCCGCCGGCATGGCGATTGCCCTGCTGATCGGCCTGTGGATTGCGGACGAACTGCGGTTCGATCACTATCACCAGAACCACAGCCGGCTGGCGCAGGCGTTTGATCTCGCCTACGTTAATAAAGACACTATTTATACCAACCAGACCATACAGATGCCCCTGGGCAACGAGCTTCGTACGAAATATGGCAGGGACCTGAAATATACATCCCTTGTTGCGGGTGGGGGTCCTCATATACTGGCAGCGGGTGATAAAAAAATATCAGGTACAGCCATATATGCAGAGAAGGATTTTCCGGAGATGTTCACGCTCGATATGGTGAAAGGCGGCCGGGACGTGCTGAAAGACCCCTCTACCTGTATGATCTCGCAATCCATGGCGCTGGCGATCTTTGGGCATGAGGACCCGATGAACAAGGCCATCCTTATCGATAACGGGATTGAACTGAAAGTGGGGGGTGTTTATAAAGACCTGCCGGAGAATACCACTTTCTATGAGATGGCCTGTATCATGCCCTGGGAGAACAAGGCAAACTGGTGGAACTCTGCCGACCCTCAAGGCAACTGGTATAACCATAACGGGTCATTATATGTGCAGGTGAAAGACAATGTCAGCATGGAACAGGCCGCCGCTTCCGTAAAGGACGCTCCTACCAGCCATATACAAGGATATAACGAAAATGCTACTTTATTCCCGCTGGACAAGCTCCATTTATACAACGAGTTCACCAACGGGAAAATGTCCGGCGGTCGTATACAGACCCTCTGGCTGTTTGGCATCATCGGAGTATTCGTGCTGCTGCTCGCCTGCATCAACTTTATGAACCTGAGCACGGCCAGGAGCGAGCGACGGGCAAAGGAAGTCGGCATCCGCAAGGCTATTGGCTCCCTGCGTACGCAGCTGATCGGGCAGTTTATCAGCGAATCGCTGGCAGTGGCGTTTCTATCCCTGCTGTTGTCGCTCATCCTCGTGCAGATCTCTCTTCCCTTTTTCAACGATCTGGCGGACAAACATATGTCCTTGCCCTGGGGCAATATTCGTTTCTGGGGGCTGCTCTTTACGTTCACTTTTCTAACCGGCCTGATCGCCGGCAGCTATCCGGCCTTTTATTTATCGGGGTTCAAACCGATCCAGGTGCTGAAGGGCACCTTCCGGGCCGGGCGTTTCGCCTCCGTCCCGCGGAAGGTCCTGGTAGTCGTTCAGTTTACCGTATCCATTACCATGATCATCGGGACGATCATTGTTTTCCGGCAGATCCAATTTGCAAAAGCGAGACCGGTGGGTTATACCCGGGAGGGCCTTATAAGCGTCGAAAAGAATACAAACGATCTCTACAAGCATAGTGAGGCGATCCGGAGCGAGTTGTTACAGACAGGCGCTATAACGGACATGGGGGAATCCAATAGCCTCCCGACCGAAATATCATCCGGCAATGGTGGCTTTTACTGGAAAGGCGTCGAGCCGGATAATTTGTTCAACTTCGGGACTATTGCTGTGAACTATGACTTTGGACATACCGTCGGCTGGAAGGTCATAGAAGGGCGCGATTTTTCCAGAAATTTTCTGGGGGATACGACTGCTGTCATGGGCGGGTTGATCGTGAATGAATCTGCGGTGAAACAAATGGGGTTGAAGCACCCGGTCGGAGAGATCGTCAATTACAAAGGCACCATCTTTGCCAATGTTCCCCATGTCATAGTGGGTGTGGTGAAAGATATGGTGATGGAATCGCCTTATAAAAAACCGGTCCCGGTAATGTTCTTTTGTGGTAGTTGGGCGAACCATATGGTGCTCCGTGTCAATCCCCAGATGCCCCTGCGAGGGGCCCTGGCCAAAATTGAGCCTGTATTCAAAAAATACAATCCCGGAAGTCCCTTTACCTATAGCTTTATCGATGACATCTATGCGAAGAAATTTGCTGATGAGGAACGTATCGGCCACCTGGCGGGTTTCTTTGCCATCCTGGCCATCTTTATCTCCTGTCTGGGATTGTTTGGTCTGGCTTCTTTCATGGCGGAGCAGCGCGTCAAGGAGATCGGTGTTCGCAAGGTCCTGGGAGCGACGGTATTCAATCTCTGGAAGCTGTTGTCAAAGGATTTTGTGACGCTGGTCATTCTATCCTGTTTTATCGCTGTTCCGCTGGCCTGGTATTTTCTTCATGCCTGGTTGCAGAAATATGAATATCGTACGGAGATCAGCTGGTGGATCTTTGCCGCATCTGGAGCGGGGGCGCTGGTCATAACCCTGCTGACGGTGAGTTATCAGGCGATCCAGGCCGCGCTGGCTAACCCGACGAAAAGTCTACGATCGGAATGAACACGCCCGTCTTGGCTAGTGCTTCCAGGGTCAGCCGCTTACGCGTCTTCTGGTCGGAATAGGCTCGCCACATCGCTGGCGCATCTAGTATTGGCCGCTCTCGCGTCCTCTTGATCCGAATGAACAGCCCACAGAGGCCTCGTTTGTTCACCTGCGCATTGTCAGCACTCACTAAGCCCGAGCGGGATCTGCACGGCGAGGCCGCCATCTGATGTCTCCTTGTATTTACTGTTCATGTCCCTGGCTGTATCCCACATGGTCCGGATCACAGCGTCGAGCGATACTTTTGCAAAATCGGGGGTGCTCTGAAGGGCAAGCTGAGAAGCCGTGATGGCCTTTATGGCGCCCATCGTATTCCTTTCGATACAAGGGATCTGGACGAGGCCGCCGATGGGATCGCAGGTAAGTCCAAGATGATGTTCCATAGCGATCTCGGCTGCCATCATAGCCTGTCGCTGCGTGCCGCCCACGCATTCCGTCAACGCCCCGGCCGCCATGGCGGAAGAGACCCCGATCTCGGCCTGGCATCCGCCCATAGCGGCGGAGATGGTCGCTCCCTTTTTAAAAATACTTCCCAGCTCGGATGCCGTCAGCAGGAACTGGATGATCTTCTCTTCCTCGAATCCATCACAGAAAATAATAAAGTACTGCAAAACTGCGGGGATCACTCCGGCCGCTCCATTGGTCGGTGCCGTAACCACCCGTCCAAAGCTGGCATTCTCTTCATTTACAGCCAGCGCAAAACAGCTGACCCAGTCGAGCGTGTATTTAAAATCATTACCGCCCTGGCGGATCGCATGGATCCATTCATCGAAATTATCATACTTCCTTCCGCCCGTCAGTCTCCTGTTGAGATCGGCCGCACGACGTTTGACCTGCAGGCCTCCGGGCAGCACGCCTTCGGTATGGCAGCCCCGGTAAATGCATTCCTTCATTACCCGCCAGATATTCAGGAGCCCGGTGCGGGTGTCTTTTTCCGGTCGCCAGGCCGTCTCATTTTCCATGACCACCTCGCTGATGCTCATGCCGGTCTTCCTGCACCAGTGCAGCAGATCTTCGGCCGTGTCGATGGGGAAAGGCAATTGTACGGACTGGTGGCTGCTGGCCTTCCCTCCTTCCTGCTCCACGAAGCCGCCTCCGATGGAATACCAGGTCTCTGCGAACCGCTCTCCGTTGCCAAGCGTAGCAAGAAAGCTGACGGCATTGGGATGGTAAGGAAGGGTTTCGGAATAGAGGAATTCTATATCTGTCGTGGGATCGAAGTCGATTTCCTGCCGGCCGTTGACCCTTAATTTTTTGCCGTCACTGATATCCTGGAGAAAGGAGTCTATTTTACCCGGGTCAAACGTTACGGGATCTTCTCCTGCCAGCCCGAGCTGGATCGCCATATCGGTGCCGTGGCCTTTGCCGGTCTTGGCCAGGGAACCATAGAGCAGAACTTTTAGTGCGGTGAGTCCGGAAAGTTTGTCCTTGTCCTGGAGGGAAGTAATAAAACGTTGTGCGGCCCTCCAGGGGCCGAGGGTATGTGAGCTGGAGGGTCCCACGCCTATCTTAAACATATCAAAGACGGAGATGGCTTCGTGTGGCAAGTACAGTTATTTTGGCAAAGATAGATCATCTGACCTCAATGCACCAATCTGGGGGTCTGTGTATCACACAAGGCTATCTAACCTGTGATTCCGGTATTTCATGAAAAAGATCCCGATGATACGGCGAGTATATTTATTTTTGCAAGTCTTTAAACTTATCCTCGGACTTTTTGGCTCCGATTTCCTTTCTGTGACCTTGCCGTTCCAATCTTAATTATTTACCATTAAAATGTAATTATTATGATTGACAGTAATGTATGCAGCCAATGCGGTTGCACTATAAGAAAGGGATTTCCTATCTTTATTATTGATCATGGCAGCTTAGTCATCACATCTGACTCAGATGATGGCAGGAAATGGGCTTGCCCTAATTGTGGGAAGATAAACTAATAAAGAAATCTCCTTATATGTTTTGCCGAATATTTACAAATTTTTACAATTCTATTTTAATTATCGCTTAGGTTTTATGATTTATGGTCTTATAAGACCATACAAATATACAATCATTTTACAATTACCAAAATAAATCTACACTTTTTTACAAATTTATTTACTGTGGCAGCCCGAGCCAATAAAGAAAAGATCGATCAATTCAAAGCGGACGTAGCTCTTTTAGAGTCCATGGGCCGTACTCGTGCAGAAATTGCCGATAAAATAGGGGTAAAAAAGCCTATGGACGATGCCAATTTCAGCAAATATTATAACGAAAAAGACACCCACCCCATCACTGAAAATTTCCTTAGAAAATTTTACAAATCGTGGGGTGAAGTCCTGAATACGGAGAAGAAAAAAGGGAAGGATGCAAGAAAAGAGAAAGAAGCTGGCTACCCGACCGGCACTTCTGCCTCCGAGTTCCTCATCGAAGAAGAAAAAAATGATGACAGAGGCAGCTATATTGCTTTCCTGGAAGGGACCAATGTCCGATTACAGAAACTGGTAGATGATTGTCTTACATTTATACGGCAGCAGGGTGGAAAGTTTGGGAAACCACCTGCCGATCAATAGTTCCGGGCAAAAAAAAGCCCCGGTGGTTTCCGGGGCCGTAGCAGGTAGTTCATGGTTACTGCACATCAAGCAGATGTATGTCAAAAATCAGGATAGAATAAGGTGGAATCGTGATGTTCGGGTTCGCGGTGCTTACTGATTGGCTACCGTAACCCAGCGTCGGAGGTATATATAACGTTATCTCCCCTCCCTTTTGAATCAGTGGCACTCCTTGCTGCCATCCATCGATCAGATTTACTAATTGTGTCGCAAAGCTGTTCTGCTGATCAAATATCGTTCCGTTGGTAAGCTGACCAATATAGCCTATCGTAATCTGGGAACATTCTGCCGGCTTCAACCCCGAACCGGCATCGTTTATCTTGTAATAAAACCCCCTGGAATGCAAAGTAGCAGCTATGCCCAGTGAATCCAGGTACTTCTTAACGGCTTGCTGTTCTGAGACCGGTGCCACCATCCCATCGTCTGTATACTCACATTTCTTCTTTGCACAGGAGGCGCAGTAACAAAAGGTAACGGATAATAAGAGCCAGCGTAACTTCCTCATGCAAATCTTTTTGCAAATATAGTCCCACAGAAACTAGACAACGCTACAATAGGAATTGCTGCAAGAAATATTGAAATTTTATATTTTTTTCAAAAATTATCCATAAAATAATGAAGGCTCGTAATAAAACACTGTCTGGCGAGCGTAACCAGGGAGGTCCGGCGGAGGTATGGAGGCGGCATGGAGATGATGAAAGGGGCAAGATTGGTGAATTAATACTATGTGTAAAGAGCTTTTTTATACCCAGTTACGCATTTCGGGTAAATGGGTATCATGGACACATTGTGGCCGATGCGGCCGGCAAGGATGAAATTATTGTTCGTCCCGGCGCTGGTGGGAGGTTGGTGGAGGTTCGGGCTCGGCGGACGCAGGAGAGTCGGCGGACGCGGCGGACTCGGGGGGTTCGGGGGGTTCGGGGTCGCGGGCCAGCAGCTCGCGGTATCGCTGCTCATACTGGTCCCATCTGTGCTGCCGGTAGAAAACAGCCGTGAAACCGACGATCAGCAGGAGCGCGATGATCAGGACCAGGGGACTGAATTCGCCGTTGTTGGCTTCCATGTCCGCCCTGCGGTACCAGCCTGAACTGAAATTGATGACGATGGGTATGGCGAAAAGCAGCCCTACAGGGATGCCTACCAGAAATTGTCTGAAGATCTTTTTCTGGCGGGTGCGGTTTTGTTCCCAGTAATGGATAAAATCCTTCTCTTCCTGTGTCATCATATCCCGGTTAAAGGGCAAAGTTAAGCCTGGGAACGCCAATACACCCGGGGTTGCCAAATAATATTAAGATATGCCCTGTTTCGGGTGTCAGGATATGCCGTGTTTCGGAGGAAGTTTTTTATCTTTAACCTATCTCAAAATCCATTCGTTGTGAAATTACCTCAACTATTGTCACAGTTCCTGTATCTCGCCAAGAAACTTGACCTCCCGGGGATCGGTAGTTTTACCCTGGACCCCAGCGTTGTCATACCAGAAGGCTCCGATAAGGACGTACAAACCATTGCTTCCGGCATCAGCTTCAGAAATACGGTAATCCGGGAACCGGATGATGCCCTCGTTACCTTTATCAAAGAACATACGGGCAAGATGAAACCGCTGGCGGCTGCCGACCTGGATTTCTTTCTTACGACCGGCAAGCAGCTCCTCAACATCGGCAAGCCCTTTTACCTCGAAGGCATCGGCGTGCTGATCCAGAACAAGGAAGGAAAACTGGACTTTACCCCTGGTGAGTACAGCAGGGCGAAGCTGCAGGATCAGGAAACCGAAAGAAAAGAGAGGGCCGGTGGTAAAGTGGTCCTCGAAGAATCGCATCATGCACACCGGTCTCATCACGAACACGAGCCGAAGTCCGGCAGTGCGCGGCAGGCCGTGCTGCTGACCGTCATCATCGGCGGGCTGATCGTCATCGGCTGGGGTGGCTATACCCTGTACAAGAAAAATACCGTCGCGGAGCCTGTGGCCGATCGTGTGCAGGTTGCCGATACCACTACCACTGCGATTCCACCACCCGATACTTCGACTTCGGGCAAGGATACGACCAAAATGGCCGTCTCCACCACCGGTGCAGGCGCCGGGACTTCGGCCGCGCCGGATAAACCTCCTGTGGCCAGCACCACAGCCGTGAAAAAACCGGATGCCCCTGTGTCTTCGCCGGCCGCTTCTTCTTCCGTAACGACCAATCCACCTGCATCCGCCGCTGCGTCAGGTCCTGGCGTCAATGCTTATAAATTTATCATCCTGGAAACGACCCGCAAGGGCCACGCGCTGAGAAGGTATAATCAGCTGCTGGGCTTCCAGCTGAATATAAAAATGGAGCAGAAGGATTCGTCTTTCTTCAAGCTCTATTTTCCCATCAATGCAACGATCCGGGATACGACCCATATCCGGGATTCGCTGGCCGATGTATATGCCGCGCATGTGAGGATAGAGCGCTGACCCGTCGCAAAACTGCTTCACCGATATGAGACCCGCCGCCCCATACTGGATCGAGAAATTGCAACTGACCCGGCATATTGAAGGGGGTTCGTTCCGCGAAGTGTACCGTTCCGCATTGTCCATTCCCCGGAGATCGTTGCCCGTACTTTTTCAGGGTGAAAGAAATATCTCCACCAGCATCTATTTCCTGCTAGAAAAAGAACAGTTCTCAGCCTTCCATCGTATTGCCTCGGACGAGCTCTGGCATTTTTATTTTGGCGACCCTCTGCTCATTTATGAAATTACCCATGGGGGTCTGCTGCAAACTCATCTGCTGGGTTCCGATGCGGAGAAGGGGGAAGTCTTTCAGACCGTAATACAGGCCGGGAGCTGGTTTGCCTCCATCCCTGCCGCGGGTGGAGAATATTCGCTTGCGGGTTGCACCGTGTCTCCGGGATTTGACTTTGCCGATTTCGAGCTGGCTGACCGCGAACAGCTGTGCATGCAGTATCCGCGTCATGCCGGTCTGATCGCTTCGCTGACGCGTTGAAAACCGTTACGGTACGACCTTGCGGGCGGGTGCCTGTTCGGGCATATAGATAACCCCTTCTTTCATCACCCATTTTACGTTGTGGAGTTGTGCCATAGCAACAGCCGGATCGCCTTCCACGACAACAAGGTCTGCCGGCATGCCGGGTCTGATCCTGCCCGCACGGTCAGCGATCTTGAACACATCGGCGTTGACGGAGGTGGCGGAGCGGAGGACGTCCAGCGGTTTCATTCCATAGTCCACCATCGCCTCCATCTCCCGGGCGTTATCTCCATGGGCAAATACGCCGACATCGCCTCCCATACATATAATGACTCCGGAGGCGAGGGCCGCCTGGAAGCTTTTTCTTTTTGCCGTCATCCTTTTTGGCTCCGGTCCCACTCCTTTACGCCAGCCGCGGTAGGACTCGACCGCCTCCCCCGCCGACAATGTGGGACAAAGCGCGATCCCTTTTGCCTTCATGGCGGCAAAGAGCTCCGGGGTGCCTTCATCTCCGTGCTCAATGGTCGCCACACCAGCCTCGATGGACCTTCTCATGCCTTCTGCCGTTGATGCATGAACGACGACCTGCCGGCCGCTGCTGCCGGCGACGGACACCGCCAGTTTCAGTTCTTCCAGCGTGAAGGTAGGCGCTGCCTTGTCATTCAGCCCCCACCGGTAGTCTGCATACAGCTTGATCAGATCGGCGCCGTTTCCGATCTGTGTCCGGATCGTTTTGATCAGCGCGTCCGTCCCATCGGCTTCCGCCGCGCCGCGCGGCGATTCGATATCATAGCTGAGCTCTCTGGGGCCATAGCTTCCGGTGGCCACGATGGCGCGGGTAGCAACCAGCATATGCGGTCCGGGGATGATGCCTTTTTCAATGGCCTGTTTGAGACCCACGTCATCATATCCCGCCCCTTCCGTGCCGAGGTCCCGGGTCGTGGTGAAGCCGGCCAGCAATGTCTTCCGGGCATGAACGGTCGCCCTTGCCACCCGCTCAGCACGGGATTCTTTCAGTACCTGCATGTTCCAGGGCGTTTCATTATATGGATGCAGGAATAAATGGCTGTGGCCTTCGATGAGGCCGGGTAAAAGGGTGCAGCCTTTCAGCTCTACCACGGTGGTGCCTTCCGGTGTTTTTGCCGAACCTGCCGGTCCGGCGGACCCGATCGTTTGTCCCTGCACCATGACCTCCCAGCCTTCATGCATCTGCTCCCCGTCGAATACGCGGTCGGGGCGGAGCAGATAATATCCGGCCGAGTTGAACGGCGACGCCGGGGTTGCCGCGGTCTGCTGCGCCGTCTGTGGTGATGCGCGCGGGGAGGCGGTCCTTTGCGCGAACGATGACTGGCAGAGGGCAAGTGACAACAGAAAGAACAGGCAATTTCTCATGGTGATGATTATGGCTCAATTTACCATTTCTTCCGCTTTTTAAAATACCCATACAGAGGTATGCCCGCCGCCGTGAGGAGGATCCCGAAGACCGACCGGACCACTGGACTTCTTCCGCTGTTGTAATCGGAGATATCATTATACAGGGTAATCCCCAAATAAAGGAATGTGAAAAGGATAAAGAGCAGCGGGATCACCGGATAGCCCTTGACTTTATACGGACGGTCGGCATCCGGCATCCTTTTACGCAGGATAAAAAATCCAATGGCGGTGAGCCCGTAAAATACCCAGGACATAAAAACAAACATATCCGCCAGGATGTCGAAGGAGCCGCTGATCACGAATAGGCTGCTCCATATTCCCATGAGCAGGACAGAGTTACCAGGCGTGCGGAACCGGGGATGCACTTTGCCGGTCCAGGCGAAGAAGGTCCTGCTCTCCCCCATCGCGAAAACGATGCGGGCATTGGTCAGCAGGTTTATATGCGTGGCGCCAAAGGCGGAAATGACGATCAGCACGGCAATCATCGCGGCGCCTGCCGTTCCCATCACTTTTTCCATGGCATCGGCGGCGACGAGGGGGGAATGCGCCATCTGTCCGACGGGCAAAACATACATATAGGCGATGTTGGACAGCACATAGATCAGGATACAGGCGCTGAGCCCGATGAGCAGGCTCCTGGTCAGATTGCGTCTGGGATCCTTGATCTCCCCCGCCATCATGTTCACATTGTACCATCCGTCATAGGATGCAAAAGCTCCGGTGGTCGCCGCTACAAAGGCCGCCAGCAGGGTCCATCCGTGGAGATGGAATTCTGGGGAGTTGGTAAAGAAATTCTTTGCCGATCCTTTTCCTGAAAATAAGATGCCGCCGATGATCAGACCCAGGGCAAGTGTTTTTACAATGGTCGCTATGAACTGAAGTACGTTGCCTGACCGGGTACTGAGATAGTTAAGTCCGGTGAGCAGGATGATGATCAGGATAGCGACGGTCTTGACCCCGAAATTCTGCAGCGGATAGATTACGGCGATATAAGGAATATGCCATCGGACGGACGCCTCGACGGCCGGGCTGAAATGCGGCAGATGAATAAAGTAGCCGGCATAATCCGAGCATACAAAAGCAATGGAGGCGATGGACGCCGTATTGATCACCGCCATGGTCGACCAGCCGTAGAGAAATGCCGTGAAATCGCCGAATATTTTCTGCAGATAAATATAAGGGCCACCCGTCTCGGGAAACATGGAGCCGAGTTCGGCGTAGATCATCGCGCCAAAAATGGAAATGACGCCTCCCACGATCCACACCGCGGTCAGCAGTACCGGTGAGCCGAGCTGCCCGGCCATGGTCGCCGGCTTCATGAAAATACCGGAGCCGATGACGCTGCCTATTACGATGGATACGGCCGGCCAGAGGCCGATGTTCTTTTTAAGCTCCATTTTTTGCTCGCCGGGTGCTGTATTGCTCATTGTTTATGTGTCGTTGAGATTGGTGAGATTGGATTTCTGGGCGGACCGGGTCGAATTGGGCGGGCTTTTATAACGCATTCCGGGACTAGAGGTTGAACTTTTTTCAAGGTTTTGAAAATCAATGGGTTCTAAAAAGTTCAACTATTATGGTCTGAAAGGTGGTGTTGGTTACCCCATCCATTCAGCCATGATGCGGTGAAAATGATGGGTTCCCTGTTCGTGGGTAACGGAATAGCGTCCATGGCGGTAGTATCGTGACCGGATCCCTTTCTGTACGGCCTCCACGACCTCTTCATCTTCCATTTCGACTTCGCCAAGGCCTGCGCCCGCGCCTTTGCCATATTTTTTTTCATCGGCGATATAGGTCAGGAACGAAACCCGGGTCTCCGTGAGGCCGACCGGCGTCACGATGTTCACGGAAAGTCCCCAGGGATAAAAATTGAACATCATATTCGGGAATACAAAGAAATAATAAGCCGCTATTTTTTTTCCAAAGTCCGGCGAGGAAGGCGGCAGATCGAAACAATCTTCGTCGTCCTTTGCAATGCCCAGCTGAAGATTGGAATAGCGGAACAGCTCCGTGGTATAATTGCCAAAGTCGATCACGGCGTTCAGTCCCGCATGAACAAAGGGGATATGAAAACCTTCGAGATAATTCTCGCAATAAAGCGCCCAATGCGCCTTTACCGTAAAGTCCCTTGACAATTCCGGGTGGAAAACGAAATCCCGGAAGGGCAACCATGCCATCCGGTCCATCATGTCCTGGAAGAAATGTCCCGGAGGGATAGCGGGGAGTGCGGAGGGGGCAGAGGTAGAGGTTGCCGTGGCCGTTGCGCTGACATCCAGCGACGTGAACAACCACGGTCCCCACTGAAACAAGGGCAGCTGTTTCAGATCGTCAGCGGGAGAAGGAAAGTCCTTTACTTCCCGGAACTCGGGCATGGACTGGAACCGGCCATCGAGATGGAACTGCCTGCCATGATAGCGGCAGCGGAGATGGCTGAGTTGACAGGCTGCGGTGGCCAGAAGATTACCCCGGTGTGTGCAGACATTGGAGAGCAGACGAAGGACGCCCGTCTGATCTCTTACGAGCACGAGCGGTTCATCCAGATGATCTTCCAGCAGCGTAAAGGGCCAGGCCGTTCCGGGTTGTGGCGCCAGGTCCGCATGGCCGATCCATTGCCATGAAGGGACGAACAATTTCTCCTTTGCCATCGCAAATAATTCCGGGTCGGTGTAAAATTCCTTGCCGGGCGTTCTGGCGCTGGAAATATCGGGGTCGATGATGAATCGCTGCATAAGCGGTTGTAAGTTAAGAAAGACTTCCCTTACCTTTGCGAAATGTCGGAAGATGTGCAAATTATAACGGGCAGCAAGGCTGAATGTTATGCCGCTCTTCTGCCCCAGATCAACGGGCTTGTCGAAGGGGAAACGGACCTCGTTGCCAATCTGGCCAATATTGCGGCTGCGCTGAAAGAACAGTTTGGCTGGTTGTGGATCGGGTTCTATCTGGTGAAGGGCGAGGAGCTGGTGGTGGGACCTTTTCAGGGGCCAGTCGCCTGCACACGGATCCGCAAAGGCCGTGGGGTCTGCGGCGCCAGCTGGGAGAAGGCCGAAACCCTGATCGTTCCCGATGTCGAGGCTTTCCCGGGTCATATCGCGTGCAGCAGCCGGAGCCGGTCGGAGATCGTCGTGCCCCTGTTTCATCAGGGGGAGGTGGCTGGCGTCCTGGATATCGACAGCGAGTCGCTGAATGCATTCGACGAGGTAGACCAGCGCTGGCTGGAAGAGCTGGTGAAGCTGATCCCAGGGCTAGGAAGTTGAGCGACGAATGATCCGCGCCGATGGGTGACCGCCCCATGAGCATGTTTAACCAATGAAACAACATCAATAAAACACCATGACGAAGAACCTTGTTATTGCTTGCCTTGGAATCTTATTTGCCGGCCATGCCTTCTCCCAGAATCAAAAAGTGCCGGATGCGTCCGTTATCCTCAGCCGCAAGCAGGTGCCGATCCTCTGCTATCATCAGGTCCGCGACTGGAAGCCCTCCGACTCCAAAATGGCGAAAGACTATATCATGCCCCCCGCCAATCTGCGCGCCGAGCTGCAGATGTTGGCGGACAGCGGCTATCATACTATATTGCCCGATCAGCTGTATGCTTATCTTACGACGGGCGCGGCCCTTCCTTCGAAGCCGATCATGCTGACCTTCGACGACACGGATGAGGATCAGTATACCGAGGCCTTCCCGGACCTGAAAAAACACGGCTTCAAGGCCGTCTTCTTTATCATGACCGTTTCGCTTGGCAGGCTGCCGCACTATATGAGCAAGGAGCAGGTCAAAGAACTCTACAATGCCGGCAATGTGATCGGCAGCCATACCTGGGACCATCACAACGTAAAAAAATACCAGGGCAACGACTGGGCCATCCAGATCGACAAGCCCACCAAACAGCTCGAGGCGATCACGGGAACTCCCATCCGCTATTTTGCCTATCCTTTCGGGCTGTGGAATCCGCAGGCCATCCCGGAGCTGAAGAAAAGGGGCTTTGTCGCCGCCTTTCAGCTGGCCGATAAAATGGATCCCCACGATCCGCTGTTCACCGTGCGGCGCATCATCGTTGCCGGGGGATGGAGCCTGAAGACTTTTAATAATGCTATACACGCCAGCTTCCATTAAAGATTAATCGCGATCCGGCGAGAAAGATAATTACGGCGGGGTGACCCCTTGCCCGGATCCTGATGCCGGACCGGGTGACCGGTTATCCCGCAGCGCCGGGCGTCGGAGTGCCGGGAAAATTCTTTTTTTATACAGAATAGGAACATGCTTTGTCTGGTTCGTCTTATTGGTTAAGGCGGAGTGGGTGAGGGTCATGCGCTAAATCGATTTATTGCGATCGGCTCAAACTGCGCTCCAGGTCCGCCACACCTATTTAATTCATTGGACAGCCAAAAACTAAACATGTATGAGGAAATTCAAATTTCTCCTTGCTTTGCTGCTTATGGCCACTGGAACATGGGCCCAAACCCGGCAACTGACCGGAAATGTCAAAGATTCAAAATCCGGTAACGCTCTCCCTTCTGTCACCATCAAAGTAAAAGGACAACGGATGCTCACCAGCACCGATGCGGGTGGTGCCTTCTCCCTGAAAGCGCCAACCGGCAATCTGACTCTCGAAATCTCCTCGGTGGGGTATCTTACCCAGTCGGTGGCGGTCGGCGCCTCCGAGAGCAGTGTCAATGTTAATCTTGAATCCTCTTCCACCCAGCTGGGCGAGGTGGTCGTTACAGCCCTCGGCATTTCGAAAGAAGCGAGGAAGCTGGGATACGCCGTATCCACGGTGAACGGCGATCAGCTCAACCGGGCCAGAGAGACCAATGTCGCCCTTTCATTAGCAGGCCAGGTGGCCGGTCTGAATGTACACGGAGCCAATGGCGGTCCGGGCAGCAGCGCCCGTATCCTCCTGCGGGGTATGCCCAGCATGAACTCGGGTGGTTCTCCCCTGTTCGTCATCAATGGCGTTCCGATGGATAATACCAACCGTGGTGCGGCCGGCGAGTGGGGCGGATCGGACAACGGCGACGGCATCGGGAATATCAATCCCGACGACATAGAGACCATGACGGTCCTCAAAGGCCAGGCGGCGTCCGCGCTGTATGGTGCGAGAGCCTCCAACGGAGTGATCCTCATCACCACCAAGGCTGGCAAAAAAGGAGATTTCACGATCGAGTACAATACCAATGCTACCTGGGATAAGGCCGTCAACAACACCGACTTCCAGTATGTCTACGGACAGGGGCAGAACGGCGCGAAGCCGGCCAACAAAGTGGAAGCGCAGAATACGGCCAGACTGGCCTGGGGTGGAAAGCTGGACGGACAATCCGTGATCCAGTATGATGGAAATTCCTACGCTTATTCTCCTTACAAGGATAATATCAAAAACTTTTACCGGACCGGGCCTTCGCTGACCAATACCGTATCCATCGGTGGCGGCAACGACCGGGGTACCTTCCGTCTTTCGCTGTCCAACCTCGACAACAGCTCGATCGTCCGCAACAGCGGGCTGGACCGCAAAACGATCAACCTGAACCTCAGCCAGAAGATCACGGACAAGCTGAGCGCAACGGTGGTCGCGAACTATATCGACGAAGCAGGCCGCAACAGGGCTCAACTGAGCGATGGACCGGGAAATCCCAACAACGGGTTCTTCCTAGCCCCGAATATCAACGAGAATATCCTGAAACCGGGCTATGACGCCACGGGCACCGAAGTCGTGTTCAGCGACGATAATTATGTGACGAACCCCTGGTTCGTGGTGAGCAAATTCATCAACAACACGGGCCGTAAGCGCCTGATCACCGCCGTTACCGGCAAGTATAACTTCACCGACTGGCTGTATGCACAAGGCCGGGTCGGCTATGATCTGGAGAATGACCGTATCCTCCAGATAACCCCAACCGGTACGAACTTCACCTACAATTCAGCCGGTCAGTCCGGTCAGCTGAACGGGCTGACCACGTTACAGGTCTCCGAGCTGAATCTGGACGGGATCATCGGCGCATCGCATAAGATCACCGAAGACCTCAGCGTGGATGCAACGATCGGGGTCAATCAGCGGAGGAACCATTATGAATATGTGCAGATCAACGGCAGCCAGTTCGTCATCCCCAACCTGTATGCACCGGGGAACGTGCTGAGCTTTGGCCGGAATTATTATTTTTCCCAGACGGAAGTACATTCCGCCTATTATACCCTGGACTTCAATTATAAGGATTTCCTGCTGCTGAACACAACGGGCCGGTATGACGCCTATTCCACGCTACCCAGCGAGAACAGGACGATCTTTACACCGGCTGTATCGGGTGGGTTCATATTCTCGAAGTTCCTCAACAGCAGGACGCTGAACTATGGTAAGCTGCGGGTTGCTTATGCGCAGACCAGCGGCGAGCCATTCGGCGGACCCAATAATAATGGGAGCGGCGCTTATCAGACCAGTCTTTATTACGGGGTCGGCAATGCGATCAACAGCACACCTGTGGGCCTTCTCAACGGAGCCGGTGGTAATGTGAATAATCTGCCGAACCTTCCCAACCTCTTCCTGAAACCATTCGTTCTCGATGAACTGGAATTTGGTACGGAGCTGAAATTCCTGAACAACCGGCTGGGGCTGGATGTGTCGTATTTCGAGCGCAAGACGCATCATGAGATCCAGAACGCCACGCTGAGCCAGGCCTCCGGGTATTCGAGCACGGTAGTAGGTACCGGGTCCACAAAGAATAACGGCCTGGAAGTCCAGGTAACCGGCGTTCCAGTGAAGACGCAGAATTTCACATGGAATGTCACCTTCAATTTCACCAATGTAAAGAATACGATCCTCGAAACGGACCTCGCCGGTGGTACCGTTACGCTGGGTACCTACCGCCCGCTGAATGCGAACACCGCATTTGTGAAGGGGATGGCGGGCCCGCAGATCATGGCCCATGATTATACCTACGATTCGAAAGGGAATATCGTGGTGGATGGCAGCGGATTGCCGGCACAGGGCAAGCTGCTCCCGATGGGCAGCGTGCTGCCGACGGTCTATGGCGGACTGAGGAACGACCTGTCCTATAAGGACTGGAATTTCTCCTTCCTCATCGATTATAATTATGGTAACAAGATCCTGTCCGCTACCAGCGATTATACGATCTCCCGCGGGTTGAACAAGCTGACCCTGGTGGGCAGAGAGACAGGCATCACCACCGGCGTAACGGCCGCAGGCGCGACCAACACGGTCAAGGCGGATGCGCAGACCTACTACCAGGCGCTTGCTAATAATATTTCTAAATTCAGCGTCCTGAACGGAGATTATATCAAGCTGCGGCAGATCACGCTGGGTTACACGATCTCTGAAAGGGCATTGGGAAATATTCCATTGTTCCGTGCGATACAGATCTCGCTGGTCGGCCGTAATCTGCTGACCCTTATGAAACACAGCGAAAATATCGATCCGGAATCGGGATTTGCCTCCAGTGTTAAATATGCCGGCATCGAAGGCACAAGCCTCCCTGCCTCCAGAACATTCGGAATAAACGCTAACTTCAAATTCAAAAAATAGTCAATATGAAATTCCAAAAAATATTATTCTATATATGTTCCGTTTGTGTGCTGGGGCTGGGGGCCTGCACCAAGAAGTTCGACGCGATCAATACGGATCCCACGCAGGCATCGGCCTCGCAGTTCGATCCGAACCTGCTGCTGTCGGGCGCAGAGACCGGTTATTTTATCGCCAACCAGGGATACAATGGCCCGATCCTGTTCCAGAGCATGTGGGTGCAGACCTTTGCCAGCGCGGCGTATCCGAGCTATTACAGCAACGGGGATAAGTATGTGGGATCGAGCAATCTGCTGGATTACCAGGGCCGTCTCTGGACCCGCTGCTACAATTCCGCCAGCTATTGTTACGAGATCCAGAACCTGACAAAGGGTGTGGCCAGTCTGGTCAACCTGAGAGGCATCGCCCTTATTCTGCAGCTGCACAATCTGGAAGTCCTCACCGATGTATATGGCGATATTCCTTATTCCCAGGCCCTGCGGGCCAAGGAAGGCATCTCCCAGCCGGTGTATGACAAGCAGCAGGATATCTATACGTCCATGCTGGCGAGACTGGATTCGGTGCTGCCGACGCTGGACCCCGCCAAGGACGCGCCAAAGAACGATGCCTGGTCGTACAAAGGCGATGTGGCCAAATGGAAGAGATTCGGCTATTCCCTTATGCTGCGGATGGCGATGCGGCTGACCAAGGCGGATGCCACCACTGCGCAGAAATATGCCGAGAAAGCGGCCGCGGGCGGCACGATGACGGACAACGGAGATAATCTTTATCAGGTATTCGACCAGGCCAATGGCTATGGCAATAATAATTCCAGCGCGCTGGTAGTTCCCGAGGATTATTCCGAGGTCCGGTGGGGCAAGGTGCTGATCGACTATCTGAAATCGACGACCGATCCGCGTCTTCCCGTCATTGCGGAAGTTCCGCAGGCCGGTATAAAGAACGCGGCTAACGAAAGCCTGCCGGGTATTTCCACGGCTGCCTCTCAGAACGGGATGCCAAGCGGACGTGATCAGAATGGCGGCGCGACCGATATCAGTACCGCACCCGGTTATCCCGGTGGTACGGGCACGGGTACGGACTTCAACAAGATCGGCAACTACAGCCGGCCCACTTCCGCGGTGTATATCCCCCTGAATACCCCGGGCTTTGTCATCACCTATGCACAGACGCAGTTCCTGCTGGCCGAGACTGCGGCCAGAGGATGGAGCGCCGCCGGATCGGCTGCAACGCATTATAAGAACGCGTTGTCCGCATCCCTGCAGACCTATGGCACGCTGAATGCCGCTGGTACGATCAGCGCCGCGGTGGCCGATGCCTATGCAACGGCGCATCCGCTGGATGTCTCGACCCCGGCCAATTCGATCCAGCAGATCAATATGCAGTACTGGGTATTGAGCGGGACGATCATGGAATATGTGGAAGCCTGGGCCAACTGGAGAAGATCCGGATTTCCCGTGCTGACCTCCGTGAATTATGTCGGTAATTTCACCGCCGGTGTGATCCCGAGAAGGCAGGCTTATCCAGTGACGGAAGCCGCGACCAATCCGAAGAACTACACGGCTGCCGTTACAGCGCTGACAGGTGGAGATGTGTATGCGTCGAAGGTGTGGTGGGATAAATAAACAAGATCAAAGGATGTTCTCATAAGCAAGCAGTGTTAGTTTTAAAGTAGAAGAAAGGGCAGGGCTGTTAATCCAGCCCTGTTCTCATTTTTGGGGGTGCGCATGAGGCGGCTCCATGGGCGCAGCGGGAGAAGGGTCCGGGCCGGTGGGCCGCGCGAAAATTATTTAAATCCGCAATTGAGGTTTATGCCGAAGGAACGGGTGGAAGGCAGGCTGGTGCCTTCGATGCCGGCGTACTGGACATTGGAGCCGAAGGTAGCTTCGGGATCGATGTTATCCGTATGCTTGAGGAAGGCGATGAGGTTGCGGGCCACGAGGGAGAGCTGTACGGAACGGAAAAAAGGCTGTCCGCGCAGCTGTCTTTCGGTGAAGGTATAGCCGAGGGTGATCTGTCGCAGCTTTATAAAGTCTCCGTTCAGGACGGAGATCTTCTGCACGTTATTGGCGAGGGCCTGATAATAATTCTCCGCGCTGGCGGTCGTCGTATTGATGCCCCCGTCTTCATGCACGCCGGTGGTGATACCGGTCTCGCGGCCCGCCAGGGTCATCTTATCCAGTCCCCGGTAAACGGTGTAGTACTTTGTGGCCGACAGCACCTTATTGCCATAGTTGTAATCCAGCAGAAAAGAAAAATTAAAGCCGTGAATAGCGAACTCGTTATTCAGTCCGCCGTATAAGGAGGGCAGCACACCGCCTGCGGAGACGAAATCTCCCGACTCGGGCAGACCGGATGCATCCACGACGATATTTCCCTTCGCATCCCTTTTGTAATCGTGTACGAGGATCTGCGGGGCGGCCTGGCCTACGACGTAGGCGGTAACGGCGCTGCCATGATTGGGCCGGTCGGTGCCCAGGATGCGGGTGGTGCCGGCGGCATCCGTCTGCAGGATCTTATTTTTTACGCTGGTGAGATTGAGCGAAACATTCCAGCTGCCTTGTCCTGAGGTCATGGGCGTGCCGGTGATCAGCAGCTCGAGGCCTTTGTTCTGGGTGGAGCCCGTGCCTACTACCGTGTTGGAGTAACCGGAGGCCTGGCTCAGCGTGGCGCTCTGGATCTCCTGGTGGGTCTGCCGGGCAAAATAGGAAAGATCCAGACCGAGGCGGCTCTTAAAAAATTTCAGCTCGGCCCCGAATTCCATCTCATCGAGGACAAAGGGCTTCAGGAAGAGGTTGGGCAGGTTGGCCAGATTGTTCACGTTGCCCGCTGCGCCATTCAGCAGCCCCACGGGCGTGCCATTGATCGAGTTGGCCACTCCGTAATAAACGCCGGCCTGGTAGGCGCCGCTGTTGTTGTTGTTGGGTCCTCCGATGGCTTCTCCGCTGGTCTGCGCATAGGCGGCGCGCAGCTTGCCGTAGTTGAGGACGTGGCTGTTGAGACATTTCGAAAAGATAAAGCCTCCCGACACCGAGGGTGTAAAGATGGTCCGGTTATCGTTTGGCAGCGTGGAATAGGTATCGTACCGGCCGGTGGTATTCAGCAACAGCAGGTCCTTGTAATTGAAGTCGAGGGTATAGAATGCGGAATGGACCTCGGCCTGCGAGAAATAATAATTCCTTCCGAAGTTCAACACATTACCGGGCGCATAGAGAAAGGGGATGACGAACTGGCTGCCGTTGATCTGCAGGTATTCGTAGTTGTTCTTCCGGGAATTGACCCCGACCGTCGCATCGAGGCTGAGGTCTTCGTTCAGGTGATGCGAAACGCCGATCAGCCCGTCGAGGTTCAGCTCGGAAGTCTGCAGGCTGGTCAGCCCATAGAGCTGACCGGACTGCCCGACGGCGTTATACGAGAAGTTGGTGCCGGTAGGCGCGACCTGAAAGATGCGGTCGTTCTCGAGGTCATATCCGACCCGGCCCTGTGCGTACAGCCAGTCGGTGAAATTATACTTGCCCGTAACGGCGGCGATCAGCCGCTTGCGGCCGGTGTTGTTGATGAACTTATTGACCACAAACCAGGGATTGGTGACATAATTATCGTCGCTGAACACGATCTCCGCGCCCGTGGCGTCATAGCCGGGCCGGAGGATATTCTCATCGATGTTCGTGGCGAGGAAGAAGCCGTTGTTGGGATTGCCGGGACCATCGCTCAGCTGCGATCTGTTGCGGTCGGACTCATCGATGTAATTGGCCATGACGGTGGCGGTGAGCTTGCCGGTAATTTTTTCGGTGAGGTTCAGGTTAATGGTCTTGCGGTCCAGCCCGCTGTTACGCAAGACCGAACTGTTGTCGAGGTTAGAGAGCGAGAGGCGGAAGGTGCTGCGGTCGTTGCCACCGCTGAGGGCGATGGTATTGGTGAGGGAGGGGCCTGTGCGGTAAAAATTCGCGACATTATCCTTATAAGCCGAATAGTTGTACGTATTCCCATCAAACTGGGTGAAGGGCGAGCCATCCAGCCTGGCTCCCCAACTGAGTCGCGTGGTATTGCGTGCCTCGGTGATGTTGGCGGGCTTTGCGCCGTTCTGCCCCTGTCCGTAGACATACTGGAAGTCGGTGTTGTTGATGGCTTTGTCCCAGAGCGCGTTGACGTTGTATTCCACCGCGAAATTTCCTTTTTTACCGGATTTGGTGATGATCATGATGACCCCATTCGAGGCCCTGGCCCCGTATAATGCGGAGGCCGCCTGGCCTTTAAGCACCGTCATCGTCTCGATATCGTCGGGGTTGATATTGCCGATGCCATCGCCGTTGTCGGAGCCCCCCCACTCACCCGCCGTGCCCCGGTTGGTGTTGTCCATCGGGACGCCGTTGATCACGAAGAGCGGAGAGCCGTTTGAGTTCATGCTTGGCATACCCCTTAACAGCATGCGGGCCGTGCCGCCGGGACCCCCGCTGACCCCGTGTACGTTCAGCCCCGCCACCCGACCCTGCAGGGATAGTGCGACATTGGTCTCCCGCGCCTTGTTCAGCAGGTCCCCGTCGACTGTCGACACGGCATAGCCGAGCTTGTAGGATTCTTTTGAAATGCCGAGGGCGGTCACGAGGACCTCGTTGAGCTCGTCGGGATTTGTGGACAGGACGATGGTGGTAATTTCCTCTTTCCTCAGGTCGACCTCGCGGCTGGAATGGCCTACATAGGAAAACTCAAGGGTGATGTTCCTGCCGGTGACCAGCAGCTGAAAATTGCCGCTGGCATCGGTGAGCACGCCTTTATTCTGATCTCTTATCCTGACCGTAACCCCCGGAAGGGCTTCGTGGTTCTCATTGACCACCTTGCCCCTGATCGTGTCCCTGGAAAGAACGGGCGGCACCTCGCCGGGGTCGATGCTCTGTATGGCTAGAGAAGGATCCCTGTTTTTTTTTATGATGATGTTCGTATTGACCTGTTCATATTTCAGGTCGGTGCCCTGGAAAAGTTTGTCGAGAAGCTCGGGCAATGGGATGCGGTATTCCTGCAGGCTGATATTCTTGTGCCCCGCTACGTCGTCGGTACGGTAGGTAAAGGAAACATGCGCCAGCCCTTCGATCTCATGGAGGGCTTTTTTCAGGGTGGAATTCTTCAGGTGCAGGTTGATCAATATCTTGCTGAGATCCTGACCGCTGCAGTGCTGTACGATCAACAGATTCCCTGCGGCAAGTAAGAAAAGATAAAAGCAAATCTTCATTGAAGAGCTTCTAAGCAAGTTTAGTTAAGTTTGGTTCTGAGATCCTTTAAAGGTTGGGCAACCTGAGCGCCGGGGTCTTCTCCCTACTCAATCGTGTATTGACCATTCCTCTTATTCAACTGCTTGTCGATCAATTTACAGATCAGTTTTAATTCCTGGTCAACGCCGATGGAACGGTTGAAGGATGTAGTTATCCGTGTATTCAGCAGAGAATGGTCCGTGACATTGATGACCACATTGTTGAGATGCTCCAGATCCTGGACGATCTCGCCGATTGTTTCATCGTCATAGGAAACGTACCCCTGCTGCCAGAATGCGATATTGCCGGCATCGATGTTCTTCTGTCTGACGAGGCTGTCGACATTGCTGACCTTTACCTGCTGACCCTTCTCCAGGATAGCCACCACATTATCCTTGCGGCTGACCTTCACCTTACCCCTGCTGACCGAGACCATGACGGTCGTCAGATAGGGATAGGCCTTGATGTTGAAGGAGGTGCCCAGAACGGTGGTGGTGATATTACCCGTATGGATAATAAAAGGGACTTCCTCGGCATTCTTTACATCGAACCAGGCCTCGCCGGCGAGATAGACCTCTCTTTTTTTGCCGGAAAGATCGTCGGGATATTCGAGGGAGCTGTTGCCATTGAGCCATACCTGGGTACTGTCCGAGAGGACAAGGAATTTGTGCTCGGAGGTCTCGGTAAATTTTTTGGTAAGGGACTGGATGGATGCCAGCTGGGGTGTTTTGATCATGTGGACGTCGCGCTGATTGTTCCACCATACCGTACCGGCCAGCAGGGCCAGCGCCAGGAGGACAAGACCCGACCAGAGCTTCTTTGTATTCCCTGCGGGACGGGCCGGGGGCGGGTCCAGGGAGAGGATGCCCGATTTCAGCACAAGGCTGCCCCTTTCGTCGATATAAGAGACCAGGGTGGGGTCGGCCTCATAGATATCATTGTACACTTCCCGGATCATGTCCCGCAGCGCCTGATCGTATTTTGCGGTTTTGACATGCGATAAGAATTCCTCCAGCTCCTGCTCAGAAGACGTATTTTTCAAATATTGCAAAAAAAGATATTCTAAGCGCTCTTTCATGACAATGCCGGATATACCTCCTTTAATAAGACGAAACAGAACGTGGCTGTTCCTATCCCCGTGTAAAATAAACTCCCTATGAACAACCAGGTCATCCGGTGGCGGGAAACGAATTTCCGTATCGACTCCATCGCGCTGAACAGCTGATTTTTCACGGTGTGTCTGGATACGCTGAGCTCGGTGGCGATCTGCTGGTAGCTCAACCCTTTCTCCCTGTTCAGCCGGTAGATCAGCTGGCGCTGGGGAGGGAGGGTATTGATCGCCCGGCCGATGATGGATTCACATTCTTTTGCCTCCACCAGCTCGATGGTCTCGTTGTTCAGGATATCCTGCAGGTTTTCCCAGAGCGCCTGCTTCAGCCGGTTGTTGACGGCGGCCTTGCGCAGAAAGTCCATCACCTTGTTCTCCGTGACCCTGTACAGCCAGGCATCCATATTGTGGATGGAGCCGATGTCCGCACGATGGTCCCACAGCGAAAGGAACACTTCCTGAACGATGTCCTTCGCATACTGATCCGATTTGGTCAGCCGCAGGGCCAGAGTATGGAGCCTGTATTCGTGTTCCTTAAAGATCTGCATGAAGCAGGTCTCCAGCTCGGCATCTTTATCCCCGGGCTTTGTCTGTTCTTTTTGGCGCATATCGTTCAGGGAGATGGGTTTACTAAATAGAAACATCTAAAAATAATAAAATAAACCCAATCCCGGACTACTTTATGAGCGCAACGCGGCCTCCGGCACATTTCCGCTGAGCCAGTCCCGGAACCAGTACCCGGAATCTTTGATGGTGCGGAGCTGTGAGCTGAAATCCACATGGATGAGGCCAAAACGGGCCTGGTAGCCCTCGGACCATTCGAAATTATCGGTAAGGGTCCACGCGAGAAAACCTTTTATATTGACGCCTTCTTTTTTTGCCCGCAGGAGGGCGTAAAGGTATTCCCGGTAATAGCCGATCCGCTGGTCGTCGTGGACGGCGCCGTCCCGGAGTTCGTCCTTAAAGCAGGCGCCGCTCTCGGTGACGATGATCTCCTTGACACCCCCGTAGAGCCAGAAGCGGCGGAGGACGCGGTAGAAGCTGTCGGGGTTGATCTCCCAGCCCATGGCGGTATGGGGCACCTTTCTCGTCTTAGCCTTTACCTCGGAGGCATTGAGGATGGGTATGAGGCGGTTGTGCCTGACGACGACCGGGAAATAGTTCTGGATGCCGATGAAGTCAAAGCTGAAGGTCATACGTTCCGTGTATTTCCAGCTCTTGTTGTGGAGCTCGAGCTTTTCGAGGAACCGGAATTCTTCCCTGGGGTACCCGCGTCCGAGGGCGGGCTCGATGAAGAGGCGGTTCATCAGCACATCCACCCGTTTGGCTGCCTGCTGGTCTTCGGGGGAGTCGGTATATGGGAGGACTTCCGAGCAGGAGAAGCTGGTGCCGATACGCGCACCGGGGACCAGTTGCCGGAGGATGCGGCCCCCGTCGGCCTGGGCGAGGGCCGCGTGATGTATAGCGGAGAGATAGGCCGTGAGCCCGATCCTGCCGGGGGCGTGCTTGCCCAGCATATAGCCGAGGGTGGTAAAGCCAAAGGGCTCGTTGAGGACGATCCAGTGCTTGACCCTGTCGCCGTATTCTTCGGCGCAGAGCGTCGCGTAGCGGTTGAACCATTTGCCCATGAGGTGGCTGGCCCATCCGCCTTCCTTTTCGAGCGCGGCGGGGAGGTCCCAGTGATAGATGGTGACAAAGGGCGTCAGGCCTAGCTTCAGGCATTCGTCGATGACGCGGTGGTAGAAGGCGATGCCTTCCCGGTTGACCCGGCCGGTGCCTTCGGGCAGGATGCGGGGCCAGGAGATGGAGAAGCGGAAGACGGTAAAGCCGAGGGCTTTTGCCAGCAGGAGATCGTCCTTGTAGCGGTGGTAGAAATCACAGGCGATGGTTGGCTTGCCGCCGCCGCGGATCTTGCCCTGGCGGCGTGAGAAATTGTCCCAGATGGAGGGGCCTTTGCCATAGCTGTTGTATGCGCCTTCATTCTGTGCGGCAGCCATGGCCACTCCCCATAGAAAATCATCTCCGAACGCCGCGGCTGTCAGTTTGTGCAGGTGATTGGTCAAGGCAAGATTGTTTAAGCCGCAAAATTTGGGCGAAAAGATGTTATGGCAATATTATCCTTGGGTTATATTTTGACGGAGAGGCCAAGGAAGCAGGGTCTGGTTGCGGGGCCGTTGCGGAGACAGGAGAGCCGGAGGTCTATCGCTGCGCGGAGAGGCCCTTTAGCAGACTGTTGTAGTAATTCACGACCTGGATATAGTCCTGTTCCGACCGGCCACGGAGATGATTGGCGCTGATGTAGGGATAGAGCTTGTCTTTCTTATCCGCCAGCTGGTCGAGCAATTCGCTCCATTTCTTTACGGGTGTGAGCACGCCATTTTTATAGACATAATAGAGATCAATGGTGCTAATGGTCTGTTCGACGGTGGCGGAGCCATAGGAGGTATTGTCGATGATCCTTTTCTTGTGCTGTTTGCACAGGCTGACATTGTCGTTGACCAGCACCTGGAACCATGTGCCCTTGAGCTCCCTATCCGTATTGTTCAGCTCGCTGCCGAGCACGAAATTGTATTCTACGCCGGTGAGGCTGTCGCGGAGCATGATCCGTTTGAGCGGGGTGGTCGCCGTGAGCTCCTGTCCTTTGTCGTCCTGATAGATCACGGTGTTGTCGAGGAGATTGAGGCGGAGCAACAGGTTGGCATACGCCTTCCCCGTTGCAGGGACCAGCATGCCCCTCATCCATTGTTCCGTGAAGAAGGGAGTGCCCGAGGTGACCTTTACGAATTTGGCCATTGAAAAAGGTTCACTTCCCGAGAGTACGATCGGAATCCCTTTGCCCATCTGGACGGCGTCGGCGTTGGTGACATCTATAACGCGCTGGCCCATGCCGGTGGTGGCGGAAAAAACGGAGGCGGAGAAAATGCAGAGGGTCAGTTGGAGGCGTCGCATGGCTGATAATTTTTAGGATGATCTTGCCGGATGCTCAGGTGAATGAGCGATCGTCTGATGAACCGTTAGTCTGGTCGACCGCTGGTCACGCTAAAGTTAACCCGAAATCCGTTGATTTTAAAATTCAATACCAGGAAGCTGGTCGGGGCTGATCCACTGGATGGCGGGGTCTTTGCGGAACCAGGTCATCTGTCTTTTGGCATAGCGGCGGGTGTTCTTTTTGATCTCTAAGCTGGCCTCGGGGAGGGTGAGCCTGCCATCCAGCCAGCCGAACAATTCCGTGTAGCCGACGGTCTGCAGGGCGTTGCAGTTTCGGTGGGGCAGCAGGCCCTTTACCTCTTCGGGCAGTCCCGATGCGATCATCCGGTCGACGCGCTGATGGATGCGGGCGTGCAATTCTTCTTTGGGAAGCTGCAAACCGATCTTGCGGATCTGGAAGGGGCGTTGTTTTTTCCGGCGGGTGCGGAAGGAAAGGATGGATTCACCCGTCGACCATATTACTTCGAGCGCGCGCATGAGCCTGCGGGGGTTGTTGATCTCTGCGGAGCTATAGAATCCGGGATCGGCGAGACGGACCTGTTCCTGGAGCCATCCGATGCCTTCGCGCTCATAGCCGGCCTGGACCTTGTCCTTTGTGGGTGCATCCACGGGCGGTATCGTATCGAGGCCTTCGCAAAAGGCCTGGAGATAAAGACCGGTGCCGCCCACCATAACGACGGCATCGTGATCGTGGAAGATCTCATCCGTCCACCGGAGGGCAAGCTCTTCGAAAATGGCGGCATTTACCTGGTCATGGATGGAATGGGAGGCTATGAAATAATGGGGAACCGCGAGCAGCTCGGCGGGCGAAGGCCGCGCCACCCCGATGTCCAGCTCCCGGAAACACTGGCGGGAGTCTGCGGAGATGATCTTTGTGCGGAGGCGCTGCGCCAGCCGGATGGCTGCCGCCGTCTTGCCCACGGCCGTGGGGCCTGCTATGATTATGACTGTCTTGTCGTTCACGTTGGTATGAGCGGGATGGCGTCAGAGTTCCTCTTCGGCGGCGCCTGCCTCTTCCGGGTCCTCTTTTTCTTCCTCCTCCGTATCATCCTTTTCCCCGTCATCCTTCTCCCCGTCATCCTTCTCGCCATCATCCTCGCCACCCACAACCCCAAAGCCTTCGGTGCCTTTGTGCAGGTCGTATTTTTCTTCGATCTCCGTGAGCTTGTCCCCGACGAGGCCTTTGGTGCCGTACTGGGACGGGGGGATGCCTTCCGACTTGACAAGCACGGGATAGTCCAGCTTGCCGTTTTCCTCTTTCGACACGTTGATCAGCTCGACGAGGAAACCCCAGTTGCGGGTGAAATCGTAGGTGTACATGAATTTCTGATTGGGGTCGCGGATCTCGGAGCCGATGGTGGTCGATTCCATGAGGAGGGGTTCCGCCTTGTAGGGTTTGTCGTATTTTTCAAGGGAGATCTCCCTGCCGCGCTGCCAGTTGTCATTGCTGCGGTAGAAAGTAGCCTGGTGCTTACTGTCGAATTCATAGGCTTTCAGGATCACCTGGTGCAACTGCAGAAAGGTCTGCGTATGCCTGATCGCCACGTCACGGTAAATGCTATCGTCTTCCTCAAAATAGATCCTGAATTTCAATATCGCCATAGCTGATAAGCAATTTAGAGTTCACAAAATACACGAATTATCCATATTTTTCGCAGCAAATTATATTACCAGAAAATACCATGCCCAGGGTATTTCCATATGCTGTATGGTTATTTTACCGGGGAAAGGCGTAGTTCTTCCGCCATTTTCATCATGAACCCGAATGCGGCCTCGTAATTATTTTCGATGTGCCCGTCGAGGATCGCCTCCCGGATCGCGGTCTTGAGATCGCCCACTACCCTGCCGGGCGGCAGTCCGAATTTCTCCATGATCATTTCGCCGGTGATGGGTGGCTGCCAGTTGCGGATGCGGTCCTTATCCTCCACTTCTCTGAGGCGCAATTTCACCATTTCGAAATTCTCGAGGAACCGCCGCACTTTTTGTTTGTTCTTCGACGTGATGTCGGCCGAGCAGAGGGTCATCAGCGAATCGATGTCGTCGCCGGCGTCGAAGAGCAATCTGCGGATAGCGGAATCCGTGATATTCTCCTTGGTGAGGCTGATGGGGCGCAGGTGGAGCTCGACCATCTTCCGGACGAAGCGCATTTTTTCATTCTGCGGCAGCTTGAGCCGGGTAAAGATCTTCGGGACCATCCGGCCCCCTATCGTTTCGTGGCCATGGAAGGTCCAGCCGTGGAGTTTTTCAAATTTTTTTGTCGCCGGCTTGCCGATGTCGTGCAGGATCGCCGCCCAGCGGAGCCAGAGGTCATCCGTATGTATGCAGATATTGTCCAGTACCTGGAGGGTATGGTAGAAATTATCCTTGTGCCCGAGGCCATCGATGTATTCGGCGCCGGCGAGGTCGACCATCTGCGGGAAGATGATCTGGAGCAGGCCGCTGCGGTAGAGCAGGTCGAAGCCCACGGAGGGCCTGGGGCTCATGATGATCTTGTTCAGTTCGTCGGTGATCCTTTCCTGGGAAACGATGGCAATGCGGGGCGCGTCGGCTTTAATGGCCGCGAAGGTGGGCCCGGCGATGGCGAAGTCCAGCTGGGTGGCAAAGCGGATGGCGCGCATCATGCGGAGCGGGTCGTCGCTGAAGGTCTGGAGGGGGTCGAGGGGGGTGCGGATCATCCGGAGTTCGAGATCCTGCCGGCCTTCGAAGGGATCGACGAGGTGGCCAAAGTCCTCCGCATTCAGGCTGATGGCCATGGCGTTGATGGTGAAGTCACGGCGGAACTGGTCGTCCTCGATGGTGCCAGGGATGACGGAGGGGTTACGGGAGTCCTGCCGGTAGCTTTCTTTGCGGGCGCCTACGAATTCCACTTCGAGATCGGGTTCGCTGATTCTGATCTGGGCCGTGCCAAAGTTGCGGAAGAAGGAAACCTGGGGGCGGGGGTGAAAATGAGCGGCCACCTTATTGGCGAGCTCGATCGCATCACCGACGCAGACGATGTCGGCATCCTTTGTGGGGCGGCCGATGAGCTTGTCACGGACGAAGCCCCCGATCAGAAAGCAGGACAGATCCAGTTCCGCTGCGGCCTGGGCGATCTTTCTTAGTACAAGGGTCTCCTTCTCGGTGCAATTTATGTCCATAAACGCTGCAAAGGTAAGGCAGCCGGGTGGGTGAAACAAGTTTGGTCGGAGTATGAGGCCTGGGCAGGCGGTACCGCGGCCGTGGTTATGTTGGGAGTCCTGGGTATGCTTGTGATACGGGAATGGGATGAGCAAGAAAGTTATGGTAAGGTCGCGAGAAGCTGTTCGTCAGTGATGGCGTATGCGCATCTGAAATGTCCGAGGGGGCAGGCCTTGTACCCATGGAGGCCGCAGGGGCGGCAGTCGAGGGGCTGCGCAATTTCGACGATGAACCGTTTGTCGGACAGCGGGCCAAAGCCAAAGGCGGGGATGGTGGAGCAGTAGACGGCCGTCACGGGGGCGTTGCCGGCCGAGGCGAAGTGCATGGGGGCGGAATCGTTGGTATAGTTCATGGCAGCGCCTTGCATGAGGGCGACGGACTGGAGGAAGTTCAGCTTGCCGGCGAGGTTGAGGATGGAGCGGGCGGGGGCGGCGGGTATGCCCGATCGCTTGTCGGGGGAAGCCCCGGTGAGCGCGATGGGATCCTGCATGGAGGCCCCCTGAAGGATGCTTTCGCAGAGGTCCTTATCGGTGGGCGCGCCGAGCAGACAGATGGTATATCCGGCGGGGACTTTGCGGATGAAGTCCACCCATTTTTCCGCGGGGTATTGTTTGGTGAACCATATTGAAGCCGGACCAACCGTTATATATGGAGATTGCTGGTATTTTTTTATAACCTCATAGTCCTGCGCTGTCGGATAAAGGCGGGGTTTGGCGGGGATGGGGTCGGTGAAATCTTTTATGAGCAGTTGGTTGCGGTCGATCTCATGGGCAGGGGCAGTGTCGTGGGATGTGGAGGGTTGCGGAGCACTGCGGTTGGAGGGCTGCGGGGTGCTCTCTTCGCCGGGCTGTGGGGCGTGCCCTTCGCCGGGTCCGGCAGACTGGCCCGTTATGCGGGGTTCGCCGGGTTTGCCGAGCTGGTAGCTGACTACGTGCTTTATTCTTTTTGAGAATAATCTGCTGAGCGGATTTTTGTCAAAGCCGATGGTTTCCTTCGCGCCGGAGAAAGCGGTGAGCAGGCCGGTGGCAGCGAAGCGCTGGACGTTGATGGTCTTGTCATATTTTGTGCGGCGGATGCGCCAGAGCAGATTCCAGAGATTTTTCAGCTTGTGCTTTTTCTTGTCCCAGATGAGGACTTCGTGCAGGTATGGGTGGCCGGTGAGCAAAGCCTCGTTGCCTTTCCGCAGCAGGAAGTCGAGCTGTGCGTCGGGGAAATGGGCGTGCAGCTTTTCGATGAGCCCGGTGGCGAGGACTACGTCACCTATAAACGCCGTTTGTATGACGAGGAATTTTTGCACGGTGCGAAATTACGGGAAAATTATCGGCTGGATATTCTGCCCATATGCTGCGCATGTACTATATCTCAACGGCGCTGGATTTACTCATGAGCTATTCAAAAGCCGCGCATTATCTCTTCACTCTGCCATTGCTGCCTCAACTGTTGAATCCACTCGTAAATAAGGCGCCTTTTGTGATATAGTACATGCTCCCGACCGGTATGTTCAGCGATCCACCCTCTCTATTCCTTTTCCATGTCTATTCCCGTATCGTGGTGATGGTGCCGTCCTTGTTCCATTTCAGGATGGCGGAAGGCGGATGATGTTCGGCGTCGGTCTGGCGGTATTTTACGATGTAGTCTGCGCCTTCTTTTATTTCTGTTCCGATCTCTGGGAAGATGCTCGGAGTGGGCTGGCCGGAGATATTGGCAGAGGTGGAGACGATGGGGCGGCGGAATCGTTTGATAAGGTGGCGGCAAAAGATGTCCTGGGTCAACCGGATGGCGATGGTGCCGTCGGGGCCGGTGAGGTTGTCGGCCAGACCCACGGGGCCTTCATAAATAATGGTCGTCGGTCTTTGCACCGTGTGCAAATAATCGAAGATGCGCAGATCGGGTGCGCTGGTATATTTCAGGATATCGCGCTTATCGGCCATGAGGACGATGAGGCTGCGGGTCTCTTCGCGTTGTTTGAGGGCAAATACCTTTTTTACGGCGGCTAAGTTTGTCGCATCGCAGCCAATACCCCAGACCGTATCCGTCGGATAGAGGATCAGCCCGCCGGTATGCAGCACCCGCAGGCAATTTTCGATATCGTCCTGAAATTCTTCGTTCATAAAAAATGGCGATGGCTGCAAAAATACAGGCAAAGGCCCCCATTCTGCACACCATGTACTATGTTTGCAAAAAAAATCAGCCATGGAACTGAAAGATCTGATCGTGGAGGCCTGGGGCAACCGGGAATTGTTAAAAGAAGCCCGGTATTCGGATGCAATAAGGGCCGTCATCGAAGAAACGGACAAAGGGCGGCTGCGCGTAGCCTCTCCTTCCGCCGATGGTTGGGTCGTCAACGAATGGGTGAAGCAGGCCATCCTTATGTATTTCGGGATCCAGCAGATGCAGACCTGGGAACTGGCGCCTTTTGAATTTTATGACAAGATGCTGCTGAAGAAGAACTATAAGGAACTGGGGGTAAGGGCCGTGCCGCATGCCGTGGCGCGTTATGGCGCTTATCTCGCAAAGAACGTGGTACTGATGCCCAGTTATGTGAATATCGGGGCCTATGTGGATGAGGGCACAATGGTAGACACCTGGGCGACGGTGGGCAGCTGCGCACAGATCGGCAAAGGCGTACATCTAAGCGGGGGCGTCGGCATTGGCGGGGTGCTGGAACCCCTTCAGGCAACACCTGTGATCATCGGGGACGGTTGTTTTCTCGGCAGCCGCAGCATCGTGGTGGAAGGAGTGGTGCTGGAGAACGAGGCTGTGCTTGGCGCCAATGTGGTGCTGACGCAATCGACCAAGATCATCGATGTCAGCGGACCATCGCCCGTCGAATACAAGGGCCGGGTGCCAGCACGCAGCGTGGTGATCCCGGGCAGCTATCCGAAGAAGTTCCCAGCAGGAGAATATGCCGTGAGCTGTGCGCTGATCATCGGGCAGCGGAAGCCGAGCACCGATCTGAAAACAAGCCTGAATGATGCGTTGAGAGATTTTAATGTATCGGTTTAATATACAGGCCTCCTCCGGGAGGCTTTTTTGAGGGATATTGTCATGAATGTTATGAGCAAGGAAGCGGGAACGGCAAAAAACAACCTGACGACGGGATTTCTGATCTCGTTCGCGGGTGCGATCCTGTTCTCCACCAAGGCCATCATCGTCAAGCTGGCCTTTCATGCCGGTGCGGCGGATGCGCTGACGCTGCTGGCGCTGAGGATGTTGTTCTCGCTGCCTTTTTATCTCCTTGCGGCCTGGTGGGGCCACCGGAGGCAGGATAATGTAAAGATGACGCGGCGGCAGTGGGGATTTGTGGTTGTGCTGGGGCTGCTGGGCTATTATTTCAGCAGCTTTTTCGACTTTGTCGGGCTGCAATATATATCGGCGGGGCTTGAGCGGCTGATCCTGTTCCTCTACCCCAGTTTTGCCGTGCTGATCAATGCCTTTCTTTTCCGGCAGCGGATCAATGCCACGCAGCGCTGGGCCCTGCTGCTGACCTATGCGGGGATCGGGGTCGCCTTTTTCGGGGAGCTGAAGATCGATGCCGGCAACCCGAACTTCTATCTGGGCAGTGCGCTGATCTTCCTGTGCGCCATCACCTATGCCTTCTATCTGTCAGGTACGGGCAGGATGGTCCCCATCGTGGGCGCCGCCAAATTCACGACCTATAGCATGCTGGTGGCGACCTCGGCGGTATTGCTGCATTATCTTGTCCGCGGCGCTGCCCGGGGCAGCCTTACCGTCGCGGTTTCCGGTCATGGTCTATGGGGTTATGCCCTCCTGCTGGCGCTGGTGGCGACGGTGATCCCCTCTTTTCTGCTGTCTGCGGGGATGAAGCGGGTCGGGGCCAATAATGCCGCCATCGTGACCAGCATCGGGCCGGTGTCGACCATCTTACAAGCTCATTTTATCCTTGGAGACCCCATCTTTGCAGAGCAGGTAGCGGGAACGCTGCTGGTGATCGCGGGGGTGCTGCTGATCGGCTGGCAGGGGCGGGAGACGCTGCAATAGGTGTGTTGAACCTTCCACCATGTGCTGTGAAACCATGTGTAGGTCCGAATCCTATTCTGGGCACAGGGCCTTCCGACAATTAAATGCCTTTAGCCGCGCTTGCGTGTTATCTTTTTTCCTATATTTGCAGCCCTGAAAGAAGAAGGAGATCCCGGCTGGCCCGCCGGTAGGGAGGATCCTGAAACTTGATCAAGATGCCCAGATGGCGAAATTGGTAGACGCACTGTGTTCAGGTCGCAGCGTGGGAAACCATGTGTAGGTTCGAATCCTATTCTGGGCACAAAGGCCCCCGACTCTGTCGGGGGTTTTTGCATTTTGGAACGGGGCGAACTCATTCGCCAAAGTTAAAAATGTAAAAACCAGCTCGCGAAGCGAACTGGGGCCTTGGGTTACACCCCTCGCGGAAGTAAGGGATCTCCGGAGGTAATCCTATTCTGGGCACACGGGAAAGGGGAATAAAGGCCCCTGGGAGGGACAATTCGGATTTTTAAAAGGGAAAATGTGACTTCCAGGAGCAGGGTTAAACCCATTTATAATATCTATTGATTTTTGCTCCCAAAACGATAATCCTAACTTTCAATGTGAACAAAAACCGCAGATTTCGGTAGGGTGATTTAATTCCCTTTTAATATTTATTGCTTTTTGCTCCCGAAATCATAGGAGCGTGCTGTCCGCCGGGGGTATCTTTATAAAAGGATCGCGGTACCAACAGCGCTCCAGACGCTAAAATCGTTCCTACGACCGCCTGTCGGCCAATGTCGGCACGTTATTTCCGTAATGCTATGCAAACTCCATACGCTATGAAAACTGCGCAACTCGTTCAACCTTCTTCTATATACAGCCACCGGTCTACCGGTCAATCAGCCTACGATCACCTGATACAGCAGTTTTTGAGCCAATCCCACAGGGGCAGCTCGTCTTAACCTATTAGTCGTACGATAAAACCACAAAAAAATGCAGATCAACGGAACCATTCATTTTACCGCAGATGAGCTGCGGCGCATCGGAGATGCGATCGACTACATTAAAAAAAAATATCCCCGGCACGTCTCATCGGAGGAACTGTCGGAAGAAGTGCAGTTAAATTCCAGGACCCTCCAAGCAGGGTTTCGAGAAAGGACCGGTCTTACAATCCACCATTACCAGCTGCAGAAGAGGATCGACAAGGCCATGGCCGATCTGCAGAATGTCGAGCTCTCTTTAAAGGCGATCACACATCAGAATGGATTTAAGAACACGAGCCAGTTTGGCAAGGCTTTTAAAAAGATAACGGGCAAGACGCCCATGGAGTATCGCCTGCAGTTCCTTAACTAAGACAAACCACCTATCCATGATTACGAACAAGCACGAACTAAAGAGAGACCGAATTGACCAGATTATGATTTGTTTTGACTACGGAAACTGTTCTACTTTGCATACAGGTTAAACGCTCTACATTTAATCAACGAATTTTAAACAACCTGGATATAAGACGGTTCTCGTTCTCAAAGGTAAACATTAGCATAAGGTTATTTCTCTGGTTTAGCAATCCCATATATACACAACCCGGTGACCGGCTGGCCTGCTACAATGCGTACTTAAGCATTTGCAGAAGCGTGCACATGAGAGTTTCTTCAAATAGAAGCAATGGGGAAAGGCATTGTGTGGGCTGCCGGCGCAGGGGGTTGGTATTCCATAAATAATTCCACGATAAATCAGATAACTGAATATCATGTCAGATTTCACTGTTTTTAAAACCGATTTTGTACAACTAAATAAAAGAAGAAGGTGGTTGTATTCTATCGTTATCCTACTAGACATTCTATTTTTATACACTAGCATGAGCAAGCTTTTAAACTTAAGATTATTCAGGGCTGAAATTTCTCTGTCGCCAATAATTGGATCAACCGCACCATTTCTTGCAATAATCCTACCTACAAGTGAAATCATTCTCGCAATATTTTTAGTCTTTAACAAAACTCGATTGGCAGGATTTTACATCTGTCTAATTTTTCTTGTTTTATTTACAATTTATATTTGGGTGAACCAAACTTTAAGTCCATCAACCCCCTGTTCATGTGGTGGCGTACTTGAACTATTGTCGTTAAAAACTCATGTTTTTGTTAATTGCACTTTTATTGGTCTATCGATATTAGGCATTACACTTCAAAGGTCGACTATACTAAGGAATGAATAGTCTAATAATTTAATAAAAATGATTAAATCAGTTTTAGCTATCCTTACATTATTTCTATTTTCTTGTACAATTAAGTATAATCCTGTTTTAACGGGAAAAGAAAATAAAAGATTAGATGGGTTTAACTTACTTATGGGTGATAGTACAATAATCGATACATCAAAAATTAAGAATAATTCACCTTTCATTGTAATATATTTTAGCCCTCAATGTCCATACTGTAAATTAGAAACAGAAGACATATTACAAAATATTTCAAAAATAGACCAAGGAAATATTTTCATGATTACGTCATTTTCTTTAGATCAAATGAAAAAATTTTATAAAGCGTATAAGATAGAAAAATTCAAACAAATATCAATGGGTGTTGATTATAAAAATATTTTTTATAATACTTATAAACCAAGCGGATTGCCATTCACACTATTTTTTAATAAGGATAAGATATTAAAGAAAGCTTTTATTGGCACATTGGAAATTGATTCAATAATAAATTTTATGCATACTGATAAATAAACTCTTTTGCAAAGTCCTGATCAAACTTGCAAAATTTAAAACGACGAATAGCTCGTAATGATTCTTAGAGTCATCCGTTGATATTTAGAGAAATGATATTTCATCCTAATCGATTGAAGTATTATCAAAATGGGGTAGCCGAAAACCATTAGAATAGAGTAGGCATTTAATTCAACGAAAGTTTAGCTTTTTAAAGAAAAAGCACTTTATTTATGAAAAATGTAAAAATGTTACTGGGATCAATTGCTGTATTAGCAGTTGTAGGAACTGGTCTTGCCTTTAAATCTAGTTCTTTTGTTTCTAAGAAACTGTTCTACATCAACACTTCTGGCGTTTGCACTGCCGTTAACGGAAGATCTATAACAGGAACTACTGTTGCCCCAATACCTGGTGACGCTTCGCAAGAATGGTTTACAGCAAAAGATGTAAACAATACATGTCAGAATCAGGTTGCTACCGCATATGTTGTGACTGACTAATTCATGTTTACCGGCATGACCTCATGCAAATATGAATTTAAGCTGCTATTTCAAGTAAACTACCTATTTAGCTGTAGGTAGTTTACTCATTTATATGACTAGAAAATAATTAGTATTAAAATATTAAATCAAATATTTCATGAGAAAGCTCAAAACGAAAATATTCTCGATCTCGACAATTTTCTTGCTTATATCGACTATATCGTTCAAATCAAATCCAAAAATTGCACATCACCTCTTTTATATTACTACAAGTGGTGAATGTAAGGCAGTCATAGGAAGAGCTATCACCGGTGTTACTATTGCACCCATGCCAGCCGACGCCCAAAGCGCCTGGTATACTATGGATAATAGCGGCCATTGCGAAAACATGACATCAATTGCCTATGTTGTTTCAAATTAAAAACTGATTATACAGAACCGCATGTAATTTGTAACAGACAGTATTTAATCGGACAATAAAGGATTTTAAGTTTTTTAAGGTTAGGATATATTTTACGCTGCTGGGGCAGGTTGTCCTATTATCTTCTGTCTTGCTATGATAAGAGATTCCTTAAATGTCTCCATAGGCGTTTTTCCGTAGCAGTATCTTCCGCTGTGCGTCCGCTCCTGGTTGTAGTAATTCATCCATTCATCGAGGTCCTTCTGTATTTCTTCCAGGCTGTTAAGAGCTTCTTTCGGAATGCCACGGCATAAAACTCTTCCTGCATGGTCCGGTGCAGGCGCTCACAGATTCCATTGGTCTGGGTATGGCATACCTGGGTCTTGCTGTGCTCAATGCCTTCGATCTGTAAATAGAGCTCATACTCATGATGTTCAGGCTTGCCCTTATAATGCTCCCGTCTATTAGGACAGATAAAGTGGTTTGCAAAGATAGGATAAAACACTCCGTTTGGTAACAATTGCGATTGGGGAGCTGGAAATTTCAGGAGGCTGCCAGCGATTGTTGCCAAATGGAGGGGGCTGTTTTTAAGCGGCTGCATAAATGGTGTGCGGGGTTTGATAAGCGAGTCCTTTATGGGGCCTGCATTCATTATAAAAGTTAAAATATCCAGCCAGGCCTTCGTACAATTGAACGGCATCGTCATAGATGTATAAGTACACATGTTCATACTTCACACTGCGCCATAGCCTTTCAACAAAAATGTTGTCGATAGCCCGGCCCTTGCCATCCATGCTGATTTGTATTTTATAAGTTTCCAGCAAGCTCGTAAACTCGGCACTGGTGAACTGGCTGCCCTAATCTGTATTGAAAATTTCAGGCGGCCCATACCGGTCAATGGCATCTTCAACCACCTGTAGGCACCATTCAGCGCTCATCGTATTGCTGATGCTCCAATTAACTACAAAACGGCTTTGGAGGTCTATAATCGCACATAGGTACATATATCCTCTTCGCATTGGTATGTAGGTGATACCCATCGCCCAAACCTGGTTTACCCGGTTAACAACCAAGTTCTTCAGCAAATAGGGATACTTATAGACGCCTTGCTGAGGGATGGTGGTTCTGGGACGTCGGCAGATCGTTTGCCAGCCCCAGACCTCCATGAGCCTCCTGACCTGCTTACTATTGATTTTGTATCCCGCTCGCACCAACCACGCTCGTAATCGACGGACGCCGAAGAAGGGGTACGCAGATACTGTTCATCCAGAAAGTGCAGAATGGCCAGGTTCTCTTCATTTTCCGCTATCGGCTTGTAAAAAAGCCCGCTGCGATGAAGCCCAAACAGTTTGCACTGCCGAACCACACTAAAATGGGGATGTTCCTTGTCGATCATAGGTCTGCGGTCCGCGAGCGGTTTGGTTACTGTAATTTTTTTTTCAACCAATCATTTTCCATCTTCAGCTGACCGATCGTGGCATACAATTTCTCCGTATCAGCTTCCTTTTGAGCGTCCTTCTCTGGATTTTTCGTCTCGAATACGGAGGCTGCCTCATTTTGGGGTTGATTAATAAGTGTGGTTACCTAAAATTAATCCCAATTGTCAGATTAAATCTTGCCTATTTCATGTAATTCATTCCCAGAAATTCAAATTCATACTTTCCAAAAAAAAGCCCGCCTCTCGGAGTAACATTGCGTGGTCGTTCCTTTATAAGACATCCTCGCAACTTCATACTCCGTATGTCCCTTTCTATTCATACCGCATAGCACTGTAAACCTTTATTTTAACGAAAACACATCTGTACAGCAGCCGCCTACAAGTTTTCTAAAGCTTAACGGCTTTTCGTTAATTTGCGCAGTTTTCGTTTAAATGAATTCGAAATCCAAGACCGCCAAATTTTAAATTGTCAAAGATTTGGAGACACCTGCTAGCATTGAGCCATGTTCGCTGCCAATGAATTTGGATACCTAAACTTGTAAGCTAAAAGCTAGATACCATCACTATTCCAAAGTTGTGAAATTTCTGTCAAATAGTTTTCCAAGTAAAAATTCACGCTTTTTTTTGTCAACTAATTTCGGATGATTGAGAATATATATACAAAAATTATAGAAATCATGTTTTGTCTTTTTTTGTTTAGCATCATCTAAAAAACTGCTTACAATTCTTAAATTATGTTCATTTTCATTTAATGAAATAGTAAACCAATCCACTGTTTCATTTAAATACCCGCTATCTGAAAAATCTTGAAGAGCAGAAATTCTATTATAAATCATTGCCAGTTGAAAACTTGATGTTGTCTTTATACGGGTATAATCCGGAGAATCAAAATATGGTTTCTTAGTATATTCAACTGCCATTTGAAGAGCCTTAGCATCATCGCGTTTTAAATAATAAATACTTTTTGCACGCTGCATCCAATAATGACTGTCCTCAAACAATATTGGCTCAAGCCGTTCATAAATAAAGAAAATCAATTTAATAGCCCCACCGATACCTTTATAATAAAATATCTGATTTAAATTATCAAAGGAAACAAGGCTTTTCCAGTAATTTTTAAATGAATCATATTGCTTTAGTTGCGAAACTATTGAAACAACCGCGTTCGCAGCTGCACTCAGATTCGTCTGATTTTTATAAATATATGCCCCCAAAATTGAAAATATAAACGATTTGGAGTTGGTAATAATTTTGTAATTCGAGTGTTGGCCTCTCTCAATGGCAGATAATTCAAACTCAAATTCCAACGACTTGTTACTATTTTCAACCGTATATTTAAGAATATCATAATCAATCTTTAAGGCTCTATATAAAGAAGAATAAATCTTATCAAAAACTGCATTTAAAATAAATATTTTCAAAGATCGTTCATCTAAACCTATGGTTAATTTTGATAATTCCTGCTCTATTTTTCGATATATGATTTTGTAGTTAACTATATTGTTCAAGATATTCCAATTACTCTTGAAATTAGCTAGACCAAGCCGTGAAAGGGAATAATTTATTTTTGAAATTTCCTGATGACTAAAAAAATTGGGGATTTCAATAATTTCACTATCAATCGCACGAGTATAAGGAACGGAAACCATTAATCTATCAGAACTATTTATAGCAAAAATAAATTTAATATTGTTCTGACGAAACGTCGATATCCTATAATAAATGTCCTCAATGTCCGAAGCGAGAATGGAATCAGTGTCAAAAACAATTATTGAATTGTCTAACTGAGTGAGACTTTCAATTAAATTCGAATCAAATGAAACCTTCGATGGTATTAGATAAACCTTTTGATTTCTTAGGGTTGTTATAAGATCATAAATCAAAAACGTCTTTCCAGAAACTCTTTTGCCCACAATAAACAAAATGTTTTCACTCTTCAAAAAGTCAACCACTTTATCTGTCAAATCCCTGTGTGAAAAGAAAGAAGGGAGAGTAACATTATTTTTAAATATCGCCAACTCTTCCTCACCACATATTATTCTCTTATTGAACTCAATTGATGTATTATTCTTTGATTCCTTCACCAAATATTTCTCAACTGCATTTTCATTTTCAACTTCTGTAATAGATAAAGTTTCAATTATTTGTTTATAAAATTTAGGATAGCTTTCTACAACCAAACAAATATTAATACCAAATTCTGACAGATTAATTTTTTTTAGACCTGTCGGTTCCTGTGATGTAACATAAATTTTATCAGTTTTTACTGGGGTTGTACCTTTATTATTTGCTAAAATATATTCTAAATCAATCTCGTTTTCTAAACTACAGCCAATAAGAAGAAGGTTATAAGTTGAATAGTCTTCAAGTAAAATGTTTAAAAGATCCTTATTATCGGTGAGACTTTGCAAATATTGTTTTCTGCTAAAAATTACTCCATCGTTATCTTTTAGATAAGTAACTTCATCATTGGCATCACCATGTAATTTAAAAACTACTTTATTTAAATATTTCCGATTTACTTTTCGATTTGGCAAAACGGGGACATACCCTGAATTTCTTTCTATGGAATCATCGATATTTAAAGTATAGATATGCGGCCATGAAAAGTTTATAAAATCTTTTCTCGAATTGTCTAAAGTTACAGATGTAAAGTTGTCATTTAAGAAATCTTGGATAAACTCCTTGGGCACAAGGCGATAAAAATAATTAGCAATCTTGTCAAACTCTTTTATCTCTTCCATTTCGTCCTCAATTTCACTGACTTGCGCTACAATTAGCTTTTTCATCATTTTTGAACATAACTCGCCATCCGGAACAAAATTTTTTCGAGCCCTGCATCCTTTTGTAAAGCCTGCACCTAAAAATGGTATTAAACTTTTAGCTCCATAGTAGCAAGCAATATTATTGTCGATATAATTTTTTATATCATCTTCTACTTTTAATATTCTCATATTATCATTTTAAATGTCCAATATATTATTTGTGCAGGCTCTGCGAATTAAAACCACCAGTCACTTAATTTGCAATTAGTTTAAACGCTATGCTGAAATTTTACGAAATCGCTTATGAAGTTATTCTTGATTTTAACTTAGCAATGTAATCAAAATAACACCCCTGCTAAAAAATGATAAATCGAATACCCATTCTTTACGCTAAGACTTATTTAAAAATCTCTCTAGTTATTGGTATACTTGCTGCCCTCTTACAACAAGCAGCTCGTTAAAAGCTATAAGTTGTTAAGAATGAAATTACTAAGAGTAATATCATGCTTCTTGCCGTCGCTATAGGCATTTACTTATATATCTTAGAGCGAAGTACCACTACTGTAATAGATTAGCTGGCTTTCATGGGAGATATTGCCAATATATCGCTTAAATGGCGTAGTCCGAATGCTTAAAACAATTGACCTATCCGTCGTAGATTACCAATTCGCTCTTAGCTTTTTTCTTTGATTTCCTGGAAATGGATACAATAAATTCGGATATGGATCGGTTTCTCTTGGCTCAAGCTCAAATAAGTTATCAATACCTTCTTTATTTGCCAATTTTGGTTTTGCCATCCATAAAGGAATAGTTGAATCTCTTAAATAATAATCAAAAAATTGTTTTACTCTATTGGTATAATCATAACTAGTTACATCATCCAACAAAACATGCCCTTGGCCGTCATATTGCAGCATCCAAACCTTCTTTCCAAGCCTCCTTAATCCAGTAAAAAGTTCTATTCCCTGACTAAAAGGGACATCGTCATCATCTTTGTTATTCATCATAAGTAAAGGGGTCCTAATTTTATCAGCATTTAATATAGGAGAATTTTTGACATAAAGATTAGGTCCTGCCCACAAAGACGAGCCTATTCTATCTCTGTAAATTTCATATTGATGTTGTCTGCTATACCCACCCCCAATAATACTTCCATAGGCACTAATAAAATCAGACATTCCTGAACTTGACATAGCAGCTGCGAAAATATTTGTCTTTGTAATTATATAATTAGTTTCAAATCCTCCAAAACTATGCCCAAGAATACCCATTCTTAATCTATTTACCCATACCTTATTTTTAAAGTAGTCTGCCGCAGAAACAACTGAATTGTAGGAGCTTTCGCCCGGTTTCCCAATAGTGTAATGAATATCAGGCACGAATACAATATATCCATTACTTACAAAATAAGGAATGTTAATTCGACCATCCGATAGAGCAGGTGCGATAAACTGGTTCAGACACTCAGAAAATTTTTCATAATATGTAAATATAATTGGGTATTTCACCCGAGGATTAAAATTCTCCGGCTTATATAAAATACCTTCTGAAATTGTCCCGTCAAACGTTTTCCATTTTACCAACTCTGCGGTAAGCCAATTTACATCTCTCTCTGGATGTACATCGGAAATCTGCCTGTATTTTATAAAGTCACTGGTATAGTAAAAATCCTTACTAGTAGTCGCACTCTCTTTGGTGATTATATATGAGTTACAGTTTTTCGCTTTTATGGGAGCATTGCATAGTAATTCTGTGCTTTCACCTACTCCAGGTCCAACATAAATATTAGGCGACATAGTCAAGAATAAGGGATCATGCCTTTCTGAAATATTTAATGTAAAAAAACCATTAAATTTGTTCTTATAATTAAAAGCATTCAATAGTAGTGTATCTGTCTTATTTATTACTAATGTCTGAATACCAAACTCAGACATTGCCATTCTAAACACGACCTTATTTTTATTCCCATATCCATTAGTTAGGTTTATAGGAGGGGCTTTCCCTGCTGGATCGACCATATAAATATCATATCTATCATAGAGTAAAATGAAATCATCAGTTTTGCTAATTGCCCCAATTCCGTTTGGAACTACTGTTGGTTCATCATTTCTTGTTACCCAAGTGGCTTTAATCCCTAATGTTATATTCCTTAAACTTTTAGTTGAAATTTCGTAAGAAAAATAATTCTTACTAAAAGCGTCAAAAAAAATAATATATTTTCCTAATGGAGTAATATTAAAATTAAAATTATTATATTTTTGATAACTCAGGTTTACACTCGTCCGAGATCCATCAATAGTAGAAACTATAAAAACTTTTTTTCTAGCATGTCTGTTCCAATTCCACTCGCCACCATAATCTCCTTCATAGTTAACAACCATTGCTATATCATCCCAATCGTTCCCTGCCAGAGAAACAACTTTATCATCATTCTGTTCAAGTCTGATAAGCTTTTGAGAGTCGATTTTTACAACTCCAGTAAATACGCGAATATTTTCATATTCACTAAGTTGTTGTGATTGTAATTTTGAATCTGAGTAACTCCAAATATGTAATTTTACATCGTTTTCTTTGACAAACGTGTCCTTTTTCACTTTCAATCCAATAAACAATCTATTTGCGTCTTTACTAAAATGTTGAATATTATCAATCATCATGGCCTCTGAATCGTCGCTTTTCTTTAATATCACTCTAGCATTTTCCAAACTATCATAAATCCATACATATTGCGACACACGATCGGTACTTAAAAAAGCAAGTTTATTTCCGCTTATATCAAAAGTATAATTTGAAGATCTTGCACCTTCCCAAATCTTGTACCTAGCCCAATTATCGATTTTAATTATTTCCAACACCTCATTGGCATTACTTGCCTTATTGTTCGCGCTTTGAATCAGAATATCCCTCCCATTAGGGCTTAAATAATATTTATCGATATTATCCAACTCGTGTTTTTCATTAGTTTTAAAATTTTTTATAATTACCTTTAACGACGAATCTAAATATCTAAACAGTATAAATTCATTATTTACTATTTTAAATTCCCTTATGTTCTCAATTCGCCGAATATTCTCTGTGCCGAGTTCGATTATACTAAGCACACCGATTTTATTTAGACAAACAAGAAATTTACTATTATCAGTAAAAAATGCGTTGCCTGTGTAAACATTAGGAATACTACTCTCCCATCCGTTTGTTGTTGATTTAACTATCAGTGTGCTCCCTTTATAGGGCAAATTCGTAATAGAATAGACTACGAAGCTACCATTGTCACTTAACTTTGGATAACTTGGCATTTGCCATCTCTTAATAATAGAAGAATCAATCGGTGGTTTTGCTAATATGGCGGTTTGAGACCTTAGGTTAAAATAGCAAATATTTACTAAAAGGAATAAGGCATAACGTTTCATAAATCTATTTAAATGCTAATAGAAATCGTTCGTTTGAAAATTTAAAGTTAAAAAAAAGGCCACATATAGGAAGTTTCCAGAGCGCGCAATTACCATTGGTCATAAATAGGGGGGTATTGCTAGCTAAATTTATTTTCCCTTAAACATTCAAGTTGAGAAAAATATTATTCCACATTCAGCTAAATAAACTAGTTTATTCGTAAATGCAAGTATTTTACTTATTATGCCATGTAGGTGCGCCGGACTTCATTTTTTTAAAATTACTATTAATTTCATTTCTTTCATCGGCGTCTCCATCGGTAATAGCGAGAGAAACAGCTTTCTTTTCCCATTTAAGACTTTCTTTAGTTTGTCCTATTTTATATAATAAATTTGCATATGTATCCAACGCCGCTGGATCTTGTTGTCCATTAACCATATTAATGCTCCTTTTGCTCCATAAAGCCGCACGTTTAAGTACATCTTTACTTTCACATTTTAAAAATATAAGCCATAATATATTATTCATTATGAAAGTATCATTATGAACCAATGTCGAATAATAATTATCGTAAAAACTGCATGCATATCTCCCAAAATCATTCCATAATTCTCTAGTCACAGCATATTGCATTTTAAGTTTTAATATCACTTCATTTACTTGATAAACATCTATACTCCGCATGTCCGATATGATTTTCTCCCACTTAACTACTCTATTTTTATCTCTCAAGTATTTTCTTTCGAGTTCACTATATAACACTTCTACTATAATTGATTCGGCTAAATATTTCCCTCCAAGAATGCTATCTATTTTCTTCGAATTTTTAGCAAACAATTCAAAACCTTTACTGTTACTAGATTTTACAATATTTTTGATTACATTCAATTCGCTTTTTGTATACGGGTCACCTATGGAAGTAATATAATCGTCTCCAATACGAATAGCTGTTTCTTGGTCCTTTGCCAATACGGCATCTTTCATCAAATTCTGAATAAGAGATTTATCCCTATTTCCCTTTTCATATTTAGCTATTAGTGTAAAATACTGCTTAGACGAATCAAGTACATCTTCTGCGATTGAATAAAACTCGCTAGGCCTTTTCACAGCACCAATGCTTTTTGAGACAAGATGAAAATCTGAGTCAAAAAATAAATAAGTAGGATATGATTGTATATTAAAGTTTTTACGAAAATAACTAGCCTCTCCATAGAAGTTTTTTATCGCCTCATTGTCAGAATTTGAACTATCAATCTGAATTTTAAGATTAACAAAGTACTGATTAAATATCTGGGCTACACTATCATCAGAAAAAATATTTTTATCCATATATTTGCAAGGTCCACACCAAGTAGCATAACAATCAATAAATATAAACTTTTGCTCACGCTTTGCTTGTCCCTTAATTTGTTCTAAACTTGAATTTTTTTGAAAATTTATCCCTTTGAAACCTGCGTTCTTCTGACAATTTGCTGAAAACGGAATTGCAACTAAGATCAATTGAAACAATCTTCTTTTCATGTCTATATTTAATAATCTATTTAATCTAACCTTAATCCACATATTAATAACCAGGGTTTTGCTTCCCTGTAAGAGCAGGATCTCGTTGGATATCTACTAAAGGTATTGGGTATAATTGCCAGTTTGAATTCCAAACCCCTCCTTTTTGTGGAGTCACTACGCTCATAACGGCATCAATTGAGCCCGTCCGTTTTAAATCCAGCCAACGATGCCCCCACTCAGTAAATAATTCAACCTGCCGCTCGTGCAAAATTGCTGTAAGTATAGAGGATTTGTCAGCAGCACCCATGTAGTCAGGTAACTGGGCTCTATTACGAATAATGTTTAAATCCACAATTGCTGCATTAATTCCCCCCCCCGCGCTATTTGCCTCTGCCTCAGCACGAATTAAATATTGCTCTGCTAGGCGAAATACCATTAAATATTCAACAACTGGATCATCTTGAGTTGCGCTTTTATATTTATATGGGAAATAATAAGTCTTAGCATTTACAATGATATTGCCAATCCAATTTACTAGACGTTGGTCATTAGATTCAAAAGCTGATATGAGATTATTGCTAACAGATACTGGCTTAGTAAAATTTGGAGCACTCGTTAAAATAAATGTTCTGGCATCTTGGGTATTCCATCCTAAACTTATTGATTGTAATTGCCAGATAGCTTCATTGCTGTTAGAAAGGAATACACTATTTAAATCTATCAAATTGTACATAGAAGAAGTGTTGATTATCATCGAAGACTGCTTCTCTGCATTAACATAATCCCCTGTATATAAATAAGCTCTTGCTAAAAGGGCTGTTGCAGCCCATTTATTAGGTCTTACTCTTTCCGTAGTTATAGTTTTAAGATCAAGCGCCAGATAATCAGTATTAAGTAATCCTTGAGCATCTTTTAAATCCTTAATAATTTGAAGCCAAACATCAGCCTTAGGACTTCGTCCTGCTAAAGAACTACTTTGGTAATTAGTAGTGGTTATGAGTGGTACATCGCCCCATAGATTAACCAAATAAAAATAAAAAAACGCACGCATAAATTTTGCTTCCCCTAATAATTGGTTCTTTACAGCTAAGGAAAGTGAAGAGGAGGAATTTATACCTTCTATAGCGGTATTTGTTGCATAAATAAACGCATATAATGAGGACCAAAATGGGACACCGGGATAAGGAGCATTACTTGTAAGCGCATTATGATAAATCTGGATTTTCTGAGACCCTGAACTTGAGTAGGCAGTTAGTTCATCGGCAGATAAGCCTGTTAAGAGGGAAATACTTGACGAACCAGTTGCCACACCACCGTCAAATCCAGCTAATTGGGTATATATACCAGTTAATACAGCTGTTGCAGTAGCATCATTTTTATATACAATGTCTGCATCAGGCAAAGTCGGCGGATCAGCTACTTCAACTAACTTATTACATGACATTTGAAGAGAAGCAGCTACAAGGAGAATAAAGAATGCTAATCGATTATTCGAATTCCCTTTTTTATTTTTTTTACCTTGCTTTTTCATATTTTTACGATAAAAATTGTCAAATAATTTTAATAACTTAAAGCCAAATTTGTAGTCCCATAGTGATCATCCTTAAAGGAGGCAATGCTATTATACTTTGATTTTCAGGATCAACGCCATTAAAATTCGTGACTGTAAATAGATTTTGAGCCAACAGATATATTCTTGCACTGCTGAAATGTGTTTTATTTCTAAAAGATTGCGGCAATTGATAAGAAATAGACACATTCTTTACCCGAATAAATGAAGCATCGGAAAAAGCAATATTGCTCTGCTGTGCATACGTATAAGAATTATACGCATCACCAAAATCTTGAGAATATTTTTGATAACTACTTACATCTCCAGATTTTTGCCAACGCTCAGCTAATTGCTGAGGTTGATTATTATAGGAACCAAATGTGCCAGTACTATAAACATTGCTGAACTCATAATTTGCACCAGTTTGCTTAACGAATTGAAGGAAGAAGCTTAGCTCAAAATTTTCATATCGAAAGTTATTTTCAAGTCCTCCGTAAAATTTCGGTGTGAAATTTACAAGGCCACCAACTTTATCAACAGGATCAACTGGATTAGAAGTTATTTTACCAGTCTTATCGAAAAATTGATACAACCCTGTATTAGGATCGACTGAAGCGAAACGGAAAAGTTTGACATCATTAATGGAATGACCAACCGTATATGTGTTATTATACGTTGTGTTTTGAATATTAGGAAAGGTTACCAATTTGTTTCTGATAGCAGATAGATTAAAAATACTAGTCCAATTAAATTTATTAGTTTTGACGTTTACCGTATTTGCCGAAAATTCCCATCCATAGTTTTGTATTGTTGCAGGAAGATTGGCTGTTATTACCTGAAAGCCAGATATACTTGGAAGATTGTAATTAATTAATTGATTTGAAGTCCGATTTTGAAAATGACTTACTGAAAATAATAACCGGTCTCTTAAAAACCCAAGCTCTATTCCTTCTTCCATCTTTTTATCTAATTCCCATGAATAATTAGGGGAAAGAAGATTATTAGGATACAATCCTGTTCCACCTTGATAGGGACTTATTGCGCCAGAGTTAATAAAATTATATAACTCTAAGTACTTATAATTTGAAGAAGGCTCATTTCCGCTTGTCCCATAGCTTGTTCTTATTTTTCCAAAACTCAAAATCGGAATGTTCGTTTTGATGAAATTGCTGTTGCTGAATATCCAAGAAACTCCGACAGCACCGAAATTTCCAAAATGTTTACGCGGTCCAAATCGACTGCTTCCATCTCGACGTCCAGTAATATTTATCAAATATGTATCTTGCCAATTATAACTTATTCTGCTAAGTAACGAGTTGTATTTATAACGTTCGAATATGCTTCCTCCATTAGATATTGAAGCAGCACCGGCAAGATTACCCAACAAAGCATCATTATCATATCCAGCTCCATCGACGATTTGACCATCAGTCTGTCTTTGCTCAATTGTCGCCCCTACAAGAGCTTTTAGTTTCCCTTTTCCAAGTGTCGCTTGATAATTTAATTGAGGTTCAATTATCCATGATTTTACAATATTAGTATTAAATGCGGAAGACCCTGTTGTAACGCCATAAGATGGATTCCAAAAAGTTGTTGGAATTGCAGTTCTTTCATTTAAGTTCAAATTTGTGTAGCCTAAATTAATTTTTGCTTCAAGGCCCGGAATAATTGAATAACTAAGCACTCCATTACCTATAAGATTGGTGGTAGTTGCATGATAAGTATAAAGATTATAAGCTAATGGATTGTCACCAAAATCTGTCCAATTTAAACTTTTGTCTGCATTATAAAGAGAAGGAGCATTAGGTGGTAATAGTATGTATTTTGTCAAATCTGTAGTTGGAAGCATATTATTGTCTTCCAAAAATGAACCAGTTAATCCAATTTTAAATTTTTGATTTTTCGAGGCACTATTTATATTAAAATGAAGTGAAGCCTTTTGATCTCCCCAATCTCCTGGGAATACAGTTGTTTCTTTGTTGTAGCCACCACCAATAAGGTACTGGGTATTTATATTACCCCCAGAGATTGAAGCTTGTATATTCGTAAAATGTGCGGTTCCTCCTATAAACATCTTTTGCCAATCTGTAAACTTGGTATTGCTCCATGTACCATTGACATCTAAATCTGTTGATGAAGGAGTAACGCCATCATTCATAAAAGCTTCATTACGCATGTCCAAATATTGCTTTGTATTCATTAATTTGGCCTTTCGAGTAATTTGCCCTTGACCAGATTGGGCATTAACATTGACTTTAATTGCACCAGCTTTTCCCTTTTTTGTAGTTATAAGAATTACTCCATTTGAACCTTTGGAGCCATAAATTGCAGTTGCGTCAGCATCCTTTAAAATATCTATAGATTCTATATCGCTTGGGTTTATGAAATTAAATGGATTTATCCCACCGCCTAGAATTCCGGTAGGCCCAACTAACCCTTGTTGGTCAAATTGAGGGTTGCCTAGTAATTGAGAGGTGTATGGCACACCATCAATAATATATAATGGATCGTTACTTTGATTAATACTATTTTTCCCCCTTATTTGAACTTTGATTTGCCCTCCAGGAACACCTGTTCCTTGAGTAACGATTAAACCAGGCACCCTCCCTTCAAGAGCTAATAAAGGATTGGAAACAGGTTGTTTTTCAAGATCTGAAGATTTGACGCTCTGTACATTTCCTGTGCTAAGTCGAGCAGTAGTAGTCCCATAACCAATGACTTGAATTTCGTCCAATCGACTGTTTGACCGGCTTAAAACAATGGCAAAAGAACTATTTCGGCTTACTCTATATTCTTTTTTTCCAAAACCTGTGAATGAAACAACAAGAATTGCATCTTCAGCAATATTTTTTAAATAGAAATTCCCGATTTCATCGGTTGAAGTACCTCTTTTCGATCCCTTTATATTAATAGAGGCTCCTGATAATGGCACTCCAAGGCTATCAGTCACTTGGCCATGTATATCTATAAGATTACTAAGTGAGATAGATAATTCTGGTTGCTTTATTAAGAATGATATTTCTTTTACGACAATTATTTTTTCGACTATTGTATACGTAAATGGTTGATCTCTAAAACATATATCAAGTACATCTTTAATAGACATATCCTTCACACTAATAGTCACAGGCTTCGTCTGCGCCATCCAGGCATTATTGAACGCAAAACTATACCCCGTCTGCTGCTCGATCTTTTTGAAGATCACGGTCAGGGGGGCGCCGTTCTCCGACAGCGAAACGGTCTGGGAATACCCGCTCGCGCCTGCATGCAGACAGCCCAGGAAAAACAGGAAAATGGTTAATTTCATAACCAGCAGGGTTTTAGTAAGGGCATTCCCCGGGTAAACGGGAAATTTCTGAAAAAGCTCAGGTTTCATACCTTTGTTTTGGTTTGAGTTGATAATACAAGCGCTAATTGTCTCTTGATTCCCATCAGGACTTTTAATGAGTTGACTCAAACGATTTACCGGGTCCTGTTGCAACCAGGATCCGGTTTTTTATTTGATCAAACCCTCGAATAAGGTTTATAGTATATTTCTTTATGGTTGGCAGCAAGTCGGAGATCGATAGGAAAGGGTTTGGACAGGATTAAGAACAGGCTTAAAATTTAAAAGAAGCAGGAATTGAGATCAACCCCCGCTTTTGGTTAATGGCTCAAATTGAGTAGCACATTTTGATTACACATGAGAAAACAGTCAATTATTTTACGATCAGTTTTTTTCCTTCCAGCCGGCAATGCACGCCGCTCAATTCCAGTACTTTCAACACCGCCGATAAACTGGAACGTTTGCTTAAGGAGGCCGTCAGCTGGATCTCCGGCTGCGGGCCTTCATAGGCGATCTCAAGATCGTACCAGCGCGCCAGTTGCCGCAGGATCACCGGGACCTTCTCGCTGTCGAAGGCGAATTTCCCATTGAGCCAGGCGATGGCCTGATCGGTGTCGACACGATCGGTCTTCCGGATCCCACCGTCCTTGCCCATTTGCGCCTGCTGACCGGGCCGGAGCATCACTCCTCCCCCACTGCCCCCGCTGCCCATTCCCGCTCCGCCGCCTTGCGCGACATCAGCGCCCTGCATCGCCATCACTTTTACGCTACCTTCCAGCAACGTGGTGCGGCTGCCCCCCTCATCTTTATAAGCATTGAAATTGAAATGCGTTCCGAGCACCTCTACCCGCATATCCAGCGCCTGGGCAAAAAATGCCCTGGTCTTATCCTTCGCCACTTCGAAATAGGCCTCCCCGGTGATGGTCACTCGGCGATCCTTACCCGAAAAAACGGTGGGATAGGTAATGGAACTGCCCGAATTGAGCCAGACCTGGGTGCCATCCGCCAGCATGAGCTGGGTCTGGCCGCCCATACCCGTAGACAATGTATTATAGCTTATAGCGACAGAAAGTGTATGATCATTGAGTCTGCCATTCGTTCCAGGCTGAGATGCCTTATAAACGAGCTGTCCTTTTTCATCCTTCGTGATCTCCGTATTCCCCTGGCGGGAAACGATGCCATTCTGCGCGCTGTCCAGGAGAATCCGTGCACCACCGGCCAGGGTCAGGATGGTCTTGCTGCCCGTTGGCGCGGCAATATCATTGTGGGCGACCGGAGCCGCGCTGTCAGCGACCACTTTTCCGGGGCGATGATCCAGATATTTCACCGAAAGAACGGCGATACAGCCGATGATGGCCGCAGCGTAGAGGATCTTCCGCAAAGGCAGGACGCGGGCGCTGCTGCCGGGGAATTGATCGGTGACTTCTCTGGGCAGATTGTTCCGCCAGACCCGTCCTTCCGCCTCGGCACCGGCATCGATCTGCATATAGTCGAAAAGCTTGGTCTCGCGGGTGGCGGGGTCCATCCATTCGGCGTGGAGACGCGCATTATCTGCGGACTGATCCTTCCAGTCCTGCAACTCACTGCTTTCAGCCGGGGAGGCCGTGCCGTTCAGTTGTTTCTCCAGCAGTTCTCTTATTCTGTTGACCGGATCCTTTTCTGACATCAAATCAAGGCTTTCCAGTAAGAACGATGGAATAAAGATAAACCACTAAAGAAAAATAAAGTTTTTCAGCAGAAATCTGGAAAGGACTACAAAAGACAAAAAAGGAGAAGGACAGAGGATACGAGGAGCTCGATGTCCTTATTGCGGAAGTCCTCGCGCATGATCTTCAGGGCATAAGCCCGGATATTCGTCACGGTGTTGATGGAGATCTTCATAAGATCCGCGATCTGCTGATAGGAGAGCTCGCGGTGATACAGCAGCCTGATCACTTCTTTGGACCGGGGGGGGAGTTTCTCGATGGAATGCGAGAGGGCCTTGATGAGTTCTCCGTCGATCTCCTGGTTAGCCAGATCCTGCCCGGAAGTAGCCAGATAGGCTTTCTGTTTTTCATGTACCCGTTTCTGGTGACGGATATAATCGATGGCACCGTTGCGGGCGGCGATATATAAAAAAGCCCGGAGCTGGGGGAAGCTGCCGAAATCATCTTTTTTGAGCAGACATTTGGTGAGGGAATCGCTGGCGATCTCTTTGGCGACCTCTTTATCCTGGACGATCTGGTCGCAAAAGTAAACGAGCTGCGCATAGAATTCCTTCCATACGGCCCCGAAGGCTTTCGGAGAACCTTGTTGAAAGAGAGCCATTAATTCAGGACCGGTACCTTCTGCCATAAACAATACGTTTCACCATTTAGGTCGTTGAACGAAGCTAAATACATTAAAAACAGCATCTAATAACGGAACAGGTTCTGTAGAAAAGGTCTTTTGTGCGGCTTTGAGAGACTATGGAAAGCGGATCGTTGTTGGTGAGCTAAAAATAGAAAAAAAATCAGAACTTTAATAAATTAATATCTTTTCGTAAAATAATCGTTAAGGATCACAGAGACCGCAAATCAGCCCGCGGAGACATTTTCCCGTAAAAGGAATCGACACCCCCTGTAAGCAATTCCCATTAAATAAAGATAAAACTAACCCGGACCCGGCCCATTCCTTCCCAAAATGACTATAAGATGATGATTTATTTTCTCATGTTGCATCGAGTCAGATATCCCCTGAAATTATCCACCACTGGTTAATCCTTCGATGCGTAGTCACACCTATCCTTTTATCGTGTGCACTAACGACCATCGTATGCTTGAGATTCAACTAAACACCCCCTTTTCCCTGATCAGCCTGGAAAGCTATCTCGAAAAGGACCCACCAGCGAACGAAGGGCTGCTGCAGCAGCAGTTCTTTCCCGATATTCCCTATCCGCCAGGCGGGCTGACCGAATCGTTCCGCCATCTGGACAACCCAGAATATACCCGGAGATATATCGTCCTGACGCATGAACAACCGGTCTTCTTACTGGAGATCCATATGGTGTCCCAGATGGATCTGAGTCTTTATTACGGGGCCCGGGACGGAGACTATGGCCTGATCTTTTTTATATCGGAGTCGGTCGGCAAGGATCAGGAGCTGCAACTGGCCACCTTCCTGGCCTGCAAGGCCGCCCTTTTCGGACAGGCCGGAATATCGAGATTGGTGGCGCCGGTTTACGCCGGCAACACGCCCGAACGGATAGTGCCACTCCTGCTCGGCGCTGGGTTCTCCTTTATTTCCCCGAAAAAGAAGATCAAGGATCCTGATCTGTATATCTGTGCGCGCTGAGCGCCACCGGAGGTAATCTTCTCGCAAAGTCTTACTAAATTCCTGGTGAAAGTTCTGCCATTCTTTACCTTTTACTCAAATGCACAGTATACTGCTGGTACATTATTGTTGGTGCAAATCGATCAGACCCTTCCTTGCCTCCACCACCCATGCCTGCATGGGACTATTCATCGGTGCCGTTCCGAACTCCTTACCTAACGCCCTCTCCAAGTCTTTCCTAATCACCGGCAAAAGCTCGGGATCGCGCTGGTTGATCACCGTAAACATCGGTGTGCCATCGAGCATCCCCCTGGCCGTGTCGGCTGCAGACGCACTGGTCCCATCTTTTTTTACAAGGCTTATCCGGGAATCCTGGAAACCAGCACCCCTGAGCAGTGAAATCAATTCATTTTTATCATACATCGAAAACGGTATATGAAAAAACAACGGCGGCTCCGATGGAAAATAACCGGAAACAAGCTGATCGGCCAGAAAAAACGCCGGGTTATTGGCCAGCCTGTCCCATGTATTCAGGAAGATCTGCCCGCCCGGTCGCAAAACCCGGTATGCCTCGGCCAGTGCCCTGGCTTTATCCGGCCCTAACATCCACCCGAACTGGCAAACCACAAGGTCAAAATAATTGTCCTCAAATGGAAGTGCCTGCGCATCGGCCACCCGCCATTCAATGGATGGATCGGGATTGATTTTTTTTGCGATGGCAAGCATATCGGGATTCAGATCGGTAGCCAGCAGGTGAACATCTCCCGGCAGTCCACTGCGCAAATGCCCTGTAACCCTCCCTGTGCCGCAAGCAGTTTCCAGCACAGTCTTTATCCTGGCCGGGCCGACTCCTGCCGCCTGTTCCGCACCTGCCGCTCCAGCCGGCGGCACTTCCTCCAATACCTTCGCCGCACCTACTGCACTCATTACACGCTCCGCCAGATCAGCAGCGTAAGGCTCAAAAATATAAGGCCCTAAAAATTTTTCGTAATTCTCAGGAATGGAACCGGCATAGGCCGTAGAAGGATTTGACATCGGGACTACAATTTTGCAAACAGACAACAAGTCCCTGAAGTTAACGAAAACCACCCTCAACTCACCCGCCGCGCCGCTCGCCTCCCCAACCCTCTATTTCAAATTACATTAAAAATCAAAAAAGGTGTTTTAACCCATTTTTGGTGAGGGATGAGTGGATTTTACCAGCGCAACCTTATCTTGGCCGATCTGGAAATGCAAAATCTATGTATCCGATTGTTGGGTATTTTTTATTCACGAATCTCGGCAATGGCAGCCTGGGCGCCAGATATGGAAATACCCGGAATGTCAAGCTGTTTGCTGAATGTGCTGTCCGTGTGAGTGGGAACAAAGTTTCCGATCCCTTCCTCGGCACCTACGCATCCGCCTGGCTGAACAGCGCGGCTGTCACCCCGGGAGAGTCTGTCGGACCGAGATTGGTCATTACTTTTAAGCAAGGGGCATCGGGAGGGCTGTACTGCCTGATCTGGTATAATACCGAAAAACTCAACATTATTCAGTATTATGGAGAGGGTATGCTTTCTGGCAATGATCTGGTCGGCGCGTACTGGAGTCCGGATGTTAAAAAAATGCTGGGTATATAAATAAGTGTCAGGTCCTTTTCAGTCCCCGCTATGCACCTGTAATGCGCCCTGAACATGGGAATGATAAATGCAGCAAGCTGATCAGGAGTATTTTTTCATGAGTATCATTTGATCCTGACAAAAATAATGGGCTTTACGTTCTCCTCTAAGTGCATCGCGATAGACCCAATTCCGCCATTCCCGTCCGCTTGAAAGGTGAGCTTGCCACCCGGCTTGGCGACAAAAATATCGGCATCAAAATGCCGTAAACTCAAAGGTGTTTTATTGAATATCCCGGCGAGACTATCCGCCTGTTGCCCGATCTGAATGGTGCCATAACCGGGATTGAGGTATTTCCCGGTATAGGCAGTGATCGTATGGCTAAGTGCCGCTACCGGTTTGGATGCTGCCGGTTTCGGTGGATCAGGCTGGTGGTCGGCATCATACATTTTTTGATACTGGCCAAACCAGTCCACCGGTTTCAGGTCCGGGCGGCTACTGTTCAATAAACAGTCCGCGATATAATCCCGTACTAGCCCCGTCACATAGCCGCCGAACTGGTTGGCCAAAACCACGATACCCAGGCTATCGGCCTGGTTTGGGAAAAAGCAAACGCTGGAACTGAACAATGGCAGGTCCCCACCGTGATCCAATTTATAGTGACCGCCGAGAAAGGTGGTCAGCACCCAACCCAGCCCATAGGTACTGTTCCCGTTTACCATTTGCGGGCGCGTTGCCTGACTGATAAAGGCAGCCGGGATTACCTGGTTATCCTGGTATTTACCGCCGCCTATCCAGGCGATCAGCCATTTGGCCAGGTCATTCACTGAAGCGTTGAGGCCGCCTGCAGGGCCATTGAGCGGGTCGTCATCGGGGTTCCCGGACATCATCAGGTTATTTTTCCGGTAATAACCCAGCGCATGTTCCGGGCTGGCCAGCCACCCCGCATAATTAAAACTGGATTCGTTCATTTGTAAAGGGGTCAGCAAACGTTTCTGTATATTTTGTTCCCACGATAAGCCGGTCAGTTTTTCGGACAATACACCCAGGGTAATGTACATCAGGTTATTGTATTGCACCCGATATCGTAATTCAGTCGTTGGTTCCAGGTAACGGATCCGGTATACCAGGCTGTCGCGCGGCAGGCTTTTATCAAAAAAATATTCCAGCTGGTCGTGCCGGGGTAAACCGGTCCGGTGGGTCAGCATATCCATAGACGTGACATGGTCCGTCGTGTAATCATTTAGAAACCGTAGTTCGGGCATGTATTTGCGCACCGGCTGGTCAAGGTCCAGTTTACCTTCGGCTGAAAGGACACCCAATAAGGACGCAGTAAAAGCTTTGGTACAGGAGGCAATTGGGAAAACGGTGCGTTCGGTTACCGGCAATTTTTTTTCGACATCGCGATAGCCAAAACCTTTGGCATAGATGACCCGGCTATTCTTTACCACGGCTACGGCGAAGCCCGCGACGTGAAAGGTCTTTAAAACACTATCGGCGAAGCTATCCAAGCCCAAAAGCGGCTGACTGGTTTGTGCAAATGACCGGCTGCCGGTTAACAGGAGCAAAAAGGAAATACCAATTTTAAATTTCATAATACAATTTAAGGGTCTTCACCGTGTGAATGCCGGAGAATCCCCGGCAGAAGCAGCTACATCCGCGAGGCGCCAAACATGAGGCCCATCGTGGCTGGAGCTTACGAAATAATGGATCCCGTTCCGGTTATATTTATTTTAATGGGCTTGAATTCCCCTCACATTACAAACTAAGTTTGTGCCATTATCCTAAATTCCTGAAAATGAAAAATTTATATGCTGCGAGAAGAGTTGAATATGTACGTTTACGATACATCGACCGTTCGTTTTTCATTGACAATTGCTCAGTATTAAACCGGTATTGGGTCGAAACCGCGCATGTCTGTACCGGTGCATCTGACGGCAGCGAAGGCGACCGGGTGGGTTCAAATTATCCTGATGTCATTTTTTTTAATTGCCCGGCGCAGCGATCAAGCCGGATAAGGCGAGTCAGGGCGATCGTCGGAGCAAGATATTCAGTATTTTCGGACAAACAAACCTGAACCATGCGATCCCCTGAAAAAATTATCGTTTTTCTCCTGTCCATTTCATTTTCCTGTCTCACTGCCATGGGCCAGGATCCGCAACACGCCGCACCGGTAGCCAGCATCCCGGCGGACAGCACAGAGTCCGTTATTTTAAAGATCAGAAAAGAATATGCCCGGATCAATTCGGACAGCGCCAAATACCGGGTCGTGCATATAGAAGTGCTGGGCGAATCGTCAGAAGGCGGTGATATCCTCCGGTACTTCGATGGCAAACACCTCATAAAAGCAGTCGCCACTTCCTTCGGCGCGGGGGGTAATCAGATTACCGAGTATTACTATAGGGATGGAAAACTGTTTTTTTGTTACGACCGGCTGACGATGTATAACGGGCCGATGGAGAGCTATACCCATAGTAAAATAGCGGAGGACCGATATTACCTCGACAACCTGAAATTGATCCGGTGGGTGAAGCCCAATGGAAAGATTGCCGACAAAAAATTGTACCCGGAAAAACAGAAAGAGTTGGCGAAGGAGGTAATCTATGTACGCACCAGAAAGAGTGACCTGCCATGAAGGCTGCATAATTGTCTGGATCAGCCGAAAGGCTTTTATTTTTCTTTACTCCTGTCCATTTTGTACCTACCTTATACCATAAAACCATCCACATGCTGCCTGAAAGTCCTCTCTTCCACAAGCCAAAGAGCATTATCGCCGCCATGAATATTCTGTACGCCACCCTGTTTCTGGGCATTATCAATTGGGCCATCGGTCAGTGGACGATGAATTTACCAACGGGCGCCGATGTGCAAAGAGTTATCACGCTGATCATAACGCTGGTGATCGTTTTTGCATTGATCAAACAGGTTGGTCTGGGCAGAAAATGGGCCCGGGTCGTCTTACTGATCTTGTTTATTGCAGGCCTGGTCTTTTATCTGTGGGCGTTTCCGACCTTGTATAAGGCTAATCTGCTGGTGGCGGTCATCAGTCTGTTGCAGGCCGTTTTGCAATTGGTCGCGTTGATCTTTCTTTTCTCCAAAGATAGTACGCAGTGGTTCAACCGGGTTCATGCCACGGCTGAGAATGAACCCGCACCGTCTCCGAAGCCATAACGGCTTTATGCATGAGCCGATCAGGATGCCTACGATCCTAAAAAACGGGTGTTAATCATTTCTTCGGATACGCCGTCCATCTTCTTATCGATAAAGTAAACTTTCGCGGCTGGCCGGGAGCTGACAGCCTGAAAGAACTGGCCGTCTATAAAATGCGCTGCAGCGCCATCATCGGCGGCATAACCCGGTATCATCAGCTCTTCCCTGATCAGGTGATGAATAGATGGCCGCCGCTCGCTCTCCCCGTCATAATGCGGACAAAAGCTCGTTTTAATAAATCCCAGACCGGGCAAGGTCGTCAATTTCCCGGGTACGGAATCCGTATTGAATTCCCCGAACCAGCAATTGGCCCCTGCGCTGAGCCCAGCCAATACCACACCGTTCTGATAAGCCTTATACAAGATCTCATCAAGGTTCCATTCCCTCCATAGTGCCAGCATACTTTTTGTGTTGCCCCCACCTACATAGATCACATCCTGCTCCAATATAAACGATTCGAGGTCAGCGGTAGGCGGTGTAAAAAGTGAAAGATAGGTTGGGCGCACATCCAGCCGGGTAAAAGCTTTATAAAAATTAAAGACATACCGCACGGCATCATCCGTAGCATGGGGGAAAAAACATACCGATGGATGGGTCTTGCGGGCCTGTTCAATTATATATTGATCCAATAAGGGATTATCCGGCTCCATGGAAAATCCGCCGCCACCCATAGCGATGATCTGCTTTTTAACAGCCATTGATGTTATTTTTTTAACGATAAAAATAGAAAAATGGCGGGGTCATCATACATTTTTTTCTATCTGGCCTGGAATTAATTGACCTTATGATAATTTAAGATCACAACGCCTGACTTTAATGGCCTGGCAGCGACAAATTTTAAGGGCTGCCTGATATCCAGGTTCATCTTATCAAAGAAGCGGACGTTTCCGCCCCCTGCAATGACTGGCTGAATAGCAAAATAATATTCATCCACTAAGTTTAGTTTGGTCAAGGCGGCGACCAGACCGGGGCTGCCGATAGTGAGCAGGTCTTTTGAACTGTCTTTTTTTACCTGGTTGATCTGTCCGGCATCAAGTGATTTGACGATGGTAGAATTGTTCCAGGTCGTCGTATCAAGCGTGGAGGAATAGGCGATTTTTGGCATGTCATGCAGGGCTTTCGCCATTTTGACCTGTGAATTCGGCTGGTTTTCCTTTTCAAGTATAGGCGGCCACACCTGCTGGAACAGTTCAAAGCTATTCCGGCCAAAGGCAACAGTCTGCGTGTTGGCTAAAAGGCCATGGACAAATTCATGAAATTCGGCATCGGCAATGACATAGTGGCTGTCTACAAAACCATCCGGTGTGCTGTTGATCAAACTGATTACCTTTCCCATTTTTTATGTTATTTGTGTTAGATATTTTGTTTTGATGACATTCAGGTGATGCACCGTTATGCCCGACGGTGAACCCAGCCCAGGCAGGTGCGTCATTTAGGTTGGGACGGCCGATTTTTTTCATATTTGTATCAGCAAAGCTATAGATTATCCCTCGCCCCGACGGGGTGTATATTTGACAACTTCAGGGGTTGTTTGTGCACAAATGGAGTGGTAACTTGCATTATGAAGCAAGTGACATTTTTATTAGCCGACGGTGTGCTCAAACCCAGTTGTTTATTCGGGGCCATAGAGATCTTTGAGAAGGCCAACGAATTTTTTGTCAGCAAGGGGCAGCAGCCTTTCTATGACATCCAGCTCGCAGGCTCAAACCTGCAGCAAAAACTGCTGAATGCCTCCTTTTCGCTTAATAGCCTGAAGGATATTACGGACATCAAAAAAACGGACTGTATCATTATACCGGCATTTGACAGCCAGGACGATTTTGCGATCCGCAGCAGCGGGGAAGCGCTCGCCTGGGTCGTCAGGCAGTATAAGGAAGGTGCGGAAGTAGCCAGCCTGTGTACCGGGGCGTTTCTATTGGCGGCTACCGGACTTCTGAAAGGACAACCTTGTGCGACCCACTGGAAAGCAGAAGCCTGGTTCCGGAAACTGTTCCCGGAATTGAATTTGGCCACCCATAAGATCATTACCGATCACAAAGGGCTTTATACCGCGGGCGGAGCGGTGTCGAGCCTGAACCTGATCTTGTACCTGGTCGAAAAATATAATGGCCGGGAAGTGGCGTTGTACTGCGCCAAAGTATTGCAGATAGATATTGAACGGAACTCACAGTCGCCCTTTATTCTTTTTGAGGGCCTTAAAGATCATCCGGATGAGAAGATCAGGGCGGTGCAGGAGTATATTGAAAATAACATCGAAGATAAAGTAACGGTCGATTTCCTGGCCGACCAGTGCGCGATGAACCGCGTGAACTTTTCGAGAAGGTTTAAAAGGGCGACCAAAGTCTCGCCTGTCGACTACATTCAGCGCATAAAGATGGAAGCGGCCAAGCGAGGGTTGGAATCTGGCCGGAAAAACATCAACGAAGTGATGTACAACGTCGGCTATACCGACATCAAAGCTTTCCGGACGATCTTTAAAAAGGTAGCCGGTATCACACCGTTGGAATACAGGAATAAGTTCAGCCAGGTTTAACTGCAACTTTACGCTTTCCGCCCAAAACTTCTAACAAAGAAAAAACCTCCAATTTTAGTCGGAGGTTCTTCAGAGAATTTGAATCTTTCAGCTTTCATAGGTCGGTTCAGGATACGGAAGGTTTAGGGACGTTGGACAATTTAAATGGTTTAGTTTTCTTTCGGATTGGATAGATCAAATATAGCCTGCTCTGGACTGATTCTACGGATCCGGACCCGGGAAGTCCCGAAATTAGTATTTAGCACTTAGCGGATGGTAAAATGAAGCCCGGAACAGAGCCTTTCTTAAATAAGTATGTTATTCCGATTTTAAACTCTTTACGGGATTTACCAATGCAGCCTTTATGCTTTGATAGCTAACGGTCAGCAGGGCAATGAAGAGGGTCGCAAGACCTGCCCCGGCAAACATCCACCATTCCATCCCGGTCTTATAGGCAAATTGCTCCAGCCATTGTTGCATGATCAACCATGCAACGGGGAATGCGACCACGATGGCCAGGACGACGATCTTCAGGAAATCGCCGGACAGGAGAATGGCGATGGCCGGCGCCGTCGCGCCCAGCACTTTTCGGACGCCGATCTCTTTTGTGCGTTGCGCGGCGGTAAAGGTAGCCAGACCGAACAAGCCGAGACAGGAGATGAGAATGGCAAGGAAGGCAAAGCCATTGGCCAGGCGGCTGACGACCGTTTCGCTTTTATACTGCCGGGCAAACTCCAGGTCGGAGAACTGATAGGTGAAGGGGAATTTTGGGTTTACGACCTTGCACAAGTTTTCCAGACCCGTAAGGACTTCCCGGGTATTGCCGGTCCGGATGCGGACGAGGATAGTGCCCCAGCTCCAGTTCTCGTCGAGGCGGACGACCAGTGGATCGATGGTCTGGTGCAAGGAATTAAAATGAAAATCCTTCAGCACGCCGATGACCGTGCCGCGCCGGTTGCCCCAGAACAGCGTCGCGCCGACCGGATGTTGAAGACCGATGCTGTTGACGGCCGATTCGTTCAGCAAGAAACCGACGGAGTCGCTGCTAAACGCCGGAGAGAAATCCCGGCCTTCTTTCAATTGCAGCTTCATGGTCTTTACAAAATCATAACCGACGACGCCATCGGCAAAGGATAGTTGCAGATTGGGGTCTTTTCCGGGCCAGTCGATACTCCCGGTATGGTGCTCGATGACGGTCGGGGAGTTCCGCATCTTCGAGATATCGGTAACGCCCGTGAGCTTTCCCGCTTCTTCCTTGAAGAGGGCGTATTTTTTTGTCAGGTCTCCTTCAATGGGAATATATACCAACCCGTCGCGGTCATAGCCAAGGTTCTTCGTCTGGATATAATCCACCTGCCGGCGGACAACCATCATTCCAATCATAAGCACGATGGAAAGGGTGAATTGAAAAACGACGAGTCCCTTTCGCAGGACGGTCGCCGTCCAGTCGAACTTCAGGGTGCCATTCAACACTTTTACGGGTTGGAGCGACGACAGGAACAAGGCGGGATAGCTGCCGGCTACCAGGGCTGTGGCGACCCCGATCGCCAGCAGCGTGGCGGCAAAGGCAGGGTCGGACAAAGGCAGGGACAGTTGTTTGCCAGTCAGTTCGTTGAACACCGGCAGGATGGCGGCGGTCAGGGCCAGGGCGACGAGGACAGCAAAACCGGTAAGCAACAGCGCTTCTCCCATGAACTGAAGGATGAGAGAGGAACGGGCGGCGCCGATCACCTTGCGCAAACCTACTTCGCGCGCGCGTTTTACCGACTGTGCCGTAGCCAGGTTCATAAAGTTTATGCAGGCGATCAGGAGGATAAAGATCGCTACGCCGGAGAATAACCGGACATATTCGATGCGGCCCCCGTCGACTCTGCCATCCTTAAACGTAGAATGGAGATATTTTTCAGGATAGGGCTGCAAGGCCAATTCCACCCGGACCCCTTTGGTCTTTTGTGTATACCGGTCAATGAAATCTTTAATCTTCACTTCGACCCCCGCGGGGTCGGCCCCGGCACGTAGTTGAACGAAGGAGGACGGGCTCTCATTTCGCCAGTTGTTGACCCAGTCGTTTTGTTTTACATAGTCTGTCCAGCTCCGCAGGAAGTCGAACTGGAGGGAAGAATGGGTGGGGATATTTTCAAATACGGCCGTGACGCGGAGAGCTTCCTTGTCTTCGAAGCGGATCGTTTTGCCGACGGCCGCTTCGGGGCTGCCAAAAAAATAAGCGGCCAGGGAACGCGAGATCGCGATATCACCGGGGGACTGAAGCACCGTCTCCGCCCTGCCCTGCAACAGCGGAAAGCTGAACATCCGGAAGAAATCCTCGCCGGCAAAAAAACCGGTCATTTTTGTGATCTTGTCGTTTACCTGGAGGGTATTCTTAGTACCCGGCGGGGCGGCATAATCGAAAGCCGCAGCATATTGCACATCCGGGATGACCCTTTTCAATTCTTCGGCCAGCAATCCCTGCGTAGCATATCCTGCGTCCGTCTTCCCGTCGCGGATGGTGCGTTCGTATACCTGGAACAAGCGCGGGCCATTGGCGTGGAAAGCGTCAAAGGCGCGTTCGTCCCGGACCCAGAGCAGGATGAGCAGGCTGGTGGCGATGCCAAGCGCCAGGCCGAAAATATTGATGGCGGAGAACCTTTTGTTGCGGGTCAGGCTCCGCCAGGCGAGTTTCAAATAATTTTTAACCATCCCAATTTTCCGGAAGTAGTTCCAATAAAATGCCAGATTCTTAAACTATTAAAAATCAATTATATACGGTATGGCAAGAAGAGTGGTTGTCCGGTTTTGATACTGACGGTGTCCACTATTGTAAGCACGTCACTCGCCATTAACACAATTATTTTTCATGCTGGATCCCCCCGCATCATCCACTCATGGAGTTGATATAAACTGTCTTAATCTTTCCGGATCGTCAATCCGGATGCTTTTACCGGAGGTAGAAATGATCTTTGACTGAATCAGTTCCGTAAAAAACTTAAATATCGTCTCATACGTGGTGCCGGCATAAGAGGCAATATCCTGCCGGGTAATCGTAATGGCTATATATTTTTCTTCGGTCAACCCAAAAAAAAGGGCTATTTCCAGCAATGCATCGGCAATTCTGCCTTTGACCTCCATGTGGACCAGGTTGCGCATACGCCGCTCCGCATTCTGCAATTCAGCGGCATAGAAATGCATTAATTTATAGGTAAAGGGAAGGTTGGTCTTTAGTGTCGCTTCCAGGAATTCATTATTGATGAAGCACGCTTTTGTATCTTCCATGGCGGTAGCTGCTATAGGAAAGCTGTCGACACCCCCAAGGCCTCTATGCCCGACGATATCACCGGCTTTGGCGAAACGGAGTATCAGGTCCTTCTCATTGATCCATTTCTTGTGAACTTTGACGGATCCTGAATAGATAAAGAAAATTCCATTTACCTTTTCGCCTTCCGAAAACAGTTGTTTCCCTCGCTTTATATGAAGCGTTGATTTTTTTACGGCAATCGCTTCCTTCCATTCCGGTATACAATGCTTGCACAAAAAACAATCGGTCAGATTGCATGACAATTCTTGCATGACGCAATAATAAGTCATCTCCTGCAAAAAAGTAGCAGAATGACGCTTTAAACCAAGTTAAATGAGTAATAAAATATTAGCTACGCAATATTTAATGACTATTTAATTGCATTTTATATAATATTATATTGCAAAAACAATATATTTGCATTTTGAAGGTATAAATGATATTTCATGCGTAAGGCTCCGGTGAACAAGCGGGTTTTGTATTTAAGTTTTCAGGTAATGGCTAACGCAGTATTGATCGGCTTTATCGCCAAAGGCCTGGTGTTTCTCATCGATCTGATCACGAATTTGTCCTTTCATGGAAAGTTCTCTTTTGAACCTGCTTCTCCCGCCGGCAATCATCTGGGCTGGCTGGTAGTCCTGGTTCCCATTGGCGGCAGTATCCTGGTAGGATTTATGGCGCGGTTTGGTTCAGCGGCCATTAAGGGACATGGGATTCCCGAAGCGATGGAAAAAATTATCCTCGATGACAGCAAGATCCCCCCAGCCATTACATTTTTGAAACCATTGTCTGCAGCCTTGTCTATAGGTACGGGTGGGCCATTCGGCGCCGAAGGTCCTATCATTGCAACGGGAGGCGCTTTTGGATCGCTGACCGGTCAATGGATCCATATCTCCTCCAGCGAACGAAAGATCGTGTTGGCCGCCGGCGCCTGTTCAGGTATGGCGGCGATATTCGGAAGTCCGCTTGCGGCTTTGTTGCTGGCAGTGGAATTGCTGTTGTTTGAATTTTCTCCCCGGTCTATTATCCCGGTGGCCCTGGGATGCGTCACAGGAGCAGGCATGCATATTTTATTGTTTGGCAGCCAGCGGGTATTCAATATGGGAACTGTCGCTGCACCATCGGACCCGGCCCTGGTCATCTATGTGCTGTTCGGGCTCATCATCGGTGTCGTCGCTTCGCTGGTCTCCAGATCGGTGTATGCTGTAGAAGACCTGTTCGAAAAATTACCGGTTCACTGGATGTGGTGGCCTGCCATCGGTGGTATTGCCGTTGGCGTGATCGGCTACTTCGCTCCTCATACCATGGGTGTCGGGTATGATAATATCAGGTATCTTTTAAGCGGCTCCTGGTCCATGGCGCTGCTGCTCTCTCTCTGTCTGCTCAAATACCTGTCCTGGGTAATCGCATTGGGCAGTGGTACTTCGGGTGGCACCCTCGCTCCGCTGTTCACCATCGGCGGAGCCCTTGGAGCACTGATGGGACTGGCAGCCCTGCACTTTTTCCCTTCCCTTGAAATCAATTTAGCGATGTCCGCATTGGTCGGGATGGCAGCCATGTTTGCAGGCGCGTCCAGGGCCTTATTGACTTCTGTCGTATTTGCCCTGGAGACAACGGGGCAGTCCAATGCGTTGCTGCCCATACTCGGGGCCTGTGTGGCCGCTTATTTTGTTTCTTTCTTCCTGATGAAGGGAAGTATCATGACCGAAAAAATTATCCGTCGGGGAGTCAGAACGCCTGATTCCTATGAGCCTGATGTATTGCAGGGTCGCACGGTGAAACAGTTGTTAATACCGGTTGTGCCAGCCAATAAGGTAAATCAGCCTTACCTGTATGCATCAGATGACGCCAGCCTTGCTGCCGAAATGATGGGCAAGCACCATACGGATACCTTACTGGTATTCGATAACAAGGAGGCGAGAAAAATGATCGGGATCATTACATCGGCCTCCATCCTTGCCTATTATAGCAAGCAAAAGAGGAAGGAGCACATTTATAATTCGCCGGGCAAGACGCGGAGGATCCTGGTACGGGGCAGGAAGTTAATGCAGAAAGGCAGGGTCATGCCGGGGAAAATAATCTAAAAATCAATTTTATGGAACAGTTAAATCAGTTGACCTTATTTCAAAAATCATTGCTGACAGGAGTATTCGTCGGTTTTTCGTCTACGGTCATTTGTCTGGTCTTTAATGTAATCTATCGCAACAGCACGGGATTTACTCCATCCGCTATGATCAATGTATCATCCCTCATTTTTTCGATCAATATTCTCTTTACCATCATCGGGCTTCTCTATTATGTGTTTATAAAAGCATTCAGAAAGGGAAGCATAATTTTCATCGTCGTATTTGCCCTCTTCACCATTTTTCTTTTGTGGAAGGCGGAAGCTGTCCGGCGTTCCGATGACTATACTGTTACCCTACAATTCAGAGGCCTGTTAGTGGGTATTATACTGATTGCCGGTATCGGGGCATCCTTCTTTGTGCCTTTTCTTTGCCATAACAAATCGTTCGAGAGGCACGTATTATAAAATGTCTGCCGACCTGTCCCCACCCTATTTTGAAAAAAGATCGGGCCGGATGTTAAGAGAGATATAGGCCCAGTTACTGTTGTTGCTGGCGTTAGCGATATTTTTTACGCCAGCCGAAGTCAGTGAACCCGTGCTGAAAAAATGGCTGTACCCGGATTCGAGACCTATATATTTTGACAGGGTATAAGAGAGTACAAGATCGATCTCCGTTCCGAAATTCCTGTTCATCTGCTGGCCTGCGGCATTGTAGATTGCGCTGGCGCTGCCGAACTCGTGGAGGTCGGCGTTCAGCCCTATCGTTTTTGAAATGCTGTATTTAGTTTTCAGGTAATAGTCAGCGAGGCCTTTGTTGCCAAAACCGCTGGCTGCGTAGAAATAATCCATGAGCCCCCAGAACTTATGCGGGGTGCCATACAGAGGATCGAAGGCATTCGATCTGCCAGCCGTGGAACCGCCGGTCGTATAATCGTAACCTGGGCCGGCGCTGAATTTATCCGTGAAATTATACGTCGTGGCGAGTGAAAGCAATGCGCCGGAAAGCTTTGCCCCATCGGAATTCTTGCCAAACTGGTAATAGGCCGCACCGTTGAGATCGAGACGGTGAATATGACGGAGGAAATAGAAACCCGTGGTATAGCGGCCCCATACGCCGCTGTCAAAGACCTTTACGGCTTTGCCCGTAGCCATGTCGTTGTGGTATTTGTTAAACTGATCGGCGAAGGCAAGTAAGGAGATCGTGCCCCTGGTATTTTTTTTATTCAGATGAATGTACTGAAGGCTTTTATACATAGCGCCACCGTTGGTGTTGGCCGTATAGTTGCCTGCGGGTGTGGGATTGTAGATCGTGCTGCTGGCGTTTTCTTTATTCTGGCTGAATGCAAAACCCGCATGGGCCGTGAGTCCCCCGCTGAGATATTTGAACACAATGGCGTCATGGCGGCGTGCCTGCTGCAGCCAGTCGAGGTTGCCGATCAGCCGCTGGTCGTCATAGACCAGCTCCTGTCTGCCCAGTTTTACCGAAAAGGAATTCTTTTTATCGGCGGTGTCCGAGAGCAGGATCTCGGCCCAGGCTTCGTGGAGGAGCAATCCATTGTTGGATTCAGTTGTCGTGCGGTTGATCGTGGAGCCATCCTGGCCCCATACGCGTACGTCCTGGAGGGAAAGGCCCAGTTTCAGCCGGTATGTCGAATAGTTCAGCATCAGCCTGGAGCGTTGAGACGTGAAGACGGCGGGACTGACGCCTTTGGGTAGTGGTGCGCCCTGTCCATCGCGCAGTTCGGTACGGGTGCGTAGTTGGACGGACAGGGAAAGCTGTGCGGATGCGCTGGAAGAAAGGAGAAGGAGGGGCAGGATTTTGGTGAGCAAAGATGTGACCGATGTGATCTTAATGGGCAATAAGCGGCCCGTCAGCTGTAAAAGCGTATGCATTGGAGGTGATTGATATGGTGAATAAATGAATTGCTGTGGAGGACGGGATCAGGATTGAGGCAGCGACAGGGCTGGTGATGGTGATTGGGCAAGGGAAGATGCGGGCTGTAGATGCGGCGCCAACTGCGTCAGCGATGTGGCATGGGGCTGTGGCTGGGATGCAGGGTTGTCGGGTTGTTTGCCGAAAGTATAATAAATGGCTACTCCGGTGAACAGCAACCCGCCGACGATATTGCCGAGGGTGACGATCAGTTGGTTGTACATCCACCAGCCCCCAATGGTAACCTTCGCGCCGAACATCATGCCTGCGGGGATGATAAACATATTTACCACGGCGTGTTCGTATCCCAGCGCAAAGAAGATAAAGATGGGAAGGCCTGCGGCGAGGATCTTGCCGATGGTGGATCTGGAGGTCATGGCCATGACCACGCCCATGCATACCATCCAGTTACAGAGAATGGCTTTTACAAAAGCGCTTGTTAATCCCGCGGCCCCGTGCGAGGCATATACGATCGTCTTGTTCTCCGCTACGGTGACCAGCATTTTTTCGATGGCACCCGGGTTGCCGTTGGTACCCATTTCGGAGACGGCGGCCCAGTAGAGGACTGCATAGAGCAGGCTTCCGATGAGATTGCCGGTGAACACCCAGAAAAGGTTTTTGAGCATGGTGGGGCCGCTGATCTTATTTTCAAACCAGGCGAGGGGGATCAGGCAGAAGCTGCCCGTCACCAGTTCGAGACCGAGGAGGATGATGATCGCGAACCCTACCGGAAACACGATGGCGCCGGTGAGCGGTATTTTTGTCTGGGTGATCGCGGCATAGGCGAGCGTTACGGAGATGGCCAGCAGCGCACCGGACAACGATCCGCGGATCAGCAGGTCCTTTACGGATAAAGACGATTTGTTGATGGCGGCGGTCATCATGGAGCCGGCGACATCTTTGGGAGAAACATAATCCATGGTTGTTGGTTTTGGTGATGTTATTATGATTAAATACCGATAAAAATAGTGTTTTGCCGGATCTGCACCGGATAGGTCCTGATCGCGCATTCATCACCGTTGAGACAGTTGCCGGTGATGAGCGAGAACGTTTTTTTGTGAAAAGGGCAGGCGACTTTTGGTTCGTCTCCGGAGGAACCGGTCATGCCCCGGCTGAGGGCCATCTGCCGCTTGTGCGGGCATTCGTTCTGGGTCGCATACCATTCGTTGCGGCTGGTGAAATAAAACAGCGCGATCTGCTGTTCTTTGTACTTCACGCATACGCCGCCGTTCTCCGCTATGCCTGCAACATCCGTGACGTTGCAGACGGGGAACCATTCGATGACGGGAGGGATGCTGATGAGTTCTTTTTTCATGGTCGTATGTGTTGGGTTAAGAGACTTTGTTCCAGTCGGCGGCTTTTTTCTGTCCGCGGAGGGTCTCGAATTTTACGGCGGGGTCTTTCTCTGCGGGAGCGTTTATAAAATGGCTGAACCTTTTGCGGATGGCGGGATCTCCTATAGCAACCTTCCATTCACATTCGTAGCTGTCTACGAGCTGCTGCATTTCTTTTTCCCATTGTGCGGCCATGCCCAGACAGTCGTTCAGTACGACCTCGCGCAGATAATCCATGCCTCCCTCCATTTTATTCAGCCAGGTGGCGGTGCGGGTAAGGGGATCGGCTGTGCGGATGTAGAACATGAGGAACCTGTCGATATACCGGATGCAGGTGTCGCCGTCGAGGTCGGAGGTCAGCAGCAGAGCGTGCTGTGGCTTGCTGCCGCCATTGCCGCATACATACAGATTCCATCCTTTCTCGGTGGCGATGATGCCGAAATCCTTGCTCTGCGCCTCGGCGCATTCCCGGATACAGCCCGATACGGCGGACTTGATCTTATGGGGAGCGCGCAGGCCGCGGTAACGTTCTTCGATGCGGATGGCGTAGCTGACGCTGTCGTGCAATCCGAACCGGCACCAGGTGCTGCCCACACAGCTTTTTACGGTGCGGAGCGCTTTGCCATAGGCGTGGCCGCTCTCAAAGCCGGCATCGATCAGCTCGCGCCAGATCTCCGGCAGGTCGGAAACATGCGCTCCGAACATATCGATCCGCTGGGCGCCGGTGATCTTTGTATAGAGCCCGTATTTCTGCGCGACCTGTCCGATGGCGATCAGCTTTTCCGGTGTGATCTCTCCGCCGGGTATACGGGGCACGACGGAATAGGTGCCTCCTCTTTGTATGTTGGCGAGAAAACGGTCGTTGCTGTCCTGGGCGGTGTCGTTGCCTTTGAGCAGGATCATCTCATTCCAGAGGCTGGCGATGAGAGAAGACACCAGCGGCTTGCAGACCTCACAGCCGTCGCCTTTGCCGAGCTGCGTCAATACCGACTGAAACGTTCTCAGGTCATGGATCTTCACGAGGTCGTAGAGCTCCTGGCGGCTACAGGCAAAATGTTCGCAGATCATGTTGCGGACGAATTTGCCTTTCTGTCGCATGGCGAGGTGCATGAGGTCTTTCATCATCGGGACGCAACCGCCGCAGCCCGTGCCCGCCTTCGAGTTTTTCTTAAGGGCATCGAGAGTTTCGCAGTCGTCCATGGTCACCGCCTGACAGATCCTTCCTTTGGACACGCCTTCGCAGCTGCAGATCAGCGCTTCATCGGGCAACGCGGCAAGTCCCGTAGCAGTGTCTTTTTTCCCTTCCGATGGAGGAAAGAATAAAACGGAGGGGTCGGCAGGGAGGGGGACGTTGTTCTTATGCGTCTGTAGCAAGAGGTTGTAGGCCGAAGCGTCGCCAACGAGTATGCCGCCGAGCAGCAACCTGCCGTCGGCGGTCAGGTTGATGCGTTTGTAGACGCCTTTACGGGTGTCTTCGAAGACCATGCTGCGGCTGCCGGCATCGGATGAAAAGGGATCGCCGAAGCTGGCGACGTCCACCCCGATGAGCTTGAGTCTGGTGCTCATGTCGAAACCGGTAAAGCTTCTCTGCTGTGCAGTGAGCTGGGCAACGGCTACTTCCGCCATTTCATAGCCGGGGGCTACCAGACCATATACGGCTCCGTTATACAGAGCGCATTCACCGATGGCATAGATATGAGGGTCGCTGGTCTGCATTTTTTCGTTGACGACGATACCGCCGCGGTGGCCGGTCTCGAGTCCGCAATCTCTTGCCAGCTCATCCCGGGGCCTGATGCCCGCCGATATGACGAGCATGTCGGTCTGGAGGATGGTGCCGTCGGTGAAGATCAGTCCCGTGATAGACGTATTTCCGAGAATGGCCGCCGTGTTGCGGGAAGTGTGGACGGTTATGTCCAGTTCTTCCAGCTTGTATTGCAGGATCCGCGAGCCGTTGTCGTCTATCTGACGTGGCATGAGGCGGGGCGCAAATTCTATGACATGCGTTTTTGGGATGCCCAGATCGATCATGGCCTTGCAGGCTTCGAGACCGAGCAGGCCGCCACCGATCACTGCCGCGATCTTTGTCCTGGAGGCATGCCGCCGGATGAGGTTGAGGTCCTCGATGGTGCGGTAAACAAAGACGCCGTCCTTGTCTGTACCGGAGATGGGCGGCACGTAGGCCGCGGAGCCGGTCGCGAGGACGAGATGATCATAGGGAATGGTCAGCCCTTTGAAGGAATGGACCTCTTTTTTGTCGCGGTCGATGTGATGGACCGGGTCTCCGAGATGGAGATCGATGTGGTTGTCGGCATACCACGCGAGAGGCGCCATACTGAGGTCATAGGCCGAAGAGCCCGCAAAATATTCGCTGAGGTGGACCCGGTCGTATGCCGGAAGCGTTTCCTCCCCGAAGACGGTGAGGTGGAGGCCAGGCAGGTTGCTGGTCAGCAGCTTCTCGCAGAATTTGTAGCCAACCATTCCATTTCCGATGATTACTATTCTCATGATGAGGGTGATTTAGTATTCAGAAATGGCGAGCAATCGTTAATATATTAAATAATTATATGTAATATATTTTTGAGCTTCTTTTCGATTTTAGGCAGTTATATCGCATAATTACCAGATGAAAATAATATAAATTGCTAATAAATTGTTATTTTAGTCTAATAAATATTACATATTTAATTTAATAATGTATAAAATGTCCAGATTATCATTGGTTGGAGCAGGACCGGGAGATCCGGAACTGATCACATTAAAGGCTGTGAAAGCGCTGAGGAATGCCGATGTCATATTATATGATGCCCTGGCAAATGAGGAACTGCTGGAACATGCGGGCCGGAAAGCAGTGAAGCGTTTCGTCGGCAAGCGGTATGGCTGTCATGCGCTGAGCCAGCAGGAGATCAATGCGCTTATTGTCGGTTATGGAGCCAGGTATGCGCATGTGGTAAGGCTCAAAGGAGGCGATCCCTTTGTATTCGGCCGCGCCCAGGAAGAAATAGACGTCGCGGTGGCTGCAGGTATGGAAGTGAACATCATCCCAGGGATCAGCAGTGCGCTGGCCGTTCCGGCATCGCATGGGATCCCGCTGACCTGCCGGGGCGTGAATGAGAGTTTCTGGGTCGTCACGGGCACGACGCGAAGCGGCGAACTATCTGCCGATATCAAACTGGCGGCGCAATCGACGGCCACGGTGATCATCCTGATGGCCATGAGCAGGCTGGAGGCCATCACGGAAATATTCAGCCGTCATGGAAAGGCGGATACCGCTGCAGCCATCATCCAGAACGGGACCTGCTACAATGAGAAAATGGTTGCCGGAACGGTGAAAGATATTTATTACAGGGCCCTGCATGCGGGGATGGGCAATCCTGCCGTCATCATCATCGGGGAGGTGGTGGGGATCAACAGGGAACAGGTGGGCCGGCAACTGACGGACCAGGGATTGCTGAAGCGGAAATTGCCTGATGAAGGCATTGGGCACCATGGGCTGACCGATGATACGGCTCCTTTTCCTATCTTTAGCGCTCTATGAAGGAGCTTAAAGGAGGCTACGATACGACGGGGACTTTTTTATACCGGTATTGTCTGAAAGAATGGTGGCCGGCGCTGGATGCCCACAGGAAAGTAATATCCTGCGCAAAGGGCGAGGTCATATTTTCCGAAGGCCAGACGCTGGAAGGGGTTTATTTTATGGTGGGAGGAGTGGTGAAAGTGCATAAATCCTGGACGGAAGACAAGGAACTGATCATACGATGGGCCGGAGAGAGCGATATCATCGGTCACCGGGGCCTGTCGACCTTTACCACCCGGTATCCCGTAACGGCTACGGCGCTTACCGATGCGGTCGTTTGTTTTATCGGGCTGGATTTTTTCCGAAGCACGCTCGCCGTCAATGCGGCATTCTCCTACGCCTTTATGATGTTCTTCGCCGACGAACTGTATTTCTCGGAGCAGCGCATGCGCGATCTCGCACATATGCCGGTGAAGGGAAGAGTAGCCCAGGCCTTACTGGCTATCCAGAATAAATTTTCCAATAACGAACAGGGTTTTATCTCTTTTGCGGTGAGCAGGCAGGATATCGCCGCCTATGCGGGCGCCGCTTATGAGACCGTATATAAGATCCTGACGGAATGGACCAGTTCCGGTGTGATCAAGACCGATGGGAAATATATCGGCATCCTGGACGACGCGACGCTGAAAGCGCTTTGCTGAACCTTTGAACCGGACTTAAAAATTCTTGTAGGTGAACGTCGACTGGAAGAAATGGATCCGGGACGTGTCGACTCCAAAATCATCGTGGCTGGGCCGCACCAGCGGCGAAGATCGAAACAAGAAAAAGGAGCAAAGCGAAATGTTTCACAACCATGAATTTACGAAACTTATTCAGCCAAATCTATCGTTCAATTTTTTTAGTTTGAATAGCATACACGGCACTATTTTTTTATGTTATTTGCGCGAGATATTTTGTTCTGATGACGTTCAGGTGATGTATGTTATGCCCGACGGTGAACCAGCCCAGGCTGCGGGCCGTGTAAACTTCCTTCCCCGGAAAGTCCTTAAAATCCAGCATCTCCGTGGTCATGCTGCCGAACAGGCTGATGGTCGCGTCCCGTACGGTGATCAGTTCCGCGCGGACATCCTTCAGGGTGCGGTTGTCCGCATTAAAGTCTTTGGTATAGCCCTCGCCCCTGGGGATTTCCAGGTGGACATCGCACTGACGGGAATAGCAAAATGCTTTATAGGCATAATAGCGTTCATCATCGGCGAGGTGGATCAGCACCTGTTTGATGGTCCATTTGTTCTCCGAATAGCGGAAGTTTTCAGCTGACGGACCAACGCTGCCGATGAGGTCAAGCATCTGCTGCCTGTTGCTTTTCAAAGCCCGGATCAGATCGTCACCGGCTGCCAGCGCCAGAAATCCGGAATACCAGGCAGGTGAGTCGTTTAAGTTGGGACGGCCGATTTTTTTCATATTACCGCAAAGCTATAAATTATCAGCCAGGTTTACCTGTCCGCAACGAGTATTATATATATTCGTACATTAGGGTATGGACCAGGGCATGACCATCCGCGAGAAAATGGAGACAGCCAGCCAGCTGGAAAAAGACGGTCGGCTCTCCGATGCCGCGGCTATATACCAGAAATTATTCAGCAACGATCCCTCCGGCGAAAAGGTCATCGGGCGACTCCTCGTGCTGTACAGGCAATTAAAAGACTATAAGAAAGAGCTGTCCGTGCTGAATGACGCCATCGCGGCTTACCGGCAGCAGCAAAAGTCCGCACGGGAGAAATGGATCCAGTCGCATCCCAAAGCCGCCAGCGCCGGCAGGTCGATACTGAGGCAGCTGGAAAAGACCGGCGAGGCAGTTACAGGGCTCGGCGAAAATCACGTGGTCGAACGATGGATGAAGCGAAAGCAGCTTGTTACCAGCAGGATAACAGGTGTTAAAGTAAAGAAGGCCGCTGATCCGGGGAAAGTCAAAAAGGTTTCAGCACCGCAACACAAGGCGAAGACCCTGCCACCCAGGCAAAGCAAGTCCGAAGAAAAGCAACGTCAACGGCAGGAGGCCGCTGCCATCCGGAAAAAGGCTGCACAGGACCGTAAAGAGACCATCGCCAGGAAAAAAAGAGAAGAACGGGAGCGCAAAGCGGCTGAGGCATCCCTGCGGAAGGAGAAGCAAGCGCAAAAGAAAGCAGAGGCGGTCCGGAAGAGGGCTGAGGCAGACCGCAAAAAAGCTGAGGCGAAGGGCCATCCTTTACTGTTCGTTGTTATATTGAGATATCTTGTACCGCTGGAGGAGATCGATGCCGTCCTGAAACAGCACATGGCATACCTGGATAAACACTACAAGAACGGTGACTTCCTGGTATCCGGACGGCAGGTACCCCGCACCGGTGGCGTTATTCTTGCGCGCGCAAAGAACAGAAATGCGGTAGAGAAGACCATAGAACAAGATCCCTTTATAAAACGAAAGCTGGCCAGCGCAGAGATCATAGCCTTCACCGCCAGCCAGTCCGCGAAAGGGCTTGATGGGTGGTTACACATTTTCACATAAACAAAACCAAATGACCCACAGCTTTAAATTAAATGCAGTACCCGTTGTTTTTGTAATGTTTTCGGCCCTGTTTTTTGGAGCGTCCTGCTCTTCGCAGCTTGGGCTTATCCCTCGGTAAGGGGCAAGATCGAAAGCTCACTTATCGCTTTCGGTATTTAACAACCCGTGAAAGGCATAAAAAATTCATGGATTTGTGTAACATTTCACAGAAATAATAAACTAATTTTTGAGTGTTCATCTGGCCAACAAAAACCGGTCAGATCATCATCGGTATCGAAACATACCGCCCATTTATGCCCTGCACAAATAATCTTCAAACATTTCTACCGCATCCTTCTGTCTCAGATTATGTCAGCAGCATTGTCGTGATAGAGAATGCTAATCCTCATGTTGAAATAGTTCTTCCACTTATAGCGAACGGCTTCCCGGGCATCGCCTTCCACAGCACCGACAACGTACTGACATCGAACGGGACCGATAAATTGGATAACCTGTTCGTATATGGACAATTTGTAAAACCCGTTGAAGTGTCTACCAGGGGTCGTCTGACCTTTATCGCCTACTTCTTTCATCCTCACGTTCTGAGAAATGTTACCGGAACGGATGGTAAGGAATTGACCGACCGATGTATCGAGGTGAGCTTTTTTGGGCCGATAGCAAAAACGAGCTTGAAAGAACAACTTCTTAATGCAACTTCTTTACATATGCGCATTTCACTCCTGGACAATTTTATCCGGAAACTGGCGGCATCCCATCATTTGTCTGCAAACCAAACTATTCTTTCAGCTACACAGATCATGCGGAACGGCATGGGTCTGATACCGCTGAAGCGCATCCAGGCGGAACTCCATGTTACGGAACGAACGTTTCAGCGTTTGTTTGAGTTCCAGGTGGGTGTTTCTCCAAAGATGTTCAACAGGATCTGCCAGTTTCATGCTGCGTTTCAGCAGGTCAGACAGCATCAGTGCTCAAAACTGTCCGATATCGCATTTGAAACGGGCTATTCAGACCAGAGCCACCTCTCCCGGACTTTCAAAGAATTCACCAATTACTCCCCAGGCGAATATCTGAAGATGGCCGCAGGATTCCAGGCCAGACTACGATAGCCTCCAGCTGTTTCCTGCTTCCAGGTAAAGAGTAAATCTTTCTATAGACCGGATAATGTCGGGTTCGTTCTATTCCAGGGTCTGGAACTCCACGTACTTTGCACAAACAACATAAACGGAAATCATATGCGAAAATTAATCGTTTCAGCCTGGATAAGCCTTGATGGGGTATTTGATGCAGATACAATGCCGGAATGGTATACTCCGTTCGACAGCGCGGAAAGGCAAAATTACATCAGGGATGGAATCCTCGCTGCCGGCGCCATCCTCTTTGGGCGCAAGACCTACGAAATGCTCGCTCCTCATTGGTCTGCTCTGAAAAATAATGAAATGGGGGTTGCCGCCAAGTTGAACAGCGTTCCAAAGTTTGTCGTCTCTTCGACTTTAAAAGAGGCGACCTGGAACAATTCAAAGATCATAAACGGGCATGTAGCGGAAGAAATAAGGAGACTCAAAGAGGAGCCCGGGCAAGAAATACAAATAGAAGGCAGCGCCACGCTTGTGGAATCCTTAATGAAAACTGATCTTATCGATGAATACCGGTTTCTCGTCCATCCGGTAATTTCAGGAAGCGGGAAACGGTTTTTCAGAGAGGGGATGCACACAAAAGGGTTAAAACTCGTTCAAAGCAAGGCCTTCGACCTGGGCGTGCTCTTACTGTGTTATCAGCCCATAAAAAGATAAAGGTCTTTATGCAGCCTAAGATCTGGGCGGCTTAGTTGATTTATGAAGAAGAAAGAAAAGCCCCGAACCTTACCGGCCCGAGGCTTTTTGCCGTATTATCGAACTCCCCGGTAAAAGTACCAGAGAAGGTACTAGTCAGATACATTAACCTTTAAACCTTATCCTATTAGAATCTGAAAATACACTTAATTGAGAATATAGAAAAACATTTATCCGGTTTATAAGGGTGATCATTATTTTTACCACCGTTCAAGCCTTGAGGGGCAATCAGACAGAAAAAACTATGCCAGGCCTGATAGCTAAGACACAATAGCTTTTTCCTGCCGCTTACTCTTTTTGCGTCTGGGACGAGTAGGTGCTCTCGAAAATTTTGTCGGCATTGGCGGCCTCAAAACCCTCGCGGCGGTGGATGCGTCGGATAGCCGATACAGGCAGGCCGGCGAACTGAGGAAGGACCCTCCGCTCGGCAAACTCGACATAGGAACCGGCGATAGGTTTCTTTTCCCCATTGGCAAAAGTAGCTTCGATCATTTTGGCGATGGTGGCGCTCTGAAGCAGCAGGCCATCAGGGCTCTGCTTGATCTTGCCTCCGGCATTGTTGAGGGTGAACTCCTTTCGTTCGAGGAAGACGTTGAAGTCGGCGATCGTGTTGTAGCCGGATGGCAGGTTGTGGACGCTGATCGTAAAATGGTTCAGATAATACCGGTTATAGATCACCCAGGCGGCGTATTCGCTTTCCGCCCCAAGCGCCTCGAAATCTGCAATGGTGGGGAGGGGCCAAAGGCTGCTGTGAAGGAACTGATCCACCGCGGTGCCGCTGCTGAGGTCGAGGACATCGGTGGGATCGGTAGTTACAGGCTGCGTATACCGTGCGATGATCTGCCGGGTCGCGGGACTCAGATCCTGAACCCTCAGCTGACTGAGGAAGATACGCGGGTAATGGTCGGAAGGCGGGGCATACCAGTAGGCGTCGAGCTTCTTTTCTGGGAAATAGTAGTAGTCCCTTTTCGCATAGCCCAGGTGAAGAAAGATCTTCTCCAGTGAAGCAATGCCAAGATTAGGAATACCCAGGGAGCGGAATGCGATATGATCGTTCTCGATCTCCGACGGATCGTGGATGATGCGCTCGGTATGCATGGCGTCGAGGATGGCCTGCACGTCAGGCACACGCTCCCGGTAGCGGCGCATCAGGCCTTCGAGGACAAATTCAAGAGTGGCTTGGACGGGCATGGACCTTTGTTAAATGATCAGATGGTTTACGGGTGCAATATACATAATTGCCGCAGTTCTCCGATCTGTGGATAAGCCATTATCTCTCCTGCGCGGCTCGGCGATACCTGTTAAAACGTCTCGTTCAGATTGAGAAAGAATCCCTTGTTGCCAAATCTGCCGAAGGCATAATCCAGCGCCAGATTGGTGCGTGTGGCTTTGTTGAACAACACCCGGAAACCACCGCCATAGCCTGGCTGAAACACCTGGAATATTTTGGTGCCATGGTCGTCATTGCCGGTCTGCAAATTTGCGAAGGCAACACCGCTGATAAATTTGTTGGCCAATATCGGAAAGCGGATCTCGGCCTCCGTATCGTTAAACTGCGTCCCTTTAAAATATTGGGTCGTATACCCCCGGCCGCTGCGAAAAGTTCCATCCCTTCCAGTACCCGGTAATTCAAGATAGGGTATCGATCCGCCAAGAAGATAAGAGCCCCAGTTCCAGACTGCGAAAACCGTTTCCGGACTGGCAGCAGATAAACTGAAATATTTCCGGAAGTCGGAGGTCAGCTGCACCGAATTTTTTGTGCTCCCTATCCATGTCTGGTTGATCCGCAAGCCTGCATCAAAATAAATACCCTTATAGGCGCGGTTGGGATTGTCACGGGTGATGTACTCTATATTAAAAAGAAATCCGTCGGCCGCGTAACGGTCCTGGGCAAATCCATGCCGGTTGTTGTAAACGCTGGAAGGTGTTGCATTGCTGACCGTATCCGTCTGATTGATCTGCCTCCGGATCTCAAAGGACAATCCTGCCCCGACAAATAGGTTCTTCGCCACGTTCTTGTACACCTTTTCTCGTAGATTAAAATAAATGGAATGGAGGCCATACGCTTTGTGTGCAGGATCGGCCAGTACAGAATCCGGACCGCCGCCGTGAAAACTCCGGCCGATGCCAAAACCAAAATCCGGCGTTACCGTTTTTGCGATTACCAGATTGCCCTGGAAGTTCCACCTGTTGCCGGGTGTAAATACGTTGTGGTTCAGGTAAAAATAGAGGATCCCCTTGGTGGTGATGGAAGCCGATGTAGCGGCAACCGAAAAAAGTGTTTTGGGGTCATTGCCCAGCCTTCTGCCCGCCACGGCCTTAATGCCCAACTGACCCCCGATAGTTGGATTTGCGGCGACGTTTGGCACAACCGTAATGCCCGATCCCCTGTGTAAAGTATCCGCCTTTTTTTTTGGATGGAGGATATTCCGCATCAGATCACCGAAGTCATATTGTCGGTTGATGTTATCCGCCGGCTTTGGCACTTTCAATGTTTTAACCGGTAAGGTATCCAACAAAAGGGAATCGGTCGGATTGGTTATCTGGCTGTATGCAAACCCGTGAATGCCGACCAACAAAAATACCAACAGCCCTTTCAACAAAAAACGATGTCTATCTCCTGAGCTAAGCCGCATGTTCAAAGTATAAAGTTCAATGCCGATAAGTAAATATCCGTTTTTTTTTAGTTCCAATTATTTGTTAACCAATAAACTATATAAATGTTCGGGGTTCATGTGACATTTTTAACAAAAGCATCGATTCTGCGGTGTCATGAATTTACATTATCTTTATTTTAAATACGTAATCGCATAATTTAATTTTTCCTTAACCAGCGATCTCCCTTGTATCTTGCGGTAGAATTTCTCGATATGAACCCCGGTCAAAAGCAAAAAGTTATTCTGGTAGCCGATGACGATTCCGAAGATCAGGAATTGCTGGAAGAAGCTATTTTTGAGGTCGATCCGGATACAATTGCCGATATGGTATGGAATGGGAAAGAGGCATTGGATTACCTCGAAAACTGCCCGGGCGATAAATTACCCTGTGCCATTATATTGGATTACAGCATGCCCATTCTGAATGGGGCGGAAGTGTTGGCGATAATAGGCAAAAACCCCCGTTTTAGCGCTATCCCGAAGTTTATCTGGAGTACCTCAAGCACCAGGATCCATATACAGGAATGTATGGACAATGGAGCGGTCAAATATTTTGTCAAACCAGATAGTCCGGGCAAGCTCCGTGCCGTAGTGGAAGAGATCCTTGCGGCTTGCGGCAACCATGATTAACCTTCCTGAATGGGCAGGAAGATATCGAAACTGGCACCTTCCCCCACCTTTCCATGCGCCTGTATGACCCCTTTATGGTTTTGAACGATCTTCCGGCAAATGGAAAGACCGATCCCGCTCCCCGCGTATGCCTGCCTGTCCTTTAACCGGCGAAAAAGCTCAAAGATCTCTTCGGCATTCGCTTCATCAAAACCAATCCCATTATCGGAAACACAGATCCTGTAATACGCGTGGATCCCCGCATCGTCGTTCAAGTCCCTTCTCTTTACCTTCTGACAGGTAATGGATATACGGATCTGACGGTCAGGGTGCCTGTATTTGATCGAGTTGTTCAGCAGATTATCAAAGAGCTGCGTGAGCTGATGAGGAATGCCTTTTATAACAGGCAATACCGGCAGTTCGATCTTAGTACCGGTTTCATCGATGGTCTCCTGTAAATTGTTGATAACTGCCTGTAAAATAGTATTCAGATCGACGGATTCAGTAGTATGTTCCGCAAATGCCGCCTGCGAAAAGGAAAGGATATCGTCGATCAGCGTTTTCATGCGTTTGGCCGCATCGGCAGATCTGCGCAGCACATCTTTTTCTTTGTCATTCAGCCGGTCGCTGACCTTATCGGTGAGGTAGCTGCTATTATAAATGACCTTTCTCAGCGGCTCTTTCATGTCATGGGACGCGACAAAGGCAAACTGTTTCAGTTCCTTATTTTGAAATTCAAGCTCCTGCGTATATTGCCGGATCTTATCTTCGGCAATTTTTCGCTCGGTCAGGTCGCGGGTCACCTTTGAAAATCCGACAACATTATTGTCGTTATCATGCAAGGCCGTAATCACGATGCTGCCCCAGAAAGTGCTGCCATCCTTGCGCACCCGCAACCCCTCCTGCACTGCCTTCCCCTCGTTCGTCGCCTTTGCGATAAGACTTTCCGGCAATCCGCTTTCCTGGTCCGATGGCAAATAAAACAGTTTGAAGCTTTTACCGATGATCTCCTCTTCCTTATACCCCTTGATCCTTTCCGCCCCTTTGTTCCAGTTCTGTATGATACCGGACCTGTCGAGGAAAAGAATGGCATAGTCCTCCACCTCAGCCACCATTCTATGATACCGCTCTTCGCTTTCCTGCAAGGCGACATTTTTCTGTCGTAATTCGAAGGTGCTTTCTTTTACCTGGCTGGCTAACTGCTCCGCAAATAATCTCTGCTCGTTGATATCCTGGACTACGCCCAGCAAGGTGCTCGCCTTGCCCTTCTCGTCATACAGGACCTTGCCGCTGATCCTTACCCAATGCACGGACCGGTCCTTCCAGACTATCCTTGCTTCATAAAGAAGGTTACCGGTCTCCATAGATTCGTTATGGGCCAGTTGCCTTCCCGGTATATCGTCCGGATGGATACAGGCCACAATTTCTTTTCGGGTCAGACCATGGCCGATTCCCCAGATCTCTTTAAACCGCTCCGACGTATCCATCCTGTCTGTCGCATAGTCTATCTCATAGGTCCCCAGATCGGCCGAATCGATAGCCAGTCTTGCCTTCGCCTCAGCCTGCTCTATTTTTTGCCGGGTTAATACCTGCCCGGTCACTTCGGAGGCCGTGCAGATAATGCCGTAGTTTTCCCCTGATGCATTACGCAGCGGGGCATAACTGTAGTTATAATAGCCTCTGTGAGGCTCACCATGACGCATCAGCATAAACATTTCCTCCTGCTGGTAATACGTTACTCCGGTGCGAAGCACTTCTCTCAAGCGTCCCAGTAAGGGAGTGTCTTTGAGCTCTGGAATGGCTTCCATAAAAGGTTTCCCAAGAATAGAGATATCGCGGCCAAGTATTTCGAGCATTTTCTCGTTGACCATGCTAAACACCATATCCTGCCCGAGCCAGACTATTTGTGCAGCTTCTGAATTCTGAATAATGCTTTTTGCAAAAAGCTCGCTTTCTTCTATCCGTCGCCGCGTTCTCACCTGCTCGGTTACATCAACGCAAAGCGCCATGACCCCTACAATGGATCCGTCGCCGCCCCTGTATGGCTGATAGATCAGATTTATAAAACCCTCTCTTTTTTTGTCATCCACATATACGAAATAGGGTTCGTCATCCAGATATATGGATTCTCCGGTCAACTTCACCTTATTTAACAGGGGCAGGAAGGGATCGATGGCTTCGGGTATGATGCTGAACAAGGGCTTGCCTGACAACTCCTCCGGGGTACGGTTAATCAACCGTCCATACATGTCATTGACAATATCCACTTTCATTTCGTCGCCGGTCAGCACGATGATACCGACAGGCGCCTCCCGTACCAGATTAGCAAACCTTTCTTCCGATTGTTTTACCTTATTTATGGTGTTTACCTTCCGGGTCGTTTCATTACAAATGACCAGGACACCGCTGACCTCTCCTCTTTCATCATTCACGGGGCTATAGCTGAACGTCCAGAACGCATCTTCCAGCTTTCCATTACGGTAAAACGGAACAAGCTGGTCTTCACTCCAGATTGCTTCATCTTTGGTAACTACCCTGTCTATCAAAGGTTTGATGACAGGCCATGTTTCAGGCCAGCATGCTTCTCCCTTTTGACCCAATGCAGTGGGATGCTTGCCATTATCGCCCAGGATCGAACTATAGGCGTCATTATAAAATTGTACCAGGTCCCCGCCCCACCAAAGAAGCATGGGGTACTTCGATTTAAGAAGGATATTCAGCGTGGTCTTTAAACTTTGTGGCCAGGTTTCCATTGGCCCCACGGGAGTTTCTGACCAATCAAATTTCATGATAAGCCGGCCCATTTCCCCGCACGAGGACAGGAACTTCGGTGTTGTCAGGTCAATAGGCATGGCAAGTGATTGCATAAAGAAAAGTATAAATCCAGCGTGTAAAGTACAACTTCCATTCAGGATCCCTGTTCATGGTTGACCATTCCCCCTGAGATCCATAAACCTGATGCATCAAAGGTTATGCCACGCGGATTTTACCGCGCGGACCTATCGTCTGACCACCTTCGCTTTTATGAAGTGTATCTGCTCCCCGGTCAATGTTGATTTGTCTATAAAGTTTCCAAGCCTTTTACTACTGTACAAGATCAGATATTTCCGGGTTTCTTTTTGTTTTATAATATGCGCCCATGACATTTCGCTCTTAAAAGTCAACCCCTGGACCCGGAACCCATCCTGCCCGAATGTAAATACCATATCATGCCGATAGCCTGGATTTGAGCTAAATCCTCTTAATGCGGCTAAGACAACCAGAGTAGGTCCCAATAAAATAAAAATCCCGCATACTGTCTCAACATAAGGAGTTTTCGTATAAAAATTGATCATACCGGAATAACTCAACATTACCGAGACGATCAGATAAATCCCAAACAACGTCGCAAGGATAAATGCCGGTTTTTTATACAGCTCACTATACAGGAACCTTGAATAATCGCCTTTTGTCAAACGAGTCGTTATTGTAAAATCATCCATATTGAGAGATTGAATAGCCGTTAAAGTAATAAATTTATTCATACTTTTGGGGAGATTTATCGGCATCCATCGACTAAAAAGAAAAATAAATGAATAAGGAGAAAGCCATTCTGGCGGGAGGTTGTTTCTGGGGTGTAGAAGAGCTGATCCGCGCCCTCCCAGGCGTGCATTCGACCGTTGTTGGATATACCGGTGGCGACGTGAAAAATGCAACATACAGGAACCATGGGACACATGCCGAAGCCATCGAAGTCAGCTTCGACCCTTCGGTACTGCCCTACCGGCAACTGCTGGAATTTTTCTTTAAGATCCATGATCCAACCACACGCAACAGACAGGGTAATGATACCGGCCTATCCTATCGCTCGGCCATTTTCTACCTGAACGAAGAACAGAAGGAGACTGCCAAAGCGCTGATCGCGGAAATGACGGCCTCGAAGGTGTGGCCCGGGCCCATTGTCACCGAGGTTGTGCCCGCCACGGATTTCTGGAATGCCGAAGAGGAACACCAGAACTATCTGCAAAAACATCCGTACGGATATACCTGTCATTTTATACGACCGGATTGGAAGCTGAGCTAGCGATGCCCATGAACGAAAGATGGCGTGGCCTCTTTGAGGGCATCCGATAAAGTCATCTGTGGCTTATACCCCGCTTTAAAAGCGTTTATGACAGACCGGGGCGTCAACACCGGCAGCATTCCTGTCCCTGGCAAGGCGACAGGCATTCCATAACCAGATGGAGACCAGCGATACAGCTGTCCTCCATACAGCAGACAAGGTTCATCGTTAAACAAGACAAAGGCGCCATCGGGCAGTTGGTCCGGTCGCTCATCATGGGTAACCTTTGACCGGTCAGCGCCAATCCTTTCTTTCTGAAGGACGGCGTCGATCTCCCGGATGGACGTTTTCTTGTCAAACCCTGATCCAGGGTTCCCTTTCAGCCAATATTCTTTAAAGCGGTTGAAATCTTCTCTGCGACAAAACGCGCAGGGCCGGTGACCCGCGGAAAAGGAAGTCGCTTCGTCCATAAAGAAAAGCTGTGTATTGTGGTTGGGCTCCATCAGCGGAAGCCTTTTCCCTTTGTATTCAAGTCTGCAGGTGATCCATGCCATCAACCCAAAGGCACGGGTCACCTCCTGCCGGTCATTGGAAACAATTCCCCGGTTTCCCATCCAGAGCCCACGCTCTTTTGTCTTTATGATATCCCCGACCGGATCGACCCTGTTCTGTAACATAGGATTTATTAAATGAGTTTGGCCTGTTAAAGATTTACTATCCAAAATGCTGTCGACGTTTGTTCCTGGTATAATAAAATGTTATGAACCCAATTTGCAATAGTGTCCCAAAAACGGATGGCAAAAACTGACTATAAGGTTGATAGTTGCTAAAAACCGTTCACTAATAATAAAGTACCCACTGTACTATAAATAATTACCGGCGACCAGATCATTCCAATAGATCTGAAATAATACAAGAAGTAGGAAACGGAAAATAAACAAATAATTGCAACGCATATATCAGGTAGCTGGGGCCGATTGGACCTTGTCTGCAAAATCCGGTAACCGGAAAATCCAAAATAACCGCTCAGTACGGTAATCACCAACAAAAAAGTGTTTCTGCCAAAAACAAAAACGCCGACTAGTCCGGTAATGATCACTACTATTAAAAGCGCTAAAAAAATATTACCGTTTCTTCTATGGCTTTTTCCGCCTTTTTTTGTTATCAATGCCAGAACGCCAAGTAACAGGGCAATTGATCCGGCAATAACATGCGTTATGATATTTATTTTATGCTCAAGGGGTAAATCACGCATTATTATCTGGGCATTTGATCTTCAAATACCTAAACATACGATTTGTAATATATCCTTCCAAATAAGGCATTTTCCCCATGATCCCCCACCCCATCAGTTTGTCTTGACAAAGCTGATCTGCTTGTGCAGCTGATGTCCCCAATCGAGCCTGACTGTATAATATCCGGCTGCCGTATTTGGCAGGGACAGATTGAAAGTGTTTGCCCCCTGATGCATATCGATGTTCATCTGCCGGATCAGTTTACCGCCGCTGTCAAAAATAGAAAGCGTTCCTGCTCCGGTACTCTGTGTGTTGATGCTGACCGTCATGGCATTCACCACCGGATCGGGATAAGCGCTTATTTTGTCCCCGGAACCACCACTGCCCCCGAGAACGATGACGACATCGGCCTGCGTTTGTAAGGCCTGTACCTGGGTCTGCAGATCTTTTATCATGGCCTGTTGTTCCTGCATGGCTTTTACGAGGGGTACCACAAATTCTGCATAGCGCAGCGCATACAGCCCGCTGTCGCTTCTTGGTTTATCGACACCGCTGAAGGCATAGCCAGTTTCGGCAGCCGCCTTCTCCACTTCCTGCGCCACAAATCCGGTAAGGACCATTTTTTCTTTATCGGCAAGGGCGGCCGTCATCTGTTTGTCCCATTCCGCGCCATTGCCTTCTCCCAGCCTTTTGCTGAGACTGGTCATATTCAGATGATAGGTGACCGGACGCAGCTTCATGATAAATTCCAGGCCCTTCACATCCTCCTTTATATCCTTTTTATACCGGCCATCGCTGAAATTACTCCAGCCGGCATACCCGCCAATGGACCAGGTGGCGGAATTGCCGATCCTGGCCGTGCTGTTATCCGGGCAGGTAACGGCCTGGCCGATGGCGATCATATTATACTGGCCCGAAAAACTCCCTCCGCAATTGGCGCCGAGAATGGTATTATTGTAACCCAGGTCATAACTTCTCCCGGCATTATATCCGATAGCCGTATTGTATTGCGAACCGGTCGTTCCATAGAGGGCCGCATTTCCTACAGCCGTATTATTGCTTCCATACGTATTCTGACGCATGGCATCGGCTCCGAAAGCGCTGTTGCTGCTCCCCGTTGTATTGCTCGAAAAGCTGGCATAACCCATGCCGGTATTATCCGAACCCGAATAATTATTATACAGCACCCCATACCCGATCGCCGCATTATACCTTCCTCCGGTGTTCCTGTACAGAGAATAGGCGCCGACGGCGACATTCTCATAACCCGGGTCCTGAGCGGATGCATAGTATCCGATGGCTACGCTAAGCGTACCATTGTTAAGACCGCCGGCGCCATATCCGAGTGTCGTTTTGCCGTAGGTATAGTTTACTTCCCCTGCGACGCCATTGTTGACCCTTAGCTTGAGAGGCTGATTGTCCGTCGTTCCGAGAAAATTAGCCGATGGATCGGTGGCTGCATTGCCCTTGAGATTCCAGGACTGGCCGTGAGTGGAGGAAAGACAGGCCAGCCCGATAAAAAGGAGGGTGTACTTCTTCATAGTTAGTTGTTTAGGTTTAAAGAAATGGAATGGACACGAATATCAGGAGTTATGGCGTCTCCCGACTACCGTAAAGGGGTGATTTTGAGCGGTAAGCAGATGGGCCATTGAGATCCGTAAAATTCATTCAAAATACTAATTTATTTAGCAGTATATTTCTAAATATTTTAGTATTTTTGAGACCAGAAATGGCAATCGCAATTCCCGCCCCACCAGTTCTTGCGGGCGTGTGTGGTGCGAAATTCTGGGCAGGACCGGAGCGAAATGCCGGCAGATCGCCGAAAAAGTGATAATGTTCATGAAAAAAATGAAAGATCAGCATAAAAAAAATGAAAATAAAGCATCTTAATCAGGAATAAGCGGGCGAAGCAAGTCTCATCAAATCTTTAAATCTTTTCTTTGTTTATGATATCACGGGATATCCGTTACACAATCATTAAACCGATGCTGAATGAAGGGAAAATCCAAAAGTTCTCGGATATATTCACGTTCATTAAATCGTCCATAGTCGCCAACGATCTTGGCAAAAGAATTACACGTTTCAAACAACTGACGGAGAAAGTAGAAGAATTTAAAGTAAGCGAGCTCCTTATCATTGCCCGCCTTTGCAATCTGAGCACCACCGAAATTTTTAAGCTGATCGAGAACGAGCTCTCTGCCCGTCAGATAAAGACCTGATGCGACATGATAAAGTTCTGATATGCCCCGATAAAGTTCTGATGCGACGCCTTGTGATACCATAACCATTGCCTTCGGGCGCCTTTCCTATTTCGCTGCTGTGTTTTGACCCGTATCACAATCATTGCAGATGCCGGCTCCTCGGGCCGGTTTTTTCTTTTTGGGGTGCATCTGAAGCCCAAGACCTGTTTCCGTAAAAGCAAAGGGTTGGCGCCACCCAGGTACTTTTTATGTGGTATCACATTTTGTGATACCACCGGTCCGATCTTGCTGCCTGGTGGCGCGGTTATTATCCCTCCGGTAAACTTTCTGGAAAGGCGATTTATGCCAAAGGCACCCAGCAGTCGGCTTCTTTCTTTCATGAGAACGGTTCCATCAACAAGGACGTCACCGCATTTGACAAAGAGGCCACCTATCCCGGTGGTCCCAGCCAATTCCTCCGGTTTCTGAATAAAACTATGCGATACCCGGATAGCGCGGTTAATTATGAGATCCAGGGCACGGTGGTGGTAGGATTCAATATTACCAAAGATGGGAAAGTAAGCGACCTGAAATTGATCACGCGTGTAGACAAATCATTAGATGACGAGGCCCTCCGGGTAATGAGAATGATGTCCGACTGGGAACCGGAAATAATCGGAGGCATACTATGTGATAGTTATCACAAACAACCCATTATATTTCATCTTTAGATATTTGGCCAAGCCATGCGGACCATCGGTGGTTTATCCCTTGACGGAACAACCAGAGAAAACGTTGCATCGCCGGAAGATCAGCGTTCGCCTGGCGGGTCCAGGTGCGCAGGCTCATTGCATCCCGGATGCGGTTCAACGCTGGAACTCCTGGACCAGGGGAACCGGGACGGACCGGCTGGATCCTTTGCTTTCCAGCAGATCGACGCTCAGGATGCCGTTCAGCTTTTCCAGACCATGCTGAAGATGCTTCATCCGGTCCTTCTCTACATGGCAGTGAAGGATCAGCATGGCCTCGCCACCCCCCACGCTTTGCATTTGCATGGTTTCAAGCAGTATTTTCCTGCGTAACAGAAATTCCAGTATGTCTTTGGCGGTTTGCAACGGCATATCTATCCTGATCACAAACGAACAGGCTCTTCTCACTTCTCCGGCAAGGGAATACAACATGCCTGGAAGATAAGGGATTTCTTCAGCCAGGCATCCGGACTCCGGTTAATGTTTGATTATTTACAGAGTAACCCTATGCGTGTATACGTTGGATACATTATTGCCGGACGAGAGTCTCTCAAAAGGTAATAGCGGGATATCTGGCAAAATGACCTTCCTGAATCATGTCGTTATACACTTGGATAGATAAGAGGTATTCTCTATCTTGGCGGCAAATCCTTACTATGTCAAAAATATTTCCGGCTTTTGCCCTTCTTTCTGTGACCCTCCTTTGTACCGGCACCGCTTTCGCTCAACGGGCGACCATCAGTAATGATACCGCATTCTACAACGGCAAGCGATATGCGGTGGGAGACTCCGTAAACCTGGCCTATGGCAGCGATCAGGGAAAGAAATTTGCCTTCGTAAAGATGGGCGGGGCCTTGATTGGCATGAGGCATTTAGAATCAAGGTTTTATAAGGCTACAGTCAAAATCGACAAGGTGTTCACCCAGCTTGGCAAATGTTATCTGAGAGGAAAAATGGTTGATCAGAGCTTGCCACCCGGCTACAAGGTCTTTATCGAGCTGGAAGGCGCGATAGACAATAAGGAAATAAAGGAGTAGCGGTCTGCGAGGGATAAACGAAAAGGCGGCCCGGTTGAAACAACCGGGCCGCCCTTATACTAGATGTTTATATACTTACTGATCAGCTGAACAGACCGCCCTTCTTCAGTTCGCGGGTACCTTCGCCGATCTTAAATCCATTCTGATAGATCTGAATGGTGTACATCCCCTGCTGGAAGCTGGCGTCTGGCGCGAAGGCAAAATTGACGTTCTTTGTCTTGGCTGTCTCCAGATCAACCGGCAGTTTGGCCGTAAAGGATTTGTCCCCTTCTTCACGGGTTGTAAATGTGCCGGACTCCAATTTTGGAACGGCTATATTTTTACCGTCGGGGCCGGTGACGCATACATATACGTCTGCCTGACCGGACTGCGCAATACGGTTGTTCACATCAAAGGAAATCACCAGTTTGTTGACACGTTTTGCCGTGGCCGTAACTTTTTCTTTGCCATTACTTTTTACGCTCACCGGTGTGATCGCTATATTCGACGCATTCAGCGTGGATGCGATATCTACTTTCTTCTCAAGATCCTGCTTGACGACCGTCGTTGCAGTGAGGTCTTCCGTCAGCTTTTGCTTATCTGCCGTCAAAACCACCTTGTCCTGCGTCAACCCCGCGTTATCCGTTGTCAGACGGGCAACGTCCTGTTCCATAGTGCCTATCTTCACGTTTAACTGCGCGACCAACTCTTTCGCCTTTTCTAATTCGGCGGCGGATGCGTTCTTCTTGTTCAGGATATAACGGATCTCATTTTTCTTTTTGGTGATCTCGTTATTCTTTGCCGTCAGCTTGCTTTTCAGATTGGCTGAAATACCCGACATCGAATCCAGACGGGTCAGGGACAGATCAAAGTTCTTCCGGATCTCGGATTTCTCATCCGTGACCTTTACGATCGTCGTTTCATTCTTGGTAGCCACATCGGCTGCTTTGTTCTTATCGACCAGCAGATAGCCCCATGTGCCTATCACGCCGATCGCCAATGCCGCTATAACAATGTTCTTTAAATTCTTACTGGGCGCCTGCTCTGTTCGCAGGGTCTCAGGATAATTTGTATCAGTCATACTGTTGGTATTTATGGTAAATAAATTGGGTTTAAAAGATCATTACCCTCTGAAAGCCCATTACCGTGCCATAATTATCTTTTTTGCTGTAAACAGCGATAGTTAAGGTTCCGATCAATCTCCTATCCGCTTGATTTATAGAAGACAAGCGTAAGATATACCCGGGAAGTTAAAATTTATCCACCCTACTAAGCAATTTGTTCTGTTGAAATGCGCAAAGGCGCTGTGTAGTTTGTTACCCATGCTCATTGTGCGGAATCCTGGGCAGTTCCGGTATACTTGATCAGCTTTGTCTTTTCTTTTGCTATCTTTTCGGTGAGATTCCTTATATCTTTTCGCAAGTCTTCCAATTGCCGGTCGGCTTTGCGGGCCTTCTTTGCATCATCTCTTGCGTCTCCGGCTTTCTGATCGGCTCTCCGGGCCAGCTTCCTGTCCTCAGGATCGTTGTTGAGCTTATTGGCCGCCTTCCGGTTTTCATCTGCTGAGTTCTGCGCCTGTTCGGCGGCTTTTTGCTTATTGCTTACTTTCTCGTCGAGGCTACTTTGCAGTTCCACAAGCTTTTCCTTATCTGCATTTATCCTCGAAACCAGGGAAAGCGAATCCTTGTTGACGGTCTGAGCAGCAGCCAGGGCGCAGCATGAAAATAAGCTCAATAAGAAAAGGATAGAATTCTTTCTCATAAAATTATGTATTGGTTATGCCATTACCTATGCAAAATTCCTGCCCTGAGCCTACCGCTGGAGCTGTTATGGGGTCAGAAGAAACTCAGCCGGTGTAAACCCGTCAGACACGGCGGTGAGGCTGGAATCGTTACGGGGAATATTTTGCCCATGAAAGATGTCGCTACCGAAAGAAATGATCTATTCCTTTTTAAATGTATAAGGGTCCTCTTCCACAAAATCGCTTTGCTGGGTCTCGAGCGAGATCACCTTGCCCTGCGCGACCGTAAATTTTACGGAGAAGATGCCATATTCGATATTATCGTATTGCAGCAACCATTCATCGGCATCCATATAGGAAAGGGTGGCCGTCAGGTGATCGTGGCTGTTGAACTTCACCGTCAACCCCTTCTTATTGGTGCTGGCCGTTATCTCCAGCGATCCGTACAGCTCATTTGTATAATGGCCGGTATAGGCGGCCATCGGCAAAGACGGCGCCGCTCTTTTCACCCTGGCCTGCCAGCCGTGGATGGTCTTCAGCGTATCGGCCATGATCCTCGAGAACCCGCGTAAAGATTCCTTGCTCCTGTTCCGGTACGGCACCCCCAGATAGGCATCGAGGATCTGAGACCGGAGCACGCCGTAAAGGTTCTGGTTGTCGTTGTTGGTGAGAACGGCCAGGCCCAGCCTTTCTTCCGGCACAAAACACAGTACGCTTACCATGCCGGCGGCGCCCCCGGTATGCCAGCAGATCTCGCGGCCATTGTAGTCGCTGATAAAAAGTCCCATGCCATACCCGATGATATGGGAGGGCGTTGAGGCGGACTTCCGGCTGCTGATGGGGGTATTGATATCGCGTGTCTTCTGCAGGATGTCAAAGGGCATCACCCGTCTGCCCTGGTAACGTCCGCTGTCCAGCTGAAAGAGCAGCCAGTGGGACAGGTCACTCACATTGCTGATCAGCGCGGCGGCGGGCGCCAGATTGTCCCAGTTATCCCAGGGCACCTGGTGCAGGGTCCCGGTGAAGCTGGTAGTATAGCCCTTCGACAAACTACCCGTGGGTGTCTCTCCCATGTTGGTATAGGTATGCCCCATGTCCAGCGGCCGCAGGATGCTGTCTCTCACATAGTGTTGCCAGCTGCTGCCGGTGACCTTCGGGATCACTTCGCCCGCCGCGAGGAAGCAACTGTTGCAATAGCCATAATGAGACCGGAACTGGCCTTCCGGCTTCATCAGCCTCATTTTTGCCATTACCTCCTCCGGGGTGAGCCGGCTGTTCCAGTAGGTGAAGTCACCCTGAAAAGTCTTTGTGCCGATGCGGTGGGACAGCAGATCCCGGATGGTGAGCAGCTCTGTTGTAGTGGGCTCGTACAATTTAAAGTCGGGATAGTATTTTGTGAACTTGTCGTCGAGGGAGATCTTCTTCTGGTATTCGAGCTGACTGAGCATGGTCGCTGTAAACAGCTTCGAGTTGCTGGCGATCATAAACAGGGTGTTCTCATCGACAGGGGCCCGGGTGCCGGTGTCCTGCACGCCATATCCTTTTATAAATGCGATCTTTCCGTCCTTGACAATGACGATTGATAATCCGGGTACCTTCCAGTCTATCATCCCCTGCCGGATGTAGCTGTCGAGGCTGTCGGTGATAAAGGCGGGGGTCTGGGCGGAGACAGGGATCCGGGCCAGGCCGAGCAAGCCACATATAAGCGCCGGCAAAAGCAACGATCTTCCTTTCATATCTGTAGTCATTTTGGGGCCAAAAGATACGAAAGATTAAAATTCTGGGAAACCGGAACCTTTTCTCACCAACCGGGAGGATCGCCCTCGAATACGCCAAGGTCAGGACCTTCGTCGGGAGCGATCGGCTCCAGAGGGATCTCGATGATGATGATCTTTTTGACCGGCTTCTTTTTGGGCGATTTTTTCTTTTTGGGGGCCTTTTTCTTCGCGGGCGACTTTTTTTCCGGCGATTTCTTTTTTGCGGGTTTTGGGAGAGCTGGCTTTTTCTTCGCCGGCGACTTTTTTCGGGCGGGCGCCTTTTTCTTTTTTGGCGCTGTCTTTTGGGTGGCCGGTCTTTTCCCCGGAGATTTTTTGGACGCCGGCTTTTTCTTTTTTGGCGCCGGCCTTTTCTTTGCTGTTGCCATGGCTTTGTGGATTATTATTTAGCGGAATGCGATCATTTATTTTGCTTTTCGAAAATGATGGCGCTGTCACTGACCTTCAGCGTGAGGTCTTTGAGCGGAAAGCTTCTGGAAGTGGCGGCAGGCTTTTCCGCGGCCGCTGCATGATTTTCCTGCCAGAGATTAATCGCTACAAAAAAGCCAAAGCATACCAGGCCTGTCAGCAGACAACTTATCGCCCCGTTCCGCATGTTACGGAGCTGGGATTTGCGCCGGATCAGGATGGTATTGCTCTGGTTCTTGATCTCACGGACCTCTGCGGCGTCGAGGGTATCCTCATCTTCGACCTTGCCTTTACCGATGAGATAGGCATCGATCTGAAACCAGATCTCATCGCTGGCATAGGCGGACCGGATCAGCGTAAGCATCATAAGCCCGACCGATGCGGCAAAAAGGAACCAGCCGATAAAGAGGCAAACCAGAAAACCGGCCTGATCGACTTTAACGATGTCCTTGATAAAGGTGATGGAAAAGGTGAGGATACCCGCCGCTATGAACAGAAAGTTCTTTTCAAAATCGGACAGGTCCCTTGACAAGGCAGCATAGAGGTTATCCTTATATTTTCGTACGTCGGCTACGGTCATAAGGTTAAGGTATAAAAAAAGCGCGAATCTGACCCTATAATATCGGTTTACCATTATAGGTCACCGACCGGAGGATCGCGTCCCCAACTTTTGTGGCTGCGGGAGAAAGAGGTGCATAGTTCAGCGCGCTGCTGAATTTCTGGCCATCATGGATCACCCAGGATAAGAGCTTGAGCATGTTGGTCGCCTTAGCCTTCGAGCGGTTGCTGTAATTCTGCTCCTTATAGACCAACACCCAGGAAAAACCGGAGATGGGATAGCCGTCGGCGGCATCCGTATTCGTAAGCGACACTTTCGAATCGGCCGGGATCGGGATATTTGCCGCTGCCGTTATGCTGGCCGTGCTGGGCGTGATGAATTTCCCCGATTTGTTCTGTACCTGCGCATAGGGCATGCCATTCTGGATCGCATAAGCGAGCTCCACATATCCGATGCCACCGGGTGTCTGCTTCACCAGACCGGCAACGCCTTCATTTCCTTTACCACCAAGACCTGCGGGCCAGTTCACGGCCGAACCCTTCCCCACCTTGCTGTTCCACTCTTCGCTGACCTTAGAAAGATAAGTGGTAAAGATGTTGGAGGTACCACTTCCATCCGAGCGATGGACGATCAGAATAGCGGTGCCGGGCAGTTTGATCCCTTTGTTGATCGCCGTGAGCCTGGCGTCGTTCCAGGTGCTGATCTTACCCAGAAATATATCGGCCAGTACCGACGGGGTCAACTGGATCGCGCCCGGCACTTCAGGCAGATTGTAGGTCAGTACGACCGCACCGGCCGTAACCGGTATGTGCAGAGCAGGAGCCGACAAAGCTGAATCCTGTTTCCCGTTCAGGGGTGCATCGGAGGCGCCGAAGTCAACGGTCTTGTTGGTCAGCTGGGAGATGCCTGCTCCCGAACCCACGGACTGATAGTTTACTTTCAGCCCGGTCAGCGTGTTATACTCCGCAAACATTTTGGAGAACAACGGATAATCAAACGAACTGCCCGCTCCGGTGATCTCATTGTCATCCTGGAAGGCGGTCATGGCGCCTGGCCGGATCCCCGGAATGGCGGCATGGCGTGGAGGGATCATACTGATACCAAGGGCGGCGAAAACTACACCTGCGGCAATGGTGCTTTTCAGACTTACAAATTTCAGGTTCATATCAGGAGTTTAGATGAACGCAAATGAAAGCCTATATGTCAAGATATGGACGAGGACCGCTTTATCATACCGTTACTAATTTATTAAGGAATTGTAATGTTTCCCGGGGTGAGCAGATGGATGGTTGAGGCAGGCACTGGGGCGGTAGGGCTAGCCAACCCGGGGTGGAACAATAATTGAAACCATAACCCTGTGCAGGAGCAGCTGGACTGCGTATTCCTTGTTAATCCTTAAAAATGATCTTATGCAAAAGCAAATTCTGGGCATAATTTTATCCATTCTGGGTATTTCCGGCCTCATCCTGGCCATCATCTATATCAATCAGGCCATTGACAACAGCCATGTCAATATTATCTGCGCCTGCGGTGTGGTGGGAACCCTGGTCTTTTTCGCCGGGATCTGGATGATACCCAAGAGCTCGCCCAACAAGGCCGTTGAAGCTGTACCTCATCATGGATCTGAATGATCAGGGCCGGGGTGCTTAAATGTGTATGATCAAAATACTTTTTTTACCGTATCGAGCGAAAGGCCCCAGAGCCTTTGGCTGATGCGACCGAGAGCCGCTTCAGGTCCGGTGAAATGAAAAACGCTGTGCCGGTGGACCATGGAGTGGCCGGGACCCAGCAGCGCAGCGGGTGACACGGATTCCAGCTCATAGAAAGGCCCCATCTGGCTGCCATCTCCCAAAGGACCATCGTTGTATGCATTGACGGCGTCCCCGCTGAATGGGGGTTTGGCCGTGTTCCATTCCTGATTAAGAAATTTTGCGTTGGCGTCCGTATCGAAGAGCGTGACGGTGAGCACGCCATGGACGGCATCGTAACTGCCGGCCATCGGTCTGGCCCGTTGCGGGTGTACGCCGAGCTTGCCTCTGTGCTTTCCATCGGCCCTGAAGAAAAGAATATTGTTCTGGTATCGGATCCGGTCGGCCGGGATCTCCCCAAAATAATCGGTGGTGGCGGGTTTTGCTGTTGTGTGACCCCTGTACGGGATGATGATCGTCGTGGCGGCAGATGGATTGAACATGTCGAGAAGCCAGAGACAGGGCATACCGGTGGCTTCCGTCCAGGGCTTGTTGCCTGTATTGATAAGGGTATTCTCCGTCCGGTAACCCACGGCATGCACCGTCCTGTCGGTATCGAGCTTCAGCAGACTGTCTATGCCGCCCCTTGTTAGTATTTGTATGTTGCGGGTGATGGACAGATCGAGCTGCTCGCCCGCATAGTTGGCGAGATGCATGGTCTTTTCAAGGGTAGCGCCGGTCATACTCTTTGCCGTAAGCTGCCAGGGCTCCGTGTCGAATGGAGCCGGCGTTTTCCAGTTTGTGAATTCCATTTTGGCCCCTTTTGGAAAGAAGAGGGAAAACTTCCCGCCTTCCGGTCCCAGCCAGAGACGGTTCTCCCCGCCGTACGCATTCATGTGTGCGTCTTCCGGTCCTTCAAAGGCCTTGTAATGGATCCAGCCAAAGCTTTGTCCGCTGTCCCCCGATGCAGTGGAGGTAAAGACCTTTGCCTGATATTTCGGGGAGAGGATTATTTTTGAATCGCCGCTGGTCAGCACGATGGAGCCGCTGTCGTGCCGATGGATAAAGGCCTGGTCGTAGGCGAAGGAGCCTTTGGGCATTTCCGGCTGGCCGTTCGTGGCGATGTTTTGTCTGGTTTTTTGCCCACTATCGGGCTGGTCTTTTTGCATGCTGTCGGATTGACCTGCGGCGTTGTTGGCTGAAGGCGACTGGCAGGCGTAAAGGCCCAGGACGGCGAGCGGGAAGATCGTTATGGATCGAAGGTTCATATGGTTCATTGAGGCTGATGAAATTCGTTATGTCCGGCGCTCGTTGTTAATTCCGGCGCTCATTGAGGCGGATGATATAATTTTCGCCGTCGTCGGCCGCGGATGCTGTAAAACAGGGTAAGCGCTATCCCGATAAGGCCATAGACGGCACCTGCAAGACCTGAGTTTTTGGGCGGCAGGAGCAAGGCGGTCATCACAGATATTACTCCGACCGAGATAAGAATCACCTGGGAATATATTTTTGTACGCGTATCATATAATTCGAGGGTGGTAAGCTGAAGAAATGTTTTATTCCGGTAAGCATGCAGGTACATCAGCATAAATATAAAATAAATAATGATATACCCCACCCCATAGATCACCATGAGGCTGGAACTTTGCTGGACCGTGATCGAAAAGGGGGATTTCCCCTGTCCATATATGCCGTCGCTGAAAATGATCGTAAACAGGAACTTCAGTGGATAGACATAGAACAACACGATAAAGATAAGCGCACTGTTCAGTACCACCGTCAGCGTATCCTCCATCCCGTACCGCCGGAAAAAGATATGCTGTTCATGCCAGATCAGCATCAGCAGGGTAAAGCAGATGCCAAATGCAAAGAAGCCACGCATGGTAAAGACCAGCTCTTCAAAACTTTTTGGCACTTCCAGCGATACGATCAGCAGCGTGACGGCAAATGCAAAGACCGCATCGCTGAAGGTCTCGATCCGCTTGACCTCATGGCCGCGGAAATGAAACCCGGTGTTCCGCGTCTGCAATTTTCCAAAGAATGCTTTTCTCAACATGGGATGAAATTATAGGTTGACGTTGGCCGCGCGAGCGGATCAATCGGTCTGCCCGGTCCCGGATCAGTCAATCTGCCCGATCATTGATCAATCGATCTGCTCGATCTTCAGCGACAAATGCTTTGTCCGCTCGATGATATTTCCAAAACCTCTTTTGATATGGTCCAGATTGGTCAGGATAGTCGTTCCTTCCGCTACGCTGGCGGCGATCACATATGCCAGGCCTGCCCTCAGATCGGGAATCCTTATTTCCAGATTATCCGATTTCAGTTTGGCCGGGCCTTTGATCATCACGCTGTGGGGATGGTTCTTGTATTGAAACCGGCAGGGGACGCTGCCCAGGCAATGCGTGGTAGGCTCCGTATCGGCCCCAAGTTTTGATAAGGCGCCGAGGTAACCGAACCTGTTCTCATAAACGGTATCGTGGATAGTGGACACCCCTTCGCAAAGCACCAGCAAAATGGCGATAAGGGGTTGCCAATCGGTGGCGAAGCCCGGAGCCACATCCGTCTCTATCGAGATCGGCGTCAGCTTATCGTCCTTGCGGTAAAATTCGATCTTGTCCTTGTCGATGATATCAAAGCCACCACCCAGCTTCGTAAAATAGGGATAAAAGCTTCCCATGGTGTCGGGCCGGATGCCCTCCACGACGATCCGTCCCTTGGTGGCGCAGGCCAGACAGGCCCAGGCACAGGCATCCATCCTGTCGCCGACAATAAAGAATGTCGTTCCCTTGAGCTTCTTTACGCCCTCGACGATGATCTTCCGGTCCGGTGTAATATGGATGATCGCGCCCATGCCCCTTAAAAAAGTTACCGTCTCGATGAGCTCGGGCTCGAGGCCCGCATTTTCGAGGATCGATGTACCCGCGGCAAGGACGCTGATGAATAAAAAAGTCTCGGTCGCCCCCATGCTGGGATAATCCAGCTTAAAATGGATCGGTGAAAAGGATTCTATTTCGGCCTCGTACCCATAGTCCGTGCCTTCGATAACCGCTCCGGCCGCCCTCAATGCCTGGACGTGGAAGTCGATCTTTCTTTCTCCGAGGTAGCATCCGCCCAATACGGGGACCTTTGCTTTTTTGAATTTATGCAGTAATGGGGCGATCATCAGGATCGGGATCCGGTTGCTGCCCGAATCGGGGAGGAGGACCTCATGGCTTTTCAGGTTCCTGGAGCAGATCTTCATCGTGGCCGCCTTAAGATCATGTTCGATCTCGACACCTAGCGGGACCAGCATGTCCTTCAGGATCTCTATCTCTAAAATATCGGGGACGTTTAAAAGAACGACTTCCTGATCCGTGAGCATGGATGCCACGATCACCTTCGATGCTATATTCTTTGTACCAAGCGCTTCAATCCTACCGCTGACAGGCTGACCTCCTGTAATTTTGTATTTCATGTGAATCGACGAGTGTTATAGGTTCAACAAATGTTAAGCGTTGCAATGTATATCTTATTAAGGAAATATTGAATTTGAATTTATCGACCGGTACAAGATCGGCAGACAAATAAGCATTTTTTTCATGAGAGGAGTTATTTGGGTGTACAACGATAACGAGGCCAATAGATTTTATGGTTGGAAATTAAATATTTCCGGGGTATTTTGGATATATGTTTAGCGTCCCCGACTTTCTTGCTCAGTATAAAAACCACTCGGATGAGGAATTAATGCAAATTAATTCCAATATTTCGAACTATAGCGTCGAAGCACAGGAAGCGCTAAAAACCGTAATTCAGGATAAAGGTGGGCAAGAGGCGCTGGAGACAAGGCTGAGGCAAAAACAGATCCTTGCCGATGAGGTGAACAGGATCAAAAGAGAGACTATTGAACTGGTGAAACAAGGAGCAGATGCTTCATTTATAAAAAACACCACCCGATCGGGTCTCCTGTCTGCCGAAAATATGAATGAAATAATCGAGGAGCAATATGCCAATGCCAGGCAGGACGTGGAGGACCAGCAAATCAAACCCCGGACGATCTTTGGCAGCATCATCGGAACGACCATCGCCAGTATTTTGGGAGGCGTTTTGTGGGGGTTACAATTGATCTACTCTGCAAGGATATTTTATATGTTGCTCATTGGGCTGATATTGCTTTGTTATGGAATAATCAGGATCTCTACGGGGCAAACCAAGAAGAATTCCGCCGTATTGATCGCCACAATGATCTCCGTTATTTTGTCGATCCTGATAGGTTCCTTATTATATGAGATGGTCGGCTATAAAGGTTGATCCGGACGTTAAAAATAAAAAAGCAAGAATGGCAAATAAAGAACGGCCGGCCGATATTTCAAGAAGGGTCAGCGCAACGCTGATCGACTATACGCTGGTCTTCGCCCTGACGATCTTTTTTATCATCATGGCAGGAACAAAAGATGAAGAGGGCACCTACACGATTTCCGGCTGGCCGGTGTTCATACCCATGCTGTTCTGGTTCCTTTATTTTGTCATTGCGGAATACTATCTGGAAGGGACCATGGGCCATCTGATCTTTAAGCTGAAAGTCGTTTCGATAGCCGGCAGGAAAGCAACTTTTTCCCAGGTCTTTGTAAGAAGGATCTGCGATGTCCTTGAAATATCCTGGTGCTTTGGTCTGGTCGCTTATCTGATCGCCAGAAATACCCCAAACCATCAGCGGTTAGGGGATCTGGTGGCGAAGACGATGGTGGTTGACTATGCCTTTATGCCGGATGACGTAACCTTTGATTTTGAAGAGCCTTTGCATGAAAATGCAGAACGGCGTAAAACAATAAACCCATATTTATGAAGGCATTTTTTATCGCCGCCGCTCTGTTCCTGACGATCTCCCATACGCAGGCACAGGATACCAGCAAGAAGGTCTATACCAAAGTCTATATCGAATCCTTGTATCCGGGCGGCACCGCTGGCTGGAATGCGTTCCTCGGTAAGAATTTCCACTATCCGGATGACGCGGTCAACAACGAGATCCAGGGCGATGTCGTCGTTCAGTTCGAGGTGGATGAACAAGGTAATGTAAGTAATATCCAGGCTGTCAAAGGGCCCACAAAGGGAGGGCTGAGAGAAGAGGCCGTGCGGGTCATAAAGGCCAGTGGCCAATGGAGGCCTGCCCTGCAGAATGGCGTTGCGGTGAAGTCTGTTAAAAAGCAAACCCTTTCTTTCAGGTTGTCAAAGGGATGAGTCAGCGGTCTTTCCGATCGTTGATATACTGTACCAGCGACACCAGCGTCCGTTCGTCGAGGGGGCTGTTCTTCCCGGAGAAAAAAGAAGTAAGCCCCGCCGATTCGGGTTTGAGCGCCGATCTGACGGCGGCCTCTTTCAGAAAGAATTTTTTGTAGGACTTATTCCCCTGACAGACCAGGTAATATTCATAGTAGTCGACATATTCGTCGTATTTTTTCCCCGTTGTCCAATATACATTGTTCTTATAGTCGGCATTTATGAATTTTGTTATGACACGCTTGTACAAAGAATAACCTTTTTCCGATCGCAGGACCGGCTGGAGAAAAAAAGACCGGCTGATCCAGGAAACCTTTTCAAAGGACCAGGTAGTCGTACTGTCTATGAGCACGAAAGACGAGATGGAGTCATTGGGGTATGACCAGATATTCATTCCATCAAAGGTGATGACCAGCTGATTTTTGAATTTATCGTAATTGAAATAGAGGTTATAACCGGGCTCCGGGATCCTTTTGTGGTCTGCCAGCTCCAGCACTCCATGAAGCCAGTTATTCGCGAGGAAGGGATTGCCTCTGGCGGATTCCTTATTGTAAAAAACAGGGATCTGGCCTGCCACATGATTATTATCCGCCGAGATACGGGACAGTTCCAGCTGTTGTGTCTCCTGCCCCTTCGTATCTTCCTGCTGCGCCTGCACCTGAAAACCGCAGAGTAACAAGCATAGGTAAAATCCTGTAAGAATGGAATTCTTTTTCCCGCTGTTGGTGGAGTATGCGCTCGGGTGAAGCATGGCAGGCAGAATTGGTGCTATACAAATTTACTTTACCTGCCTGCAAATTCCTAGTATATGGATAAATTTCCGGCGGGGTGGTGTGAGCCGGGGCCGGCGGGGTTGGGCGGGAAGCATCTATTGTGTTGGGCTGTACTATTTACCCCGCTGGGTATCAAATAATTGCCGGGGAAATTCGTTATGAAACGACCCGATCGATCATGCGCTATCCGAAATTAACTATTCATCGGCCCCTCCGGTGGGCCCTGCTGCTGTTGCTGTCTGGCCTTACCGGTCATTTTGCCTTCGCGCAGACGGGTCCGCGTGGAGCCCATCCGGCGCAATCGGGTCTGCGGGGAGCCCAGTCTGCCCCGGGGCCGGAAAAGCTGCAGGCGCCGGAAAAGGAACAGGGGCCCGGTCCCACAAGCTGCGGACAAAAGGCGATCACCGATGCATTGTTCCGCACCCACCCCGAGATCCTGGCGAAGCATATCGCCATCGAGCAAAAGCTGCATGCTTATCTGAAAAGCCGCGAGGCGCGGCCAACGCCTTTTGAAGTGGCGTCCATCCCCCACCCTCCCACCACGCTCGCTGCCACGATAGTCCTGCCCGTCGTCGTTCATATCATCCATAACAATGGCGCGGAAAATATCAGCGATGCACAGGTCATGACGGCCATCCAGCATCTGAACGAAGCCTATGCCAACAGCGGCTATTATGATCCGGCCGACGGCGTCAATACCAATATCCAGTTCTGTATGGCCGAAAGGGGCCCGGACAACAACCCGACCAACGGGATCACCCGGGATGTCTCGCCATATACCGTGATGGGCGGGACCGACTATTACAGCGACGATCAGAACGTAAAGAATATCCGCCGCTGGCGCCCGGAATGCTATATCAATATCTGGGTGGTAAAAAGCATCCCCGGCTCCGTGGTCGGCTATGCCTATCTGCCCTCCGCGCATGGCACCAATCTCGACGGCATCATCCTCGAAGCGGGCTATTTCGGATCGTCCTATCCAAACGATGTGGTGATCGCCCATGAGATGGGCCATTACCTTGGTCTTTACCATACATTCGAAGGTGGGTGCACCAACAACGATTGTTCGCTGGATGGTGATCAGGTCTGCGATACCCCACCCGATCAGAGCACAGCCGGTATTTCCTGCGGTTCGTCTATGAACAGCTGCACTACGGATGCGCTGTCGGGGTTTGCCACGGATCAGCCGGATCTCACGCAGGATTATATGGACTATGGGAATTTCAACTGCATGAAAGTATTCACGCAGGGACAAAGCGACCGCATGAACTGGTTTATCCAGAACGTCCGCTCAAGCCTGCTGCATTGCAAGTCCTGCCAGCCGCCTTGTCCATCGCCGGTGACGATCGCGTTCAGTTCCCCGGGGACCACCGTGAATGCCGGCAGCCTTTATACTTTTGTAAACAGCTCGGTGAATGCAGGCAACTATGAATGGCGGGTGAACGGAGTGTTGCAATCCACCTCGACCGATCTTCCCTATACATTCGGCGCACCCGGCAGCTATACGATAACCCTGATCGGCCGGTCGTCCGATCCTCTTTGCGACAGTGCGGTGAAAACGATCACCGTCACGGCGGTATGCCCGGTCACGGCTGCCTTTACAAAATCGGCCACCACTGCGGGCGCTGGTACACCGGTCAATTTTACCAATACATCTGCCGGGGCTACCGGCTATGAATGGTCCGTCAACGGGGTGTTGCAGGCTACCAGCACAAATTTTTCCTATACCACGACCAGCGCGGGGACCTATATCGTCACGCTCAAAGCGATCAATACCGCTGCCGGCTGTTCGCAGGTCTTTACGGATACGGTCTTTTTCACTTGCCCGGTGCTGGCGGATTTTACCCCCGCATCGGTAACCACGCTGCTGAACTCGCCGCTGACCTTTACCAGCACCAGCAGCGGGGCAACGTCTTATCAGTGGACGATCAACGGTGCGGCCGCGGGTACGGGCGGACAGCTTATTCATTCCTTTCCGGTGTCGGGCAGCTACAGCGTTCAGCTCATCGCCAGCAACGGCGTGTGCAGCTCGGTGAAGACGGGGGTCGTATATGTAACGGACAAATGCGGGAATGCCGTCTATCTGTTCCGGAAGAATTACAATGCCAACGCCTCGTTTTTAGGACGGGATCTTCAATACACACCCGACGGTGGGTCCATATCGGCGGGAAGGATGATCGTCGGCGGAGTACTCCAGGGCGCGCTGATGAAGCTGGACCAGGCTGGAAATGTGCAGTGGACAAAGGTCTATAACAATGGGGGTAATGCCGATCTATTGAAAGTAAAGGCAACGCTGGACGGTGGTTATATTGCGATCGGCAATCTCAACGGCGCAGGCCCAGGCGGTGGCACCTCAGGTCTTTTTGTCGTCAAGACGGTTGCAGATGGGACGATCGCCTGGAGCAGGCAACTGGGCTTTGATGGCGGCAGCAACGGCATCAATATCATCCAGGCCGCGGAGGGAGATTATTATTTTACAGGCATGTTGACCTCGGCAGGCACGGTGAACGGCGTCACTGCGGATGCACTCATCGGAAAGCTGAATGCCGCGGGTACGCTGATATGGCTGCGCAGCTATGATGCGCGGGGAACGGAAACCCCTACCAGTCTTGCGGCCGAAGCGACAACCCTTATCGTCTGCGGTAACCTTGTCGGACAGAAGGGCAACCAGGGATTTCTGATGCAGGTGGCGAAACTGGATGGCGCCGTGAGCTGGTCGAACACTTATCAGTCCGCAACGGAAGATTTCAGGGACGTGCTCGTCACCCCCACCGGCTATCTTGTCGATGTGCTGAGGAGTCCGGGCGCCGGCTTCGTATATACCGATCATGTTTACCTGCAGATGAACACGGCGGGCAATCTGACCTATTCGCAATATATCACACCCTTTGCGGCGGGCACCAGCATCGGGTTTTCGTCGGTTTACCTCAAGCCGGACGGGCACTGGGTCAGCCAGAGCTCGGTCCTCTTCGGAGGAACCTTTGAGGATTTTCTTATCCAGGAGGTCGATCCATCCGCGGGCATCGTCTGGTCAAAAAAATATAACGAGGCCAATACCTGGATCACGAGCCTTGCGCGCAAACCGGATAATTCTTTCTTTGCATACGGCTGGACGCTGAACGGCGGGCCGCTGAGCCCTTTCCTCATGTCCGTCGATACGCTGGGAGATGGTGGGAGTTGTCCCGCAAACCCCGTCACCATACCCTTGTCGCAGGCCACCTATATGGTGGGCCCGGCCGACTGGCTCGCCAAAGACCTGCAGGTCCCTCTTAATACGGATCTGTCCGCAACGGACAAGCCGGTCACGGTGAACACGGAGTGTCAGTATATCGGATGCGATTCCGTTGTCGACAGCTGTCTGCTTTGCCAGCACCTGAAATTAAACGGGGTGGATTCGGTGTGTGGTCTCAAACATACCGTCGTGTACAGCGCGATCCGCGATACCAGCTGTCATTCTCCCGTAAAATGGACCGTCGATCTTAACTTTGTCAACATCGTCACGACAACGGACTCTACCATCGAGCTCTCCGTAAAGCAGTCCGGCCTGGTGAAGCTGATCGGCAGCATCACGACGCCCTGCAAAACGATCGGCGATACCCTGACCCTCTCGTTGTGGCAGCAGCAGGACACGGTGAACCTCGGACCGGATATCCAGCTCTGCAAACAAAGCACGATCCATCTGAATGCAGGCGGCGGCTTTGCCACCTATACCTGGCAGGATGGGTCTGCGGATTCCAGCTTTACGGCTTATTTCCCCGGTGAATATTTTGTAAACGTCACCGATCATTGCGGGAACGTCTATGGGGATACCATCGGGATCACCCAGGCGCCCGATGTGCCTTTCGACCTCGGGCCCGACACGACGATCTGTCTTCATGATTCGGTGCAGCTGACCGCACCTCCGGGCTTTGTCAGCTATTCGTGGAGCCCCGTCTATTATGCTATCGACGACCCTTATTCGCGGACGCCGTTCGTGTATCCCGCGAAAGACACTTCCTATACCTGTGTGGCGCTGAAGTACCCGGGTTGTACGGTCACCGATACCATTCATATCACGGTGCTTCCCGGCGTGCCCCGAGGATTGCTGCCCGACTCGGCCAGCTTCTGTAAAGGAGAGACGGTGCAACTGGCGTCGTCGGGGGTCTGGCAGGCCTATCTCTGGTCGGATGGCGAAACGGGGCCTTCCATACAGGTATCCGCACCCGGCCTTTACTGGGTGATGGTGACGGATGGCGATAAATGCACCGGCCGGGATTCCGTCATCGTAGCCGAGCTGAACTGTCGCAAAGGGATCCATTATCCCAATGCGTTCACTCCAAATTCCAACGGGACGAACGATCTGTTCCGGGCTATCCTCGACGAGATGCCGGTCAGCTACGAGTTCGTCATTTACAACCGCTGGGGAGAAAAGGTATTCGAGACGAAGGACCCGCTGGGTGGGTGGAATGGCGTGTTCAGGGGGCATCCGCAGGACGCGGGCGGGTTTGCGTGGTATGCTGTTTATCAGTTTGCCGCCGATAAAAAAGAGCAGGTGCAGAAAGGGGTGGTGATCCTGGTGCGGTAGGGACTACTCGCCGCCGGCTATCCAGCCAACCGCGATGCCCGGACGTTTTTGATAAGCAAAATGCTGGCGAATAAATAAGTTTCTATTCCAGCTTTTTGGAGAAGGCCTCGATGTCAAGTTCCCCTTCATAGCTTTTCAGCGTGCGGGCTATCGGGATCAGGAGGGCTTTAGCCTTGCTTAAATCTTTACCGTCCAAGACAGGGTTGTTAATATCCAGGATCTGATCGAACCAGATCGCGGACATATAGACCTGGAAATTTGTTTGCTTTGCTACTTCTCCGGATCCCTTTACCTTTTGCTTCGGCACGTCAAAATACCAAAGGAGATATTGCCGCCCCTGCAAGACCAGCCATTCCTTTTTCAGGTCCCCGGTCGCCAGTTTCAGCTCCTTCTTAAAATAATCCATCTCATAGTTCACATAGCCATTCAGTATCTCCTGTTGCTGGTCTATTGTGCACTTGCTGGCATCCTTGCCGCCCGGTATGGGAATACAGGAAACCTGTACGATCTTTTCATTCACCAACACAAAATTTGGCTGTCCAGCGGGCTTGACAGCGTCGCCCTGAATATCCAGTGTCAGGGAATGCTTCTTTCCGGCAAACACCATGACGGCGCCTTTTTTCGCCTTTAACAAAACAACCTTAAAAGGATTGTCCTCCCCCTGAGCAAGGCAAATTCTTGAAAATCCGAGCAAGATCAATACCATGAATATTCTCATCATTATTTTTTGAGGTGCCTGTAACAAAAATGAATCAATTCCCGCATATAATCATCATGCCGTTAATTATGTATATTTAAGAACCATTCTTATCATATAATAAATCTTTGCGATGTTTGAGAATTTTTTCAAGACCTTCCTCCGCAGATAAATGAATATAATGTCCTTGCGAAAATTATTTTTGTTGTGCTTCAGTTGTATGGCCCTTGTGACAAATGGCCAGAAGAAGGATTATGAACTCCCTGGTATCATCAAAAATATAAGCAAGCAAGGACGGGTGAATGTCCCTGGAACAAAGGTTTATATTCTAACTCCGGCTGGCATGGGGATAAAGTTTTTAACTTTTCAACATTAACGGTAAATGGCTTCCCCGCAAAAATGGCTATTGTTCAAATTAGAGAGGATACCAGCACAAAAATGTACAATCTCACCTTCGGAGATTCCAGCTTTACCGTCATGATCATGGGTGTATTTCCTTCGGGGAGTATAGGTATGAGAGCGCTGATAAAAAAGTCAATTCAAAGCATTTATTATGACAGATCAATGAAATTGAATCCGTTTGCCCTTGTACCTTTCAAACTGGATCAATCCCACTCAATTTTTCACCTTGCCAGATATGAATCAGCTGGTTCGGGGATATCACCCTCCGTTTATTATTATTCCATCGACGGTGCAATTAAGGACTCCTATGCACATGAGTCTTACCTGAAGGTGATCTGCAAGCCAGCTTTTGGAGTTTCAGCAGATCAGGGTGGTGCGCTGATGGAAAGTAGTATGGAGGTAACTGCTTTGAAAAAAAGAGGATTATATGAGGTGTCGATCAAAAATCAATCTGAACAAAAAGTCAATGGCCTGGATTCTTATCAGGAAGAAATATATGGAACACTGGATCTGAAAGAGACCCTGATCTTTCAGCATGTTGTCCTGATCGATGACAAGATCATAGTCATGTAGGGATTTACCGGCCCGTACAATCAAAATTATCTCACAGCGTTCAAAAAACTGACCTCCACGATCTGTCGGAAATAAGCTCAGTTTGTAATCGGGAGAGGCAGACGGATGCTGCGGCAGAAGTTTGTCTGATCTCTGCGTTCATGCGCTGAAACCCGCCGTTCAGTAAACGGCGCGCCGGGAGCGGTTTTTTCTTTCTTTCTTGCACGCCAACTCCCCTGTCGACCCGGCCGGTAATTAAATCTCAGCCAAACTTTAAACAACATGACTATGAAAAGAGTAGTGATGGCCTGCGCGATCGCGTCTGTCGCCCTGACCCTGTCCCATACCGCCACAGCGCATATCTGGCGGGTAAATAATGACGCCACCAGACATCCCGATTTTATAACTATTCCGGCAGCCGTTGCGGCGGCCGCGGAGGGGGACACGATCCATGTAGAGCCTTCCGCCACGGCGTATGGCGCATTTGTCCTGAACAAACGTCTCGTGATCCTGGGGAGCGGCTATTTCCTGAGTGGCAGCGGTCTGCAGGCAACAACCGACAGCAGCGTCGTGAACAGCATGACCGTCGACAGTTCAGCGACAAACGCCAATGCCAGCGGCAGCCTGATCTCCGGCCTCTCCTTTCTCACTACCGTGAACCTGATCCATAATGTGCATGATGTCACGCTTACGAGGTGTTTGTTTGCCGGTCTGCTTTCCTTTGTTGGGTTCGATCGCGCAGCGGCCGGTATCAGCATCAGCAAATGTTTTCTGCAATCCAATCTGAGTGGCTCTGGCTCGACTGGACTTGTGACGATCAGCATCGAGAACAATATCTTTTCTGCGGCCACGGGCTTTGGATCTGGCGCCACTATCCTCGACGCCAATTTCACCGGTTTGTTCAGGAACAATACGCTTAACAGCAATGCGGCTGCCTTCACCCTCAACAATTTTTATATCGCCAACAACGTATTCACCTTCTCCGCCATGGCAGCCATCAACGGTGGTAATAATATCATCCGGAATAATTCCTTTGCCGCAACGGCAGTAGCGGGTATAACGGGTGGCGCCGATGGCAACCAGGTAAATATTTCCATGCCCGCCTTATTTACGGGCAGTCTGATGACAGGTCATGGAGATACCCGGTTCCAGACCGCGAATGGCGGCTCCTTACGCGCCAGCGGCGAGACCATATCGGGAATTACTCCGGACCGTGGCGCGTACAATACGGTAGCCACCACGGACAGCTACCGCAGCAGCGGGATACCTGCGATACCTACCATCTATGCCCTGACGGTACCGCAGTCCATACCCCCCACCGCGGTGACGATGGACATCAGCGTGAGTACCCGCAGTAATAATTAACCAGCCTGTTACACCGGCCCATTCAACTTCTTTTATGAAACGATTCATACTCCTCTTTATAGCCGCACTGGCCGCACCCGTCCTGTTGCCTGCCCAACCGGCCTATCCTCCTGCCCCTTCCCCGGCTGCCAGCATCAGCGCCATCGAATGGTTTATCGACAACGACCCTGGGTTTGGGAATGGAGCAGCTGTGCCTTTTGCGATGGCTGCCGATATTCCATCGCTTGTCGTTCCTGTTTCCCTTGTGGGCGTTAAGCCGGGTATTCATCGCTTGTTTGTCCGGAGCCGGGATAATGCGGGCAACTGGGCCCTGACGGCCAGCGCAAATTTCGAAAACTTCCATCCCACCTATGCGCCGCCGGCCACGGCCGCCACTCCCATTACGGAACTGGAAGTTTTTTTTGACAACGATCCGGGATTTGGAAACGGTTTTAAACAAGCCGTGCCGGCAGGGACGGATGTCAGCGGATTTAATTTTCCGGTGGGTACCGATACGCTTTCACAGGGAGCTCATCAATTGTTTGTCCGGAGCTTTAGTGATTCGTGGAGTTTTTCCGAAGTCAGAACCTTCAGCAACGACCACCCGCTGCCCCTGACCTGGCTTTATGTCCGGGGTGAACTGACCGGTGATCAGACGCTGATCGGCTGGGGGACCGCAAGGGAAAACAATACACAGCGGTTTGACATCGAACGAAGCGCCGATGGCGGCTTGTTCAACTCCATCGGGTCCGTTGCCGCAGCAGGCAACAGCAGCAGTCCCCTGGATTATCATTGGCTGGATGCCTCACCGGCCCTGGGGATCAACTATTACCGCATCCGGCAATCGGATCTTGACGGGAAATTTACCTATTCCGCGGTGGTGACGGTGCTGTACAGGAATGGGCTGACCCAGACCATCGTGGCGCCCAACCCCGCAACGGATCAGGTTACCCTGTTGTTTGCCAGGTCGTCGGAGCCTTCCAGCCTGAATGTATACAATGCCGCGGGACGGATGGTGCTGTCGGGAAAAATCGAAAAAGGAGAGCAGCAGCATGTCGTGGATATCCGGTCGCTGCCGGCCGGGATGTATATGCTACAGCTGGTCCATGATAAGATGGTGGAGACCCTGCGGGTGTTTAAGAAATGACCGGCCTTACGGTCTGGGCTTCACGATAAAGGCCACGACCCTGACCTCGACATCCTGGTCCGTTCCCATGCTCTCGTTGGCGATGGCCAAATTCAGGTCCTGCTGGTTGTTGTGGATGGAAGCATATTCGGTGCTGATCTTTTCCGCCGACTTGAACATATAGGAGGAAAACTGTTGTTTGCCCTTAAAGGCGGCGGTATTGCGCGTATCTATAAAATGATAGCTGATAAGGGCATTGGAGCTGGACATGGGCAGCGTAGACATGATCTTCTTTCCATACAGCACGAGAGGATTGGAGGGGAAGAGCGCTCCGATGGTGGAACAGCTGGCTACGAATGACCGCATTTTTTCTTTGGCATCTTTTCCTGCGCCGATCCAGTAGACCCAATACGTGGTATTGGGAGGAAGATCGATCTTCAGGACCATATTATTGGCCTGTGGAGAGTTCTTTGAATAAGCTCTCGACGTGGTATTTATTACTTCTACGCTGGTGGTATCGAACTGTTGTTTATGATCCGTCATGCCCGCGGTGGCATTTTCGGAGGGGATCCTGTCTACGGTCAATTTAACATCTTTGCTTAATAAAGAAGCCGTTCGCAGACTGACGATATAAATACCCTTCGCCGGAATGACGATCTCCTGATCCCGGATCATATCAAACCCATCCCATTTATAGATCTCATTTCCCCGGTTGTAATCCTTTACCGAAATGCTGATATTACCATTTTTATTCAGCCGGTTGCAGTTTAAAATAATCTTATCACCAGTCTCCGCGCCAATAAAGCTTTGGGAGGTCTGGTCGTTGAGCGTGCTGGAAAGGCTTAGCTGGTTATCGATCAGCCGGATCGCCTGGGGTTTGCTGCCCGCGGTCTGGGCCATGAGATGGTTTACCAAAAGAAGAAAGGCCGGGAGTAAGAGGTGTTTTTTCATAATGTGCTGAATGACTGCACTAAGTTATCAACAATCCTGCCAGAACCTGCGCCGTGTTGGACCGGACAGTCGTTGTACCGGAACCGGACAGTCCTAGCGATAATTTCTGTATAAGTAATTGACCGGCAAATATTTGAAAGCTGGCATTTTCATTGGTCACTATGTGGGGAACCGAATATTCATCACCCAAAACCGATGATCATGCTGAGAAGTTATTTCAAGACCGCCTGGCGAAATCTGGTTGGCAATAAAGTATACAGCGCACTTAATATCCTTGGACTGGCCGCCGGTATGGCCATTGCCCTGCTGATCGGCCTTTGGGTCTATTACCAGTATTCCTTTGACAAGTTCATGCCCGGTTATCAGCAGAATTACCAGGTGCAATATGTATCCAATAATAATGGCAACAAGTTTGCCATTCATTCCCTGTGTTTACCGCTGGCCGAAGCCCTGAGAAAGGATATTCCCGAGATCAGCTATGTGGCGCAGTCAGATTGGATGGGTCCGCATGGCCTCGTAGTGGGCGATAAAAAACTGTACCTGGACGGCGCCATAGCGGGAAGCGATTTTTTAAAGATCTTCCCATACGAATTATTGAAGGGCAGTCCCGGCGAAGTCATAAAAGAGCCCTACTCCATTGTGCTGACCCAGTCAACGGCCATCTCCTTATTTGGTCATGAAGACCCCATCAATAAACTGGTACGGATAGATAACACCCATGACCTGAAAGTCACCGGCATACTAAAGGACCTGCCCCGCAATTCCAGCTTTCAGTTCAATTATATTATTCCCTTCGGGTATTTACTGGCTACGGCAAACTGGGTCCAGAGCGCGGGCTGGGGAAATAATTCCTTCCAGATCTTCGTCGCGCTGAAGCCAAATGTTAGTTACGCCCAGGTCGAGCCGAAGATCAGGATGCTCCTGCAAAAAAATGCCCCGGCGATCTATAAGCCGGTAAAGGCAGAGGTATTTATGCACCCCATGAAGGACTGGCATCTGTACACGGATTTCAAGGATGGAAAGTCCGCCGGAGGCCTGATCGATTATGTGCGGATGTTTGGTATCATTGGCCTGCTCGTTCTGCTGATCGCCTGCATCAATTTTATGAACCTCTCCACGGCCCGCTCGGAAAAAAGGGCAAAGGAAGTGGGGATCCGCAAGGCAATCGGCTCCCGGCGCAAGGACCTGATCCTTCAATTCCTCATCGAATCCTTTATGATCACGGTTGTCGCCTTCCTGCTCTCGCTCCTGCTGCTGCAATCGGTGATCCCGGCATTCAATACGCTCACGAAAAGTAATATCGGCATACCTTATTCCAGTTTTGTTTTCTGGATGCTCATGCTGAGCTATGTGTTGTTCACCGGCTTGCTCTCGGGCAGCAGACCCGCGTTCTATCTTTCTTCCTTCCAGCCGGTGAAAGTATTGAAAGGCCGGCTGCAGGTTGGAAGATCGGCATCCTGGCCAAGAAAAATCCTGGTGGTCATGCAGTTCAGTTGTTCGATCGCGCTGATCGTAAGTACCATCATCATCTACCAGCAGATCCGGCATGCCAAGGACAGACCGATGGGCTTTGATGCCGACCGTCTCCTGATGACCGCCGTCAGCAGTGATCTGAGCCGCAATTATCCTGCGTTGAAGAATGAATTGCTGAACAGCGGCGTGGTCACCAGCATTACCAAGTCGTCGAGCCCTACCAACGATATCTGGTCCTGGAATCCGGTAGAAGAATGGGAAGGCAAGCAGCCGGGTGAAACGATCTCCGGCATGGCGACCGTAGCGGTATCCGACGGGGATTATTTTAAGACGGTCGGCATGACAATAAAGGAAGGAGCCGCATTTGTAAATAATCTTGGCGCAGACAGTTCCAAGGTCATCCTCAACGAGGCAGCCGTAAAACTGTTCCGTTTTAAACAACCGCTGAACCAGGTCCTCCGAACGAGCATGGGCACACTGCGGGTAACCGGTGTCGTAAAGGATGCCCTGATGATGTCCCCCTTCACTCCTGCCGAAGCCACTTTATTTATCTACCGTCCCGGCTGGGAAAGCACGATCCTTTACCGCTTGTCCCCTGCGGTGAGCACGCCACAGGCCATTGCCCGGCTCACTCCTATCTTCTCCAAATACAACCCTTCATTCCCGTATATCTATACTTTTGCCGATGAAAGCTATGCCGCGAAATTCGGCCTGGAAACGCTGATCGGCAAACTTGCCGGGTTGTTTGCCGCTTTGGCGATCTTTATTTCCTGTCTCGGGCTCTTCGGTCTTGCGGCCTATACGGCGGAGCAGCGTACCAAGGAAATAGGCATCCGCAAGGTATTGGGCGCCACCGTATCGCAGGTATGGCTCCTGCTCTCAAAAGATTTTATTATGCTGGTCCTGATCAGCTGTGTGATCGCCTCCCCCATTGCCTTTTACTTCCTGCAGAACTGGCTGCAGAAATATAATTACCGGATCAGCATCGGCCCGGGGGTATTTATAGCGGCGGCCTTTGTGGCCATTGCGCTTACCCTTCTTACGATCAGTTTCCAGGCTATCCGGGCAGCCCTGATGAACCCGGCGAAGAGCCTGCGGACGGATCAATAAAGCGCAATGGCCGACCAGGCTTTGACGCCAGGGTGATGGGCCGTTGCGGGGTGAAAAATAATTTCAGCCTCCCCTGTTACAAAAAAGGACAGGTTGCGACATATAGGACATGTCCACCCATCAGATACTGATCCTGACCGGCATCCAATTGCTGATCCTGCTGCTGCCCTCCGCAGGCCTGTTCAGGCTTTTTGAAAAAGCCGGTGTGCCCGGCTGGAAGGCCTTTGTTCCCTTCTATAACACATGGACCATGCTGGAGCTTGTGAAGCGACCCCGACACTGGGTGTTCTGGCAACTGGTCCCCATCGTGGGCTGGTTCATCTCCATGGGGATTTTTGTGGAATTCGTCAAGGGCTTCGGGAAATTCCGTCTGGCCGAACATGCGCTGGCTGCCCTCCTGCCTTTCCTGTATTTCCCGTATATCGGGTTCAGCCCGACCGTTACCTTCCTTGGCGCAGGGCAAGTAAAAAGCCATAAAAAAAGCACCGCCCGGGAATGGATCGATGCAGGCGTCTTCGCCGTCGTAGCGGCGACCCTTATACGCATATTCGTATTCGAGGCCTATGTTATTCCATCGGGCTCCATGGAAAAGAGCCTGCTGGTGAATGATTATCTGTTCGTGAGTAAGATAAGCTACGGGCCACGCCTTCCCAATACGCCCCTGGCTGTTCCTTTTGTTCACAATACCCTGCCTATCCTGAACACTTCCTCTTATCTCGAATGGATCAGGATCCCCTATATCCGGTGGTTCGCCAGCCCCGTAAAAAGAGTTGATGCGGTGGTGTTCAATTTTCCAGCCGGCGATACGGTGATCAACAAGGAGGAATACCAGTCGAAGATCACCTACTATCAGGTATGTCGTGCGCTGGGACAGCGGGTGGGCCTTGATTCGGGGAGAAAACTGGTGCTGAATGACCCGGACCAGTACCCCATCATTCTGCGGCCCGTGGATAAGAAAGAAAATTTCATCAAGCGGTGCGTCGCCATTCCCGGCGATACGTTGACGATAAAGGAAGGAATAGTCTTTATCAATGGACAGCAAAGGCCCGACCCGCCGGAATCGGAGACCTGGTACCGGGTACAGACAGCAGGACAACCTTTGGATGAGACGGTGCTGAAAGAGGAATATGAGCTGGACATGAGCAAACCCGAAGAATTCCAGCCGTTGCAGGAAACCAACCAATACCGTATGCTGCTGACCTCTAAGGCCAGGGAAAAAATGGTCAAGGCCGGATGGGTCAGAAATATCTCCCCGGAGATCGACAGCACAGAAGAACTGTTCCCTTATGACCATGTGCATGTATGGACGAGCGATAATTTCGGACCGCTGTGGATACCGGCCAAAGGAGTTCCCATGCCGCTGACGGCCGCCAATTATTCCATTTATGAGCGGGCCATCCGGGTATATGAGGGAAACAAGCTGGAAATGCGGAACGGACAGATCTTTCTCAACGACAAGCCCGCCACCAGCTATACCTTCAAAATGGATTACTACTGGATGATGGGCGATAACCGCCATGACTCGGAGGATTCGAGGTTCTGGGGATTCGTCCCGGAAGATCATATCGTCGGCAAGGCCTGGGTGATCTGGATGAGCCTCGAAAAAGGGGTGCGGTGGAGCCGGTTGTTTAAGCGGATCCGTTGATCCGGATGCATGGACCCGGACAGAATGATCCGGATCCACTGTTCATTCCGTCCGGAGGCTTTTGACCGGGTTCATCAGCGCGGCCCTGATGGCCTGGAAGCTCACGGTGGCCAGGGTAACGACTAATGCGCCAGCTCCAGCCACGGCAAAGATCCACCAGGTGATCTCCGTACGGTACTGATAATTCTGCAGCCAGTTGTGCATGAAATAATAAGCCGCAGGCGCAGCGATCAGCACGGAAATGATGACCAGCACGACGAAATCCCGCGACAACAATCCCCAGAGATTGAAGACCGAAGCACCCAGTACTTTCCGCACGCCGATCTCTTTGATACGTTGCTCCGCCATAAAAGAGGCCATTCCAAAAAGCCCCAGGCAACTGATGAAGATAGCGAGAACGGCAAAAAAGCTGGCAAGCTGGCCGACCCGTTCTTCCGTGGCGAACTTGCGGGCGTACTCATCATCTGCAAATTTATAAGCGAATGGCTCCGAAGGACAATATTTTTTAAAGGCCGTTTCGATCTTGCCCAGCGCATAGCTGGCGCTGACCCTGGGATTTATTTTTATATTGAGGACTCCTATCCGCCAGGGGGCGAGGTAGAAGATGGCAGGCACTACGGGATCGAAAGGGGACTGGATCACCATATCTTTTATCACCCCGATGATCGTGAAATTATAGCCTACCCAATGTATGGTCTCCCCTACCGGGTTTTTGAATCCCATTAATTTTGCGGCAGATCCATTCACGACAAAACCGAGGTGATCGGCGCCGGTGGATTCGGTGGAAAAATCTCTGCCCTGAATAAACTGCCAGCCTACGGTCTTGCCGAATTTCTGGGATATACCCGCTGTCATAAATGCTTGTGTATTGGTGCTCTTGTCCCTGCCATTCCAGTCGAAATTGGATTGTTCGTTCCGTGATTCCGTAGTGGGGCTGGAAGACTCGGCCATTTCTACGATGGCGCCGGTCTTGATCAGGTCATCCCGGAAGGCCTCATAATGTTGGTGTACATCCGGGGTAACGGTCTCGATGGCCAGCAGACCATCGCGGCTATATCCCACGGGCCGGTTCTCGGCAAAGCGGATCTGACGAAAAACGATAATGGTGCCGATGATCAGCATTACGGATACCGCGAACTGGGTCACCACCAGCACTTTCCTTGGTGCTGCCGCCATGGCACCCATCCTGAACGTGCCTTTTAATACTTTAACGGGCTGGAAAGAAGAGAGGTAAAGGGCCGGGTAGCTGCCCGCGATCAGGCCGGTGATCAGGGTAAAGCCAATGCCAAGCAACCAGAAAAAGAGATTGTTCCCGGGAACGGTTATCCTTTTTCCCGCGACCTCATTGAAGAAAGGAAGCGCAAGCTGTACCAGCAGCAGGGCAAAGGCAAACGCAAAAGCCGCTACCAATACCGATTCGGCAAAGAACTGTCCGATCAGTTGTCCGCGCAGGGAGCCGATGGCCTTGCGGATGCCCACTTCTTTTGCCCGGCGCTCGCTGCGTGCCGTGCTCAGGTTCATAAAGTTGATGCAAGCCAGCAACAATACTAGCACACCGATAGTCCCGAACAACCACAGGTATTGGATCCTGCCACCCGTATTCACCCCGTTCTTAAACTCGGAATATAAATGCCATCGGCTCATGGGATGCAGGAAAATGACTGGGTTGAACCGCTGATCGCCATTATTCGCCTTGTCCATCTTGGCATTTTTGATCTTTGCCGACACCGCATTCAGATCTGCCTTATCCGTCAGCCGTACATAGATCTGCCAGCCATTATTGCCCCAGTTCTGAAGGTTGTTCTTTAAATGTTTCATCTGTTCCCAGGGAGCGATGAACTGGAGTTTATTCAACGTGCAGTTAAAGGGAAGATCCTCGTACACACCCGCGACTTTCAGGTCCAGCTCATTGTCGATCCTCACCGTTTGGTTTACCGCAACGGCATTGCCGAAAAGGGCCGTTGCGGCTGACTGGGAAAGCAGGATCGAAGAGGGGTCTTTTAACCCGGCCCCGTCGCCCTGCTTTATTTTTAAACTGAACAGCTCCGGCGCTCCGGCCTGCATATAATTCCCCGTCTGCGTGATCTTCCTGGCGGCAGCCGCAAGCACATGGCTCTCGGTCATGGAGGACATGACGATCTGCCGGAAATTTCCTCCATAGGTTGTCCGCAGCTCTTCTCCCAGCGGGATGGGCACCTGGACCTGTGTCCGGTAATCCGTGTTGATCATCTGGTGCTGCATCACCTGCGCGATGCTATCGTAGTTCTTATGGTATTTGTCGAAAGACAGCTCGTCCATGATCCAGAGGCCGATGAGGATTGCGACGGCCATGCCAACCGATAACCCGGCAACGTTGATAAAGGTATGCGCCTTGTTCTTTGTCAGGTTGCGCATGGCGGACTGGAGATAGATCTTTAGCATGGAAAAAAGGGAACCAGGCGGATGCCAGATTTGCATTTTTTTGATAATCAATTATTTAAGGTAATGAGCGGGGAGGGGATTGTACGGATTCGATACTTATGCTGTTCATTTATGATATTTGTTACTATGAATATACCTTTTGAGACGGTCGACTGGAGCGGAGTTCCCGCAACGGAGCACAGGGGTGAGGAAGGGGTTGCCTTCTGGAAGACTTTGCAGTATGGCGATCTCCGGATAAGGATGGTTGAGTATTCCCCGGGGTACCGGGCTGACCACTGGTGCCAGAAAGGCCATATCCTTTTTTGCCTTGAAGGAGAAATGGTCACCGAGCTGGATGGCGGAGAGGAGTATGTGCTGAGGCAGGGGATGTCCTATCATGTATCGGACGATCTAAGCTCGCACCGGTCGTATACGGCGACGGGAGCAAGATTGTTTATTGTGGATGGAGGGTTTCTGAAACCTTATCTTAGCGAAGCCAATGGAGCAAAATGAATGAACATTAAAACAACCTGCAAATGGTAATTGATATCAGAGATCAAATAATTCAGAAAAAAATTTCGTTAACGTTGGCAAATCACTACATTTGAGTTACTAACCTACCATTTTATAGATTTTTTGACCTGCAGTTCCGCTGCAGGTTTTTTTATTCACGCCCGTCTGCGTTAAACACTCAGCTCCTTCAGCGCGCGCACAAGGGTGTCCAGTTCCGCAAGAGTCGTGAACACGTTGGGAGTAATGCGGCAACCCCGGACATTGGCCGCGGGGTAATCGATGGCTACGGTGTAGATCTTGTATTGCCGCAGCAGCTTGTCAGCGAGATCGGCGGGCTTTATTCCTTTGATACCAACATTTGCTATGGCGCAGGCCCGTGCTGGATCCGCAGGGGTATTGAGCACAATGCCCGGCAGGTCGCGGACCTTCGAGGTCCAGTATTGCTGGAGGAACCGGAGTCGCGCCTCTTTTCTTTCCGCCCCGAGCCGCTCATAATAATCGATGGCGTCACCGATCGCCAGGTCCGTATGCACCGGCAGCGTACCCGTATGGTTGAGCCGGGCAATGCCTGTGGCCGAGAGATCGGCTTCCGCAAGCAAGGGCCAGATCTTTTCAGCATGTCCTTTCTTTACATACAGAATTCCCGCGCCAAGGGGAACGCTCAGCCATTTGTGCAGGCTGGCGCCATAGTAATCGCAGTTCAGATCGGGGATCGCATGGCGGATCTGTGCAAAGGAGTGCGCGCCGTCCACCATGACTTCCACACCTCTTGCATGAGCCATATCGCAGATCTTTCTCACCGGCATGATCTGGCCCGTGATGTTGATCATGTGGCAGACCATCAGCAACTTCGTCGCCGGTGTAATGGCATTTGCATAAAGCTCCACCAGTTCGTGGTCGGAGCTGGGATGGTTGGGCACCGATACGGTCTTGCGCACCATGCCATGGCGTCGTTCTACCTGTCTGAACATCGCGAGCATGGCCGGATAGTCCTGTTCCGCCATGATGGCCTCATCTCCTGCTTTCCATGGAAAGCCGGCGATGATCGTATCGAGTGATTCCGTTGTATTGCGGGTGATGATGAGCTCATCCGGAGAACAACCAGCTAGTGCGGCCAGTCTGGTCGCTACGGCCTTTTTATTATCGGACTGCACCGTGCGCATATAATACGCGCCTTCATAATTTACCTGCCGGATATGTCCGATAAATGCTTCGAGGATGGCTGCGGGCTGAATATTATAATAACCATTCTCAAGGTTGATGTAGTCGGTCTTTAAGCGATAGTCTCCGCGGATACCCGCCCAGAAATCTTCGTTGTCCGCCAGGCCGGAGGCGGGATGCTGGTCCCAGCGGCTGATCCATTCCGCCATTGCGCTCGTGGAAAGGGTCGCGCCAAGGCTGGTCAGTCCAATTCCTTTCAAAAAAGCTCTTTTCAGCATATACAGGACATTATAGCTGAAATTACACTAATTCCGGATATTCGCTCTTTCTGGAACCGACTAATAATACGACGCCTGCGATGACCAGGATCCCACCGGCGTAAGGAGGCCAGTTCACTGTTTTCTCTTTGTCGGCGGAGATATGGACAGGCCCCGCATCCAGCACTTTTTCCCTTCTGGTGAAGCTGAACCCCGTCCAGACGAGCATGATGATGCCTGAAACAAGCAGGATAGAACCCAGTATCTTTTTCATACGATGGGATCCTCAAAACCTGTGCCCCGGGATTTGGGAGAGGCCGGCCAACGGGTAAAAAAGAAGGAAAGCGCCGGAGAAGCAAAGCAGGAAAATACCGGGTAAAAAGACCAAAATAAAAAAAATCGGATACTGAAAGAATCGCTACCTTCATCGTCTATGTCTATCACTATTTTTATAGTTATAACCCTAACTGCCGTATTGCTTGCATTTCTTTTTCTCCTATTCTTGCACAGCAGAAAAAATTCCCATTTATCTCAACAGTACAGCGAAGCCATCCAGGCGGAAAATAACGGGTACACCGAACAAGCTATCAAATTATATCAGGATGCCCTCCACCAGAGCCAGGAAAAGAGGATCGGCGACAAACGTCTTCTTGCCAATATCGAGCGCAGGCTGAAGACGCTGAAGAACAGCACCGATTTTGAGAAGAGTTTCGGGCAGAGAAAAATAGCAGGCTAAGATTATTTCAGGACGGGCTAAGCCTCCTTCACCAATAACCTGTCACAGGCAGGCAGACTCAGCATTTCCGATTTGCGTTTGCCATAGCTGACGGTCATCGATCCATCGAATGCCTCTACCGATCGTATTTTGAGCGTAGTACCCAACTGCAGTTCGCGGCTATTGAGGAATTTCAGGAACTCATCGGAAGAATGAATGACAGCGGCGAGGGTGACGGTCTCCTTTACTTTGCAATCACTCAGCTTTTTGTACTGCAGCCATTCCAGCTTGCCATTCTGGTCCGGTATCGGGGAGCCGTGCGGATCTACTTTCGGAAAACCCAGCAGCTCATCCATTTTACCAAAGAATTCGGGGGACTGGATGTGTTCGATTTGTTCGGCAATATTGTGAACCTGTTCCCAGCCAAAGCCCATTTTATCGACCAGGTACATTTCGGTAAGCCGGTGCTTACGGATGATCAACGCCGCCTCTTTTTTTCCTTTTTCGGTGAGCCGGATGGGCTTGTAGCTTTCGTAATGAACGAGCTTCTTATCGGCCAGCTTTTTGACCATACTGTTGACCGTCGGCATTTTTATATTCAGCTGCTTGCTCAATTCGTTTACGCTCGCCTCGCCTTTATCGTTGGCGAGATTGAAGAGCGCTTTCAGATAGTTTTCTTCCGTCTGAGAATTCATGACGTAAATATAAACAATTGTCGGTTTGCGGGGAGACCGGGATGACGAGGACCGGAGACCACTTATTTCTTCGAGCTTCTGGTAACCAGCCAGATGATCAGTATCAGCACGAAGACGACGGCCAGCACACCGACCCATACTCCAGCCTTGAAGATCCCGCCGACGACAGCGCATCCTGGCAAAATGAGAACGAGGGCAATGAGCAAGGCGCCGGAGGCTGATCTTAATAATGATTTCATGTTATTGGTTTATGGATAGTATATACGCAAATGATGCCAGGAGTGACCGCAAACGCCATCGATGGGCCGGGACCGTTAAACAGGCGGTCGACGCCCGGGTATGTAGAATTAATTGCCTATTGTGTTGCTTATTGTGGGGTAACGGGGAAGGCAACGAAGAAAGAGGATCCTTTGTTTTTTCCTCTGCTGGTAGCCCAGACCTTTCCTTTATGTAATTCGACGAGGATCTTGACGATAGACAGGCCAAGACCGTTGGATCTTTCTTTACCGGTCGGTATGGAGCTTAGCCTGGCGAATTTTACAAACAGCTTTTTCATATCGTCCTGATCCAGGCCCAATCCCTGGTCCCTGAATTCCACGGTGACGTATTTTTCATCCTTCTTGACCAGAATGATCACTTCCGAGTCGGCATGCGAATACTTCAGCGAATTGCTCAGCAGGTTCTCAAAGATCTCGGTGACCCTCGCCCTGTCGACCTGCAGCTTATGAGAACACTCTCCTATCACGATGATCCGCTGTTTTTTCTGTCGAGCCCGGATATCGAAATTCTGGATCACCTGGGTGAGAATACCCGAGATATCCTGCGGTTCAATGTTCAGCTGCAGATTGCCGTTCTCGATCTGGGAAATATTGAGGAGTTCATTTAATTTCTGGTGGATGGTATGGGTGAGCCCGAATACTTTCGCAGACATTTCATGGATGCTGGCAAGATTTTTTTCTCCATTGATCAGTTCCAGATAGAGCAGGCTGGAGGTGACCGGCTGCCGCAGATCGTGGACTACCATATTGATAAGATCCGTCTGTAACCGGATGGCGGATTTTGTTTTTTGCCTTTGTTCGAGCTCGTCCATTACGACGGAGGACAGGTATTCCAGCATCTGGATCTGCTTGGCGCTGACCTGATGAGGTACGGAATCCATCGCGCAAACCGTTCCCAGATTATACCCGTCGAAGGTTTTCAGCGGAGCTCCAACATAAAATCGTATACCTTCCTCACCCGAAACAAAAGGATTTTCCAGTAGTCCAGCCATTTCGAACGTGTCGCTGATCACCGTAACCTCGTCCTTCAGAATGGCAAACGAACAAAGGCTGTGTTCGCGGAGGACATCGATGTCCTGGAATGGACCGATATTAGCCTTATAAAAAACCCGTTCCTTATCCACAAAACTGACAAAAGCGATGGAAGTGTCGAAGATCTGTGCGGCCAGTATGGCGATCTTATCGAATGTTTGTTCAGCGGGCGTGTCCAGGATCTCATGCTTGTAAAGAATCGCCAGCCTGTCCAGATCATTGGCAGGTATAATGGTATCGGGTTTGAGGAAAGCAGACATCTGTTGAAATTTGAGCATAAACGGGAATAAAACAGCCAGAATCGTACTGAGTTGACCAATCAACGTCCAAATTAACCTTAATTACCGGTTTAACAAGAGAAAGGACTATTGCGCAGCCGCGCACCGTTGCGATTTCCGGATCTTTTTTCCAGGTTTTTGTTTCCTTACCGCGACAAATGGCCGTCTGTATGCAAAACTATTTTCTATGCAACATTCAAAAATTACCTCCTGGCTATCGCTTCTCGGTAACCTCCGGCCCGAAGCCTGGGACTGGATCGTGCCGATGGGGCCTGTACTGTCCCGCTCCGCCGCCAAAGTCGGAGTTTCGCTGGTCCTCAAATCGATCGGCGGCCAGCTCAATCATCAGGAATACGGTCCGCGGGTGATCGCCGTTGGAAAAAGATTATTCGCCGAAGGCGTACAAGGCATGAGCTATGATGACGAGCCGGATATCTGCCCAACCTATCCCTGGTTCCATATACCCGGTCATGGTCCTGGCCCAGATCCTGGTCCTGGCGATCCCTACCCTATTATCTATGGGCTCGCTACCCTTCCCCTTTTTAGCCCCCAACCCGAACCCTGGAGATCCGTCACTGACGAACTGAATCCACAACCTTTGCCACCGAAGGCTGCCGGCCTTTTGCTGGAACAACTGGCATCACTCGTCGACAATGAAGGTCTGCGGAAAGAGCTGAAGGCGATCGGTGGTTCTTTGGCGAGACAGTAAGGATGGTGAATGAACGTCAATCCCGGCAGGAACAATAAACCTGCCGGGATCTTTTTTGGACAGAGACGCCGTTCTTTCCGAGGATCAGCCCGCCACCGTCACTTGTGATATGTGTTTTTGGCCATAGAGGTTGAACTTTTTGCAGATACTTGAAAACCAATATGTTCCAAAAAGTTCAACTACTATGCCGGGGAAAGGGTTCAAGGGACCGGAAAATTCGGACAGGTCAATGGCGCCGATGTTAAACTTTTCGCCTGGCCGGGAGTCGTATTGTCATGAAAAAATACCTGGCCTTATTATGCTTTGTCATAGGAATGGAAGGAATAGTCTCTGCGCAGACTACGGACACCACAACATCCTCACCAGCCGCTGCCGACACGCGGAAAATAGGGTCGCCAGCAAAAAGGGCCGCCCGACAGCTCACCAACTTACAGGAAAAACTGAGCCTGGAGCCTGCGCAAGTTCAGCAAATGAACCTTATCCTGCTGAACCAGGCAACGGCCATGGACAGCCTGAATGCGAACCGGTCGGGAAATGAAAAAGCCGACCGCCGGTCGAAGAGAAAATTATTTATGAACACGGACCAGCAGATCAGGGCTGTGCTGAACGACGATCAGAAAAAGAAATACCAGCAGTGGAAGGAAGAACAGAAGGAGCAGCGCGCCGGTAAAGGAAGAAGAAACGCCGCCGGACCGGCGCAAGAATAAATGTTTCTGTCGCAATCACCCCCCTAACAAGTCCTTTCTACACAGTATTCAATCCATTTATCGGAAATACATTTGTATTGATAAACAAAATCAATAACAATAAAAATTTCCGAAATGAAAAAGACAAAAATTCTTTACCTGATCTTCACCGGGTTGTTCGCCTTTCTGATGCTGGGTTCGGCCATCCCCGATATCCTCTCCATGTCGGACGCCGTCAAAGGAATGCATGACGGTCTCGGCTATCCGCTGTATTTTATTCCATTCATCGGCGTCGCCAAAGTTCTTGGGGTGATCGCGATCCTTATTCCCGGTAGCCCCAGGGTCAAAGAATGGGCTTATGCAGGGCTTTCATTCGATCTGATCGGCGCCAGTTTCTCCATCATAGCAGCGGGCCAGGGCCCAGGCGCATGGGGGTTTATGATTGTGCCCTTACTGTTGGCCGGCGCTTCCTATACTTTCTACCATAAATTTTTAGAAAAAACCCAGGCAAATATTTTGAGCAACCAAAAGGTTTCATATATTTATGGGAAGAGACTTCAAACCAAAATCACCAATCGCTAAAAAAAACGCTAAAATTTAGAAAATGAAAAAGACAAAAGTTCTCTACTGGGTGTTCACCATTTTGTTCTGTGGATTTATGCTCTTCACCGCCATTGGCGGGATCTCACCTTCCGCAGATTCTATCAAATTCATGCATGGAATGCTGGGCTATCCTGTTTATTTCATCACCTTCATCAGCATTGCCAAGGTACTGGGTGTGATCGCGCTCCTTGTTCCGGGCTTTCCAAGGCTCAAAGAATGGGCTTATGCGGGTTTCGCATTCGACCTGGTGGGGGCAACCTATTCGGTGATGTCTACGGGCGGGGGCCTCAGCGGGGCCGCATTCATGCTTATCATCATGCTGCTGGAAGCCGCTTCCTATATCTATTACCATAAAAAAAGAAAGGACGCGCTGGTCATTCCGTCCTCAGGCTTCTGACGGGGTTGGCCAGGGCCGCCCTCACCGCCTGATAGCTGACGGTAAACAGGGTAATAAGGATGGCGCCGGCGCCTGCCGCGGCAAAGACCCACCAGGGCATTCCGGAGCGGTATTGATAATGCTGGAGCCAGCCATTCATGAAATACCAGGCCAGCGGCATAGCGACGAGCAGGGAAATCAGCACCAGGAATACAAAATCCCTGGAGAGCAGCCGCCACAGATTGAAAACCGAAGCGCCTAATACTTTTCTCAGCCCGATCTCTTTCGTCCGTTGTTCCGCCATAAAGGATGCCATTCCGAACAGACCGAGGCAGCTGATGAAGATGGCCAGCACGGCAAACAAGGCCGACAGCTTGCCGATGCGTTGTTCGTCCCCGAATTTTCTGGCATATTCCTCGTCCACGAACTTGTATTCGAACGGCTGTGCGGGACTGTTAGCTCTGAATACCTTTCCGATCTTCCCCAGGGCTTCGCTGGCGCTTACCACCGGATTTATTTTTACAAGCACGAGGTCGAGGGGATATTTGGACAGGTGAAAAAAATGAGGCCGGACCATATCATAAGGGGATTCCACGATCATGTCTTTGATGACGCCGATCACGATGAAAGGATGTCCATCCCATTTAACGATCTGTCCTACCGGATCCTTCAGTCCCATGAACTTTGCCGCCGTCTCATTGATCACAAATGCTGAGCTGTCCGTGAGAAAATCCCTGGAGAAATCCCTTCCTTCCCGGAATTGCCAACCTACCGTCCTGCCGTATCCGGACGAGATCTCGGTATTCGGGAAATCCACTGCCAGCCCTGGGTCTTTGCCTTTCCAGTCAAACCCGCTGTTGGTAGACCAAACGGCAGTAGGAGGCGCCGCGGATTCCGACATCTCCGATACCGCGCCGGTTTTCATCAGCTCATCGCGGACCCGGTCTATATGATCATGAATATCCGTTGTGTACATGGATACCGTGATCAGCCCATTGCGGTCATATCCGATGGGACGGTTTTGCGCAAACCGGATCTGCCGGAAAACGATGATGGTCCCGATGATCAGGGTCACCGATACCGTAAACTGCAGGACGACCAGCACTTTGCGGGGTGTTGCCGCCCACCGGCCCACACGGAAAGTTCCTTTTAATACTTTGATGGGACGGAAGGAAGAGAGATAAAGCGCCGGATAGCTGCCCGCTATCAGACCCGTGATCAGACAGAAGCACAGGCACATCAGCCAGAACATGGGGTTGCTCCACAAGATCGAGATCTTTTTGCCCGACACCTCATTGAACAGGGGCATCATCAGCTGCGCAAGGATCAGTGCGACCAACAAGGCCAGCGCCACCATCAACAGGGATTCGCTGAAGAACTGTCCGATCAGCTGACCCCGTAAAGAGCCGATAGCCTTGCGGATGCCGACTTCCTTCGCCCTTTTTTCCGAACGGGCCGTACTTAAATTCATAAAGTTTATACAGGCCAGCAGCAGGACGAACAGGCCGCTGATGCCAAATAACCAGACATACCGGATCCTTCCACCCGCATTCACGCCATTCCTGAAATCCGAGTACAAATGCCAGTGACGCATGGGATGCAGGAAGAGCTGGGGATGATGGATCAGCTCATCCTGATGGACATTTTTCATTTTAACATCCCTGATCTTTTCCGACACCTGCTCCATGGTCGTATTTCCGGCGATCTGAACATAGGTAAAAAAAGAGTTGGACCTCCAGGGATTGGTCCTCTTGTCGAAACCCCCATCCTGCGCCAGCAGCTCGAACGGCGCCATGAAGGACACCTCCGCAAAAGAAGAATTGACGGGAAAATCCTTGTACACGCCTGAAACCTTCACATCAAGCCTGTTATCGATCTTCAGCGTCTTGTTCATGGGATCTTCGTCCCCGAACCAGGCCCTGGCAAACGAGGCGGACAATAAAATGGAATGGGGGTCCTTCAACCCATCCCTTGAACCTTTCAGCATCTGCATGGAAAGCAGACCGGTGATGCCAGGCTCGAAATAAGTTCCCGACTGACTGAGCTTTTTATCACCCAGACTCAGGATATGGCTTTCATTATAGGTACCCATGACGACCTGCTGAAAATTATCAGTGTAATTTTTCCGCAGTTCGGCGCCCAGGGGGAAGGGTTCATTTGACCAGGTGCCGGTCTCCCCATTATTGTTTACGTTCTGCCAGATCATGGCTATCTGGTCATGGTTCGCAAAATTCTTATCAAACGAAAGTTCATCCCAGATCCATAACCCGATCAGCATAGCCACGGCCATACCAACGGACAGGCCTGTGATATTGAGAAAGGAATGGAACTTATTCTTCAGGAGGTTGCGGAGGGCGGTCTTGAAATAATTTTTAAGCATGTACCAGGTTTTTAGTTCATATTATTGCGCCGCCGCGGATGCGGAGGAATTACCGGACCGGTGTTCGTAGATCCTTTTTGCTTTGGCCACCGTGGCGATATACTCTCTGTCCATGAAGTCATTCGCGGTGAAATTCTTCTTCGTCATTTTTTCTATATCGGCCCAGGAGATCTGCGCGGCATAGGCCGACCCCTGAAGTTTCATTCCCAGCATGGCTATGCAGGCCGCCCTCCTGAGATTGCCCCTTGCCCTTTCAAAGGGCACCGAGCCCTTCGGACAGGAATAATTCATCGTCATGATGACATGCTGCCCAGGCAAGGTATAGCTGATCTTTACGTCGGCGAGTGTATCGATGCCCACAGAATCCTTTGCCGGCGCCAGTTCGAAGAGAGCGAGCAAGGAGTGGCATGACCCGACCCTGGTCCCCTGCATGCGGAACACGGTGTCTTCCCCCACCGCGGCTTTATTGGAGAAGCCGATGAGGCGGTATTCCTTTACCAGGATGGGGTTGAATCCGGTAGTGGCATATACATTCTCAGCCACTGTGCAGAGGTTTTGCGACAGTTCGTCGGCGAGCTGTTTCTCTGCCTGCTGCTCGTTATCCAGATACGCAAAGTTCCCATGGCCTTTTTCCGCCATTGCGGGCAGCCGGGAGTCTTTATAATTTCTCATGCCGACCCCCATGCAGGTGAGCTGTATGCCATCCTTATTCCGCTGTTCGACGAGATCTTCCAGCGCTTTTTCGTCCGACGCTCCCTCGCTGATATCTCCATCCGTGATCAATACGACCCGGTTGTTGCCACCCGCAATGAACTGTCTGCGTGCGACCAGGTAGGCCAGCTGCAAGCCCTCCCCACCGGGTGAAGGCCCATCGGGCAGGAGAGATTCTATGGCCCTGATGATCTTTCCTTTTTCCGATCCCGACACCCCTTCCAGCGCGATGCCCGTCCTGCCACCAAAGGCCACGATGGATACGGTGTCGATGTTCCGGAGGTTCTCCACCAGCAACCGGAAACCGGATTTCACCAGGGGCAGCTTATTGGGCATATCCATGGAACCCGATGCATCGATCAGAAAAACGAAATTGCCAGGTGGCGATTTGGACATATCCGATCTTCGGGTGCAGATATTCAGGTATAATAATTTATGCGTCGCGTTCCAGGGGCAGGAGACCAGGTCCGAGCTGCAGTGGAACAGGTCCGTCCCTTCCGGCTCCTCATAATTGAAGTTGTGATAATTCAGCATCTCTTCGATCTTGACGGCTTCGGGCGGCACGGTAAAACCCATGCCGAGGATCCTTCTGATGTTGGGGTAGGATGCATGGCTGATGTTGACCGGAAAGGACACGGTGGCGGCCTGTCCGACAAAGGGGTTCTCGGTGAGGCTGCTGTAGGATATGAGCGTAGTGTCTGGGGCCCTGGGAGGCGCCGCGGTGTCGGGTGAGGCGGCATGTGTCGGGTAAGGCGCGCCGCGGTGAACTTTTACGGTCCTGATCACCGAAATGAGGGGACTGTTCTCCGAAGCGCGGGCGAAAGCCAGCATCCTTAAAGTAACCTGTAATTGCTCGGTTGCCCTGGCCGTTGCAGTATAGGATTGATAGCCTTCGAACGAAAAAATGAGGGTATCCTCTTCCTTCCGGGAGATGATGCCGAAGTCGCCGTTGATATTGGTCCTGTAGGTCAGATGGGAAGAGGCTACGGTGATGGATACATTCTGTAATTTATCTCCATGCGGGTCTTTCACCTCGCCGGTAAAGAAGTATTGCGCCGGGGAGGACGCGTATACCATCGACAATAAGAATATAAGTAAAGTTATTTTCAATAATATCGGTTTATACCCTGTAGATAATTACGACAGCAAAGATAATGCCTTGAAGGGTAGACCCGATCCGATGGTTTCCAGACAGGTTCAGTCGCCTATATCCGGGTTAACCGAGGTTTTTCCATAATCAGCTCAGAACCGAAAGCAATTTACACGTATTACCTTAAAATTCAAATATCTGGCGCTAAAGGGGCAAATAACAAAGGGGCCGGTCCGCCCGGGCTGGCCGAAGCTGGTTGGCGGGACTGAATTGGGTTTGGCGGGCTGGCTGTTAGGGCTGGATTCGGCTTGGCGGGACTGAATTGGGTGGGGCGGGGCGGGCGCTGATCGGCATTCCTCGCCGTTAATCTGATGAACCAAACCGGATATTCATCGCCGATCCTGGCATCGCTTTTTTTCTTAACATTCACGGGTTGGTATCGTGCGGGTGACCGGAGGGATTTATTAACTATAAAACTGACTCGATATGAAATCAGCCCAATCAAAAGACGGCCGCCGTCACTTCCTCAAAACTTCTTTTGCCATCGCATCGGGACTTACCGGATTCACGCTCCTGCCGGAGCTCGGATCTGCCAAATCTTTTGCGGGCGGCGCTTTTACAGAGAGTGCCTTTACGGGTCCTTTTCCGGAGGGTGATGAGATGAATGTCATCGGGCCAAAGGAAGGGTATTCCCCGCAGATCGGTACCCTGGTATCCATGATGACCTGGATGCGTACGATCATGCTGTATTCCGTCAAGGGTATGACCACGGAGCAACTCGACTTCCTGCTTGACGATAAGGCAAATACGGTCGGCTCCATGCTCTGGCATCTCGCCGCTACGGATACATTTTATCATCTCCATACCTTCCAGGGCATTGAATGGGGGAAATGGGATGCGAGCTATAACAAGGAATGGGAGTTAGCCATGGAGCTGGGAGCACCGGCCCGGAAACAGATCAAGGGGAACAATCTCGATTTTTACCTGAAACTCTTGTCCGAGAGCCGGGAAAAGACCCTTGCGGCATTCCGCAAGCGCGATGATGCGTGGCTGATGACGGTGGACAAGAAATGGCCGTGGGGTCCTACCAATAATTATTGCAAATGGTTTCATGTATGCGAGCATGAGTCCAACCACAATGGGCAGATCAAATTGCTGAAGAGCAGGATGCCCGGTGTGAAGCCGGGCGGAGAGTAAGGGTGCGCGCGGCCTGCTGCGTGTAGGGTGACCGGATCATTGAACGGCCGGATCATAGATCACTACGGAGACCCTCGAGTCGGCGCATCCATAGTAGAGGAACCATTTCTTATGGAACCATGCCATCCCTTCGATGAAAACGGTACCGGCTGGATACTGACCGCTCTTTTCAAAATCGGCTTCCGGCTTCAGAAAAGGCTTGTCGAGCCTGGCGATCGGCTTTGTGGGATCCTTCGCATCGAATAAGACCTGTCCGGCGCAGTAGGCATTCGCGGTATATTTCTTATCGCGCTTGTCATCGTCGCGGTTCTTGCCATTATACAGGAGCAGGATCCCTTTCGGGGTCAGCAGGGCCGGCGGTCCGCATTCGGTAAGCTGGCTGTCGAAATAACCGGGTCTTGGAGAGATCAGCTGCCTGAGGCTGCCATCCTTTTCTACCAGCGGCTCCCAGTTGACAAGGTCTGTGGATGTAGCCGCATATACATGGGCTTCGCCCCAATACATCCAGTATTTGCCGTTTATTTTTGTGATCACCTGCCGGTCGTTGCGGATCGTCGTGAGGATGGAGGCCGACTTGGTGGCATCCCCCGCAAAGCGGCCACCATAGGCCCGTGCAAAGGCGGGACCCTGTTTGGTCCAGTGAAGGAGGTCGGTGGAGGTGGCCACGGCGAGTCGGGGAACTTTCCGGTTCCATTGCGTGTACAGCAGGACATATTTTCCTTCTTCGGTCACGGCTACGCGTGGGTCTTCACAGCCACCTGGCCATTCGTTCGCCTTCTGGCCATCCTCTGCGGGAAACAGGACAGGGGACGATCTTCTTTTCATTGTAATGCCGTCTGTGCTCTCTGCCATGCCTATCCGGGAAGTATGGCCGCCGATCATGGCGTCGCCGCTGCGGTCTTCCGCACGGTAGAGTACGATCACTTTTCCCTGCCGCATGATAGCGGCGGGATTAAAGACATCGCCCGATTCCCAGCCGATCCGTCTCCGGGACATCGGATCATAAAAGCTTGTCGTATCGGGAGAGAGGATAGGATTGCGGCCTGCGGGCCGGATGAAAGGCCCCAACGCCCATGTCTGCGTCTGGGCCCACGCTTGCGCGGGACTGACCCACACAGCAAATAATATGGCTGGGGTCAGGAACCGTCGTTTCGCCAGTGCCCTGGTGCTGTTTCCGATCTGTTGTAATCTCATAAAGAATAATTTAAAAACCCCATCCCTTCGCAGGCCCTGGCCCCATCTCCAGCTCGAGGGTCCCACCCGTCATGATATCTGCGTAATCCAGATAGCATTTATTCCAGGGCTTGCCGTTCAGAAAGGCGCGCTGAATGTACACATTTTCGGCGGAGTTGTGCTTTGCCATTATGGTGAAGGTGCGGCCTGGGCGGGGCGGCGGGCGCAGAGCGGACGGCATGGTGCGGGAGCCCGGCGGCGGGCGTGTGGGAGAGGCGGCCCGATATGGGTCGACCTGTATGACGATCCTGCCGAATACGGGACTGGTGATCTCGAAGCGGGTATCTCCCGGACAGACCGGATGCAGGCCAGCCGACGCCAGCACGTACCAGGCGGACATCTGTCCCACATCCTCATTGCCCACGAGGCCTTCCACGGAGTTATGATAAGCCTGTGCGCAGATCCTGCGGGTCCATTTTTGTGTCAGCCAGGGAACACCGAGACGGTTGAACAAAAAAGGCACATGATGGACGGGTTCGTTGGCATGGTTATAATAATTATTCCAGAGCATGTTGTCCGGAGTCTTTTCAAAAAAGGTCAGCAGATCGGCGATCACGGAGTCTTTTCCGCCCATCAGCTCCACCATCCCGGGAATATCGTGTGGGACGAACCATCCCTGCTGGTAGAGGTTGCTCTCCACCGTCCCATAATTCTGTCTGAGCCTGCCTTCCGTGGGCCAGGCCTCCCATGTACCGTCGTTCAGCCGGGGCCGGAACCAGCGCACCGTCGTGTCGAAAATATTTTTATAGCTCAGCGAACGGCGGGCATATTTCAGTTCATCCTCTTTTTTTCCCAGCGCAGCGGCGAGCCTCGAAAGACACCATTCCGAAAACCCGTTCTCCAGCGTATTGGAGATCACATATGGGGAATGCCCGGACGGGGAGCCATGGTGGTCGTCCGTCTCCGTGCTGTAGGACCAGCCTTTATCGTCCTTGTTGCCAAACCGTTCGCAGGTATTCACGGCGTACCCGTAAGCCTTCTGCAGATCATATCCCCTTATCCCTTTGGCATACGCATCGGCCATGACCACCACGGCGGGATTGCCGATCATGCAACCGGAATAGGCGTTGAGCAGCTCCCAGCGTTCGAGATAGTGTTTGCCCGTCTCGTCTGCCAGGTCCACCAGAGACCGGATCATATCGTTCACCAGCCTGGGGTTGATGATGGTCTGCAGGGGCATCTGGCTGCGGAATACATCCCATCCGCTGAAGATGGTGCGCCGGGTGTAAGCCGTGGTATGATGGATCTTTCCATCCCCGCCGGGATAGGTCCCCCCGAGGTCGGAAAGATCACGCGGATCGATCATGGTATGATAAAGTGCCGTATAAAAGATCGTTTTTTCTTCTTCCGTACCGCCGTCGATGCTCATTTTACCCAGTGCCTGGTTCCAGCGCTTTTTTGCATTGCGGTACACGCGGTCGAAATCCCAGTCTGCGATCTCGGCCCTTAGATTTTGTTCCGCACTCGCCATGCCGGCAAAGGAGATGCCCGCCTTCATCAGCACCTGCTCACCCGGCCGCGTGGAGAACTCCGTGAAGAAGCCCAGATGCTTGCCCTGGTATCCCGGGGAATGCCGTTCGTCTTTCGGAGAGGTGGCTGGGAATGCATGAACCCGTGTAACACCGGAGATAGCCGCTGCGGCTACCCGGTCCTGATAGCGGCGGCTTTCTATATCCTGAAGTTTCCGCGTCCAGTCGTCCGGGATATCGGCGCTCCAGACGCCATAGTCTTTCAGGGGCTTGCTGAACTGCGCATAGAAGTAGACGGTATAGGACGCATGTCCGGCGCCATTGCCCCATCCTCCGCCATCCGGGGTGCATTTCATCCACCCGCTGATGGTATGGGCGTCGACGATCTTTACATATTGTTCCGTGGATGTACCCCCTACCCTTCTGGCCAGGTCGATCTGTATACGGGACTGGTTGTCCTTTGGAAAGGTAAACCGGAGGATACCGCTATGGGGCGCAGCCGTCATCTCGGCCCTCACCCTGTATCTGGATAAGAATACATCGTAATATCCTGCCTGAGCATGTTCGGAGCTCTTGCTGTACGAAGAACGATACCCTTCTTCTTCATGATCGGGCCTGCCTGCCGAGGTCTTCAGCGGGCCTGAGGTGGGCAACACCAAAAAATTTCCCAGGTCGCCATACCAACCTATACCGCTCATCTGCGTAAAGGCAAACCCTTCTATGCTGCTGTGTTCGTAACTGTAGCCGGGGCCGTTGTCTCCGCCGGTGATGGTGTTTGGGCTCAGCTGCACCATGCCATATGGGGTGGCAGCACCGGGGAAGGTCTTTCCCAGTCCATGGCTGGCGCCCGCCTTTGATATGCTGGTGCTGGCCCCGATAAAAGGATTGACATAGTCGGCGGGTTGCTTTGAGGGGCGGTGCGGGATAGATTGCCGGGCCCGGGATGCGTTCTGAAGCCCGGGTGTTGGAACTGCCGCACGGTGCTGTGCGAGCCCGGAGGTCGCGGAGAAAATGACGAGTGCAAGCGCCAGGGAGGGCGACAAGATATGAGGCCGTAGATATTTCATGCTGATGATGATGGATGACCGGGAGACTGGCGACTGGCCGGCAAACGATTATGGACCGGTGAAATGAACCGGGGCTAGTCGGCCAGCGGCTTTACCATGATGTTCCTGAAATAGACCTGGCTCTTTGGATCATGGCCCTGCAAGGCAAAGGTGCCGCTGGAGAGGACCCTTCCTTCGCTGCCCTTGGGACGCTGTACATTTTCGGGTTCCGTATAATCGACCACCGTCTTGTCATTGATCTTTATGACGATCCTTTTGCCCTGTACGGTGACCGCCTCCGTGTACCATTCATCGTCCTTTACATACACTTCTTTTACATCCTCGATGGCATATAGGCTGCCGGTACGGCGCCAGTCGGTGTGCGAATTGTTCACCTGCACTTCATATCCTTTCGATGGCCATCCGCCCTGCTGGAATTCGGAATGGATATAGATCCCGGAATTGGCCCCTGGCTCCGTCTTCACATCCGCCTTGAATTCAAAATTCTTAAAATGATGGCCCTTTACACCGCCTACATAAAATAAATGGGCAGTCTTGCCGTGGACGGCGATCGTTCCGTCCTGCACCGAAAACGTTTCGGCATTGTCGCCGACTTTCCAGCCATCCAGCGACTTCCCATCGAACAGGGAGATCCATCCTTCGGAGGCTTTAGAGGCCTTTGAGCCCATTGATCCTTTAGAGCCTTCGGCCCCTTTTGGTTTTGTGCTTAGACAACCAACAAAAACAACGACAGCGGCGAGCAAGAATGTATTTTTTATCATGACAAGCATTTTCAGGACATCAAGTTAATATATATTTCTATCCAGCGACAGCAAAGGCCGGTAAGGGGGTAAATTTTTATTTTAGTAAAATTAAAGCCCACTATGATCTGCGGGGTTTTTTAACCTAGCTTTAGCCTGCTAAAATTGCCAGCCATGAAAAAATTATCCGGTATTCTCTGTCTCTTTTTATTGATCGCCGCGACGGCCGCCGGACAGCCTGCCGCCGGTGAACATCCAGCCTGGATACTCCGGGGAAATGTCTACGAAGTAAATGTGCGGCAATATACCCCCGCGGGGACCTTCAATGCCTTTGCCAAACATCTTGACCGGCTCAGGCAAATGGGTGTTCAGACCCTCTGGTTCATGCCCATCAATTCCATCAGCGTCACCGACCGGAAGGGCAGTCTCGGCAGCTATTATGCCGTCTCCGATTACACGGCCATCAATCCTGAATTCGGGACTCTCCCCGACTTTAAAAGGCTGGTGAACTCCATTCATGGCCTGGGTATGAAAGTGATCATCGACTGGGTGCCCAATCATACCGGTGCGGATCATCGCTGGCTCAGGGACCATCCCGATTTTTTTGTAAAAGACAGTACGGGCAACGCGGCCGTTCCCTTTGGCTGGACGGATACCCGGCAACTGGATTATACCAACGCCGCCATGCAGGACAGCATGATCGCCTCCATGAAGTACTGGATCACGCAGACGGGGATAGACGGGTTCCGCTGCGATGTGGCGTGGAACGTGCCCGGCCCTTTCTGGGCGAGGTGCATCGGGCAACTGAGGAAAATGAAGTCGATTTTCATGCTGGCGGAAGGAGACAAACCTTATCTGCTGGAGAATGGATTTGACGCCACCTATCCCTGGGATATGTTCCATATGATGGGGAAAGTGGCGGGTGGGGAGAGGCCCGCCTTCGCGCTGGACAGCATCAGGACGCAATACAACACCGATTATCCGAAAGGCGCCATGGAGCTTTATTTTACCAGCAACCATGATGAGAACAGCTGGAACCAGGCCGATTTCGCCGTTTTTCCGGGTGCAAGCCATGCTCCTTTCGCCGTCTTCACGCAGACAACGGGGAACAGCGTTCCACTGATCTACAGCGGGCAGGAAGAGCCGGTGCTGAGGGCTATTAAATTCTTCGACAAGGACACGATCGGGTTCGCAAAGTTCGGGAGGGGGGCTTTTTATAAGACCCTGCTCGCGTTACGCAGGAGGAATGCGGCGCTGGCTGCCGATGCAGCCTTCCGGAAGGCTGGGGTTGGAGATGAAAAGGCGCTGTATGCCTATGTCCGGGAAAAGGCCGGTAAAAAAATATTGGTTATTCTGAATCTTTCGGCCGCGGAACAGACGGTGTCGATAAAGGATACCGGACTGCAGGGCAGCGCCTATAACGTTTTTATGAGGACCAGCGAGCGGCTGAGCGGCAAGCCGTGGAAGATGGAACCGTGGGGGTATGCGGTGTATGAATATGGCGCGGGACCGGCGAAATAATTTATCGGTGCGCGGCGAGGCTCAGCGCGGCATGAAGCGGGTGCTGGCGCCGCTTCAATGAGGGAAGTTGATCTGATAGATATTGGGCCAGAGCTTGCCGGTAACATATATTTTGTCTGCAACGGAATCATACGCGATGCCATTCAGGGCATCGGCGTCGGGATGTTTCAATCTTGCCTGAAAGGCCAGCGAGCTGAGGTCGAGCTTCCCGACCACTTTACCATCCGCAGGATCGATCTTCACGATATGGTCGTTATACCAGATGTTCGCGTAAATAAAGCCTCTGATATATTCAAGCTCGTTGAGGCTGTCCCTCGGAATGCCGTTCTCCGTCACTTTTAGTTTTCTGACGGGCCGGAAGCCTGCAGGATCCGCATAGGTGAGCTCGGCCGTACCGTCGCTCATGATGAGGTGCGTTCCGTCGGTGGTCATACCCCAGCCCTCGGCATTCGCGTACCGGAAGCTATCGGTCTGCCGGAAAGTCTTTGCGTCATAAATAAAGCCGATCTTTGTCTGATAGGTAAGCTGATAGATCTTCTTATTAAAAAAAGCAATGCCTTCCACGAAATATTTTTCTCTCTCCACCTTTACGTCGATCTTCCCCGTGCGCCGGTCGACGACCCCGAATAAAGAGCGGGTATAGGGGAATTCAGGGACATGCCCGCTGCTCTCATACCATTCTCCGTCATGCACCAGAAAGCCTTCCGTATAGGATGTCGTATCATGGAGAAAATAATCCACTACCGAAAAATTGATGGCCGGGACCGTCGGTGCGGCCGTGACGACCGCCGTATCGGACTCGCCGGGATTGCCTGAGCAGCCATACAGGATGCAAGAGCAGATAAAGGAGAAGATCGGAATAACGGGCCACTTCTGATGGGTCATGATGCAATTTAGGGGATTCGTCGTGATGCTGCGTTGCCGCGGGCACGGTGGAACGCTGCAGAAGGGCTTTGGGTTTGGCGGATCATGCCTTCGCGGCGGCAAGGATCGATTGACAGGAGCTCACAATGCCTTGCCCGTTTGCGCTGACGATCGCGGCCGCCAGGGTGATGCAGCCGGCAGCGATGCCGATCACTTTATTGATATCGTCGATTTTTTTCATGGCCGCACCGATCGCATCGGTAGCGTCGCCAACCCCTTTAAAATAACTGGCTGAATTTTCGAACGCGATATTATCCGACAGCGAAAAGAAAGTATTGGCGTAGCTGATAAGCCTTTCTTCGTCACCGGACAGGATCCCGATCTGGCCGTCGGACAGGCTTTTGATATGGGTATGCAGGAATTCTCCGATCTGCCCTGCGAGGGCCTGGTAAAAATGGCCCATTGTATTGGCAAATTTCGCATCGTCGGTCGTACCCATGGATTAGTTTTTTGTATTGTCCGAAAGATAATGAATGTCGCGGGCCAGATCAAGCACCGACTTTCTGAGGCTTTCCGATCTCAGTTCCCCGATCTTCGAGTACAGCTCCATATGCCCTTTCTGCATCTTATCCAGCGCCTCGTATTGCCGATCGAAGGCAGGAATGACCCCTGCGAGCTCGCGCGATCTTTGCTTATATACATACACGACCGCGAATTTTTCGGCATCGGTCTGCGCCCTGGCCATAAGAAGATCGGACCGCAACTGCAGTTCGGTTCCCATGAGCTGGATCTTGCTTCTGAGATTGTCCAGGTGCAGCTTGAGCAATTCCATGGCGATCTTCAGCGTGTCGTTATAAGTAAGGATGATCTCCTTTATTTTTTTCGATTTGTATTTTTCCGTGAACAGATCGGTCGCCACCTTGGCCAGCCTGTTGACGGCGCCGGACTCCTGCGCTGTGATGGTAATATTCCCGTAGCTGCCTTCGCTGATAGCCCCTGCTACCGGCGCAAAATCGATGGTCGTTTCCGAGCCGGACAGCCTGGCCAGCGCCGCAAAATAATCGCTCAGGATCCCATACTCCCTGCTGATCAGGGTATCCAGTCTGTGGGCATAGCTGCAATCGCAATCAAAATCCACGAGGAATTTCCCGGACCGGTTGAACGTATAGCAGGAGTCATAGCAATATCCGTAATATCCGTACCCGGTGAAGCTGGCTTTTGCCAGGCTTTGCTGGCAGGAGGAGGCGAATTGATTGACTTCTTTTAGTGGCGCGCACCCGTAGCCGACCATGCAGGTCAGGAGGAACCCATAATTGAGTATGCGGTAATTTTTCAATTTGTGCGATTTTGGCTGGGCACCTGCAAAAATAGTTTATTCGCCAGCCCGGCCAAAAATACTTATCCGCCGTTCAATTAAGACTTTGAGGGTATTTATTTTCCGCAGCATGCCGGATATAGACATTCAGCGCTTTGGCGATGATGCATTTTAATCTGCCGACTTCGGTATCCGGTGACAGATCCAACCTTATCTCTCCATCTTCTTCGATGATCACGTGATTACCGTACAGGAGCTGCTCCAGTTCGCCATTCATCACCGTGATGGCATATTCTGTTCTTTTGTCCTTTTCCTTTACGCGGGCGAGTGCGGAGTATTCCCGGCCCCCGAATTCGAATTTTATTACCAGCAAGATCATATATATATTGATTATATCAGCATCAGCCTATGCATTTTTTGTGCAAGGACAAACTGCCGGATTGCGATGCTGCTTTTCTGGGATTTTGGTTCCCCCTTTGGAAAGAATTGGGGCAAAATATCCGATGGCTCGGGTTTTGCTAGGGGCGCGGCGCTGCTCCGGGAGGGCCGTAATTCTTTTGCGCGTCATCCAGGACGAGGACCCAGTCGTTTTCCTGTCCCAGGGTTGGAGACGTGAAGTCGTGGGGCGCGTTATTTTCGATGGTCCCGGCCTTTTGTACCGATGCGTCCCGGGGATTGAACCACCAGGCTACTATGTTCTGTCTCCGGATAATGGCGGTGCGGATGGTGACCGTCTTGCCCACTGGCAGATAGATCATGGCGTAGCTGTCGTCGGCCGCCCTGAATGCCTCGATATGCTGGCCTTTGTCGCCTTGTCCCTGCATGAGGATAGAAAGATCGGGTACACGTCCTGCCATCGGCCGGGATTCCATCAGACGTCTCAGATAACCTACCTGAAAGGCTCCGGGCCGGTCCATAGCATTGATCCAGCCGCGGTCGGGGTAATTGACGGCCTCTTCCCTTGCGCTCATGAACTGCCAGACCGCATGATGCCCGTAGGTCACCCCGCAGGCGCCGGCGAATACGGAACGGTAACATTGCTTTCTTACATCATAGGCTCTGAAGCGTCCGTTGTCCGTGTTCCATTTTGGCCAGGGGTTTACGGGATGATCTTCATAATTCGGCTCTGCGTCAAGAGTGGGCTTGGCCGGCATGAGCGCACGGTCCCGGGTAACCAGTTCCCAGCAGGCGACATCGTGTCCGCTGCCGTGACCGGATTGGAACATATTCAGATCCAGCCAGGATTCGTTGTGGATCCATTGGGAGGTGGAATTGGAGCCGCCCCAGGGATGATAGGTTATGAGACAATGATGATCCGTGGCATCGATAATACCTTTTGCCATCTGTCGCCAGACCGGGCGCCAGTCGGAGCTGTCTTTTACAGCCGGCCGGTCTCCGCCGAGGATCCAGATGATATTTGGATATTTTTTATAACGCTGCCCTATCCATTTTCCATAGATATAGGCATTGGCGCTGTCGAAAACGACGGGGCCGTCGCCCCAATGCGGGGTGACCTTATCGCCCCAGGTGGGTAACAACCCGATGAACAGGTTCCTGAGCAGGGCCATTTTTATCGTACTGTCTATGATCGTGAAAAAATCTTCGTTGGGGCGTGTGGGATCGAGATTTTGTAAGGGCGTTTGTCCATAACGGTTGGGCCTCCGCAAACCGTCAAATTCACCCAGCGCAACGGCCTGGATCACGTTGAAGCCTTTTGCGGCGCGGTTGTCAAGATATTCTGTGATCTCGGGAAGGGTCAGCCGGTGGAAGATCTCCCAGCCGGTGTCACCCAGCCAAAAGAATGGTGTTCCATCCTCGTATTGCAGATAATGTCCGTCGGATGTGGTATGCAGCCGGCCATGTGTCCAGTTGCCCTGGGGCCTTGCCGCAGAGGCGATCATTAGTAAGCAAAGGAGGCATGACAAGCTATTTTTTCCCATGACCCAAAGTACATCGAAATATCGGGTACTCCATGGGGTGCTGTGCTGATATCCGGCGGCGCGACAGAGAAGCCGGCGCAATGGAATGTCAGGCAGCGGAACTGGTTAACCAGGAAATTGGAATGGGTGGTTGTTCAGGATTGGATGGTGGTTGTTCAAGGACGATGGTTATTCAAAAGATCGGATGGTGGATATTCAGGAATAGTGGTTATTCAGAGGATTGGATGGTGGTTGTTCAGAGGATCGGACGTTGGTTATTCAGGATCGGACGCTGGTTGTTCAGGATCGGATGCTGGTTGTTCAGAGAATTTGGATGGTCGGTCAGAGGATGGATAGTGTGGATATGGATAGTGGTCATCAGGATAATGGATGTTCGATACAGGCAGCGACTAATGAAATCCGCCGGATGTCAGGAGCTGATGGGTCAGAAAAACAATAAAGGCCATATAATACATGCCGATAAAGCTGACGCAGACAACGAATTTTTTGTTATCGAGTAACAGGATCTTGCCTTCCATTTCTTTTGCAAATTGATCGATTGGCATAAAACAGGATTTAAAAATTAATAATTGCTTTCTATATAGTAAGGGCTGGAAAAAGAAATGTAACCGTCTGGGGGTCGAAATTTCCTTAAATTATCTAATATGTTAATTATCAATGATTTAAAAATTAAGGGTAGCCGGGTTTTCACGATATAGTATAGTGTGGTTACATTTCCACCTGCAGTTTTTACTAAATAGGAAGGCCAGAAGTCTGGCTGCCCTTTATAGGGTGTAATACATTAGAATTGAATAAGTAGAATTTGGAATTATAGGTATTTTGTTTAGTTATTAATCCTTAATCGCCCCGTACCCATGAAAAAAAATCAATATATATCCTCGCTGATTATATTGGCACTATTCATCAGCGTCATCGCCTGTCGCAAGATTGTTGAGCCAATCCAGATCACCGGACAAACCCAGGTCGATACGACCCAGGCTCCAAAGGATTCAACACCGGTAAAGCATGATACTGTCGCGGTAAAACATGACTCGGTCAAACAGGCAAAGGTCGATACGCCGGCAGCACCGGTCCCTTTTCCACAGACACCCCCACCCAGCGTCAGCAGCTGTCCCGTATTGCCGATCTATGGCGATTCCATTATCTATGGTCAGCCGACAAGCGGCTCCGATTATATTTTCCGTCCCGTAAACAGTCCGGGAGCAGGTCATTATTTTTCCTGGCCGATAGGTATGGTCATCGACTCCTTGACGGGAGCGATCAATATAACAAAGAGTGAGACCGGTCTGAGATATGCCATAGGTTTCGTAAAAAGCGGAACGACGGACACCTGTATCAGCACGCTGATCGTCGGTGGTGTCGCCTATATGGACAGTGTCTATGTTCTGAACGACCATCAGGAAAAGGCGCTGCCTTATTACAATGCAAACCCTTACCTGCCCCCGGCCTGTTCGGGACCCGGCACCAGTTGTACCTTTGATGTCACCGGTACGGCGGCTGCGAGGAAAGTGGTCATCAATAATTCCAGCGGGGAGATCGATCTGAAGAAAACGCTGAATGGTACCGGGCTTTTGGGTGGCGCATTCGGTCTGCTTCCCCTCGACGGACAGACGATCACCGTTCCAGTTTATTACAAGCTTAATGATGCGAGCAATCACGCGCTGCAGCATATAGACTTAACGATAGCCTATTACAGCAGCAAGTCGTCCATCGGCTCGGGACTGCTGGGAAATTTAGTAACGAAGCTCACCAATACCCTGAGTCTCCTGCTTATCAGCAAATCATATAATCCCAGACCGCCGCTCATTATCATCGTAAGACGCGAGTAAGCGGGGGTGGGGTCGGACTAGTGGCTCCCGGTCCGGCAGCTATGGGGCTGCGGCCGGTGTCCCGGACAGGCCGCGAACCCAGGGCAGGTAACCGGATGAGACGAGGCCGGCCCCGATGAGGGGTGTGGGACGCAGCCGGGCAATAATGCAGGCTGGCGGTCGTTAGAGAGTGACCTTTACATCACTTTTCAAACGACCTGTATGTCCCCGGGGAAAGTTCTTATACTTCCACTGGCTTTCCTGGTATTGGCATCTTTTCTTCCAGGCGCACCCAACAAGACCGGCAATCCCGGCGATCCCAGGAATATGGGTAATCCCAATGGCGATCCTCAAGGCCAGATCATCCAGACCTATCGTAAAGCAGACCAACTATTTCGCCTGGCGGTGCCGGGTACCGACAGCGCCGCTCTTGCCGGCTTTATCCAGGTGATCGCCGCGCTCGCCAGCTATCCGGATCTTGCCGGCAGGGACACGCTTCTGTTCCAGTCTTATCTCAAAAAAGGAGTCCTTCTCGATGTTAAAAATGATTTTACCGGGGCACGGGAGGCTTATCTGACCGCCCTGAGGCTGCATGGATCCATGGTGGATGTGCGGGTGAGAGAAGACCAGGCGAAAGGAAATGGCGGAGCCGATGGAAGGACCGCCGGCAGGCAAAAAGATTCGCTTGATTTTGTGATCCAGGTATATGTTGGCGCCTGCTATTATAACCTCAATAATTTCGACTCAGCCAGCTATTTTCTGCTCCGCGCGGAATCGCTGATCGCCAAGGTCCGTGATCCGGATGATGAGGTCAGGCTTTATAACACCCTCGGCGTATTGTATTATGATAATGGCAACTACCGGCAGGGGAAGAATTATTTCGGGCGGGCGCTGGGCATCGTTCAGGGCAGGAAGCCATTCGACACGCTGTCCGCCGTGGGCCTGGAGACAAATATCGCCACTTCCTTTTACAGGCTCGGTCTGTACCGGGAATCCCTGGCCTTGTATGAAAAGACCCTCCGGTACCATCTGGTCACCAATTATATCTACACGAACATGGGCAGGGCCTATACCGCCCTGGAAAAATATCCGGAAGCGCTGACTTGTTTCAGAAAGGTAAACGCGGCCAAAATTCCTGCCGTCTATAATGAAATGGGCTATGCACAGTTACGATGGGGAAAGCCGGACTCTTCCGCTTATTTCCTGAACCTGCTGCAATCCGGGAAGAATGGTTTTTCCCCGAATGGCCTCGACATAGGCATCAATGAATTATACCGGGCCGATCTCCTGTCCGGTCAGAAACAATATATGGCGGCGCTGGCCAGCCTGCAAAAGGCCATCATTATCTTCTCCCGTCATTTTTCCAATACAGATATCTATTCCAACCCCGTCAATATCACGGGTGTGTTTGCTTATTACCGTTTGTTCGATGCCCTGTTCAAAAAGGCAGCCGTCTTTGGAGCGTTGTACCGGTCGGATCCGAAAAAAGAATATCTGCTGGCGGCTTATGAGGCGTATGAGGCCAGCTTGTCCATCCTGCATTATATCGAAAAAAGCTATGACACGGATGATGCGAAGCTGTTCCTGAAGAAAAAAAGCGGGGATGTTTATCAGGGAGCTTTGACCACCTGTCTTGAGCTACACCGGTTGATGCCCGCAGGAGGTTATCTGGAGCAGGCTTTTCTGATCAGCGAGAAAAATAAGGCGTCCATCATTACGGCGGGGCTGAAGGAAAGAACTTTTCAGGGAGCGGAAGGCGGTGCGGGGGTGCAGGGTGGAGCGGCGACGGAGGGCGGTGCGGGAGTCGCGGGGGTGCGAGCCGGAGGGGAAGTGAATGGCGCGGGCGGTGCGGGGGCGGAAGAGAGGTCCCTGCAGCAGGAGAGAAATATCAAATACAATATAGCGCGTCTGAATGTCAGGAGTGATGAGGCGCAGGACAGTAAAGAGATCGAAAGCATTGCAACCGAAAAAGCGGGATATGAGATCGAGCTGGCGCGTTTGCAAAAAGAGCTGGAGCAGAATGCCAGCTTCTACAAGCTTAAATATGATGACTCTTCGCCCGGTGTAAAGGAATTGCAGGAGCAACTGAACGGGAACCAGGCGCTGATCAGTTTTTACAGCACGTCGGATGCCCTGCATATCTTCGTGCTGACTCGGTCTTCGTTCGGCTATGCCCGTGTGGATTCCCTTGCAGCCCTTCAGCATGATCTCATGGATTGGCTGGACCTGTTAAAGACAGCAGAGAGCGGCAAAAAATTCAGGGGGCGGGAGACGGGAAACCATTTGTACAACCGGATGATCAGGCCCATCATGGCCATCATTCCGCGGCAGGATGAATGGATCATCGTTCCGGACGGGCTGTTGTATTTTCTTCCCTTCGAGTCGCTGCCTGCAGTTGAAGCGTCTGAAGGCGGGGCTGCAGCCGAAGGAACGAAGACCCTGCTGGAGACTACGACGATCAGCTATCTCTTTTCTTCGCGGTTTATTATCCATGAAAGAGCGCATAAGGCTTCAGGCAACACTGGGTCCAGCGGGATCCTGTCATTTGCACCGTTTGCAAGCGCGGGGTCTCGGAACGGGGGGCAAGCCCAAATGCCTGCGGGCATTAGTTCGGGGAACGGAGGGACGGGTCTGGGTGCGCAAAGCCCGGGTAGTGGCCTGGCAGCTGGAACGGTCGGCTTTAGCCGGTTGCCGGCGTCGCGGGAAGAGATTGCCGGGCTGAAAGGAATGCAGTATATCGACAGCGCTGCCACCAAGGAGCGGTTCCTCGCCGAAATGAATAACTATCCAATCGTACATCTGGCAACACATGCCGTCTCTTCGGTAAACAATATTTCGGAATCCTTTGTGGCATTCTATCCGCGTAGGGGGGAGGACCGGTTGTTCCTTGAAGAATTGTATGGTCTTGATATGAGCGCGACAAAACTGGTGGTCATCAGCGCCTGTGAAACGGGACAGGGGGAGCTCGTGCGTAATGAAGGAGTGATCAGTCTGGCGCGGGCCTTTACGTATGCGGGATGTGAGAGTACGATCAACAGCTTATGGAAGGCGGACGATAAGGCTACATCTTTTATCCTCCGGCAATTCCATGTTTATCTGCAAAAGGGATATACAAAATCGAAAGCGTTACAACGAGCTAAACTGGATTATCTGAACAGTGATGCGATCAATAAAAGTCCTGCGTACTGGGCGCATCTGATCCTGATCGGAGATACAAGCCCTGTCTATACCGCTTATTCTTCTTATCAATGGGCGGGGATAGGTCTCGTTGTGGTCTTTTTCTGCCTGATGATTTTCGTGCTGATAAAGGGTATGATCAGGATGCGGCAGGAAAAGAAGAAAAAGTCGACGTCTTTCACGGTTCCGGGATTTTAAGAGGGCATTTTCACAAATATTTTGTTTTGAGGGTACGCCGACTTTTTTAGGGCGGTTAATCTTTCATTGGATTGGATGGATGTTCATTGGACAGGGGTTCCTCGTTGGATGGATTGGGTCAGGTTTTTCTTCAGGATGATCGGGTTGGGTTTTTCGTGGATAGCTGAACTTTCAGGTGGGTTTTTTCATGGGATCGGAAATCTTTCAATGGAATTTGGACGGTCTCTTTTAGGATTGGATAAACTTCGGAATTGGTTTGCTTTTCTTAGGATAAAGTTGGTTTCTCTGGATTCGGGTTTTTGGTTTTTCTTCAGGATCGGATCAGGTTTTTCGTTGGATGTGGATGGTTTTTCGTTGGACAGTTTGGATCTTATTGGACTTGGTTTTGCTTTTCTTCAGGATAAGGTTGGTTTCTCTCGGATCGGATTCTCTTTCTATGTGCGTGTTACATATATTAGTACAGGCAGCGAAACAAAATGTAACCGGGATACAGCACTTTTTTTAAAGATTATTTAACGTACTGATTGTCAATTATTTGCGATCCTTGAATTGAACGATATTCAGGTCGGTAAAGGACATTTTAGTAACGATCTGGTGGTAAAGATGGCCCTTATCAGCCTTGATCTTCTCCAGTATTGGCATTGCCTGATCCGCCTTGTTCGAAGCCAGCAGGCTCATGGCCAGGTAGTATTCGGCCTCGTCCTGGAAATAATCCGTGTGGGACTGTGCATTTTCGGCAACGATCTGCTGAAATTTCTCGATGGCGCCACCATAGATCTTCAATTCGAGGTCGGCCATACCGGCTAAGAAATACAATTTATGGCTTCTTTCATTGGCTGTGTTGAACAGGGTGATGACTTCGGCCCAGTTCTTATTGTTGTAGGCCAGTTCGAGGGCATCCTGGACGCCTGCGGCCCTGTTCGTGCTCAGATCGTAAGAAGCATAATATTGATTATAGAGGCCGTCGGAGCTTGTCGAATTATATTTGTAGATCGCTGCAGATCCCGCCAGTACTAAAAGAAAGGCGGCTATGCGCATGGCCTTACGGTACATGTTGAACACCGGCGTCTTAAACTGGGTATCAACCGACTGCTGGTTTGACCACTTCTTCCTTACGGCTAAGACCTGCTCATGCAGTCCGGCGTCCTGGATCGTGGCCACGGCAAGCTGGAGATAATTCCACTCCCCTGCCAGTTCCCGGTCGTTTCCGATCATCAGGTCCAATTCAATGGAACCCTTGCCCAGCAAGCTCTTATCGAGATGATCTATCAGTTCCTGTACTTTGTTCTGTGCCATTTTTCGTTTATTTAACTATTTCGTTGATCTGCCTCGCGACAACCGGATTGTCTTTTATCAGTCCGGTCAGTTGCTGAAGGCATTTGTATTTCTTGTTTCTAACGACCTGCTCATTTTCATAAGGCAGGTGGTCTACTATTTCTTTCATGGAGAGGTTCTCATAATAAAACAGCATGAGAATCTTCTGGCAGGGTTCGCCCAGTTGGTAGACCAGGTCGCGCAGTTGACGCTTTCTTTCCTGATCGCCGATGATCTGGCCGATATCGTCATCCTGATCCCTGCCTTGTTCGAACTTCTTCTCGCGGAGCCCAGAGCGTTCTCTTTTCTTTACTTCGTTCAGCCAGATATTCTTTGCGACCGATACGAGAAAAGTTTTGATGCTGGCATCCATCCGGAATTTTCCTTTATTGACGATATCGATAAAGGATACTACTGTTTCCTGGAAGACGTCCTCACCATCCTGCTGGCTCCCTCCATAATGAATAATAAAAGAACTGGTGGTCACAGCATATTTCTGATAAATGAACATAATCGCTTGATTAAGTTCATTCTTATTGCCGATTGCTGCTATCAGTTCGGCGTCAGTGTATTTTTCTGCGACCTTCATATAATAGTAAGTACTGCGTTAAGGTTTGTAACCGGAATGGCTGAAAAAGTTTTTCCCGTTGCTCATTCCGGACTACTTACAACGGAGATAACAGGCATTCAATTGTATGCCATGTAGTTACGCCTATAAAATTTAATATAAAAACGGGGGCTAAGTGCTTATACTGATAGCTAAAATGCTAAAAGATATGTAGCTGCTATTGTATACTATTGATAATAAACAGATTACGAATAAAAATATCTTTTATTTCGGTGTAGAAAGGCAAAACCGGGGTAATTGGGTAGAAATGAAAACTTTAATGGTCAGACATGGATCTCCAATGGGTGTGGGCGGATCAGTGGCCGGCGGATGAGGGTCTGTGGCCGGGCGGATGAGGGTCTGTGGCCGGGCGGATGAGGTCCAGGACCGATTGGATGCGGTTCACCACTCAATATTCTTCCCTATCCAGGCGATCAGATCGTTGGCCATGGTCTGCTGCTCTTTTGCGCTGGGGTGTCCCGGAGTATTCTTATAGGGGAAGAAATGGGTGTAAATGGCTTTGTCATGCATAGCGGAGACGGCTTTTTCGATATACCCTTCCCAGGGGCCGCCGCTGCGGGTAGCATCCATATTGCCGAGGGCACAGAGGATCTTTGCCTGCGGATATTTGCCCCGCACGGATACCAGAAAAGCCTTGTATGCATTTATTAACTGGTCGGCGGAAGGCGCTGTGGTCCCGAAGCGCGCCTTGAACTGCTCATGGTCCGGCATCTTCACCAGCCAGGAATCATTCTGAAACAGGTTGATCACGACGAGGTCGGGTCTGTATTTTGAAAAATCCCATTTGCCTTCGGGGTTGGCGGCATCCAGCCGGTCGTACATTTCCTGCATCACCATCGGGAACCAGCTTATCGTAATTCCTATACCAGTTTTCGAGGTGGAATAAAGTTCGGCGTCAAAATGCCTGGCCGTGATGGCGGCATAGCTGATATATGCATTCTCATAAGGAGAAGTGCCCCTGTCCTTGCCGGTTGTATCTTCTACGGCGTAGCCACAGGTTATGGAATTACCAAAGAATTCGATCTTTCTTTTCTTTACCGGCGTTGCTGCTGCGATGAGCGTATTCCTGTCGAACTCGAAATGATAAAGCCAGGTCATGCCCATAACCGATTCTGTTCGCTTGAATAATTCCAGGTGGTGTTTGCCCGGCCCAAGTCCGGATGCCAGCGTGTACAGCTGCATGGATTTATCGGGATGGATCACTTCCACCACCCTGCCATCGACCACCACATTATAATAGTTGTCGCCTTTCTCATCCCTCATCAGCGCTTTCGCCCCCGAGCCGGTGAAATTTATACTGACCGATGTCGCCGTCCAGGAAAGGATGGCTGCACTGTCGTTGCGCATTATTCTGCCCATATAGTGAATGCGCGGATCGTTGCTTTTTATAATAAGAGCGTGTGTCTGCGAAGCTGCCGGAGACTGGGCTGGAACCTGGGAACCGCAGAGCATTATCGCCAGGAGTATATAGCTGGTTTTCATGGTCTCAAAGATAGGCGTTCGCCGGTGACTTCGGCAAAGGACAAGCTGAAAGCCTTGCATGAGAAAAAAAAGAAGTAGGCTGCGGAGTGAGGGTCTAAATCATGTAACTTAGGCTATGAGAACAACGATCTCCCTGCTCGCCATCCTGCTCTTCTTCCAGGCTTGCCTTGCACAGCCAAAACCCGCCCGGCTCATCATCCGCGGAGATGATATGGGCTTTACGCATTCCGGCAATGAAGCCCTTATCAGGTGCTATAAAGAAGGCATCGAAAAGTCCGTTGAAGTGATCGTGGCCTCGCCCTGGTTCCCAGAAGCTGTAAAACTGCTGCGGCAAAACCCGGGTGTGGATGCCGGCATCCATCTGGCCATCACCAGCGAATGGGAAAATGTAAAATGGCGCCCTGTGTCCGACTGTCCCAGCCTGAAGGACAGCAACGGCTATTTTCATCCCATGGTATTTCCAAACCCAAACTATCCCGGCCAGTCCATAAAAGAAAGCAACTGGCAGATCGGGGATATCGAAAAAGAGTTCCGTGCGCAGATCGAGCTCGCCATGAAAAGAATTCCTCACATCAGTCATATCTCTTCACACATGGGTTGTACGGGGCTCACCGACGAGGTAAAGGCCCTTACGAAAAGATTGGCTAAAGAGTACCGGATCGATATCGACCCGGCCGACCAGGGAGTCATATCGGTAGGCTATAGTGGACCGAACAAAACCCCTTCCGACAAGATCCAGAGCTTTATGAATATGCTTGATAAACTGGAGCCTGGCAAAACCTATCTTTTCCTTGATCATCCGGGGCTGGATAACGATGAGCTGCGTGCTGTCTGGCATATCGGCTATGAGAATGTGGCCACCGACCGGCAGGGGGTCACGGACCTGTTCACCAGCGAAAAGGTCAAAGCCTATATTAAAAAGAAAGGTATCCAGATCATCGGATACAATGACTTGCTGAAGCCATAACAGGAAGAAGCAACAGGGAATGGTTCGTGCAGGGGAAGGAGAAGCTGAAAGTATTGGAATAGATAAAAATGAAGAATCTGACAATGACAGCAGGAAAGGCCAGGCCAGGGAGAGTATTTATTATTCTGATGTTAGGCTCACTGATGACCGTGAGCCCTTTTTCGATAGATATGTATCTGCCCGCTTTTGCCCAGATCGCAAAGGACCTTGGCAGCACGACGGCCAGGATCGCGCTTTCCATATCGAGCTATTTTATCGGGCTGGCCATCGGTCAGCTATTCTACGGTCCCCTGCTCGACCGCTTTGGCCGGAAGAAGCCGTTATATTTTGGATTGGCCGCTTATATCCTGTCTTGTATCGGCTGTATAGAATCCGGCAGTCTTGAAATGCTGGTCATCTTTCGTTTTGTCCAGGCATTGGGAGGAGGTGTGGCCCTTGTGGCCACTATTGCGATGGTGCGTGATTTTTTCCCGGTGAACGAGAGCGCGAAGATCATATCCCTGCTCATGCTGATGGTGGGGCTTTCCCCCTTGCTGGCCCCGACCGCCGGAGGATATATTTCCATCTGGCTGGGATGGCACTGGGTCTTTATCCTGCTGGCGATCATCGTCAGTCTGATCCTGATCGTTACGATCGTCTGGCTTCCGGAGGGCCATGATCCCGATCCCACCGTCTCGCTGAAAGCAAAGGATATTCTGGCCTCGTTCTTTTCGATCCTGAAGGACAGACAGTTCTTTGTCTTTTCTTTTTCAGGAGCTTTTTCTTTTGCTCCGCTATTCATCTATGTTGCGGGCTCGCCGATCATCTTCATGGGAATATTTCATGTCAGCGCTGAAGCATATGGCGGCATCTTCGCGCTGCTGTCCGTGGGATTTATCGGCAGCAACCAGGTCAATATTTTTCTCCTGCGGAAATTCACGCCGGGACAGGTGTTCCGGGTGGCCCTGATCGGTCAGCTGATCGTCAACCTGCTGTTCCTGCTCGGCGCTTATTACGGATGGTATGGGCTGTACGGAACGATCGTCCTGCTCTTCTTTGGCCTGTCCTGTCTGGGGCTGACCTACCCAAATGCTTCGGCCCTTGCGCTTGCGCCCTTCAGCAGCAATGCGGGCAGCGCCTCGGCCATGATCACTTTTCTTCAGATCGGTATTTCGGCGCTGGCATCCAGCGCCGTCGGATTGCTGAATCCGGCCAACTCCGCACCGCTCGTCGCCATGATGGGCTGCGCCTGTCTGATCGCGGTGCTGATCTTTCTCGGAGGCGGTGGGCGCAAGGCTATTCGCTTCTCAGGCTCTCCACAGGATTCGAACCAGCCGTCTTAAAGGCCTGGAAGCAAACGGTGAGCAGCGCGATGACCAGGGCCAGCACACCCGACAGCCCAAATGTCCATAAAGGGATATCGGTCCGGTAGGCAAATTGCTGCAGCCATTCGTGCATGGCCCACCAGCCCAGCGGAGCGGCAATGGCAAAAGCGACAGCCACAAGTATCAGAAATTCCTTCGATAACAGATTAAACAGGGAGCCCATGCCAGCGCCCAGCACCTTCCGTATTCCAACTTCCCTGGCGCGCTGACTGGCCGTGAAGATGGACAATCCCAGCAATCCAAGACAGGAAATGAAAATAGCCAGCACCGCAAAGATGACCGAAAGGCGGCCGGTCACTTCGTCGCTCTTATAAAGTTTTGCATATTCCTGGTCGGAGAACTTATAGCTGAAAGGGAATTTTGGATTCAGCTGCTTGCACAATTGTTCAAGACCGGCAAGCGCATCCTTTGTCTTGCCCGCCTGCGTCCTGACCAGTATGGTAGAGAACCAGGCCGGCTTACCCGGCATAAGGACCAGCGGCTGGATGGCATCGTGCATGGAGCGGAAATGGAAATCCTTTACCACGCCGACGATATGTCCTCTCTGAGAACCAAAAAATACCGGCTTGCCTATCGGATCTTTATAGCCCATCGTAGCCTGGGCCGTCTCGTTGATGAGGAGGGCCATGCTATCGGACGAATAATCGGAAAAGAAATCTTTACCTGTGGCCATCTTCAGCTTCATGAGCTTTATAAAGCCGGGACCTACCGCATCATGTATGAATCGGACATGGCTTTTGGGGTCTTTCCCTTCCCAGCCTAAGGAGAGTATGCCATTACCCATCTCCGTGGGGTCTTCCGTCAGCTCGGAAATGGCGGCGATACCAGGCAGGCGCCGGGCCTCTGCCGTAAATACATCCAGTTTGGGGCCAAGGTCTCCTTCGACAGGGATGTATAACAGGTTTTCCCGGTCATAGCCCAGATCGGCATTTTGTACGAAGCTGATCTGCCTCGAGATCATGATCGTGGATACGATGAGGATGATGGACAATACGAATTGAAAGACCACCAGCCCTTTCCGGAACCATACAGAACCGGAGCCGGCCCTCAGCGAACCCTTCAATACTTTTATCGGGTTGAATGCGGACAGGAAGAATGCGGGATAGCTGCCCGAAAAGATCCCCGTGACCAGGGTAATGCCCAGGATGCTGCCCCAGAAAGCCCATTGTGCATAGGGAATAATGATCTGCTTGCCCGTCAGCTGATTGAAGGCCGGTAATGCAATGGCCGTCAGGATCAACGCCGGTATTGCGGCCATGAAGGTAAGCATGACAGCCTCTCCGATGAATTGCCGGATCAGCAGCCCGCGTCGCGCGCCCATTACTTTGCGTACGCCTATTTCCCGGGCTCTCCGCAGGGAGCGGGCAGTGGTGAGATTCATAAAATTAATACAGGCGATCAGCAGAATGAATAAGGCTATTGTGCTGAACAGACGGACGTAGGTGATGCGACCAGCTTCGGGCCGGCCATTTTTAAACTCGGAATGCAGGTATGCCTGATCGAAACGTTGCAGGGCCAGTTCGATGCGTGAGCTTCCTTTGAGCTCAGTGTTGAACTTGTCAAGAAAATGCGTGAGCTTCTTTTCCACCTGGGTCCCGCTGGCATCCGGACGGATCAGCACGATGGTTCGTGGGTCCACGCCGCCCCAGTCTTCCGCCCAATGATTGTCTTCGAGGTAGGCCGTCCAGCTTATCATATAATTGAACTTATCCGCTACCGTGGACGGCAGGTCTTCAAACACGGCTTTTACCGTAAAATCTTTTTTATTTTCAAAGCGGATCGTCTTGCCGATCGCTGCGGCGGGGCTGCCGAAAAAATCATTCGCCATTTTCCGCGAGACCGCCATGCTGGATGGCGTGCTCAGGGCATCTTTTGCAACGCCTTGCAGTAAGGGGTAGCTGAACATAGTGAAAAAATCCGCGCCGGCGCTGTATCCATCTTCCTTTATGGTCTTGTCGCCCGCTGAGAAGGTGTTGGTGCGGGGCCAGGAGATCGCGGTGGCTTGCTGGATCTCGGGGATCTCTTTTTTCAGCTGCTCCGCCAGCGGTCCCTGCGTCCAGTACCAGGACTCGAGCTTGCCGCCGAGGTAATTCTTTTCGTAAACGTAGTACAGGCGTGCGCCATTCTCATGCCCGGCGCCGACGCTGCGTTCGTCCTTCACCCAGAGCAGGATCAGGAGGCTGCAGGCCATGCCAAGAGAAAGGCCGGTGATGTTGATCGCAGAGAAGCCTTTGCTTTTCCAGAGGTTGCGGAAGGCTATTTTGAGATAATTTTTGTACATGATGCTTTGTTTATGCCAGGAGGCCTTGATTTTGCCCGGAGGTATTTTCAGGTCCAACAGGCTGAATGCTGATCTGAACGATCACGATCTTATTGCTAAGACAATGCCATTTGTCCAAGTAATTAACCGTCAATTAATTGCAAGATCCTGGTTGAGAGGGACTGCACGGTTTTAATACAGGAGCTGTAATGAAGACGGACGGAGACAGAAAAAGCCCTGGCGGGTGGCCAGGGCTTGTATAAGATGCTGCTATATCTTAATTATTTGACGATCCGGGCAAGTTATTTTTTACTCCGATAACAAAATCGATGGATACACCGGCTAAGTCGGCTATTTCTTGAAGTGGAAAATTTGTCTTCTGAAGAAGATTGGTGATCACGGTCGTTTGGGCCTTCTCCGCGCCGTCATCCATGCCTTCTTCTCTCACCAATTTCAACACTAATTCTTTAATACCCATGGTTCGCTTTTTTTTGGTAATTGCATCGATTTCGCTATCAAATTTAAGAAATAATGCTTGATTGTCAAAATTCACATAGGTTTTCAAAAACGTTAATAACTGATCCACTTTTTTTCTTGAAAACCCTTTTTTAAACAACCTTCTCGCCAGATCGACAGATAGGCGCAACAGATCTTCAGGTTGTCGGTCCCGCTTTTGCAAGGCAATCAAAACAGTTAGTATTACGATGGCGAAGGGGTTATCGCTATTCTGTAGTTCCGCTACATCTTTGCCTTTTACCTTATATGAATCGAACTGAAAGGTATTAGAGGTTCCCAAAAACTTGTACTCATATTTATCCGGATGATAGTTGATGTCGTTATCTATAAAAATAGCGATAGAGGATACTTCTCTGTCGAACCGGTCAAGGAGCCGATAGAAATAAGTGAACATGCGACGGCCAAATGTTTTATCCCTGTAGCCCTGTACTTCAATATGGATCAGCAGCCATTCTTCCGTACCATCCTTTTTATATGCTTTTACCAGCTTGTCCACAAACTTCGGATGTTTAATATCCGCACCCGGATATAGCTGGTCTAATTCTTTATCCAGAAATTCGAAACCTTTGTCCATGTCAAATATTTTGTCTGCATGGACATAAAAGAAACGCAGAAAATCAGCAAACAGATCTTCCAGAATACCTTTCCAAAGTGTATCGTTTGCTTTTAGCAACATAAGGCTAAAGTACAAGTTCTTTAAAAGCAAAAACAAACAACTTTGCTACGACTGTGACAATTGTCACAGTCAATTTTATCAAAAAAAGCACAATGTTTTTTAAGGAGTAATTCTATTTATTATTTTTGCATAGTTCCTTGCTGCATTACAAAAGGATAGTATATCCGAAATATTTTTCCACCATCTGACAAATCGAAATAGATAAAGGAAAAGCTCAACTGCGGGCTTGCTCCTTAAGGGCCTTGTCATTTCCATCAACAAACAAAAATGATTGTATTATGCGAACATTTGTAATGGGCGACATACATGGTGCGTATAAGGCATTATTGCAATGCCTGGAGCGATCGGCATTTGACAAATCCGTGGACACGCTGATCCAGCTGGGAGATATTGCGGATGGCTTCGATGATGTGTACGAGTGTGTTGAGGAACTGCTGACCATCCCAGGACTGATTGCTATAAAAGGAAATCATGACGAGTGGCTGAACGAATTTATCCGGACTGGATATCATCCCGAGGGATGGGAGCACAGAGGGGTCTCGACTGCCAGGTCCTATTTACGGCTTATTGGCAAAGAAGATAAGATCATTCCCACCGGCAACGGATACAAGACGGCCCTGAACCCGTCAGATATACCGGAAACGCATCAGCGTTTTTTCCGCTGCCAGCAGCTGTATCATATCGATCAATCCAATAATTGTTTTGTCCATGGCGGGTTCAACCGGCACCGCCCATTTAAAGGGCAGGAACCACAAGTCTATTTCTGGGACAGGGATTTGTGGTTTGCAGCATTATCCAGCGAAGAGTTCCGGACAGTGACCCGGTTTAAGCAAATATTTATTGGGCATACGCCTACCATTCGCTGGAAAACGGATCAGCCTATGAGGGCGGCCAATGTCTGGAATCTGGATACCGGAGCGGGATGGCGCGGCAGATTGACGATCATGGAGGTGGGGTCAAAACAATGCTGGCAATCCGATCCGGTGTATGAATTATACGGACGCTGAAATCAGCGCCCACACAGTTCCTCACCTCACCAGCACCACCGTTCCCTTGCGGTCGATACGACGGCCCTGATAGTCGACGCCGGCAGCCGCCCAGATATAGGTACCTGTGATCTGGGGGGAACCGTTGATGCGGCCATCCCATCCCTGGGCAGGGTCGGAGGTCCTGAAGACCTGTTGCCCCCGCCGGTTGAAGACGACGAAATAGGTAAACTCCCTGATCCCGACCGGGATCGCTCTGAAAAGATCATTCCTTCCATTGCCATCTGGGGTGAAGGCCCCAGGCACGTAAATATCTGGACCATTGCGGAAAACTTTTACCCCGATGCTGGCATCCGCCTCGCAGGTGGCACCCCCGATACTTGCCGTAACGGTATAGTTTATCGTTTGACCCGGCAAGGCTATGGGATTGGCGATGGATGGGTTGCTGAGCCCTTCGGTGGGCGACCAGCTATATTGGGTAAACCCGCTGTTGCCGATATCCATAGCATGTAACTGTAAGGGCTGACCGATGGTCACGGAAGTATCGTTTCCCGCGAAAACGCTGGGAAAGGGGTTCACCTTAACGGTGAGTGAATCGGTCTTGCTGCACCCGTCCGCGCTGGCCGTCAGGTAATATTTCGTTGTAACGGATGGCGACGCGCTGGGATTGAGAATTGCCGGATCGCTGAGACCCGCAGCAGGAGACCATGAAAAAGCAGACCCATTCGAAGAGGAGGCCAATACTGCCGACGAACCCAGACAGATGGTAATATCGGCCCCTGCCTCCAGCTTTACCGTATTGTCGGTCTCTATATTCACCGCCTGATCCGCCAATGCTCCGCCGGCATCTTTTATACTGATCTTATAGGGGCCGGCAGGCAGGCCTGAGAAAATGTTTCCAGGCAGAAAATTTATTCCATCGATCGAATAGGTAAATGGCGGATTGCCTCCTCTTGCCAATGCCGTGACCGATCCATCGGACCTGCCGCAATCCGCTTTTTTGATCAGCGAAGAGACAAAAAAAGAGCATTCGGTAAAAAGAGAGAAGCCCCATGTAGTAGCGCTGCCAGCAGCATCTTTCATAACGACGACGTAGATCCCTGCGGGGAGTTGGGTATAGGTGCCATTACTCCTTACAGGCCCTCCATTCAACGAAAAACTATAGGGTTCGACGCCTCCGTATGGATTGACAGAGATAAAACCATTGTTGTTACTGCAACCGGGATTACCCGAGGTATAATTAAAGAGAAAAGGACAGATATTCACCACGCTGACCACTTTTGCCGTTGTGCAGCCATTGGCGTCCCTTTCAAAAAGCGTATATGCGCCCGCGGGAAGATTGATAAAATCCGTCTGGTCGCTGAAACTGATGTTATCCGTACCGAACTGGTAAGGGGGCGCCCCACCCGAGCCGATGACATGGATGGTCGCATCGCTGCTGCTGCAAGAAGAGACATAGGTTGCCGTAAAGCTGAAGGAAGGAGGCGTGAAAGCGTTGGTAAGCATCAGGCCCATGGAATTGGTCTGGCTAAGCGCATCTTTTACCGTCACCGTATATGCGCCGGCGCCGAGCCCGGTAAACGTTCCGTCCGGTTGGAAATTTCCACCATTGAGGGACCAGGCATATGGTGGAGTACCTCCGTCCGCCGTTGCCGAGATCGCTCCATTGCTCAGCCCGCAGGTCGTACCAACACCCGTTGCCGTAACGATGGGTCCGGACAGATCATATCCATAGGAAAACCCGCCCGGCAAGACCAGCAAAAAGGCAAGAACAGCAAGCTTCACGGGCCTTGCCCAGGGAATGTATGGAGTGTAAAGGATGATGACTGTAAATCTATCCAAAAAAACGATCAATCCGCGGGATCGGTTGCCGCAGCCGCGATTTGATTGATTACCAGCCGTCATCGGACGGGTCCAGGGGAAATCATCGCCCTGCCGGGATGCGGACCTGCGGGCTCAGGGAAGAGCGCCTTTCTTCCCGCTCCCAAGCCACAGGATAGCGTCGAGGATCATCTGGTCCTGAAGGGTATTGCCAAACGTCTGCGACAGCTCTTTGTTGGTCTTGTGCTCATAATCGATATCATTATGGCCCATGTTCAGATACAGCATCCGGAACCGCTTGTTGGTCCATACGATGGGATAGTAGCCGCTGTGCCATATTTCGTGCAGCTTGGGGCCCGTACCAAGCGGGAAGCTCGTCGAATCCACCGACAGGAGTATCTTAATGTCCGGGTTCTTGCGCAGATCGTTCGACCACCGGTACCATTCACTCGGAGAGGACCTGAAGGTATCGGGCAAATGTCTGGTCACGGGATGATTCCTGTCTTCCACGCGCAGGACGGCCGATACGGGCCTCCAGGTATTGCTCACATAGGAACCGGAGCCAAGGAATTCATTGTGATACCAGTCCCAGTTCTGGGGAAAATCGGAGGGGGTCAGCGCAAAGCCGGCAAAATGAAATCCCATCCAGGCGCCGCCATTCTCCATGTATTTCCGGAAGGCATCCCGCTGGGCGGGCGTATCCGGCCGCGTATCGAGAAAAAGAACGACCTGGTAACCGGAGAGGAATGCTGCATTCAGCTTGCTCCAGTCTTTTGTCGAATCATACTGAAAATTATATTTTGCCGCCATTTCGGGGAACCATCTGTTCGCCTCATGTACGAAGCTGATATGCGCCTGATCGTTCCTTGCGGTAAAGAAGGCGATCACCTTGAATTTCGGAGCGGAGTTCTGTGCCGCCAGTCCTGAAACGAAAAAGCAGGAAAGAAAAAATGCGATCAGCCGCTGGCCTATTGCACGAAAGGGAAATTGCCGCAACGAACGGGGGACTGACTGCTGCAATGCACGAACGGACAGGGATAGGCTAAGCATTTTTAACATAGGCTTGTTTTGTAATGGTCCTTGCCCAAGATACGGCATTCCGCGGATTTTTCGTCCGGGGATGGCGTGATCGGTGGCCATGGGATCAGGGAGAGTCTGGCGAAGCCACCCTCTTATTTTTTGCTCAATAGCGCTATTGTCCTAAATTTAATTGATCAAGAACCCAAAAAAGACCTAAAACCCAGTCGCCATATGTTAAAACGAATGAAATCGGAACCCGTTGCCTATTTACTTGCCAGACTGCCTATCGCCATGAGCATGTTCGGACACGGGCTGATCCGGCTGACCAAAATACAAGCCTTCAGCCAGGGAATGAGCAGTGAATACAACAAGACCTTTTTACCCGAAGCATTGATCGTCCCATTCAGTTTTCTGCTGCCATATGTAGAATTATTTATCGGATTGTTCCTTCTCCTGGGGCTGTTCACCAGATGGTTCTGCATTTTTGGCGCCCTTCTTATGGTTGCGCTGATCTTCGGGTCCTCCCTGCTGGAACAATGGAACAATATTTTTATCCAGATCATCTACGGGGCTTATTTCGCCTTATTATTCCGGTACGCGGGTTACAATTACTACTCCATTGACCGGATCCTGCACAAATGAGTACGAAACTCTCCCTTCCGGGCAACCCTTCTCCCTGAATCCGCATTTCTGTCCTAAAGAGCACTCATAACTATTCATGGATATAGCCCAACTGGTCAGGGAAGCCAAACAAGGAAGCGCCGCCGCCCAGAAATGCCTGTTCGATATGCTGGCGGACAAGATGTTGCTGCACTGCCGGAGGTATGTAAAAAACCCGGAAAATGCGGAGGAAATATTACTGGATGGTTTCTATAAGTTCTTTAAAGGGCTGTCGGCGTTCAGCTATGAAGGAGAGCCTGCGCTGTATGCGTGGATCAAGAGGATAATGATCAACGAATGCCTGATGTTCCTGCGCAAAAAGAACTCGTTTACCATCGTTACGGAATCGGAGGCGGCAGAGATCTCCCTGGATGCACAGATCATCGACGAGTTGTCCGCGGCCGAAATACTCGATCTGCTGTTCCAGCTACCGGTAGGCTACCGCACCGTTTTTAACCTGTATATCATCGAAGGCATGAACCACCGGGAAATCGGCGAGCTGATGGGGATCTCGGAAGGCACTTCCAAATCCCAGCTCAGCAAGGCCAGATCATTATTACAAAAAATGTTAGCGCAAAAAGGAACCGGATATGTCAAACGAAAGACCCGGTGACGCGAGTCACTGGATAAACAAGCTCGAAGGACCAGATCCTTCTGCTGCAGAACCCTGGGCAGGCAAAAATGCCGCATGGGAAAAGTTATATTCCCGTCTGCATGAAAAGCCCCGCAGAAGGATTCCTTTCTGGTACTGGATGGCGGCTGCCAGTCTGCTGCTGATCCTGTATATGCCCGTGAAGCAGGCTATCATGGGGGACAGGGCAGCGACTAAAGAAGCACGGATTGCGGGCGCAGGGAATGGGCTGAACCCAAAAGGAAAAGCGGGAGAACCGGTTAAGCAAACGAAGGGTCTGGCCGCGCCGGAAAAGAGGACCAATGAACGGGAATTGACCTTCGGCACACAGGCATCCGTTGTCGAAAAACGGCCGACGGCAGCGGTGCAGGGTCGCATAAAGAGCGTAAAGTCATCGGCCAGGGAGGATGACTTTACGCTCTTTATGCGTGCGTCGTCGGCAACGAAGGATGCCTCAACGGCAAAAATAGAAGTTACGGGAACAGTATTGCAACCGGAACCGGAACAAGTGAATGCAAAACAAATGAACGTAAAAGAATCTCAGCCCGTGGAAGAAACGAAAACAGTTGCCGGGGTTATCGTTCCCCCCGTCAGGAAAAAATTGCGGGTGGTGCATATCAATGAACTGTCCGATGCAGGGGAGCAAAACAATGTGGCGATGGATCCTGGCGGTCATTCTGGAAACCAGGGGATAGTTGCCTGGACCAATACGCCGATCATCCAAAGACCTGCTGGGAATAACCGGATCTTTACTGGCAGTACCAAAAAACATTTTTTACATTTTGGCCGGCCCAGGGACCAAGTTGACCCTTATTCCACGGCTTCTACAGATAATACTCCGTCCGAATTAATAAAAATTAAACTCTCTCCGCAAAACTAAATTACAGATGACCCGAAGGTCCATCTGACCACTAAGAAAATAATAAACTACAGATGAAAAAAACGATCTTTTTTCTGATGCTTGTAATAAGCATCCAGGCCAGCGTATGCGCACAGGTAACCCACAGGATCTCCAATGCGAACAAGACGTTCGACTTTCCGCCCGATAAGATCGACCGCCAGTTCCTCATCGACCTGGGCAAGGGGAATAAGATGCAGGTGGAACTGGATAACTGGGCGGATCTCGATCATTTCCTCAACATCGACTCCATGCTGCGGGTATTCCTGCATGATATAGAGCCGCTCAAAGATTCTCTGTCGAATGAACTGGCCGTCAAGCGGATCGATTATGTATCGGATTCATCCGAAAGGAAAAAAATACGGATCCAGCAGCATATTCCCATCGCCTCGAGCTATCTGATCGAAAAAGGAGATCTGGCGGCCCTGAAACTGGAACAGGATACCGTCACTTTTATGGGATCTTCCTCCTTTATGCTGCACTATCTGCTGGAGAAATGGCAAAAGAAAGACCGGCCCTACCGGTTAAGCCTGTTCGTAAACAACCTGAGTGATTTGCCCGGTCTGGTCGGCAAGCTTAACGAGAAGATCCTGAGCCTGAAACAAAATGTAGATTCGCGGCTAGTCGCAGATAAAGACGGGGTTATTCATCTGAAAAAAGACTACCAGGTCACCGTAAAACAACCCCAGGGGCATGTCAACGGCACCGGCGATTATCTCACCCTTCAGAATTCAGTGGCCCTCCAGAATTACAAGAGCTATTTTGTTCCCTCCTTCAGCCTGGGTTTTTCCCTTTTTATCAACGGAGCCAACAACAAGCTTCAGTTTGGGGCCGCGTGGGAGCCAAATTTCTTCTTTCAGAACAACCTCGGCAAACTACAGACCTTCCGCAATGATTTTGTGACCCTGCTCTTTTCCACCAGTTCCATCACCAACAACGGCAACCAGAAGGCAGGTTTCCGGGCAGCCTTGTTTTCCTTCAGCTATCTGGTACACCACGAAGGCGGGTATTTCGACAAAAAAGCCTTCCGGCTGGGGGTAGGTCAGGTCTCGCTTTTCCATGGACTCACCACGGTGGAGCCTGTCATGTACTTTACTAATTTCTTCAGAGGGGTGACGCCGGGGCTGAGACTGATCCAGCAGTTTTAGCGGACGGACGCGTGCAGACGAGTAGCGTCAGGCGGACGGGGCGGAGCAGTTCGAGCAGGACGGAGGCTCCAGGTGGCGTGTCGCCGCATGGAACGGGCTAGTCGACAGAGATCGCCAGCAGGTACCATGCGGCATGGGGCAGCCACTGCTCTGCCCAGCGCCAGTCATAGTCTTTTTTGGTCTGTGCATAGGACAGATTGAAATCGATGCCCTCTTCGTCTTCCAGACCCGATGTGATGCCGTTCACGATCCCCCCTGGAGCATTGGTATACTCAAAGGTCCCGAAGAAGCCATAGGCAGGATTGTTATGTCCCGTACCCTGTAGCATACAGGCGTCAAAGGGATTCAGGCCGAGCACCCAGTTGAGCTGATCGAGCGCAAAGGACCGGAGACTGTCACGCAGAGGGGCGTCATCATTCAGCAGATTGGCCGCCAGTCTTGCCGCCGCGGCCATGGAACCAAGCCTTGCGTTTTCGCCCTGCCACCAGGGAGAGGCTTCGCTGCCATGTGGAAAGAAGAATGCGCTGTGCCGGTGACCCGATGTATCCTGGACAAGCTGTCTGCTGTAGCCAAATGGATTGTTCACTTCATGGGTCAGCGATAATTCATAGCGGAAAGAACGTCTCACCGCCTCCTTTATCGACTGCTGTGTAGCCGGTGCGGCGTATGGATAGTAATAGATCAGGCTCACCAGCGGAAGGCCTGCATCGGATGGATGAAAGAAAGGGCGGTCCTTGTCATCCGCACGCCAGTAGTCCTTGTATTTTTTCCAGGCAGCGAACCTGCCCAACAGCAGTCCCGCTCTTTTTTCGGCGGCCTGCGCATAGACCGCTTTATGCGTCGCCTTGTATAATTCCGTTGCAGCGCTGAGGGCGCAGTAATCGTCTACGATGTTTTCTTTCCCGTCATTGGTCATCAGGGCGTTCTCTTTATCCAGAAAAACAAAGGCCTCTTCCGCGGCCCGCAGATAATCCTTGTTGCTGTAGTCGCCCGATGTATCGTAAGTAGCGGCGATAGCCAGTGCGGCGATGGCCATTCCCCCACCCGACCGGAAGCTTGCCTGATAGCTCCGCCAATTGCCGCCGGTGTCCGCGGCCGTAAACGACTGGTCTTTTGATTGTTTGATCCGGTAGCTCTGGGTTTCGGCCTGCAGGACCCTGTCCCTGGCCAGCTTGCCCGGTCCCGGCGCTCCGACCGAGCGGTAGAAAGAGCCGTTCTCCGCCCTGCACCGTGTCAGATAATCCGCTCCATACATGGCTTCGTCCAGCAGTCTCCTTTTATACTGGCGAAAATCCGTGCCCTGTCGCTTATTCAGCAATTCATATGTTTTTAACAGGGTCCAGGCGGTGAGGGACACCTGCTGGGGATTAAAGTAGGAAGAGAAGGAAAGGTGTGACAGATGCTTGCCATAATCACCGGTGGCATCGTACCAGCCGCCATGAAGATCGTGGACCTCCGGCGATCCCGGCTTCCCGGACGGATGTAAATGGTGGTCGGCCTGGTCGAGCAGGCCCGAGCTTCTTTGTCCCTTGAAGTAATAGATCAGATCGGAAAGCGTGGATTGTTCGAGGATGTTCTTTCCGATGAGAAAGGGATAAGAGGTTGCGGCGGGGGCTTGTGCGGTGCGGGCTTGTGGCGTGTGGGCCGTGTGACCGGCGGCGGGATGCATCGCGGATAGTCCGGATGCCGTTGAGGAACTGGCGGCCGTTGTGGCTGGCTGGGTGAGCTGTATTCGGTAAGTCCCCGTTCCGGTGAATGCGCTGAAATCGATGGTCCAGAAGATCCAGCTCTTCCATTTTTTCACCGGTCCGCTGTAGACCGGCTTACCGGTGAATTCCACTTTACCCGTGGCATCATCGATGAGCTGAAAATCTCCGGGAGTGGCCGGTCCGTCCGCTATCAGCATCGCCCTTTTGACCCCGTTATATTCGTAGCCTACATGATTGGTGATCACGCGGACCTTCTGCCCGAAAATAAGGACCGGCGAAAAAATGCAGATGGTCAAAAGACCCGCGAAGAGAAAAGATCCCGTGAAGAGAAAAGATCGGGTGAAGCGCGAAGATCCGGTGAAGCGCAAAAATCCGGTCTTGTATTTCCATGCAGTAGTCATAATCGATTATTTATTCAGGCCGGGTGTCGGCCGGTATTATTTTGGCCGGGTATCAGCCGGGCGTCGTTCGGTTGGATATCAGCCGGCCTGGTGTCGTCCGGTATCCCTTCTATGGTGATCAGATCTCCCAGTTTGTAATCTTCAGCTGCCGAAAAAAATCGGCTTCTTTTATTTCTCTTACCCCGCCTACGGGGAGGTCCGCCAGCAATAGATCTTCAATCGACACCCGGATCAGCCGGATACAGCGATGCCGGAGGACGGCCACCATTTTACGGACCTGATGGAATTTTCCTTCCGTGAGGGTGATGAGCAGCCAGGTATGCGGGATATAATCCTCCGATTCATACCCGTTCGGAAAAAGGGCTTCCGGCCGGTCGACGATCTCCGCCTCGCAGGGAGCCGTCGTATAATGGCCTCCCCCTTTTACGCGGATGGGAATGCCCGATCTCAGTCGCCCGAGGCTTTCCGCGCTCATGGCATATTTCACTTTTACGAGGTAGGTCCGTTTGTGGGTCGTCTCGCCCTGGAACAGGAGACGCGTCACTTTTTTATTGGTGGTCAGGATCAGCAGCCCTTCGGAATGATTGTCCAGCCGGCCAATGGCATGTGTGCCCTCCGGAAAATGGAAATCCAGATCGCCCAGCAGGCCCACTTCGTGCGAGCTGACGAACTGCGAAACCATATCACAGGGCTTGTTGACAATAAAATAGCGGTGGCCGCCAGGATCCAGCATATTTGCCCGATTATCCCCCATGATCATCTCTCCCGATTGTCCCTCAATTTAAGGATTATAAAGTGATCCCGCATCCTGATGAGCGGCGCAAACCCGTTGTTCTTTGGTTTTGATTTATTGGATCCGATGATTTATACAGGTGATTTATTAATTTAGCCATTGACAGCCACTGATTTTATTCCGAAATTTGCCCTTATGCCAAAGAGAATGTTTTTATACCTCCTGATCATGTCCATCACCGGCACTGTTCTGGGGCAGAACAGGGATTCCGCTGATCGGGTCTATAAGATCAACACCCGGGTAGAAATACCGGTTACCGTCGCCGCGGCGGGCTATACGATGTATGGATTTGCCCAGGAGTCCAAAAAATCGGGCTCGACTCCGGCCATTGTAAATGCGCTGAAGATCAGCGATCTCAACTGGCTGGATCGCTGGGGCGTCAGACCCTACAACCGCAGCGTCGACAAGCTGAGCTATCTGCCCTTTGATGCCGCCGTACCCTACCCCATTATCTTTTTGGCCCTGGATAAAAAAATGAGGAAAGATTATGTGAAGCTGCTTTTTTTATACACGCAGGCCATGACCCTGACAGGAGCGTTGTATACCTCCGCCGTCCACTATGTGAACCGGTATCGTCCGCTGGTCTATAGCCCCGAAAGCCCCATGGATATCCGCATTTCGAGCAATGCGAGGAACTCTTTTTTTGCCGGCCATGTGGCGCTGGTGGCTACCTCCGCTTTTTTTATGGCGCAGGTGTATAATGATTATCATCCGGAATCCCATCTGAGAGGACTGATGTATTCTATAGCAGGAGCGGCTACCCTCACGACCGGCTATCTGCGATCGAGGGCCGGGGAGCATTTTTTGTCCGATATCGTACTAGGTACTACGGTCGGCACTTTGTCGGGCTTGCTGACGCCAAAACTTCATAAAGCAAAATGGATAAAGAACCAGCGGCTCAGCATCATCCCGTTCACCGGGCCAAGCAGCGGGTTGGCCGTACTGTATAAGCCATAAGCCGCTGGATCTGACATCCGGCTCAGGCGGATGGCGGATGGGGCCCCCGCCTTTTTATGATCGACCGCAGCCGGAGCCGGTTGTATTGCTGAAGCCACATCGGGTAAAGATTATACAGCAGATTGGAAAAACAGATCAGCAGCGCCCACCAGCCATGCCCATGCGCAATGGCATATACCGCGGTAAACAGAAAGATGCACAGTCCTATAAAATGAAAGCGCTCAAAAATGTAAGTCCGCTGGATATATTTCTTCTCAGCCCCCGCCACCCCGATGACTTTATAACCTGGATACCGCCGCTGGATCCGCCGGTTGATCCAATCCCCGTCCTGACTGTACCTTCTGATGACCATGATTCCCACTCTTTTGTAGATCCGCGCCGCAGATCCCAGCTGAATACGGTCCAGAAAGGAGTTTGGAACCAGACCGGACAGGATGGCAGCGCCGAGGAAAATATACAGCCATGCCGGTTCCATTTTCGTAAAGCAAAAAACCGTGACAGGCCCCAGATGCAGGACCGACCAGAAAAAGTTTGGGATCGCATTGTAGCCTGCGGCCAGTCTGATGGCGGAGGCTCTGCCGGAGCCGCGTTGAGTCGTTCTCATTTATTTGTTATATGCATCGATCGGTTGACTATTCAATATAACGATTTAACGGCATGGATTTAACAGCATGGATTTAACGGCCGGCTGAATTTCATTTGGGTGTGGTTCGGCGCAGGCTCAGGCGCAGGCTCGGGCCGTGATTCGCCCAGCCCCCGTTCGGGGAGGGGCGGCGCCCCTTTTTGATCGAAGGTATTCCTGAGTTTGTCGAAATAATTTTTGTTTTTCCCGGGTAATGGTAGCTTTATCGGGCCTGTTACCAAAACCGGGTCATCCACCATGGAGTATGATAACGACAGAATAAGGAGGCATACCAATAAAACAGAGATCGTCGCCTGGTCGGTATTGGTGCTGGCGGCCCCGCTGATCAATTTCATCACCGTCTTCATCCCGGGGGATCCGGCCATCGGGCTGGTATTGCTGCTGGTCAGCCTGCTGTTATTCCCGGCCTACCTGCTGTATTCCCGCTTTATCGTGCCCCGGTTCCTTTTCGTGGGGCGGCCTGCCCTCTTTGTGCTGCTGAGCATCGCCTGTTTCCTGGTCATACAATTGCTGGTATTTTCCATTTATTCGGTCGTCCTTTCCTTCACCCTGTCCCCTGTCGCCAGTTCCTGGTTTTCCTTCCATTTTACTTCTGTCATCCGGGAAAGTCTCTGGGCGATCCTGAATCTGTTCCTTACCGTAGCCGCTTATTTTATAAAGAAGGCCAACGACGAGAAGGACCTGATCTCCGATATCCGGAAGGACAACACTTTTTTTAAGCTGAGGTATCTGCGCGCGCAGCTGAACCCGCATTTTCTTTTCAATACGCTGAACAGCATTTATTCCCTGAGCCTGCAGAAATCGGATAAGGCCCCCGAGGTGGTGGTCAAGCTTGCGGATATCATGCGGTACCTTATCTATGAATGCAACGAGGAAAAGATCCTGTTGGATAAGGAGATCGAATTTATCCGGAATTATATCGAGATCGAAAAGATCCGTTACAAGGCCGATATACGGTTTACGGTGGAGGGCCTGACAAAAGACATTATGATCGAGCCCTTTCTTTTTATCTCGTTCGTCGAGAACGGGTTCAAGCATGCGCTGGATAATTCATTTGCCGAGCCGTTCATTTATATCACCCTCAAGGTGGGTCAGGACCAGATCGTGCTGAACGTGATCAACAGCACCAATTCGGACCTTGGCGTGCAGGCAAAAAGAATGAGCGGAAAGGGTATTTCCAACAGCAGGAGCCTGCTGGAACTGTTGTATCCCGACGCCTACGAGCTCGATATCATCCAGACGGAAAGGGAAGAGAACCGTACCAGCCAGCTGCGTATGCGCAATGCGAAAGAGCGGCTGGAGACCTTATATCCCGATTCTCATACGCTTGACGTAATTTTAAGTAAGAACGCGTTCACCGTATCGCTGATCATAAAACCGAGAATTGCTTGATAAAATGCATAATCGTAGAAGATGAGGTCCTGGCCCAGGATGTGATCCAGAGCCATCTGCGGAAGATCGACCGGATGGAGCTGGTGGGTATTTACCGGAATGCGCCGGAAGCCCTTGAAGCGCTGAAGACGCAGGAAGTGGATGTCATGTTCCTCGATATCCGGCTGCCCGGCATGAGCGGTCTGAACTTCCTCCGTTCGCTGACCGATCCCCCGCTGGTGGTGCTGACGACGGCTTATGCGGAATACGCGCTGGAGAGTTATGAATTCAGCGTGATCGATTATCTGCTGAAACCGATCTCGTTCGAGCGGTTTTCGAGGGCGGTGAGCAAGATCACCGATGGCCGCTTGTTCTCGCAGGTGAACAAGGAAAGGGACCGGAGCCTGGAGGATCATATCTTTATCAAATCCAACAGCAAGTTCTTCAAGGTAAATTTTTCCGAGATCGTATATGTGCAGGGCATGAAGGATTATCTGAAGATCCATACGCCGGAATATACGCTGGTGACCCATCAGACCATGAATGAGCTGGAAAGGATACTACCCACCCGTCAGTTCATCCGGATCCATAAATCCTATATCGTCGCGGTAGCCCATATCCGGACGATCTATGGGAACTCCGTGGAGCTGGAAAAGACGACGATCCCCATCGGGATCAACTACAAGGACAATGTGATGGCCCTGATCGGGAAGAAGCCGTAGGGGGGAGGACGTTCATTGTCGGCTTTGGCGCAGGTGCGGGCCGGCGTGGCGTGGGTTGGCGAGAGATCGCGTAGGCCAGCCTATACCTTCTTTGGGGGGAGATCGAAGGCGATGGCGTCGTGCTCAAAATGTCCTTTATGCGAACCGTCGCAGAATGGCTTGTTCTTTGATTGGCCGCAGCGGCAGATCGAGACGAGCTCCCGGCCTCCCAGGCCATAAACCGTTCCGTCCTTATCAACGATCTCAAAATCGCCTTCTATCCTGATGGATCCGTTGCTGTTTACCGTAATTTTCGTGCTGGCCATAACGATCTTTTTATTAAGGGGGCGAAAATAGGAAAAATTCCACTATCACTCGCGTATCGCTTTCTCAAGATGGCGGTCGGGGATCAGCCACATGGAGCCGACTGCCAGCAGGATGACGCCGGAAATAGCCGGATTATAATGAGCCACCGCACCGGCAGCCACATATCCGAATAAGGAAATGATCCCCTTGGTCTTAACCTTTGCAAACGCCTCCTGTAACTGGGGGTTTGCCGGGTTGCTGTTCTGGATCGCAATCTGCAGAAAGGTAAAGGCGATGCCGGATAAAAAAAGAATGGCCGCATAAAGGATCATCGTATTGGGAGCAAAATGGTTCTCACCCGCCCACCCTGTGACAAAGGGGATGAGGGAAAGCCAGAACAGGAGGTGAAGATTGGCCCACATCATCCCGGAGGAGACTTTTTTGGCGGCATGCAGCAAATGATGATGATTCCCCCAATAGATGCCTACGTACAGGAAGCTCACAAGGTAACTGATAAATACAGGCGCCATCGGCCTGAGAGAAAGCCAGTCACTCCCATGGGGTACTTTTATCTCCAGGACCATGATCGTGATGATGATCGCAAAAACCCCGTCGCTGAAAGCCTCCAGCCGCGCTTTATTCATAATTTTTAACGGAAATATAGCCTAATTTCGCCGGATGCAAAACGGCGCCCATTCCATTCAGAATATACTTTATAACCTAAAGATCGACGAGCTCAATGAAATGCAGCTTGCGTCCATCGGGGCCAATGAAAAGGCGGACAATATCATCCTGCTGGCCGATACGGGCGCCGGCAAAACGCTGGGATTTCTGATCCCGGTCATTCAATCCCTGAAAACAGATGTTCCCGGAACACAGGCCCTGATCATCGTTCCTTCGCGGGAACTGGCCCTGCAGATCGAGCAGGTCTTTAAACACATGGGTACGGGCTCGAAAGTCACCTGTTGTTATGGCGGTCATCTGCGGGAAACGGAAGAGAACAATCTGCTGGAAGCCCCTGTCCTGATCATCGGCACCCCCGGCAGGCTGGCGGATCATCTCCGGAGGGGCAATATCAAGCCGGATGGGATCGAGACCCTGGTGCTGGATGAATTCGACAAATCGCTGGAACTGGGCTTTCTGGATGAATTGTCCTTTATACTTGGCACCCTGAAGTCCCTGAAAAAAAGAATACTCACCTCGGCCACCGACGCCGTTGCCATCCCCGGATTCGTGGGCATGAACGAGCCGGTAACGCTCAATTTCTTATCCGGCAGTAAATCCGCCGCCCTTCTCGTACAGACCGTGAAAAGCGACGATAAGGACAAGCTGAATACGCTGTTCCGGCTGATCTGTTCGGTGGGAGGCAGGCCGTCCATCGTGTTCTGCAATCACCGGGAGTCTGTGGAGCGCACCAGCGCCTTTCTGACGGAAAAGAGCATCATCAATGTATTTTATCATGGGGCATTGGAGCAGCCTGAGCGCGACAGCGCCCTGTGTAAGTTCAGGAACGGCACCTCGAATGTCCTGGTCACGACGGATCTTGCTTCGCGGGGGCTGGATATCCCTTTTATCCGGTATATCATTCATTTCCATCTGCCGGCAACGGAAGAGGTGTTTACCCACCGCAATGGGAGGACGGCCCGGATGGAAGCCAGCGGAACGGCCATACTCATCCTCGGACCGGAGGAAAAGCTGCCCTCCTGGGTAGAGGCTGACGGAGGGGAAATAACCTTGCCTGAAACGGCCGTAGTACCCGATAAGCCGAAGTGGACCACCCTGTTCATTGCGGCCGGCAAGAAGGACAAGGTCAATAAAATGGACATCGTGGGCTTTCTGACCAACAGAGCCCAACTGAAAAAGGACGATATCGGGCTGATCGAGACCAAGGATTTCTTCTCTTTTGTGGCTGTGCGCAAATCAAAGGTCAGTAATACCCTGCAGCTGATCAAAGACCAGAAGATCAAGAATAAAAAGGTGCGGATCGACGTGGCGAAATAGGGGCGGGCGGGGTTGGCGGAGGAGGACCAGGCAGAAGGAGTTGAGGGCCGGTGACCCGGTGGAATCCGGCGATTGCGGACAAGGAGGCGGCCGGGCCGGAAACGAAAAAACCCCCAAGATTAATCAGGGGCTTTTCAGAGAATTTGGAATTTAAGACTTTCTTTTACGAAAGCTGGTTCTTCTGGATATGGTTCGTTTCATCGATATTGGATAGTTCAAAAGTAAGTCAATGAGGATCAACAGCCAAGAGCAAAACCCCTCCATTTATATCGTAGATCTACGAACCGGATACCGTATATGCTGAGAGAAATCGATCATTATTTCCTGAATAAAGAAGAGCCGGCCAAAAGCTGCCTGCTTGCGTTGAGAAAACTCATTCTCAACTATAACGACGAAATTACCGAGGCCTGGAAGTACAGAATGCCTTTTTACTGTTATAAGGGAAAGATGTTCTGCTATCTGTGGGCCGATAAGAAAACACATCAGCCTTACCTTGGCATTGTAGAAGGCAATAAGATCGACCATCCATTGTTGATCGCCGAAAAAAGGGCCAGGATGAAGATACTCCTGATCGACCCGGAGAAAGACCTTCCCATAAAGCTGATATCTGGCATATTGTCCCGCGTGCTCAAGCTTTACCTCTAATTGTCCTCGTGGAGCATTGCCGCGTGCTCATGGTGATTGGGTATAGTGTGATGACTAAGCTATAAATCGTATACGTCCCTGATCTTATCCTGAAAAAAAATCCTAACTTTTATATCCAGAAGCATAGATTGTCACATCTGAATCCAACCTTCTATAAAAGGCAAGCGCTAACTGCACGTCTTCCCACCCTCCCTTCTTTTCCATCACTTAAAACGCCGTTTTATGAAGAAAAATTTACTATGCATTCCTGTCTTCTGTTGTATCCTTATTTTATTTTCCTCACTGACAAGCCAGGCCCAGAAAAAGAAGGGCCCGGTAACAGGCAACCCCGAGTTTAATGGCACGCTCCAACAATCCGCCGTGCCAAAATCGGATTCCCGGCTGAGCCCGGAATTAAAGAACCTTTATGAAAGTTCGCAACCCAGCACAAAAAAAGCCCAGGCCATCGGCAAACCAGTTCTGGGAGCCAATGCGCTGAATAAATTTATGCAGATCAGCGGCGACAAAGTTGTTGTGGATATAACGGCAGAGGATGACCTGAACAAAGCCATGATGGAAGTTCAGAAGATCGGACTACAGGTGACCGGATCCTATGGACAGGTCATTTCGGGCCTCATCCCCATCAGCGCATTGCCGCAACTCGAATCGGCGTCTTCTGTCCGGTTTGCCAGACCAGCCTTTAAGCCCTTGCATCGCTCAACGCCATTAAGCGCGCTACATAGTGGTATGTTCCCTGCGAATCCTCCCGGCGGAAAGATCACACCGGTGATCAGCCAGGGAGATACGGCACAGCGCTCGGATCTGGCGAGAAAAAAATATAACGTGAATGGCAAGGGTGTGAAGGTCGGTATCCTCTCCGACAGCTATAATAACCTCGGGACGGCCAACATCGGCGTCCTTCATGGAGAGCTCCCGGGACCGGGCAACCCCTTCAATTTCAAAAAACCGGTACAGGTGCTGTTAGACCTGGCGTCGGGCGGAACGGATGAAGGCCGGGGCATGGCGGAGATCGTACATGATGTCGCACCCGGGGCCGACCTCGCCTTCAATACGGCCGACGTCGGCATGGCCAGCTTTGCACAGGGGATCGTAAACCTTGCCAATGCAGGCTGCGATGTGATCGTCGATGATGTCGCCTATTTTGCCGAGCCTTTTTTCCAGGATGGGATCATTGCTCAGGCCGTCAACCAGGTAAAAAAGAAAGGCGTCACGTATTTCTCGGCAGCGGGCAATGAGGGCGTCAATTCCTACGAAAGCGTTTACCGGCCTACCCTGGTGGAACCCTTAGGTCCGGGCGGTGGTTTTGCGCACAATTTCAGCGGTCCGGGAACCACACCGAGATATTTTCAGCCGATCTATATCCCACCGAATGGAGGTGTGCTGATCGCGTCCTTCCAGTGGGATCAGTCCTCCAAGTCGGCCAGTGGCGTAGGGTGCGCATCCGACTATGATATCTACCTGTCGGATCTCAATGGCAATATCGTTGCTGCGGGAGCTACCGACAATATCATGAGCGGCGATCCCATCGAGGTCTTTGGCTATCAGAACTTCGATCCCGTCAATTATACTTTTTTCCTGACCATCGTGAAATATGCCGGGCCCGATGCATCGCGTCTTAAATATGTCATGTACAACGACGCCCAGTTCTTCCTGACGACCAATCCCATACCCGGGATCCTGTCACCCAGCCTGGTCGGTCATCCGAAGGCCGAAGGGGCCATCGCCACAGGCGCTGCCTGGTACCTGCAGACCCCTGCTTATGGCGTGGATACGGCTGTCATCGATTATTATTCATCCAAAGGCGGTGTGGCCAATTATTACGATATCCATGGCAACAGGATCCCTCCGCAGATCCTGAAGAAGCCCGAGATCGTAGCTCCCGACGGAGGCAATACTTCTTTCTTCGATCCATTCGGTGACGGTGATATCACACAGGATACGGATACCTTCCCGAATTTCTTTGGCACATCCGCCGCGGCCCCTCATGCGGCTGGCGTCGCAGCCCTGATGATCGAGGCGCAGAAACTGCGGACCATCACACCTGCTCAGATCAAGGGCATCTTAAGCACGCATACCTCGGACATGGATGATCCGGATACGCAAGGGTTCGACAAAGGCTTCGATTTTGCTACGGGAAATGGTCTGATCAGGGCCGATGCTGCTGTGGGTGAGGTGAAGTTCCCGAATTCATTTATAAAGAACCTCAGTCTGAAGCCGGTATGTTCCGACAATCCTTCGGTCACCCGGAACTGGGAGATCGACAATCCCAATCCATTTGACATGGAGGTAAGCTGGTTCGCCGTTGGAAGCACGCAGCATGACAAATTAACGGTTCCTCCCGGAGCAACTACGTTCTCTACCAACACCGATTATTTCCGCAGGGCGCCGATAGGCAGCATCCTTATCCTGGACTGGGATGATAATTATGGGTTCTCCCGGTTTGACCTTGCGTCCAGCACGAATGCAAAATGCGGCAAGGGCAAGCTCTCGACCGATGATGGGGATAAGTCGTTCAACGGCGAAGGGCTTACCTTCTCTGCCACTACCGGCAAGCCGAATGTCGCCGAGGTCTATCCGAACCCGTCCACCAACGCCTTCAGGCTGTATATGTCCCTTGACGGACAGCAGAAGGCGAATATCGAACTGTTCAGCATCGACGGCAAACGCCTTCAGGCGAAGACCGTTGCCCAGTCGAACGGGGTGATCGATATAGATGCATCTGGCTACAGACCGGGTCTTTATATCCTGAAAGTGACGCAGGGTGGATTTGTCAAGACGATGAAAGTGATCAAGCAATAAAAGAATGGGCCCGGGGGGAATCCGGGACCATCCGCAAACAGAACGGCCGGACTAAAAGTCCGGCCGTTCTGTTTTTATTTTTCGCGCACGACGATCTCGGCGCGCCTGTTGAGCCAGGCCTGATTGGGATCTTTATTGTCGGCCACCGGATTGTCCTTTCCATATGCCTTGGCCTTCATCAGTTCGGCCGGCACTCCTCTTGTATTCATATAGTCATACACCGTTTTGGCCCTCTTGCGGGAAAGGAAATTATTATATTCATCGGTACCTACGTCGTCGGTATACCCTTTGATATCGATCTGGAGGTTGCCCCGGTCGTTCTTCAGCTGTGCGATGACCTTATCGACGCTGCCAAAGGCCCTCGAGGCCAACGCATATTCATTGAATTCGAAATAAATGACAAACTTGATGACAGGGCGGCCGTTGACGGTATCCACCCGGAAATCGTGCATGTTGAAATCCTGGAGATCGAAGGATTTGAGCCCGCCGCCTTTTTTATGTCTGCGCGAAGCACCCTGCCTGCTCGTCACACCATCATCGTCACCGGATCCGGCGCCATCATGGTCACTTCTTTTTCCGCTGGCAACATCGTTAATGTTATCTCCATCCTTACCATCCGCCTTGTCCCTGGCCCTTTTGGCGGCAAGCGCGGAATCAAGGTTGATGTTGAAATAGAAATTATTCACGGTCTTACCGCCTGTGCTGTCCTTCTTTTTCGCTTCTCTGTTATACGGTGCATTATCTTCGTCCTGTTGTTTCTTCCATTTTTTATTCTTGATGGGAATATAGACGCCCACCGAATACATGGTCGTATTGGAGATGCTCTTGCTCAGCGCATACCCATACATGACCTGCCCGGTAACCATGATCTTTTTAGCATTGAATTTCGCTCCGATGCCGATGGGCACGCTGGCATAGGATGCGTCATTGATGATATCATTGATCCCCACCGAAATATAGGGCTGGAGACGGTAGCTTGCATTCAGCAGGTGATAATAGACCGTGGCGTTCAGCAGGTTGAACGTTTTGGAGCTTGTATGGCTGATCAGCACGCTGTCGTTGGTAACGTGCCCGAAGCTCAGGCCCAGATCCGCGCTGGCGGAAATACGCGATGTTATATTCTTATATGCGGATGCGGCAAAGGAAATATTGCCTCTGTTCTGGATCGGGAGCGTATTGGCATCGCTGAGATATCCTTTCCGGTTTTTTTCCAGCATACCGAAATCCTGGAACTGAAATTTTAGCAGAGGGGAAATGAACCAGCGGGTATCCAGTTCTCTTTTAGTCTCCTGGGCACGCTCATGCTGAATAGTGTCCGTTGCCGGTCGTGTGCTCACGCTGTCTTGCGCAGGTGGCGGCGGATCGGAAGGTTTCTCAGCCGGCTTTGCGGTGGTCGAATCCACGACCTGCAGGATATCCCGGGGCTTCGTGGTATTATCCATGGATGGTGTGGGAGCATCCTGTGCGGGCTTTGCCGAATCCTTCGGTTGTATGGAAGTGTCCTGCGCAGGCCTGGAGCTGTCTTTTACCTGCATAGCCGTATCCAGGGGTTGTCTGGCGCTGTCCTGAACCTGTACAGCAGTATCCCGTGCGGGCGACTGAGCAGTATCGCGGACTTGCCAGGTGCTCTCCCGGACTTGTTTATCAATATCCTGAGCCTGCAGTAATCCTGTAGTAAGCAAGATGAAGGCGGTCAGACCAATAATTACCTTGTTCATGGGTTAGTTTTTAAAAATCCATCCGAAGCGACAGTTCCAGACCGGTACGAGATATGCCCGCGGCGCTGATGCTCGATATGTTGATATCATACATTATTCCTATTATTAATTTTTGGTATCTTAATTCGATATTGGGTATGATCGCATCGTCATAGCGGTAGCCCAGACCGAGGCCGACGGCGGCGCCACCGGGTACGGATGGAATGGCTTTGAGGTAACAGAAATCGAAATAATGACGGAAGGCCGGGCCTTGCCAGCTCATGGACATATAAAAGGCGACTTCGTCATCCGTTTTGGCGATGTACCGGTAGCCGCCCTGGATGCCGACGCCCTGTTTCAGCCGGGTGGAGTCGGACTTGACCTGATAGGAATAGGGTTTGTTCACCTGCATCAGGGATGCACCCAGATACCATTTATTGTTGCTGGAATTATTGAATACGGAAAGTCCGGTATTGATGTTGAGGTGTCCGTAAGACCAGCCAGAGGCCAGCCGGTCGCTGCTTGGCGCCCCTTCGATGGGGCCATAATTATCATATTGATCGCCGAAGGCATTGGATACCCCGGTCACATTCAACTGGCTCTGGTAGTAGGCTGCCTGGAAGCCTGCGCTGAGATAGGTCTCGTTGCGGCCAATGGGCACGGAATAAGAGATGCCCAGCATTCCGAGCGTATTGTTCAGGATGCCCTGGTTGGATTTGTCGGAAGCCGCGCCCGCGCTCATGCTGAAATAGGCTGAATTGGTCTTCTCTTTTGATGCCTTTGAAAGTAAGGGCATATCGAACATAGCGCTGACGCTGTTGTAAGCAAGCTGTCCTCCGTACTGGACATTGCGGTAATTGAGCTTTAAACTATTTTGCTTATCGGTCTTCAGGGATTGATTGTACCAGATTGCCATATCCTGCACACGTGAGAAATTGATCTCCTGGGCGCAAGCGACCCCCGTCAGCATAAAGAGACACAGTATGATATAAATATATCTCATCTGGATATTGGATTTACTATTTGAATATTCGCTCGGACAAAAACTATTTGTTCAAAACAATTTTACTTTTTTGTCATCCGGGCGGCCGGATGAGGTCTTACCGGACCAGGGACACCATGCCTTTCTGCACGATCTTCTTGCCTTCCGTAGTGATCCCTTCGGCTATCCACAAATAGGTCTCAACCGGTTGCGCTACCCCTTTGAACCTTCCATCCCAGCCGTTATTCGCATCCTGGGTGGTAAAGATCAGATTGCCCCATCGGTTGTAGACGCTGAAATAATGGAATTCAGCAATCCCCACCAGTATCGGTTTCAGCACATCGTTTGTTCCGTCCCCATTAGGCGTGAACACATGCGGAACATAGATGTTGATCGCGACAAAGCGTACTTTGGCCGGGCTGCCGAATATAATGGGCATGCCCTCCACTTTCGCCGTCACGGTCGTATATCCTGGTTTAAGGCTGGTAATATCGATAAAGGCATCGCCATTGGCGTCTGTAATCACAGGCTGTATGGTGATGATCGTTCCATCACCGGAGGCAATGGTGAAGACCACGTGCTGTCCGGCCAGCACATTGCCGTTCTGGTCTACTATATGCGCTCTCACGCTGTTGGTGGCCTGACCATCGGCGAGGGCGTTGTCGGACATGACGCTCAGGTTGGTCAGCGGATTATTCGGGTCCGGTATGTCGGCGAAGATCACCGTAGCCGGGCTGTTGTTGATGATCGCGATGCCGTTGACCGTTGCAGTGATATCCACGCTGCCCGCTACCGTGCTGGTAAGGGTGATCGTGGCATCCCCGTTGGCATCCGTAGTCACGGTCGTGCTGCCGACAAAAGTGCCCGTGCCGCTGGCGATCTGGAAGACCACCGTAGCGTTCTTAACCGCATTGCCGTTCGCATCGGCGATATGCGCATGTACCTGATTGGTAGCCGTGCCATTTGCCGGGGCGCCTGTGACGTCGACCACTAATTTGGTCAGCGGGTTGGTCACATCGGGCATGCCCGCAACAAAGATGACGGGAGCGGGGCTGTTATTGATTGCTGTGCCGCCGATGGTGGCTGAAATATTTACAGTTCCTGCCTTAAGATTCGTTATCGTCAGAATAGCGTCGCCGCTGGCATTGGTTATCCCCGTGCCCACTATCACTGCTGTGCCGCCGGCCGTTCCGCCGGTGACGGTGAACACGACCGTAGCTCCAGATACTATGTTGCCGGCTGCATCCACGACATGCGCATGCACCTGGTCGGTGCTCACGCCATCCGCCGTAGTACTGCCGACGTCGACGATCAGGCTCGTCAGCGGATTGGAAAGATCCGGAACGCCTGCAACGAAGAATACGTCAGCGGGACTGTTGTTGATCGGAGTCCCGCCGATGGTGGCGCCTATGAGCACATCGCCTGTTTTAAGATTGGTGATCAGCAGCACAACGTCGCCATTGGCATCCGTGACTCCGGTACCCACGATGGTAGTGACCGCCGTGCCGCCGGACGAGCCGCCGGTTACGGAGAAGACTACTGTGGTCCCAGCAACGGGATTGCCGTTCGCATCCACTACGTGCGCATGCACCTTATCCGCGCTCACGCCATCTGCTGTAGTGCTGCCAATGTCTGTGATCAGCTGCGTCTGCGGGTTAGTAAGGTCCGGGGCGCCTGCCACAAAAACAACGGTACGGGGGCTGTTATTAAGCGCCGTGCCGCCGATGGTAGCTGAAATATCTACTGTTCCTGCTTTAAGATTTGTTATCGTGAGAACGGCGTTACCGCTGGCATCGGTGATACCGGTGCCCAGTATGACAGCCGTCCCGCCTGCCGTTCCGCCGGAGACGGTAAAGACGACCGTGGCGCCGATCACCACATTGCCTTTCGCATCCACTACATGCGCGTGTACCTTATCGGTGCTGACGCCATCCGCCGTCGTACTACCGATGTCCACGACAAGGATCGTGAAGGGATTGTTCAGGTCCGGCGGCCCTGCCACGAAGTTCACGGTGGCCGGGCTGTTATTGATCTGGGTGCCGCCAACGTCTGCGCCAATATCCACCGTACCCGCTACGGGGTCGGTGATCGTGAGGACGATATCGCCATTTATATCGGTGACGCCGGTGCCGATGACCGTCGTCGTCGCCGTACCGCTGGCGGAACCGCCGGGTATGGTGAAATTGACGATCACACCCGGTACGGGGTTGCCGGTTTTATCCACGATATGCGCGTGCACCTGGTCGGCGCTGACCCCATCGGCGGTTGTCGTGCCGACGTCTACGATCAATCGTGTCTGCGGATTCGTAAGATCAGGCGGCCCTACATCAAAGTAGAGAGCGCCGGGACTATTATTGAGGTTGACGCCACCGATTTTACCGGTGACGTAAGCTGCGCCTATTTTTGTATCTGTTGCGGTGATAATTGCGTTTCCGTTAGCATCCGTGACGGCCGTCAGTCCGGAAAGGATACAGGTCGGTCCTGCAGCCCCGCCGAAAATGGCAAAATCGACCGTTACTCCGGCAACGGGGTTGCCGTTCGCGTCCACTACATGGGCGTGCATCATGTCCGTAGCCACTCCATCCGCGGTCTGGTGGGTACGGTCTACTATTACCTGTGTAAGAGGATTGGTAAGATCGGGAGGGCCGGCTGTCAGCGTAAAGGTGACGACCGTGACGGGACCGCCCTGGGGATAATGCACTCCCCCGATAACGATATCGACGTTGGCCGGGCCTACCGTCGTGCTGGTAAGATACAACACGGCAATGCCCGATGCATTTGTCTGGATGACCTGATTGACACCGCCACCGTTGATGATAAAAGTTACGTCAACATTATCGAGAGGAACACCAAGGGCGTTCAATATCTTTACCGTGACGATATTCTGCTGGGTACCATCGGCAAGCGCAAAATTCTTTGTGATCGTGATCGTGATCTGATTTGCAAATAAAGGATCCCCGCCAGTGGCAGGTGCGTGATATCCATTGCCGGGCGAAGCCAAAGCCGATGTGGAGAGGCCAAGCACCAGCAATACCATGAGGTATCTTGTGAAAGATTGCAGGAGTTGCGCAGTATGTTTTATTGCTCGGGTCATAGAATACTGGGATTTTAATTGATCAGGCCTGATAAGCCGTGTGTTGCGCGACGTTCCAGAGGAGCACACTCCAATAAAGATTATTGAATAAATGGGTGTGGGCGGCTAAGGAAGCTGTCACGAAGCGAATCAGGAGAAAAAAAGTCTTCGTATTTTTTGCCCGGAGAAATTTTGAGGTTCAGGGTTGGGTTTCATAATAACGGTTTTAAAAATTGGATTTCATACGTTGGATTTCATACAATTAACCCCTTATAAAAGGATTTGAGCACATTTTATTGTATAAGTGATTATATTAATTTAAAAAAACAGCCGAATTGCAAATTATCGGCATGTATAATGCATTCAAAAGCAGTAAAATTGTCTTATCTAGTATGTAATTCTAAAAAATTGCCGTAAGTAGCTCGGCTTCGTTTTGCAGTCCAGCTTTCATACAAACTACTCATAAAAAAGGAGAAATGCAAGGTAAATTCCCCAGGTTTGGGGGATGGGAATTGTGGGTGGGAAGGGCGGGGATGAGACAAATAACCCTACATTTATCGTTCAGCAAATCGTCAATCCTGCGGCCATGAAAAAATCGATTTTCCTGTCTGTCCTCCTCCTCGGTGCCGGTGCATGGGAAAGGGGATATGCCCAAACCCCTTTTATTTCCACGGCATATGCCTATTTTGGAGAGGCGCCTCCCGGCGCAACGCCAAAACTGTTTGCATCCGGTCATATCTCGGATGGGATGGCCAACCGGGACATGGCTGTTTCCCCTTCCGGCGATGAATTGTTCTATACGATCCAGAGCGTCCGGGGGCAGGTGAGTTGTATTCTTTACGCTCATTTTACGGGGGGAGCCTGGTCGGATCCGGAGGTCGCCGATTTTTCGGGGTCGTACAGCGATCTGGAGGCGGCTTTTTCTCCGGACGGGACGACGGTATATTTTTCTTCTAACCGGCCGGTGGGTGCGGGACCCGGTTCCGGTCTTGCCCCGGGAAGCGTTGGAAGCGTGTCCTCAGCCATGGCAGTCATGCCGAAAGACTTTGATATCTGGACGGTGAAGAAGGATAAGAACGGCAAATGGGCAGGACCCTTGCGGCTCGACACCGTGATCAATTCCACCAGGGATGAATTCTACCCTTCCATTGCGCGAAACGGCAATCTTTACTTCACCCGTGAGATGGAAAATGGAAAAGGGAAGGAAGATATCGTGATGAGCGAATGGAAGAATGGAAGATATCAGGAGCCGCATAGCCTGCCGGAAGCCATTAATTCCGACAAATACGAATTCAACGCCTTCGTCGACCCGGACGAACATTTCCTTCTTTTTACCAGCTTTGGTCGTGCGGACGACCTTGGAGGAGGCGATCTTTATGTTTCTTTTAAGAATGTCAAAGGAGAATGGATGCCTGCGGCGCACCTCGATTCGACCATCAACACGAGGAGCATTGAATTTTGCCCTTTTGTGAGCCCGGACAAGAAATACCTTTTCTTTACCAGCGGTCAGCCCTTGTTCGCCCCTCCCTTTGAAAAACCATTGAAATTTCGTCTTCTTCAGCAATTATTACAGGGTCCCGGCAATGGACTGACGGATATTTACTGGATGGACTGGCAGACAATCGTTAAAAAATATTCTCATGGGTCCTGAAAAACAATTCGGCGGAAAGATTGCTATCGTCACGGGAGCGGGTCAGGGCATCGGCTTTGAAATATGCAGGCAGCTGGCTTTGCAGGGCGCGCGAATCGTCCTGAATGACAACGACCATGCGCTGGCAGCCGAAGCCGCGGAACGCATACGCGCGGAGGTGGGGAAACAACTCCGCGCAGGAGAGGGACAAAGTGTGGGTGTAGGCGTTACGGCGGGTGCGGGAAGTGTTGTGCGGGCGGGTGGCGCGGCGGGTGCGGGAAGTGCAGAAAATGCGGGAAGTGCGGATGATGATCGGAGGAAGGAGCGAAAGACGGGTGCGGGACGGGACTGCTGTATTGCACTGGGTGGGGATGCCTCGGACCTGGGGTTTATCCAACGGATGGTCGATAAGGCGGTGGGCGCCTGGGGCCGGCTGGATATCGTGATCGCCAATGCGGGAATTACGCTGTTCGGCGACTTTCTTTCCTATCCGCCGGAATCCTTCTTCGAGGTGATGAAGCTGAACCTGGGAGGGACCTTCTTTTTAGCGCAGGCGGCCGCTCGTCAGATGAAGAAACAACCCGAAGGAGGCAGTATCCTGTTCACCTCCTCCGTTACCGGCCATCAGGCGCATAAGAACCTTGCCGCATACGGTATGAGCAAGGCGGCGCTTGAAATGCTGGCCCGTAACCTCGTCATCGAATTATCTCCTTTCCATATTACGGTGAACACGGTCGCTCCCGGCGCTACGCTCACCGAACGAACGGCGGGAGATGCGGAATATGAAAAGGTCTGGTCGACGATCACTCCACTCGGTCGTCCTGCTACCGTGCTGGATATTGCGCAGGCCGCGCTGTTCCTGGTCTCCAGCCATGCCAGGCATATTACCGGGCAGACCCTCGTGGTCGATGGAGGGTGGACGGCGGTGAGCCCGGGGCCATATTAAAAGGAGTTGGCTAACTCTTACAATGTATCGATTCTGTGTAATACTGTTGAAATATGATCTAGCCCATAGAGCAAAGCGGTTTCATCAATTTGCATCCATTGGAATAATTGCCGGATCATCAGTTAATGCTGTCTGGCAAAATCAGTATGTTTAATCTGATTGCCTGGCAAGAAACAAATAGGTTCATGATGAGCCAACCGATTGCGAAAAGAATTGATTTTTTCAAGTTTAGAAAAAATGTAGTTATGATCATATTTTATAGCACGGGTGCTGGTTGATTTCCCTGGAAAGATCCCAAGCAATGACTGTCCTCCGACATAATACTGATGGCGGGCGAACGTATATCGCCAGAAGCCAAAATCCATTTCGGCCAGTAACTTAGCATGAGAATAGATGTTTAGCTTTCGTAAACCTTCGGATATAATATATGGCGTCTTTCCGCAATGGCGATTATTATATATTCCACCAGGTAATGCAGCGTCTCTCAGCCGATCCTTGCCAAATTTTCTGGTATAGTGCCGGTCTATTCCATTTCTCAATGCAATCTCAAAACAACTTATTACCGTAAACAACTCCTGCGACAATTTCAAATTTAACCGGTAAAGGGTCATTGCTTTCCGGGTGTTTTCTCCGGTGGCAATCACATACCTTGCCATTCTCGGGGCAGACATAACTTGCTGAAAATCTTCAAATTTCATAAACAAGAAGAATTTGAAAATAATAATCAAAAGAAATGGTAACTTTGAATTGTACAGTTCCCGGAAGCCCCTGATTTATTTCAAGCTTCCGGGTTTTCCTTTTTTGGACCATCAGATGTCCCTTCTTTTAAAGAATTGCCGATTGCATGGCAAACCGATTCATCCGATAAATATAATAATATCGATCTTGATATTTGCAAAACTTTAGTTCACTGCGCCAGGAATGAATGTGAATAAATCTTATTTACCGGGCAGCGCAAAAGCCACGTAGGTATCAGAGGAATGCGTCTTCAATTTGCCGCCGCCGCAGGCGATGACGATGAACTGCCTGCCATTTACAGCATAGACGGCCGGGGTGGCAAAGGCAGGAGCGGGCAATACCGCCTGCCAAAGCAATTTACCCGTCCTCTTATCAAAGGCGCGGAACTTACTGTCAGGCGTACCCGCTATGAACACAAGGCCCCCTGCGGTCACGACCGATCCTCCATAGTTCTCCGATCCGGTGGTAATGCCTTTGCCGGCAAACTCCGGAATATCTCCAAGCGGGACCTTCCATTCCAGCTCGCCCGTATTCAGGTTGATCGCGTTGAGCGTGCCCCATGGCGGCCGGATGGCCGGATAGCCTTCCTTGCTCAGGAATTTATTGTAGCCGTCGATCGCAAAAGGGAGATTGCGGAAGCTGTCGACCGGTGCGAGCGGAGCGATATATTCCTTTTGCTGCTGCTGCTTGTTGTTGAGAATAAAAGAAGCCAGCACGGTTTTTTCTTCGCCGGACAATTGCTTGAATGCGGGCATCATCCTTCGCCCCGAACTGATCAGGTCCTTAAACTGTTGTTCATTATATTTTGCGGATACCTGCAACAGCGAAGGATAATTACCACTACCCTTCCGTTCCGGACCATGACAGCTCACACAATTCCGCAGATACAATTGTTTGCCTGCCTCCAGCCAGGTCTGTTTGCCCGCGGGTTTTTCTTTGAGATCGATGATCTTCAGGATCCATGCCATTTCGTTGGCATTGACATATAATATACCCGTCGCAGGATCGAAGGAAGGTCCTCCCCATTCGGCTCCCCCGTCGAGGCCGGGCAGCACTACCGTACCTTCTCTGGACATCGGGTTGAACATATTGCCGGTGTGATAAGTCTTCAGCCTGTCCCTTATATCTTGTATGGACGTATCCGGCAGCAGGGTATTGACATCCGAATCCGTGAACGTCTGTCGTACAAAGGGTTTTGGGAGGGTCGGGAAGGGCTGCGTCGGCCAGAGTTTTTCTCCTGCCAGGCCGGTATTCACGGGTACGGGTCTTTCTTCAATGGGGAACAGCGGCTTGCCGGTGGCTCGTTCAAAAAGGAAAATAAAGCCGCTCTTTCCCGGCTGTGCGACGGCGTCAACCTTCTGGCCGTTATGCATGACCGTGACCAGGGCTGGCGGTGTGGGAAGGTCTTTGTCCCAGATATCATGATGGATCGTCTGGAAATGCCAGATCCTTTTCCCCGTGGCTGCATCCAGCGCCAGCAGCGTGTTGGCATATAAGTTGGCGCCCTTTCTTCTCCCGCCATAGAAATCGAAAGAGGCGCTGCCGGTTGGCGCGAAGAGTATCCCCCTTTTTTCGTCCAGGGTGAGACCTGACCAGGAGTTGGCCCCGCCGATGTGCTGCCAGGCAGTGGAATCTTCCCAACTGTCGAAACCTTCTTCTCCCGGATGCGGGATGGTATGAAAGATCCATTTCTGCTCGCCTGTCCTCGTATCATAAGCGCGTATATGCCCCGGAGCCGCATCGCTGCCCTCCGAGACACGGCTGCCCATGATGAGCAGGTCTTTGTAGATGACGCCCGGCGAGGTCGCCGCGACATAGAGATCATGCGAATCCCTTCCCAGGCCTTCGTGCAGGTCGACCCTGCCTGCTTTGCCGAAGGAAGTGATCAGCCGGCCTGTGGCGGCGTCCAGCGCATAGAGGATGGCGCCGGCAGTATAAAAGATCCGTTTGTCTGTTCCATCTTCCCAGTAGGCGACCCCACGGTTGTTATTCAGGATAAAATCCATCCGGGACTTGTTCTGATTGGAATCCATGGGGTCGAAGACCCATTTTTCCATACCTGTTGCGGCATCGAGCGCAAATACCTTGAGACGAGGCGAGGTGCCGTAGATAATCCCGTCTATTATGATCGGATTGCACTGGATCTGCGAATGATTGACCGTATCGGCATCGCCGGTGTGATAATACCAGACAGGCTCCAGTTTCTGTACGTTCGAGGTATCCACCTGAGTGAGCGATGAATACCGGATCCCTTCGTGGGTGCCTCCTGTCGTTGCCCAGCCCGCGTTCGGATCATTGTTGACGGAAGAGCAGGCAATACAAAAAAAGAAACCGGCGAGAAGAGGAAGTCTGGTCAGGCGGGGCATGTATATGGCTTTTATAAGTTGTAATATATCGATATTTTTTAAATCAGGCACAATGCCGCGGCGCCGAGGATGCCGCTGTTTTCCAGCTCCGAAACCCCGATCTTCAGCTTGTGCAGGGAGCGGGCAAAGGCATGACCGGCCAACGCCTTGTACATGCTGTCCTGGAAAAAAGACCAGGCTTTGCTGACCGATCCTCCCAATACGATCAGCTCCACGTCATAGCTGTACAGGATCATCCGGATGGCATTTCCTAGATGTCCGCCAAACTCCGAATAGAGCTCTAAGGCATGGGGATCATTTTGCGCCGCCCGTTCAAAAATCATCTGGCCGCCGAGGCCGTGGACGTTCTGAAAAAAACTTCCGCTGGCATAGTATTCATAATTCTTGTCCAGATAGTCCACCATACCAAACTCTCCTGCGGCGCCACTGGCCCCGGAATATAGTTTCCCATCCAGCACAATGCCTGCGCCGAGCCCTGTGCCGATGGTAAGCCCGATCATGGAATGGCTACCGCGGCCTTTACCGCAGTTGTATTCTCCCCAGGCAAAACAATTTGCATCGTTGTCGGGGAATGCCCGCATTCCAAAGCGTTCTTCGAGTCTTGTCCGGAGAGGCAGCTCTTTCCAGGATGGAATATTGAGAACGTCGTACACGATGCCGGAGCCGGAATCCACGAGGCCGGGCACTCCGATGCCGATCGCACAAATAGTGCATTGTATCGGCCCACTCATAGATATGAGTTCACCGATCAGCTCGTACAAGCTGCTGAGTACGACTTCTGAACTGGCTTTGTTGTCGATGGGTCTGGTGAGGATGGGAGAGATGACTGCGTTGTTGCGCACAAGGGCGCCGCGGAGCCAGGTTCCGCCCATATCGATGCCTATGAACATCTCTTCGCTCATGCGTCAGGGTTATGGTTACCGGCGGAAGGAAATGAGCCTCCCGGTTGTCCGGGGTTTGCACCATGATGGGTCAGGTACTGCGCCGCGGCTAAATCGAGGTAAACGGTGAGGCCGGGGTGATCGCGCAGCAGGGAGGCGGGGATCTCTTTTGTGATCTCTCCTTCGAGGACCTCTTTTATGATGGCCGCCTTATGCGCACCCGTGACCATCAAAAAAATATACCGGGCCTCCAGCAGATCGGCCAACCCGAGGGTGATGCCCAGCGAGAGGTCGATGTCACCCAGAAGATCGGTGTTGCTCAGATAATCGGTATCGAAGGGATAATCGGTGTTAAAGGGATTGGCCTGGCCCTGCGACTGGTTGAACCCCCTGAAATATTTCTGCCCTGCCTGCTGGGTGCTGGGATGGATGTCCGCAATATGCGAGCGTTGAGCCGGAGAAGAGCCCGGTTCGTTCATCGCCACATGCCCATTCAGCCCCAGGCCGAGTATGGCCAGGTCGATGCCGCCTTTTTCCCGGATGAAATTTTCCGCCGCGGAGCATTCCCCGTTGAGATCGGCGGCCCTGCCATCGAAGAACTGGATCCTTTCGTCCTTTATTCCCAAAGGCTGAAAGAATTGCTGATCGAGATGCCATCGGCAGCTGCCTTCATCCATTCCATTCATCCCACCCCATTCATCCAGACCGACAAAGGACCAGGAATCCATATTCAGCAATCCCTTGCGGGCCCTTGCCAGCAATTCACGGTAAAGCCCCGCGGGCGTATCTCCGGAGGCCGGACAAAGAAGAGGTGCGGCAAGAGGCGTCATCCACTGCATCAGGTCGTCTGCGGCCCGGAGGGCGAGGGCGTCTGGGGTGGCGGCTATTATTATGTTCACTACGAATATTTTAAAGTTTGCGAGAACAATTGTCATTCAGAATACGGTTAGTTCAATGCGCAGCTAATTTTACGGTACGCATCGGTCGGGCGCAATAGGCGGGGTTGGTCATAATTTCCGGATACGGATATCCTTGAACCAGATCTCATCGCCATGGTCCTGGAGGGCGATATGTCCCTGTCTGAAGGTGCCGAAGCCGGGCATGTCTTTGAACTTGCTGCCGGCGATGAGTTTTTTCCAGGCATCATCCCAGAGCCGGGTAGTAATGATCAGCGTATCATTAAGATAAAGCTTCAACAGGCTTTTGCTGGATACGATCTCGACCTTGTTCCATTCCATAGCCGGGCGTGCGGGATGGAGGGTGGCCGGGACCAGATCATAGAGCTCGCCGATGTCGTGCTTGAACGAATGACTATCTCCTCCCCCATTGATATCCAGCACCTGCATTTCCGGGCCGGTATTCCAGGTCTCTTTATACTTCGTGGTATCTTCCTGGACATAGAAAATGATCCCGCTGTTGCCTTTATGCGCAATCTTCCATTGTAACTGCAGATCGAAATCGGAAAACGCGTCGTCTGTCACCAGGTCGCCCCCGCCTTGCACCTGATAGCCCGCATGCCCATAGGGTTGCAGGTGCAGGGAACCGTCGGCCACTTGCCAGGCTTTACCGGGCGCGGGCTTTCCGTAAGAATGCCAGCCGTTCAGGGTCCTGCCATCGAAGAGGGAAATCCACGCAGCGGCGGTGCTGTCGGCGCTCCGGGCAGCGGCCAGTGCAGAATCAGCCTGGGATGTGGGGCCGGCTGAAGTTGCGGATGCGGAGCTGGCCGGATTATTACAGGAAGATAAGGAGGTGGTGGCCAGCACAACCGGGATGACCGCAACGATCAAAAATATCTTTCTCATAGATTACCTTTTTTCATTTCTTCCACCGCATGCGTCGCGGCCCTTGCCGTGAGCGCCATATATAAGATAGAAGGGCTTTGATTGGCGGTGCTGGTCATACATGCTCCGTCCGTCACGAATACATTGGAGCAGGCATGCAGCTGATTCCATTTATTGAGCAGCGAGGTCTTCGGGTCTTTGCCCATCCTGCAGCCGCCCATCTCGTGGATATCCCTTCCCGGGGGCCAGTGGTTGTCGTACTGACTGATGTTCTTTACGCCTGCGCTTTCCAGTGTTTGGGCGCTCTGTGTCAGAAAATCCTTCAGCAGCCGCTCATCGTTGTCATCATAATCCAGGCTGGTCACGAGCAGGGGTATTCCCCACTGGTCTTTTTTATCCGGGCTGAGACTGACCCTGTTGGTTTCCTTTGGCACCGTCTCGCCCTGCATATACATATAGACCGTCCATCCACCCGGCTCGGACATGGCCTCTTTATATTCAGCACCGATCTGGCCTGGCCCTTCTACAGGTCCGCGCCGGCGGGAAGCGCCCATAAAAGCCATATACCCTCCGACAAAATCCGTGTCCTGCCGGTGCAGGTTCCTGAAATTGGCCATCATCGATTCGGCGGGCTTGCGGCCATAATAATACTTATCCTCAAACCCGTCCACCGTCCCACCCGAAGATCCGCGGTAATTATGATGGCAGATATATTTTCCGAGCAGGCCGTTATCATTGCCAAGTCCGTTTGGAAAACGGGTGGAGGTCGAATTCAGCAGGATCAGGTTAGAGTTGAGCGTGGAGGCGTTCACAAAAATGATACGTGCAAAATAATCCGTGGACGCCTTTGTATTCGTATCGATGACCCGCACGCCCACCGCCTTGTTCTTCTTCTCATCGTAGATGATGGAATGTACGACGGAAAAAGGACGGATGGTGAGGTTGCCCGTATGCTCCGCCCATGGCAGGGTGGAGGAATTGGAACTGAAGTAACCGCCGAAGGGGCAGCCCCGCATACAGAGATCACGGGCCTGGCATTTTCCTCTGCCCTGTTGCAGATGGATCGGAGCGGGCTCGGTCAGTTGGGCCCAGCGACCCTGGATCATGAACCGGTCTTTATATTTTGTGCTTATTTTCTGTTGCATGTCCTTCTCCACGCAGTTGAAGGCAAAGGGAGGAAGATATTCCCCATCGGGCATGGACTCGAGACCGTCGCGGTTGCCGCAGATGCCCGAGAATAATTCCACATGCGAATACCAGGGTGCGATCTCCTCATAGCTGATGGGCCATTCTATACCATAACCATAACGCGCGGGAGCCGTGAATTCGAAAGGGCTCCAGCGCGGGCATGCACGTCCCCAGATGAGGGATTTGCCCCCCACCTGATAACCGCGGATCCAGTCGAACGGTTTATCCTGGACATAGGGATGGTCCTTGTCCTTTATAAAAAAATGCGCGGTGTCCTCCCCGAAGCCTGCGGCCGTCGTGATCAATGGATTTTCCTTGACGAAGGCCTGGGGCATGGCGCCTCTGTGCGGAAATTCCCATGAAGACATGGTGGCGGTAGGATAGTCTTTGAGATGGACGACATTTCTTCCTCTTTCGAGCACGAGGGTCTTCAGACCTTGCTCGCAGAGCTCTTTGGCAGCCCATCCCCCGCTGATGCCCGACCCGATCACAATAGCGTCGAAGCTGTTCGCGGGAATGCCTTTGGTATTGACATGTGGGGAATCTGTTGGCATAGCAATCGTTTCTTTGAGGAAAGCTACGAAAATTCGTCCTATACCCTCATATGATCCGGCAGCCAGCTCCTGACGGATCGCTTTATAGCGGAAGGGGTGAGCTGTTCTTTTACCGCCCGTTCGATGAGCATGGGAAATTCTTCATCGGACGCAAACCGGACGGCCGCCAGCTGTCCAAAGCTCAACTGCTGTTCCAGCGGTTCCAGCCTTTTACCGGTGAGGATAAAATAGCGCAGCCGCAATTCCAGGCGCACGATCCTGTTCTGATTGCCCAGCGCATAATGCTGGCGCAGCATAAAGGAAAGCCACATGAGGCAAAAGAACAGAAAGGCGATAGCGATCCATTCCATCTGTCCGTCCGGGCGCCTGTACGCTTGTACAGCGCTCATTATTGTGGCGGTCAGCAGGACGGGATAAAATACAAAATGATGCGGAGTATAGTACTTCGCGTGGTTGCTGTATTGCTGGGGCATGTTATCCGTTTTAGGTGCTCATGTGAAATCCAGACCGGGCCGTTGATCATATACCCAGGCTCCAGCCTTCGCGGTATGATCTTTTTACGAACTGGTTGGCGTCCTCAAAATTTGTCACCTTCATGTTCGGTCCGTCCCAGAGCAGCTTGATATGCCGGCCGGGATAGTCGAACCCTTTGCCGTCCGCCTTTGGCTTCTGTATATCATAGCTGCGGATGGCCAGGTTGCCCATCAGGACCGTTTCGGTAAGCGGTCCCGCCACTTTGAAATTCGAGCTGAGATTTTTTTCTTTGTCGCTGCCATAACCTGCCATGGCGGCATCGATCCAGGCTGTGTAATGACCGGTGATATCCGCACCCGGCACACGGGCGATAGTCTGCGGCACAATGGTCTCTTTTGTCCTGGAAGTCGGCAGCAGATTGGGATCCCTGCCATAGGTGGCGCACATCATCTTACCCTTGGTCCCTAAAAATAAGGTCCCGTTGTCCCCGTCGCCGAAGATCTCGCTTGGCGCGAGCTCATCCGGTCTTTCGGGCTGTATGCCTCCGTCCATCCAATGTAGCTTCACATCGGGCTTGCCGTTCTGTCCTTTAAATTTCAGGGTAATATGCGAGGAAGGAGGGCAACTGTCGGGGAAATAGCCGCGCTTGAACTCTCCGACATATACTCCGCCTACGCTGCATTCCGCCTCTGTAGGATAGCCTAATCCCAGGACCTGGAAGGCAGGGGCAACGATATGGCAGCCCATGTCGCCGAGCGCACCCGTGCCATAATCCCACCAGCCACGCCAGTTGAAAGGCACAAGGTTGTCCACGTAATCCTTGTAAGGGGCCGTGCCCAGCCAGAGGTTCCAGTCCAGTTCGGCGGGGACCTCAGCTTTCTTGTCGGACCATTGTATACCCTGCGGCCATACAGGCCTGTTCGTAAAACAAAATACCTCCGTCACATCGCCGATCACGCCGGCGCGGTACCAGTCGACCAACTGGCGGACGCCATCTCCCGAGCCACCCTGGTTCCCCATCTGCGTCACGACCTTATAACGATCGGCCGCCTGGGTAAGCATGCGGGCTTCATAGATATCATGAGTAAGCGGTTTCTGCACATAGACATGCTTTCCGAGCTGCATGGCGGCCATGGTGATGACGGCATGCATATGATCCGGTGTGGATACGGAGACGGCATCGATATGCTTGTGCTCTTTATTCAGCATCTCGCGGTAATCCTTATAATATTTCGCGGAGGGGAATTTTGCCCTGATCTTTGCGGCGCGTCTGTCATCCACATCGCATAATACCGCAATTTCTACATTGGCGCTGCCGGAAAGATAGTTGACATCCACTTCGCCTTTTCCGCCGACGCCTACCGAGGCGATGATCAGCCGGTCGCTGGGCGCTATGAAACCTTTACCACCCAGCACGTGGCGGGGAACAATATAAAAACCTGCTGCTGCGGTCAATCCTTTTTTCAGAAAATTACGTCGGGAGCTGTCCTGAGATGATTTCTTCATACAATGATTATTTTCCCCTGAGCCCGCTGATTTATAAAGGGATCAGTCGGTCTAAATTAGGGAAAATAATCTTATCCGGTCGCGGGCCGGATCAATTAATCTGTAATCCTTTTCCATGGCCGTCCTGGAAAGAAGCCTGGACCTGTTCCATATCATGGGCGTCGAACTTCCCTTTGACATGAATGAACACGCAGCTACCATCTTTTCCACTGGCCATGAACACGAGTTCTTTCTGATCGCCTTTGCCGTCCTTTGACAAGAGGTGTGCGTTATCGCTGCCTTTCCGGATCGTTAACAGGTCGTCGAAATTATCTTTCCGCAGGGATTGCGACAGGTCATCCCAGTCATGGTGCAGAGAAGCATTCCCTTTGTTCTCCAGGACCAGCATCCTGAACAGGGTGATCTTATTTTTCCAGCTTTTTTTATCCTCCGAAGAGGAATTAGCGTTTATGGAAAAAGAGGAATTCGAAAAATCCGTGCTCCCTTCACCGGAATTATGGTATTTATTGTAAAACTTGTCCAGCTGCGAATCCTGGCTACAGGCCGTGAGGGACGTGATCAGCAGGACGAAGGCCAGTACTGATTTTGAAAAATGACGGATAATTTGGGGGAACTTTGACTTTTGCATAAAATTTATTTTTTTCTTTTTACATTTTTTAAATTTTCCATGCCTTTGATGGACATCGAGGAGGACAACCTTGACATTTTATCGAGGTCGATATCTCCTACAAAGCTCATCAGCGTGAAGTCTTCATTATCCACCGCGATCATCAGCAGTTCGTGGATGACTCCCCCACTTTCCTTCACCATAAAATGGACATTATCATTTTTGTTGCGTACGGTGATCAGCTCTTCGTATTCTTTCCGGTCGATCCTGGTGAGCGCTTCCTTATAGAACAGTGCGGGCGTGGTCCCGGTGGTCAATATACGCAGGCTTGTCAGCTTGGTTACCGTTTGTCTGACATCGGAAGGAATGCTGTCCCAGTTAGCTGTCGACAATAAGCGGAACATCTTTGGGCTTACCGATACGATGGAGAAACGGCTGTCGTCCACATATTTGCCAAAGAACTTTCCGATGGCATCGTCCTGGGCGAATGTGCCGGTCCCGATCAGGATCAGCGGGAGGAAGAGGACGAGTTTATTCAGTTTATTATTCATGCTATATCATTAAAAATTTATTACAATAATTTTTTGGGTGTCCATAATATTCCTGCCGCTGCCTATGCTACTGGCCGGTCATACAAGGCCGCGGTGCTAGTTGCTCACGGCGGTCTGCCAGCTGTCGTTCAGTCTGTCCATGTGCTCCTGGGTGATTTTTTTCCCTTTGTTCATTTTAGCGGAAGCCGTAAAAAGCGCCTTCCTGATCGCAGCCAGGGCCTGCTGTGGATCGTCATAGGTGTCGGCGATGGCGGAGCCCCCCCCTGTATGAACTTCAGTCTGTGCAAGCGCAGGCGCTGCTCCCGTGCCTTGCCGTCCGGTACCGGAAGTCTCCCCTGGCCGGACCATCAGGAAAATACCCAGTCCGATAAGGATGACCGCTGCCGCTGCATATTGGAAAGCATGGCGGTAGAGGGGCCTGATGGGGGTAGATTGGACCATGGAGAGTGGGGTCGTGGCATCGGTTTGCAGTGCCGGAGGCTCGGATTGGGCGTCCTCTGTCTGACGGATACTCTCCAGGATCTTGCTTTCCAGATCTTTTCCCGGGACGAGCGCGGCTTCTCCGGCATACCAGCCGAACAGATGCCGGTAAGGCTCCAGCTCAGGGGCGACGGAGGGCTGGCTGAAATAAGCGGCCAGGGTCTTCTCCTCCTCCACGGTGGTCTCCGCCGACCAGTATTTTTCCAAAAGCGCTGCTATCACTGCATGTTCCATGAGGCCTCCTCTTTATTGATTGAATTTTTCAGGGCATTCCGGGCGCGGAACAGATTGACTTTTACCTGGTCAAGGCTGATATCCAGTATCTCCGCTATCTCATTATAACTAAAGCCCTCCATCTCCCGCAACTGGATGATCATCCGCTGGTTTTCGGGTAGCGCACCCATGCATTTCCTTATCCGTTGTCCAATTTCTTTTCCCATCATTTTTTCGTGCGGGTCTTTATCGGGGCTGCTGATCCCATCGGCCCTGTTTTCCTGAACCTGATGAAGTTTCTGTCTGCGCATCCTGTCGACGCAGGTATTGCGGGTGGCTGTCATGCAATAGGCCTCCAGACTGTTCCATTGATCCCACTCCCCTTTTTTCGACCAGATCCTGACCATTACGTCCTGTACGACGTCTTCGGCCTCCTGCACATCCTGGAGCATGCGAAAGGCAAACCGGTACAGTTTATCTTTCATGGGTAAAATGCGCTGCGTGAAGACTTCTATTGACATTTCAGGAAGATGACGGGAAAAGAAAGACAATGTTACAGCATCCCGGTGGAATTCTTATTCCGTAGGAACCTTGTTGGGTGAACCGGGTGTTTTGAGGAGGTGAGAAGGGGCGTGACGACAAGGCTGTGGTATCCGGGAATAAATTGTTGTGCGGGGCGAATGGGTTATATTTACCAAAATGCTTATTTTCTTTAAGTATTTGGTTTCCAGCGAGGAAAAAGTGGCATGTGATTAGATATGGGGTAAAACAGCCCTGTTAAATTCAATTTTCTTTTTAGTGAAAAATAATTCGATCCAGGATCTCCTTTCCCATCTCAGAATATTCCTGCCAGGTGATAACCTGCTGCGTAAATATGCCAATGAGAAGCCTCCGCTGCGGGCGGAGCTGCTGAGCGCCGACCAGATGGCCCCTTATGGCAAGGTCCTTGCGGGCAGGCATCAGCTTATTACCGGCCGCGGCCCCAACCTGCTGCTCAAACGGCTGGCGGACAACGAAGAATTGTTGCTGGAAGTACATGACCTCCTTACGGATGCCATAAAGGAAAATCGCCGGATCATCCCGGCAGGGGAATGGCTCCTGGACAATTTCTATCTTATCCAGGAGCAGATCCGGATGGGCAAGAAACATCTGCCCAAAGGCTATAGCGAAGACCTGCCACAGCTGTCGAATGGGCCATCGGCAGGACTGCCCCGTGTGTACGATATTGCCCTCGAGATCATTTCCCACAGCGATGGGAGGGTGGATCAGCAGAGCCTGGGCCAGTTCCTGGCCGCCTATCAGACCGTGACGCCCCTGAAACTGGGGGAAATATGGGCCATCCCTATTATGCTGCGGCTGGCCCTCATCGAGAACCTGCGCCGGCTTTCCGCACAGATCTCCATCGACCGGATCAACCAGAACCTCGCCGATTACTGGGCGGAGCAGATGACCCTCACCGCCGAGAACGATCCCAAGAGCCTGATCCTCGTTATCGCAGACATGGCCAGGTCCAGCCCACCGATGGTCAGCTCTTTTGTGGCGGAACTTACCCGCATGTTGCAGGGAAAAGGCCCTTCGCTGGCCTTGCCGCTGACCTGGATCGAGCAAAGGTTACTGGAGACCGGGCAGACGAGCAATGAGCTGGTGCAGGCGGAGTTCCAGAAGCAGGCTGCCGACCAGGTGTCTATGAGCAATAGCATCAGCAGCCTGCGGTTTCTCGGGACCACCGACTGGAAGGAATTCGTGGAAACGAGCAGCGTGGTAGAGCAGACCCTCCGGGAAGATATCGGGGGTGTTTATTCCGGAATGGATTTTACCACCCGGGATCATTATCGCCATGTTGTGGAAAAAATTGCCCGTTATAGCCAGACTTCCGAACAGGAAGTGGCCGGACTGGCCATGAAGCTGGCCAAAGAAGGGGGCACCCGCAATGGGGAGAGCGATCGCAGCGCGCATGTCGGATACTATCTGATCGGCAAAGGGCGCAGACTGACGGAAAAGGCGGCGAAGATGAAGCTTCCCCCGGCAGATATCCTTGAAAAAGTAGTCCGCCGCTATCCCTTGTTCTTTTATATTTCCGCGATCGCCGCGTTCACTTTGTTTGTTGGTATCGGGTTCTATGTGCGTACGCATCACCATGCTCATGGGATCAAAAGCTGGCTGACGGTGCTTGTCGGCCTGTTGTCCATTCTCTGCGCCAGCCAGATGGCCATCACGCTGGTGAACTGGATGGTCACCTTATTCGTGTCGCCGGGCGTGCTGCCGAGGATGGATTTTTCGAAAGGGATCCTCCCGGAATGTCGCACCCTGGTCGTGGTGCCGACCCTTTTCACCAGCGAGGAAGAGCTGGAGGCCCTGCTGGAAGACCTGGAAGTCCGGTTCCTCGCCAACCGGGATGAAATGCTGCATTTTGCGCTGCTGACGGATTTTGCGGATGCCCCACAGCAAAAATTGCCAGGGGACCAGGTGCTGCTGGACTTTGCCAAAGAAAAAACGGAAGCCCTCAATACAAAATATGGAAGTGACCAGCAGTCGATCTTTTTCCTGTTCCATCGCCCGCGCCGATGGAATTCCCACGACAAGATCTGGATGGGATATGAGCGCAAACGGGGGAAGCTTACCGAACTGAACAGCCTGCTGCGGGGCGAGGGAAAGGATAATTTTTCCCTTATCGTAGGAGAACAGGAACTGTTCCCGCGAATCCGTTATGTCATCACGCTGGATACGGACACTCAATTGCCCCGAGACTCCGCCTGGAAGATCGTTTCCGCTATGGCCCATCCGCTGAACAAGGCCTTTTACAACGAAAAAAAGCAACGGGTGACCGATGGATATGGTATCCTGCAGCCGAGAGTGGACATCAGTCTGGCAGGCTCTAACCGTAGCCGTTATGCGCGGCTCCATGGGAACGACCTTGGCATCGACCCGTACACCCTTGCAAGCTCCGATGTCTATCAGGACCTGTTCGGGGAAGGCTCTTTTATCGGAAAAGGTATTTACGAGGTAGATATATTCGCCAAAGGATTGAACGGGAGATTCCCTGAGAACCGGATCCTGAGCCATGACCTGCTGGAAGGATGTTATATCCGGTCGGGGCTGCTGACCGATGTGCAGCTGTACGAAGAATACCCGTCCCGCTACGATGCGGATGTAAAGCGGCGTCACCGGTGGATCCGCGGCGACTGGCAGATCGGGACCTGGTTCCTGCCCTTCGTTCCCAATGCAAATGGCCGTCTCCGGACCAATCCTTTATCCGGACTGTCCAGATGGAAGATCTTCGACAATCTCCGCCGGAGCCTGATACCTGCCGCGCTGATGCTGCTGTTATTGCTGGGCTGGACGGTGTTGCACGATGAGATCTTCTGGACCTTGTCGGTCGTCCTCCTCATTATCCTTCCCCCGCTGATCATAACGGCCTGGAATATTTTCAACAAGCCGAAGGAGATCTCGCTGCGGCAGCATATCGAAGACTCGATCGTCTCTATAACCAATCACCTTATCCAGACGGCTTTTACCATTATCTGTCTTCCTTACGAAGCCTATTATACGCTGGATGCCATCGTGCGCACCAACTGGCGGATGATCGTCAGCCATAAGAAATTATTGGAATGGAACCCTTCCCGCAGTTCGGAGAATGGCTCGCATACACATCTTATTTCGAGTTTCCTGACCATGTGGACGGGCCCTTTTGCGGGAACAGGCATTCTTTTATACCTGGTCATCGTTTCGCCGATCAATGTGATCACGACCTTTGTACTACTCAGTTTCTGGATCGCCTCCCCGGCTATCGCCTGGTGGTTCAGCCTGCCTATGGACCCTCCTGACGCCAAACTGGATGATGAGCAATTCATCTTCCTGCGGCTACTGTCCCGGAAGACCTGGTCCTTCTTCGAACAATTTGTCGGTGAAGAAGACCATTGGCTGCCCCCCGATAATTATCAGGAACATCCTGTAGAAAGAATAGCTCACCGTACTTCCCCGACCAATATGGGTTTGTCCCTGCTGTCCAATCTGGCTGCCTGGGATTTCGGTTATTGCACGACCCGCCAATTTGCAGAACGATGCACCCGTTCCCTGGATACCATGCAGACCCTGGAAAGATACCGGGGGCATTTTTTTAACTGGTACGACACGCTCAGTCTGCAACCACTGCCACCCCGCTATGTTTCCATGGTGGACAGCGGCAATCTGACGGGTCACCTGCTGGTATTGAGGCAGGGCATGCTCGATATGCCAGGGGCGAAAATACTGAGTACCCGCACATTTGAAGGATTGCGCGATACGACCGGCCTGTTGGAAAAGGAGATGAGGGACAACGATGCGCTCAGGCAATTTAAGAAAGAGCTTAGCCTTGCCTGTGAGATGCAGCCCCTGACGTTGAAGGGTGCAAAAGCTGGGCTTGAAAAGCTGGTGGTGCTGTCCACAAAGATCATGACCGCTGCCGATAGCGACAGGGGAACGGAAGCCTGGCGCTGGGCAGAGGCGTTGAGCCGGCAGATCCAGGAACAGCTGGAAAATCTTTTCCAACTGGTGCCCTGGCTGTTGCTGTCCCCAATTCCACCGGGACTGGCGCCCGACCTTGTGCCGGATGACATCCCAAGTCTTCGTGATCTGGTGGGGATGCCCCTGGCCTTCGCCGGTGGTCCTGTTACCGATTCTGTGGAAGGAACCGCTGCGATCGCAGGCGGGGTCGATGGGTCAGATACGGAGGAAAAAGAATGGCTGACCGGTCTCAGGGAATCCATTGTCAGGGCGGGCAGGCTCGCTGCAGAACAGATCCAGATCCTGGAGCTGCTGGGGTCTCAGTGTCTTGCATTTGCGGATGTGGAATATGATTTTCTGTATGACCGCTCGCAAAAATTACTGACCATCGGCTATAATGTGGATGAACATCGCCGTGATCCGGGCTTCTATGACCTGCTGGCCTCCGAGGCCCGGCTGGGTATTTTTGTAGGCATTTCAGAAGGCAAGCTTCCGCAGGAAGCCTGGTTCGCCCTGGGCCGGCAGCTCACCAATGCAGGAGGCGCCTCGATCCTTGTCAGCTGGAGCGGAAGCATGTTCGAATACCTGATGCCAAGGTTGATAATGCCTGAATACGATAATACGCTGCTGGACCGCACCAACCGTTCCATGGTGGAAAGACAGATCGAATATGGAAAACAACGCGCCAGCTTCTGGGGGATCTCGGAATCCGGATACAATATGGTGGATGCCCAGCTTAACTACCAGTACCGGGCATTCGGAGTCCCTGGGCTTGGGCTGAAGCGCGGGCTTGGAGAAGACCTCGTCATTGCGCCTTATGCCTCGGTGATGGCCCTGATGGTGTCACCGGAAGAGGCCTGCGACAATCTTCAGAAGATGGCAGCAGAAGGCTTTGAAGGAAAGTACGGATTTTTTGAGGCCATCGATTATACGCCATCCCGTCTGCCGAGGGGGCAATCCGCCACGGTGATCCGTTCCTTTATGGTGCATCACAAAGGGATGAGCCTGCTGTCGCTGGCCTATCTGCTGCTGGACAGGCCTATGCAAAAACGATTTGAATCCGAGCTGCGCTTCCAGGCGACCCTGCTGCTACTCCAGGAAAGGATCCCCAAGGCTATAGGGTTCTATTCACCGCCTGCAGACATTGCGGAAACGAGTGTCACATCCAGCGATACGGCCATGCGTGTCATAAATACCCCGGATACGACCGTGCCCGAGGTTCAGCTGCTTTCGAACGGAAGATATCATGTGATGGTGACCAGCGCGGGCGGAGGCTACAGCCGCTGGAAGGATATGGCGGTTACCCGGTGGCGTGAGGACAGCACCTGCGACAACTGGGGCACGTTCTGCTATATCCGCGATATCGAGAACCAGGGCTATTGGTCGGCGGGGCATCAGCCGACGCTCCGGCAGGCGAAAAGCTATGAAGCCGTTTTTTCACAGGGGCGTGCGGAATTCCGCCGCCGCGACAACGATATTGAAACGCATACCGAGATCGTCGTATCGCCCGAGGACGATATTGAGATGAGGCGGATCCATCTGACCAACCGGTCCCGCAAGAAGAGAACGCTGGAAGTCACCAGCTATGCGGAAGTGGTGCTTACTTCGGGCGTTGCGGATGCGCTGCACCCGGCATTCAGCAATCTTTTCGTAGAGACGGAGATCATACCCCAGCGGCATGCGATCCTTTGTACACGCCGTCCCCGCTTCACTGCGGAGCAGCCTCCATGGATGTTCCATCTGATGAATGTACACGGAGCCGATAATAAAGAAGTGTCTTATGAGACAGACCGCATGCAGTTCATCGGCCGGGGCAATACCATCGCCGATCCTCAGTCGCTGAACCAGGGGGCATTGTCCGGTACGCAGGGCTCCGTCCTGGACCCGATCGTCTCGATCCGGTATCGCATTACCCTGAATCCCCAGGAATCCGTCACGGTGGATATGGTATTCGGCATGGGTGAGACCCGCGAAATAAGTCAGGGGCTGATCGAGAAGTACCAGGACCGGCATCTTACCGACCGTGTTTTCGAGCTGGCGTGGACGCATAGTCAGGTCGTGCTCAGACAGATCAATGCCACCGAAGCCGATGCGCAACTTTACGGGCGCCTTGCCGGCAGCGTCATATATGGCAATGCATTACTCCGTGCGGACGCTGCCATCCTCAGCAAGAACCAGCGCGGGCAATCCGGACTATGGAGCTATTCCATTTCCGGCGATCTGCCCATCGTGCTGGTGCAGATAGAAGACCCCGCCAATATCGACCTGGTCAAGCAGATGGTACAGGCGCATGCTTACTGGCGGCTCAAAGGGCTGATCGTAGACCTGGTCATCTGGAACGAAGATCATGGAGGCTACCGGCAGCTTTTACAAAGCCAGCTGCTGGGGTTGATCAGCGCCGGTATAGAAACGGACGTAACGGATCGTCCGGGCGGGATATTTGTGCGGGTAGCGGATCAGATCTCTCTTGAGGACCGGATATTGCTGCAGACGGTGGCGCGCATAACCCTTTCCGACAGCGCAGGCGACCTGGGCTATCATGTAGGCAAGCGCAGTGGGGCGAAGCCTGCCATACCCCGTATCATACCCAGACAACCTTATTTCCCGCAAACGGAGATCATGAAGCCGCTGCGGGATAACGGCGACCTGCTGTTCTTTAACGGTCAGGGAGGGTTCTCACCGGACGGACGCGAATATATCATCACGAGTTCCCGGCAGCTGATCACTCCGGCGCCATGGGTAAATGTACTGGCCAATCCGCATTTCGGAACGGTGATCTCGGAGAGCGGACAGGCGTATACCTGGGTGGAGAACGCCCATGAATTCCGTCTTACACCCTGGAACAACGACCCTGTCAGCGATCCTGCGGGAGAAACCTTTTATATACGGGACGAGGAAAGCAGTATTTTCTGGAGTCCCACCCCATTACCCGCACGTGGCAAAACGCCTTATACGACCCGCCATGGATTCGGCTACAGTGTTTTCGAGCATACCGAAGACGGCATCCAATCGGAGATGACGGTGTATGTGGACCTCGAGGCGGCTATTAAATTCACGGTGATCAAGCTGAGCAATCATTCGGGCAGGGAGCGCAAACTGTCCCTCACCGGATATGTGGAATGGGTGTTGGGAGATCTGAGGCCCAAATCGGCGATGCATGTCGTAAGCTCCGTAGACCCCGGCACCGGAGCCCTTTTTACCCGCAATGCTTATAATACCGAATTCGGTGGGCGTGTCTGTTTCTTCGATACCGATGCGGACACCCGGACCTTTACGGCAGACCGTACGGAGTTTATAGGAAGAAATGGAACGCTCCGGAATCCCGATGCGATGACCCGGGTGCGCCTGTCCGGAAGAACGGGGGCCGGTCTGGATCCTTGCGGGGTACTGCAGGTGACCATGGACCTGGCTGAAGGAAGTGAAAAGGAGATCGTTTTCTTCCTCGGGGCAGCGCGTAACAGCCAGGAGGCAAGCAACCAGCTTCGTCATTATAAAGATGGGGCAGCGCCAAGGCTGGCTTTTGAAAAAATGCAGGCCTACTGGCAAAAGACACTGGGTGCTCTTCGGGTGGAAACTCCCGACCCTGCGTTCAATATATTGGCGAACGGATGGCTGCTCTACCAGACCCTGGCCTGCCGGATCAGGGCCCGGAGCGGATATTATCAGAGCGGGGGGGCCTTTGGGTTCCGCGATCAATTACAGGATACCCTGGCGATCCTGCATACGGAGCCGACATTAGTGCGTGAGCACCTCCTGCTGTGCGCTTCGCGGCAGTTCAGGGAAGGCGATGTCCAGCACTGGTGGCATCCGCCGACGGGCAGGGGCGTACGCACCCGTTGCTCGGATGATTTTCTCTGGCTGCCATTTGTGGCGGCGCGTTACGTGCATCACACCGGCGACCTGAGCGTGCTGGATGAAGTGGCCTATTTCCTGGAGGGTCGTCAGTTGAACCCTGACGAAGAATCCTATTATGATCTTCCCGGGCGCAGCGATCAGACCGGCAGCCTTTATGAACATTGCGTACGAGCGATACGACTTGGTCTCCGGTATGGCGTACATGGCCTGCCGCTCATGGGTTCAGGAGACTGGAACGATGGCATGGACAAGGTGGGAGAGCATGGCAAGGGGGAAAGCATCTGGCTTGGGTTCTTCCTTTACACGGTGCTGATGCGGTTCAGCGAGATCGCACGACTGCATCATGACGAGGTTTTTGCGGCAGAGTGCGTGAAGGAAGCGGAGCAGCTCAGCGCCAATATCGAAAAGAATGGCTGGGATGGAGAATGGTATCGCCGGGCCTATTTCGACGACGGTACGCCACTGGGATCTTCCAGCAATACGGAAGGACGGATCGACTCCATTTCCCAGAGCTGGTCTGTTCTGTCCGGAGCAGGCAGCAGCGAGCATTCCCGTCAGGGTATGGAATCCGCGGATAAATACCTTGTACGCAGGGATAGTTCCATTATCCAGTTGCTGGATCCTCCTTTTGATAAAGCGGAGCCCAGTCCGGGATATATCAAGGGTTATGTGCCTGGAGTAAGGGAGAACGGGGGGCAGTACACGCATGCGGCCATCTGGCTGACGATGGCTTTCGCCGCGATGAAGGACAGGAGCCGGGCCTGGGAGCTGTTCAATATGATCAATCCCATTCATCATGGCAGCACGCCGGAGGGAGTAGCCACGTACAAGGTGGAACCTTATGTCGTTGCGGCCGATGTTTATTCCATCTCCTTACACAAGGGACGCGGAGGATGGACCTGGTATACGGGATCTGCGGGATGGATGTACCAGCTGGTCTCCGAATCCCTGCTCGGGCTGGTGAGGGAGACGGAAAGTCTGCGGTTCATGCCTTGTTTGCCGGCGGAGTGGCCAGGCTTTGTTGTCCATTACCGTTATAAGGAGACGGTGTATCATATCGAATTTGTGCAGGGGGCAGGGGATGCGTCTTTGGCCCCGGGGTCGGCGTCGGGCGTGGAAGTGTCAGCGCCTCGGGCTGCAGGGGTCGCGGTGTCGGGGGCTGGAGCTACAGGGGTTGCGGTGCAGAAAGCGCCGGCATTGAGCGTAATGCTGGACGGGGTGTCGCAGTCGGGGGATCGGATCGCTATGGTCGATGACCGGAAGGAGCACAAGGTGCAGGTTTCCCTCCGGGGTTAAATACAAAAGAAGGAGTTTGGTTAATTCCGGAAAATTTGTATTTTAATGGAGTTTCCACCTCTATAATACCAGCCCCGAGCCTATAATGAACCGGCTTATATTTTTCCTGGCGTCGCTGTCTTTTACAACGGCGCATATTTCTCAGGCCCAAAATATTTCAGGGCTCGATAGTTTATTCACCCGGCTTCAGGATGCCAATAAGATAACGGGAAGCATTGCTATTTCAAAAAATGGAAAAATGCTTTATAGCAGAGCCATCGGGTATAGTTGCTATAGTGACAGCCTGAAAGTGCATTCGACCGAAAACACCAGATACCGGATAGGTTCTATCTCAAAAACTTTCACGTCTACGATCATTTTTCAGCTGATAGCAGATGGCGTCATCAGCCTGGAGACGTCCCTGGCAAAATACTATCCCGATTTTCCAAATGCCGGACTGATCACGATAGGCAACCTGCTCAATCACAGGAGCGGGATCCGCAATTATACAAAGGTTAAAATGCAGACAATCCCGAGGACAAGAGAAGAAATGATGCAACTGATATCACGATCTTATTCCCGGTCGCTTCCAGGCACCAGTACCCTGTACAGCAATGCTAATTATCTGATATTGGGTTATATTATTGAAAAAATACTCAATAAACCCTTTGGGGAAGTTTTGAGGGATAGCATTGTTTCAAAGATCGGGCTTACCAATACCTATTTTGGTCACGAGCCCGATATCATGAACAATGAAAGCTTTTCCTACGACCTTACCAGGGGTTGGTTGCAGCAACCGGTAACCGATCTGACTATTCCGGGCGCTTCCGGCGGTATTCTCTCTACCCCAACGGACCTTACCCGTTTTTTCCATGCCCTTTTCTCCAAAAGATTAATAGGGCAAAGCAGCCTCGATCAGATGAAGACCATTACCGAGAACTATGGCATGGGTATGACCGAGTTTGAATTCCGGGCCAGAAAGGCTTACGGGCAGGTAGGAGGCATCGATCACTTCGAATCTGTAGTGGCTTATTTCCCCGGCGACAGTCTGGCTGTTGCCTTTTGTACAAATGGACATGCCGAACCCATAAAGAATGTTATCCTGAACGCGCTGGAAGTTTATTTCGCCGACGTTCATAAATGAAGGACCGGCAGCGGGCGTCCGGTTATTTCGGAAGCTTGGCGAGATACTGATTGAAATAAACCACCAGGCCTTCCTTTACCTTCCAGTTTTCCTGCATCAATACGGTATCCGGCATTCCTTTTTTGGGGTATCTTCTTTCCGTGGACCAGATATTTATCCAGTCTTCATTTCTGTCGTTGGAATGTGCGCTTTGCCACATGCTGATATCGAACCGCATGGAATCAAGGTTTTCAATATCTTTTTTTGCGAACGCCAGCAAGCTTGCCGCGGGGCCATGGAAATGCATGCCACTGGCATCATCATAAGTTACCGTATCGGCAAAATAGGGTTTCATAGCTTCTATCTGGGCGGTCTCAAACATTTTCCAGACCTGCAGCACTTTTTGTGCATACCTTGGATTGGAAGGCACTGTTATGTCCGAAGAATAAGAGGCTTTGAACAGATAGCTGAGCGTATCCGGCACATGTTGATCAGCAGGCGCGGTGGCCGTCGTGCCCGTATTTGAATTGCATCCTGCCAGCATGAGATTGATCAGGGAGAAATAAAGTAACTTTTTCATATCGGCTGTTTTATTTTTGAATGTTCGGAGAATGACAAACCAAAGTATTCACAAAAACGACATTATCCCATAAAAATATTTCATCCGGGTCACTAATAAATCGGAAAGCGGGCGGTGAGTTGGGTTTTTTGGTTACATTAGGCACACCAACACTACCAATATGAGTCTTAAAAGCCTTTTCTATGCCCTGTTGCTGGTCCTGGGGACGGAAGTCGTTAATGCACAGGACCCCATCACCCCGGAGCAGCTGGCCGCCTCGGAAAAGATCTTCGATCTGCAATTCACTCCTGTAAAAAGGGATTCGATCATGAGCGGGCTGAACGACCACCTGCATCTCTTTCAGTATATGCATCAGGCGAACCTGCCCAATGACCTGTCGATGTCACTGTCTTTTGATCCCGTTCTGCCCGGCATGCATTTCAGCCGGGTACAAAAGCCACTGTCGTGGAATATCCCTGCTGGGGTAAGTCTGCCTGCGGACCGGAACGAACTGGCCTTTTATTCGATCCCTCAACTGGCTTCGCTGCTGCGCAGCAGGAAGATCAGCTCGGTCGAGCTGGTAAAATTCTTTATCGCCCGCCTGAAAAAATATGGACCGGTGTTGCATTGCGTGATCGAGCTCACGGAAGACAGTGCGCTGGCGCAGGCACACAGGGCAGATGCAATGTTCGCCAAAGGCATTTATACAAGCCCGTTACAAGGTATCCCCTATGGCATCAAGGATCTTTTTGCCGTCAGCGGAAGTCATACGACCTGGGGTTCGCCTCCTTATAAAGACCAGACGATCGGACAGAGCAGCTTTGTCGCGAAGCAACTGGAAAAAGCGGGCGCCGTGCTCGTCGCCAAATTATCGCTGGGAGAATTGGCGATGGACGATGTATGGTTTGGCGGCTTGACGCGTAATCCCTGGGATCTGAACAGCGGCTCGGGTGGGTCGTCTGCCGGCTCGGCTTCCGCTACGGCAGCAGGACTTGTGCCATTCGCCATCGGCACCGAGACCTATGGCTCCATCGTCGACCCCTCCATGCGATGCGGTGCAACTGGATTGAGACCCACCTTCGGCAGCATAGCCCGTACGGGATGTATGGCATTGTGCTGGAGCTCCGATAAGGCAGGTCCTATCTGCCGCAGCGCAGAAGATGCAGCCTATGTCTTTGCCTGGTTACATGGGACGGATGGCATCGACGCCTCCGCCCGGCTGATGCCCTTTAATTACACGGGCCGGACCGATCTGTCAAAATTGAAGATCGCCTATACCAGCAATTATATCGACAGCCTGCCCGACAACAGTCCGGAGAAGCAGACGCTGGCCGTACTGCGTAAGCTGGGCGCAAAGATCGAGCCGCTGGCCTTTCCTGACGATCTCCGTGGCAACGATATCCTGTCCCTGATCATAGGAGTGGAATCCGCGGCTGCCTTTGACAAGCTCACCCGCAGCAACAAGGATGACGAGATGGTTCAGCAGAATAAGGACCGTTGGCCGAATACTTTCCGGACAGCCAGGTTTGTTCCCGCTGTGGAGTATGTCAATGCCTGCCGGTTGCGCAACCGCATCATGCAGAAAGTGGATCCCATCCTCAGTCAGTACGATATTATCATAGCCCCTCCCGAAACCGGGGATCAGCTGGCGATCACCAATCTCACCGGTCATCCTTCGGTGACCTTGCCGGTGGGACAGTTAAAGAATGGGCTGCCAGGCAGCGTCAGCTTTATTGCGGGACATCTTTATGATGAGGGAAGATTGCTGGCTTTTGCCAAAGCCTTTCAGGATGCGACGCCGTTTAATAAACAGCACCCGAAGGGATTTTGAAGGGGCTATAAATTATTAAATATCAATAATATATGAATGTTCTTGCAAAATGAAAATCTTCCCGATGCCAGTAATAAGCTATACCCTATTAGCCTGCCGGTTCTTACTTTTGCTCGCTCCGGTGCGGATGCTGGCACAGACTCCGGAAAAGGATCTTAGCGCCGCATGGCCCGCAATCGACAAGCTGTACAAAGACTATGCGCAGAAGAACCATTACCCCGGCTGCGTGTATGGGATCGTGGCCGATGGGAAGCTGATCTTCAGCGGCGGCGCCGGGTTTATCGAGCTGGGAAAGAAAACGCCAGCCACGGCAGCATCGGATTTCCGCATTGCCTCCATGACAAAAAGTTTTGTATCGGTAGCCATTCTGAAACTCCGGGACGAGGGAAAGCTCAGGCTGGACGATCCGGCAGGGCAATATATTCCCGCGCTCAGAGAGCAGAAGAATCTGGCATCGGACGCACCTGCCATCAGCATCCGGAATCTGTTGAGCCATTCTGCTGGTTTCCCGGAGGACAATCCCTGGGGCGACCGGCAATTAGCCGTTACCAATGAGGAACTGATCGCCATGGTCGCGAAAGGCATATCTTTTTCCAACAGTCCGGGCATTGCCTATGAATACAGCAATATGGGGTTCGCCCTGCTGGGCCTCATCGTTCAGAAAGTGTCCGGGGAGCCCTATGAAGAATATATCATCAACAAGATCCTGCTACCTCTCGGAATGACGCATACTTACTTTGAATACACAAAGGTGCCGGAGCATCAGCTGGCGCATGGCTATCGCTGGCTGAACGGGAACTGGGTGGAGCAACCCTTGTTGCATACGGGCGCTTATGGAGCGATGGGTGGGATGATCACCACGCTGGAAGATTTTGCAAAGTACGAAGCATTTCAGCTGGCTGCCTGGCCATCGCGTGACGGGAAGGAAGAAGGCCCGCTAAAAAGAAGCTCGCGGCGGGAAATGCAGCAGCCCATGATGTTCAGCAGCCTCAATACCTCCTTCAGCTTTTATCCGGGAGGACCAGCGTGCCCACTCGTCTCCGCGTATGCTTACGGTCTGCGCTGGTCAAAGGACTGTAAGGGAAGAACCTTTGTCGGACACAGTGGAGGGTTGCCGGGCTTTGGCAGCAACTGGACGATGATGCCCGATTATGGGGTCGGCGTCATCTGCTTCTCCAATTCCACTTATGCGGCGGCCACACCCATAAATATGCAGGCGCTGGATACATTGATCGCACTGACCGGATTGAAACCCAGAAAAGTTACCGTCTCCCCCATTCTCGAACAACGAAAAAATGAGCTGACCGCGTTACTGCCATCCTGGGAAAATGCCCGGAACAGCAAGATCTTTGCCGTCAATTTTTTTCTTGATTATTTTCCGGATGCCTTGAAAAAAGAAGCCACGGCCATCTTTGCGCGTGCAGGAAAAATCGTGCGTACTGGAGAAATGCAGGCAGAAAACAACTTGCGGGGATCCTTTATCCTGGAGGGTGAAAATTCCAATATCGAGATCAGGCTCACGCTGACGCCGGAAAACCCAGCGTTGATCCAGGAATATCATATACGTGGACTGGCTAAATGACGCACGGACAGGCCATGAGGGCTCATTATTGCCGGCGGGGCCGATCGCCAAGCCTTACGCAGTGAACCCTTATTTATCGATCCTTAGCTGTTGAATTGCGCTGATGCCTTCCCTGGCATTGATCACCCGCAGCACGTAATAACCGACGGTCAGCCCGCCGACATCCAGCCTCAGTTGATTCGCTCCTTTTTCCAGATTCACAGCCTTGCTGATGAGCACCCTTCCCGTAACATCGGTAAGGGAAACAGCTGCAGACATGGGCTTCATGCTATTCATATTGAAGTTGACCGTTCCATGAGCGGGATTGGGGGCAATACGAAGATCGTTCCTGAAGGGAAAGCTCAATAAGGTCGTTCCTGAATAGAGGGAACGGCCGTCCAGGTCGACTTCCAGGATACGGTAATAATTGTTTCCTGGCAGCGGAGACAGATCGGCAAAGGAATAATCCTTCGTCACGGGGCTGTTCCCTGCGGCAGGCAATTCCCCGATCGTACTGAAATTGAGTCCATCCGGACTGCGCTGAATGTTGAACACGCGGCTATTCTGTTCCTGTTCCGTCTCCCAGTTGAGCATAACGTAATCGACCTGCCTTGCTGCTGTGAAATACCCAAATTGCACGGGCAATGGGGTCAGGGCATGTGCTACCCAGTTGGAAGTTGCGCCAGTGAGTGAAAAATTGGAAAGGGTCGCATGGTTGTTGTTCGACGTGCCATCCACGGCAGTCACCAACCCGCCGTCGGTGCCGGCTGCCGCACCCTGATTGAAGGAAAACAAGGCAACCAGGCCGGACTCGGAGCCGGTAAGGGTCACGTCCTTTGTGGACTGGATCTGAGCCTGCGTACGTTGGACGTTCCAGATACGCACCTCATCCATACTACCGGAGAAGGGCTCCCCATCCACAGTCGATACATTCTTCGAGATTCCCATTACTAATGTAAGGCCTGTCATTGATCCAAAACCCTGCGCGATTGTGCCAATGGATGTTCCATCCACATAAACGATCGTAGACGAACCGTTGCAGACAAAGGCCAGATGATACCATTGACCGGTGTTAAAAGCATGGGCCACTGTAGCATAGCTGCTGTTATTCCACATCCCGACCTGGTTAGAGGCCAGGTGGAAACTGTAACGCGATCCCGCATTGCTGCGCACGCCCACAAGATGCTGCTGGACTCCGGCAGGAAAGGATGCTGCTTTGGCCCAGCATTCGATCGTCCCGGAAACAAGATCATAAACGGAGTTGGCAGGGGCAATCACCTGGTCATCAGTTCCGTCGAAACTCAGTGCTCCGTCCGAGAATTGTATGGGTGATGCCACCCACGCAGGGCTGTTCTGCAGCGTGCCATTGAGCCCGCTGTTCGCCGTACTGTTCGTGAGCGTGGACCCACTGCCATCATCAAAACTATAATAGGCGGTGAGGTTGGCGGAGCTGACAGGAATGACGCTGTACATACCTGTCTTGATCTGTGCAGCCGTTCGCTGGACGCTCCAGATACGGACCTGGTCCACGATGCCGCTGAAATACCTGTCCAGGGCCTGCGACCACTGGCCGATCCTGAAGCTGCCCGCAGGATTTGTAATACCGCTGTTGATATTACCTATGTCGGTGCGTGTCCCAACGCTCTTCCCGTTGACATACAGCGTCATGGATTCTTTTGTAGAGCCATCCCAGCATGCCGCAACATGATACCAGGTATTTATGGCAAGATTTGTGGTCGGATAGCTGATGTAGCTGGTATTGGCCCCATTCTTCATACAGTAGAATGACAGGCTGCCACTCACCTGGACCAGTTCTATCCCCGAAGAGCCGACAGACCGGCTGAGTATTTCCTGAATCCCGGTAAAGTTGTTGAATTTGATCCAGCCTTCCATCGTCTGGATGGAGGTAGCGTTGAGCAAGGCATTCGAGCCACAGTCCACATATTGGCTTGTCCCGTTAAAGCTTAATGAATAATTCTGCGCATGGGCTGACAGGCAAATCAGGCAGGCGCTGATCCTGAATACACAGGTAGTGATCCTGGAAAAATTAGGTAGGGGCATGGTAAGATATTGGATTTTTTAGGGGACAAGAACGCATCGAAGATAAAATGATAAGCTCCCCCGGGGAATAATACGAGGGTCACATTAATTTTTTTAGGTAATTATACTTACCTGTGACTGGTAATGCTATATAATATGGCGGGCAGTCTCCTGGACAACAGGGCCTGTTCTCAATATCTGGCATCGAAATAGGGGACCTCATCATCCGGGGTGCTTTCCTTTTGCTGCCAATAGGCCAGCGTTACCGTGTGGCCGCCGGGGGCCTTGAGCAAGCGGCCGAAAATGGCGTTGGTCGGATTGAAGCTGGTGTCGGTGACGCCGATGGTAAAGGTCTCCGGTGGAGGGGGAGATGGCGGCGCGGCGGGCAATGTCTGAGCCGCAGGGGCTGGAGCGGACGGATCTGGCGCGTTGGTGGCGGCGGCGGAAGCAGGTGTCTCAACCTGGGCAGACGCTGGGGTGGCAACAGGGATTGGGACAGGAGCAGGCGCGGGAGCTGCTTTTGGCGGTGGACTTGGGACGATGACGACGGTGAAGCGGTTGTATTCCAGCATGCGTCGCAGGAAATCCGTCCGTTCTTTAGAGACATTCTTTTCGACAATCGCACATTTGATGCCATTCAGGTCGTCGAATAAATGATTTTGGTTGATCGCCATATCCCGAAGTTAAAGCATGCTGCTCAGTGAATAAATATAATCATAAACCCACCCGGCAAAGCCCGTCAATACAATACCCACGAGACAAACGGCAAGACTTATATCGGGCAGCAGTGGGATATTCATTTTTTCGATCGGGTGTTCACTGGTATCCATAAACATGGCTTTTATCACCCGCAGATAGTAATAGAGCGAAATGACCATATTCAGCGCGGCTATGCCGATGAGCCAGTAATTGCCCTGGCCGCCCCCTGCGATCAGCAAGAAGAATTTTCCAAAGAAGCCTGCCGTTGGAGGGATGCCTGCCAGAGAAAACAACGAAATGGCCATCGTCCAGGATAACCAGGGGTTGGTCTTATGCAGGCCTTTATAGTCATCGATATTCTCTTTCCCCGTCGCGGCGCTGATAAGGGATACAACTCCAAAAGCGCCAAGGTTGGAAAAAATATAAATGAGCACGAAATAGACCACGGAGGCGGCGCCGGCCTGTGAGTTGCCGGACAGACCGACAAGGATAAAACCCGCCTGGGCGATCGAAGAAAAGGCAAGCAACCGTTTGAGATTACCCTGACGGACCGCAAACAAATTTCCCACAAGCATGGTCAGCACCGCTAAAAGGGAGATGATCCGGTACCAGTTGGCGGCCAGCGGTTTGAATACGGTATATAATACGGGGACCAGGACAAAGAATACGGCGCCCTTTGAAATAACGGACAAATAAGCGGTGACGGCCACGGGAGAGCCTTCGTAGACATCGGCGGTCCACAAATGAAATGGAACAACGGACAGCTTAAAGGCAAATCCGGACAACAAGAGGATAAAAGCAAACAGCTGCATCGGGCTGCCATCGAGGTGTGTCACGATGGTATCGAAACCAAGGGACCCGGTAGAACCATAGACCAGCGAAATGCCAAACAACAACAAACCGGATGAAAAGGCCGAAGACATGATAAATTTCATGGCTGCCTCGGAAGAGCGTTTTTTCTCCAGATCGAAATTCGAGAGGGCTGCCAGCGGGATCGTGGACAGCTCAAGGCCGAGATAGAACAGCAGCAGATTGCCCGAAGAGATCATAAAGAACAGCCCCAATAAAGTAGATAACAATAACAGGTAAAATTCCAGTACGTGCTTGTGAACCTTCAGCCAACCATATGCCTGCATAGATATGAGCAGGGTGCCAAAATTAAGGATGTTCTTTTCCAGGAGGATGAGCTTGTTGGTATGGAACATCTGGCTGAACAGGGTGCCTTCCGCATTCATAAAAAAGCCGGCAAGGACATTCAGCAGCAGCAAGGCGTTGACCAGGTTGAGAATAGCCGGGTTCTGCCAATTGTTGGCGCTGACCCTGATAAATAACAGGATGAAGAGTATAACAACCAAAACCAATTCATGCTTCAGCAAAACCAGGATATCATTCAACATAAGCTCAGTTCGTTTAGACTATTCGGTGCATGATCGCGGCGACGCCAGGGCTCAGCAGGTCGTTCAGCCAGAAAGGGGCAACGCCAATGACAACGATGCCCACCACCAGCAGGACAGCCGCGGATTGCTCGTTCCAGCGCGCATCGGCGAGCCCGTTATATTGCGATTCCTTTACCGGACCCATGATCGCCCCCCCGACCGCACGGAGTATATATACCGCCGTGATGACGATAGAGGCGCAGGCCAGGACCGTCGCCACCCGATATAGTTCTCCGGTATGCTGCCAGGAGCCCATGAACACGGTGATCTCGGCCACAAAGCCGCTGAAGCCGGGAAGCCCCAAAGAACAAAGGCCCGCGATCACGAACACGGTAGAAATAAAGGGCATTATTTTCAGGAGGCCCCCCAGACGTTCGACCATCCTGGTGTGTGTCCGGTCATAGATCATTCCGATAGCGGCAAAGAAAAGGGCTGTCATCAATCCATGAGAGACCATCTGCATGACCGCGCCGGTGATCGCCGTCTGGGTCAGCATGCCGATCCCCAACAGCACAAAACCGCAATGGCTGACGGAAGAATAAGCATTGATATATTTAAGGTCCTTCTGCATCATGGTGGCAAAGGCCCCATAGACGATGGCGATGGTCGAGAGCAGGATGATATAGGGTGAATATTCATGGGCTGCAACGGGCATGAGAAAGGTCGCTACGCGCAGACAACCATATCCCCCCAGCTTCATGGAAATGCCGGCGAGGAACATGGATGCGGCCGTCGGCGCGGAAGAATGGCCATCCGGTACCCAGGTATGAAAAGGGAAAAGGGCGCCGAAGATCCCAAAGCCGACAAATAAGAAGGGAAAGAACAATCGTTGCACCTCCACAGGAATATTCATCTGTGCGATGGACAGCAGATCGAAAGTATGAGGGCCGCCGCCACCTGCCGCGACACCCGTATTAAAATACAGGCCAAGCAAACCGATAAACACCAGCGCAGAACCGCTCATGAGCATAAGGGCCAGTTTCATCGCGCTGTACTCCTTTGGTCCCGTGCCCCAGATGCCGATAAGCAGGAATTTTGGGATCACCGATACTTCCAGAAAAAAGAAAAGGGTAAAGAGGTCCAGCGAAATGAAAAAGCCATAAGCGCCCACGCTGAGGAGCAGGAGCAGGAAAAAGAATTCTTTGGGCATCGCGGCCATGGTCCAGGAGATCAATATGCCCGCCAGCACGACAAAGGCCGTCAGCAGGATCATGGCCATGGAAATGCCATCCACCCCGATATGATAATGGATATTCAGGGAGGCAAACCAGACATGATCCGATTCGAACAGCATGATGGCCTTATTGCCCGCCGCACGTTCGGCCCTGTACTGAAACAACAGCATTCCTGCGAGGATCAGCTGTACCACCGATCCCGCCAGCGACACCGCACGCACTTGTCTACCCCCCCTGCAGAACAGGAGGACGAGGGCCGTAGCAAAGGGAACGATGATCAGTAATGACAGGTTCATGTTTGTTGTTTTGCGCTAAGCTATTTCCATAAATAAATAAACAAAACGGCCAGCCCGGCTATCCCACAAAAGAAATACAGGGTATAGCTTTGTATCTTCCCCGATTGAATGCCTTTGATCCCTTCCGATATCTTAGCGGTGACGGATGCCAGCGAATTCATCAGTCCATCCACGACGTGCTTGTCGATCCATGCCGCGGGCCTTCCGATCAGATTGAAGATGATTTTTTTCGTTATGAAAATATAAAGTTCGTCGATATAAAATTTCCGGTAGGCCCCTCTGTACAATCCACCGAGCGAGACCACGATCCTAGCAGCCTTGTCATTTTCCTTTTTATAAAGGATCGCAGCTATAAGGATCCCGATAAGCGCAAAGGCCACCGGGGCAGCCGAGAAAGCAAGGTCCATATGGGATTCCGCGGGCAGTCCATCTGTAGTCACCAGTCTGGAGAAGGGAATGAACCCTGCCAGCAGAGTGCAGACTGAAAGGATGATCAACGGGAGCTTCATCGTCAATGTGCCTTCGCCGTGTGAATGACCATGCGCCGCCCCCGCGTGCGCACCGTGAATGGGCGCCGCGTTTGCGTAGTCCGCAGCCGCGATGGCCCGGCCCTGCGGCGCCGCCTTTTTCCAGAAAATGGAAAAATACAGCCGGAACATATAGAACGCGGTCAGCCCGGATACCAGCAGTCCCGTGGCATACACTAATTTATTGGAACGAAAGGCCGCGAGCAGGATCTCTTCCTTGCTGAAGAATCCGGCGAAAGGAGGGATGCCGGAGATGGCGAGGCAAGCGATCAGAAAACTGATATGCGTGATGGGCATCGATTTTCGCAGCCGGCCCATATCGTTCATCTCGTTGCTGTGAACGGCATGGATGATCGCTCCGGCGCAGAGGAAGAGCAGTGACTTGAAGAAGGCATGTGTAAAAAGATGGAACATCGAGGCCGTATATCCCAGCCCCGCCTCGCCACCATATCCGGAAACGCCAAGGGCAAACATCATATAGCCGATCTGGGACATGGTGGAATAAGCCAGCACTCTTTTTATATCCGTCTGGGTGCAGGCGATGACCGCAGCCAGCAAGGCGGAGAAAGCTCCTGTATACGTGACCACCTGCAAGGCAGCAGGATCGGAAATGGCGAAGACCGGGAACAGGCGGGCAACGAGATAGACCCCGGCTACCACCATCGTGGCGGCATGGATCAGCGCAGAGACGGGAGTCGGGCCTTCCATTGCATCGGGCAGCCAGACATGCAGCGGGAACATGGCCGATTTACCCGCTCCGCCTATGAACACGAGCGTCAGCCCCCAGGTGAGCACGGAAATCCCCAGGAATGAAGCCGTTGTCATGTTGGCCAGCTCCGGTGTGGCCGTGGTGAGCCGGTGGATGAGGATCTCAAAATCAAGCGTGCCGGTATTGAAGGACAGGATCAGGATCCCGATAAGAAATCCGAGATCGGCAAAACGCGTCACGATGAACGCTTTTTTGGATGCGGCTACGGCAGCGGGCTTGTCGTAATAAAAGCCGATCAACAAAAAGGAGGACACCCCTACCCCCTCCCAAAAAATATAGGTCTGAAAAAGATTGCCCGAGAGCACCAGCCCGAGCATGCAAAAAGTAAACAGGGAAAGAAAAGCGTAATAGGCTCCGGGCCTTTCTTCGCCTTTCATATAGCCGAGGCTGAAGATATGGACCATCAGCGACACGAAGCTGACGATGAAGATCATCATCACGGAGATGGGGTCGAGGACAATGCTCATATCGATGGAAAGACCGGGTGAGAATTGCAGCCAGGTATATTTCAGGGCAGTGACTGCATGATAAACACCGGCGGAGCCTTCCAGTCCGGAAACCCCGGTTCCCATGCCCGTTTCGCTGGCGAGGAAGAAATAGTCATAGACCGCAAGCAGGGATAGCCCGGTCGAGATCGTCAGGGACAGCGTCCCGACAATGCCGGAAAAATTCCCGATATATTTCCTGCCAAATAGCCCCAATACGAGGAAACTTGCCAGTGGCAATAAGGGGATCCATACTATGTAGCTAAAATTTGACATATTCAGAACTTCATTTCGCCGGCATCTTCGACATCTATCGAATGATGGCTCCTGTATAAATTTATGATGATCGCAATGGCCACCGCGGCCTCGGCAGCCGCGATGGTGATGATAAAGATCGTAAAGAAGAGACCGTCCAGCTTATCGGGATACAGATACTTGTTGAACGCGATGAAGTTGATGTTCACACTGTTCAGGATCAGCTCGACGGACATCAGCATCGTGATCATATTCCTTCTTGTAAAGAAGCCATATGCGCCGATGAAGAAGAGCGCGGTGCTGACAAATAAGATATGTGTCAAGGGAACTTCGTTCATTTCTCCGCTGGTTTTATTTTAATGGCAATGACGATACAGCCTATCATGGCAGCCAGCAGCAATATGCTCACCAGCTCGAAAGGCAGGATATAGCCATGCTCCGTGGTGCTCAGGAGTTGGGTGCCGATATTGGCTACGCTGACCTCCAGAGCAGGCTTCAGGGCCGGCTTGAACCCATATTGATGGATCAGCAGATACGTCAGGGCAAAGCCCGCCGCGACCGCCAGCGCGGAAAAAAGCATTCTGGCAGGCGCAGGTTTCAGCATTTCCATGCCCGACCGCTGCGTAAGAAAAATGGAGAATATGATCAGGACCACGATCCCGCCTACATAGACGATGATCTGCACCGCAGCGATGAATTCCATCTGCATCCAGAAGTAGAGGCCGGCAATGCCCGTAAGCGAGAAGAGGAGCCAGATGGCTGAACGGAAGATCTTTCCGGTGGTCACAGCCAGCAGCCCCGTCCCCAGGATAAAAGCAGCCAGTATATAGAAAACGATCGCAGAAGCACTCATTATTCAACGCCCTCCCTGATTTTAGAGCCCGGATTATTTAATTTTTTGGTGAGCTTGCTCCGGTCCGTCACACTATGTTCAAAGTTCTGCGCCATTTTTATCGCATCCGTCGGGCAGGCTTCGATACAAAGGTTACACAGGGTGCAAAGCTCGAGGTGATAGACAAATGTATCCAACGCCTTTTTCTTTTTGCCTTCCGGCGATACATCGAATTTCGTAATGATCTTGATGGTCGCATTGGGGCAGGCCAGCTCACAGGCGGTGCATCCCGTACAGGCGTGTTCGTTCTGCTCGTCATGGATCATCACCACCTCTCCCCTGAACCGTTCCGGCAGATTCATCGTCGCCCTGTTGTCCGGATATTGCTGGGTGATGATCTCTTTACGATGTGTAAAATAATAGCCCGTCAGCTTCATCCCTTTCAAGAGGGATCTTACGCCACGGTAGACATCGGATATGTAGTCTTTTATAAACATCTTAAAAATGCCATCCTTTTATCGCAATAAATGTCATTAATAATAAATTGACCATGCTGATCGGTAATAAATATTTCCATTCGAGGTTCAGCAGCTGGTCGATCCGCAGACGTGGAAAGGTCCAGCGGAACCACATGATCAGAAAGATCAGAGAAAACGTCTTCCCCATAAACCACAGGGACGAGGGAATAAAGTCCATCACATGATTAAAGCCCGACCAGCTGCCGATATGAAACGGCATCCATCCGCCAAGGAACAGCGTGGCCCCGATGGCGCAAACGATAAATATATTTACGTACTCGGCCAGGAAGAACAAGGCGAATTTCATCCCGGAATATTCCGTGTGAAACCCCGCAGTGAGCTCCGACTCCGCTTCGGCGAGGTCAAAAGGAGCGCGGTTCGTCTCCGCCGTGACGGCGATGATGAAAATGACAAAAGAGATTATTGCGGGAATATGCCCTTTGAAGATCCACCAACCGTTCTGCTGGGAGGCGATGATATCGGAGATCCTCAGACTACCGGTGAGCACGATGATCGATATGATGGAAAGCCCGGCGGACAGCTCATAGCTGACGATCTGGGCCCCGCTGCGCATGGCCCCGAGCAGGGAATATTTGTTGTTGCTTGCCCAGCCGGCCATCAGGATGCCGATGACGGAAAGGGAAGAAACGGCTGTTATATATAATACGCCGATGTTGAGGTCCCAGATCTGGAACCCCCTGGCAAAGGCAACGGGCGCCAGGATCATCATGGCAACGCTGATCACGATATAAGGCGCGAGATTGAATAAGAAGCTGTCGGCCCCATCGGGAGTAAGTCCTTCTTTCATGGCGAGCTTCAGGGTATCGGCCACCGTCTGGAGTGAGCCACCGGGGCCTACGCGATTGGGCCCCAGCCTGATCTGCATATAGGCGGAAACTTTCCGTTCCATCAGGACCAGCACCAGACCCAGGACAGTGAACAAACTTATCGCGGCCAGCCCTACGATCAGGGATTCCAGCAGCACGGCTATCCCGGGGCTGAACTTTCCGTACAGCCAGGCATCGATCGAGTGGGTTATATATTCGATACTGAACATGCTTGTTGTTACCGGTCAATATCCGGTATCACCAGATCCAGCGTCCCCATGATCGCCACCAGGTCCCCGATCTTGTGCCCTCTTGCCATGTGGTCGAGCGCGGAAAGATTGGAAAACCCGGGAGAACGGAATTTGATCCGGTAAGGTGTCATTCCGCCTTCGCTCACGATGTACACGCCGAACTCTCCGCGCGCCGTCTCTATCCTCGAATAGAATTCGCCTTTCGGTAGTTTCAGGACCGCCTTGGTCTTTGCCTGGAATTCGCCTTCGGGAATATTGTCGATCAGCTGTTCGATGATAGACAGCGACTGGCGCATTTCTCCCATCCGGACCAGATAGCGTGCATAACAATCGCCCCCTGTCGCCAGGATCTCCTCAAATTGCAGCTGCCCGTACACTTCGTATGGATATAATTTCCGGATGTCACAGCTTACGCCACTACCTCTGGCCGTCGGACCCGAGCAGCCATACGAAATGGCATCTTCCTTTGAAAGGTAGCCAATCCCCTCCATCCTGGCTTTGAAAATTACGTTATCGGTGACCAGTTCATCGTATTCATCGATCTTCGACCGGAAGAGGGTAATAAACTCCTTCACCCTTCTTTGAAAATTGGGATGCAGGTCGGCCATTACCCCGCCGGGGACCATATAGTTCATGGTCAGTCTCGCGCCGCAGGTCTCCTCCATGATATCGTTGATGGCCTCTCTTTCGCGGAAGGCATGAAAAAAAGGCGTCAGGGCGCCAACGTCCATCGCCAGCGCCCCCCACCAGAGCTGGTGCGAAGCCATACGGGTCAGCTCATCCATCAGCACACGGATCACTTTTGCACGGGGCGGCACTTCGATCTGCAGCCCTTTTTCGACGCAGAGGGCGCAGCCATGGTTGTTGATATGGGATGAAAGATAATCCATCCGGCTGGTCACGTAGATAAACTGCCGGTACGAGAGGCTTTCGCACATTTTTTCTATGGAGCGGTGGATATAACCGAGATGGGGCTCGACCTTTTTTATGGTCTCCCCATTGAGGGTAATAACGAGATGCAGCACACCATGGGTGGATGGATGTTGTGGCCCGAGATTGATCACCAGGTCGCCTTGTTCGGTTGTGCTTAATTCTTCGATCATATTACAGTTTGATCATATTGACCGGATCTTCGTAATCTTTCCGCAATGGCCATCCAATCCATTCGTCCGTCATGAACAGTCTCCGCAGATCGGGATGGTCTGTAAACTTCACTCCAAAAAGATCGTATGCCTCCCGTTCGTGAAATTCCGCGGTGCGCCAGATATCGGATACGGTACTTATTTCGGGATTGTTGCGGTCGAGCCTGGATTTCACCACGAGGGTATGACGGTAAAGCGTCGATTCGAGGTGGTACACCATCGTGAAATGGGTCTTCCAGTCGACGCAGCTGAGACAGAACAAATAATCCAGGTCGAGGCCGGCGGTGAAACGCAGCAGCCTGGCGGACTCCTTCCAGGAGGTCGGATCGATGAGGATCGTTGTCCATTCGGAGCCTTCCTCCAATGTCGCAGATGGCAACAGCTCGCTCAATTTTTGTTTCAGTTCGTCCTTGTTCATAATGGCGTCGACATTATCATCTCCGGTCCCGGCAATCCGGCGTTATTTTTTGAATTATGATTTTTCAACTTTGATCTGTTCGCGGGTCGCGCCGCTCCTGATCTTTTCCTGTAACGTGATCAGCGCATGCAATAAGGCTTCAGGTCTTGGCGGGCAGCCCGCAATATAAACATCTACGGGGATCACATGATCCGCGCCTTTCACGACGGAATAGGTATTATAGAAAAAGGGGCCACCGCTCGTTGCACAGGCCCCCATTGCAATGACATATTTTGGATCGGCCATCTGGTCATACAGCCTTTTCAATACGGGCGCCATTTTATTCACGATGGTGCCGGCAATGACGATCACGTCCGCCTGTCTTGGGGTAGCCCTTGCCACTTCGAACCCAAAACGCGCCCAGTCGTATTTTGCGGCGGCAGTAGACATCATTTCTATGGCGCAGCAGCTGGTGCCGAATACCAGGGGCCAGAGCGAATTGGAGCGAGCCCAGTTGATGATATCATCGAGTTTGCTCAATACGATGCCACCACCCGCGGTAGGATGCACTTCTCCGGGAAAGGGCTCGGCAGCCTGCGGGGAAGAATGCTCCGGGCCGGCAGGGCTGATCTGATCTCCTACATCCATTTCAACGCTCCTTTTTTATGTGCGTACAAAAATCCCATGAACAGGACAAAAAGAAACACGACGATCTCTCCCAGCGCCAGCATCCCTACCCTTCTGACCACAACGGCCCAGGGGTATAAGAAGATCAGCTCCACATCGAAGATGAGGAAGATTAGCGCGTACAAATAGTAACCGACATTGAATTGATTCCAGGGAGAGCCATCCGTTGGGATGCCGCACTCGTAGGCCTGCCCTTTCTGGGGGTTCTTGGTTCCCTTTACGAAAATCCTGGCAACGGCCATTCCCCCGGCTGCAAAGGCGATCCCGGCCAAAAACAGTACGATAAGCGACGAGCTTCCCATGGGTATGAGGCGATTTATTCCATACTAATATACCAAAATATCACTGGCAAAATCCAAATCCGGCATTTTCCCGGTGAATTTGGCGGGGTGGGATTTGTTTTAGCCGTTAAAAATGGATAAATTAGAGGGTATGATCGTACCCTGGATCTCCAGCCAGGCAAAAAGGTACTCAGGCGACAGACTGCAAAGCTTTCCATTTACAACAGGATCCTTCACTTTTAAATCTAACGATTGTGGCAACCGTAAAATTTACCGTTGAATTGATTGTCGCCGGTCATCGCCTCGACAGCTTCAAAAAACTCGCCAGAGAAATGAATTCGATCGTAAGGAAAGACGAGCCCGGCACGCTGCAATGCCAGTGGTTCTTCCACGAGGGCGACGACAAGTGGTACCTCACGGAAATGTTCACGGATTCCAACGCTTTTCTCAAACACCTTAACGATGTAGGCCCTCAGCTGGAGGCGCTGCTCGACGTGGCCGAAGTAAGCCGGTTTGAAGTATTCGGCGATCTATCCCATGCCGCAAAGGCCGTGATCGCCAGTTTCGGTGTAAAATATTTCACCTTATGGGATGGGGTCAGCCGCGAGGTTTTGCCCATGGGGGTATAAGGGGATCGGCAAGCCTGCGCGGGCGCAGACCTGCCGATGAGATCATTTCCTTTTCAAATACCAGCCAAGCCATAATCCGCAAAGGGCCCAGCTTATAAGGGCATCCCCCAGATGCGCCATGATATCCGCTTTCGGATACCAGATATGGACCGTATAGGGTGAGTTGATAAATACGATAATACCGGTGAACAAACAAGCGGTAAAAATGGTACCGAATGCCGGGGGCAATTTCATCAGGATCCAGCAGAGGAAGGCTACCATAATGATATCCACGATGAGTCCCCTGATGATATTGGAACTCATGCTCATATCAAGGGCCTTATGATACTGAAGCTGCGCCCAGGGCTTCCCCATCCTCGCCGGAAGGTCCTTTTCCATTACTTCTCTTGGAGTCCCTTTGGGATAGGAGGGTAATTCATAAGAACCGTCTTCCGAGAACTGCGAGCTAAGATAGCTCAGGATGCTATCCTGTTTGGGCGTGTATTCCTGTCCGGCATGGTGAAGGTCCAGCACTGTCCAGGACATTGTTTGCCAGATAAAAATGATGATCCCGCCGACCAGCGAACCGATTAGGAGTTTTTTCATATCAGCAAGTTTTGATTTTAAGGTAAAAGATACATAGAATAATTAAATGATAATTTTTAGTGCCATGCGGCTGTCACGGCGGGTCGGGCAGGCGAGCAGAGGACGAAGGGGCAGGCTCATATGCGGATCAGACGGGCTCAATCCATGCGGCATAGAGATCGCCGCCATGGTAGACGGAGGGATGGGTCGCGAGTTTCTGGACCATTGCATAACCGGCGGCGGCAAACAGCGGCTGGAGGGAAGCATAGCTCACCGGATAAGGGACCCAGGTGGGTACAGGGCGGTCGCTGTCGTATTCCACGATGAGGAAGGGAGCGCCGGGGTTCATACAGGCTTTCAGCCTGCCCAAAAATGCGGGCTTGTCCTTTACATAATGCAGGGAATTGGCCATGAGGATGCCATCGAGGTTACGAAGGCCGGTATCGCCTTTTTCAAAATCCAACTGCAAAGCCTGGATCGAAACGCCACCGGGTGTAGTCTGGGAAAGAATGCCGGGACCTTTGTCGACGGCAAAGATGATGCTCCGGCCGGGAAACATCCGGGCCAAAGCCTCCGTAAAGATCCCCGACCCGCTGCCCAGATCGGCCCAGATGGGAGGAACTATACCGGAGGAAATGGGCGCACCCTTTATCAGTTGAAAGGCTTGTTCGGGATTCATTATCATAAAAATAATCCTATTTTAGTCCTGACTGTATCGAAACCGGACAGCAGATGTAATAAAAATGAACCGCAGCGACTACAGTAAACAAGGCAAATTATTGCATGTCAACTGATTAAGATAGTGGCACGGGATTGTCAACAAGCAGACAGGATCATAAAAACACGTCACATGTTCAGAAATTATTGGAAGATCGCCGTACGCAGTCTCCTGCGGAATAAAGTGAACAGCATTATCAATATTGCCGGCCTGGCGATCGGCATTGCCTGCGTTATTTTTATCTCCTTGTATGTGCAGGATGAATTCCGTTTTGACAAAGGATTTAAAGACCCCGGGCGTATTTACCAGGTAAATCTGGAAGGCGTTTTCGGCGATCAGCCTTTCAACCGGTCGTTCACTCCCCCACCGGTGGGACTCGCCCTTAAGACCGAATTCCCGGAAGTAGAAAGTTATACAAGAGCCACTCACCTGAACCATGAGATCATCCATAACGGAGGGCCCGATGGAGCCGGCAGCTCCTTTACGGAAAAAGATCTCTGGGCCGTCGATTCGAATTTTTTGCAGGTCTTCAATTACCCGATGGCAGAAGGCGATGCTGCGGGCTGTCTGATAAAATATCATTCCGTTGTGCTGACGCAAGCCACTGCGAAAAAGTATTTCGGAAAAGAGCCCGCCATTGGAAAGACCCTCCTTTTCGATGAATACAAGGACCCGTTCGTCGTCACGGCCGTACTCCGGGACCTTCCGGAAGCCTCCTCCATGCAATTCGGGATCCTGATGCCCGTGCGGGATTATCCCCTGATCAAACGCTTCACCTGGAGCTGGGTATTTTGCGCCATGAGCACTTTTGTGGTGCTGAACGAGAAGGTGGCCAGCGATCCTGTAGCCATACAGCGGCTCCAGGCCAAATTCCCGGATATGGTAAAACGGCTGGCCGTAAAGGCATTCGAACGCATCGGGCAGCCTTATGATGAGTTCCTCCGCAAAGGCGGAAGATGGAATTTTTATTTACAGCCCCTGGCGGATATCCATTTACATTCCAGCGGCATCGGCAGTCCGTTTACCAATATAGGAGACATCAAGTATGTCTATATTTTCTCCGCGATCGCCGTATTCATCATCATACTCGCCTGTGTGAATTTCATGAACCTGTCCACGGCCCAGGCGCTGCGCAGGGCGCGGGAAGTGGGTGTACGCAAGGTGCTGGGCTCCTTGAAAGGACAGCTGATCCGGCAGTTCCTTGCGGAGGCCTTGCTTTATTCAGGCATCGCCACCATCCTTGCCTTGTTGCTGCTGGCCCTGCTGATGGAGCCTTTTAACGCCGTTGCGGGCAAGAGCCTGCAATTCTCCGATCTGTTCCATCATGGGATCTGGGCCTTTATCCTGCTGCTGGCTATTGTTACCGGGATGTTGGCAGGCAGTTATCCCGCATTCTACCTTACCTCTTTTCAGCCGGTGGATGTGCTGAAAGGCGGCAACCTGACCTGGAAGAGCTCCGGCAACCGGCTTATCCGCAACGGCCTGGTCGTATTCCAGTTCACCGTATCCATCACGCTGATCATCTGCACCGCCCTCGTGTTCCAGCAACTGCAATACACCCGCAATAAAGATCTTGGCCTGAAGAAAGACAATGTGATGATCATTCCGAATATCGAGAAGCTGAAGGGCGCTGCGGAAAGTTTCCGGCAGGAGGTGGCCAGGATCCCCGGCATCGATCATACGAGCATCTCTACCGGCGTGCCGGCCAACGATTTTTCTAATTTCACCGATTTCTATGTGCCGGAGACCAATGGCGTCACCGAGCGCCTGGCAAAAGATATTCCGCTGTCCTCCTATATCGTCGACGAGGATTTTGTCCCGGCCCTGCACCTGACCATCACCCGGGGAAGAAATTTTTCAAAAGAATTTTCCGACTCCGCCTCCGTGATCGTCAATGAGCGGACGGCCAGACAGATCGGCTGGAAGGAACCTCTGGGCAAGCTCCTTAAATATCCGGGGGGAGGGCAGACCTTCAAAGTGGTGGGCGTGATCAAAGACTTCAATCTTTCGTCCCTGCGGGATACCATCGCCCCATTCGCCTTATTCTATGTGGCCTCGAAATCCAACAACAATGGAGTTTATTTTGCGATAGCCAGTATCGGGACCGGCAATCCCAGCCAGGTATTACGCCAGGTCGAGAGCAAATGGAGGGAATATGCGCCGGGAACGCCCTTCGATTATTCCTTTCTCGACAAAGATTATGAGGCGCTGTACCGTTCGGAGCAACGCATGGGCACCGTGTTCAGCATTTTCACCTTTTTGTCCATCGCGGTGGCCTGTCTGGGCCTGTTCGGCCTTTCCGTATATACGGCCGAAAGAAGGGTAAAAGAGATCGGCATCCGGAAGATCCTTGGCGCCTCCGTCACCAGCGTGATCTCTTTATTGTCCAAAGATTTTTTAAAGCTGGTCATTCTTTCTGCGCTGATCGCTTTCCCCATTGCCTGGTGGGCTACGGGCAAATGGCTGGAAGATTTCGCCTACCGGACACCCATCAGCGTCTGGGTATTCATCGGGTCCGGTCTGATAGCCGTTTGTGTCGCCTTGCTGACGGTGAGTATCCAGGCGGTAAAGGCGGCGCGGGCAAATCCGGCGGACAGTTTAAGAGCTGAATGACCGCCCACATGGCTGATCCTACTAAAATCAGCCGTGTCCTCACGCGTCTTCTGAGCTGAATAAATTAAATCTTTTATATGTTCAGGAACTATTTCGCTGTCGCCTTCAGGAGCCTCGTAAAAAACAAGCTGTACAGCTTTATCAATATCGGAGGTCTTTCGATAGGCATCGGCGCCTGCATGCTCATCCTGTTGTTCGTCGCCCATGAGCATAGCTATGACAAGTTCCATAAGAACGCGGACCGGATCTATTCTTCGTACACCAAAGTGAGGATCGGCGATGATTCCATGCAACTGCCGGTCATGAGTTACCCCACCGGGCCTTCGGTGTTAAAGACCGACCCTTCGGTGGAAAGTTTTTTGCGGGTGCAGGAATCCTACCAGAAGAAAACAGTAGAAGACCCCGCCTCTCCCAAGGTGAAATTTGCCGAAACAGGATTTTCATTCGCCGACAGCAATTTTTTCAGCTTCTTTTCTTTTCGTCTGAAAGAGGGCAACCCGGCGCTGGTCCTTGCCAGGCCCTTCAGCGTCGTCATCAGCGAAGAGATGGCGAAGAAATATTTCGGTAATCGCGATCCCGTAGGAAAGCTGCTGAAATATGACAGCGCCTATACCTTCGAGATCACCGGGGTCTATACTGATCCGCCATCCAATTCCAGCATCCGCTATGGCTTCGTCGCTTCCTTATCGAGCCTGCTGTCCATGAAACAAGGACCGGAGATCCTGAAAGAAGAAGGGGTGGCCTTCGGCAGCTTCATAACGTATTTCAGGCTCAGGCCAGGGGCCCAGCCCGTGGCCGTCCAAAACAGCATCCTTAAATTATCGCACCAGGGCAAACAGGCCGATTGGGCGCCAGCCACCTATTACCTGACCCTCCTGACCAATACGCATCTGGGCATGAATTTCGACGATGATGAAAATATAAAATATCTGACCCTGTTCCCGCTGGTGGCCGGTCTGATCCTTTTGCTGGCCCTGATCAATTATATGAGCCTTGCTACGGCAAGGGCGACCCTACGCGCAAAGGAAGTCGGTGTGCGCAAGGCTTCGGGTGCAAGCCGGTGGAAAATAGCGCAGCAATTTTATCTGGAATCCGCCATCTATACGTTTCTTGCCTTTGCGGGCGGCTATCTGCTGTTCAGGCTCGCCCAACCTGCATTTTTTCACCTGATCCAGCTGACCATCGATCCGTCCTTTATCTATCAGCCGGTCGTTCTCCTGAGTTTCAGCGGGCTGCTGGTCGTCACCATCCTCATCGCGGGCACCTACCCTTCGCTGGTGCTGTCTTCCTATAAACCGGTTGCCGTCCTCTATGGAAAAATGAGTAAACAGAAAGGGGGGCTGGCTATCCGGAAATCGCTGACCATTCTGCAATTTTCCATATCGATCACGCTGATCATCTGTAGTCTTTTCATGGGGCGTCAGCTCGATTTTTTCAGACATACCGCGACCGGAGTGAACCGTGAAAATGTGCTGATGGTGAGTTTCGCGCATACGATCGGTGATCATTATCAGGCTTTCAAAAGAGATGTTGGCGGTCTGTATGGGATCAAACAGGTAGGCACCGCACATTATGCGCTGTATATGGCTTATGACATGGATGAGGCGAACCTTGAAGGGAAGAAAGCAAAGATCTCCATCATCCATATGTCGGTTGATGAGCCGCTGATCTCGCTCCTGCAGCTGCAATGGAAAAACAAACCCCTCAGCGCATCCGTTTATTCAGATGACCATCAGGTGATCGTGAACGAAGCGGCTGTCTCGAAGCTTAACCTGTACCCAAATCCGCTTGGAAAACAGATCATGATCTCCAACAAGAAATATGCGGTCGCGGGCGTAGTAAAGGATTTTGTGTATAATTCACTCCATTCGAAGATCGGGCCGCTCTGTCTGTTCGTGCAGAAAGAGGGATCTGTCAACTGGGGAGCATCCGTGAATGGCTGCCTTTATGCGAGGATCCGGCCGGGAACGAACCTCCCAACCCTGATCGAAAAAGTAAAGAATATCTACGACCGGTATGACTCCAACACACCTTTTGAATATTTGTTCATGGACGACGCTTTTAATGACCGCTATAAGGCCGAAGATAGGCTCGCGGGGATCATGGGAATGTTTACGGGGCTCATCGTCCTGATCGCCTGCCTTGGATTATTCGGGCTCGCCTCTTTTACGGCCACCCAGAAAACAAAGGAGATCGGGATCCGAAAGGTCCTTGGGGCAAGTCTTCAAAGCCTGGTACTCTTGCTGACCAAAGATTTTGTCCTGCCCGTGCTGGCGTCGATCCTCGTCGCCGTGCCGGTGGCCTGGTGGCTTATGCATAAATGGCTGAATAATTTCGCCTATAAGACTAAGCTGGGCTGGGAAGTCTTCTTTTTGTCCTCGGCAGCCGCGTTGATCATCGCCATCCTCACGGTAAGCTTCGAGTCTTTTGGCTCGGCGAGGACGAATCCGGCGAAGAGTTTACGCTCTGAATGAACTACCCACATCGCTGGCGCTTCCAGGATCAGCCACGTCCGCACGCGTCTTCTGAGCTGAATAAGCCACACAAAAAAAGGGCAGGAAATTCCTGCCCCCAAAGCTCCACCGGATAAACGGCCTGGTTAAGGCGTACTACATTTTCTTCATCATATCGTGGCACTTCTGCGCCTCGTTGAGATGCATCTTTAACGTATGCAGGGAACTGTCGGCAAAGGCCCTGATATCGGAATCCGAACCGCTTTTTGCCTCTGCTTCAAATGCCTTGATATCTTTTTTATGATCGTCTACCATCATGCTGATATAGGCCTTGTCAAAATCCTTCCCGCTCTTCTTTGACAGATCGTCCATTTCTTTCTGCTGATCGGGCGAGAGTGCGGTGGGTGTGGTTATATTCTTCGAAGTCGCTACGGTCTTCAGTTTGTCTCCCAGATTGGTATGATCTTTTTCCATCATAGCCCCAAAATCCTTTACATCTTTTGCCATCCCTTTCTGCTGGGCTAACTGACCGAACTGAACTTCCATCATTCCTCCGCTGGTAGCTTCCACCACAAACTGGGCGTCATCCTTGCTGACTGAAACAGGCACAGAGGATACCGTCTGGCTGGCAGAGCTATCGATCTTTGCAACATTGGAGTCCTTGGCTTCCTTTGCGCTGTCTTCTTGTCCGCCGTTGTTACAACTCAGACAAGCGACGCCGAGCGCGAAGGCGGTACAATAATTAAAAAGATTTTTCATGCTGTAGATTTTTATTTTATAAAAATTTTATCTGACCTATTCAAAAGATATGCCATGAAAAATGACGGCGACCTAATAAGATTGTAAGGCCAGTTCCGGAGTTTCCAGATAATAAGGCTTGTAACCGGGACGGCTGGTGGATACCCAGGAATAGACCTGTCGGCGAAGCTCTTGCAGCCATCCGGGATAGGAAGCGGGCGCGCTTTCGAAATAGTCAGCCTTCCCCATCTTTACTTTTATCAGCACAAGGTGGTCGCTGGCTTTTCCCTTTATGTCCTCGTGCATCAGGCCATTGAACTCTTCGGGGTCGGTGACGATAAAGGCCCTGCCTGTTATATGGAGGAAGAAGCGTTTGCCCTTTCTGAAAAATTCCAGCTTCACCGGAAATTCCCTGTCGAACTCGTGGAGAGCTTGCCTTGGCCGGGGGACAAAAAACCACATCTGCCCCAGTTCGTCCACCTTTAAAATGGTCACGATGGTGGTGGAGATCCGTAAAAGGGAAGTGTTCTGACTGAAAAACAAGGCGCTTCTCAAATCCTGTATCTTTTCACGTAGAAAATGGAAATCTGATGGATTCAACATAACTGACATTTTAACAAATAATTTCAAATCCAATACCACTCCCTGATCTGCCTGGAATCCGGGCAATCAAACCGGTATAGAACCGCTCATTATCAATGAAAAAGAAAATGTTGCCTGGCGGACGGAATTGGGTGATGCGTTTTTCCCGTTTAAAGGAAACTGGGTATGCTGAGGAAAAAATTGCACAATATACTGTGCAGTGAATCGGTCCAGCCGGGTGTTTGTGTGATTTGTGGGGTTTGCGGGATGGGTGAAAGCATGTTAGGGGGGACGCCAAAATATCTGGCATAGTTTTTTAATGCTTTAGCACGTTAATGAACCTGAAGAATAAAGGACAGAGCCCTGTGTCTACAGGGCTTTATCCGTTTTATCCCCGTCCGGCACGCCAAACCTTTATTCCGGGTGGCGCGAAATCTTATTCCGGGCGCTCCAAATCCAATCAAAAGACATCGGGTTCGTGCAACCGCTGCAAGACTATCAGCTGACGTTCGAGCAGCCGGCGGATATTGGCAGGAAAATCCATTTCTGTGGTAAGGGCCAGTTCGTATGCTGCCTGCACTGATTCTTCCCCGTATTCAAGCGCTGCCAGAAGTGACAGCGGGTCCGAGCCTGAAAAATCGACCTTCCTGGCCAGCCAGAACCTGTATAGCTTTCCGGCCACCGTTTTATGTGTCACAGGCGAACCCCCCAATCTTAATATTTCAGAATGAAGGTCATTCACAAATGAACGGCTATCGATCGATATTTTGTAGAAGGCGTTCCGAACGCCGGGGTCTTTTTCAATATCTTCCTGTGAAGCTCGTTCATATCCCGCGATCCGGTCGCCGTTTATACGGATCAGATCGCCCAGTTCCTCGATTATTCTTGCTTTGCTTTTCATAAAAAAAATTTAACGGGTAAATACACTAACAATAAACCCGGCAGAAATTGCCGGGCTTATTCTGCACATTGCTTCCACACACTGCTTATTTTTTCATCTGCGGGATCTTCTTTTTCGTCCCTTCCGGATCGTCGGTTATTTCCAGATCTTTGTCCGGGTCCTGGGTATCCGATCCTGCAGAGGATGTTCTGCCCGAACTATGCTTCTGAGCTTGTTTTTTATCCTGGCTGGAATTCTTGTCTTGTTTGGAATGATCCGACTGGTGCTGATCCTTGTTCGAATTGCTTTTTGTGTTTGTCATAACAGTACTTTTAATTGTTAATGAGGATTGATTCTGTACAAAGGGAGAAAAAACAATGCCAGGGAGGGTGTAGGCGGGAATGCCGGCAGACGCTGCATGGATGGGTAAGAATTTGCAGAACTGGGGTGGGATTGGGACGGTGAAAGTCGATCAGAAGGGATACCCGATGGCAAGGTTCAGGACGAGATTGGAAATGTCGGTTGCCTTATTCCATACCCATTTTGACCCATTCGGCAACCAGGGATAGCGGACCGGGACGGCGACATCCACCCGCAGGACGAGAATGCTGAAGTCGAAGCGGAGGCCTGTTCCCACCCCAACGGCCACATCGTTGAGGAAATGGCCGGTAAAGGTAGAACCAGGTCTGCTGGTATCCGCCTGACGCGTCCAGATATTGCCGGCATCCACGAACAAGGCCCATCGTACGATCGAAAACAGCTTGGCCCGGTATTCCGCATTCATCTCCAGCTTGACGTCCCCGGGCTGGTCGGCTATGAAAATATTTTTATTGGGATTACCCGGAAAATAGCTGCCGGGACCAAGGGCCCTTGAGCGGAAGGCCCTTATATCATTCGTCCCGCCTGCGAAGAACTCTTTTATAAAGGGCATGGTCGAGCTGTTGCCATAGGCGATCCCTACCCCGCCGGTGATCCTGCTGACAAAAGAACTAAACTTGCCCAGCGTAAGGTAATGTCTGAAATCGACCTCGAATTTTGCATATTGAGAAAACGGCGTGTTGAAGATCTGCTTTTCTTTTCCCTTTGCGATATCTGCTCCCGTGATCAATCCCAATAAATTCCCCGAGAGGTCGATCGTCCCATTGAAATAAAAATTATTCAAATTGCGGCTGGCCCTTGCCTGGGAGTTATAGTTGAAATTATAGGAGGTCCCGATGATGAACTGTTTTTCAATGGCCCTGCGCAAGGCAATATTGGAGTCGAGGACAGCCGCCTGGTAGGCCGGATCGATATTCGTGGGCCTGACATAGTTCACGGTAACAAGGGTCAGTTGATGTTCTGTCTGCACCGACTGCTTGAAAATATAGCCAAAGGAGGTCTTGGCGGAGGTCAGGGTATATTGCGAGCTTCTGTCGAAGAGCTCATAGCCCGCGCTGATCCTGGTCTTGGGGACGAAGGCGCTGCTGGTCGACCAGTGAAATGGAGAGACGATACGGGGTATGTAGAGATTGAGGTCTATCCCACCCCTCCGGGTAGCGATCTTCTGGCCTGTGCCGATGAATTGTTCTTCCAGCCCGGCATATACCGTGGCGGTGAATAATTCGGCGCCCCTGAAAAAATTCCTGTTGCGCCAGCTCACGGAGACTTCTCCGCCGGTGGAATTATCCGAACGGGTAAGCCCCGAGACCTCCGTCTGAATGGATTTTTTCTTACTGGGGTTCAGGTAATAATAGGCATTGAGCTTATTTCCAAGGGAGGAATCTACCGGTTCGAACCGTGGCTTCACGAATTTAAAGGCCCCGAGACTGACCAGACGGCTCAGGGAAAGGTTCTGGCTATTCGTACGGTAGAGCGAGCCCGGCCTGAAGACAAGCGTATTGCTGAACAGGGATGGCTTGAACAGATGCGCGGTATCGATGATCCTGTACCCTTCCGGAGTGATCTCCGCATGGTTTCGGCTCGTATCCGTATGCAGATCGAATTCCGCATAGACCGTCACGTCATTGATCGTATATACCTGTTTCGCCTTGTAGGGCGTCTCTGGCTTGACGAAGACCTTCATGTCCACCTGATGATCGCCTACGGTGGAATCGATGTCTATCAGCAGGTAGTTCGGGTTGAAATAATAATATCCACGGTTGTGCAGCCGGGCATCGATGCGGGCTCTTTCCGCCTTGATCAGATCCAGATCATAAGGCTGACCTTTCTGAAGGAGGGACCTTCTTTTCAGGGTATCGATCTGGCGGTTGATCCCATCATTGGTGTCTGCGGGGAAGCCGACATTCCGTATGGTGTAACGGGGGCCGACCTGAGCCGTAAACACTGCGGTAAGCAGCTTCTGCTTTTTCAGGGTGCTGCTCAGGATGACGGTATCGCGAAAAAAACCCTTATTCTCGAGGTGGTTCTGCATGACCTCCCTGTTCTTTTCCAGCAGGGTTGGCGTCGCGAGGACGGGAGGCTCTCCCACTTTGTACTTGAGCCAATGTTTGAATCCTTTGTTCTTTTTTGGATTGCCGGCGATATTATAGATCCATAATTTAAATCGTATGCCGAGGATCTTGCCATTGAGGCGGGGTCTCAGGAGATCGTCGAGCTCACCCCTCAACACCTTGGTTGCTTTATGGGTGATCTTTGCCGATGACTGGATCTCTACCTTATTGCCGGCATACAAGCTCTGCCCTGTGCCCAGGTATTTCGCTTCCTTACAAGCCGTGCCAAAGAAAACAAGGCAAAGAAAATATATCCAGTTTTTACTCGGCATTATCAATTATTTGTGATCGTCCTGTCTGTCGTTTTGGTTGCCGGTTTATCAGGTGAGGCCGGTTTATCGTTTGTATTGGCAGGCGGCGGCGCCGGGCCGGGTCCAGTCGCCGGCTTGCTGCGTCTGCGTTCTCTTTCTTCCAGCCTTTCTTCTTTTGTACCTCCGAATATTTCCCTGAACTTATCGTAGTCGAAAGTGAGAATGAAGCTGACGCCGGTCTCGACCACCTGTCCTTCCACGACGGCCTCATACTGATTCTTCCGGTATGCCCTCAGCGCATAGCGGCCGTCTTTCGTGAGCTTATAATCAACGGCAACGTCGCCTGCGATATTCGAAGCTTGCTGGTTGGGGTTGCCCGCGCCCTGCACGTCGAAGTTGCTGCCGACATTTACCGTGATCCTGTCGTTAAAAAGCCTTTTTGATACCGACACGTTCAGCTCCGTATAGTCCTGTTCGGTGCCGGTGCTGAAATCCTGCTGGTTGTTCAGGTCGAAATGAATATCCACGCCTTTGATGAGGCTGCCTGCCAACTGGTCCAACTGATTGGTAAGGATCTGGCTGGCGCTCTGGAATGCCAGGCTGTTGAGGCTGGTGCCACCACCGGCAGCGCTCTGGAGCGGATCCTCACCCACGAACCGGTTCAGCAACAATAAGGCAAAGACCTGTTTGTTCAGCTCCGATTCCTGAACACGGATCTGCTGTAACCGCTGATCTACATCCGGCCACAATGCCAGCGTGGAAGTGGGCAGGGTAATGTCGAAGGTGATCTTTGGCTTCAGCAATTCCCCTTCCATTTTCAGCGTAACAAGAAAAGGAAGCTTCTGTTTGAATTTATTGATCTCGGTCTGGGTGCGGCCGGCGATCTCGTTTTCGATCAGATCGATGGAAGGCGTATTGGCCGTATAGGTAGCCGTAACGTCGAGGGTTGCCGTGGTCGGGTCGCCGGTGAAGGTGATCGTGCTGCCGTGCTGGATCTCGAATTTCCTTTTCAGGACGTCGAGGGAAAGGTTGTATGCGCCGCTCTCCACCTCGAAGCCTCCGGTGAGGTCGGTCTTGCCGCTCTTATCCATCCCAAACACCAGGTTGGATCGGCCCCTTGCCGTCAGCGCATCACCGTTGCGTTCATCGATGATGATGGTAAAAAGAGCGCTGCTGTCCGTCTCGATGCTGAGGCTGACATCCATGCCTTTGATCTTGGCATTTCTGGCCTTCAGGGCAATGGCTGCACTGTTCACCGTGGTGTCACCGGGATGGTCCTTGTCGATAAATCTTACCACGCCTTCCCTTTCCACGACCTCGGGATTGTTCTCCGGCAGCACGAACGTAAAATCGGTGCGTTTATTGATGCGCAGGTTGCCATCCGCGGAAAGATCGTCCTTTGGGTTGCCGGTGATATTGAATGCGGCATCGATATTCATCTTACCGTAGAAAATCCTGCTCGTCGTCTGGGGGGCATTCACCAGCCGGAAATTACTGGCATTGAAAGTGAGGTCCACATCAAAATCCCTGTAGTTGTCCGTATTGACGTTGCCATCGATGGTGGCCTTGTTCCCTGCGGAATCCTGCATGGAAAATTTTGAGAAATTAAATCCGTCGTCGTCGAACTCGATGTTGTCGTTGGAGATCTTCAGGGGCTCGCCTGAAATAAGCGGCGTGATGAGGGTGCTGTCAAAATGAAGCTTGCCATTGATGCCGGGCTTGTCCATGGTGCCTTTGATCACCAGCGACCCTTTCAGAAAACCTTTCATGTCCTGGACCTGGGATGTCGCAAAGGGCTTCAGCGAAGCGAGGTTCAGGCTGTTCAGGTCCAGCTTCATATCCACGCGGCCTTCTCCCGTATAATATTCGCCCTTTACTTCCATGTCGTTCTGGTTGCCTTTCAGGGTGATGTCCGCGGCAAAGGCGTTGGCTTTTTCGTTATTCACTTTGATGGCGAGATCACCGACCGTATCCTTTTTAAAGGTGAGGCCTTTTATCGTCAGGTCGGAGGTAAAGACCGGGCTGGACAGTATATTTTTTATTTCGGCCTTCCCATTCAATACTCCGTCGACGGACAGCGAGTCCTGATCGGCAAACCGGCTGAGCGTGGCCAGGCGGAAGTCGGTGAAGGCAATATCGACGGGTGAGGTTGCGGCTGGCGGATTGCTGTTGATCTGTAAGGATTCCCCTTTATTGCTGATCTTAAAATTATTGACGACCAGCCCCGCCGAATCGTAGAGGATATAATTATCGCGGCTCACCGTCCACTGATCATAGTCCAGCAGCAGGCTGTCGGGATTCATGATGAATTTGAGGCCGTCGCCCAGCTTATCCAGCTGTCCTGCAACCTGGTATCTGTTCTTTCCCTTGCTATCCTTTAATAAGACGGTAGAGAACAGATGGTTATCGGCCAGATGGCCTTTGAGGGAAGTCTGATGAAGCTCGAAGCCGCTGCCGATCCCGCCGGCCAGCTGGACGCCATATTGCAGCTGATCGGGACCGGTAGACGCGTAAGCCGTGACCTGGCGAAGGGTCTGGTTGCCGGATCTGATCAGCGGAGCATTCAGCAGGAAATGAAGGTCCTGCTCGCTGCTGTTGAGGGTGACCAGAAAGCCGACGCTGTCCGAGCCCTTCAGCGATGGCATATAAGCCAGTACCAGCGGTGAAGGGCGGAGCGTTCCTTTTAAGTCCCATTGCTGGGGCGTGAAGGTAGAATCCTTGTACCCATCGATATGGTAATAGCTGTTGACCGCCTGTTGCAGGGCCTGGGCCATTTCGGTGATCTTATAGGTACCGCTGAGGTCAAGGTCCGCCATTTCCGACTGGAAGCGGATGTCCTCCATGTTACCCACTCTTCCGGCAACCAGCAGAATACTGTCTGTATGGAAGTGCTGCTGGCCGCTGACCATGGAAATACCGGCGATCTTCAGGTTACCCTTCAGCGAGTCCGGGTTGGTGCTGGCGAAGTCGGCGAGGATATGGCCTTTGAACTGCAGGGTGTCCTGCATCAGATGCAGCGCGTGCATGTCGAGGGTATCGATCTTCCAGTCTAACTGGACGGCAGGAAATTTTCCCGACAGGTTGGCCTTTGCGCTGAGGGCAAAACGGATGGCCTCGTTATCGATGGAAGATTGCAGCGCCATACGGCGGTCGGCAATGGATCCGGAGAAAAGCATGTCCCGATATTCATATTTTTTGATGATGCCCGATATGATCTTTCCATCGAGGGTCGCATTCGCCGAAGCCAGGGTCAGTCCCTTCCCTTTGGCGGCGAAATCAGCCGTAAGCAATCCCCAGGTCTTGCTGTCCTGAAGAATGTAGGCGAGGTCGAGGGCCCTGGTCTGTACCGTGAGATCATAGCTGGCGTTTGCCGTATCACGGAATTGCCGCACCGCACCTTTGAGCGTGACGGTGCCGGAGCTGGTCAGGATCGTGAGGTCGGTGAGCACATTATCCATACTTCCATTGAGCCGGCCTTTGACCGTAAAGCGGTCGGGAATGCTGATCTTCGATGGCAAGGTGTTTGGGGGCAGGAGCGCTGTGAGGCCCCGGCGGCTGCCGGACAAGTTGCGGATATGGAGGTCGGCCGCCACTCTTTTTGTATCCATAACATGATGAAGTGTACCACTGAGGTCAATTTTCAGGTCCTGCAGACCGCTGAACTGAAGGGTCTCCACCCGGAGGGCTTCCATGCTCCCTTTTATGCGGGTATTGACCAGCCAGATATCGCCGGGATGGGCGAATGCGGGCTGGGAACGCAGGGAGGGAGCGAACTGCAGGATATCTTTTATCTGCACCCTGCTGCTGGACAGGTCGAGATCGACATACGTATGTGCCGGGTCTTTCTGAATGGCCGCCAGAGAAGAATAATTCAGGATCAGGTTGCGCTGTAACAGCGTGCCCGGCGTTCTCAGCATCAGGTTCCTCAGGAAGGCCTGGTGGCCGGTGTACCCGAAATTCACCTGAAGCTGGTCCAGCTCGAAGCCCGAGCGGTCTTTAAAAGAACCCCTGGTAATGGCGCCGCCGATGGAGTCCTTGCTATAAGAAAGATCTTTGGAATGCAGGGTGAGCCCGGTAAGGTCCAGGTGCCCGTAATCCACACCCGTTTGCTGCCGGGGCTGATCGTCATTATCGAATTGAATATGATTGCCGTTGAGCTCGATGAGGGCGGCGGTAAAGCGCCAGTCGCCGCCGGAATTGTCTGCTGCCGGCCCAGTCGGGTCGGGACTGGCGGATGGAGCCGGGTGGCCTTTCGGGGAGCCCTGGCCCCGGGGTGATCCTGCTGATGGGCTTTTCGTCTTGCCGATATGCACCAGGACCGTGCTGCTGTCCATTTTCAGGTCCTTCAGGGCGCCAAGCTGTTTGTCCAGATCGAAGCGTTGCACATTGGCGCTTAGCTGGCCAAGATGCATGCTTGTGTAAAAAGCATTTACCGTATTACGATACTCCAGATCGCTGCTCTCGAGGTCGATCTTCCCGATGTCGAGGCGGAGGGGCTGTGAGGCGGAGGTCTGGGACCGGGAGGCGCCGCCGGCGGATCCCTTTACGGGCTCATGCGGGGCGGATGACGGAGCGGATGACGGAGCGGTGGCAGGCGATGGGATTGGCGCGGACGCCGACGGGGGGCCGGAAAGGATGGTCGTCAACGGCTGGTCCTGGACTATCCTTGCCTTTAACCCTCTGACCCCGAACCGGGTGATGCTGAAATGCTGGCCGGAAGGATCGAAGATGTCCATATCCGTCTGACTGTGCCCTATCCATACTTCCGCATCATTTCCGGTGACCACATCCTTATATACGAGGCGGATATTGTCCAGAATGACGGACCGAAGGGCCATCTTCAGGGAGCTGGTATCCTTCTTAACGACAGGCTCCTGCTTGTCCTTCGCGGCGAAGGCATCGATGATGAATTGAAAATTGAAAGCGGTATCCGGAAGGGTCCTGGTGACCTTTGCGGTAAGATCCTGCAATTGAAGCTGATCGATGTCGATATTGCCATGGATCAGCTGCCACATCCGCATATTTACGTGAATGAGCCCGGCGGAAAGGAGGGTATCTTTTTTCCGGTCGGCGAGATAGATATCCTTTAGCAGGATGCTGTTGGGGAAATCTATGTACAAAGTCCCGATCCCAACCTGGGTATTCAGTTTCCGGGAAAGGTATTTTTCGGCCTTGCCCCGTATAATGTTCTGTACATAAGGTGTTTGCACCAGGAAAATGACGATAACCAGGATGATAAAGATCGTAAGTAATCCCTTTAAAAAGATAGACACCAACCTTCGGGGCACGGATCTGCGCTTCTCAGGTGTTGGCCGGTGTTTTTTGTGCATAGAGAGTGATTCTGGCTGTAATTTAAGTTAAAGCAATACAGACAATAAACAAAATACAGACCAAACCGGGTTTGGGCGGGGACGACCGTCCGGCAGGGGAACAGGTTCGTGGGGACGGAGGGGACGACTGTTCGTGTTTTTCCCCACTGGGGTCACCGTTTTTCTACAGGCTGCCCAGGGAAGGGAGAAAGATATTCCCCCCGCGAATAGGGCTTTCCGCCTTATTTTTTCTGGTGCCAGATTTGTTCTATGGTTCACAAATTGTCGATATGCTCAAGCAAGTACAATCCCAAAAGCAGCAACATACTATCTTACCACAACAAATAGAGTTATTGAACCTGTTCCATCTGAACAGGCTGGAACTGGAACAACGGATACAGGATGAACTGAATGAAAATCCCGTGCTGGAAGAGACCTCTTCACAAGACGATATCCAGGGAGATAAATTCTCAAAAGAAACGACCATTCAGGATTTTCAGGGATATGAAGAATATGCCTATGACGATATTCCTGATTATAAGATGGAGTATAAAAATTATCTGTCGACGGAGAAGGTGCCTGAACGGCCCGTGGTTGATGTTCCAGATTTCAGGGAAGACCTGAAGAGGCAATGCCGGTTCCTGCCTATCCCGGAAGAAAAGCTGTTCCTTTTTGATTTCCTTATCGATTCGCTGAATGAAAGCGGATTCCTCGAACTGGACCTTGATGAACTGGCCTCGGAGATCTCTTTTAAGAAGAACACCTGGATCGAGCCGGAAACGCTGGAGACGATCCTTCAGGATATCCGTGAGCTCGAGCCGGTCGGTGTAGGTTGCCGGACGGTGCAGGAATATCTGCTGGTCCAGCTGAAGCAAATGAATATCAAGGCTCCTGACGTTCGGGTAGCCATAGAGATCCTCGAGCATCATTTCCAGGACCTCAGAAGCTGTAATATCGAAAAACTGAAAAAAGAACTGGGCCTTGAAGAGGATGAGATCAAGATCGTGCTGGTGCTGCTGTCGCATCTTAAAACGCGGCCCGTCAGCCAGGAAGTCAATACCGGCGTCAACTCCTCTGTTCTGCCCGATTTTATCGTCCTCGATCAGGGTGACGAGCTGGAAGTGACCTTATACCGGCAGCGTTCGTCCAATCTTTATATCAGCCAGTCGTGGATGGAGATGGTGCAGAATGCCACGCAGAACAATACGGTGGACAAATCGGCCAAGCAATATCTGCGGAGCAAATTATCCTCCGCACAGTGGTTTATCAGCGCGATCCAGCAGCGGGAGTCCAATATGCTGAAAATAATGAACACCATCGTCGAATTGCAATATGAGTATTTCAAATACGGGGATGTCCTTTTGCTGAAGCCGATGAAGTTAAAAGATATTGCGGATAAGGTATTCGTGGATATCTCCACCGTTTCAAGGCTCACCTGTAACAAATATGCGGAGACCACATTTGGCACCATTCTCCTGAAGGATCTGTTTACGGAAGGGATCGTCAACGAAAAAGGAGATAATGTGAGCAACCGGGTCATACAGACCATCATCGAAGAACTGGTGCAGAAGGAAGCTAAAAAAACGCCGTATACGGACCGTCAGCTCGTGACCATTCTGGCAGAGAAGGGATATACGATCGCGAGAAGAACGGTGGCGAAATACAGGGAGATCTTGAATATACCGGTTGCGCAGATACGGGGGCTTTGGGAATAAATGTATAAAAAAAGCCCCCATGCCAAGGCATGGGGGCTTTTTTTATGGAACGAATCAGAATGCGAAGCCGATATATACGGAAAGACCGGCGTTCTTGGAATTCTTGGTAAGGTCACCGGATAAGTTACCCGATTTACCGATCTGGGTCAGTCCATAGTTGTACCGTGCCCCAAGGGTGACATGATCGATGTCGAAACCTACACCGCCTGCAAGACCGAAGTCGAAGCGCTTGAAGTTATCCGCATTAAGGTCCGAAGCGCCATCGATATCCCCATTGCTGTTGACATCCTTTACATTTGCCGATACGAGATAGGCAGCATAACCACCTGCATGCAGGTTGAAATTCCTGGCTACATTGATCACGGCCAGTACGGGCAGCTCGATGTAGTTCAGGTTGAAGCGGTATTCGCCATCGCCCTGGATGAAATTACTGTAGGTATCCTTAGCCCCTTTTACGCTGTACAACAGCTCAGGCTGGATGGAAAGCCCTTTTGTTACCGGGAGTTTTGCAAATATACCTGCGTTGAACCCCGCCTTGGCGTGTTCGCTCGATACATTGTCTACATAAAGGCTGGTCAGATTGAAGCCTCCCTTGATCCCAAATTTTGCCGTCAATCCGCTCTCCGAGGAGGCTTGTTGCTCCTGCGCATAGGCGCCAGTGAAGGCCAGCAGGCCCACGGCCATGGTAAGCGCGATCATTTTGCTTGCGATGGTGTTCTTTTTCATAACAGATTAATTTATTTTGAGGCAATTAATCAATTGTTATGCCTGGCCCTCGAAATCACCGGGATAAAGTCCATGCCCGGGCGCGGGCCATGAAATTATCTTACAGAGGTAAAATCTGGCACAAATCTTTATTAGTAACTTGTAAATAAAATTATATGAGATCGATCTGGACAGGGGCCATCGGCTTTGGCCTCGTAAATATCCCCATCAAAATGTACAGCGGGACACAGGAAAGCGACCTGGACCTCGACATGCTCGATAAAAAAGACCTCTCCAATATCAAATTCAAGCGGGTGAATGAACATACGGGCAAGGAAGTAGCCTGGGGAAATATCGTAAAGGGCTATAAGTTAGATGACCGTTATGTTGTCCTTACGGACGAAGATTTTCAAAAAGCGAGCCCCGAGAAAACGAAGATCATCGAGATCGCCGAATTCATCAACGTAGGCGATATCGACGGCATCTATTATGAATCCTTTTATTATCTGGAGCCGGAGAAGCAGGGATCAAAGGCCTATGTGCTGTTACGGGACGCGCTGCAAAAAACCGGCAAGGCGGGGTTTGGCAGCTTCGTGCTGCGCAACAAGGAAAGCCTTTGCCTCATCAAGGCCATCGGCGATGTGCTGGTGCTGAACAAGCTCCGCTGGGCCCAGGAGATCCGGTCAACCGGTGACCTGAGCATTCCGAAAGGGGCCAGCAAGCCGGCGGAGATAAAAATGGCAAATGAGCTGATCAGACAGCTCAGCGGCAAATTCGACATTTCGAAGTATAAGGATACCTATTCCGATGAGCTGATGAAGCTGATCAAGGCCAAGGCGAAGGGCCGTAAGCCGGCGACGGCGAATCCGTTGCGTGTGGTGCATTCGCCCAACAAGGACCTTTTGTCACAGCTGAAGGAGAGTCTGAAAGGCGGGAAGAGAAAGGCGTCATAGAGGGGTGAGTCATTCCAGTTCCGTGATCTCGCGTTTGAGGATCAGGACGGCGGTATCGGAGGGACGGATGCGGGCGCCGAGGTTGAGCGCATAGGTCTTTGTAAATTCAGCGCCAAAGAACAGGATGATCGAAGAATAGTATACCCAGGTCAGCAGGACAACGATAGACGCGGCTGCGCCGTAGGTGATCCCGATATTTGAATTCCCCAGATAGATCCCGATAAGGAATTTGCCAACGATGAAAAAGAATCCGGTAAAGATCGCTCCGGCAAAAGCGTCCTTCCAGCGGACGATGGCGTCCGGCAACACTTTAAAGATGATGGTGAAGAGAATGACGACCACGGCAAGGGTAAGCACCAGATTCACGATATAGAAAAAGTACACGGTAAAGTGAGAAAAATAAGACTTCAGCTGTTCACTAAGCAGATCCATCAGTGAATTGAGGACGAGGGAGACCATCGAGACAAATCCAAAAGCGATGATCAGCGAAAAAGACAGGAGGCGATTGCCAAGGAATTTCAGCCAGCCTTTTTTGGGCTTGGCCTGGATGGACCACATATAATTGATGGAGCCCTGGATCTCCGTAAACACGCCTGTAGCAGCCAACATCAGTACGATTCCTCCGATCACAGCCCCAGCCACGGTATGTTTAGATGCCTGAATATTCTTTATGATATCCTGGATCTGGATCGCTGCGCCACTGCCGACCAGTCCCTTGATCTGTTCATAGATCTTCCCTTCCACGGCCGCCTGGCCAAAAAAGATCCCGGCCAGCGAAATCACGACGATCAACAGGGGTCCCATGGCGAAAATGGTAGAATAAGAAAGGGATGCGCTGAGCTTGAAGCCGTTGTCATCGTTAAAATCAACAGCTGCCTTTTTTACGGCATTCCAGAACAGAGATAATTTAGTCATAATTTATGAAATGCAAGTTACAGAACTTGTTCATGCAAGACCATGCCAGGTTGCTGGCAAATTTCCACCAGTTTTAGTTCGGATCGGCCGCCAGGTAGCCGGCAGTTTAGCCCGGATTGGCCGGAAGATTGCCGCCGGTGTAGCCCCGATCGACCGCCAGGTTGTCAAATGTGTAACCCGGGCTTCCGTTTTGTAGAGCATATTCCCCAATATTGCTCAGACAGGGCCATACAACGTTCAGAAAAAAATTGGCAAGCATTTTTCATAGCTTATTCGCAAGCGTTTTGTAGTTTATTAAAAATCTTTTCACCTAAAAACAAATGTCATGAGCGGTCTTCTTTATCTTATAGCTGTCATACTGATCATTGGCTGGATCCTGGGCGTTTTTGTCTATAGCGTAGGGGGCCTGATCCATATACTGATCGTATTAGCGATCATATCTCTTGTGCTTGGAATTATCCGGCGAGCGTGAGTTCAATGGAGTTCTTTCTCGTACGAGCGTGAGATTAACGGGTTAAATTTTTGGGGTAATTTAAGTTGGCAAACAACTAGGCCGGTCAATTGACCGGCTTTTTTTATGCGCGGACGGCCAGGAGATAATTATGCGCGGACGGCCATGATGTATTTTTTGAGGATCCGCATTAAAACCTGTTCCTCGAGGGTGAGGTTGTTGGCCTCTTCATCGGTGGCCAGGGCGGATTTTTCAAGAGAGTCGAGCTCATCGAGATATTTTATCAGCTTGTTTTCCTCGTATAATTGGATGAGGCCGGGATGGACATAATATTTCTTGCATACCGTGCGGGTATTGCCAAGCTTGACGCTGACTGTATCCAGCACGGCAACCAGATTCCTTTTCTGTTCGGTGACGGTCTGTGCCTCTCCGAGGGTCCGGAAGGCCTGTAACGCATGCAGCGATCCGGCCCAGGTACGAAAATCCTTGGCTGAAAACTCCATTTCCACAGCCGATTTGATATACTCGTTCACCATACCGGAGTCGATGCTTTTCTTTATACCATCCTCCGTATAATATTGGAACAATTCTTTTCCGGGAATGTCACGGCATTGCGCCACGATCCTGGCGAGCTTTTTATTTTTCAGGGTGATATTGTGATGGACGCCTTTCTTCCCGATGAAAGAAAAAACCAGCTTATCGCCGCTGATGACTACATGCTTGTTCTTAAACGTGGTGAGCCCATAAGATCCATAGAGCTTCTCGTATTCATTGTTGCCTACGCGGATATAGGTCCTTTCCATCAGGCTGATCACCGTCGCCAGTACTTTTTCCTGAGAAAGCTCCTTTTTCCGGAGGTCCTGGTCCAGCCTGGACCGTAGCTGTGGAAGGGCCCTGCCAAATTCATAAAGACGGTGGAATTTTGTCTCATTGCGCAGCGCATTCCAGAGATTGTGATACCGATATTGCTTTCGTCCTCTGACATCATAGCCCGTAGCTTGAATATGTCCCCTCTCGTCGGTGGAGATCCATACTTTTGTCCAGGCGGGGGGAAGCACCAGTTTGCGGATACGGTGGATCATCGCCTTATCCTTCAGGGTCTTGTTATCGTAAATATACGTAAACCCCTTGCCCTTTTTCATACGGGTGATACCTGGCTGGCGGTCACTGACATAGACCAGATTAGCGGCAACCGCTGCCTTTTCATAATCCCTGTCTGCCCGAAGGAATTCCGTGTGTGATAAAGCGAGAATGGTCTCCATAAGCGTCGTTTACTAAAAAGCCACCCCGTATCGCCGGGATGGCCGATTTAACCTAAGACCCTCTAACGCACTAATTTGAATTTTATTTCTTTCCGTTCTTTTTTCCGTTGCTCTTTTTTGCATCTCCTATTGCCGCCCAGTTGACCTTATTCTCTGCGATCTCCGTAAGCAGGGAATCGGCCGCTTTTTCCTCTTTTAGGGTCTCTTCCAACAGGGAAGCTACTTCATTGAGGTGCATATCGCTGGCAAGCTGCACCAGGGTGCCATAGGTAGCGATCTCATAGTGCTCCACCTTCTGCCCTGCGGCGATCAGCGCCACGTCACGTGTCATGCTGCCTTTTTCGGTTTCCTGCGTCATTTCATCGGCCTCTTTTGTAAGTCCGTCCATTGCTTCGCATTTCTTTGCCTGCGCCTTTTTGCCCAGCAGTTCAAACGCTTTTTCCAGCCTGGTGACGTGCCCTTCCGTCTGAGCGAGATGGTCCTCGAAAGCATTCTGCAATTCACTTGTGGTGGCCGCTCTCTTCATTTTCGGCAAAGCCTTGGTGAGATGCTTTTCGGCCCAGTAAATGTCTTTCAGCATATCCATAAAAAATTCTTCAAGCTGAGGTTCTTGTTCTCCGGCGCCGGCGGAGGAAATTCCAGCGGTTTTTTCCATTGTCTTTTGCATGTTGCAAAAATTTAAGTATGAAAGGAATGTTGTTAATTTGCCCTTGTACCGTGCGATATAAAAAAGCCGTGCCAGGGGAGCTGTGCTCCTGATCGTGCAGAAAGGAATGATCCTAAGACCCCCACCGTGAAAAAAGGTACACAGTTTGTATAATAGATTGGGAATAATCACCATGACCCGGTAAACCATTATAAATGCCCGATCAATTTTTAAGTCAGTTCGATAAATTTCCGGATTATGTCTGGGACGGCATCCTTGCAGGTGTAGCGATCCTCATCGGCCTGATCCTCAAGTTCATGCTATCCCTGTTGCTGCGAAAAAAGCCCCGGGACGGAGCTCCCGCCTTTTCCGTCAGCCGCTCGATGCTGGCCCGTCTGGGCAAGCCTTTCAGTTATTTTTTGCCGCTGCTGGCCTTCAATCTGCTGTTGCCCATGATGAAGATAAAAGCCAGCTTCTATCCCGCGCTCAACAAGACCATAGAGATCCTGCTTGCCCTATCGTTCGCCAATGTACTGATCGCGATCGTAAAAGTATTTGAGGATTATGTCTATCATTCTTTCGATATACAGAAGGCGGATAATCTGAAGGAGCGGAAGATACGCACACAGCTTCAGTTCATCCGCCGGCTGGCCATCAGCCTGATCATCGTCGTAACGCTTTGTATCATTTTACTGAGTTTTAATAACCTTCGAAAGCTGGGGGCCGGTTTGCTTACCGGGGTGGGAGTAGGCGGTATTATCATAGGATTTGCCGCACAGCGCTCGCTGGGAAATTTCCTGGCGGGTTTTCAGATCGCCTTCACCCAGCCGATGCGGATCGACGATGTGTTGGTGGTAGAGGGGGAATGGGGACGGGTCGAAGAGATCACGCTCAGCTATGTGGTGATGAAGCTCTGGGATCAGCGGAGGCTGGTCCTGCCGATCAATTATTTTGTCGAGAAACCTTTTCAGAACTGGACACGCACCAGCGCGGATATAATGGGGACCGTTTTCTTATACCTGGATTATACCGTTCCGCTGGATGAGCTGCGAAAAGAGCTGACCCGGTTGCTGGAGATGAATCCCTTGTGGGACAAACGGGTCAACCTGCTGCAGGTGACCAATGCCAGTGAAAAAACGATCGAAGTCAGAGCCTTGCTAAGCGCCAACAGTTCGGGGAATGCCTTCGATCTCCGCTGTGATATCCGGGAGGGCCTGATCAATTATGTCATGCAGCATTACCCGGGCAGCCTGCCTCAGACCCGTGCGGTGTTCGATGGGGGTGAAGAGAAATCCAGGCCGGGTGCGGTGAATGGCGGGATTGGCGCCGTTGCCGAGCCCGGAACATAAATTATTCGTTGTCTCCCAGACTGTATTCATTATTCTCTTCGTCCTCTTCTCCCAGGGCTTCATCGGCGTCATCGTCTTCCGCGCCTGGGACGTCCAGATCCCCACCTGCAAGATCTTTGTCCAGGCTGGATTCATTGAGTGGGTCGCCATCTTCATCCGTCTGATCGAGAGCGGCATCCCTGATACTGTCATCGTCGGTGCCTGTCTCAAGACCACCCACGTTTTTCAGCAAGGCCCTTTCTTCCGGCGTTACATCGGCTTCCGTACCCATGACCAGACCCAGATCATCGGGATCATCGAGAATACCCTTGCCTTCCTCACCATCGGAAGAGGCCGTGGTGTCGGAAAGCCCAGTCAACGGGATAGGTCTGATATGTTCCTGTCCGGGTATATCCTTTACTTCGGGGAGATCCATCGTTGTCTGGTCTGCCTTTTTTTCTTTCATTGCCATAATGGTCGCGTTTAAATATGATTAATGAGATTTGGACGAATCGCCAGCCGCGCTTTTTCCCGAATCGGCGCCACCGGCAGGAATGGCTACCTTATACGAGGTATCACTGCCCGCAGGGCGTATATTCACGGATTGTTTGTAGGCTTCTTTGCGAGCGCCGGTCCTCACCCAATAGACCACCAGCGGGCTTAGAATGGCCACGAGGATGCATAGGAGGAACCAGTGCCGCTGGCCGAAGCTGAGCCGTTTGTCGTTTAACTTTTCCATACCAAAGCTTTTAAGGTCATGCTTTTGTAGGTATGCAATAAAGATGCCCCGAAGAAGCGATTGCGCCAGGCCGCTTATTCCAGATAAGCCAGCGAGCTGCTGGCAGGATGGAAATTGAAATACTGTTTGGCGTTGTAATAACAGATATCCTTGATGACCTTGCCGACCCATTCCAGATCATTGGGCAGTTCTCCGTTGGTGATCTCCTCCCCGAACAGGTTGCACAGGATCCGTCGGAAATATTCGTGCCGCGGGTAGGAAAGAAAGCTCCTCGAATCCGTCAGCATGCCTACAAAACGGCTTAACAGGCCCATATTGGAAAGGGCATTGATCTGTCGGGTCATTCCTTCCTTCTGGTCGAGGAACCACCAGGCCGAGCCGAACTGAACCTTTCCGGCCACCGACCCATCGTTGAAATTGCCGGCCATCGTCGCCACCAGCTCATTATCGGCGGGGTTGAGGTTGTACAGAATGGTCCTGGCCAGCTTGTCCTCTTTGTCGAGCCTGTCGAGGAATTTTGCCAGCGCTTTGCCCTGGGGGAAATCGCCGACAGAATCCCAGCCCGTATCGATGCCCAGGCGCTGCATCATGCGGCTGTTATTATTCCTCAGTGCCCCGAGATGGTATTGCTGCACCCAGTCCTTTTCCCAGTCCCATTCGGCGAAATGCACGAGCATGGCCGACCTGAATTTACGGCGCTCGAGCTCATTGAGCCATTTCCCGGCATGGATCTTATTAAAGACCGCCTCTACCTCCCAGCCCGTAAATTCTTCGGCATAGATCTCTTCCAGGCCATGATCCGAGACCGTGCATCCCATGGACGCAAAAAAGTCGTGCCGGTTCTCGAGCGCGAACAGGTAATCGTTGAAATTGGAGATGGCAATATTAGTGGCCGCCTCCAGCTTCTTTATATACGCATTGAAACTCTCTGGATTATCTACATTCATGGCATTGTCCGGGCGGAAAGCCGGCAACACCGGGATCTCAAAACCTTCCTGCCTCAGCTTCAGATGGTGCTCGAGGGAATCGACCGGATCATCCGTCGTACAGATGGCCATCACATTCATTTTACGGAGCAGGTTGCGCACGGAATATTCTTTTGTCTGCAATTTTTCCGAGCATACCCCGTAGATCTTTTTAGCCGTCCGTCCGCTGACGACCTCCTGCACATCGAAATAACGCTGTAGCTCGAGGTGCGTCCAGTGATAGAGCGGGTTACGCAACGTATACGGAACGGTCTCCGCCCATTTCTGAAATTTTTCCCAGTCCGGGCGGTCGCCCGTGCAATAGCTCTCGTCTACCCCGTTCGTGCGCATTGCGCGCCATTTATAATGGTCGCCGTACAACCAGGCCTGTGTGAGGTTCTCAAACCGGTGGTCCGAAGCGATCTGCTGCGTCGGCAAATGGCAATGGTAATCGATGACCGGCATTTCCTTTGCATAGTCGTGGTACAACTGCTGTGCTGCCTTCGTATGCAGCATAAAATTCTCGTCCAAAAAATTTTTCATAACAACCTCTCTCAGTTTATAAAATATTGTCCCTATCGCATGGCTTGTTGAATAAGCCATTTCGCCAGGTCTTTCCCCGCCTGGAAATTCTCGTATCCGGCAGGAAGCTTCCTCCCGTCGAAATATTCGTTATAGAACCATGGATCACCAACGGCGAACACTGAGCCCTTGCCTATCCTGGCAATGGCCATGATCACGTCTCCGCCTTCGGAAAAATGGGCCTGGGCGGGAGGCGTAAGTTTCAGGGTGCTTATTTCCTTGATGTAAATTTTCTTAGATATTTTGAATATCGCATCCTGTGCTGTCATGGTAAAGGCGCCCATTTCAAATTTATTTCCAATCACCTTATTACGGGAGTCTTGATTAAAATGGATCCCGAACTTTTCCGTCAGCCTGTTAAAATGAGTAAACTCTGCATTTGCAGAATCGTTACTCATCAACAATAATATTCCTCCGCTACTGACCCAGTCATAGATATTTTGTATGTCGGCAGGCGTAGCATAATTTGGCGCCGGGCTCTCCTTTTCATCATCGGGGTCCACAATGATATACAGCGATGCATTTTTCAGATTGGCAGCTGTTGGCGCAGAAGGCAACGAATCCGTGCGCATACCATATTGCCGGAAAACATTTCCGAAAAGCGAAAAACCGCTGTTCGCCTGATCTTCCCAGGTATAATGCCAGCGTGTCATGGTTCCGGTGACATCTTTTTTATGCTCGTTGTTAAAATAATAATCCAGCATCACCGTCCGCCCCTTTCCGAGGGCAAGCGAAGGCAATAATTCCATTTCATCCGAAGCCAGCAGGAATGCCCCTACCCCTTTCTGATCATTGGGTATTACTTTTTCCCCCGTGTAATATTCATAGCTTCCATCGCGGTAGGGATTGCCGCCAAGGCCGCTGACGCCGACCGTTCCCTGTAATTCCAGCCGTCCGCCGGGTCCTGCCGTTATAAAATTTTTTAAAATGCCGTTGTATCCATTTTTCGCCGTGCTCAGATAAGAGGCGGGCAGATAGCCCAGTCTCACTGCTTTGGCAAGGGCGTACACGAACATACAGCTGGCGGACGCTTCGGAGTAATTCCCTTTGGCGCCAGGTCTGTCCAGCACATCCCACCAGAGGCCGGTGCCAGGGTCCTGAACTTTCTTCACCGCCACCGCAAAGCGTTGCAGGATCTCCAGCAAGGATGCGCGTCCGGGATGCCCTGCGGGAAAATAACCCAGCGCGTCGACCAGCGCCATGCCATACCAGCCCATTGCACGGCCCCAGAAATTCGGGGAGTGACCCGTCGTTTTATCCGCCCATTTTTCCTGTCTGGATTCGTCCCATCCATGGTACAAAAGCCCGGTCTTCGGATCACGGGTATGCTTGTCGATGAAAACAAATTGTCTGGCGATGTCGTTGAAGGCCGTATCCTGATGAAAGAGCAATGCGTATTCGGCGTAAAAAGGCTGGGCCATATACAGGCCGTCGAGCCAGACCTGCCAGGGATATCGTTGTTTGTGCCAGAAGCTGCCTTCCCGGGTGCGTGGCTGCGTCTGCAATTGCTGTCTGAGGGTGGTGGCGGCCTTATAATATTTCTCCTGGTTGGTCACTTTGTACAGCAACAACAGGATCCTGCCGCACAGAATATTATCGAGATTATAATCTTCCAGCTTGTAGGTAAGGATATTGCCCTGTTTGTCCACCAGCCTGTCCATACAATGCTGTATATACCGGAAATAGCGGCCGTCGCCGGTACGATACCATAGTTCCTCTATGCCGCGCAACACGACGCCCTGATCATAGTTCCATTTCAGCGTTGTCCCTTCCGGCAAGGAATCTTTCCACAGATCCATCACCGTTGCCGCCATTTTCTCCGACGGGGAGCCGGTCTCTGTCTGTGCTGAGGTCTGCATCTGATCGCTGCCAGACGTCCCGCTCGTTGTCTGAGCGTCGAGGACCGCCGTAATGAGGCTGAGGCAGAGCATCAGCGTGGCCATGCGTAAATATTGTTCAGATCTTTTCATCGTGTCCGTTTGTACTTTTATTTTTTGTACTCGTCCTGTTGCCTCAATTCGTTTTCCGGATCCCACCGGCCGCCAAACACCCATCGTGCCCCTATACTTTCCGGGGCGGGCGAGCCGGGCGCGGAATCCAGGTTGTTCGCATACCAGGTATATTCATTCCCTTTTTTGTGGCAATCATAGTAATAGATCCTTCTGCCCCAGTGAAGCGGAACAGCCGTCGGAACGAGATAAATATCCTGGTCGGCCATGTTCTCCGCGAACGAACAATGGACCAGATAAAACTGCGCTTCCCGGTGATAGCGCCCCAGCCTGAACCCGTCGTATCCCGAGAAGGAGCAGTCTTTCAGCACGGTCTTTGAATCCGGGTTTGCCGACCCATCATGCCAGATACAGGCGGGGCCGTCATCCGCGATGAACTTACAATTTTCCGCGTATGCCCAGCCGCGGGGACAATAAAAATCCACCCCACCTTCCATCACACAATCCCAAAAATAATACAATCCGTCGGATACATTCCACGGGCTTACGGTATCGCCCCCATAGGCCCTCAGGATACAGCCGATCACTTTCAGCCGGGTGGTCGCGGATGAACGCAACGCCATCTGATGGCCCGTCCTGCCGATGGTCTTGCGATGTGTCACCGAATCGGCGGCACAGGCTATCGTCGTATCCGTAGTATGTTCGAAACCATAATCATTCTGGATAGTAAGATTCTTTAATGTGATGTCGCTGCCTTTCAGGTTAAGGGTCGCCACACCCCAGTCTTCCTTGTGATCGCAGCGCCAGGCATCCCTTGCGAGGGAAAAGGTCAGGATCGTGCGCGTCCTGTCCTCCCCTTCGAGCATAATATTATTTTTTTCGATAAAGATCTTTTCCCGGTAGACCCCGTTGCGGATAAAGATGAAACGCAGGGAGGTGGATTCGGCGGGGAGGCTGTTGAGGGCTTCCTGCACTGTCCGGAAGTCGCCATGACCGGAGGCGTCTACGGTGATGCGGGTAAGGTGAGGCAAAGACCCCGGAAGCGCACTTGTGGTGAGGGGTGGCTTAATGGCCGGTACGATATTTAAGTTGGGGGTTTGATTAGCGAGCATCCAGGCGGGGTAGTCTACATCCAGCAAGCTGCGGGGCCATTCACCGTACCAGGCATAGCCGGTCCTGCGTTCATATTCGATCTCCGCTACGGAGGCCCTTCGCACGCCGTCCCTTCCACAGAAAAATGGCTGGTCGGTGTCGATATCATAGAACCGCGCCCAGATCACGGAACCCGGTGACGGCTGCAATACCCTGTCAAAGCCTTTTGGCTGGCTGGCATCGCGGACGGTGGTAAACCGGTAGCCTTCGATCTTTACGTTCCGGAACCACTCCACCGCGCCATTAATGGCGCGGTGGAGGGCCGGAGAAGGATCGGGAATGCGCAGGAGGAACCTCACGATGCCGACACTCTCCTCCCCGCTCAGCGATGGCAGTTCATAGGCTCTTGCCTTTGCGGGCTGGAGGGTCTGGTAATCATATTGCGCGCACCAGGCCGTGAGCTTGTCTCTGGCTTTCAGCTGTGTCTTCAGTATGCAGCCGATGCCTCTTCTGACCGCATCGGCGGCCGGAGCTTTGAGAGAAGGGTCCACCGCCTCCAGCCCATTTTCACTCAGGGCTACATCATCCAGCACGTTCAGCGCATTCACCATGGCGTTGTCGTTGTAGGTGATCTCGCTGCGGTAAAGACTTTTGTCGGGATAGAACTGCGGAAAGCCGCCGCTCTTGTACTGCATTTCCAATAAATAACGGATCCCTTTTTCGGCCGCATGGAGATAGCTGTTATTTCCAGTCTTCGCGGCGGCCTTTATCAGATACCGGATCTCTTTGGTAGTGGCGTCGTTATCGATCGTAGCATCGTTCATGCCCGCATCGTCGATAAAGGCCGCCCGTTCCGCCGGGGATAATTTTTTTGTATAATCGATGCGCTCATTCCCTATATGCTTGGGCCAGCCACCGACCGACCGCTGGTAGACCAGCATATTATCGGCTACCTCATCATGGGAGGAAGGCGGCGCCTGCTCAGTCTTTGCCGATTGTGCCTGAACGGAGCTGCCAAGGCAAAAGAAGGCGATATACAGGAATAAATTCATCTTACTGATAATTTGGATTCTGGGTGAACACGCCTTTATTCGATACCGCATCGATCTGGCTCTGGGGTATCGGCCTCACCGAATGAAAGGGTTGGACAAATGGCGCTGCATCGGGGTTCAGGGCCTTGATACGCGAGACCAGCTTGCCGGTCCTTTTCAGATCCATCCAGCGTAACTGTTCCCCGCAGAGTTCCCGGGCCCTTTCATCGAGGATAAAGTCGAGGGTCACCTGTCCGGGAGTGATCTGCATAGCTGCCGTATGTCCGGGGATGGCCGCCCGGGTCCGCAGCACGTTCAGGTAATAGGCAGATGAATCCAGCTTACCCGCATTCAGTTCCGCCTCTGCCGCGATGAGGTACATCTCACCCAGGCGCATGACAAATGCATCCCTGGCGCTTTGCGCTTCTGCGACGCTGGCCCGGGTGGAGTCCATGAATTTTTTCAGGGAGACATAGAATTTCCGCTGTGTCGGAACACCGCTGGCGTCATAGACCTTCGATAGGTCGTAGGTCGTATATTTTGGACTGAGGGAGCCGGTGGGGATGATCGTTTTGGGACAGTAGACAGCAGTATCCCCTACTTTAAAACTGACGCTGGTAGTGGTCCCGTTGATAACGGCAGTCCCTGCCTTATTCGCATACCATACCGTCTGGAAGGAACCCGCATAGCGGGAATCGTTGGCTTCGTCGAACATATTCAATAAGGCAAGGGTAGGCATGTACCGGTTGAACGGCCGTCCATTGTTGATATCCCTCAGGAGTATGGTGGTCGACACCTGGTCATAGACCATCAGGAAGAGCATGTGACCGCTGTTGGAGCCGCGAGAATGCCCATAAGGATAAATGGCCGTCTGAAGATCATTATAGGAAAGGTTGGTCGAGTAATCTATCGCCCAGATCACTTCCTTATTCTTCAGGTTGCCCATATTCCAGAGATCGGAATATTTGGGAAGGAGGGTAAATCCATAGTTCTTGATGACATCGTTGCTCAGGGCGATCGCCTGATCGTTCAGGCCCCTGTTGAGACAGATGCGGGCAAGGAAAGCCTTGGCGGCCGGTTGTGTCACGCGCCCATAGTCCGTGGTGGTGGCCGGCAGGTTGGCAACGGCGTATTGCAGATCCGACAGGATATACTTGTAAAAGGTATCTACGGGAGTCCTGTTGGCGGTGGTCACCGCCCCTAAGACCGGTTGCGTGGTAAAATTTACGCCGCCCCATATTTCCACGATATGCCAGTAATAAAAAGCCCGGAGGAAGCGCAGCTCGGCCTCTCTGGTGGTCTTTTGCAAGGGGGTGTAGTCGGTGACATTCCCTACCTGAGCGATCCCCGTATTGACGAGATTGATGGCCGCATAGGAGTTTTTCCAGAGGGAATCCAGTGCGGACGTATTATTGCCCTGGAGATTGTTATAGGTAGACAGATTTGTGTACACATCGCCCGTCCCGCTGGTCCAGATATCGGTGCCCAGCTCCATGACGCTGTAGGCCTCTTCTTTTCCGTACCAGAAACGGCTGAAGGAATACGAGGCGTTTACCAATGTCTCGAAGCCCGCAGCGTTGTTGTAAACGGTGCTCGCCGTCAGGCCGCTGGGATTGTATTCGACGAGTTTTTTCTGGCAGGAGGTTAGTGCGGCTGCACAGATCACTAGTAAGAGCAGCCTGGTAATTATAGTATTGTTCATGACGAATCGTTGAATAATGAATAAAAGAATTTACAGATCGATAGATAATCCCGTAACCACCAATTTGGTCAGGGGGCCTTCGAATGAGCCTCCGCCTTCCGGATCGTAATCTTTTACTTTTGAAAAAGTAAAATAGTTCTTCATGCTTGCATATACACGCAGGCCATTCATGTGCCATCTGCGAACAAGCGTCGGCGGTAAGGTATACCCGATCGTAATATTCCTGATCTTCACGAAAGAGCCGTCCTTATACCCAAGCGTGGTAGCGAAGGGCAGCGCCGCTCTCGAAACATTGGCATTGGGCCTCGGATAATCGTTTGTCGGATTTTCGGGGGTCCAGTAATTCACGTTCGCTCCGTTCTCGATGGCATTGGGCTCGAACTTGTTGGCATAGGCCGATGTGAACATCTGTCCGATCCTTGCGAATACATACACACTCAGGTCGAAATTGCTAAACCTCAGATCATTGCTGAAGCCAACGCTGTAATCGGGGACCGCCGAGCCGAGCACTTTCCTGTCGTTGTTGGCATCTATCTTTCCTTCCGGCTTACCCGCGGGACCGCTGATATCCCTCACCCGGATATCCCCTGGCTTGTAACCATAGCTTTTTGCCAGGGCGGAGTCGGCCGTTTGCCAGATGCCCGTTTTTCTATAATCATAAAAAGAGTTCACAGGAGAGCCGATGATCCATTTGTTGCCGATATCGCTCTGATTACCTACCAGCTCTACGATCCTTTCTTTGTTGCGGGTATAGGTCAGCGAGGTGGACCAGGTAAGGGTCTTTGACTGGATATTGATGGTCTTCAGCGAAACTTCGATCCCGTTGTTACGCGTCTTGCCAATATTTTCCAGGATCTTGGATACGCCCGATGTGGAAGGCAGCTGTCTGGTCAGCAACAGGTCATGGGTCCTGGAGTCGTAATAATCTACGCTGGCGGAGACCCTGCCTTTGAACAGGGAGAAATCGACGCCTGCGTCAGCCGAACCCGTGAGTTCCCATTTCAGATTGGGATTGCCCGTCTGGGGGTCCAACCCATAAGCCAGCGCGCTCTGATCGTTCCATTCGAAGGGAATGAGCAACAGACCGCTCTGTGTCTGGTAAGCGCCTACGGCGGCGTTCCCCGTGACCCCATAGCTGGCCCGGAGCTTCAGGTCGCTCAGCAAGTGCTGGCTGCGCATGAAGTTCTCGTCGATGATACGCCAGGCTGCTGCTGCCGAAGGGAAAAACGACCACTGATTGCCGGCAGACAATACGGAGGCGCCATCCTCGCGGCCCGTTACCGTCAACAGATATTTTCCTTTATATCCATAATTTATCCTGAAGGCGCCCGATAACAGATTGCTGCCGGTATAGCCGCTGGAGATGGTCACGTTGGCGGGGTTGTTCTGTAATGCATAGAAGGCCTGGCCCGCCAGCAGCTGACCGGTGGCGGACGCTACCGAGTTATCGCTGCGTCTGGACAGATAGCTTGTCAGGGCGGTGATCTCCACGCTGTGCTCTCCGAATTTCTTCTGCCAGTTGACGATATTGTCCCAGGTGAGATCGGTGCCCGTGCTGTTGGTGATGCTGGCCAGGGAGCCGGAGGAGAGGGCGCGGTCGATAGAGTTGGCATTCTCGAAGAAGCCGTTGCGGGAACTGGCATTCGACACACCCAGATTGGAACGGAGGGTAAGACCGCTGATCGGCTTCCATTCCGCCCAGGCCGTAGAAAGGATACGCGTGGTATTTGTCTTATTGATAAAGGCCCCGGCCTGATCATCGAACAAGGGATTAAACTGCGCACCATTGCCGGGGTACCTTGCGAGGGTGCCATCGGTATTGTATGGCGTGTAATAGGGGAGGATCTTGTTGGCGATCGTCAATACGCCTTCGGTCCTGCTGTTTATGTCATAATAGGTCAGCTGACTCTCGAGGCCAACTTTAAATGTACTGGCAATGGTCTGATCGATGTTCAGCCGAAGGGTATAGCGTCCCGAAAAATCGTTCTTCAGCACACCTTTCTCCTTAAAATAATCGAAGGAGAAATATACCCTGGTCTTATCGTTGCCACCCGATACTCCGACTCCGTAATCCTGCTGCGAGCCTTTGCTGATGAGCAGCCCAGGGTAGTAGGTGGAAACATTGCTCTTTACAGCGGCCAGTTCGGTAGCGCTGGTGAATACGGCCGGATCGTCCGCTGTAGAATTCCATTTACCGATGGTGCGGGCGGCCTGCCTTTTCAGGTTGGCAAACTGTGGTCCCGTCATGGGTTTGGGATAACCAGCCACTTCCGATACGCCATAATAAGAGTTGGCGGAGACCCTTATTTTTCCATTCGATCCCTTTTTCGTGGTAATGATGATGACCCCATTGGCGCCGCGCGATCCATAGATGGCGGTAGAAGAGGCGTCTTTCAGGACTTCGAGGGATTCCACATCATTGGAATTGATGTCCTGGAAAGGATAGTTATCGAACTGGATCCCATCGATGATGTAAAGAGGCCCATTGCCCGCGGTGATGGAGCGGTTGCCCCTTATCGCCACGCTTACACCGGAGCCGGCGAGGCCCTTGGTCCTTACGATGTCGACCCCGGCAATCTTACCCTGGACGCTTTCCATCAGGTTGGACGCGGGGATCTTTCTTACCTCATCGCCTTTTATGGAAACGACCGAGCCCGTGAGGTCTCTTTTTTTCACCGTGCCATAACCGATGACCACGATCTCGTCAAGGTTCTTGTCGTTGCTCTTTAATTTTATATTCAGCGGCAGGTCCGAGTCGATGGTGACCGTCTGATCTTCAAAGCCGGAATAGGAAAAGATCAGTACCGGTTTTTTTCCAGGTTTCAGATCGAGGGTGAAGTTGCCGTTGCCATCTGTATAAGCACCTTTGTCCGTTCCTTTAACAAGGATGCTGACAGCACCCAGCGGCTCGCCAGTCGCTCCGTTGGTGACCTTACCGGTGACCTTCCGATCCTGGGCTGAAGCAAGGAAGGTCAGCAGCAGGGCGACAACAGTCAGTGTCAGCGTAAAAAGTGAATAGAACCAATTTTTCTTCATAAGTCAAGTTTGAGTTGTTAGCAAGTTGATTGGGGTGGCTCTGCTACGAGGCTAGAGCGGCGTCAGTGTTTTTTTCTTATAGCTCTCATAGGCGGCCTCGATGATGCGCATGGTCATGATGCCATGCTCCGCCGTCACGGGCAGCGCTTTGTCGTTACGGATGGCCTCATAGATGCCATCATAGTATTCCAGATAGTTGCCTTGAAGGGTAGGCACCCTTTCGCGGATAGTCTTTCCGTCCTTCTCCGTATGCAGAAGCCCTTTATCCGTTCCATTCTCCTCCGGGGGCTCTGTCCCCCAGTCTTTTCCTCCGGGTAATTTACCGGCCACCAGCTGATCTTCCTGGGGATCGGCTCTCTTCTTCAGAAAAGAACCGAGAACGCCATGCATAATATAAGCGGGTACGGCCTCACGGACGAAGTAGCCACCCTTTATCCTCACCCGCAAATTCTGGACAGCAGGATAATGAAACAGCAGCTCCATATAATCCTCCACCCTGGAACCGGGGCGTGTGATGGCGAGATCGGCGAATACGGCTTCGGGCATTCCGAAAAGCTGAAGGGCCTGATCGATGACGTGGGTCCCGAGGTCATACACGATGCCCGTGCCTGGCCCGGGGGTCTCCTTATGTGATTTGGGGCTGAGTGCGGGCACATAGCGGTCGTAGTGGATCTCCGCCTCTACGATCTTACCAAGCCAGCCTTCGCCGAGGATCTTTTTTACCGTTTTATAATCGCTGTCGTATCGCCTGTTCTGGAAAACGGATAATTTTCTCCCAGCTGTTGCTGCGAGAGCGGCCAGCTCTTTTGCCTCTGCCACCGTGCTGGCAAAGGGCTTTTCCACGACAACATGCTTACCCGCCAGCAAAGCGGCTTTTGCAAAGGCATAATGGGTGTAGTTGGGCGTATTGACAATGACCAGTTCGACCGCCTTATCATCCAGCAGCTCTTCCAGCGTCCGGGGGGTGTGGACGGTCGGATAGATCGCTTTTGCGAGATCTTTGCTTCGTTCCATTACCGAATACAATTCAAAGCCCGGGTGCAGGTGCAGGAAGGGAGCGTGAAATACGCGTCCTGACAATCCAAATGAGCATATTGCTGCCTTTACAGGAGTCATAGTTTTATTTTTGTTCAAGATAGCGTTCATTTCATTTCCAGGGCGCTTTCCGTTGCCCCATAATTAAATGCTGCTTTTTTCCCAACCCTCAGGCCTTCGGTATGCGAGATCTCGATATCCCTGCATTTGTCACCATTGATGCTGAACAATATTGCGGCGGTCTTATTATATTGGATGGCATCGAAACGCAGTGCGCTGCTGTTCTCGACATAAATGACCTGATCTGCATTACGGGTCACAAACCTGATATTCTTCAGGCCGATGTTTTTTGCCGCAATCAGCTCCGCGCCTTTATTGGTCTTCAGCACCATATTTTCCAGGTAAATATTCTGGATGCTCATTTCGGGCAAGCCACGAACAAAGATCCCTTCTTCGGCCCCATCGCAAACGACATTGCTGATATGAATATCACGGAACCGGGGTGTCGCCTCATTCACCGGGGGGATGTCCGTAGCAGGCCGGCCATTGGACTCCGCCAGAGTCGGCGCTTTTGCGAAGTAATACATATCGAGGAAAACGGCCTGGTGTACGATATCCTTCATGCGGATATCCTTTACCCAGATCTTCTCGACGATGCCGCCTCTTCCTCTTACCGTCTTGAAGCGGAGACCGATGTCGGTGCCCATGAAGGTGCAATCGCTGACGAAGATATTGCGGGCGCCTCCCGACATTTCACTGCCGATCACAAAGCCACCATGGGCGCGGTAAACGACATCGTTGCGGATGATCACATTTTCCGTGGGCCTTCCTCTTTTGCGGCCTTCCTCGTCGCGACCGGATTTGATGCAGATGCCGTCATCTCCCGCATCGAAAGTGCTGGCTTCCACCAGGACGTTCTTGCAGGATTCAATATCCACTCCGTCGCCGTTCTGGGCATACCAGGGATTACGGACATGCACGTCCCGGAGAGTGAGGTCTTCGCAGAGAAGCGTGTGCAGACACCATGCCGGTGAGTTCTGAAAGCTGGGGCCTTCCAGCAGCACTTTTTTACAATTGGTGAGGACGAGGAGGTTGGGCCGGAGGAAATCTTTTATATCCTGGTAATCCTGGGTCGATTTTCCGGGCCCGAGCACACCGGCATTCTTTGTTTTCGACCCTTTGAGGGATTTCTCCGACGGATACCAGTTCCTGCCATCCTCGCTGACGATGCCCCCGGAGGCGATCAGTCTTTTCCATTCCGGATCCGTGAATTTATCTTTCGACACCATCCGCCATGCGTCCCCGTTGCCATCGATGATGCCAGGGCCGGTGATGGCAATATTCTCCAGGTCTTTCCCGGAAATCGGGCTTTGGTTGCGCACCGCCGGGCGGCCTTCCCAGTTGCCTTCGACGAGGGGATATTCTTCAAAATAATCCGTGAACTGGAGCAGGGCTCCGCGGGCGATATGAAGATTGACGTTTGATTGCAGTGTCACCGGACCCGTCAGCCAGAATCCAGCGGGTATGAGGACCACCCCCCCGCCCTTCCTGCTGCAACCGGCAATCGCTTCGTTGATGCTTGCGGTGTTCAGGGTCAGACCATCGGCCTTTGCGCCATAGCTGATAATACTAACCGTGTCGGCGCGGAATTTTGGCTGTTGTATGGTCGGGAGATGTTCCCAGGAGAAGACTTCTTCGGGCTGCCAGTCGCCGAAAACATTTTTTATGGTGATCTTTTGTGCCTCCTCGTCAGTCAGCTGGTGCGACCAGACCGCCCTTGCCTTTGTGTCGGCGCCGGGGCCATAGTTCTTATATTCCGCATAGCGGGCCGTCTTATAGCTGTCCGTATTGTTCCAGTTGGACCAGCCTTCGGCCCTGATCTGTCCGTCGATATAGCAATAGAGATAGTTTACGCTGGCATAGGGTCTCCATGGTCTGCCGAGCGAGGCGTTATGGATCGCCGTGTCGCCGGAGAGGATGCAGTCATGAAAAATAAATCCAAAGGGGTGTTGCTGTGGCGTAGAGGCTGCCGTGACATGGGAATTCTTTTTGCTGTGAATATGACAACCTTCGAACCAGGCGGTAGCCGCCCCGAAAATAAAATCGGTCGTCCCTTCGATATAGCAGTCCCTGTAATATTGCCGGCTGTTCTCGCTGTTGAGAAAGAGGATGTCCTGGTTGCCAATGATCCGGCAACCGATAAAGACTTCCTTGTCGCCCTGCACTTCAAGGGCCACTGCCTGCCCTGCCGTAAAACCCGCGTCGTTGCGGAAGCTGATATTCTCCGCGGAGAAATCATTGCCCCTCACCATGAAGCTGTAGGAGGAACGGGTATTGATGCTGTCGCCTTTGGGAGATACCATACCGGGATGATCGTCCCAGGTGAGAATGGTATTCCACCGGCTCTCTCCTATCAGGGTCACAAAGTCTTTGGTGGAATCGAGAAGCAGCTTTTCCCGGTAAAGGCCGTTCTTTATGAAGATCGTGATGGCCGTCTTGTTGTGTACAGGGACGGCGTCGAGGGCTGCCTGGACCGTGCGGAAATTGCCGGAACCATCCTGAGCCACGATCATCTTTTTCTGAGCGTGCAGGAGAATGCCCTGGAGCACGATCACCGGGATTAAAAATAACTGTCGCATTGCTTACTTCGATTTATTTGTTCCCACCACAATGTGTTCCGCAAGCGCCATGTGCCGCTGCTTCATATCGTTAAGCACCAGTTCGGCCATCCGTCTTGCGCCGAATTCGTTGAAATGAGTATTGTCGTGCCTGCCGACCGGATAATTGGGATGTTCGGCGGAATCCAGCTCCATGAACATCCATTTTGCTCTTTCGGGCCCCATCTGTTGGTAAAGCTCTCTGCTCATTTTATCCAGGTCGATCACGGGGACCTTGTACTGGTCACCAATTTCAAAAACAGCCTTTGTGTATTCGACATGTGTTTCTTTCGCGTTGCCCTGCTTGTCAAAATTCCTTCTGCTGACGGGAGTGATCAGGATGGGCATGGCTTTTTTGCTGCGTGTCTCCGTAATGAATTTTATCAGATTGGTCTTGAAATCCGGTACCGGTGTGTAGCGGTCCGCGTATTGCGGTTGTGACGACTCGTCATTGTGCCCGAACTGGATCAGCACATAATCCCCTTCCTGCAAGCTGTCGGCGATGGGTTGCCACCTGCCTTCGCTTATAAATGTCCGGGTGCTGCGGCCGCCCCGGGCCCTGTTATCGATCATTATGGAGGAATCGAAATAGTTTGCAAAGGGCATTCCCCATCCGTTGATAGGCAACTGTTTGGTCGGGTACAGGCACATCGTGGAGTCGCCGATCATATAGATCCTGATCTTCCGGGAAGGAAGGGTAAAGGCCATCAGCAGGAATATAGACACTAAGGAGATCTTCATGGCCTACTTTATTTTGAGGTTGGAAATAACGATCTTATCCGCAAGCCCGAGTTTTAGTGATCTGATGTCAGCCAAAACGATCTCGGCCATTTTCCGGGCGCCCAGTTCATTGAAATGAGTGTCGTCCTGGCGGCCATCGGGATAGTTTGGATTTTGTCCGGGCGCCAGGTAGTTGAACAGGAGCTTCGAATCTTCCGGACCGAACTGCTGGAGCAGCTGCTGGCTTTCCTTGTCGAGATCGATGAGGGGTACCTGCTGGTCAGCAGCCACTTTACGCAGGATGGCGGCGTAGAGGGCATGGGTCTCCTGCACCTTTCCGGAGGAGTCGAATTTCCGGCGGGCAACCGGGGTGATCAGGACAGGGATGGCTTTTTTGCCTCTCGAATCTTTTACGAAGCGGGTAAGGTTGGCAGCAAACTGGTCTTCCGGGGTATAATTGGCTTTCGTTGGGACCTCATCGTTATGACCGAACTGGATGAGGACATAGTCTCCTTCTTTCAGCTGGTCCATGATGGCCCCCCAGCGTTGTTCCGCGATGAAGGATTTGGTGCTGCGGCCATTCTTTGCCCGGTTGTCCACCGTAACGGTCTCGTTGAAGAAGGCGGAAAAGGGCATACCCCAGCCGGTCTCGGGGTATGCCTTTATTTCTTTATCGGACATCGTCGAATCTCCGGCGAGAAATACGTTTATTTTTTCCTGCGGCATCAGCAAAAAAGACATCAGGGGCAGCAGGAGGACGGCAAGCACGGAACGATACATAACGGAACGATACATATATATAGTTTAATATCCATAATCCTGTTTCAACACACCGCCGCTGGCTGTAACCGTCGACGAGAACAAAGGATACAGCTCGCTGTGGTTTGTCTTGAACGCGAAGGCGAATAAGGTGGTGTACGTCGAATTGATGCCTGAATACCCTATCCAGTTGACCTTTGTCGTGCCTGCCGGTGTTGCGGTGGGCGCAGGAACGTATAAGGAGTTGGCCCAGATCGCCGAGTTATCGGCAGTAGCATTATTAAAATAGTACATAAACATGGGCAGGTTGGTGCCCATGCAGTAAGCGGGGGGAGGCGCCATATAGCTGGGCGGGTTCATCGGGACGGGTACGGTAGCCCCCATGTTCGCCAGGTTCACTTTTGTCTCAGCGATGGCAGTCGCGAGCAGGTTCCACCGGATGAGGTCGTATTTCCGGACACCTTCATTGCCGAATTCCAGATATCGTTCCCGGACGATGTATTTGAAAAACCCGGTGTAGTCGGATGGAATCGTGGGAACAAGAGCCTGATTGCCGCCGTGAGCGCGTTTTTCCACTTCATTGACGGCTGCAATATCCGCGGCAGAGGCGCCGTGGTTGAGCTCGTTATCCGCTTCCGCATACATCAGCAGGACATCGGAGAAGCGGATGAGGATCCAGTTGATGCCCGAGGTCAGGGTAGACAGGAGTGGGTTTACGGGATTGCTCCACCATTCCCTTCTGAATTTGCCATCGGGGAAGTTGTTGATGCTGTGCCCCGTGCGGGTGACGAGGTCCGCCTTTGTTTCATATGGCGCACCGGTAACATCTCTGCGGGCATCCGTGGAATCGAAGGAATAATAATAGTTGGGCAGGACGGACAGCGCGCCATTGGAGCTGGCGCCAACCTTGGTGCCGTTGTAAATGCCTATACGTCCATCGGAAGTGCCGGTGGCGCCGCCTTCGGCGACCTGGAACAGGAATTCGCCGTTGGGCTCGTTGGCATTGCGGCCGCAGACATAAGTCTGCCAGAGCGCTTTGTAGCTTGAATTCAGGGTATGCTGGTCTCTTCTGGCCATGATATCCGCGCATTCGTCGCGGGCGATCGTGTAACAGGACAGATAGTCCGCGGGACGGGCCATGACTTGTCCGTAAGAGCTGCTGGCCCTTCTCAGAGAGTATCCGCCACGGGTAAGCGCGATCCTTGCCCTCAAGGCCTTGACGGCCCCTTTTGTGATGCGTTCGTCCGCTGCATCTCCTATAGCGCCGATCTCCGTTCTCCAGGGGACCAGGTCTTCGGCTGTTTTCAGATCGGCGAGGAGGTGATCGTAAATCGTGTCACGGTCTGTCTTTGGCAGGAACAGGTTCGTCTGTTCGGCAGAAGGAATCCATGGTGCAGGCAAGTCGCCCCAATTGCGCAGGAGATCGAGGTAAAATTCCGCCCGGAGGGTCAGCGCCTCACCATAGAGTCTTTTCAGCTCACCCTGAACGTTTAAGGCGCCGGTAGTATACAAAGCCATTTTCGGGATCTGTTCGATACAGATATTGGCCCTTTCGATGCCGGAGTACATATTGTTATAGGCTGCAGCGAGGCCAGTATTGGTAGGTGTGACATTGTACCGCGCAAGGTCACGGCGTTCGCCATCCTGATTATTCTGGCCGGCGCCCATCATTTCATCCGTATCGTAGGGATAATACATGCTGTAGTATAATCCAAAGGAATTCTGGCCGGAGAGATTGTCATAGACGCCTATCACAGCTGATTTTGCATAGGGGAGATTGCTGAAGATATAGCCCTGGCTGAAAGAGGATACTGGGTCGGGGGACAGGTATCTTTTACAGGAGCTCAGCAGCATGGTGGCTCCGAAAAAAGCGATCATGATGATCTGAGAATCGAATTTTATTATTCTTTTCATAAAAATAATTTAGAAAGTAACGTTTAAACCTGCATAAAAAGACCGTGACCGGGGATAGGCGGAGTAATCGACGCCTGCCGTGATCGGGGTCGCACGCCGGGTGCTGACATCGGGGTCATAGCCGGAATAGCCGGTAAGCGTTGCTACGTTGTTCACGGTGACGAAGACCCGGATACTGGCAATTTTGATCTTCGAAAGCAAGGTTTTGGGCAGAGCATATCCAAGGGTGACGTTGTTAAGCCTCAGAAAAGAACCGTCTTCCATGGCGAAGGACTGGCTGTTGTCCCACTCTACACCCTGTACCGGGATCCAATATTTCGCATGCGCGTTCAAGGCATTGAGCACGTCGGGAGAAGCGCCTATCGCGCCGATGGCGGCAGTTGGTACACCCTGCACCTGTAGTCCGGTCGAAGGGTCTACCGTGCGGTATCTGTTGTCGAAGGTACTCAGCAGGTTGGCGCCGTTGGTATAGGTGCTGGTGAATTCCAGCTTGTTGTAGTTGGCGACCGTGTTGCCGTACGAATAGTTAAAGAACAGGCTGAGGTCAAAGGATTTGTAGTTGAAATTCTGACTGAAGCCGCCGATGAACTTGGGCAATGCGTGGCCGATGATCTTATAGTCGGTGCCGTCGATCTTTCCATCCCCGTTGACATCCTTGAACTTCTGGGTACCGGGCTGTACGAGCGTGGAGGAAATGGAGGAAGTGGGCACTCCTTTCTTGAGGGTATATTTTGTCGTCGCCCATGGGTAAAGCGTATTGGAATAGGGCGCATTGTCGAAGTCGGTGATCTTGTAATACCCGTCGTTGACCAGGCCCCACATGGTGCCAACCTGTTGTCCCACTTTTACGAGGAAATCCGCTGGTTGTTGTGCGGTATTGAAATAGCCCGAGTTGGCGAAGAACTGCTGCTGGGCGCCGAGGCTTTTTACGATATTGCTGTTCCAGGAGATATTGAAACTACCCGTCCATCGGAAGGTCTGGGATTGCATGATCGTACCGTTGGCCTGTACTTCCAGGCCGGTGTTCTGGGTAGAGCCCACGTTCTGGAACTGAGTGGTATAGCCGGAGTTGGAAGGAATGGTGTTATTCAGCAGCAGGTTGCTGGTCGTATTGCGATAGGCGTCCACCGTCACGGAGAGACGTCCTTTTAAGATCACGGCGTCGAGACCTATATTCCGGGAGATCTGTGACTCCCATTGTAAGTTCGGGTTGCCAAGACCGGTAGTAGACGATCCGAAGATAAAGGCGTCGTTCAGATAATAGGGGCGGCCGGAGGCGAAGAAGTTACCGAATGAATAGGGTGTAATGCGGTTGTTCCCTACCGATCCATAGCTGGCCCGTATTTTCAGGTCGCTGAAGAGGTGCTGGCTCTGCATGAAGCTCTCGTCGGAGATGCGCCAGGCCACGGAGCCGGAGGGAAAGTAGCCCCATTTATGGAGGGGTCCGAAGATGGAGCTGCCATCCGCCCGGAGGTTGAATACGGCGAAATAGCGGCTTTTGTAATTATAGCTCAGTCTTCCAAAGTAAGACAGGTTCTGGACAGGTACTTCCGAAGCCGTCGGCGGCAGGACCGTCTGGGCGAGGGTGTAGTTGGCAAAGGCCTGACCAGGCGAGGTGCCTACGGGAATACCATGCAATTCGAGGTAGCTGGCGGTGGTATAGGTCTGATAGGTCTCCTGTCCTGCAAGGATGTTTAGGCTATGCCGGGACCCGAAGAGGCTGGTATTACTGTATTCCAACACGTTGGAATTGTTGATGGTGCGGACGCCGCCTGTCGTGACGGAGGCAATCGGTTGTGTGCCGCCGTTGGCCCTTGAATTTGGGGTGACCGTATCGTCGAATGAGCGGATCTGTAAATTGTTGAAGTCGACGGCCACGACCGACCGCAGGCTCAGGTTCTTCACGATCGTATAGGTTGCATTGGCATTGAGGTCAAGGACATTATTGGAGCTTTTCCTGTACTGGGCAGCGAGGAGCGCGAAGGGGTTCACCAGCGACAAGCCGTTGCCATTGGTAGAAGCCGCCTGGTTGGGATCATAATAGGTGTCGCTCTGACCCGGTAAGAGCACAGGCTGATAGCGGACGATCTGACGAAGGTTGTTCAGCTGAGCGCTGCCTGGGTCCGAGGTGCCTGCGCCATCGATCACATTGTTATTGTACCGGACGTTGAAGCCGACCTTCAGTCGTTCGCTGACCTTATGGTCCAGCCGAAAGTTCACGAGGGCCCTTTTATAATCGGTGAACACCAGGATCCCATTCTGGTCATTATAGGTAACGCTCAGGTTGTACTGCGTTTGCTGATTGCCACCCGACATGCTGATATTATGGGTCTGAAAGAATGCGTCGCGGCCCATCGTTTTTTTCTGCCAGTCGACCATGGGGACCTTTCTGAATGAATCGATACGGGCATAACTGTCGCCGGTACGGTAATAACGGGAAATGACCGTGGTATCGTTGGTGATCTTTGCGCGTTCGTACTGAAATTCGATGAAATCGAAGGGGTTCATGACGGAAAGCTCTTTTGGCAGCTTCTGAAATCCCATCGTCGTCGTATAGGTGAGACTGGTCTTGCCGCCTGTGTTCCTGCCCCCTTTGGTAGTAATGATCACGACACCGTTGGAGCCACGCGCCCCGTAAATGGAGGTCGATGCTGCGTCCTTCAGCACGTCGATGGACTCAATATCCTGTGGGGACAGCACGTTCAGCGCGTTGTCCACCTGGACGCCATCAACGATATAGAGGGGGGAGCCTGTCTGGGTGATGGAAGATCGTCCACGGATATAGATATCCGCCGTAGCCCCTGGCCGTCCGTCGGCAACGGTGATCTGGACCCCGGCCAATTTGCCTTCCAGCGCTTCCGCCGCGTTTACCGTTGGGTTGTCCTTCAGGTCTTTGGCCGTTATCGAAGAGACGGAGCCGGTGAGATCGCGGCGTTTGACGGTCTGGTAGCCGATGATGACCACGTCTTCGAGCGACTGGGCTTGTCGGGTAAGCCTTGCCGTGATGCCGTTGGCGGCGGTGGCAACGGTCAGGGGAAGGCTGATCCTACCGTAGCCGGAATGTGAGATCTGTAACATATGGCTCTTGCCGTCGGCGGGCAACTGAATGGTAAAGGAGCCGTCCGGACCCGTGGAAGTCCCTTTGCCCGTGCCTGTTATTACAACAGAGGCCCCGGGAATAACCGTACCCGTACTATCGTCAAGCACCTTGCCTTTGACCAGCGAAGTCTGTGCCTGAGAGGAAAGTTTAAAGAAGGGGGTCAGGAATAAAAGAAAGATGAATTTCTTCATATGGCAGCTTAGTTTTAGAATTGAGCAAATCGTCAGCATTTCAGCGGTTGGCGCCGCATTCAGGGTTGCTGACAAGACCAGGGCTTCTCTGGATAAGGCCTTTTCTGGTATCGCTGGCCAGTGCTTAACCCTTTGCATATCAGCAAATCTCGCTCAATGCTACGAAAGAAATCCGCTAATACCAGGTTGTGGGAGGGTGTTTATTTACGCAATCGTTCCCGGTATCGTTGACGGGGAGGGAATTGGAAGAAGTTTTAAGAGAACCACCTATAGCGATCCTTGCATCTCCTGGTTCAGCGATTCATCAGCCATCGGATTAATCTGCCTTTTTGAGCTAATTCTTTTTCCTGAGCTGATCATCTGCAAAATCCATATACTGGGTCCAGTCATACAGGGTCACATCGTGTTTGCCCTCCCGGATATGATAGCGGATCCTTCCGCCGACGGGATGCTGAACGGCTGGCATGCTGTCTACCCCCAGGCCCTTTTCCTTAAAGAGCTGGTAGACGGGCTCCGCTCCCTTTGCTCCGAGGAATTCACCCTTTGGATCTGAAAATTGATCGCCCAGCGCGCTGGCAACATAGAGTGGACGCGGCGCCATAAGCGACAGGAGCATGTGCTGGTCGAACGGCAAGCTATCCGTATTGCCCCCGTATTGTTTATACGCAGGCACAAACCAGAATGGAAATTTATAATTGATGATCGCTACGGTCTCCCCATAATCCCGTTTGGCTAAAGCCGCCCCACCCTCTCCCGATTCATTCGAAACGACCATCGCAAATCTCCGGTCGCTCGCCCCCGCCCACACGGCCGTTTTTCCCAACCGCGAGTGTCCCATCACGATCAGCTTCCTTGCATTCACCGCTTTGTCGGTCACCAGATAATCCGCCATACGCTCCAAACCCCATGCCCATGCGCCGATCGCGCTCCATTCCCAGGGCTGGATCTGTAATGCTTCCGCCAACTTTGTCCGGATGCCCGTCTGCCATCCGTCGGGGCGGTCCGCCTCCAGATCCCAGTACCATGCCGTCGCTACCCCATAGCCGCGGGCCAGGATTTCTTTCAGCGGCCATTGGGCAGATGTTTCTATGGTCGGGTTGCCTCCGAAACTATATCCAACGAAGACGGGCACGGGTTTGTGCGCACTGTGAATCCCTGAATTTTTTGGAGAGGCCTGGACGCCGCTGTTCCGGATGGTGCCCCCCTTTGGCAGATAAAGCACCATATTCAACTTCACGGAGCTGTCCCCTGGAAGAAAGCCGATCGTTATCTCTTTTTTTATGGCCAGTCCATCCAGCGCGCTGGTATCGATCCTTTGAATCGTCCAGGTCGCCGGGATCAGCTGCGTTGGCATCCGGCCATACACTTTGTCTTCGAACAAACGGTATATTTTCGGTCGTTGTTCTTTTTCCCATTCTTTTGCCGTTGTGACCTCGCGCCCATCTGATCTTTTTAATGGATCGGGTTCCTGATATGCCGGAACCTTTGTTTCATCGAGGTTGGCTGCCTTTGGCGGAGAGATCTGGTAAATTTCCGACCCTGCCAGTAAAAAACAACCCAGGCCAAAATCTTCGAAATCGGGTACCTTATCATAACTAAGCGGCTGGCCATCCTTTGGTTCTTTACCCGTACCCTGCACCCAGCCCAGAAATCCGTTTTCATGCAAAGCATCTTTCACCAATGCATTCCAGGCCTTTGTCACTATCGGCAAAAAAACTTTCTTGTCCAGAAACCCCTGCCGGATGCCCCAGGCCATGCCATAGGTGAACAGCGATGTTCCGGTCACTTCCTTGCTGGCAAAATGCGTGGAGTCGTGCAGGCTCGGATTCCAGAAGCCATCGGGTCGTTGTACCAATGCCAGCGCCTTTACCATATCCAGATAATCCTGCAAATATTCCATCCGGTGTGGGTCCTGGAGCGGAAGCATCGAAAGCGTTCTCACCAGCGCCGCCAATACCCAGCCATTGCCTCTGCTCCAATAGCAATTCTGTCCATCCGGTTCCTTATATGGCGCCGCAAAATCCTTATCCCTCCACCACAGATGCTCCTCCGCGTTGTATAAGCCATGTGGCCCATGGATATATTTCGTGTAGTGATACAGGTCATACATTTTCCGGAAATAAGCCGTATCCTTATACAGTACGCCCAGGCGGGTGAACACCGGCATGGCCATCTGCAGCGCGTCGACCCAGCTCCAGTCATCGCTTTTATCACCCGCCACCATTTTGTCGACCCAGATCTTGACAACCCCGTATTTCGGGGGTGGCAGCCGGTTGATCACATACAGGTCGATGTAGGTCTGCCCCGCGCACTGGTCATCGGCATTCCTCACACTAAACCCCTTTTTTGCGCCCCATTGATTTTTTGTCCCCCATTCATCCGCATAATCGAGATATGCTTTTTGCGGGTCGACCGAATACAGCCCCATCAGTCCTTCATAATAGACGGCACGGGTCCAGATATCGCTGGGCCTCGTTTTATTCGTTACGATCGGTGCGCCCGGGTCGGGCCACTTGTTCATGAAATACGCATTGGCCTTGCGCATGGCGGCAAGAACGGCTTGTTGCTGGGGAAGGGTCTCCCCGGGTGATTGCACGGGTTGCATCAGCCGCGAGGTCTGCGACTGAGGTGTTGTCTGAGCCGGTAATGAGGCCGGTGCTTGCGTCGAAATTTGAGCAGGGAGAAGGTTCGGGAGAAGAACGAACGCCAGCATGAAATAATGAAACCTGGTCATATTATTATAATTTTTCGATTTCGTATTTGGTTCCTTGCGGCACGCTAGGGCATCCTGCTCAGCCCTTCCCATTTCACCTTCCACTTGCCATTCTTTGGAATACCGGGATCGGGCTGGTCGCAACCATCATACCCTGCACACATGATCGCAATGGCCGACAGCAGGCCGCCATTACCAGGCAGGTATAAGCGCAACCGTTCGTCCTGATAGTTATGTCCATTAGAAAGATAGGTGTTTTTTTTGACCGGCATCAGCAAGGCGTCAATCGCCCGGTCAGGCAGTCCCAGCCTCGTAGCGGTCATGGCCGTCAGCGGAAAATCCCATCCCCAGGTCTCTTCCCATTTCCAGTTCTTCCATACCCAGTCAAAGGTGAAACGCATGATGTCAGGATCAAGGTCCCCGGGATGATCCCGGCGGAAAAGCGATCCGAATGAGGTGTCGGATGAAGGCATGCTGCCTGAAGTGTCGGACGGGCGAGGCAGGAACCCGTAAGCAGCTAGCACCACAGGATGATCGCCGCGATACCGTTCATTGGTATAGGCATCCGTAGCACTCTCCGCTGGCAGATAGATTCCGCCCTGCTGTGGCAAGGGAGAAAGACCGTTCAGCACCTTATCCCATTCCTCCTTTCGTGGAAGGCCCAGCCGTATGCGCCATTGCTGTGCAGTCGCGAGGGCCCAGCGCCAGTATGCCAGCTCAAAGCATGGATTGAAGGTCTCTTCCGCCCCGAACCTTTCCTGGGCCGGAATTATTCCTTTGCCCAGGATATACCGGTGCGTCGGGCTGTCATACCTCGCATAGGAGGCCATGAAGTCGGCCGTAGCAAAAACAAGTTTCCGGTATTTTTCAAGCGTTCCCCGGTCCTTATGCTGACGCCAGCAGAGTTCCGAAAAGTAAATGAAGTGTGGTTCTTGCCAGATGAGGAAGGCGCCCACCGAAGAAGGGCTCTCACGGCCATCCGGGTCCGTCATCTTTTGCCAGCGTACCCCTTTATACCCCTGACGTTCCGCGATCCTGCGCGCCATACCGGCAACTTTCGCATACCAGCCCAACGATCTTTCCAATAATTCCGGCCGGCCCCACAGCGCAAAATGAGCGGCATGCCACCAGTGCATTTCCAGATGTGGCTTGCCATACCAGCTGTTATACGTGAGGCCCGTCTCCTGTGGCGGATAATTTCCGGCGCACTGGATCCTTGTCAGCCATTGTGAAAGAACGATCCTTCTTTCGAGCTCGGCAGCTCTGGGGTCTGTGCTTCCCGTAAAGTCCACTGCCCCACCCTCCGACCAGAATGCCGGCCAGGCCCGGGCATTTGCCATTTTTGTCTCCTTGTAGGATGGAAGTATGGGTATTGAACCATTGACGGAATGATGACCGGGCGCCGGATGAGTTGCGGGATGAGGGTCGGAGGAAGATTGGCCTGCCGGACCTTGTTGCGGTGAAAACCGGCAACTAAAGGAGAACGCGCTGTCACGGGAAGGACTCAGTAGAAAATAATGAGGTTGTTTTTGCCGGATATTTCCTCCGCCGCTCCATTTCAGCGTGACAAAATAATGTGTCGTATCCAATACATGCTCCAGCAAGGCGCCGGTGTTGTTATTCCGGAGGATGACAGACCGGTGGAGCCCAGCCTGCTGCCAGTTATCACCCGCGTCTGCAAAAGCGCCGGTGGGATAAGGGAATCTTAGCCGGAGGCGCAACCTTCCCTGTTCCAGCAATGCCGAGTGGATCGATATGGAGACCAGATCTTGCCGGGGATGTACAAAGCTGGAGACATCGACGGCCACGCCCTCCAGCAGAAAATGACTGCTGATCTCGCCCGCCCACATATTCAGCTCCTGATGGATATGCGTGAGATCCTGGAGAGAGGCCGGCGATCCGTCCTTTTTTGTCATCTCCAATCCGATGTTCCCCAACTGCAGCCGGTGAACATTCTGGCGAAACCAATCCGCGGCTTTCTTGTTCCTCTCCGGCTTGTTCCATTGTACGGCATAGGTTGCCTTATGCCCGTTAAAATCATATTCTTTCAGTGATTCTTCGAACGCAAAATGACTGGTATCGCTGAAACTATGCCAGCCCCATTCCGATTGTGTCCCAAGAGGGATCCCTTTTTCATAATATTCGGGGAAGGTCTGCAACCCAGTGACATCCACCGTCCAGGCAAAGCCGCCGTTGCCGAGAGAAAGCGCCGACAGGGGATCGGGCTTCTCATTTACCACCGTATGCCTAAGGACCAGGGCATGGCGATCGATGGAGGGCTGAGCCTCAGCCAACAGCGTGAAAAAGGCCAGAATGCCGGTCGCTATCGAACGGAAGATTATGGAGCGGTTCATTATACGCACTGCATTACTCATGACCTGCCAGTAAATAATCTTTTAACGGCAAAGATGGAATTTTTCGCAGACCCGATATAATGGCCTTTGCATTCAGACGGGCGCCCGCCTCATTCGTATGGGTATGATCACCTGGAAAGAATTCCTTTACCTTATCTGGTCCCAGCTGATCGTACTGACCGGCGATGATCGCATTCAGATCGATAAACCTGGCGCCTGTCGCAGTGGCCGTTTCCCCGGCCCATTTACCATAATCCTGATCGGCACGTTTGCATTTCCCATCGGCCCATTCATTCCGGGGTATGGGGGAGCAGATAATGGCAGTCGCGCCTTTGCTCTTTATATCCGTCACGTATTTTCGCATATACCAGCCGTAGGAATGCACGGTCTCTGGCTTCTTCATTACAGGGTTATAAATATCCTTGCTTTCCTCTCCCGTTCCTTTGATCGTGCCGCGTGCGCGGGCCGTGTCGTCCAGCGCTCCTCCATCATTATGCCCGAACTGCATAATGACATAATCGCCTGGCTTCAGCCGCGACATGATCTGGTCCCAATGGCCTTCCGTTATAAAAGTACGGCTGCTCCGTCCGCCCAATGCGTAATTGCTCACCGATACGCTGGTCGTGTCGAAATATCCGCCGATAAAATCCCCCCAGCCCCAGAGGCCGCCGCCTCCGGTCCCTTTTCCGTTTTTCACGGTTGAATCACCGATGATGAAGAAGGCTGGCCGCTTATCCTGCATAGTGGAAAGGGTAAAGGACATACAGGCGAGGATCATGATGGCGTGTCGCAGGAGCATGATGTTATAGTTTTACATTTTCGGAATTCTTTACCTGCAATCTGGTATTATCCTTAGTGGTGACGCGCAGCCCACTGAAATCCCAGTCCTTTGCATAGCTGATCTCCCCAGCCGTCGTTGCGCTGATCGTGATATTTTTTATGTGCACGCCGGTGATCAGCGACCGGTCGAGGCCCGTTGCGGAGATTGCTTTTTTTGCATTTACCGCCTTTATCCCGGTGATATAAATATCCTTAAAATGCGGGGTGCCTTTCTCGGGCGGCTCCACTTTGTGCAACAGTGTCTTCCAATGCTCCGGAACCGAGTCCGCATTGTATCCCGCTGGCAGGGAGGAATAGCTATAGGCGGGATTCCAGTTCATGGTAAAGAGGATGGCGTTGCCGACGCTATCCATGCTGAAGTTACGGATATGGATATCTTCTACCGTACCGCCCCTGGTCGTTGCCGATTTTATATGAAAGCCATTGCCGGTGCCTTTTGCTGTAAGATCCGTCGCCAGGACATGCCTTATGCTGCCGGCGGTTTCGCTCCCGATGGTTAATAGTCCGCCGCCTTTGCGGGCGATACAGTTGCGGATGACCACATATTCGGTTGGTCGGTCAACCCGCTGGCCATCCCAGTCGCGACCTGCTTTCAGACAAAAATCATCGTCATTGCAATCGATATCGCAATGCTGCACCAGCACCCAGTCGGAAGAATCGATGTCCACTCCATCCGTGCTGGGACCATGCCCATCCTCATTATTCCGTATGATGATCCCATCCACGGTGACATAATGAGAATAAAGCACCTGTATGGTCCAGAAGCCAGCATTGATAAACCGGATCCCTCTGATCGTGATATCTGAGCAATTCTGCACCAACAGGGTACGGACCCTTTTGGCATCATAATCCACTATCCATCTCAGCCCCTTGGCATCGTAGACGTTTCGCATGGCCCAATATTTATCCCAGCAGAATTTCCCTTGCGCATTTACCTTGCCCGTTCCGGTGATGGCCGCTTTTTTCACGCCGATGATATTCAGCAGGGCGGCCGGCCATTTCATTTCAATGCCTGCTATACGGGTATCGATCTCGGGATAATCTTCAAAATGCTGACTGCCCTTCAGTTCGACTCCTTTGCCGATCCTGAGCTCTACGCCTTCTTTCAGGAAAAGGGAACCGCTGAGGTATGAGCCGGGATCGAGAACAACAGTTCCTCCGCCTTTTTTGGCACAGTCATCGATGGCGGCTTGTATGGAAAGGGTGGCGAGTGTTGTACCATCCCCGATGGCGCCGTAGGAATTGGCCTTAAAAACTTTTACGGACGAAGGGAAGACCCTGGCGCCCACCTGCTTTACCCAGGCAGGGTCCAGGTCCTGCGCCTTCAGAGAAGGACACGACATCGAGAGAGCTGTGCTGAGCAGAAAAAAGCGGAGACGGGTCTTCATTATTTCGATTTGAGGGGTGTTATCGTCACAGGCCCGGACAGGCCCGAATCCACCGGCGTCCATTTGGAAGCATCGAAGAGACCGCTGGCATTGCGGTTCTCCCTGAGATGGGCCGGGAAATTATAATTATAGAACTTTTTCCAGTTGACAGCCTGTCTGTCCAGATCTTCTATCCGATTGACCATTCCGCTGGATACCCTGATCTCGAGGTTGTTCAGTTCACGGATCTCCGGTGCTGGTATGATCATCTGGAAAAAAGGACCGATCAGCGAAGCGAGCTTTTTCCCGTTGAGGAAGACCTGTGCGGTCACATCTACCTTACCCAGATCGAGCAGCCAGGCAGCCGCCTTTCCCTTTGGCTTGCTAAATGAGACGGAATATTTTGCGGTACCGGAGAATCTCATCACGTCCTCTCCGCCGATCTTTGTCCAGGAACCAAGCTGGTTCAGAGTTGTGGAGGCCGGGAGTCGCGGACCGCCATCGGTGAATTCGATTTTCCATCCGCCTTTTATTTCCAAAGGGTTGCCGGCTGGGTGATAGTAAGGGTATCGTGGGGATTGGTTTGCGGAATGGAAGGTTTGCAGCACGCAGCTTTCGCCCGGTTGCAGTTGCAGGAAAACTTCACGATTTGCCCGTAATTCGGCCAATCCTTTCCGTTCATTCATCGGGTCGAAGATCGCCGCGCTGATGAAATTTGCGGCCAGCGGAACAAATCCTTCCCATTTTTTGCTGCCTTTGTTCACGATAAAATAATAATTGCCCTGCGGGTATGCGCGACGGACAAATTCCAGGCTGTCGGAGACCAATGCTTCCCGGCGGATCTTTGCATAGGCCAGTAAATCGTCTATATTATTTCCAAGTATAAAGCTACCCTTGCCTATCGCGGCCTTTTGAATGCCTGCCGTCCCTGCGGGAGAAAATTGGAGGCGACCGGTCGATTGCCGGAGGATGCTGCGGCGTTTGTCCAGTGCTCCAAGGCCTGGGACATCGGAAGGGAGCGTTTTGTAAACGATGATATTTGCACCGCTCTCCGCGAGCCGGATCAGTTGCTGGAATGCCGTCTCCGAAATATAATGGCAGTCCGGCAGCAGGACTGTCTGGTAGGAAACGCCGCCGGAGGTCCGGATGGAAATGGCGGAGGCTGCGGTGGAGCCCTTTGCCGGGGCAAGGCCATCAGCCGAAGGAGCAGAAGTGGAGGAGCCTGCGGCAGCCGGAAACGCTTGCTGCAATTGTTTGTCCGAGATGTAATCGTAGGCGTATCCATGGCGCTGCATCGTCTCGGCGCATTCTTTAAATCCGGTGCCATTGAACTCAGGCTCCATCCTGTCGTAATGCTTCAGCAGGTCGCGTCCCGGTCCGGACCAGCTGTCATAAATGGGATAGTACAGCAATACATCGTTATCGGGGCTGCCCTGCTGCAAAAAGGACTGCGCCCGCGCGATATAATTATTCAGTGTGGAGAAATTTGGCCAGGAAGGATCATTGGGGGTAAAATGAACAGAGGCATAGAACAACCAACCGGGCCAGGGATCATTCTTGGGCGTATAAGCCGTGCCGTGATAGAAAATATGATTCACCCCACCCAGCAGATAACCGTCCACCGCTGTCTTTACATCTGACCAGGTACTCAGAAAATGTTCATTAAGCCAGGTGACAGATTCCGATGAAGCCAGTTTTTTTCCGGTGACATTCGCAGCGGATACGGCAAATTTATACCGGTAGACATCCGAGCCTTCCGTTTCGGGAATATCGCTGGCTGCATACAAGTCGAGGATATTTGCCGGTGAGCCATGCGCCTGATTGCGTATGATGGCGCCTTTGCCCTGAGCCCAGGCCCTCCACCCCTGGGTGAATTTATCGAGCAACAGGTCTGAGATCGTCTCGCGAAAATCACAGATCACGCGGTCGTTGTTCTCCTTCGAATCTTTTCCCAGCAAAGCAGGCAGGTGTTGCCGCAGGTCATAGCCTCTGTATTGATGGAAGAGCTCAAAAAAACCGGGCGTCCAGTTACTCTGGCCCCGGGAATCATCCACCTCATAAGAGTCGTTGAAAAAAGCGCGCAGGCCACCGAGATCGTGACCGGCAAAAGCCGTATCGAAACGACTCAGATATTTCTTCAGCGCCGCCGGGGAAAAATGATCGATTACATTTCCTTCTGCACCCGGTGCGGCCCGTTCCACCATCTTGCCATGCAATCCCTCGAAGACCCCATACAGGATCCAGTCGGCCCCTGCCGGCGCCGTCCACTGCAGGATGCCAGCCGTGCTTACCTTATCCGTAAGGTCCATGATCCTGCCATCCGCCGAATAGGCCATCAGCGCTTGAAGGGGCAAAGGTTTTGCAAACCTCACCTGGAACAAGGCCAGGGCTTGCAAATTCTTATTGGCAAACACCGGCGAGACCAGGTCACCGATCGCAGGCTTTGGAAAACCGTCGGTATGGACCAGCGGCTCCTGTATAAAGCGCACGGTATCCTGCAAGCTTTCGCTCCCTTTCACGGTCCATGTCTTTGCGAAAAACTCTTTACAGGCATCGTCTTCTCCGATCAGGGGACCGCCGCCAAAGGGCCAGCCCGTACCTGCCGACATATCCAGTCCAAGACCTAGCCGTCTGGATTCCTGCAACGTAAAGGACAGCATCTCCATCCATTTTGGAGAGAGATAAGGGATAAACTGATCTTCGTATCCCTTCACTCCATAGATCGGTGTGAGTTCGAGCCCACCCAGACCGGCGGAGCGATATTTTTCCAGGCTTTCTTTCAGATCCTTTTTGTTCACTGCGCTCCCCATCCACCACCAGCGCGTCCAGGGCCGGGTCTGCGAACCGATCACGGGCCATTGGAGCTGGCAGAAAGCCGGGTTGCCAAGCAGGCAGGACAAAAAGATCGCTATGAAAGAGCGTCGCTTCATGATATTATGACGGTATTATGATTTTTTTAATTCCACGGCGTAAACCTCTTCTTTTCCTTCAAAGTTAGCGCGGAAGATCACCCATTTTGCGTCCGGTGAAAAATGTACGTTTGGTTCCAGCTTATAAAACTGTCCCTTCATATTCACTAATTTTTCCGATACAAGATGATCGCCTTCCGGATGGAACAAATAGATCCAGCGGCCATTCTTTGCTTTGGCGACCTGCCCTGAATCGCCACCATCGCCGGCGAATAAGTTTTGATCCGGGCTGACGGCGAAATGAATAGACCATTCGTCCCGGGTCATCGTGTATCTCTTTTCCATGCCTGTCCTGGCGTCTACATTGCCCAGATAAAAAGTCTCGCCCTTGGGGATCTGCCAGTCAAACCAGATGCTCTTGCCATCCGGCCCCCAGAATTCATGACCGGCAATCTCATTCGTGACGGTTCTTTTATGCATCATTTTTACTTCACTTGTCTTTAGGTCGATCGTCCAGATCCTGTCCACCTTTTGCCAGGGCCCTTCATGGCAAAACATAAGCAGGGTGGGGTCGGTGGGAGAGAACTGCACATGGCCGATCCAGGTGTTTTCCTGTCTTAGCTTTTTCAACTCCCCATTTCTGATGTCGATCGCGAAAAGGGTATGCGGGATATGTGCATCGAATATACGATTGAAAAAATCCCTTTTCTCCGGGTATTTCTTCAGGATCTCCTTTTCTTCGTCGCCGCTCTGTACACCCGCCAGCAGGGTCTCGTCCGCATTCAAACTGGAAACGTTGCCCTTGAAGTCCGCGGGAAAAACGTAGATCAGTTTTGTGGCCTTTGTATCGATGTCCGTGGCAAAAACGCTGTCCCTGATCTGATAGAAAACACGCTTGCTGGCCGCCGCCACTATTTCACCGTTCTTTGGAGAGGTCTGATCGGTGAGCTGTTGCCATTGCAAGTTCTTCAGGTCGACGGTATAGAGCTGCTTGCCTTTGCTGTCGGTGCTGTAAAAAACCATCTTATCACCTACAAAAGGGTTGTTATGAAAATAAAAACTCAGGTTGTTACCCTCCTTACGGGACAGGCAGACGACCTTGTGGTGGGTGTCCTTGTCGATCCATTCTTTGGGCATGGGCTTCTGCGAGCCAGTCTCCATCAGCGGTTGTGCAATGGCAGACAGCTGGATGGAGAGACAAAATACGATGATGAAAAGTTTTGCCATAGATAAATGTTTAGAAAAAAAGGCCAGCCAGGAATGACCGGCCCTTGCTAATGCTTATGCCATATAAAATCACACTTCTAAAACTAATAGCCAGGATTTTGGGCGTATAGTCCTGGCGCCGCGTCAAGCTGCGATTGCGGCACCGGGTAAATAACATAATTGGCCACCACGGGCGAGATCCTTTTCGAAACATCTTCGGTAGAGATCCAGCCGTTCATGATCGTTATCAGGTTGCCGCTGCGTTGCAAATCAAACCAACGGGAGCCCTCATCGGCAAATTCCTTTCTTCTTTCATCGAACAGCTGCGTGAGGGTGATATTGCTTTTAGCAGGCAAGGAAGCCCTCGTCCTGACCTGGTTGACAATGGCATCGACGTCGCCCTGCGAGCCGGGTGCGCCATGCAGGATACATTCCGCCTTCAGCAGCAGGATATCCGTGTATCGGATGGCCATGAAATTGATGGCCCAGTCAAAACGGCTGGCCGTTGGGATCTTGGTAACATCAAGGTATTTTTTAAAGAAGGGTCGCGTCTCCGTACTACCGGCATTGGTGTATCCTGCCGTGTAGATCGTGACCGGCAATCGTGCATCTCCTGGTTCATAATCGCTTACCAGGTCTTTCGAGACCGGTATGATCTCGAGGCTTCCGTTCGATTTGGTGTCCTTGAGCGATAAAAAATAACCGCTCGGGGTCAGGTCCCAGGGATAGGTGGCGCCATATGTCGAGGCGGTACCGCTGATGCCGGTCTGATACATGACATCGAATACTGCTTCCTTATTACCGGTGGAGACGGGACTCTGGTTGGCGTAAGAAAATATATTCGCATAATTTGGATTGAATGCGAAAAGATTGCTGTTTATGATATCCTGCAACAAAGGCAGCGCCGTGTTCCATTCATTCGAGCCCATACCGGGTCCGTCGATGCCGTAATTCGGGCCTGACCGGGCCATGTACACCTGCGCCAATGTTCCCTCTGCGGCATATTTTGTAGCTCGACCCACATCTACACCCGTATACGAAGGAGGCAGGTTGGTAATGCCGTATTGAAGATCGGAGATAATGAGCTTATACACGGAGTCAACCGAGCTGCGCCTGATCTCATTGGCCTCGGCAACGGTCACCGGATGATCGATCACCGGTACTTTGCCATAATATCTGACGAGGTCGAAATAAAAGAATGCCCGAAGGTAGCGGGCTTCGGCCAGCAAACGGGTAGCCAGGGCAGGAGAGCCGACAAAACTGCTGTTCTTATTCAACTGGTCGATGATCGTGTTTGCCCGGAATATGCCGTTAAAATCCACATTCCATCCTTCTTCCACATATGTATTCGGGGCTATACCCGGCGAGAAATCGTTGATAGGGTCCCAATCCCTCACGGTTACCGACACGCCATATATATTATCAGAGCGTATCTCAGAAAGGTTGAGCAGACGGTCCGGGTACCCTCTCAGGTCCGCATATACCGCGTTGACCCCCTGGATAAAATCACTGGGAGATTTATAAAAGGTCAGGGTAGTGCCTGCCGAGATGGGTATCTGGTTCAGGTCCTTATTGCAGGCTGAACCCAGGACCGAAAATACTATAATAAAGTAAAGAAATATCTTTTTCATTTGTTTGGTATTGGTGATAATCAAAAGGTAATATTCAGACCGACGATCAGAGATTTGGCCAATGGGAGGCCACCATAGTCCCCAGCTTCGGGATAAGCGGAGTTCGTGCTGATGGTGGTATTGGCCGCTTCCGGATTCAGGCCTCCATAATATTTATCATGCCCGAAGAAGTTCTCAGCTGTGGCATAGACCCTTGCGCTCTGAATAAAAGGCGATCTGAACAGGTTTTTTAAGTTATAGCCCACCGTTATATTCCTTACCCGGATATAATCCGATGAATACAACCAGTCGGTATTGCCCACAAACCCAAAGGTCGAATAGGCCTTGCTCACCCTTCCTTTTCCAGGACTGGAAGGCGACCTCCATCTGTCATTGTAGAAATAGGGGGCATTATCCGTAAAGCCCTGCCCAGTGCGGGTGATCGCCCGGCCTAACAAGGAATAGATCGAGCCCCCGCTCTGCCCCTGGACCAGGACACTCAGATCGAAACCTTTATAACGGACCGTATTGGACATGCCATACGTATAATCGGGACTGGGGTGCCCCACGATCTGCTTGTCCGCCTCGGTGATGAAGCCATCGCCGTTAAGGTCCTGATATTTCGGGTCCCCCACCGTTTCACCGGTGCCGTATAACGCGGCTCCCTTATTGAGATCATCCTGTGTCAATATGCCGGTCTGCCTGACCACATAGATACTGTTCAACGGATGTCCTACCCTTAAGATATTGTCCGAAACATCGAATGCGTTCGGGATGATGATCTGGGATTGTTTGCCATATAAGGCCACGATCTTATTGCCGTTGTGGCTTACGTTGATGCTGGTGCTCCATTCGAACCGGCCGACGAAGTTGCGTGAGGTCAGCTCCAGCTCTTCGCCTATATTCCTCATGGAACCTGCGTTCTGTAAGGCGGATTGAAGTCCTGTCGCTTCGGGGACAGGGACGTTCAGCAAGAGTTGGGTGTTCAATTTATTATAATAATCGAAGGATCCCGTGATGCGGTTGTTAAAGATCCCGAAATCGACGCCTATATCGAAGGTTTGTGATTTCTCCCATTTCAGATCGGGGTTGGATATCGTATTTGGCGCCTGGCCAATCGCAGCGGCCTGCGTTGCACCCAGCACATAGCCGTAAGAGCCCAGGGTCGGGATATCGTAATCACCGATATTGTTGTTTCCATTCACTCCATAGCTGGCCCTGAATTTCAGGTCGCTGAGAAATACGAGGCTTTTCATGAATTCTTCCTGGCTTATCCTCCAGCCTACCGAAGCGGAGGGGAATACTCCGTACTGGTTGTTGGCGCCAAACCTCGAAGAGCCGTCTGTGCGCAAACTAGCCGACAGCAGATATTTATGCCGATAATCGTATTGTGCCCGGCTGAAGTAAGACAGCAGCACGTTCTGGGATGAATTATTGGTCCCGCTCAACGCGACCGCCGCTGCGGCATTTAAGGTCTGGATCGTGCTGCTGGTAAAGCCGCCGACCGATCCGAACCCAGCCTGGTCGAGACGATCTATATTGTATGCCTGGCCTACCAGCAGGTTCAGGTTATGATCATTATTGATCGTGGTATTGTAGGTCAGCGTGTTCTCATTTACAAAGGTCAGTCTCCGGAATGTGCTGTAAGAGCCGGAGGTAGCGGCAGTCAGGTTGGGGTTGGTAGCTGCATTGAAGGTCCTCGCAGCCTGAGTGCTGGTCGTTATATACGGCGTATATACGCTGGTGTTGCTATTCGTGTTGTCTAAGTTGACGGTGCTCCTGAAATTCAGGCCTTTGATGATCTGAACCTCGCCATACATGGTGGCAAGGGTGCGGAATTTCTTGGTCTGATTGAGGTTGTACTGCAATTTACCAAGTACGCCATTGGTACTGTTACTCCAGAGGTACTGGGCATTTTTCCCAATATTGGGATAAAGTCCGACGCTGTCTTCCTGAACAGGAGACATGCTTAAGGCCTGATGGAAGATATTATCCTTCCCTTCCACGCCAGGATCGTCGGAAATGGAATAGCTTGGCGCCACGGAGAGACCGAAGCGCAGGGCTTTGCTGGCATTGATATCTATATTCGCTCTTACCGAATAAGCTTTGTAGTCTACGCCTTTTATAAAACCATCCTGTTTCACATAATTTCCAGAGATGAAATATTTCACCGCATCGGTGCCGCCACCCGCTGAAAGCTCGGCGTTCTGCATGAGGCCCTTTCGTTCTATCACGTCCTGCCAATTCTCAAACTCCAGGCCTGGGTGGCCCGGTGTCGCCCAGCGCGGATCGATCATGTAAGCTACATTGACCTGCCCCGGTGTCAGCCCTATCAGCGCAGCGCGCGTGGCAGGATTATCATTGGCGGTGGCTCCCAGGGTGCCATATTTCAGTACGTATGCCGCATTGATCATTTCGGCGGCGCGGTCGATCCATTGCTGGCCGTTCAGCATTTTTAATTTTTTGCTGGCATCGTTATAGCCGGTATAGGCATTGACCGAGAGTCTCGGCTTGCCGCTTTTGCCGTGTTTGGTCGTGATCAGCACTACGCCATTGGATGCCCTTGAACCGTAGATCGCCGCGGCGGCGGCGTCCTTCAGGACCTCTATGCTCTCAATATCGTTGGGATTGATATTATCCAGGGGGTTGCCGCCTACGAAGCCGCCACTGGCGGTATTAGTGGAATTGTTGGTCAGCGGGAAGCCATCGATGACATACAAGGGTTCGTTGCCCGCGCTGATCGAACCGGTACCGCGCACCTGGATGCTGAAGGCCTTTCCGGGAATACCCGTATTCTGTTTGACGGTGACCCCGGCCAGCTGACCGACCAGCGCCTGGTCCACACGTGTGATAGGACGTTGTTCAAAATTATCATTCTTCAGTGTAGCGACGGCTCCCGTGACGGTTGCTCTTTTCTGGGAGCCATAGCCGATGACCACCACATCTTCGAGAGACCTTTTGGCTGTGTTCATGCTGACCAGAAGGCTGGTATTGGTCGAAGATGTTATTTCTTTCGGGTCGAAGCCTACATAGCTGATGACCAGGATGTCCTTGCCGGGAATGGCCAGGATGCTGAAGCTCCCATCATCTCCGGTCGTGGTGGCGGTGCCGCCATTCTTTACCTGGATAGTAGCTCCGGCGATCCCCCGGCCGTTCTCATCCAATACTTTCCCTCTGATGAGGGTCTGCGCCAGCGCGGCCGGCTCCCCTTTCTGCGAACCACGCGCCGGGTTCTGGGCAAAGGACGGAATAGCCGCCAGGAGAAAGAAGATCAGGATCAGTTTTCGCAATAAATTTGGTTGGTTAGCATACAGGACTGAGAGGTCCGTCGCAGTATAACGGGTGAGACAAGATAACATGGCAAGTCGGTTTTGTTTTGGAACGGGATAAAAGTATATCAATGCCCATCCCTAACTGTCCTGAAGCATCCTGCTTCCTTCCAAAAATCTACGCAATCGTTCCCGGAAATGTATAAATGACATTTAATGAACAGAGGCAGCCGTAAGGTATAGTCCTGTCACTTATAGTCGGCAGCCAGCTGCAAGGCCCGGTAAGCATTGATAACGCCGCCGGAGACACAGATCTCGGAGAGTTTTACCTGTCGTGACACGCCGCCTGAACGAACGACCACCATGTGATCGGGCTTCACCACAGAGCGCATGATAATGTCCTTTACCTGCAAAGCGGTCAGCTTTGGGTAGTATTCCCGGATCAGCGCGGCGAGCCCGGTGACCACAGGCGCAGCCATGCTCGTACCATCGTGATTCGCGTAATGAGAACCCGGGGTAGTGGAGTAAATATTCACCCCCGGCGCAAAGACGTCGACCAGCGACTTGCCATAATTGGAGAAAGGCGCCACCAGGGTCGTGTCATCGATAAAGCCAGAAGCGCCAACCTCGATCCATGCGTCGGCGGACCCACTACCGTCCGCATATAGCCGCACGGGATAGTTGCTTTCTTTTTCCAGATCGCTGCCGTCATTTCCCGCCGCGTGAACGATCAGCACGTCTTTTGAGAGGGCATATTTTACGGCGTCGTCGACTAATTTTTTATCCCAGCTCTGTCCTTTTCCAAAGCTCATATTGATGACCCTTGCGCCGTTGTCCGCGGCATATCGTATGCCGTTTGCCACGTCCTTGTCCCGCTCATCGCCATCCGGCACAACCCTGACGGCCATGATGCGCACGTGATCCGCCACTCCTTTTATCCCGATCTCATTATCCCTCACTGCGCCGATGATACCTGCCACATGCGTACCGTGGTCCGCATCCGGCCCCGTTACATCCGCATTGCCATAGGAGCTTTGACGGCCATTCATATAATCGTCCCCGACGATGGGCCTGGGATCATAAGAGAGGTTTAGCTGATAATCCACTTTTACCCGATAATGCTTCAGCGCCTCGCCGAGGTCCTCCTCTCTGAACCTTATAAAGCTGGGGTCATTCTTCAATTCACCCATCACCACGCTGCGGATCTGCGTTTCTGCGGGGTCTCGGGCAATATATTTTTCAAAATCGGCCAGCGTTGGCGTGTCCTTGTGCATTCTTGTGACAATGCCATCCAGTATCTCTTTAAACCGGCTGATCCCTTCAAGCGTTTTACGGGAATTTTCCATCTGCTGATCCAGCTCCGCACGCATTTTCCGGTAAGCTTCCCATCCTGCCCGATCCTTAGCCGTCACTGTAGCCTCGGTCAGGCTGTCATAACGGGGCCGATCCCGGCGGATGATCCTGACCATCTCCAGGTTGTCATAATTAACATCCCCTTTCGGCCCACCGATAAAGTCCCAGCCATGGAGGTCATCCGCATACCCATTATGGTCATCATCGATGCCGTTACCCGGCTTTTCTCCGGGGTTATTCCAGATCACTGCCTTCAGGTCTTCATGGCTGGTATCCACACCTCCATCGATAACGGCAACCAATACCGTCACCGCTTTCTTATTGACGAGGAGTTCACGGTAGGCCCGTTCGGTGCTGATCCCGAATGTGGTGTCGGCGTGAAGGTCAAGATTTTGCCAGTTGGGTCTCTGAGCGTTGCACCAAATGGAAAGAAACAGTAAGATAATGGCGGCAGCGATCTTTTTAAGGGCCTCGGCGGATGATTTCATAGTTAAAGATAAGGGGTAACTTGGATGTGTAAACCCATTGCACATGAAAAGATCCATTTTCATTTTTCTGTTCGCCGCTGCCTGTCTTTCCGGCTTTCCGCAAAAAAAGACTACACCCGGTTATTTCCCACCTGCGGGCGAATGGCAGCACCGCTCGCCGTCCTCGCTCGGTCTCGACTCCGCCGCATTGCAGGAAGCCATCCGGTATGCCAGGGAAAACGATGCCAAGGCCCCGCGCAATCAGGAATTGGCGCAGGCCGAAAGTTTTGGCAAAGAGCCTTTTGGCGAAGGCATCGGTCCTTTTACCGAACGGGGCGAACCCACCGGCATCATTGTTTACAAGGGATATATCGTCGCCGAATGGGGAGAGCCCCTGCGGGTAGACATGACCCACAGCGTCACCAAGAGCTTTTTGTCGACCGTGGTCGGCCTCGCCGTCGATCAGGGGTTGATCCAAAGCGTACTGGATACAATAGCCGGCTATATGGCGCCGGTGGAAGCCTATAATCCTGCCGCTCCGCTCCGGCCGGCAGAAGAGCTGGGTAAACCGCAGCTGTTGTACCCTTTCTCCAGCGCCCACAATCGCCTCCTGACCTGGGAGGTCATGCTGAGACAGACCAGCGACTGGGAAGGCGTACTCTGGGGAAAGCCCGACTGGGCCGACCGTCCCGAAGGCCCGGCAAACGAATGGCGCAACCGGAAACGAAATGTCCCCGGCTCCGTCTGGAAATATAACGATGTCCGGGTGAATGCGCTCGCGCTGGCAGCGACCAGCGTTTGGCGCAGACCGTTGCCGCAGGTGCTTAAGACCTTTATCATGGACCCCATCGGCGCCTCCAATACCTGGAGATGGAATGGCTACCGTAATTCATGGATCGTACTGGACGGGCAGCCCGTTCAGTCGGTGAGCGGTGGCGGGCACTGGGGCGGCGGGATGTTTATCAATGCCTATGATATGGCACGCTTTGGCTTGCTGACCCTTCACCGCGGCAATTGGAACGGCAAACAGCTGATCTCCGAACAATGGGTGCGTCAGGCCCTGACCCCCACCGGGGCCAATACGACCTATGGATATATGAACTGGTTTGTCAACCAGGACCGCAAATTTATGCCCAGCGCTCCTGCCGATGCCTTTGTGCATGTAGGCAACGGCACGAATTTCATCTATGTCGATCCCCGCCACCAGTTGGTCGCCGTGGTCAGATGGATCGGGAACAATGCCCTTGATGGAATGGTGAAAAAGATACTCGCGTCCGTTCCCTTGTAAATCCGCTGGACAAAGATTACCTTTCTGGTTACTCACCCTGTTTTATCACGGCTCACAAACTTCGGCAAAATGGGAAAAACCAGTACATGGCGAAGATCAGGTAGCTATTCGGTAAATATGCGGCTGATCAGGGACCTCGAAGATTTTATCAATCATAAGATCCCGGGCATCCTTTATGCCGGGTGGGGCGAAAAGAATTTTTCGGATCACAGCTATCTCACGCTGATAGGCTCCAAAGAAAGCGAGATCTACTACCCGATCGGGAAATATGACCGGCCACAATTCCATAATGATCTTCAGAAGCTGGTGATCGGGTTGAAGTATATCGGTCAGGGAGATTCGGCAACTGCCCGGGCGATCGTACTGGAGATAGGATTGGGGAAGAGTATCGGAGATTCCGAATCATGGATAGCGGTCCAGGATAACAAGGGAGAAGAAAAGATGAAACTTATCGAGGAGGGCCTGCTGGCTATCATGGAGCCATTCAGGAACCGCAACAGCATCACTTATCCGAATGAGTTCCTGCCCACCTTTATATTCGTCGCCGGCTTTCTCATCGGTATCGGCACGCTGATGTTCGACCAGCCGGTATTAAAATCCCTCTGTGTCATTATTTTCTCAGCGGCTATCTGGTTTGTCACCCGCCGGTTCACCAAAGGATATTGTCATTTCGAATCTCCCCGTCAGCAATTGCTCGACAGGCTGCAGAACTGGCTGAGCATCGCGCTGGTCCTGTTCGTCGTGATTGCCGTGGCGCTATTTTTCAGGGCGGGCTGAGAGGGCTGACACCCTGGGCTGAGAGGCGGGCGTGGGCGAGCTGAGAGTGCTGGCACCCAAGGCTGAACGGGCGTGGTCGGGTGGCCTGGCCTTTAGCGCGATGGAGTAGCGGCCAGCTGCTTGTACCGCATCATTGCCTCTACAAAATAATAATCGGCGTAGGTCAGCGGCACATCCACCTCCGATCGCGCAGGCAGGTGGCCTACACTGTGCTTCAGGATAAACCCGCCGTTGGAACCAACCACTGCCTTATAATTATTGGAAGAGAGCGCAACGAGGATCTGCTCTGCCGTCCCGAGATATTCCTTTCCTTTTTCGAGCCCCGCATAGCGGCTCAGCTCGATAAGTGCCGAGGCCATGATCGCGGCTGCCGATGCGTCGCGGAGGGCAATGGGTATATCAGACGCATTGTAATCCCAGTAAGGGATCTTGTCCGCCGGCAGATGAGGATTGGTCAGAATGAAATTGGCGATCGCTTCCGCCTGTTCAAGGTATTTCGGATCATGGGTAGCACGGTACATAACGGTGTACCCATAGAGCCCCCAGGACTGTCCTCTCGCCCAGGCCGAAGAATCGGCGAATCCCTGCGCCGTCTTCTTTGCCAGCACCTCGCCCGTGGCCGTATCATAATCTACCACATGATATGAGCTGTGATCCGGCCGGAAATGATTGCGTATCGTCGTATTGGCGTGGGTGACTGCGATATGGTAAAAAGAAGAATCTCCGCTGAACTGTGTGGCCCAGAGCAGGAGCTCCAGGTTCATCATGTTGTCGATGATGACCGGATATTTCCAAGGCTTGCTGTCCCAGCTGCGGATGCATCCGACTTTTGGGTTAAAGCGGGTGGACAGGGAGCGGGCGCTGTTCATCAGGATATCCGTATAATCCTGGGCCGGAAGCATTTTTTGTCCGACCAGGCGCTGGGCATTCCCATAAGAGCAATACATCATGAACCCCAGATCGTGCGTGCCTTTGTTGTACTGTTCGGCCTCCAGCAGCCCCAGCCGCTTCAACGCCTCCCGCGATAAAGACGTATCCTTTGAGAATTCGAAAAGGTACAGGAGCGTGCCCGGATAGAACCCGCTGGTCCACCATTTCGAATCGCTGGTCTCCAGCTTGTCCGTCGTTGCATAATAGGTCTTGGGCATGCGGGCGGCTGGAAGGGCGGCCATCAGCACCTTGTACTGGTTGCAGGCCTGGCGGAGGTTCCCATCGATAAGCCGTATAATGGCTGGCTTAGTCTGAAGTTTTGCGGCCTTCTGCGCCAGGCAATGGCCGGCAGAAAAGGTGGCTGTAAGAACCATGATCATTGAAAATATTCCGGGGGCAAGCTTTTTATTCCTGAGCATGGGCTTCTGATTATTATTCCGCTAATCTATGGAATGATCTCCAGGTATATCCATTCCACTCCAGATTTTTTGTGCCGTCCAGCGTTCAGGGGGCGCCGACCAGAATTCATCCGTAGCCGGCAGGCCGAGGGGCAGCAGGATATCGGAACAGAGATAGAGGCTGCCTGTCGTATTATATACATCCGCGAGATCGGGCTGCGAGCCATAGACCCCGATATTCAGCCAGCCATCTTTGGTAAATGTAGAGGGGGACTCCATTGTTTTTTTCAGCACGGCAGTGAGCGCGCATCGGACCTGTGCGGGGCTGAGCTGGGCAGGGAGCCGCCGCCGCCAGGCCATATCGGCCAGATGATGAAAGGCGGCTCCTCTGTAAACGATCGATCTTCCCGTGATGGGATAGCTACCGTCGGTATTGATCAGCCGCTCCTGTATTACGGCATATCTTTCGCTACGGACCTTCAGCTTAGGGACGAGCCAGGCATAGTCCTGTGTTTTTTCGCTTACGGTCTCCAATATTTTGGCGAGATAGGGATGGATCACAAAACTGTTGTAATAATCCCAATGATAAGAAGCGCCATCGGAGTAGACCCCATCCCCCACATACCATTTTTCCAGCTGTCGCAAGCAGTAGTCCACACGCAGGGGGTCCCACTGAAAACCATAATGACAGAAGAAGGCCTCGATCATACCGGAGAACAACAGCCAGTTATTCGGGCCAGGCTTGATCCCCCGGGTCTGTCTCAACGCTTCCACGACCTGTCTGCGGGTGGAGTCGTGGAGATGCTCCCATAACCATGGGCAGCGTAAAAAAGAAAAGGCAAAAAAGGAAGCGTCTACCAGGGCCTGACCAGGCTTTCCCCAGGACATATAATCTTTTGCTGCGGGGTTCACCGCGTGCGAGATCGCCGGTATTACCCACTCACGATATTGCTGACGCAAGGCGATCTCTTTTGGAGAGCCGCCTTCACCATTGAGCCAGGGAGCGATGCCGTTCAGGATCCTGCCAAAGGCTTCGAGCGGGGCGGCCAGCGTCCTTGACGATGCGTTGTCGGTTCTTTTTGACAGGATAGCCGGAAGGGCGTTCCTGAGATCGTCGTTTGCGAGACTGGACAATATGGGACGCGCCAGCCGGTCCAACTGGACAAGCCAGAATTCCCGGTCCGATGCGCCTGTATTCATCTGTGCAGTCATCTTTGGTCCTTTGCCCTCCTGACCGTGGGCCATGGATGGCAATACCAGACTAAGGATAAGGAGCAATGCGAAAACGGAGCGCCGGACCAGGAAGAAATGGCTCATGGAAATAATTTTCATAAAGATAGGGCCCACGCAGACACCGGAAGGGGCATTTACCGAAAAGGAGCTAATTTCGCAGGCTCAGGACACCGAAAATAAATCTTGCAAGGCAATGAAGGAAAAGTTAAGGCAGCTGGCCCAGGAACTGGAGGGGGAATTGTATGACGACAATATCATGCGTACGCTGTACGCTACCGATGCGTCGGCCTACCGCGAAATGCCGCTGGCCGTAGCGGTGCCAAAGACCATTGAAGACCTGAAAAAACTGATCGGGTTTGCCCGCAGCGAAAAAACATCCCTGATCCCGCGTACGGCTGGAACCTCCCTTGCGGGGCAGGTGGTGGGGAATGGCATCGTCACCGATGTATCCAAATATTTCACGAGGATCCTCGAGCTGAACAAGGAAGAAAAATGGGTGCGTGTGCAGCCTGGGGTGATCCGCGACGAGCTGAACCTTTTTTTAAAGCCGCACGGCCTTTTCTTTGGCCCCGAAACTTCCACGGCCAACCGCGCTATGATGGGCGGTATGGTGGGGAATAATTCCTGCGGCAGTAATTCCATCGTGTACCGCAGTACGAGGGAACACCTCCTTGAAGTAAAGGCCCTGCTCAGCGATGGGACGGAAACTGTATTCGGCTCCCTGGATATCGAGGCCTTTCATGCCAAATGCGAAGGGGATCAGCTGGAAGCCCAGATCTATCGCACTATCCGCAGCCTGCTGAGCAGTACGGACAATCAGGAGGAGATCCGGAAAGAATTCCCCAAGAGCAGTGTGGAGAGAAGGAATACCGGTTATGCGCTGGACATGTTGCTGGAGACGGCCCCCTTCACCGTGGGCGGCCCCGACTTTAATTTTTGCCGGCTGATCGCGGGATCGGAGGGCACCCTTGCCTTTATCACCGAGATCAAGCTTAATGTAGTGCCTGTTCCATCAGGGGAGAACGGCCTTCTCTGCGTCCACTTCAATACCATCGACGAATCGTTGCGCGCCAACCTGATAGCGCTCCCGTACCGGCCCAGCGCCAGCGAATTGATCGATCATTATGTGCTGGAATGCACGAAGGATAATATTGAACAGAGCAAGAACCGATTTTTCGTCCAGGGGGACCCCGGCGCCATCCTGGTGGTGGAATTCATCCGGACGGACAGAGACGCGATCCGGGAGGTCGCCGGTAAAGTAGAGGCGGATATGCGTGCTGCCGGTCTTGGCTATCACTTTCCGTTGTTGTTCGGAGAGGACACGAAAAAGATCTGGAGCCTGCGCAAGGCGGGGCTGGGTCTGCTGAGCAACCTGCCCGGCGACGAGAAAGCGGTGCCGGTCATCGAGGATACGGCGGTGGACGTCCAGGACCTGCCCGCCTATATCCGGGACTTCAATGAGATCCTGAAAAAGCATAATCTTTATTCCGTTCATTATGCCCATGCCGGCAGCGGGGAGATCCATCTGCGGCCCATCATCAACCTGAAGACCGTGGAAGGCAACCGGTTGTTCCGTACGATTGCGGAAGAGATTGCCACGCTGGTAAAAAAATACAATGGTTCGCTGAGCGGCGAGCATGGGGATGGGCGGCTGCGGGGTGAGTTCATCCAGCAGATGGTGGGTGAGAAGAACTATGAGATGCTGAAGCAGGTGAAGAAGAGCTGGGACCCCGCAGGCATTTTCAATCCGGGCAAGATCGTTGATACGCCACCCATGAACTCCATGCTGCGGTATGAGCCGGGACAACAGACGCCCCCCTTCCCTACTATATTCCGGTTTGCCAACCAGGACATCCTGCAGCATGCCGAGCAATGCAATGGATCGGGGGATTGCCGCAAGACGCAGCTGTCAGGAGGCACCATGTGCCCTTCGTTCATGGCTACCCGCAATGAGAAAGACACGACCCGGGCCCGCGCAAATATCCTGAGGGAATTCCTCACCCATTCGGAGAAGCCAAACCGGTATGACAACAAAGAGATCTACGAAGTAATGGACCTCTGTCTGAGCTGTAAGGGCTGTAAGTCGGAATGCCCGTCGAACGTAGATGTCGCCAAGCTGAAGGCCGAATTCCTGCAACATTATTACGATGCCAACGGCGTACCCTTCCGGTCGAGGATGATCGCCAACTTTACGGCCTCCGCGCGTCTGGGGTCCATAGTTCCCGGACTGTACAATTTTGTAATGACCAGCCGGCTGACCAGTGGTCTGGTCAAGAAGATAGCCGGGTTTGCACCGGACCGGTCGATGCCGAAGCTGCATAGGACGACCCTGCGGAGCTGGTATAAGAAGCATCGGACCTCCGCACCTAAGTCTGCAAAAAAGGTTTACCTTTTTTGTGACGAATTCACCAATTACAACGACACCGAGATAGGCATCCGCGCCATTCTGCTGCTGGAGCGGCTGGGATACGAGGTGCTGATACCCCTGCACGAAGAGAGCGGGAGGGCCTGGCTTTCCAAGGGCCTTATCCGGCAGGGGAAGAAGATCGCCAACCAGAATATCCGTTTGTTGAGCCCCCTTATCAGTGCGGAGACCCCGTTGATCGGGGTCGAACCTTCGGCCATCCTCACCTTCCGTGACGAATACCCCGATCTGGCCGATGATGAGCTGCTTGATGCATCGCACAAGCTGGCAAACCATGTTTATCTGATCGACGATTTTATCGCCCGGGAGATCGACAAGGGCAATATCCGGCGGGAGCAATTCACAAAAGAAAAAAGGTCGGTCAAGCTGCATGGTCATTGCCAGCAAAAGGCCTTGTCTTCCGTAGCCGGGTCCTTGAAGATCTTGTCCCTGCCGGAAAATTATTCGGTGAGCACCATTCCTTCAGGTTGCTGTGGCATGGCGGGTTCTTTCGGATACGAGAAAGAACATTACGAGCTGTCGCAGAAGATCGGGGAGCTGGTGCTGCTGCCAACGGTACGTCAGCAGGATGCGGAAACGATCATTGCCGCACCCGGCACCAGTTGCCGGCATCAGATCAGGGACGGCACGGGCAGAAAGACCCTTCACCCGGTGGAGGTTCTGTTCGAAGCGCTGATATAGGGCGGACTTACGTAGTCGCGGGTCGGGTGTTATCCTTAATTTTATGTTACAAAATAATCGAACATGGCGCTGAGCAAGAAGATTGATCCATTTTTAAAGACGAACAACGATACCGGTTTTGGTAACAATGCCAGCAATTATGGAGGCCGTTTTATCAACCGGGACGGCACGTTCAACCTCCGGAAGGAAGGAAGGTCCTTTCTGGAAAGGTTCAGCATCTACCATAATATGCTGACCATCCCCAGATGGAAATTCGTCAGCGTGATCCTGATCTTTTACTTTGGCATCAATCTGATCTTCACTTTTGTATATCTGGGTGTGGGGATCGATCAACTGCAGGGAGTGATCGCCACGACCAACTGGGGCAAATTCAAGGAAGCCTATTTCTTCAGTACGGAAACTTTTACCACCGTCGGTTATGGCCGGGTGAACCCGGTGGGTGACGGGGCAAATTTTATCGCTTCCATCGAGGCCATGATGGGATTTCTATCCTTTGCCCTAGCGACCGGTCTTATCTTCGGAAGATTTGCCAGGCCTCAGGCCTTCCTCACCTTCAGCGACCATGCGCTGATCAGCCCGTTTAAGGGAGGCACCGCCCTTATGTTCCGCTTTGCTTCGTATAAGGACAAGCATACGCTCACCGATGTGGAGATCCGGGTAAACATCGGACTGCAGGTACCACAGGAGAAAGGCGCACCCGAATACCGGTATTATGACCTGGCCCTTGAACGGACCAAGGTGGAGAGTCTGCCGATGAACTGGACGGTGGTGCATCCTATAGATGAAAAAAGCCCGTTGCAGGGCTTCAGCGACGAGGATATGAAGATTGCCGATGTAGAGATCTATGTCCTGATCAGGGGGTTTGACGATGTTTATTCCAATGTCGTCCAGCAGCGGACCTCTTATACCTACCAGGAAATAAAATTCAATGGCAAATTCGTGCCCATGTACCGTGAAAGCAGCGATGGAAAGACCACCATCCTTGAATTACACAAGCTGAACGAATACACCGGGGTGTAAAGGCCCAGTGTAAAGTTCCTGTGAATTTTATACCAGGGGACAACCGCACCGCGGAAAATAACGTAATGTTTGGGCAGTACCCCATTAAACCTTGGGGTCATTTATTCATCCCAGGTAGCAGACATGCCCAAACCCATATTTACCCTTCCCCTGTTCCTTTTACTGGCATTTCCCTCCTTCCTCGCGCAGGCCCAGGGTTCTGTTCCCCGGAACCCGGCGGACAGCGTGGAAAAAACCTCCGCTGGCGATGAGACCGACGTAAAAAAAGAACGCCATCCAAACACGCAGCTGGACCTGGTGGACATCGGCCGGAATTTCCTCGAGCATTCCCGGGGCAAACGGGTGGATACCACGACACACAAGAGCGGCAAGCTGCATATTTCCGCTTTGCCGATCGTCGGTTACACGCTTCAGACGGGCTTTGCCGGAGTGCTGAGCTCTAATTTCGCCTTTTATACCAGCGAACATAGCCAGGCCAATCTGTCGAATATTCTTACCAGCATCACCTATTCCCAGTACAAGCAGATCCTTTTCCCTATCCAGGCCGACATCTGGACAAAGGGTAACAAATACAATATCGTTACGGACTGGCGCTACCTGAAATATCCTTCCACGACCTATGGACTGGGTGGCAACACCCCTGCGGACAGCGGTTATGGCATCGATTACTCCTATCTGCGGTTCCACCAGGCCATCCTGAAAACGATCTCCAAAGACCTCTATCTGGGTATCGGGTATGACCTGGATTATTTCTGGAATATCGTGGAGATCAACCCGCCACCGGATGGCGCTACGGACTTCGAGACTTATGGCTTCCGCAAAAAAGAGGTCGCCTCAGGTATCTCCCTGCATTTCTTATACGACTCCCGCAGGAACCAGATCAATCCGGAGAACGGTGGCTATTTGAGCGCCAGCTACCGGCCCAATTTCACTTTTCTGGGCAGCGACGCCAACTGGCAATCTCTGATCCTCGATCTCCGCAAATATATCCGCTTCCCCGGTAGCACGCATAATGTGCTGGCGCTCTGGAACTATGACTGGTTTACCACGGGCAGCGACAATCCTCCGTACCTGCTGCTGCCCAGCACTGGCTGGGATGCCTACAGCAATACGGCCAGAGGTTATATCCAGGGCAGGTACCGGAGCAGGAATATGGTCTACCTGGAGTCGGAATACCGCTTTGGCATCACGTCCAACGGGCTGCTGGGAGGGGTGGTCTTCGCCAACGCACAGTCTTTTTCCGAAACGGCTTCGGGCCGGTTTCAATATGTCATCCCGGGCTATGGTGGCGGCATCCGGATCAGTCTGAATAAATTCTCCCGTACCAATCTTTGCGTGGACTATGGAATAGGCCGGAATGGCTCGGGGGGATTTTTTGTGAATCTGGGAGAGGTGTTCTAACTTGTAGCATGAGAAAAATACTGCTTCTGCTTCCCGCACTTCTGGGCTATTGCCTTGCTTTTACACAAGGAGATCCGCGGCTGGCGAAGGCCTCCCGGGAAGACAAGGCCGGATGGATATCCATACATCTCGAAGGTGCGCCCAGAGAGATCGGTTACCAGCATGGCTACCTGCTCGCCAACGAAATCGAGGACCTTATGCACACCATGAAGCCCTGGATCCTCCACAATTCCGGCAAGAACTGGGAATTCTACCGCGCTGCCGTAAAGAAAATGTTCTGGGCCAGGATCGACAAGGAATATCAGGATGAGATAGCCGGCATTGCGGAAGGGCTGCATGCCCGCGGCAAGAACTATGATATTTATGACCTTGTCGTATTGAACGGGAATATCGAGCTGTCCCAGTATTATGTCCCTGCACTGGCGGAAAAAGCAAAACCGGGTTCGGCCGATAACAAGGCCCCTGGGAACTGCAGCGGATTCATCGCAACGGGCAGCTATACTTCCGATGGAAAGATCGTGATCGGTCATAACAACTGGACGGACTATATAGTAGGGGAACGCTGGAATGTGATCGCCGATATCGTACCGGAGAAAGGCAACAGGCTTTTCATGGATATGATGCCCGGCTTTATACACAGCGGAGATGATTTTGTGGTCAGCGGAGCGGGCATCCTGATCACCGAGACCACCATCACCCAATTCAAGGGTTTCGATGAAGCGGGCATCCCCGAATTCGTACGCGCAAGAAAGGCGGCACAATATGCCAACAGCATCGATGACTTTGTGAGGATCATGACCACGGGTAATAACGGAGGCTACGCCAATGACTGGCTTGTGGGAGATACCAAAACCAATGAGATCGCGAGGGTGGAGCTGGGTTTCAAAAATACGCCCGTATGGCGGACTACGGACGGGATCTATACCGGTTCGAATTTCCCGAGCGACCCTAAGCTGATGAGAGAAGAGACCACGTTCGATCCCATGGATTCGGTAAACTCACCCAATAGTCGTAAGCGTCGCTGGGAGCAGCTCACGGAAAAATATAAAGGAAAGATCGATGCCAGCACTGGCCAGACGATAGAAGGGGACAGTTACAACGAACTGACCAAAGCCCGGGAAGCCAGTGGATGTGTATTAGCTGGGAGGATCGATATGGATCCAAGGGGATGTCCCGAATGGGGGTGGCCTCCTTATTATCCAGGTGGGACCGTGCAGGGCAAGATCACTACTGCGGCGCTGGCCGGGGACCTGAAGTTCTGGGCCCATATGGGCAATCCAAATGGAGATGATTTTATCGCCGCCCCTTTCTTCCGGCAGCATCCGGAATTCAACTGGCAGGCAAGATGGCTGCATGATATGAAATCGAACCCATGGACTTTGTTCGGGGCAAAAAAATAGGTAATTCACCGCGAGCCCGGGGCTGCAATGCATTACCTAACTCATAGCAATATGACGTCCGATGCGCCAGCTGAACTTAATTAACGGTAACGACCCTTCCGGCATAGATAAAGCCGTGTTCTGGAAGAACGGGTGTATTCTCGGGTTGATCACAGGAAAAATGCATTAACCGATCTTTGCTGGAGCAGTCACCAGCCAAATTAATAGCCGATAGGTCAGCAACAGCCTTATCATTAAATGGGTGTAGTATGTGATTTTTTCCTGTAGGGCAGAATAAAGAGTAGCGGAATGGATGCAGGTTAGTATTTATCCACAAATTATGTACCATAATTGCTTATTCATCCCATTGCGGGAATATAAATAACAAAAAAAGCCCCTTATAAGGCTGAATCTATTGAAAACAGGTCTGCAGAAGGCCGTTATGCCTTCTTCTTAAAGAATTTCCCGATGAGCCAGGTGGTGCCCATTCCGGCAGCAGTCCGTAAAAGATTGGTTCTGGCCGAGCGGCCTATAGCCTGCTGGAATAAGTTCTTTGCTATATTTATAGGCTTGATATCTTCCGCGACCTGGGACACCCTGCGACGCATGAACTGTTCATTGACGTAATCCTGGTCTTCGAGCTCGCGGATCGCCAATTTCAGCTCCTCCATGGTCGTGATCGTACTCATTTCTTCTTGTGTTTTAGCAATTTACGGACGAGCATATTACCCACCGGCTCCTTCAGCCAGCGATCCCGTTTGGCGTAACAAACGAGCCCGACAATACCATATATACCCCCGACGATGAAAAACCCATAGAAATCCTTACCCAGCCAGTCACCGATCAGCAATGCCACTCCAATACTCATGATCAGGGCAAAAAGGCCTACTATCGCAATAATACCGAGACCCGCCGCGATGTCAGACACCGAATCGGAGAGGGTATCGACTGTCCTTAATTTCCACAACGACGCCTTTGTCTCCAGAAAGTCCCCGGTGTCCGATAAAAGTATATCGATATCGTATTGCTGATCGTGCATTAGCTGGTCATATTTTTTGGATTGTCGGAACTCGTTTGAATCCGTTAAGCTCCCCGATGAACGTTCTTTCGTTCTTTGATCATTGGCTCTGCCGGATCATCAGGACATCGAGCTTCTTGCTTCGCCTTTGGCTCTGCTGAAATTTTCTTTGACGCCGTCAACCATATCCCCGAATTTATCCTTGATGGAATCGCTGAGGTCGTTGCCCTTTTCCATTATTTTACGACGGGTCTCCGTGCCTTTATCGGGAGCCAATAAGATACCTAATGCTCCCCCTATGGCTGCGCCTACGACGAAGCCCAGTAACAATTTTGAACTATTCATGTGTTGATTTTTTAAGATGAAAGGAATGTTTACGGATATGTTAGTTAAAATTCCTTGCCAAATCCTGAAAATGACAACGAACTGCCATAGAATCCCCGCCGGTCAAGGGGTATCAGCCTGTTTATTTCTTGTCAGACCGCAGGATAAGCAGTCCGGTTTGAGAAAAATTTTCTACAATCTGAGGAAGGTTTCCCGGTCAGCCCTCTGACCTAAACCTAGGAGGAATGCCGGGCCGGTCTGATTTATGGGGCGGGACAACCTAAATAAGGAGACGGTATAAATGGTATTATTCTGGTTATGTACAGGTTTAAAAAACTTCACCCATCTTTATGGAAAATGGAACTATCCTGCAGCTATTTCACTGGTATTACCCCGGTGACGGAAGTTTATGGAAGAAAGTAAAGGAAGAAGCGGGTCGGCTCGCCGCTCTCGGCATCACTGCGATATGGCTTCCTCCTGCATACAAAGGTACCGGCGGCGGATATTCGAACGGATATGACGTCTACGACCTTTACGATCTGGGAGAATTCGATCAGAAAGGATCCGTTCGAACCAAATATGGGACAAAAGAAGAATATATCGACGCCATACATGCCGCTCAGCATGCCGGACTGAAGGTCTATGTGGACATCGTGTTCAATCATAAAGGCGGGGCCGATGAGGCGGAACTGATCAAAGTAAGAAAAGTAGATCCGGAGGACCGGAATAAATTCATCAGCGATCCTTATGATATAGAAGCCTTCACAAAATTTACCTTCCCCGGCCGCAAGAAGAAGTATTCCCCCTTTATCTGGGATTACAAATGCTTCACCGGCGTGGATTACGATCAGCGGACCCAGGAGACGGCCATTTTCAGCATCCTTAATGATTACGGAGAAGGCTGGGAAGAAATGATCGATGACGAGAAGGGTAATTACGATTATCTGATGTATGACGACATCGAGTTCAGGAACCCGGCCGTGAGGGAAGAACTGAAGCGGTTTGGTGAGTGGTACTGGAAAGAGACCGGATTTGATGGGGTAAGGCTGGATGCTGTAAAGCACATTTCTCCGAAATTCTATAATGAATGGCTCGACCATATGCGCAGCATTGTTGGAAAAGAAATGTTTGTGGTGGGAGAATATTGGGCGCCAGGCAACCTTCCCTTGCTCCTTAAATATTTAGAGGCCACGGAAGGCAGAATGTCTCTTTTCGATGCTGCTCTTCACCGCAACCTGGTCGTTGCATCCAACGGTGGAAAAGATTATGATCTGAGAACGATATTCAACGATACGCTGGTCGACGTCAGGCCGGAGCTTGCCGTTACCGTCGTAGGCAACCATGATACGCAACCCCTGCAAGCCCTGGAGGCGCCGGTGGAGCAATGGTTCAAGCCACTGGCCTATGCTTTGATACTCCTCAGAGAGAAAGGGTATCCTTGTATATTCTATACGGATATCTACAGCGCCACCTATACGGATAAAGGGCACGATGGGCAGGACCATGAAATTTTCCTGCCGGCCTGTGAAAATATCGACAAGCTGTTACAGGCCAGAAAAAGTTTCGCTTATGGGAACCAGCGGGATTATCTGGACCATAGCAATTGTATAGGGTGGACCCGTGAAGGCGATCCGGAACATCCGGGATCGGGCCTGGCGGTTCTTTTAAGCAATGGAGATGAAGGGCGAAAAAAGATGGAGGTCGGCAAGGGGCATGCTGGCAAAGTTTTCAGAGAATATCTCGGGAAACGCCTGGATGCTGTCACGATCGATGAGGAGGGGTGGGGAGAATTCCAGGTGGAAGCGGGTTCTCTATCCGTATGGGTATCGACCTGAAACGATCATTAACCTATGAGAACATGAAGACAGCCATAAAAAAATTCGCGTTGAACCTGCACGTCTGTTAATGATCTCCAATAATGAGTTGGGCATCGATAAAGATGCCCTCTCCAAATTATCCGAGCCTTATTTCTTCGTTCGCCCTATCGCTGGATTTCGCCAGAATTAAGGCTCAATCAGCCCGGCGGATGAATTTCAGCAGGATCGCGATGATAGCGATAACGAGAAGAATGTGAATAATGCCCCCGGCATGATATCCTAAGAATCCGATGGCCCAGGCTATAACAAGAATGACGGCGATCAGGTACAATAAATTTCCCATTTGATTGATTTTAAGTTTTTAACTATACTGCAATTTTTCCGCTGAATCCGTGTTTAGCAACGTATCGATCGCGTCATTTATCAATTGCCGGCTGAGCGGCTTTGCGATAAAGAGATCGACTCCACCTTTATACGCGGTATTTCTTTCCGCCGCGCTGTCATGCGCCGTAATCATGATCACTTTGATTTCCGGGTAATTCTTTTTGACATAGGGAATAAAATCCAGCCCGAAACCGTCGGGGAGGTGATTATCCAGGAATAATAAAGAGGGAGTGTCGGTCTGCAAAGCAACTACGGCATCTGAAAGCGAATTGACAAATCCGGTACGGAAATTCCGTTGTTTCAGCATGCCGCTAAGCAAATAGCAAATGTCCAATTCATCATCCACAATCAAAATTTTGCTGATAGCTGTCATATTACTTGTTTCCACTTACTTTTCATTTTCTGAGCTTCAAGATCATTTTCACGTAAATGATTACAATTTTATTGCCATATAAAACTGGGGCTGCCAAAGCCCTCATCCACCCCCCCTCCCCTTATTAACAACTCTTTAAAAAAATGACCCGGTTATTTAGCGGGGCTGGGTCTACCCTATTTGGGTAATTTTTTCCCCAAAGCCGAAGGTCTATCTTACCTTTGCCCTTGCTTCTTGGTCGTTTTAATTCTGGCAAGATGTTTAACATATAGAATAGGTAAGCTAATTGCGGGATCGGGTCCCATTTATTCATTTTCCAGTAATTTTAAAATCAGAAAAACACAGTTATGAAGCGAATTCTTATCATAGATGATGATATGGACATGTGCAATTTGCTGGGCCGCTTTTTACAGAAAAAAGGATTTGAGACAGAGGCAGCTCACAATGGTAACAAGGGTATTGCCAAGTTCAAAGAATCGAAATTCGATGTAGTGCTTTGCGATTTTCGTCTGGGGGATAAGGAGGGAAGAGAAGTTTTAAGGGAGATCAAGACGATCGATCCTTATGCCATCGTCATCATCATCACCGGCTATTCCGACATAAAGACGGCCGTGGACGTTATAAAATCGGGTGCCTTCGACTATATCACCAAGCCCCTGATACCCGAAGAAGTTCTTAATGTGATCGGCAGGGCCTTACAGCAGCCTTCCGATAATGCCGGGGCTTCCAAATCCTCCGGCTCTGCCTATGCCGCGGTTAAAAAAGGCAGCAAACCAACCGGCGATGAAGAATTCCTGGTCGGTCAGTCACCCGCGACAAAGGAACTATACCGGCAGATAGAGCTGGTGGCCCCTACCAATTACAGCATCATCTTATACGGAGAGAGCGGGACCGGTAAAGAGGTCATTGCCCGTACGATCCATGAATACAGCGCCCGTAAGGACAAGCCTTTTATTGCGATGGATTGCGGCACCCTGTCGAAGGAACTGGCGGGCAGTGAGCTGTTCGGCCATGTCAAGGGTGCGTTTACCGGCGCCCTGAATGATAAGGAAGGGCATTTTGAGCTCGCCAACGGGGGTACATTGTTCCTCGATGAGGTAGCCAATCTCTCCTATGAGATCCAGGCGGCCCTGTTGCGGGTGATCCAGGAAAGGAAATTCAAGCGGGTTGGCGGCGTCAAGGAAATGGACGTCGACGTACGTATACTGGTTGCCTCGAACGAAAATCTTCAGGAGGCTTATCGAAAGGGCAGGTTCCGCGAAGATCTCTTTCACCGCTTCAACGAGTTTTCTATCCAGCTGCCGCCCTTCCGCTACCGCAAGGACGATATTCCGCAATTCGCCAGCTTCTTTCTGGCCAAGGCGAATAAAGAACTAAATAAAGACGTGGAAGGTTTTGAAGAGGAGGTCATGCAGATCTTTATGAATTATTCCTGGCCAGGTAATTTACGCGAATTCCGGAATGTTATCCGGCGCGCGGCCTTGCTGACCTCTTCGGGGCTGATCAACAGCAAGGTTTTGCCTCCCGAGATCGTGGAAACGCCGGCTCATAACTATGGCCAAGCAGGGGATGCTTTCTCCGCACCCCACAACCATAGTCCGATCCCTCATAAAGAAATGGACCTGAAGAATGCGGCGGCGCAGGCGGAGTATGATACGATCATGAATGTGCTGAAGCAGGTGAATTATAATAAGTCACGGGCGGCCGAGATCCTCAAAATCGACAGGAAGACGCTCTATAACAAGATTAAGAGCTATCAGCCTTAAACAGGCCTGACGCTATTCTCTTGACCGGCACTATGTATTTGGTGCCGGTTTTTTTTGCTTGTCGCTATGTTGGGAGCCGCTTTGCTGACCGCCGTTATATCACAATGACGCTTTTTCATGACCGCCACTATATCACAACGACGCTGGATTTTCTCATTAGCCATTCGATAGCCCAACGGTAGTTCTATTTTGAGCGAATAGGTCATCGGCTTTTGTAACCGCTCGAAAATAAGGCGCCTTTTGCGATATAGTGGCGGTCATTCCCCCTTTTATTATCTCGGCCCTCGCTAAGTATTCACCTTCAATCAAACATTCCGTCAACACGACAGTCGGATGCCTGCGTTGCGTTGATGCATAAGGAGCCTTATTTTCGAGCTAATCCTATCGCTGAAGGATATCTTCGCTGAACAAAATATCTCATGTACGGCTATAGCACGGCCCATGAGAAAATAGAGCGACGTTGCACAACACAACGCAAAGCATCCAAATCTAGTAGACTCTCAATTTCCGGCGCGTAATGGTGTGGGCGCTGAAATAACCGAGCGCGCCGTTGGAGATATTCGAAATGGGATTCGCGGGCGTGGCAGAGCGGAAACTGTTGTTGCCCGTCACCTGCTGAAGCGTGAAAAAATACTGATAACTGTTTTCATCGACGGCATACATCTGCAGCAACAGGCTGTCGTTGACCTGCATGCGTGACGTATCATTGAACAGCGTTTCACGGATATATTTTCCATCCGAAAGCCGATCCTCAAAAACGAGGATATCCGGCACCGCAATATTATTCACGCTTTCGGTAAACTGGTAATAATTCGCCGGCCCCGGCGGGTCCTGAAAATTCACTACCGCATTGATCACACTCTTATTGTTAAAATCAAAATTCTGTACGAAGGTGACCGAGTCCAGTGTCACCGGCTGTGGCATCGTTGAGCTGGCCGTATACTCCTTCCCCTCCACCGATACCGAAAGCTTATAGGTATGCAGCGGAACGCCGCCGAATAAATTTGCGCTATATGTCCCTGGCGATGTCTCGGTCATGTGAGCGATCAGTCCGTTGTTGCTGTCCGTCAGCTGCACGATGGCGCCGGAGACGGGAGGGAAGACATTGCTGACGCTGAAATTAACGGTCTTGCTGATCTTCACCAGATAGGGACCGGGCAGATTGGTGATCTCCCCTTCGATCACGATCTGCGGGGCAGCGTTATTCAGATCTACCTGGATCACTTTTTTACAGCCGGACAGCGCCAGCAGCAGCGGCAGCGCAAGGGAGAGTATGAGGGACTTGCTGTACATAGGGTCAGAATTTAAAATTGTAGGTTACGGAAGGGATAAAACGGAACAACGCATATTGCAGCGCCTGGGTCTTGCTCAGGTCACCGGGATCGTTCTGGAAGACGATGCTGTAAGCGTTCTCCCTGCCATAGAGGTTGTAAATCGAAAAGGTCCAGCTGCTCTCAAATTTCCGGGTCTTCTTCGCCTGCAGGGTAGCGGCCACATCCATGCGGTGATAAGCCGGCATACGATAGCCGTTCCTCTCCGTATAATAAAAGGCCGTCTGGCCATTCACCCGGTATTTGCCACTGGGGAAGGTCACGGCATTGCCGGTATAATATACCCAGGTAGCGGACAAGGTCCATTTCTTATTCGCCTGATAGATCCCCACCAGCGCAATATCATGCGTCCTGTCCTGTTTGGCAGGATACCAGTTGCCCTGGTTAACCCGGTCGATCTTCAGCTCGGTGCGCGACAACGTATAGCTGATCCAGCCGGTGAGACGGCCCACCCTCCTTTTAAAGTACAGCTCCCACCCATAGGCGCGTCCTTGTCCGAACTGCAACTGCGATTCCACATTTTCATTGGCAATGAGCTGGGCGCCGTTCTTATAGTCTATCTGGTTCTGCATTTTTTTATAATAGACCTCCGAGGAGAACTCGTACTGGTTGTCCTGAAAATTCCGGTAATACCCCAGGGAGACCTGGTCCGCAATCTCCGGCTTCACATTATTGCTGCTGGCGATCCAGAGATCGGTAGGGTTGGCCGAGGTGGAATTGGACAACAGGTGAAGCACCTGCGTGTTCCGGGTATAGGCCAGCTTCATGGAACTGGCATCGCTCAGCTGGTAGCTGGCCGAGAACCGTGGCTCGGGATTCGTATAGGTCTTCACGAACTTTGCCGAACTGTAGGTAGCTGTGCTTATGGTATTCCCGGCCGTGTCATAGGTGAAGAAATTACCCGGCCCCAGTACGGAAAAAGTAGAGAACCGGAGGCCATAATTAAAACGGACCTTCTCTGCGGGTGACCATTCATGTGAAATATATACGGCGTTCTCGAGACTGTATTTATCCTGAAGCGTCAGCGAAGCATAGCTGGAACTGTTGGATGCCGAAATGATGCCCGGTGATATCGCATGGCGGATCACGCTGAGCCCAAAATTTATCTTATTGTCTGCGTTGACATAGTATTGCAGGTCTTCCTTCAGCGCGAGGTCCCGGATATTCGAGGTGATATTGATATTGTTGTTGGTGGCATTGATACGGATCTTGTAGCTGTAGTTGCTGTAGATGAACGAGGTATTGGAGAACAGGCGGCTGTTGAAGATATGGTTCCACCGGGCCGTACCGGTGGCATTGCCATAATCGATGCCGAAGCTGTGCCCAAAACCCAGGTTGTCCCTGCCGAAATAACCCGAAAGATAGACCCTGTTCTTTTCATCGATCTTATAATTGGCCTTTACATTCAGGTCATAGAAATAAAGGCTGTTGCTGTTGACATTGGAATCGCTGGAAAGTTTCAGGAAAACATCCGCATAGGTCCTTCTGGCGCTGACGGAGAACGAGCCTTTGTCCTTTACGATGGGGCCTTCCGCATTCAGCCGGGAAGAGATCAGACCGATGCCTCCTCCAGCATGATAGTCCTTGTTATTGCCATCGTTCATTTTGATATCCACCACCGAAGCCAGGCGGCCACCGTATTCCGCGGGCATGCCCCCCTTATATACCGTGATATCTTTTATCGCATCCGAATTGAAGGTGGAGAAGAAACCCAGCAGATGGGAAGGATTATACACCGTCGCTTCATCCAGGAGGATGAGGTTCTGGTCGGCGCCGCCTCCCCGGACATAGAAACCGCTGTTCCCATCCCCGGCGGACTGGATGCCCGGAAGCAGCTGGATCGTCTTCAGCACGTCTTTTTCCCCGAACAAAACCGGTATATTCTGGATCTCATTCGTAGATAATTTCTGTACACCCATGAGCGGCTTGGTCACATTGTCATTCTTTTTCCCGGCGCTGATCACTACCTCCTGCAGCTGAGTGCCGTCCGAGCTTAATTCAACAGGCAGGAGAAGGTTGCCTTTCGTTAAGGAGATGGCCAGTGTGTCCGGGTCGTAGCCGGTAAAGCTGACGATGAGATGATAATTCCCGGGCAATGCACTGACCGAATAAAAGCCGTAGGAGTTGCTGATCATACCCGACCTGGCTATTTCCTGGAGGCGGACGGTGGCCCCGATGAGGACTTCGCCGGTCTTTTTATCGCGTATGGTGCCGTTGACGCTGTATTTTACCGGGGCCCCATTCTTTGCACGCGTCTCCTCTTTTACCTGTGCCCGCAGGAACAGGGGCAAGAGGAAGATAAGCAGTACGGTGGTCTTTGGGTTCATAAGCAGCAGGCGTAATGATGGTATAAATAGGTCATAGGACAGCAGGGTCGGGTTATAAGAATATTTTGTCGAGTATTGGATCGGTATAGTCGGCGATAAAGCCCACCACGTTCGGATAAGCGCTGAATTCGCTCTTTTCATGGAGAGTCGTCAGCACGATGCATTCCATACCGGCGTTCAGGGCGGCCTCCACCCCTTTGGGGGCATCCTCATATACGAGGCAATCACTGGCCGGGATGCCTATCTTCCGGGCCGCCAGCAGAAAGGTTTCGGGGTGGGGTTTGCTGATGGTCACATCCGCAGCGCTGACAATGGCCTTAAAATAATGACGGAGACCGAGGTTGTCGAGGATAAAATCGATATTGAAAGGGATAGCGGCCGAACCGATCGCCATCAGGATATGGTTTTTTTCCGCCTTCCGTAAAAAAGCAGGCAAGCCCGCGATCAGCTCCAGATAAGGCCGGAATGCTTCCTGGTACCGTTCTTCTTTCGCCTGGGAGATACCCTGCATCCTTTCGCTGCTGAAATGCCCTTTTCCAAATACCCTGTCCAGCAATTCTTCGTTCTTGCCGTACATCTGGCTTTTTACCTGCTCTCTCGTGAGACCGGCCATGAGATCTTCGTTCAGGGTATGGGACCAGGCCGTTATATGAAATTCCATGTCATTGATCATCGTGCCATTCAGATCGAAAATAAATCCCCTTTTCTTCATGCGGCAAAGATAAGTGCTAAGTTTATAGAATCGGAGGCCCGGGGGGCGCACCCAGGACTATTAATATTGTTAAATTAGCGTTATGGACTATAAATGGGGTATAATAGGCCCGGGAAAGATAGCGAATAAGTTTGCGGCAGCGCTGGCCATGACGGAAGGGGCCAGTCTGGAAGCCGTTGCATCGAGGGATCCGGCGCGCGGCAGGGAGTTCGCGGAGAAGTTCGGGGCAGCCCGTTCCTATACGGATTATGCGTCGCTGGCTGCAGACCCAGGCATAGACGCCGTTTATGTCGCTACTCCCCACGGATTTCATTGCGAGCAGGCGCTGCTTTGTCTCCGGCAGGGTAAGGCTGTCCTTTGCGAAAAGCCCATGGCCTTGTCCAACAGCCAGGTGCGGCAGATGGTATTGGCGGCCAGGGAAAACAAGGCTTTTCTCATGGAGGCGATGTGGACCCGTTTTCTGCCGGTGTCCGAGAAGCTGCTGGACCTTATCGGGAGCGGAAAGATCGGGAAGATCAGGTATGTAAGGGCCGATTTTGGCTTTCTCGCGCCGTTTAACCCGGAAAGCCGGTTGTTCAAGCTTTCCCTCGGTGGCGGATCTCTCCTCGACATCGGGATTTATCCTTTATTCCTCTGTTTGCTGCTGCTCGGAGAGCCGGACGTCCTAAAGGCCATGGGGCAGCTGTCGCCTACCGGTTCGGACGAAAGCTGTCAGGCGCTGTTCAATTACAAGGATGGCAGCATAGCTACCATAAGCTCTACACTAGCCTGCCAGACCTCCATCTCGGCGGAAATTGCCGGCACGGAAGGGATGATCGAGATGCCCACGCCCTGGTATAAGAATGACCGGCTGGTGCTCCGACGTCCAAAAGAAGAACCCATGCCTTTCCAGCTGGAGCCGATGGTAAATGGGTTCGAATACCAGATCCGCGAGACCATGCGTTGTCTGGACCAGGGGCTGATCGAGAGCCCATCGATGTCGCACGAATTCAGCCTCATGATGAGCCGGGTGATGGATACGATCCGGCAGCAGGTTGGCGTGAAATATGAGGGGGAGTAAATTTAAAATGGGGCCAATGCCAGATGTGCATGATAAAGCCACGCGCAGTTATAATATGAGCCGGATCCGGGCCAAGAACACGAGCCCGGAACTCCTGGTCAGGAAATTTTTGCATGCCCGTGGATTCCGGTACAAGCTCCACGACCGATCGCTCCCCGGCAGCCCGGACCTGGTGCTGCCCAGATACAAAACGATCATTTTCGTTCACGGATGCTTCTGGCATGGTCATGCCGACTGTAAATACTTTGTGGTTCCCAAAACGAGGACTGATTTCTGGATGGGGAAAATAACGACCAATATGTCCAATGACGCGCTGGCCGTCAGGCGGCTGAAAGTGGCTGGCTGGAAGGTCATTTCGGTCTGGGAGTGTCAGCTGAAACCCAAACTGGTCAGGCAGACTTTGGCGAGGCTGATGGGAAGGATCGTGGCATAGACCTGCGGACGAACAGATGGGAGACCGGTGCTGGCCAGAGAGCGAGAAATGTCGCGAAGGTTGATGCAGAGTGTTTACAATGAATTTCGCAGCGTGAGATGAAAAGGGACTTCCTGCTGCAGTTTGGCATTGTCGAGGATCAGACGGGCGGCCATGGCGCCCATCTGCTGGAAGTCGGTCGATACCGTGGTGATGCCATTCAGGATGATCTTTTTCAGCGGTGTCTCGTTGTAAGAGATCACGCCCACGTTCTTTCCCACCTTTAGTTTCATGGAAATGATCCTTTCGATGAGGATCACAAGGTCCTCCTCCATCACGCTGATGTATACCTCGCCTTCTTTTATCGGTTCGTCTGCAATATTACGCACGACCTTATAAGAGAACGCATATTCCTGACAGAACTGGCTGCAGCCCTTCAGGATCTCGATAGGATAATAGGTATAGCCAGGGAAGATGATCTTGATCGTATGGTATTTACTTAGTTGCTCCTTTGCCTGTTCCAGCGCGCAATAAATATCCTGCTCAAAATTCTCATAGACGGCCGCATATTCCCCGGTAACGCCGGGGATCTTTTTATCCAGCAGCACCAGCTTGTCCTTTGATATGGCATTGATGATCTCCTGTGCATGCTCGCCACCTTCGAGGAAGTGTGGAATGATCACATAGTGTGAGTAATCCTCCTTCTTGCTTGCCAGTAGTTTCTTGAACAAGCCGAAGTCATTGTTATAGATATAAAAATCGACGACGACATATTCTCCCAGAGCGGCGGTAAAGGCATCATAGATGATCTTCTTGTGAGCGCTGAGCTTGTTGAAGAGGAGGAATATTTTCAGGGTCTGTCTGAATTCGGAATTCAGAATAAAATAACCTTTACCGGGTACGGATCCCAGCACCCCCATTTTCTTCAGGTATTTATACCCTTTCTCGGCCGTGTCACGGGAAATATCCAGCTCGAAGCTCAGCTCGTTGATCGATGGCATGAGGTCGTTCTTTCTGATCTTCCCCGATTCGATCGCTTTCAGGATCGAATTCGTCAGCTGCAGATACTTGGGGGTGGCCGAGAGTTCATCCACCTGGATCAGATCGAATATTCTGGGATGCTTCATTTGCTGGAAAATACGGGATTCATTCTTACATAATGACAACTATCAAAGCTAACGCTATAATCGGATTTGAAATGGGTGCTCTTCCGGTAATAATCGGTGGTGATGATCTGCGCACCCGAATTACAGGCGGCCAGAAAACCCGATCTATCATTGGTGCGGGCCTCTTTGGTGTCGGAATCCGCACGGGTGCGGATAATATATCCTTTTTCAACGAGGCTTTTTATCTCCGCCGCTTTGGGGTCGTTTCTGATCATCGCGGCGGCCTCAGAAGTTCCGGGTTCGGCATTCGCAAACAACACACGACCTTTCAGAGAAGGGTGGCCATCGATATAAAGCGCTCTTTTGGTTTCCCTGTCATCAAGGATGAACAAGAATTTCCCTTTGGCCGCCTTTAACGAAGGCCAGTTGCCGTGCAGTACAGCGCTCTCGAGGGTATTGTAGGAACCCCTCACCATATCCGGTGTGATCAGGTGTTCTTTTCCCAGATTGTCTTCCAGGCTTTTATCCAGTTCATCAAAGATCGCTCCGGTGAATTTTTCCGGGACGGTCAGCTCGGGGTTCTTAGAAACATCGTCTTTTGGCTCCAGCGTTATAAAGACCGGGTAATGATACGGATGCCGGTCGGACCATGCCCGCAATTCGTGCAATTCATTTTTAAGGGTCAGCCCATCGCTCCGGAAATCGAGGTCCGGAATATGGAACACCTTGAACCCCGGTTCATTCATCACTCCTTCCGGATCGAAGGGAGGCTGACCTTTTGCCCATTCCAATCCTTTTGGATGCGCGTATCTGCCCCCTTTTTCATCCGCATACACATCGATCTCCAGATTTAACAGGCCCATGTCCAGCTGGTCGGTCAACGGGATATGATCATAATCGATCTTGCTGGCGCTGACGGAGTCCTTCTGCTGGAACATCCTGAACAAAGCCGGGTCGATGGCTTTTTTATAGCTGTTATGCGATCCTATCACCTGGATCTTATTGATGGGCAGATCGTCTGGCAGCTCTTTTTCCGGTGTGGGCAATGCAAGCGTCAACGTGAGGATGAAAAAAAGTTTCATGATATAATTATATTTATCAAAATATGCTAAATGTATGCATGTTGAAAATTATTTTTGGGTTAAGCTTGATCATCAACCAGGAACACGATCATGCTTTTTGGCCCGTGAGCGCCGAGAACAAGCGATTGTTCGATATCGGCTGTTTTCGAGGGGCCGGCGATGAACGTGCCGAAACCATAAGCTGCATCGCCTATCTGTTCATAGGCCTGGTGCATGTTGGAGACAATATTCTTTTTGCCGACGACGATGGCGAGGTGCTGACAGATAAACGGCAGGACCCTTTCGACCATTGGCTCTTCCGTTACCCAGCAGGCTGCATTCTCCGCTACGCCGAAATGCGCAGGGATAATGGCGAGGTCAATATCGGCGAGCGCATGTGGGTTGGCTTGTCCGGGGACAGTGTTCCCTTCCACACCAGGGCAGATGGATACGATCTTTTCCGCCGTTGGGTATTGCGCTCTGATGATCGCTGGGATCTCACCGATGTCGCGGATGACGAATGCGACGCCACCGATAGACTGCAGCGTGGCCATGAATGTATCCGCTGGGTGCGCTTCGGCGTCAGGAGGATGCATAGCGGGCAGCCCGACAAAGGAGGGCTGATTATTTTTTACGGCTGCCAATATCTTTTCTCTGCTGGTCAATGTTGGTCCTCCCTGTTTTTCTTATACCATTCGCCGAAGGATTCTTTGGGGGACTCCGGCATTTCCCGCTGCTTGTACCAGGGATTCATTTTGTTGCTGAGGACAAAGGGAGTGTTCCTGAGCGTCCAGCGTCCTGCCTTACCTGCCGCATGATAGGCCGCGGGATGCGATAATACCCAACCCATGGCCTGCATGGCCACTTTTTTGGCAATGGGCGCATTTCCCTCCTGCACGATCACCTGCCGCCATTTGTAGAGCTGTTCGTGTATGTCGATCTTCACCGGACATACATTCGAGCAGGAGCCGCAGAGCGTGGAGGCAAAGGGCAGGTCAGCATATTTCTTCATATCCAGATTGGGGGCGAGGATAGCGCCGATAGGTCCTGAAATGGCGGTGTGATAACTATGTCCCCCACTCTTCCGGTAGACCGGACAAGTATTCATACAGGCCCCGCAACGGATGCACTTGAGGGAATTGCGGAATTCCGTTCTCCCCAATTGAACGCTGCGGCCGTTGTCAACGAGGACGATGTGCATTTCCTGTCCTTTGCGCGGTCTTCTGAAATGACTGGAATAGGTGGTGACCGGCTGCCCTGTCGCACTCCGGGCCAGCAGGCGTAGAAAAACCCCAAGGTGTCTGCGCTGCGGGATGATCTTTTCAATGCCCATGCAGGCTATATGTACATCGGCGAGATGAGCGCCCATGTCCGCATTTCCTTCATTGGTGCAGACGACGAATTCTCCTGTTTCTGCAACCGCGAAATTCACCCCCGTAAGGGCTATTTTCCGGGTGAGGAATTTCTCCCGCAGATGGAGCCTGGCCGCGTTGGTCAGGAACTGGGGGTCGGAATTCCCTTCAGGCGTGCCCAGATGTTCATGGAATAATTGCCCGATCTCTTCCTTTTTCTTATGAATACAAGGCAATACAATGTGGCTGGGCGGCTCACCGGCCAATTGGACGATACGCTCTCCCAGGTCTGTATCCACGACTTCGATGCCCTGCTCTCCGAGATATTCGTTGAGATGACATTCTTCGGTGAGCATGGACTTGCTCTTCACGATCTTATCGACCCCATGGCGCCGGAGGATAGTGTGCACGATCTCGTTATGTTCTTTTGCATCGGCAGCCCAGTGCACGGTGATCCCATTTCGTCCGGCCTGCTCTTCGAACTGCAGCAGGTATTCGCTGAGATTGGACAGCACGTTATCCTTGATACGGGAAGCCGTGTCGCGCAAAGACTCCCAGTCGGGTACCTGGTGCGCGGCCTTGTCTCTTTTCTGTCTCACCCACCAGAGGGTCTGATCGTGCCAGTCGACGCGAGCCTCATCCTTGTTGAACTGTTCGGCAAGCGCCGCGTGGTCTTTATGGGTTGGTTCCATTGCTGACTGATTGTATGGCCATTCCGGCGTGATGAGAATCCTGCACACGATGCCGTTCGGGGGCTGCCTGTGCATTCAGGATCTCGGCAATATGAATTATTTTCACCGGACTCTTCTGCCGGTGCAGGATGCCTTCGAGATGCATGAGGCAGCTCATATCGGCACCGGTGATATACTCCGCGCCGTGCTGAACATGATCCGTTACCCTGTCCTTACCCATCTTTACGGACACGGCCTCTTCCGCCACGCAGAAAGTCCCTCCAAAGCCGCAACATTCATCCTTCCTGTCCAGGTCCACCAGTTCTATCCCTTTCACCATATTCAGGAGATGTTCCGGCTTTGAGAAATAGGGAGCCATCAGCTCGGACATCTGTGACAATTTCAGGCCCCGCTGTCCGTGGCAGCTCTGGTGGATACCCACCCGATGCGGAAAGTTCGCGTCGATCTTTTCGACCTTCAGCACATCCGTAAGAAATTCCACGAGCTCGTAGATCTTTTTCCTGATATGGATGGCCTTCGCTTCTTCGCTGACAGCATCCTGTCCTCCCTTGAGGCCCTCTGTTCCGGCTGACATTCCGCGGTGATTATGCTGTTCCTGAGAGGCGGCGGCCGCTTTTTCCTCCCGATCTGCATGCAGATGTTCCCTGATATGCAGGACACAGCTCCCGGAAGGAGAAACGATATAATCGAATTCCTGGAAATTCTTTATGAACAGCGTATTGCAGCCAGCGGCGAGGTGTTCAAAACCTGAATTGGCCATGGGTTGTCCGCAGCAGGTCTGTGAAGCGGGGTAAACAACGGTGCATCCATATTTTTCCAGCAGCTGCAGGGTGGCGATGCCAACCTGGGGATAAAACTGATCGACATAACAAGGTATGAAAAGGCCTACTCTCATATATTTATCTTCTTCCTGCAAGTTACGGTACGAATGCTATTTTCGGCTGCACATAATTTCGGACAGCATGTTATTTTTGTGGACAGCCGACTATGTTCCCAGACCCGCACTATTCTTTCGGACCGCCCCCTGTGTAATACTTCAATTCAATAATATCCCCGGGAAGGGATTTACTATTCCAGTGACGATGGATAGCCAGTGCGGCGCCCATCGCGCTGGCCTGGGGTATGGAGGCGGCAAAAACCTCGATATGAGGAAAGGCGGCAGCCAGCAGGTGCATATAGACCAGGTTACGGCCAAACCCACCGTCCACGAATATTCTCTTCGTATCCGTCCCTTCCAGCACCAATTGGGTAGCCGCGATCTGCTGATCCATAATGTCCATGAGCAGGCGATGATAGGCTTCTTCATAGCTGCGGAATGCAGATAGTTTCCGGTCTGCAAATGCGGATGCGGCCAGTGGCGAAGATGGGGAACGCTGGGCCGGTGATGGGCGATCACCCGCGGATGAGGCAGGCCCATTTCCAGCAGAGGCTGTCTGCTCCCGGGACAAAGAGGCCACCAGTAAAGGATCGAAGGCGACACCGCAGTAATAGTCCTGAGACTTTTGAAAATGGGCCGCGAGGGATCTCACCTGCTGCTCATGCTCATAACCGGCAAAAAGGCGGGAAGCCTTTACTGGTTTGCCCTGATAGCTCATATAGCACAGACAGTCCTTTTGCAGCTCCGAAACGGTAAGGGGAGCCTGGTTGAACGGGTTCATGCTGATGCACCAGGTGCCGGTAGAGATCAGTACGAAGGGCTCCCTGAAGCTCTCCAGGTAAGGGATCATTGCCGCCGAGCTGTCATGAAGACCGATGCCCGCCACGCATCCGGTAAGAAGAGGCGAGTCCTCCGGCCAATCCGGCTGTCTCTTTACCGGCAGTACGCTGACGGAAGAGAATACAGGGGCCAGCTTATCGATTATGGTTTCCCGGTAGACCCATTCATGGTAATGATGCTGGGAAAAATTCCAGAGATTGGTATGACAGCCGATGCTCGTGATGTCCGAGCAGGCTTCGCCCGTAATGAGCCAGCTCAGGAACTGGGGAAGGTGTAAAGAGCATTTTATCCGGTTGAACAGATCAGGATTTTCTTCTTTTATCCGGTAGATCTGCATTCCCGAGTTGAGGCTCCCCAGCACGGGGGAGGCCGTCAGCATGGAGAAGGTCACTTCTCCCCCATATCTGCTGTAAAATTTGTCTTTCAATGCAGGTGGAAAAGGTTTGAGATAATTATACAGCGGAGTCACGGGTCTTCCGTCTTCATCCAGATGAACAAAACTGGCGCCATAGGCGGAGAAATTGATAGCCCGGACCGTATAATTGCCTTTGGCAGTCAGGTTGGCAATAGTCTCTTTGACCCAGGCCGTCAGCTTTTCCAGGTCTTCGCAAGGCTCGCCTTCCTCGTCTTTTGTCTCCGGAAATACATGGGTCTGTTCCCAGACGATCTTGTAATCTTCGTCGAATAAAAAGATCTTCTTATTCGTCTTACCCACATCTAATATCGCAATAACGTTCATACTCGATTGTCGTGTTTATACGGGACCACACCTATCCTGCAGCATGCACAAGCCCCATTGGTCACAGACCCGAAGCCACCGTTTCCGAACCTCTTTCCCGGATGAGGCGCTCCCTTATTTTTCCTGTCCGGTATAAAGCCAGCGGATCCAGGGCGCCTCCATCACGCAGACGCGCTTCCGCAACGAGCGCACGCAGATCGGCACGGAAGCTGTTCTGTAAAATCTCCTGCGCCATAACGGTGTCGTTAGTCTGCTGCGCCTGCTCCAGCTTCTTCCTGTCCACGAGCAATGCCTGTGCATAGCTGATCATAATAGCTTCCACCGACTGCAGCAGGTCCTCCAGCGGATCTTTTACATTATGGGATGCATCGATCATCCATCCCAGATCCGTCGTATGGTCCATGCCCCGCGCGTCCATCCCTTCCACCAGCTCGTTAAAGATCAGGAACAACTGATAAGGCTTGATACTGCCCACCGTAAGATCGTCGTCGCCGTATTTAGAATCATTGAAATGAAACCCACCCAGCTTGCCTTCCATCAGCAACAGCGCGACGATCTGCTCGATGTTGGCATTGGGCAGGTGATGGCCGAGGTCGACCAGCGTAAACGCCCTGGGCCCCAGCTTGCTGGTATATAAAAGAGATTGGCCCCAGTCGCCCACTGTAGTGGAATAGAAGTTCGGTTCGAATGCCTTATACTCCACGAACATTTTCCAGTCTGCGGGCAGCGCGGAATAGATCTCTTTCAATCCATCCAGTGTATGCTGGAATGCTTTGCGGAAATTAAGCTGGCCCGGGAAGCAGGAGCCATCGGATAACCAGACGGTCAGCGATTGGGAGCCCAGATCGACCCCTTGTCGGATCACTTCGATGTTGTGATCGATGGCTTGTCGTCTTACTTCCTTCTTTACATGCTGCAGGGATCCGAATTTATAGCTATGGGGCTGACCGGGCTGATCCTGGAATGTATTCGAGTTCATCGCGTCGAAGCGGATGCCATGCTGGGCAGCCAGCGTTCTTGCCGCCGCCGGATCGGATGGGATATCCCACGGGATGTGCAGGGATATAGCCCCGCTGGAACGGTTCAGCGCATGCAGCAGACCGATATCTTCCATTTTTTCTTCCAGGCTGCGGGGTTCTCCGCCCCCTGAAAAACGGCCGAAACGGGTGCCTCCTGTCCCCAGGGCCCAACTGGGAATGGCGACCTGGAAGTCGGAAAGCTTGCGGACAAGGATGTCCGCATCCGGGATGCCGGAGGCGATAAAATCAAATTTCCGCCGGTGCTTCGCCAGCAGGGACTGATTGTGCTCTTCGATGCTATATTTTTCTATGCGCATATCGTTAAAATTTGTTCATTCTGGATGACCCATGGTCTGCAACGCTGAACCTGTACGAAAATCAGGCCAGACGCGTATGCCTGGTTATGGATCAGGCCAGATAAAAGACTTCCTGCAAGGGTCTGCTCAGCGGAGAGTGATCGGGGTTCGTATCCATGAGGTCCTTCATATAGTCCCACCATTTCCGCATTACAGCTTCCTCCGGTAAGTTATCGAGTTTTTGCGGATCATCGATCCGGAGGACCCCAAATAAAATATGTGTTTCCGCGTCGAGGAATATGGAGTAATCCTGGATACCCGCCGCCTTCAGCAGATCGGCCAGCTCCGGCCAGAGTGCGTCATGCCTCCGCCGGTATTCGGCCTCGCAGCCGGGGTGAAGTTTCATCTTGAATGCAATGCGTTGCATAATAAAAGGATTGATCTATCTGACAAACGCCATAGCTACTCCGCCATCCACATTCAGGACGTTGCCCGTCGATTTGTGCAGCAGGCCGCCGACAAAGGCAAAACAGGCGTTGGCGATGTCTTCGGGCAAAATAATTTCATTCAGCAGGGTGCGTTTCGCGTAATAGGCCGGCAGCTCTTTTACGGTGACCCCGTATGCTTTGGCCCTGCCTTCCGCCCAGGCCCCTTCCCAGATCTTACTATCCGAAATGACGGCGTCAGGATTTACGGTATTGACCCGGATCTTATCGCCGCCCAGCTCGGCTGCATTCAACCGGCTGAGATGAAGCTGTGCGGCTTTCGCGGAGCCATAGGCGGCATTATTGGGTCCCGACACCAGGGCGTTCTTGCTGACGATATTCAGTACGTCCCCGCCGATGGCCTGCTTGCGCATGATCATTACACCTGCCTGTGTCACCAGGAACTGGCCTTTTACCAGCACATCGTAAAGCAGGTCCCAGTCTTCTTCGGTATGCTCTTCGATGGGCTTGGAAATGGATAGTCCGGCGCAATTCACGATGATATCGACCCCGCCAAAGGCCAGCACCCCCGCCCGGAATGTATTTCGTATCGTGGAGGAGTCCGTTACATCGAGGATCTCCGATATGAACGCATCTCTCCCGTATTGTTGCTGAAACTCCTTCCTGGCGGAGCCAAGTCTCTGCTCATCGTTGTCATTGATGATCACACACGCCCCTTCGTCCGCAAATTTTTTTGCAATGGCTTTCCCGATGCCCCCTGCGCTGCCGGTCACCAGGGCTATTCTTCCCGATAAAGCCTTTGGCTTTGGCATCCGCTGCAATTTCGCTTCTTCCAGCAGCCAGTATTCGATATTGAATGCTTCCTGCCGGGGCAGGGAAGTATAGGAGGAGATGGCTTCGGCGCCCTTCATCACGTTTATGGCGTTGATATAAAACTCCGCCGCCACCCTTGCCGTTTGCTTGTCCTTCGCGAAGGTGAACATGCCAATCCCAGGGTATAAGATCACCACGGGATTGGGATCGCGCATGGCGGGGCTGTCGGGATGCTTGCAGGAATCATAATAGGCTGCATACATTTTCCGGTATCCTTCGAACTGCGGCCATAATTTTTCTTTTATCGTTTTTGTATCCGAGAGGTCTTCCGTCAGGGCAAGGTCCAATACCAGCGGGCTGATCTTGGTTCGCAGAAAATGGTCCGGGCAGCTGGTTCCCATGGGCGCCAGCCGGGACAGGTCGTTGGAACCGATAAATTCCAGCACCCTTTCGTCATCTGTAAAATGACCAACCATTTTGGTTTGTGCAGAACAATATCCTCTGAGCAAGGGCGCAAGCCCGACTGCTGTGGCCAGGCGATCCTCATGGGAAGCAGGCTGCAGACGCGGCCCTCCGAAAACAGGCCGGCGCTTGCCGATGTTATCCTCCAGGTATTGTGCGCATCGCTCGATCACTTCGAGCGTATTGATATAACTTTCGAATGCAGTGTCACCCCAGGTGAACAGGCCATGCGAACCCAGCATGATGCCGCGGATGCCAGGGCTCTCATCGAGGCATTGCTTTAGTTTCAGCCCTAGGTCGAATCCCGGTCGCTGCCATTCGACCCAGCCGATCTGGCCATCGAACAGCTCCTGCGTGATCCGCTTGCCATCTTTCGATGCGGCAATGGCGATCGCCGCATCGGGATGCAGGTGATCGATATGGGCGAAGGGTAAAAAACCATGTAAGGGTGTATCGATGGAAGGAGCTTTTGAGCTCAGATCGAATATGCAGTGATTGAACAGCTCCACCATTCCGTCCTCCGACTTTATACCCTTGTACACATTCTTCAGGCTGCGCAGGCGATCCGTATACAATGCCGCCAGCCCGCTGCGTTTGAGGGTTCCCAGATCGCCACCCGATCCCTTTACCCACATGACTTCCGTCTGAGCGCCCGTGAGGGGGTCGGTGGCCATCGCCTTGCAGGACGTATTGCCGCCGCCATAGTTGGTAAGACGAAGATCGGCGCCAAGTAGGTTGGACCGGTAGATCAGTAACCCCACTTCATCCCCTGCCAGCTCAGCGGCCCTCTTTTCATCCCATAAATAGCTGACGTGCTTGAAATTCTTCACAATCATAATGCCCTTATTTTATTTTAATGAATTACCATAACCTACCAGCAGGACCGATAAGAAAATAGTAATGATCCCTAAAGTGATGGTGATGCGTGTCTTTTTGCTCACTCCTTTCCATTCCTTCAGGACAATGCCCCACATATTGGCGACCAGGATGATGAATGCCATATGCAATATCCAGGAACTGGCGCCATTGCCGAGTCTGCTCTCCCCCATGCCATAAAAGAAGAACTGCAGGAACCAGATCGTGCCTGCCAATGCGGCAAAAAAATAGTTATTGAATAAGGGAGATTTTTTGTCGGTGTAATCTCCGAACGTCTTGTTACGGGCGTTGAGGATCATGCACCAGATAAAATTTGTCGTCAGTCCACCCCAGAGCAATACGATATAGGTTACGTTATTCTGATAGAGGAATTCCGTTGTTGCTCCCGGATGGGCGGCTTTCCATAGGTTGTTGGCCTGCTCCGCCATCGGAGTGCCTGCCTCTATGCCATAGTTGAAGCAGGCGCTGAGTATGCCCGAGATGGTGCATACGATAAGGCCCTTCACCAGATTAAATTCTTTGATGCTTTCTTTCTTTTTTTCTTCTGGAAGCTCTCGTTCCTTCATCACCCCTGCCCTGCCGCAGATATAGATCCCGATCAGGCAGAGGACAATCCCTGCCAGTGCGATACGTCCCCAGGGGGTGGTCATCAGTTCGGTAAAGGTCGTTTTGCCCGGTGTCGGCACTATGTTGTAATAAATGGAAGGCACCAACGCTCCGAATGCCGAGGTAAAGCCCAGCAGCACGGAGTTGCCAAGGGACATACCAAGATAGCGCATGCCGAGGCCATACATCAGACCGCCCACACCCCATAATATACCCCAGAAGTAGGTCCACCAGAAAGTGGAGGAAGTAGCGCCTGTTACGATCTCGGTAAAATGAGGCACCGTGAGCCAGGCGGCCAGTGGAGGAATGATCAGCCAGGAGAACAGGCCTCCGATGATCCAGTAGCTTTCCCAGGCCCATTTTTTTACCTTTTTGAAGGGCATATAAAAGCTGCCGGACGCGAACCCGCCGATAAAATGGAAGATGATGCCGAATATTAATTGCATGTACACGAGATTTTTTTCAATATGGCTGCAAACAAACCAATGCCTGCAAACGAGTCTATGGCTGCAATAACTCTATGGCTGCAAACAAAGTCGGTAAAACTAGAAATTATTGTCCGGCGAGCCGTCATGTACTGTCATGGTAATGGAAAATAGTTTTTTACAGCTTATATGCTAAACATTTTGTCAAATCGAACTAAATAAATTAGTATTTTTGTACGTTAATTTCCTCTTTTATTATGACCTTAAATCTTATACTTATGGACAAGCAATATGTACAATTTATAGCAGACCTGAAACAGAATATTGTTCGGAGCCGGTATGCGGGGGCGAGGCTGGCGAATAAGGAGCAGTTGATGTTATATTTTAAGACCGGGAAGATGTTAGTGGAAAAAGTAGATGCGGAGAAATGGGGAGCGAAAGTGTTGGAGCAGATAGGAGAGGATCTACAGAAACTGATGCCAGGATTGAGGGGCTTTTCACACAGGAACTTAAAGAAAATGAAGCATTTTTATGCTGAATACCAATTCATTGCAATTGGGCCGTCAGCAACGGCCCAAATACGAGAAGTTCGTAAAAGTCTAATCCCGGAGTCAGCAACTGCGAAATTACAAAAAACCCGTATAACAGAAAATGAGTACCCGAACAACTTAAGCCATCGGCCTTGCAGGTCTTTCAGGATGAATACCTGATGGATTTTATAGGTTCCACCGATGGAGAAGACGAGCGGGTTTTTGAAGATAAGGTAGTAGCCGATATCCGGAATTTTATCATGCGGATGGGCAAGGGCTTTTCCTTTATTGGCAATCAATATCGTCTGGAAGTAGGCGGAGAGGAATTCTTTGTCGATCTGTTGTTCTTTAACAGGTATCTGCAATGTCTGGTTGCCTTCGAACTGAAGAAAGGAAAATTCAAGCCGGGATATGCCGGCCAGCTGAATTTCTATCTGAACGTATTGGATGAAAAGGTGCGGCTGGACAAGGAAAATCCTTCCATAGGGATCGTGCTCTGCAAAGAGAAGAACAATACGGTCGTGGAATTCGCCGTCAAAACCATCGATAAGGCAATGGGGGTGGCCACCTACCGTACTACTAAGGAAGTACCGAAGGAAATGAAAGGGATTCTGCCGAATGCGGAGGAATTGGCCAACCTGCTGTAACAGCTGACGCTTCAAGATCTTCCCCAAGCCTCCTTATGGTACCGGCACCTTCGTGGCCTGACGCGCCAGCAATTTCCATTCTCCTTTCTGTTTCTGCCATACCATAAGGACGGATAATCTGGTCGTTCCCGGCTTGCCTCCGTCATTGGTCACACCTGCCAGAATATGCCGCACGATGGCGTTGTTCCCTACGATTTTAACCGTCTGCTGGCTGAGTTCGATACTGACAAAATCCGACTTGCCGCTGGTAAGCGCCTCCACGAATTCTGCTTTGGTCTGGATCAACCCGTTGGAATGCCCATAGCTGAGGTCATCTGCGGCTAGCCGTTCCAGACTGGCTTTGTCGGGATCGACCATTTTCTGACGTAAGGTCTCTACCGCATCGGACACGGCTTTTTCTTCTTTGTCCTGTGCGAGGGACCGGTAGCTGAAAGCAGGAAGTAGCAGCAGGCAGATCGTTGCTCTCATGAGCGCATTACCATTCAATGTCATAAAAGAGATTTTAAGCCGGAAAAATAGTAATTTAACTGCATCATATGAAATTTGAAGCGATCACCATAAAAGATATTGCCAAAGCGCTCGGTCTTTCCACCTCTACAGTCTCAAGAGCCCTCCGGGGCAGCTATGAGATCAGCGCCGAAACAAAGAAGCTGGTCCTTGAATACGCGGAAAAACTGAATTACCGTCCCAATCCGATAGCCCTCAGCCTGAAAGAGAAACGGAGCCGATCCATCGGCATCGTCGTCTGCGAGATCGCCAACAACTTTTTCTCCCAGGTGATCAATGGCATTGAATCCGTTGCCTATAAAAAAGGATATTATGTCATCATTTCCCAGAGCCATGAATCTTATGAACGGGAAGTGGCCAATACGCAATACCTCGCGTCCCGCAGCGTAGACGGCCTGCTGGTGTCACTGTCTGCGGAAACCACGGACCTGTCCCATCTGAACAAACTGCACGACAAGGGGTTCCCGATCGTATTCTTCGACCGTATCACAGAAGAAATGCAGACGCATAAGGTGATCGCCAACAATTTCAAAGGCGCTTACCAGGCTACGGAACATCTTCTCCAGTCGGGGTTCAAACGGATCGCTCACCTGACCATCGCCTCGCATCTTTCCATCACCAAAGAAAGGCTGGCCGGATACAAGGCGGCCCTTGCCGATTATAAGGTCCCCTTCGAGGAATCCCTCGTGAAATATTGCAATTATGGTGGCCTGATCTACAGCGAAACGGAGCAGGCGGTCGACAGTTTGTTAGCGTTGAAAAAAAAACCCGATGCCATTGTCGCCGCCAGCGATAAGCTGTCCACCGGATGTCTCACCGCGCTGGCCAAAAGAAATATAAAGGTACCGGACGATATGGGCATCGTGGGTTTTACCAATTCTCTGCTGGCGGAGATCTTTCATCCTCCCCTCACCAGTATCAGGCAGCCGGCCTTCGAAATGGGGCAGGTCGCCATGGAGATGCTTATCCAGATCATCGAAAGCAAACATCCCATCACGAAATATGAGACGAGGGTGCTGAACACCGAATTGTCGGTGCGCGCTTCGAGCATTAAGAAGAGCTAAATATCCACGCGCTTCATCGTAGGCGCGAAAAAATGCATCACCAGCCAGGCTACCAGGTAGGCTCCGCCGCAGATGAGGAAGATGAGATTATATCCAAGGGTCTTGTCTCCCATACGCTGAAAGTAATCGAGGATCCAGCCTACCAGCGGCTGAAATATGATACCTCCGACCGAACCGGCCATTCCGCCGATGCCGATGATGGAACTGACCGCCCTTTTGGGAAACATATCCGAGGCCGTTGTAAAGATATTCGCGCTCCATGCCTGGTGAGCGGCAGCAGCCAGGCTGATCAGGCCGACAATGACCCACATATTTGTAAAATACCTTGCCGTGAAAATAGGGACTACGCAGAAAGCAAAAAACAGCATCACTCTTTTGCGAGCCTTATATACAGGCAGTCCTTTTCTGATCAGATAGCCCGAAAGGTAACCCCCGCCGATGCTTCCCACCGTGGTGCAGGAATAAATGATCACCAGCGGCCAACCCGGCTTCATGAGATTCTGATGGAAGGTACTGTTGAAATAACCAGGCAGCCAGAACAGAAAGAACCACCAGATAGGGTCGGTCAGGAATTTGCCGAAAACGAAGGCCCAGGTCTGTCTCACCATCAGCAGCTTGCCCCAGGGCACCTGTGTAGTAGTAGTGGCCTGATCCTCCGTATCGCTATGGATATAATCGAATTCCGGTTTGCTGAGCCCTTTCTTGCGGGAAGGGATCTCATACAGCGCCAGCCAGAATATCAGCCATATAAACCCTAAAGCACCGGTGATGATAAACGCCATCTGCCATCCGTAGATGCCCAGGATCCAGGGCACCATGATCGGCGCGATCACGGCTCCGATATTGGAGCCGGAATTGAAAATGCCGGTGGCCAGGGCCCTTTCTTTTTTGGGAAACCATTCCGCTACCGCCTTGATCGCCGAAGGGAAGTTCCCCGATTCACCTATGCCAAGCCCTGAACGCGCCACAGTAAAACCGAAAGTCGAGCGTGCGAGGGCATGCCCTACTGCAAAAAGGCTCCAGATCGTGATCGAGATCGAATATCCCTTTTTTGTGCCTATCTTATCGACGATCCATCCGAAGGCCAGCAGGCCGAATGCATAAAAGAATTGGAAGACCCCGTTGATAAAACCATAGGTAGTATTATCCCAGCCGAACGCCGCGGAGAGCGTCGGCTGCAGCAGGCCTATTACCTGGCGGTCAATATAATTGATGCTTGTGGCGAAAAAAAGTAAGGCGACAATCGTCCACCGGAATCTGCCTAACGGGGGTTGGGACATGTGGTAGTATTAATAATATTGCTCAATATACTTCAGTTTGCCGAATTATCGCAGGTCGGTGATCGCCACCATATCCATGTCCGTATAGGTATAATTTTCGCCGGCCATCCCCCAGATAAATGAATAATTGCTGGTGCCGCATCCGGAATGAATGGACCAGGGCGGACTGACAATAGCCTGGTGATTGGCCACCAGGAGATGTCTTGTCTCTGTGGGCTGCCCCATAAAATGAACGACGCGTTGCTGCTCCGGCACATCGAAATAAAAATAGGCTTCCATCCTGCGGGTGTGGGTATGCGCAGGCAATGTATTCCATACACTTCCTGTCTTCAATATCGTCAGTCCCATCACCAGCTGGCAGCTCTGAATGCCATCCGCATGGATATATTTGTAGATCGTTCTGGCATTTGAGGTCTCCATGCTTCCCATATCGGTGGGGAGCGCTTTTTCTTTTTTCAGCAGCTGGACAGGATAGGTGGTATGAGCTGGGGCGGATAACAAAAAGAACAAAGCCGGTGCAGCCGGATCTGCGCTCTCGAAACTTATCTTCTTCACCCCTTTACCAAGATACAGACAATCCTTATTGTCGAGGTCATGCGTTCCGTCATCTGCATGGACTTTCCCTTTGCCTCCGGTGTTGATGATGCCCAGTTCCCTGCGTTGCAGGAAAAAATCCGCCTTCAGCTCCGGGTGCGTATCCAGTAGCACCGCTTTCTTTACCGGCTTGACGCCTCCGAGGATGACCCTGTCATAATGGGTATAGACCAACTGCACCGTATCATCCTGCATGAGGCTGCCTGTCAGGAATGCGTTCCGCAATTCCTCCGTCTTCATTTCGCTGACTTCTTTCGGGCTATGTTCAAACCGTACTTCCATTATTTTGAATTTTGCATTTTCCGCATTGCGGCATCACCGGTGCCATCACCGGCGAACCTTGTCTTACCTTCCCATCCATCCGCCATCAACGGTCAGGATAGTGCCATGTACATAATCGGATGCTCCGGAAGCCAGAAAGACGGCAGGCCCTTTAAAATCATCCGCTTCGCCCCAGCGGGCGGCGGGGATCCTTTCCAGGATGGATCTGCTTCTCACCGGATCATTCCGTAACGCCTCGGTATTGTCTGTGCTGATATAGCCCGGTGCTATCCCGTTTACATTGACGCCCTGCGAGGCCCATTCATTGGCCAGGGCTTTTACCAGGCTGCTCAAGGCCCCTTTGCTGGCCGCATAACCAGGTACATTGATCCCTCCCTGAAAGCTCAGGAGCGAGCAGGTGAAGATGATCTTGCCGGACCGGCGCCCGATCATATCCCGGCCAAACTCCCTGGAAAGGATAAACGCAGCATCCAGGTTGATCGACAAGACTTTATCCCAATATTCATCGGGGTGCTCCGCAGCGGGCTTGCGCAGGATCATGCCCGCATTGTTGATCAATATATCGATCTTTTTATGTTCTTTTTTCGCCTTCTCCACAAACGCGTAAAGGGAAGGACGGTTGGTGAGATCCGCCTGGTAGGGAGTGAATTTTCGTCCCAGGGCCACGACCTCCTTTTCTACGGCACTGTCCTGAAGCTCCAGAGAAGCGGAAACCCCGACAATATCCGCTCCAGCCCCGGCCAGGCCAAGGGCCATCGACTTCCCGATACCTTTGTTGCAGCCCGTCACCAGCGCAGTTTTGCCATTCAAGTTGAAAAGATCGCTCATAGGCTTAGCAGGTCCGATTAATAAGTCGTTTAATGAACAGTTCGTTACCTTTGGATAGTCCGCCAGGAACGATTTTATAACAAGTCTACATTGTTATTCAATAAGATAAGGATAATAGTAAGACTTTTTTTACGAAAACGTTTGCGGCAAAATCATTTGTGACCAAGTATGAAATTTGAAGCGTTAACCATAAAGGATATTGCCAGGGCGCTTAATTTATCCATTTCGAGTGTTTCGAAGGCTTTACGCGGAAGCCACGAGATCAGCGAGGAAACGAAGAAAACCGTGCTGGATTATGCCCGGGAGCATAATTACCGGCCCAATCCCATCGCCCAGAGCCTTAAAAGAGGCCAAAGTAAATCCATCGGGGTGATCGTGGCCAATATCGACAATAACTTCTTTTCGCAGGTGATCAATGGGATCGAGTCCATAGCCCACAATAAGGACTATAATGTCATTATTACCCAGAGCAAAGAATCCTATGAACGGGAGGTGCTGAATACGGAACATCTCTCATCCCGGTCAGTCGACGGGCTGATCATCAGTCTTTCCGCAGAGACCAGGAATACCGATCACCTGAAAAAACTGCATAATAAAGGCCTGCCCATCGTCCTGTTCGACCGGGTCACGGATGATATCGACACCCATACCATTACTGCGGATAATTACAAGGGAGCCTATGAAGGCACAAGGCATCTGCTTCAGCAGGGGTTCAGGCGGATAGCGCATATTACCAGTTCCGACAGCCTTTCGATCACCCTGGAAAGGCTGGAAGGATATAAAAAGGCGCTGGAGGATGCAGGACTGACGCCGGACGAAAAATATATAAAATTCTGCCAGCATGGGGGGATGATCCAGGAGGAGACCAACCAGGCGCTCCTCGAATTATTACAGCTGAAAGATAAGCCCGACGCGATCTTTACCGCCTCGGACCGTCTCAGCACCACTACGCTCAGCCTGCTTCGTAAAATGCAGATCCGCATTCCTCAGCAAGTGGCGCTCGTGGGCTTTACCAATTCCATATCTGCGGAGATCTTCAACCCTTCCCTGACGGCAGTATCACAGCCTGCCCTGGAGATGGGGCAGCAGGCAACCGATATGCTGATCCAACTGATCGAAAGTAAGCGGCCGCTCGTGGAGTTCGAAAAACGTGTGCTGGAAACGGAACTGACCATCCGGGAGTCCAGCCTGAAATCTGGATCCTGAACATCTTGCTCCTTAACGAGCCTCATCGCGGTCGCAGGGCCATTACTGATACCTGCCTCTTTGGACATGCTGGTTCCAATCGCTCACTTCGCCGTCCGCCGCAGGCTATCCTCTTCCAGCGATTTTTTCAGATCGGGATGATAGGAATAAATGACCTCCAGATTGTTCTGGTTCAGGTAATTACTGTCCCGGGCCTGTTCGATCAGCTTTACTGCCTTGTCCCTGTTGTCCGTATTAAGATAGGCTTCCATCAGCTCGATGATCCCCTTTTTAAAATCGGGCATATTAACGTGCAATCTCTCGAAACAGTCCCTGGACCTGACCGGGTCCTTCATCAGTTTATAGATCAACCCCCGCTCATAGTCCTGATAAGGATCCTTGTCGATAAGCGAATCCAGCCTGTTCACCGACTCCAGTGCATGGGAATAGTCCTTTTGCAGCACATACGCATCGACCATCATCAGGTACATATTCGGATCATCGGGGAAAAGGGATTTGTATTCGAGCAGGGCCTGCAAATATTTGTCACTATCCATTTTCGAGCAGATCTGTATATGAATGATCTGGTATGTTTTCTTCTTCTTAAATGCCTCCGGAAGATCGTCGTAGATCTTACCCGCCTTTTCATACTCTTTTTGCGCAATAAGCTCTCTGATCGTTTTTGTGGTATTAACCTTGTCCATATCTCCCTTTGAGAGATCCTTATTGACCAGTTGCAAGGCATCGGCGATCGTTTTGCTGATATTTTCGCCGGTGATATAAATATACATATCGGCCGCCTTTACCGTTTCCCCCTTTTTCACCAATTCATAGTCATGATAATTGACCTGGCCATCACCGTAAAGCCGGAACAGCATATGCTGCTTATTATTCCTTTCATACTGTTTGATCAGCTGGTAGGTCCCCGTATTGCCCATGGCCTTGACCACGACCTTCCCGAATTGCTGGGACGAGAACCCCTCCACCGCACCTTTTATCAGTTCCTTGTTGAGGGCATGCCCCCCTTCTTCGGCGATGCGGGCCGACATGGCCTTTTCATCGAATATATTATTCAGCAGCGTGTATTCATGTCGTGCAACAGATCGCTCGATCTTGTGTGCCAGTTCCAGCGCTTCCTCTTTGCTGACCGGTCTTTCAGGGATCGAGCAAGAATAAAACGCAACCGCCAGAAAAAGAAAATGGATAAAGGTTTTCAGGATCCTTGTGCTGTTCATGCTATCGATTTGAACGGAAAGTAACACAAGAAATCCAGAATTGCAAGGTTGAGGATATTCCTATGCCTCTACCTGGAATGAGATAGGCAGTTCCATTCTCGTCTTTACATTTTTGCCTTTTACTTTCCCCGGCTTCCATGAAGGCATTCTGTTTATTACTTTTACGGCCTCTTCATCCAGCCCATTCCCCACTTTGCCGCCATCGACGAGGTGAGCCATGGAGACTTTACCTTTTTCATCGACTACGAAAGAAACCTTTACCGTACCCGTTGTATTGTCATCGATCGCGCTTTGAGGGTATTGCAGATGATCGTTTACATAAACGCCGAGGGCGTCCTGGCCACCGGGAAATTCAGGCATTACTTCGGCATTGTTATAAACCCCATCCTTATCCTTCATCATTTTTTCAGCATTAGCCGGTGGGAAGGTGATGGATGTTTTTCTCTTTTTCCTCGTTACAGGGGTCACGGTTGTCGCCATCTTATCCTTTGAACTGTCGGCTACAGCCGTATCGGTGGCAGCCATGCTGCTTTTAGCGCTGCTGTCGGAAGACATGGAACCATTCGCGGATGTCTTGTTGTCACTGTCGTTACAGGCGGCCAGGCTACAAAAAGCGGCGATTATACAGGCTCCCCTTAAGTTATAAAGTGCTTTAGTTTGCATAAAAAATTGGTTTTGTGTTAGCAAAAAGTAATTTGTTTACACATTGTAACTGCCAATGCTATGCCATGCCTTCAGAGCCTGCTTGAGGAAAATCTTACTCAGAACAAGCGAATAAAGAGGGGGCTGGCCGGCTTACCAACTAAGCCTCAATAAGGAAACACCGTGTCTGGGCAAGGTAAGTGGGATAATAAGTCCCTCTTTACCCGTTATGCTTAGCTCTTTACCTTCTCCAGTCTGTTGTAGTTGGCCAGCCTTTTCAAGGATGGCATATTGCTGGTTGGTGACGGACTGGGGCGAGCCCATCTTTTTCCATGCTTCATAGGAATTGCTGTGCTCATTGTCGATCCGGTAATGCTGTAGCAAAACCTTTCCAGCCGGGATATTTTTAATCCGGACTGTGATTTCCTGGGGTTTTGCGGGCAGATCAGCATCGTAATAGTTCCAGACCATCACCTGTGCGGAATGCTTGTCTGCACAGGCCAGCGCCTGAATATCCTGGTCGTCGCCACGAACGCTGTTCTTCAGGAGGCTGTCCAGCGGGATCGCCTCCAAATTTTCCACTTTCAGCCGGCCGCCCCTCATCATTCCATACATGCGGAACACATTCAGCACCGGCTTGTCGATGCCATTGGTCGCCAGATCGCGGAATCCGTCAAACCATTTCTGGTCCTCGAACTCGAAGGACCAGCTCATCGCGCCTTCCAGCCGGACGTGATAGCGCTCCGCCAGATCGGCTATCCTTGCAAAAGAAGAAGCCGTGTAGCTGGAATACATGGTGCCGTTGCGGTAGGCATTTTCCGGGTTGGTCGCCATGCCGCAGGCCGCACATCCTTCGGGATCGCATTCCGTGATATAGATGGGAAGGTCTTTAAAGGCCGAAGCGCTCACCAGTTCAAACCCATCGGCGACGTCCTTCAGCTGTGGGGCCATATTCATCATCACATGGCCGTCCGCCACCCTTGGGCTGCCTTTTGCGTGAAAGCTGATAAAGTCCAGGGGCGCGCCTTTCTTACCCGTCGCATAATTTGTCCCTCCCGCGCAATGCACGAGAAATTTTTCCAGATATGCGGCGGCTTTGTCCCAGCCTGGGCCGGTAGTGGCGGGTCCTCCGATGCGTGCGCCGGGCAATGCCCTCTTGACAGCATCTGCGGCATAGTCATAGATCATGAGATAATCGTCTTCCGTCGCTTTCCAATAGCTGATATTCGGTTCGTTCCATACCTCCCAGAGCCAGGTCCTGACTTCCTTTTCGCCATAGCGCTGGATGGAATGCCTTACCCACTGGTAAATCAGCTCGCCCCATTTTTTATAATCATTGGGCGGGTAGGCCCAGCCGGTATAAATACTGTCATATTTTACGCCGGGCTTCCAGTAATGGCGGTATGGATGAGGGTGCGTGGACAGGGCCTCGGGCATGAACCCGATCTCGGCCAGAGGCTTCATCCCTCTTTCGATATAGGTATCGAAGATGCTGTCGACGATATGCCAGTCATACACCGGATTCCCTTTTTCATCTTCGGTATAAGCATTGGTAGAGCCCCATTTTAAGGCAGGGATGCCGTCGCCGGTGGTGAGGAGGTTGTGGCACCGGACATAAACCGGTACCGGACTGAGCGCGGCGATCTCGCTCAACAATTTTTTCCCATCCTTCATATAGGTGTAATTGGGCTCGTCGTATCCGAAATAAGCCCAGAAAGCTGTCCAGGGCTTACCCTGGTCCCTGTAGTCGATGGAGATCTCGCGGGGGGAGGATTGAATTGTTTCGTGGCTGGCCGGCCTGACCGGACGCCGGGGGGCCGACAGGGCCATTCCCTTGTTCTCCGGTTGCGCCAGAACGGCGCCGTTTATGAACGTCAATACGACAATAATGTTGGCAATCGCTGGTTTGGAGAACTTCATCAGCCAATTTACGAAAAACGGCAATAGAAGATCCCTGCCAGGACTAGCAGGGATCAATTAACCAAAAATCTGTGGACCGTTATGCGAAACTCAGGGCCGCAAAATATTCATAAGCCATTGGGGGGAAGGCCCTTTTTTTAATCAATACTATGCGGATATTAACCTGTTCAGCCAAATCTTTCTACCGCAAAAGGGCCGAGGTCCATCGAGGGGGATCGTTCATCCATCAGTTCACTGACCAGCTTGCCGGTGCCCGGGCCGAGGCTTAGGCCCAGCATGGAGTGGCCTGTAGCGACGATGACGTTGTCGTATTTTTTTATCCTTCCTATGTATGGCAATCCATCTGCCGAACAGGGGCGATAGCCATACCATATTTTTTCCGGCGCAGGCATCGGGACATCGAATTCAGGAAAGAACCGCCGCACCGCACCCAATATACCCTGCACGCGGCCGTAGCGTGGCGGCGTGTGAGTGGATGTCACTTCCATGGTGCCGCCGAAACGGATCTTGTTCCCATCCATCGGGGTAATGGCAGCCCGGCCTTCGAGGAGAATAGCCGGATAGTTGAGCCGGTATGGGGAATCTTCCAGCGTCACGGAATAGCCTCTGCCCGGCACCAGCGGAAGGCTGGTTCCCATCATGGCAGCCAGTTCTCTGCTCCAGGAGCCTGTTGCCAGCACCAGCGCATCTGTTTCATGTCTGGTCCCACCGGTGATCACTTTACGGACGGCGCCTCCGGCCGTTTCAAACCCTTTTACTTCTTCGTGCGGCAATAAACGCACGCCGGTCTGCTCCAGATAATGGACCAGCGAACTCATCAGCTTGTTGGGATACAGATGCCCGTCGCATTTAAAGAAAATGGCCCCAAGGGCATTCACCCGGGTATGCGGCTCAAGGGCCTGCAATTCAGTGTGGCTCAGCAAGGCCGTGCTTTCCAATCCAAGTTCGTGCGCTTTCTCCACCGTATGCCGTGCGTGTTCCGCACCAGCCTCCGTCTGGAAGATCTCCAGCAGCCCCTTATGTTCATAGGCGAAGTCAAGGCCCGGGATCTGCCGCCAGAGTCCCTCATATTCCTGCTGGCTGATCAGGGCGATATCCCGTAGCGGTGTTGCCGATCTTTCTACGTGTTCTTTTGTGGCGGAACGCATGAATTTCATTCCCCAGTCGAAAAGGGAGCGGCTCAATCGTGGCTGTACATAAAAAGGGCTTTTTGAATTGAGCATCCACTTCAATCCCTGCCGGACGATCCCGGGGGTAGCCAGCGGAATAAAATGGCTGGGGCAGACATACCCGCAATTTCCATAAGAACAGTTGTCCCGGAAATCGCCTTTGTCCAACACGGTGACCTTGTAGCCGGCACGCTGCAAATAAAAAGCCGAGCTCAGACCGATGATCCCTCCTCCTATTACGATTACATTCTTTACCATAGAGAACCCTTTTCCATAACGGACCGCAAATTTATAAAATCGGGAGGACCCTGACTCAGAGAATCTCAGGTAACCGTATTTTAACCATAACCGGCATCATTTTGACATTTTTCGGACAATATTTGCGAATTTCTTATATTTATTTCAATGAAAGTACTTCAATTCACTCTTCCCGTTCCGCACGATAAGACCGTTATCGTGCAAAAAGACGTGCTCCCTTATTTCTATCCTCATCTTCACCGTCACCGGGAGATCCAGCTGACGTGGATCCAGCGGGGAGAAGGCACGCTCGTTGCGGAAAACAATATGTATGCCTTTCGTTCCAATGAAATTTACTGGCTGGGCGTCAACCTGCCGCATGTGTTCAAGAGCGATCCATCCTATTTCTCGCCCAAGAGCAAGAAAAAGGTCCAGACCCTCAATATATTTTTCAATCTGCAGGGACAGCTCGATTCGTTCTTCGATCTGCCCGAGGTGAAGAATGTAAAGAACTTCCTGTTACAGCAGCAGGCCGGATTCAAAGTACCGCAGGAACATCTCACCGATATTTCCAATAAAATGTTGCGGATCAAGAACAGCTCCGGTGTCGATCAGCTGATCCATTTTATCGAGCTGCTGAAACAACTAAGCTTGCTTCAGGACCTCAAGCCATTGTCTTCCTGCACCAAGCCCCCTTCGTACAGCGAACATGAAGGTATCCGGATAGGGACCATCTACAATTATATCATGCAGCAGTTCGACAAGCCGATCGCCCTCGAAGATGTTGCCCGGCAGGCGCACATGACGCCGCAGGCCTTCTGCCGCTATTTCAAAAAACATACGCTGCATACGTTTGTCTCCTTCCTCAACGAGGTGCGCATCAACGAAGCCCGTAAGAAACTGACCGAAGGCAACTATGACAGCATTGCCACCGTCGCCTACCGTTGCGGGTTCAACAGCATCACCAATTTCAACCGGGTGTTCAGGAATGTTACGGGCAAGTCCCCCAGCGATTATGTGGACAGCTATTTCCAGTTTGTGGAATAGCCGGGCGTGACGGGCAAGGGCAGTCGCGAAGGCGGGCACGGATTATCCGGCGTCTGCGGACCTGAGCGTCTTAAGGCCTGATCGTGAAGGTTCCTTTTTCCCGGATATCCGCCGAGCTGCTCCCGATCCACACCTGGAATTTTCCCGGCTCCACGGTCCAGTTCATATTCTTGTCCACCAGGGCCAGATCATCGGGATGCAGGGTAAAATGAACGGTCTTTTTTTCTCCGGGCAAAAGGGCCACCCGCTCGAACCCACGCAGCTGCGTTTCATAGACCGTTACGCTGCTGACCTCATCCTTGAGATACAATTGCACCACTTCCTCTCCTTTTCGCTGGCCGGTATTCGTTATATCTACGGAGACGGAAATATCCCCCTGCGGATGTTGTTCGCCGGGTGTGACGGTCAGGTTGCTGTATTCGAACCGGGTATAGCTCAGGCCATATCCGAATGGATAAAGAGGTCCAAATACACTGGTCCTGCCACCTGAATTTTTACCTTCGACAGGCTGCGAACCGGGCTTATACGGAAAATTGAGTTCGATCTGTCCGGTGGTCTTTGGAAAAGTGACGGTCAGCTTGCCGCCGGGATTATAATCTCCGAACAGGGTTTCTGCAATAGCTTGTCCTCCCGGTGGATTGGGGAACCAGGCCTCGAGAATGGCGGGAATAAAGCGGTTGGCCCAGTTAATGGTCAGGGGCTGGCCATTGATCAGGACAAGCACTACGGGTTTGCCAGTGGCCTGCAGGGCCTCCAGGAGCTGTTCCTGTCTCCCGGGAAGTCCAAGGCCTGTGCGGGAAAGCCCCTCTCCCACTCTTTTCTCATCTTCTCCAAGGACGGCTATGATCACATCGGACTGGCTGGCCTTTGCAACGGCCTCTGCGATACCGGCTTGTTCCGCTGCGGTGAGCGGGGTCGGGATGATCTCGCTCTCTGGCCAGGTGGCATCGACTATGTCGCAGCCTTTGGCATAATCCACAAGAACCCTGTTTCCGTTATTGCCATTTCCGTTAATTCCGGGATTGGTAGTGTTTACGCCGAGATAAGAACGGATGCCTTCCAGCACGGTGGTGACGGTAACATTGGAAGGACCGTAACGGCTGATCGCATAGCCCGTATCCGTAGCCTGGGGGCCGGTGACAAGGATGTGCCGGAGCTTATTTTTGTCAAGGGGCAGCAAGGCGCTGTCGTTCTTCAGCAATACGAGGGATTCACGGGCCATCTGTAGCATGAATGCGGCATTGACGCCGGCCTTCAGGATCTCATCGGCTTTTTTCGGGTCTTTTACATAGGGATGATCGAAGAGCCCAAGCCTGAATTTCACACGCAATACGTCCGACACCCGCGAATCGAGCGTTTTCATAGACACGCTGCCTTCTCTCACCAGTTCCCGCAGGGGTTCGATGAAGATTTTCGGCTGGGTGAAATTGGTCCTTACGTTCAGTCCTGCCTCGATGACCTGGCGTACCGCTTCTTTATACGTATCGGCTACATGGTGTTTGGAGAAGAGGTATTCCACGGCCTCGCTGTCGGAGACCACATATCCGTCGAATCCGAATTTCTGCCTCAGTAATTCGGTCAGGAAATAATAGCTGCCGGTGATGGGCACCCCATCCCAGTCATTGTAGCTGCTCATGACGCCCATGGCATGCGCTTCCTGGATGACCCTGCGGAAGGCATAGAGATAGAGCTGGTACATCTCGCGGGGCGCTACGTGGGGATCCGTCCGCGCACTGCCGTCCCTGCCGCCTTTGGGCATGCTGTAGACGGCAAAATGCTTTAGGGTCGAGGCTACACCCTGCTCCTGGATGCCGAGTACCATCTGCTTGCCCATTTCGGCGACCAGGAAAGGATCCTCGCCATAACATTCCACCGTTCTGCCCCAGCGCGGATCGCGGGCGAGGTCGAGGATTGGAGCATAGACATTGGTATAGCCGAGGGCTTGGGCTTCGCGTCCGACGATATCGCCGGCCTGGCGGACCAGCGCCTTGTCCCAGGTGCTGCCGATGCCAATTGGCGCGGGCAGGGAGGTGGCCCGGTCATGATTGAGTCCGTGAATACCTTCGTTGGTGAAATCCACCGGAATACCCAGTCTCGTCTGTTCCACGAACCAATGCTGGACGGTATTGATGGCTTCGGCGTGCTTACTGAAGGGGTATGAATAAGGTGTCTTTGCCTTTGGATTGTAGGCCAGGCTGTTCAGATGTTCGTCGATATTTGCGATACCATCTTTCCAGATCTCGTTCTTCCAGTCCGGGGTGGGTAATTCGTCCTTGAGGACCCGGCCATAACCATATAGGGTGGCGGTCTGACAGGTCTTCTCTTCAAGGGTCATCTGGGACAGCAGGTCGGCAATGCGCCTGTCTACAGGCTGTGTGGGGTCTTCAAAGACGTCTTTGACTCCGTTCTTGTTAAAATCGATCCATCCTTCATGGTAAATGGAGCCCGTCTGGGCGGCGGTTCCCCGTTGTGCAGTGGCCTGAAAGGAGCTGGCGAGGTACAGGGAGCAGAGGATCACACAAAGGATCCGGGACCGGCGTAATGACATGATAGATTATTTTCCGGCAAAGAAAAATAAAAATAAGCATTATCCCGGTTCATTTTTTTGAAAGGATAAGATCAGTATGATCCCGCTCATTAATCCGGAAAGAGCTATGAAGAGATCGCCGCCGACCTCAAGCACACTGTTGATAAAGAGGATCTGCACACCGATGAGAAACACAGAGAAGGCTACCAGGACGATCTTCCTGAGCGAGCCTTTCGACTGGCATCTCACCAGACCGAAAATGGAAATGAGGGAAAAAAAGACCCCCGCAAAGGTTACCATAAAGTATAGGTTTTACATAGATTGGATTGAGACGATCACAAAATAAATAAGGGATCGTTACCGTCAAATAGGAAAACAGCATGGTATTTTTCCGTTCCTAAGCGTAAACTACTAGGCCGGAGATCAGCGGATGCGGTATGGACGGTTGAGGGGGAGATAAAAGGGCACGGATGGCGTCTACAGCAGTTCGTCGGGACTTATCCCCAATGCCCTGGCCAGGGCCAGAATAGTGGTAAAAAGGAGGTTGACCTTTCCAGCCTCTATGAGCTGCACTCTCCTGTAGGCAAGACCAGCGGCGTCGGCCAGTTCCCGGACGCTCAGATTCTTTTGCTGGCGCAGGGCTGCAAGTCGCTGACCGAATTTTTTTAATAATTCTTCCTTTCGCTCCATAGGCAAGGAGGCTGAATAAATGATAAAATGAATGGCTTAATCCAGGTCGTAATGCAGCAAGGAGGAAGGATGTATTTCAAGGGCAAGAGCAAGTTGCAACAGCGTCGTATAGGTTATATTGACTTTCCCTTTTTCGATTTTTGCGATCTTACTATTGTCAATACTGCAAGCATACGACATTTGCCGAAGACTAAGCTTTTTCTGCTTGCGCAGCTTTCGCAGGTTTTCACCGAATTTTTTCAACACTTTCTTGTCTGCCGGCTTTATCATTATATTTTATTCTAAGGAATACCTAAGATGGAAGAATTTTTCAAAATTTTTGAGGTCTAAAAAGACCGCACCCTAAAATACAGTATCTTTACGCAACCTGAATGGCGAGTGGGGTCTGCGGTTCTATGGTTAAGTTCTTTTTGATAGCAGGCCCCTGCTTGCCTTATGCCCATATATATGCAAAGAGAGAGCCACCAAACTGTCTGAAAATTACCGTCCGGAAACGATGGTAACGTTATCCAAATTCCTCAAATCCCGTCGCGTTGGCTGTTTTTCCTTTAATTTTATCGAAGCCAACTCAGCACACATGCTTTCTGCCATTTTACCGGAATATGGTCTTGTCGAAAATGAATGCGCGATCCGGGCTTTCGGCACCGGCCTCATAAACCATACCTGGAAGGTCAGCACGGCGGGAAATGAGTATATCCTTCAACGCATAAATGACCAGGTATTCCGGCAGCCTCTCCTGATCGCAGAGAATATGAGCCTGTTGGGCGATTATTTAAACAGCGTATGCCCCCAATACCTTTTTATAAGACCTCTTCCTACCCTGAACGGCAAGAGCCTGGCCTATAGTGCAGGACATGGATGGTTCCGTCTCAGCCCGTTCGTCCGGTCCTCCCAGACCTATGACGTGGTGGAGGATAAGCAGCTAGCCTATGAGGCCGCGCGGCAGTTCGGCAAATTCACGAGGCTGCTGGCCGGTTTCCCTGCCAGCGACCTGCATATCACCCTGCCCGATTTCCACAATCTTTCCCTGCGCGCCCGGCAGTTCGAAGACGCCTTGCAACATGGAGACCGCTCCCGGATCGCAGAATCCGCCGAGCTCATCCGGCTGATCGGATCGTTCTCCCCGATCCTGGAGGAATTCGGGCAGATCCGCAGCGACCCTGGGTTCAGGTCCAGAGTGACCCATCACGATACCAAGATCAGCAACGTATTGTTCGATAAGGAAGGAAAAGGGATCTGCGTGATCGATCTCGACACGGTGATGCCGGGTTATTTTATCAGCGATCTCGGGGATATGCTGCGTACCTATCTTTCGCCGGTCAGCGAGGAGGAAAAAGACCTCAGCCGCATCGCTATACGGGAGGATTATTTCCAGGCCGTCGTCAGCGGCTATCTCGGGGAAATGAAAGATGAGCTGAGCGCTACCGAGATCGGGCATACCGTATATGCCGGAAAATTCATGATCTATATGCAGGCCATGCGTTTCCTCACCGACCATCTTAACAATGACCGTTATTACGGTGCGAAATATGAGGGCCATAATTTTGTAAGGGCGGGCAACCAGATCACCCTTCTGCAACGATTGACGGAAAAAGAGTCGCTGCTGAACGAGATGGTCTCGCATTTAACACATTTAAATTAACAACACCATGACTTCATCCCGGAGAACATTCATCAAAGACGTAAGTATCGCAGCAGCAGGATTTGCAATGGTCCGTCCAGAGCAATTACTCGCAGCAAAGGATGACCGTAAAGTAAGGCTCGGTTTCATCGGCACCGGGTTACGCGGCCAGAATCACCTTGCCCTGGCCTTAAGGCGGGACGACACGGAGGTCGTCGCCATCTGCGATATAGATGAACGCATGCTGGGGATGAGCGCAGAGATCATCAAAAAGTCGGGGAAGGCCATGCCTAAAGTCTTCACCGGCGACAATTATTCCTACAGGAAGTTGCTCGAATTGAAAGGGCTGGATGGCATCATCATCGCCACACCCTGGGAATGGCATGCTCCCATGATCCTCGATGCGTTGTCCGCAGGCATAAAATATGTAGGAACGGAAGTGATCCTGGGCCTGACCCTGCAGGAGCACTGGGATGTGGTCAAGGCGGCGGAGTCCAGCAAGGCGCATGTCATGATGCTGGAGAATGTTTGTTATCGCCGCGACGTCATGGCCGTTCTGAACATGGTGCGGCAAGGCATCTTCGGAGAAATTATTCATTTACAAGGTGGCTATCAGCACGACCTGCGCGGAGTAAAATTCAATGATGGTAAAACGGCCTATAACAGCGGCGCCGAATTCGGGGAGAAAGCCTTTTCCGAAGCCCGCTGGCGCACCAACCATTCCGTCCACCGTAACGGCGACCTGTATCCGACCCATGGGATCGGGCCGGTGGCCATGATGATCGATATCAACCGGGGCAACAGGTTCCAGTCCTTATGCTCCTTTTCCAGCAAGTCCCGCGGCCTTCATGAATACATCGTCAGGAAAGGCGGAGCGGATCATCCCAATGCCAAAGTAAAATTCAGCCTGGGGGATGTGGTCACCACGAACCTGAAGTGTGTGAACGGCGAGACGATCCTGCTGCAGCATGATACGAGCCTGCCCCGCCCCTATTCACTGGGATTCCGCGTACAGGGGACGAATGGTCTCTGGATGGACGTCAACCATGGCATTTATGTGGAAGGGGTCAGCAAGCCGGAGGCATGGGATGACGCCAAACAATGGTATGACAAATACGACCACCCGCTGTGGAAAAGATATGAAAAGGAGGCGGAAGGCGCAGGACATGGAGGAATGGATTTCTTCGTATTGCATGCCTTTATTGAGTCCATCAGACGAGGAACGCCTACCCCGATGGATGTCTATGACGCCGCCGCCTGGAGCGCCATTGTCCCGTTGAGCGAAAGCTCCATCGAACTGGGCAACGAGCGGGTGGAATTCCCCGATTTTACGGAAGGGCGATGGATGTACCGGAAGAACGATTTTGCGCTCAATGCGGAGTATTGAGGTTGACCGCGATCTTCCATCCGCCTCATTCATGATTTAATGATCATACCAGGATTATCTGATCTGGGGGAAGGCCATCCCGGTGATCTTGCGGTAGAGGTCCACCGCATAGAGGTCGGTCATGCCGGCAATAAAATCGACGACGGCCTGGGTGTCGTAGTACAACCGGGCGGGATCGCCGGTGATGGCGAACTGTTTGGAAATAAGCTGTAAGAGCTTTGCAGATTTGGCCGCGCGGGGATGGAGGATGGCAGCGAAGAATTCCTTCAGCATCCCGCCGATCACGTTATACCCGGCTATTTCGATCTCCACCACCGAACGATGATTATAAATATGCCTGACGGAAAAACCATCGATCTTCTTTACCAGTTCCCTTTCCCTTTCCGGCAGGAAATCGATGAGGGGTTTTTCAAGCGTGCCCGCCAGCAGCCCGGTCTCATTTTCCATAAAGGCATCCTTTACGCGGTAGATGAGGAGGTTGATCAGTTTGGCCCGCAGGAACTGTACTTTCTGGTTATCGTCATTGATCGAATGAAAGGTCTTCTCCACCCTGTCCCGGGCATCGTATCCTTTCTCCTCGTCGAAGAAGGAGAGAAAGAGATCCTTTATCATATCGATGGAAATGATATTCAGCCGGTGGGCATCCTCGAAGTCGATGATCCGGTAGCAGATATCGTCTGCGGCCTCTACGAGAAACACAAAGGGATGACGGGCAAAAACATTCCTCGCAGGGTCGGGCTGGGGAATACCCAGCTCTTTGGCAATGGCGCGGTAGGTGGGCGTCTCGGAATCAAAAAAACCGGATTTTTTGGTGGACAGCCGACGCTTGTCGAACCCGTTGAGCGAGTCGGCCGGATATTTTACAATGGAAGCCAGCGTGGCATAGGTGAGGCGGAAGCCGCCGGGGCTCGATTCGGAAAAATGATGGGTCAGCGTGCGGAAAGCATTGGCGTTGCCTTCAAAGCAAAGAAAATCCCTTTGCTGGTTGGCGCTGAGCTCGGAAGAAAACCTGCCGGCAGCTTCTCCTTCCAATCCCATAAAAAAACTGCGGATCGCATCTTCGCCGGAATGGCCGAAGGGTGGATTGCCGATGTCATGCGCCAGACAGGCCGCCGCTATGACGGAGGGCAATTCATATTTATAGAATTCACGGAACTCCTCCGGGTGGCCGGAATATCTTTCGGCAAGGGCATCGCCCACGGCCTTACCGAGGGAGCGACCGACGGAAGCCACTTCGAGGCTATGTGTCAGCCGGTTGTGCACGAATACCGGGCCCGGCAACGGAAAGACTTGTGTTTTGTTCTGCAGCCTGCGGAAGGCGGAGGAGAAAATGATCCGGTCATAATCCCGGAGGAAGGAAGTGCGGATGGCTCCGGGGCCCGATGCTGTCTTTGTTTCCGATCCTGCCCGCCTTGGGCTGTATAGTTGCTCCCAGTTCATTGGGCGCAAATATATGGAAAATCGCTGCGGGGCGAAGCGCTCTAATTTACTTCCAGCTGATCTTTGACCGGGAATTTCGGGAAGGGGTTATGCGGCTCGGTCTGGTACCAGAATACAACGGAAGCGATATCATCCTGCAAGGGCAGGTAACGGCCTCCATTTCTCCAGCCCAGGTCTTGTATGGTAACCTTCAGGCTCTTTTCAAACCGGATGGGATCCATGATATGCCAGCGGTAAAGGCCAAAGCGTTGCGAGACCGTATAATGCCCGTCACCCCGGATCACTTGCGGAAGCCCGGAATAGGGACTGCAGAATTCGGTGTAGGCAGAGGTCTCCGATTCATGGCCAGCCGCATTTTTCTTCTTCGTGTCAAAATCGTAGGAACCACAGAAATAATCTTCGGTCCCCGTACCGCAGATGGTCGGGAAATCGGTGTCGCCATCCATATAGAATTTTATCTCGCCTTCACCCCACCAACCGTCATTATGAACGCCATAAGCGAGATAGGTGCCCACATATTGTCCCTTGCCCCGAATGCTGTCGACCAGCAGATAATTGTCCTTGTAGGGGAGCGGGTTGACGCGGTGGAACTGCGCATGGAAATAGGCCGCGTCTTTGGGAAGGTCGGTGAGAATATAATCCACCTGATAATACAGATACATATTGGCCTCATCGATATTCTCCATCGTGATCCTGCATTTTTTATGAAAGGGCATGGGCCAGTAGCAATTGAATGCGCTGCCGGGGTTGACCGCTACGGCAAGGGATTGCAAGGGTGCATATTTCCCCCATCCCATACAAAAAAAATCACCCACCGGAGCTTCCACGGAGGGCTGGGTTTCGTCGTCCCAATAGATACGGAGGATAGAAAAGCGCCAGTTGCCGGTTGGTGTCATCCAGATATGCTGGACCGAGCCCGGCCCTTCTATTTCGGCCAGTGTAAATGTCGTTTTGGATTTTATGACCACCGAAGGGCTCAGCTTCCATCCCTGCCCCAGTTCTCGCGCCGCATTGGCGCCCGTCCCTGTAGTGGCCTTGCCGCCCTGCCCTTTCTCTCCGCTGAAATTCTCCGGGCTGATGGAACGCGATTTCGCGTTGGACAAACGATAAAGGTTGCCCATGTTCATGTCCACACCGTTGAAGGCGCCGCCCTGCTGGGCGCAGGCGGGCAGGGTAATAGAGGCCCCGATAAGGGAGAGGGCAAAAAGACAGAGACAGAAGGCGGATTTGTTCATGGTGTTATTTTTGTGGTTTATAACCAATGTAATTAGTTAATAAACCTATTCCGTCGATCTTGATATCCACCCGGTCCTTTTCCCGCAGCGTAAAGTCATCGGGTGGTACCAGACAGGTACCGGTCATCAGAAAACAACCCGAAGGAAAGTCAAATTCCCGGTAAAGCCAGTCCACCAGTTCTGTCAGCGATCTTTTTATCTGGCTGATCTGTACCGATCCGGTATAGACCTGCTGGCCATCGCGGGCAATGGTCATGTGGATCCAGGTGCCGGGCGAAATGGGCTCGGCGGGAATATAGAGGCAGGGTCCGAGGGAGGCGCTCCTTTCGTAGACCTTTGCCTGGGGCAGATAGAGGGGGTTCTCCCCTTCGATGCTCCTCGAGCTCATGTCATTGCCAATGGAATAGGCCTGGATGCTCCCCTTCGAATTGATATAAAGGGCCAGTTCCGGCTCCGGGACATTCCAGGTGGAATCTCTGCGGATATATACTTCCTGACCATGGGCGGCCACCCGGTGCGGCAGGGATTTAAAGAATAATTCGGGCCTCTCGGCCTCGTATACCTTATCATAAAAATCGGCGGCGCCGGAACCTTTGGATTCCTCCATCCTGGCGTCGCGGCTACGCAGGTACGTTACCCCAGCCGCCCACACTTCCTGGGACCCCATGGGGGCATTTACTTCTTGTTCACACCACGCGGCGGCCTGTAAGGACGGGATTTCCCCGCTCTGTGCCGAAGCCTTCAGCAAGTATCCATAAAGATCATCGCGGTTGATCAACTCATCCCAGGCCTGCTCCAGCAGCCAGAATTTCTCCCCATCCTGCATTAAATTGCCCTTTCTTGTCTTATATAGCCTCATTTTTATTTATTTAAAGGTCGCTCTTGTCCTTGGCGCATTCATCATCAATGCCTGTGCTCCAGGCTATACTGATTAATGCAATTTTAATCAGTATATTTCATTTATTCACAACAATACCGTATATTTATTTACACTCAGCCAAAGGCTTTGGCGACTACCATATCGAGAATACCACCTCTGAATAGCAAAAAGAATTTAGAAATCTGTTACCATATTTATGGGGATCCTTAATACTATAAAATCCAAACAAGCTCCTTTTCCGTCCCGGGTTATTTCTATCCGGCAACAGCTTCCCCTTCTGATCTGCCTTCTCTTGCTCACCTTCATCATCCTGTTCGGCGCTATTTCGTATATAGGCGTGCGGCGTGCGTCGATGGAAATCGGACAGGAAAGACTCCGGAGCCTGACAGAAGAACTCTCCTCCCTGTTCCAGCAGTCTGCGCATGCGGTAGCCATGGCTACGCAGGTATCGGCAAACCAGGAAGATATCCTACGATATCTTTCAGCGGATCCTGGACAGCAGCCATCGCCGGACAAAGCGCTTGAAGCCATACAAAAATTGCGGGTCGATTCGCAGACCGTACTGGTAGAATTGCAGGACACGCATGGCGTGAGCCTCCTTCATACGGGAAAGATAGCGATCCAGATTACAGCCAGGCTTAATGCCTCCAAAGAAATGGCCCTGGCGAAGCCGGACACTAATTTCGTCGGAAAAATATATCAGATCAATGATTCAATGTATTTCCCGGTAATTGCAACGGTGATCAGGGAGAAGAAGGCTGTCGGATATTTCATAAGATGGCGGATATTCCGGGCAACCCCCGAGGCAATTGCTCAGTTGTCGAAACTAATGGGTACAAAGGCCACCCTTTACTTCAGCAATAATGATGGAACGCTCTGGACGAATATGCTGCGACCTGTTGCCAAGCCTCCCTTCGATACCCTGAATATTCGAAAGACAGTAGCTTATCGCCAGGCCGGGGGTGATCCGGTAATCGCTTCGGCATTGCCCATAAAAGGCACCAGATGGATCATCCTGGTAGAACTATCGCAAAAGCTGATCCTTGAAGCAGCAGACCGCTTCTTGTACTGGAGCATTGCTATCGGTTCGGTATTGATGGTGACGGGCATCTTTGTCGCCTGGAAGATCAGTCGCAATATTACGCGTCCGCTGGACCAGTTGATGCATGCTACGGCAGCAATAGCCAGCGGCGATTATTCGTATCCAGTGGCCATTGACCGGCGGGATGAATTCGGAAAACTGGCTGCTTCGTTCAATTCGATGACAGCGCAGGTGCGCTATGCGCACGATGAACTGGAAAGAAAAGTACAAGCGCGTACCCTCGAACTGGAGATGGCCAATAAGGAGCTGGAAGCTTTTTCCTATTCCGTATCGCATGATCTGAGGGCTCCTTTGCGAGCGGTCAGCGGATACGCCATGATGCTGAAAGAAGACTATAAAGCCAGCCTCGACGACGAGGCCATGCGGATCACCGGGAATATCATCTCCAATGTAAAAATGATGGGCAGGCTGATCGACGATCTGATCGCCTTTTCACGTTTGGGAAAAAGAGAGATCGTGCGGGGAGCCATCGATATGAAAGCCCTGGTGGAATCCTGTGTTGCCGAACTGATCCCGGCCTCGCCCGAAGAAAAAATCAGCATTCAGGTAGACGCCATGCCGGAATGCCGGGGGGACGAGGACATGGTCAAACAGGTCTGGATGAACCTGATCGGCAATGCGCTTAAATATTCTTCCAAAAATGCAGGGCCCTGTATTGAGATCGGCTTTGCCAACGGCCCTTCCGGACCGGTTTATTTTATTCGCGATAATGGCGCGGGTTTTGACATGAAGTATGCGGGTAAATTATTCAAAGTCTTTCAACGCCTTCACAGCCAGGAAGAATTCGAGGGCACCGGGGTAGGGCTGGCGCTTGTAAAACGCATCATCGATAAACACAAAGGGGAGATACGGGGAGAATCATCCCCCGGCAAAGGCGCTACATTTTATTTCAGTCTGTCCGCATAATAACGGTTAAACCTAGCCTATATGCTTAATCAAATAGAGGTACTATTGGTCGAGGATAATATCCATGACGCGGAAATGACTATCCGTGCGCTAAAAAAAGTGAATCTTGCCAATAAACTGATCCACGTGAAGGACGGGGAAGAGGCGCTTGATTTCATTTTTGCGGAGGGAAAATTTGCCGGCCGCGAAGCGAGCAGCCTGCCAAAAGTGATCCTATTGGACATTAAAATGCCAAAGGTCGATGGTATCGAAGTCCTGCGGCAACTCAAATCCCGGGAGGCAAGCAAGACCATCCCGATAGTGATCATGACCTCATCAAAGGAAGAGCAGGATATTATCAGCAGCTATGAATTGGGCGTGAACAGTTATGTCGTCAAGCCCGTCGATTTCGAAGGATTCGCCAAGGCGGTGAGTGAACTGGGTCTGTATTGGCTGTTGACCAACCAACCTCCCTTGTCCCTTACCAAAAAATGATTACAACATGGACCAACCATTAAAAATACTTCACCTCGAAGACATTTCCGCAGACTCTGAAATTGTGGCCCGGGTGTTAACAAAGGCCAATATACATTTTGAAAAAAAACTGGTCCTGGATAAACCCGATTTTATCCATGCACTTCATAATTTCCATCCAGATATCATCCTTTCGGACCATTCGCTGCCGGCCTTTAATTCCCAGGAAGCGCTCAGGATAACAAGGGAAGAAGGCATTGAGGTCCCCTTTATTCTGGTTACGGCCACTGTCTCTGAGGAATATGCCGTGAACGTGATCAAGGAAGGCGCCAGCGATTATATTCTGAAGGACAGGCTGGAAAGGCTGCCCAACGCCGTCCAGAATGCGCTGGATAAACATCTCCTTGAAAAAGAACGGAAGCTGGCCGATGAAGCCTTGCGCTCCTCCGAACAGAAATATAAACTACTGTTCGAGGCCAATCCGATGCCCATGTGGATGGTATCCCATAAAACATTGCGAATCATTGATGTGAATAAGGCAGCCATCTTGCACTATGGGTATTCTAAAGAAGAATTCCAGCGCATACAGGCGGGTCACCTCCTGGTCGGAGAAAACCAGGGCAGTTACAGATCAGGCATATGGAAACATAAAAAAAAGAACGGGAACATCATCGACGTGGAAGTCATCGCCCATGAACTGACACATGAAAATGAACCCGTTATCCTTATCCTGACTATTGACATTACTGAGAAACTCAGGGCGGAAGCAGAACTTAGCAAACAAAGGGACTTGCAACAAAAACTCATCACACAAACCAGCATACAAGTCCAGGAAAGAGAGCGGGAAGAAATCGGCAAGGAATTGCATGATAATATCAACCAGATCCTGGCAGCCACAAAATTATACCTCGATATTGCCATAAAGGGTGAGGATGATTCACCGGAAATTTTGCTCAAAAGCTTTGAAAATCTCAATATCGCCATGGAAGAGATCCGCCAGCTCTCACAATCCCTGGTAGCTCCTTCGCTTGGTGGCGTCAGCCTGGACCAGGCATTATTAAAGCTCATTGACAATTTACCTTCTTCATCCTGTTTGCAATTGAACCTGGACACCCAAGGTTATGCAGATGATATTGAGGACGAGAATATGAAACTGATGTTTTACAGGATCGTACAGGTGCAGTTAAATAATATCATAAAGCATGCCTCGGCAAAGATGGCTACCATACATCTGAAAAAAGGGACCGATCACCTGGAACTAACCATAAAGGACGATGGTATCGGGTTCGACATGAAAAAAAAATCCGGGGGCATCGGCCTGAGGAATATTAAGAACCGGGTAGGCTTTTACAATGGAGCCGTCGGGATCGACTCCGAACCGGGCAAAGGGTGTACGCTTACCGTCACTGTCCCTTTGGCAATTTCTGCTCCCGTCCACTGAGTCCAGGCAACCCCTCCGCAACGGGGGCCGTTTTATTTCCATGGAGTTGCGATTCAGCATACTAAAAGTATTGGCTTACTTTGATATTTTCGACTACCCTGTGACCTTGGAAGAAATCCGGTTCTTCCTGGACAGGCCTGTCCAGGAAAGCGATCTCAAGGCCTCTATCGAGACCCTGGCCGAAGAGCGGCAAATGTTCAGGGTTGGAGACTTTTATTCCCTCAAAGACAACCCCTGGCTGGCAGAACGCAGGGCCAAGGGGAACCAGCGGGCGGAGAAGCTGCTGGCAATTGCCTCCCGGTCCTCCCGTTTCCTTTTTCAGTTCCCCTTTGTCCGGGGCATCGGCATTTCCGGCTCCTTATCCAAGAATTATGCGGATGAAAATGCGGACATCGATTATTTTATCATCACGCAGTCCAACAGGCTCTGGATCGCAAGGACCTTTATGCACCTCTTCAAAAAGCTGAGCTTTCTGGTTGGTAAACAGCATTGGTATTGCATGAATTATTATGTGGACGAAGAGGCCATGGAGATACCGGAAAAAAATATTTTCACCGCGATAGAAATGATCACCCTGCTGCCGGCGGGCGGCAACGGGGGCCTGGTGCGTTTCTTCGAAGCCAATAACTGGGCAAACGAATATCTTCCAAACTATCGCCACAAGAAACGGCAGCCGGAAGGCAGCTGGAAAGATTCCTTTCTCAAAAAATCGCTGGAAAAATTATTTAGCGGCCGGGCTGGCAACTGGCTGGAGAAGTATTTCTGTGATCTCACCACCCGGCGCTGGCAGCAGAAAGAGGCCAGGGGCACCCTCAATATAAAAGGAGAAAAGATGACGCTCCGGACGGGCAAGCATTTTTCCAGACCAAACCCTGAAATATTACAGAAAAGGGTGATCATGGTGTATAACAGCAAGCTGCATGAACTGGGCGTTCCGGAAGAGCGCAGGCGTGCTTTTCCAAGATGATGGTCACAAGGCCTTTCGGGCCGATCGTCAAGAGCGATCTGCTGCGGTAATTTACAAGCCGGCTCGCTATAATGATCTTTACGCGCGCTTTTCCAGGGTAATGATATAATAATCCCCGATAAATCTCCAGGGCCACTTCCCCTTCCAGGCATCTTCTTTTTTCCGGAGCCAGTTGTAGAGCCGGGGATGTTTCTCCGCAAAATTCTCTATATAAGATGGGGGCACCAGCGTACAGAGCCCTTCCGTCCCCAGCAGGTCGAAGGAGCCTTTCAGGGAGCGGACGATATAGGAAGGAGGATAATACCAGCATCGGAAATAATGTCCTTCGACATGCGAACGTGCGCCTTTACTGCTGGTCAATCTTCTGAACGCCGTCCTGAATTTTCCTCTGAAGACCAGCAGGCTTTCCCACAGGCAAAATTTTGGCAGGATCACCAGGACCAGCTTGCCTCCAGGCTTCACAAGCGGCCCGAATGAGCTTAGCACCTTGCCGAGCTCGCCGGTGCAGTTCAGTCCTGCGAAATTGGAAAAGACAAGGTCATAAGGGCCTTTCTCCTTTAGATTTTCCAGCGATGTAAATGAGCATAACTCATCGGAAATTTTATCACCCAACCCCTGGAGGCGGACCTTTTCCCTCAGCGTATCCAGCATGCCACTGGCAATGTCCGTAGCATGTACCCGGTGACCCTGCTCGGCAAACCAGATCGCGTCCTCACCGGTGCCCGCATTCAGCTCGAGGATCTTGCTACCGGGCCTCAGTCCCTGCTGTGCCCGATCCCTGACCCTTTTCCGCTTATATTGGATGATCGTATTCCCGGCCCCATACTGCTGGTCGAACACGAGCGCCTGCTTACTGAAGGCCTTTGCAACTTCCTGCTCATTGAGCTTATGGCTTATCCCGTTCATAGGTTCCCCGCCTCCTTCCCGAACAAGCCCAGTTTCCATTTCGCAAATAATGCGGCCGGCGCATACCAGGCAATGGAAGCGGCTTTTTTTACAGCCGTTCCCGTTATCGAGGCAGGGCGGGCGAGCAGTCCCCTGAGGTTGCGCAGCTCCAGATGCCAGCGGTAACTCTTGTGAACATAGCGGTGCAATTGCTTATAATAAGCCGGCGGGTAGGTATTTTTGAACATGATCTTCAGCTCATCGGAATCGGTCCAGTTCGTCTTATCTTTCAGATCGCCTTTTACTCTTTCGTAAAACACCGTGCCGGGGAGGGGATAAGAGACGGAGATGCCGAGGCTGTCTGGCAGCAGCCCATTGATCATGCGGATGGTCTTGCGGATGTCTTCCTTTGTCTCACCCGGATAGCCGAACTGGATGAAAAAAGAAGGCTTGATGCCATGCTCTTTCAGCAGACGGGTGGCTGCATGGATCTGTTCGACGGTGATGCCTTTATCCATGGCATCGAGGATCTTCTGCGATCCGCTCTCGGCGCCCATCCAGCTGTTGTCGCAGCCCGCGCGGGCCAGTGCACGGACATAATTTTCCTGAAGCAGCAGGTCGGCCCTCGACTGGATCTTAAACCGGAACTGGAATTTCTCCTTTTCCAGCAGGTCGGCAAATTCATTCACCCATCCCGGCTTCAGCCCGAAAATATCGTCGCAGAACCAGATATGGTCAAACTGGTATTTTTCTTTCAGCCATTTCAGTTCGTTCACGACATGCTGCGGGGACCGCGCGTGATAGCGGTTGCCATAGATCGGCTTGGCGCACCAGTTGCATTTAAAAGGACAACCGCGGGTCGTGCCGATATTGAGCGAGAAATATCCGTTGTGCTTCAGCCAGGTCTTGCGGTAGATATCCATGTCCACCAGGTCCCATGCGGGCATGGGCAATTCGTCCAGTTCCTTCATCACTTTTCGCGCGGCGGTCTTTACCGTATCGTTGCCCCGCAAAAAAGCCAGTCCGGCGATAGACAGAAAATCCGTCTGCCCCTGACGGATGGCATCCACCAGTTCCAGTAAGGTCTGCTCCCCCTCTCCCAGTACGATGAAATCGGCGCCTTGTTCGAGGTATTCCCGGTAATGATCGGTGGAGTCCGAGCTGGACAGGATCACGATGCTGCCTTTTTGCTTAGCCAGCTTTATCATGCGGAAAGCGGCCTCGCGCATATTGGTCAGGCACATCTTGGTGAGATAGTTGAACCCGTCATCGTAGATGACGAAAAAATCCGGCCGCTCCGCTTCCAGTATGGGCAAGGCCTCATCGGAGCTTTCCACGAACATGGTATCGAACAAGGACACTTTATAGCCATTCTTTCTCATCAGCGAGGCGGCATACAGCGTCCCCAGGGGGGGATAAGGCTGCCCTGTCCGCCATTGTTTCGGATCGAAGCGCAGGAAATAAGAATGAGAAAAAAGTATGCTCTTCATGGTGAAAATTAATGCTTCCTGCTAAAATAAACGTCCGTTCCCTCCCAAAGGATGCCCTGGCGACACCGGATCGCCGGACTTTCGGGTCGCCTGGTATAAATAGCTGTTCTCCATGCTTGTAATGCTGTGCGGAAATCCGCTTAGCAAGGTAAAATTAAAATGGTTATCCCCGGACCGGGTCAATGTCGTGTCTATTGGCTTGCTGGATACCAGAATGAACTTGTCAAGCCCACGCAGAAACCCTTCCGCTCGGGGCATTTCCTGTTCCAGCGTCAGCGGCGGGTGCGGGAAATAGGATTTTCGCCAGATACACCAGGACCCCATCTGCCCTATATTCAGATAAAAGAGCTTTTTGCCCGAATAGACGCTGAGCGCGGGACCCGCAATATATCCGTCCACCACCATCTCCTGCTCCTCCAACCCGTGTTCTTTTATATATGCGACGGCGTTCTTTGCCTGGGAAAAAGGCCGGCCCAGATCCTGAGCCACGGCGAAGATCCCGGTCAATACCTGAACAACGAAGATCCCGTACAAGGAAATCCGTAAAAATGCCCTGATCTGCCCGTTGGGGATGTGCTGAAAAGCAAGAAAATCGGGGTATGCCTCCGGTGATCCGGAACTTATTCTAAGCGGAGCCGATTGCTGACCCGCCATCCAGCAAGCCGCCAGGAAAGCGATATATCCTATGCCAAAATAACGGGCAGCTACCATCGGAAAGATCAGGAAGAAAATGAACAGCAGAGAAATGACGGTGTAATAGAACAGCAACGCCTTCCCATTTTTCTTCAATATTACTGCGGGCAAAACTAAACAACCCAGGAACAGAAGGGTCCGGATGACGACGCCGATATTGTTGTCATCCAACCAAAAGCTGTTCCAGAAATTCTCACTGAAGACCTTTGGGATGGGAAGCCATCCTCTTATCACCGCCCAGCAGGCATTCGATATGTTTTTTGCCGTATGCCATCCTCCCGGCTCTATGGGGATCAGTTTGTCCTCCGCCGGGATCCTTCCCTGGATAAGGGTGCAGAGCACACCGCCCAGTACCAGCAGCGAGAAGAGTAAGAAAGAAAAGTTGAGCCCTCTTTTTTGCTGGAAAAGATCGAGGGAAACATACAAAAAAATACCGATCGCAGCAAAGGAAAAGAACAGATGGGTATTGCAGAGCAGCAGCAGCAGCAACCCGATCCAGACGAGGTTCTTTGCGGGCCTGCGCATCAGTACACAGCAAATGAAAAGGAGTAAGATCCCCAGGGCATAGCTTCTGCTGAGTATATCATATTCATAGAGGAAGTAATAGCCGCCAATGACCAATATTTTGCTCAGCAGGCCGAACGGGGCATAGCGCAAAAAAACAAATACGGTTGACATGGCGATGACCAGGTGCAATGCCTGCATACCGGCATAGCCGGGTGTGATATAATGAATGATCAGGAATAAAAGTGAGCACCAGAGCCTGGGATGTCCTTCATACTGCATATTATGATACAGCGCAGACAACGAATCGCTGTCCCTTGCAAATAAGAAAAATTGCGCTTCTTCCAGCGCCAGCTCGTGATAATGTAAGCCCACGACAGAGATGATAAAATAGAGGGACAACAGCAGGAGTACCGGACGTAGCGGAAGCGTTTTTATCATTGCTATATATTGCGTGAAGGCGGGAGGTTAAGATAGCAAACACATTTTATACAGGTACTGTTGGTGTCCATGTCGAGTGTTTTTCTGAATTGAACGGCTTCTGGGCTGTTCAGGATCTTGTCCAGCGGATCTTTATGAATATTACCAAGGGGTGGTAAAAAGAAACAGGGCCGCACCGTCCCATCCGCTTCCACCACGGTGGACACCCAGGGAGCATTGCATTTCTTATAAGGGAATGGATTCAGGCCATAGGAGGCCGTATAATAAGCTCCGATCTTAGAAAGTTTTTCCGGGGTTTCGGCGATAAAACGGGCGTCAAAAAACTCCTTATGATCCTGTATCAGACCCTGGATGATCTCCAGCAGCTCGGACAGCTCCTCTTTTGCCGGAAGGATCTCGTGTTGCCGGGGTTCGTCCCAGGGATCGGCGCGGTTAAACGCTTCGCTGCTGACGTCGGCCGGCAGGAAACTGATCTGATCGATGCCGATGGCCTTTGCTGCCTGGATGATCGCCAGCCAGTGCCGGAAGTTAAGCCGGTGGATGACCGTCCGGGCCGTGATCGGGAAGGACGGGTCGAGGGAGCGGATCGCCTGGATGCCTTCGCTCAATTTGCGGAAGGCGCCGGGAATATTCCGTATGGTATCGTGCAATTGTTCGTCGCCGTCAAGGGATACGATAATATCGTCCACCCATTTTACCAGGTCGACGGCATGCCTTTTCAGGGACAGGCCTGTAGAGAGTAGGGTGATACGTATGTTCTCCTTTTTCAGAATAGCGCAAAACCGGAAGAAATTGGGGTTCAGCAGGGCTTCGCCGCCGGACATAAGGACCTGCCGGGTTCCCAATCGCCGCAGGCTTTGCAGCAATCCTTCCATATCCTGTTCCGTCAGTTGCTTCAGGTTATGATTGCCTTTCCATATATCGCACATCACGCATCTGCAATTGCAGGCGCTGTGCGGCATCAGGATCGCTATGGGCAGGGTGGCGATCCGATCCGTGACGAGGGTCCGGTAGCGTTGAAAAGTATGATAGGGCGATGGTATGTGCATGGATCGACAATTACCTTTTTACCCGGATCCAGGGGAAAGGGTCCTTTCTCCCCAAAAACCTGTTCCAGAGGTCGCCGGGATTGTAGAGCAAGGTATGATGAAATGACCGGAGATCACTGATCGCATGATGAAAATAAAAGTCGGCCATTTCGGGATAGCCCAGCGAAGAATAATATAAGGAGGTCCTTCTTTTTGCCGGCTCGATCTCACCTGACCGGTAAAAATGCGAGCCGAAAAAAGAAGGCTCTCCGCCGGACTTCAGTTGGTAAAGCGCAAAATGCAGGATCTTTTTCAGGTAGGGGAAATATTGGATGGTATCGCTGAATACGATGCAGTCGAACCGCTGATCCCCCAGTATTCCGGATCTTATGTCTCCCTGAATGAAATGCAGGTTGGGGTCGCCGCTGAAGACCCTGGCCGCCTGCTGCAATTCCGTGAAATTGATATCGAGGCCGGTCACCTCGGAGTTGGGAATCTCGGCGAACTGGTGAGACAGCCAGCCATTCCCACAACCTACCTCGAGAATATCGAGGGGCTTTTTTCTGGCCGCGAGGTAGCGGAGCAGCCGGAGGCTGGAGCTTTTCCGGGCCTGCCATTCTTTATAATGGGTATGGCCGGCGGAGATATCGGGTAGTTTCATCAACTCTTCATCGGTGTAGAGCCTGTTCTCGATACCGCGGGTGACAATATATTTTTTTTCAAACAGCATATTCCCGGGCGTCGTATGGCCGGGAACCTGTATGTTGGTCAGGATGGAGGAATCTGGTAAGTCCATTTTATATACTATTTTTTAAAACCCTTGTATTTCAGGTTGCCGGTATCTCCAGATCTTATGCAATAATTTTATCTCATAAGGATATCCGTAAACATTTGTCTTATACCGCAGTCCAGCTACCCAATGGATCAGTTTCCGCTTGAATTTATTGAGGCGGATATCCGATACGGTGGGGTAATAGCCGTTCAGGACCGTTTCGAAATCCCTGATCTTGTCGATCATCTCCGGCTCCAGCCAGGGCGTAAGCGGATTCTTCCGCAGATCGAAATTTTCCCATTGCGGGCCGATCCAGTCTTCCAGCACTTCCGGGAAGCGAAAACCGGAATCCAGTGTCTTGTTGTACAGTTCGGACCCTTCCGTAGGAACCGGGCTATAGGTATAAATGATGATCTCCGTGTTGGGATTGATCTCCTTGATCTCCTTTATAAATGAAATATCCCCCTCGATCTGCTTCATCACTTTTTCAGGTGTTTCGCCGGGCATGCCCAGCACAAAGGAATATTCTGGGATGATATCAAACCGGGCCATTCTCGCTGCGAATGCACGGATCTGTGCGGCGGACTGGGTACCACCCTTATCCATTTTTTTCAGCACTTCATCATTGCCGGTCTCGGCTCCGAAAAAGATCATTTTACAGCCCGACTCGCGCATCAGCGCCAGCGTTTCATCCTTGTACTTATCGATGGTATCGATGCGCCCCTCACCCCACCAGATCATTTTTTCGGACATGATCAGACGGGAGAATTCCGCTACCCTCTTCTCCGAAACGAAGAAATTATTGTCGTGAAACTCGATAGAATCCGCTCCCCAGCGGTCTTTGAGATACTTGACGTCCTGGAACACCTGCAAGGCGGGCTTGGCCTTCCATCTCGCCTCGTAAATGGGCACCACGGCACAAAAAGAGCAGGTAAAAGGGCAACCGATGCTGGAATGATAGGCCAGGGTCTTGTTACCCAGATAGGTCTTTCCCAGATACGTTTCGAGGGTGTAGAGCTTGTCCAGCTTCTCGTAAGGGAGCGGCGGGAGTGTCGCCTGTTCGATAAGATCCTCTTTAGCGGTCTTGATGATCTTGTCCCCATTCTTATAGATGAGGTTCTTTATCAGTTCGTATGGAGCGTCCTTTTCGAGGGCCTGGATCAGCGCCGGAAAGGCATGGTCGCCGGGCCCGTTGATCACGAAATCCACCCATTCGGACCGGAGGACCACCTTATACTGGTTGGAGGCGAAATATCCTCCCCAGATCATGGTGGTAGCTGGAAATTCTTCTTTTATACGTCTTGCGAAGGGGATGGCTTGCTTTAATTGAGGGCCGGGCATTACCGTAAACCCGATGTACCGGAATTCACCGGTCAGCAGATAGTCCCGGATCTTTTTATAGGGGTCCTTTTCCCGGTTGCCGTCGACGATCACCCATTCGCAGATGCCTTCGACCGAAGCGGCGATCTGTAGAACGGAATTGGGTATTCTGTATTTCCAGGTGGCACTCCGGGGATTGAATAATAGGACTTTAGACATCTTTTTATTAACGTTAGGCATCTTTTCACAATAAACGCCCGTTTTTTAATAAAGGATGCCTCTATACAGCAAACTCAGACAGTATTTATTTCCCCGGAGGCTAAAAGAGACCGAGCCGGGTGAAGCCTATGACCAATGGTCTCAAAATTATGACAATCAACCTGGTAATCTGATGCTGGATCTTGATGAACAGGTCTGTTCGGAGCTACTGGAGCAAACCCAGGTCAGGGGGAAAGTGATCGTCGATATAGGGTGTGGAACGGGAAGGCACTGGAAAAAGATAACCGACAAAGGGCCGGCCCGGCTGATCGGCTATGATGTGTCTCCCGGTATGCTCCATATGCTGTTGCAAAAATACCCCCAGGCCGAAACGCAGCTCCTGAACGATGAACGATTGACGGATCTCGGAGATGGGGTCTGCGACCTGGTCCTTTCCACCCTGACCATCGCGCATATTCCCCGGATAGAAGCCGCTCTGAAAGAATGGTATCGTGTCCTCCGGCCGGGCGGGGAGATCATTATTACCGATTATCACCCCGAGGCCCTTTCCCGGGGAGGAAAAAGGACATTCCATAATGGCCATAAACTGGTCGCTGTCCGTAACTATATCCATCCTATCCATAAAATAAATGAAATAGCCGTAAAATTGCAGATGCAGGTGATCCGCATCCAGGAACGAAAGGTCGACGATTCCATGAGACCGTATTATGAGCAAAAAAATGCGATCCCTGTTTTCGAAAGGTTTTACGGAGTTCCCATCATTTATGGCATTCATTTAAAAAAGACCGATGCTGCTGAGTGATCTGCGCATTTTAGGAGAAGAAGGAGAAAAGGATATCCTGATCGGAAACGAGCAAATAACAGCCGTTTACGATCCGGCAAACCGACCGGCCGGTGATCAGGTAAAACGACTGGCCAGCGATCCGGCAAACCGACCAGCCAGCGATCCGGCTGTGCTTTCTTTATCCTTTCCCGGCGCAATCGCCTTTCCCGGTCTGATCAATTCGCACGACCATCTCGATTTCAATTTATTCCCCGCATCCGGTTATAAGATCTACGGCAATTATACCGAATGGGGAAGGGACATCCATGAAAAAAATGCGGCCGGGATCAGGGCCGTCTTAAAAATACCTCTTCATTTACGTACCCGGTGGGGCCTCTATAAAAATCTTTTAAACGGGTTCACGACCGTGGTAAATCACGGGGAAAAGCTGATGACCGGAGACGAGCCGGTCACCGTATTCCAGGATTATCATTGTCTCCATTCCGTGGGATTCGAAAAGAACTGGAAATGGCTGCTCAACAGGCCTTCCGGCAGGGGCTTGCCTTTTGTGGTCCATGTCGGCGAGGGGACGGATAAGGCTGCGGGGCGGGAGATCGACCGGCTCGTCCATTGGAATCTTTTTAAAAGACCCCTTATCGGCGTTCATGGCGTCGCTATGAATGAAGCGCAGGCCGCTTTTTTTAAGGCGCTGGTCTGGTGCCCCGCCTCCAATTATTTTTTACTCGGCCAAACAGCCCCTGTCGATCGTTTGAAAGAGAAGACATCCATACTTTTCGGAACCGACAGCACGTTGACGGCCGGATGGAACAGCTGGGACCAGATCAGGCTGGCCAGAAAGGAAAAAAAAGTAACGGACAGAGAACTGCTCGATATGTTGACAAAAGGAGCGGCGGCCGTCTGGGGCTTCCCCAACCGCGGCGAGATCGGGCCAGGCCAGCGGGCCGATCTGGTCATAGCCAGACCGGGAGCCGGCGCGGAAAGTATGGACGCCTTTTATGGATTAAACCCTGAAGACTTCCTGCTGGTCTTGCATAAAGGGAAGATCCGGCTTTATGATGAATCGGTATCGGGTCAATTATCGGCTGGCGGCCTTGCTCCCAAAGGCTTCTGCAAAATTATGCTCAATGACCGGTGTAAATATGTCGAAGGCAACCTGCCTGGCCTTATGAAGGAGATCCGTGTGTATAACCCGGAGCAGGTGTTTCCGTCTATGTTCGGGATGGGGCCAGAACCTGTCTGGACTTGAATTTCCCCCTGATAAAAAGATTCAGGGGCTCCTCATAACATGCGTACAGCAGGATAGAAAGCAGCCAGGTGATGAGGAAAGTCAGCATCACGACAAAATACCGGTGCCCACCGAAAAAAGGCAGAAGAAATGGCTTGCTCAGATAGTCGATAACGATCGTATGCAGTAAATAAAAAGAGTAAGAGCTCCTTCCCAGCAATCGCGGGATCTTTCCGGACAATGCCCGCGACAGAACGGTATTCTCCCTCATCAGACCAAAATATAACAGGGCTATCGGGAACGGGATCAGGAAATTATTGATCAGGACGATCGCGGAAAAATTCAGCGGCCTCTGAGCATAGACGATTATACTTGGGACCGCTGCGGCTATAACGGCGAGAACACCGGCTATCGTCCACTTATTCCCGGCCACCTTCGCAACTCCTTTCCTTTCCAGCCTCATCAGGGCCAGCGCCAGATATACCCCAGCAAAGAATTCGAGGAAATGACCGAAGAAAGTATAGTTAAAGACGAACATCGGCGTGCCCAGAAAAGACAGGCCTGCATTGGATATGAATAATGCCAGGACCAGCAAGCCTATCGCCGCTATGAACGGGACCATAAAATGGTATAGTCTGGTCAACAGAATGATCAGCGGAGCCAAAAAATAAAAACATTCCTCCGCCGTAAGCGACCAACTGGGTTCTATGACAAAATCCCCTGCATTATGGAACAAGGCATGTGTAAGCGTATAATTCTTTATCAGCATCAGGGGCCGGAAATCGTGATGCAGGAATACGGCAATGGTCAGCAGCAGAAAATATACGGGATAGATACGAGCGAAGCGGTTTACAAAATATTTTGACAGCCACCTGGCCTTCAGCGTGGCCTGGTCATAGTAAATACGAACGATCAGAAAGCCGCTTAACACAAAGAAAAAAGCCATCACATTGATGCCTAACCGGGTGTTTTCCTGAAATGGGAAATGATCGAAGAACACGACGATGGCGCCCCAGGCCCGAATACCCGTCAATGCTGGGTATTTCTCATTGCTTGCCACGAATAAGGATCCTGTTGTTTTCATGTTATGCTATTTCTATTACCGGGTAACCCACCCCATTGGCCTTCTGGTAAAGGAAATGCAAAAAATGGATATGGTGGAGACGGGGCGTCGCAGGTTTGACGATATTGTCGGATGTCCATTCACCCCAGAGCAACATATGACTCCCCAGATCGATCGTTCTCAGGATCCGGATCTCCTTGTAGCTCTCCACCCACTCCGGGAGATAAAAGCCAAACTCCTTACTGGGTATTACGCCAAAAGGCAACTGATCCAATGGCGGAGGGCTCGCGCTGTGGTTCCTGCCCAATTTATAGATAAGCAGCTTGTAATGGGCAGGCACTTCGGATACGACAATTTTTTTTACTTCCATGATCTTCGTAAGCACAAGGTTCGAATGTCTCATTCCAAGCAAATACCTGCCGGATTGCCGGAGATCACCCAGCAGGTCCATCGGGAAAATAAAATTGTAGTCCTCATCTTTTTTAAAGGAAATTATCCTCACCCTCCGGGGATAGGTATAGGCGGCGGCAACCGCCTTCAGCCGTTCGAAGGAAACGCCAGGTTTTTTGTAAAATTTCAAATAGAGCAGGAAGGCCTTCAAGGGATGAATATGACTGATCCTGCAGGTCACAAGCTTAAATAGAAAAAGCGTACCCTTTTCTTCTTCGATCTTATCAAAAAGTTCCAGTTCGGCCACCCCAAGGGCATTCCGTCCGATATTCTTTCCGCCTTCAGCCGTCGCGCTATTCTTTCCGCCTTCAGCCGTCGCGCTATTCTTTCCGCTTTCAGCGGCAGGATCCCGGAAGTACATCCGGGATCCGGTATTTTTATCCAGCGCAACTTTATATTCTTCCTTTTCCACCCAAACGCCTACAATACGGGGGTCCAGGCCAAGCAGCCACTGATTCCCGGAAATATCGATGGTCAGATCGCCTGTCTGCAACCAGACCTTCTCCCGGATATGCTCACTATCGACGATCCCTACCGTAACAAACTCTCTGATCACCGTCTCTCCGGATAATATTTTCCCGATCATCTTTCCTATTCCCGATCTGAGCGAACGCATATTCATTGTTAAAAGGTTAATGCAAAATACTATTTTAGTAGAATAAACTCCCGGCATGCAGTCCCGAAATAAAGTATTCCTCTCTTATATCCCGCTGGTCCTGTTGCTCGGCGCCTGCCTGATCCATTCGGTGTCGGTGCCCTGGTCGGATTTTGCCGGTTATTATTTCGGGGGCAAGCAATTGCTCCATGGTGACTACAAGAGCGCATACGATACGAATTTGTTAAATGGTCTGATCGAGGCACAAGGCTATAAAGGACTGATAGTGTCCTATACTCCTTTCCCGCCATTTACGTCCCTGCTTTTCGCGCCTTTTGACGCATTCCCCATGGGCACGGCTAAATTGTTGTTCAATTGTTGCTGCTGCGCGCTTTTTCTTTTCACCCTCTCGAGGAGCCGTAAATTCTTCTCCATTCCGCTGTATATAGTATGGCTTGCGCCGGTGCTCTTCTTTATCCCGCTGGTCAATAATATCTTCTTTGGGCAGGCCTACCTGCTGCTGGTCTCCCTTCTGCTGGAAGGGTATATGGCTTATAAGCGGGAGAAGATCGTGCTGTCTTCCTTTTTGTGGGCGACGGCGATCCTCTTCAAGCTATTCCCGGTCGTCATCTTCCTGTTCCTTCTCCTGAGAAAAAAATACAGGAACGGCATGTATCTCGCGGCAGCCTGTTTCCTGTTGCTTATCCCTTCCTTATGGTTGAATGGCGTCCCGTCATGGAAGTTCTATCTTTTGGAAATAGCGCCAAGATTGAATAAAGGCGAGTTGAATGACAGCTTTACCTTTATGTTCCAGTCGGCATTTATGCTCCTGAAAAACATTTTCATTGATGACGGGTTGCTGAACCCCCACCCTGCTTTTGCCAATCCATACCTGTTCGTCATCATGATAGCCCTGTTCAAGGGATTGATCATTTCCTGCTGCGTGATGCTGACGATCCGGAAAAAAGAGAATGATCTTCTTTCCTTTTCCACATGGCTGGCGGCCAGCATGCTCGTCTCCCCCAATGGCAGCAGCTACTCGCTGATCCTGTTGCTGGCGCCGCTGCTGGCCCTGACGACGGACCCGGTCGGCGAGCCCGCGCGAAAGAGGTCATCGGTAATCCCATGGGCAATCGTTCTTCTTATCCTTGCCTGCAATATTCCCGTAAATCGCTTCGCCGCTGCCCCCGTCTGGGCGCAGTATCCGAGACTTTATCTGCTGCTGGCTTTTTTCGGTCTCCTCCTGATGCGGCAAGAGAAGCTGTTCAACGGTAAGCTATTTGCCCTTATCTCCGCCTTGCTTATAGCCCTCGATATTCCCAATTATATTCCCCGGAAGGACGCCAGCTCCTATTTTCTTGCCAGGGAGGAGCATGGTCTTATTTATGACTTTGCCGTTAAAGAAAATAAGCTGGTCTATTATTACCGGGACGGCTCGGGGACCAGAGAAACGGCAACGGATTATGCCGTGTCCTCTTTCACCGGTGAGGGGCTGCTCGTGCAGGACAACCAGATCTGGTACCGGGGTAAAAAACTGACCGCCTCTCCCGACTGGAAAAGAAAAGCCATGCTGGTGAACGGAGAATATATCCTCTATCTCTCCGATAAGCACAGGGGAGTAGGCTTCTTCACCTTAAGGAAGCTCAGGTCGGATGGGGCGATAACAGATATCCAAGAAGGGACTGCAACTTCCCGATAATAGCATCGGCCCCGATATTCTTCATGCAGAAATTATCTCCACCACAGGGTAATTTCTCATGCCGGTGGACGCAAGGCGAGCAGGGAGCGGCCAGGTAATAAGAAAGATGCCTCTTTTGTTCATGGGGATGCACTTTCAGATAATTGGCCGGATCGGTTGGTCCCCATATTGACAGCGTTGGCAGTCCGAGTTTTTTGGCAATATGAAGCGGACCGCTGTCGATCGTCACGAGGCAAACGCCTTTTTCTTCCAGAAAGCGATAATACGATGCAAATCCCGCGGCTGTCGTTCCGGCGTCCGCTGCTTCGCCTGCAAAATTGAGGATCCTGTCCATTTGCCCGGAAAGGACGGGATCATTCCCGAGGAACCGGTCGATCTCCTCCTTGTCCTGCGGCGCGCCCAGCAGGGCCAGTTTATAGGAAGTGTGCCCGAGCACCCATCTGCATATTTCCGAAAAGACAGGGTCCGGGAGCTTTCTCACCGTAGCCAGTCCGCTGCAGGTATTGTTAAGGATAATATAGGGTTTTTCATGCTCATCCCTCCTCTGGGCTGGCAAGGATTCATGGCCGTCACCGATAGCTGCCGTTGTCTGCGCCTTTACTCCTGCCTCGGTCTGTGCCCTTACCCCTGTCACGGCCTCATCGTTTACGCCCGTTACCGCCTGCGCCATGAAGAGATAATTATCTCCGAGGAAAAAAGACTGGTCGAAATGGACATTATGCGTGTTCAGATACTTCCGGAATGGAACGGGTGCGAGATAGAACCCAAAACGATTCCTTGCCAGCGTAAGAAGGGCGTATACGGTCGTGAGCTTGGAATATACTTCCAGGTCGACCACCCACAACTGCCGCAACCGCCATGACCGGATGAGGAACCGCGCCGCATTTACAAAAGTAGAAAAGAAACCGGCACTGTCCGGGCCTGTCTGCCATATTTCATCAAAGAGTTGGAAAGGGGCGATCCCAGCCGCGATATTTGCGTCTGTCAGTAAAAGGAGACGTGCTTCGGGAAACCGTCTGCGTATTGCCTGAATGGCATCTGTGGATACGATGAGGCTCCCGAGACCAAGCAATTTGATAAAAAGGATGTTACTGGGGGCCACCCGTGCCGAATGGTCCCTGCGCAACACGATCCCCAGCAATCTGGTAAAAGGCAAAAGGATGACGATCAGAAGATATCCGAGCCATTTATCGAGCTTTTGTTTTCCGGGTATTTGCACGTCCCTCGCTTTTAAAGATTAATGTTCATCCGCTGATGGAATAGTTACCCGTTTATCGATAGCCGATCCTTCATCCAGGGAGAGGGTTGCATTACAATAAGCCAGGCTTTTCTTGTTATGGGTGATCAGGATGACCATCTTACCCTCCAGTGCCAATTGCTTAAAATGCAAAAGGAGTCTCTCTTCGGAGACTTCGTCCAACTCGCTGAAAGGTTCGTCGAGGATAATAAGGTCAGCATTCTTATACAATGCCCTTGCCAGCGCAATGCGCTGTCGCTGACCCCCGCTGATGTTCTTGCCGCTCTCGGAGATCTTATGGCCGATGCCCCCCGGTAATTTTTTTATGACCTCAACCAGCCCGGACAATAAAAGGACGGATTGCAGCCTTTCCGCTTCCTTTTTTTCTTCCTCCATGGTGATATTGGCCAGGATGGTATCGTTTATGATAAAAGGCTGCTGTTTTACATAGGCGATGTTTTTCCAGTATCTTCTTATTCCCTCTTCGTCACATGCCTCCCCGTTAAAGAGGACCTCGCCTTGTCCGGGTTTCAGGAACCCAAGCAGGATATGGAGGATCGTCGATTTCCCTTTTCCGGAATTACCATGGACCCCGAGAAAGTCGCCCCGCTGGATGCTAAGATTGAAATCGTTTAATATTTCATTTTTGCCATAATGAAACCCGATATGACGGCATCTTACCGCAAAGATGTTTTTCGCATCGCCTTCATTTTCCTGACGGTCGGCCCTGGTCCCTTTTTTGACGAGATCTTTTATGGAGAACTCATAGGTCCGTATCTGACCGGCGATGTTCAGTACTCTTGCAATACCGGGAATGATCTTATAGGCGGCGGCCAGAAAAGCTCCCAGCGTCACGAATCCGGTGCTGTCGATATTGCCGGAAAAATGACCGATCGAGATCAGGGCGAGAAGACCAAATACGGCAAAGATCTCGGCCAGACGGGATGGCGCACCCTGTACGGCCTGGAGGCTTCCCAGATGCCGGTTGAGCTCATATTGCGCATGCGTATACCGGTTGGCAAAAAAACTGTTTTTATCATACAGGTTACTTTCCACAAAGCCGGTGATCGACTCCTGGAGATGTTGCATCATGGCAGCCCTGCTGCTTTTTATGTACACCCGCGCGTTATGCAGCTTTTTTTTGGTCAGGTAAGACGCTATGATGACGGGGGGCAACAACAGGATCAGCAGCAACAAGAAAAGTTTCGCGTTGAATAAAAGGACGGCGATGACCGTTACGCCGATCAATGTCCATTCGGTGATGCCCTGCTGGATCCCCGCCAGTATATACTGGCAGAATTCGATCGGTTGCTGAACGATCTGCAGCATGTGTATGGAAGAATCCGTATTTATATAATCGCTGTAATCCCCTTCGAGGTAGCGTAATAAATTATTTTTCGAAATACGCGAAGCCACTCCATAGCGAAACCTGGATTGGGCCGTATAGATCAGAAAACTAACGAAGTTTTTGGCGCAAAAAAGCAGGAAGACGATGCCGATAGGCCAAAGGGAATGATGATCGGTCAGCCAGGCAGGAAGGAAGGAAAGCCGGTTCGTCCAGGTGGTCTCCGTGTAAAAATGGACAATGAATAATAAGAGCGCCAGGAAAACGATATCGAGGATACTCATGGCGATATCCATCAGTATCAATATAGCCCATTTCCGTCGTTCGCTGTGATCAAGAATGGCTATCGTATCCTTTATGATCTTTTTCAAATGGGAAAATCAATGTTTTTTCAGGTTAAAGACACGCGATACATTGAATCCGAAATAAATGCCCCCATCGCCCCAGCTACCGGTTGTCTGCGTAAGGTACTGCGTTTCCAACATACTCTGCGAGTTGCTGAATACGAGCTGGAATACGTGCCCACCCGTCTCGATATCCCAACCCATCGAAAAGGAGTTATGCACTTTTGTCGATACTACCTGATTGGATGGCAGATAATTATATTCGGCGTTAATGCTCATGCGCTTTGTTATTTTCAACCGGCCGCCCATACCCAGGGCGAAGACGTCATTTTTATCATTCACGGTCGGCACAAGGTTGTAGTGCAGGTACGCCGGGGCCAGTTGCAGGGACAGCACTCTGCTGATCTTTCTCGCGATGAGGAACTGGGCCGCGTAGGCGGTGCGGTATTTTGCATTTAAATAAGGCTTGCTGGTAATGTCCTGGGTGTAGTTGGTGATATCGCCCAGCACGCTCAGGGTCACTGGCGAGCCCCCGCCTTCCGTCTGCCGGAGCAGCTTGTACTTGACGAACCCGTCGAATGTCTTCAGGTAAGAGCTTCTGCCGATGCCGACATCCAGCCGGTCGGTTATACCGTAATCAAGCCCAAGCCGGAGCGTGGCATTATCGAGCCCGAAAAAATTATAAGAGCCGCTGTTCAGCTGCCCGAAACGGTGCTGGATCACAAAGGTCAGCACACCCGCCGCCGACGATTCCACGGTCTGCATATTGACCACATGGGTCGCCTTGAACGTACCGGTGGTATATATTCTTTTGGAATGAGTGGTCATGGAATCGTTCAGCATTTTCAGCAGGGAACTGTCCTGGGCCTGGACCTCTCCGGCGACGGCGATCAGGATCAGGGCAAAAAGTGTTTTTCGGATGCGCATAGCTTTGTATTTTGTAAGTTCTGATTTATGGGAGGCCCCCCGGGGCCCCGGTGGTGATTATTTTGGGGTACAGTCGATCTTGACATGCACGGTGACGACAGAAGCGATCTTCTCCCGCACTACGGAAGGAATGGTCATATTGAAGTCCTCAGGCTTCAGCGTAAAGTCCGACTTGCCGCTGAGCTTGCCGCTCTTTACTTCGAGCGTGGCCGGCTCCTCGATCTGTTTGGTAACATTATGGAGCGTCAGGCCACCCTTGATCGTGACAGGGTAAACCCCATCCTTATCCAGGTGGACGTCGCCGGTGTAGGAGCCGGAAAAAGAAGCTTTAGGATATTTATCGCTCTCCACATAATTTTCATTGAAGTGTTCCTGCATCAGTTCTTTGGCGAAAACGAACCCTTTCACCAGCAGGGTAAAGGCGATATTCTTTTTGCCGGCGTCGATCACCGCGTACACCTGGTTGTTCTCCGCCTTGATATCTTCCAGGGGCGTTTTGGAGTAGAATCCGATAAATCCTGTCCTTGTCGTATAGAACTGGCTGAAGGCAGCGCTGTGGCAGATCATGGCCAGGCCAATGAATGCGACGAATTTTTTCATATTTATGCGTTTAAGTTATTGCTTAATTATTGGGTGCGCCCTGATGGACCCAGGCGACTACGGTGTTGACCTCGCAATCGGGAAGCTTTGGCAACTGGTAGGGCATGGCGATATAGCCTGGTGCATGCGATATATTCCCTTCCAGATAGGAAAGCGATAGTCCGGCAGGATGGGTGTTGACATATACTTTCAGATTGCTGTAACCCTGAAGCAGGATACCGCCGCTGCCCGCCGTATTTCCCGTACCATGGCAATCGTAACATATACTTTGCAGGATGGGCACCACGTCTCTCGCATATTGCACGTTTGTCGTATCACAGGGGCTGTTCCCTACCAGCTTATCTTCACTGGTCTTCGAGCACCCGGCGAAGGATATTATCAGCGCACTTGTGGCCAGGACGATCGCATAGGGCAAAAAACTTCTCATAATCTATGTTTGTATTTTGTTTATTTAGTTGCTTAACACGCAATCGGCCAGATTTACATCCATCAGAAAACCCGTACATCTTCCTCTGATCTTCACGATCTCGCCAGCATGGTGCTTGTCCTTCCGGGGTTCGCCGGGAAAGAACTGACAGTTGATGCCGCCATTGCTGGCCTGCGTGGAAAGGATCCATATTTCGGATTGGCCGTTATGCTGTATGTCGGCGATCTTGCCGTTCACTTCGACCACTTTTCCGAGGTATTGCTGGTCGGCGATATGTTCATCACGCTGGTATTGCGCGAAGAGGGAATCGCCATCGATGGAAATAGCCGTCGATCCGTCAGCAGCGCTGCCATGTGGCTTGTTATAAAGACGATAACCATAGAAACCTGCGATCAACAAGAGCAAAGGGATCAACACCCAAAAAAAATTTCGTTTTTTTAGCATAGCATTAGACGTTTAAAATGATTAATTACCTGAATTTGTGCGTAAGACCAATGTTCAGTCCTGCGCTCGTAATTGGTAAACTGCCCGTCCCGATACCGGCAAGGGGTATCCTCAGATAAGGTTCCAGTCTCAGGTTCCCGATTTTACCAATTTTCTGTTCGTACCCCATACTCAGGCCTATTTGTGAAAACCAGCTCTGGGAGGGGTTATGGTAAGTGGCGGATTTAGGCCACGAATATCCGGCAGATGCTAACTGATAGGCATAGGTTTCCTGGTACATGAGGTAGCTGGTAAGGCCACCTGTCACAAACCATTTGCGCTTTTCCGATGTGCCCAGGTTATATCTTGCATTCAGCGGGATCTCGATCATATTACAGGACCCGTCCACCGTCTTTATATCGACGTTCCATAAGGCAGGGATCTTTTTCTTGTTAAAATATTCTCCGTCCGTGTAATATTTCTTTATATCGAGATAAGCGCCGGTCTCGATAGCCCATCTGTCGTTGATCGTATAGCCGAAGAGGATCCCGGTGGTGATGCCCATTCCTTTTATCGACTGAAATTTTACCGTGCTCAGATCGGGTGCGACGAATACTCCGGCATAGAAGGAGTGGTTGCCCTTGTTCCTTTGCCTGGCCTTTGTCACGGGCGCCGGCTTTTGTGAGGCACCATCCCCGGCCCTTGTCGACACTGCTGAATTGGCCTTGACGGGTATATCTAGTAAAACGCCAGTTCCGATGTGGACCCGCTGTGCTTTGAGCGGGCTATACCCGGGCTCTGTCCAGGTAAGCTGTGCTTCGCCGGTTGACGGGTCGCGGAGGTTATTCTGTCCGTTGCCAGGGATGTTGCTTGCCCTGTCGGGCCCGTCGTTGCCATGACCGGTGGTCGCGGCTGCGTCGCGCCGATCATCCTGCCCGCTGAGGCCGCTGAACCGGGCCGCCGTTGGGTTATAATGGCCGCCAGATGCTGCATTGTGGTCGCCGGGGATTCCTCCGGAGTTTGTTCCTCCGGGGCTTGTTCCGTTCTTATTTCGATTGCCGGCGCCGGTCGCTGCGCTGGTACGGGCATCCGATGCGTTGTTGTGACCGACTCCCGGGCTGCTGGCCTGGTCATCTCCCGGGCTGCCTGCTGAGCCAACTGCTCCGGTGGAATGGCTGGTCGCCGCCTGTGGTTTTTTGAGGCCGGCACTGGTACCGGTATTTTGATCAGCAGCAGCGGGTTGTGCGGAGCCTAGGGCCTGTTGCGCGGAGCCAGAACCGGGTTGTGTGGAGGCAGAAGCTGGCTGTGGGGAGACAGCAACAGATGGTGCGGAGCCCGCAACTGCAGGTTGTGACCGTATTGCTTCGGTCTGCTGCCCATGCTTAGCCGCATTGGAGTGCCAGACATAATAGCCCAGGCCGCCCAGTGGCAACAGGAAGAACAGCCAGAAGAACCTCCGCTTTTTGCGCCCTCCTTCCTCTTCATTCGGAGGGTGAAGGATCAGGGATGGATCTTTCTCCAGGGCAGCGGCAAGCCTGTCCCAGTCGGCACTATCCGTCCTGAGCGGGTATTCTTCCGAAGCCCGTTTGAATAATTCATCCGTATTGTCCACATTTAGCTGTGACATAAAATAGTTTCTACGTTTTGGGCAGCCAGGGCTTTCTGCAAATGAGCCCGGGCTTTGGAAAGGTTTGATTTAGAGGTTCCCGTCGTGATACCGAGCATTTTCGCGATTTCCGGATGCGAATAGCCTTCTATCACATGCAGGTTGAATACTATCCGGTAAGCAGGGGGAAGGTCTTTTACCAGAGTCATCAACTCCTTGTATAACAAGGAATTATCTGATAAACTCCCTTTGTCCCCATGTTCCCACACGTGTTCGGGTATGGGGTGTGTCTGCTGGTTATTCATCTCTCTCCTCATATAATCGATCGCTGCGTTGATGACCACTCTTCTGATCCAGCCCATCAGCAGCATTTCCACCTTATCCTTATCCCGGACCTCAAAGCGGCTGAAATTGCGGAACATCTTCAGAAATCCATCATGCACGACTTCCACCGCCTGTTCGTACGTATTCACGTAGCGAAAGGCTATTTTCAGGCAAAGACCATAGTACTTGTCATACAAGGCCTGCTGACACTGCCGATCCTGTTCCGCGCAACCTGCTATTATGTGGAGCAATTTTTCCAAATTATCCTGCTTGCCCTGAATGAATGAATTTAAAAAGACAAAACGCCCAATAGGCCATGGGGGTTGCCTGAGCATTTTTAATAAAATTACTCTGAATTATCGAAAAATGCGATCTGATTATATAGGTGTAATCCACTATTTATCAACGGGGTGCGATTGTCCGGGCCGTAACGAGTAATTGACCGGTATGGCGCTGGGTATGCTCGGCAGCATGGACCAGGAGCCCGATCACGTTGGAAGGAAGCCGTTTGCGCCCTACTTCCCTTGGATCCAGCAATACCGCCTCCGGGGTGTTCCTCAGCTGTTCCAGGGCAAGCTCGATCCGGGCATCGAACCGGGAGACGAGGTCCTCGCGGGCAGGGCCCGATTGACCCTCCGAGGACAATTCCGTAAGCTGGTCTGCTGTCAGCGACTCCTTTCTTGCATACGTGAACAGCCGGTCGAGGACGCCCGCCAGATGCTGTAAATGGAAGCCGGGAGAAGCCAGACCGGCAGGGCGGTCCCAGAGCCGTTCCTCGGGGAACCCATCCATGATCCCTGTTACTTCTTCACGGGCCTGAATAAGGGCATGGGCCACGGGTTGAAGCAAGGCTGGTATTCCGGGAACAGGCCCCCTTAACCAGGGCTCGGGATCCGTTGGTATAATTTTGTTACGCATTATCCGGATATAAAGTTAATCACTATTTTTGACAGCGGTTGTTTGTAACCAGGATAATGCAAGACACCTTAAAAAACCAACTATTATGCTTTCCGACAAACGAAGGAATGTATTTATTTCAGGAAGCGCTTATGAATACGGAAAGTTCGGGGAATCGGGCAAACACTTTATAAAAGACCTTTCAAAGGGTTTGCTGAAAAATGATTTTATGATAACCTCGGGCTATGGGATAGGGGTTGGCCAATATATCGTGGAGGCTGTGCTCGAAGATCTGCTCGTGGACGACAGGGAAAATATCGCTGAAAAGCTCCAGGTATTTCCCTTTCCTCCGGGCGATCACCACTCGGAAGAGCTAAAGCACTGTTACCGGAACAATATAATGGCTCGCACAGGGACGGCCTTATTTATTTTCGGCAACAAGCTGGAAGATATCTCCGTGAAAGAATCCAATGGGATGCTGAAGGAGTTTGAAATTGCCTGCGCCAACAATGCCCTCGTGATCCCCGTCGGGGCATCGGGATACATTTCGCAGAAATTGTGGGAAATGGTGTTTGAAAAATACGACGACTATTTCGAGACACGCGAAAAATACATACTGTTTGAACAATTAGGCGACCCATCCACGGACGGAGAAACACTGATCGATCTGGTCATCCGGATCGCTAACTAAGGAAAGATGGCCAGAAAAAAAGTATTTATAAGCTTTGATTTCGATAAGGACAAGGTATTGAAGAATCTGCTGGTCGGTCAATCCAAAAATAAAGAATGGCCATTCACCGTAGTGGATTGCTCGCTGAAGGAACCTGCGCCTGAACGGAACTGGGAGACCAGGGCGAAAAGCAGGATCGGGAAGGCCGACCTGGTGATCGTTATGTTGGGCGCGGCGACAAATAAGGATCACCAGGTCGTGAAGGAAGTAAAAATTGCCCGTATGATGGGCAAAAAAACCATCCAGCTCATCGGATACAAAGACGGCAGATACAAAAGGGTGCCGGATGCGGGCATCCTGTACAGGTGGACCTGGGACAATCTCAAAAAATTATTTGGTTAGCGCTGGATCTTGCCATCGTCTGCCGCAATAGGATCCGCCATATCAACAGACCCTGAGGTCTGAAAGGATATTCTTCACGGCCGGTTCGCTGGCCACGATCGTCACCGCCTCCGCCAGGGCGTTCTTGTATTGTTCTCCGATGGCGATATTCGTTCCCGCCAGGTACACAAATTTATTGTCGAACGAGACGATGCGTTCGATGGAGACGATGTAGCCCCGGTGTACCCTGCAGAAAAGCTCCGCAGGAAGGATCTTTTCCCATTGCTTCAGCGTGATCAACACCATTGCCGTCCTTTCCACCAGGACGAGGCGGGTGTAATTTTTACGGGCTTCGATAAAGATGATGCTGTGAAAATCAACCTTAACGTTCCTGCCATCCATCCGGATAAATAAAAATGATTGCACGTTCGATGTTTTATTATAATAAGGAAATAATAAAGGCCAACTGGTGAAGGGAAAGGGCAATATCTGCTATTCCTGGACAGCGTCAGCGGCAAGTGACTCCATAAGGAGGACATAATGGGTACGTTTGTCAGCGAACAGTTTGGATGGATAGTCGGGTCTCAATGAATGGAATTAAAATAATTAATATTACTTAGCCAAGAAAAAATATCCTTCCAGTTTTTGGGCTTCGGCTTCAATATAATCTCTGTATAACCCATAAGCGATCATCATGGCCAGGACGGAATCCCGCGAGGTCGAAATATCGGCGTCGGAGTCATAGGACTTCGTATGATGAGCTTCGGTATTCGCGCTCCTCAAAAAATATTTTTCATCCTTGTCCGTCTCCCCTTCCTGCATATAGACGCAGAATGCGGCATTATTCTCAAAAAAACGTTCGATCTTTCTTAGCTCCCATTGCCAGAACCTGCCTTGCTCGGCTTTGTCGTCGGTAGGTAAGAACAGCAATGCATGATAGCGTCGGGTGTAATACTCGATGAGCCCCGTGAAAAGAGGCTTCACTTCTTTAAAGAAACGGATCTCGCCGGCAATTGAATCAAAGCCGTTTTCTTTTACCCCTTCCCTTACCTTTCCCCAGTAATCCAGCGAGTGCTTGAAGCAATCTTCGATCTTTTCCATTTCTGGCCCGGATGAATGCTGACAGTGCTCAATGATATCCAGCAATTGCCGATAATATTCGCCGTAATCTGCAGGCATGGTTTGTTAAAAGGTGGTTTAGGGTAATTTATAGAAAACAAGGGCTTTGTAGAAACAAACCCCTGGCAAGCCTTTACAGGCCACATGAGAAAACACTATTCTATATAACTAAAAACAAACAAGGTTACTTCCTGTAAAACGATGAACGGGGCAAAATACCCGGGCAAAAGGAACAGCGGAGCATGATCAGAGCGCCAAATTATAAGATTCCGTTCCATCTGGTGAAAAAAATACATAAACTCCCCCGACGCCTACACGAATTACTACTTTACCTAGATAAGGCTATATTATTTTAGCAATTTTAGCTGTATATAAAAGGGTGGGAAGGAAGGGAAAAACCAACGAAAACGAGGGGAAAACGCATAAAATGGCTTGGAAAGGGATGAAAAATAAATAATTATAAAATTGCCCTTTATTCAGGAATTCTTGCCTAATTTGCAAAAAAAAGGGCCCACTGTAGAAACAGTCGACCTCTAACGATTGCTTGCCATATGAAAAAAAGTAATAATCTCTTTTGTGCTGATTAGATCAGCGTTATTTCGAATGAGCCTCTACCGAATGCCTGCTTAACGATTGCTGCCGTATGATTAATCTCATTCTCTATGACAAAAGTACGGGTTCACGACAAGCCTTTATAATCAATCTGGAGTTGATTTAATTATGTCAAAATGATCATTTTATCTCGTCGATCCTTTACTGGATTGGGTTTCAGGACAATTAACGCATTATGGCCAACCGGTTTTCAGATACCTTATTCCAACTGATACATTCTCTCGAAAAAGCCGAAAAAAGGCATTTCAAGCTCTACATTAAACGAAGCTCTACAAAAGAAGACCTGAAGATCGTTCAGTTGTTCGACGCGCTCGACAAGCTCGTGGACTACGACGAAAAACAATTGCTGAAGAAGCTTCCCGGTATTGAAAAACCGCAGTTGTCCAACCTCAAGACCCATTTATACAAGCAAATCCTGGCCAGTCTCCGCCTATTGAAAAGCGCCGACAGCATTGATCTGCAATTGAATGAAATGTTCGATTACGCCCATATCCTTTATAAAAAAGGGTTGTTCCTGCAGAGCCTGAAATTGCTGGACAGGGCGAAAGAGACGGCCAAAGCCAACCAGAAATTCAATTTTCTGGCCCAGGTGCTCGCGCTGGAGAAGAGGATAGAGACCCTCCATATCACCCATAGCATGCAGATGAGGGCCGAGCAGTTGTCGGCGGAGTCGCTGGAGGTGATTGGCCGGATCGACATGGTGGCAAGGCTTTCCAATCTGGCGCTGCAGATCTATAGCTGGTATATAAAGAACGGGCATGCGCGCAATGAAAAGGATGAGGAGCGCGTCAAACAATATCTGGAGGAGCAGCTGCCCGTCAATGCTTCCGGACAAACCGGCTTTTATGAAAGGCTTTATCTCTATCAGGTCTACAACTGGTATGCTTTTATACGGCAGGATTTTCTGATGTACTACCGGTACTCGCAAAAATGGGTAGATCTTTTCGATGAGCAACCGCTGATGATCCGGGTGGAGACCGGACATTATATAAAGGCGCTGCACAACCTGCTGAATGCGCATTTCGATCTTCGCAATTACAAGAAGTTCGAGCTGACCCTGCGTCAGTTCGAAGCATTTGCCCAGACGGACAGGGTGAGGGAAAATGATAATTTCCGCATCCAATCCTTTCTCTATATCACTACGGCCAAGATCAATCAGCATTTTATGCTGGGAACCTTCAAAGAGGGGCTGCTGATGGTGCCTGATATGGAAAGTAAGCTGAAGGAATATGATCTCTTTATCGACAGACACCGGTTGCTGGTGCTGAACTACAAGATCGCCACCCTGTATTTCGGAAGCGGCAACTACGCGGTCTGTATCGATTATCTTCAACGGATCATCAATGATCAGGTGGATATGCGGAATGATCTGCAGTGTTATGCCCGTGTGCTGCATCTGATGGCGCATTTCGAGCTGGGGAATTTTGAGCTGATGGAATCGCTGACCAAATCGGTGTATCGTTTCATGGCTAAAAAAGAAAACCTTACGCGGGTGGAAGAAGAGATGTTCAGATTCCTCCGGCGGACCTTTAATATTTCCCGGCATGCGCTGAAGACCGAGTTTGAAAAATTCCTGGATAAAATCAAGCACTTTGAGAAGAACCGGTTTGAAACCCGCGCCTTTGCCTATCTGGATCTGGTGTCATGGGTAGAGAGCAAGGTCTACCAGAAGCCGATGAGCGAGATCATCAGAGACAAATATAAGAACAGCCGACGCCACGCAGCCGCCGCGCAACAGGCGTGAAAAATTTTTTGATCTCCCGGATAAATATTAGCTTCAACTTCCGAAGCCTTCCTATCAGCGTCCCGATCCAACCTTGTCATAATCGATCCGGCATCTCTGCACGAGGTTCTGGTGTACCAGCCAATAGCCAGCATGATAACCAGCATTCATTTTTTTATGTATTTATAGGTGGAAAAGCATGAAATCATTTTAATACAAATGCAATGGATGGAGTGAATGTCCGGATAGCTGAATTGATCAGCAAATACCTGAAGGGGGAAATGACCGAGGAAGAGGACAAGGAATTGCAGGATTGGGTCATGTTGTCGAGGGAGAATTATAAACTGGTGGATAGCCTTACGGATCCGGACAGGCTGAAAAAGGAGATAAAAGAATATCATCAGAGCAAGCAGAATATCCGCCGGAAGATCGACAGATTCTCGTCGATCATTTTCTATGCAGCAAATGTCTGTCCAAAATAAACTGTTTACTTATCGGCATTTTTAAAATGCGACAAAGAAAAGATATTCTCCTATTATCTTTATCCTATACAGTTCATTTAATATTGAAGTATGGAAACAGAAGAACAATTCGGCCAGATCGCATCGCTGATCGGGGAGCGTGCGCGCGCAAAAATGCTTTGGCACTTACTGGATGGCCGCGCCTTCACTGCAACAGAATTGTCATTGAGGGCAAGCGTTTCTCCGCAAAGCGCGAGCATGCACCTGAACAAACTGATACAAGCCGGATTACTGTCCGTCGAGCACCAGGGCAGGCACCGCTATTATCAATTCTCGTCGCGTGATGTGGCGTATGCGATCGAGGCCATCGCCAGCTTACTGCCACGTGGCAAGAAGGAGGCCAGAGAGTTGCCTCCGGTCAACGGCCATATAAAATATTGCCGCAGCTGCTACGATCACCTGGCAGGGAAAATGGGAGTGGCCTTAGCCGATGGCCTTGTACAACGCAAGCTGATCACTCCGGCCGGCGGCCAGTATGCTATAACGCCATCCGGAAAAAAATGGTTTGCCGCCCTGGATATCGATATCGATGAGCTCAAAGCCCAGAGAAGGAACTTTGCCAGACAATGTCTGGACTGGAGCGAAAGAAGGCATCATCTTGCCGGATCGCTCGGGGCCGCCCTGCTCGAAAAAATGCTTGGCGACGACTGGCTGCGCAAGACAAAGAGCTCCCGGGTGATCATCGTAACGGCTTTTGGAGAGAAAAAATTTTATGACCTTTTAGGATATTCTTCGTAAATTCATTAAGACCCCAACCCCAGACTCTCTGCCGCAATATTTCAGACTGGCCGCGATCAGGAATTCACATCGCAGGCAAATAATTTACCATGGAAACATTTAAAGAGCTCATTCAATCCGAAAAACCAGTTTTGGTTGATTTTTACGCCGACTGGTGCGGTCCCTGCAAAACCATGAGCCCCGTTATCCAGCAGGTGGCAAAAGTGGTGGAAGGGAAAGCCAGAGTAGTGAAAATAAATATAGATAAAAACACGGAGGTAGCGCAGACCTATGGCATCGCATCGATACCTTGCTTTATCATTTTCAAAAAGGGGAGTATCGTATGGCGTCATTCGGGAACGATCGATAAGAACAGCCTGGTCAATGTGCTCAACCAAAATGCCTGAACGATACCATCTGAATACAGGGATCAACATCTAAACCATTAAACGCGGTTGCTATGACTATCTATCAGAACATCTTAAAAAAGACCTTCCCGATCTTTATCCCCGCACTGCTCTGTCTGTGCATTGCCAATGCGCAAACCAAGCCATCCGGCAAGGACAAGCAGGCGGCAAAAGAAGCCCGCATAAAGAATTGGGTGGAATCGCAAACCTATGTCTTCAAGGCACGGACCGCCATGCCTATGGCCGGAAGCACCCGTCAGTTAACCACCGATTACGATGTAAAGGTATCGACGACCGCCGTGATCAGCTATCTGCCTTATTTCGGCCGGGCCTACGCGCCGCCTTCCAACATGACCGGTGGCGGCATACAGTTCAACTCAAAAGACTTCAGCTATAAAGCCACTCCAAAGAAAAAAGGCGGCTGGGACATTCAGATCAAACCCAAAGACGTACAGGATGTGCAGCAGATGAACCTCAGCATTTCCACGGACGGATATGCCAGCCTCCAGGTCAGCAGCACCAACCGGCAGCCCATTTCCTTCAATGGGATCATCACCGGACCAAAAACTCCATAAAAACAGAAAGCAAACATGGAAGTGAACTATTCCCCCAAATACTTTACTTTTGAAAGTAATTGAACGCCAAAATCAGCCAACAGTGAAAAAATACCCAGTAAGATGCCCCGTCACGGCTTATCTGTACGTCATGGACGGCCACTGGAAGCCTATCCTTATATGGCGGCTGAGGGATGAACCACTCCGCTTCAAAAGTCTGCTGGAGGCCATCCCGGATATTTCCACCAAAGTATTGACGGAGCAGCTCAAAGAACTGGAGGCGGATGGCATCATAATCAGAAAGGCCTACAGCGAATTGCCACCCAGGGTAGAATATAGTCTTACTCATTATGGTAAAACGCTGTTACCGGCGCTCGTCGTCCTCCGGGAATGGGGTCTGCAACATCTTAAACAAAACACCGGCCTCCTCCATCCCGGTAGTAAATGGCCGAAGAAATTAAAAAAAACATACTCATGAACAAGCGGAAGTCCATCAGGTCATGAAGAATTGCAGACCTGCCCGTAGGGGCCAACGTTGAAATGACCGTTACCGCCTTGCTAAAAAATTTATAGATGCAACCCATCCCCTATTATCATGCTGATGTATTCTCCAACAAACCTCTTTCTGGCAACGGGCTTATCGTCTTTACCGAGACGACCGGCTTCAGTCCGGAATTCATGCTGAGGCTTACCCAGGAGATGCGGCAGTTCGAAAGCATTTTCCTGCAAGCGCTCAGCGACCGGAAATTCAGGGCAAGGGTGTTTACCTGTGAGGAGGAAGTGGATTTTGCCGGTCATCCCGTATTGGGCGCCGCGGCGATATTGCATGGCCTGTACGGAAATGGCGCCGCCGAATGTAACTGGGAGTTCCAGCTCAACGCAAAAACGGTATCCGTTCGGACACAGAATAAGAACGGATGGACAGATGCCCTGATGAACCAGGGAGTTGCGGAGTTTGAGAAACCATTAAATGAAGAAGAGACCCGGAATATATTATCCGCGATGAACCTTTCCCCCGATGATGGCTACCCCGGTTGTTCTCCCCTGGTCGTCTCCACCGGTCTGCCCTATTTATTATTGCCTTTACAGACCAACGGGCTCCGTGCAAAAATAATGGTGCCCGATCTGGAAGAAAGACTGGCCAGGCATCAGGCAAAATTTATCGGCACCCTCGAGATGACTTCCCTTACCATAAGGACCTGGGACAATGCCGGGCTCGTTGAGGATATCGCCACCGGCAGCCTTGCCGGCCCTTGCGGCGCTTATCTGGTCCGCCAGGGGTTCCGGGAGGCAAATGAGGTCATCACCCTGCAACAGGGGCATAATCTAGGGAGGCCGAGTGAGCTTTTTGTGGAACTCAGGAAACTGGATGGATTGCCTGGCGATGTGTATGTCGGTGGAAGCGTTGTCAAGATCGCAAGCGGCACTATTCTTTTTTGATAAAGGATCTTACCTGACGGCGACCCATCACTTCCGCGACAAGGAAATAGGTACCTGGAACCAGCGCCTCTACCGGTAGCGTCAGAGAAGTAGTGCCAATATGCAGGCTGAAAGGCCAGGACGCGATCTGCCTGCCCCGGGCATCGAAGATCTTCACGATAGCCGTCCCTCCACTGCGGGAGAAAAGTTCAGCGGTCAGGACGTCTTTGACAGGGTTGGGTCGCAGCCGTATAAACCCAAAACCAGGATCCTGCTCACGGCTTACGGCAAGAACGCGGGAATAAGAACGCAATCCCCTGTCGTTCAGCCAGACCAGACGATAGAGCACCGTGCCTTCTATAGGAGAGGCGTCGGTAAAATGATATCCTGCGGAATCCAAGTATGCGGCTATCGTCGTCATGGCGCTGAAGTGTACCCGGTCATCGGACCTTTCCACCGTAAAATTGACGATACCCGCGGCATCGTCCGTTGTGTACAATCCCCAGGAAAGCAAAACATCGGGAAGATCCCCATAAATATCTTCAAGGTCCGCCGTAAAATATTTCAGGATCGTGGAGGCCAGCGGCACGCAGATATTCGCTCCCGCAACCGGGGGCGTATAATTATTCAGCGCTGTCCCAGGACCTCCGGGAAGGGCGCCGTTGGATGAGCCTCTGCAAGCGGGCTTGGTATTTCCTAAACTGACTATTCCGTTTGCTCCCCCGTTCGCCGTTACGCTGACCGTCGCAGGAAAAACGCTTCCGGCTGCCCAGATTATCCCACCGCCACCACCGCCACCAGGACCCGTACAATCACTTACTTCATTGCTGGCATCCGAACCCTTTCCGCCTTTTGCAGAAGCCGAAACAGCACCGGTAACCGTAGCGGCATTGAGGATCACCGTTCCCCCAGCGCCACCACCACCTCCTCCATCTCCCTCGGCCTGGGTGGGGTCCAGATATCCAGGATCGGTGGCGATGGGCGCCAATCCATCGGCAAAAAGACCGCCGCCGCCACCTGCGATCACCGCTGCCGATAATATAATGATCCCGCCTCCGTTGCCACCGGGCAATCCAAATCCGTTATTCTCATGTCCGCTGCCACCGCCACCTCCGAGAAAGATCCTGTTCGCGGCAGCACTGTACCCATAGCCGGCCAGACTCAGGCCCCCGATGCCAGGCGCAGTTCCATGGCAAAGGAAAAAAGTTTCACCGGAACGTTGACCTCCATCTCCGCCCTTGCCATAATTACCGCCGCCAGCCCCTCCCGTATTGGCGTTGTTGCCGCCTCCGCCCCCATTGGCCAGCTTTCCTCTTGCATATTCTTCGTTGAGTATATAATCGGCAATTCCTTCTCCTTTTTTACCGCCCTGATAAAAAACCGAAGTCGGATTGGGCAGGTAATAATCAGTTACGGGATGGTCCCATTCGCAATTATATGGAGATGGATAATTCACCAGCGCACCACCCAAAAATCCCTCCCCGCTGACCCTGATGTCAGCATTCAGGAAGATCGTGCCCGACGCCTCGATAACCACAATGCCTCCCTTGCCCGTGACCGGGTCCCAGCCCATCGCACTAACCGACCCGGAAACCGTCACCGAACTATAAGAAGGAACGGAAACCAGCTGCACCTGACCGGCGGGGTCATATACATTTACCAATTGTCCTTTAAGGACCACCTCATTGCCCGTGACCGTACAGATGTTGTTGAATTCATAATTCCCGGCGCTGTTGATCGCTGAAATATCTCCGAAAGCGGCTGTATTCGGATTATTGATAGCCGCCCCCTTGCACTGGATAAGCAGGACACGTTCTCCGGGTGTCAGACCCGTGGCATCATCTACTGTAATGGAATTGGTGACTGTATTGACAGCGGTGATCTTATAGTAAGAGTTGATCACGCCGGAAACCGTCTGAGCCCTGAGGCTCGTAAGATTACAAAAAGAGAGTAATAGCGCTACTATGGGTGTACCGGCTTTCATAAATATTGGGATACTAAAAATACAATAATTCCGACCAGCCTGCAACTATAGCGTTGAGAGTGAACCGTGAGACTACCAATCGGCTCGTTATTTCCCAAAATGAGAACGGTAGTCCAAAAATGGGCACAGAGACTAGCGGACTTTCCGGAATATACCCAGACCCATTAGCGTGTTTGTTTCTTTTTTTACTTATAACATGTTGTTGGTAAGTGATTTACGATTGCAATCGGTTCAATATTTATCCGATTTTTTTTCTGGAACAAGGATTGAAATAATACTATTGGTTTTTCATAGGATATTGGATTTAAAACGGGGCTGGATTTCTATCCTGGCCCTTTTATTAAAAAACCTTTTTTATCAGGTTTATCTTAAATCTAAGATTATGAATGCAAATTTTACGCAACACGAAATATTACTGATGACCGGAACAAGTTTTTCAACCAGTCTCCGGGTGATGAAGGACGACCAGGGCAAGGCCGATCAATATACAGAAAAAGAGCAATTGGAAGATGCCTGTTGGAATGGCTTGTTACAGGAGATGCTTCCCGAAGCGTATGCAAAAACGGAGCATAGTGGCATGTTATATCTGTGGCAGATCAGAGAAGCCGCATTTTTTCTGGAGCTGGAGATCGGTGAATTCCCTGCTGCGATAGATAAATATTATTCGATCGACCCTTATTCTTTTCTTGAGACAAAAACGTTCAGCTGAAATATCCCTCGCTCACCCGAAATATTGCGCGTCCGAAAATGGTCTGGCCGCCAGTCTTCCATCATGACCTTTACTCCCACCAGGCTGCCCGGGGATAATCCCCGCCTATTCGTACAGGCTGCCCGATCATAGGGGTCGCCAGAGGGAGCCCCTTATCCGCCGCCGCAGATGTTACCCTTCTCACCGGCTCATCCCAGGGATGAAGGGCCAGCACAAACTTACCCCAGTGCACGGGCAAAAGGGCTTTGGCGCCGAGATCCTCCGCAGCAGTCACCGTTTGTTCCGGCATCATGTGGATATAAGGCCAGTTCTTCCCATATTGCCCGCATTCCAGAATGGCTATATCGAAAGGGCCAAACCGATCGCCGATGGTCTTGAAATGTGGGCCGTATCCGGAATCCCCGCCAAGAAAGATCGAATAGCCCGCCATTTTTAATACAAAAGAGGACCAGAGGGTCTGGCCTCGCCGGAACAACCTTCCCGAAAAATGTCTTGCGGGTGTCGCGGTCAGAACAGCGCCGGTTGCGGACTTGCTGGCTGCTGACGCCTGCCCGTGATCCGCCAGCCCTGTGGTTCGATGCACACTTTGCGTGATGTCCGCCGTTTCCCACCAGTCCAGCTCGGTGATCTTTTCCGGATTTATACCCCAATATTCCAGGTGGGAACCTACCCCCAGGGAGGTATAGATATGACGGGTCCTGCCCGAGATCGCTTTCACCGTTTTATAATCAAGATGATCATAATGATCATGCGTAAGGATCAGCAGGTCAGGATCCGGAAGATCCTTTATCCCGTACACATCCGAGCCGGGAAATGATTTCCCGAAAAAAGATACCGGAGAGGCGTTCCCGCTGAACACGGGGTCCACCAGGATATGCACGCCATTTATCTTCAGCAGATAGGAAGAATGGCCAAACCAGACGATGAACGCGCCTTCGGAAGGCAGGGAGAACAGGTCCGACCGGACAGAAGGGACGGGACCGGGCGGCTTGGTGTCTTTGGGTTTGTTCCGGTATTCACGCAGCATTTTAAAGATCGAAACCCCCTTCAGCGTCACTTCGGTTGGTACAGGGTTCTGGAAAGCGCCATCCCGGTAATTGGAAGAATGCAGGATCTTCCTGAACCTGTCGCCAGATGGATTTTTGCCAAAAGCGGATAGTAAAGCCATTTTACAAAATAAGATTAATAAACTGTTATCCTTAAGATTTTACGGCACAATAGCGGAAGGTTTATTATTTTTCCATATGCGGATGGCGCTGATCCTTTTGAGCTGTTTGGGGGTTTTTCTTGTCCCCGGCCTGACCGGCATCTCTCCCGATGAAACGGGTATCCGTTCCAGCATGGATTATTTCAGAACGGAGGCGCCCATTTTCGCAACAAGCTGCTCGGCGCTGCATAAGGCTATTTCGCGTATAAACGGCAAGGATCCGCAGACGTTGACCGCGGCCAGAAATCAACTGATCAATTGTCGCCTTCATTATAAGAAGATCGAGTTCTTCATGGAGTATTTTTTCCGAAGCTCTTCGCGTGTCTATAATTCGGCCCCCAAATACGAAGCGGAGGAACCCGATATGGAATACCAGCCGCCGGTGGGCCTGCAGGTTATCGAAGCCCTGCTCTTTGAAAAAAATGTCGGCGCCCGGAAAAAAGAGCTTTTACAGCAGGCCGATGCGGTAGCCAGTTCCGCAAGCGCGCTGCCCGGATTCTTATACGATTTTCATGCGTCCGACGGACAGTTGCTGGAAAGCCTGAGACTGGAGCTTGTAAGAATAATGGCCCTGGGCATTACAGGCTATGACGCGCCCCTGTTGAAGAGCGGGATCTCCGAATCCTGTGAAGCGCTCCGTTCTCTGCAATATCAGCTGCGGCCTTTCCTGGTGAGCGGGGAAGCCCCAACGGAGAACCTGCAATATTGGCTTGGCAAGGCCATCTTCTGCCTGGAGAAAAAAATATCCTTCGACCGGTTCGACCGCATGGCTTTTTTTACCGAAGCGGCGCTGCCTCTTCAACGCGGGTTGGGAATGTTCATCCGGCAAAAAGGCCTGGAGCTGAATACCAACGGGGTGCTGAATTATTCCGCCCCGGATCTCTTCAGTCCGGATGCCCTGAACCCCGAAAGCTTCCCGGCAGAAAGAGGGGCCCATGAGAATAAAGGCGAAACCGGCAATAAGCAAGGACCGGGCAATGGAGGGACGGCTGAAAGGGAGCTGCGTCCGGTGAACAAGCCTGCCATGATCGAGCTGGGCAGGAGACTTTTCGCCGAGAATGCCTTATCCGGCAATGGCAGCAGGAGCTGCGCCACCTGTCACTCCCCCGAAAAAATGTTCTGCGATCAGTTGCCCTCCCCCGTCGCCATGGATGGGCATAGCCATCTGGCCAGAAATGCACCCAGCCTGCTCTATAGCAGCTACCAATACGAACAGTTCTGGGATGGAAGAGTAAAGACGCTGGAAGAGCAGGTGCGGGCCGTTCTTCACGATACGCTGGAAATGAATGCGGATTATCCCGCGATGATCAAACGAATGAATGCCCTCCCCGCCTATGACAGTCTTTTCAGAAGAGCTTTTGGGAATGGGGCCGAGGATTCCAACATTGCCCGCTCCATCGCAGCCTTTCTGCGGACCCTTCATCCCATGAATTCTCCCTTTGACCGTTATATGGGAGGGGACAAAGCTGCGTTGAGTGCAAGCCAGATCAACGGGGCCAACTTATTCATGGGCAAGGCGCAATGCGCAACCTGTCACTTTATCCCCCTGTTCAACGGTCTGATCCCTCCGGATTATGCACGCACCGAATCCGAAGTATTGGGGACAACGGCAACGGATGATCTTGTTAAGCCAAGGCTGAGCAAGGATGTGGGACGATATTCCATCTATCCTTTTTCATTTTATAAGGGAGCTTTCAAAACCCCGACCGTGAGAAATGCTGCCCTCACCTATCCGTATATGCACAATGGCGCCTACGGGAGCCTGCAGAAAGTGCTGGAGTTCTATAATAAGGGCGGAGGAACCGGTCTGGGACTGAAGGTGCCCGGACAAACCCTTTCATCGCAATCCTTACACCTGAATCAAAAGGAAATGGACGATATTATCTTATTTTTACGAGGGCTTACAGATACCAGCTCTTTTGTTAACCTTTCGGTCACATCCAACCATCAGCTTTAAAAAATGAAATATCTACACGCCTCCCTCCTGCTGTCCGCCTTCCTTATTTTTGCCGGTAACTCCAATGCCCAGGCCCCTCCCAGACCTCAGGCATCCCTGTTGCGCGGACCCTACCTTCAGGCCGCTACCAGCAACAGCATCGTCATCCGCTGGAGAACGGATGTGCTGACAAAAGGAGTGGTGCGCTTCGGGACCGTCCCCGGCAGGCTGGATATAACGGCCACCGATTCTGCCATTACCACGGAACATAGGGTAAAGCTCAGAGCGCTTGTGCCCAGGACAAAATATTATTACTCGGTTGGCTCCTGGCAGGATACGCTGCAAGGTGGTCCTGGAAATTATTTTATCAGCCTGCCGACGCCTGGGACCGAAGGCATCTACCGCATAGCCGCCATCGGGGATTGTGGCAACAATTCCGTCAATCAGCGGAACGTGCGCGATCAGCTCATTCACCATCTTGGAAATGATTATCTGGATTCCTGGATCCTGCTTGGCGATAATTCTTACAGCAGCGGAAGGGATGCCGAATTCCAGTCTAATTTTTTCAATATTTATAAAGACAACCTGCTGCCGAAATATCCTATGTTCCCTGCTCCCGGGAATCACGACTACAACGATGGGGACCGGTTTTCCGAAACCACGGCCCAGGCTTCGCATGATGTCGCCTATTATCATAATTTTTCCATGCCCACGGAAGGAGAGGCGGGAGGAGTTCCGTCACATAACCAGGCTTTCTATTCCTTCGATCTGGGCAATATCCATTTCCTTTCTCTGGATTCCTATGGTCTCGAAAATGAGAGGTATCGCCTGTACGATACCCTGGGTCCACAAGTGGAATGGGTGAAAAAAGACCTCGAAGCCAACAGCAATAAGGAATGGGTCGTTGCGTACTGGCATCATCCTCCCTATACGATGGGCTCCCATAATTCGGATAAGGCGCCGGAGCTCGTCCATATCCGGGAGAATTTCATACCGATCCTCGAGCGGTATGGGGTCGATCTGGTATTATGCGGGCATAGCCACGATTATGAAAGGTCCGGGCTGATGAAAGGCCATTATGGAATGGAAGCCAGCTACGACTCCACCATTCATCTGCTCAGCCGGTCCTCCGGCACGGTAGGCGCTGGCAAAAATCCAGGTCCTTATATAAAGGACTCGACCAACCAGGGGACCGTTTATGTAGTGAGCGGTTCTGCGGGGCAGCTTGGCGGGCAACAGCCTGACTATCCTCATAATGCCATGCCGCATTCCGATGCAACACACGGCGGCTCCGTATTGATACGGGTACAGGGCAACCGCCTCGATCTGGAATGGATCTGTGCCGATGGCGTGGTCCGCGACCATTTCACGATCATGAAAAATGTCGATCCGCGGAAAGTGGCGGTAAAATAACTTATTTCCATACTGACATAGGGCTGTCACTGGAGCTTTTAGCTTTGGGGAATGAACCGTTTACCGAAAATTCGCCGAAAAATATCCACAAAATTATAAATGAATGAATATTCATTTATCTTCGTGCTTCTATGCGTACAAGGGACCCCTTAAAAGAAAAGGCTATCCGGCACCAGGCGATGGAGATGATCGTGAAGGATGGCTTTGACGGTCTGAGCATGCAAAAACTTGCGAAGGCGGCGGAGGTCTCGCCCGCAACGATCTATATCTATTTCAAAGACAGGGAGGACCTTATCCTCCGGGTCTTTTCGGAAGTGAACGATCAGATGATGACCATTACTTTTAACGGGTTCGACCCGGAAATGGATTTCGAGGCAGGTATGAGAGTACAGTGGCGCAACCGGGCAAAGTATTTTATGAAGCATCCCCTGGAGATCCAGTTCATGGAGCAGCTGCGCTATTCGCCCCTGTACGACAAGACCGTTTCCATATCCACCAAAGCCTTTGCGGAGGTCATGGGCAAGTTTTTCAAGAATGCCATCGAAAGAAAGGAACTGATGCCCCTTCCTTTTGAAGTATTCTGGTCCACTGCCTTTGCCCCTCTCTATCAGCTGGTGAAATTCCATTCACAGGGCAGAAGCTATGTGAATAAAAAATTCAGGCTCACCGATGAAATGATGGACCAGACCCTGAAACTCGTTTTAAAAGCGCTGAAACCCTGACTCCGTACCACTATATGCAACCAAATCAAGCAAGACCAATCATTAAAACCAGACCAATGACCACCACATTCAACATCAAAAAAACATCCGATGTCCTCGTATTCAAGACGAATATCCGGTATAAAAAGGATCTCAGCAGGGTAGCCCCGCTCTTAAAGGCGGAGCAAAAGATACAGTGCTGGAACGTGGACCTCGGGGATATCGACAAAGTGCTCCGGATAGAGGCCGAAGAGCTGACCACCGGACAGGTAACACAATTAATTCAGCAGGCAGGATTCAAATGCGAGGAATTGACCGACTGATAAACTATTAATATCAACAACGCAACACAAACCAATATGGCTGACAGCACAACAAATCCGACCAGCCCGACAACGGGTCCAACGGCAATCACGCCCGCGCCAGGAGCAGATGCATCCTCCGCAACAACGGTCCAGACGGCCGCGGCGCCTCAAAAAGAAAGAACATTTAACCCTTACCAGGTCTTTATCATATCCATCATCGCGATCATTCAGTTTACGGTCATCCTCGATTTTATGGTCCTGTCCCCATTGGGGGCCATTCTGATGCCGGCATTGCATATCTCCCCATCCCACTTTGGACTGGTCGTATCGGCCTATGCCTTCAGCGCAGGGGCGGCAGGATTGCTCACCGCTGGATTTGCCGATAAGTTCGACCGGAAAAAACTATTGCTTTTCTTTTATGTTGGATTTATCCTGGGCACTTTTCTATGCGCCATCGCACCCGATTATCCTTTTCTGCTGGCAGCCAGGATCGTGACCGGCGTGTTCGGCGGAGTGATCGGCTCCATCAGCCTCGCTATCGTCACCGACCTGTTCCGCCTGGAAGTACGCGGACGGGTAATGGGGTTCGTACAGATGGCTTTTGCCGCAAGCCAGGTATTAGGCCTTCCACTGGGCCTGGTATTGGCCAACCGCTTCGGATGGCATTCGCCTTTTTTCATGGTCGGCAGCTTTGGCGCGCTCGTCGGGGTCGTCATCGTTATCTATATGCGGCCTATCACGGAACACCTGAAATTAAAGTCCGACCGGAATGCGTTCGTGCATTTATACAAGACCGTTTCTCAGGTGCCTTATCTGAAAGCCTTTCTGGCCACCACCCTGCTGGCGACGGGTGGTTTTATGCTGATGCCTTTTGGAAGCGCGTTCAGCATTCATAATCTCGGACTGAAGATTGAACAATTGCCCCTGCTCTATGGTCTTACCGGAATTGCCGCCGTGGTGATGGGTCCGCTGACCGGCAAGCTCAGCGATAAGATCGGGAAATATAATATGTTCTGCATCGGCACCTTTATCAGCATCGTCATGGTGGCCATTTATACCAACCTTGGCGTCACGCCATTCTGGGTGCTGGTGGTCATAAACATCATCCTGTTCACGGGTATCATGGCCAGGATGATCTCGGCCTCTGCGCTGATGACGGCCATTCCGGTGCCCGCCGAACGAGGAGCTTTTATGAGCGTCAATTCCTCCGTGCAGCAATTTTCGGGAGGCATTGCATCCATGGTCGCCGGTCTTATCGTGCTCGAAGGCTATGGAGGCACACTCCTGCATTATAATACACTGGGATATGTGGTCATTGCCGCGATGCTGATCTGCGTGTATCTGCTGTATTTTATAAATAAGTCCATAGTGCAAAAACAGCATAAGGCGCAACCCTGACAGGGGATGGGCCAGGTGTGCGCAACCCTCGGACGAGCGGAGGCGGGACCCAATGCGCGCAGAGGACACGCTGTTCAATAAATGGACCAGGTAAAAGTTCCTTTTGCATTCAATTTCCTGGCCGTCATCAGTACGCGGTAAATGGTCCTCCCGTCCCAGTGCAGCTTCACATTCTGATCTTCGGGACTGGTCAATTCCATTGTTTCCGTGGTCACCGACCAGGCCTGTGCGTCATAGTCAAGGGATACCTGTCTGTTGTTCTCCGTTACAAAGCTGATGGTTCCAGGGTTGGTCAGAGCCGGTTTGCAGACGGTCATGAAGGTCTGAGTGAGACTTTTCAAGGGTGTTTTCATGGTAAATTTATCCGTAACGGTGATGCCGGCCCGCTTACCTTTGATCCCCTCCTTCTTATCGATGCGCACGGTACGCTGCCAGTCTCCGATCCCCGCCTCTTTAGGATATGCGGCGGTAAGGTCCATGGTCAGCGAGGCAGATTTTCCGTCGGACCCGTATCGGACATCGGATGCCGCATACTGCCGGCCTTCCGGTTGCTGAAAGCCGTTGATGACCGGCAGATTATGATAGGCCGAAGTGTTGAACCAAAGATCATAGCGATGGCTGGAGAACGTACGCGAGGTGTAGGTGCCCGACCCGATGTCGATGATCACCGGATCTCCCTCAGCATAAACGATCAGATCGCCGATATCGTTATGGTTATGGCTCTCCCCGTTGTTGCCAGCATGCGAAGCCACAAAAAGCCCGTTGTTATTCCGGGAGACCATGAGCTGGACATCGGAAAACCAGGCGTCCTTTACCCGTGGCTCCACGGCTGGGTATCGACGGCATTCTCCTACGGCAGCCAGATCATAGAGGATGCGGGTGCGATGGAATTGTTCATAGGATGCATGACCGGCATAGTACTGCTCGTATAACCACGATCCGAAACCCATCATGGTGGAATCGCCGATGCTGTGTCCAAACCGGTAGAGCATTACGGCATCGGGCACCAGCTGCGGAGCTGCATCGGCCACATTGATAAAGTATTTTTTTGCGATATGGGTCTTGTAGATGTATGCCCCCATTTTCTGAATGATCGGTTGATGGTACACGTTAATCTTCCCGCCACTGGCGTCGCTGAGCAGGTTCAGCACATCGAAAACGCAGCCACCCGCCGCCGTCCAGTATCCCGGTCCTTCATCGCAACCCCCATCCTCTCCGAGCCCGTCGATATACAGATCCGTGTAATGCATGGCCAGCTGAACGGCCTGAGCCCGCCTGTCCCCATCCTTTTCGAGGAGGAGCGCAGCCGCACAGTAGTTGGACATTACCCAGGGCGCCCAGTTGTTTAATTTTGCATCGGCACGGCCACCTCCAAGATATCCGTATTTTGCCGTAAGCATGGGTATGAACACTCTGCGGTTGACCTCATGATAGATCCGGGGGCGGATGAGACGGGAGATCTTTTCGAGGGATGGACCGGCGAAATAATCCGTCCAGGCCATGACAGCCGCGGTTTCGGCCGTAAAAAGATCAACGGTAGGGTCTTCCATGTCCGGCAGGCCGGAGCCGGCTTTTTGCAGACCCAGGTGTGCGGGCAGGCCCCAGTAGCTTTCTTCGCAGATCGACCATACGCCATTCAGGATCTGGTCGGTGAACCGCCCTTTTCCTTCCACCGATTCGGCCAGCACCAGCTCCCATAAGGCATTCCTTTTTTCGAAGGATGCTTTTTCATACCGGGTACGGTTGCCATCGCGGACATATTCCATGGTCAGGGTTGCCGGTATGGCACGGAATTCAAAGGACAATGCGGCTTCTCCAGCCTTCACCATTTTTTGCAGGACTGTATCCGGCAATGCCTCCCGCCATGCAGAAGGCGATTGTGGGAAAGGCTTCCACACCTCTTGCCGGATCAACTCGGAACGGAGATCCGCAACAAAAGGCTGCAGAAGGTTACGCTGAATGACCTGTGCCCCCGAGTTTAAGGTCGTCAGCAGGAATGCGATCAGCACGAACGAGATCGTTATGGATAACCGGCAAGCAAATCTCATGGTAATTTTTTTGGGTAATTTTTACGAAAATATACGGGAAAAACCAATGTATCCGAACACCCGGATGCATCGAAATCGTACAATATTGAGGACAAATAGTTTTTAAAGGGCTGATTTTCAGTATATATGCAGAATGGCATAATCCATGGGAGAAATAAGCCGACAACCTACCGATATGTTTAAAAATTACTTCGTCATCGCCTGGCGCAATCTGAAAAGGAACAAGGCTTATGCCTTTATCAATACATTCGGCCTTTCGCTGAGCATTGCCTGCGCTATTCTCATCTTCACGATGGTGACCTACCAGCTCAGTTTTGAAAAATTCAATCCCAGTCCGGAAAGGACCTACCGGGTCGTCTCCGAATTCCATTATAATTCCACAGAATACCAGCCTGGAGTTCCGCAACCGCTTGGAAAAGCCTTCCGCAATGATTACAGCATTACCGAAAAAACCGCCCGGGTAATGGCTTATGATCGTGCGCTCATCTCGGTGACGGATAAGGGCGTGACGAGGAAGTTCGATGAAGAGAACGGGGCTTCCTACGCAGAACCCGAATTTTTCGACATCTTTAATTTCCCCTTGCTGGAAGGCGATAAAGCAACAGTACTGAAGGAGCCCAATACGGCCCTCATCACACAGACCCTCGCCAAAAAATATTTTGGTGAAGAAAATGCCATCGGGAAGATCATCCGGTATGACAATAAGATCGATTTCAGGATCACCGGGATCCTGAAGGATATTCCCGCCAATACCTTCCGCCAGCAGGAGATCTATCTTTCTTACGATAATCTGAAAGACGTCAACCGGTATTTTGCCAGCGACAGCGGCTGGGGCAATTTCACCAGCGGCATGCAATTCTTTATCCGGCTGAAGCCGGGCGTCACCGCGTCTTCCGTCGAAAAGAGCCTTCCCGCTTTCGTAAAAAAATATGTCGACGCCGACGATGTAAAATACACTCAATTCAATCTCCAGCCTCTTCTGGACATCCATTTCAATACAGATTACTATGCCGATACGAGCAAGAAGTACTTGTGGGCGCTCTCCTTGATCGGGATCTTCCTTATCGTTACGGCCTGCGTGAATTTTGTCAACCTGGCGACGGCGCAGGCGTTGAACCGCTCGCGGGAAGTCGGGGTACGCAAAGTATTGGGCAGCCTGCGTTCTCAGCTCTTCTGGCAGTTCATCGCGGAAACGGCCACGATCTCCTTGTTTGCCCTGCTGGTAGCCTTCAGCCTTGCCCATCTTGTATTACCCTGGCTGAACGACTTGTTCCAGACAAAAATGACGACCGGCCTTTTTGAGAATGCGCAGATGCTGACGTTCATGGCCCTGCTGCTGGTAGCGGTCATTTTTTTATCGGGGTCTTATCCTGGTCTGGTCCTCGCCAGGTTTCAACCCGTGCTGGCATTAAAAGGGAAGCTCAACCAGAAACATATCGGCGGTTTCTCCCTGCGGAGGGTACTGGTGGTTACGCAATTCGTCATTTCGCAGTTGCTGATCATTGGCATGATCGTCATCGCCAGCCAGATCCATTATTCAAAAACATCTGATCTTGGCTTCAACAAGGATGCGATCATTACCCTGCCCATTCCTATCAACGACAGAATGAAAATGAAGACCCTGCAGGACCGGCTTTCACAGTTGCGCGGGGTGGAAAATGTCAGCTTGTGCAGTCAGGCTCCGGCTGCGAGCTCCAATAACCTGACCACCGTACGGTTTGACAATCGCGTCAAGAATGAATCCTGGGAGGTTAATTTCAAGGCGGCAGATGAAAAATATGTGCCTGCCTTCGGACTTAAATTAGTGGCTGGAAGGAATATTTTCGCTTCGGACAGCAGCCGGGAAGTCCTTGTCAACGAGACCTTTGTAAAAAAACTGGGCCTTGCATCTTCACAAGAGATCATCGGAAAAATGGTCAGCGTCAGCGGCGATGCACCAGTGCCCATCGTAGGCGTGGTGAAGGATTTTTACAACCAGTCTTTCCGCCAGGCCATCGATCCGTTATCCATAACGACAAGGACGGTCAGCTATCAGAACTGTGCGGTTAAGCTGAACCTCTCCGATACAAAGCCACTCCTGGCGGTAATTGAAAAAACATGGAACGATACTTATCCCGACTATGTATATTCCTATCATTTCCTCGATGAACGGATAGCGAGATTTTACCGGATGGATAATGTCATGCTTGGCCTCGTGGAAGGCTTTGCCGGTATTGCCATCCTGATCGGCTGTCTTGGCCTGTATGGGCTGGTGTCTTTTATGGCCGTGCAAAAAACCAAAGAGATCGGGGTAAGAAAGGTCCTTGGCGCCGGGCTGCGGAGTATTCTTTGGCTTTTCGGGAAAGAATTCGCCCGCCTGCTCGTCATTGCCTTTTTGATCGCCGCGCCTGTTTCGTGGTGGGCCATGAATAAATATCTCCAGGAATTCAAATACCGCATCACGATCGGTCCGGGCATTTTTGCGCTGGCTATTCTTTCGACGCTGCTGGTCGCCCTGCTGACGGTTAGCTACCGGTCATTGATGGCTGCTGTCGCTAACCCGGTAAAAAGCTTAAGAGCTGAATAAACCGCCCATATTGCCGGCGCTTCGAGGGTCAGCCGTGCCCCGGCACGTCTTCTGATCCGAGTAAAAATACCCGAAATCGTAAAAAAATGGACCGCAGGGATAACCCCCGGCATAGGAAGGATACCTCCGATACCCTATCTTTGGAGCATTCTATTATTGCCATGCCAAATCTCACGCTCGAAAAAAGGCTCCATTATACCCTTCGCATAGCCGTAGCCATGTGCTTTATCGGTCACGGCGCCTTTGGGATCATCACAAAGTCGATCTGGTGTAACTATTTTGCCGTTTTTGGTATTGGTCAGCCCCTTGCGTACAAGCTGATGCCTGTGTTGGGCAGCTTTGATATCGTATTCGGCCTGATCATGCTATTATACCCCGTCAAGGCAATCCCGGCCTGGCTGGTGTTCTGGGGGATCGTGACGGCCTGTCTGAGACCGCTGTCGGGCGAACCATTTGCGGAATTCATCGAGCGGGCCGGCAATTTCGGGGCGCCGCTTGCTTTTTTGTTGCTGGCAGGGGTTGGACCTGTAAAAGGCTGGTTACGGAAGGTCGATCCAGCGCAGCCCGCAGATCACAAAACATTCGCACAGATAGCGATATGTCTCAGGATCGTAGTATTCCTTCTCCTCCTCGGCCATGGCTGGCTCAATTTCATCGAAAAAAAGGGCCTGATCGGTCAGTATACCGCACTGGGCTTTACCCATCCTGGGGAGACCGCCCAGGCCATCGGGTTGTTTGAAATGGTTGCGGCCCTGGTGATCCTTATCCGGCCGGTCCGCCCCCTGCTGCTGGGGTTCTTTGTATGGAAAATAACGACCGAGCTTTTCTATCCCCATTATGAAATATTCGAATGGGTCGAGCGTGGCGGCAGCTATGGCTCCCTGCTGGCGCTGTGGTTCGTGACCGGAAAGGTCGGCTATTCCGTAAAATCGATAGACGCCAGATTGAAGCCTCCTTTGTCCGCGTAGACGCGCAGTATATTTTTTCCAGCCTCTAAGGGGATATCCTTCACTACTATCTTTTGCCAGTTAGTCAGCCCGCCGGTTGCCGGGACGGCAAGTCCCTGGATCAGTCTGTTATTGCCGGAGGAAAATGAGATCTTTCCCGTGTCGGTCATTGCTGCGATCGTAAAGCCGATGTTATATCTCCCCTTTTTCGATACCTCGACGGTGTACTGCAACCATTCTCCATCCTCTATGCTGAAAACAGCATAGCCATTCGCTGCCTTGTCGCCGGCCATTGAGGGCCCGCCGTCTCCGGAAAGGATGGGCATTCCTGCAAAGCCCATGATATCGACCCCATCATTCCGATAGGTCCGGCCCCGGTTGCCCACCGTCTTTACTCCCGGCGTGTACTGATAGCTTGCCGTATCCCGGTCAAAATAAGCCAACCCCTGGCGACCCAGATCATAGTCGACTGCCAGGATCGTGGTGGGACCGGCGATGCGGTGTGTCTTAAAAGGCCGGGTCTCCGGCGTCCTCACCTGTCTGAACATGGCATCGGTGACATCCTTGTGCCAGATATTATTTTCGAGCCTGGTATTTTCCAGGAATTCATTCAAGGCCGATTGCGCTTCGGTGGCCGATAGTACTGGTCCTTTGCCATTCCAATAATCCAGCAGCTTCTGGTAAGAAGGGGTGAGCCTGACCTCCAGTGGATTATTGATACCGATCTTTTTCAATTGCCACCAAGCCCAGCCGATATCCTTGCTTTCTACCAGTCGTATTGCGTCCGTAAACCAGGTATTCGAGTTCTCTCCCGACTCTCCCATCCACAAAGGCATATTGTATTTTTCCCGGAGATCGGTAAAACGCCGGATAGCCGCTTCATCATTGAAGTTGCCGTATTTATGAAAGCTGAGCACCATGTTGTCGTCCCATGCCGGAAGAATACCGTTGTAGTTATTACCGAAGCCATTCCCTTCTATGATGATGATATGCCTTTTATCCACCGCCCGGATAGCCTTTGTAATATCCATCATCAGCTGCCTGAGCGGCTCGTTCTTTTTTTCGTTGGTGCCCCGTTTATCTTTCGGGTCTTCAAAGCCCCAGTTCGGCTCGTTGATGATATCATAACCTCCGATCCAGGGTTCGCCGGCGTATCTTTCGGCTAATTTCCGCCAGAGGGCGATCATTTTCTGCCGGTTGGCCTCGCTTTCCCAGAGGGAAGGTTTGGCTGGATCGCGGTCTGAAATATTCAGATCGTTGCCCTGTCCGCCGGGCGTAGCGTGCAGGTCAAGGATCAGGTACATCTTGTTTGCTTTACACCAGCTCAGCAGACTGTCCGTCATGGCAAACCCTTTTTCCAGCCAGGTATTTTTGCCTGGTACGGGTTCCTCCTCCACAGCCAGCGTGAACAGACGATAATGCATGGGAAGGCGGACAGAGTTGAATCCCCATGCCGCCATCGAATCGATGTCGATCCTGCGGGTATGCGAGGCCAGCCATCCTTCATAGAATTTCTCCGTTGCCTCCGGCCCGATCAGCTCGCTGATCTTTGCTTTTATCTTATACTGCTGACCGATATTGCTCAGCCGGAACATATACCCTTCCTGCAACATCCAGCCGCCCAGCCCCATTCCGCGCAGGATCTCCTTCTCCCCTTTCTCATTGACGATAAGGTGCCCGCTGGCTTTCAGCCATCCCTGAGTCCGGGCCGACGCAGGGCAAAATAAAGCGGCTACTATCATAATACGGATCATCCATTGCTGCATAGCGGAAAGATTTTCTGTTGTCGGTCGGTTCATCGTCTGTTTGTTCATGTTCCGTTTGTTCGTGTTTGCTGTTCATGGCCTGACAGCTCTGATCGAGTTTCTGATCTCGGTGCTGTCGGATTTATTAATAGCCTCTCCGTTACAATTGGTAAAATATACATAATTACCCCGGTCGAAAAACCGGTACACTTTACAACCTTCATGCTCGAACAGATATTCTACCTTATAGGTAGTATTATTCTGAGGGGGAGCAGTGACCAGGGGCTGCTGCGTATAACAAGCGGAGCAGAGAAAAAATAATAGAAGGGGATAATATTTTTTCATAAAAAAGCTTTCCTTAAAGATAAAAAAGCGGCCTTGTTATATTGTTGCCGTCCCCATATCTTAATCTGTACTTAATATCCGCACCGGTCTTGTCAATCCGACCGGGCCGTAGAGATTGCCCCTGGACCACTCCTTTGCAGCCTTGTTATTTTTCAATGACCTTGTATAGGCAGCCAGGGTCGTGATAATTTTAATACTGATGTAATTATCCCCCTTTTTTACGACCTGAGAAAGGTCATATACATGATTACCGTACCAACGTGCGCCCATCGGCTGTCCGTTCACTTCCAGTTCTGAGACATCGTTGATATGTCCGAGATCAAGGAATGTTTTACCGGTGGCATCATTTATCTGGAGAACAGTGTGATAAAGTATCGAACCGGCAAAGTCTTTCCAATCCCTGGTCTGCTGCAGATCCGTCAATTGGTCGAACCGGGTCTTTTTCGATACGCCGTCCACATGATCAAGGGTCACTTGCCAGGGGCCTTCCAACGATCTTTCTTTCAGGCCGTCTGTGTCGGTATGTGGCCAGGGTGCTCCGTCCACTTTGTCTTCGAAAACGATCAGTCGGGTCTCGGATGGACCCAATGTGATCTGTAGTTCGCCATCCTTTGTCCGGGGATACAGATACCGTCTGCCTGTCTCCGCATCCCATAGCCATGCTGCCTTCCTGCCCGCAAAGCCAGCTTTGAAGGAATGGGAATGCTGGGAGCTGTAATTGACAAAAAAGAAAATATCTCTTGCCGCATCTTTATAATAAAGCTGGCTCACATGATAAACGGGATCACTGATGGTTATATAGGGCGTCAGGGAGAATTGCCGCTGGATCTCCCGATACCAGGCCAGCAGGTCCTTGCCAGGGGCGGGTACGATGGCGCTGGTCTTTGGATATTTCTTCAGGATCGAAAGGCTGATACCCGTGATCCCTTTACTTTTTTTCTTATAGCCCTGCATGCCCGACGAAAAATGCGGAGTACTGGCCACAAAGATCAACCTGCCGCCTGCCGCCGCAAATTTCCTGATCGCCACTGCCGTCTCCGGCAAGAGGGTCTCTACTTCGACGAGGATCAGCGTGTGATACCGGCGCTCATTGTATGAAAGCTTGCCATTGCCGGACGAAGCTTGCTGGATGATGTGCTCGGAAACATAATCGCAGCCATTGCCATGCTGATGGATGGCCTCCCATACCTGATGGACATAAGATGGATAAGCCATGCGTGGAAAAGGGTCCCGTTGAAACCCATATTTTGAAGCGAGATCGGCCAGCGGATGGAGCACGGCAATATCCGCCTGCATCACCGAGTTCTGGAATACGGAAGAAAGTCTTGCCTTATAATCCGACCAGAGCCTGAACCAGGGCCACCAGGTATTGCGTTCGTTCAGGAAACTGCCATAGCGTATCCAGCCGGGGAACGGCGTCTCCAGCGGGCTGTAATTGAAGCCGTGCAGGATGGAATGCGTGACACCGGATAAATTGCTCTGGTCCCCCGTGACCTTTATCCGTTCGAGGGTAGTATTGAAGATCTGGCCGGTGTTCGTCATTTCCTCACAGCTGATCAGCTGTTTACCCGCAAGATGCGCCGCGGAGGAAACAAATTTATTGATCATGGTATAGCTCCTGCCGCTGCCTTTTTCACCGAACTCCTCTATTTCAGGTGTCCAGATCCATGTTTCGCATTCAGGGATGTCAATCATCATACTCGCCTCCAGCGGGTGACAGTCCATCCCATACGCCTGCATCCTCGATCGTACCCCATGTTTTTTACACCAGGATGTAAAGGTATGTATGAACCGCTCATGGAACAGGCTTATGCGGGTCTCTTCGAAATCGTACCGGATACGGCCCAGCATCGACAGCACCTCATCGGAAAAGACGGAACCATATTTCTCTTTTACGGCGTTGCCCATCTCCCCGACCTTAAAAAGCATATACGGGAAATAGGGTTTCAGGTCATAGCCTTTGCGTTGTTTGAACTGTTCGAACATATCGCTGCACCAGTTGGCCCCTTCCAGCTCGATACTGTCCGTAAAAAATGCTCTGAAATACACATTGAGCGGGCCGAGCCTGGCCGTCAGCTTATCGGAGAACCGGTCAAGGTAGTTCTGAACGGCTGCCTGCTCATAGTGATTGATCACCGGACCGTTGGCGCCCAGGGCGCCCTGGATCACCGACTGGAAGCCGGTGACTTTCACCAGATAATACAACACATGGTCACCCGGAGGCACCTCGATATCCAGCTGTTCTTTATCTAAAAGGTCGTCGAGGCCCGTCCCTTCCGTGAAGCTGTCCATCTTGCCAGGTGCAAGTCTCAGCATGAACAGCTCGCTTGTCTTGTTCTGATAATTGGAAGGTGGGCTGATACTGTCCAGCAATTCTTTCCGGAGAAGGGAATATTTCTGGCCGCCTTCGAGGTTCTTTGTGCCGAGGATGATGATCTTCGATTGCTCGCTTCGAGGCACGAACTCCCCGCCAAAAGGCCAGCCCGAGCCGATGATCATATCGCAGACCATACCTTTTTCTTTGGCCCCTTTGACGGTGGCTTCCACCGTGTCCAGCCATTCATCGCTGCCCCATGATAATTCTTTGATGCCGATGGCGTCCGCATTTTCATTCCATTTGATGGGATTGATCTCGACGCCACCGATGCCCGCCTCTTTCATCACATCCAGCTCGCGCAGCGCTTCCTCTTTTGTCACCCGGTCCCCGTTCCACCACCATCGCACGAAGGGTCGGTGGTTGTTCGCGGGATTGGCAAAGGATTCGAACAAGGGGTCATCGGTGGGCAGGGGATTACCGGCAGTGGCACCGCCCAACGACAAAAATGGCAAGGATGCGGTGGTCAGCGAAGCGATCTTTATAAAACGCCTTCTTTTCATATCCATGCTTTAAAGTTAAGCATCTGGCCCATAATATCCGGGCAGAAATATCAGGCGGAAAATAAGTTCGGGATGCGGTGAACGGTCAATTTTTATCGGTCAATCCCGGCCATTCGTCCGTGCGGAAAGGGGAGGCCGGGAGCCCTTCGCTATTGTACAGATTGGCTCCGGCCGGATCGCCGGCCCAGGCATAACGAACCGCCACCGGATGAGCGATCTGTTTATTGGAAACTTCTACCGTATTTCCTTTTATCGCGGCATCCGCCCATACGAATTTTTGGTCTTCTCCCGCTATGGAAAAATATTTCAGCTCACCCCCACCCTTCGCCGCGAGACCTTTGCCGGTATCGGAAAAGCGGATGATGATCTTATCGCCGCTGACCTTCATCGACTGGTACAAGGGGCCGGATGAGACGATCTTTTTTTCTCCATAGGCGATCTTTTCCGCCTGGAGCGCCAGCCGGCAGCCGATGTCCTTTTTATCGGAAGGGTGCAGCTCGTTCACGCCGCCGATGTCGATGGCTACGGCCATAGCCGTGTTGGGAACTTTTGCCAGGGTCAGCCGCTGCGCCTCGCGCAATTCAGCCCATTCGTTTTCCGATGGCTGCTGTACGGGTAGCTGAAAATTCGGCAGCTGCTGATAAATAAATGGAAAATTTCCCTGGGACCATTTCGACCGCCAGTCCCTGATCAGCGCAGGAAAAAGCGTCCGGTATTCATAGGCCTTATGGGTATTGTATTCTCCCTGGTACCAGACCACGCCTTTGATGGCATAAGGTTCCAGGGGCGCGATCATGGCATTGTACAGCGCCGTCGGAAGATTTTTGGCATCATAAACGCCCGTCTTAGCGCCTTTCGCCAGCATGGCGGCCCGGGTCGATCTGATCTTTTCATTTACAGCCGCCGTATCTTTTAAGAACAGCATGTCCTTTCCGAACTGCGGCAATTCCTTCAGTCCTTCTTCGCTGGTCCAGGCTTCCGCGACCGTTCCTCCATTGCTGGAATTGATGATGCCGACGGGAACATGGTATTTCTCATAAAGAGCGCGCGCAAAAAAATAACCCGCAGCCGTAAACGAGGGGAGGGTTTTTGGACCCGCCAGTTTCCACCCGGAAGAGCCGAAATCTTCCGAAGGGACAGCGCTGTAGCTGCGAGCCACAAGGATCTGGCGGATCTGGTCGTTGGCGGAAGAATCGATGTCCGCGGCATACAATGCCTTCACCCGGTCGTTGTTAAAATCAAGGACCATATTGGATTGTCCCGAACAAAGCCATACGTCCCCGACCAGGATATTTTTTATACTGATCTTTTCGGCAGCGCATTGAATGGTCATCTCGTAAGGACCGCCAGCCGGTCCCGCATCCAGGTCGATCTTCCATTTACCCGCCGCGGGAACGGTCGTCTTATAGGATCTTCCTTTAAATCCGATCACGACCTCCTGCCCGGCCATGCCCCAGCCCCATACCGGCTCCTTCCGGTTCCTTTGCAGGATCATGTTGTCACCGAACAAGGGGTTAAGGTGCAGAATGGGTCCGGCGCTGGTTCCCCGCGATGTCCCGGCAGAGGATCTCTCAGAGGGTTGGGCGTCGGATCGGGGCGACGTTGCGGCTCCGGGCAATGCCATGGGTCCCGGTTTCCGCGACTGCGCGAACAGCCAATCCCATACTTCCGGATCGGGATAGGTCTTTGCCCAGGCCCCATGTCCCACCCCGGGATACTCGGTATATTTCGGATGCCCGCCAGCATGCGCGATCGCGGCCACCATATTGCGCGAGCGTTTGACCGGCACCGTACTGTCCGCATCGCCATGAAATACCCAGATGGGTATATTCACCAGCGCAGCAGCAAAGGCCGTATCACCGCCGCCACATACCGGCATGGCCGCGGCAAATTTGCCGGGCTCCCGTTGCAGGATCTCCCAGGTGGCAAAACCTCCCATGGAAAGGCCTGTCACATAAATGCGGCTGAGATCGACGGAATTTTCCGCGATGAGCTTATCGATCGCCTCCATCGCCAGTTGCATGGGCCAGCTCGGTCTTTCTTTCATGCTGTGCGAAGGCGCGCCGAATGGGGTCTGTACCCAGACGGACTCGCCATCCGGACCACCGGCGGTCTTTGGAGGGCATTGCGGAGCAATGATATAACAAGGATATTTCTCCCAGAACGGGCTGGGTGTCCAGCGGAAAAATTGATAGCGGTTATCCAGGCCTCTTTCCCCGGCGCCATGAAAGAAAACGACCAGCGGATATTTTTTCCCAGGTTCCATTGTCGGAGGAGCGTATACGCGGTAAGGCAATACATGGCCCTCTTTCTCAAGGGTCCGGAATTGGAAGGATTCGAATTTTTTTTCCCAGGGCTGTAGTGGCGCTTTTACATAATCGGGCGCTCTTGGGTCCGGCGCCTGCGACATGGCCTGCGCCATGGTCGGTGAGGTGGGTACGGGTGTCGATGCAGAGGATGTGGGCAAGGTTGCCGCACATTCCCAGTTATCCGTACGGAAAGACCCGGCGGGCAGGCCTTCTTTATTGTGGAGGTCGCCTGGCGGATTGTCGGCCCAGTTATAGCGGACGGCTACAGGCTCCTTCACGTCATCGCTGGATACGGTGACAGTGTTGCCATTCAGAACGGCTTTTGCCCAAACGAATTTTTTGTCGGCTCCGGCGATACCAAAACCTTTCAGCGTAACGGGTAGTGAGGAGGCCGCCGTAGAAGTGGCGGCGGGCAACGGATTGGCGGATGTCCCAGTGGAGACGGGGACAGATTGCGTAGAAGCGACGAGAGTTCCGGTGAACGAGACCGTTATCTCCTTTCCTTTTATCCGCATCGAGCGATATACCGGTCCCGTATAAATGATATTTTCCCCATACGCGACATGACGGGCCGCTAAGGCCAGTCTGATCCCGACATCCAGCTTATTCTTCGGATGGATATCGGCCGAGTCCCCGATATCGGTGATCACCGCCATACCTGTCTTTGGGAGGGTCAGCGTCCTGGTCTGGGCCTCCCTGACCCATGGCCAGATGCCTTCGGAGGCGGTCTTTGCCGCCGCCCGGTAACTGGCGAGCTGCGCGAAAAGAAAAGTAAAATTCCCTTCGCCCCATTTCTCCCTCCAGTCGGTGATGAGCCGGGGAAACAGAACGGGATATTCGCAGGCATCGGCGATCCTGTCCCCGTTGCTTTCCCCCTGGTACCAGATGACACCACGGATACCATACGGAACGATAGGCGCGATCATCGCATTGTAACAATTGGCAGGAGGGCCGAACCCTCCATCCGGCGGGGTCGGGGGACGAGGTTTTGGTTTGCCCGACGCAGAATCCCATGATCTCAGCGCAGTCTGAAAGTCCGCCTGCTTTTTCGGATAGCTTGTTTTTGCGCTGTCGTACTGATCCAGCAACTTCTGATGCACGGCGACATGCCGGGCCAGGGAGAGATCCTGCTGCAAACCTGGGATGCTCACCCAGGCCTGCGCCGGGGTTGCTCCTTTGTAGGAGCCGATCATTCCCACCGGACTGCCGGTGCTTTTTCTTATCTCTTTCGCAAAATAATAACCCGCCGCGGAAAAGCCATGCCATGCCCAGCTGGCCGCCAGCAAGGCCGGAGAGCATACTACCCATCTTGCATTGAGCGAACCTTGCGGCACCGGCGCCACATCCTCTTCCGGATGCAGCGATGAGGCCATCGGCACGTAAAAAAAATGGATAAGCGAATCGGTTGCGCTGGCAATGCCCGCGGCGCTGTGCATCTCCGTCTGGATGCCAAATTCCATATTGGACTGACCTGACGCCAACCATACTTCTCCTACCAGGATGTTATGGATCGTTATTGCCGGTCCGTCACCTGAGATCTCCATTTCATAAGGGCCTCCAGATTTGTAAGACCCAAGCCTGATCATCCATTTTCCGTTGGCGGGCACGGTCGTAGAGATCGTCTGATCCCTGAAAACGATGCGGATCGTCTTTCCCGGACTTGCCCAGCCCCAGATGGGCGCCGGGATCCCTTTTTGGAGGACCATATTGTCGCCGATGATGGCGGGAAGACGGATCCCGGCCATGGCTGAACAGCAGCAACAGCAAAAGAGGAAAATCAGTATGACCCACGCACGGGCGGTGGCTGGCCTTATGAAGGAGATTGGAGTCGTGGCGATACTTTTAAGCATGCGCATCAGGGTTTATATTCCGATAATGTGGTGATCATATTTGTCAGCAGCTTTCCCGCCACCGGGTCCGTCGTGGCTTTTTCGAGCGCCATGGTGGAAAGGATCGCCATGCCTTTGTCCCTGATCTGCAAGATAGCAGCGCCCTGGATATTTTCCATGGACCGGGCCCGCCGATCCATATCCCCGTTCAGATAGCCATGCACTTTCATGTGTCTTGCGAGGATGTCCAGATTTGGCATGCGGTCAATTTTCAGCGTCCCATGACATACCAGCGGCAATTCCCTTTTGTTGTTATTGAAATAACGCAGGTCCAATGGACCGATGCCAGCAAAAACAGGCGATTCGGGAATGTCCATATTGACGATATCCGCTTCCGGATCTCCGAACGATCCTTTTATATATTCCGGGAACAATGCCGGCGCATAGCTTTCCGCATCCAGCAGTAACAGTTTCTTTCCATTCGCCATCAGCCCTCTTATTTCCTGTAGCTCTCCATTTTGCGGATCATCCGAGCCTGGCCCCCTGGCTGGCTGCAATCCTGAAAATACATACAGGTCGGCTTTCTGCATCAGGGCTTCCTTCACGGAATGGGCTGCGATATAGGGAATATGGAGCGCATCGAAAACCGCGGTGATGGAGTCAGGGGCGTACAGCACCAGCTTTTTTTCGCCGGTCCGCCCGGTCCCAACCCAGTCTCTGCTTCCGAGAATGACTTTATATTCGTTCGTAGAAAGGAGAGCCCCATCCACGCGAAGTTCAAACACCAGCCTGGCTTCTGTACGCCCTTGCGGCAACGATGCGGGGATAACGATGACCGGCTGCACCCACTCCCGTCCATAGTGTTTTACAGGTGGCACCTTCAGGCTGCCGGAAACCATTGGCTTTCCATCCGGACCGACCAGTTTCCATCCGAGGGTAGTTGCGGGCAGATCGCTGCCATCCTCTTTGTCATTCACGATGCAGACGCGGGTGGGCAATTTATCTCCCGTATAAAAATTTCGCCCCCAGAGTTCCGCGCTGACCAACACCGGCTGCAATGCCCTTTTCATCGCATAATATACGGGCCAGGGAGCTATTTTCTGCGCATCATAGACCGCCCTGAACCAGGTGATCAGCGCAAAATGGAGAACGCCCGATGCTTTTTCGTTCGTCCTTCGCAGGGCCTCTGCCAGTTCGGAGCTTATAAAGGCTTGGGATTCCAGAAAATAAGCGGGATCGCTGTATTCGTATGCCAGCTTGCCCACCAGGGTCTGGGGCGTCTGGTGCACAAGGGTGTAGAAGCGTGTCGGGTGACCCGTCTCGGCATTGGGATAACCGGTGGACATTTCCTGACTGATCAGGGGACGTCCCGGAGTAAGGTTCTCTTCCTGGAATTCGCCGTTGAACTGCCGGAACAGGCTATGATCATACCAGTTGGGATAGGAATGGATATCGTCCAGATCTCCATCGTCGATGGTGCTTAAAAAATCTTTTCCGAATTTCTTTTCCTTCCCCTTCCGCTTGTAATTCGAGTCGAAGACGACAGGACGGGTGGAGTCGATGGCGCGCATTCTTTTTACGACGTCCGAGATGATGGTCATTTTTCGCCGCGCCCTCGGGAGATCCGGATCGTTATCGTAGAACTTCATTTCGTTGTTTATGGTCCAGAGCAGGATGGAAGGGTGGTTCCTGTATTTCTTCAGCATGGCCAGCCATTCGTCCGCCCAGAGCCTTATCAGGCCGCTGTCCGGCATGGAGGTGGAGAGGAACAACCAGGGCCAGGTACCTTCAAAGCTGATGCCCACGCCTTTCCGGTCGGCTTCCGTGACCCACAATTCATTATAAGGAGTCGTATGCGTACGGGTGACTTCTATATTCCCCTCCTTCATGATGTCGTAGAAACGGTCCGCCAGTTCCCGGTTGTTGGGAGCCAGGGCAAAGGCAGTCTGGTTTCCTCCGCGCAGCCAGTACCGGTTGCCGTTGAGATAAAGGAAGCCATTCCTGGATTCAAAGGTCCTGAAACCGGAGCAGATGCTGGTGCTGTCCGTAGTTTGCCCTTCCGAGATCAGCCGAAAAGAGAAATCATAGAGATGAGGAGACTGCGGGCTCCACAGCCTGGGGTGAAGCCCCTTTATTTCATAATAGAAAGTCCTTTCTTCCCCGGCGCGGATCAGCGAGCCGGACAGGGCTTCGCCGCTGTAAAGAGCTTGTCCGTCTTTATCGGCAGGACCTTCCGCAGATGGAACGGCACTTGCAGATCTGATCCCGGTCGCGAGCGTGAACGGCCTATCCTTTCCCGTCGCATTCTTTACCGTCACTTCAAAAGCAGCGCCGGAGAGGCTGGGCTTGATAAAGACATCGCTGATCAGGAGCGGGTCCGTAATGATGAGAGAGACGGGCTGCCAGATACCAGCCGGATCACCGCCATAGAACCCATGCGCCAGGTCTTTCAACATTTTATTGGTTACTTCCACACTCACGGCCACGTCTACCACCTTGCCCGCATCCTGGATATTCTTTACAAAATCCCGCACCACTTTTACGGCGACCAGATTCTTACCGGCCCGGAACAAACCCTTGCCATCGACCCTGAAGTCGCCGAACATGCCGGTATGCTTTCCGGCCAATACCCCGTTGATCCATACCTCGGCCACTTTGGACACCGCATCGAATACCAGCTCTGTCGCTTTATCTTCAATACCTGATGGAAGCTCTATCCATTGACGGTACCAGGCCACATTGGTCTTTTTATAATCGAAGGTATAGTTCTCGCAACGTTCCGTTTCCTTACGGAAATAAGCGTCGGATGCTCCTTTGGAATGAGGTCCGAACATTTCTCCATGCAACCAGATGCGTATGGGGTTCCAGAAATCGGGGACCTGCATGGAATGCCAGTCCTTGTCATTTGCCGCAGGTGATGCCGCCTGCCGATCATCGGGCATCTGGTAGCTGGGCATGAACAGCCATTGGCCATTCAGCGATACCGATGTTCGGCCCGGGAGCAGACGGCTCACCGATATGGGTCGCCAGGCGGCACGTTCCCGTTCACGTCTGGCCGCTTTCTCCCGTTCGCTGGTGACCACTGCATATTCGTCGTGTGATACAGAGTTGAAAGGATCGGCCGAGAGGGCCGTAATACGGAGATCATCATAATCGGTCTTCAGCCAGCCTCCCCCCAATATGATTTTTCCAGCAGGCGCCAGACGGCTGTTCTTATCCGTGACATCGATCCTTGGGCGGTTCTCCTTTCCCAGAAATACCTGGATCCTGTTGCCCGCCACAAGGATCCGGAAATCATACCATGTGCCAGGCTGCGGATGAAAATCCAGGTTGCGCAGGGCGAGGAATTCATCGGTGCCCATATATCCCATCCGGGACAAGTAAATATTATCCTGAAGGCCTCCCCGGAACCCCAGGACATAGCGATCGTCGCGGTCTTTTTCACGAAACCCAGCCCAGATCTGGACCTGTTCTTCGGACAAAGGGGTCCGGGCGCGGAACCTGATCTCATAATTGCTGTCCGAGCGGTTGCCAAAGCTGGCATAAGCGTCCTTTGTCGTCAGCACCCCATCGGCTACCACACAAGTGCCGCGACCTTTTTTTTCGGTGAGCACGTTCTCCGAGTCGAATGTCGTTTTAAATCCTGTCTTGCTCTGCGCCAGAGAGGGGACGGGAGCCACAACGCCTGAAGCCAGAATGACGCCGAGGGAGGCAGACCATATAATGTTTACTTTTTTCATAATGAGCCTATTCACGATAGTCAGACCGGTTGCGTTATGGCCGGTCGCCTTCCGCAGCACCGAATGCATAATTGGGATGGTTGCCCATTTCAATGGTCAGGTTCCCTCCTCTGATAATATCCTGATGTGAAATAAAACCCTTTTTATACGCCTTGCCATTCAGCGTCATACGCTGGACATAGATATTTTCCGGGCCGCCGCCGACGGTCTGCACGACAAATCTTTTATTCCCGGGGACCAGGATCGAAGCCTTGTCAAACAGCGGGCTCCCGATCACATATTCTCCCGAGGCAGGGAATACCGGGTAAAAGCCCAGCGATGAAAATACATACCAGGCCGACATCTGACCACAATCTTCGTTGCCGATGGTGCCATCGGGCAGGTCCCGGTAGAATTCCTTTACGATATAGCGGGCTTTTTCCGCCGTCTTCCATTGCTGCCCTGCGTAGGAATATAAATAGGCGATATGATGCCCCGGCTCATTGCCATGCGCATACTGACCGATAAGTCCGGTGAGGTCCGCAAGGGCGTTAGAATCCGGCGGATATTTCAGGCTGAAAAAAGTATCCAGCTTGTTGGTAAATGCTTTCTCCCCGCCGAGGAGCGTCTCTAATCCTTTTACATCTTCCGGCACGAGCCAGAGATATTGCCAGGCATTGCCTTCCGCATAATCGGCCGCCCAGGGCCTGTAGGATTTTATGGGATCGAAAGGTTGCCGCCAGCCGCCATCGGACAGCTTGCCTCTGAAGAACTTCGAGACAGGGTCGAAATAGAGTTTGTAGTTCTTCGCGCGCTCAGAAAAATAAGTATAGTCGGCTGTTTTGCCCATCTGTTTTGCCATGAGGGCAATGCTGGCATCGCTGATGGAATATTCGAGCGCTTTGGCGACGGCACGGCTTTGCTTGTCCGATGGAATAAATTTCAGGTCTTTTACATACATCAGCCCAAGCGAGTCGGAATTGGCCGTGGCCTTTATCGCCGCCCAGGCCTTATCCGTGTCATAGCCTCTTATGCCTTTTATATACGCTTCGGCGATCACCTGCTGGCTGCTGATCCCTACCATGGTTCCTGTTTCATTGCCCATCAGATGCCAGATAGGGAGCTTGCCCTGGCGTCCATAAATGGCCAGCATGGTCTTCACCATGTCGTTCACCCTTTCCGGATGCATGATGGTATACAGCGGGTGAACGGCGCGGTACGTATCCCAGAGCGAGAAAACGGTATAGTTTGTAAATGTTTCTTTTGTATTATGATCGTCGTAAACGGCCGGGTCGATCATGGTGTGATACAGCGCAGTATAGAAGATCCTTTTATCCGTCCCGTTGCTGCTCTCGACCATTATCTTCGAAAGCTCTTTGTTCCATTTCGCGTCCGCGGTCGCCTTTACCTTTTCAAAATCCCAGTCCGGTATTTCTGCCTGAATATTGTCGAGGGCGTTGTCCGCGCTTACCGGAGAGATGCTTACTTTCAGTTGCAGCGTAGCCGGCGCTTCGTCGAAGCTGATCAATCCTTTTATCGCCTTGCCCTTACCGTTGGTGCCTTCCTGCAATTTGTCCTCATCGTAAATTTTGAAATTTTGTACGGGCTCGGAGGTCCTTATGGCAAACCAGAGCCGCTGGTCCTTAGCCCATCCTTTTGTAAAACGATACCCTTTGAAGGTGGTCGCGTCCACCTGTTCGATATGGGTGTCATAGGACTGGTCCTGGGTGCCCTCTTTCAGATCGATGATCACATGCGCGTCCTTGCCGGAGGAGAAATGATAACGGTGAAAGGCGACCCTTTCCGTTGCCGTCAGTTCTACGCCGATATGATAATCATCCAGCACGACGGAATAATAGCCGGGACTTACCCTTTCGCTTCTGTGGGAATAGAGCGAGGCATAACCGGACTGGTGATCTTTTTCCGTTCCTTTGTCCGTCTTTATGGCACCGGTATAGGGCATGACCAGGATATCCCCGAGGCCACCGATGCCCGTTCCGTTCAGATGGGTATGAGAAAAGCCGATCAGGATACTGTCCCCGAAATTATAACCGGAATCCCAGTCCCAACCTTTAAAAATATTCTCGGGCCCCGGCTGTATGGCCCCGAAGGGAACGCTGGCGCCGACAAAGACATGCCCATGACCGCCCGAACCGATATAAGGATTGACATAGGAAGTGAGAGAACTAATTGCAGGCGGAGGCGGGGTTTCCTGCAAGGGAATTTCCTTGCGGAGCATCTTTGCGGCATAGCCAGTCAGGTAGAGATAATAATCGGAGGGGATATCGCTGTCGAAGCTTACAAAATTGCTCTCGCCTACCGGCGGGTTTTTGGAAGCCTTAAAAATAGCGGTGCCCTCGTCGATCTCGTCGAACATGGCTATATACAGCATTTCGGCACCGCTCCGGAGGGCGCCAACGATCTGTTTCCAGTAGAAGCTGCCCCGGTTGCGCGGGATCTGGTCCATCGGGTTCTTTGGGTACATATTGTGCCAGCTGAATCCGGGGAATACCACCGGCACATAGTCCAGCTTATTCTGCCGGCACCATTCGATGTCCGCCCGGATCCGGTCACGGAAGCCCGGATAGGTCGCCTCCTGATATCTGCCCACAAACCAGGGCTGTACGATATCGGCCTTTCTCAGGATATCGTGCAGATAAGGGTCTGGGTCCGTATCCTTGTCGAGGTCTCTCCAATAGGTGGGCACGCCCAGCATGATCGAACAGCCACCGTACTGGGGATCGTTCTTCAGGAAATCGATGATCTTCTCCACGGCCTTCAGCCCATAAGCGCGACCGGGAAAGCCTACGCCCCAGAGCGTTACCAGGGGTTTCCCGTTATGATACAGATAGGTCTGCTTGTTACCCCTGCTGGTGATCCTGAGGCTATCCACCAGATTCTTCCAGTCATTGATCACCGTGATATAATCTTCTTCCTTCATGCCCGAGAAATCATACATCACGCCAATGGCCCGGCGATATTTCTCAGCCGCAGCGAGGGCATTGGCCAGCACGGTATTATTATGGCGCAGACTTACCGGGCTCTTCACATTGCCCACAAAACGCTGGACGAATACCCCGTCCACGCCGTATTCCTTCATCCATTTAAAATGCAGGTCAGTGGTGGAGGCGTCGTATGAGCTGAAAAGATAAGCGGGGCTGCCATCCGGCTTCAGAAATGGGGTCTTGTAGGTCTTTTTATATTCCGTTACTTCCGGCCAGAGATCCACCTTGGCATTACCCGGTCCGAATTTTCCATGGCTGGCGTAGTGGTTCCATCCTCTGCCCGCGCCATCGTCCGGGGCGTTGAACCAACCCTGGTATCCCGCCATGACCAATCCTTTGTACGAAGTAAATAAGGAAGTGGCGCTGTGTTTAGACTGGGCATCCACCCGGCCGAAATAAAGAAGCGCGATTGCAAACCAACATTTTTTCATCGTCAAAATATTATAGTTCAAGATCAATTTTTGCTATCCCGATCGCTCTGGGAGCGAAGACTTGTTGTTGGTGCCTTGTCGTCGACTCCCCAGCTCTTATTGGGCAAGGGGCCCATTTCCAGCTCGAGGGTGCCACCTGCCATAAGTTGCGCATGTGTGAACCAGGGCGTATTTAGCGGCTTTCCATCGAATGCGGCCCGCTGGACATACTTGTTCGTCTTTGAGCTGCCTTTGGCGATTACGGTGAACCTTTTGTCCCCGCCCAGGGCGATGGTTATTTTTTCAAACACCGGGCTGCCGATCGTATAGATTGGGATCCCTGGCGTGACGGGATAGAATCCCATGGAGGAGAACACGACAAATGCGGACATCCCGCCCCCATCCTCGTCGCCGGGGATACCAAAAACATTATCCTTGAACCAGGTGTCCAGGAGGAAGCGGACGCGTTTCTGCGTTTTCCACGGCGCTCCGGTAAAATTATACAGATAAGGAATATGAAAGCTGGGTTCGTTGCCCATCGAATATTGCCCGACCAGTCCGGTGGCATCGGGGAATTTAGACCAGAACTCAGACCGGCTGCGGCCCAGAGGTTCCCTGAACAGCTGGTCCAGCCTGCTCTCAAACGCCTCGCTACCCCCCATCAGGCCGATAAGGCCTTTCAGATCTTCCTGTACCTGCCACAGATAGGTCCAGCCGTTGTTCTCATCATAGAAATCTCTTCCTCCCTTTCCGCCATCATATTTGGGATCGATGCTGATCCAGTTGCCTTTGTTATCTTTTGGGATGAACATCTGCTGCTTATCGTTCCACAGGTTCTTGTAATTCGCTCCGCGTGAATGGAAGGTCTTATAATCTTCCAGCTTGCCCAGCTCTTTAGCCATTTCACCAACGGCCCAATCGTCATAGCTGGCCCCCAACGTCACCGCCACTGCCTGTCGTTTTTCAAAAGGGTTGACGAGCTCGATATTTTCTTTTTCACCCGGATAGAGTGCCGGGAAGTATCCTTTTTCCTGATAGAAATCATCCAGCGGACATTTGGGGCCGTTCCGCCAGGGCAACATGGTCGCCTGCATGGCGTTCTTCTTCATGCCTTCGAAAGCCAGGCTGGCATCGAAGCGTCTCAGTCCTTTCCGGTACGCATCGAGGAACACGATGGAAGAATGAAAGCCGTTCATACACGCATGGTCGCCAAAGAGAACGGGGAAAGTAGGCATCCAGCCACTCTGCTGGTACATCGTCACATAGGAATTGAGCATATCCTCTTCGAGAGCGGGGTCAAGGATCGTGCGCAGCGGGTGTAGGGCCAGATAGGTATCCCAGCTCCAGTCGTCTACATAAAAAGCTCTGGAGCTCCTGTGGATCTGCTTATCGAAGCCGCTGTAATACTGATCTCCCTCCGTAATATCCACCATGCGTTCATGGCATCTGTACAGGGCCGTGTAGAAAGCACGAAGCTGCTGGCTCGTCCCTCCCTCTACATTGATCTGGCCGACGACTTTCTCCCAGGTTTGCCGGCCCTGATCCTTTAGCTTGTCGAACCCTACCCCCTTCAATTCATTTTCAAAGTTCTGCCTTGCCTGGTCCGGGCTGATATAAGAGATGGCATATCTGAATTCGATGCTGTCCCCCGATCCTTCAGGGAAATCCACATATGCCCTGGTGAACTGGTCATCCGCCGATCTTCCTGGCTTCCGGTCTGCCGCCAGTCTTCCCGCCGACGACCCGGTGTCTTTTATAAGCACCGATCTCCCCGGAACACTGAAGATGCCGTACATATATACTTTTATATCGTCGTGATAGGTCTCGAATGCCGTGATTTCCCGATCAGAAATAAATTTCCATCCGCTGTTGCCCTTATTATACACATCGAACAACAGGGATCTGTGCGCTGCCTTTGAAGGAAATGCAAAACGATAAATACCCGTTTTTTTGCCCGGCACAAACTCGATCCTGATATCGTCATCGATAAGATAAGTAGAATAGTACCAGGGCCTGGTAATTTCGAGATCATGATCATAGGTCATCCGGCGTTTCCAACTGTCGGGACCCGGGGTTTTCACCGATGGTTTTATGGAAAAGGCCTGACCCAGCCGGTGGGAAACGATGATCAGCGGGAAACTGGAGATCTGATCGTCGATATAATCATTTCTTACCGGTGACATCCGCATCATCTGGTTGGGCAGTTGCATGGTTGGCCGGGTGGGCTGAAGTAACTGGGAAACATTCCCGATCGTGGGGTCGATATACGATGTATTACGCTGGATGTCTGGTGAGGCCGCCAGGATTTGTGGGCTCTGGGCAGTTTGTTGGCTCTGGACAGCTTGTTGGCTCTGGGCGCTTGCGGTCACCTGGACAAGAAAAGAAAGGATGAGAAAAGGGATGAACGTAGTTCTGGCCGATTGCATACATCGTTAGTTTTTCCTTTATAGAAATAACTGTAAATGTATCCGTTAGACAATAATTATTGATTAATAATACCTTAATCCAGCCGTTTCGGAAAAATAAACTGAAAATCGGGTCGTGGGCCATGGGCAGAGGTCAGCCTCCGATGACGGAAGCATAGCTTTCTTTGTAATCTTCCCCATAGATCTCGCGGTATTTTATATTATATTTTTCAAAGCTGTTCTTGGCGAGGGTATGCCGGCCCAGCGCGATCAGGCTTTTACATTTGAGCTTGAGGGCTATTTCATTCGACTCATCGAAGAAGAAGATGGAATCGCAGATCGTTATAATGCTTTCTGCGTTTTCCGCCAGATTCACGGCCTGACAATATCTGAGCAACGTGTCGATAATAAAATTGGATATCTCGGATTTGATATTGTCGAGCCACTGATAATCGGTCTGTGGGAGGAAAGGGCCCCTTTGGGTTATGGAGATCAGTTCATTGACCGCCTCCCTACCCTGGCTATTCCTCGAAAAGACAAGTACATAACGGGCAAAATCGACCTGAACATTATTTTCGTCCAGCTCCAGCTTCCAATAGCCCGACGCCTTGTTGATCGTGCAGCCTTCCATTTTTTCCAATATGTTCTTCAGCTTCGCAATATTGACCGAACGATTGTTTATGGCGTCTTTGATATGCCGGTCATTCCAGAGGGTTTCATTTAGCTTCTCCGCCGAGACTCCCTTATCATACCGGATCGAATCTATGGCCAGGAGCAGGAAAAGCTCCTTTAACAGGGGAGTAAACGATTTTGTCAGCTTTTCTCCAGCCACTGTGATCACTTCAAAATTGCCAAAAAGAAAGATCAGCGCTTTTTTGGGCTGGGGATCAGTGAGTGCAGCAGGGGCCGCGGGTTCAGCAAGGATAGGCGCGGTATCAACGTTAATGGAAGAGGTAGAAGAGACCTGGGATGCAGGAATGGAGGTTGCAGCAGCAGGATAACCCGGTGTATCTGTAGAACCCGGAGAGAGGGTGGCAGACCGGCGAACTTTCATCCCTTTCCGCAAGATAAGCACCAGCCCAAGACCCGCCAATATGCCCAGGACGAGAAACAGGTATTTATGATCCGTCGTTGCTGCTTCCACGGGGAGAATGGCGGTCAGTTTATTCGGAGGGAAGTTGATCTTGTAGATCTTTACTTCAGTATTGCCCAGGTTGCTATAGATCGTAACCCCGATCAGCAATTTGGACAGCGGGGAATAATACAGATCTGCAAAAGATTTGGTGTCATAGAAGGAGTAAGGGAAGGGCGCGCCCAGTAGTTCATAGGTCGGCGCGATCAATGAGCCTTTGATCAATTGCAGACTTGTATTGAATTTGTCTTTGGCAAAGATCAGCCCATAATAGCTTTTATCCGGGCCGTCGATGATCAGAGAATTGGCGACCACAAAGGGCTCTGCGGGCTCCTTCAGGGAGAACAGATTTTTTACAGAGCCTGTTCGCGTATTGAAAAGGGATAATTCATAAATATATTTGGGGTTCAGGAGCTGGTCCCCATTCTTGCTGCCATATCCACCCAGGATATAAGCCGTATCGCCATTAGCCGTTGCCCCCAATCCGGAAAGATATCTGGGTGTGAAATAATCTCCTTTTACCGACATGGTATCCCAGGTCTTTGTGGCCAGGCTATATCGCTGGAACAAGTTCTTATATCGCAATTGTCCATATCCTCCGATCATATACAGCGTGCTGTCGGTCTTCGAAAAGAACTTATTGACATGCCAGTATTCCGTTGGCAGACCGGGGGCGAAGTTCTGATCCCACTGGGCATCGGCAAAACTATATACCGCCACCTTGCGCTGATCGATATAAAAATTATACAATTGCTGATCGTACCGGTTATATATAGACTGATTGCCCAGCAATAGATTGTCATGTCTTGATCTCAGGGCAGTAGCCCTTACCGTGTCCGTCTTTACTGGCAGGCTGTACAGCGAATCGGAGGAGAGGATATACAAGCGGTCCTCTGCCGGAGAAAAAGCAACGCTGGATTGCCCTTTGATCGACAAGCCGGAGACCAGCGCCCAGTTACTGTGCCTGGGATTTATCCAGGATGGATTGAGCACGAAGGCCTTTCTGGATCTTATGCTATCCGTGATCGTATTACCGGAGGATTCATTTAATGGCCAGAAATATTTTTCCTTATCATCTGCATTTATGCCGATATTCTTGAGCCATATGCGGGGAACGTCTTCGGATTTGAAGCCTGGATAACTGTTGGCCCCGAAGCAGATCTTCAGGCAATTTCCGCTGTAGCTAAGCGGAGTGGTACGCACCAGCTTATTCTGGTGGAAAAGAGAAAGGCCCTTTTTGGCATCGATCTCCACCCGGAGTGAATGCCATTTACCCGACATCTCCTTTTGTTGTAACGGCAGGCTGATGGAAGTATAGGAATCGATAAAGATGATCTTGAACGCATTCTTGTGCTGATCGTACAGCAGGTCTATATTCTGATTTTTCTCATTGATGATCCTGAAAATATAGCCAAAGTAGGTATCGTAATCCGGGCCGAAAGCGATGTCGAAGGAGAGCGATAGCTTATCGGAGAAACAAAAGCTTTCGTCCTTGGTCAGATCGATGGATGTGCGTTTTTCCGGAACGACTTCCCTGCTCGCAAATACCAGCCCATAGGATTGAGCGTCAAGATGGCAGGCAAAGAAAAAAGTGGTAAAAGTTAAAAAAACCGATATTAGTGAAGCAGTACTCTTCATGTTTGGCAAAAAACGCTGAATTTGACCAAATTTCTCCCTTTTCGCCCAATTTCAGAAAAATATTTCCCCTTATGTTGGATTCACCGCGGCGGCTTTTTCCCCATTTCTCGCCGGAAGCCGGAACCATTCTTTGGCAAAGGGTTTCAGGATGGCCTCCGAGGCGGCGGGGCCCCAGGTCCCGGCCTTATAAGAATGTAGTTGTTTAGCCGGAGATTTTCGCCAGGCTTCGACGATAGGCATCACGACTTTCCAGGCGGCTTCGACCTGATCGGCGCGCATGAACAACGTAGCGTCGCCATGCAAAACATCCAGCAGCAGGGCTTCATAGGCTTCAGGCAGGCTTTCCGTATACGCGTCCTGGTACATGAAATCCATTTCTACCGGCACCAGTTTCATATGAAGTCCAGGCATTTTGCTTTCGAACAACAGGCTTATTTCCAGTTCCGGCTGGATACTGATGATAAGCCGGTTGGGAATAATATCGTCTTTGAAGATCTTGTGGGGGGAATCTTTGAACTGGATCACGATCACCGAGGATTGCCTGGGCATGGATTTTCCGGTGCGGAGAAAGAACGGTACTCCCTTCCAACGTTCGTTATCGATAAAAAGGCGGGCAGCCACAAAGGTTTCGGTGGTGGAGGTGGAAGACACCTGTTCCTCCTCCCGGTAAGCCGGCCTTTCGCCATGATTGATCTCTCCTTTGGTATATTGGCCGCGGACCACATTTTTGAACACATCCTGTGGAGAATAGATCCTCATGCTTTTCATCACCTTCGTCTTGGCATCCCTGATAAGCTCTGCCTTATAGGCGTCGGGGCATTCCATGCCGACAATGCACAACAACTGGAGAAGATGGTTCTGCACCATGTCCCGCAGGGCGCCGCTGCTATCGTAATAACCTCCCCTCTTGCCGACGCCTACTTCTTCAGCCACGCTGATCTGGATATGATCGATATATTTCTTGTTCCATAAAGGTTCGAATACATAATTGGCAAAACGGAATGCCATGATGTTCTGGACCGTCTCCTTTCCGAGATAATGATCGATCCGATAGATCTGTTTCTCTGCAAACCGCTTGCTCAAAAAACGATTGAGCTTTTTTGCCGTATCCAGATCGGTGCCAAACGGTTTTTCCACTACGATGCGGTCCAGCATGTCCCTGTTGCAGAGATTGCACTTGTACAGCGCTTCGGATAAAATTTCGATAAACCGCGGCGCTACGGCAAAATAAAACATCCGCGATCCTCTTTCTTTGTTCTGCTTGTCGAAGGAGTTCAGTTTTCCCTTCAGATCGGTGTAGGTCTCCTCTTTTAAAAAATCGCCATGTATATAAGAGAGCCTGGCGGCAAACTCATTCCATTGCGCCATATCCGCCCGGCCTTCCCGGCTGAATTCGTTAACACCGGATAAAAGATCTTTTTTATAAGCCTCCCCATCCGCCGCGAGGTAATCGACACAAAATATGGTGAATTGATCCGGGAGATGGTTGCCGGTATATAGATTATAAAGGGCAGGTATGAGCTTTCGCCTGGTCAGATCTCCTTTTGCGCCGAAAATAGTGATGGCCGCCGGTGGGGCTTTCTTTGTTTTCATTTTTCAAACATAGGAAAAAAAACTCACCCATGTTTAAAGTATTGTATGGCCCTTTCGTGCTTTTTCGCCGCTTCCATGGAGTCGAAAGTCCCGAGGTTTCTGCGCTTTTTTGTTTTGGCGTCTATTTTCCTGGAGTAGATGCGGTATTGACCTGATTTTAATTTACGTATCATAAATTAAGATTTTTATTCGCGTGGATTTTCCGTGGCCTCAAAGGCGCCCCCCGACCCGTTGTCCTGATCACTGCTATTTTTCGGAAGCGAATATGTTTTCGAAGAAATGCATAAGGTCCGAAACCGGCCCCTCCATCTTATTCGTCCGGTCATCCATGGCATTATCCTTCAGCACCTTTCCCACCTGCATTTCGGGAGGAAGATAGGTCAGAATGTTATGACGCTGCGATACCAGGATATGCTGGATCGTGCTGGTTTCGTTATTGACTGCCGGATTGACCACATTGCTTCCCGCCGCCGCGCCGCCCGCATTATTTCCAAGGGCCTGTTCGTGTAATATATCCTGAGCATTCACGGCGACCCTTTTCATAAAGTTCAAGGTGCTTTCATAAGAATGGGCACCGATGCTGCTGACGGTCCGGGCAATTCTGGATTCACGTCCGTGCAGGATGGTACTGAGGAGGGTATCACGATCTGGCTGGGTCAGCGCTAGCGCCCCTTCCGGATCTGAGCCGTAGCGATATAAACCAGCTAATACTGCCAGGGCAGCCGATTGTTCATAATAACCCTTATCGTCGGATAGAGCCGCCGTATTGCTCGCATCGTTCGGATCGATCTTCCTAAATGCTGTCAATCCCATTCTTTCCTGTACGGCTGTAACAATATTGAAGTTCATAAATTTCGTTTTTAAATGGCAAACTGTAGAAAATAATACCCATATCCGCAGCTATATCCGATAGCGTACTATTGAATATAACGTTACTATAGTATTATAAGAGAATACCATGCCACAGCATCGATGCCTGCTGATCTTCTACACATACCACACCCCGTCGGGAGCCAGGGAAATAAATACGGTTTTGTCTTTCGCGGGAGTCCGCGCCATGATGGGATCGCCGGAGGCAACACGGATGGTTATGGTATCCTGCGGAAGCCGGACCTCAATTTCGGAATAGCTGCCAAAAAAGCTTGTACCGGTGACTTTGCCGGAAAGAGAACCATTGCCACCGGCCACTATTTTAAAATCCTCGGGACGTATGAGCATACGCGGCCCCGTCGGCACTACGCCGGTCAGGTTTGCAATGGCCTTCGTTCCCGCGGAACTTAACAGATTATATTTGCCAAACAATCCCGCCGCATATTCGCTGACAGGCCGCCGATAGATCTCATGGGGAGTTCCGTGCTGAAGGATCATTCCGTCTTTCATGATCAGGATCATATCCGCCCACGAAAGGATATCGGGCGGATCATGCGAGACCAGCAGGACCGTCGTACCCCATTTTTCACCAAGGTCCCCGATAACGGATTTCAGGATATTCGTATGGGCCAGGTCAAGGTTTGAGAAAGGTTCGTCCAACAATAACAGTCTTGGCATGCCGGTCAGCAGTCTGGCCAGCGCGATCCGCTGTCTTTCGCCTCCCGATAACTGATCGGTCCTCCGTTGCAATAAATGCGATATGCGACACACGGAGAATAGTGTCGCCGCTTCCTCATCGGACAGTAAATTCTTATAGGACAGCAGGTCTTCTACCCGGTAATTGTTATGCAGTTCGAAATGCTGTGAGAGGTAAGCGATCCCCGGATGGCCGGGTATCAGTTTTTCGAAAGGCCCTTTTACGCTTTCTCCTTCGAAGGAAACCTCTCCTTCATCACGCTGGGTCAACCCTCCGATTATCCGCAATAGTGTAGACTTGCCCGAGCCCGACTCTCCGGCGATGGCGATCTTCTGGAATTTTTCCTGCGTGAACGAAACACCCTTCAATACCCACTGCTGTCTTTCCTGTTTGCGGACTTCCGATACGGTTAATAGATGCATAAGATCAGACGGAGTTTAGCCACCGCAAAGGTATTATTTCCCGGTCAACCATATCGTTTGCGTAAAGGCGCCGTTGGCCGCGATATCCCAGATCTCCAGACGGGCCCATTTCCGACCTGAAAGATCCAGCTTCCGGCTGATGGTCCGTTCACCAAAAGCCCGGGTATAGGTAAGGTCTATTTTATCCCGGTAAACATGCACACCGTCTCCTGAAATGATCTCGGCAAAGTTCAGCGGGAAGGTCCAGCTTGTGGTGAAGGTTATCATGGCCTTTCCCGACCCGTCCAGATTTACCGTGTCCCCCGGTGCTCCCCCACCGACGAGGAATGAAGGGATCAGCACTTCTCCCGTCGTGGAGAAAAAATCGCCCTTTCTCAGCACATCGAGCACCGGTTGCCACCCATCAACAAACAAGGGAAGGGACGGCAGCTTCAGGTAATTCACATTCATATGCGCATACATCTCGTTATCCCGTGTCACCGTAAAAAGGTCGGCCTCCGAAAGCACCTGTTTTTTCAGACCCCAGTTATTCATGTCGTCTATCAGGTCCAGCACTCTTTTCCCAAGCCTGGGCTGAGAAAGATCGGCTGGCATCGCCTTCCAGGCAGCACCGAGAAAATGATCCGACCGGAAGAAAGCCTCATTCTTGTACGCATCGGGAAATCCTGTCGACCCTTTTGTACGCGGATGTGCCGTCCAGGCCAGTCCATTTTCCCGTTCCAGCAGCTCCAGCATCCCGGCCGCATTGCCGATATGATAAACTTTGCCATAGACGGGATCATTGACCACAAAAGGGTCTTCCTTCTTCCTGGACATGATCCAATACACCGGTCTGGGGAAAAAATCCAGCCAATGCCCTCCAAAAAATTCGTTTGGCTCCTCTCCAGGCAGCAAAAGGAATTTCTCCGATGAGGCATTCCTGCAAAGCGCGAATAAGGCGCCGAGCTCTTTCAGCCGTTGCTCATCCGGTCCTTTGGGATGCGCCGTATAATGAAACTCCGCCAGATGAACGATATCGATGCCCATCTGCCGGAAAACCTTTACGAAATCCGGCTCGCCGGCGGATGAGTCACGGGCCGGCGAAGCACCGGCGAGCAGCACCTTCATCACATATTCATTATGAAAATGGCTGGACATCCTCTTGTATCCATCCAGCGGAAGATAACGATCGCCATGGGTGAAACGCTTCACGCTATCCAGCAAGTCTGCTGGCTGCTCCGTGCTGAGCAGACAGAAGAAATTCAGTCGCTGGGCGGTGCCCGGAGGGGCGTTGAACCAGGGAACATACCGGTGGTCTCCGTACAGATCCTGACGGATACCCAACCCACTTCCCTCCACCATCTTTCTGTACTGGCTGCCATGCCAGACAAACCGGAGATTGAATGCCTCGTCCAGCGGATAAAAATATTGGTGTGGGGGCGGGAACAGCGCAAGACTTCCTTCACTGGAAGTCCCGATGATGGTGCGGTATTTTACAGCCTCGCTCCGGGCCGTGTCCGGCAAGCCAGCATCGTCCAGGTTGCAAGTGACAGTCTGCAACCGATCCTGCACATCCGACCAGGAAAAAGAATTCCACGACCTGCTGACCAGCCCGGCATCATAAAGGATAGCCACGGAATCGGTTGTGGTGGTCATTACCGCTGCAATGTTGAACAGCGGGCTCCCGTCATATAACGTAATCTCCAGTGCGCCGGTGAAGTCGGCGGGATCACGCCTGTCCGTAGCAGAATGTCTCCCGGTGGACCACGAGCTTGACAGAGCAGTACCAGCCTTCAATTCCCCGATCCGTATAATCGTCCTCGATCCTTCGCGGCTGACCGTTGCCTTCCCTTTCAAAAGGCTGACGCGGAAAGAGGCAAATGGTTTAAGGGGGACTTTGTCAAAGAAGATATTCCAGCCATTCTGGGACACGAGATCGCGCTTACCTATGCTCAGCAGAAAAACGGGGTCTGCTCTCTGGATAACTTCCCGGAAAACTCCACTCCTTAACAACCCTATGCTTCTGAATAAAGGCTTACCGTCATGCAGGTCAATGATCATCCGTCCAACCCTGCTTCCGCCCGCGGGCCAACTGACCGTTAGTATTTTATCCGTCCGGATTATCCGGGCCCTGAAAGAAAGGCTGGCTGGTTTCAGGACCGGTGGCCGCTGAGCAGGTCGCTGGGCAATCGCTGAAAGAGTACAGATGAGCAATAAGGGTATTAAGATCATCCGTGTCATCGGCATCTATGTTTTAGTATATCGCTTTAGCGTAGATTCCCGGCAGATCAGTTTTGGCTCCAGCACCAGTTTGAGGGGTTTGTTGGCATAAGGATCTCCTTTACGGAGACCGTTAAAAAATAATTTAGCCGCTTCTTCTCCCATGCTGACCGTTTGCTGGTTCACCGTTGAAAGAGAGGGGGTCAGGTATTCCCCGAAGGTCTCGTTTGCAAACCCAATAATAGCGATTTCGTCCGGTATTTTTTTATTGGCCGATTTAATAGCCTGCATGGCGCCAAGTGCAGTATAATCCTCCACCGCAAATACGGCGTCTGGTAATTTTCGTCCAGACAAGAGCCGGTTCATACACTCCCTCCCCGACTCGATGCCTACTTTTCCGTAGATGATCAGGTCATCGTCGACCGGCAGTCCATGTACGTTCAATGCGTCGATATAGCCTTTCAACCGCTGATTGAAGATGCTTACGTGCTGCTGGCCGCCGATATGTGCGATCCGGTGGCATCCCTGCTCGATAAGATGTTTCGTAGCTTCGAAAGCCCCGGCATAGTCGTCCACCACCACAGACGACACCCCCAGCAGATCGCTGGCCCGGTCAAAAAGGATAAGCGGAACGCCCCGTCTTTTGATCTCGGAGAAATGGTCCAGGTTCATGGATTCTTTGGAGATGGAGGCCAGCACTCCGTCTACCCTGGACTGCAAAAAAGTCTGCACCCCTCTTTTTTCGTCCTCATAGAGTTCGTTGGTCTGGAAGATGAGGACATTGTAATTATTCTCATTGGCAATCCTTTCGATACCATGTACGACCGAGCCAAAGAAGTTTATTTCCGCGCTGGGAATGATCACGCCGATAATTCTGGATCTGCCCAGCCGGAGAGACGAAGCTATTTTATTGGGTTGATAGTTTAATCTGGCTGCCGCCTCTTTGACCCTTTTCTTGGTCGATTCTTTTATACCGGGATGATCGCTGAGCGCACGGGACACAGTCGCCGCCGTGATATTCAATTCGCGGGCTATATCCGTCAAGGTCACTTTTATAATGATATCGCTCATGAACCGGGTATGTGCGTATTATTTTCCGTTCAATTTCCGGATCAGGTACACCTCATCCTCGCGGTATGGAGCTCCATCCGGTTTAAATATATCATGAAACCATTCGATGGGCTGGCTGCCATCGGGCAAAGGAGTATCCCAGGCATAAATGGTATTGGTCTTGCCTGCCACAAATCCCCAGTTGATCGCGCCCACATTTTTTTTCTTCAGCACCGGCAGGACGGTGGAGAAGCGGCTATTCCGGGTACGTGCCATATATTCGGTGCAGATCAGCGGCTTGTTATTGGCTTTGAGTATTTCGATCACTTTGAGATGAGCCGACGCCTCATCATAATTGTGATAGGTGATCACATCGGAATTATTCAGTTGGAAGATACAGAGCGCCTCCATATGCCAGGCCCAGAGGCCGGAGCTCACCGGCTGATCGGGATTTACCTCTCGGGCCCATTGAAAAATTTTGGATAACAGCACGAGTGTCGAATCGCCCTTGCCCGAATTACCCGGTTCATTATAAAGGTCCCAGAGCAAGATCCGCTTGTCGTGCGCAAAGGTCGAGAGCACATCCTTTACATATTTCTCCAATCCCGAATAAAGGCTGGCATCGTTGGAAGCCGGCTGTCCAGGGTCCTGGACCCAGCCTGAATTATGTATGCCTGTCCTTGGGGCAGGCTGCCGCCCGATCTTCGGCTCCTTATTCCAGCAATCGTCGAAAAAAACAAACAATGGCTGGATATGATGTTTATCCGCAATGGATAAGAACTGATCCACTCTTTTCTTGAACCCTTCCGGGTCCTGCTTCCAGGCCAGGGAATGCAGAAAAACACGCATGGTATTGAAGCCGATGCCCTCCGCCCAGCCCAGTTCCTTATCGATAGTGGCAGGATCAAAGCTGTCCGCCTGCCACATCTCCAGCTGATTGATCGCATTTGCCGGGATATAATTGGCTCCGGTAAGCCATTTGTGCTCACTGTACCAGGCATTCGCTTTTTCGGCCGTCCATACTTTTCCCGTTGCGACGCTTGACCCCGGTTCGGTCTTTTTAGCCCGCTGAGCCTGTCCTTCTATTGAAAATAAAGACACCAATAATAATGCTAAGACCTTGTTGCGTATCCGCATGATAAATGATTTATTAATGATTGAATTTCTGCTCCAGCATCTTCATGAAATAGCCGCCTACCACGCTGCGCGCCTGGAATCCTATGACCTTACCATCCATGGTCTCGTGCCAGTCGCTCAGTGGCACGCGGGTGGGCGATCCGGTAACATATTTATAGACAGGCTTTACCAGCGCTTCAAAGTCAGGCCGGTCGGTGGCCAGCGTAGCGGTCCAGAGGATCCAGTCGCTCTTTGTATAAGTCTTGCGGCTGTCAAGGGGCAGGCCGAATTCATTTTGTTTGCCCAGATAGAATTTCACCTCTTTATCATACACGGCCCTTGGGAAGAGGTCAAGGCCCAGCACCTTGTCCCATACCAGGTTGTATTTCTGGCTCCATGTCCCTTTCTTATCGAAGGTCAGCGCAAAATGATCACCCTCATCACACATCTTCGCCCAGCGGGCAGCCATATCCTTTGCAATGGCATGGTACTTACCGGATGTCGCTTCATCACCCAGCATATGCGCCAGTAAGGCATAAGAGCCGATCCCCACGATGGCTTTCGCAGACAGGTTTGCATTCCGTGCGAGGTGACCGGCAAAATCATCCGTGCACAATTGATTGGCTGGATCGAAACCTTCCTTTACCAGGTAATCCGCCCAGGTCGTCAGGGTCTTCCAATGTTTTCGGGCATAAGCGGCATTCCCTTCCGCCTTTGCTATTGCCGCCGCCAGGATCGTCATATTCCCGGATTCTTCCACGGGCATCCCTTCGCCATAGACCTCTCCATTTGCGAGGGGATAGGTGCCGAGGTCATGCGGCGAAAATGCATGGGGCCATTTCCCGCTCTCGGAAAAATAAAATATACCGTTCAGCATCCCTTCCATCAGCCTGGGATTATACAGCAGGAATAAAGGAGCGGAAGGATAGGTCACGTCCACCGTATTGATACAGCCGTTGCTGAAATTCTCCTTGGAAAGGAATAATAGTTCTCCCTGCGGGCTCCGGATCAGTTTGTGCGCCGCAATGCTTTGCCGGTAGGCCAGTTCGCAAAGGCGGGCATAGTCTTCACCGCCTGCCGCCTGCGCATCCGAACGCAATTGTTTGTCAAAGGCCGTACATTTTTCGGCGATGGCATGGTAATCGCGGGCTGCGAGGGCCAGTTGCTGTTCCATAGTGGCTCCTGCCTTCAGCCTCCACCATGGCCGCAGGTTCTGCCCAAAGAACTGAATGGAATACAGATCATCGTAGCCGATCAGGATCAATTGCTCTTTTGGCGTATTCCCGATCTTGCCCAGATCCGCGATCGTATTCAGCACGAGATGCTTACCGGACAGGATATTCTCCGCGACCGGCGAAAAGGAATTTTCGAATGAGCGGATATGCGTGATCGTTTGCCGGACGCCGGGTGCAGATGGCACCGCCACAAACATATAACCCCAGTCGATCCGAAGATCATCTCCTTTCTTCTGGAGGACAGGTTGAGCCGTGGTGCCCGCCTTTAATAAAGAAAGACCGCCGTAAGCCTTTTTTTCAGCACGTACTTCCTGGAAGGGCGTGTTGACGGCAATATCGGTAGAGGCCCCGATATAAAGCGACACTTCATGGGCCTCCCCATCGTTGGACCTGACCTTTGCCGAGATATAAGATACTGGCCTCGACAGCAGGTCCAGATCATTCAGCAACAAAGGGGAAAGGAAGCTGACCGAAAGGTCTGCCCCACCACAACTGAACGCATATATGGTGTTGGTCGCGCTCAGCGTAATACCTTTTTGAACTGCCGTCAATACGGAAGACGTTTGCATGGGTGCGGGCTCTTCGGAAATGCCGGCATCCAGCAAGGCTCCGCCCGCCGTATTGGCGACATGGATAGCCAGCACATTCTGCCCCTTTTTCATTTTGTCGACGAGATCATCCGGCAGGGGCAGGTAAATGAATTTATCCGTCCATCCCTTATGGGTATAAACGGATTCCCCGTTGATAAAGACCTCTATATTATCATCATGCCTCAGTTTCAGGAACAACTTTCCGGAACCGGCGCCATTCAGCGTGAATATCCTGCGCATCCATAGGTTAGCCGAACGCCAGATGGTTTTGGACACTGCCTTTTTGTCCCCGAAAGGAGCCATCCCTTTTTTCCATTGGTTGTCCTGAAAATCGGAGCCCATCCATCCTTCCGCCGGAGTGGTCTCGGTATAGGCGGCTTCATAATTCTTTTCATCGGCGGCCGGGACCACCGTCCGCCACGTCTTTCCTTCATTACCCATAAAACGATAAGCAACCCCATCTACTTTCAGGATGCCGGTGAGCGAATGGTCAGCGCCCGTCCAGTGTTTGGTTGGCGTTGCCGACAGTTGATCGCTGGTGGACCAGATGCTGAAGTACGGATCGTGCGTGATCAATGGGTAGGCGGGCGCCCTGAATTCCTGGGCATGCAGAACAAGGGTCTGTAAGGCGATGCTTATAACAACAAACAGCTTTTTCATATTTTTTTAATTTGGGATCGTTATCGCCACTCCTTCTTTGACCGGCTCGCCGAAATGCGGACTTCCGTCCTCGTTCCAGGTGAACCGTTGCGCCCGGGGCGACCGACTTTTGCCACAACCCTGCCCGGGCTGTGAATTGGCATGATATAAGATCCAGTCTTCCCCGTGAGGGGATTTAAAGAATGAATTATGTCCGGTCGCGTACACGCCGTTTGCCGGTGATTGCTTGAATACGGGCTCTGTGCTTTTCTTCCATTTCGATGGATCTGTCGGATCGTCTCCCCCGGTAAAGGTCAGCAAGCCAAGGGCATAATCATCCGTCCAGCAGGCACTGGCGGAGTAGACAATAAAAAGCTTGTCTTTATGCAGCAAGGCCTGGGGACCTTCATTCACATCGATATGCGGAGGATCGCCGGCATGGTGCAGATCGCCTTTTTGCTCCCAGCCGAATATGGGGGAAGAAATAAGCGACCTGCCGCCCTCGATCGTCCATGGGTTTTTCATTTTGGCGATATAAATGTTCTGTTGCCAGTTACGGTCATCTTCCCATCCCGACCAGGTGATATACCATTGCCCTTTATAGGAGAATACATCTCCGTCTATCGCCCATTTATCCGAAGGGTCCGCTATTTTTCCTTTGAACACCCACTCCCCTTTCATCGGATCGGGTGAGGCATTCTCGAGGACATAGAGCCGGTGACCATGGTTGTTTCCTCCGTCTGCGGCGAAATAGGCGTACCATTTGTCTCCGATGAACAGCACCTCGGGGGCCCAGAGATCCTTCGACCAGGGCGTTCCGGTGGGAGGAACAAAAATAGTTCTGGACTCCGCCGTCCTCAACCGGGCAATGCTGGCCGACTTCCACAACACAAGACGGTCGCCCATGGTATTCGTGTAATAATAGTAGCCGTCCTTATAAAAACTATACGGATCGGGTCCGGATGGCAGCACGGGATTAACAAAGGTCTGCTCCTGCGGATCCGCAAGGGCCGCCGAACTTGCTGTCCCCTGCGCAGCTACCACGGGGAATGCGGAGATCCGCAACCTTGCCCCACCCATCGGCACCAATATGAGTTCTTCTGTTGCCTCATCGGTTGCCACAGGGCTCTGCGGCAATACGGCGCATAATCCATACTGATCGATCGTCCAGGAGGGTATTTTCCGTCCCTTTGCCCTTATTTCAATTGGTGCTCCGGAATTTACAAAAGGATTATCGTCGGCGGGCCAGGGTTTGCGGATAACCGAGAACGAATGCAACAGGTCTTCATCAAGGACAAGGCCATAGTTCCAGGCCGATGCCGGATAAATTTCAAAGGAAGGCCAGTTCTCCGTATCCGCATCCTCCTGCCATTTCGAATCTCCCTGCGCCGTTTCCCGGCTGTTCTTTTTCACATACTGTTCGGCTATTTTCAGCGAGAAGGTCAGCGGGCCATAGTTTAGGCTGATGCTGTTCTTATTGTTTGTCCATTTCCGGACGGCCAGTTCCATGGGAAGCTCCAAGCTGATCTGGTCCCCGTCCTTCCAGATCTTTTCCAGCCGCAGATAACCACCGGGGGCCGCAGTCACCATGATCGCCGCGCCATTTACCCGGACGACCGGAGCCTTACACCAGGCGGGGATACGCAGGTACAGGGGAAAGCCGACAGGCCGGACAGCCTTCACTTCAAATGTTATCGTTCCCTCAAATGGGTATCTCGTTTTTTCCGTCACCGTCACGGTAGTTCCGTCGGCTACTTTTGCCGTCAATACCCCGTCCGAATACAGTTGAGCGGCAAGCCCGTTGTCGGGAGTGGCCATCCAGCAGTTCTCCGCATAATACACCCAGCCCGCGGCATGGTTATGCTGGCAGCAACGGCTGCTGAAAGGGTTCATCATCAGGAAAGGCCCCGAATTGTCGATGCCCGGCGAGTGGTTCCTGCTGTCGCTGACCACCATGTTCGGGGCGGTCAGGTACCGGAGTGATCTGTAATCCGGCATAAAGGCCGCAGGGAAAGTATTGAATGCGATATCCTCGCAATTTTCCGCCCAGCGGGTATCTCCGGTGGAACGAAGCAGCATCTGATCGGAAGTCATCTGTTCGACCATACCACAGGTCTCCGTGGCTTGCCGCGGATCATCATATCCTTTCCGGGCATTCTCGTCTGCGCCAAAAAGGCCTCCGGGCACATGTCCATAACGTTGCCTCACCAGGCTGAAATCATTATAGGTCGCATCCAGGTCGGTCTGGGAATGTGTCTGCATATAATATTCTGCGGGCTCCCGGAAACTCTGTGCGATGTTTACATTGTGCCAGTTGGGTAAGTTATCTTTCTGCCGCCAGTTGGCCGTGTTGCGGTCGATCTTTGTGGCGAGGTCCAGCAACCAGGGCTCGGGGCTGCGGTTGTACAACCAGTAGACGCTATACAAGTTATCCCCTCCCCTGCTGTTCTCCCAGTAATCTTTCAGGAACATGGAGTCGGGAAGGGAAAGCTCCCATTTAAAATACCTGGCCATAAATGGCAACACTCTGCGGTCGCCGGAATATTCATACCAGGATTGCAGACACCAGAGCATGGGCATATTGGTCCAGAGATCCCGTTTGCCTTTGTGCTCCACCATCGGTCCGAAGTCGCCGTCGGCCCGCTGACCGTTCAGCACCGTATTTATCCAGAATGTGGCCTCCTTTATTATTTTCTCATCCCGCAGCATATATCCGATATTGGCATATCCTTTCAGCCAGTAGGGCAATTCTTCCCAGCCCCATTTCCCCTTTCCTTCCTTGTTGAGCCAGGCATTGTCTTTTTTTGACAGCCAGATGCTGATCTCTCCAAGGTGACCGGTGAGGCCATCGCGTTGTAATTCCAATTGCTTCTTCAGCCATCCTCCGGGTTTAAAAGCCGTTACGGGCAGCTTGGCAAAATGGTCCTTTAACAAGGGCGCCCGGTTGCTTATATAATTTCGGTTGGCCCCTGCGTTGGAGTTGCGGACAATCCCCTCTGCCCTGACAGCCTCCTGTGCCGGGCATTCCTGCCACAGCAGAACAAATAGAAACAGGCCTTGCAGGATCATTTTCATCGTATCTAAGATCGGATTATTATTTAAAAGGACAGTTTCTGCAAAGGCGATAAAATACGGTCCTCTCTCCCGGCTATCTGGATGGCAACCCTTGCAAATAAATAGTTCTGCCCGAAGTTTGCCGGGATGGCCACGTTGAGGGAAATATTATTGGGATCTGCAATAGCGGCCCCATTGAGATCGGACCTGCCATTGTTGACATCGCTGGACGGGAATTCAGTTTTGCTGATAAAGAGGCTGACACTCTGTATGTCCCTTGCGGTAGCGGGGTCCGTGACGATCTTTTCCGCCTTGAACTTGGCGGAGACATTTCCTCCGGCGGCCGTGATCACGGGAGTGCGGATCATATAGTAGGGGATCACATTCAGGTCCATGGTCTGATTGCCCTTCATACTGATCGCCACGGAATCCGGTGACCCGCCTGCCGTTGTTGGCCAGATAAATGGGCCCTGATCATTCTGGATGACCAGCTTGTAGCTTCCGTCGAACAGAAGGGCGGAATAACCGCCATCGGGAGCAAAGGTATTGCTGACATTGCCGACGCCATTCGAATTATAAGGGATGGAGCTGAAAGATCCTATTTTTGCGACCTTGCCGAAACCATACTGGTATAATTCGAGCGGCACCTGGTTGTATTCCACGCCGATGGCTTCTCCCTTGTAGACAATATGACCAGAGAGCGTAGATGAGGGAGCGCTGTAATTATCCTTCTTACAAGATATCACCCCGGCCCAGCCAGCAAGTAGAACGATATAGAGGGATCTGATTTTCATAATGTGCTATTTTATTGGTGAGCCTTATTGATTGGGTTGTTTTACGATCTTTGGATTGGATGCCAGCACAGCGGGATCAAAGGCGGAGTAATAATTGCCAAGACGGAATTGATTGATGCCGGTAACTTTTGCGGGCAGCGTTTCCTGAAACAGCCATTTGCCATTATTGGGACTTGCAGGATTATAATATTTATACGGCCACAACCCCCATGGCTGGGTGCTTCTTTTTGTGGCTACACCGATATTGGTCAGGAGACTGGCCCTGGTCGTAGGCGTGCCGTCCCATACCTGGGCCGCGATCCTCCAGCGTTTGTAATCATAGAGGATATGGCCTTCGAAGGCCAGTTCGACCCGGCGCTCATGCACAATCCGGTCGAAGGTAACATCCCCATTGGCCAGCGGAATGGTAAGTCCCGCTCTTGCTCTTATCTGATTCAAGAAACCAACGGCCACACCGGCCTGTCCCAGCTCGAATGCCGCCTCCGCCGCATTCAGCAGCACCTCTCCAAACCGGTAATGGATCAGCGCCACATCGCTGCCCCTTCCTCTTCTTCCACTGCCCACTGTAGGATCCAGATATTTCCGGATATAGAATCCGCTCTGCGTCCGCAGATCGAGCCCGTTCACCGGCCCATCCTTACCCACTACCTGAACCAATGCCGTGGTTCCGGGCAGCGCCTTGAGCGTCCCGGCCTGATCGGCAGTGAGGATGCTGTTATCGGCCAGTACATAACCAGCCCAGATGTCCACCGTGCTTCCCTTGAACTGACTTCCGGGGACCAGGACCGTGCCCCGCAGGCGTGCATCCCTTCCCGCAAAAATATCGGTCTGGTTGGTATAATAGATCGCGTTGCCGCCGCCATCCGTCGTAGGGAGGGGAGCATAGGTATTGTCCAGCTTTTCATAAGCCTCCACTAGATTCAGCGAAGGATCCAGACGTCCGGCATCGCCACCCTCATCCGAAAAAGAATAAGGCTGATCGTTTGTGGTGAAAGCATGGGTCTTACCGGCCAGCGCTTTGTAATCGTCGACAAAGATCGATTCCTGGTTTACGGTGCTCTTATCGGTAAAGATCGCGGCAAAGTTGTCGGACAGGTCCGGCAATACCTTATACAATTTATACGGGCCGGCGTCGCCGTTGATAAGCGACTGTGCCACCGCCAGCGCTGTCGTATAATAAGCGGTCGCTTTGCTTGCGGGGATACCCACCTCGCCACCGGTTAATGCTACCTGTGGAGTGGTGGCGCCATATTTTGCGATGGAGGCGGCGTATAAGGCGGCCCGGGCTTCCATGGCCAGCGCAGCGCCTTTCGTTGCCCTCGATTTTTCATTGGGATCGGAAGGCAGCAGGTTTTTTATGGCTTCCGCCTCGCTGATCACAAAATCATAAATATCGGATTCTTTGGCCCTGGGCATCTGCAGATAGGAAGCATCCCCCTTGTAATTGTATTCCAACGGAGAAAGGATCAACGGAATGCCCCCCATTCTCTTGACCATTTCAAAATAATAATTGGCGCGGAGAAACCTTCCTTCTGCGAGGAACCTGGATTTATCGGCCGCAGCCAGTTTTGTGGAGGCGCTGTCCCGCTGGATGAACAGGTTCATATCACGGACATAGGCATAGTCGTAGCTCGCCCATGAACCGTAGTCCCAGCCCGTCCGCTGGACAATATTATAGGCACCTCCGTCTGAAGGAAAACTCTCACTGAAATCCGCAAAGGTCGACCAACTGCCGTCAAAGTTGGAAAATTCCACCTGCCGGTTGTACAGATCCCCGAGGATGGAGATCACCAGCGCGGGATCCGAGAAGGCTACATCCGAAGGCAGGATCGAATTGGGTGGAATATTTAAAAAATCGCTGTCTTTTTTACATCCGGGGAGGAAGCCCAGGAGAGAGGCCAGGATGCTTATACAGAATATCTTTTTCATTGAATGAATTATAGGTAATGAATAAATTAGAACGTAAGGTTGCACCCGATGTTCAGCACTCTGTTCTGGGGCACCTGCAGACTGTTATCATCTATCACTTCCGGATCGACGCTGTATTGTTTCAGGTTGTCGAGAGAGAACAGGTTATACGCATTTACATAGAACCTTGCCCTCTGGATCCTGACCTTGTTCAGCAGACCGGCGGGCATCGTATAGCCCAGCTCGATCGTCCGTGCCCGGATATAATGGACGTTGTGCAGCCAGAAAGTGGAATTGGCCGCTCCGTCATGGCCGTTATCGTTCCCAATGGAATAGTCGCTGTGACCGAATCCGGGGTTGTACCGGTTGGCCGGATATTTACCGGGTACCCACGCGCTGTTGGGGTCGAGAGGATTTGTATGATGCCATCTGTCCTCGAATATCGTATTCAGGTTTCCGTTGTTCTGAAATGCCCACCGCGATTCCCAGTTCTGATACCAGGTAAAACCCGCTGCGCCGGAGAAGTCCGCATGGAAATCGAAGTTGCTGTAGGCCAGCCCGATGCTGAACCCGAAATTGGTAGTCGGCTGCGTCCCATAACCATAACCGATCGGCCGCTGATCGAGCTGGTCGATCTTGCCGTCCCCGTTAAAATCTTTGTAGATGAGGTCCCCAGGCAGCAGTGTGGTATTTCCTTTTCCGTCATTATTTATTTTGTAATTATTGATCTGGTCCTGGGAGGTGAACTGGCCCGTTACGACATAGCCCCAGCCGATATTGTTATACCTGTTCTCGGAGGAAGTCCGGTATTGATCGAGGGAGTTATAGAACGTGGGTTTATAGGATTGGAGGAATTTGGATCGGGTATAAGAGAAATTGCCGCTTACGAGATACCTGAGCTTTCCTACCGTTCCCGTATAGGCGAGGGACATTTCTCCACCATACTGCGCATCGCTGTTGAGGCTTTCCGGTGGTAAGGAATAACCCAGCTCGGCCGGCAGCACGATATCGTATTTGGTGCCGGGCAGGCCGGAGCGTTTGCGATAAAAATATTCGAGGCTACCGGTCAGCTTGGATTTAAGGAATCCAAAGTCGAGTCCGATATTGGAAATTTTACTGGTCAGCCAGGTGACGCGGGTGATCGGTATCCCCTGATCCTTCGAGGTGGTCACCGCATTTCCGTCAATGATGGATGTACCTACGTTATAAGCATACCCCGGAAGATAGGCATAGGGGGCTATGATGGGCCTGGTGGCATCCGTAGGCAGCCTGTCATCCCCCGTCTTACCATAAGAGGCCCTCAACTTAAGATCGCTCAGCACATTTTTGTTGCCGATCAGATCTTTCATAAACCCCTCTTCCGTGATCCTCCAGCCAGCGCTGACGCCTGGGAAATAACCGACCCGTTTGTCGGGCGCGAAAAGATAGCTGGCGTCCCTTCTGGCGGATGCTTCGAGGAAATACTTATTGGCATAGCTGTAGGTCACCCGGCCGATATAGCCGATCCGCGCTTCCTTATCATCACTGTCCTGGTACTGATCGATGATGGGGAAATAAACGAGCGGAAGATTATTCGAGATTGGAGAACCATGGATCCAGTTGCGGATATGTTCGTTTTCGATCCTTTCTGCCACGAAGGTGGCCCCGACCGAACTCTCGCCAAAGGTATTATTATAGTTCAGCTGGGCCTGCGCCGTGGTATTGATCTGCTTGATCTGTTCGCGGTCACGCCATGGGTTGGTGCTGCCACCCGTAGCCGCATAGGTCTGATCGTCCGGATGGTACGTGTAAGCCTTATAGGTATATTCCTGGTTGTTCTCTATATAATCATAAAAATAATAGGAATATACGACCCTCGCCGTCAGCCCGTCAATGCCCGGGATCTTGTATTCCGCATTGGCATTGGTCTGCACGATCCGCTTGTCGCTGCGAAAATGCCCGGAAAGCGCATAGCTCAGAAAAGCATAGTTGGATTCCAGATGCGGTCCGAGGTCATTCAGATATAATGGATTATCGTTGGCGAATGGTCGTTCTACGGGTGTATTCCGCAGGATCGCCAGCCGCGACAGGAAATAATCATCCCCGCCTGGTACGCCGGGGTTCTCATGGGTCTCGATCGATCCGCTGACATTCACGCCTACTTTCAGCCGTGGCGTGATCTGTGCGTTGACATTCGAGGTGATATTGGACCGGTAATATTTATATTCCCTTCCCGACTCGGAGGCCTGGAACAGATGCGTTCCGGACACATAATAATTGACCTTATCGCTGCCCCCGTTGATATTCAGGTTGAACGAATTCTGCGGGGCATTCGGCTTGAGCACATAACTTCTCCAGTCGAAGCTCCGGTATTGAGGTCCTGCGCTGGCGCCCTGTTTGTACTTATCCAGATCGGCCTGGGTGATGCTGGTGCTGCCATTCGAATTTACCTGCGCCTCGGCCATGAACCGTTCGTAGTCATAGGAGTTGGTAAGTGTTTTGGGGAAGCGGTCCCAGGTCTGACCACCCACATAGGCGTCCACGTTGACGTTATTCCTTCCAACGATCCCTTTTTTCGTCGTCACGACGATGACCCCATTGCCCGCACGTACTCCGTAAATGGCGGCGGATGCATCTTTCAGCACGCTGATGCTTTCAATATCGTTGGCGGCGAGGTTATTGAACTGTGCCTCGTCCTGCTGGATCCCGTCGATAACGTATAATGGAGCGCCAAAATTCCTGATCTGGATCGCAGCCGTAGCTCCGGGTCTTCCTTCCGCCTGGCGAAAGGTTACCCCCGGCAATTTTCCGGCGAGACCGGTGCTGACGGTAGAGCCGGCGTGTACCCGGTCGATGTCCTTGGAGGTCACGGTGGCGATCGATCCAGTAATGGCTTGCTTCGACCGGGTACCATAGCCGATGACGACCACTTCCCCAAGATCCTTATTCGATCTTTCCAGCGATAAGCCGATGCTTCTTTGACCGCCAACGGCTACTTCCTTGCTGGTAAATCCAACGGATGAGAATACCAATACGGAGGATTCGCCCGCAACCCGGATGGTAAAATTACCACTGGCGTCGGCGAGGGCGGCGTTTTTTGTTCCTTTTTCCGTAATAGTGGCAGTCGCGATGCCAATTCCGCTGCTATCTTTCACCGAGCCTGTAATTACGATCTTCGGTGTTGACTGGGAAAAGGCAGATCCGCAGAAGAGAAGAGACAAGGCAAGAAAGAAGAAGCGGTTTTTTTGCCTTATGCAGGTTGACACACACGCAGTTATAGGCATGAAATGCCTGGTAGAAGATTTCATGTAGCAATCGATTGGTTTGTAAATATGGTTGTAATCGTTTACATGATTTATTTCAGGTATAATACTTACTTTTAAATCATCGTGTGAAGAAACTGCTTTTATCCGAGTACGCTGATTCAGTGCGTATCATAACTTTAACATAATGTTTCATTATAATTTTTCATGCTCAGGCCGTTACAGATAATACTATTTTTCTGCTTCATTGCATTGTATGGCACGAGCCTTCGTGCACAGCCATACTATTTCAAGCATTATCAGGTGGAGAGCGGTCTCGCGAACAGCACCGTATTCTGCAGCGTTCAGGATAAGAATGGTTTTCTATGGTTCGGCACAAAGGAAGGGCTCAACCGGTTCGACGGCTATCATTTCAAATTGTTTACGCGCAACGATAAAAAAGGAACGGGTCTTGGCGACGATCTCATCTATTGTCTTTTTTGCGATCAGCGGGGGATCCTTTGGGTCGGAGGACAGAATGGATTGTTCCGGTTTGATGAACAGCAGGAGAAACTCGTCCGTGTCATCGATTCACTGGTCGAGATCAACTGGATCCAGACAGACGACGCAGGCAATCTATGGTTCCTCTGTCTCAATAATATATACCGGTATGATCTTCAGACAAAGCGGCTTACCCATTTCCCTGAAGGAAAATATTTCTTCGCTACCTCCATCTGCAAATCGGAAGATGGTCACATCTGGTTCACCACCAACGATGGGTTCATAAAGAAATTCGAGCCCGTCACGGAGTCATTCACCAGCTATGATCTTTTCAGCCATTCTCCGGCGCCTGCCAGCCGGTGGGTCCAGCGGATCCGCCCCTCTGGAAGTCATAGTTTCCTTATCGGGACATCCAGTCAGGGCCTGAAGACCTTTGACGAGATCACGGGCGCGTACCAGGATGTGCTGGTGTATAACCCCGATAAAACGACCATTTTCGTCCGGGATATCCTCCAGTATTCACTCGATGAGTTCTGGCTGGCCACTGAGTCCGGGATCTTTATCCTGAATACCAGCACTCATCAGGTGAACAACCTCCGAAAAAAATTCCTTGATCCTTATTCGCTTTCCGACAACGCCGTATATACCCTTTGCAAAGATTCCGAAGGCGGCGTTTGGGCGGGCACTTTTTTCGGTGGAGTGAACTATTATTCCCGGCAACATTCCGCGTTCCGTAAATATTTTCCCGATAATTCAAGTACTTCCATCAGTGGCAGCGCTGTAAGGGAGATCTGTCAGGACCGGTATAACAATATATGGATCGGCACCGAGGATGCGGGCCTGAACAAATTAAATCCAAAGACCGGCGCCATCACGCAATACCTTCCTTCGGGATCGCCTACCGATATCGGCTATACAAATATCCATGGCCTTATACCCATCGGGAACGAACTCTGGATCGGCACCTTCGAACATGGACTGGATGTCATGGACATAAGGACCGGAAGGGTCAGGAAGCATTATCTGGCGGGACCGCGCCCCAACGAGCTTAAAAGCAATTTTGTGCTTTGCTTTTTCCGGACCGCGGCCGGAGAACTCATCATGGGCACGTCCAACGGAGCATACGTCTATCACGAAAAAACCGACGATTTCTCCCTGCTCCCGGGATTCCCCGAACATCTTTTCGTCGCGGCCATCATCGAAGACCACGAAGGGACGATATGGCTGGGCACCCATGGCAGCGGCGTGTATTATTACAACCCTGCAACTAAACTTAACGGGAATTACAAGGGCAACCCATCGGATGCCAGCACGATCGTTCTGAATACCTCTAACGCCATCCTGGAAGACAGCCATCGCAATATCTGGTTCTCAACGGAAGGAGCGGGTCTGTATTGTCTTGCCGCGGACAGGAAGACGTTCACGCATTTTACGACGGGGACCGGTCTTCCCAGCAATTTTATTTTCAAGGCGCTGGAGGATGATAATAATGACCTGTGGGTAAGCACGTCCAAGGGGCTTATCAGTCTGTACAAAGGAAAAACGCCGGGCAAGGCCTTTACCAGGGCTAATGGCCTTCTGAATGACCAGTTCAATTACAGCTCGGGTTTCAAGGACGCGGAAGGCCGGCTCTATTTCGGCAGCGTAAAAGGGATGGTCACGTTCAGCCCGGACGATCTCGTGCGCAGCGCATTCATGCCTTCCGTGTATATTACCGGTTTCCAGGTCGACAACAAGGAGCTTATGATCGACAAGGACAGCTCTTTTCTGAAAAGATCTACCTTGTACACGGATCAGATCACGCTACCTTATAATCAGTCATCCTTCAGCATCGATTTCGCCGCATTAAGCTATGCCTCTCCGGAAATGACGGAATACAATTACAAGATGGAAGCCTTAGATAAGGAATGGACCTATTTAAAGACCAACCGCAAAGTCTATTTCACCAATCTCTCGCCGGGAAAATATACGTTCAGATTAAGGGCGGCCACCGGCGGTGTTTGGAGCATCGCCGAAAAACAGCTCCGCATTACCATATTACCTCCCTTCTGGGCTACCATCTGGGCCTGGCTGTTCTACGCCACGATCCTGATCCTCCTCGCCTGGTATCTGATCAACACTTATCATAAAAGGATAGAAGATAAAAAGGAAAAGGAGATCTACGAAGCTAAATTCGATTTCTTTACCAATATCGCCCATGAGATCAGGACGCCCCTTACCCTGATCAAAGGCCCGCTCGAAAATCTGATGGAAAAAGTCGATGAAACACCCGGTATCCGGGAAGATGTGGTCATGATGGAAAGGAACACTAACCGGCTGATCTCGCTGGTGAACCAGGTCCTCGATTTCCGGCAGACCGAGATAAAAGGGTTCAGCCTCAGCTTTGCAAGACTGGATATCAGGGAAGCCTTACAAGAAGTTTATGCCAATTTCGGCTCCCTTGCGAAAAAGAACCAGCTTTCCTATACTATCGATGTACCGGCTCAGGAAATATTTGCCTTTGCGGATGAAGAGGCGCTGGACAAAATATTAAGCAACCTTTTCAACAATGCCGTTAAATATGCTCACAAGGAAGTAACCGTGCGCTTATACGCGCCGGAAAAGGAGGGCAACGCCTTTATCATCGAAATTTCCAATGACGGGTTTATCATACCCGCTGAAATGAAAGAAAGGATCTTTGAACCATTTTACCGGTTGAAAGAAACCATAAAACAAAAAGGAACGGGAATAGGTCTGGCGCTTGCCAGGTCCCTTGCCGAACTGCACATGGGCAAATTGTACCTCAAAGATCCGCAGGATGGATGGAATACCTTTGTGCTCTGGCTCCCGCTGAAACCATCCGTACCGGAAGACAAGCCCGATCCTAAAAAAAAGAAAGTTTATGAACTAAAATAAATTCCAACGATATGCTGCCCATGATCCTGATCGTCGACGACAATGAAGAAATACTGGAATTTCTCGAAAGAGTGCTGAGCTCAAGGTATACCGTGCTGAAAAAAGAGAACGGGCAGGAAGCGCTGCAGGTGCTTGCTACGGAAGCCATTCAGCTCGTGATCAGCGATGTGATGATGCCGGTGATGGACGGATTCGAACTGTGCAAGATCATAAAATCGAATTTCGAATATTCTCATATACCCGTCATCCTTCTCACCGCAAAGAACACGATACGATCAAAGGTCCAGGGGCTCGAATTGGGGGCGGACGCCTATATCGAGAAACCCTTTTCTAAGGATCATCTCCTCGCGCAGATAGCCAGCCTTTTATCCAACCGGAATATGATCAGGGAATTTTTCGCCCGCTCTCCGCTTGTCCATATCAAATCGATGGCCCATTCGAAGGCCGATGAACGTTTTTTAGAGACTCTGAACGATACCATCTGTAAAAATATCGAAGACCCGGAGCTGGATGTTGAAAAGCTGGCCGGTATCATGAATATGAGCCGGATCACGCTTTACCGCAAGATCAAGGCCATATCCGATCTCACTCCTGTCGAGCTCATCAATATCAGCCGACTGAAAAAAGCGGCAAAATTGCTGGCTGAAGGAGACTATAAGATCTACGAGATCGCTTATATGGTAGGCTTCAGCTCACAGAGCAATTTTGCCCGGAACTTTCTCAGGCAATTTGAAATGACCCCGACGGAGTATATGAATTCGAAACAACCAGAGAAGAAGAAGATCTGAGCCGCAGCTACAGCAGTGGCCTCGTCTGGGGCTCCGCGCGTGCCGGTCGGATGCCGCACCGGATCGTGCGCATTTCAATCCTGACGCGTCCTTAATTTCAATACGGCATATTCCCCAATTGCATATCCTTCATTCAGACCATTCTTTATGGAAGGCATATAGTGTATCCCACCATACAGCCTGCTGATACCGGCTTCTTCCGCCGCTTGTTTAAAAGAGGTGAAGCGCCTTACGGGGATCTTAAATTCGATTTCCGTAGAGTCGGCATATTGGAAATTCTCTCCGAAAAGCCTGGTCAGCACCGTGGCCGCCGCCGCCGAGACGACACTATGACCGCTGGTGTATTCCGGAAATGGAGGGGTCTGTAGCACGGGCATCCAGCTTTCGCTGATATACTGATTGATATAGGTCTCGGGTCTGATCACGGTGCTCCTGTATTTTTCATCCCAGCAATTGATAAAACAATCGGCCAGCGTGACGGCAATACAGACATAGGCTTCCGCGCTCCGGACAAGTCCTGCATGCGCCTTTTTACAGGCCAGACCCGTAATATTGACCCAATGACCCCCGGGAGAGATCTTTTTGGAAGCGTACATGACGTGCCCGTTGATATTCATCTTGAAAGGATTGCAGTCCCAGAAATTGGCGATTTCCACCTGTTCGGCTGAGAGATGCTGGCTTGTTTCAAACACATATTTTGCTTCCTTATAGAACCGGGTATTCGTATCGGTCGAAAAAGGAGGAGATGGATCGGGCTTGAACTGCTGAGCGCTATCGATCAGGAATGTTCTGATCTCGTTCCAATGCGGCTCCACTGCCTTCATATAGCTGGGAGCGGTGGGCTTCCAGGACCCGGGATCGTCGGTCACCGCAAATTTTGGCAACGCCCTGCTTTGCTTATAATTATCCCCGGCAGCCCAGGCAAGGATATGCTCCGCCACCTGCTTGCCAAACTCGACAGAGTTGTCGAATACCTCCTGAGACATGCCGGCATCCCTGAATTCCCGGAGGATCTTTGTATGAAAGTCCTCTACTTTTTCCTCCGAGATCACAAGCGATTTGCCGACGACCAGGATGGCATGGGCGGCGGCCAGAGAATAATTGTATTTTTTGCCGGGGGTCGGCGGATCTGCGGGAGTCAGTCCACGCAACTGAGCGGCAAGTGTGCGGTAATGCGGATCGGCATGTCTGCAGGCTTCATAGCCGGCAACGCTGATATAAGCATAGATACGGCTGGCCACAGGAGGGGAATAGATATCGTGCACCATGATGTCCGTCATGGCCTTTATGGAACGATGGAGAAACGCTGCATCCCGCAATCCGCCGGAGTCCGGCAAGTCCCTCGTGTTTCGTAATTCCTGACCCTTCACACCCGCAGTGAGCAAGCAAAAAACGGTTAGTATGGCAGCGATCTTTTGCATCCCTCCAAAATACCACAAAACCGGCTGCCCCCTCTTTAAATGAAACAATTTGAATAAGTTTTGAACGATATCGACAAAGGCAAAAATAACCCGCACCGGGTCGCTCTGGTAAATTAAACTAATTTGCCCCGAAATGACTGCTTATATGAAAGTCTCCTGTTTGTTGATGAGGTTTTTCGCTGGCATTTACTTTCTGTGCATATCTTTTTACGGTCAGGCTCAGGTTAACGCTCCTCTTTTCAAACTGCTGCCTCCATCCAGCACCGGTGTGAACTTTAAGAATATCATCACGGAGAACGATACCACCAATATTCTGAGACAGGCGAATATTTACAATGGTGGCGGTGTCGGCATCGGGGATTTCAACAGGGATGGGCTGCCGGACATCTATTTTGCAGGCAATATGGTGTCCAACAAATTATTTCTTAATAAGGGTTCGCTGAAATTTGAAGATATTACCGCTGCGGCGGGTGTAGGAGGAGAAGGAAGATGGTGTACGGGCGTCTCGGTGGTCGATCTTAACGGAGATGGATGGCCGGATATTTATGTATCCGCCTCTTTCCGACCCGATGCCCTTCGCCGGACCAATCTTCTGTATATCAATCAGGGGTTGAATAAAGAAGGCGTTCCTTTCTTTAAAGAGATGGCCGTGGCCTATGGGATAGCGGACACGGGATTCAGCACGCAAGGCGTGTTTTTCGATTATGATCATGATGGAGATCTGGACCTTTACCTTGTCACCAACGAACTGAACGATCCGAAGACCCCCAATAAGTTCAGGCCCAAAGTGACGGATGGCAGCGCCCGTAACAATGACCGGCTTTACCGGAACAACGGCAACGGCACCTTTACAAATGTATCCAGAGAGGCGGGTATCCAGATCGAGGGCTGGGGACATGCCGTATGCATTTCCGATTTTAACAAGGATGGCTGGCCGGATATCTATGTGGCCAATGATTTCGTCTCGAACGACCTGCTGTATATCAACAATAAGGACGGAACGTTTACGAACCGGCTGGGTGAATATTTTAAGCATACCGGATGGAATGCCATGGGTACGGATGCCGTGGACATCAACAATGACGGGCTGGTGGACCTGATATCCCTTGAAATGCTTCCGGAAGGCAACCTGCGCAAGAAAAGAATGCTGAGCGGCAACGAATATTACAATTATACCAACAGCCAGAAATACGGATACGAACATCAGTATGTCCGGAACGTGCTGCAGATCAACAGTGGCATGACGCCCGGCGGCCATCCGGTGTTCAGCGACGTGGCCTTTATGTCGGGGGTTTATCAGACGGACTGGAGCTGGTGCCCGCTGGTAGCGGATTTCGACAATGACGGATGGCGCGATCTGATCATCACCAATGGATTGCCCCGGGATGTCACCGATCTGGATTATATCTCTTATGATAATGGACAAGGCGGCGGAGCCGCAAATCTTTCCCTGGCCATGACGGACTCCTTACCCATCGTAAAGATCGCCAACTATTCATTCCGGAACACCGGCGGCTTCCTTTTCGAGAACAGCTCGGTGGCCTGGGGATTTACGCAACTTTCCTTCTCCAATGGCGCGGCCTATGTCGATCTCGACAATGACGGCGATCTGGATGTGGTCATGAACAATATTAACGGAGATGCTTTCATTTATGAGAATACCCTGAACACGCCGGGGCATCGCAGCCCCCAGCATACCCTGTCGGTGTCGTTTTCGGGCGCCGGCCTCAATACGGATGGTATCGGCGCAACTGTCCATATCTTCTACGACGGCAAGCAGCAGTACTATGAACATCATCCCTGCAGGGGGTATCTTTCGACAGATGATGCGAGGGCCCATTTCGGTCTTGGGGATGTTGCGCAGATAGATTCCCTGGTGGTGGAGTGGCCGGATGGCCGACATCAGACGCTGAGTCCTGTCCGGACCGATCAGCCGATCACGCTTTCTTATAAAGACGCGGCCCCGCAACACGCTGACGGTGCTCAACAGGCTGCGACCCCACAACACCCTGCCATCCCGCAACACGCTGTCGGCACCTCTGCTCCATCATCCACGCCCACAGAGCGAATGTCTTCCACTCTTTTCAGCAATGTCACCGCGCAACATGGCATCCGGTATCGGCCGCAGGAAAGGGATTTTGTCGATTATAATATCCAGCCCACGCTGCCCCACAAATTAAGCCAGTATGGTCCGGGTATTGCCGTTGGCGATATCGACAACAATGGCTTTGAAGATTTTTATATCGGGGGTACTTCGGGAAATCCCGGAGTATTCTTTATGCAGGACGCCAAAGGACAGTTCACCCTCGACTCCACGCGATTCCTGGAAAAAGAGAACCGGCTGGTGGAAGATATGGGAGCCCTGCTTATCGATGTCAACGGTGATAAGAACCTTGACCTCTATATCGTCAGCGGGAGCTATGAAATTCCACCGGGTCATGCCGTCAGCCAGGACCGCCTATACATCAACGATGGGAAAGGGAGATTTACAAGAAGTCCCGACGCCCTTCCAAAAGAGACGTCAAACGGGTCCTGCGTCCGCGCGGCGGATTTTGACGGAGATGGATTGCCCGACCTGTTTGTCGGAGGGAGAGTGGTATCCGGGGCCTATCCATCGGCGCCAGGGAGTTTCCTGCTGAGGAACGAAGGCGGCAGATTCGTCGACGTAACACAACAGTACTGCCCCGAATTACAGCATATCGGCATGGTCACGGATGCCTTGTGGTCGGATTTCGATAACGATGGGAAAGTGGACCTGGTCCTGGTCGGCGAGTGGATGCCCGTGACCTTTTTAAAAAATACGGGAAAGGGATTTGTAAACGTGACGGAGACATCGGGCATCGGCGGACATATCGGCTGGTACAACAGCCTGGTCGCCGGGGATTTTAATAACGATGGCCTCATCGATTATATAGCGGGCAACCAGGGCCTGAACTCCAATTACAAGGCTACTTTTGAGGAGCCGATGACCATTCTGGCCAAAGACCTCGATCAGAATGGCTCTCTCGACGCGATGGTGTTTTGTTATATGAAGGCGGAGGATGGTACGATGAAGCCATTCCCCATGTCTACCAAAGACGATATGATCGGACAGCTCATTTCGATCCGGAAAAAATATCCTACCTATAAGTCCTACGGTCTGGCTACCCTCGACGATCTCTGGAGCGCCAGGGACCGGAACGGCGCGATCATGCTGAAGGCCACGGATATGAATACCAGCTATATTCAAAATAAGGGAAATGGGAAATTCACCATAAAGCCATTGCCGGCAGAGGCCCAGACCGCTCCGGTATATGGGATGAAATGCGAAGACCTCGATGGGGACGGAAACCCCGATCTGCTGATGGTGGGCAATGATTTTGGGATGGAGCCTTACAGCGGACGCCATGACGCCTTCAACGGGCTTTGCCTGAAAGGGGATGGGAAGGGAAATTTTGCTCCCCTGACGACGGCCGCCAGTGGCTTCTTTGTAAAAGGCGATGCCAAGGGATTGGCAACCATCTGGTCTGCGAAGGATGAGGAACTGCTGCTGGCCACACAAAACCAGGATAGTCTGCTCGTCTTTGGCAGGACCGGTGCAAGCCCGGGATGGATCGCCCTGCATCCCGATGACTTCCGCGCGGATGTCTTCTATCCTGGCAACCGGCACCGGTATCTTGAATTCTATTATGGATCTACTTATTTATCGCAATCTTCGAGAAAGATCCCCATCGACAAAGACGCCCAAAAGATCGTCATTACCAATTTCAGGGGGCAGCAGCGGGTAGTGGACCTGGGACGGCAGCGCCACTAGCCAGCAACGCATCCACCCGTTCGAACCGGTATCCGCTTGACCGCAGGAATCCGATCAGCTCATCCAGACGGTCATAGAATTTATCCGTTCTGCGTTTGTCCGTACCTGCGTGTATCAGGATTATCGCTCCGTTCAGACGGCTGGGTCGCTGCATTTCGGCGTCTTTCAGGGACTGCATGATCCACTCACTACTGCGGTAATGGTCCATACCGGGCCAGGTATAATCCGCATTGGTCCGGATGCCCGGCGTAAAACAAAAGAGATGAAATCCCGCGGACCTGCTCCAGGCCGCAATGGTATCGTTCCACCATTCGTATGGCGGAATAAAATAGCGCGCTTTTCCATCACCGATGCCCATTGCCTTCATCGCTGCGATGTTTTGCCGGAGGTCGGCTGCAAAAGCCGCTTGTGTGATCAGCAGGCTGTCCCTCTTGTTCCAGTCGTTATACAGCGGGTGGCCATTGGAATGAGGACCGAGGTAATGACCGCTCCTGTACAACTGTTTTATATAAGGCTGGAATACCGGGTTGCGATAAAATCTTCCGGTAAAAAAGAAGGAGGCCGGTATCTTTTGTCTTTCCAGTGTGCGGCTGATGGATGCCAACCCATCCCCGAACTCATCGCCCGTAAATACCAGCGAAATCTTTTTCTGGGTGCTGTCGCCGCGGACGATGGCGCCATGCGAGATCGTGAAATTAGCGGCTCCTGTATGCGGAATGGAGTGCGGAGCAGCTGGCCGGGCGGGTGGAAAAGCATCGAGTTTTTCGCGCGTTGGAGAAGGCAACCGGGCCTGCGTCTGCTGTGCCGCAAGCAGATAGATGAGGGATGCGGTCCCGTCCATGGTCGGCTCGTTGGTGCTGTAGTCCCCATAATCATCGTGGTACACGGCCAGGTCGCTCTGGAATGCCCTATACTTGTCCTCATGGGACAGATGGATGCCAATAAGATGATTATAGATGCTGCCATATACCGGTCCGTCGACGAGACCGCCATCGATCGGATAGTTTTTCAGATGGGTAAACGCAGAATGTGGATCGACGGGCGGATCGCCCCATGAAGGCAATCCATAAACCATGCTTTTCCCCCAGGGGTTACAGCCAAAGATCCAGTCGAAGCAGGCCTGTTCCAGCTCCATATAGCTTGTATCCTGCGAGAGCTGGCGGTACCAGTAGCACTGGATGGCAAAGCTCACGGTCAGGTTATTGCTGCACCATATAAAAGGAATGGCATGGAAGAAAGCATTGCCTTTTGCTTTTTGCCAGACCCTTTCTATCCCTTCCTTATAGAACCCGATGACGGAGTCCCGTCTTTCAGCGTCCAGGACCTTCGCCAGCTCATAATGACCCAGATTTATAAAAGGATACCACTGATAATGTCTGGCCGTATCTTTTCCCAGCCATGGCGTCACGGGCTCCGCGAGGGCATAAGCATAGGCGAGATCGATCGTGCCGTCCTGAGTGCCCAGATATTTTCTGCAGGATGTGGCGGCTAATTCCATATCGTCGGTCCAGTTGTCCTCCGCATAGATATAAGGGCTGACGACGGAAGCCGTCTGACAAACACCGGGCTTGTCGAGTCCCATCTGCAGAGCGGTGACCGCGTTGGTCCTGAGCCTTGCCGAGTAGCTGCTGTCCAGCCCCGAAAAAAGTTCACTGCCAAGCGCAAAAGCGCTGGCAAATTTACCGGCGGTGGAGGCGACCCCCGTGGTATTGTTCATGAACCGGCCTCTTTGCTGTGGCTGGCCCGAGCAGAAGTATACCGGTCTTTCAAGGCCCCGGCCATAATAGTTACTGTCTTCTTTGGGGATCCGCATGCCCTTGTGATCGCGGTCGTCACCCAATTGATTGAACAGCCAGTTGTCTTTCGGATGCATTTTCAGCAGCCAGTCCAGTCCCCATTTTGCCTCATCGAGCACATCGGGTATATTGTTCTTTCCTTTCCCCCCATTCGCCTGTCTTTCGTCGGCGAACACTCCGGGAAAATCTCTGCTGGCGGCCAGCAGATGCCAGGCGGCATTGGCGGAAGTCGTGGAGTATTGTAAATAATCGCTTGCGTCGTGCCAGCCGCCGACCACATCGATATGGGTGCTGTCGGGTACGGGAGCGTTGAGCGTATAGCCGTCATGCGTATGGCAGGAGTCTTGAAGGAACGGGTTCCAGCCGCTGCGCTGCTGTCTCATATAACGCAGGCAGAAATCCGCCGCGCCATCGTACACGGCCTCGTTGATGGAGAATACGGGAGAGGAGACAGGGCCCACCCGCAGGAAAAAGGTCCCTGGGTGCCGGTAGGAAGAAAAATCGAGCCGCCAGGTAGCGACAAAAGGGCCGTAACTGCCAAAGGGTTTTCCGGTGCTGCCCGTAAATACGATCCGTTGGGAAATGGAATCGACCAGCTCAAAAGAAAGACCGGCAGCCTGTGCATGGGTCCCGGCAGAACGGGCGGCCGGGGAGCTCACGGCCGCAGCCGCTCCAAAACCCTTTGCACTTGCCAGCACAGCCACCTTTACGCCATGCGGGGTATAGCCCAGCTGATTGATCCTGATCCATGCCTCCCTGTCCTGAGCCTGCGCAGCAGCAACCAACGTCCAGAAAGACAGAACAAGTAATAATTTTCCCCTCGTGAACGGCATGGATTGCATACCGCGAAAATAGCGATTTATGATCACTGTCCCGGCATGGCCCCCTGGGCCGCGATCATTCCTTGATGAACTTTATCGTCTGGGTCTCCTGATCCTTCGTGAACCGGATAAAGTATATTCCACCGGCCAGCTTGCTCACATTTATAAAGCCCGTGCCCGGCTGCAAAATGACGCTGCTCATCGTCCTGCCACCGATGTCGATAACATTCACCTGCGTGAGATCGTTCAGACCACTGATATACAGTCTTTCTTTAGCCGGGTTCGGATAGACCGACAAGGCTGATGCCGGTCCGGATTGCAGGGTTACCACCTTACTATACCTCGCCTTCCCATCCAGGTCACGCTGGAGGATGCGGTAGAAATTTTTGGATCCTTCGCTGGCGGCGGCAATACAGGCATAGCTGCCGTTCCCCGATGTACCCGTTGCATCCACCGAACAGGCGTCGGCAAAGATATTCCCATCCAGGCTGTGCTGGACCGTGTAATCTTTTATGTTCTCCTGGTCGGCGACCTGCCAGCTGACCCTCGCCTGCTGCGGTCCTTCCCACTGCGCCTGAACACCCAGCCAGGTGACCGGCAACGGAGCGCTGCCCTTCTGGATAAAGAAATTGCTGAAGCCGGTGACCGTTAATTCAATATAATAACCACCGCTCACCGCCTTCCATGAACTGGGCGTAAGCACTTCTTCACCGGCTGCCGGAACATATTCGGATGGCGCCGTGGTCGTACTGTTGGGTTGTTTGAGGACGGACAGGAATCCAGGGTTCAGGATCGATGGATCGGCAGTCTGCAGGGCCGCGAATTCCTCGTTTGTAAAGAACAGACGCAGGCTGATGCTCGCCGTACCCGCGGGATTGTTCTCAGGCCTGATGGTGATGTTCCTGTCGAGATAGGGCACGCCGTTGAAGCTGCGCACCGCGAAAATATTCTTATACAGGGTGGTCTGCACCGCACCGAGGTTATAATTATCGAGGATCTGCACGGCTGAACCATCGGGCCCGCCGAGCGTCGTGTTCAGGGTCTCGATAGTAGTCCAGGCATGGCTGGTTCCGAGGATCGTGACCGGGAGGCCATAGTTCAGGCTATAGGAAAGGGCCTGTGGTCCATTTGCTGCCGGGCTATAGCTTACGAGGTTCAGACTGTCCAGATGCAGCATAGAAATGTTCTCACCCTGACCCGCAACTCCGCCACTGCCATCATCCCAATTGAGGATGCCCGTTCCATTAAACGGGTCGAGGGTAACAAAAGGGTTCACGGGATAATAATATCCGTGTACATCCCTGCCGGCGCCGATGGGTTTGCCCATTGCCCCCCAGGCCAGCTCCGTGGTATTGATGATCGGGCTAACGCGGGGGCCCCGGCCATTTTCATTGATATAAAACAGCGCATTGCCCGGAGATCCAGCGATCACCTGGGGCGGAGTATCGTAGGAGATATCCGTGCCGCCGAACCCGGTGCTTACTTCCTTACCGATCATCACCCCCGAGGTATTGCCCGTTGGAAATTGGATGGTAAATATATTCGGCGCCGTCCTGACCAGCTCAAGCTTCTGAAGCAAAATACTTTTCAGACCGGAAGTGTTCGTAACGGCCGCCGTGACATACACATCGTTGCCGGTCCGCGCCATACTGAAATCATAATAACCATATCCGCTTGCATTCAAAATAGTATCTACGGCATAGATCACAGAATCCCGCCCAGGCATCGCCACGCCCGACAAACTTTCCGGGCGGAAAGGGAAGACCGTATATTGATAGGGGATGCTGTCATATTTTTCATTAAACCGGAAATAGGCGCGTGTATACCAGGGGGTGAGCCCGGTGGCGTCAAAATACCTCCTTTCATCCATCGCAATGATATCCGCATTGACATTTCCACTGGTAGGCACGACAATGCCTTTAGGAAAGGTCTGATTCAGCGCCAAATCGGTGACGCGGAGGTACCCGTTACCATCGAGGATATACCCCGTGCCGATCGTTCCGTCGCCACATTGCCAGATATACGTATGAAAATCGACCTGGTAATAGGTCACCACGCTATCCCTTGGATAGGATATAGTTCGCGTATCCGGATAGGTCGCGTTTACGATGGATGCTTTCTTTATCCGCACCAGCCGGTTATACCCTGTATATTGTCTTTCGTTGCCCCCGGCATTTTCTGCGAGGGTCATCGTCACATTGCAACCACCCTGCAGGTCTGGGTAAATATAAAAATCACTGGCAAGGGCGTCCCGGTATGCGATCGTATAATTGCTGCATGCTCCGATCGGCGTCAGATAAGCATTCGCATCCATCTGCCCGCCTCCATAGTATTTCATCGTCCCACCTTCGTCACGGTAGCAAAAGGCATAAACGTCCTGCCCGCCTTCCAGCCTGAGGAACCCGAGATAGAACCCTTTATTGCCATCGGCGATCAGTTGCTGATGGTCAAAATTATAATTTTGACCTGCCGGCGTAGTCGCCGCAATAAATCCTTCTCCAGGAAAAACAGCGGTGCCGTCGCTCCGGATATGCTGCACCGCGACTCTTTGCCAGGTATAATTCGTAACGCTGTCGTCCAGATACCCGATATAGAATCCCCCGCTGCTGTCGGTCGCCGCATAGGAATTATTCCGGTAGTCTCCATTTGTAGCAAACGTAAAATGCCGCCTGTTCGTTCCGGTGGCAATGGGCACCCCGTTCGCCGCCCACAGCGCATGACCTGTCTTATCGAATTTCTGCGCGTAGATATCGGTCTTGCCAACACCCATCCGGGCATCTTCCCAGTACACGATATATCCACTGTCGGGGTAGCTGCGGAGGCTCATGCTCTTATTCTGCTCGCCGGTGGCGGTACAGACCGGCATATGCAGGCTGTCGGCAAAGACATTGGTCGTATTGCTCCATTGGGCGGCAGCGATCGATACATTTATGAAGGCGATAAATAGTATAGAAATACGTTTCATAAAGCTTGTTTTGGTGGGCGGTAAAATTCAGGACTGGTCTATTGTTTGGTACTGAGGAATGTATACACGAAGGGGTCGCCGGGAGCAAGATTGGCGCCTTTCATGGACGTGCTGGAATTGGCGATCATAAACCATTTATAAGTCGGAAGCGCGAAGAACCGGATCGATTTCCCCTTCCGCACGTAGGTCAGGTTTGGATATAAAGGAGAACTTAGGAAATTATTGGCAAAGTACAGATCGACGAGATTGTTGGCTTTGAATTTAAATGCCACGGTGGCACCTATCCAGGCCGTACCATCCAGGGATTTATCGTCGCTGGTATTCAGGCTGGCATTATCCAATGTGCGACCGTTCACATCGGAATTAACGATGCCCGTCAGCACATTATCGGCGGATACATCGGCCTTGAAAGCCAGCGAGCCATCGACGTTGATCGTGAGCTTGGTCCCATCCAATTTCCAGGTGCCATCGAAATCGCCTTTCACTTCATGATAGCTCAGGCTCCCGCCTTCTGCAAATTCGATACTGATCGGTTCGACCGATTTGCCGGTATAATTCTGTTCGCCTGTCCAGGTCTTACCCTTGACCGAGGCGCTGACGTCGGGAGTCGAGGTGCTTTTTTTGCAACTGCTAAGAAAGAGGGCGGCCGTCAGGAAGCCGATTGAGGTAAAGATCACTTGCTTTTTCATGTTTATTTTTTTTATGGGTGTTAAGTATAGGTTCGATCGGTATTGGACAAACCTAAAGCCATTTGACCGGGGTTCCGGACCCCAATCGCTGAACAACAGGTTTAATAGACGAGCGGACAAGCAACAGAAAAGCGGGTATATTTTAAATGCGGAAATAGCCCCGAAAAAACAGTATCTTGATACGGATTTCAAAGGGAAAACAATGAGTGGGTTAACCAAGAAATATACCTGTATTATACTGGATGACAATGAATTAGACAGGCTGACCGTAGTTTCACACGCCCGGAGGGTACCGTTTCTCCATATTGCCGGGGTATTCGAATCATCCGCCAAAGCCCTGGAATTTACTCAGAAGACTCCTCCCGATGTTCTTTTCCTTGATATCGACATGCCCGGCATCAGCGGTCTGGATCTGCGCAAACAACTGGAACATATACCAGCCTGTATCTTTATCACCTCTTATCCGGAATATGCCCTCGAAAGTTTTGAGGCCGCCGCCCTCGATTTTTTGGTAAAGCCCCTGAGATCCGAACGCTTTGAAAAAGCCATGGGAAGATTGAAGGATTATCTGGAAATACGCCATAAGGCGGAATTACTGGATTATACACTGGGCGAGGATACGCTGTTTATCAAGGACGGTCACAATCATATCAAACTCCAGCTTCATGACATCATTTACCTCGAAGCCCTGAAGGATTATACGGGGATCATAACGCCGCAGAAAAAATATTGCGTGCTTACCCCTCTGGGCAATCTGCTGAAGGAAAAAGCTTTCCAGTCTTTTATCCGGATCCATCGCAGCTATGCCGTGCAGAAACATTTTATCCACAAAATAACGCCGAAAGAAGTAATGGTAAATAATTTGCTGCTGCCCATCGGCAGGACTTATAAAGAGACGCTGGACAAGCTGCTAACGCAATAAATATGAAATACACTTTTCTGATCTGCCTTGCATTTTTGTGCGGGAATCTGTCCGCGCAGAAAAAAGGCCAGCCTCTTGTAGATTCCCTCGAGAGCGAGCTGCCGAAAATGAAAGAGGATTCCAATAAGGTCAGCTTAATGTACCTCATTGCCCAGAAAACGATGTTCACAAATTCCGATGAAGCATTCGTTTACTCGGAAAAAGGGCTGCAGCTGGCGGAAAAGCTCGATTGGAAAAAAGGGATCGCAAAACTCCATAATATCCTGGGACTGATGATCGGGGACACCGGGAATAATGTCCTGGCAAAAGAGCATTTTGAAAAAAGCTATGCCCTGAATAAAGAGCTCGGCTCGAAGATTGACCAGGTCAATAACCTGAACAATATCGGCCGGGCCTATAACAGGGAGTCCGATTATGCCAATGCCATCGATCATTATTTCAAGGCCCTGACCCTTGCCGAAGAATTGAAGAATCCTGACAAGATCGCGCTAGTAGGGACCAATATTACCGCCACTTATTTTGCACAGCAAAATTATCCCAAGGCGACAGAGTATGCGGAGCTGACCCTGAAGAATGCCGAACTTGCCAAGTCCCCCGATAATATGGGGAAGGCCTTGTCACAACTGGGCGTTATCAAAATGGATATGAAGGATTCGGCCGCCGCAAAAATATACCTCAACAGGGCCTACAAGATCTATGACAGTATGGGCAATCAACAGCAGGTCGCGGGAGTGCTAGCTAACCTGGCTGAACTGGAGTACCCGAATTACCAGCGATCGATAGCGATTATGCTGAAAGCACAGGCCATTTATGATGCGAAAAGCCCAGCCTATGTCGGCTCCATTGATAATATTGCCAACCTGGGACAATACTACTACGCCTTGGCCATGCAGAGCCTGCCTGCTGAAAAGTCTCTATATTTGAAAAGATCGGAGGAATATCTATTGCGTGGCATCGCCCTGAGCAAGCAAACTTCCAATTCCGAAACCTTGGCCAATATAAGCCGTTCCCTGGTTGACCTGGAAGAAGCCAGGGGCAACTACCAGGTGGCGCTGGAAAATTATAAGACCTATTCCACCATCAACGATTCTTTGTTCTCCCAGGGCAAGAAGAATGAGATCTCGGGACTGGAAGGCAAGCACAATATTGCGATAAAAGATAATGAGATCGCCATCAACCAGCTGAAGCTGGCCGACCAGCGCAGGACACAGCTTGGTCTGCTCGCCGGTTTGCTCCTGTTTGGGATCATCGGAGGGCTTTTATATTGGCAGAGCCGCAACCGGAAGAGAACGAACACCACTCTCATGGTCCTGAACAATCAACTGGATGAGGCCAATAAAGTAAAGGCGAGATTCTTTGGCATCCTCAGCCATGACCTGCGGAGTCCCGTGGCCAACCTGCTCCATTTTCTGCATTTACAAAAAAACGATCCGGACCTGCTGAGCGAAGAACAACGGTCCCAGCATCAGCAAAGGATAAGTCAGTCGGCGGAAGACCTGCTGGAAACCATGGAGTCCATGTTACTCTGGAGCAAGGAGCAGATGGAAAATTTCAAGCCCCAGATCAGGAGTATAGCCATCGGCGATCTCTTCGATTATCTGCAAAAATTCTTTGCGCAGACCGGGCATGTCCGTCTGCGCTTCAGCCATGACCCCGGTATGATGGTCCCCGCTGATGAGAACTACCTGCGGATCATCATGCAGAACCTTACCTCCAATGCCATCAGGGCCTTAAAAAACACGCCCGATGCGCTGATCGAATGGAAGGCGAGAAAAGATGGGAATAACACGATGCTCTCCATTACGGATAACGGGCCCGGGATCAGTGCGGATCAGGTAAAGGCGCTGTATGACGACAGTGTCACCGCTAACGCAAAAAATGGTTTTGGCCTCCATCTGATCAGAGATCTCGCCAAAGCGATCCGGTACAAGATCTCCATCCAGTCTCAGCCGGGAATGGGCACGACCTTTACTTTATCGGTGTGATAGGCTCGGGAGAAACAGAAATGTCAGCCAGGCGGCAGTTATTTTTATCCGGACGCCCGATCTTTGCCGCTTATGGTACCCTCAAAGAAGAAAAAAATACTGGCCGTTTCCGGCAGCACCAGAAAAGCCTCCTCGAATCATAGCCTGATCATGGCCATTGCCGGATTGGCCACCGAAATATTTGATGTGACCCTGTATGAAGGGATTGCGGACTTGCCACATTTCAACCCGGATGCGCTCGATGATGCTGGTCCGAAGGTTGCGAATTTTAAAAAACTCCTGAAGGAATCGGACGGCGTGCTGATCTGTACGCCCGAATACGCACATGGCGTTCCCGGGTCATTGAAGAATGCCATCGACTGGACCGTGGGAACAAGCGATTTTTTCCACAAGCCTACGGCGCTTATCACCGCCTCTTCGGACGGTCGATACGGACACAAGGCTTTATTGGAGATCCTGCGTGTCATTGAAGCCGGCTGTGTCGATCGGCTGCAATTGCTGGTCCCTTTTATAAAGACAAAGATCGGCAAGGGAGATGTGATCATCCATGAAGACACGCTGCTGGCGGTCAGGCGGCTGATCGGAGATCTTGATGCGGCGATCGGTGATCCTGGCGTGGTGATCGGAAAGCTAAGACGCGGCGACAGGTGATCCTGGCGCGGCGATCGGCAACGGTCATAGCCTGGTATAGGGATATTGGATCTTTTTAAATCTTCCGTTGATCTCGCCTTCGATCCAGGCCAGCAAATTCCGGTCGCCTTCTGGCCCGACCTTGTACACTACCCGCTGAGGGAAATCATGCTCCTTGTTCTCGAAGATCATCAACCCGCCCGCCGAGGAAACGAGCTTGAAAGGGACGGGCTGGTCATGGTTGTTCTGGCCTGTTGGATTGGCCATATAGAAAACGTCGTTACCCTTCAGCACCAGTTCGTGACGTTCGGTCAGCACGGTATCCTTTCCCGATAAATAATAACTTTTCCCCGTCAGCGTGTTTTTATCCTTTTTCTTCCAGTCCTCGTAAAGGGTATTGCCCTTCTTCGCCTTCATTATCCAGATGCCGTTCAGCCTGGAGAACAGGTGAAAATCTTCGGCAGCCTGCTGGGCAGAGCTTGTCCCGGGGCATGAGCTCAGCAATAAAAGCCCGAATGTCAGCCGGAATACCCCTTTCGGTCCGGATACCCGGGTCAGTCGATCATTTTTTCCCATACATCGTTCTTTTAGAATTAAATATTATGGCCCACAAGATAGATCAAACGGGAATTTCCGGTTTGTACAAACCCGATATTTTTAAAAAGGAGGGCTCAAATCGTTCAAAAGGCATGTTAGTCGATTTTAGGGATGTCTTTGTCGGGTATTTCCTTTTGCCGGCCATATATGCATAACGGGATGTTCAGAACGCTGAAAGAAGTGATCGATTTCTATAACGAGCCGGACAAGAAAGTCCCGCAACCCATAAACCGCGACAGTGTTCTTTCCAGACCTCTTGGCCTGACGGACCGGGATAAAGCCGATCTGGAGAGTTTCCTTCGCTCACTGACGGACAGACGGTTTGCAAAAAATGCGAAGGGCTGAAGCCGCAGGCCTTTTCTGGCCGCGCCGTCATGATCAGACCGCAAACTATGGGTACTCGGTAGTGACATCCCGATCAGACCGTCAACTATGGGTTCGCGGTGGTCACATCCCGAACGGTTCGCCACTATGGGTTCGCGGTAGTGACATCCTGTGCCAGCTTGGCGTCGTCCGGCATTTTTTCCAGCTCTTTGTCCAGGGAGAACAATGCGCTGTCGGTAGCCTTTGAGCCGCCGGCGATCTTTATCTTGCTCAACAGGTTCTGGGCAAGGTTCTCTTCCTCCGTCTGTTCCTTCACGAACCATTGCATGAAATTCCAGGTCGCCCAGTCTTCCTGATCGAAGCTCAGTTTCACCAGCTTATAAATAGATTTCGTATTGTCTATTTCCTGCTCGAACACCTTTTCGAAACAGTCGTTCACGTTTACCGGATCGGGGGTCGGGGCCGGGATCGCCTCTACCTTTGCCTTGCCGCCCCGCATGAGGATATATTCCAGGATCTTCATCATATGGTTCCTTTCTTCCTGGGAATGCCGGAAAAGGAAGTTCGAAATACCCTCATAACCCGCGCTGTCTGCCCAGGCCCCATAAGATAAATAGATCTGTGCCGCATGGGCTTCCTTGGTCATCTGAGCATTCAACGCCTTTTCAATCGGTTCGCAAAGTCTGTTTGTATTCATAAAATAATTTTCGAATACCCAATTTACGGCAAACTCCTGGAAGCTGAGATATAAAAAGAAAATAATGTATTTTTATATCCATTGTTAACCATTAAATCTCCCTTTATGCTAAAATTCCTGCTTCCCCGGGTCATCCGTGTTCCCTTAACGCTGGCCATATCCCTCTTTTTTCTGAACAGCTGTTATTCCTATCGCGTAGCTACCAAGGCCCAGGCAGGGGCCGAGATCAACACCCGGACAGCCAATTCTTTTTTCTGGGGACTGGTCCAGAAGCCGCAGGAGATCACCACGCCCATCTGCGACTCCTTAAATGCCAACGGAATGGCCGAGGTGGTCGTGAAGACCAACTTTGGTTATTCACTCATCACCGTGCTGACGCTTGGCATCTGGTGTCCCATGAAGATCGAATGGAAGTGCAGTAAGCCTTGTCAGGTCGTGGGACATCTTTGATCCTCTCACCGCGAAACAACATAACAACCGCGCAATTATTCAGCCATTCCGAAAAAATAATATTGCCATGAAAACAATCAAAACAGGCGTCAGCACCTGGCAAAACAGACATGAAACATTCGTTCAGAAAATAAAGGACCTGTACGAGCTGGGGAACGAACCCGCGCTCAGTCCGTTGGATGCGTATAACGACACCACAAAAGGGTTACAGGGATTGATCGCCGAGGCCATTACCAATGATGTCCCGCTCCGTGCATTGGGATCGGGCTGGTCATGGGCGAAGATCGCCACGGCGGAGGATGGGATCATGATCGATACGAAGCCCCTGAATATGATCTTCGATATTTCCAAACAAAGTGTCGTCCCTTCCTACAAAGGAGATATCAATAAACTTTTTTTAGCGCAATGCGGAAATGGGGTCTGGGAGCTCAGCCGGTTCTTAAAGACGCGTTCCCTGTCCTTAAGCACTTCCGGGGCCAGTAATGGACAAACGATAGCGGGCGTCACGGCTACCGGCGCGCATGGGTCCGCCTTTGATGTGGGGGCCGTACAGGACTTTGTGGTGGGCATGCATATCATCGTCAGTCCCACCCGGCATATCTGGCTGGAAAGGGCATCCAACCCGGTGGTCTCTCCTTCCTTTATAAAGAACTTCAACACGGAGCTGGTACAGGACGATGAGCTTTTCAATGCCGCGCTGGTGAGCTTCGGGAGCTTTGGCATTATCCACGGAGTGATGATCGTGACGGAAGAAATATTCCTGCTGGAGACCTATATGGCACGCATGCCCTTCGATGCTTCGCTGCGGCAGCTCATGCAGACACTTGATTTCAGCAAGGCGAACCTGCCCTGCGGCAATGAAAGGCCTTACCATTTTGCCGTATCGGTCAGTCCCTACGATCCGGATAATCTCGCTTATGTAACCACGATGTACAAGCGGCCCTACCGGCTCGGCTATAAACCTCCTGTGCGTAATCTGGACGGTCTGGGCCCCGGAGATGACGCACCCTGTTTTATCGGCCGTCTGACGCAGGTCCTACCAGCGCTGGTACCTCCTTTGGTCAATAAACTGCTGGCCGGCGCCCTGACCCCATATACCAAACAATTCGGGATCCTGAGCGAGATCTTTGATAACACGACGCTGCATGGCAAACTGCTCAGCGCCGCCATCGGCATCCCGATAGCAGAGGTTAATAAGGCGACTGACCTGTTGATGGAAGTGAACAAGACCAACGGACCGTTTTGCGGACTTTTCGCCTACCGCTTTATTAAGAAGTCGAAGGCCACACTGGCCTTTACCCGGTTTGACTTCACCTGTGTGATCGAGCTGGACGCCACCTTCTCCGACGAGACCTACGCTTTTTACACGGCCGTCTGGAAGAAGCTGGAAGATGCGGGGATACCGTTCACCTTCCACTGGGGCAAGGTAAATGAGCTCAACCCCGGCAGGATAAGCAATATGTACGGCGCCAGCGCCGACTCCTGGATAGCGGCAAGGAATAAGATACTGGATAAAGACGCGCGCAAGGTTTTCACCAACGCCATCCTCCGGCAATGGGGGTTGGACAAATCTTTGTGATCCGCCGGAAACACGATAGCATGAACAACCCTTTCCATCACATCCGCAGGCTGACCGCTTCGCCGTCGTTGCGCAGGCTGTTCGCACCGCTGTCGTTGCGCGGGCTGACCGTGTCGCGGTCCTTACACAGACTGGCCGCATCGCTGTCCTTGCTTTGCATCGTTGTCCTGTCCCGCGGTCAGACACCGGATAGCCTGATCCATGAACTGAAGGCCATCAACAGGGTCGTGGTCAATGCGGTCTGCTCTACGGGCCGGGGCGATCTGGTGTCCAACCGGGCTATGAATATCTTTCTTTCGGAAAAAGTGGGGTATTATCTTTCCAGCAGCGATAACCTGACCCTGTATAAAAATTCCGTAGTGGCCAATGCCGCGGAGGGTACGCTGGCTATCTATCACAATTTGAACCAGGCCACGGGCATCGATGATCGGCTCCGTTCCTTCCTGTCCATCGGCGCCAAAGCCAATGTGGCGGATGCGTTTGCCGCGAACTATGCAGGCAGGCAATATTCCAACCAGTTCGGGCTCCTTGTCAAACAGACCTGGATCGGGAAAGCCCGCACCAGCTTTAACCCTTGCGCCAACAGCCCAGCCGGCAACCTTACGGGGAATACCCCCGACAGACCGGCCGTCGGGGCCAGCCAGAAGCTGATCATGGACGCGCTCAGGGCCGGCATACTCCATTCCCTGGAAACGGAAATAAATACCCGGTCGGCGGAATTTGAAAGATCGCTGGATGCCATGGATGCCGCAGATGTTCCCGGGCAATCGCTGGAGGCCGCGAAAACTATAGCCCGTCAGAAATTCAATACCGACCTCCGCCAGGAATATGAATATAAATTTGCCCTTCTGCAATCGGAGGCCCTGTCCAAAGGCTTTAATTATAAGGTGGTGGCCGTTAACTGGACAAGCATCAGTCTGTATCTTCCCGTGATCACCGAAAACTTTGAGACCGCGGCATCCCTCGCTACCCCTCTTGGAACCCGGCACGCCTACCCGCTGCATGCCAACATCACGCATACCTGGCTATGGGAAAGCAGCCAATCCGGCCGGTTCTTTCTCAGCATCGCCGGAGACGCTTTTTTAAATAATTCAAAAGACGGCTATGGCCTGTATAAGACCAGCTTCGCCGATTACAAATCCCTTGGCGGCGCGGACACCGTGCATGCCGCATCCTTCCGGTCAAATGTGTTTTACATCGGAGATTACAAAAGTTTTATCACCCCGGCCCTGAAGGGGCAGTTCGTTTATTTTCCCCCCGACTCGCATATCGGGATCAGTTTCCTGCTGGAACAGCATTTCGGAACGTATAAGGCGCTTAACGGGGTGTTGGGCGTCCCCATCGTGCTGATCAATAAGAAGGCCATACCTGCCGTCGATTTCGAGTTCCAGGTCCGCTTCTTCGACCTGAGCAATAAGATCGGCTCCGGCAATGGTCTGCCCGGCAAGACCTCCGTTGGCCTGAGCGTCGGCATCCCCTTCAGCAAGATCGCGTATTGACAGCCCAACCGCTCACCCGGAATGGCGAATTATCCTTCCGGGCCGCAGGCTGCTCACTCTGGGTAAAAATGCGCCATCTTTTGACTATTTTTAAGAAATTCAAACTTGCAGAATGGTGCCGAGACTGATCATATTCGTTTTCCTGCTCCCGCCCACCCTGTTCGGGCAGCAACGGTCGATCGACAGTCTGAAAGCAGCCTTACCCTCGCTGCACGATACGGCGAGGATCGATTGTCTGAACGGTTTAGGGTTCCAGTATATCCTGGCCGAAAAAAGAGATTCCGCCGGGTACTATGCGGATTTGGCCTATGCAGCCGCAAAAAAAACAGGTTATATCCATGGAATAGCCGAAACTTTCGCCTGCCGGTCGCAGATCGCCAAGCATTTTGACGACGATTTCCGGAAATCGGAGGAATTTGCAGAGGAATCTCTGCGCTGGTACGAAAAGACCGCCAATAAAAAGAACATCTTTGACGTCTATTCTTATGCTTCGTTCTCCGTCTTCTCTCAAAGCAAATATGACAAGGCCACTACGTATTCATGGCTGATGTACGAATACGGTAAAAAAATGAAGGATACTTCGGAGATGATCGACGGTCTTACCAGTCTCATGGTGATCCAATATCAGAAAGGTAATTTCGACACCGCCTTTTATTACGTTCAGGAGGCCCAGCAGCTCGCCATTGCCGCAAAGGACGAGGAATCGCTGGGAGTGGAATACTTTAACTTCGGGACCCTGTACCGGGCAATCGGGGATTATGCCACGGCTTTGAGTTATTATCGCCGGGCATTTGAAAAGGATAAGCCTGAATTCATACAACATCGAATAGCCGGTGACTGGGACATCTGGACCAGGATGGAATATGCCGAACTGTTCAGCCTGCTGCATCAATGCGATTCTGCCTGGCATTATTATCATATAGCCGAAAGCGCCGGGATCCAGCCAAAGTATGAACGGGTCTACCTGGTCAGCACCGGCGAGACGTATCTTATACAGAAAAACTACCGGATGGCCTTACGGAATTTTCTCGGGGGCCTTGTGGACCATAAGAAATTGAACGATGTGAACGAGATCAAGCGGACCTTACTGAATATCGCCCGAACCTATTACGAGCTTAACGATAATGTCAACGCCATGAGATATGCCAGGGAAGGGCTCGCCTTGTCCCTGCAAACCAGATCCAGACAGTATGCCGCAGACGCATACAATATCTTTTATTCGGTGTATGACCGGCTGCACCAGACGGACAGCGCCTATTTCTATTATCTGAAATACAACGGCATAAGAGAGGCCATATTAAGCAATCAGACTAAAGGAAAGTTCGCCGCCTACAACTATGAGCAGAAGATCGACAACCTCAACAGGGAAAAGCTCATCAGTCAGCAGCAATTAACCCTGCAGCAGCAACAGCTGAAAAGCGAATCCTTTCTCCGGAAGATCCTTATCGGAGGCATGCTCTTCGTGCTGTTGCTGGGGTTCATCATTTTCAGGAACATCATTCTCCTGCGGAGGAACGAAAAATTGAAGAACGAGACGACCCATGCCGAACTGAAGCAGCATGGCGCCGAACTGGAAATGCAGGCCCTGCGCGCCCAGATGAACCCCCACTTTATTTTCAATTGCCTCAATTCCATCAATCGTTTCATCCTGAAGAGCGAAACGGAGGCTGCATCCGATTATCTTACCAAATTTTCGAGACTGATACGGATGGTGCTGGTGAATTCAAAGAACAAGCTGATCACCCTCGAAGACGAACTGGATATGCTGCGGCTGTACCTGGATATGGAAAGGCTACGATTCAAAAATTCTTTTGATTACAAGATCAGCTCCCTGAATTCGGTCGATCCCGATAATATTTATATTCCACCCTTATTGTTGCAGCCTTTTGCCGAGAACGCCATCTGGCATGGCCTGATGAATAAGGATGGGAATGGCCGGCTGGAGATCTCATTCCGCATGGAGGAGGATATGCTGATCTGTTCCATCGCGGACAATGGCGTGGGTAGGGAGGCCGCAGCGCAGCTCAAGAGCAAGTCGGCGACAAAAGAAAAATCGATGGGACTGAAGATCACCAAAGAAAGGCTTTCTCTGATCAATAGGGGCATGGAAGACCGCTCGTCTTTTGAGTTCGTGGACCTGTTCGATCCGGAAGGGAATGCTGCCGGTACGAAAGTGATCCTGAGGATCGGGACAAAAGAAATGAACACTATATGATCAAAGCAATTATTGTCGATGACGAGCCTTATTGTTGCGAAGCCCTCGCGACCTTGCTGCAACGCTATTGTCCTGAAATAAGGGTAATCGACACCTGCAATAACGGCGCCAGCGCATTAAAGGCGATCCATGAAGATCAGCCCGACCTGCTGTTCCTGGATATAGAAATGCCGTTGATGAATGGGTTCGAGCTGCTGGAAAAACTGAAGGAGATCAATTTCGAGCTGATCTTCACCACCAGTTATGACCAGTATGCGATCAAAGCCATCCGGTTCAGCGCCCTTGATTATCTGCTGAAGCCCATCGACCGGGAAGAATTGCAAAAAGCCGTGCAAAAAGTATTGGGGCGTCAGCGCCCTCCGATCCCCCAGCAGTTGGAGATCCTGTTGGAAAAATTGCATCAGCCTCCTACCCGGATCCAGAAGATCGCCATGCCGACCATGGAAGGTCTCCAGATGATCGCCGTCGATTCCATCATCCATTGCGAATCGGACAGCAATTACACGACCCTGTTTCTGAAGAATAAGCAAAAGATCACCGCCTCCCGCACGTTAAAAGAGATCGAAGAAATGCTGGAAGACCATTCCTTCCTCAGAGTCCATCATTCCTATCTGGCCAATATCAACGAAGTCGAAAAATACGTCAAAGGGGAGGGCGGATATCTGCTCATGAGCGATGGCACGACGATCGATGTCTCCCGCAGCCGGAAAGAAACGCTCCTGAAGAAATTGCAGCCCAACCGTCAGTAGACGTCCAGCCCCGCCGCCATCCGACCAAGCCCGCCAATAGTCCGCACGCAACCCGACCGAGCCTGCCGCCCGAGGGGGCCCAGCGCCCGATCCACCGGGTTAGAATGCCCATTCACCCGGACACCTTACCGGATTTCACCCTATTATTGGTGATTTTCGCCACTGATAAACTCCCTCCTCAGAAACTCATGGACAAGCTGTTAATTTAGCAGTGTGCAAAATTTATAAGCCTGCTATGAGAAGAAATATTTTCCTGGCCCTTTGCTCCTGCCTGCTCGTCCTTCATTCCTTTTCACAAGGGAAGATCAGGGGATCCGTAAAGGGAACGATCATGGATACAGTGGGCAAACAAAGCCTCGCCGATGCCACCGTTTCGGTGTCGCCGGAGTCCGATTCTACCGAGACGGAATTCATGATCACAGACAAGCATGGCGCTTTTTCCTTCAGGAACCTTGGCCCCGGTAATTACCGTCTGCTGATCAGCTTCGAGGGATTCCATCATATCAGCAAAAAATTTA